>BNJU01001191.1_pt1 | contig 1011076 bp, 1709 predicted proteins | sample 8539281 | NCBI WGS metagenome assembly BNJU01 (sample SAMD00202456, study PRJDB9452) | human saliva metagenome | isolation source: human saliva | place: Japan | reverse complement strand
CGCCTGTTGGAAACAAACCGCCGCAGAACAATTAACATCTCTATGTGAAGGCACTGCCCAATCCGCACATTTGAATTATTTTTACAGAAATCGGCACTCAGACATTACCGCTAGATTAACCGTTGACCTCGCGCAAACAACCGTTTGGGGTATGCAGCAGCGGTGGTGTTTCTGCCTTGGCAAACCGTTGCCAATGCAGGTGCATTATTGCTTTGAACCGAATCAAATTGCCGTTGGAATGGAATTAAACATTAATACTTAAAATCCATTAAAGAAGGTGAAAAGCGATTGCTCGCGCCTTTCCATTAAAAGTTGGACGAGAAGTGCAAGTTTGGCAGAATTGAGCAAAAGATGAACAAAGGCAACCTTTGTGCTATTTCCCGTTATCGGTAAAAGTGTTAGACAAGCGGTAAGATTTTGTGATTTTGCAAATTCTTTGAAAATCGACCGCTGTTTAAAGAGCGGGGTTGGAATATAACAACCTTATAGAATGTATTCTTTATCCATTCCTTTTACTTAAGAAATTCACATGAATTCGTCGTAGTTTATTGGTCATAGGACTGTTCTTGGTGTCGTTTCTATTATTTACGACCTGGCAGCAGGAATTCCAACCACAATCAAGCCCAGAAGCAAGCACAAGTCCAGCACCCAACAATCATCGGGCGATGTTACCGGCGTCTGGTCTTCTGACTCCACCACCTCGAATAGCGGTGAGCAAGGAAAAACCTTACCATCGAAAGCGATGTTTACGTTTAACCGTTGACACGCTAGGCGGTGATGTCGTTGATTCTGACTTATTAAAACTTAACGCTGAATTACAATCAAACATACCCCGGCGAGTTGTTACAAGATAACAACCTTGCTTATATAACAAAGTGGTTTGGTAGGTAAAACGGGATCGATACCAATGCAGGTCGTGCGCAATATCAAATAGCGCAGATAGCTTTAAATTATTTGATGGTCAAATGAAATTCGTGTGCCGTGCTTAAGGTGAGAAAGATGGTGTGGTTTATACCGAGCCTTCACTTTAAATGGCAGCTATAACGTGAGCGTTGATTTCAACGTGAAAAACAACAGCGCGGAAACGATTGAAGTTCAGCCTTACGGACGGTTAAAACATACTATCGTAGAAAACTCTGGCAACTTAGCTAGCGCAACCTATGGCGGCGCTTACTCATCTTCGAAACCAACCACAAAAATAGTTTCCAAGACTGGAAAAATCAGGTTTATCTATTGAAAATAAAACCGGTTGGGTTGCATTATTACAACACTATTTTGCTAGTGGGTACCACCACAAAACGAATATGACCTTGTTTACGTATCTCTGAAGATAAACGCTTTGCAGATATCAGTTACCGTGGTGCAATTACCACAATTGCGCCAAACAATGGGCGACTATTCAAACCGCTTTATGGACGGCGAAAAACCAGCACGAAATGACTGAAGTTGCGACATAACCAGTTAACCGTCGATTACGGTTGGGCATGGTTCATTGAAACCATTATTCTGGTTATTAACGACGATTCAAAGTTGTGTCTAACTGGGGTATCGCGTTGTTTTAGTGACCATCGTGGTAAAAGTTTGCTTTATCCACTTACTAAAGCACAATACCTCAATGGCAAAAATGCGTATGTTGCGGCCGAAATCCAAGAAATGCTGGCCGAGCGTTTTGGTGATGATCGTCAACGTATGAGCCAAGAGATGATGAGGTGTATAAAGAAGAAAATAAACCCAATAGATTGTTTACCGATTCTAATTCAATGCAATTTTCATCGCGTTATATTGGACATTCATAGAGCTGTGAATTACGTCATGCACCATTCTTCAGTTAGTTCATGACTTATCAGCCCAAGACCCATACTTCATTTTCCCATTGTTGATGGGCGACTCAATGTTCTTTATTACAAAATGTCACCAACCTGTTTGCTGATCCATTTAACAAAAGTGATGATGTTTATACAGTTATCTTTGCATTCTTCTGTTCTTCCTGCGAGCCAGTGCTTTACTGGTTAACCTCAGCATATTACCCTAGTACAGCAATGGTGGTTACCACTTGATTAGAAAAAAAACACATACTAGTAAAAAAATAAAACACGGTGTAATTAAACTGAGGCTGAATCGGTATAATGAGTTGACGCTGGTAATCGCCAATCGAATAGAAGAATCGTGCTAAATCGGTCATGAAATGATAGAATCATACGCTTTTAAAATTAATGTTTCTCTTACATCATTTTAGGTTTTTATATGGCGACAGAAATTAAAAAGCCCTGAACAAGTTCAAGATAAAGGGAAAAAGCAAAGCACAAATACCTTGCTTTGGATTATCGCAGTAACGTTAATTATCGTTGCAGCAGTAGGCAATACTTACTTTGCCACACAACTGTTAGTTGTACGTGTAGTGGCGTTAGTAGCGTGGGGTGCAGGCGCTGTAGCAGCCGCTGCGCTTACCAATCGAGGTCAAAAACCATTCACTTTATTAAAGGTCTCATTGCCGAATTACGTAAAATTATTTGGCCAACCGTCCGAAGCGACCCAAACAACCTTAATCGTAATTGCGATGTGTGTAGTGGTTTCTTTGGTATGGGTATCGACTCTATCATCGTTCAATTGGTCGCATTTTTTAACCAACTTATAATGAGCAAAATGAATTAAACAACAACTTCTAGCGAACCGGCAAAAAAAACGTTGGTATATTACAAGCCTTTTCTGGTTTTGAAACCGTGTAGCAGTGACTTTACGTGAATATCAAACTTCACAAAATGAAGATTCTTTCGGTGAGAAATGAGTGCCAACCGAAAATCGTTGAAAAGTAATTGGTAAACGCCGTAAAACTGAACGTAAATTCTTCCCAGGTTATGTATTGGTTAGTAGGAAATGAACGACCACACTTGGCAACTTGTGCGCAGTGTACCTCGTGTAATGGGCTTTATCGGTGGAACTGCAGATAAACCGGCGCCAATTTCAAGAAGCTGACTTAATCACTAACCGTGTTCAAGAAACAGCTGAAAAACCACGTCACCGTAATGAATATCATCCTGGTGAAAATGTACGTGTTACTGAAGGTCCATTCATGACTTTACAGGTACAGTGGAAGAAGTGGATTACGAAAAAGGCCGCGTTAAAGGTATCCTGTATCTATCTTCGGTCGTGCAACACCGATTGAACGAATTCAACCAAGTTGAAAACAATAATCTTCAAGATAACCCAAAACAGGAACTTCTGGTTCCGTTTTTCATTATTCAACATCAGCTTCATTACAATAAAGGCGTGATATTTGATCACGCCTTTTCTGATATTCTGATTAGTCTTGCGGTAATAATCGCTCTAAGCATATAAATCCGCAAAATCCGCTCTTGCTTAATTAAATGTGCTTTGCACCATCTACTAAATTTCGACCGCTTGTGGGCGGGGTATAGGTTGATGACATCACGCATCCACCATTTGGCAGAGGCTGTGCTATCTTAATCGCCTTCTGCGACAGATAAGGTTCTCGCTTTTCTAAAAGTGAAGAGGTTTCACAGATCGGCCCAACAACATCGCAACAGGCTTCAAAGTTGCAAGTGATTGATCGACCTCAGTAATTTCATATAAGCTTCATATAAGGCTGGACAGATCCTTATCGTTCATTCCAGTATCTACAATCGCAAAATTACGCTCTTCGTTTGATTTCAGATATTCCCTTTCGTAACCAAAATCCCTGCATTCGCACTAATCACGCCCTGGTTCAGAATGAACCTAAATTTGGATAAACTCTAAGTTTTCCAACAACGCCTTCGCATATTCGGTAGGATGCGGAGGCTGCTCCTATGATATGTTTCCCTAAACCACCGCCTAAATCCAGTGGGTGAATTCAATCCCATCTTCTTTGAGTTGCTCCATTAAAACAATTAAACGATCAATTAGCATCTAAAAACAGTTAAGCTCAGTTAATTGTGGCCGATATAAACAATCCATACCAGCCAATTTTCACATTTGGTAAGCTTTTGTAAACATTACCTCTCGCTTGTTGCCTTCTTACCAATTTATTTTCTTTTAAACCAGTAGAAATATATGGGTGCGTTTGCATACATCTGGATCACGCAGAAAATTGGTGCAACACCATTTTCCCGCCACTTCATTGATGCGTTGTCCGGAATTGATTCCACATTAAAACCAACACACCAACTTCTAACGTGCAATTTCGCTGTGTGATTTGCCCACCGGAAACACCACTGACATCGCCACCCGCTGCTAACACGCTCGTTACCTTGAAACAATATCAAGCCAGACAAGCTTTGTGACATTGAGTAACAATATTAGAATTGGATTTTACGGCAAAACAAATTAAATGCGGGTGATCGCCGTGCGTTATCAAAAGGCATGCCAATGGCGTTCTAACGTAACGCGAGAATAAATAGCAAGCAGGAGTACCATGCGCTTTAATGTCTGCAATGGCCACCTCTTGGCAAAAAACTGTTAGTTTTTATATTCAAAATGATTCATTGGATTTCCGTTGTGTTTGTGAAAGCGGTCAAATTTTGCAAAACTTTTGAAATTCGACCAACGTAATAATAAATTTTATACTGTTTGTTATTAGGTTGTTCTGCTGTTTTTCAGAATAAAGCGGGCCTTTTACGCCACAGCAGTTAAACCAAACCCTGAAAGCAATGCCACAATAATCAATTTTCATGGTGTTTCCTTTTTCTGTATCAAGAGTCAAATTCTAAATCAAATTGATTCAATCAAAAGCAAAAGCCCTGCAAACAAAAATTTGCAAGGCTTTATGTTTTCAGACCGCTTGATTACAAACTTAACGTTAAACAAATAATTGCTAGGTGAAAATAGCAGATAATCCGTGAAGATACTAAGTTGCCGCTGGAAAATACTTTTTAAGTCGTGTAATCCGTGGTGGATACGGTGCCATTAGGAAAATAGTGAACACTAAAATCAACAATTACCAATACCTGTGTCACAAAAGCAATGATATTGTCTGGTGTAATAACTAAACCAAGCGGAAGTAAAATGCTAATACTAAAAATCAAGATTAGGGAGAAAAATAGCGCGCTAACCATGCCGCCAGCACTGAATAATAACCAAACAGGTGCTCGTTAAACGTTTGGTATCAAATGCTTTATTACTCATATCTCCCTTAAATGTAAGCTAATACTAAGACAACAAGGCTAATTACCCCAATGCCCAAGAACACTTTTTCACTAAGTTAATTGGTGAAATTGTCCTTTAACCATAGTGGCATTGCTTGGTGTCATTTCAAACAAGTTGCAGCATGATAAAGAATGGCTGCTAATGAAATGAGATTGAAGACAATCACAATTGGATTTTGCACGACTGACAAAATCTGTTGCCAAAAAGTGCCTCTGCCTAAAGTAATCACCATAAAATAGACTAAGCTAAACAAACCGTTGGAATTGAGGTTGCTTCACGCACCATATACATTTTGTAAAATGGTAGTTTTGCCACAATTCGCTTTCATTTCGCATGAAGCACCGTTTTGTTGTTGCTGTCATATTCCCCTAGCCTTTGGTTGATCATTGAAATTACATAATCTTTTACTTTCCAAATTTGCAGTTAATTGCTGCAGATGCCGACTTCATGTTTCGGACACACTTCTGAACAATAACCCACGGTAAGCAGCTCCAAACACCGTTTTACTGCTTAACAGTTTCATACGCTCTGCACGGCCATTATCACGGTTATCTAAGTTATAACGATGAGCAAGTGTTAATACTGCAGGGCCTAAAAATTCAGGATTTAAACCAAATTGGACAAGCGGCGTAACACTAAACCACAGTTGATACATTGAGAATTGACGATATTTCTTAAAGCTGTGCAGGGTTTGTTTGGTACGGCTTTTTCTTCAATTACATCCGGTCAGGATTTCCTGAAAGCGCTGGTGCTTTATTATCCAATGATGAGTTAATCGCTTCAGGCTGTCTAAGTGGCCAAATCCACAACTAAGTCGCGCTCGATTGGGAAGTTTGTAGTGGCTCAATACTATATGTCGCTGTAATCACGTAAGAACGTTTACAAAGCTAGTTTTGGTTTGCCATTTACCATCATCCCGCAGACCACAAATTGCCATGCAGCAGACCAGCGATAAGAAAGCTCGGGTTAACTCATCTTTCATAATACCAGCCAGGTGCATCTAATAATGAAGTTTGGCTATAGGGACTTGGTATTTGTCTAAATGCGGTTCGCTATCCACTTCAGGGTTGTAGTAACACTTCGACGGTCATTAATATTTGCATTTGCCATTTATTTACCCTCCATTGTTCGCAGCCACAGACGCTTTTTCGCTTTTCGTGGCAACTTCTGCACCGTAAGCACGTTTTGCCGGTTGTGATTTCGTGATTTTACATCGCTATATTTAATTGTTGGTTTACCTTCCGCATTATAGAAAGCTAATGAGTGTTTTTAAATAATTCACATCATCACGCTCTGTCGCATCTAAACGTTGCGCACCACGAGATTCTTTTACGTTCAACAGCAGGAACATGCAATAGTTGCGCTACATCTAGATGAAACCTAATTCAATTTTATAGAGTGGGTAATTATTAAATACGCTTGATTTATCTTTCACGCTCACACGTTGCCTTGTTCTTTAAGCTCTTCAATTTTGTTGACGAGTTTGCTTCATACTTTCTTGTGTACGATAAATACACGCTTCTTCCGTTAGGTCACCCATTTCATTACGAATTTGTGACAAGATTCATTACCTTCTTGTTTAGCTAATGCGTAAACGCGCGTATCTTGTGCTTGCGCATCAGGTGTGCTTGGTTTGCTGGTTTTGCTTCTGAAGCACGACGAGCAGCATTTCACAACCGCTTTACGAACACGACAAGCTCTGCTGGTTACAGAACAAACGGTTTGCACCGTGTAAACCAGAAGATGCACCTCACCTACTGCAAAATAAACCTTTAATTGAGGTTCTGCATTATCACATCGATACCGCCCATGGTGTAGTGAACAACTGGACGAACCGGAATCGGCTGATGCACTGGGTCAACCCCGCTTCATATGCACGCTAACACAAATAAACGGTAAACGCTTCGGTTAAGGTGTTTTCTCCTAAATGACGTAAATCTAGTGCACCATCCACACCTTTAGCGGTTTTTAATGTATTTGCCTTTACGCCACTCTTGCCAGAATGTGAAACTTTATCACGTGAACTGTTCCATATGTTGTTTCTGGTTTGCCTACTGGGGTTTCAGGACCTGACCATAATCTTGTAGTAACGATAGCCATCTTTATTGACTAGATACCTACCACGACAGCCAGTCATCAAAATACCTGTATTTGGTAAGCCTGTTGGGTGATATTGAACGAATTCCATATCATAATGCAACATAGCGACGATGCCATGAATATCCTGTTACGATGCCATATTAGTATTGAAACGATAAGTGCAGCAACCACCACCGGTTATGTCTTTCTTCATTGCGTGATTTGAACTAATGTCCCTTCCATCATATTCATTGCAACACAACCGCGTGCTTCGCCGTTGTCAGTCAGAATATCAAGTGCAAATGCTCGTCAAAACGGACAATGACCAGGATATTTAATTGAAGTTTGGAAAAGTGTATGTAAAGATGTTGAAGCCTGTTTTATCTGCTGCGAACCAAGTACACTCAATTTCATCCCACCGAAACGGCGAACGTGCCTCCATCTCTTTACGACTCCAAGGGCAACCCCAACGCTCCAGTGGGTCATTTTCACTGGGAATGTCAACAAATATTCTACGACATCTTGTTCCACATAACCGTTATACACCATAACAGTATCGTTAAAGTGGTTATCAAAAGAGTCAGTGTCTTTAATGACCGCTACTGAGGCCCCTTCTGCCGCCGCTGTGGCTACGCATTGGGTAAACTTTTGAAATTAACGCAATTTTAAGGTTCGGATTTGCTTCCGCTGCTGCAATCGCAGCACGTAAACCACCACCACCGGCGCCGATAATTGCTACATCAAAATTAACGCACATATTCACTCCAAAATTGAACTTCACGTTTAGAAATTAGTTCTATTACCTTACACTAAAATGAACTCGCTCATTTATTACATAAAAGTGTTTCTGATCTACCTCAAAATTGACTTTATGTAATTAAGAATCGCTCTCCAATAAATTACGCATGACTACTTGTACCTTACGATAATTTTCTTAACATTCTTATTACTGTCTTTTATTTTCAAAAAATGTGATCCCTTTCACACTTATTAGAAATTTGTTCAATTTTCCGAATTAAATCTAATACTTCAGGCAGTGTAGTTGCCTTCTCTATCTAAAAAATGGCCGCCTGTGGCGAGCACAAATAACTTGTAAGTTTTCTGCTAAACTGGCTAAATTCACAGGCACAATGCTATCATTTCTCGCTGCAATAACTGGCACTGACTTGGCACCAAGCAGTCAATTTGGAAAAAATTTGCCAAACGCATCCTGGTCTGGCAAATGTGGTAATTTTACCAAAGCCCGAAACTAAAATCAATGCCTTAATCAGCTTCTGCGCTGTTGCTAGAAAATTTAAGCTCGCAATACAGCTAAACTATGCCGATAAAAATTGTTTCGGGCATGGGGAACATTTCTTGCTGATGATGTGCCAACCACGCTTCTGGTGTTGGTGTTCGCTTCTCAATATTCATGATGCCTTTTGGCCTTAAATCAGTAAAATTCTCGCAAAATTCGACCGCTTACATATGAGATATTGGTTATTAGGTCATAACTTCAATTAAACTAGTACAACCGAACTTTCGGTTTTCTAATTCTAATAAGGAACTTTTGAATGAAAAATTATTAGCAACTTTATTTGCCTTTGCTTGATCTCTGTGGCAGTTGCCAAAGAGGTGAATTTTAAATTTTTAGGGACATCAGATGTGCGGTCGTATCGTACCATAGTCTTATGGTGCGGGTGTGGAAGACAAATCTGGCTCTTATGCGCAAATTGCAACTTACGTGAAAGAAGCTCGGCTCATCCTGATCTTATCTTGGATTTGATATCGGTGATGCGATTTAAGGTAACCAAGTTGAAGTATTTGCTAAAACTGAAAAATACTACAAAGACAACCCTGTGCCGAAAAGTGCTAAATGCTGTGGGCTATGAGCATTTTCATTTTAGGTAACCACCGAATTCAACTTTCGGCATGACCGCATTAGATGAAATTTTAAAGACAGTAAAGCAAAATCTTAACCGCGAGACTACTACAAAGACGAGTGGTAAACGCTAGTTGGTAAGCCATACCATTATTGAAAAAGATGGCGTGAAATTAGGGATTATCGGTTTAAAAGTACGCCCAGTGTCCGGCATTTGAAAGAAGACCCTGACAACTTAAAAGACGCGAAATTCAGCTCACCAACTACAGAAGAAACTAAAGCGCAAATCAAAGCATTAAAGAGGTGTAAAGTGCGATCAATTGTATTAGCTCACATGGGTATCGAAAATGAAAATAACATTCCAGATACTGGCGTGGCAGACTTAATTAACAATGTCGATGTAGTATTGATGTATAGCGATTAGTGCGGGCCACATGCACAAAATGTCTTCACAAACCATTAAAAACTGCCAATCGCGAGCCACACCGCTACGGTGCTGTGGTTTCTGAAGTAGATTTAAACACAGATGTGGATAAGACGGCAAAGTAAAATTAGTTTCTAAACAAGCAAAAACTGTGCCTGTAAGTGACGAAGCGGATGCTGCGTCGTTGAAATCACCACAAACCATACCATGAAGAGGTACGCCGTCTAAACAACATGCGAAAATCGGTGACAGCTGATATGGTGCCGCAAGAGAGAAAACACGGTGTTTCAATTGCGTTCTCACAAAGATACGGGTTTATCTTCATTCATTACCGATGTTGAGGCGCTACTACGCTTCAATGCCGATGTTGTTTCTTTCTCATTCGACCACGAAAAAGCGCGTATGGATAAAGGCGATATCCAAGAGATATCAGCTTTAACTACCGCTATGCAGGTGGTGATGTGACCGTATATAGTGACTGGTAAACAACTTAAGAGTACATGAACTGGTCAGCTGATTGCTAGATACCATTCAACCAGGTGATACGAGATATCGCTGTAACGCAGAACGTATCTAAATATGTACCTTCGATATTTTCGGTGGCGTGCAAATCTCAAATTGATTTACGTAAACAAAGCGGCGATTGTTGATCTGAAATTGGCAGATGGCACACCTGTGACTGACGATATGAAAAATCAAACTAGAGTATAGAACTCTTACCGCTTCGGTCAATTAACCAGGTGGTATTTGGGAAGGTCAACAAATTCCCTGTGCTTTGGGAATCTAAAGAGTGGCAATGGGCCGTGAAAAATTACTATCCAAAACATGATGATCGACTACATCACTAGCGTGAGGCAAAATTAGAGGCGTGTCTCATAACCGCTGGAAATTGGTTGGTTTAGAGTAAAACAAGGCAAAATATGACGGATTACGCGATTGTGCAGAACTGGCAGTAACGACAAAAGGATTACCTTGCCGTAGATAAGCTCCCGCAGAGCCGAGGGGCTAAAACGCGATCGAATCTGAGACTACGCTGTGCAGTTTATATGATGAGAAGAAGGCGAGGTGTGGCAACCGGTAGCTGTTTTGCCAATAGCTTGCGCTGTTTAGCTGTCTCCCAGCAACATCGAGGTGAAGGGCTTCATGAAACATTGTCGTCACACATCTGATTGACGAGACAGTTCACGCGTGGCAATCCATATTTTCTTTACCTGCCAAATGCGATACGGCAAAATGAAAGCCCTAGTTTTCATGAAATCACCGTATTCCAAATCAAATTGTACTTTATGGAAAACAAGCGGTCGGGTTTTGCGGATAGTTTGCAAAATCACCGCTGCAGCAATAACCACAACCTAACCAGCGCATTGCAGCCATTGTAATGAACGCCAACCCATTCACCCTTGGCCGCAGTACAGTTGAACAAAGCCTCTCTAGAAAATGATTGGGTGCATCTGCATTGGTAGTGAAAGATCCAGCCTTGTCCCATTTTCCAGTCCGAAAAATGCTCGTACATTTGCAGGTGTTCATTTGTAAACGTGATTTTGCCATGACAGCGGCGATTACATTTGATAGCAGCGCAACTTTTCGAGTTATTTCCAAGAAAATGAAAAATGCCGTGATTGAAGCAATGCCTAGCCGATCTAGAAATTTTTCAGCCAAATCGCAAAACAACGCTTAGTATTCCAACGCCGTTATGTGGGCGAAGAACAGCACCAGCCGAGTGACTCCATCTCTATAACCAAATCTCATGCAGCAAAAGCTACACTGAACATGGCATTGAATGCGTGGTCATTCCCCGCCAAGTAGCGGTAACCAAAGTCATTAGCGCGCCTCCAAAAGTGCGCCAATGCGGTAAAACAGGCGATTTTACTCAAGTGCATGGTGCCAGCTAGCACTTATGATTATTTCATGAGTGATGCCGCTCAACCTGTCATCTCCGTATCAGCAAACGGAACAAGTAGAACATTATTAGCAGCTACGAAAATCAAATAAAAAGGGATGATTAACTCATCCCTTAACTGTCATTTTAACTCTTAAGCATTTTGGATAACGTGTTGCTTCTTCGGGATCGGGTTCTCCAGTAATGCGGTTACGTAAATCGCGACGAATAACCTCAATTGTCAGAACCAGAAAATATGACCGACTAATTCAGATATTGCTCATATAATGGCCATTCTGCGACTGGTGGTGTTAAACCAAGTGCTGGGAAAGTAATGTAGTGTACGCAGATGTTTTGCGATGATACCCGCGCCGATACCTTGCCAGAATTTAATTTTTCGGGAAGATTTCGGCCACGATGCAATAACCGATTGCGAAAACTAATGAGAAAATCATGTACGTTACACCAATCGGTTAAATGCGCGATCAGCAAAAGTGAATGCTGCTTCAGTTGGATCGATGCCTAGATAATCACGTAAAGAAAACGTGCGGCGGGTTTAAAATGCGCGCGAACAAACTTCTAATGCTTGTGATGGGTCTTTACATGCCGCGGTGAATAAATCAGTGGGCTACGTGGTGGGAATGGGTGTTCTGCGCCCCATTTTACGAATGCAGAGATAATCCCTGCCACATGCCAACAAATGCCGCTGAACCATAGCGACGTTTAGATGCTTCTGTGAATAATGCCATAATTACATCCTCTTTTATCAATTGAAGTATTTTGAAACAGCGTTACAAACCGTTTTTCAATTTCAATTCTACGGAGGTTTTTATACCTTTATCAAACTTGAATTTGCATAAAAGACAATCTTTTACGTTAACGACAACAACTCATTAACCTTTATCACAAGCCAGCAACATTTACAGCGTAATTAAGCAAGAATTTCTCAATGCAAACGTTTGCGTTATCCATTATAATAGCCAAGACTATCATCTCAAACACAACTCAAAGGTACCCGTATGTTTCAAACTTTTCGTGGCTCACCCGCCCTTTCTGAATTCCGTATCAAGGCTTAATGCAAAAATTCCAACAAAATCAATTACCGGTAAAATCGGTTTATGCGAATATTTGCATTTTGTGGGAATAAATCGACCGCTTGTTAGCGAGCAAGAAGCTAAGTTAAAAAGCATTGTTACATTACGGCCCAACCTTGGCAGAACAGGATGCTAAAGGCGAAACTTTTTATCGTGATTCCACGCGTTGGCACGTTTCTTCTTGGTCTTCTAAAGCAACCGATATTGCGCATAACGTGGTTTTAAGTGAAGTGGAACGCATTGAGCGAGGTTTGGCGTATTATTTTTGAGTTAAGCCAACCGCTTGATGAAAAACAACTGAAAAATTGACCGCACTTTTACGACCGAATGATGGAAACCGTGGTGCGTCGTCCTGAAGATGCAGAGATCTTGTTCCGACATCAGGATCCGAAACCGTTTAAAACCGTGAGATATTTTAAAAAGGTGGACGTGAAGCCTTGGCCACAGCCAACGTAAATTAGGCTAGCACTGGCAGAAGATAGAAATTGATTATTTGGTGGAAAACTTACCGCAATTGGGCGCAATCCGCACGATATTGAACTTTATATGTTCGCGCAAGCCAACTCTGAGCACTGTCGCCATCTTTAATGCAGATTGGATTATTGACGGTAAAAGCAGGACAAATCCCTGTTTAAAATGATTAAAATACAGAAAACCCCTGATTTTGTGCTTTCCGCATATAAAGACAATGCGGCGGTGATGGAAGGTTCAAAAGCAGGACGTTTCTTCCCGGATCAAGACGGCATTTACCGTTATCTGTGAAGACACTCACATTTTGATGAAGGTGGAAACCCACAACCACCCACCGCGATTTCGCCATTCCAGGAGCGGCACAGGTTCGGGCGGTGAGTTCGTGATGAGGTGCAACGGGTCAGTGAGTGCAAAACCAAAAAGCAGGTTTAACTGGTTTCTCGTATCAAACCTTATCATTCAAACTTTGAACAACCTTGGGAAAATCCGCTTTCTAAACCAAACCGTATTGCCTCTGCGCTTGATATTATGATTGAAGGTCCATTAGGTGGCGCAGCATTTAACAACGAATTTGGTCGCCCTGCCTTGATGGGTTGTTCCGTACCTATGAAGAAAGTCAACAGCTTCAATGGTGAAGAGTGCGAGGTTATCACAAACCAGATCATGTTAGCGGGCGGTATCGGTAATATTCGTGGCGAACACGTTCAAAAAGGTGAAAATCCCGTTGGTGCAGAAATTGATCGTGATAGGCGGCCCAGCCGCGAACATCGGTTTTAGGCGGTGGTGCAGCGTCTTCTATGGACAGCAGGAAATCCAAAGAAAATTTGGATTTTGCCTCTGTTCAGCGTAAAACCAGAAATGGAACGCCGCTGCCAAGAAGTGATTGACCGCTGTTGGCAATTGAGGCGATGAAAAACCCAATTCTCTTTATTCGTGACGTGGGTGCGGGTGGTTTTATCTAATGCGATGCCTGAATTGGTACGATGGCGAACGTGGCGGTAAATTTGATTTACGCTCAATTCTTTGCGATGAAAAAGGCATGTCACCATTAGAAATTTGGTGTAACGAATCACAGAACGTTATGTCTTAGCCGTTGCGCCAGAAAAACTCGAATTATTTACCGCACTTTGTGAGCGTGAGCGTGCGCCGTTTGCGGTCATTGGTGAGGCAACGGAAGAAAAGCATTTAACCTTACGATGGTCATTTCGACAATAACCCAATTGATTTGCCAATGAATGTGTTATTAGGCAAAACGCCGAAAAATGACACGAAGGTTTCGTCAAAAACTGTCGAAAAATCGACCGCTTGCAACAGAAAATATTCAATTAAAAGCTTTCCATCGCGTATTACGCTTACCGGTGGTGGCTGAAAAACCTTCTTAATTACCATTGGCGACCGTTCAGTAACCCGGTATGGTGGCGCGAGATCAAATGGTCGGCCGTGGCAAATTCCGGTATCAGATGTGGCTGGTACAACTGCATCATTGAGACAGCTATCACGGCGAAGCCATGCGCGATGGGCGAACGTGCGCCAGTAGCGTTATTAGACTTTAGGTGCTTCTGCACGTTTAGCGGTGGCTGAATCTATCACCATATGTGCGGGCACCAACATTGGCGATATTAAACGTATTAAACTTTCTGCAAACTGGATGTCTGCAGCAGGACACGGTGGTGAAGATGCCGGCTTATAGGAGCGGTGAAAGCGGTGGGCGAAGAACTTTGCCCGGCATTAGGGCATTACTATTCCAGTGGTAAAGACTCCATGTCTATGAAAACCACTTGGGAAGAAAAACGGTGAGATCCGTTACTGCACCCGCTTTCTTTAGTGATTTCATCTTTTTGCGCGCGTGGAAGATGTCCGCAAAACAGTGACCCTCAATTACGCACAGAAAAAAAGGCGCAAGCCGTTTATTGTTGATTGATTTAGGCGAAAAAAATCAGCTAGGGCGCGACCGCACTTGCGCAAGTGTATAAACAATTGGGTGACAAACCAGCCGATGTGGTGAACGTAGCCAAACTGAAAAACTTCTTTGATGCAATGCAAGCATTAGTAGCAGAGCGTAAATTGTGACTACCGACCGTTCCGATGGTGGTTTAATTACCACACTTGCAGAAATGGCATTTGCTGGTAACTGTGGTGTCGATCTGGATATTTCTGCATTGGGCGACAATGATTTAGCCGTGTTATTCAATGAAAGAATTGGGCGCAGTGATTCAAGTCTCTGAAAACGAATTAAGCGCCGTGCGTGAGGTGATAAAGCCCATGACTTGCTTGGCTTAACTTATGAACTCGGTTCTGTAGCTTAGAAGATCGTTTTGAAATCACGCGTGGCAGCAAAAACTATTAAGTGAAAAACGCTCTGAGATTACGCGGTATTTGGGCAGAACTCACTCACCAAATGCAACGCTTACGCGATAACCCTGAATGTGCCGACCAAGATTTGAAGCGAAAAAGCAACAGATAACAAGGTTTATCTGCTCGCCCTAACCTATGATGTGAATGAAGATATTGCTGCGCCTTACATCAGCAAAGGCGTGAAACCAAAAAGTAGCCGTATTGCGTGAACAAGGCGTAAACAACCACGTTGAAATGGCGGCGGCGTTTGACCGTGCAGGCTTTGCGGCGATTGATGTTCACGCGAGGCGATTTAATGGCGGGTCGTTACAACCAAACGACTTCAATGCGATGGTGGCCTGTGGTGGCTTCTCTTACGGTGACGTATTAGGTGCAAGTGGTGGCTGGGCGAAATCCATTTTGTTTAATCCACAATTGCGCGATCAATTCAGCCAATTCTTCGCCAATGAAAACACCCTTTCATTAGGTGTATGTAACGGCTGTCAACTATCTCCACCCTTGCAGAAATTATCGCAGGTGTGAAAACTGGCCACGTTTCGTGCGTAATAAATCAGAACGTTTTTGAAGCCCGTGCTGCGATGGTGAAAAATCAGCGACACCAACTCATTGTGGTTTAAAAGGCATGGCAGGTTCACATATGCCGATCGCGGTTGCTCATGGTGAGGGTGCGTAGAATTCAAAAACACCAGAAAAGCTTGACCGCGCTTCAATCCCAAAAACTTGATTGTGGCACAATATGTCGACAGCCATTTGAATGTAACTGAAACCTATCCGGCTAACCCGAATGGATCGGCATTAGGGGATTACCGCCATTTCTAACGTCGATGGTCGTATTGCTGCGATGATGCCACACCCAGAGCGTGTATTCCGTGCCGTGAGCAACTCGTGGTATCCAGAAGATTGGTCTGAAGATGGTGCATGGATGCGAATTTTTGAAATGCGAGTGAATTTCAAATAATGTGAGATAGCTCACAGCAAATTAATCAAAATAAGAGATACTAAGATTGGTATCTCTTTTTACTACATAAATTTTAGTAATAAAAATGCCAACAATATTAGCGAGTAATATTGTTAATGTTTTGCATATAAAAATTCTTGGGCATTATGCCCGTAATATCCATTGAACTATATGAGGAGTTCTACATGAGTGCATTAGTTACATTGCTAGCTAATATTGTTGCGCCATTGCAACGTCAATTTATTAACTTATCCGAATTGCCATTTGTGTTGTGATGGTTTGGATTGGAGGTTTAAAAGTTTGCCAATATGGGGCAGATGGTATCGCACACTTTGTGTCAAATAGTCCTTTCTTAAGCTTCCTTTACAAAAACGGTGCAAATGAGTGACAAATGATAAGGGTGTTTTAGTGAAGAATATACCTTATATAAAAACCCTGAAGGCAAAATGGTCATATATATCAGAATAGCATAAAAGCCAACGGCACCTATACAGCTTCTTATATTATTGGCGCAATCATTGTGACGATTGGTATTTAGTATTAGCTAGTGTTGGTCACCAACACTCCGGGCTAGTTTGGAGGCTTACTCACCTTTGGTATGTCGATAGTCACGCTGTCGTTCCTGATATTTACGCCAGAAACTGGATGCCTAATCTGAGAGGGACTTCCCAACGCCTAATTATGGCTTCCCATATCTCTCAGGTGACTGGCCGACTCGTGATTAAAGATATTATTATGATGGCAGGCAGCTTAGTTGCTGCAGCTGAATGTGCAAAACGCTATTTAGAGAATAAAAAGCAATTTGCGTAATAGCTAGATTTTAAAAAGGCTTGTTGAGATAAATGGCAAGCCTTTTTACTAAGTAGTTTATATGCTAATTATTTCGACAATATAATACTTAAAAATATTTATATTGCTATCTTTAGTAAAGATTATTATATTAAAGAAATAGACTGAAAGTAATCCTTGAGTAAGAATGACCTTATAGGGGTGATGGTTTAAGCGTTAAAAATAATTATTGATACATGATTTAATATTTTTATAAAAATATAATCCATATATTCAAGTCGGTTTGTTAGGGGTTAAATGTCTGAATTTAAGATTAAATATATATCCATAAAGGTTTTTGGGGGAATATGTATGTAGTAGTGAATTTAATAATGATATTAATATTATTATTGGTAAGAATGGAACAGGTAAAAACAACGTTCATGAATATACTACATGCATGTATCTCTAGATTTTTGATGAGTTAAGAGATAATGAATTTAATGAGGGTGACTTTATCTTTAGTGAGTAATGAGGAAGAAAAAGAGATTAAGGTTATATGAAGATGATTTTTAGATTTAATGTCACTTATGTTATAGATAAGATCGAATATGATGTGAATATCCCAATGGGAGATGCTCCTTCTTATATTAGACGAAGATGTTTTGATGAGATATGAACAACAAGGATAATATAAACAAATATATCAAGCTTTTCTCATTGTCCGTTTATAGAAATAGAAAAATTATGAATATGAAGGGAGCGGGAAAGGGAAATCTTTATAGAAAGGAATGCTATCGCCAACTGATTTTTATCTTAATGAGTTGCTAATTGAGCTAGAGTAAATATCAATTAGAAATTAACACAAAGCTCTATATCAGAGGATTTACAAAGAGATGTTCTGCTCTCTTACTATATACGAATGAGGAGAAAAACCATAAAATCAAAAACAATAAAGGTCTAGATAAAGAAAAAGAAAAATTAAAAATTAAAAATGCTTATAAGCGATTTGGGTTTTTATGATGATGATGTTTCTATAGATAGACATATTGAGATTGTCTTTAAAGAGATTAATAAAATTGATTAAAAAGAATATGAACTTCAGAGTTAATTTTCACGATTTTGAATTCCGTCTCCCATATTGGAGCAAAAAGTCTCAGATAGAATAATTGAATTATCTAGTAATGCAGAGAAGGAAAATGAGGGTATTTTAATAACAACAACAAATTTATAAATATAATTAAGTCATTTACTAATAAGAATTTTGAATTTAGGTGAGTTGGTTTTTACTATCTCCAGGTAAGGAAGCTTCATTATTTAAATTATCATCGGGAGAAAAACAATTACTGATACTTCTAATTGAGGCCCTCTTACAAAGAGAATCTAATTGCATATTTTTAGCAGATGAGCCAGAAATATCACTACATATAGAATGGCAAGGAGAATATATCATCAGTTCTCTCTTTAAATCCTACTGCTCAGGTTAGTGTCGCTACACATTCCCCTGAAAGTGCAGGGAAATATAAGTCAAAGATTATGAGTGAAATAAAAGAGAGTTATTATGACAGATGATTTAATTTATTCAATGGATGCAGTAAATACTTTATCTCAATTTACTGAAACAGATTATGTGTTGTATTTGTAGAAAGATAAAGATGATGAGTTTTTGGATCTTCTGTTTATTTATAAAGAGAAAAGTTTCAGCTTCAGATATGAAGATGATGTTCGAGGTGTGTGGTTTTAGATGATAAAAATAAAAAGCTAGTTAGTGGAGGCTAAATAAATCCATTATAGTGCAAGAGACTCTGATTATTTAATTTATAAAGGGGCAGAAAGTAGAGCATAAAAATGTACTATATACATTTGGACACTCTATAAAATTGTTTGTTCTCTGATAAAAATATACGCTTACTATTTTTCTAATTTATCTAAGAGGATGGAAACATCGAATGTTGAAGTTGTGAACGATTGGTTAGATGCTATGACAAATGGGTTTCAAAAAACTAATTAAATTGGATATAGTCGTGCAAAGAATGAATATGGAATTGGAATATTAGGAAATCTTGCGATGAGTTTACTCAGAAGAATGGTGATATTAATCATAAGAGGAATAGATGTTAGATTTAATGAGGTTGAAATGAGTATCCCTAGTATAGAAGAAGATATTAATAGCATAGTTACATACCACACACGATATAAAAGGTCATTTTTATGAGTCTAGTTAGTAAGTTCCTAAGATTAAACTTTAAAATTTCGCTTCCATTAGATGCTCTGATGGCGTTAGGATTTGCGACTTTAAAAGATTCTATTTTAGCTGATAGAAATAGAAAACCATTACTTAAGAATGTGCAATAATCTACATTAGGGCTTTCTAGAATATAAACTTTTTCTGAAAATTTATTCACTAGCTACATAATGGCATATAGGACAAAATAGTTGGTAAAAATGTGTCAAAAACCTTATAGTACAAGGCTAAGCACCTTGAAAATATGAACAAAAACAGTCCTTTTTGCTTACACTCTTCTATTCAGAAACATGGACGACAAAATAATCTTCAACGCTATAGTGTTTCCCCATTGTAATAAAACATTTACGTTTAAATCGAAAGTAAATCCTGACCAAATTTGGCTAGATTATTCCGTTTGGAAAACAAACACAGCAACAATTATCCATTAAATATGATTGTTCTCACGAACTATTCGACGATATTTAGAAAAGCCGCTAAAGCACATTAAACCCGCCTAAGAAAACAAATATTTAAATCTCATCATTGATACCACATTTTTCACCGAGATTTTTGGTATAATGGTCTTTATTGATAGCCTTTCAGCAAAAGTGGTTTTGTCATCAAATTGTTAAAACAGAAAAAGATATCTATTACAAAGAAAGCACTTAATCGTCTAAGAGAAAAAGGCTATGTAATTCAATCTATTACCTGACGATGGGCGTGAGGGTTGCTGAGATCTTTTAATATGCCTACTCAAATGTGTCAATTCCATCTTGTTGCGATTGTAATGCGAGCATGACATCAATCACATGCTGGGAGAGAATTAAAAAGTATTATTAAAACGTTAAAAACGAGTACTAAAAACGAATTCTATTTAAAAATATATGAATGGAAGAAAAACATCATGCGCATTTTTAAATGAACGTTCAGAGATGCCAAATGAGAGGAAATATCTCATAAACATAGAAGTGTAGAAGTGCGATGGCAAGTATAAAGCGATATTACGAATATATTTTTACTTATGAGAAATATCCAGAATTAAATATTGAAAAACTACAAATAGGGATAGAAGGTTTATTTAAGGAACTTAAAGACAAATTACGCCCTCACAGTGGTTTTAACAGGAAAGCATAAGATCTTGTTTATACAGGATTTTTAAATAAAAAGCTGGTAAGGATTATCAAATTTAATTCTTACCAACTATTTTTATCCTATAAAGGCATAAAGTATAAAAGACCAACTATTTTGTCCTATATGCACTACATAATTTATATAAATTCTTTTAGTCAGATATCTTAAGAGAGACAAAAAGTTTTATAGTAATTGTTTTTATACTAGAATATGGTTATAAATTGTCGGATTGATTTATATTATTAACTAATTTTTAAATGAAAAGAGCGGTCAAAAATCACAACAAATTTTGACCGCTCTTTTCATCTTTTACTTACGTATTATTTTTTGTTTTTCAAAAACTCAACGCCAGTGTCTGGGAAGTCGGTGAATACACCCAGTTGACCTGATTTATTCAATAACGCATCGTACATTTGATTTACGTCAGTGAAAAATTCAGGTAGAGCATCTTTACGCACAGTATATGTGTGTAATTCCACTTTGTATTGTGCGAATTCTTTCACTACTCAATAACAAGCGGTAAGATTTTTAAAACATTTTGCAAAAGATTGCTTTTCACCTTCTAGTAGGATGTAATAATTAGCCTCTACAGTAGAATTAAATAACCCTAAAACGCCCCAAAAAACAAAAACCCCGTCATATTCCGTAACGGGGTCCTCTCTATTCAATCCGGCGATGCCCTACTCTCACATGGGGAAGCCCCACACTACCATCGGCATTACAGCATTTTACTTCTGAGTTCGGTATGGAGTCAGGTGGAACTACTGCACTATGGTCGCTGGAATATCCGGTCATGATTCATCTACATTATCTTATCTATTCTCTTCTCAAAACCAAAAACAAGCCTCAAAACCTTTCATTCCTGCCCAAAAACACTTGAGCGTTGTATAGTTAAGCCTCTCGGGCAATTAGTATCTGTTAGCTCAACGGCTCACACCGCTTACACACCAGACCTATCTACGTCTTAGTCTTAAACAACCCTTACTGTCTTAAAGACAGGGAGAACTCATCTCAAGGCAAGTTTCGTGCTTAGATGCTTTCAGCACTTATCTCTTCCGCACTTAGCTACCCGGCAATGCGTCTGGCGACACAACCGGAACACCAGTGGTGCGTCCACTCCGGTCCTCTCGTACTAGGAGCAGCCCCTTTCAATTCTCCAACGCCCACGGCAGATAGGGACCGAACTGTCTCACGACGTTCTAAACCCAGCTCGCGTACCACTTTAAATGGCGAACAGCCATACCCTTGGGACCTACTTCAGCCCCAGGATGTGATGAGCCGACATCGAGGTGCCAAACACCGCCGTCGATATGAACTCTTGGGCGGTATCAGCCTGTTATCCCCGGAGTACCTTTTATCCGTTGAGCGATGGCCCTTCCATTCAGAACCACCGGATCACTATGACCTACTTTCGTACCTGCTCGACTTGTCTGTCTCGCAGTTAAGCTTGCTTATACCATTGCACTAACCTGACGATGTCCGACCGTGATTAGCAAACCTTCGTGCTCCTCCGTTACTCTTTGGGAGGAGACCGCCCCAGTCAAACTACCCACCAGACACTGTCCGAGAGCGTGTTTCCACTCTTCGTTAGAACATCAAACGTTAAAGGGTGGTATTTCAAGGACGCCTCCATGATCACTGGCGTGACTGCTTCAAAGGCTCCCACCTATCCTACACATCAAAATTCAATGTTCAGTGTCAAGCTATAGTAAAGGTTCACGGGGTCTTTCCGTCTAGCCGCGGGTACACCGCATCTTCACGGCGATTTCAATTTCACTGAGTCTCGGGTGGAGACAGCCTGGCCATCATTATGCCATTCGTGCAGGTCGGAACTTACCCGACAAGGAATTTCGCTACCTGAGGACCGTTATAGTTACGGCCGCCGTTTACTGGGGCTTCGATCAGGAGCTTCTCTTTCGATAACACCATCAATTAACCTTCCAGCACCGGGCGGGCATCACACCCTATACGTCCACTTTCGTGTTTGCAGAGTGCTGTGTTTTTAATAAACAGTTGCAGCCAGCTGGTATCTTCGACCGGTTCAACCTTCAGGGGTAAACCCTTACAATCTACGCCGGCGCACCTTCTCCCGAAGTTACGGTGCTATTTTGCCTAGTTCCTTCACCCGGAGTTCTCTCAAGCGCCTGAGTATTCTCTACCTGACCACCTGTGTCGGTTTATAGTACGGTTTAGTATAAATCTGAAGCTAGTGGCTTTTTCCTGGAAGCGTGGTATCAGTTACTTCAGTGCCGTAGCACCTCGTCATCACTTCTCGGTGTTATGAGCATCCGGATTTGCCTAAATGCTCCACCTACCGGCAAACAACCATCCAACAGGTTGATAACCTAACCTTCTCCGTCCCCACATCGCAATTATACCAAGTGCGGGAGATAACCCGTTTCCCATCGACTACGCTTTTCAGCCCTCGCCGCTCAGGGGCCGACTCACCCTGCCCCCGATTAACGTTGGACAGGAACCCTTGGTCTTCCGGCGAACGAGTTTTTCACTCGTTTTATCGTTACTTATGTCAGCATTCGCACTTCTGATACGTCCAGCAAACCTCTCGATTCACCTTCATCCGCCTACAGAACGCTCCCCCTACCCAACAGTGTTTGCTACTGATGCCGCAGCTTCGGTGACTAGTTTTTAGCCCGTTACATCTTCCGCGCAGGCCGACTCGACTAGTGAGCTATTACGCTTTCTTTAAATGATGGCTGCTTCTAAGCCAACATCCTAGCTATCTAAGCCTTCCACTTCGTTTCCCATAACTAGTACTTTGGGACCTTAGCTGGCGGTCTGGGTTGTTTCCCTCTTCACGATGGACGTTAGCACCCACCGTGTCTCCTGAGTATCACTCTTCGGTATTCGCAGTTTGCATCGGGTTGGTAATCCGGGATGGACCCCTAGCCGAAACAGTGCTCTACCCCCGAAGGTGTCCGCTCAAGGCTCTACCTAAATAGATTTCCGGGGAGAACCAGCTATCTCCCGGTTTGATTGGCCTTTCACCCCCAGCCACAAGTCATCCGCTAATTTTCAACATTAGTCGGTTCGGTCCTCAATTAGTGTTACCCAATCTTCAACCTGCCCATGGCTGAATCACCGGGTTTCGGGTCTATACCTGCAACTAGACGCCCAGTTAAGACTCAGTTTCGGCTCCCTTATTCAGTTAACCTTGCTACAAAATATAAGTCGCTGACCCATTATACAAAAGGTACGCAGTCACCCGAAAAGACTCTCCACTGCTTGTACGTACACGGTTTCAGGTTCTCTTCCTCCCTCACGGGGTTCTTTTCGCCTTTCCTTCACAGTACTGGTTCACTATCGGTCAATCAGGAGTATTTAGCCTTGGAGGATGGTCCCCCATATTCAGACAGGATTTCTCGTGTCCCGCCCTACTTGTCGTTAGTTTAGTACCACAATAATGTTTTTCGGATACGGGATTATCACCCTCTGTGATTGTGCTTTCCCAGCACATTCTCCTAACAAAACTGCTATCACTAACAGGCTCTTCCGCTTTCGCTCGCCGCTACTCACAGAATCTCGGTTGATTTCTTTTCCTCAGGGTACTAGATGTTTCAGTTCTCCCGGTTTGCCTCCTTACCTATGTATTGAGTAAGTGATAGTAGATTCTTCATCACTGGGTTTTCCCCATTCGAAATCTTGGATTAAACGCCTCTTATCGACTCATCCAAAGCTTATCGCAGATTAGCACGTCCTTCATCGCCTCTGATTGCCAAAGGCATCCACCGTGTACGCTTAGTCGCTAACTATACAACCTCAAATGTTTTCATTTTAGAAAGCATTGAGATAAGTTTTAAACTAAACACTTAGCTGCTTTTTGTTCAGCTAAGATTTTTATTACTCAGACTTTCTCTTATCAGTTTTACTGACTTGGTAAAATCTCTCAGTTTTTCAGCTTGTTTCTAATTTTTAAAGAACATTAAGACAATAAAAATCATCTTTAAATGGCGTCCCCACGAGATTCGAACCCCGGTTACCGCCGTGAAAGGGCGATGTCCTAGGCCTCTAGACGATGGGGACAACATTTAAAGATGCTTTTCCACTGCCAGTTTAAGGTCAGAATATTCTAGCAATTTCATCACTTATTTATCAGTGATTTATTACTATATCAACCACACTATCAAACAATCTGTGTGAGCACTTGCAGTCGCTCAATTTTTGGTAAGGAGGTGATCCAACCGCAGGTTCCCCTACAGTTACCTTGTACGACTTCACCCCAGTCATGAATCATACCGTGGTAAACGCCCTCCCGAAGGTTAAGCTATCTACTTCTGGTACAACCCTACTCCATGGTGTGACGGGCAGGTGTGTACCGAGGCCGGGAACGTATTCACCGCAACATTCTGATTTTGCGATTACTAGCGATTCCGACTTCATGGGTCGAGTTGCGAGACTCAATCCGGACTTAGACGTACTTTTGTGAGATTTGCTCCCCTCGCAGGATTGCTTCCCTGCTTATACGCCATTGTAGCACGTGTGCAGCCCCTACTCTGTAAGGGCCATGATGACTTGACGTCATCCCCACCTTCCTCCGGTTTATCACTGGCAGTCTCCTTTGAGTTCCCCGACCTAATCGCTGGCAAGCAAAGGATAAGGGTTGCGCTCGTTGCGGGGACTTAACCCAACATTTACAACACGAGCTGACGACAGCCATGCAGCACCTGTCTCAGGTTCCCGAAGCACCAATCCATCTCTGGAAAGTTCTCTGGATGTCAAAGGTAGGTAGTTCTTCGCGTTGCATCGAATTAAACCACATGCTCCACCGCTTGTGCGGGCCCCCGTCAATTCATTTGAGTTTTAACCTTGCGGCCGTACTCTCCCAGGCGGTCGATTTATCACGTTAGCTACGGGCGCAAGCTCAAAGCCCAATCCCCCAAATCGACATCGTTTGCAGCGTGGACTACCAGGGTATCTAATCCTGTTGCTCCCCACGCTTTCGCACATGAGCGTCAGTACATTCCCAGGGGCTGCCTTCGCCTTCGGTATTCCTCCACATCTCTACGCATTTCACCGCTACACGTCGAATTCTACCCCTCCCTAAAAGTACTCTAGCGACCCAGTATGAAATACAATTCAGGTTAAGCCCGGGGCTTTCACATCTCACTAAGTCACCGCCTGCGTGCCCTTTACGCCCAGTTATTCCGATTAACGCTGCACCCCCGTATTACCGCGGCTGCTGGCACGGAGTTAGCCGGTGCTTCTTCTGTAGATTAACGTCAATCACCTAGTCTATTAAACTACATGCCTTCCTCGCTACCGAAAAGAACTTTACAACCCGAAGGCCTTCTTCATTCACGCGGCATGGCTGCATCAAGTTCCCCATTGTGCAATATTCCCCACTGCTGCCTCCCGTAGGAGTCTGGACCGTGTCTCGGTTCCAGTGTGCTGGTCATCCCTCTCAGACCAGCTGAGATCGTCGGCGGTGAGCCTTTACCTACCAACTACCTAATCCCACTTGGCTCATCTCATGGCAGGTGGCCTTGCGGTCCCACCCTTTAATCTCGACGATTTTACGCGGTATTAGCTACAGTTTCCCGTAGTTATCCCCTCCATGTAGATTCCCAAAGCATTACTCACCCGTCCGCCACTCGTCAGCAAAGTAACAGCTTTCTTCCTGTTACCGTTCGACTTGCAGTGTTAAGCCTGCCGCCAGCGTTCAATCTGAGCCATGATCAAACTCTTCAATTTCAAGTTCAATCGCTCAATACTGCTGACAGTCAAAATATCACTACTTAAAAGCAAAAGTATCATAGAATTTCTAGTTGGCACCTATTATCAAGACTTCAAAATTAAAAATATTTTAAACTAAGTCAATCAACAAGTGCCCACAGATTGTCTGATATGTTGTTAAGAACAAAAATAAACGACGCACTGCTACTCTGAAGATTCACGACAGCGCGTCGTTGTGTAGAGTGCATTATGGAAAATCTCAAATCTTGCAAGTCTTTTTGCAAAATTTTATTTTACCGCTTGTTGAAAATTACGACGGTAGTATAAATTCGCATCGACAAGCGGTCTATTTTTCTCAAGTTTTTGCAAATTATAATTTACTTAAATCCACTAACGCATCTGGCTTAATATCTGCAGTGGTGCGATTGCTCAGTAAGTGTCATCGCTACACGCATTTCTTTTTGAAAATATCCAACATATTTTCAACACCTTGACGACCTGCTGCCCTATGCATAAACGAAAGAACGCCCTAATCATTGTGCAATCTGCCCCTGAAAGCAATCATACGCACACATCTAAGCCGTTACGAATGCCACTATCACCGTAATTTTAATGTCTCCTTTCACTGCATCTGCAATGCAGGAAGGGCTCTTACGCTAGAAAGTACACCATCTAACTGGCGACCGCCGTGGTTTGAAACCACAATACCATCCGCACTGAAAACGTACTGCATCTTTTGCATCTTCAGGATCGAGAAATTCCTTTAATTACCATTGGACCATCCCAAAACTCACGAATCCACTCTAAATCTTTCCCACGAAATAGATGGATCAGTTTTCTGTTAGCCAAAGCGATATAATCATCTAAACCAATTTGTCTCCAGTATAAATAGAAACATTGCCCTAACAGTATGCGGTTTTACCTTGTAACGCCAACATCATATGCCCAATAAGGATGCGTAATGCCTTGTAATACACGGCGAATTTCTTTGTAAGGACCACTCATGCGCGAAAGTGCATATCACGATAACGCGCACTGGGGTTGGCATATCCACCGTGAACACTAGGTTGAACAGCCCTGCGCTTTCGCACGTTCAGCGCATTTTTCATAAAACCGCGATCTTTCAACACATAGCTGGAACCACTAATGGACGCTTAATTGCTGGCAACTTCTTCAATCGGGCAAATAGAGAACTGTTGAGAGATGTAAATGGTACGCCTTTATTTTCTGCCGCCATGTGCGGCTTAGACCTCACCACGGCGCGCGACATACCGCAAGCCCCTACGGGTGCAAGCGTTACCGGCATGAAAGCTTTTCACCAAATAGCTCAATTTCAGTATCAGCTCAGACATATCTTTTTCATACGCGTTGTCTTAACGCGATATTTTCAAATCGCACTGACGTTACGAGCTAGTGTTTGTTCGGAATAAGAGCCACCATCAGCATAGTGGAACATAAATGGAGGAACGCGACGACGCGCAGCTTCGCGATAGTCATTGCGAGGATGAGATAATCATTTTGACCTCTTATCAATAAAATAATGAAATATACTGATAGCAGTGTAACACAAATTTAACGTGAATGATTATCATTTTATTAAAAATGATAAAACAATAAAAACCGCCTGGCAAATCAAACTGGCGGTTACCTTAAAATTAATAAAATCATCTCCACTGAACAACAATTTGCCCTTTAGACTGCATGATTTTGAATAATGCAGCTTTTCGATTCAGCTCTTACTTTTTGAGTTGTTTGTGTGTTCTGCTTGTACCATCAGCTTTGCGCATAAGTATAAAATATTAAATTCTTGCATAATTTTACTCCCATATTAAAATTAACTTTTCACCACCGCAATCACGCTCCCCATCGGGATACATTGCTTTTGCTTTTTGTCTTGCTTCACTCACACTATGAGCAAGGATGTTGACCAAGATTTTGGATTGATAAGCTCCTTTGGTTTTGAATAACGTAATTCGATAATTAGTCATACTGAATCCTATTGATCGTATTTATTCAGACATTTCTCTAGCTTTAGCTTTTTGCTCATCAGTTGCATTAGGATTATTTAAGATTTTTGAGCTGACTCAATAGTTATTAAAATCCCAATATTTCCAATACCTTTTAGCCAAGCTGCTGTACCATGAAATGCTTTTATTCACAAATCCTCTTCTTCACGAAATTTCTTGAAACTGTGAAAATCAAAAATGCCATGTTTTTCTCCTAAAACCGTCTGATTCTTTTGATTTGAATTGTAATTGAATCAAAAATGTCACAATCAACAAAATGTGAAGATTTACCTGCCCAAAATTTTTATGTACCAACCTAAAAAGTGGTGAATGATGAAAACAGAATGAAAAGATCCGCTAAAGAAGAGAAAGTCGTCAATGGACACAAGAAGAAATGGCAACAAAATTAAGTATGTCAACTAATGGATATGCTCAAAATTGAACGTGGCGATACACGTTCAAACTTGGATAGATTAGAGCAAATTTCAGAAAGTGGCATGATATTGTTGAGTTATTAGCTTGCGAGAAGATGGAAAGATTAACTTAACTAATTCAGCAAATAACAATCATTATTCTTGTATCGCTTTTGGCGATACAGATTTAAAATCAGAAATTCCAACGTTTATTGCTCATTATTTCTCATAAAGAAGAAATAATAAGCCAAAGAAAGAGATTAAGCTATTAGCAGAAATGAATGAACTCTTATAAATAAGATTTGTTGGTAATGTGTGGGTTGGCATAATCCGCACTTTTTTGTAAATCTATAAAATCCACCGCTTGCGTGTGAACTTCGTTCCATCACTAAAATAAAAACCCAACGTCGGTTGGGGTTTATTGTATCCTATCTTCTTCTCGAAAGCTGTGATCTAACAATATCGTAAACACGCAGTTTTGCGATTTCGCGAAAAGGATTTGCAGAAAAGGTCAACATCGTTGGCGCTTGAGCTTTCTTCTACTTTCACGTTTAGCTGCTAAGATGCGTTGTTGATCCAGTTCTTCGCCTCGAGATCGCCACATCTGCTGGTACGGTAACCACTGTTGGCTGCTTCTAGAAGCCACCTGAAACATAAATAGATGCTTCATTGCCATCGGATAAGGTGTATTTCACCGTACCTGGTTTGATTGCGGTTAATAATGCATGACCTGCACGACACCTAACTCACCATCAATCCAGTACTCGATACGCTAACAACCTGCCCTGAGAAAATGCTCATGCACTGACTACGTTAAGTTCAAATTGAGATGCCAGTTTTGTTCTCCTTGCGTTCCTATGAGTTAGGGAACAATTACATCTTACTCGCTCTTTCCACAACTTCGTCAATTGAGCCTGCCATATAGAACGCTTGTTCTGGAATGATGGTCAAATTCGCCTTCTAAAATACCTTCTAAAGCCACGGATTGTGTCTTTTACATGATACATATTTACCTGGTGTACCGTTGAATACTTCAGCAACGAAGAACGGTTGTGATAAAAACGTTCAATTTTGCGTGCACGTGCTACCACTAATTTATCTTCTTCAGATAACTCGTCCATACCAAGAATTTGCGATGATATCTTTTAACTCTTTATAACGTTGTAATGTACCTTGTACACCACGCTGCTACGTTATAGTGTTCTTCGCCCACCACTAATGGATCTAATTGACGTGAAGTTGAGTCTAATGGGTCCACCGCTGGGTAAATACCAAGTGATGCGATGTTACGACTTAATACGACTGTTGAGTCTAAGTGCGCAAGGTTGTCGCTGGCGATGGGTCTGTTAAGTCATCGGCTGGTACATACACCGCTTGTACAGAGGTGATAGAACCCGTTTTGGTTGAGAGTGATACGTTCTTGTAACACACCCATTTCTTCTGCCAATGTTGGTTGTTAACCTACCGCAGATGGCATACGACCTAATAATGCAGATACTTCGGTACCAGCAAGGGTATAACGATAGATGTTATCTGAAGAATAATACATCACGACCTTCATCACGGAATTTTTCAGCCATGGTTAAGCCGGTTAATGCTACACGTAAACGGTTACCTGGTGGTTCATTCATCTGACCATACACTAACGATACTTTATCTAATACGTTAGAGTCTGTCATTTCATGATAGAAGTCATTACCTCTCACGGGTACGCTCACCAACACCCGCAAACACTGGGTAACCTGGGTGTCGATCGCGATGTTACGGATTAATTACCATCATGTTGACGGTTTTACCTACACCCGCACCACCGAATAAACCAACTTTACCACCTTTTGCAAATGGACAAATTAAGTCGATAACTTTGATACCGGTTTCAAGTAATTCTGTACTGTTTGATTGTTCTTCGTAGCTTGGTGCTGCGATGAGATATCCAGCGTTCTTCTTCGCCGATAGGACCTTTTTCATCGATTGGCTCACCTATGCACGTTCATAGTACGACCCAGATGTTTTGGTACCCACTGGTGCTTTTGAGATTGGGTTGTGAGTATTTTCAACTTTTAAGCCACGTTTTTAAACCGTCTGATGTACCGAGTGCGATACAGCGAACAAGTCCACCACCTAATTGTTTGGACTTCAAGCGTTAAACCTGATTCTACTTTTAACGCATCATATGCTTTTTGGTACTGCATCTTGTGGAATTCAACGTCAATCACCGCACCGATGATCTGTACAATTTTTCCTGTTGCCATTACCGTTCCTCTTTTCTCTAAGTGCTGCCGCGCAAGCGACAATTTCATTTAATTCATTTGTAATGCTTGCTTGGCGAGCTTTTGTTGTACACTAATGTGTAATTCATCAATTAAAAGTACCCGCGTTGTCTGTTGCGGCTTTCATTGCTACCATTCAGAGCGGCTTGTTCAGAAGCAAGGTTATCTACAATCGCTTGATACACCTGAGTTTCAAATAACGAACTATCAGACTATCAACAATACTTGTGGATTTGGTTCATAAATGTAATCCATGAACCTTTGGTCTCTAATTCGTCACTGCTGCTAATTTTGGTAACGGAAGTAATTGTGCGATAACGGTTTTTGTGACATTGTGTTTTCAAAAGCGGTTATACGCCACATGACACTGCATCCACTTCTTCATTGCGGTAGACATCGATCATTTCATTTACGATACCCTACAATACGTTCCATTTCAGGATTATCGCTAAACCAATAACCGAGAACGCATTTTAAACCAAGACTTTTGGTAAAACTTTACCGCTTTCCCGAACCTACTAAGCAAGCTCTGCACTAACGTTTTTATCTTTCCATGTTTTAAATTCATTCAATGTTGCTTTGAATAAATTGATGTTAAGACCGCCACATAAAGCCGCGGTCTGTAGATACAGACTCAGTAACCTACTTTTTTAATCTCACGATTTCAGTTAAAAACGGAGTGCTTATAACCAATGCTGCTTTTCGCAATATGGCTGATCACCCTTTACGGATAGTTTCCGAATACGGGCGAGAAGCCGACATGCTCTTGCGTTTTACGCATTTTAGAGGTTGCAACCATTTCCATTGCTTTCGTAATGCGTATTACGAACACTCGCAATTTTGGTTCTTATCTCTTTCGCACCTGCCATAATCTTTCTCCGCTAGTTAGTGATTACCATGCACCGTTCTTTTGAAGTTCTCAACGATAGCTTTTAATTGATCGCCAGTTGAATCGTTATAATCGCCAGATTTTGCTAAATCCTTCATAAAATCAGCATGGTTGCTATGCTAGCGTAAGCCAATAATGCAGATTCAAATGAGCCAATACGCTCAACATCTACATCATCTAAGTGGCCAGAATTCAGCAGCAGATAAAACAAGCGCTTGTTCACTTACTGGCATTGGCGCAAATTGTTTTGTTTCAACAATTCTGTTACTTTTTGACCGTGTGAAAGTTGTTTACGAGTTGCATCATCTAAATCTGATGCAAAACTGTGCAAACGCTGCTAATTCACGATATTGCGCTTCAATGCAGTACGGATACCGCCTGATAATTTTTTAGATGCTTTTGGTTTGTGCTGCAGAACCTACAGAAACAGAGATACCTGGGTTTACCGCAGGACGAATACCTGGAGTTAAATAAGTTAGATTCTAAGAAAAATCTGACCATCGGTAATCGAAGTACGTTTGTCGGTACGAGATCGCTGAAACGTCACCGCTTGAGTTTTCAATAATTGGTAATGCCGTTAAAGAACCTGTTTGACCTTTTTACGCGCCATTGGTGAAACGTTCTACATAATCTGCATTTACGCGTGCTGCACGCTCTGGTAAACGAGTGTAGGTGGAATACATCCCCTGGGAATGCTTCACGACCTGGTGGACGACGTAATAATAATGAAATTTGACGGTAAGCAACTGCTTGTTTAGATAAATCATCATAAACAATTAACGCATCTTCACCACGGTCACGGAAGTACTCACCCATTGCACAACCAGAGTATGGTGCAAGGTATTGTAATGCCGCAGATTCAGATGCAGATGCCACTACAACGATAGTATTTGCTAATGCATCCGTGTTCTTCTAATTTACGCACAACGTTCGCAATAGTTGAAGCTTTTTGACCAATCGCAACGTAGATACATTTACACCAGAATCTTTTGCGCAATGATCGCATCGATTGCTAATGCTGTTTTACCGGTTTGACGGTCACCGATGATCTAACTCACGTTGACCACGACAATTGGCACCCAGTAGAGTCACTGCTATAACCGGTTTGAACGGGTTGATCTGCACGATTGACGGTCGATAACACCTGGTGCAATTACTTCTACTGGAGAAGCCATCGTGTTCCGCTTCGCCTTTACCATCAATTGGCTGACCTAAAGTGTTTACCCACGGCCTAATAAACCACGACCCACTGGTACTTCTAAAATACGACCGTACATTTTTACTGTCATGCCTTCTGCTAAAGTCAGCATAAGGGCCCATCACTACCGCACCAACAGAATCACGTTCTAAGTTTAAGTGCGATTGCATAACGGTTGCCTGGTAATTCGATCATCTCACCTTGCATTACATCTGCAAGACCGTGAACACGAATAGCCATCGCTTACAGAAACAATTGTCCCTGTGCTTTGTAGCTTCGCTTGCCACGTTAAACTGGGCAATGCGTTTTTATCAATTCACTAATTTCAGTTGAATTTGGTTGCATTTTTATTCCTCTTACAAGCTCAACGCGAGTTTAAGCGGTTTTGAGTGCCCCGGCTACTACCGTCAATGACGACATCATCATGCTGAATGATTACGCCCTGCAATAACAGATGGGTCAATTTGGCTATTTAAACGCACTTTTTACCTAAGCGTTTTTCCATCGCTTTGAGCGATTTTCTTTTCTTGTGCTTGACAATTCGCTGCTGAAACCACTGACACTTCTTTTACCGCTTCGCTGCTCTGCACGAGTTCGCTAAATTGCGCGAGTACGGATGGAAGGATTGCCAGAGGCGTTTGTTTTCAGCCATCACACGAATAAAATTTTGCCCATATTGATCCTAGCTGGTCACCGCAGACATTGCAAAAACTCTGCAATTTGACCGCTTGCAAGCGAAGATGAGAGATAATCTGCCACCTGCTCGTTTTCCGCTACTGCGGCTGAAAAATTAGCATCGCTTGCCATTTATCAACGACCTTGTTCTAAAGCAAAATCAAACGCTGCTTTTGGCGTAGGGACGACTACTGTACTATATTCTGACATCTGCCCCACCTTATTATAGTTCTGCAACTAGCTTATCAATAATGTCATTGTTTGCCGCTTCATCAATAGAACGACCCACAATTTTCTCTGCACCAGCGGCTAATGCTGCTGCTTTTTGACGAAGCTCTTCTTGAACACGTTTACGTTCGCTTTCACTTCCGCGACCTTGTTCAATAATACGCTGACGTTCCACCTCAGCCTCTGCTTGCACAGATTCTAAAATTTCATTACGTCTTTTCGTTGCTAAATCAATAATTTTTGAGCTTCTTCTTTAGCTGAGGATTTTTTATCCGCTTCAGCTTTTGAGTCTGCTTGCTCTTGTTTCCTTTTTCCGCTGATGCTAAAGCGTTAGCTATGTTTGCTTGACGCTCTTCAATCGCTTTAATAAGCGGTGGCCGCCATATTTCATACAGAACGCCACAAAGGACGAAGCAATAGGTTAGCACAGTGGTGTTGCATTTAAGTTCACAACGCCTCCTATAAAGTTAGTTAAATTGCCGAGGTAACGCCTATTATTTATAGGGTTAGCCTAATAAACCGATGAATGGGTTTGCGAAGATGAATAATACTGCAATACCAGCAGCGATCATTGCGATAGCATCTAAAAGACCAGCAACGATGAACATTTAGCTTTGCTAAGCTGCTTGCTAATTCAGGTTGACGAGCAGAAGACTCTGCAAAATTTACCACCCTAAAAAGTGCAAAGCCAATTGCAGTACCAAGTGCTGCGAAAGCTAATAAAATTGATGCACCAATAATAGTTGCTGTGATTACTGATTCCATAATGTTCTCCATTAAAAGATTGAGGAATTAGCCTCTCGGCTAGGGTTTTGTTTAAGTTAAAGAAAATACAAGCGGTCTAATTTTTGCAAAAATTTCACATAAATTCCACCGCTTATGGGTTCGTTTAATGATCCGCTTTGTTATAAGCGATACTCAAGTAAACAATCGTTAGCATCATAAAGATAAAGGCTTGGAGCGTAATAACCAAAATATGGAAAAATTGCCCAAACTAAATGCAATGGAATACCCAATGCTTGCAATGTAAAATTGTCTGCCATATACATTACTGCAATTAAGATGAAGATTAACTCACCTGCATACATATTACCGAATAGACGGGAATGCCAATGAAATCGGTTTTTGCTAATAATGTTACGCTTTTCAAGAATAAGTTGACAGGAATAAATGCCCAGTGATTAAAAAGGGTGGAGCGTATATTCTTTTACTAAACCACTAAAAGCCTTTTTGATTTCACTGTGTAGAAAAGGATTAAAGCCGAATACACAGATTGACATACCAAAGGTGTTGCACTAATATCTGCAGTTGGTACAGCACGTAAATAGTGGACACCGAATAATCCAGCGAATTGAGGAAGAAAATCAACAGGAACTAAGTCGATGGCATTCATCACAAAAAACCCAACAGAAAATGGTTAATGCTAATGCAGCCACTTTATGACGGATATGGTGAGATGCGTGAAGGTTATCTTTGACTAAACCATCAACCCAGCCTACAACGATTTCAACAAAAGCATTGTAATTTACCCGGTACGCCCGTTGTCGCATTTTTTGCCACTTTGACGGAATACATATAAGAAAATGAGTGCTGATACGATCGAGAAGAATAACGTATCTAAATGCACGTTCCAAAAAGCCATCACCTGTGGTTTGCAAACGTAAGGTGGTGACCAATATATTCAGCAGTATTTCCAGCCATAATGAGTCCTTGATAAGGTAAATTTAAAAATTGTTTGGACAACCACATCGGAATGAGGGTTATTCAATAAAAGCGTTATAAAATATCCGGCAAAAAGGAATTGCTTGAAATTTGGGATTCCCAGAAAACTAACAACAAGCCCTGACACAACGATAAACCACTTAATTCCTTCGCCTTGATAAAAAGCGGTCATGCTTGTTTGACTAATTTTCTAAAAGAAAACCCAATAAACAAAATAGTGGGCAATAAATATAATTAAAGAACCACTTAACACGAAAGCATCAGCTGGGTTGCCAAAACTGCGTAATGACAATCATCAATCCAATCAATACTAATTGAATTTTACAGGCTTTTTGAGGTACCGTTGTTTTTGCACGATTGATTGCAGAGCATCGCTTAATTTCTCATTTTAAAATAGGCGAAACTCGCCTCTGTAAATCAATAAAAATCAACCTAAATTATACGGAACCTTACGGGTGTTCAACCAAAAATACGCAATTCTGGGCACAATTTTAAATAAATTGTTAAAAATTCGTTAATTTTCAGCCAAACTAGTTAAAAACTGAAAAATTTCTCCAAAAATGGGCATTTTTATTACGCTTTCAAACATTACTTTTCTAAAAATTGACCTAAGACTGTTTGTAAAATAGCGACCATTTCTTCAACAGATTCTTGACGACTCGTCGAATCCATTCATCGAGTGCACCAAAGCAGATCCCATGGTCATCGATTTTGCATAAAGCTTGAGTATTTGGTTGCTCTGGCTGGGCACCAGTGACTGTGCGTAAATAATATAAAAAGAGGTGAGAAAGATTTTTGCTGATAAAGTAAATCAACCACTTCATGTGAGATGATCAATAGATTTAAACATTGCAATCAATTTTTCTTGCGTGCTTTGAGCCTGATATTTTTGAAAACGCATCCATTGACTTTTCAAAGAGATATTTCACTAACAGATCCTCTTTAGAGTCAAAATTACGATAAAACGAAATTCGACTCACCCCGCTAATTTTTGAAATTTCAGTAATAGTAATTTCTTCAAAGGGTTTTCTTTCGCATCAAGATAAACAACGCCTCGGTGAGGCTTTCTTTTATCACAAAGTTCAAATCATACTGTTACATTTGGGTGAGTTTGTTTCAGTTTTGGGCGAAAAGTGTTGACGGTTATTTTAAATCCCGAAAAATACGCCCAGTTTTAACGCGTCATTTAGACGTTTATAACTTCTCGGAGAGACTCATGAAAAATTTAGTGAGCAAAATGTTGGTTTGAGTGGTTGTTGCTTCATCAGTGACAGCTTGTGGGCTGAGAGGTTCACAGCGAGATACCGCAACAGGTGCCGTACTTCGGGTGGCGTAGCCGGCGGACTAGTGGGCAACACCACCTCTACTGTGGTCGGTGCAGCAGTTGGTGGCTTAGTCGGTAGCCAGTGGAATCGTTAATCACCTGCTATGTGAGGTCACTATGAAAAATGGATCGTAAAGGCATTGTATTGAAAACATGTTATGGGGCTAATGCACAAGCATTAACACGTTCGCTAACTATGATACTGCGGTGGGCGCAGTATTGGGGATGGGGTCGCGGGCGCAGTGGTGAGGCAATGATGTCACCCTCAACTATGGCTGGCGCGGCACTCGGTGGTGTAATGGGTAGCCAATGGAATGCGCATAAAGAAGAGACGTCGTGCTGAGCGTGAAAGAGAACATCGCCATCATTACGAGGCTTCCGCCCTGCGCGTTATGAGATATGATGATTTTGATGGTCGCCACCACAAACCACATAGATCAAAACACCATAAACATAAACCACATCATCACGATGATGATTAAATAAAAATAAATTCATTCAGTTAGCAAAATCAAATAACTTTATTCAATCCGATGAACCAAACGGCTAAGCTTTATGACAAAGTTTAGCCGTTTTGATTCGTAGCCTTTTGAGACGTCTGAGACATATACAAGCGGTCATTTTTACTTACAATCGGCAAAAATTTAAAAAGGATATTTTTGTGTTAGAACAACTCTTAATGAGCCTTCCATTTATGGATGCTGCAGTGCTAAACTCGTGATTGATGCTTTTGGCCAATGGTTGAAGCTGCCGTGCTAGTTTCCATTCCCCTTGCGATTGCTTCTTTTATTATTGGGATGATTATTGCCATAGTGGTTGCGCTCATCCGCATTTCACCGTCTAACGGTATTGTTCATCGCCTATTGCTTCATTTTGTGAAAGGCTATATTTCTATCATTCGTGGCACGCAATGTTGGTACAAATTTCTGTGGTGTTCTATGGCCTTCCAGCTATTGGTGTTTTCATCGACCCAATTCCAGCGGCGATTATCGGCTTCTCACTGAATATTGGGGCTTATGGTTCCAGAAAGCAGTGCGTGCGGCCATTTCCTCCGTGCCAAAAGGACAATGGGAAGCAGGGTTTACCATCGGCGCGACCTATATGCAAAACCTTCCGCCGCATTATTGCGCCACAAGCATTCGCGTTGCCGTGCCGCCATTAAGTAACACGTTTATTGGTTTTATTTAAAGACACCTCTTGCCTCTGTGGTTACCGTTACGAAATGTTCCGTGTTGCTCAACAAATGGCCAATATGTCTTATGACTTTTTACCTGTTTTATATTGAAGCGGGGCTAATTTATTGGTGCTTCTGCTGGGTACTCTTTTTAATTCAAGCGAAACTAGAACATCAGCTTTAACCGATCGTGGCGAACTAAGATGATTAAAATAAGCAATATTCACAAAACCTTTGGTGAAAACACCATTTTAAAAGGGATTGAGTTTTAAACATTGAAAAAGGGCAAGTGGTGGTCATTTTAGGGCCTTCCGGCTCAGGAAAACCACCTTTTTGCGCTGTTTAAATGCGTTAGAAATGCCTGAGCAAGGCACAATCACATTTGAAGATGGCGCGCCATTAACGATTGATTTTGGCAAAAACCAAAACAAAAAGAGATTCTTGCCTTGCGCCGTAAATCAGGCATGGTATTCCAAAACTATAATCTATTTCCGCATAAAACTGCGCTCGAAAATGTGATGGAAGGACCTGTTTTTGTTCAAAGGGAAAAACACAGCTCAAGCAAAAATCTGAGGCTTTAGCTTTATTAGCAAAGGTTGGGTTATCTGATAAAGTGATCTATACCCATTTCAGCTTTCTGGTGGGCAACAACAGCGTGTAGGGGATTGCGCGTGCATTGGCGATTCAACCTGCTTTAATGCTTTTTGATGAGCCCACTTCCGCCTGACCCTGAATTGGTGCAGATGTGCTCAATACCATGAAAGCACTTGCCAATGATGGTTGGACTATGGTGGTGGTAACACACGAAATTAAATTCGCATTAGATGTCGCGGATATTGTGATTGTGATGGATGGTGGCGTGATTGTGGAGCAGGTTCGCCAGACCAGCTCTTTAATCATCCTCAACACGAGCGGACTAAAGCGCTGCTTGCAACAAATTCGAGCATAACCCTATAAACAAAGCGGTCTGATTTTGTAAAAAGTTTTGCAAATTTAGAACAGCGTCTTTCGAACAGAAGACTTCATCCCCATTTTAGCTACTCATGTTTACCATCCCTCGATAAAAAGGAAGCAGTATGGACTTTTAACAACATTTTTAAAATCAGGTGCTTAACGTAGCAAAGAAACCTTCAACGACACTAAAAACGGCAACAGCACGCATAGATAAAATCTCTCAAAGTCGGTGGTGGCGCGGCGGCGCGGGTTGCTCTCTGTGTTTTTAGGCAAGCGGTGCAGGTTTAGCTAAATTAGGATCACTCGGCATTAGGCAGCCTTGCTTACCAGCTTATATACCAAGCACAGAATCAGCCTGCACAAGGGCGTTAAATGAAAGTGCATTTTCAATGACCGATCGGGCAAATGTTATTTTACAAGCTATGATTTCTGCTGCAGCCGCGTGATGGTGAAGTACGGAAGAAAGAACAGCAAGCACATTCTTCAAGAAGCAGGCGAAGATGCAGAAGTACAACAATGGCTAAATCAAAGCCATGGCCAATCCATTAAGTGCGGCACAAATTGGGGGCAAAAGTGGAAAAATAATCCAGCAATCGCAGCGCAGAGTTTATTTAGCCGCTCGCGTTGTGTGCAAAATTAAGTCGCAAAGAAAATTATCTTCTTGGCAAATCTTGCAGAAGCCTTCGTTTAGATGAAGCGCTGAGTTGAGCAGCTCGAAGCGCAAACGCAGGTTTCATATTAAAGGAGAGGTTAACCTCTCCTGCACTCTATCTAGCGAGTAGCGCCTTTGGTTTCTTCCATATTTTTCAATAATGCGTATTTTTCAATCAGCCAATCACACCGTCTAAATTTTTCTTTCTTCATTAAGTTGGTAAAAATAAACGGCTGACCGTTACGCATACGGCGTGCATCACGTTCCATGACGCTTAAATCAGCACCAACAGAATGGCGCTGGGTCGGTTTTATTAATCACTAATAAGTCCAGAACGGGTGATACCTGGTCCACCTTTACGCGGGATTTTTCTCGCCTTGTGCGACGTCAATCACGAAAAATAGTCACATCCGCTAAATCCGGACTAAAGGTGGCAGATAAGGTTATCACCACCAGATTCAATGAAAGACGATTTCTACATCGGGAAAACGAGCAACCATTTCATCGACTGCTTCTAAGTTCATTGACGCATCTTCACGAATTGCCGTATGCGGGCAACCGCCTGTTTCCACGCCCATAATTCGCTCTGGCGGAAGTAGGCTATTTTTCGTTAAAAATTCCGCATCTTCTTGGGTATAAATATCGTTAGTAATGACCGCCACGCTATATTTACTCGCAATTTCGCGAGTCAGTTTTTCGATTAACGCCGTTTTGCCCGCGCCAACGGGCCTGCCACGCCGATTTTGATGTAGTTACGCATAGTCTTCCTTTTGTGTTGATTCGTAGAGGCTCATTCTTATCACCTCTGCGATATAAAAGTCAATAGACCGCTCTTACGACATATAAAGTCGCGTATAGAGCACTTCGTGCTGCATGGCGCGGATATCATTTCGCGAGCGTTGCTGCACCAAGCCAATCAAGATCTGGCTCAAGGCTTAATTCGACTAGCTTGCAGAAGCGCACTCACGCAAATCAAACAGAATATCTTGCCCGTCCATTTGGCTGAGCGGAATCAGGTTTTCACGCCATTGGTAATGGCACCAACTGCTGCATTGTAGTAAAAAGCATAGAGCAGTATCGGCTTTGCTGAGCCCCATCGCTTGCGCCACCATAGCAAACACTATCGGGAAATAGCCTTGCACGGTTTTATTCTGAATCGCTTGCTGAAAGCTTGAGCTCAACATTGTGTTGTTCATAGCGATAAAAATTTTTCATAAGCGCACGCCGAGTTTAAAACTGCCTTCGCGGCTTTCCGCGCAATTTTGGTGACAGAATGCGAATCCAGTCTCATCACACAAGCGATCAAAATCATTGGCAGCACATTGCATCAAATGCGAGCGAAAGATAAGCGCCATCGTTATACGCCAGTTTTGCCAAAAGCTGGGTTTGCACATACTCTTCTAGAGCTGCTGTTTGTCGAAACAACGCCTTGTTGAACGAGTTTCTAAACCATTTGAATGGTTAAAAGCGATTGGCAAAAGTGGGGTCAACCAGAGTGCAACAAGGCACCTAAATCTGCCAGACTTCGGTTTAATGTTGGTGCCAATTGCCGTCTCCGTGATGATGATAGCCGTGATGATCGTGCGAATGACTGATGCGAATGCCCGTGCCCTTGTGCCGAGTTAGCTCTCACGCTGGCTTAAACGGCGTTCTGCTTTTTGCGGATCAAATCCGCCGCTTGTCAACCATTCGAACATCGGCTTTATCGTGAGGCAATGTCACTGCATCACCATCTAAAAAGAGTGGTGAATGTTTTGTGCCAGATTTCATAACAAGCTCTCGCCATTTCAGGCAAAGGTTTTCGGCGATAGCACAATTACTTCACTCGCAGAAATTTCAATCGCAATCACCATTCATCCTGATAAACACCACATCATCGTGTTTTTAAACGTTGCCCTTCTTTGAGTAAGCGAAATAGCACTTCACGCCCCGTATTTGTGGTTTTACGCAGAATATTGCGCTCGCTCTCATACCATTGCAATGCACGCGTTCAATGGTTTGACTGTGTCACTCTGCCCTCAGCTTTGAGGCTAGTTAAATCGCCTAAAATGGTATCCATAATAGGGCAGAATGGGGTTGAGATTATTTTGTATTACTTATTTTCTTCGCTATTAAGGCTGCCATCTCCCTTCTCTTTGCTAAAGAGATTTTCTCTATAAATTTGCTGTCATCTGACTAATTTATATTTGCCATATCAAAGTAAGAACAATGATGTAAAAATCTCACTCGTTTTTGCCCCTCTTTAGCAAAGAGGGGAGGGATTTGGCAGAAGAAAAACGGAGAAATTAGGTTATTTAGACCAATTTCGTGACGCCACAAAATGGTTACAAAAGTAGGCTTTGTCTCGCTTAAAAACCTCATATTTTTCATTCATCTCGCCCACCCAAGCGGTTAAATTTGGAAATTCTTTTGCAGATCTAATCCAATTTTTCTGCTCTAAATAAGAACCAATCAATGACTGCAACCGCCGATTAACGTATCAATGTTTAATTCCGTACCAAACGGTTTTGCATCTTGCATCCAAGTCTTGCAAAACTTTGGCGAGTTCGTTCGGTTGGTTGTTGATGGCAGGCTGTCCACCATTCACTTTCAGAGCGAAGCATTTTTCCAGCCATCATCGGCGATGTTTTCCATAATACCATCGGCTAGATGTATGCAACGCTAACGCTGCCCAACATGACAGCCGCTTTCTGGAATGAGTTTAGGCTCTACCTTGCCTTTTTGGTCGAGATATTCGCAAATAAGCAAGCTACCATAAAGCCAGTTACCACAATTACGTTCTAACGCTGCACTCTACCCAGAGGATTTGCCTGATTATGCGCAGAGCTTTGCATCAAATGATGAACCAATTTTAATCAGTTCAGTTTTGTCTAAGAGTTGTTGATATTTCAAACGTTACCAGCACTTTACGTACATACGGGCTGGTGGTGGAGTACCAAAGTTTCATTGTAAATTCTCCTCATTGACCGCTTTTCTAGCTTAGAACATAAAATATCGTTGTCCTAATCGCATTTCGTATCCACAGGTTCGCAGGTAATTAGCTCACCATCTACACGCACTTCATGCGTTCTGGATCCACTGTGATTTCAGGTGTCGCGTTGTTATGAACGAGATCTTTTTACCCACGCTGCGGCAACCTACCACGGCAATGGTTTCTTTTGTGTAAAGCCGAATTTAGCACGAATATCGGCTTTTTCAGCGGCTTGTGAACAAAGAATACCGCTGTTTGTGCTGTTGCTAAAGCCTTCATGCACCGTACATTGGACGGTAGAATACAGGCTGCGGTGTTGGAATGAGAGCATGGATCGCCCATTTTTCGCATAGCTAATAAAAGCCTTTTTAATCACTACTTCAGGTTTTTACCCCAAAAGAACATCGGTTTCCACAACACGATATCTGCGATTTTGCCCACTTCTAATGAACCAATATGATCCGCAGATACCGTGTGCAATCGCTGGATTGATGGTATTTCGCGATGTAGCGTTTAATGCGGAAGTTATCGTTTCCTTCATTGCCTAGCTTCACCACGTTGCATTTTCATCTTATCTGCGGTTTGCCATGTACGAATAACGACTTCGCCAATACGTCCCATGTGGCAGAGTCAGAACTCATAATCGAGAAAACCCCCATATCATGCAAAATATCTTCTCGCTAGCAATGGTTTCAGGGCGGATACGGCTATCGAGCATGCCACGTCTTCTGGTCACGTTTATCTAAGTGATGGCAAACCATCAACATATCTAAATGTTCATCAATGGTGTTTTTCGTAAACGGACGAGTCTGGGTTGGTTAGAGCGGCAACACGTTTGGATACATCGCCGCTGACTGATATCTGGCGCATGGCGCCACCGCACCTTCCGTGTGGAAGTATGAATCACACGTCCGTCAATCGCTTTCATGGTATCTTCTAAGAAAGCCACTTTCATTTAGCGTGTCAGTGTGAATAGCAACCTGAATATCCATTTCATCTGCGACTTTTAAGGCAGAATCACTACTGCAGGCGTTGCGCCCCAGTCTTCGTGGATTTTTAAACCTAATGCCCCCGCTTCAATTTGCTCACGTAGCGGATCTAAGGTGAGACGTTTCCGAAAAGCCCGTTGACTGGTAAAAGCTTCTGCCGCTGGAACATGCGTTCCATATACCAAGCGCCTGGCGTACAAGTCGTTGCGTGTACCATCAGCCGGGGCCTGTTCCGCCGACCATTAGCGTGGTAACGCCACTTTCAATCGCATGCAGTGCTTGTTGAGGGCAAATAAAGTGAATAGTGGTATCGATACCGCCAGCGGTCGCAATTAAATGTGCATCGTACTGCACTTCTGTGCCACCGATAATCATATTTAGCGTGACGTTATCCTGCAGTGTCAGGGTTGCCATTGTCAGCTACGACAATACGCCCATCGCGAATGACCAATATCGGCTTTGATAATGCCTAATTTGGCATCAATGATCATCACGTTGGTAATCACAAAATCCAATACATTTGGATTATCGCGAGTTTGTGCGCTTTGAGCCATGCCATCACGCACCCTTTTACCGCCACCAAATTTGACATCATCACCGTTTGGTTAATAAATCTTGTTCAATAGTTGCTCATAAATTGGTATCGCCTAAACGGACTTTATCGCCAACGCTTGGGCCATAGTTGCAACATATCGATGCTCTTGAGGTGTTAATGCCATTCTGCCTACCTTATAATTTGCCATCAATTTGATTAGGGAAGCCGTAAATGAGTTTGCGTTTACCACCAAAGCCGACTAACTCAACCGATGGCTTCACCGGTTCAAAAACGCCTGCGTACCAGATGGAACATTTCAAAGCGCATTCCGCGCGCTAAAGTGCGGTCAAATTAAAGGGCATTATTGGTCAAAGAAAATGGTAATGCGAACCGACTTGATTGGGCGGTCGCCTGAATTGCTACTTCGATTTGTGACGGTTTTCTGCCGACATTGGCGATGATATCGCCTTCAGCCACTGGTATTCACCTGGGATCATCTTTATTCGTAAACTTCTATTTTAAATGTAAGCATCTTTGAGAGGAGCTGAAGACCCACCGTTATAACTTCCCGCACAAAGTCAATTTCTTCGACCAAATCCTTCCTCTTTGCTAAAGGAATTTTCTTTTGACCACGGATTGCACGGTAACAAGCGTCCGTGCCCATCTGGGAAAGTTGTCGATTTGTACTGCGCGCACCACGGCGACGCCTTCCATCACATCTTCGACAGTGAGCAGCGTTGCGCCGCTGGCTGCATCACCTCCGCCACACTCATGCCATCTCTCGCCGCTTCTTGCAACGGCTGCGGCCGTAACGCGATTGCGCTCAGGATAGTTTAATTTTACGCCGCGGCTTTGCGTTTTGCTGTCAGCTCGCCGGCTAAAAAGAGCATCAATTTCTTGTTCCCTTGATGTTAAATGCATAAACCTTCTTTATGTGATTGTTTTCCAAATTTTACGCCTTTCGGCGTGATTTATCTATAGCTGAGATGGCTCAACACCATGGGAATAGGTTGAAACGCACGATTCTATCGGCTGAAATTTTCGCTAAATGGATCATTAGTAACCCAATAATCATGGGCTGTGGTACGTCCTTTAATAAAGCAGTTAATTTTGCTTTGACGTGCATCTAGCCATTAGTTGGCTCATCTAATAACAACACTTGCGGTTGCATAGCTAACACGCCCGCTAATGCGGTAAGTTTTCTCCCAGAAAGCAAATTAACTATGGGCGCTCTTTAGATGCGTGATGCCTAATTTTCAAGTTGCATCGAGGGGCAATATCAAAGGCTTCTTGTCCTTTTCCTTGATTTAAACAGCCAAACGCCACATCCTCTAGCACGCAAGGCCGAAAAACTGATCTTCTGCATTTGAGAAAGCAAATCACTTGATGACCATGAATTGGCACCGTCAACCTCTTTTCGCATTTTGCCCAAACCAATAAAGGCTACCTGAAGCTAACGGCACAAAGCCAGTAATGCTAATAAGAAAGAGGATTTACCGCTCCCGATTTCGCCTTGCAGACCACTTTTTCGGCGGCATGGTTTAACGTAAAATTTGAAGTCCAGAAATGACCATGATTGCGAACAATAGTTAAATTTTCGGTTTGTAAAATCATATTAAATATTAAACCTCTCACCTTCATCGCTTGTTCTGCTTTTCCGCTGACCGTGCATGAATTAACAACAATGCCACGCGATGCGCATACGCTAACGTAAAACGGTTTGCACTGAGGTTGGGAAGCCACGGGCTTTCGCAGCATCTCCATTTTGTTCAATTCGCCTAATAAACTGATGTAACAGATGCTCAAAACAAACGAATGAAGATCAATTTTTTCGGCAAAGGCAGTTTGGCAATGGCTTGTACTAAAAGCGTGTCGGTAATGTGATGAAGCAACAATAATTGAAAGCATTGGGTTCATTCTGAGCTAATCAGCATTGCTTGGTGATACCTAGCGGATTAAGCACAATCCCGTGCGGTTCAGTTTTCAGCTTAATAATGAGCAAATCAGCAAACTGAATAGGTTGAGTTTAAGCCAACGTTTCAGTAAATGTTTTGACTGATGACTATCACAAAAACACCGCAAAACAGCCACTGAAGCGGTCCAGGTAACGAAATTTACCGATTGAACAGCTTGAAAATCGCAATGTGATAAAAGGCATAAATTAATGACCGATAGCGAGGGAAAACAGCGTTTCATTCGGCATTCTCAAAAAGCGGGTAACATTTTAGCTGGTGTGGGCAATACACCAACACTAATTAAACTATCAACAACGAATACAGGTAAATGAAACTGGCGATAAACTGTTTAAGTCGTGATATTGATTGCTGCCATCAAGGCTAATACGCATGAAGGCCAGTAGTGCGGCTACCAACACAATTACCCCAGATAAAATGCCACTCACGATGAGCCGCTGGCGACAAGAAAATTTAGCACCCAGCAGGAATACAGGTGCGACCACCACCGCAGGTATTGGTGCCGCAATACACAGATTGACGCCCCAATACCGCCAAGCCGCCAAGTAAGCGTGGAGGCTTGCAAAGTTAATACTGAAAGGCAGGAAATACTCGCCAGCCTGAAATAAGCCAGCAATGCCATTTAAGATGAGATGGACACTGCCAATTCCAACTGGAATATGGTGGTGCTCGCAACAAAAATGCGGCTGAGAAACAACGCGATAGCGCAAACATCACCAGTCATTTTTTTTCGACCAATCGCTAAAACCTAGCACCGCTCCAGCAGCACCAATTAACAGGTGCTGCTATGCAATACAGCACACCAGATAAGTGCATTGGTCGCGAGCCTCGTTTGTTTTTAACAGCGCCCAAAAGCCGAAGAAACCGAGAATATAACCAATGCTTCCTACATCTCGCCAATGGGTTTTGTTTTAAGCTGGTCAATTTCTTCTCGTAACAAGGGTGATTTTCACCTGCACTCACTGAAGCAGAGGTATTTGTAGCAACCGCACAGCTTGCGACCGCCTCAACACGATGCCCTTACCATCCCTTCCTACAACCGTAAAAAGTGCCGGTTTGATTCGGGGCAAGCTAAATGCCTGAAGCATCTGTTTTGCCATAAACGGTCGGGCAGTTTCCCCGTTTTATCGCTTCAACATCGGGTTTCAGCAGCGGGTGTTTGATCAGAATAATGAAACTTTACCGAAAGTAGCATTACCATCATGGTCTGCAAATAAATGCAGACTATGTGCCATCGCCAGGTGGTAAAAAGCAAACCTACGACCGCTTGTTGCAAGAATTTTGGGAGAAAATTCCATCCAAAATGCGCACTAATTCACATCAAAGGTCAACATATTCATATGAACGATCGGTATAATCGGATTATCTGTAACCTTCTCTTCAAACTCCGCCCACACTTTATTCAAAACCTTTAGTTGGCGTAAATTTAGCGATACCCTTGCGCGATTAGATAGTTCAAACGGTTTATCTTCCCTAAACCCACTTTAATTCCTTCAACTGGTTTGCCATTTTCCAATACTAAAATCTCTCAACGGCTTACCTGCTTCTGGTTTTGCTTTGTGGCACTAATTCACGCAAAGCCATATTGGCGATACTTGGTTGCATTATCCCATTTCACGATCGATTTACCCAGTTTAATTGGGTTGATAGGAAAGTTCAACTCAGGGACTTCACGCTTGGTTTTTCTCAACATTTACCACTCGGTATTTTGACCAGACACCATTGACTGAAAAGCGCGCAATAAATGACTGACCTTTATCACCAACAGCTGCTTCGCCTTTATTACCTTCTTTGGTTTGGAAAAGCAAACTGCGTATCGTGAACCATCCCTTTTCATCAATATAACGAACGCGCTTGACTTTCGCTTCGGGGTAAAATTCTGGGGTTTCATGTCCGAATTTCAGCACATACTGTTGATTTGCGGTTGGTTCAAACCAAACATTGTGGGCTTGAGCGGAAAATGTTGCACAAAGGGTGTGGTTAAAAAATAAGGATAATTTAGTGTTTTCATAATGATTCTCCAAGTCACCTAACGTGGCGCAATTTTAACAAAATATACTCTTTAAAATTAAAATCATAATTTTAAAGTGAAGCGGATACAGAATAACACAAACAAGCGGTTAAATTTTGCAAAACATTCTGCAAACTCAACCGCTTGTCAATCAGCACTAACGAGCAAAAACTGTTTTACGCTAACATCTTGACCGAAAAATTGCTCGCCTAATTTTTCAACGTTCCATCTTTTTGCAATTCAACAATTGCTGCATCAATTTCGCTCAGCTGCGTTTGACCTTTGTTTGCCACTAAACCTGCTCCAACTTTGTCAGATGATTGCCATACAATCGCTAAATCTGCTTTGGATTTTCTTTAAATAATCCAATACAGCTAATGAATCATTAAAAAGTGACATCAGCGCGTTTGGTTTCAATACGCTAATACTTTGTGCTGAGACGTCAACCGGCACAAAGTGCCGCTATCATGTTCTTCGTCTAGTCACCACGCAGTTTGAAGTTAGAATTGCGCCGCTCTTAAACCTTTTACCTGTTCTGGTGCAGTGTGATTCTTTCGAGTGCTGCAAGCTGGCATGAACCAGTTATGGCTTCTGATTTATCAAAAGTAGCTTGGCGCTCTGGCGTGGTTAATGCCACTTGATTTGCTACTAAGTCAAAACGTTCAGCGCTAGCCCCGCCAACGTGAATCAGTTGGTTTCTTCAATTCGACTTTAACGCCTAATTTTTCTGCGACTGCGTGTTACTTCAACATCATAGCCAGTTAATTTACCGCTCATCCTGATAAGTGAATGGCGCATAAGTGCCTTCGGTGCCAACTGTAATGACGCCTTTTTGATTGATTCTCTCAATTAAGCTCTCTTTTGCCATCGCCAATGAAGAGTGAGCTAACGTTGCTGCGACTAAAGTTAATGCTGAAATTTTCTTGAACATAAATACTATCCTTTTTATGAAACCCTGTCAAAATTGGTTGCTAATGTAGAAGAACTCACGCTCGTGCAAAATAACTAAAGGTTATATCTTTAAATGAAATGTTTGGTTCTTCCGTTAACGCACTAACCAAGCATACAATGTTTAAATGTTTCCTGAACCACAAATACATGGCTGTTTTGGTTCGGTAATGCTGATCGGATCAACAAAGTACCAGCGATTTTCAATTAACACAAAAGAGTGTTCTTCATGTGCTTCAACACTATTTCCGTTTGAAAAATGCTTTTGAAATGTATCCAAACTATGTTTGGGCGTGATGAATAGCTGAGTGACGTGAGAATTTCAAAGCCCTTGCCAATTTGTTTCTTCTGCCCAATTTTGCATCGCGTGTTGATCTAACAACGCCTGTTGGGCCGGAACTATCGTTTCACAATATGGCCAATATGACACAACGTATAAGCACTATGGCGTGAACGGTCGCACATCTACTTTCTGCTTTGTGCGGTGTGCTGATGATAAGGCGCAGCAAATCGAATAACGTTGACCAGATTGGCAAGACACAGTGATTTAATCATATTCTTTCTCTCAGATTTTTACCTTAATAGGAATAAAATCAGCACACAATAAAAAGCGTGACAGACCCTATGTGGATAACTTTGTGAAAGTTTCCAGAAAAAGCTGAGTATTTTCTCCCAATAACTTTCCACAGATTTTGGCTGTGGATAACACTATTTTATCCACAACCTATTCCGATAAGATAATCAACTGAACTCAACTTTTATTTCGTAATTAAAACTGGTGATCTTATTTTATATTTTAAGGTTATCCGCAAAATGATCTGCTAATAATGATCATAATAAAAGATCTTTAAATGAATCTATTCTGTTTATAGCGCGATCTAAAATTCGAATCCAACTCTATAAAAATACCTTTTCAGATTGCATCATGAGGTAAAATACGCCTCTTATAGATTGAAGAAAAAGAAGGCTATATGATTTATCAAGAACAATATGACGTCATTGTTGTCAGGTGGCGGCCATGCCACGTACAGAGCTGCAGTAGCGCCAGCGCGTATGGGATTAAAAACGCTATTATTACACATAATGTTGATACGCTCGGCCAAATGTCTTGTAATCCGGCAATTGGCGGGATCGGTAAGAGACACCTGGTTAAAGATCGATGCAATGGGTGGTGTAATGGCGAAAAGCGACCGATGTGGCGGATCAATTTCGAACATTAAACAGCTCAAAAAGGGCCTGCGGTTCAGGGCAACGCTCGCGCTCAAGCCGATCGTGTGCTTTATGTCAAGCGGTTCGCACGCATTAGAAAACCAACCTAATTTAGATATTTTTCAGCAAAGAAGTCGTTGATATTTTAGTTGAAAAATCACGCGCTTGTGGTGCGGTAACAAAATGGAACAATTCAAAGCAGAAAACCGTCATTTTAACGGCAGGGCACTTTCTTATGGGCAGGAAAATTCCATACGGGTTGGAATAATTAGCTGGTGGACGCGCAGGCGATCCTGACGCGACCGTATTAGCAGAAGATTGCACGTGATCTGGATTTACGTGTTGATCGCCTAAAAACAGAGACGCCACCTCAGCTAGATGCCGCACGAATTGTTTTCTATTCTTGCTCAACAACCTTGGTGGTGCAGAGCTGCCAGTGATGTCATTTATGGGGAAAGTGGAGGACCACCCGCCAAATTCCTTGCTATATCCGCACTAATACCCAAACCCGCGGCGATTATTCGCGCGAATTTGAATCAGCGATGTATGCGGAATTTATCGAGGATCGGTCCGCGTTGTGTCCATCGATCGAAGACAAAGTCATGCGTTTTGGTGATCGTAATGGACATCGAGATCTATCTGGAACCTGAAGGGCTTTTCAACGATTGAAGTGTATCCAAACGGTATTTCAGCCAGTTTGCCGTTTGATGTTCAAATGGGCATCGTCCACTCAGTGAAAGGTTTAGAAAATGCACATATCAAGCCAGGCTATGCGATTGAATATGACTATTTTGACCTCAGTTTAAAACCGACGCTGAAACAAAGGATTGCAGGATTGTTCTTTGCAGGCCAAATTAACGGCACAACAGGATATGAGAAGCAGCTACAGAGGTTTGATTGGCTGGCATTAACGCAGCTTTACAAGTTCAGAAAGAGACCGTGGTTCCCAAGCCGTGATCAGGCTTATGCCGGTGTGGTCGATGACCTGCACGTTAGGAACGAAAAGAACCTTACCGCGTCTTTACCTCTCGTGCGGAATACCGTTTGTTATTACGCGAAGATAATGCGAATATTCGTTTAACACCGATTGCTCATCAATTTGGACTAATTGATGAAGCGCGTTAACGTCGTTTCAATGAAAAATGGAAAATATTGAGAAGAGCGTACGTTTACAACAAACCTGGGCACGTTTGCGGATATGGGAAGTTAACCGAGTTGAATGCCATGTTAAATAGTCCACTGGCGCGTGAAGCGAGTGGCGAATTTAATTCGTCGTCCTGAGATGTCTTATGAAAAAGCGACTCAAATTGAGCCATTTACGCAGCCTTAGCCCGATAAACAGGCCGCTGAACAAGTTGAAATCATGATTAAATATCAAAGGCTATATTGAACATCAATTAAGTGAAATTGAAACCGCCAAACATGGACATAATACCCTGATTCTGCTGGGTTTGATGTAGACGCAAAGTCGATAACTTATCCAACGAAGTTCGCGCCGAAACATCAACATCGCCCGGTTTCCATCGGACGAGCTGGCCAATTTCAGGAAGTTACCGGCGCAGTTCCATTTTTATCGTCTGGTCTGACGAAAAACAGGGATGCGAAACGCGGCGAACTTTGGTGGTAAAATGAAGCAAAAATTGAACCGCTTACTGATCAAGCGATTTCGATTAACAGAAAACAAACAGCAGCAACAGCTGCTGGATTTCATTCACTGCCTAGATAAATGGAATGAACGTATAACTTAACATCGGTTCAAAGCGATCACGCAAGAGATGTTGATTAAGCATATTATGGATAGTTTGGTGGTTGAACATCTGAGTCAATCTTTGATGATGTGGGGACTGGTCTGGGCTTCCAGGTATTCCATGGCGTTATTAACCCGGAAAAACGGTTTGTACTGTTAGATAGCTTGGGTAAACGTTACGTTCGTAAAACTGCGCTACGCAGCTGATTCAAGTACCATGTCACGCGGTACAGGTCGTGGCGAATATCAAGCAGCAGTTTGATGGGGTGTTAAGCCGTGCCTTTGCGTCTGCCGAACATGGTTGAGTGGTGTTATCACTTTACCAAAGTGATACAGGGCGATATACGCTTTTAGGTGCTATGATGAGACTGAAGGACCAGTGCGAATTACTCTGATGCCGTTTGTGTAGAAAAGAGTGGTTCACTACGGGTGCCTGAGTTGGTTGGTCACTGTTTTAGTGGTGTTAAGAAAAAGCGCAATAAAAACGCCAGAAGGATTAACTGCTTTTGCGGCGTTTTTATCGTTTAAGTATAGTGCTAATAGTAATATTTTGTAGTACCCTCTCATGGTGGCGTCCTCACAGCGATGTGAGTGAGTTGCTGCTAGGATGGATCAGTCTCTGCTGGATGGGCGCCAGGTGACTTTATGTTGGTGCGATACAGATCGTAGATGTCATCCTCAACATCAAAGCGGCAATAGATGTGAGACTGTATGTAAATTGTTCGTAATTACATCACCAGTAATAGAGTTGAACGTAATACTTTTCTTTGTTTTAACTGCTAATAAGGCTTGTTTGCCCGCGTAAGCGTAACAGGTCGCCACTGTGCAAATCCCGCCATAACTGCAGCGCGACGACCGTGTTTCCTCTAAGCGAGACGGTAAATAATTTGAGCATGGGTTTACCTGCGAGTGCCTGCTGGCTCGCCATCGTCAGAAAACCCATATTCGTGCGGGTCGGTTGGGTGCGCAACGGTTGCCCAACACCAATGTCGAGCATGAGGTGGGCTGCCTTCATGTCTTGCCAGCTTTGACATCGTCATTTTCCGTATGAGCGTAAATAGAGTCCAGAAAGCGGCGCGATCCTGTCTGCTTCAAAAAGTAGCGTCCGAGTCGGGATAAAGTATGCGCGTAGGCGTTAGCATCGGTTATCGTTATGTGGTTGCAGCATGTAGCAAATCCGACCGCTTGTTGCGCCAAACGTCGTGTTTTACCCTAATCAGCTAAAATTTTGGTTATTCTTGCTTTTGAAAACGGAACCAGTATGCTCAACACTCAATATTTGTGCCGGCACACCGGATTTGCGGCTGTATTTACAAGCTGATTGAACTCAGAGCATCACGTAGTTCCCGGTTTACACTCAACCTGATAAGCCAGCTGGTCAGCAGTACAAAGCCTTTGCGTTAAACAGCTGGCTGAAAAACGCAAATTCAGTTTATCAGCAAATCACACGTGAAGGAGGTGCAAGCGGAGCTAAGCCTTAAATGCCGATGTGGTGGTATTGGTGGCTTATGGTTGATTTTGCCTGACTGTAGAAGCACCGAAATATGGTTGTTTAAATGTGCGGCTCATTTTTACCTCGTTGGCGAGGGTGTATGGTCAACGTGCGTTGGGCGGGCGATCAACAAACGGCGTGACGATTATGCAGATGGATGTGGGGTTGAATACTGGCGATATCTTCATAAGTAACGACACCAATTCTTCCTCTGGAAACCTCTGCTTCACTTTATGCCAAATTGGCTGAATTAGCGCCCTGCATTGTGAGTTTTAAATAAACATGCCTTAATTCAAACCAGAAAAACAAATGAATCTTTAGTGCGGAAAAACTTCGCCAAAAGAAGAAGCTAGAATTAGACTGGACGCTTTTCAGCACAACTTGAGCGTAATATTCGTAGCACCCAATCCCGCCGTTGCTTGTTCCAATGTTATTGAATGGGGTTGAAAGAGCGGGTGAAAATTTACCAAGCACAAGTATTGCCTCATCAAGAAAAACGGCGGGAACGGACGGCAATATTGAGTAAATGGGATTAGTACAGCGGCTGAGTGTGTTAATAATACTCAGTTACAACCATCAGGTAAGAAACCGATGAGCGTTCAGGTTTTCTTAATGGGCGCGCAGACTGGTTTAAAGTCGGCGAAACTCGGTTTTAATGGAAAATCTGATGACGTTAGCTATTACTGGTTGCCTGAGCAATCACAAAACTCACGAATTGAATCGCTAATTGTGAACCCAAACGGTTTTGGCGGTAATTGGTGAAAATGGTTCAGGTAAAGTGCGTTAGGTTTGGCATTAAGTGGCGAGCTTGCTTGTATTGAAGAATGTAGATCAACTTCCGTATCCAACTTTGTTTTCATTTGAGCAGCAACGTATTCTTGCCGGGTACCAAAATCTGGAATAACGATAATTAACATGAACGATTTTGGTTTAACTGCTGACAAGTGCCCTAAATGGTGGCGATAATGTCGAGTTATGTGAAATAACGCCTCAATTTTGCAAATTGAAGCATTATTAGAACGTCCCGTTTATGCAACTTTCCAACGGGCGAAGCCGTAAGGCGTTGTTTTTTGTCAAATGTTGGAATCAGCTAGCCAGACTTACAGATTTTAGATGAACCCTTTGAAGAATGATGTGCAGTCGGTAGCAGCTTGAAAAACATTGTTAAACGAACACGAATACTACAATTGTCTTGATTACTGTCGTCTTTCAGATTTGCGAGGCAGTTTCACATATTGCTTTGTTATTGAATCGGCAGCTTTCCCTGCAAAGGCGAAAAAGCATGGGTGGAGCAACAAGCGGTCTATTTTCAGCGACAATTTACAGAATCTCAGGCTTATACATCCAAGCATTACTCCTGATTGTGTGATGGTAATCCGTTAATTAGCGTAATCACTGACGGTTAAATATGGCGATCAAGAAGTGATTTAGATAACACGAAATTGGACAGTAAAACCGCATCAACGATGTTGGTGGATTAAAGAGCGAAAATCGGACGAGCAAAGTCATTGTTGTCGTTGATTACAGCAGAATCATCCACAAGGTTTTTCAAATGAGGTTTATTTGTTTGGACGAAAACGCGGCAGTGGCGAAACCATTTGAGATTAAGCAAAATCTGGGGTAAGCATGACCAATTACATATATGGATTATCGCGTAAATTGTTCAGCGTTAGCCGTAGTGGCTTCTGGCTTTTGATTCTGTTAGTGTATCAACAACTGCCTAGTAGCGTGCGCTTAAAAGCTTTGAGAATAAGCTTGCGTGTTTGGGAGCTTTCGAGATATAGCGGATAAGCCGTTTGAATCGTTATCTTGGGGCAGCAACGCCTGTTACTCAGTGCACGAGCCATGGTAAAACATCCGCTATTTTAATTTTGGTTGAACCTTTACATGGTTTTGGATTGGCGTAATCGCACTATTGTAAAACAATTTATCAGACACGTTGGTGTGAAAAGAGCCAGCTGCAGTTGTTTGTGTCACCAAGCTGAGATGCGCCTAAAGGGCTAACGCATCTGTTTGGGTTTATTCCAACCGAACAGGAGCTGTCGCCTACAGCAATCCTCTCCAATAACAAAGGCGAAAATTTTCACCATAGCACATAACCCTAACGCTACCTAAATGCTTCAGCCTAATGGGTAAAACTCAGTTAGATAGAGTGTTTTACTACCCGCCTAAGTGATGGCGGTGCCGGCTTATCAAAGATGCGTGGCAAAACGACCAAACGCGATGCAAATGTCTTCGTCGCCCGGCGTTTGCGATAAATTGAGATATTCGTCTTACACTGGCGAAAATACACCTCACTTTCTCTGGGAACGCAGGCATTCTGCGCGTGTGCAAGCGATGAATGAAAGGCGAGTACCGGAACAACAAACTCTGATTAACAGATGTTAGCCGAAGCACGCTATTCTATTTGCCCCATCCACTTGTCTTGCATCGTGATGCTGCATTTAAGCAGACAGCTGAAAATGTGCAGTTAGAGACCGTTAGGTGTGTGTTAATTTATGGCGAGATTGTGGCAGAGTGGCGCGTGGCAGATAACTGAGCTTGTGCTTTTTGCTTTTCGCGCGTTCTTCTCATTTTAAATGTTCAGCTTTGCTGCAAAATGAGTGGCAAATTTCGACCCTTGTACGTGATTGTGTTCAGTGGCGCCCGCTAATATTCACTGACAGCATTACGGCCAAATGGAAAATTTTAGTCACCAAGGTTCTTTGGTTTATCTGGAATCTCACAAAAATACTCAAGAGATTAAACAGGTGTGTTCAGCGCCTTCAGACACAACTGGCAGAGGATAAAACTGTACTGGCGGTGTTTCCCAATTACATGAGGCGGGCTGATTGCTGCGAGTGCTAGGGCATCGAGCCGATACGATTGAGCAGTTATTTAAGCAAATCGAGAACAACTTCAAGCGAAACTAGCCAAAACAAGCGGTAAGATTTTGAAAATTTTACCCGCTTGTTGCTATAATACCGCATATCAAATAAAAATGAGGTTATTGTGCAGTTTTTACAATTGTCCGTATCGTTGGCGTGTTGGTCCATGAGCTTTTCAGTGACCATGTTATTGCCAACGTGGTGGCATTGATCATGGCGATGAGGCCAAGAATTTTACGCGCCTTTTTGTTGAATTTTTAGTGGGTGCCTTTTTTATGGTGGAGCTGTCAGGCGCACTCTAAAAGAACTTCGTGCCCGCAGAGGCTTTTTAATTGTCGTTTTGTTCTGGATTGTATTGGGTGGCTTAGGGCGTACCTTTCATTTTGCTGAACATCCTGATCTCAATTTTTCTGAATCTGTATTTGAATCGTTCTCTCGGCTTAACAACGACAGGCGGAACAGTCATTACCGGCTTAGATGGTGCCGAAATCCATTCTGTTTTACTTCAATTTTTACAATGGTTGGGCGGAATGGGGATCATCGTTTTAGCCTGCAGTTCTACCAATGATCGGCGGGTAAGCTCTACCGAGCCGAAATACCAGGGCCGCTTAAAAGATGATGCGCCGAGTACTGAAACCGCCAAAATGCTTTTGGCAAATCTATTTTTACTGACGTTCTTATGTGCTGTGGCATTTTGACAGCCGGTATGAGCCCCTTTTGATGCCATTCTCATAGTTTCTCGACCACTTTTCGATTGGCGGATTTTTCTACCCACGATGAGGTATTGGCTATTTTTGAAAGTTCGGCGATTAACTATATTGCAGTTTGTTTTTTGCTGATTTCGTCCATTAACTTCGGCGCACTATGCCTTGTCAGCCGGTTAAGTGATCATAATTATGACAAAAGATGGAGGTATCGGGCAGCTTGTTGGCAAGATTATGAATTCCGCTCATTTGTGATTTATTCAGGTGACACTGTTTGTCGTATGTGTTGCAGTGTTGATGTTGTATAATCAACTACTACGGTGGTTTTTCGCTTACAGATAGAACAAACAATGTTTGAGTCTGTTTCAATTTCAACCGCTGACAGCTTTTCGGCAAGTGATTTCAGTGCATGGCCTTCTTTTTCCTCTTATCGTGTTAGCTTCTTTTTATTGGTGGCTACAGGCTCAACAGGCAGTGGTTTAAGTAATTCGTGTGTTATTACTGTATTTGACAACCGTAAATACGCAAATTCGTTCACCCCAATTCAGTTAAACCGATAAAGCTGGGTAAACATATGGCTTTCTCTGATCACGATGAAGAAGGAATTTGGGCATTCTTTTACACTTTATTTCTTTGTCTTTTTAGCTGTTGGTTTGCAGCCATTGCCTGCTGAATGAGTCTTTTGATGCGTTTAATGCGGTGTTGGCAGCTTAAATAACCAGGCACCGCATTAGGTAATGCGAGCAGTGGCTTTGCTCAAGATTCAGTTCCGCCAAATGGGTGATTATGGTATTATGCATGGTGTGCGGACGTTTGGGAGATATTTACCTGTTAGTATTTTAAGCCCTGTATTTTTGGAAGATTAACCAATGAAAACTTTAATTTTATATTTTACAACAGATGGACAAACGAAGTTGATCGCAGAGACATTGTGAGAAACATATCACGCATGAAACCGAGACTACGTTCATTGCGAGAACATGCGAATATGACGGATGAAACAACGCCGCATTTAGATCAAATTGTGATTGAGTGCTATCTGTTCGTTATGGACATTTTAATCCACTGGTTTATCAATTCATTGCTAGCATTTGCAATATTGAATCAAAAACGACCACTTTTTATGGGGTAAATTTGACGGCGTAAACCCAGTCAGCCAAAACTCAGAATCGAATACATGACATTCGTAAATTTTTGCAAAAATTTTTATGGCGACAACACGTGGAAGTGATTGCCCGGCGCGCTGTCTTTTATCCTCAGGTATAGTTGGTTCGACCGCACCGTGAGTTCGTTTTTATCATGAAAGTGTAACTAAAGGCGAAACGGATGTCTCTCGGGAACCATGAATATACCGACTGGGCGCAAGTCGAGCGCTTTGCGCAAAGATTGAGTAAATTAAATTAAAGTCGCTACAAAGTTAACAACTCACGTATAATTCGCGACTTCCTCGGCGTGAGAATTTTTAAATTATTTAATAAGGATAAAAACATGAGTCTGAAAATCCGTGAGTTTGCGGTAAAGGTAACGTAGTTGATATGGCTGTCGGTGTGATCATCGGTGGTGCATTCGGTAAAATTGTTTCTTCATTAGTAGCGATGTTTATTATGCCGCAATTGGTTGGATCATCAGCGGTGTTGATTTTACAAGATTTAGCTTTTGAAAGTGCGCCTGCAAAAGAAGAGCGCTTTAAACAGTAATGTTAAAATACGGTGCATTTATCCAAAACGTAGTTTGATTTCTTAATTATCACTAGTGCTGTATTCGGTACTGGTAAAAATCATTAACTCACTGAGCACCAGCGCCAGAAAGCAGCGCCAGAGCCAACAGCTGAAGAAAATTATTAACTGGCAATCCGTGATTGTATTATAATCAAGGCTGAATAAGAAAAGCGAATCATTGAAAAATGGTTCGGCACTTTTAGTATCTGAAAGTGAATGGAATATGAAACCTACTTTTATCTAAACTGCATTTACCACAGAATTTGTTAAAATGCATTTTTCCTTTTATGACACATTCCACAAATTATGAGCCAAAGCAGACCTTTCTAATCATACGCCAATGATGCAGCAATATTTTACAATTAAAAGCGCAACATCCGGATATTTTATTATTCTACCGAATGGGCGATTTTTATGAATTGTTTTGTGACGATGCGAAAACGAGCCCGTATGATAGACATTTCGATCAACTAAGCGTGGAGCATCTGCTGGTGACCTATTCCGATGGCGGGTGTTCCTTATCATGCGGTGGAAGGTTAGTTTGCTTAAAAATTAGTCGCACTAGGCGAAAGCGTGGCTTTGCGAGCAGGTGGCGATCCAGCAACTGCAAAAGGCTGATTGAGCGTAAAGTCGTTCGGATTGTGAGCACCAGGAACGGTAAGTGATGAAGCCTTGCTGCCAGAGCGTCAGGATAACCTCGTTGCAGCCATTTTGCCGAGCAAAAAGGCGTATTTGCACTGGCGACTTTAGATATGACTTCTGGGCGTTTTTAGACTGACTGATGCCGAGTAAAAGAAGCAGTCAGCGCAGAATTACGGCGTTTAATGCCGGCTGAAATTCTTTATCCAGAGATTTTGCGCACAAATTCTCAATAATTATAAAGGGTTGCGCCGTCGGCCCGTTTGGGAGTTGAATTAGTCACGGCGAAAACCTTGCTTAACCGACAATTTGGTACGCAAAGTTTGGAAGGATTTGGGGTTGAGCAAGCTGAAGTCAGATTATGTGCAGCAGGTTGTGTGCACATTGTGCTCAGAAACGCAACGAACCGCGTTGCCTCCCGTGCAAAAGTGTCAGTTACAGCAAAATAGTGAAACAGTTTTATTAGATGCTGCAACTCGTCGAAATCTAGAACTGACCCAAAATCTAGCCGGTGGAACAGAAGCTACTTTGGCAGCAGTGTTAGACAAATGCGTGACGCCAATGGGCGATCGTTTACTGAAACGTTGGATTCATCAACCTGTTCGTGACAAATAAACTACAAAAACGTCAAGATGTTAGTGCAACATTGCAAGAAAGTGAGGCTTATTGAGTCATTTGCAGCCTTCTTACAACAGGTTGGGGATATGGAGCGAATTTTTAGCTCAGTAGCATTACGTTCTGCTCGACCGCGTGATTTAACGCGTTTGCGTACAGCATTGGCGCAAATTCAATTTTGGTAAGTGTAGCCCAAAATCAGACTGCTTGTTTAGCACAAATGATGATGGCACCGTTAAGCCGATTTTGAAGTGAGTTGCAATCGTTGCTTGAGCGAGCAATTATTGATAACCGCCTCAACTGATTCGCGATGGTGGTGTGATCGCTGAAGAGTTATCATGCCGGAACTAGATGAATGGCGCCAGCTTTTCAGCCGGAGCAACCCAGTCTTTAGAACAATTAGAAATTCGTGAACGGGGAGTCTACCGGGATTGATACGCTAAAATTGGTTTTCAATGCTGTACATGGTTGTACATTCAGATTAGCCAGGACAAGCGCATAAAGCTACCGATTCACTATGTTCGTCGCCAAACGCCCTAAAATGCTGAACGTTATATTATTCCTGAGCTAAAAAGCGTATGAAGATAAAGTTCTGAAAGCAAAAGGGGCTTCATTAGCACTAGAAAAACAACTTTATGATGCACTGTTTGATGTCATTATGCCGCATTGGCCGAGATTACAGCTGGCGGCAATGGTGTGACACTGAGTTGGATGTACTGACAAATTTAGCTGAACGCGCTGAGCAACTGAATTATATGCGTCAACGTTTAACCCTCAACGGGTGTGCAAATTAAGGGCGGTCGCCATCCTGTAGTCGAGCAGATGATTTCTGATCCTTTTATTGCTAACCCTGTGTATTTGGATGCGCAACGCCATCTTCTGATAGTCACAGGGCCGAATATGGGCAGGAAAGAGTACGTATATGCGCCAAATTGCATTGATTTGCTAATGAAAGCTTATATCGGTAGTTTTGTGCCGCTGAATCAGCTGAAATTGGCATGTTGGATCGGTTTTACCCGAATTGGTGCAAGTGATGATTTAGCTTCTGGCCGTTCGACCTTTATGGTGGAAATGACCGAAAATAGCGAATATTCACGCATCATGGCAACTGCGCAAAGTTTGGTGTTGATTGATGAAATTGGCCGTGGCACTTCAACGTATGATGGGCTTTCATGGCCTGGGCGTGTGCGGAATGGTTGGCGAAAAACTCGGTCATTAACGTTATTTGCCACGCATTATTTTGATTAACAAACGCTTCCAGAAAGCCAATTAAAAAGGAGTGGCAAATGTGCATTTGGATGCGCGTGAGCATAACGATACGATTGTCTTCATACGCATAGCGGTGCAGAAGGGGCCCGCGAGTAAAAGTTATGGATTAGCGGTCCGCAGCACTTACGGGCGTGCCTAAACCTGTCATTACGATGGCAAAAACGGCGTTTAGCGCATTTGGAAGAACTTTCAGCGCAAACGCGTAATGTTAATGATAGCCCTCAGGCAGAATTTATTGTAAGAACCGATTTCGCAAAACTCAGCAGGAATTTCACCGCTTGCAGAAGTCAAATTGCCCTGAAGAAAGTCCACTTGAAAAGGCACTAGCTGAAATAGAACCAGATGAGCTGACTCCGCGCCAGAGCGCTTGAAAGCTTTATCAACAAAAAATATTGAAATCGTGATGAAAAATTTCTCATTGCTAGTGGCATTCCTGATAAACCGAGCAAGCGCGACTGGGTTTGCCAAGTTAATCAGTGATGCGCGCCAGCAAATTAGCGTAACCTTAGGTTATGATCCAGATTATCGGCAGATTGATTATCCAATGGGATGTACCACCGCAAACTGGTGTTTGTACAGATGTTGTGATTCAGCGACTTATCGTGGGCAAAATAAAGATTTACAACAGCTAGTTCCGCAAGATATAAACAAGCTTGGGCAAAATGTCCAAAAATCTGGGGGACTGAAAAAGTACAGATCGTAATATTGATCATCGCAGGTACCTAATCTTGAAACCTTCTTCCAACTTGACTGGAAAAAACGCTTTCATTGACAGATAAAGCAAGTTTTAAAGCGGGCGATATTGTCACTTGGCGTCTTCCACCTAAAGCGTTGCCGCATATTGGCATTTTTATCGGATCACCAATGCCGAAGAGTGTGCCGTTAGTGATTCATAATATATGGGCGCGGAACCCGTGAGAAGATATGTTATTTAAATACCCGATTGTTGGGCATTTTCGTTATTAGGAACAAGCGGTCGAATTATATAAAGAGTTTTGCAAAAATTCGACCACTTATTTATCTCCTTGAAATTATGGTAGAATTTCCCACTTTATCGCCTTTTTGTATAAGGTGTTCTTTAACATGGTTTTGGGATAATACAGGAACAAGTGCTTTTCCCAAAAACATGCTAAATGAACATAATCAGAATTGATAATGGAACAAAACTTGGTCAATTTTTAACGAAAACTTTCTAGATGATTTAAAAGCGCAAGATGTTCTTGCCATTGATGTTTCGTGGTAAATCAAGCATTACAGTATGCCATGATTAGTGCAACAGGAACTTCAGTGCGCCATGTGGCTTCAACAGCAGAACGTTTAGCGACAGAAGCAAAACAAGCTGGATTTGAAGTGTTTGGTGATATGAAGGAAAAAGCGGTTGCTGATTGGATTGTGGTCGACTTCGGTCAGGCGATTGTACATATCTCTTGCAAGCCGATGCTCGCCAGATGTATCAATTAGAAAAACTTTGGGCGTAATGAATGAAAATTCGCTGATTGCCGTTGGGAGCTAAAATGCTGATTGGGTGAAAACAGGTTTCGAAGTATCAACGCCGTTTTCCGAATATGCCCTTTGAGGTTGGTTGAAATTCCAGCGGGTAAGCGCGGTAAAAATCGAGATATAAAGCGCATTTTAGAGCTGAGAAGATAGCGATGCTTGCCGCTGCTGGTAAAAGCAAAATCGTTACGCTAGATATTCCTGGCAAGCCTTGGACAACGGCGCAATTAGCACAACAGCTAGAAGGTTGGAAAAATGATGGACGGATGTCTGTTTGTTAGTGGTGGGCCAGAAGGGCTTTCGCCAGAATGTAAAGCAGCAGCTGAGACAGAGTTGGTCAATTTCAGCATTGGCGATTACCTCACCCTTTAGTTCGGGTTGTGGTGGCTGAAAAAGCATATATCGTGCTTGGTCGCTTTCAGCTTGAATCATCCACTATCACCGTGAATAAAGTGTTTGGTTTACTTGCCCTTATATATTTAACCTACGAGCGGTCAATATCATACTGCATTTTGCAAGTTTAGAGCATTATGTTTGAAACTAGGAAAATTTACCCTCAACAAAACCGAGAGAATCGGTGCGAAACGCGCAAACAGAGGTAATCTGTGTCGCGCCGTGCATGTATATCGCTTTTTCAGGTGCTAGCACCTGTATTTTTGATTGCCAACGCTTATAATTTACAGGTAATTTGCTGAGAGAGCACTATCGAGACGCGTTCAAATGGCAACCGCATTAATTACTACCCGTTCCTCCAGCAGGGGTTAATTTACGACCGTAATGGTAAGGTGCTGGCAGAAATATTACCTATTTTGGTCTTTATATTGTCCCAGAAAAACAGAAAATCTTGAAGAAACCTTGCAAGAATTAAAAACAGTGGTGGGGTTGACTGATAGAAGAGGTGAAGCTTATCGAAGAGAGAGCGTACTTCGCGCTATACACCGATTTTGCTTAAAAGGCAACTTATCCAGAAGAGCAAATGGCGACGTTTGCAGTAAAGATCAGTATCGTTTTCCAGAGTTTAGATGTTCAAAAGCGTACTACAAGCACCAATTATCCATACGGCGAGACGCTAACGCATATTTTTAGGCTATGTTGCGAAAATTAACGATAAAAGATGAAAAAGCTTGAAGGAAGGTAAATTCGGTAATTACGCAGGTTCTCATGATATTGGAAAAGGTGGGTATCGAAAATATGTATGAAGATCAATTGCATGGTGAAACGAGGCTTTGAAGAGGTTGAAATTAACAACCGTGGCAAGGTGATTCGTAAATTACGCGATCAGCCAGGGGGTTGCCGGCAGTTCTATTCAGCTTAACGATTGATGTGGAATTGCAACAATTTATTCAAGAGCTATTAGAGGCCTCAAAAAGGTTCTGTGTGCAGTGTTAGACCCTCGCGATAGCAGTGTCTTACTGATAGTAACCAACTCAAACTGCAATGTAACAATCTGTTTGTGGAGGTGGCGTATCAGGCCAAGGATTATAAGCGTTTATTAGACGACCCTGCTCACCCGCTTTGTAGCCGAGCCACTCAAAGGTACTTATCCTCTGCATCTACCGTAAAACCGTTTATGCGGTATGGGACAGCTGAAGGTAAAATTACAACGACACAACCATTTTTGATCCTGGTTTTGGATTTTACCTGGTACAACACAACGTTATCGTGAGCTGGAAACGTGGCGGGCATGGTTCAACCAATCTCAGTAAAGCAATTGTGGAATCTTCAGATACTTATTTCTACCAGCTCGCTTACGATACGAGGGATTGATAAAATGTCGGAATGGATGACCAAATTTGGTTTTTGGACAGAAAACAGGCATTGATATTTATGAAGAGTCTGCTGGGGTTTATCCGAATAAAGGTGGAAATTTTAAAAATATAAAGCGCGCCTGGGTGCAAGGCGACACCATTCCAGTCGGTATCGGTCAAAGGCTATTGGATTGCGACACCTTTACAGTTAACTAAAGCATTGTCTGTGTTGATTAACAATGGGCGCGTGAACACGCCACATTTAATGATGGAGTAATCAGCAGTAACAAAAGCGGAGCCTTATCGTGATCCGCTGTATATGAAGATATTAAAGGCGTTCCTGAGCGTTACTGGAATGCGAGCAAAATTGAGATGTAATGTAACGTAATCAGTGCGGGTAATGGTACCGGTAAAAAGCAGCAGGTTCGTTTTATCAGTGCCGCTGGTAAAGAGTGGTACCAGCGCAGGTATTTACGCTTAAAAGGTGGCAAATATAATAAAAATGCCATTAAAAAGAGTTGCAAGACCATGCCTGGTTTATCAGTTATGCCCCTTTTGAAGAGCGAAAAGTGGCGGTTGCCGTGATTCTCTCGAAAAAATGCAGGGGGTGGTGGTGCACATGCAGCCCCAGTTGCGAAAAGGGTGATGGATTTTGCATTAAGCAAAACTATTAAAAATGTCGGTAGACTTTGCCAAGGCAACATTGCAACAAAATGAAAATCAACCGCTTGTAGAAGGCTCAGCCACATGAGTAAAGGTATCAGAAAAGTATTTTGGAAGGTGTTTTCGGCTAGATGTTTGGCTGCTTATCGGCTTGCTGACTGTGACCGAGTTGCGGCTTGATCGTGCTCTATAGTGCAAGTGGTGGCAGTGAAAAGATGTTCCTGTCGTATTGTGCTAAGTGACGATTGGGGCTAGAGCTTAATGTTCTTTACAGCTATGATTCCCCACGGTTTTTATCAAGAAAGTTGCGCTTATTTATACCTAGTGTGTATTGTAGATGCTTATTTTTGAGTGGATGTGATGGGCGGGGAAAATTAGTAAAGGGCACAACCTTTAGCTCAATCTGGGGTTTATTCGCTTTCCAGCCTTCGAAATCCTTGAAACTTTCTGTGCCATTGATGGTGGCGACTTACTTGGGAAATCGTTCATTTACCACCAAGCTGAAAGACACCATTATTGCATTAGGCATTATTGTTTTTCCTACATTGTTAGTGTAGCTCAACCAGATTTAGGAACATCAATCCTTGTCTGTGCAACAGGTTGTTTGTGCTATTTTAGGCAGGCTTGAGTTGGAGTTGATCTCTGCAGGCGTGGTCTTTTGGCTGAGCTTTATTCCGATAATGTGGTTCTTTTTGATGCACGATTATCAAAAACGCGTGCATGATATGACTTGACCCGAGAAAAGACCCTTTAGGCGCAGGTTACCATATTATTCAATCTAAAATTGCGATTGGTTCAGGTGGTATAGCAAAGGCTGGATGGCTGGGACACCAATCTCAACGAATTTTACCTGAACCTCATGCATTTATCTTTTGCGGTATTAAGTGAAAGAACACGGTCTGATTGGTATGCTGATTTTATTAGCAATTTGTTGTTCATTATCGGACGTGGTTTTATTGATTGGTTTCCCAAGACGATAATGCCTTCGGGCGCTTGCTTTCAGGCGGAACTGCATTGTTATTTTTGTCTATGTTTTTGCTAAACATTGGAATGGTTAGTGGTATTTTACCCGTGGTTGGTGCTGCCCACCGCTGTTGTGTAGCGGAACGTCTTGTATGACGTTAATGGCGAGCTTTTGGTCTAGTGATGTACAGCTTATGTGCATCGCAAACGAGCCATGCTAGCAACCCTATATAATAAATAGGGCGCAAGTCTGAACTTTTGCTTTTGCGGTATCAAAAGCACATACAAGACAGTTGTCTATCAAAGATAAACAGCCAGCCATTTGGTTTTCTAAATGGGCATACACATCGTTACACAGTACGATATCTAAATGAGAACACTTATGCGATTAAGTAAAATGGTAACCCTGTTTGTTGGCTGGATTCTTAACATTCGGATCATTGAATTCTGTTGCAGCAACCAAACACGCAAAAGCGCCAATTGTGAAAAAGCTGATGCTTCTAAAAAGAGCACAAGCGGTCAAATCTTCCACTTTTTACAGTAAAAAGAAAACATCTGTAAAAATAAACATAAGCAAATGGCTAGTCCAGCATTTTTCAATCAGGTACATGCAAGTTATTGCAGATGAATTCAACAGGCATCACACTGCAAATGGTGAACGTTTCAGTAACGCTGCAATGACATGCCACACGAAAAACGATTGCTTTTTGGCACTGGTCAATGACGAGATATGCGTAATGGATAAATCTGTTGTGGTACGCGTAAATGATCGGACCTTATTCTCATGCTCAGTGATTGATTTATCAAAACGGCGGCTCGCCAATTAGGCATGCATCATACTGGTACAGCTAAAGTAAAAATTAGCAGTATTGAATAAAAAACAAAGAGAACTGGAAGACAGTTAATTTTTCTTTTTGTTGATACGCAATTGAATAAAAAGGGGTTGTCGAAGATTCGGCAGAGCCCTTGATTAGTTATCTTATCAAAATTTTAATTAAATCAGTTGGATGAATGTGAAATGACATTAGATAAGTCACTAAGCCTTTGCGCGTTAGTATTTTCCCCGTTTACGTTAGAGATACCAATACAGATTATGGTATTGCGGCGCCACAGTCATCGCTGCCACCTATGATTTTGATGGATTACAACTCTCTGGTGCGGTGTTAGCAAGTTTAAATCGGATCAACGCCAATATCCGGCGTCATTAACTAAAATGATGACTAGCTATGTTGTGGGTGATGCACTCGAAAACCGGTAAAAATCAAAAATAGCGATATGGTTACCGTGACAGAAAATTCTTGGGCTCAAATTCAGAGTTCTTCGTTGATGTTTTAGATTTAAACACTAAGTTTCACGTATCTGATTAATAGAAAGGTTTGATTATTGTTTCAGGTAGACATGACGAGCGGTTGCGTTAGCGGAAGCATACCTCAGAGCTCACAACAAGCCTTTATTGAACAAATGAATAAATTTGCACAACAATTTGGCTTAAAAATACTTATTTCACGACGGTTCCTTGGTTTAGATGACCCAAACCAATACTCTTCAGCGCGTGATATGGCGATTATTGGTGTGCATGTTGTTCGCGACCAACCAGAAGAATATAAAATTTACGCAGAAAAAGGTTTAAATATAACATTGAAAACCACAGCCGAACGTAACGGTTTGTTGTGGAGATAAAAACTATCAACGTAGATGGCATGAAAACCAGCCACACTAACAACGCAGGTTATAATTTAGTAAGCTTCTGCAGCCAATTCTAACACGCGCTTAATTTCGGTTGTGATGGGCGTGCCAACTTTTCCAAAGGCCGTGAAGTGAAAGTAAAACTATTACAATGGGGCTTTGCAAAACTTTGAAACAGTGCATCTTTAGCACGCAGGTCAGCCGGTTAAAGAAAGAAACCAGTCTATTACGGTGATGCAAACAAAAGTGAAACTAGGTTCAGTTAACGACGGTTTTGTTACAGTGCCTAAAGGTAGCGGGTGAATTAAAAAGCGCGTTATGGTTAACAGGTGGAAATCTTGAGCGCCATTAACTAAAGGACAAACGGTTGGTAAGGTAATTTATCAATTAGATGGTAGAATATTGCTAGCAACGACTTACAAGTGTTGAGATAATGTTGAAGAGGCTGGCATTTTCAGTGATAAAAGCGTGGGACTGGATTGCATTAACCATCAAAAAGCATTTGGCTAAACCTTGTAAATTAAATTTTGCCCTTATATAGGTGCTATGCAAGCAGTCTGATTTGCATTGCAAATTCGACCGCTTTATACAATCAAGCGAAGGAGGAAAATAATGCATATTAACCTACAAGATTTACCACAACAAAAAATTAAGAGATTTATTAGAGTTCCGTGTGATTTTACGTTTAAAGTAATAGGCGTTCATCGATGAGAGATTAGTTGAAGATATTGTCTCTGTAGCTCAAGTTCATGTAAGGTGATTAGTTTACCTCGATGGACAACGCAGTTCAAAAGCACATATAATTCAGTTTCTATCGACATTTTTGCAGAAAATATTGAGCAAATTGAAACCTGATGAAGGTGTAAAAGTGAAGGCGTGAGAGATGGTGTTATAAACAAGCATTTATTCCGCGTAATGAAGGATGTTGCACGTCCTTTTAGTTCAATTATCTTAAGTAAGATGCAATTTTCACTTCCAAACATATCTATCCTATGAATACAAAAACTCATTATCCCATGAGTTGGGGACGCAACCTACGAAGAAATTTGGCATAAAATGCAAAGCTTTTGACTGATGAACGTGATGAAAATACGCCTGATGAAATCTGGTTGGTACAACATCCTGCCGATGTTGCAAGGTTCAGCCGGAAGCCTGAGCATTCTTATGCAGCAGTAATATTCCTGTCGTACCAGCGATCGTGGTGGGCAAATTGCCCTTATCATGGTGAAGACAGCAAGTGATGTATGTGCTATTGGATATCAAACGTTTAAAAAGCACAAGGAAAAGATTTCTGTTCAGGGTTAGTGACTGCGTTAGAACAATCGTTGTGAAAACTTTTGGCGGATTATGGGGTTGAAGGTTATCCAAGCTGATGCGCAGGCGTTTATGTTGATGGACGGAAGAATTTGTTCAGTGGGGCTCCGCATCCGTAAGGCTGTTCTTTCCATGGATTAGCGTTGAATATCAACATGGATTTATCGCCATTTCGTCAAGATCAATCCATGCGGCTATGCAGGGCTAGAAATGTGCCGAGTCAGTGAGCTGAGTTGGGCAAAGTGATCTAACGTGCGATGATGTCTCCCTAAATTGGTTTGCTCACTTTTTGTGCGAGCTTAGGCTATAATAACCAACAGTTTATTAACAAAATCGAAAAGTGGGATAAAAGAATTTAATGACCACAGCAAAAATGGCGCGTTTAAAATGGAAAAGGGCGTGAAATATCGTGATGCCGCAAAACCTCCGTTATTCAGATTGCGCAACATCGACCCTGATCAGAGTTGCTTCAAAAAGCCAAGCTGGATGAAAAAATCGACTTCCATCAAATTCTGCCAAAATTGATAGCATTAAAAATGGTATGCGTCGTCATGGATTACATTCTGTCTGTGAAGGGCATCTTGTCCGAACTTGCATGAATGTTTTCATCACGGTACTACAACATTCATGATTATGGGCGCGATTTGTGCCGTCGTTGTACGTTCTGTGATGCGCACATAGTAAAGCCGTTACCACTTGATCCAGATCGAACCGCGTAAAAGTGGCTGAAACGGTACAAGATATGAAACTTAAATATGTGGTAATCGCTTCGAGTTGACCGTGATGATTTACCCGATCGTGGTGCGGCACATTTTCTCGCAACCGTTAGAAAATTAAAAAGCAACGGGAATTAGCAAAAGTAGAAATCTTGAGTGCCAGATTTCCGTGGGCGTGTAGAACAAGCAGTGGCGATCTTAAAGAAAATCCACCTGATGTATGTTAACCATAACTTAGAAAAATGTACACGTTTATATCGTGAGTTCGTCCTGGTGCAGATTATAAGTGGTCGTTAGAACTGCTTAAAATCTTCAAAGAGAAATTTCCAGGTATTCCAACTAAATCAGCGCTTAATGGTCGGTTTAGAAACCAATGAAGAAATATTAGAAGTAATGCAAGATTTACGCTGATCATGGTGTAACAATGCTTACTATCGGGCAATATTTACAACCAAGTCGTCACCATAAGAGTAGAACGTTATATTTCCACCTGAAGAGTTCGACATGTTCCCGTAAACCGCTGAGAAAAATGGGCTTTGAACACGCGGCATGTGGTCCATTGTTCGTTCTTCTTACCATCGCGGATCTGCAAGCTGGCGGTGGCTTAGTTAAATGGCGAGATTATACTAGCAACACAAAGTAAAGCCTGAGTCATTGATACTCAGGCTTTTTGTACTATAATACTTTTGTGAGCGGAAGAGTTTATGCTTACTGATTGTGAGCTAAATTGTTCAGCTGAGTCTTGGGCTGCAAAATAACGATTAGCTGGAGAGTTAAAAAGTAAGAGTAATAATACGGCTTGTAGAACCCATTGGAAAATAATTTTGGATTGCTCATGGTATTCGATATATAAAAAGCATTGAACCAATAGAAGCCGCTGCATATAAAACAGCTAACCAGCGTGAGATTTTTGTACCAGAGAGTACACCAGTAGCAATGAAAATAAGTATCAACAAGGATGACTGACAGAGGTAATAGAAAGCAATGGCGGTAAAAATGGATAAACTTCAGATCAGATTACTCAGAAATTCATCATGAGCGTGTAGATTGCAAAACCTATAAGGTCACATGACTTAGCGCGGTCAGAATAATATAAATAATACTTGCGATAGTGACAGAAAGTAGGGCGTTTCATAAATATCTTTAGTTGAAATAAGCTGAAAAATATTCGGCAATCTGACCGATGCGATAAGGATTGCCGAATATTTGAAATACTCGTCTTTTCAAAGTAAGAGTGTTTAACCTGTACCGGTACAATCACAAAATAGGCAAAAATAACACCAAAGGATTGGACCATGGCGTATCTTCTGACATATTGCACGCTAAACATAAAGAACAACAGATTAATAAGCAAAAATAAAACCATAGAAAATATGCAAGCGGTTTCCAAATGTCTTTAAATACAGCACCTAAAAGCCGGTTTGTGATATTTAATCTGACAAGATGGACAGTGTTTAACACCTGCAAGTCCGCTAATGAGCGTACCTGCTAACTGGTGCAGTGCAATGAGGACAAGGTAGTTCAGGATTAAATTTGTTCATGGTAAGCTTCTTTTTCTTTGAGTTGAGATTTAAAAGTGGTTTACAGCGTATTTGTGCGAATTTGGTAATCGCATCTTCAATGAGCTTTATTCTGCCCCTGATATTTTCTGAGATACGCTCAGATTCTTAATTCTAGTTCTTTATCAAAATCTGTTGATTTGCTATTTAGAATAGTTTCTTGATTTTCTGCAATAACTTTCATCATTTTATCAAAGCGTGTCATAAACTGTAACTGTACGATCCATAATCGCTTTTGATTTCTGGGTCTTGAAAGTTTGCAGAAGTAATCAGTTGTTTGTATTTATCTGTTGCAGTCGCTAATTTGGCAGACTTTCCAACATTTTGGTTTCCACTTCTTTTACTGTGCTTTTTCGTAATGGTGGTTTGGTTACCTAAATTAGTAATTTCAAATCCTGAGTCTTTCAATTTTAGTAACTCTGGACTTTCAAAAATCGAAAAACACTTTATCTAATTCGTTGAGTGGCTGTTTGGGATTTTTTATCTGAGATAGCAGTCAGTGCCATGATGCTTGGTCAACTTCGGGAAGTGCATTTAGAATTTCATCATGTTTGATATGGATGAAGTTGAAGATGCAGATGCAGTTGTTTTATTACTTGCATTGTTTTCTTTTATCGCCACAAGCGGTCAAAAACAGAGAGCAGTGCAACTGATTCCTAGTTTTTAAGGTGTTCATCATTGTTCTTACTATGATTGTTAATTTTAAGCTATATATTCATTGGCTGATGTTGTTTGCGTTTTACTATCAACAGGTGAGGTCATGTTAAAAGTTGTTTTATTCTCCGTTTTGTAATAGTGCCAAACGGAGAATAAAAGAAACATGATTAAACTCACTAGAAGCCTAATAGCGATATCTTTTCACGATCTTTTAGAACAGCTATCGAAAGAAAGGGCATCACGATAATCAAGCTTGCGTTTTCGCTTATGTGAGTATTTTTGGTTGGGTTTGTTGTGCGCATCTAGAAAAACTTTTTGTGCTGCTGCGAAATTCTTTTTGCAACGCAGATTTCTTTCATTGTATTCTTTGACAGAACGCATTATCAGCTTTATCTTTTCTAAATTATTTAGAAACTCACTATTTTCTCCAATAACAATCATTAAACTGTTAACTAACTTAGTATTGATAATATGCTGCTCGATTAAGCTCTTAACTCTGGTCTTGAATGTTAAGCGCAGCAATATCTTACTCATATTTATCAAAAGTTCTTTAACATTTAACTGCTCGCAAAAGAATTCTGCTTTTTAGCTTCATCATCTACAGAAATACGTTGACGAGCAAAAGATTGTAATTTGTTTAGAGACTTTTTAAAGTTCCTTAGAGCGCTCTTTATCAAAGAAATCATTCAGTAGGTCTTTTTGCACGTAGCAGATTTTTGGTCTGAAATTGCGATAGGTTCTTCTAATTTAGGTTCAGGCTGAGGAATAGCTTTTAATAAGGCTTCATGTTTTTCAGAAAGGGCTGAAGCTGCTTTTTCAACTTTTTCTCAACTTGTTGAACTTGTGCTGTAGGGTGTTTGGCTTTCCGTTGCCGTTGCATTTTCTGCTTTTGCTATCGGAATCCACATCCGGCTAAAACAGAAGAGGCGATCACGATCATGTAGTTTTGTTTAATGCTCTCATAGAAACTCCTTCTAAATAGTATGAAATGTCAAAAACGTCAACAACAGCTGTTGTCTATAGAAACGTTACAAATGCTGATTAACTTTACCTTATGAAATAAGGTGACATCATGATTTAGAAAAAGTTTCGTATAAAATTAACAATTTATGTAAATGAGGATTAAAGCGCTATTTGCAGGAAATAGTGCTCCGTAAGTTTTACCACTTCATGGATTTCAATTTTAGGGAATATGTTCATATCTGTTAATCCCGTGCTTGGAGATCTTCGCTTAAAAACATAAGGTGCGGACATTTGCAAAACATTCAGCATTTTTGACCACTTGAATACCCCATCTTGCCATAATGCAATATCATTTTCATCAAAGTGCGCGAGCGTTTGGGTTAGCCAAGCTGGATCGTAATTGGCCTTGGAAAAAGTATAAAGCATGGTTTATCCCCTCTAGAAAGTCAGCACTTTTTGCGCGCACTAAGTTTTTCAATCAATTCAGCGCGTGGTTGAAGTTTTGCATGTTTAAGTGAAAATGTTGAGCTTTCTAGCCCGCGTTCTTTGACGGATTCTTGGCAGATATAGCATTCATTTAATTCATAAAGTTCGAGCAGTTTTAGATATGGCAAGATGGTTTCTGCAAGATGTGCTCGCTGAGTGGCTCCTTCTAACAAATTAAATACACCGTCATCTAAAAAGAATAAAGGATATCGTCTTCATCACAAAATGCACTGGCTGCAAGCAGTGCATCTAAGCCTTCACGGCTGGTTGCTGTACCAAATGGAGGTTGAGTAAATAAAAATGCAAGTTGATATTTCATATTAAAAAGTCAGTAGTCTTTCAGCGGTTAATACTGCTTGGGAAAATTCACCTAAACCCGCAAGCACAAAACCTTCAGCAAGATTAGCAGTTTATTCGCGCTTGTTTTTCATCGACTACGCCCCGACGTTGGCTGCTGCAATACAAAGATGCAAAAAGACAAGCAGTGTGATTTTTACTAAAATTTTTGCCAATGTTCAACAAGTTAATTTCATCACTGGCGGGAGAAACCAAAGCATTGCCGTGGCTTACGCCTTCTTGAAAAAGAAACACCTGCCGAATTTGATGCCCCTTGGCTAACAAGGCCTCAGCCATCTGAAATGCAAGCGTTGCAGCTTGGCTGTAATAGGTGATTTTATGAGCTAAAACATAATCCATCACTCTTCCCTTGCTGATTTGTCGAATGTGAGAGATAAACAGTATGGCGCGAAATGTTTAACCGTTCAGCCACTTGATTGATCCTATCTTTTATATCGAAAATGCCTTTTTCAAATAGTGACACCCTAATTTGACGGTTTTTGTTATGGTTAGCGATACGGCGATCGTTCATCACTTCAATAATACTATTTTTCAATGGTTTGCGACCAATTCGTCTACTGAGCCACCAAAAACTTGTGTTAGTTTCTGCTTCATGAATACTTGGCATAAATGCGCTAAGAAATTGGGCTGCCGGACATTCAAATTCATATTCAGGCATACCAATCACGTGTTGTTTGCTGTACAGAATTGCGATGGTCATGGATTTCATCAGCGGTTCGCCGTTTGCGGTGCGAATAAAATAGGGTTGGCTTACGCTATCGGTACGCATATGATGCAGTGGAATGTGATGCATGATCAGTTAGGGGCGAGCCGATTTTTCGGTCACTGTTTTGCCCATTTACCACAGCAAATTGCGGAATTTTTCTAAAAACTCTAAAGAGTGCAAAACAACTACGCTGCTCACCAAGCGGTGCAGCAATTCCATCTGCAATCGGAGAAGTGAAGACAAGGATGGCGTGATCTTCTTCACTAAAAAGCAATAGTTTTGTCATATTGGATAAAAGCAAGCGGTCGGAATTTGCAAAACTTTTGCAAAATCGACCGCTTGTTAATCTGGTTTGTGATTATTTAGCGTCGCTATGGAAATCTCACATTCGATATCGAACACTAGGTTGAGTTTGGTGGAATTTTTACCAGCTGCGCGGCTACCATAACCTTGTTCAGGTGGCACAACGATTTGCATTTTTCCGCCTTTTTCCAACATTGGATCGCTTCTTTCCATGCTGGAATGAGGTTATCTAATTTAAACTCAATAGGTTGACCACGATCGTATGAACTATCAAAAACAGAACCATCTACAAGGGTACCTTTATAGCGTATGCTTTTACGGTATCACTTAAAGTTGGAGAACTGCTCTTCAGCCTAAGCTTTCGATTTTATAAAGCTACACCGTTAGCAGTTTTCTTCACGCCATCTTTTTGGCATAATCTGCGCGGAATTTATCACCCGCTTCCACGGTGCTTTTTATCAGCTAAAATCTTTTCTTCTTGAGCTGAAAGGTAAGTATCTGAGCGATTTTAATTGTTTTTGTAAATCTTCATCGGTTAATTTACCGGTTTTTCAGCGTGTCTTTTACGCCATCTAAAATTTTTAGTCGTGGTTGTGAGGTGAAAAACGTCTTTTGTGATTCCATCACACCTTCAATATTTTTACCCATCAATACGCCTACAGCGTAAGATGAATCATCAATAAATTGTTTGTCAGCTTTTTCTGCCGCCATTGCGCCGCTACTTAATAATGTACCCTAAAAGTAGCGCAGTCAAAAGTTTGTTTGGTTTTTAACATAGGGTTTCCTTATAAAATACTGTTAAGCATCTTCGATATAGGGTAAAGTGTCTTTTTCACTGAAGACAACCTTTTGTAGATGCAAGAGTGATTAAGCAGAGTGCTGAATTAGAGATGAAAATCGCCTTTCAAGAACAAACTATTGAGGAATTAAAACCAGCTGGTTGACCAACAATTTGCATTAGACAAATTGCAGGTGCAGTCACGTCATTTCGCTGAAAAGTTTAAGAGGGCTGGCGGCAAGTAATGTTTGCTTCACAAGCAGAAGAAACACCTCCGCCACATTATTAGAGAAACAATAACAAAAGAGGATAAAATAATGAAAGATTGGATTATTGGTTGCAATGGCACAGAGTTGAAATTTTAAAGCTAACTGATGATGGAACCTAAAGTGACAGGAGTGCTGGCTGTAAGATTTATGAAGGCAAAATTAATAACAAAGATGTCGCATTATTACAATCGGGTATTGGGAAGGTTGCTGCGGCGATTGGGACAACATTATTATTAGAAATGACGAAACCCGATGTCGTCATTAACACCGGATCTGCTGGCGGATTAGCTGCAAATTTAAATGTGGGTGATTTGGTTATTTCAACCGAAAGTTCGCCATCATGATGTAGATGTAACTGCATTTGGTTATGAAATTGGTCAGCTTCCAGCTCAGTCCAGCGGCATTTATTCCCAATGAACAATTAGTGATGTTAGCGCAGCAAGAAGCAGAAAAATTGAGGCTTTCATGCAGAATCTGGCTTGATTGCGAGTGGAGATTTATTCGTTAACGGTCATGAAGCGATTTCAAAAATTCGCACAAACTTCCCTGCTATTGTGGCGGTAGAAATGGAAGCGGCGGCAATCGCCCAAGTTTGTCATGCTTTTAATGTGCCGTTTGTGGTGGTATGAGCAGTTTCTGATGTGGCGGATAAAACTTCGCATCTCTCATTTGATGAGTTTTACCGTTAGCTGCGAAGCAATCTTCAGAAGTTGTGTTGAGTATGTTAAATAAATTGGGTTGATTCAGATAAATTTACAAATCTTTAAATGAAATTAACCGCTTGTTATCGCTTATTGATGCCGAATTCTGTAAAATTCGGCATTATTTTAAGCCTCAGTTTCTGAGGCGTTTTTCTATTAAGTGATTTCGAGATGATTTATGACAGCTTCGCCAAATATTGGTTTTATTAGTCTAGGTTGCCCGAAAAACCTAGTTGATTCTGAACGTATTTTAACTGAGCTACGTGCAGACGGGTATAACATCATCCCAAGTTAGTGAGGGATGCTGATTTGGTTATTGTGAATACTTGTGGTTTTTATTGATAGCGCAGTGCAAGAATCATTAGAAACCATTGGTGAGGCGTTAGATGCTAACGGCAAAGTAATCGTAACCGGTTGTCTAGGGCGCAAAAGAAAATCAAATTCGTGAAGTGCACCCAAAAGTATTGGAAATTACTGGCCCACATAGTTATGAGGCCGTGATGGCGCATGTGCATAAATATGTCCTAAGCTGAGAATACAATCCCTATGTGATTTAGGGTGCCGAAACAAGGGCGTAAAATTAACACAAAACATTACGCTTATTTGAAAATTTCAGAGGCTGTGATCACCGATTTGTACCTTCTGTATTATTCCATCAATGCGTGGTGATTTGAAAGCCGTTCCTATCATGTACAAGTACTTGATGAAGCCAAACGTTTAGTTGATGCAGGTGTTAAGAGCTTTTTAGTGGTTTCACGAGATACTTCTGCCTATTCAATGGACTTAAAACGTCAAAAAGAATCAGGCAGTAAAAACAGTGTTCTGGAATGGAATGCCGATTAAAAATGATTTAATGACGCTATGCGAAAAATTAGGTACTTTAGGCATTTGGATTCGTTTACATTATGTTTATCTATCCGCACGTTGATGATTTAATTCCATTGATGGCGCAAGGCAAAAATTTGCCCCTATTTGGATATTCCTTCAGCACGCAAGTCCAAAAATCTTAAAAAGCAATGAAACGCCCAGGCTCGGTAGAGAGGTTTTAGAGCGCATTAAAAATGGCGTGAGATTTGCCCTGAATTAACATTACGTTCAACTTTTATCGTAGGCTCGGGAGAAACAGAAGAAGATTTCCAAATGTTATTGGATTTCTTAAAAGAAGCGCAGTTAGATCGTGTAGGGTGTTTCAAATTTAGTCCGGTAGAAGGTGCGCCCTGCAACTGAGATGAACCAGGTGCCAGAAGAGATAAAGAGGAACGTTTCCATCGCTTTATGCAACTTCAACAAGAAATTTCTAGTGCACGATTACAGCAAAAATCGGGTAAAACTTTAGCGGTAATTGTCGATGAAATCGATGAAGAAGGGATTATTGGCCGCTCAATGGCGGATGTCTCCAGAAATTGATGGTGTAGTTTATGTTGATAATCTCTCAGAGATAGCTAGTGAGGTTGGAGATGTCATTTCAGTGAAAAATTCACCAAGCAGATGAATATGATCTTTGGGGAACTTGTTAGTTTTATTTAGAAAAAGGGGATAGACAATGTCAGAACAGAAACAATCAGCGAAACCTTTAAAATTTGGTAAGGCATCACAAAAAGTGCCAAGTGTAATGACGTTTGAAAAAGCAGTTAGTGAGAAAAACTATGAGGCTGCTTGTGTTGAGTTATTAGATATCTTGCGCAAAATTGACTCAAATTTTTGGGGAGTTCATGATATTGAATGTGATTTCCTGAGCAATTAAACGTAGATGAGCTCAATAAGGAAAAAGCATATTTATTTTGCAACGCGTATGGCAAATGCTATTACCGAGTTATTTAAAGACCCTGCTTTATCTTTATCTGAGTCAGGTGCGCAAACTTTCTTCACGCTTCAGCGTTGGTTATCCATGATTTTTGCATCTTCCCCATACATTAATGCAGATCATATTCTGGTAACGTTAAACCAGAATGAGAACCCATATAATTTAGCGGATTTTCGTTTAAGCAATACACAAGATGCGATTATTAAATTCTGTACTTATTTACCGGAATCTAATATCAATGTGAATTTAGAAAGCATTATGGCAACTTAATCCAGAAGTGACAGGTTCTCTTGCTTTTGCATTACAGTCTCCGCTTTATTGCTACTCAGCAAGCCTTTAGTAAGCGCGGTACGTTATTACAGTGGTTCCCAGAAAAACTCGCGACGTTTGAAAATCTCAATAATTTTACCAAGCGCGATTAGCCATGATGATGTATATGCATTGTAGTTATGATGTGGCGAGCAATAAACATTGGGTGAAAAAAGCATTAAATACGGTAATGCGTCGTCATTTGATTGCTGGTGGCTTTAAAGATCGTGAAATTAACAATATTGGTTATGTAAATGGTAAGCCAGTTATGGTGGTCTTATTAGAGCATTTCCATTCTTCACATTCTATTTACCGCACACACTCAACTTCAATGATTGCTGCGCGTGAACATTTCCTATTATTGGTTTAGGCAATCATGCGGTTGACCAAAGCTGGCCGTGATGTCTTTGATGATTTTAGATTAGTTGATGGCGAGAATATGTTTGAGCGTTTAGAGTTTATTCGACAAATCTGTGAAGAACATCAAGCAGCAGTATTCTATATACCAAGTATTGGGATGGATTTATTAACGATCTTTGCAAGCAATACTCGTTTAGCGCCAGTACAAGTGATTGCATTAGGTCACCCAGCGACGACTCACTCTGATTTCATTGAATATGTCATTGTATGAAGATGATTATGTTGGCTCGGAAGAGTGCTTTAGCGAAAGAAATTGATTCGTTTACCGAAAGATGCACTTCCTTATGTACCCATCATCGAAAGCCCTGAAAAGTAGATTATAAATTACGGAAAAACCCGGAAGTCGTCAATATGTGGTATTGCTTCAACAACAATGAAGTTAAAATCCACATTTCTTGACGGCATTAAAAAGCAATCCGTGATCGTGCTAACGTAAAAGTGCATTTCCATTTTGCATTAGGACAATCACATGGTTTAACGCATCCGTATGTTGAGCGTTTTATTAAATCATATCTAGGGGAAGATGCGACTGCACATCCACACCTACCATATGCTCAATATTTAAGTGTATTAAGCAATTGCGATATGATGGTTAATCCATTCCCATTTAGTAGTACCAATGGCATTATTGATATGGATTACGCTAGGTTTGGTTGGCGTCTGTAAAACAGGTGCAGAGGTGCTGAACATATTGATGAAGGTTTATTTAAACGTCTTGGCTATGCCAGAATGGTTGATTGCGAATACGGCAGATGAGTATGTTGAATGCGCATGATTCGTTTGGCTGAAAACCATGATGAGCGTTTAGCACTTCGTCGTCATATTATTAAAATAACGGATTGCAAAAACTATTTACAGGTGATCCTCGCCCGATGGGACGAATTACTTAAACGCAGTACACAATGGGCTGAACAAGCAGGTGTTACATTAACGTTACAAACGCAGATTGATGTTGTGGAAGAAAAAGAAACCTGTTGCGAAGAAAAGCACAGCTAACAGCTTCAACAAAAGAAAACTGCAGATAAAAAGAAACGCCCTTAAAAGGCAGCTGCCAAAAATTGAAAAACAGCTAAAAACAAAGAATAACTGTTTTTCGGAATTAAGCGCACTATAACTTATAGTGCGCTTTTTGTTTAAAAACAGGCAATCAAAAGAATTCAAGAAACTATTTCATGTACAGTTTGGTCTTAGAAGTAAATCTTGTTCAAATGATTCTTTATAAAAAGCCATTTCTTTGAGGAGAAAAAGCATGAAATCAATGTTAAAAAGTATTTGGTGTAATCGCTTTAGCCACTACTTTAGCTGCTTGTAGCGAGGATGAGCCGCTCACATACTGCTATCAGTGCAGCTGTCAGGTGGTGTTGCTGGTAACGTGATTGTGTGGTTCAACAACCGCTACGCTTGCTGGTGCAGCATTAGGCGGTGTGATTGGTAGCCAAGTAAATAAATAATCGTAAATTTTTTAAAAGCCGTCATTGACGGCTTTTTTTGATCGCATAACAAATCTTTGCAAGCGGTCCAAATTTAGCTATAATTTGCAAAGTTTTTGAATCGAAACTTAATCGAAGATATTGCGTATGCCGAAAAGAAATACTCAACAGCGCCGTCAAATGAGTTGCAACAATGGTGCAAGATCAAGGAGAAGTCGGGGTTGAGCAACTCGCTATCTTGTTTGAAACTTCTGAAGTCACCATTCGAAAAGATTTAACCGCCTTGGAAGAAAGCGGTTTTTTATTGCGTCGTTATGGCGGGGCGATCAAAATTCCTTCTGAATTGATGGACGAAGAAAAGCAATGAACAGCTTTCTCAACAAAAGATTGCTATTGCTAAAGCTGCGCGTGATTGCATCAGTGATCATAATCAGAATCATTATTGATGGCGGTCGTACAACAGGGGGCTTAGTTAAGAGTTTAAATCAGGGCGGATTAGTTATTAGACTAATTCGCTTTCTTTAACTTCAGAGCTCACGACATTGAGTGTGAGCCTACCGTAGTGATGACGGGCGGAACTTGGGATGCGCGTTCTGAATCTTTTCAAGGTAAAGTCGCTGAAAAATACTTTGCGAGCTTATGATTTTGACCAACTGTTTTATTGGTGCAGACGGTCTTGATTTAGGCAGGCGTACAACAGACTTTTAATGAGATTAGTTGGCTTAAGTCAGGTGATGGCGGAAGTTAGTCGAGAGTGATTGTGTTAATTGAGTCTCAAAAATTGGCCGTAAAATGCCAAATGTGGAACTCGATTGGACAAAAAGTGACAAAGTCATCACGGATAAGCAAATAAGTTTCGAAAACGAAAGTTGCTATTGAGAAAATGGCGTGACTGTGATTGTGCAGATTAAAAGAAACGAGTTTGCAAATAAAATTTAAAATTAACAAACAAATTAGGAATAAAAATTATGTGGGAATTGTCGGTGCGGTAGCTAACGTGATCTATGAGCAATTTTTAGTAGATGGTTTACATCGTTTGGAATACCGCGGTTATGACTCAGCAGGTGTGGCTGTATTAGGTGCCAGATAAACATATGCAAATCTTACGCCGTGTAGGTAAAGTGAAAAGCGTTAGATGAAGTCGCTAAAGCTAAAGCCGTTATTAGGTGGTACAGGGATTGCGCACACTCGTTGGGACACGTGAGTGAACCATCAGAGAGTAGTCATCCACATCGCTCAGGCAAAAGTGCGGTGGTGCATAACGGCATTATTGAAAATTGACGAATTGCGTAGTGAATTACAAGCACGTGGTTATGTATTCAATCACAAACAGATACCGAAGTTATTGCGCATTTAGTGGAATAGAATTCCGCACTTCAAATAACCCAGTAGAAGCGAGTAAGAAAAAACAGTAAAACAATTACGTGGCGCTTACGGTACAGTGGTATTAAATGAAGAAGAACCAGAACATTTAATCGTGGCGCGTTCAGGTTCACCATTAGTGATTGGTTATGGTATTGGTGAAAACTTCTTGGCTTCTGACCCACTTGCGCTATTAAGCGTAACCCGTAAATTTGCTTATTTAGAAGAAGGTGATGTTGCGGAAGTACCCGTACCACAGTTGATATTTATGATGAGTGAAGGCAACAAAGTTGAGCGTGGAAATTCACGAAGGTAGCTTTGAGCAGGATGCGGCAGATAAAGGTCAATATCGTCACTATATGCAAAAGAGATTTTTGAACAGCCAGTTACAATTATAGATACCTGTAGATGGTCGCATCAAAGATGGTAAAGTTAGTTTAGATTCAATTGCACCGAATGCAGCAGAAATTTTATCGAAAGTACAACATATTCAAATCGTAGCATGTGGTACTTCATATAATGCAGGGTATGGTGGCTCGCTACTGGTTAGAATCTTTGTGGGTGTTGCTTGTGATGTCGAAGTGCCTCAGAATTCCGTTATCGTAAGATTTGTGACTCGTCCAAATGGTTTATTGGTGACTACTGCACAATCAGGCGAAACAGCAGATACTAGCTGCATTACGTTTAGCAAAAAGAAAGCTGACTTTATGCAGCGTAATGACTATTTGTAACGTGGCAACATCATCACTTGTTCGTGAATCAGATTTCGCATTCATGACAAAAGCTGGTGTAGAAGTCGGTGTTGCATCAACGAAAGCTTTCACAACACAGTTAACTTGTTTATGTACTTTTAACCGCGGCATAGGTCGTTTAAAAGGCAATATGAGTGAAGCGCGAAGCGGATATTGTTCACGCATTACAGCTTACCTGCACAAATTGAAAATGGCATTAACTCATGAAAAAGAGATTGAAAAACTATCTGAAGACTTTGCAGACAAACACCACAGCTTATTCTTGGGTCGTGGCGAGTTCTATCCAATTGCGATGGAATCTGCATTAAAATTAAAAGAGATCTCTTATATTCACGCAGAAGCGTATGCTGCTGGCGAACTTAAACATGGACCATTAGCATTGATCGACAGCGAAATGCCAGTCATTGTGGTAGCGCCTGAAATGATTTGCTTGAAAAAGAGTGAAATCTAACATTGAAGAAGTGAAAGCGCGTGGCGGTCAATTATTTATCTTTTGCTGACCATGATGCTGGATTAGGGCTATAAAACCCTAGTGTTTCCCGAAAGTAGATGAAGTTACTGCCCCAATTTTTCTACGCAGTACCATTACAACTACTTTCTTATCGTGGCGCTCATTAAAGGCACAGATGTGGATCAGCCGCGTAACTAGCGAAATCTGTAACAGTAGAGTAAACAATTTGGCATAGTAGACAAAATAGTTAGGTAAAATGTGCTTAAAGCCTTATATTACAAGGCTTCTAAGCACACTTTTGAAAATATGAATAAAAGACTGTCCTTTTTGCTTACTCTTCTGTTCAGAAACATGGCAGACAAAATAATCTTCAACGCTATAAATGTTCCATTGTAATAAAACATTTACGTTTAAATCTAAATTAAATCCTGACCAAATTTGGTTAGATTATTCCATTGGGAAACAAACACAGCAACAATTATCCATTAAATATAATTGTTCTCACGAACTATTCTACGATATTTAGAAAAAAGCCGCTAAAAGCACATTAAACCCGCCTAAAAACAAATATTTAAATCTCATCATTGATACCACATTTTTCATCGAGATTTTTGGTGTAATAGTCTTTATTGATAGTCTTTCAACAAAAAGTGGTTTATCATCAAATTGTTAAAACAGAAAAAGATATCTATTACAAGAAAGCCCTAATCGTCTAAGAGAAAAAGGCTATGTAATTCAATCTATTACCTGTGATGAGCGTAGCGAATTACTAAAAGATCTTTTTCATACGCCTACTTAAATGTGTCAATTCCATCTTGTTGCGATTGTAATGATAGCGTTAAGAAAACATCAATCACATGCTGGAAGAAATTAAAAAAAGTATTATAAAAACGTTAGAAAACGAGAGCTAAGAACGAATTCTATTTAAAAATATATGAATGGAAGAAAAACATTATGCATTTTTAAATGAACGTTCAGAGATGCCAAATGAGAAAGGAAAATATCCTTATAAACATAGAAGTGTAAGAAGTGCGATGGCAAGTATAAAGCGATATTACGAATATATTTTTACTTATGAGAAATATCCAGAATTAAATATTGAAAAACTACAAATAGGATAGAAGGTTTATTTAAAGGAGATTAAAGACAAATTACGCTCTCATAGTGGTTTAACGAGAAAGCATAAGATCTTGTTTATGCAGGATTTTTAAATAAAAAGCTGGTAAGGGTTATCAAATTTAATTCTTAACAACTATTTTTGTCCTATAGCCGTTTTCTTATATGCAGGTTTTATTTAGTGCTAGTGGATAAGGATGGTTATGCACAAGATGGTTGTTATTGGTATCATCCTGATATGAATAGCCCCGATCCAGAGAGCATTTTGAAAAGAATTTATTTTCAAGATGGATTTAATGATCCTGATTGTATAGCTATTGTAACAGAACAGGAAAAATCTACAATATACAGAAAAAAAGCTTATGAAAGATTTCTAGAAATACATCCTGATAACAGATATGAGAATTAATAGCCTATATGCTAGATTTTGCTAAAAAGAGATAAATTATCGAGGATTAAGTGAACAGGAGTTTAGAAATGAATAAGACAGATCTTTTTAAGATATTTAAAATGACGATGTTTTTATTAGCTATTACGTATTTATATGTATTATCAAAGTTTAATTTTAACTTTAGCAAAGTTACTATGTTTAAAGTGTTTGATTTTTCTATAGTATTTATCTTTCTATTATTTTGTTTTATTTAGGACAAATGATGAAAGATAAATGAATTATCTAGTAGTGTTTTGTTACCCTGGAGTTGATATTTTTGTAGCATACAATTTTTAGATATCTAGCCATAAAGTGCGGTTAATTTTTAAAGAGTTTTAAAACCTCTTAAAAACTAACTGCACTTTTGTATTGAGAATATTGGTTTATAGAATCTTAAAACAAATTTTGATATCATATCGAAAAATTTATCAATAACTAATCTCTGCAGTATAATGAAGAACTTATCACGCTCTTTTCTTTCTAGTTTATTATTTATTTCGTCTTTCGCTTTGGCAGCACCTAGCTCACCAAATGCAAATGTAGAAAAACAAATCAATGCCCAACAACAAAAACAACAAGCGGAACAAGATGCGGCTATTTTAGCGCAGCAAACGCAATCCGCGAATGTACGCTTGAGAGGTGAAAAAAAGAAGCCTCGCTTGGCTTTCCACAAAATGAAGCACAATGTTTTCCTATCAATCAATTGGTGCTGACCGATTATCAAGCTGAAGAAGAAAATTCATCAGCGTCTTCTCTTAAATTAATCCAACCAAGCCAATTCTCTTGGGCATTAAAGTCAGTTTATGCTGAGCGTGATTTTGCGCTGCCTGCTTGTATTGGCTCTGAGGGATTAACGTATTACTTCGTCGTATTCAAAATCGTTTAATTGATTTTGGTTATGTCACCACGCGCGTGGTGGTGGAGCCACAGGATTTGCGTTCAGGCATGCTTGTACTCACCGTGATTCCAGGTAAAGTGGGTCGCATTCAATTACAAGACCAAAGTGCAATTCCGTTTGCCACCCGTGGTACCTTATGGTTTGCCATGCCAATGGCGCAGGGGGATATATTAAATATTCGCAATATTGAACAAGGTTTAGAAAACTTAAAACGTGTACCGAGTGCTGATGCGAATATGGAGCTTGTGCCAACGGATGCAGTCGGTGAAACAGATGTGGTGATTGCTTATAAGCAAAGCTTACCTTTCCATTTAACCTTAGGCTTAGATGACTCAGGCAGTAAGTCTACTGGTCGTTTACAAGGTTCAGCCACGTTTTCTTGGGATAACGTGTTAACACTTAATGATATGTTCTATATCAGTGGTACACGTAGCTTTAAACGTGATAGCGATGATGCGGAAGGAGATTATGGCAGCAAAAACATTAGTCTCTATTATTCTATTCCTTGGAAGAACTATCTCTTAACTCTTTCCGGTTCAAAATATTCTTATCACCAAACGGTAGCGGGCGCGTTTGAGTCTTACACCTATTCAGGTGAAAGCCAACAAATGAAAGCGAATTTAAGTCGCTTATTATCTCGTGGAAGTCTTCATAAAACCTATGTGAATGCCGCGTTATGGACGAAAAAATCGCATAACTATATCAATGACACCGAAATTGAAGTGCAACGTCGTCGTACAGCTGGTTGGGAAGTGGGACTTAATCACACCCAATACATTGGTGAAACAGTGTTACAACTGTTTGCGAACTATAAACGTGGTACGGGTGGGAATAAATCCTTACCAGCTCCGGAAGAAGAGTTTGAGTGAAGGGACTTCCCGCATGCAGATTTTTACTGCAGGCGTTGATTTTACCTATCCTTTCACTATCGGCAATCAGCCTTTCCGCTTTAACACCAGTTGGAATGGACAATGGAACGGCACACCTTTAACACAACAAGATAAATTTAGTATTGGTGGTCGTTATACCGTACGAGGATTTGATGGCGAGCTATCACTTTCCGGTGAAAAAGGTTGGTTATGGCGAAATGAATTAGGTTGGGAATATTGCCAATAAGGGGCATGAGCTTTTATTTGAGGGATTGACCGAGGTAAAGTGCATTCTAGCCAAGAAGAGCTTCAAATTGGTGATAGCTTTAATGGGTGGGCGCAATTGGACTTCGTGGCAAGCTATGGGGCATTAACTATGATTATTTTGTGGTATCCCCGATTAAAAAAGCCGGAAGGATTTAGAACCAGTCATGTGACAACCGGATTTAATGTGAGCTACCGTTTTTAATGCTCACGCTTTTAGATGAATAAATTGATTAAAAACCAAACAGAATTTAAAACTTTGAAGGAAATTAGAAAATGAATAAACGTCATTATAAAGTGATTTTTTTAGTCGTGTATTAAATCAGCTTGTTGTGGTATCTGAGCTGGCAAAATCTCAAGGTAAAGCACAAAGTGAAAATGTGAGTCGGAACAAGAAAAAAACAGGGCTATTTTCAACCGCACTTTCACTTAATCCTATTCATTTTTAGCTTAATGTTGGCATTGGGCTTCGTCTTTTTAGCGCCTTCTGCTCATGCAGAAGATATGGCTATTCGTGCTGATAAATCAGCACCGGGTAATCAACAACCCACAGTTCTTCAAACCGGCAATGGTTTACCGCAAGTAAATATTCAAACACCAAGTGCTGGTGGGGTATCACGTAACCAATATTCGCAATTTGATGTAACCGAGAAAGGCGCTGTGTTAAACAATGCTCGTAAAGCAGCACAAACGCAAATGGCGGGTTGGGTGCAAGGTAACCCGAATCTTGCTCGCGGTGAAGCGAAAAGTCATTCTTAATGAGGGTAAATTCAGCTAATCCAAGCCGTTTAAAAGGTTATGTGGAAGTCGCAGGTAAAAAAGCAGATGTAGTGATTGCCAACCCAAGTGGTATCCAATGTGATGGCTGTGGTGTGATTAATGCTGGGCGTACAACACTCACCACCGGCAAAGCAGAAGTTGAAATGGTGAGTTGAAAGGCTATCGCGTAAAAGGCGGTAAGGTGACTGTTGGCCAAAAAGGGATGGATAACAGTCAATCTGATTACACTGATATTATCGCTGATAAAGCGGAAATCAAATGGTGGGTGTTTGGTCGAAAGAAAAGGCATTAAAAGTTACTACAGGTAAAAAACAACGTTGACCGTACCAATGATTCGGTTGTGTACGTGGGTGATAAAAATACCGATAAAACCGACCGCACTTCTGATACTCAAGGCAAAAACCAAAGCTACAGTGTGGATGTAAGCCAATTAGGTGGGATGTATGCTGAAAAAATCCATTTAGTGGATAACGGCCAAGGCCTTGGTGTACGCAATGCGGGGCATATTGGTGCATCTGCTGGAGGCGTGAAAATCGACAGCCAAGGTAAGATTGTAAATGAAGGCTTTATTGGTGGTAGCGAAAATGCCCAACTCAATGCGAAAAAGAATATTGAGAACCGTGGCACCGTTTATGCTAAAGCTCAGACACAACTTAATGCTCAAAACATTGATAACAAACAGGGTGTGATTGCAGGGTAAACAAGTTCAACTTAACGCAAATAACGTTGATAACCGCAAGCAATCGGATAAAGGCTCTTTAATTGTTGCAACAGAGAAAGCGACCATTAAAGCGAAACATGTAGATAACCAAGGGACGAAAGCTGGTAGCAAAACGGAACAAGGTATCCGTGGTGCTCAAGTGGCTATTACAGCTGAAAATCTTTCTAACCAACAAGGGGTATCTACAGTGATGAGCATACCCAACTAGATGTTGCTCAAACTATTGATAACAAACAAGGTGAGATTGAGCGGGTAAATCAATTAAGTTAAAAGCGAAGACGTTGGCAAATGAAGGTGACATCAAAAACCAAAGGGGATTTGACGGTTCATTTACAAGATGGTTTAACCTTAAATAACGCTTTCCAAGTTGGTGGTAATTTAGATTTTTAAAACCGAAGGGATTTTAAAAACAATAGCCAATTACGTGTAGGCAATAAAGGCTGATGTTAAAGCAGCTAATGTGGATAACACTAAAGATGCTGAAATTAGCGGTAATGAAACACGCATTAATACAAATACTTTGACTAACCGCGGTTTAATTGATGGTGCATTGACTGTCGCAAAAGCAGTAACCATCAATAACTTAGGTACCGGTCGTATTTATGGTGACCATGTGGCTTTACAGGGGAGAATTTAAATAACCTTGAGGAAGGGGATAAATCTGCTGTGATTGCTGCACGTGAGCGTTTGGATGTGGGTGTGGATAAAGTTTTTAAACCGCAATGAAAGTACCCTTTTTAAGTATGGGGTAAGATTTATGTGGGTAAAAGCATTGGATGAAAAACAACCAGGCTACAGGTAAATCAGCGTATGTTCACTAACTACAACGGTGTGATTGAAGCGTTAAATCTTTACGATAGTGCGAAAAGCAAAGCGATTACCTTTAATACCGGGACAGTAGAGAATAAACACTTTTTCCTTGAAACAGAAAAATGTGGATACCTCGTCTACGCCAGTTTTTGAGTATCGAATTGGAAATGATTCGACTATTTATGGTAAAGACTCGGGGTTTATAAAGTAAAACAAGATGATAAGAGTAGCCGTGGTGGTTTGAACAAAAAGTAAAAAATCTTTATCATATTTTTTTCACCAGACGGCAAAAATCGAAAGTAATAACTGGCATCAATATGATTATACCCGCACAGTGAATGAAACCGTGGTACTTAAACCAAAATACCAGGAAGGTAAGATTTTTAAGTGGGGGTGGTATTGATTTTAATGATGCACATGTGGATAACCAAGACAGTAAGGTGATTGCTGGTGGTGTGATTCAAATTGCGGATGGGCAATTAAATCAGAAAGAGTTGAAAGGTCGTACTATTGTAACGGATGCAGGCCGTGTAACTGCGTTTTATAAAGGGGCGAGCGTAGCAAAAAATTAAGTACGTAGGATGTGTACATCATTACGATACCACTAAAAGTGATACCAGTATTTATTATAAACAAAATGAAAGTGTGAAGGATTTAGGGGTATTTGCTTATAAAGAAAAAGTGTCCCCTGAATTTACCAATAATGGTGTAGCGAATAAAAGGTGATGTGGGGGATGTGGTATTAAATCGTCTGACACAATCGCTAGATAAATCCTCGCTTTATAATGTGAATCCTAATGCACCAAAAGGTTATGTGATTGAAACTGATCCCACGTTTTTGCGAATAAGCAAAAAAATGGTTGAGTTCGGATTATATGTTCAATGCTCTACGCTATGATCCAAATAATATGCTGAAACGTTTGGGGGATGGTTTTTATGAGTTGCGTTTAGTGAATGAACAAATTAATCAGTTAACCGGTCGTCGTTATCTTGATGGATATCAAAATGACTTAGAGCAATATAAAGGTTTGATGAACAATGGTGTACGTTATGCCAAAACAATTTAAATTTAGTGCCGGGTGTTGGCTTAACTGAAAAGAACAAATGGCGGAGCTGACCACTGATTTAGTGTGGATGGTAAATCAAGAAATTACCTTTGCCAAGTGGTAAAAACTCAATGTATTAACGCCTAAAAATTTACTTGACATCTAATCGTACAAAAAGTTACTCCAACTGGCTCTGTGATTTCGGGGGATAGCATTGTAGGTACAGTGAAGGATATGACCAATGAAGGACAGTTCTTGCTGCAAAACCTAGTAAATTTATACGGTCAAGATTTAGAGAACAAAGGTCTGGTTTTTGCTAATAATGTCAACCTCAATGCTGAGCAAAAATTAGTGAACATTGGTGGCAAGATTGTGGCGACGGATAGTGTGTCTTTATACGGTGGAAAATCCGTAGAGCTTGGTGCAACCACAACAGAAACACAAAGCCAATTAGGGACGTACCGAAACAGGCAATAAGCTTGTCGATCGTCAAAGCGAGGTGACGGTGACAGGTAAAGGCGGTGAAATAACTATTAAAAGTGGCGGCGATATTACACTGAAAGCAGCAAATGTGAAATCGACAGGCAAGGTTGATGTGAATGCCAAAGGTAAGCTTTTGGTGACGACTGAGAAGCAAAAGCAGTAAAGAACACTATGACTTTAGTGATAACCACCATTATCACTTAGATCAAAGAAAATGAAGTAGGTCTCAGTTATTGAGGGTAAAGACGGTGTACGTTTAATTGGACAAGAGAAGACGACACTTCGTCAAGCTAAGGTTAGTAGCGAAGATGGTAAGGTGATGGTTGACTCTAAAGGTGATGTTCTCATTGAAGAAGGGCGCAATATTGAACATCTAGATACCCGTAATAAGCAAAAATCTAAAGGTTTATTAACCAAAAGAGACCGAAGAGCGTCGACATCATCATGATTATGATTTAGCTGAAGGTAGTAAATTACAAGGTAAAAAATGTTGAAATACTTTCTCAAACATCAAATGTGTCTGTAAAAGGATCTGACATTCAGGCTAAAGAGAATATTCATTTTGCAGGGTAATCAAGTCAGAGTGACAGCAAGCCTTGATAAGAGAGAGTTCAAGATTCTTATTCATTTAAGAAGTCTGGATTGGATGCTTCAGGAAAAGGTGGCGTAATGCGAATTGGTTACCAACGAGACAAGTTAAACAATAATGGCTCAAGTTACAACGAAAGTGTAAATGGTAGCGAATTAGTCGCAAAAAGTGGCAATTTATCTATTTATGCTCAACAGGATGTAGATATAGATGCTTCACGCTTAGCTTCTGGTCGAGATATGTCGATTTCAGGGAAAAATGTTCATTTGAATGCAGTGAATGAACAGCATGACAGTGAATATCACCAGGAACAAAAATCGACAGGTTTTTGAGTGGGCTTTGTGTGATGATCCAGTTACACGAGCAAGAAAAACTATCGTCGAGAAAGAAGCCCAGGTGCTACAAATGGTATTGTGGGTAAGGCTATGGGGGCATCTGATGCAGTTTCTGATTCCATAGAATCTATGGTGCTGCGTGTACAACCTTATGCTAATCACAATCGTAGTGAATCACACAAATACAATCAAAAACAGTAGCGCAAACAACTTCACTTGAAGTTGGCGGCAATGTGAGCATCCATGCTAGAGAGGGCGATATTCGCACTCAAGGTGGTAGCATAAGTGCAGAAGGCGATGCACAATTTATCGCAAAAAATAATGTCGATTTTGGTGTGGCAGTACATGAGCAATCGCAACATGCTTCATCTAGACAACGAGGCGTTGGGGTAGATGGTTTAGCGAAATATGTGGCAGGGGTACATACACAGCGAGAAAATGGGGATACCAGCCTTCGCCAAGAGGTTGGTACCGAGATTTCTATTGGTGGTAAGAGCACTACAATTGCCAAAAACGGTGATATTACTCTAAAAGGAACGATATTTGTCTCTAATGACAAAAATATCCTGAAAGCTAATAATGGCGATGTGAAATTACTGACAGCAGAAACAACGGATAGAAGCACTCAGATGCGCAAAGGGCATAGTGTAGGAGAGGCGGCTATCTCAGATACTGAACGTTTCTTTGGTTATAACCGCACACGAATGAATCAGGATGGTGAGCAGGTAACACATCAAGGTAGTCAACTTGCAAGTCTCAATAGCACGGTTGATGTGTATGCGGGTAAAGATTACCTGCAAACAGCAGAGTGAAGTTTTAGCCAAAGAGAAGGTCGATATTGATGCTCAAAATATCACTATCAATAATGCAATTAATCACCAAGAGAATAGCTATAGTGAGAGTGATTTAAAAATAGGTCAATTTAGTCGTGTAAAATCGCCAATCATCGATTTAATTAACACGATTGAAGGGGCGGTAAAAAATGACAAAGCATCTGACCGCTTGAAAGCAGCGAATGTAATGAGTGTAGCTGCACAGGGTTATAACTTATATAACTCCATCAGTAAGATGGCGACAAAAGACCCGAAATCTAACACCTATTTAGCTTCGTGTTGAATCAGGGTAGCGGTGTGGCACATAGTCGTCAAAGCCAAGAGAGTTTGAGTGATATCAGCCAAGGTGGCCGAATTAATGCCAAAGAATTAATCTTATTGCACGAGGTGATGGCAGTTTAAATGAAAAAGGTGAACGCCAATTAGGGAATATCAATTTAACGCATACCGATCTCACGTCCCGAGATGAAGAAGGCAAGAGAATTAAAGATAGCAAAATTACCTTAACTGGCAATGAGTTAAATATCAAAGCTGGTGAAAGCCATACTCAATTTAAAGGGCGTAATCAAAGTGTCGGTGTTGAAGTTGGGATGGCTGCAACAGTAGGTGCTCAAACCGGTGTAGGTGTTTATGCACGAGTAGGCGGAAGCACTGGCAAGGAAGATGGTGAAAGTAAAACTTACCAAGCGAGCCATTTAGATGCACAAACCGTGACTTTAAACAGCCAAGGGGATACCAACCTGCTGGGGAGTCAAGTCAAAGGTAATACCGTTAACGCCAATGTGGGTGGCAAGCTTAACATTGAAAGTTTACAAGACGAAGAACGCTTTAAAACCAAATCAAGCGGAGGCGGTTTAGAAGGGGAATTTGGTTTTGGTAATAACTGGAGTGTGAGTGGTTATGGCAATGCTTCCAAAGGTACAACTCACCGTAAACAAGTGAATGAACAAGCCGGAATTTTTGCTGAAGACGGGGGGTATCATATCAATGCTGATAGCGTTCAGTTAAAAGGGGGCGCGATTGCCAGCACAAACCCAACAAATAGCAAATTAGCCACAAACAAGCTGACCTTTGAAGATATTCAAAATGAATCAAGCAGCAGTGCAGCGAGCGCAAGTATTAGTGGAAGCTCAAAAGAGTCAAAAGAAAAATGGGTGGATAACGAAACGGGCAGCGCGGTTAAACCAAACAGTGAAAATAGTACCAAACTAGACAGTCAACGTAGTGGCGGTATAAGCCCGGGCTTGCCAATGTTTGAGCGAGACAGTGACAGTTCGGTTACCAGAGCGACATTGACGGAAGGGACGATTATCTTGAATAAAGATACTCATCCAACCGTCACCACAGCAAAAGAGTTAGGCATCAATACAGACCTTGCCCAAGCTAACAATCAAGTTGCACAGACGAAAGATGTAAAAGCGCAACTCCAAGAGCAACAACAGATTGCAACAGCTATTGGTAATGTGAAATCGGCTGTGGATACCTACACCTCTAATAAACAAGAAGAAGCTGAGCAAGAGGTGAGACGTTTAAAAATCTCGCTTAGAAAAAAAGCTGAACAACAAGGTAATCAAGAGACAGTTAATCAGCTTAAAAAGACATTCTGCAAGCTGAAATACAAGCCGAAAATTGGGGAACGGGTGGCAGCACCAAGCGTGCGGTTGATGCTATTACTCACGCAGGTTTAATTGCGCTAAGTGGTGGCTCAAGCCAAAGTATCGCGACAGCAGCGGCCCTCGCCTTATGTGAACCAATTAATCAAGAAAGCGACAGAGGATTATCCGGCATTAAATATCCCAACGCATATTTTATGGGGTGCGGTAGAAGCGGAGCTAATGGGCGGAAAAGCATCAACCGGTGCAATTTCGACTGCAGCAGGTGAATTAGGGTGCGAAATACTTAACAGAGCATCTTTATAACAAAGAAGCTAAAGATCTCACTGAAACAGAACGTAGCCAAGTGAAAGAAATGGCGAAAGCGCTTGCCGGTGTGGCAGGTGGTTTAGCTGCGGCTGGTCAAGGTGCAAGTGCGGTTAAAATATTGAGTGAATCATCGATAGGAACAACGGTGACACATAATGCAGTGGAGAATAATTATTTATCAGTCAGTGAATCTAAAAGAAAGGCTGATTTAGAAGCGAAGAAAGCTAAAGGAACAATCACCTCTGATGAAGATCAGGAGCTGACACTACTTGATAAAAACAGATATCGATAGGGATGTTGCACTAGTTAGTGCTTGTCGTTCAAACCCTCTTTCTTCAGAATGTAATGTGAAAGAAAAACTGGAATCAATAAAAGTTGGTTATACCGCTTCTGAAAATCGTTCCTCTTGGTATGGGTATCCTGTATATGAACGGTATTCTGATATTTATCCTGAGCAATCAGAGAAAGATTAATCAAGTTTTCTTACGACTATGATGTTTTTGAGAATAACTAAAGAAAATGCAAATAAAGCATTTGCTGAGAGATTTAGTTTATCTAAAGAAAACCGTAGATAGAATTGATATTGGTGTAAATTTACTTAGTAATCTGCTTTGCTGGATATTCAGCTGGAAAAATAAATCCAAAAGGATTTACATACAGCTCAAAAAGGAGTGACTTTTGCGAAAGGAGAAAAAACAGCAGTAGCGGTTGTGAAAGGAAGTGCATCCAGTACAGCGTCCGATATTGCATCAAACACTTTGGAAACGGTCAAAAATTCTAGAGTAAAAGCGTTAACTTGTTCTTTCCGTGGTGACATGGAAGTAAAAACAGAGCAAGGTTATAAGCCGATAGAGTCTATTAAAATTGGTGATAAGGTTTATGCGAAAAACGAACTGACAGGACAAATGACCTATCAGCGTGTACAAGCGCACTACAACAACCCATATGACTTTGCAGTATATGTAGAAGTGATTGATGAACAAGGCAAACATCAAACTATTGTTTCAAACAAAATTCATCCATTCTTTACCCAGGTAAATCAAGGTGAGCTAGTACCGAGTTCTGAGGGCATCATTACAACGGAGAAATCCAAAACGCTCAGTGGGTAGATGCACAAAATCTGAAAGCTGGCTATAGTTGTTGTCAGAAAATAATCACTGGCAAACGGTGAAAGGTGTCACTATCTATCAAGGCTGAGAAGTTAAGTGCATATAACTTGACAGTTGAGACTGACCACACTTACTTTATCAAAGGAGCGAATTCTGACCTTGATGGGGTGTGGGTGCATAATGATTGTTTCCTTTGATATGCCAAAACAAAAGGTCAACAGTGCAAGTGTGGGTGATATAGTAAGAACACCAACAACACATCCAGATGATTTTCTTCGTAAGAAAGATAGCCAGGGAAGGACAATCTTTTGTAAATAAATATACAAATGAAATATGGTCTAAGAGTAATACATCGCATTCAGATAAAACTGGTGAATGGAAAGTTGGTATAGGGAATAAAGAACCTAATAAAAATTCAAAAATAACAATTGGGATTAGTAATGGAAAGATTATTAAAGTTAACAAATAAAACAATTGAATTAAAGCAAAATTAATTTTTAGATTCTCATCAAGTAAAAAAATTGGATAGGTTATTTTTGAACTTATAAAAAGATGGTGAGAATGATAGAGTTACGGCATGTAATCATGCACTGAGACTAGTTTATAGTTATTTTATAAATAAAAAGATTCTTTACTATCAGTGCACTTGCTTATACAAAAAGTACTATTCTAAGCAAAGATATTGATTTTTTTGTTTTTGAAGGCTAAGAAGTATAATCTTGTACAAAAACTAACAAATGATATTGATGAGTATTTAATAGGAGATCATGATTTATTTGCTCATAATATATCTATTTCATTTAATCAGAGAGCATTTATTATTCTAAAGTAAGCTAGTTATGTTGAGTGATGATGTTCTTGGAGATGCCTGCTTTTTATATTTCCAGAGCTTGGAATTAACGATATATCCGCATGAAGATATTGCATGGTTGTATTTCTTTAAGTGATGACTGTAGTAAGGCTATAGAATTCTTAAATTTTGCTCAAAAGATGATAAGTTTGAGGTGGTTTTTCTGAGAATATTAATCACTTGGCAGCTTCTGAAAACTATGCCCAAAGAATGTTAAGTTCGACTAAAGATACCAGCGCTGTTTGATACTTAAGATGCATACAGTTTGAATTGGGATGTAAAGTGCGGTCAATTTTAAAAGAGTTTTAAAACCTCTCAAAAATTGACCGCACTTTTTAACAGATACGTATGCCCCAGATAGCGTGCCTCTCCTGACGCGTGCTTATATCTAACTTAAAAATAAACAAAAATGAAGTTGTTACATGAAAATAGTAAAAATCTGAATTAAAATGAAATTGATGTTTTAGGTACGCGTAAGGAGACGCACCATCATGAGGTGAGTGGAAAGTTGGATTAAAAGGGAATGCTCCAGAAGTAAGAAGAAAGATTACAATAGGTAAAAAGTGATGGAAAAATTATTAAATTCGACAACAAATAGCGTTATATCTTTTGATAAAATAAATTTTAATAGTTTTAGTAGTAGCCCAGGTTGGGTTGGCTACTTTTATGCAAGAGATCTTACTATGCAATCAGTAGTCAATTGTCATCTAAAATTATAGAGTCCTTTTTAAAGACTCTATGAATGACTTTTTCCTACTAACTGCATTAGCATAGATGATAGCGCTTCTATCCCTGAGTTTTTCTGATTTAGAGGTTTCTTATTATGAAAATGTTTATAATAAGGCTAAAGAAATGGGAGTACTAATCCCATATAATGGACTTATTGAAGATTTCTATGAAGATAATAAATATCCATTTCCAGCTAATATAATGTCATTGAGTTTTGATAAACAAGATATATTGAGTTTTTGTGAATTATCTATGGCTTATAAATATAATAAGGTGGTAGGAGATCATTGTTTCTAGTTAATCCAAAATTAAAAATAGCATTATATCCGCATGAAGATATTGGGTATGGTTGCATTTCTTTAAGTGATGACTGTAATAAAGGCGATAGAATTCTTAAATTTTTGCTCAAAGGATGATAAGTTTGAGTGGTTTTTCTGAGAATATTAATCAGTTGGCGACTTCGAAAAACATGCTCAAAGAATGTTAAGTTAGTTAGACTAAAGATACCAGTACTGTTTGATACTTAAGTGCATACAGTTTGAATTGGGACTAAAGTGCGGTTAATTTTCAAAGAGTTTTTAAAACCTCTCAAAATTGACCGCACTTAGCAGAGAGAAATATGATAAAAGCCAGCCGGAAATCATAAGTTAAATATAAAATAATTGAGGTTTGATAATGTTTTTATTTGCTAGAAGAATATGAAAGGAATTATTATGGTCTGAGACATATTTAGAGTTTTTTATTCGAGATAAGGGTGAGAATTATTATAGAATCAGGTTATTGATTTTATTATATTTGAAACAATGGATGCGGAAAGGTCTCTTGGTTATTGTCTATATCCGGTTATAAGGCAGGGAAGATAGAGTTTATCTTTTCCTAAAAGAGGCTTTTCAAAAAGATTCAATTTATTCTTTAGATAAAAATGGGTAGAAAAAATATATGATTATTTACATCTAAATAAAGAGTGTGACAAAAGTTTTTGTGTCAAAAATGATTCAATACTTCCATTCTAATAGCTAGAATAATTCATATTTAAATTTATATAAAATAAATATCTGGATACAAGCGCAGATCAATCTTCAAAGAGTTTTAAAATCTCTTAAAAATTGACGCTGATCTGCACCCCAAAACCCGACACCTAATTTTGAGGTGCAGATTATGTCTCTCTTATCAATTTCGTTTGAAAATTATCAAACTCGTCACCGAACAGAATTATGGCATCCTGAGGTGGCTAAACTCATACTTTCCCGCTCTCGTCATTTATTGGCTAAAAAGCATTTCGGGGCAGAAGGGGCTTTCAAGGCCGGTTTAGGACGTCAGTCAATTGCTGCAGAGACAGGTGGAATACTTGCCGGTGGTGCGTTTAGCTAAGTTGAGTGCAAAATTCACAAAAGCAGTAGTAACTTTTTGCGAGAAAAGCATAGCAGTAGCGGTTGTGAGAGCGAAGTGCATCCAGCGTCCGATATTGCATCAAACACTGGAAACAGTCAAAAATTCTAGAGTAAGCGTTAACTTGTTCTTTCCGTGGTGACATGGAAGTGAAAAACGGAGCAGGTTACAAGCCGATAGAGTCGATTAAAGTTAGTGATAAGGTTTATGCGAAAAACGAACTGACAGGACGATGACCTATCAGCGTGTACAAGCACTACTACAACCCGTATGATTTTACGGTATATGTGAAGCGATTGATGAACAAAGGCAAACATCAAACCATTGTTTCAAACAAAATTCATCCATTCTTTACCCAGGTAAATCAAGGTGAGCTAGTACCGAGTTCTGAGGGGCATCACTACAACGGAGAAATCCAAATCGCCCAATGGGTAGATGCACAAAAATCTGAAAAGCCGGCTATAAGTTATTGTCAGAAAATAATCACTGGCAGACGGTGAAAAGTGTCACTATCAAAGCTGAGAAGTTAAAGTGCATATAACTGACAGTTGAGACTGACCACACTTACTTTATCAAAGGAGCAAATTCTGATGTTGGTGGGGTGTGGGTGCATAATGATTGTTGGCATGCTTTACCCGACGGAGCTAAACGAGTAAAAGATATTGATGGATATCATGCTTATAAGTTTAAAAATCAGGATGGAAAAAGAAATTACTGTGATCAAAAGAGACTTAAATCGTTTTGAAACAGTGAAATCATAACGCAGGAACAGATCCTCATTTTAATAGACTATCTCAACGAATTGATGAGCAAACAGGACGTTATTTATCGACAGATAAACCTGTAGATCAATTTTATAATCGCTCCTATCTTCGTTCTGATACCATGAAGAAAAATCTTTTGAACAATACGAGGCTCTACCTAATGGTGATAACCGAGATAAGATTACTCGTGCGATAATCAAAGGACCAATCGATATAGGACATGCTTATGGTTGGGAGCATAGACGATTATCTCTTGCAGCTAAAGAGTTAAATTGGAGTCAAAAACAATTTAATGATTATGTAAATGCAAGACCTAATAAATTTAGGTTAGAAAATATGTCTGAAAATCGAAGTCATAGAAATGAGATGCCTGGTAAAGATGATATTGAACGAATTGTTCGTGATATGAAAAACTTTGAAAGAGGAAAATAAATGAATTATAAGTTAGAGATGGGCATAAAAATTTTAGATGCAATGATTCTGGTGATTTAACTTATTGGAAGAGCTTTTTCAAAATAAGGAAAGGAATATCATGGAAGTAACTCCTGTAGAGCATTGGAATTGGTGCATAAAGCCTTATTAGATTTGAGTCAACAAACCATCCTCTGATGTATTACATTATCTAATTAATAAGCGTATAGATATTAATGCTCAGGAATGCATGGATGACTCTTTGCATTATGCATTACGAAGTAAAAATGCTGAGGCGGCGATAGCGTTGCTCAAAGCAGGGCAAAACCCTAATTTACCGAACCAAGATGGTTTAATCCCTTTATCCATGATTGGATATATCCCAGGGAGATTGGATATTTTAGAGCTTATGCTTCAAAAAGGGGCAAATGTTCATTACTTAGTAAATGAGGATGAAACCATTCTTGAAAGTTATAAACCTACAGCTAATGAGCCTCAATTAAAAACCAATTTATGAATTAATGAAAAGTATTCGTAGAATTTAATGTTTGAAAGTGATCTGCACCCCAAAATCTGGACACCTAATTTGAGGTGCAGATTATGTCCTACTCTTATCGATTTCGTTTGAAAATTATCAAACTCGTCACCGAACAGGATTATGGTATCCGTGAGGTGGCTAAACTTCATCAAATTTCCCACGCTCTCGTCATTTATTGGCTAAAAGCATTTCGGGGCAGAAGGGGCTTTCAAGGCTGGTTTAGAGACTGGTCAATTACTGCAAGAGACGGTGGGAATACTTGCCGGTGGTGCGGGTTTGCTAAAGTTGGTGCAAAATTCACAAAAACAGTAGTAACTTTTTGCGAAAGGAGAAAAAACAGCAGTAGCGGTTGTGAAAGGAAGTGCATCCAGTACAGCGTCCGATATTGCATCAAACACTTTGGAAACGGTCAAAAATTCTAGAGTAAAAGCGTTAACCTGTTCTTTCCGTGGTGACATGGAAGTAAAAACAGAGCAAGGTTATAAGCCGATAGAGTCTAATAAAGTCGGAGATAAGGTTTATGCTGAAAAACAGAGCTGACAGGACAAATGACCTATCAGCGTGTACAAGCGCACTACAACAACCCGCATGATTTTACGGTATATGTAGAAGTGATTGATGAACAAGGCAAACATCAAACTATTGTTTCAAACAAAATTCATCCATTCTTTACCCAGGTAAATGGGCTGAGCTGGTACCGAGTTCTAGAGGGGCATCTACAAAGGAGAAATCCAAAATGCCCAATGGGTCGATGCACAAAAATCTGAAAGCCGGCTATAAGGTTGTCAGAAAACTAGTACTGGCAGATGGTGAAAGGTGTCACTATCTATCAAGGCTGAGAAGTTGAGTGCATATAACTTGACAATGAGGACTGACCACCCACTTTGCGCATCAAAGGGCGAATTCTGACCTTGATGGGTTTGGGTGCATAATGATTGTTTTCAGATAAGCCTAAACAAAAGTAAAACACAACTCAACCTGGAGATATTGTTAGAACACCAGACAGTCATCCTGATGATTTTGTGAAATTGAGAGGAGGTCAAAAATATAAGAATAAAAATACAAATGAAATTTGGGAGAAAAAGCAGAACCAGTCACTCAGATAAAAATGGTAGAATGGAAGTTGGACTTAATCGGGCGAGATCCCATTGATACGAAAAAGAGTTACTATAGGAAGAAGTGATGGAAAAGTTATTAAATTTAATGGCAAATAAAACTATATCATTAGTGGAATTAACTTTCATGGATTATCTAGTAATCAATTGATTGGATATTTTTGAAGCTAAAAATATATCTGATGAGACAATGATTTTGAAAGCAAATGAGCTTATTAAGAAATTTTTGGTGAGGACTTTGAGTGGTTTTTACTAAGTTCTTTAACATTTGATGATGGTAGAGAGTATTGATGACTACTCTAATGAACTTATTAATAAGCTTTGAAAAAGTTATATAAAGAAGCAAAGAGGGATGGCTTTCATTCCTTACAATGGATTAATGGAGGAATACTATGAGGCTGATAATTTTGATGAAAATCTTATATCCTGCGAACTTGCTAAAATTTTACCTTTGATAAGGATAAGTTCCTTTTCATATTGTGAGCTAGTGATGGGGTATAATAGGGTTTTTGGCGAGATTTGCTTTCTTTATAAACCCAAACTCTCTCTGTTATTGTATCCTCATAGTGAAAAAGGGTATGGGTTGTATTTCTTTGAAGTGATGACTGTAGTAAGGCTATAGAATTCTTAAATTTTTGCTCAAAAAGATGATAAGTTTGAGGTGGTTTTTCTCGAGAATATTAATCACTTGGCAGCTTGAAAACCATGCCCAAAGAATGTTAAGTTCGACTAAAGATACCAGCGCTGTTTGATACTTAAGATGCATACAGTTTGAATTGGGATATAAAAGTGCGGTCAATTTTAAAAAGAGTTTTAAAACCTCTCAAAAATTGACGCACTTTTTTCTAACAGATATGCATGCCCCCAGATAGCGTGCCTCTCCTGACGTGTGCTTATATCTAACTAAAAATAGAAAAACTGAAGTCATTCATGAAAATAGTTAAGATTTGAATCAAACAAAATCGATATTTTAGGCACGCGTTAGGAAACGCGCGCCATCGTGGGAATGCACATTAATGTTTTTGACTACACTAAAGGAAAAAGGCGATAAGGCTATTAAAGAGGGTAATCCCATTTAATGGAAATAAAGATGATTTTTAATCGATATCTTAAACAATTAACATAATAAGGATTCATATGACATTATTTGATGAATGTAAAGAGGCTTTTGTCGGAGGATTTCCACCTTCTGTCTGAAGATGAAAAAGGAGCAAGTTCTAAAAGAGTTTTATAAATATCCATTTGAATATGGAAGTATAGATAAGATATAAGAAAATAAAAACATTGAATCCTGATAGGTTAATTGAATTTAATTGAAAAGAAAATAATTAACCAAAAATATTTATGTTTTAGCAGATATAAACGATGTTCCAATATTTAAAACTAATTTGCTATTAGCGCTAGATAAATTAGATGATATTTCCGCTTTATCAACAAGAGTTTTTATTCTTGGTATAGGGTATTTAGCTCAGATTGTCTCTAGAAATCCACCTTTAGACATTAGTAATTCAATAAATGGAGATATAAGTAAATTTTTGTAAATGCTTTAGATGGTTTTGATATAGCTAGAAGTGCGGTCAATTTCAAAGAGTTTTAAAACCTTTCAAAAATTGACCGCACTTTTTCTTTTCAATGATATTTATGTTAAGCAAATCTTATAATTTACATCCGACTTCGCGTAAGCTTGTTCTACTTTTTTCCAATGCTTTTTCCACGGAAATATCACGAGCGAGTAATGAGCGGAAGCAGTGGCAAGGAAGATGGTGAAAGTAAAACTTACCAAGCGAGCCACTTAGACGCACAAACTCGTGACTTTAAACAGCAAGGGATACCAACTTGCTGGGGAGTCAAATCAAAAGGTACACCGTTAACGCCAATGTGGGTGGTAAAGCTCAACATTGAAAAGTTTACAAGACGAAGAACGCTTTAAAAACCAAATCAAGCGGAGGCGGTTTAGAAGTGGAATTTGGTTTTGTAATAACTGGAGCTTAAGCGGTTGTGGTAACGCTTCCAAAGGTACAACTCACCGTAAACAAGTGAATGAACAAGCCGGAATTTTTGCGGAAGACGGGGGTATCATATCAATGCTGATAGCGTTCAGTTAAAAGGCGCGATTGCCAGCACTAACCCGCAACAACAGCAATTAGCTACAAACAAGCTGACCTTTGAAGATATTCAAAATGAGATCAAAGCAGTAAGCAGCGAGCGCAAGTATTAGTGGGAAGCTTAAAAGAGTCAAAAGAAAAATGGATGGATAACGAAACGGGCAGCGCGGTTAAACCAAACAGTAAAATAGTACAAAATAGACAGTCAACGCAGTGGCGGTATAAGCCGGCTTGCCGATGTTTGAGAGAGACAGTGACAGTTCAGTTACCAGAGCGACATTGACGGAAGGGACGATTATCTTGAATAAAGATACGAGCCCGACTATCACGACAGCAAAAGAGTTAGGCATCAATACAGACCTTGCCCAAGCTAACAATCAAGTTGCACAGACGAAGGATGTAAAAGCGCAACTCCAAGAGCAACAACAGATTTCGACAGCTATTGGTAATGTGAAATCGGCTGTGGATACTTATACGTCAAATAAATTAAATGAAGCAGAAATTACTGAACGACGTGCAAAGGCAGAATATGATAAAGCTCAGGCTAATAATGCAAGTAAGGAAGAGTTGGATTTCCTTGAATATCGGTTAAGAGAAGCTAAGCGAGAAGTAGGTGAATGGGGGTATGGCGGAGGAAATCGCCGAGCTATAGATACCGTTACAGCCCTCTTTACCAGTGTACTTTCAGGGCAAGGTGCTTCAGCCACAACTGTCGCAACTTTATCGCCAACGGTGAATAAACTGATTGCGGATAATACGCATGATAAAGTAACTAATGCACCTGCACATGCCGTATGGGGAGCGATTGAGGCTCAAGTCAATGGAGGAAGAGCAGCACATGGTGCGATAAGTGCAGCAGGGGCTGAATTATTGGCACCACAAGTGCCTCTATACTTTATGGTAAATCAGGCTGATTTAACGCCGGATGAAAAAGGCGGGATGTGATTAGTATGCAAAACGTCTTGCAGGCGGTATTGCCGGTGCTTTAATGAACGGAAAATCAGAAGGTGTTGAAATCATTGGCAATACGGCTAATTAATGCTGGTGCGGAAAAATACGGTGACAAACAATTACCTTTCGGGTGGCAGGAAAAAGCAAGAGAGGAGGAGTTTGCGGCATGTAATGGTAGCTTGCGCTGTGAACTAAAAAACAGGTGTTTATTGGGAGTTAGTGAGTGCGGGACAAGATACTGCTTATGGTGCCGGGCTTGCGGCGTCAATTCCTGTGGGGATTTTTGAAACAGTGAAAGGCCTTGCTGAGATTGCGGTGCATCCGATTGACTCACTGAATGCGATTAAGACCCTAATTCAAGAAGGCAATTTTACTGAAGCAATGAAACAATCCTATGCGAATAGAATTGATAAGATGATTGTTGAGTATGAGAAAGCGGGTGCAGAAGGGGCTTTCAAGGCCGGTTTAGAGACTGGTTAATTACTGCAAGAGACGGTGGGAATACTTGCCGGTGGTGCGGGTTTGGCTAAAGTTGGTGCAAAATTCACAAAAGCAGTAGTAACTTTTGCGAAAGGAGAAAAAACAGCAGTAGCGGTTGTAAAAGGAAGTGCATCCAGTACAGCGTCCGATATTGCATCAAACACTTTGGAAACGGTCAAAAATTCTAGAGTAAAAGCGTTAACTTGTTCTTTCCGTGGTGACATGGAAGTGAAAACGGAGCAAGGTTACAAGCCGATAGAGTCGATTAAAGTTGGTGATAAGGTTTATGCGAAAAACGAACTGACAGGACAAATGACCTATCAGCGTGTACAAGCGCACTACAACAACCCGTATGATTTTACGGTATATGTAGAAGTGATTGATGAACAAGGCAAACATCAAACTATTGTTTCAAAACAAAATTCATCCATTCTTTACCCAGGTAAATCAAGGTGAGCTGGTACCGAGTTCTGAGGGGCATCACTACAACGGAGAAATCCAAAATGCCCAATGGGTAGATGCACAAAATCTGAAAGCCGGCTATAAGTTATTGTCAGAAAATAATCACTGGCAGACGGTGAAAGGTGTCACTATCAAGGCTGAGAAGTTAAGTGCATATAACCCGACAGTTGAGACGGACCATACTTACTTTATCAAAGGAGCAAATTCTGATGTTGGTGGGGTGTGGGTGCATAATAACTGTTGGAATAGCTACCGGCAGATGCAGTTAATACTGGTAAAACTACACCCGATGAAGAGCTTTATATACCTTTTAAAGATATACAGGTAAGCAGGGTAACGGCTTACAAAGGTAAAGATGAACGTTATTATGATCCCAAGGTTTATCCGCCAGAAAAAGTTGATGCTGTAAATGCTAAAGCGATTGATAACAATGACAATGTTTGGAGCCAATGGTACAAAAATATTTAGTTCAACAGTTTGGAAAGAAAAATGGTTCAAAAGCAAAAATTGATATTGAAAAATCCTTCTCCAGGTAAAAAGACCTGGCCAGATTCATTATCAGGATCAAAATAATATAAAAATATTACTATAATCCTAAGGATGATAAAATTCTATGTTGGAAAAATATCTGATGGTAAAGTTGCTCTAAGAATATACAAGAATTATTGAATAACTCAGACTTTAGAGGGATATAGATAAAGTTTAAATTATTTAGGAGAGAGATGATTTATATGAATTCAAAAGATGATAGACTCTTTTAATGAGGTTTATAGTCATGAAGAGCCTATCTACAGAATTGTCTTGTATATTAGATAGTGGATTTATTGAGGTAAATAAATGTATAGTTTTTATGGAGTGATGAGTATAGTGATGATATAACCATTGATAATCTCAAAGAGCAGTTTTAGATTTCTCTGGATACGAGTTTTACTATTAATAAAAATATATTGAAGATTATGTATCTAGAATACTAAAGAGGAATCATTTTGTTTTGTTAATGCTTTTTAAAGTTAAATGGAATAAATTTTTCCAGGTAAACCCCTAGTGTTTTGTTTTTGTATTTTAAAAAGTAATGAGTATGGTTTTTAGTTCTGTATTTAGTTTTTCATGTTAAAAAGAATTGATGAGTATGTTTTAGATATTTCTAGTATTGAGGACTTTGAGGATGAAATATATGTAGAAATATTAAATTGAATTTTAATGGCTAGATATTTCAGAAATATATCCAGAAAATTGAGTTTTATAAGGTTAAGCTTTTAGATATCTGAAATGCATATAACTTAAAGTATCTAATACAAAGTGCGGTCAATTTTCAAAGAGTTTTAAAACCTCTCAAAAATTGACCGCACTTTTTAACAGATTCGTATGCACCCTAGATAGCGCGTGTTTCTTAACGCGTGCGCTGTATGAGGAGCGATTGAGCTCAAGTCAATGGAGGAAGAGCAGCACATGGTGCGATAAGTGCAGCAGGGGCTGGATGTGGCACCACAAATTGCCTCTATACTTTATGGTAAATCGGAAGCTGATTTAACGCCGGATGAAAAGGCGGATGTAATTAGTATGGCAAGTCTTGCAGGCGGTATTGCCGGTGCTTTAATGAACGGAAAATCAGAAGGTGTTGAAATCATTGGCAATACGGCAATTAATGCACAGATTGCGGAAAATACGGTGACAAACAATTACCTTTCCGGGTGGCAGGAAAAAGCAGAGAGGAAGAGTTAGCGGCATGTGGTAGCTTGCGCTGTGAACTAAAAACAGGAGTTTATTGGGAATTAGTGAGTTCGGGACAAGATACTGCTTATGGTGCCGGGCTTGTGGCGTCAATTCCTGTGGGGCTTTTTGAAACAGCGAAAGGCATTGCTGAGATTGCGATGCATCCGATTGACTCACTGAATGCGATTAAGACCTTAATTCAAGAAGGCAATTTTACTGAAGCAATGAAACAATCCTATGCGAATAGAATTGATAAGATGATTGTTGAGTATGAGAAAGCGGGTGCAGAAGGGGCTTTCAAGGCTGGTTTAGAGACTGGTCAATGCTGCAAGAGACGGTGGGAATACTTGCCGGTGGTGCGGGTTTGGCTAAAGTTGGAATTAAGCTAACGAAAACAGCGACAAACTTAGCGAAGAATGTTGTTAAGAATGAAGGAAAGGTGATAAATGTAGCATCAAGTGTAGCCTCAACGGTCAAAAACTACTACACTTAAGCCTAAACCAGAAAAACACTAAATATTGTTTGTGGTATGGGAGAAAAATGTTTTGTAGCGGGCACCTTAATTGAAACTGTAAATGGTTTAAAACCAATAGAGGAAATCCAATATGGTGAACTGATTTGGTCTCGTGAAGAATTTGGTGAGAAATATGCTTATAAACCTGTTTTTGCTAATAAGGTAACGTTAAATCAAGAAACTTTTTAAAGGTTATGTGAAAAATGAAGATGGTAAAACTGAATCTTTTGTCACTACAGCGGAACATCCTTTCTTTGTTGAAGGAAAAGGATGGTTGAAAGCGATTTTACTTGAAGAAGATATGGTTCTACTTGATGAGAAATGACACCATCTTTACAAGTGGTATCGCAACGAGGCTACTGGAAAACTAGAAACAGTTTATAACATCGCCGTAGAAGAATTTAGCACCTTACCATGTAGGGGAATTTGGTGTTTGGGTTCACAATGCAAATTGTTGTGATTTTGCTGAATGTGAAAAATATGGTGATATTGAGGCTAAATTTAAGCAAGGCGGTTGGGTTAATCAAAAATGATCGAGTGATGTATATCGATCCTTTTGATGGTAAATTTGAAAGATTTTCAGATGGAGCAAAGAGCTGCGGTGGATCATATTTTGCCACAAAAGCGCATTTAATAAAATTGATGGTTTTGATAAATTACCAAAACATGTTCAAAAATGAATTAATTAATCACCCTATGAATTTACAGCCTTTACCAAAGAACTAAATTCATCTAAAAGGTGCTAAAATTGAAACAGGAACGGAAGGTTGGCAGAGATATGTTAAGGAAAACAAAGATATATCACCAACATATAGAGCGTATTTAGAAAACACTCAAAGAAATATGGTGGCTTTAGTTGAGGAACAGATTAAAAAGAGGTCTTAAGTGAAATTTATGACTAAATCTGATTTATATAAAGAGTTTGACGAAGTCTGATTTCAACTTATCAGAGCTATGCTTTTGATAAAATTAACTTATTTTATCGAAAATTTGATGATTTTTGACCCAATGAAATTTGATGGTTTAAATTTAGTAAATAAAGTTGAACCAGAAAATTATCTTATTGAACGATTTAAAGTTATACAGCCTGAGTCATATTCTTATTTATACGATGGAAGATATGCTACTAAAGCCAGATTCAGTAATGAATGATATAACTGAATTTGGCGTAATAATGATATTATTTATTACATAAGTTATGACCCATTTTTCATTCTCCAGAGAATATAAGCTACATCATAAAAAAATATTCCTTATGAATTGCTTAACTCTTGGTTATTTTTAGTGATAAATGGATTGTCTCAGAGATGTAACTTCAAATATATATAAAAGTAATTTACCTTCATTATTATTGATGCCAATTCATTCAATTATAGAAGGTTTTGAAGATAGTCATGGCGTTGCACTTCCTGAATATACAACATTTCTTGAGCAGAAATTTAATCATAGCTTTTAGACAAAGTTATGACGATGATAAATTCAATGATGAAAAATATTTTGAATTAAGATGTTTACTTTGATACCCGCTCTAATGATGATTGAGTAAAACAGGATATCAATTATTTGTGTCTTCTCATAATGATGAACGTAATGTTTATGTGATACCTAGAGCAGATGTGATGGGTATTAAAAAGTTGACGAATCCAGCAGAGGCAATGAGTCATTATGCTGCTCATTTATCTCTCACGTGCTGAGGGTGAGTTTGATTTTATGCAATATGCGAAGATTTTTAATTAATACAATAAATTAAAGTGCGGTTAATTTTTACTAAGTTTTAAAAATTTACTGCACTTTTTTACTTCGTCGACATCTTAAAAAGCCACGAGTATGATTATGAAATTGGGCTGTTTATCAGACTAAATCTATAAAACCATTATAGCTGGTGTAGATAAATCAAATGGTAAAGGTTGTGTTATTACCAGTTAGAATTCCTAATAAACATTAGTCGTAGAGTATTAATATGGAAAAAATATAAAGTGTTTTTAGGTAGTGAGATTGCTAAAAACCTATGATGCAAAGCTAGAATTTTACTCTAGCTAGAGTTGAGGAATATGTTAAATTCAATTATAAAAATTGATCAACGTTGAGCTCCTATAGATAATTTTACAGGTAATGTTTTTTCTTTAATTGATTATTTAAATGATTTTCATCGTGCATTAGCCTCTAAGCATTTATTAGAAAATGATATTTCAGGATTTAAAGAAAATGCTTCTATTGCAGGGTTTCTTAGGTATTCTGTCTGAAATATGATTTTCAATGGGCGTATAACGGAATTAATACAAATTTCTTTTTCATGAGTTTGCTTTCAGATAATCAAAAGTTGATTGATTATTTAATTAAACATCGTGATGAAATTGTGGATATTTCAGTCCCCTATAAACGAACTGATACGAGACCTTTTTTTAATGCGAACACTTTATTGGCGTTAAGTGGAGATTGGCAATTATTAAAAAGAACGCGCACTCACGTTCTTAAATGATGAGAAAAAGCCCGTAGTGATTTAAAGCGCATTCCTGATCATGAATTTTATGTGGCATTAGCAGATAAAAATATAAAAAGGAATGCAAGAGGCTTTTAGATAAATTACTCGAACTTAAGTTTGCTAAACGAGCAGCTAAAAGATACACTTTTTACATTTTGATTTTTACTTGCAACCCTGCAAGTTTTAATGTATGCCAAAAATCGCAGCAATCCATGGTTTTGATTTGGGTATTGATAGCCCTGATAGCGCCAAAAGAATTGATTGATATAAATCCATTAGCAGAATATAAAAATTCCTTATGATTTTTATGAAATCATTTGATTTTGATGCGCCCCTCATCAAGTTTGGGTAAATTATGTCAAACAAAGAATGGAAGAAGCGAAGCAAAAAGAAAGTTGAAAAATAAAAAGGATTTTTGGGCTTCGCTGTTTGGTAGATAAAGTCAGGGAATAAAGATTAAAGTGCGGTCAAAAACACAAGCGATTTTTGACCGCACTTTTTGTATTTTCAACGATACTTATGTTAAGTAAATCTTATAATTTCACATCTAACTTATCGTAAGAGCGTTCTATCACGAGCAAGCAATGGTGGAAGCACTGGCAAGGAAGATGGTGAAAAGTAAAACTTACCAAGCGAGCCATTTAGATGCACAAACCGTGACTTTAAATAGCCAAGGGGATACCAACCTGCTGGGGAGTCAAGTCAGCAGGCAATACTGTTAACGCCAATGTCGGGTGGCAAGCTCAACATTGAAAGTTTACAAGACGAAGAACGCTTTAAAAACCAAATCAAGCGGAGGCGGTTTAGAAGTGGAATTTGGTTAAAGAGGAAGCATTTAGGTGCTTTTGATTATAAAACAGGAGATAAGATTAAACCCGCAGATCCAAAGAGAAGAATAGAACCATAATTTATATAGGTAAAAACGATGAAAAACTCAGAAGATATATTGAAATATATAGTAATGTTACCGATGAGCTTCTTGTTAGAATAAGTTAAAATTGATAAAGATCAAATTAAGAAATATATTACATGTGATTTGAATGATCCTGATGTTCTAGGAGTTTACTCATTAAATAATAAAGAGCTGGAATGTTTTTGGGATAATTAGTGTGACAATGGCAGTATAAGTTTTTATTACCTCAGAGGAGGAATTCTGACAAAGGTTTGAATAGAGTTAAGGATTTATTTATGTTAGGTATTTTTGAAGATGAGAATGCCGATCTCAGATAGCGTCCTCTGACGCGTGCTTATATCTAACTAAAATAAACAAAATGAAGTTATTCATGAAAATAGTAAAAATCTTAATCAAACGAAATTGATGTTATGGGCACGCGTTAGAAATGCGCGCTATCGTGGGGAGCGATTGAGGCTCAAGTCAATGGAGGAAGAGCAGCACATGGTGCGATAAGTGCAGCAGGGGCTGGTTATTAGCGCCACAAATTGCCTCTAGACTTTTATGGTAAATCGGAGCTGATTTAACGCCGGATGAAAAAGGCGGATGTAATTTAGTATGGCAAGTCTTGCAGGCGGTATTGCCGGTGCTTTAATGAACGGAAAAATCAGAAGGTGTTGAAATCATTGGCAATACGGCAATTAATGCGTTTGGTGCGGAAAATACGGTGACAAACAGTACCTTTCGGGTGGCAGGAAAAGCAAAGAGATGAGGAGTTTGCGGCATGTAATGGTAGCTGCTGTGAACTAAAAAACAAGGTTTGTGGGAATTAGTGAGTTCGGGACAAGATACTGCTTATGGTGCCGGGCTGCGGCGTCAATTCCTGTGGGGCTTTGAAACAGCGAAAGGCATTGCTGAGATGCGATGCATCCGATTGACTCACTGAATGCGATTAAGACCTTAATTCAAGAAGGCAATTTTACTGAAGCAATGAAACAATCCTATACGAATAAATTGATAAGATGATTGTTGGTATGAGAAAGCGGGTGCAGAAGGGGCTTTCAAGGCTGGTTTAGAGACTGGTCAATTGCTGCAAGAGACGGTGGGAATACTTGCCGGTGGTGCGGGTTTGGCTAAAGTTGGTACAAAAATTCACAAAAGCAGTAGTAACTTTTGCGAAAGGAGACAGCAGTAGCGGTTGTGAAAGGAAGTGCATCAGTACGGCGTCCGATATTGCATCAAACACTTTTCGAGACGGTCAAAAATTCTGGAGTAAAGCGTTAACTTGTTCTTTCCGTGGTGACATGAAGTGAAAACGGAGCAAGGTTACAAGCCGATAGAGTCGATTAAAGTTGGTGATAAGGTTTATGCGAGAAAACGAGTCTGACAGGACAAATGACCTATCAGCGCGTACAAGCGCACTACAACAACCAGTATGACTTTACAGTATATGTAAGTGATTGATAAAACAAGGCAAACATCAAACCATTGTTTCAAAATAAAATTCACCCATTCTTACCCAGGTAAATCAAGGTGAGCTAGTGCGAGTTCTGAGGGGCATCACTACAACGGAGAAAATCAAAACGCCCAATGGGTAGATGCACAAAATCTGAAAGCCGGCTATAAATTGTTGTCGAAAATAATCACTGGCAGACGGTGAAAGGTGTCACTATCAAAGGCTGAGAAGTTAAGTGCGTATAACCTGATAGTTGAGACTGACCATACTTACTTCATTAAAGGGCGAATTCTGACCTTGATGGGGTGTGGGTGCATGATACTGTTGGAATAGCTTACCGGCAGATGCAGTTAATACTGGTAAAACTACACCTGATGGAAGAGCTTTATATACTTTTTAAAAGACGATACTGGTAAATATGTAACAGCATATAGGGTAGATGGACGTTATTACGATCCTGAGGTTTATTCTCCAACGAAAAGTGTTCAGAGGAGTTAAATCTGTTTAATCCCCATCCAAATAGAAATGGACTTTTGTCAGCTAAAGGCCATGTTTATTACACAACTCAGAGGCTACTGAAGCAGCTAAGAAAGTGGATTTGAAAAACAAACTTTAATTTAAAAAGGAGAAGCGATTTATAAAGATAGTAAAGGAGATATATTACAGTCGATGTTGGTAATGGTCGAAGCAAAAGGCGGTTCTCCTCATAATGGAAAGTATCTGGAAAATGGCTGACTCCGTTAAGAATCTAGAGTAAAAAGAAACTAGAGATGGAACATATGATGCAGATTTAAATAGAATTGAGATTAGTATATGGACTATTCATTTTTACAGTAAATCATTTTATATTATCTCTAGAAGATGGAAAGTTTGACTGTAAAGAATATTTAGAAAATAGAACGTAATTTGTTAAGTATTTCTTCTTATTATGAAAAAGATTCCAATTTGGATAGTAGAGATGTTTTATGACTTTGTATCATCAATAAATTCAAGTTATTATTTCCATATTAATGAGAATGATGTATTTGAGGTCGAAGATATAGATATTGATCTATTTAAATCATATTGCGATAGGGCAAAAACTTGTATGGAATATTACTTGGAAAATTCTCATACTCAAGTCAATCTTACTATTTTAGCTGATCTTTAATCTAAGATACGTCTCAAAAGCTACACTTATAAACTTAGTAGTTAATTGTAATTGAACATAAGATATAAAGTGCGACCAATTTTTAAAGAGTTTCTAAAACCTCTTAAAATTGACCGCACTTTTAGCTGGAGTCGTATGCACCCTAGATAGCGCGCGTTTCTAATACGTGCTGTATCTAACAAAAATAAACAAATTGAAGTTGTTAATGAAAGTAGTAAAAATCTGAATCAAACGAAAATCGATATTTTAGGCACGCGTTAGGAAACGCGCGCCATCGTCAGGAATGCATATTAATGTTTTGACTACACCAAAGGAAAAAGGTGATAAGGTTATTAAAGAGGTAATCCCATTTAATGGAAATAAAGATGATTTTAATCGATATCTTAAACAATTAAATAGAGATTCATATGACATTATTTGATGAATGTAAAGAGGCTTTGTCGGAGGATTTCCACCTTCTGTCTGAAAGATGAAAAGAGCAAGTTCTAAAAGAGTTTTTATAAATATCCATTTGAATATGGGAAGCATAGATAAAGATAGTAATAAAAATAAAAATATTGAATCCTGATAGGTTAATTGAATTAATTGAAAAGAAAATAATTAACCAGAATGTTTATGTTTTTAGCAGATATAAACGATGTTCCAATATTTAAAACTAATTTGCTATTAGCGCTAGATAAATTAGATGATATTTCCACTTTATCAACAAGAGTTTTTTTATTCTTGGAATAGGGTATTTAGCTCAGATTGTCTCTAGAAATCCACCTTTAGACATTGTAATTCCAATAAATGGAGATATAAGTAAATTTTTGTAAAATGCTTTTAGATAGTTTGACATAGCTAAAGTGATCTGCACCCAAAATCTGGACACCTAATTTGAGGTGCAGGTTATGTCTACTCTTATCAATTTCGTTTGAAAATTATCAAACGGCATAGTAGACAAAAATAGTTGCTAATCCGTCAAAAACTATGCCATGTGGACAAAAACAGTTGCTAATGTTTATTTTTTAAAATATTAGCAACTCTTTTTATTTAAAAATCCTTTATAAACATAACTTTTACGTTTTTCGTTAATCCATTATGATTATTTAATTGACGTTTTAGATATTTAAATAATCCCTCTAGCCTATTTGTTGTATTTTCTATATTCATTTCATTAACTTTTCAAAGGTAACAAATAATTCATATAATACTTCAAACTAGCATAAGTCTCTCTTAGATTTCTATGTTTATAAGGAAAATAGCCTTTTTCATTTCCTTTATCACTTCTTTCTTTTAAAACATCCTCATGCTTTATAAACCAAGCATATAAACGACGATAAAAGTCATATTTTTGAACTTTTTACCAATGATTTCACAATTATTTTTCAATTCTTTACCCGCTTGTGACTGATGTTTTTCCCTTAATTTTCGCATCACAATAGCGACCATATGAAACTGACACATCTGCACAGGAGTATTAAATAGTTCTTTCATTAGACCTCGCCTACCATCACAAGTAATTGATTGAATTATATAGCCTTTTTTTCTTAATCTATTTAATGCAAGTTTATAGTAGATATCTTTTTCCGTCCTTACAAAATGATATGAAACGACTTTATCTGTTTTTGAATCCATCATCACTAAAACACCAGAATAACGATGAAAAAGGTCGTATCCATAATGATATTAAAGTATCGATTTTTAGAGCTGATTTAAAAGATGTTTTAGGTGCTTTATCTATATATCTTTGTATGGTTCTAACTGAACATTGATATTTTATCGCGAGCTGTTGATAGGGTTTGTTTTCCAGAGGTGTAATCAGCCCAAATTTTTAACAGGATCTAATTTGTTTTTAGGATAAATGTTTTATGGCATTGATTACAAAAAAATAACGTTGAGCATTATTTTGCTTACCATGTTTCTTTATTCTTGCACTTTGGCAAAATGAACAGTTTTTGTTCATATTTCAAAAATAGGGCTAAAGCCTTGTACTATAAGGCTTTAAAGCCACTTTTAGCAACTATTTTGTCTACTATGCCAACAATTTAGCGCTTAAATAAACAAGCGGTCATTTTTCCAAAGACGATTTGCAAATTGTCAAAGAAAGATGACCGCTTGTGTTTTATGGGGAGTTGCGATTATGTCCAGTATTTGTCAATTTCAGCATGAATTGCTTTTGGCAGTTTGTTTGCCTTTTTCACCGACTAATGCGCGACCTGCGATGAAAGCTTTGGCATTTTTACTTCTTTAAATAGGTGGATTTCTTCTGGAACGATACCGCCAGTAATAGAAAGCTCTAGGCCTTTGGCAGAAAGTTGTTTCATTAACTCAATGTCTTCTGCTGTCCAGCCTTTTCCCAGCTAATTCAGCATCACGTGAACGGTGGTAAATAGCTTGTTTTACGCCTAAATCAACCCATTCTTGTGCATCTTTTTCCACAGTCCAGTTACCGTAGATTTCGATTTGAATCTCTTTTTCACTTTAAGTTCTGGGTGAGCGGCATTGAAATCATCAGCGACTTTTTTGCATGCGGCTTTGGTTGCTGGGATGTGCGGCTGCAGAAACAGTTAACCAGTCTGCACCTGCTTCAAATGCCATTTTTGCAAGAATTGCACCACCATCGGTGGTTTTTAAATCACACACGATAATGTGATTTGGGTGAAGTGCGCGTAAAAGTGGGAAACGGCTTTCATGCCTTCTGCGCACGCTAAAATGGTGCCGCATTCGATGATATCAACTACGCTTTCAGCTTGTTTAGCATCAGCAACCGCTTTTTCAAGGCTTAATGAATCAAGTGCAATTTGGAGAAGTGGTCTAGACATATATTGTTCCTTTTAAATAAATGAGAGGGAGATTCTACGCATTTAATGCAGCATCGATCATGGCATAAACGTCTTCAGGCGTTTTACAAGCAAACACTTTGTCTAAATTTACGCCGGTGTCGCTTTCTTCATCATCTAATGTTTGGGTAATTTCCATTAACCCTTCCATATGTTTATCGGAGTCGCTTCCTGCTAGTGATAGCACTGAAACACCTTCATCTTCGCCATCAAAATAAACGGGTTCGCTAAGCGTCACTAATGCAAAAGAAGTTTTAATCACACCTTCTTCTGGACGAGCGTGAGGCATAGCTAAACCTGGTGCGAGGATGATATATGGGCCCATTTTTCAATATTGCCAACGATGTGATCGTATGGCGAGGTTCAATAGTACCAGCCTTAATTAATAAATCTGTACCAAGTTTAATGGCTTCTTTCCAGTTGGAAACTTTTTGGTTGAGAAGGATTGAGTTATTTTCGATAAGTGATTCTTTTTAACATTTGGTTGTCCTATATTGATTTTGATAGGGCGGAATGGCTTCCGCCCAAATAATATTGGAGGGATTGTTTATCAGAACAATCGTTTATTGATATTTTTTAATGAGTGCTAAGAGTTCTTCACCGAAGGTGTTTGGATTTAGCATGTTTTGTACACTAGTACAGAAACATTACTTTCTTGAACGATTTCCTCTTGTAAGTGTTTAGAGCATACGATGATGTCTCACCTGCCACTTTACCTTTATGGTCGGTCACGGCACAAGAGTCCAGTACGTTTGGAATACCGCGTTTATCAAGGTATTGTTTTGATTTTCATCTTCATCATCATTGATGAACCTTGACCATGAGCCACATACTGCTAAGATACGTACAGGTTTCACGTTTGCATTAGCATCATTTGCAACATTTTCAGCTTTTTCGACCGCTTGTTCAGGCTCTTCTGGAGCTTGATCTAAACCGTAACCATCTAATTGTTCAAGCGTTAAACCTTTCGCTTTTTGCTTCGCTTCTTCTGCACGTAATTGGCGAGATGCGAAGAACATATACACGAGCGCTAATGCCACAATAACGAAGAAGAATCCTGGTACGCTGATGATACCTTGTAAGATTGGTGGGAAGAATAACGCCCAGTCAGCCATACCCATCCAGCCGTTGAAGGTTGTACCTTGGCTTGCAAGCATTTGGATAACCCATGCTGAGCCTAATACTTCAATAATACCCATCACGAAACAGATTTTCATTACCGCTTTCCAGCCACCGAATTGGTTTGCAAATACCCCGATAGTTGCGTTAGAGAAGAACATTGGGATAAAGCCTGGAATGATAAGAATTGGTGAGCTAAAGCCTAGTAATAAACCTACTGCAACGAATTGACCAATAGCACCCCACATGAAACCGAACACCATCGCATTTGGTGAGAAGGCATAAATTGCTGCACAGTCAATTGCCAGTACAGAGTTCGGAATTAAGCGTTCTGAAATCCCTTTGAAAGCTTCAGATAATTCCGCAACGAACATACGTACGCCGGTGACGATAATTTGAATTGCAACCGCAAATTTTAAAGCCCATTTCTAAGATGTAAATAGACCAGTGCGTTTTAGCTGCCATTTGTTGAAGGTTATCTAAACCGAAAGAAAGGAGAATGATACCAAAGAAAAGGGTCATCACTAATGCAGTGGCTGAAATGCTGTCATGGAAAATATGTAACCATTTTGGCAATTTCATGTGATCGACAGAGTCATTTTTATCACCAAGTTTTGGTGCTAATTTTGTTGCAATCCAAGACGCAATTTGTTGTTGGTGACCGATAGAGAAACCTGCACCGCCAGTAACCGCTTGGGTTGCTTTGATCATAATGTTAGAAGAAATCGCTCAATAAAGTACCATTAATACTGAGGTGTAAATGACCGTTTCACATTGATGCACCAATGATCATGTAGAACACCGCGACTAAGCCTGCTTGTTGGAACATAATATGCCTAGTCAGCATAATGGTACGAATCCTGGTGATTCTTCTAAATACAACTAATAAGATATTTAAGAATAATGCACCGATAACTGAATAACCCACCCACGCATAATTGTCTGCCATGGTTTTGGATGGTGGCTTGCATACTAGTATAAGGGTCAATAACCGCACCAGTAAGATTGTGGAATTTAGATAAGCCTTCAATAACTGGCTTAAAAGTTGGTCACTAAGAAACCAGAACCTGCCTGTACAATCATAAAACCAACGATGGTTTTAATGGTGCCTTTAATAATGGTAGTGGAATCTTTTTTTAAGAGAATGTAGCCCAAAGCAGGCAACAATACCAAGCAAGAATGGCGCTTTATTTAACACCTGATCTTTAAAAAGACCAAGATATCGGTGAGCATTTCCATAAAGAGTACCTCTTATTTTTGTAATCAAGTTTAATCAACAAGATGTTGTTTAGTTAGGGATGTCATTCATAAATTGAATGTATCGGCTGAATAATAATCGCTATTTGAATAACAAAGATTATTTTTGATTATTTGTGATTGATCACATTTTATTTTTCAAGCGGTCAGATTTTTGAGGAATTTTGCAAAAAGCACAGAAATTGATTTTTATATGCGAATTTTTGCTTAAAAATGAAGAAAAATAGCGCTTACATGAGTATAATTTGCGCAAAAATGAGATCTAGATCACAAAAACCGTGAAAAATCATTTTACAAAAATATGATTATTTATGATTATTTGTGATTAAATAATTTATCTTTGCTGACTAAAATGAGGAGACAGTATTATGGCTAAAGTCAATGAAATCACCCGTGAGACTGGATTCTTTCAACTTTCCCAGAATGGGAACGTGGTTAAACGAAGAGATTGAAGAAGAAGTCGTGCCAGAAGGCAACTTTGCAATGTGGTGGTTAGGCTGCGTAGGTGTGGATTAAAACCCCGGCAGGTGCAAACATCTGTATGGACTTATGGTGTAGCCGTGGTAAATCAACCAAAAAAGTAAAAGATATGGTTCGCGGTCATCAAATGGCAAATATGGCGGGTGTTCGTAAATTACAACCTAACTTACGTGCGCAACCAATGGTATTAGACCCATTTGCGATTAACGAAGTAGATTTCATTTTAGCTTCTCACTATCACAGCGATCACATTGATGTGAATGTGGCAGCAGCAATTATCAACAACCCTAAATTAGATCATGTAAAATTCGTTGGTCCTTGGCACTGTGCTGAGTTATGGAAAAAATGGGGTGTGCCAGAAGAGCGTATTATTGTTGTAAAACCTGGCGATGTAGTAAAAATTAAAGACGTTGAAATTCACGCATTAGATTCATTCGACCGTACTTGTTTAGTAACCTTACCAGTAGAAGGTGCGGAAGAACAAGGTGGCGAATTAAAAGGATTATGCCCATCTGATGAAGAAATGGGTCGCAAAGCAGTAAACTATGTTTTCAAAACACCAGGTGGTACTATTTATCACGGTGCAGACTCACACTACTCAATCCAATTTGCAAAACATGGTAAAGAGTTCGATATCGATGTTGCATTAAATAACTACGGTGAAAAACCCAGTAGGGATTGCCGATAAAATGACTTCAATCGACCTACTCGCATGGCAGAATGTTTACGTGCAAAAAGTGATTATTCCAGTGCACCACGATATTTGGACGAACTTTATGGCAAGTACGCAAGAAATCATTGATTTATGGCGTATGCGTAAAGACCGTTTACAATATAAATTCCACCCATTCATTTGGGAAGTCGGCGGTAAATATGTTTATCCGCGCGATAAAGATTTAATCGAATATCATCACCCTCGTGGTTTTGATGATTGCTTTGAACAAGAGCCGAATATTCAATTTAAATCAATGTTGTAATTAACCTTAGGGGATATTCAGAATGGGTACATCACGAAATCCCCTCTCCTCTTTCTAGCAGGAGTGGATTTGTTCATTGATTTAATGCTCAATATACAAGGATAACCAATGAATGAAACGTATCGACATCAGAATTTACTTTCGTTGTTAGAAGAAAAGAAAATCCTTTCAACAACAGAGATTATTGATTTATTAGAAATCTCGCCGGCAACCGCACGTCGCGATATCAATAAATTAAATGAGCAGGCAGATTGAAGAAAAGTCCGCAATGGGGCTGAAGCTTTAAGCGTGAATTTCGGTGTGCAAAGAAAAATTATCAATAATGCCAACGAAAAACAGCGCATTGCAACGATTGCTAGCCAGTATTGTAATGATGGTGAAAGCGTCATTCTCACCGCAGGATCAACCATGCAAATGCTGGGCAACCGTTTATGTGGTCGGAATTTGCAAATCATCACGAATTTCTTACCGCTTGCAAATGATTTGATTCAACATAGTCATGAGAATTTAGTGATTATGGGTGGGCAATATAATCGTGCTAAACGGGTAACTCTTTTTCATTAAATACGCAAAATGAAATTAACTATTTTGCGAATGTCATGTTTACCAGTGGCAAAGGCTTAACCACAGCTGGGTTATATAAAAATGACATGATCATTGCGAATTCTGAACAGCCACTTGCGCAAAAAGCAGATAAGCTTTTATTGCGCTAGTCGATAGCACAAAAATTAGGCAAACAAGTCGGCATGTTATTTAGTTCGCTAGATGAGATTGATATTTTAATTACTGGCAAAGAGGCTAATCCTGACATTATCCAAGCATTAAGAGAAAAGGCTTGGAAGTGGTTTTAGCGTAAGCGGTCGGATTTTTGCAGATTTTTACTAAAAGCATAACCAACATAGCCAAAGAGGTTGTTATGAGAAAACACAAACTAGGGTATCTACGAAAAAGCCTTGCCGAAGAACATTTCTTGGCAAGATAGACTTTCGATTGCAAAAACTTGCGGTTTCGATTTTGTGAAATTTCCATTGATGAAACTGATGAACGCTTGGCCTGTTTAGACTGGAGCAAAGAGGAGCGTATCAAATTAGTGAAAGCGATCATCAATACTGGCGTAACGATTCCTTCGATGTGTTTATCTGGCCACCGCCGTTTTCCATTCGGTTCACATGATGAGGCAACTCGTCAAAATCTTATGAAATTATGGAAAAAGCGATTCAATTAGCGGTGGATCTCGGTATTCGCACAATTCAACTTGCTGGCTAGTGATGTGTATTACGAAGAACAAGATGAAGGCACATTAGCACGTTTCCAAGAAGGTCTTGAATGGGCAGTTGAATTAGCAGCAAGTAATCAAGCAACCATTGCAGTTGAGATTATGGATACTCAATTTATGAGTTCAATTTCTCGTTGGAAAAATGGGATGAAATTATCGATTCGCCATGGTTTACCGTTTACCCAGATTTAGGCAACCTTTCTGCATGGAATGATAACGTGGCAGAAGAGCTAAAATTAGGCATCAATAAAAATTTCTGCGATTCATTTAAAAAGATACTTATAAAGTGACGGAAACTTGCAGAGGCCAGTTCCGTGATGTTCCGTTTGGTGATGGATGTGTAGATTTCCCAGCTTGCTTTAACACGTTGGCGGCTTTGAATTATCGTGGGGCGTTCTTAATTGAGATGTGGACAGAAAAAGGCGGAAGAGCCAATTGCTGAAATCATCAATGCGCGCCGTTGGATTGAACAAAAAATGAAAGAAGGAGGCTTTTGAACTATGAGCCAACTAACCGAATTAACCCCAGCGCTCAAGCATTAAGAGAGCGTGTATTAAAAGCAAATTTAGAGTTACCAAAATATAAGCTAGTCACTTTTACATGGGGAAATGTGAGCGAAATAGACCGTGAAACAGGGTTTGTTGCAATCAAACCTTCAGGTGTGGATTATGACACCATGACCGTAGAAGATATTGTGCTGGTGGATTTAAATGGTAACCGTGTTTACGGTAGCAAAAACCGTCTTCTGATACGCCAACGCACCTAGAGTTTTATCGTCAATTCCCGAATATTGGGGGTGGTGCACGCATTCTCGCCATGCAACAGCTTGGGCACAAGCTGGCGAAGATATTTTAGCGCTAGGCACGACTCAAGGTGACTACTTCTACGGTTCAATTCCTTGCACTCGCCGAATGACACCAGAAGAAATTGCTGGAGAATACGAACTTGAAACGGGAAAAGTCGTAGTGGAAACTTTCCGTACTCGTGGTATTAGCCCAGATCAAGTACCGGGTGTATTAGTGCATTCTCATGGCCCATTTACTTGGGGTAAAGATGCCTTCGATGCCGTGCATAATTCTGTGGTGTTAGAAGAAGTAGCATATATGAATTTCATCAGCCATCAAATTCGTCCGAACATTGGTTCGATGCAACAAGAATTACTCGACAAACACTACTTACGTAAACACGGCGCTAATGCGTATTACGGTCAGTAATTTAAACTAATATCGCAATATATGATCTGCCCCCAAAAAGTTGGACAGGTTAGTTAACTAAATATTGAGCTCGGTATTGCACTGGGCTCAATCCTTTTTAAACCAAGTTTAATTCGTTTTTGGTTGTAATACACTAAATATTCTTCAATTTCAGCCTGTAATTCAGCAATTGAATGATAAGTTCGAGAGTAAAAAGCACTCTGATTTTAGTATCGCAAAAACTTTCAATCACCGCATTATCATAGCAATTTCCTCGGCGGCTCATACTTTTGCACGGCTTTACCCTCCAACATCTTTACCCATTCCGCCGAGCCATACATACACCTTGGTCGCTATGAATAATCGGGTACTCTGTCGGTTTAAGCCGACTAAGCCCTTTGTTCTAACATCTTTTTACCAATGAAAACTTCAGGGCGTGTCGCAAAGTTATAGGCACATATTTCTCGGTTAGCCAAGTCCATCAACGGTGAAAAATAAAGCTTTCTTGCCCAACCTGAAATTCCGTTACATCCATATCTGTTGTTGCCACAATGCGTAGATCAACATCGCTCTTTCCTTTTGCCATCGCAAAACGGTTTTGCACTTTAATGCAAGAAGACTGGTGCACCAATTTGAATAAAATGACGTCTGTTCATCATAAAAACGCCACAAAAATTTTTGAAAAAGTAGGCGGATAGAAATCCGCCCACATAAACATTTTTATCCTATTTTAAGATCATTCAAAAACTATTTTAATAGCTTGAGTTAATTAAAACCTCTTCGCCATAGCCACCTAAGTTGGCATTGGCTGGTAAGTTGAGTTTGCTGCACGCATTAGACGAATACCACGAATACCCGCTTCTTTTCGCAGCTAAAAATATCATCATCGCTGTCGCCATAGTGGATAGTGACTTTATGAGCAGCAATACCTGGGGTTTTTATTATATTTTGTTGTACGTTCACGACCGCCCATAAATTCCACTGGATGCATATTTTTAATATCAAATGCTTTTTGTAATACAGAGGTTACGCCATCGGTTTTACCTGCTGTACGACCCGTAATAAAAGTAAATCTGATCGCCACGCTCTTGGTGCATTTTTGATTAAATCTGCACCAATTTGTTTTTGAATTGAGTAATTATCGCACCCTGCATTTACTTCATTCCAGAAGTCTTGATTTTTAAGTAATCTTGTTTGCCTGGTGAGTATTTTTTTGCTGACCGTAGTAGAAGCAAGGGCTACTAAACTAACACGGTGTCGTCAATGTCAAAGCTCACGATTAATCGGTGCTTTGCCCTCTAATTCTTTTTAATTTGATCAACTGAAATCCAGTGAATGGGTTGTTCAACCAACATTTCACGGGCGTTAGTGCCTGATTGAGTGTAAGGCTCAGTTTTAGACGCAAATGCTGGCATCATTAAACTACCGATAACGATTGCTAATGAGAGTTTAGTTAATTTGTTCATAAAGAATCCTCTTTTTATAATTGAAATAAGCGGTCAATTCTTCGCAAAAATTTTGCAAAAATTGACTGCTTGATGGGTTTTAGTTTCTTACACGTACTTTATAATTTACCTTATTATTTTTAATAAGTTGTAAATTTACTGCACGTATTGGTTTTACTACCCTGTCTTACTTTTTCAGGAATTTTTGCTTCAACTTGTTTTTATCGCTGTAGTAGCTTCCGCTTTAAAATGTATTTGGCGACTATGATGATTTTTCATCTCAGTACGAGATTTCACACCTTTGACTACAACTGTATCCTGTGTTGCATTCACGCCAGCATTAGTTGCTGTTTGCTGATGTTTAGCATTAACCTCTAATTTTGCATCCGCTTTCACACCTGCAATGGAACCGTTATTCCAGTCATTTTTGCTGCTTCTGCCCACTTATCTGTAGTTGGTACAGCAAGTTTACCACTACCATTCGCAGCAAGGCTTACACTTACTTCATTGACTTTATTGACTAATTGCTCACCGTGAGAGTCGCCTGAAATCGTACCGCTTGCGTGGTTAGCATTGACAGAGCCACCGATAAATTTCGCATCACCACCAGCATTGATCTTAGCTGTATCGGTGTTGAGAGTGGTTTCGGTATGTGTTTCATTACGCACCACATTTACAGTAAGATGACCGCTACCTGAAGACGGAGCCCATTTTTGCTCAGCCACGCCACCGCCTAGTTTTTAAGCCTACTGAAACATCAGTTTTGTTCACGCTATCTGTTGCTGCCGTTAAGGCTAAATTGCCTTTGCCCGCATTAAGATTGAGCTGTTCAGAGGTTGAGATCACGCCTTTTAAATTCACTCCGTTTTGAGCTTGAATGCTCACATTTTTACCATTTACTGCCACACCTGTGTGCGTTTGGCTGTTTTCGGTGTTTACGCCTACATTTGCATTAAAGCCTGCATTTGCTACTTTAGCTCCAATATTCACGCCTGTTGCCACGGAGGCTGCCACATTTTGAACGTGATTATTGCCGGCTGTAATGTTCACACGTTTGCCAGAAAGTTGAGCATTTTCAACCGCTTGCACGTTTGTGCCTTGCAAGTTCAATACGCCTTGTGTTTGCACATTTACGTTTTTACCCGCAATGGTGTTCATCACCGCTTGGCTTTGGTTGCCGTTTTTACCATTTGCAGAAAGGCTTAAATCAATAGATGGAACTGCTGCACCTGCTGATGGCACAACCATTGCACCAACACCTACTTTCGCTTCAAAACCACCACCTGATTGGGTTTTACTGCTTGTTGCTTGGCTGAATTGAGCACTTTGAGCTTGAATATTCACATTTTCACTTGCGTTAATATTTGCTTGGCTATTAAATTTGCCTGTGTGAATGTTCACGTTTTTCGCGATTAATTGAGCCTTGCACGCATTGCTTTCTGGCTAACAGATTGATTGTAATTTGCTCTACTTTTTGCTGCAACGTTAAAGCGTTGGAAATCAGAGGTATTTGCTGAAACGCCTACACTCGCCCCAGCTGAAAGGCTGTTTTTTCTCAACACTATTTGCAACTGCTACAAGTTGATGGCTGCTTGAATTAAATTGTGCCGTTTCTCCTGCGCTGTATTGGGTAGCATTATCTTGAATGTGGTTTGCATTCACGCTGATATTTTTGCCTGCTTGTAACTGCGTTGCGGTATGCGTTGTGTTTGAAGCGGTTTCGTGCCCTACCTTTTGCAGCAAGTTCCGCTTCCACGCTGAAAAGCTGGATTTATCAATGCTCGCAGATACGGTGAGATCAACATTCACATTATTGCCAAAGCTATTTGTGCTATTTTTTGCCGTCGTGAAGTACCTCTTTCGCATTTTCTTGGATATTTCCGCCTGCTTGCACTTGGCTGCCTTGATGCTCAATGCGATTTGCATTAAGTTTTACATCATTTGCCGCTGAAAGTTTGCTTTGCTTGGGCTTTTGTTTTCCACGCTTGAATTTAAGGAATGAGCTACGCCAACACCCAAAGTGGCACTTAATTTGTTCTCGGTTACGGTGCCGCTCAAACCAACATTTACTTCGTTTTTCACGCTGTTGTTAATGCTTTGATTTTGAGCCGCTTGTGTCGTGATTTTATCTGCGTTAATGACTAAAATTGCCGTGAGTTGCCGCCACTCACTACCTGAAACAGTCACAGTTTTTGCATTCAATGCTACATCGTTACCTTTTACGCTTGAACCTGTATGCGTTGTTGTGTGACTATTTTGGCTGTTATTGTAAACGTTCAAGCCCAAGTGGAATTTACCTTCTGCATTTACAGCATCTGCTTTTTTCTCTTTGCTGATTTCAACATCTGCATCCACGCTTGGCTTACCTTTTGTTATTATCAAGGTTGAGATTTGCGGTTAAATGCCCGTGTTGGAATGATGTTTTGAGGCTGTCGAAACCGCCCGCGAAACTAAAACCAGCCTTACTTGATTCCGTACGAACGTGGTTAGCTGCACCTTTCACTTCAATACCACTTTTTGCTGCAATATCGAGCAACCCTGCAGATTGCACGGTTGAGCCCACAATGCTCACGTTTTTGTTGGTAGAAAGTTGGAGATTTGATTCTGATTTTAAGGTTGAACCTTTTGCAGTAGAGGTATGTGTATAGCTACTTTGGCGAGCCTTGGTGATATCAAAAATTGTACCTTGACGAGCGTAATCAACTGCAGTAGTTTTCGCTTGAGTGCTATCAATAACTAATGCACCTGCATTGCCTTTTACCACGCCATTACCACCCGTTACGACACGGCTGCCTGAAATATGCACACCACGGCTTGCATCTAAAGTCGCATCGCCTTTCACAGTAACATCTGCTCCATGCACGGTTTCCGCACTTCTACCCGTGCCCACGGTTTTCGAGCCAGCTAAACCGCCCCAGAAACGCATATCATCGCTGAGGTTATAACTTTCACTAGATTTCTCTGAACCGAATGAGAGCGAACCACTGTTTTTCGCGAGCAATACACCATCCACATTTGCCACTACGCCTGTTAAATGCACATCGCCTTTACCACCTAAAATAAGATCTTGTTCGGTTGTTAATTCTGTTGCAGTGTAGTGTTGTACGCTACTATCTTGGCTGCTTAAACCTGTTTTTAAACGTGCAGTCTCATTTTTAAAATTCAGCACGAGCCGTTTGAGTGGTAGTGGCTTTTGCACCACGTAAATTCACGCCTTGTTCGCCATAAATAGCGGTCGTTTTTGCGGAAACTTTTGCACCTTCAGTGGTCACTTTGCCTTCGGTTGCTTCAATGTTTACGCTATCTCCTGCAATCGTAGTACGGTGTGTGGTTTCAACACGGCTGCTTTCTTGTTCATTACGATACCACGCACCTTTGCTTTGGTTTTTGCTATGTTCATGTAAATTCACGGTTTTTCTGCACCTAAATGTACATTGCCACCGCGAATATTGCTATTTTTGGCTTGAATATCTGCTCCTGAAATGTTCACTTTACCGCTGACATTCATTAAATTGCTCAGTTTGCACACGGGGTTTGCGGTAGCTTTCACTTGAGCCACTTTGATGTTCACGAGCTTGTACGCCATTTTGATGTGTAATTTTTGCTTTACCACGATCTGTATGGCGACTAATTCTACCGTTTAAGTTTGCATTGCCTGCGGTAATATCCACTTCTTTGCTTGTAAATCAGCCGCTTGAGCGGTGATAGTCGCTCGCTCATCGGTTGAATGAATACGAATTCTGCCTGCTTGAATACTACCCACAACTTTGCCATCTAGCACTTGACCTTTACGCTCTGTGGTTGTGATTTTAAGCGTACCATTGTCTTCACGTGCAATTTTATTTTTGCCCGTAATCACATTCACCCCTTCGTTGGTGGTAATTTGACCGCCAACGGTCACTTGCGGGGCGATTAAATCAATTTCGCCAGAACTGGTAATTTTGCCGCTGGTGCTTAACGCGTTATCGCCTGTTGCATCATAGCCTTTAAGTTTACCCTCTGCGACTTGCGGTTTACCTACCACAAGCGAAGCACGAGGCGTGATTAATAAAACCGCCTCCTTCCACGCTAATGCTGTTCGGGTTTTGCTAATACATAATCGGCTTTATCACCAAAGATTTCTTGCTGACCTGCAATTTTAGATGGGTTGCGACTCACTACTTCATTAAGAATCACTTTTGCGGATTGGGTTTTGAGATTTGGGTTAGCGTTTAGATCGCCTCGCAAGTTGAGATTTACCATTTTGGCGAGCATTGTTTAGCACAGCACCAGATTTTATCTACGTTAAACTTATCATATCGGTTATGCGATAACCCTGCGGCACTTGGATTGGCGATATTGATAATTTCAATGCCTTGTTTTTGCTAATTTGTGTGTTGGCATCTGCTGCACTGATTTCTGCAAAAGCAGATTGCCCCTGCAATGCTGAATGCAATGGCGAGCGAAATTTTGCTTAAAGAGTAAGTTTTAGACATTTTGTGACCTCGTAAAATGGAACATAACTAAATAAGAAATGCTCGTATTAAAAACAAAAATTAACAGGTTAGACCAGTCATTTATGGAGTAAAAATGTGATCTGCTTCACAAAAATAATTTATTGAGTAAAAATCAAGTGTGCATTAGTGTAATAAGCTTAGAATTTATAGCTGATGCTTCCCAACACTAATCGCTCTTGTTTGACACCATCAGTTTTCGAAAACAATCGCCCCATTGCCCATTCAAGGTTAGCTTGAAAGGTTTTCTGCTCCCAATTCAACCCAACGGCATAAGCAAAGGCTTGTTCTCGCTGAGCATTCGCTTGTGTTGATTTTTGTACGCCAAAATCAATGCCAACGTAAAGGCAAAAATGTACCGAGTTCGGTTGCTTTTACCCACGCAATATCGTTGTGTAAAACAATATTTTTCTCTGCCGACAAACTTAAATCATTCAAGCCACGTACGCGATAATGCCCCGTCAAATCTTCCTGTTTAATCGAAGGCAAATAATCGTGGCTATATTGTGCTGTAAGCTGGTGAGAATGGCGAAAAAGTTGCTCTCCAATTGATTGGTAGTGATTAAATTTCAGCTCAAAAATTCCAACGGCTAAAACGATCTTCTGGCTGGTTTTCGCCTTTATTTCGCCCTTGTTCATAGTGGAAATCAGTAACAAAAGTGGCATTTTCAAACAGCTGCAAATGATTTAGCCCAATAGAAATGCTCGTTAATTTAGGGCTTTGAAGATCTAAAATCACATCATCCAGTCGATTTTTGCTGTTAATTTCCTCGATCTGCGTTGAAAATGTTGAAATATGGTTAGAGCCACGATGGAAAACATAATCTGCGGTTAATCCCGTTTGGAGAGTTTGCCCTTTTTGTTGCAGGCTTAATGTCTGAAGTGAGAGCGGCGTTTTAAATTGGGAAATAGAAGCAAAGCCACTGAATGTCCAATAACCATAAGGTAAGGAATAATAGAGCAATGCCGAGCGGCTAAATTGATGACGAGATTTTTAGTGTATGAGAACCACTTAGATAAAGCGTATCTGATAAGCCAAAAGGGCTGCTAATACTAACAGAAGAACGTGCCTGCCAACGATCGTAGGTTCTTGACGCGTAATTATCCAAATCCAATTGAACCATTGAAACGAGAAGTCGGTTCGTTCGTAAATTTCAGTTTGATTCTCGCCATTTTTAGCTGGCAAAACATCAACAGAAACGCTGTTTCCCGTGATGCGATTCGCTTGATCAAGTGCTTGGTCAAGATCTTGCACTTTCAGTGGTTTACCTATCGCATTTGGCAAAATTTGGCTTAAATTAAACCGCTTGTTATCGCTTTCTATAGCAGCAATTTTGCCCTCAAATACGTGCAGGGTTAAAACGCCTGATTGATCGTCTTCAAACTGAAAAAGGGTTGTGAATGTAGCCTTTTCTCACATAGGCTTGAGTAAGTTGTTGACTCAGCTGATTAAGACGAGCTTCATTCAAACATTCGCCCGATTTAGGCGCAAAAGGCATTGGATCAATAAGCGTTATTCCTTTAAATTTTTACACCTTGATAATCTAAACAAATTTGCGAGAAATCGCCATTTTTCAACCGCTTGAGAAGTAGATTGGAATTGATGTTGTTCTAACCAACGTTGTTGATTTTGGCTCTGTGAGATCAGCAAATTGCTGTTTAGATTGTTGAGCGATTGGGTGATATCATCAGCCCAAACATTTGATGAGTAAGAAGAAAGGAAAAAGCAAGTTTATTCATAGCAGCGATAAAATAAAAATATGATCTGCCCTCCCAAAAGTTGGACAGGTTAGTTAACTTAAATATTGAGCTCGGTATTGCACTGGGCTCAATCCTTTGAAAGCAAGTTTAATGCGTTTTTGGTTGTAATACATAAATATTCTTCAATTTCAGCCTGTAATTCAGCAATTGAATGATAAGTTCGAGAGTAAAAAGCACTCTGATTTTAGTATCGCACTTTCAATCACCGCATTATCATAGCAATTTCCTCGGCGGCTCATACTTTGAACCGCTTTACCCTCCAACATCTTTACCCATTCCGCCGAGCCATACAATACGCCTTGGTCGCTATGAATAATCGGGTATTCTGTCGGTTTAAGCCGACTAAGCCCTTGTTCTAATATCTTTTTACCAATGAAAAACTTCGGACGTGTCGCAAAGTTATAGGCAATAATTTCTCAGTTAGCCAAGTCCATCAACGGTCAAAAATAAAGCTTTTCTTGCCCAACCTGAAATTCTGTTACATCCGTTACCCATTTTTGATTGAGTGTCGTTGCTGTAAAATCACGATTCAGCAAATTGGGGCAATATGCGATGTTTTTCCACGTTTTCCATGTCTTTTTCTTGCGTAAAATGGAATGAATACCTAACTCATTCATCAGCTTTTAACACCGTTTTATGATTCAAATTAAAACCCATTTGGCGTAATTTAAACGTCATAGGGCGATAACCATCTCGGTTTTTGTTCTTTTCAATAATTTTCTTTTTCTGTCGTTGTTTTTGACGGTCGAGCGCCTCCCACTCCTTTAGGTAAGCAATCTCCGCTCGGGCCAAGGCGAGCTCTCGCTGCAGCTTTTTAAACGCTTTAGGTGAAAAGTCTGTGGTTTCTGGAATTTCAATATCTTTCTTTTCATCTTTGGCTTCACTATTTTCGGTGTTTGAAGGGTTTGTATAAGGCGATTTTACGCCATCAAGCCCTCTTTCTCGAAAATGCTTTTTAGCCAATAAATGACGAGACGTGGAAATTTTATGAGTTTAGCCACCTCACGGATACCATAATCCTGTTCGGTGACGAGTTTGATAATTTTCAAACGAAATTGATAAGGGTAGGGACATAATCTGCACCTCAAATTAGGTGTCCAGGTTTTTGGGGTACAGATCAATAAGCGGTCTGAATCTGCAAAACTTTTTGCAAATTTAGACCGCTTTGTTGCTTTTATTATGACAGGAAGTGATAAAATGCCGAGCATTGACAAACAATAAGAAAAATCAGAATGAAAAATATTTATTAGTCGCTTGTGCGTTAGGGTCTTACAGCGTGTGGTTCAAGTACACCAGATGCGCCATTTCCGGGCGAATTCGCTAATGCGGATTATGTATTATCGGATGCAGATGCTAAAAAAATGGGTGGCGATGAGCAACCAAACTGCACAATGTATTTAGCGAATTTAACACGTATTCAGAAAGAACATTTCTCCAAAAGAAGATGCTTATATTCATGCGCAATATGTGTTGTTCTATCCGTTAGAAGAAATTATCGGTGAGCAATATGTGAAAATTATCCAAAATGATGAAAAATCAATGGGATATGCGCAATATCAATTTAAGCGATTCAAAGATCAACCTGCAGAAGTTGAATCACTAACCCAAGCACAATGTGAAACATTGCGTGCCAAAGCGCGTGATGATTTTAGCTGTGGTGAAAAGGGCAATACAAAAAGCGGGATGGTGGAAGAGACGAAAATCTGAGCCTAAAAACACCGATGGTGTGGCAACGGGAGAGAATAAGTTCTTCTTTGATATTATTAAATAGGGGTTCAGCCTTATTGCTGTAATGTATCTTGGGGAAAAGGGCGAACAATCAGTTCGCCTTTTTTGTGCTTGCTAGATAGCTACTTTTCGAGGGTAAAGCGCGCTTTGGCGGGCATTCGCAAAGCAATTCGTTCCCGATTGAGTTTAAGCGCATTCTCTGTAGGTTGATAATCTAGCCACAAGTCTGCTTGTTCAGGTAATTCAGTAGACCAAAAATATTGCACTTGAAAACCGCGAGCCAAGCACTCTTCATGCAGAAGATCGTAACGCTTTTTAAAAACATGAGTTTATTAAAAGAAACGGACATGTCCTTCGCCCAACTTGTAATCACTAGGTTGCCCTTTAAGACTAAATTTTCCTTTAGCAACTGCGTTGGGAATACGAGTAAGTTCCCGGTGTTCGGCAAGCAGGTGCTGATCGCAAAGTTCTGCCGGCGGGACAAGATTGATTCGAGTCATGATAATTCAATAGAAAAATAAAGGCGTTAAAAGTAACAGCAATCATACAAGCGGTCAAATTTTTGCAATTTTTACCAAAAGCATCGGGCGATTATTTTGCATAATGCTTGAGGATAATGCGATAATGGAGCCAATCTTTCTTTTATGTGACGATTATGAATTATTTAACCAGCGCGAAGGCTACCTTAACACGTTATGCACAGGCGATTAACTTGCTAAATCAGCGGTTATCAGATGAATTTAATGAGGCGGTGAAGATGATTCTCGAGTGTGAGGGACGTGTCGTCATTGCAGGGATTGGTAAGTCAGGTTTGGTCGGCATGGTTTGCGACACTCGCCTCTACCGGTACACAAGTTTTTCTTGCATCCAACTGAAGCCTTTCATGGCGATTTAGGGCATGCTCAAGCCGATTGATGTGGTTATTCTTATCTCTAATAGTGGTGAAACGGATGATGTGAACAAACTGATTCCAAGTTTGAAAAGTTTTGGAAACAAAATTATTGCGATGACGGGAAATCCGTTTTTCTACACTGGGTCGTCATGCGGATCTCATTTTAAATATTGAAGTAGATCGAGAAGCTTTGCCCAAATAATTTTAGCCCTCAACCACTTCCACTTTAGTGACGATGGCACTAGGGATGCATTAGCTATCGCATTGATTGAGGCAAGAGAGTTCAAACCAGAGGATTTTTGCCCGTTTCCATCCAGGTGGCAGTTTAGGTAGAAAATTACTAAATCGTGTACAAGATGTGATGAATCGCAAATTACCGATTGCGCAACCACAAAGTAGTTTTTAGCGATTGTTTATCGGTGATGAATGAAGGCAGAATGGGCGTGGCAGTCATTATGCAAGATGATCAATTAGTTGGCATTATCACAGATGGCGATATTCGCCGAGCATTAGCCCAGTTTGGTAGCGATAGTTTAAGCAAAACAGCTGAACAAATCATGACCCGCAATCCGAAAAACGGTGAGTGAAACCATGTTCCTGCAAAAGCAGAAGATTTAATGAAAGAAAAACATATTCACTCATTGATCGCTGTTGATGAGCAAGGTAAGCCAACCGGGTTATTAGAATTTTCAAGCTAATACTTAAAAACAAACAGGACGCTAAGCGTCCTGTTTTTCATGAGATAGAGTAGTTGTTATTAGCGGCGTCCACCGAACATACCACCAAGCCCACCAAGGGCATTCATACCACCGCCCATTAAGCCTTTCATGCCTCGCATCATTTTTGCCATGCCACTTTTGCGCATTTTTCATCATACGTTGCATTTCATCGAATTGCTTGAGGAGTTTATTGACATCTTGTACTTGTGTGCCTGAGCCTTGAGCAATACGACGGCGGCGCGAACCTTTGATAATTTCTGGATTTTGCACGTTCTTTTTAATGTCATGGAGTTAATGATGGCTTCCATTTTAATGAACATTTTATCGTCAACTGATTTTTACATGCTCTGGTAAATTTTTGCACCAGGCAATTTATCTAACATCGACATCATGCCACCCATTTTTCATTTCAATGAGCTGATCGTGAAATCTTCTAAGGTAAATTCATCACCTTTTTAAATTTCTGCGCCATCTTTTCCGCTTTTTTTCTTGGTCAACGGAGCGCTGTAAGTCTTCAATCAATGACATGACTATCGCCCATGCCTAAAATGCGAGAGCAATACGGTCTGGATGGAATGGCTCTAAGGCATCAGTTTTTCACCTACCCCGAGGAATTTAATCGGTTTCCTGTAATTTGACGAATAGATAATGCTGCACCACCTCGTGCATCCCCATCAACTTTGGTTAATATTACCCCAGTTAAGGGTAATGCTTCGTTAAAGGCTTTTGCAGTATTGGCGGCATCTTGACCTGTCATTGCATCGACAGTGAAAAGTGTTTCGACTGGATTGAGAACCGCATGAATGTTCTGAATTTCTTCCATCATTTCGCCGTCAACATGCAAAACGACCTGCGGTATCGACAATTAACACATCAAAGTTAAGTTTGGCGTGTTTAGCGCAGCCTCTGCAATATCAACTGGTTTTTGACTGGTTTCAGTTGGAAAAAAATCAACTTTTAATGCTTCCGCTAGGGTTTGAAGCTGTTTAATCGCTGCAGGGCGGTAAACGTCAGCAGAAACGACTAATACTTTCTTTTTATGACGTTCTTTTAAGAATTTTGCCAATTTGCCCACAGAGGTGGTTTTACCCGCACCTTGTAAACCAGCCATTAAAATCACAGCTGGTGGTTGGGCTGCAAGATTTAATTCTTCATTTGCTTCGCCCATTGCTTTTTCAAGTTCGGTGCGCACAATACGTAAGAACTCTTGGCCTGGCGTTAGGCTTTTTATTGACTTCTTCGCCTAGCGCACGTTCTTTTACTTGTGCGATGAACTCACGAACCACAGGTAAAAGCAACATCAGCTTCTAAAAAGTGCCATCCGCACTTCGCGCAAAAGTATCTTTAATATTATCTTCGGTTAAACGACCTTTTGCCGGTAATGTTTCGTAAGGTTTTAGATAGTCTATCGGAGAGATTTTCAAACATAGTGCACTCTTTTTTTGCAAAAATAGAAATAATGACCGCTTGTAGGACGGTCGAATGCGGTTATTATACAGAAAAACAGGGGGCTTTGGCGGAATTCTTCAAGCAGATAAAAAGCGACATCACGGTGGGCGCGATGTCGCAAAAGAATTGACGATATTTGAGGAATCATTGTTGTTATTATTTTGCTTAATAATACTCCTTTTCCTCATAAGAATAAAAAGTATTTCTTTAAAAAGCTTAAGAATAAGAATTTTTCTTTCATAAAAGAAAAACCCTGATGAAATTTTTCATCAGGGCTATCAATATAGCTCCTCCTGCGGGACTCGAACCTGCGACATATGGATTAACAGTCCACCGTTCTACCGACTGAACTAAGGAGGAAAAGATGGTGCCTCGAGGCGGAATCGAGACCACCGACACGGGGATTTTCAATCCCTGCTCTACCGACTGAGCTATCGAGGCAACTCGTCGTTTACGGGGCGCATTATGCCGATTAAGTTTAGGTTCGTCAAACACTTTTTTCAAAAAAATGAAAAATGTTTTTATTTGATCTGTTTTTATACATATTGGGCTTTTTTATTCATCAAGATAGCGGGGTTATACTTTAGGTAACCTGAATCGATGGCGCAATCCTACTTTATAGAAAGCTTGGTTAGCTTCTGAAGAAGAGCCATTTTCTTCTCGTGACTAAAAAGAATAAATATTTTGAGAATGGATTGCGCCGTGTAGTCTAAATAGTAGTTGATCAGAACCATCAATACCGATTTCAATTAGTTTAATAAAAGTTGCGATTTCACCAGTATTTCTTAAATCATCGACAGAACAAATACCTACCCGTTTAAGCATTTTTTTCTAAATTGATATTCATATTAGGTAATGAACGAATTTGTGAACGTTGTTTGGCTAAGATAGCTTCTTGTTCAGACTGTATTTGATGAATAATATTTTTACCCATTGTGCGAAATTAGTGCTTTCCCAAAATTCTGAAGGTATCTTATAAAAAGGATTTCTGTTGCCAAGCCTACATTTGGATCTTCTAATAGCAATGTATTTGGTACTAATTTAATCTCTTCTAAATCTGTTTTGGCTATACGAAGATAAAGTTGTTCATCTTTTGTATAGTGCAAGCATAATTTTATCTTTAAAAATTCCGTAGTAAGAAAAAAATAGGTCTTTATTCTGAACTCGCCAATCAGTGGAGTAAAAATAGCAGAAAGTGGAGCTTTTTAACTCATTAACAGATTTCATATGGATTTCCTTTTTATTCATAGGTGTAGATATAAATTAGCGCACAATAATTACCGAAAACATTTGTGTATGTTCAACAATAAAATTTCTGATTTGTGAACTTGATCGAAAAAGTTATGATAAATTTCTTACGAAATAGGAGAATTTTAATAATTATTGATTAACTTCAAATGAAGTTTTGATGTAATAATGAATACTGGGGACTGTATCTAATCTATTTTAAAGGAATTCTTAAATAAGAAATCAATAAATTTTTATAAAAAGGCTTGCTTTTAGAAGGCTTTTTGCGTATAGTTTACCCACTTTAGATGTGAGCCTTTTAGGCAAGTCATTTTTAGTCGTTTAGTGTAATCATTTTACTAAACGGCGCTATCGATTTGATAGTGCGTATAATGTTCCTAATCTTGGAACTATAACATGTGGCTGAGCTACCTTAGTAGATTATCTCTAAGTGTTAGTTTGGTCTTTCTATTAGCTAAATTTTAAAATTGGAGCTCTGGTCTAATGCAGAACCAAAGAATCCGTATCCGCTTAAAAGCATTTGATCATCGTTTAATCGATCAATCAACAGCGGAGATCGTAGAAACAGCTAAACGTACTGGTGCACAAGTTCGTGGTCCAATTCCTTTACCAACTCGTAAAGAACGTTTCACGGTATTGATTTCTCCACACGTTAACAAAGATGCGCGTGACCAATATGAAATCCGTACTCACAAACGTTTAGTTGATATTGTTGAACCAACAGAAAAACTGTTGATGCATTAATGCGTTTTAGATCTAGCTGCTGGCGTTGACGTTCAGATTAGTCTAGGTTAATTGGGAATTTTAAGAGGTTATTACAATGATTGGTTTAATCGGTCGTAAAGTTGGTATGACCCGCGTTTTCACTGAAGACGGCGTGTCTATTCCAGTTACCGTTATCGAAATCGAAGCCAACCGTGTTACTCAAGTTAAAAACCCTTGAAAACGATGGCTATTCTGCAATTCAAGTTACTACTGGCTCTAAAAAAGCAAGTCGTGTAACTAAGCCAGAAGCAGGCCATTTCGTGAAAAGCAGGTGTTGAAGCTGGTCGCGGTTTATGGGAATTTCGTACTGAAGGTGAATCACAAGAATTCACTTTAGGTCAAGAAATCAATGTTGACATCTTCACTGATGTTAAAAAAGTTGATGTTACTGGTACTTCTAAAGGTAAAGGCTTCCAAGGTGGTGTTAAACGTTGGAACTTCCGTACTCAAGATGCTACACACGGTAACTCTTTATCACATCGTGTACTTGGTTCTATTGGTCAAAACCAAACTCCAGGTCGTGTGTTTAAAGGTAAAAAAATGGCTGGACACTTAGGTGCTGAGCGTGTAACCGTTCAATCACTAGAAGTTGTTCGTGTAGATGCTGAGCGTAAATTATTATTAGTTAAAGGTGCTGTTCCTGGTGCTACTAATAGTGATGTTATTGTTAAACCAGCAGTTAAAGCATAAGTCTCAGGAGATAGAGATGGAATTACAAGTTGTAGGTGCAAACGCACTCACTGTTTCTGAAACTACCTTCGGACGTGAGTTTAACGAAGCGTTAATCCACCAAGTAGTTGTTGCATATGCAGCAGGTGCTCGTCAAGGTTCACGCGCACAAAAAACTCGTGCAGAAGTGTCTGGTTCAGGTAAAAAACCTTGGCGTCAAAAAGGTACAGGTCGTGCTCGTTCAGGGTGATATCAAATCACCAATCTGGCGTTCAGGTGGTATCACTTTCGCAGCGAAACCACAAGATCACAGCCAAAAAGTGAACAAAAATGTACCGTGGTGCAATTAAAAGCATTCTTTTCTGAATTGGTTCGTCAAGACCGTTTAGTGGTTGTTGAAAAATTCGAAATTGATGCGCCAAAAACCAAAGTTTTAGCACAAAAAAATTAAAAGAGATGGCGTTAACTGACGCTTTAATCATTACTGCAAATTTAGATGAAAAATCTATTCTTAGCAGCACGTAACTTATACAAAGTAGATGTTCGTGATGTGCAAGCAATAGACCCAGTTAGCTTAATTGCTTTCGATAAAGTGGTTGTAACTGTTGATGCAGTAAAAACAAATTGAGGAGATGCTAGCATGATTCAACAAGAACGTTTGCTAAAAGTGCTTAAAGCACCTCATATCTCTGAGAAAGCGACAAATAATGCTGAAAAAGGTAACACAATCGTATTTAAAGTTGCATTAGATGCTAATAAAGTAGAAATTGCAAAATGCGGTTGAAGCACTTTTTCGAAGTTAAAGTTGATTCTGTACGTACAGTGGTTGTTAAAGGTAAAAACTAAACGTCACGGTGCAAAAATCAGGTCGTCGTAGTGACTGGAAAAAGCTTATGTAACTCTTCAAGAAGGTCAATCACTTGACTTCGTTGAAGGTGCGGCAGAGTAATTCGGAGGAATAGAAAACTATGGCTATCGTTAAATGTAAGCCGACCTCCGCTGGTCGTCGTCATGTAGTTAAAGTTGTTAATGCAGAACTTCACAAAGGGAAACCTTTTGCAGCACTTTTAGATACTAAATCTAAAACTGGTGGTCGCAACAACTTAGGTCGTATTACCACTCGTCACATCGGTGGTGGTCATAAACAACACTATCGTTTAATTGATTTCAAACGTACAAGTTAGAAATCCCAGCGGTAGTTGAGCGTTTTGAGTACGATCCAAACCGTTCTGCTAACATCGCGTTAGTTCTTTATAAAAGATGGTGAACGTCGTTATATCTTAGCACCAAAAGGTTTATCTGCTGGTGATACGATTCAAGCAGGCGCTTCAGCTCCAATTAAAGTTGGTAACGCATTACCTATGCGTAATATCCCAGTTGGTACAACTGTACACAACGTGGAATTAAAACCTGGTAAAGGTGGTCAAATTGCACGTTCTGCTGGCGCATATGTACAAATTATTGCTCGTGAAGGTAACTATGTAACTTTACGTCTTCGTTCAGGCGAAATGCGTAAAGTATTAGCTGAGTGTACCGCAACCATCGGTGAAGTAGGTAACTCAGAACATATGCTTCGCGTACTTGGTAAAAGCAGGTGCTAATCGCTGGAGAGCGTTCGCCCAACAGTTCGTGGTACTGCAATGAACCCAGTAGACCACCCACATGGTGGTGGTGAAGGTCGTAACTTTGGTAAACACCCAGTTACACCTTGGGGCGTTCAAACCAAAGGTAAGAAAACTCGTCACAACAAACGTACTGATAAATACATCGTACGTCGTCGTGGCAAATAATTTTATTCATTAAAAAGAGGATAACCCATGCCACGTTCTCTCAAGAAGGGTCCTTTCCTTGACCTACACTTGTTGAAGAAGGTAGAGAAGGCGGTGGAAAGCGGGGATAAAAACCAATTAAAACTTGGTCCCGTCGTTCAATGATCATTCCATCAATGATTGGTTTGACCATCGCAGTCCATAATGGTCGTCAGCACGTTCCAGTTTATGTATCAGACGAAATGATCGGTCATAAATTAGTGAATTTGCACCGACTCGTACATACCGCGGTCATGCCGCAGATAAGAAAGCTAAGAAATAAGAGGTAAAAGATGGAAACTATTGCTAAACATCGTTACGCTCGTACTTCTGCCCAAAAAGCTCGCTTAGTTGCTGATTTAATTCGCGGTAAAAAAGTTTCTGTTGCATTAGAAATTTTAACTTTCACTAACAAAAAAAGCAGCTGCTTTAGTTAAGAAAGTATTAGAATCCGCTATCGCAAACGCAGAGCACAATGACGGTGCAGATGTAGACGATCTTAAAGTTGCTAAGATTTTCGTTGATGAAGGTCCAAGCATGAAACGTGTTATGCCACGTGCGAAAGGTCGTGCAGATCGTATTTTAAAACGTACTAGCCACATCACTGTGGTTGTATCAGATCGTTAATCAGTAGGAGAACAACAATGGGTCAGAAAGTACATCCTAATGGTATTCGCCTTGGTATTGTTAAACCTTGGAACTCTACTTGGTTCGCGAATACACAAGATTTCGCTGATAATTTAGACGGCGACTTCAAAGTACGTAAATTCTTAAACAAAGAGTTAGCGAACGCTTCAGTATCTCGTATCACTATTGAACGTCCTGCAAAAAAAGCATTCGTGTAACTATCCACACAGCTCGTCCTGGTATCGTTATCGGTAAAAAGGTGAAGATGTTGAAAAAATTACGTAACGCAGTATCTAAAATTGCTGGCGTTCCTGCGCAAATCAACATTGCTGAAGTCAAAAACCAGAGCTAGATGCAAAATTGGTTGCAGATAGCATCGCATCTCAACTTGAACGTCGTGTAATGTTCCGTCGTGCAATGAAACGTGCAGTACAAAACGCAATGCGTTTAGGTGCTAAAGGTATCAAAGTTGAAGTTAGCGGTCGTTTAGGTGGTGCAGAAATTGCTCGTTCAGAATGGTATCGTGAAGGTCGTGTACCTCTACATACTCTTCGTGCGGACATCGATTATAACACTGCTGAAGCACTACACAACTTACGGCGTAATCGGCGTTAAAGTGTGGATCTTCAAAGGTGAAGTTCTTGGTGGTATGGCTGCAGTGATTGAATCTGAAAAAGAACCAGCGGCACAGCCTAAAAAGGCGCCACGTGGCAAAGGTCGTAAATAAGGAGAATCACTGAATGTTACAACCAAAACGCACAAAATTCCGTAAAGTACACAAAGGCCGTAACCGTGGTATCGCGGGCGGTACTGAAGTGAGCTTCGGTACATTCGGTTTAAAAAGCAGTTGGTCGTGGTCGTTTAACCGCACGTCAAATCGAAGCCGCTCGTCGTGCATGACTCGTGCAGTAAAACGTCAAGGTAAAAATCTGGATCCGTGTGTTCTGAGACAAACCAATTACTGAAAAACCATTAGAAGTCCGTATGGGTAAAGGTAAAGGTAACGTTGAGTACTGGGTAGCTTTTAATCCAACCGGGTAAAGTATTATATGAAATGGATGGTGTTTCTGAAGAAGTCGCACGTAATGCATTTGCATTAGCAGCAGCGAAATTACCTATGAAAACCACATTTGTAACTAAGACGGTGATGTAATGAAAGCTCAAGAACTACGTAACAAAAATGTTGAAGAGCTGAATGCTGAGTTAGTAAACCTTTTTAGGTGAACAATTCAAATTGCGTATGCAAGCAGCCACCGGTCAGCTTCAACAAACCCACCAGTTAAAACAAGTGCGTCGTAGTATTGCACAAGTTAAAACTGTATTAACCGAAAAAGGCGGGTGAGTAATGACTGATAAAATTCGTACAGTACAAGGTAAAGTAATCAGCGACAAAATGGATAAATCATTTGTTGTTGCAATCGAACGCACGGTTAAACACCTGTTATACGGTAAATTTATCCGTCGTACGACTAAATTACACGTACACGATGAAAAACAACGAAGCTAAATTAGGTGATGTAGTTGAAATTAAGGAATGTCGTCCCTGTTTCAAAAACTAAATCACACACTTTAGTTCGTGTAGTAGAAAAAAAGCAATTGCTTAATTCTATCTAGCAAATTAAACAAGCGGTGTAATACCGCTTGTTTTTGCTAAAGGTTAAATATGTTAGCTAAAGCGGATTTTTATTTGCTTTAATTCTTGTTCAAAAAGCGATCTTTAACTTTACAAAAGTAAGTCAATTTCAGTAACATATTCGACCTATTTGCGGGTAACCAGCGAACTTGATGGTGCTTAGCCTTTCTAAGCCTCATCTAAGACCGTAGGCGAGGGCGTAAGCTCTCTAATTTAACCTACGTAGATGGTGAACAGACAGATTTTTTTCTGCTTCTGGACACCAGAGCCCTCAAAAAAATATCGTGTAAGCGGTTTAATTTTTGGGATTTTTTTGTAATTTCGCTTTTAAAGCGAAGTGTATCAGGAGCTAAAAACCAATGGCATTAAATCTTCAAGACAAACAAGCAATTGTTGCTGAAGTAAACGAAGCTGCCAAAGGTGCCCTTTCAGCTGTTGTTGCGGATTCTCGTGGTGTAACAGTTGAGAAAAATGACTGAGTTACGTAAATCTGCACGTGAAGCAGGTGTAACTATGCGTGGTTCGTAATACTTTTATTACGCCGTGCGGTAGAAGGCACTGAATTCGAATGTTTAGCAGAAACGTTCACCGGTCCAACTCTTATTGCATTCTCTAACGAACACCCAGGTGCAGCAGCACGTTTGTTCACTGAATTTGCAAAAACAAATAAAGAGTTTGAAATTAAAGGTGCAGCCTTTGAAGGTAAAAACACAAGATGTTCAATTCTTGGCAACATTACCAACTTACGAAGAAGCAATTGCACGTTTAATGGGCACAATGAAAGAAGCGGCAGCTGGCAAACTTGCTCGCACGCTTGCAGCATTACGCGACAAATTAGAAGCAGAAGCGGCATAATTTTTCCGCCGTTTTCTCAAATCGTTTAACTTATTTACTTTTAGGAATTGATTGTTATGTCATTAACTAACGAACAAATCATTGAAGCTATCGCTTCTAAATCAGTATCGAAATCGTTGAATTAATCTCTGCGATGGAAGAAAAATTCGGTGTTTCAGCAGCGGCAGCAGTAGCAGCAGCTCCAGCGGCAGAGCGCAGCGGCAGTAGAAGAAAAACTGAATTCGATGTAGTATTAGCAGATGCTGGTGCAAACAAAGTAGCAGTAATCAAAAGCGGTACGTGGTGCAACAGGGTTTAGGCTTAAAAGAAGCTAAAGACTTAGTAGAATCTGCACCAGCAGCATTAAAAGAAGGCATCTCTAAAGCAGAAGCTGAAGCTCTTAAAAAGAATTAGAAGAAGCTGGCGCGAAAGTAGAAATCAAATAATTTTTGATTTAACTTTTAACCAATTCTTGGTTCTAGGAAAAAGCCGATGAGTTATCTCATCGGCTTTTTCGTTTTTATTACCAGAACAAGCGGTTGTTTTTATCAGGATTTTGCAAATCTTCTACAAGAGTATAGTATTGAAAAAGCCCGTACTTTACAGCACGGGCCTATGATGAGAGATTAGCTAATGTTAGATTTTAAAAAAGCAGTTTTATAAATCTCTAAGATTTCTTCTGCTGTACAATCTCTTGGGTTTCCTCCAGTACATACATCGTTTAATGCATCTTGTGAAAGCGCAACTAAATCTTCCTCTTTAACACCAATCATATGTAATTTTTTCTGGAATGCCAACATCATGCGAGAGTTGTTTTACTGCATCAATAGCAGCTTGACGATACTCTTCTTGGCTCATGTTATCAACGCCTTTAACGCCCATTGCGCGTGCAATTTCTCGGAATTTCTCACCCGTTGCTGGTGCATTGAATGCTAGAACATAAGGTAATAACACTGCATTTGCAATGCCGTGTGGTGTGTCGTAGTAAGCTGAAAGAGGGTGAGCCATACTATGTACAATACCTAATCCCACATTTGAGAAGCCCATACCTGCAACATATTGACCTAGTGCCATACCTTCTCGGCCTTCTTTGGTATTAGCTACCGCACCACGTGAGATTTAGAAATTAAGCGAATAGCTTCTAAAATGTAAGGCATCGGTTAATGCCCATGCTGCTTTTGTCGTAGCCTTCAATGGCATGAGTTAATGCATCCATGCCGGTTGCTGCAGTTAAACCTTTGGCATGCTTTCCATCATTTCTGGATCGACTAATGCAACAATTGGAACATCATGCACGTCAACACAAACGAATTTGCGTTTTTTCTCTTCATCAGTAATAACGTAGTTAATTGTCACTTCAGCTGCAGTACCTGCAGTAGTTGGAATAGCGATAATCGGTACACATTTATTACGTGTTGGCGCTACACCCTCTAGTGATAATACGTCACCAAATTCAGGGTTGTCGATAATAATCCCAATCGCTTTTGAGCTATCAATTGGTGAGCCGCCACCAATAGCAATTAAGTAATCTGCGCCGCTAGCTTTTAAATTTTTCTATGCCTTGCTTAATCACTTCTACGCTTGGATTGGCTTTGACTTCATCAAAGATCCCATAAGGCAAGCCTGCTTCATCTAATAAGCGGGTAACTTTTTCAACAACTTTGTATTTCACTAATTCTTTGTCAGTCACGACAAAAGCTTTTTGAATTGGCGACTGCGTACTTCATCAACAAGATGCCCAATCGCGCCTGCACCATGATAACTGGTTTCATTAAGAATGATTCGATTAGCCATAATAGACTCCATGATTTTACAAATTAAAGAAGAGGGGAAGATGGTACATCCTGTGCCATCAGAAATTTATTTTAAGACTTTTCCAGCATCTGTAGCCGTAGATAATAATCACCACAAAACAGATAAGAGGTAAGATGAATGAGAAGTTTACAGCTGGGATGCCCATAACAACACCTTGGTCAATGATCATACCTTGTAGTGGTGGCATTAACGCACCGCCCACAATCGCCATTACTAGACCTGCTGCACCTAAAGTTGACTCTTCTTTCAAGCCATCTAAAGCGATACCGTAGATAGTTGGGAACATGAGAGACATAAAGCCTGAAGTTAAGATTAAGCAATATAAGCCCCATACTCCGTCGATGAAAAATCACACCTAAGATGCTGAAGAATCCGCCGATAGCAAAGAGCATTAACATAAATTCAGCTTTAAGATATTTCATTAAACTGGTGCTGACAAAACGGCTCACAATGAAGATACCCATCGCAATAATGTTAAAGTTTTGACCTTCCGCTTTTAGTGAAGCCCTAAACGCTCAGCGTATTGTACGATGAATGTCCAGCACATGATTTGCACACCTACATAGAATACTTGTGCAATCACACCTTCACGATATTTCGCTTTTTGAATTAGGGCGACCAAAAAGATTCTTTAAATGAGATACGAGCAATTTCTTCTACTTTTACTGCTGGCATTTTATAAAGACCGATGATGACAAGCACGGCAACTACCACAAAACCTAGTGCTACATAAGGGTCACGAATTTCAGCTAAGTCATGAGTACGAATACCCATTTTTCTGCTTCTGAAAGCGTATGGAAAATTAAGTTACCTGCAGCATCGCGTTTGTCTGATTCTAAATTAGTCAGTACTAATTGAGAGGCAACGAACATCCCTGTAATTGAGCCTAGCGGGTTGAAAGATTGTGCAAAGTTCAAACGACGAGTTGCAGTTTGTGGATCGCCCATAGCTAGAATATAAGGGTTTGCTGTGGTTTCTAAGAAAGCCAAGCCGAAAGTTAAGATATAAAGTGAAATTAAGAAGAAATTGAACACTTCATATTTTGCGGCAGGCCAGAATAAGAAGGCACCAATCGCATAGAGTACTAACCCCAACATAATGCCGGCTTTATAGCTATATCGGCTGGCAAAAGTGCGGCAGGGATTGCCATTGTGCCGTAACCGCCATAGAAGGCAAATTGCACAAGTGCGGCTTCAGAGGCTGGAATTTCCATTACTGTTTGGAATACGGCAACCATCGGGTTGGTAATATCATTAGCAAATCCCCATAGAGCAAATAAACTCGTAATTAAAAATGAAGGGGACAAGATATTTCTTTTTCTAAAACTTTGGTGCTCATAAGATTTTCCTTATATTAAGTAGATATGAACTGCCTTGGATTATTCTTCAATACGTAATCCGTAAGATTTAAATTTTTCAAGTACAACTGCCATTTGATCTTTGTTCAGAAGCGGAATTTCTAGACCAGTTGCTAAAAGTTGTAAATACCATGAAGCTAACACTTCAACTTCGTGAGCTAACCATAAGGCTTTATCAAGGTTTTCTTCACAAGCAATTAAACCGTGATGTGAAAGTAAAATAGCTTTGCTTTCTTTAATCCCTTCGCGGACATAATCTGCTAATTCATGGGTGCCGAAAGTAGCATAAGGTACGCAAGGAATATGATCTGTCCCACCAACTGCAATCATATAGTGGATTGGCGGAATCGGTTTTTCGAGAATAGAAAGCCCAGCACAGTTTCTAGCATGGTTGTGCACAACTGCATTCGCTTCAGGACGCGCTTGGTAAACCGCCAAATGGAATTGCCATTCGCTTGAAGGAAGTTTGCCTTCTTCATGTTTACCGTTATTATCTACGTAAACAATATCTTCATGGGCGAGTGAGTTCGTACGGTTTTCCTGTTGGTGTGATGAGCATACCGTCTTTATAACGTACGCTCACATTGCCTGCTGTGCCTTGGTTTAAAACCAAGACGAGTCATTTCTAAACAGGTATGAATAATTTTTTCGGAAAGTTCTAGTCGGTTCATTTGATTCACCTTTTTATTGTAAGATTGGTAAAATTTCTAAGATTTGTGACCGCTTGTAGGGTTATTCCACAGGCAACGCCTTTCTTAATAATCACATTGCCATATTTGGCAGTTTCTCCTGTGATTACGACGGCATAAGTTTTTAGCACGCTCATAAAAAGCAAAGCGTTCGACGCGTTCTACTTTTGGTGCGGTACCGTTAATTTTTGATAGCTTCTAAACAACGAGCTTCTACGCTGGATCTCAGGCTATCGCCTTCACCGCTTGCATCATTGCTAATGGCGCTTCAACGTATTGGTCGAATTCAAACAGCGGGTAATGCCAAGCAATAAAGTTGAGATGTCAACACCATCAGCACGAATTACTTTGTGATGTAATTGATGCGCTGGAAAGTGAGCATCAGAAAGGACCAATTCGTCGCCATGTCCCATTTCTGCTAAAGTTTTTAGTAATTCTGGGAAATCGCGGGGTGGATGCCTTTTAACATAGGGTGTCTCCTTTTATTATTTATCCGTAATATTGGCTGTTTTCTGAGGGCTCAACTCTTGTCACACTTGGTTTCATTGCCTGTTGTGCGGCTAATGGTGAGTCAAATTGCCCTGCGCCGAAGAAAGTAAACATCGCTGCTCCTAAAACCGTGGTTTCAGGGAAATCCACCACATCAATTGGGCAGTTAAGCACATCGGCACGAATTTGATTCCATAAAGCATTTTTAGAACCCCCACCTACGCAAATCAGGCTTTCAGCATTGAAGTTACCGACTTTTTGTAAAAGTTCTAGCCCGTTTTTCAAGCGGTGAGCCATGTACTCTAAGCCTGCGCGATAGATTTCTCCGCGTTGAGTATGCATAGATAGCCCAACAATAGAACCCATTTGTTCGGTTGTTCCATCAAAATTGCCAATCAATTTCACGCCATTTGCGCCGGCTGGAATTGCTTTCGCTTCTTCTATCATGGTACGGTAATAGGCATCCGTGCCTGCAACGTCGGCAAAGAAACGTTTGCCGAGCCATTCCATAATGCCAGATGCAACCCATTGCACACCCGGGTTGAAATAGCCTGCTTGGCTATCAAATTCAATGGTTAATCCATGTTGAGCAAATTGCCATTCAGGTTTAGCTTGTTGGGTGCGGGCCATTAAGATTTCCCAAGTACCAGAGCTTAAAACAGGTTGGTTGTAATCCGCACCTGAGCCAAAAATCGCAAATTGGGTGTCGTGTCCGCAAGAAATAACAGGGATGTCTGCATTTTAAGCCAAGTTCTGCGGCTAATTCTGCTTTTTAATCCGCCAATCACTTCGCCTGCACTTTTCATCGGCGGGAAATGTTGTTTGGTTAAACCGAGCAGTGTTAAAACTTCACTATCCCAATCGTCCTGTTCAATGTTGGTCATCATCGATGTGCCAGCCATTGTACGGTCGGTACTGAATGCCCGTTAGGCGATACGTGAGGATGGAAGAAATAAACATAAAAGCTTGAAGCTTTAGCATAAATTTCTGGCTGATGTTGTTTTGAGCCAAAGTAATTTGAATAATGTGTTAAAGCTGTAATGTCCCTACGCCGTTGCGTTGATAAAGTTTTTCCACGTCAATATAGTTGGCGAGGTTGTTCATAATTGGCAAGGTACGTGGACATTTCCAGGAGATAATCGGGTAGAGCTGATTGCCATCTTTATCAAATAAAGCGCCATCTACGCCAAAGGTAGTCACGGAAATACTGACAATGTCCTGACGTTGTTCGTCAGATAATTCAGCTAAAGTTTTTTTAGCACAACAGAGAAGTTTTCCCCAAATTTCGTCAATATCCCAAATATGGAATTCTGCGCTTTCTGCGCCTGTTTGAGTGTTATTAGGTAGATGGTGGGCACTTAAAATTTTACCTGCATCATTGATGGCAATGGTGCGAAGATTGGATTGCGCCACAATCGAAGATAAATGCGATTGCCATGGCTATCTCCTAAAGTTTGAAAGGGATGCTACTTACCCCACTCTTTGAGTGTCGAGGAAGAGAGGAGATGTGGCGGAAGAAAATTCAACCTCATCGTTTAAGTAGCATCTTTTCAAATCTCCCCAAACCCCTCTTTTTTAAAGAGGGGCTTATTGAGGAAATTTGCAATTTATACGCAAATTCTTACCGCTTGCGTATTATTTATAAAGTGGGCCAAAGTTTTCACAAGCGCGATAATCTTGACCTTCTTTGTCTTGACCAAACATGTTCCATGCACTTGGACGGAAGATATCTTTTTCTTCTACGTTATGCATATTAACTGGAATACGAAGCATAGAAGCTAAGGTAATCAAGTCTGCACCAACGTGTCCGTAAGTTGCTACACAGTGGTTTGCACCCCAGTTTGCCATGACAGAATACACATCTTTGAATGCACCTTTACCATTTAGGCGAGGCACGAACCAAGTAGTTGGCCAAGTTTCATTGGTACGTTTATTTAAGATGTCGTGTACATTTTCAGGTAACTCGATTGACCAACCTTCTGCAATTTGAAGAACAGGGCCTACACCTTTAACAAAGTTAATGCGGTGCATGGTAAATGGCATACCACCTTTGGTGAGGTATTGAGAAGATAAACCGCCCCCACGGAAGTATTCATACACAGCAGGACACCAACGTGTATTTTCTAAACAACGTTTACCGTCTTCTTCGGTCACTTCCCATGCTGGTTTGATAACAGGGTTACCATCTTTATCTTTGTGTTGACCAGTACCATCTAATGCCGCAGAACCAGAGTTGATTAAGTGAATGAAACCATTTTCTGGACGCCAGCCGGTTACACGTTCTACTGAGTCTTCACTCCAGTAAGTACGCACGTCAGCAAAGATTTGAGCTTGACCGGTTAAAAGGTTACCGAACAACATATTTACTGCGTTTAAGCTGTCATTTTCAGTTGCAAGAATGTATGGAGGACGTACACCATTCCAGTCGTAAGTTGAGTTCAACATCGCTTCCATAAAGTCGCCATTTGGACGATGGTCTGTCCAATGACGTTGACCTTGGAAACCTGCTGCAATCGCATTGTGACCTAATGCTTCTTCGCCAAAGTTAAGTTCAGCAAGTTTTGGATTGCCTACCATTAAATCGCGCGCGATGATGGTCATTTTGACTAAAGTTTTACGTAACTCTGCTCTTTTCTTCGGCATTCATTTGATTTTTCTGGTGCGTTTACATCAACACCGTCAATGCAGTATTCGTTAGCCCATTTAAGTGCAAGTTCGTATTCTTCATGGTCGTAAATGCCACGGTCAATACGGCGGGTGATTTCAGACATGTCCACATATTCGTTGCGCATGCCTAAGTATTCTTGGAAGAATGGTTGGTTTACGATTGAGCCTGCAATACCCATCGAAACAGAACCAATTGAAAGATAAGATTTACCACGTAAAGTTGCCACAGCTAAAGCTGCACGAGCAAAGCGTAAGAGTTTTTCACGCACATCAGCTGGGATAGATTGATCATCAGCTTCTTGTACTTCGTGGCTATAAATTGAGAAAGCCGGTAAACCAAGTTGGTTATGGCCAGCAAGTGCTGCTGCTAAATAAACTGCGCCTGGGCGTTCTGTACCGTTAAAGCCCCAAATCGCTTTTGGCGTATGAGGGTCCATATCAATTGTTTCAGAACCGTAGCACCAGCAAGGGGTTACAGTAATTACCGCGCCTACGTTTTCACGTTTAAATTTTTCAGCACAAGCAGCAGATTCTGCTACACCACCGATACAAGTATCGGCAATCACGCATTCCACGAAATCTCCATTAGTATGGCGGATTTCGCTGCTGATTAAATTTGCCACGGCTTTAGCCATGTTCATCGTTTGATCTTCGAGCGATTCACGCACCCCTAAACGGCGACCGTCAATGGTTGGGCGGATACCAATTTTACTGGAGTTGATTTGAGAGTTGTCATAAAAATTTCTCCTGATTGGTGTTAAAAATAACTTCGTTGAGAGTTATTATTCACAATAAGAAAAATTTTTGAATTAAAACGCCGTTTTGTGTTTGGATTTGTGAAACAGATCACAAATTTGACCGCTTGTAAGGGAAAAATGCGAAAAACTAAATGCCCGTTTTGGAATAGATACAACCAAAACGGGCATTTGTGTTTTTATAGGATATTTTGAGTTACCAAATGATGTTTGTGTGAGATTGGTATTTGTCTAAAAGTGCACTTTCCATCGGTAAATCGGTAAACAAAGCATCCACTTCTGCTAAATCACATAGTTTAAAGACATCTTTGCGTTCAATTTTAGAATGGTCGGCGACGAGAAATTTTTGTTTGCTCATCGACAACATTTTGCGTTTAAAAGAGAGGTTAATTTGATTGGATTCCCAAATGGCACCTTCAAAAAAATACCCGTGCAGGAAAAAATTGCCATATCAATATGGAGTCGAGAAAAAGATGCTCCGCAAATGGGGCCATAAAAAGCATCAAACTTTTTCTGAATAAATGCCTCCCGTTGCAATGGTTTCGATATGTGGTTTGTGCGCGAGGGTGTGAATAATGCGCATCGAACTGGTAATCACTTTACATGGTACATTCGGTAAACGTTGTGCAATATTCCAAGCCGTTGAGCTGGCATCAAGCACTAAAACGGCATCTTCAAAAACCTTTTCACGAATGAGTTCAGCAATATGTTTTTTGCCATCGTGATGAGATTTTCTTCGAGTAGAAAAATGATTGCCCGATATTCTGATTTTGCAAGCTCATTGCGCCACCATGGGTACGGTAGAGTTTATTCTGCTCAGCCAGTTTATTTAAATCACGGCGAATGGTTTCAATCGACACGCCTAAATTTTCGGCTAGCTCCATTGAGCCTGCTTCCTCAAATTCATTTAAATAGCGCAAAATTAAGGCATGTCGTTTTTTTCCATATGGTTTCCTACTGTTCATTACATAATGGTAAGTTTTGCCAAAAAATCTGACCGCTTGTCGAGCGGCAAAACGTAAATTTGGGAACGCGATCACAAAATAGTAATAATATAGCTGCACACGGCGATTAAGGTGTGCGTGGGAACTTCATTTGGGCTTGTCAGTCTTATCATGCAGTTTTTTTCATTGAGCATTATGTTGCTGATAATGCTTGCATACTCTATTTCAACCCTACATAAGGAATTTAAAATGAAAACATTCAAATCTCTTCTTGCTTTTAGGCATGGCAGTCGCATTTTCATCTTCTGCATTTGCGCAAACAACTGATGCCGTGGGTGCATTAAAAGAATCTGCGAAAACAACAATTAACAACGAAATTTCAAGCCAAAAAGCGAGTGCAACCTCTGCAGTTAATAGTAAAGTGAACAGCGTGAAAGAAAATGTCAGCGCAGTGAAAACCGCAGGAACAGAAAAAGTGGCGGCAGCACAAGCGAACGTCACTGAAAAAGCGAGCGCGGCAAAAGCACAAGTGACTGACAAAGTGACAGCAACTAAAGCTCAAGCGACAGAAAAAGTAGCGGCAACTAAAGCGCAAGCAGCTGAAAAAGTAACTGCAACCAAAGCGACAGCAGCGCAAAAAGCAGAAAATGCAACGACTAAAGTAAAAGCATCTTCTAAAGTGAATATCAATAAAGCAGATGAAAAAACCTTACAATCATTAAGCGGTATTGGTGAAGCGAAAGCAAAAAGCAATCGTAGAATATCGTAATAAAGTGGGCAAAAATTAAATCGGCAGAAGAGTTATCTAAAATCTCAGGTATCGGCGATGCGACGGTTGAAAAAATTGCGCCATATTTAACTTTCTAAGTTAAAAACGAGATAAAGCCTCCCAAGCGGTTCATTTTTCGCAGAAATTCGGTATTGTGTAGCAGTTGCAGAAAGGTTTAACCGATTGAAAACCTTAAAATTCCTATTGAAATTTTAACTCAATAGGGATGTAGTGATCAGCTAATTCAACAGTCCCCGATAGGTTGTTTTTGTTAAAACAGGTGGAAAACCTTGATTGTAACGATGTGGGCGAACAAAATTGTAATACATCAAATAAACTCTCACATCGTCCATCGCTTGCCCCAAGGTTTTAAAGCTGCGAAACCAACGCTCCATTGGGGCATTATCCCAACAGTTACCTCGGCGACTCATACTTTGGGATAAAGCACTTCAGCATTAATCCAATTCACCCAAGTGTTTTCCAATAATGGAATTAAGGGGGTGCTATCTTCAACTACGGTATTTAAGGCAGATAATACCTCTTCTAAAGACGAAGGTTGTTCTTGTATATAACTTAATAGCCAAAAAGTCAAGTTCAGATAAGCGTTGTTGCAGAATATTAAAATCGCTATCCCGCCATATAACAGCTTGTATAGGGTTTTCATCAAATTGTTTAAAAATCGCTTGATAAAAAAATCGACTTCATAGCTTTTTAAATAGGCTGCATCAGATAGCTGCATTACGCTATGCTTATTCCACTCAAATTTTTTTCAGGTACTTTTGCTAAAGAAACTTCTGCAAGTAATTGTGTATTTTCAAAATCCATCAATGCCAGTATATTGGCATCAAAACGCTCTTTTCTTGGCAAAATAAGAGAAATTCTCCAGCAATATCTTGAAAATAAGGCGAATGTGATTTTCCCTGTTAATACAAACGTTTCTTTTGTCTGAGACCAACTCTCAGCAGAAACGTGTTTAGGGGCTTCAACAAAAACAACGGTCAATAAAAACCAAAGATGTTATTTCGAACTAAGCGAGCATAAACAGCGAGGCGATTCGAGCATAACCATTTAGAGGTTGAGCATGAGCCAATCGAACGGCTGTGGCAAGTGCTTTTTGTGTTTCAATAAGCGAAGGTTTAGGCTGCATAGGATATTACCTCTTTTTGAGCATATTTTTGCTGTAGTTGTGCAATATGTTCAACTTCAGCATAAAGTTCTGCAAATGGAGGGAAGTTGAAATCACGCTCTAATAATGTTGGCGGAATGACGGGTAGTCGTTGATAGGCATATTCTAATAAATCCCACACAGTACCTTTTACTGCCTCACCGTGCGTATCAATTAATAGCTCGGGTAAATGGCGATATGCCCCTTTTATTTTATTAAATGATTCTCCTTCTAAATCCTCCACAACTTGTGCCGCAGAATGTTCTTCATCGTGCCCTGCAATATGAATGTAATTAACACGTTTTACATCTACTTGATCTAAAAAAACATAGGGATCAAGTAAACCGTGATTGACGCCATTTACATAAATATTATTTACATCTAAATGAATACCACAATCCGCTTCTTGTGCAATAGCATTTAAAAATTCTACTTCATTCATTGTGCTGGTGGGAGAGTGTAAATAATAAGAGGTATTTTCTAATGAAATTTGTAATTCTAAAAAAATCTTGCACATAGCGGATTCTCTGTGCTACGTGTTTTACAGCTTCTTCTGTAAATGGCATAGGTAATAAATCATATAAATGCCCTTCACATTCACAATAACTCAAATGTTCAGAAAAATGTCGAATTATATTGAGTCATTAATGCTTTAGTATTTTTTTAATAACTCGCGATCAAGAGGTGCTTGCCCGCCTAATGAAAGTGATAGTCCGTGTACCGCAAGTGGATATTTTTCCGCTGCCTGATCAAATTTATAACGAGCAGCCCCCATTTTTACCCAATTTTCTGGAGCAACTTCCATAAACTGAATCGCATTATTTGATGATAAATTCAAAAAAATCATCTGCTAAGTCTCGACGATACCCTAATCCTGCACCTTGTAACATAATTATTTACTCCTTTTAATACAACACTGGCGTAAATTTACACCAGTGTTATGTATGCATCTAGATTTAAATACGATTATTTAGAACCGCATTTACCTTCACCACATTTACCTTCTGCAGCTTTTTGGTTTGCTCGCACCGCATTTACCTTCTGCGGCTTTCGTTTCATTTGCGCCACATTTGCCTTCTCCGCATTTACCTTCTGCAGCTTTTTGTTTTCACACATTTATCACCTACACAAGGTGTTGCAGCATCTGTACTGCTTGATTTTTGACTCAGCATGTGCAACAGTAGCTACTGTCATCGTTAATGCTCCAGCTAATGCGGCTAAAGTGGATAATTTTTCATTTAAGTCTCCTAGAGTTTGATATTGAATATATAGTTAGAGGAATTTCAACCAGCTTTTTAGTTGGATAAACCTTCTTAATAAGCGTGTCTAAAGAGAGTTTCCCTGCTCCCTGCGTAATTAAGATTAATAAAAGTTACCACATAAATTAAAGGTAATTTATAACCGTTATCACAAACGTTATAACCTGAATCAGCGTGAATACTATACCACGCAACAGAGATTAAAATCGTTAAACCTAATGCACTAAAACGAGTTAGTACCCCGAATATTAGCAAGAAGGGGAGAATTAATTCTGACCCCATTGCAACGTGCCAATTAATATCAGCAGGAATAAGATTAAACGGAAAAAGGAAAAACGATCTTGTATTTCAGTAAACCAATTTTTGACCATTCCATTTTTCTAACCCTGCCTCTAAAAACTCCCACGCAAGAAAAAGCGTAAAATCAATAAACTCACGCTGCTGCTGATACCTTGCATCTTACAATCTTTCATCTTTTTTTCCTCTTATTGACTACCTATTTTATGAAATTATTTAGTTCATTGTGCTAGGAAATGTTTCCCAGTTATTCTATTAGTCGGAGATAGCCTTTTTCTTACACTTTTTCAAAAATTGAAAATATTATTTTTGTAAAAAAATGCAGATAACTTAAGGGCAAAGATTCTAATAATCTTCGCCCTTTTATCTTTTACTAATTAATGTAGTAATCAGCTAATTCAACAGTCCCCGATAGGTTGTTTCTGTTAAAACAGGCGGCAAACCTTGATTGTAACGATGTGGGCTAACAAAATTGTAATACATCACATAAGCTCTCACATCGTCCATCGCTTGCCCCAAGGTTAGATAGTCGCCCTCTTGCATCCATTCATATTTAAAAGGGAACCAACGCTCCATTGGGGCATTATCCCAACAGTTACCTTGGCGACTCATACTTTGGGTTACCTGAATGAAGGTTGGGAGGAATAGCTACACTTTGAGTTTGAAAAAATGGAAAATTTATGCGGTAAATTAGTCAATTTTCGGACTTTGTGCAACTCTACATAATACCGCAGAAATTTGCAAAGTTTCTGTTAAATTTGACCGCTTTTTACATTTTGGCATTGAGTTTTTATTTTTAAGCCTCATATCAGCTCAGTCTTTCAACTAATACAACAAAAAGGAACATAAAATGGCATTAGATTTCAATGCAGTAGCATTAGACAGCGTAGAAGCAAAAGGTGGCTACGGAATTGGTTTACAAATTGGTCAGCAATTAGCTGGCAGCGGTATGGAGGTTGAAGCGGAAGCGGTTGCACGCGGTATTTTTGATGTGTTAAACAACAACCCACCAGCAATCGACATTAACGAAGTGACTAAAAGCATTACAAGAGTTAGGTCAACGTGCAGAAGCAGCACAAGCAGAAGCATTCAAAGCATTAGAAGCAGAAAACCAAGCTTTCTTGAAGAAAATAAAAAAACAGCAGGCGTTGTCGTGACGGACTCTGGTCTTCAATATGAGATCTTAACCGAAGGTAACGGCGCAAAACCAACCGCAGAAAGCACGGTGCGTGTACACTACACAGGTTCTTTAATTGACGGTACTGTATTTGATAGCTCAGTAAAACGTGGCACGCCGGCAGAATTTCCAGTCGGTGGTGTGATTAAAGGTTGGACTGAAGCGTTACAACTAATGCCAGTAGGTTCAAAATGGCGCTTAACCATTCCACACAATCTGGCTTACGGTGAACGCGGTGCGGGCGCATCAATCCCTCCATTTGCAACATTAGTGTTTGAAGTGGAATTATTAGATATCCTGTAATCTAAATAGTTTACCTACAAGCGGTTATCTTTCTTGAGATTTAGCAAAATCTTTTGAAAAATAACCGCTTGTTGTTTTTCTCTCATTGACAATTTTTTTGGCTTGTCGTTAAAAATCCCAACGTCTTTTGACAATTCGTATATCGCAAGTTTGTGTATAGGAAGTGAGCAAATCCAATTGACTTTTCTCAACTCAATTCTATTTTTTTCATCGTTATACCCGCTTGCCTTTTTATCTTCGCTTAGGACTTAAGGAATGTTAGAAATTTGCAACAATTCAAACAAAATTATTTAATTAAATTTTGGAACCCAACAGCGGCAGTTATTGCAGCAGGGATTTTATCGGCATATTACTTTGGCTTAACGGGCACTTATTGGGCAGTTACTGGTGAATTCACCCGCTGGGGTGGCGAAATTTTGCAATCGCTTGGTGTGAATACTGAAGAATGGGGCTACTACAAAATTATCAGCTTAGAGGGCACTATTTTCTCTCGGATTGATGGCTTGATGATTTTAGGCATGTTTTGCGGGCTGTATCGCAGCAGCCTTATGGGCAAATAACATCGGTATTCGCATGCCACAAAACCGTATTCGTATTGTGCAAGCGCTTGTAGGGCGGAGCATTAGCTGGTTTTGGAGCACGTTTAGCGATGGGCTGTAACCTTGCTTCACTCTTTACTGGGATTCCTCAATTCTCATTACATGCGTGGTTTTTTACCATCACAACCGCTATCGGCTCATATGCTGGGGTGAAATTCACTTTGCTCTCAATGTTTCGCCCTCCGCTTAAATTGAAAAAAGGCGCGGGGCAAGTCAAACAAAGTGACCCAAACCAAGCGAAACGCCGCTTCGAATTGGCATGGTGATTTTTCTTTGCATGGGCAATCGCTTCAATTTATGTGATGCAAGCGGTCAGTATTAAGCTCGGTTTTGCTATGTTGTGCAGGCTTGGTTTTGGTTTATTGATTGAACGTGCACAAATTTGTTTTACTAGCTTTCCGTGATCTTTGGGCAGCCGGTCGTGCTTATATGGGCAAAGCGATTATTTACGGCATGCTTATCGGCACTCTCTGCGTGTTCAGCTACATTCAACTCGGCATGAATCCGAAAAATTATGTGGGCAGGCCCAAATGCGATCATCGGTGGTTTATTATTCGGCTTTGGTATTGTGTTAGCTGGCGGTTGTGAAACAGGTTGGATGTACCGCGCGATGGAAGGACAAGTTCACTTTATGTGGGTAGGTGTTGGCAACGTGGTGGGCTCAACCTTACTGGCATATTGGTGGGATGATTTAGCCCCAGTTTTAGCGCTCGATTATGAAAAAATCAACTTACTCAAATCATTTGGCCCAATTAGCGGCTTGCTTATCAACTACGGCTTAATGATTGCCTGCCTAGTGTTCATCGTATGGTGGGAAAAACGTTTCATTCAAAAAGCAAAAGCCCGTTTAGCCACGGCATAATTTAACAATAGAAGGAGTTAACTATGGCATTTATCGTCATTGAGAAAAAAAGACAAAGACCCAAGTGAAATTACCCCAACTTACACGTTGGATATGGCTAGCGAGCCTTGTCCTTACCCAGCAATTGCTACCCTTGAAACGATGCCGACTTTAAAAATCGGGCGAAATTTTAGAAGTGTTGAGCGACTGCGCCCAATCAATTAACAACATTCCTGTGGATGCTAAAAATCACGGCTACACCTTATTAAGCGTAGAACAAGATGGCACCATTTTGCGTTATTTAATCCAAAAAATAACCGCTTGTAAAAACGAAAAGCCGCCTATTGATTGAAAGTAGGCGGCTTTTTCGTATTGAATGAAAGAAAGGCGATTTTTCTTCAAGCGGTCAATTTCTCTTGAGGTTTTACAACTAAATTTCCTTTATACTTAGCACTTTTTCATTGCTAAAGAATTATGAAAACCGCTGATTTTCCTCTTGCCCAATCCTTTTCTGAATCTCCGTTTGCCGCAGCCGTTTTTAGACTGGTTTTGCGCAATATGGGCGCAAGCATTTACCGTGGCAACAGCAGAAAACACTGTATAAAGTATGGCTTTTCAGAGTGATGTTGCAACAAAGCGCAAGTGGCAACGGTGATTCCCTATTTTGAACGTTTTATCGCACGTTTTCCAACGGTGGTCGATTTAGCCAATGCCGAGTTAGATGAAGTGCTACATTTATGGACGGGCTTGGGCTACTACGCGCGAGCACGTAATTTGCATAAGGCAGCACAACAAATTCGAGATCGTTTTAACGGTGAATTTCAACAACATTTCGCGATGTGCTGGCACTTTCTGGTGTTGGGAGAAGTACGGCGGGCGCAGTGCTTTCTTCTGTGTTAAATGCCCTTATCCTATTTTTAGATGGCAATGTGAAGCGAGTGCTTTCACGCTATTTTGCTGTTGCCGGTTGGGCTGGCGAAAAGACGGTGGAAAATCGTTTATGGACGTTAAGTGCGCAAGTCACCCCGAATAGCCAAACGAGGATTTTTAATCAGGCAATGATGGATTTAGGGGCCATGATTTGCACTAGAAGTAAGCCAAAATGCACCCTTTGCCCGCTAGAAAACCAGTGTGAAGCGAATCGTTTAAACGCATGGGCAGATTATCCTGCGAAAAAACCCAAAAAGGTGATACCAGAAAAACAAACCTACTTTTTGATTGTCAAAGCAGGCAACCGAATTTTTGCTAGAACGCCGTGAAGCAACAGGCTTGTGGGGCGGTTTGTATGTCTTTCCACAATTTGAAACTTTAGCGGAACTCAAGCGGGCTGTTTCTAGCGAAAATTTACCAAAATTGCAGACGTTAAATGCATTTCGACACACGTTTACGCATTTTCATTTAGATATTACGCCTATTTTATATGAACTGGATTGGCAAAAAATTGACGAAACTTTACCGCTTGCAGGCTTAGAAAAGCAGGGTTTTTCGGCGAATTAGTATCTTCAAAGGCTAATTATTGGTATGATCTGAACAATGCCAATCAGATAGGGTTAGCGACCCCAGTTAAGCGCATATTAGACGAATTTACACGCACTTTAACTTTAAGTGAGCAGAAAAAGGATTAAACATGGCACGCACCGTATTTTGTGAATATTTAAAAACAAGAAGCAGAAGGCTTAGATTTTTCAATTATACCCAGGGCGAATTGGGTAAACGCATTTTCGACTCTATTAGCAAACAAGCATGGGGAGAATGGATTAAAAAGCAAAACCATGTTAGTGAATGAGAAAAAATTAAATATGATGAATCCAGAGCATCGTAAATTATTAGAATCAGAAATGGTTAACTTCTTATTCGAAGGAAAAGAAGTCGTAATTGATAGCTATAAACCGGTTGAATAAAGATTGTCCGATGAAAAAGTATGCAAAATATCTCTCTTTATTGTTAATTATTCCGTTTTTAGCTTCTTGTTCTAGTAGTGGCAAAAAAGGTACCAAAACGTACCACCGGCAAAAACACGTAGTTACGACACCAAAGATACTAACGGCTTAGATATTCTGACCGGACAGTTTTCTCATAATATTGATGATATTTGGGGAAAGCAATGAGTTATTGGTGGCAAGTAAAAAGGATTACGTAAAAATATACTGACCAATTCTACACGCGTAGCCATATCTCTTTGAAGAGGGGCGATTACCATTGAAACGCTTGCCGACCAAAAACCGCTTGCGTAATGCAAATCATTCATACCTTATTGATGGGTTCTGACCCGAAAGGGATTGACTTGTTTTGCTTCTGGCGATACCCCAATCAGCCAAAAATCCATTCTTGCGTGGACAGGTACAAGATCAATTTGGTCGAGATATTACTAACATTGCGGTGGCGAACGATTTTGCAACGTATCTTTTGCAGAATGCACAAACTCGTCGCTTAAAAAATGGGCGTACTGCGACCTATGTGAACATCAAAATGGTAGCGGGACATATTGAGGTGCGTGACGTCAATATTTACCATTAGTGCGTAAAATGTCAAAAACGTTATGGTATTGAACCTGCGTTGATTTTAGGGATTATGGAAGTCGAATCCGCGTTCAACCCGTATGCGGTGAGTTATGCCAACGCCATCGGTTTTAATGCAGGTGGTGCCACGTACAGCCGGTCGTGATATTTTCGCGCGTAAAGGATTGGGCGGTCAGCCTGATCGCGAGTATCTTTACCACCCAGAAAGTAACATTGATGCAGGAACGATGTATCTCACCATTTTACGTGATGAATACCTAGACGGCATTTCTGATCCGGTTTCTAAACGTTATGCGATGATTTCTGCTTATAACAGTGGAGCTGGCGCAGTGTTGAAAGTCTTTGATTATGATAAATACTCCGCAATCGACCGCATTAACGATCTTTCACCAGATGCAGTGTATCGCATTCTCACCACCGCGCACCCATCTGCGCAGGCGCGAAACTACTTAAATAAAGTATCAAAAGCGCGTGAGAAATACGTAAGCATTCGTTAATTTTTCATAAGGGCAGGGAAACCTGCCTTTTTCATACCCGCACATAGCCGCCCGTCACTGATTTCACCACGCCCAGTAATTCTAAATTCAACATTTCGACTAATAACATAGAAACCTCTAAATTACAGGCTTTGGCAATATCATCAATCGCTATTGGTTCAAGCCCAATCTGTTGGAAAATTTGCTGCTGACAAGCGGTCATTTCTGGCAAATTTTTTGCAATTGGTGGTGTGACGCTTTTTGCAGATTTTGGCAGAAAATCGACCGCTTGTTCACGCTCAAACAACGTAGGCTGTACAGATGGAAACGGCTGAAGTTGGTATTGTATCGCTTTGCAAAATATCTTCAATCGATTCAGTCAGTAGTGCCCCTTCTCGAATCAACTTATGGCAACCGGCAGAATAGGGATTTTGCGCAGTGTTTGGTAGGGCAAACACCTCTCGACCTTGCTCTAGCGCGTAGCGTGCCGTAATCAGCGAACCGCTATTGATAGTGGCTTCTACCACTAAAGTGCCAAGCGAAAGCCCGCTGATAATACGATTACGGCGCGGAAAATTTTCCGCCACAGGCGGCTGGTTGGGAAAGAATTCTGACACTAATGCCCCTCCACAATCAATAATTTGCTCGGCGAGTTTTTTATGACGAGCAGGATAAACTTGATTCAAGCCAGAACCCAATACGGCAATCGTCACCCCATTTTCTGCGACAGCGCGTTGGTGACAAAATCCATCAATGCCAATCGCCAAACCGCTAGTTACCGCCAAGCCATTTTTCACTAATTCGGTCGTGAACGAACCAGCCCAGTATTCGCCATAGTGAGAGTAATCCCGACTGCCAACAATCGCAATTTGTGGCAGAGATAAACTTTCCACCGAGCCTTTAACAAATAGCACTGGCGGGGCGGTGTTAATTTGGCGGAGTAAAAAGGGTAAGTGTCATCAAATAAGGTCAGTATATGATGTTTAGGGTGCACTTCTTGCCAGTTGAGGGCGGTTTCAATCCAACGCATATCTGGCTGAAGCCAACGCTGAATTTGTTTTTCATTCCAGCCAATTTGTCGAAGTTGGGTTTTTATCAAATTGGCAGAATTCAGCAAAAATCGACTTCACTCATCAGACGTGCAATACGTTGTGCGCCAATTTGTGGCACTTTGAAGGAGTTTTAATAAAAGAGACTAAATGGTTCATAAGATGATAGACGCAGTAATGTTTCCTAATCATAAGAAAACCGCTAAAATAACCAATTAAATTATTAAAAATTTTTCGAGTGAGATCACAAAAAAATGGCGGTATTAGAGGTTGTATTATACCCAGATGAAAAATTAGCAACGGTGTGTGAACCTGTTGCAAAAGTCGATGCAGAATTAAATCAATTTATCGATGATATGTTTGAAACCATGTATGAACACGAAGGCATCGGGCTTGCTGCACCACAAGTAGGGTGCTAAATCGGGTGATTACGATTGATATTGAAGGCGATAAAACCAATCAAGTCGTGTTAATCAATCCAGAAATTTTAGAAAGCAGTGGTGAAACGGGTATTGAAGAAGGTTGTTTATCTATTCCGGGTCACAGAGCATTAGTGCCACGCAAAGAGAAAGTGAAAGTAAAAGCGCTTAATCGCCAAGGTGAAGAAGTGATTTACGATGCAGATGGTTTGTTTGCAATTTGTATTCAACATGAAATAGATCATCTCAATGGCGTGTTATTTGTTGATCATATCTCAGCCCTAAAACGCCAACGTATTAAAGAAAAATGCAAAAGCTCAAAAAGCAACTTGCGAGAGCAGCGAAGTAGTTTGCAAACTGACTCCGATAAACTGATAATACCCTCAAACTCTATCAATATAAGGAAAACGTATGATTATCGTAACTGGCGGCTTTGGGATGATTGGTAGCAACATCGTTAAAGCATTAAATGAACTAGGTCGTAAAGATATTTTTAGTGGTGGATAACCTCAAAAACGGGGAAAAAAATTCATCAATTTAGTTGATTTTAGATATTGCAGACTATTGCGATAAAGAAGATTTCATTGCTTTCAATTATTGCAGGGGGATGATTTTGGCGATATTGATGCGGTATTCCACGAAGGCGCGTGCTCAGCAACAACAGAATGGGATGGCAAATACTTAATGCACAATAATTATGAGTATTCTAAAGAGTTGTTGCATTTTGCTTAGATCGCCAAATTCCGTTCTTCTATGCATCAAGTGCGGCAACTTATGGCGGCCGTTCAGATAACTTTATTGAAAAACGTGAATTTGAAGGCCCACTGAATGCTTACAGTTACTCAAAATTCTTATTTGATGAATATGTGCGTAAAGTTTTACCAGAGGCAGATTCTCCAGTTTGTGGCTTTAAATACTTCAACGTTTATGGCCCTGCGTGAACAGCATAAAGGCTCAATGGCAAGCGTGGCATTCCACCTTAACAATCAAAATGTTAAAAAGGCGAAAAATCCAAAATTATTTGAAGGTTCAGAAGAGTTCTTGCGTGATTTTGTGTATGTGGAAGATGTTGCAAAAGTTAACATTTGGGCGTGGCAAATGGCATTTCTGGCATTTATAACCTTGGTACAGGTAAAGCTGAATCGTTCAAAGCTGTAGCAGAAGCGGTGATTAAATTCCATGGAAAAGGGGAAATTGAGACAATTCCATTCCCAGCGCATTTAAAATCTCGCTATCAAACCTTTACCCAAGCGGATTTAACAGCATTGCGTGCAGCGGGTTATCAAGGAACCTTTAAAAACGGTTGCAGAAGGTACCGCTGAGTATATGGCATGGTTAAATAGAGCTTAATCGTTTCGTTAATTAACAAGCGGTCTAATTTGTAAAAATTTTGCAAATTGATCTGCACCCCAAAAGTTAGACTAACCTTCTAACTGATTAAGGTGCAGATTTTTTTATGACTAAATACAATCAACTTTTCAAACAACAAGTTGTGAATTTCTATTTCGAACATCACGAAAACCTTGCTTTCACATTGAAGCATTTCAGCTTAGCGGCAAAAATCGTTAGATGTTGGATTGCACAATACAAATATTCAGGCACTAATAGATTAGCGGTATTACACCGTAAAAGACTTTACTCTCCTGAATTTAAACATAGTATCTTTCAATCTATCCTCTTTGGTATTGCTAGTAGTGGGACAATTAACTCGAATATATTTCATATAAAGGTGAACAAGGCAAAATTGCGCCGAACCTGTTACAACGGGATTTTAGTTAGTGCAAGAAATGCTGTTACAAGCGGTTAAAAAATTGCCGAGAAATGCGAATTTGATATTACATTCAGACCAAGGAATCCATTATCAAATGCCTAGCTATAAACGCCTATTAGCGAAAAATAGGATTTCTCAAAGTATGTCGCGAAAAGGGAATTGTTTGGATAATGCGGCAATGGAAAGCTTTTTTGGGCGAATGAAAACAGAGTGTTTTCACGGAAACTCGTTTACTAGCATTGATGAACTGGAAAAGGTTATCAATGATTATGTGCGGTACTATAATGAAGAACGAATCCAATTAAAATTAAAAGGACTGAGTCCGATACAATATCGAAAGCAGTCCTTTAAATAACAGTCTAACTTTTTGAGGGCAGATCAATTGTTAATGATGTAATAAAAATCTTACAAAAATAAGGATTAAAAATGTTTTTAATAGAGAAGAATTGAAAAATAAACATAAAGAAATATATTTTGAAGCAAATTTTGCTGAGATTGATTTTCATTCAATAAATTTTCTTAAATTGACCAAGAATGTTAGTGTTAAATATGATGGGTTTAATTTAATTAAAAATAATATTTATCATATGTTGGTAAATAATTTTAGTAAATATCAACCATTAACTTATCAATATTTAACTAAAGGAGAGTTTTTATGCTATTGATAGGAATCCTATTCCTGTAATAGGGATAGTACAAAGTTTGGGATTATTATCAATAATATGGCTTATTATATTAGTTATGATCCTTATTCTTATTCTATAAAAAGAAACTATAGGGCATTACTATATTCCCTATAGAATTACTAAATTCTTGGTTCTTTTATAGTGAAAATTGAGTTCTGTGGAGACGTATACGTCTGTTGAGAAAAACAAATCTTCCATCTCTTTTATTAAGGCCATTACATACTTTAATAAAGGGATTTGAAGATGAGTCTGGAAAAATCTTTTGCCTAAATACACGGAGTTTTTAGAGGAAAAGTTCAAACATTTATTTAGACAAAGTTACCAAGATGAAGTATTTAACGATAAAAGTATTTTGAGTTACGTTGTTTATTAGATACTAGAGCCAATGATGATTGAGTGAAAGTGGCTTTCAATTATTTGTGTCATCACATAATAATGAAAGAAATGTATATGTTATTCAAAATGCAGATGTATTTAGTATCAAAGCAATTAATAAATCCTGCAGAAGCAATAGATCACTATGCCGCACATATTTTTCAATAAACGAAGATGAGTTTGATTTTATGATATATGCGAAGGATTTTTAGTATGAGGAAGTGTTCTCAAAAAGTATGCTTTGCATAAAAGTAATCTGTATTAAAGCCTTAATATTCGGTGAACTTTAATAGGTCATTTTATCACCAATATACAATTTGAAACACCAGTGTACTTGCCAAGCGATACGATTTTACCAAGAAATTTGCAAATTTCATCTAGAATCATGCCGCTTGTATTTTTAATCAATAATGATGAACAAACATTACTAGAAAGTTATTTTTCAGCAAAACTCAACAACGCCTGGGCGATGGTTTCTATGAGCAACGTGGAGGTGCTTCAAAAAGTATGCTGTGTATAAATTAAACCGTATTAAAACCTTAAAAAACTAGGGCTTCTTTAATAGATCGTTTTATCACTAGCATACAATTTGTGTTAAAAACCACCAAAACAAAGAAAACAAAAGAATATGGGATTTGGTGGGAAAAAACGGGATTAAATGGGCGTGGATTATTGAAAACAGGGGCTTTGCGGTACAGATTTTTTTATGACTAAATACAATCAACTTTTCAAACAACAAGTCGTGAATTTCTATTTTCGAACATCACGAAAACCTTGCTTTCACATTGAAGTATTTCAGCTTAGCGACAAAAACAGTTAGATGTTGGATTGCACAATACAAATATTCAGGTCGATTAGCGGTATTACGCCACAAAAGACTTTACTCTCCTGAATTTAAACATAGTATCTTTCAATCCATTTTCTTTAGTATTGCTAGTAGTGGGACAATTAACTCGAAGCACTTTCTTCTATCATCGCCAATCCAAACCTGATAGAGATAGCACACTAAAAGCCCGATGCATAATGCTAAATGCGGTGATTTAAATACAGAATGTAGCTGATATTAGATCATCGGTTTACAAATAATGGCAGAATTCATATGAATGGAAACTCCTGACAGCAAAAAGTAAATTCCATCGGATACAATAAAGACGAACTGTTAGAGATTAAAACAATATTAGAAAATAGTATAAAAAGTAAGAAAAATTAGAGAAAAATAAATTTAGAGGTGGTTTAGATTCTGGACATAAGGAAAGAATCAGAATTGAGCAAGATGCTTTAGATAAAGTAAATATAATATTGAAGGAGTTAAAATAATATGAAAATATACGAAGAAATAATTAAAGATATATTGAGCGGCAAATTAGAATACAACTCCGAAGATTGGGGAGGGCAGTTAATGTTTTATTAGAAATCGAAAGCATAGATAATGATTATTCTATCGAACTATTGTCTTTATTATCTAACTCTCAAGAGTATATCTCAATAATATCAATAGCTTTTGTTTTAAAAATATTTCTGCTAGCTTTATACTAAAAAAACAAAACAAAAATTAAAGGAAAATGATAAAAATGCATGAGTAGAAAATGTATAAGAGCAAATGTTGATTTTATTCCAGTGTTTTGTCTATTGCTAGAAAATAAGAGTGATTATTTCTTTTATAATTCCTTTATTGAGTCGTTAGATGAATCAGAAAGTTCGGTGGCTATTAGTAATTTATTACTTTTTAGATGATTCCACGATAATTGGATTTCATAACGTTTCAGATTTCAACTTCAATCTGTTTTTAGAGAATCTAGATCCAGACTATGAAGAAAGTTATCTTTTAAAAAGCAATGAGAAGCCGATTTATTATAAAAAGTTACTTATTACATCTTATTATAAGTGGAATAAAAATAAAAAAATTACATTTATTCATTAACAGAGAGAAATTATGAACTTTTTGAATATATATATATGTTTAATTTCAAAAGCAAACTGTGTTGGTTTTTATTGGTCTTGAGGAGGTTGTTATTATACTAGGAAATATTTCTTCATTTGGAATAGAGGTTGATCTTAATAAGAAAGATAATATGTTAGTTCCTTTAAGATTATTTATAAAAAAATAACCCTATAGGAACGCTAGATGATTATACTTATGTTATAAGTTTTATTAATAATTTTATGTTTAAGTTGGAGCACTTATTTGAGTTGGACATTAATCTTAAAGAGTTTGATGAGTTAAATTTATTTAATTATATTCATTCTTTAGGGGAAGATTTGTATAGGTATAGACTGAAGTTAGGTGATTCTTTTGATGATTATTATATATATATTTATATGTATAATGATAAGACCTATTTAACATGGAAGATTGTTGATGCTCCATTCTTTACATATCATAAAAATCAAATAAATAGAGTTTTTCTTGTGAGATAAATATTCATGAGATTCAAGGAGTAGTTAAAGAGCTTAAATATTTAATAGGGTATGAATAAAATGAGTTTATTAAAGAAAGAAGATTTAAATAATTTATTTGATCAAGTTTATTATGATTTTAAAAAGATTGATATTTAAGAAGTCAACAATGAATAATTTTGACGATTATATTTATGAAAATACTAGCAACTTGGGTAAGTTATTAGGGTATTCCTATGCCCAACTGTGTATCACCTTTGGCATTAGTCATCAATTCGTGAAACAAGGGTGAGCGGATGAGCTACGGCTGTAATAAGGGAAATAGAAGATATGTTTAGGAAAAATCGGTTAAATTGAGAAAAGGAAAACGCCCTTATTGAGCTAAGGGCATTGATTTTTACTGCAGGTAAGATGATTTTTAGCTCTTTATGCAACTGCTACATAATACCGAAAAAAATTTTGCAAATTAGACCGCTTGTGTTTATGCGTGATCGATACCAAATGAGATCACTTCTTCAATACTTTTTGCTCCATAGGGCTAACATAATCAAGCGATCCACACCTAGTGCGACGCCTGAGCAATTTGGCAAGCCTGCGTTTAATGCTGCCAGAAAACGGCTATCGAGTTGTTGTTGTGGCAGCCCATTTTTCCCGTTCTAAATTATCAGCGTTAAATCGGCGCATTTGTTCTTGTGCATCACTTAATTCATGGAAGCCGTTAGCCAGTTCTAATCCTTGATAATAGAACTCAAAGCGCTCGGCAACACGGTGATCTTCTGAACTCACTTGTGCCAATGCCGCTTGAGTGGAAGGGAAGTGATAAACGGCTATTGGGCAAGCTTTTACCAATGTTTGGCTCTACGACTTCGCTAAAGAGAAATTGCAACAAGGTATCACGCATTTCATCATCTTCACATTGCAAGCCATGTTTACGCGCTTTTTCTACGAGCTGCGCTTTTAGTAGCAGAGAGCGGGTCGATACCAACATGGGTTTGGAAGACAAATTGATAACTAAAAAGATTCCGCTGGTGGGCAATCTAAAATTTGTTGCAGTAAATCGTCCACTTCATTGATTAAACGATACATATCAAAAATAAGGACGATACCACTCTAGCATCGTGAATTCAGGATTATGGCGATGGCCAGCCTCTTCATTACGGAAGACTTTGCACAACTGAAGATTGCCCCTGAACCTGCCGCTAATAAGCGTTTCATATGATATTCTGGGCTAGTCATCAGATGTAGCGTTTTTGCTTCACTAGCGAAAGGCGCTAAAAATTGTGTGCTGAAGGTGGAAAGATGAATATCGGTCACCGAAAATTCGCTTAAGACTGGTGTTTCAACTTCTAATACGCCACGATCGGTAAAAAATTGGCGAATTTGGCGCATAATTTCTGCGCGTTTAAGTAAGTTCTCGATAGAAGCGGTTGGCTTCCAATCAATTTGTGTTAAATCTAGTTGCATAATGAGTCTAAATGAAAAATGATGCGCTATCATGGCGCAACTATGCCTCTGTTCTCTATGTATCTCGGTAAAATTTGCAAATTCTAATGAAATCTAACCGCTTTTTGCTTTATTATGATGGGAAAGTTGCGAATCAAAGGAATTGGCTATGAAAACATCTTCTCTTATTATCACCGCGCTTGGTGTGGCTGTTAGTGCTAATGCGCTAGCTGAAGATACCAACTGGGTGGATAAACAACATCAAAATGTACAAAAATAAATTACATCATTGGTCAAATGGCATTAACGATTGGTTAGGCGAAACCGACCCAAATAAACCTGCAAAAGCATCATTACGTGTCATGGTGGACTCTGAGTGGGATAAACACAACGGATTTTCTGTGAAACCGCGTGTTCGGGGGAAAATTAAATTACCTGTGCTGAAAAAACGCCTTAGCGTGGTATTCGGTGATGAAGATATCGAGAACCGAGAAGGCGATAAAGGTCGTGTGGGTGGAAACTACCGAAATTTAGAGCGTGAGAAATATTACAATAGCAAAGAAGCTCGTAACGACAGCGCTTCGATCGGTTTACGTTGGTCTCGAGAAATTGCTAAATATGGGATTGAAAGCGATTTAGATGGCGGTATCCGTTCGCGTGGGGATATTTTTGGTCGTTTGCGTGTCAGTAAAAATTTGGGCATGGAACGATACATACAGCACCCGTCTAGAAAGCAAATTTATCGTTACGGGCATAAAAGTCAGCACTACTTGCGCACCAATTTAGAAAATAAATTCATTGATGGCGAAACCACCTTCATCATGAATCATAGCTATTTTTGAATATACAAACCGCAAGAAAGATGAGCGCCGTTATTGGGGAAATAGCCTTTATCGTCAACACGATCTTGGCAATATGAAAACCTTTAACTACGGGTTGTATGTTGGCGGGCGTTTGAGACCGTAATCACTCTAAACTGAATAGCTGAGGGCCATTTGTGACTTATCGTCAGCCGATTTATAAAGATTGGCTCTTTATTAAACCAGAAATCAGTTTCTACAACGATAGAGATAACGATTATAGTCATTACATTCGTACCTTTGTTCGAATTGAAGCGATTTTCTAATTCAGCAAAAAAATAGGGCGTGTATTTGATCTGACCCCCAAAATTTAGACTGTTATTTAAAGGACTGTTTTTCAATATTGTATCGGACTCAGTCCTTTTAATTTTAATTGGATTCGTTTTTCATTATAGTACCGCACATAATCATTGATAACCTTTTTAAGTTCATCAATACCAGTAAACGATTTTCCGTGAAAACACGCCGTTTTCATTCGCCCAAAAAAGCTTTCCATTGCCGCATTATCCAAACAATTTCCTTTTCGCGACATACTTTGAGAAATCCTATTTTTCGCTAATAGGCGTTTATAGCTAGGTATTTGATGATGGATTCCTTGGTCTGAATGTAATATCAAATTCGCATTTCTCGGTAATTTTTCCACTGCTTGTAACTTCGGTAATATCAGTCAGCCATTTCTCATTCGGTTTACTCGCGCTAAAATCCCGTTGTAACAGGTTCGGCGCAATTTTGCCTTGTTCACCTTTATATGAACTATATTTACGCAGTTTCTTCGTGCGAACTTGTAAACCCATTTCTGAATCAAGCGTTGTACGCGCTTATGGTTTACCCCCACTAGCTTCGCACTGACTCGCCGATAGCCATAATTAGGCTCTGTCTGCTTAATATCTCGAATTCGGGCTTTTAGTGTGCTATCTCTATCAGGTTTGGATTAGCGATGATAGAAGAAGGTACTTCGAGCTAATTTTCCCACTACTAGCAATACCAAAGAGAATAGATTGAAAGATACTATGTTTAAATTCAGGGGAGTAAAGTCTTTTGTGGCGTAATACCGCTAATCCATTAGTGCCTGAATATTTGTATTGTGCAATCCAACATCTAACGGTTTTACCGCTAAGTGGAATAGCACTCATTTTCAAACGAAAACGCAAAACAAATCGGAGTGGAAATTGCACAACGCATCGCGCATAACTGGGGTGGTGAGGTCATTTACATCCCTCGTAATTTGATTTTGTTACTCAATGAACGAGACATGAAAATTTTTAACGAGTTCAACGGACACAACCACCGTGAACTAGCTCGAAAAATATAACGTCTCTATGCAATGGATTTACGCTATCGTCAAACGCATCACCAAAGAAGAAATCGCTCAAACGGCAAGGGGATTTGTTTGAACCATAAAAATACTTGCATTAAATTAACTTTGAGGTTAAGATATTAACTCAAAGGTTAATTTCTTAACCTAAAAATAAATGCTTAGTTTATAAAAAGGCAAAGGAGCATTATGAAACTAACGAATTTTGGTAAATTTATAAAGAGGGGTATCGAGGGGTTCACAATATCTTACTAAAAACAAATGGCAGACGCTTTAGGGTTTTTAGTTCGGCATTTCTTTCATCTATGAAAATGGCAATAAACCAATCCTCAAGATATAGAACAAAAACTAATCAATAACTATATTTTTCTGATGAAGAAAAAGAGGAGTTATATCAATCTATTGATACAACAAGAAAAACAAAGTACGATAGAGATCCCTCAAAACTCTTTGGATCAGATGCTAGTTGGTGCGTTTTGTCGTAACTTTTAACGAGTTGGACGAAACAAGAAAACAAGAGTTATTGAACTTATTAAAAGGAGTGAAATAATGAGTTCTGTGTTTTTATCAAGAGGGATTTTTCAGTCCCAGCAAAAATCTAAAAACAAATTGATACAATAACCCAATTTATCTGAGCTGCCAACCCTAATAGGGTTAATGAGCATGGTGCAATAGATATTCTTGCTCTATTGGAATTTGGCTATCAAAAATATCATATACTTCCAGATAATGAAATGAAGGGGGCGCTTGGATTGACATTGCCGACAGGCGACATTCTCTTAAGACAAAGTGTTTATGATGGTGCATGTGATGGTAATGGAAGAGATCGATTTACTATTGCACACGAAATTGGGCATGGTGTATTACACAAAGAATATATTGGATTAGCTCGCCCAGTAGGAAGTAGTACTAAAATTTATTGTAATGCCGAATGGCAAGCAAATGAATTTGCAGGGAGGCTTTTGCTACCAGATAGTTACATAGAGCTTCACCCAAATGCTTCTGCAGGAGACATTGCAGAATTATTTGGCGTTAGTTATGAGGTGCTCAAACTAGAATAGCTAAATTTTAGGAAGTAAAAACCCAATCACAAACAAAGACTGGGTTTTAGGAAAATTTTGATATTGGCGTATCAAATTTGATATTGTTCTCCTTCACGCAATATCCGACAGCGGTATTACTTTAAAATGGAGCCTTTGGGGAAAGGTAGCCTATTTTAAGTTAAATACCTTGCTGTTGTCCACGAGTAAGTGAAGGCAATTTAACTTTAAAGGTAAAAAATATGCAACAGCATAAACCTGCACCTAAAGGATATCGATGGATTTGCGTACCTTATAGAAAGGTTCGTGGAAACTCTGGAAAAATCTTTATGCTAGTGATTATGGCTATAAAGCATGGTGTTTTTAGTCCGTACTTAGTCTCATCAAGGACTTTAAAAATAATTTTTAAAGTCATATTTCTTAAACTCCAGTTATCAACCAATCCTTGATAACTGGAGTTTTTTTATGCACATTTCCCCCATCACCAAAATTGTGATCCATTGCTCTGCCACTCAAAACGGCAAGCAACTTCGTACCGCTACCCAAACCGCCGCTCAACGCATTGACGACTGGCACAAACAACGTGGCTTTCAGCGTTTTAGCAGGGCAACTACAAAGCCTTTAACCCACACTTAAAACATATCGGCTACTACTTCATTATTGATACCGATGGCACCGTTGAAACCGGTCGTAAAGAAGGCGAAACCGGCGCACACGTTAAAGGGCATAACCTCAACAGCATCGGCATCTGCTTAGTCGGTGGCATTACCAAAGACAAACGCAATCACGGCGAATATACGGAAGCCCAATGGAAAGTCCTGCACCGTTTACTGCGTGAGCTTGAGGCTAAATATCCCAGCGCTCGCATTTGTGGACATCGTGATTTAAGCCCCGACCTCAATGGCGACGGCACAATCACGCCAAACGAATGGATTAAAGACTGCCCGTGCTTTGATGTGTGGAGCTGGCTAGATTCCGAGGAAGTCGTGAATGTTGAGCATTTATTTAAATACATCTCCTACCCCTCTTTACAAAAGAGGGGACAATAAACGGAGAAAATTTAAACCCTCCTCTTTAGAAAAACGGTGGGGAAGATTTGAAGGAGAACAAAATGAAAAACTAAGCAATAACGTGAAAATTAGCCGTGCAATCAATAAAGGTCGCACGGTTGCCCAATGGTTCTACTTACGCTGGAGTTACTAATGGCGCTCAAAGAATTGATTACTAATAACGATGGTCGCATTTCCACCACTGCCTTTATCCAATTTTTCAGGGCTTTATTGATGCTTTCAGTGCCATTCGAGCGCAACACCTATGAGAGCGAGAGAGTTATTAACCCTGATGCTTATGCTGATGCTAAATCATCAATGCTGAAGGAGCTAGAGCGCATCCAAAAAGGAGAGGTGGATTTTAAAAGCACAGCTAAAGACTTTAATATCATAAAATATGACTATCTTGACTTGCTTTATAATCATAACGCGGGCAATTTTGGCCGCATTTTGTTATCTGTTTATAAGGACAAATGATGACAAACAAACGGAGTGTACTATGTTTAAACTAAAGCACCACTACCGTTTATTGGGCGAAAGTGTCAATTTTTAAAAACATTTCGAAGCGGTTCTAAGCGCCAATGTTCCTAATGACAGCGAGGGCTGGACTATTGTCGACACCTTTGGTATTTTTATTTTAGTTCTGCGGTTTCTAACATTGCCAATAATGACTCAAATTGCGCAACGGATCTTAAATCTAACCAGAATTTTTGTTGAGCAAAGCGTCAATTATTGGATTTGGTAGTTGCTTAAATTGATTTTCCAGTGCCAATAAATCTGCTTTGAGAGTCTGCACTGATAGTCAGCGACACAGAAGGTAATCTCTCGCTCGGTAACGCGCTGCTACCAATTTGCGCAAGGCTGGGTTCGATTTGCAATTCATAGCGCGAATCTAACCGCTTGCAAAAGCACGGCACGCAACTGTCCCGCCTTTTCGCGTGAGCGTTTCAACAGATTGCGTTAAGAGCGCTAAGGTTGGCAAGGTTTGCGTTAATTTTTCTGGGGTGAGATAGCCTTGCAAGGTGGCTTCCAGCGCTGAAAGGATCACTTTATCACAGCGTAATACGCGTTTGAGCGGATGGGCTTGTAACTGGTCAATGAGTGCCTTTTTCCCTGACAATAATGCCCGCTGTGGGCCGCCTAAAAGTTTGTCGCCAGAAAAGGAAACTAAATCGACACCGGCTGCCACTTTCTCTTGAACCATTGGCTCTGCGGGTAAGCCAAGGGCTTGCATATCAGTGAGAGAGCCACTGCCCAAATCGCTGATAACAGGTAGCTGAATTCTTTTCCAAGTTCAACTAACTCAGCCTCACTAACGCTGCTGGTAAAAACCTTCAATATGATAATTACTGGTGTGCACTTTCATCAAAAAGGCAGTGTTTTCTGTGATTGCTTGGCGATAATCTTTCAGATGGGTGCGATTAGTAGTACCGACTTCTACCAAAGTACAGCCCGCTTGTTTCATAATGTCTGGAATACGAAATGCCCCGCCGATTTCTACCAGTTCTCCACGTGAAACAATCACTTCTTTACCAGCGGCAAAAGTCGCTAACATCAATAACACCGCGGCTGCATTGTATTTACCACGCAAGCAGCTTCAACTAACCCAACGCGTTGTCATTAAGGCACTAATATAATTATCGCGATGTGAACGGCTGCCTTGAGCTAAGTCGAACTCTAGCGCAACATTATGACGCATGGCATCGCTTTGCTGCTTACAATCGCTTTTTCAGACCATAAACTCCGCCCTAAATTTGTATGCAACATACAGTGCCGGTGAGGTTAAACACGGGGCGCATATTGGGTTGATGCGTTTGGTTTAAACGCTCATGCAGCGCCGCAAACAGGGTGGATTCATTGGCTAAATAGTCGGGCAGTTGGCGCTGTTGTTGAATGAAGCTGCGTGCTTCAGTTAATAACGCACGCAAGGTATCGACTACCGCAGTATGTGCAAATTGTTGTAAAAATTCGATCGCTTGCGGATGGCGGAGGAGTTTATCAATAGAAGGAACTTGGCGGAAAAAGAGATTGCATATTTAACTCATAAAAAGAAATTTTGGATAATTTTAATAAAATAAAGTACAATAGTGCCACATTTTTCCACGGAGGGCGTCATCTCCGGTGAGTGTAGGACTTCAAAATCCTGTTAGGACGCCAGCGTTCTTGGGTGGGTTCGACTCCATTCCCTCCGCCAAATTCCAAGCCTCGCATTATGCGGGGTTTTTATTTTCAAAATTGACCGATATAGGGGAAACATGACCCAATCTATCTCAGTATTATTACTGGCAGCACCTTAGGCGGTGCCGAATATGTTGCTGACCATCTCGAACATTGTTTAACCGAACAAAGGTTTTTCAAGTTTCTCTGTTTAATCAAGCTACATTAGCTGATATTCAAAAACCAATCTGCGTTAATTGTGGTCACGAGCACGCACGGTGCAGGCGAGTTACCAGAAAATATTCAACCCTTGTTTAATACCTTAGCGAATAGTGATGTCGATTTATCTGCGATGCGATTTGGTGTAGTTGGGTTGGGCAGCAGTGATTATGATACTTTCTGTGGCGCCGTTGTGATTGCTGAAAATGGGCTAAAAGCAAAAAGGCGCGCAGCAAGTTTGCGAATCAGAACGCATTGATGTGGTCAATAATTTTGACCATGATGCGACTGCAGAAGCTTGGCTGCCTAGTTTTTAGCAGGATTGAAATAAAATTAAAGGGGCGTGTTGTGCACGCCTTAATGTTTATAGCGGAAATAAGACCGGCACCAAGAACGTGGTAATGAGCATTGTCATAATCGTCATCGGTAAGCCCACTTTGAGGAAATCGCTGAAACGATAGTTACCAAGTGCGACCACCATCGTATTAACTGGCGAGAAGGGGGTCGCAAATGCAGCAGATGCCGCAATCGCCACCACCAGTACAAACGCGCTTGGTGATTGCCCTAATTGGCGGGCAACTTCGATCGCAAATGGTGCCATCAATACCGCAGTTGCGCCGTTAGAGATGAATAATCCAACCAACGCAGTTGCAGCAAATAACCCCATCAATACCCAATAAATGCTGATGTTTGCGCCACCGGTTAAGGCAACAAACTCTTGCACCATCATGGCGACCCCGCCCGTTTTTTGTAGCGCAATTGAAAACGGCATCATCCCGATAATTAAAATAATGCTTGGAAAGTGAATTGCATTGTAGGCAGTTTTCATATCAATACAACGGAAAGCCCCAAGCAGCAAACAGCCAATAAAACCTGCAATCACATTGGGTACGATTCCGCTCATCATCAATGCCACCATCACGGCAACGGAAAATAGTGCATAAGGCGCTTGGCTTGCGGCGGGCGCGGCTAATTCTACTCTTTAGGCATGTCGAGCAAAATCAGATCTTTCATATTTTGCGCCATCACAGTAATTTTTGCCACACGCCCATCACAAGTGCAGCATCGCCCGATTTTTACTGTTTCTTTGAGCAATTCTTGTTGCAGAATTTGAGCATCACGCTTAATGCCCACAACACTCAAGCCGTAGCGTGAGCGGAAATTGAGGCTATCAATCGTCCGCCCGATAGTTTCCGTTTCAGGTTTCACGGTAAATTCTGCCATTCCCACAGATTTAGCGTGGGTAGAAAAATATTCGCCTTTAATTCAATCGATTTGTAGTTTGAACTCTTGGCAAAGTTCTGTGAAACGTGCTTCATCGACATCAATATCCATCAATAAAATATCTTTTTTGCGTAGCTGGTCGTTGCCAAAAGCTGCTAGCGTGATGTTGCGGAAATTTTTATAACGCTGAATGGCAATAATGTTAAGGTGATAGGCTGAACGCAGTTTGAGCTGATCAATCGTTTTGCCGATAAAAGACGAATGTTCGGTAAGAATAACCATTTTCGCGCGTCCGTTTAGATGGTATTCGGCAATCAAGTTCGACATCGTTTCTTCTTTGCTCGTTGACGTTGAGGCTTGTTCGCCGTTATCTAACCAGTTACGCGCAATTAGCATATACAGCATCGCTACAACCATCACAACAAAGCCGATTGGTGCGAAATCAAAGAATTCAAACCCCGCATAGCCGGCTTTTACCAGTTCGGCATGGGTAACAAGGTTTGGTACGGTTGCGATTAAGGTCGTCATCCCACTAATCAAGCCTGCCATACTTAACGACATCATTAAACGGCGTGGGGCAATGTTCATGCTGCTGCAAATTGCCACCACAACTGGAATGAAAATCGCCACAATCCCTGTGGAACTCATAAATGAACCGATGGTGGTAATGGCAAACATCAGTAACATAATAATTTTGGCTTCATTAGCGCCTGCAATGCGCATCAGGTGTTCGCTGATTTGATAGGGCGATGCCCGTTCTAGAAAGCGCTTCTCCCACCACATACAACAGGGCTAATAACAACATATTCGGATTACTAAAGCCGGCAAAGCACTTCTTCAAGTGTCAAAATACCACTGAGGGCTGAAACCCACGAGAATAATCAGGGCAATTACATCTAAGCGAAGTTTGTTTTTGAAGAAAGAGAAAAATAGCCACGCCAAGCCAAGCTAGCACCCAGAACAAGGGTTGTAACATAAAGTTGGGAAGATAAGAGAAGAGATTCCATAAACGCCTCAATTTGCAAAAATTGTGCAAATTATACCGCTTGTTGTCGCCGTTGGGGCAATAATTGACGGGCTTTTTGTGGTATGATGCGACATTATTTTTGAAAGAAATGTATGATTTTTGTCACCGCAGGCCATGTTGACCACGGCAAAAACCGCATTATTAGAAGCGCTGACCGCACCAATACCGCTCACTTACCGGAAGAGAAAAAGCGTGGGCTTACCATTGATTTAGGCTACGCTTACATGCCTTATACCGATGCCAATGGGCAAGCTGCTGTACTAGGTTTTTATTGATGTACCTGGGCACCAGAAATTTCTTTCTAATATGTTAGCTGGCTTAGGCGGTGTAGATCACGCTTTGTTGGTGGTGAGCGCTGAAGAAGAGGGTGAAGCCACAAACCGTGAGCATTTAACCTTATTAGGTTTGCTGCATTTTCGTCAAATTACCTTGGTGATTACCAAAAGCGGATCGTGTTGAACCTGCCAAAATTGAAACGCTGATTAGCAAATTCATCAGAAGTTTTCCGCAACTTGCGGATGCACCATATTTTGTTACTTCTGCTTATACGGGGCGGGGATCACTGAATTACAGGGATTATTTAATTGCGCATGCAGCGGCTTCACAACTGACAGAAAAAGCCATTCCGTTATGCGATTGACCGTGTCTTTAGTGTGAAAGGCGCGGGGGTTGTTGTCACAGGCACGGCAGTCAGTGGCACAGTTAAAGTCGGTGATTCGCTTTATCTTTCTCATGGTGAGAAAGTGCGTATTAAAGCGATTCATGCACAAATCAGCCATCAGAACAAAAGGCGTTGCAGGTGAGCGTTTGGCGTTGAATCTGGCGAATGTAGAAAAAGCCGAGATGACCCGAGGCGATTGGCTCACGGCACTTGCGCCAGACTTTTGCAACGGATCGCATTACCGTGCGTTTTCAGACACAAGCGCCGTTGAAAGAAAGCAGTACGGTGCATTTGTATCATTTGCCTCTCACACTACCGCTAAATTTAACCTGTTAAGTGATAAACAAGCGGTCAAATTTGCCTAAGGATTTGCAGAAATTATTCTAGATACACCATTGCATATCGCTAGCGGGCGATAAGCTCATTTTGCGTAGCGGAGACGACCAACAAACACTTGCAGGTGCGGTGGTAGTCGAAATTGATTCTCCAAAACGTCATAAACGTACAGAAACACGTTTAGCCGAAGTGGCTCAATTAGCGGCAGCACAAACGCCATCTGCCCATGCGGCGGTCTATTTAGCGCAAAAAGCAGTAGAAGCGGCAAAACTCCAATGGATGTTGCAATTAAGCGAGGCAGAACTTGCTGCGCTTGATTTAGGTAGCAGCCAAAAATGGCTTTATCAAGCAGGGTTTAAACAACAATTACAAGCGCAAGTGTTAGAAAAAATGGCAGCGTACCATGCAGAACACCAAGACCAGTTAGGTGTAACTAAAGCGCGTTTGTATCGTATGGCATTGTTGGCGCAGCCTGAAGCGTTAGCCAATTTTTTAATTGATACCCTCATTGAAGAAAAACAGCTGCTGCAAACCCGTGGCTGGATTCATCTACCAGATCACCGCATTGAATTTGATGCAAAAGAATTGCCGATTTGGCAACAAATCCAACCGCTTTTGCCGCAACCACCCAAGCGCTTTGGGTGCGAGAAGTGGCAAGCCTCTGAGCTTAGATGAAACTTTTACGCGCAATTTATTATACAAAGCTGGCAAACTAGGGGTATTTGATTCCTATTGTGAAAGATAGATTTTTACTCAGCGAACAAATCGCTGCATTTGCTGATCTGATTCGCGCCTTTATTGCCGAGCATGGTGAGATTTCAGTCAATCAGCTGCGTGATGAAATTCAATATGGACGTAAGTTAACCGTACAACTGATCGAATACTTCGATCGCACTGGTTTTTTACGCCGCAAAGGCAACGTTCATTTACTTCGAGATCAAGAGACTTTTAAAGCTTAATATGAAACCTTATTCATCCCGTGCCGTTGCGGCACAAATTTTGTTGCAAGTGCTTGACCAAGGCAAGTCGCTTTCAGCCTCTTACCGGAAGCCGCGAGCCAATTAAAAGAGAAAGACGTGCCATTAGTGCAAGAAATTACTTTTGGCGTTTGTCGTGTGCTGCCTCGCCTTGAGCGTATTTTAAGCTTGTTGTTGGATAAACCGCTTAAAGGCAAAACCCGTTTGGTGCATTGCTTATTGTTGGTTGGGCTTTATCAGCTGCTTTATTTGCGTATTCCGCCACGCGGCAGTTGATGAAGTCGTGGTGCCACTAAGCCACTGAAGCTAGATAATTTCGTGCATTAACGAATGCTGTGCTGCGTCGTTTTCTACGTGAGCAAGAGCCCATTTTGGCGAAAGTGGATAAACATTGGCAAACCTTGCATCCAGAATGGCTGGTCAATCAACTGAAAAAGCTTATCCAAATTGGCGAGATATTGTGGAAGGAATAATGCGCCCGCCAATGTGGTTACGCGTGAATCAGCAGCAAAGTTCTCGTGAAAATTATCAGGCGTTGTTAGGGCGAATTAGTAAATCTTTCTCCAAATCCGACCGCTTGTGTGCCAGATTGCGCAATTTTATTGAACCAGCCAACAGCGGTTAGTCGTTTACCGCATTTTGATGAAGGGCGTGTTACCGTGCAAGATGCGCATGCGCAGTGGTCAGCTGAATTACTAGATGCGCAAGATGACGAATTGATTTTAGATGCTTGCGCAGCTCTGGTGGCAAAACCACGCATATTTTGGAAAAAGCGCCTCAGCAAAAAGTGATAGCGCTGGATATTGAAGAGAACCGTTTACAACGTGTAAAGAGAATTTAGCGCGTTTAGGTCAGCAGGCGGAAGTCATTTGCGGTGATGCTAGCCGTCCTGAAACATGGTTAGCAGAGGGCGTGATGTTTGACCGAATTTTTGTTGGATGCCCTTGCTCCGCCACTGGGGTGATTCGTCGCCATCCAGATATTAAGTGGCTCCGCCAAGAGAGATATTCCAGCATTGGCGGCATTACAAGCTCAAATTCTTTTCCGCTTTCATGGGCAAGACTGAAACCAAATGGTGTGTTGCTTTTATGCAACTTGTTCGATTTTGCCAAGCGAAAACCGTGAACAGATTGAGCGTTTTGTGGCAGAAAATGCGGATGCACAGCTCACAGAGATGGATTTCCACACTGAAAAACGGCAATGAAGCAGTTCTTCCCACAAAACGAGGGTGGTGATGGCTTTTTCTATGCCAAATTAACCAAACAGGCGCGTTAAGCAAAAAGTTGTGAAAATTATTATTTTAGGCGCAGGGCAGGTCGGTTCAACCTTAGCTGAATCGCTTGCCAGTGAAGAAAACGATATTACGCTGATTGATGACAACCAAGACCGACTCGATAAACTGCAAGATAAGCACTGATTTACGCGTACTCAAAGGGCATGGAGCTTCTCCGCGTATTCTGCGTGAAGCTGGCGCAAGCGATGCAGATATGTTGGTGGCGGTAACCGAAAGCGATGAAGTGAATATGGTGGCAGCCAAGTGGCTTTTAGCTTATTTAATATTCCAACCAAAATCGCGAGGATTCGTACTGCAGACTATGTGCGTGAAAAAGACGAGCTATTCAGCTGAAGCGTTGCCTGTTGATCACCCTTATTGCGCCAGAAATTTTAGTACGCAAGGATATTCTGCGTTTAATTGATTATCCGGGCGCACTGCATATTGCCCACTTTGCCAATGAAATGGTGAGTCTGGTGAGTGTTCGCGCTTATTATGGTGGCCCGTTGGTGGGGAACCCTATTTCAGCGATTCGAGATCATCTGCCACATATCAGAAGCGCGATTTGTGTCGATTTTCCGTCAAGAGCGCCCAAATTATCTCCGCAAGGTTCAACGATTATTGAAGCAGGCGATGAAGTATTTTTATCTGCGCGACCCATCACATTAAAGCAGTGATGAGCGAGCTACAACGCCAGGAACATCCGCACAAACGTGTGATGATTGTAGGTGGCGGTGCTATTGGCTTGGGGCTTGCGAAAGATTTAGAACAGCGTTGCAGCGTAAAAATTATTGAGCGCGACCAACGCAAGCGCAAAAATTAGCAGAGCAGTTAGAAAAAGCGTAGTGCTGCAAGGAAATGCTCAGATCAGGCACTTTTTATTTGAAGAACATATCGAAAATATTGACCTCTTTTTAGCACTTACTAGCGATGATGAAGCGAACATTATGTCTGCTTTATTGGCTAAAAGATTGGGTGCGAAAAAGGCTATTTGATGTTAGTGCAACAAATGGCGTATTTACACTTAGTGCAAGGTGGTACCATTGATATTGCGCTCTCTCCACAGCAATCAACCATTTCTGCGCTTTCAAGCTATGTGCGTAAAGGGCGATATTGTGAAAGTGGCTTCACTTAAACAAGGCTTAGTGGAAGGCGTTGAAATTGTCGCGCACGGCGATGAGGAATCATCTAAAAGTAGTGGGTCGCACAATTAAGAGCTGAAATTGCCACAGGGGCAGCTGTGGGAGCGATTGTCCGTAACCAAACCGTGATGATTGCGCATAAATCCACGCGCATAGAAGAGAATGATCATGCTGATTATTTTCGTCAATGATAAAAACAGGTATCGGATATTGAAAAACTCTTCCAAATTGGCGCGTTTTTCTTATAACCGATTTGGTAAAAACATTGAGAAAATCTGACCGCTTGTAAACAGAAAATCCTCGCATTTGCGAGATTTCTGTTAGTCTTCTTTGCCTAAAAATCTGATTGATTTCACTCTTATAGAGTACGGCTTTTGCACCATAAATGGCTTGTACGCCACCGCCAACTTCTAGCACATCAATTGCACCAAGCGCTTTTAACGTTGGTTTATTGACTTTCTCTACTGCTTTAACAGAAACGCGTAAACGGGTAATACAGCATCAACATGTTCAATGTTTTCTGCACCGCCTAAGGCTTGAATAATCGCATACGAGCATTTTCAGTGAGCGAGGTGGTTTGCAGGGCTCAATTCTCTTCTTGTTCATCGCCTCTGCCCGGTGTCATTACATTAAATTTGGTAATGAGGATAGCAGGCAAAGCTAGTAGAGCGCGCCCAGAAAATGCCCACAACAATGACGAGAATCCAGTTCGTATTTTCATTGCCTTGTAAGATACCGAATAACAGAAGTCAATGAAAACCACCTGAGAAAGTGTTACCAATCGAGATATTTAATATATCTGCAATGTAGAACGATACCCCATCTAAAAACGCGTGGAAGACATAAAGCCAAGGGGCAACGAATAAGAACATAAATTCGATTGGCTCGGTAATACCAGTAATAAAATGAGGTTAATGCGGCACCTAAGAATAAACCGCCAATCGCTTTACGGCGTGCTTTTGGTACGCAGTGATACATGGCTAAACAAGCAGCAGGTAAACCAAACATCATAGTATCAAAAACGGCCAGCAAAGAAACGTGTACCTTCAGTAAATAAGCCTTGATGGTTTGGGTCTGCTAATTGTGCGAAGAAGATTTTGCGCACCAATAATGGTTTTCACCATTAACTACTTCCGTACCGCCTAATTCACCGTACCAGAAGGTGGATCAAATCATATGATGCAAACCAACCGCACCACTTAATCGCATTAAGAAACCGTAAAGGAAAAGTCCTGAATGCGCCGAGAGGAGCGATTTTCGACCTGACGTGACTAACTCAGCCTTGGAAGGTTAGCCAAATTAAAAAGAAGAAGACACCAACAAAAATAGCGGCAAAGGCGGTAACAATTGGTACAAAGCGAGAGCCACCGAAGAAACCTAAAATTTGCGGTAATTGAATGTTGTGATACGGTTATGTAGCTAACAGTAATTAACCCCATCACTAACGCACCAATCACACCTGTATCAATACTTTTTAATTTCTGGATTAAATAACGGAATTAGGGGCTGCAATTGTGCCGGTCATGAATTAAGTAACCCACTACAGCGGCTAACGCTGCTACGCCTTTATCGCGTTTCGCTAAGCCAATGCCTAGCCCCATACAGAGTAATAATGCCAAATTGCCGAAAACGACACTACCAGCTGCCGACATAATTTGGAAAATGTTTTGTAATGTTGGATGATCAAGCATTGGGTAGGCTTGAATAGTCGCTTTATTTGATAGCGCTCCGCCAATGCCTAATAACAAACCTGCTGCCGGTAAAATGGCAATTGGCAACATAAAGGCTTTGCCAACCTGTTGAAGTTGTTTAAACATAATGTATCCCTCCATTGAGTTATGTTTGAAATATTACGCCATTTAAAGGGATAAAAATGTGATCGCATTCGCATTTTTGTATGCTAAAAATGAAATACTGGGCAAACTAATTTTAACGGCTCTCTTGAAAAACGGAAAAATTCCCCCAATCTAGAGGGCAGTTTTTATTTAAAACCAAAGGATAAATGACAACGATCGTATGCGTTCGCAAAAATGGCAAAATTGCTATCGGTGGAGATGGCCAAGCAACTTTAGGTAATTGCGTAGAAAAAGGTACAGTGCGCAAAGTTCGCCGTTTATACAAAGATAAAGTCGTCACAGGCTTTGCAGGTTCAACAGCTGATGCATTTATTTTTGCGTGATTTGTTTGAGAAAATTAGAATTGCATCAAGGCATTTAGTGAAAATCTGCCGTTGAATTAGCAAAAGAGTGGCGCACAGAACGCTCACTACGCAAGTTAGAAGCGATGATGATTGTTGCTAACCATGAAGACTTCTTATTAGTTTCAGGTTCTGGTGATGTGATTGAGCCAGAATTTGATGTATTAGCTATCGGTTCTGGCGGTAACTTTCATGCCAAATCAGCAGCATTAGCCTTTATTAAGAACAGAAAATAATCTGACTCGCGAAAGAAATTGTGGCAGAAGCACTCGAAATTGCAGGTGATATTGATATTTACTCAAATCACAATCACGTTATCGAAGAAGTGTAAAAAGTCCTCTTTTAGAAAAGAGGGTTAGGGGAGATTTGAAACGATCTTCCTTTGCAAATATTAGCGAAAAATCACCGCTTGTAACAAATCTTCCCCAGCCCCTCATAAGTAAATAGGGGCGTTTTTCAGGAATAAATTATGTCAATGACCCCTCGTGAAATCGTCTCAGAATTAGACGCACATATTATCGGACAAACAGAAGCTAAACGTGCAGTAGCCATCGCATTGCGTAACCGCTGGCGCCGTATGCAGTTACCAGAAGAGCTTCGCCAGAAGTGACGCCAAAAACATTTTAATGATCGGACCAACTGGCGTCGGTAAAACTGAAAGTGCTCGCCGTTTAGCAAAATTAGCCAATGCACCGTTTATTAAAGTAGAAGCAACGAAATTTACTGAAGTAGGGCTATGTAGGGTAAAGAAGTGGAGTCGATTATTAAAGACTTAACTGATGTTGCAGTCAAATTAGTGAAATCACAAGCGGTAGAGAAAAACCGTATGCGTGCACAAGATGCAGCAGAAGATCGCATTTTAGATGTATTGTTACCACCAGCAAAAGATCAGTGGGGTAACGTACAAGAATCTGATAACACTTCAACTCGCCAAATTTTTCCGTAAAAATTACGTGAAGGTCAGCTTGATGACAAAGAGATCGAAATTGATGTAGCGGCACAAATGAGCGTAGAAATTATGACTCCGCCGGGTATGGAAGATATGACTTCTCAGCTGCAATCTCTATTTGAAGGGATGTCGCCAAACAAAACGAAAAAACGCAAAATGAAAATTAAAGATGCGTTAAAAGTGATGTTAGATGAAGAAGCAGCAAAATTAGTCAATCCTGAAGAGTTGAAACAACAAGCTGATTGAAGCGGTTGAACAACATGGCATCGTCTTTATTGATGAGATCGATAAAATCTGCAAAAAAGGCGAGCATTCTGGTGGCGATGTCTCTCGTGAAGGGGTTCAACGCGATTTACTGCCAATTATCGAAGGCTCAACGGTAAATACCAAGCACGGCATGGTAAAACCGATCATATTCTCTTTATCTGTTCAGGCGCATTCCAAGTGGCTCGCCCATCAGATTTATTGCCAGAATTACAGGTCGTCTACCAATTCGTGTAGAACTCAAATCGCTATCAAAGATGACTTTTGAGCGCATTTTAACTGAGCCAAATGCTTCACTGACTCTCCAATATCGTGAGTTAATGAAAACCGAAGGGGTAGAAGTGAATTTACCCAAGATGGTATTAGCAAAATAGCCGAATCCGCTTTCCGCGTAAATGAAAAACCGAAACATCGGCGCCCGTCGTTACATACGGTATTAGAACGCTTAATGGACGGTATTTCATTTGATGTCAAAATGAACGCAGTGGCGAGAAAATTGTGATCGATGAAAATTACGTTTCAACTGCATTAAATGATGTGGTGGAAAATGAGGATTTGAGTCGTATTATTCTTTAATTGATCAAGCGGTCAAAATCTGTGAGAAATTTGCAGATTTTGACTTTTTATTTTATGGGTGGTATATGGCAATTAAACACGGTATTTTCATGAATAGAGAACGCATCTAACGAAATACTCTCAAAGACTTTCAGAAAATCAATTAGATAAAGAGAAGCTATTAGAAAAATTATTTTAAAAAGATATTTCTATTTTAAATGAAAACTGGTTTCTAATAGGCAACCAAGTACAAACTGAATTTAACAAATTTATTGATTTATTAGCAATTGATGGTGATGGAAAGCTTATTATTATAGAGTTAAAGAAAGATAAACACCTAGAGATGTTATTGCTCAAGTATTAGATTATGCCTCTTGGGATTGAAACTCTTTCAATAAGTAAAATTAGTGACATTTATTTACAATTTACTAATGAAAAAGAAACGCTAGAAGAAGGATTTTTATAAAAAGTTTGGTGTTGAAATATCTTCTCAAGATATTCAAATAAATAGTGCTCATCAGATGGTTATTGTTGCAACGGAACTTGATGAATCAACTGAACGTATTGTTAATTATTTAAATAAGAATCTAATAGATAATAGTATTAATGTGATGTTCTTTCTGTATTTAATGATAACAACACACAATATCTTAGTCGCTCATGGTTAATTGAACCAGAACAATTACAAGAACCTTCAAACAAAAGGTAGTATTTTTGGAATAATGAAGTCTATTGTAACTTTGGTGTTTCGAAGGTGGAAGATCTTGGCAAGATGCTATTATATAATTTTATCGCAGCTGGTGGGACTGGGTATAGCAGAACCTTAAAAAGGGTTAAAACAAGCGAAAAGAAATTTGGGTAAATGTCCTAAATATGGCTATGTTGGCGTGGGATTGTTGAATCAGAACCGATGACGATTGAGCAATTTCTGGAAAAATAATAATATTAAACGTGAAGAACTTAATGGAAATTATTGTTTTGGGAGAAAAAGAAAAATCCAGATGGTGATGATTATGCAGTTAAAATAAGATGGTTACATACAGTGCCATTAAATAAAGCAGTATCAGGCTCGTTATTTGGGAATCAAAACTCTGTTGCTCGCCCAGTTACTAAAATGGGACGATACAGTCAATCGTTTGAAACGAGAATGGAAAATTAAATAGAAACAAGCGATCAAATTCGCAATTCATTTTTGCAAATTTGGCCGCTTGCCTGTTTTAGAATACTTCCGAATGACTATTCACCTTTGCTAATTTTATTAAATCGCCTTCGATTTTATAAATCAGCACCAGATCATTTTTGATATGGCAATCTCGATAGCCTCGCCAATCGCCAGTGAGAGGATGATCTTTGTATTTTTCAGGTAAAGATAAACTCATGTTGCAAGCAGTAAAAATACCTCAATAAATTCACTGCTTAACATGATTTCAGCCGAAAGTTTTTCAAATCGTTTAAAATCTTTTTATGATTTGAAAAGCTCTCATTGCTTTTTACCCTGTGCAATGCGAAAAAGGGCTTCTCCTAAAGATTCTCCGTCTTGAAGTTGTATTGTTTCCCTTCTCCTTGTTCAAGCTCTTCTATTGCAGCCAAAGTTTTTGGTATTGGGTTTTGCTTGGTAGTCTAATGATACGGAATTGTCTGAGTTTTTGCCACTTGTGCTAAGAATAGATTAAAAGGCTCATGAGGAGAAAGCCCATAATTTTTAAATACTCAAAAAGCTGCGGTTTTGGTTGCGTCTGAACGCGAAAACTAATTGCTGCCATGTTAATTCCTCCATTATTGTATTGCATATATAATACATTGAATGACAATGTCAGACAATAAGTAAAAACAAGCGGTCAAATTCGCAATTTATTTCGGTATTATGTAGCAGTTGCACAAAGATTTAACCGATTAAAGACCTTAAAATCCCTATTGAAATTTTTAACTCGATAGGGATTTTTATTATGACACAAAAGCTGCTGAAACACGAGTTAGTGGAACGCCCTATTAAAGTTAAAAGAAAAACAAGATGAGCTGACGGTGCAAATGCAGTGTTTGTCACAAGAGATTAACGCATTAGCTCAACCTTATATGCCGAAAGAACCAAAACCACAGCCCTTGATTACGATGCGATTGGTCGCTCAAGTCTTACGTGAAAATCCAGATTGGATGTTTTGTGGGGAGATTGCTGAAAAAGACCTTAGCATTGTTGGGAAAACCACAATTTGTTGATATGAGGATAAGCACTATAAGACAGCCAATCGAATACTGGTTAAATTGCGTAAAAGAGGAATCGTGGAAAATGGGTTGAAGTTTTGCGGTTAAAAGTTATTAAAATAGTGGTAGAGATACCACTATTTTGCTTTCTTTGTCAGTAAATGCCATAATATAGTAATAAGAATATGTTTATGTCTTGTTCATTATGGTATAGTTAACTAGAAAAATTTTTGATAACCAAATAATTATTTAATTATGACAACAAATGTATTTAGTATCATCCCTTCCCATAAAAATTATGGCTTGCGACTCTCGTTGGTCTTATGAAACTGACAAATTTTTTTATTACATTGACGATTCAGGGTATGATAAAATCATTTATAATGGAGTAATAGTTGCTGTTTTCGCTGGGAAAGCTAATGTAATAGAACTATTCAAAAAATGGATTAGTAGTGGATGTAAGGATACTATGCCAAATCCAAATGGTATAAGCATAATTGCTTATAACACATTAACAGATGAGCCTTTTACAAGGAATCACAGCTTCACATATCCATCAAACAAAAAAATCCTCAAGTTTTTATTTTCAGGCTCTGGTGCATTTGATGCTATGAGAAGCTGGGAAAAATGCAACGATTGCATAAAATCTGTTGAAAATGCTTGTTTGACTGATGTATATACTGGTGGCTCAGTCAAGTTTTTGAATGTGTTATCGCTTGAACACAATATATTAAGTGAACAAACTCAGTTATCTGATTTATTTGATCTGCTAAAAGAAAGAGGATTTGTTATGAGAAAACATGCAAAAACAGTTGAATACTATAGCAGAACCGATTAAAACTGCTATGAATGACCCAGAAATTTTTAAAAAGATGTAAATGGATTCTCATCAGGAGAAGCATCTTTTGAGGCTCCAGCACCTGAAGCAATGATTGAATGGCAAGAGAATGAAATTCAAGAATTGTTAGATTTTTCAATCTTGCAATAAATAGTGTTTATTATAGATAAATACTAAATAGCGGTAGAAATACCGCTATTTTTTTGTTTCCATTGCCAGTGAACCTCATTTCGGCTGATTTGAGTCCTATTAACCCATTCTCTTTTATAAAACTCATTCAGTTGTTTACGAACGGAATCAAGATGCTTTTCAGACGGTGTATCAGGATTTTGTTCAATATCAAAAATTCGCTGCGTGAGTTCGGCAATTGTAAAAGGCTTTGTTGGGTGCTTCTCGCATCATTTGTACGATGTATTTACGAATTTTCCCTTTAAAGAGCTTATATTTGGAACGGTACACAAAGTTGTCCGTATTATAAAGGGCTACATCACTTTCCTGTTGAGTAAGCTCAATAGCACGTTTTAATGTGGCAATGTTCGCATCAAGTAACGCAAGATGATGTAATACCTGTTTACGCTCAAATTCAAACTCTTTGAGTTTCTTATCTAGGTTATATGCCATATATCTACTGCCAAATCACTTCTTGATGAATAATTTTACGTTGCCAATAACCGCACCATTCATTGTTATCGTTGGTGGTTTTCAAACATCGGCTCAATACATCAATAAACTGCGCTTTATTTGAGGTACGGCGATTGTCCTCACGGTACGCAATTTCATTCGCATAGTTAAGCAAGTATTCGTTGCTGATACGGTGAACTTGTCCGTAGTACATACGTTTAAAACGACTGAACAAACTTTCTGCCTGATTGTTTGTTACACCTAAGTCACTACGATATTCTTCTTTATGGTTTACAGTTCTCAAGTTATAGTAAGGCAACAAGACATCATAAGCCGTGCTTTCATCAGTATTGATTTGTGTATTAGGTTTAATGAATTTGTCAGCAAAACTTTTCACTACCGATTGCGATTCAGTATGTGCCACAAAAACGTGAGCGTTTTGCCCCACAATGCAGCACATTACTGGCTTTTTCTTCTGGCGAATAATGCTCACGCGCAACCATTACACAACGTTTATCAGGATTCTGATTTTCCTTTAAACGATAGTCAATGCGGTCAGATTTCTTGTTTGCTTTACGAGGTGAAGGATGAACATAAGTCCCGTCCATATCCACTACACCTGACAATGGTTTCATGTCACGACTTTCAAGTAATGCCTTGCGGAATTTATGTGATAAAACAAATGCCGTGCGAGGATTAAGTTTTGCGTTACGAGCTAATTGAAGGGATGATAAGCCTTTGACAGCATTTACCCATTCCATTAAAGCATAGAGATAAAGCTTAATCGGTTTCTTGCGATTGGCAAAAATGGTGCCAGAAGTGACACTAAAAGTGTGATTACAATGTTTGCAACGCCATTGTTTACGTGTAGAAATATAATAAGGCTTGTGTTGCACTCCACATTTAGGACAAGTGATGAACTCTTTACCACCCCATCTTAATTCACAAAGCAAATCATACGCTTCTTCTTCCGAGAGTTGTGCAATCTCGTAAGAAGAAAGCGAGCGAGCTTTGCTAGAAAGAAGAAAATGTTGGGTCATAGTATTGAGATCACACCTTGGTTAAACTAGAATATGAAACACTATTCATATCGATTGTGCATAATATATCACAATCATTCGTTTTTTCAATAGGAATATGAAATAATGTGCATATCAGAGCGCTTAAAGCTAGTCTTAGATGCTAAAAATATGACCGTCACTGAATTTTCTAATGTAACGGGAATCTCATATCGTTCGGCAATGAATTACTTGAATGAGGGGCGCGATCCAAGTGTGGATGCTTGGTGAAGATCTATAAAGGATTAGGAATTAATATTACTTGGTTATTAACAGGTAGTGGTTCAATGCACTACGTTTTATCACAAGAAAACTCAATATCTAGTGAAGATGAATTTATAAATATTTACAAAACTATGCCTCAAAAACTTAAAAAGCATTTTAACTCTATTTAAAGAGATCGTATAATAGCAATTTCTATTAAATACAAAGCTCTTATATTGGATAAATGTAGGAGCTTTTTTTATTGTGATAAACCTTGACAACTCTAATTCATAAGTTATGCTGATTTTTAGAAAAATCAGCATAACTTATGCTTTGATGGTAAATCAAAATTTTCGGAATGAGAAATTGTCATTATGAGTAACTCTAAAGTATCTATTCTTGATGTCGCTAGTTGGTTTCTTTTCTAAAAGAAGCAATGACACATAAGAAACTACAAAAATTATGCTACTATGTTCAAGCTTGGGGATTGGCTCTATACAATAAAGAGCTAATTGATAGCGAGTTCAGGCATGGGTACATGGTCCTGTATCTCGAGAGCTTTATAACAAATATAAAAGTAATGGTTGGGAGGATATTCCTAAATTAAAATCTTTTTCAGCCTTCTAACACTCAGTTCTTTTCAGATGAAAAAAATTTACATTTATTGGATTCTGTATGGTTTTACTTATGGTAATAAATCAGGGAATGAACTAGAAGCTTTAACTCACCAAGAGGATCCTTGGATAAATGCACGAAAGAAAAGCCGAAGTTAAAGAAAATGAACCATGTAATGAAATTATTTTAAGTGATGATATGAAAGTGTTTTATAAAAAGCATTTATATTGGAGATTAGATGTTATCTCCGGCTAGATTAACTAATATAACGAATAAAGAAAACTCAGAACCATCGCTATTATTAACAAATAGAAACTCTATTTCATTTAGAATGAGTATTGAGCATTCTTTAGAGAATGGATATGATTTTAAAAATTGAATAGTAGTTCTTTGAAAAACCTACATAGTTTTATTGAAAAATACAATTGGTAAGAATCTTACAATTTCTGAGGTTGAGGATCTTTTCTTAAGAACTAAAGGAGATGTATTTTTCCAATGAAGTTATTAATGGCTTAGAAAGGAAAAATTATCCATTTTGGTAAGGATAGGAATTCTTTTAGAATACATGGTTATTATAATGAGCAAAAATAATTTCTATTTTTGTTATATGCAAAATAGATCCTAATCATAAGGTGAATAAGTAAAATAGCTACATTCTTGTGTAGCTATTTTATTTTTACTCTGAATAAATCTAAAGATTTTTTAAGTGTAGCAATCTCGCTATCCTTCTGTTCAAGTAACTTCTTCAATAATTCTTCTTTGTCATTGGCATGAGACAAAGCCATCTTCAAACGCTCAACCTCAATCAACAACTGAGTTTCCCCAACACCTTGATACACGGAACCTAGCGGTGATTCAATTTGAAAACAGATATTCTTACCATCTGATTGCATTAGCTCAATTACATCAATATCAAAGACTTGGGCAATTTGCTCAAGTTTATCTAAGTAGATTTTACTTTTCACCACGCTCAATTTTAGCATAGCCATTTAGTGACATATTCAGTTTTTCAGCCATCTGTTCCTGCGACCAATCCTTTGCTTCTCGGATCTTTCGAATCTTCTCATTGACACTCATTTTGTACCTGTAAAATTTCTTGAATACTCACTACTAGGGTAGTTGATAGAGATTACCAGTTGCTACAGCAAAACAACCAGATTATGTATTATAGCTATATTTAATGCGGATTTCTTTACTGAAAAATTTCCTAAATTTATCATATTAATCATTATAGGTTTTTTTATTATGAATAAGCTATATCCATCTTTCGTTGCAATGTTTTCGTATCTGCAAACGTTTTCGCTTTGTCACCTTTAGAACAAGCTAAAGTAGATACCGTTGCAAAGGTCTATCAAACCAATGATTTAGAACGCTATTCAACAAAAGAGTTTGCAGATTTGCAAATGAAAAGCAACAGATATTCATAACGAAAATGAATATGAATACGGCGGAACATGCCTTTCCGAATTTTGGATCTATGGAATGGTGAGAAATCAAGTTGAAGTAAAACCTATCATAAAAATTATTAATGAGCAGGTAAATGTCACTCTAAAAAAATAAGAAGAAAACCATTAATTTAGTCTATCAACTGGAATGTAAAAACAACCAATGCTTAGTATCAGATGTAATTACTGAAACAAAGGGATATAGTTATAAGAAAAAGCTTAGCTTCTTGCATCAAGCAAATATCAATAAGGGAAATGTTATGAGAAAAAAATACTTTAAGGTAGTAATACTAACCTTATCATTAACGTCTTGTGCAGAAGTTACAGAGGGACTTCGAGATATTTCACAAGGTACATTTGTGAAGAAAAAGAGTTAGCAATCCATTTAGAACGGAGCAAACCACTGATTCATCTTTATATAACAGTTTGGTTAATCTATCTCAAGGTAAAAGCAGTAGGTTCATCTATAAAGATGGAAACATCCGATCTTATGCTCTTTAAGGCATTAAACCATAATACTTTTAATTCAAGAAAATGAAGTAAATTATGACTACGACCAAGTTGAATTATTAAGTAATGAATTAAAACACCATAAAATCTTTTGTTAAAGAGAGTAAAGCTGGCGAAAAATGTTCATCTCCTTTATCAAATAATCAAGGATACACATCATCAACTTACGAATTTATGATTAATGGTAAAAAAACTATATATCCTTCAATATGGAAGTGTTTGTGAAGTTGTTTATATAAACCCATTGTAATTACCAAGAATCAGCCTTGCAAAGTCCTCAATACTCTTTTAAATTTTAGGTATAACACGAGAATGTTTAAAAATTTGCTTAAAGAATATCAAGAAGGATACGTATATCTCTTTTCTGATAGAAGTTTCTATAAGAAGCTTTGGATTATTCCTTTATTACTATTTTTTTCCCATTTATAAAGTATCCATTCGGCATAATATTTATTAAAGGATGGCAGGTTCAGATGGTTGAAGATATTATGCTAGATAAGCCGTTGCAATCATTACAAATAAAGAAAAATAGTTCTGAAAGGGTTACAAATAACAGGAGTTACGATTATATATTGGATGATTCCAACAGCTTTTTAGTTATTTATTAGGACTAAAAAGGTATTCTAGGATTGTTCTTAGATATACTAGAATTTATACAAGGCGGATTAACAGGCTATCTTACGGATTACATTGAGGATTATATTGCAACGTTATTTATCTACTTTATATGGGGCATGATTTCAAATCCAATTCTTCAATGTGGAATCATTAGATATGCATTAACTGGAAAAATGGTTAGAATTATTAAATATACCGAAAAAAACATCTTATTTCTAATGGCTAATTTACATAATTTCTTAAAATTTTTATGTTTTTTTATCTAGTCACAGTATTGCTTTTTAATAATCCTTGATTCGTTATTATTATTTATAGCGTTTCCTATTGAGATTTTGTTGCTACCATTTTTACTTGTTCTCTATTATGGTTCAGTTTCGCATGAGTTAGGGCATCTAGCAAAAAATGCATTTCTCAAGCAGGTTAATAGGAAAAAAAGATTTAACTGCTGATGATAATCCAACAGATTATATTGAAAATAAACGTTCACATTAAGAGGATTAGTTATGATTGAAAAATCGTTATTTACATACTTTATTGAAGCATTTACTAAAAAAACTATGCAAACTTTAAAGGGCGTGCTAGACGAAAAGAGTATTGAGGGATTTACTTTATTTTATGCGGTAATATTCGCTATTTTAGGTGCTTTTTGCTTTTACAGGTATTGAGTAATACTTTTTTTAGTAGTTTTTGTTGTTACCTTACCACCTTCAATATCCCTAACAGTCCGTAGATTACACGATATAAATTTATCGGGTTGGTTTTACTTTTATATATGTTAATTATGCTAATTCCTGTTATTGGTGAAGCGATTGCAATCATCATATCAATCGTCATCGGAGTTGTGCAAGGTAGTACCGAATCGAATAAATTTGGCGAAAAATTCTGTAATATCGAATAAATAATTACAGACACTAGCGATAACAAATAATAGATGAAAAGCAACTTCGTGAGGAATTGCTTTTTATTTGACGAAAAAAATCTTCAAAGGGACTATATTTACGCTGATTTGCAGGGAAAACTTACTACAAATTATAGAATTAGCCAAAGAATGCAACTTTATTCAATCACCAATTAATACACATTAACAGGTGTGTAGCGAATGTTTAGGTGGCAGAAAATTTCATCTTGTAAATTTCCTGTTTTAACAATCGCAATTTCACTCATTTTAAATGAGCTTTCCACAAGTTCCTTGTGGGTAACGGTATTCGAGGCATAAACGCTTTGAGCCGACTTGAATTTTCAAGTGGGCGATTTTTTGTGTCTGGCGTTTAGCAAATCTCGAATGCCTTGTACTACACAAGGAAATTCGCAATGGCTCAACATTATTTACTTTCAAGCAAATCAAAAAACATCAATTTAAAAGATATTTTACGCCTTACAGAAGAAGATGCTTTTCACCTTTTAAAAACTCACCGTTGGGGAAACCCTACTAATGTTTGTGATGTATGCTGTCCGCATTGTGGTATTCGCCACGAAGCCTATTTCCTTCCTTCTCGTAAACGTTGGTGTTGTAAACATTGCAAACGCCATTTTTATATTACAACAAATACAGCCTTTGCCTTTCATAAAGTTGATTTAGTCGATATTCTTGCTGTCATCTTAATGATGGTAAATAGCTCAAAAGGCATTAGTGCGATTGATGTTAGTCGTCATCTTAATTTGAACTACAAAAACGGCATTTGTACTTTGTGGGAAAGTTCGCGAAGCTTTATTTAAAACGCGCGATTTAAGTTCATTGTCAGGCGAAATTCACGAAGATGGAATGTGGATCAACTTTACCTTGCGTCCAACTAATTTTCGTAAAAACAATCATAAACAACGTCAAAAAGCCGATGAGAAAGGTCGCAAATATCCTAAATTTAGAGCGACTAAACGTTGTCTATACGCAATTACACAACGAGCTGCAAACGATAGCAATATATGGGGAGCAAACCGTACCATTGTCGCAATGGATTACACAGAAAAATGCTGATACTGTTTTTGCATTAAATCAACGCTTTGTGAAAGCAGGCAGTGATATTATGTGTGATGAAAACCCTGCTTATAAAAGTCTTGATTTTCATTACACCCGTTGGTCGGTGAATCATCAAGAGGCTTATAGTGCGAAAGGTGTAAACAATAATCTAGCGGAATCCTTCAATGCAAGAATGCGTGATTTAATGTGTGGTACACACCATAAAACCGATAATAAATATGCCTTACACTATGCCAATCAAGCTGCATTCTTTTCAGATAACCACCGTAAAATCAAATGGGGAAACTCTTTTGAAGATGTCCTCAAACGTTGTTTATGGGTTCTGCCATTTAAAGAATGGGTTGGTTATTGGCAAGGAAATCATCGTGAAGGTGAGCTTCTAGGCATGAAAGCCTTTTGCACCTAACGAAATTTCATCACTCTACTTTAAGCGACTTGAAGAACAAGCTGCATACGATGAAATTCTGATGGCAGCATAGAATCGTATAGGCGTTAATAGACTTATATAGAATTATATAGAATTATATAGAATTATATAGAATTATATAGAAAGAAATAGCTTACCTGAATGAAGGTTGAGCGGAATAGCTATGCCTTGAGTTTAAAAAATGGAAAATTTAATGTGAAAAATTACGAGGTTGAAGTTAGAATTTTTAGTTAAAAAGAAATGCCTTTCACAATTTTTCATTCGGAAAGGCATTCAAATTTATGCGGTAAATTAGTCAATTTTTCGGACTTTGTGCAACTGCTACATAATACCGATTTATTTTGCAAATATGACCGCTTGTATTTTTTTAGCTTTTTCGGCTTACTCACCATTATTTCAATCACTTGGCGATCCGTATATTGCATACTTCGGCTGGCAATCGCACAGAGATTGTTTATTGAACGATCGATTTGGTGTTCGACAATCCCTTCATTGCCTGTGACTTGTGTGTTATCTAATGCCATTAAAATTGATTTATAGCTGGAAGTTACACTGGTAGAAACCTTCATCGCACAGCTATTTGCTGCACCGTCGCAGATGATGCCACTGATGTCGCCGATCATACTGCTGATTGCCATACTGATTGCATCAAAACTCTCGGTCAGCAACCATGCCACACCCGCACAACTGCCCATTGCCGCAGTAGTTACCGCACAGAGAGCTGAGAGTTAGGGCAGTTTACTGTGAATATAAATCGCCATTAAATGCGAAAGGAATAAGGCGCGAATCAGCTGTTCTTCACTGGCGTTGATATGGCGAGCGACCACAACCACCGGCATCGTGGCGGTAATGCCTTGGTTGCCTGAACCTGAGTTACTCATTGCCGGTAAATTGGCACCACCCATTCGAGCATCACTCGCTGCAGTGGTTTCAATCACAATGCGGTTAAGCAAATCATCACTAATCAACCCTCGCCCAATTTGCTTTTTGCAAGGTTCGTCCAATATGTAAGCCGTAATCGACTCGTAAGCCTTCTTGTGAAAGGGCAGAATTGAGTTCTGCGGCACGTTGGATAAAAACGAATTTTTCTCAAATCAATCCACAGTGAGAAATCATACATATCTTTGGCTGTGAGTTCTGAAAACACAGAAGGCGCATTACCGTTATCGACTAAACAAGGCACGGAAAACAGAACTTCCGTTTTTTTCTCAATATAAATAACGTTGGTGTGATGAGCTGCAATGCGAACCGTTACGCTATCATTGGCTGCAAATAGCGTTGGTTCAGAATACAAAAATATGTTCAGTATCAGAAATAGTGACGTTAACCAGATTTTGGTTGAGCATCGCTTTTGCAAGCGTAACTTGTTCTGCTGAGATCGCTTTTAATACCTCTAAACCTGCTTGATGATCGCCTCCAATCGCGCCGATGGCTGCTGCCATTGGAAGACCAACCGTGCCCGTATTTGGTACAGTAACGCCCATTCCATTTTTTTCATTAAATTTGATGAGACTTTCGCTTCAATACGTTCAGGTAATTTACCTAAATAATGGCGCGCGATTGCAGAGGCAAGCGCTAAAGAAATAGGTTCAGTACAACCCAATGCAGGGCACAACTTCTTCTTGTACGATACGTAAAATATTTTTGTTCAATGGTAGGGTCAAAGGTTCTCATCACTTTTTTTCTAATCTAAAAATAAACTGTATTTTATAAAAACGGGGCATATTGTACCGTTTTTGTCATCAGGATTAACTACTATGCCTAATTGGCGCATGAAAAGCGTGCTGAGAACAGATAGGGTTCCTAGAAAGATTTTTGTGATTCTACATCATAAAACTAAGAGAAAAGCATGGCTAGAATAGACCTAAATAGGTACTATAAAACCCGATCGAAACATCAAACATTGTTGTTTTTCTTGTTCACCACTAACGGAGTATTTTATGGAATTTCGTATTGAAAAAAAGACACCATGGGCGAAGTAAAAGTACCAGCAGATAAATACTGGGCGGCGCAAACTGAACGTTCACGTAATAACTTCAAAAATCGGGCCGGCAGCATCTATGCCGCATGAAATTATTGAGGCTTTCGGTTATTGGAAAAAAGCAGCTGCGTTTGCTAACCATGATTTAGGTGTGTTATCGGCAGAAAAACGTGATCTGATTGCGCAAGCTTGTGATGAAATTCTTGCCAATAAACTTGATGATCAATTCCCGTTAGTGATTTGGCAAACCGGTTCAGGCACACAATCAAACATGAATGTGAATGAAGTGGTTGCAGAATCGTGCACATGTATTGCACGGTGGAAAATTAGGTGAAAAATCTATTATTCACCCGAATGATGATGTGAATAAATCACAATCTTCTAACGATACTTTCCCAACAGCAATGCATATTGCTGCATACAAAAAAGTGGTTGAAACCACTATTCCTGCAATTGAGCGCTTACAAAAAACCTTTGCAGCAAAATCTGAAGCTTTTAAAGATGTCGTAAAAATTGGTCGTACGCACTTAATGGATGCAACACCATTAACATTAGGCCAAGAGTTCTCAGCTTATGCGGCACAATTACACTTTGGTTTAATTGCATTGAAAAACACCTTACCGCACTTACGTCAATTAGCATTAGGTGGCACAGCCGTTGGTACAGGCTTGAACACGCCGAAAGGCTATGATGTTAAAGTGGCAGAATACATTGCTCAATTCACTAAGCTACCATTTGTGACTGCTGATAATAAATTCGAAGCGCTTGCAGCCCATGATGCGATTGTGGAAACGCACGGTGCGTTAAAACAATTAGCGGTAAGTCTATACAAAATTGCTAACGACATTCGTCTATTGGCTTCAGGCCCTCGTTCAGGTATTGGTGAATTTTAATCCCAGAAAAATGAACCTGGTTCATCAATTATGCCGGGTAAAAGTGAACCCAACGCAATGTGAAGCGATGACCATGGTTTGCTCACAAGTATTAGGTAACGATACTACGATTTCATTTGTGGGTTCACAAGGCCATTTCCAATTAAACGTATATAACCCAGTGATGATTGCGAACTTCTTACAATCTGCACAATTATTAGCAGATGCCGCAATTTCATTTGATGAGCATTGTGCAGTAGGAATTGAGCCGAATTACCCACGTATTAAACAACAGTTAGAAAACTCATTGATGTTAGTGACTGCGTTAAATACCCACATCGGCTATGAAAATGCAGCGAAAAATTGCGAAAACTGCGCATAAAAATGGCACAACCTTAAAAGAAGAAGCGATTAACTCAGGATTATTAACCGCTGAACAATTTGATGAATGGGTTCGTCCAGAAGATATGGTAGGCAGCTTGAAATAATTGCCTCATCATGAAAAACCGCCGAAAGGCGGTTTTTTTATGGCTGAATACAAGCGGTTAAATTTCTCGAAAAATTTGCAAAGTCTCAGCAAAATTAGACCGCTTTAGTATGGGTTGTATGGGGATCTCAATATTACTCGATTATAGAAATTACCATTAATCATGGTTTTATTCAGATGATATTTGCGGTAAGCCTCAAACAGTTGCATATCGGGCTTAGTTGGATTTTGCCAAAATGAAGATAAATCCCCTTGGTGTGTGAGGCCTTCAAAATGATAATTGGCACGGCCAAGAGTGATCACTGGCATACCATGTAATAAGGCTGAAATACCACTCGTGCTATTCAGCGTTACCATGCCTTTACCGCGACGAAGCAGAACGGGCAGTGGTACATCATGCACATAGAATAATCGCCCTTTTAAGTGCGGATAGCGGCTTTCAAATTCTTGAATAACGGGATCATAATGAATAAAACCTCTATCCATTGGGTGATGCTTAATGACTAGATTGAGATTGCTTGGGGCCGATTCTGCAAAAGATTGCAATACTTCACGCAAGAATGCGCCGACACTGTTGAAATCACAATGTACTTTCACTTGGCTGTCATCATAAACTTGCAATGGCACAACAAAGAAATCACCTAATTTCCCTCGGTTGACTTTTCTTGCAAAGGTACGATCACGCAAGTAATAACAAGCGCGCTTAATACCTGATGTCACCCAGAGTTTTATATAGTATTTCAGATTCAGAATGCGGTGATGTTGATATTTTGGGTAATTATCTCGCCCAAAGTAAGCTTTAATGTAATAAGCGATTGCTACTTTTGCCATCGGTAAAAAACCTTTGGCTAATTTAAGTGGTACAGCTGGCTCAGGTAAATTTTCAGCTTGTTCAAGATAGAAGTCTGCCTGGCGAGGAAGAGGAGAGAACGCATTTACCCCTTGTTTTTCGAGTGTCACGTAATCAGGACGGAAATAGCCTTCTTCAAACACCCAAAATGGAATCTGTTCATCTTGTGATATTTTTTTTGCGATTTTGTGGTATTTACGGTTGTCGCCAAAGCAAACCATCGCATCAATATTGTGTTGCTTGCAAAATAGTTGCAGGTAAGGGTAGAACTCACTCACTGAGCCACGATAAACAATCGTGTTTTCAATCGATGACGGATAAAAATGCTCATCGCCACCGTTAAAATTGATTTTATAAACGGTTTTTCCTTGTCCCACTAACCAAGCAGAAAGATCGGCAAAAATGGCCGATTGGCCCTTTGCAAAAGCAAGATCCGCTGGGAAGTTTGGGCTAATTCATCTAAATAATGTTTCATTCTAAAACCGTTATTCATCATGTAATCAAAGGGTATTTTACCCTGATTTTTTAAGTACGCAATGTGCGCACTAAATGCTGCAATTTGCCATATTGTTTAGCTAGCCAATGGCGATGAATGCCACTGTGATTAAGCGCTAAACGCTGTGCTTTTAAAATTTCAATCGCTGTTTGAGCATTGGTTAGCTCACCCGTATTTGGATTAACGTATTGCGGATAATAGACCAATGTGCCAGCAATAAGTTCTAACAATGAAAGTTTTCGATTGCGGCGGTTAAAAGAGCAGTGATCAACGGTCAATCCCCAGTGGCTATAAAACGGCAAACCATAACAATGCACTGTTTTTGTTTCTTAGCAAGGCTTCAAAAGCCGGCAAGAGACGTCATGGTGTGTAGTTCATCCACGGCATTGATGCAATCAAGCACATTTTCTGTTTTTGCAATTTGATCCGCTAATTTGACCGCTTGCGATTCTGCAATATGACCAATGCGGTTACCACTTACAACATCCGGGTGTGGCTTATAAACGATATAAGCTTCTGGTTTTCCTTCGCGTACTGTTTTCAATAAATCTAAATTAGTATGAATATTCGGGGAGCCGGTTTGAATAGACGCATCATCTTCAACCTGTCCCACCACTAAAATTTTCTTTTTGTCTGTATTAGGCAAAGAAAAAGTACCTTCGCCGACATTATATTTACCGATATGTTGCGATACCAACGCATATTGTAGCTGCTTGGCTTCGATTAAATCCGCTTCGGTAAATTGTTGATGCTGCAAAATCTCTTCTAAGCGAGAAGGGCTTTCTGCATTGAAATAGATGCCTAAATCGTCACAGACTAAAGAGAGTGGCGCAACTAAGTTTGAACCAAGCCCAACTGAACGAATAAAACCATCTTCCATTCTGAGTACGTTAATATTATGCGCTTTAGCATAATTTAGCGCAGTTTCTTTACCCGTTCCCCACAGTAACAAGCGGTCATTTTTGGTGAATGTTTTACCACTGAGTTTAAGTTTACTTACATTTTTAACAAAATGTAGCTTGCAGCTTGGTAATCGGAAAAACGGTTTAATAACTGCACGTTTCCACAGAGACATTCCAATGCAATAGAGATTGCCTTGTAAGCGCAAGTTAAGTGCTTTGGTGTGAATGATGTGGTTAATGACATCAAAAATTGTTCCCGCTTTACCAGTATTCGGATTCAAATAACGGGTATATTGAAAATATGCCGCATAAAACAGTTGTAAAACTGACCGCACTTTACGGCGATCACTTTGTGCTAGCGCTTTAGCATTCGGGTGACGATCATCCGTCACGCCCCAGCCAGCAAACCACGGTACGCCAAAAGTCACCACCGGTTTACCCACCAGTAATGCTTCAAACCCCATTTGAGAGGTAACACAATAAACTTTCTCTACGGCTTTAATCAGAGAAATCGGGTTGACGGGATCACTGAAAAAATGCACGTTGCTTGGATAATTTTCATTTGGCGAAAAATAACCCTGCTTTTTACCACTTAATACATCAGGATGGGTTTTCACTAAAATTTTGGCGTTTGGATTTTCTGCAATGGCAGTTTGCAACATTTGCGCAAAATGCTCGGCATCGGTTTGACCATATTTCACTGCCATATCGCCAAATGTTTGATCGATGACAAGCACTAACGACTCATCACCTTCTTTCTCATAATCCACCAATGTTTGGTTATATTTTGAAAGTTGATGCATTACAATTTGTGACCGAGCTTTTTCCGCTAAAACCTCATCACATTCACCCGCCAGAACAAGCTGTTCCAATGTTGAAGGACGAGTCGTGTCGTAATAAATACCTAATTTATCTACGACCATAGAAAGTGGTGGATAACCATCAACCCTCCCAGACCAAGAGAACGTAAAAACCGTCTTCTAAGGCGATAAACAGTAAGTTATGCTTTTGTGCATATGCACGTGATTTTTCGTAGAAGGACGTAACCCCCAACCCAATACAGAATCAGCCTTCGGCACAGAAAAATGCGTAGTGAAAGCCAATTCCTCATTAGGAAAAAAATGAGGCTAAATGCGGAATTTTTTGATTCCGCGCGAGAAAAATCAGAGCAGTTGGCATGGTTGTTTAATTTCTTAGGTTATATGTTACTTGCTGAAAAATTATTATAAATCTAGATTTTTGAAAGAAGACACGATTTTTTTAGGAATATCCAACATAATTTCGCTAAATAAAAGTAATGGGAAAGATAAACTTTCCCATATCATTAAAAATCAAGAATAGTGTCTTTAATTTTATAATCTAGTAATAGATTATTAATTATTACTCCTGCTAAATAGTTTGTTTTGAGGGCAACTTGTGGGTGATTTTTATCCCCGGGTCATTGTATTCTATGACTTTTAGTTCTGGGATTCTAGCTTTCAAATTAATAATATCTGAGTAAAATTCAGAATTTTTGATGTACAAATTACAGCATCATTTTTACCCGTTTTTTTGAATAGTTAAGAAACTTTCTTTGATATCTTTAGCTAGTACTTTTTAAATACAATGGATCTTTACTTTGTAATATTCTTCTGAGCCTAAATAAGGATCAATCGAATAAGTCTTATAATTACCCAATAATGCGTGATATAAAGCTCCCGTTCCACCAGATGAAGCGCCTAATATAACAATTTTATCTTCATTTATCTCATATAGAGAGGCTAGACTTTTGATAAATTTTTGGATGTCTTTTTCTACATTAGTGTCGAATTTTGTATTTAAGCCATGACAACCAAATGCCCCACCTAAATCAGCAATTCTTACTATATATGTATTCGGTAGTAATGTATTACTGATAAATGGATAAGAGTGTGTAGTAATAGCGCTCTAATGGTTTTTCATTAGATTTATTTGTGTAAGAAAAATAATCAAAAGATTTTTCTAATGTAGTGTTTAATTTAGGTTTTTCTAGATTAAAGATAACATTATTTAAGCAATCAAATGTTTCAGGGAAATACGGTAGTAATTCATCGTATTTCTCAAGCTCTATTTTCTTGAAAACAGTAGTGCCTAATAAATATTCTGTTGCAATAAAAACCATTATTACATAGTTTATAAACTACATTATTAAGATTGTTATCTCTAGCGTAAGAAAGGAAAAACCATTTGCTTTTAATTCCTATGTGCTTATTAGAGTTTAATAATTTATCTAATAGAGAGTCATCTAACAAATCTATATTAATAATAGGCTCTATTGATTGAGTTTGTTTTAGATAATTGTATGTTTTATTAAGAATTTTCAGTGAAAATAGGTTGATAATTACTATCACATGAAAATGAAAAATTATTCTCTGATACAGAGATGTTAAATTGTGGATAACAAGTCTTAATAAAATCAAAGTATTGCTTATATTTTTTTCTAGAAGGGTAATTTGATTTACTCTCATTTCTTAGAAAGAAAGTTATCTTCTTATAGCTAATATTGTAGCTAAGACCAATAAAAATCATGAACAAGAAAATCAAAAACGATACTTTGATTATTATAAATCCAATCATTAATTTCGTTTTTGGAATATTTGCATTTATTAATATTTCTTGTTGTATTTCATTTAGCGTTTTTTTCATTATTTGAAATTTCCATTTTGGTATTGTTCTAAAAGCGTTTTTCTTGTCTACTTTATGATTCGTTGTAACAGGAATATTCTCAATGTGAATAAACTCTGAGAGGAATCATATAGCTAGGTAAGACAGCAGATAAATATGTTTTTAATTTCTTCGTCAGCTTTCTTTTTCATTGGCTGTATAGAAGCAAATAAGTCTTGATACGACACCTGTATTTCTTTTTAAAAGCGACAACGGCAGTATTTTTTTAAAAGATAATGCTTTTGAGATTAAGCACTTTTTCTTCAATTTCAGATAATTCAATACGATAGCCATTAAATTTTATCTGTTCATCCTTACGCCCCTAGAACATAGAAGACTCCATCTTTACTGAAACCGTAGTCGCCAGTTCTATAAGTTCTTTCACCATTTTCATTAATAAATAAACATCTCATTATTTTTGGATTCATTATTGAGGTATCCTCTCATGACATGAATACCGCTAATACAGATTTCATCATTCATAATGCTTAATTTAGCATTTAGCACTTCACGTCCAACAGGAAGTTCATCCTGTTCTAAAAGCATTTCAGGTGTAATATCAATATAAGTTGTTGCAACAGTTGCTTCAGTTGGCCCATAAGTATTAATGATTCTAGCATCTGGGAATTTTTGGAAAAGCATATTCACAACAGGTTTTCCTAATTTTTCTCCACAGAATAGAAATTCTTTAATAGAAGGAAGATTCTCCTGATTAAACTTAGGATTAAGAACTTGTTGCATTGCAAAAGAAGGCGTTGATACCCAAGTTGAGATCTGTTCTTTTGCGATATAATCCAGCCAGCTAGAAAGGTTAGTTAAGTCTTCTCGGCTACTTAAAACAATTTTTCCGCCGTAGGCTAGGTTGCCAAAAATTTCATACATAGAAAGATCGAAAGCAAAAGGTGCCTGATTCATAAAAGCGGTTTTAGATGACAGTTTTAATTGAGATGTCATCCATTTCATTAAATTGAAAGTAGCTTCTCTCCGATTTGAACTCCTTTTGGTTGTCCGGTTGTTCCTGATGTAAAGATAATATAAGCTAAGTCTTTTTCAGATAATTCGATTGAATCATCAGTTACTTTTTCGAATTGACTTCCTTGGCAATGATAGATAAATTTTGCCTTAGACATATCACAAATATAGTCTAAGCGACTTTTTGATAAATGTTATCAACAGGAATGAAAGGGATTTTTGTGTAATAAACAAGCATAAATTGCTATAACGAAATCGATCTCTTTATGCCCATATATCACTAATGGAATGTTATTATTTTTTTATTAAGAGAAGAGCATCTCTCAATAAAATTTTTAATTCTGCTTTGTAAATCATTCCATACAACTTTCCTTAGAATTTACAAGAGCAACGCCTTGCGTGTTTTCTAGGCGATAGTTTAAGAATTCTTCTAAATTAGAGAAATCATTAATTGTTTTCATTGGATATCCTTATTTTTATGTTTTTCTATGTATTCAATAATTGTAGATGAATTGCTCATAATTTCCACGATTTCCTCAAAGGGAATCTCTACATGGAATGTTTCTTTAATTGCAACAACTAAATCCATTACACTTACAGAGTCTATTAATCCTGATGAAAGTAATTCTTCAGAATCAGAAACATCTTTCTGTACGATTTGAGAAATAAGTTGTAATACTTGTTTAGATGTAGACATGCTAGCTCCTATTTTTGGGTTATGAAAAATATTATTGTGTTAAATATATTGCACTAGTTAGATTGTTTCTCTAGCATATTTTTAAAGTAATTCGATGTTGTTATCAGCATGCTCAGCAGCTAATTTCCAATAAAAATAACTTTCTTTTCATCTATTTTTCCAAATAGAGAATTTGCTTTATCTAATTTACCTAATTTGAAAAAGCGAAAATACATACGCGTATGCAAGAGACTCTTCTTTCAAAATATCATCCTTTTTCCAGAAGGGAGATTATATCTTGCCATTTATTTTCATTTAATAAAAATTTTTAATTTAGTAATTAATCAAGGCTATATTATGCATAGTTATCCACTGGTCTAATAAATAATTAACCTTTTATGGTTATTTTCAATTCCTTGTAGATAGTCTATATATGAATCTGATGGCATTAAGATAATATGCTCTTCTCCAAAAAGCTCATCCAGTTGGTCAACTAGTTTTTGCTTTATTATTATTTATCTTGGCTAATCTGGCTATTGCTATGCGGCATGCTGGATCACTTATAGCATTCTTTTTCATATTCAACAAGATATTGATGAGACTCTTTTAATTTAAAAATATCCATGCATAAATATGATGCTATCAATTCAAGTTTAAATAGAATTTTATCATTTTTAGACATTTTCTCTAACAAAGGATTCTATAATGTCTAGCCCAAATCCAAGATTATCCAAATAAATTTCTTTGGCTAGCATAATCAGTGCTCCGTCAAAGATTTACTTTTTATTAGATTTTTCTAAGATTTGTTTATAGCATCTTCTTGTTTGATATATGCCGAGTATATTAAAAGCTAATAGATTTTCATATACAGATAATGTATTGTTTTTAGCAAAATATGAAACATAAGTTTCAGGTTTTTCCAAGTTGTAAATCGATCTTGGCTTTCCAATATTCTAATTGGTTTGCTGTAATGTTACTTTTTATTTAAAGTATCTAATAATTCAATTATTATTCATAAATAAAGCATTAAAATATTTATTTTCATACTTTTTCTTTTCTTTTCGTAGAAAAGTAATTTGAATCAAGCATTAACTTGGTGCGAGTTTCAATAAGTCTCCAGTTTTGATATTTCTCAGCTTGTTCTATCATTGATTCAATAATAGGAACTTTTATTCTGATTACTATTACGATTCTAGGTTTATAATTGCTTGATAAACACGCTCACAGTTTCCTTGATCTTGAAATGGAAATGTTTCTTTTATACGTTTTTCATATAGCTTATTAGGTTTTTCCATTATTTTTAATAATTAAAGATAATGCTGATAAAAGTTCTTTTTCACTACTTAAAACAGGACCGAAGCCATCTTTTTCATATGAAAAATAGCCTTGTTGATAAGTATGATTTCCTGAGAAGAAGGATTCTTTATCAAATTGATAGTACACAATTGCTTTATTCAGATAAGCCATGTCAAATGCGACAGAAGAGTAGTCGGTTATTAAGATAGAGGACTCACCAAATAAATCTTGTATACTTTTTATCTCCGTTTTCTCCAGACCAACATTTTATGTATTTAGGAACCTTGAATTGATTGAGGTATGGTTGAATATTAGGATGTGGAGCAAAAATAACCTCATACTCTGTATTCATCAATCATTTTTCAACTCTGATGAATGAAGTAGGCTATACCAATGTTTAGCATATTCAGTTTCCATAAAATTTTTATTGATGGTACGGGTATTTGCTCCAGCTGCCGATGCTAGTTCCAACAATATTATTTCGCCATGTTGGCATAATAAGAATCTGATTACTATTATCTACTTTTTAGAGAAAAAGGCTGTCGTATCGAGGAAATCCGGTTAATACAACCTCTTTTTCTGTTAATTTATATTTGTTTAGGGTTCTGTACTATTGAGTTATATTCTGGTTGAGTAGTTGTCACAAAAACAATGTAGATTCTTTTTGGTATTAACCCATCTAGACAAATCGTCTTTTGTTACGCACATGTTGTAAGAATACAATTTCTTACTAAATTCATATAAATCTCAAAATGGTTATTAATATGAGCTTCTAAATGACTTGAGATAATTTTACTTGCTTTGCATAATTTATTTTTGAAATCATTTGTTCCAAATTCCACTAATTTAAAAGCCTTCTTGGGCAAGCCTATTCCAATCAGATGAACTTTTATTTAATGCAAAATATGCAAACTAGCTAGGATGGTTTTTCATTATATAACGATATAAATGTTCCGCATTATCATCAGCTTTTGTTTCTCGATCCATAAGTAACCAGCTACCATCATTTAAATATTTTTCAGAATATGTAAACAGCTCTTCAATTTCTTTTGGAGAGATACCATTATTAAAATATTTTTCCATGAATAGATATACGCATATTTTTAGCGTTAAGAGATATTTTAAATTTTTCAGATAATGGAATATTGCTATAGGATCCAAAGTCTCTTTTCATACACAAAAAGCTTATCATTAAATGTGTTACAGTTTTTTGAACATTCTGGGAAAAACTTCTCCTGTTTTAGATTCGATACTAAAAGGAAATCAAAGTATGTAAAATAGCTAACTAGTATTTGTTTTTGTTCTCTATCTATGTTTTCAATATAAGCAATTTGGAATGGAGGTTCTGCATTTTTAAAATGCGCCAAGCATTCCAACTTTATGAAACATCCAAATCACCCTAATCCAAACTCCATAATGTTTCATCAATAAAGTAAAATGCTTCTTCTATAAAATCATAGAATTTTTGCTTAGCATGGTTGTCAAGAAAATTAATTTTTCTGGAGAATTTAATAAATATTGAATATACCAACCTAAATCATACAGGGCAGTTTTTGAATGAAATTAGGAATGCCTTTAAATTTATCCTTATAATTTTTAGCATAGGGAGAAAATCCGAACTCAAAAACATCAGAGTATTTTTCAGGCTTCTTCCAAGAACCATCTAAAAGTTGATGAGTTATCTTCTTTTTCTATAAAAATAGATTGCAGATTTACAAAAGTTAGCATAACCGTTTTGGAGGTTGAATAAATAATCAGCAATGAACTTCCCATCTTCAAAATTAGGGTTTTACTCTATTATCAAAAATAGATCTTATTTTTCCTAATTTCAGACATTTTTAAAGAATGTGGTGGCTACAGATAGATTAATGAGTTTATCTAAATTAGATATTTTTACATATGCGTCGTCATTAAATCTAAACTTAAGAGGGTGAGTATCTTTTACTATATTTTTGATTTTCCATAAAAAGAGCATATTAGTAGCTATCATAGCTAGATCTGGTCTTTTTGTAGCTGTGAATCAATGAGATTTGAAATAATCGGTATGTAAGTAGTCATCTGGATCCGTAAATACTACCCATTCAGTTTGAACATATTCTAGTCCTAAGTTACGTGCCGATGCTTGTCCCCATTTTCTTTATAAATATATTGAATATTATGAGGAAATTTTTCTGCCATTTTTATAATTTTTGCAGACGAGTCCGTAGAACCATCATCAACTAATATTAGCTGAATATGATTCTTAAAACTTAGACTCTGTTTTTGTTAAGCTAGAAAAATTCATCAAGGTATTTTTCAACATTATATACTGCTGATACAACCAGTATATTGATGAATTCTTTGAGTTTAATGGGATAGTATTTTTAATTTGATTTTACGTTTCTTATACATGTCTGTATAATTTTGGGTCACGCATAGCTTTCTAATTTCTTATCTAATTTATTCATATTTAATCCTTATTCATAATACTTTTCTAAAACTTCAGTTAATTGATTGTTATAATTTGATACTTGAATTTTACTATTAAATCATTAGCACAAAAAGAGTGTGGTTGCTTTGCCATATATTTTTCTTTAGTAGTTTTTATATTAGCTTTAGCATTTTGCTGAGCGAATATTAAAGTAATAGCAAATTTCTGGTGAGAACGCTCTTTCCTTCTAGATACATCGCATAAGGGACGAGTAGCTAAATTAAGGTCATTTTTCCCTCTAAATCTATTTGATAAGAATTCTTCTATTTCGTTTCTAAATACACCCTATATCAAAAATACTTTTCTTGAGTGGAATATAAGAAATGGATTAATGGAGTTTGTGCGTTTAATTCTCGTCCATATAATTTTCTCAATAATCTTCTAGAGTTCATTAGAGAGCAAGTAATGTTGGAGTGCTTACCTTTTGCATACATTTTATCTAGGTTTTTAATAGATAAAAATAGAGGCTAGCCCATTAGGTTTGAAAAAATGGCTTTTTGTAAAGGTTTAGCGACAAATATCATCATTAAAAATAAATAAAATGCTCCACTCAGGTTTGGAATTTTATGTAGATTAGCTTCAATTACGAGAAATTAAATGTGAGAGATAATTCTCATCAATAATTTCACGATGATCAATAATTTTAATTTGCTGTTCTTCTTTGTTAAGCCAATCTGGTACTTGATTATCTGTTACAATAAAAATATATCTTACCCAAGGTAAGAATTTCTGCACGCTTTTAACCGAGTAAAAATAACTCGTTATGTTCTTCAAATCTGGCATTATCTTTCGCGTAGAGTGCAGAATTATTTGTAATTTTTCGTAGAATTGTCTTGCCATTTTTGATCTTTTATCATTAACCCACGTAAAAACGACATCAATGGGTATTGATGTAGTTCATTAATGAATTTTCTAATTTTTCTAGTTTTTCTGGATGATCAATAACGGCGTTTTCATCTAATTCACTAATTCCTTGTTCATTATTTAAAATGGGATATTTATTATTTAATGCATCACGAAAAGAATATATGTGGTTTGGTGACGAGGTTTTTAAATTTCTTCATATTTAATATAACCTTAAGATAATTATATTGAATATTATTGGGTATGTTTTTATAGTAAGATCAACTTTTTGAGTATACCTCATTTTCCTTATGATTGTCAGTAAAGATGAATTTATTTACTTTTATAAGAAAAAGTCATTATAAGCTCCAAATGAATGTCAGATTTGTCAATGGGGAAAGTGTAATACCATTTTTCCTTCTTGAATAAATGTTATACTCTTAAAGATTATTTTTCACGAATATAGGCTTAGTAATTTTGCAAAAATAATTGGCAAATTTGACCGCTTATCTTCCCTTATTATGAGATGATACATCAATGAAAAATTATCGATTAAAAGCAGTCTGTGCAGGGTTAATGTTAGGGGCTGTCAGCTTGTTCTTCGCTACCCACTTCAGGGCCGAGTCATTCAGCGGTATTAGAGATGAACCAAGGTGCTGGTGCTTCTGAATTAGCAGCAAAAGTGAATGTAGTGAATTAAATGAGTCGTTAGTGCAGCAAATGTATGCAGCTCAACAAAGCCAGCGTTTTTCAGGTTTTGCAGATGTGCGCGGTAATGGTGGCTATGCTGGTGCTGTTAATGTTGGTGATGTGTTAAGATTTCGATTTGGGAAGCACCACCTGCGGTTTTATTTGGTTCAACATTTGGTAGCGAAGGACAAGGAAGTGGGCATGTAGCCAACTGCCAGCATCAAATGGTAAATAAAAATGGAACAGTCACAGTGCCATTTGTTGGCAATATTCGTGTGGCGGGTAAAACACCAGAAGCTATTCAATCACAAATTGTAGCAAGCCTTAGCCGTAAAGCGAGATCAGCCACAAGCTGTAGTAAAATTACTAACAATAATTCATCAGATGTGACTGTTATTCGCAAGGCAGTACAGTGCGTATGCCATTAAGTGCCAATAATGAACGTGTGTTAGATGCGGTGGCTGCTGTGGGTGGTGCAATGGAAAACATTGAAGATGTGACTGTTCAACTGACTCGTGGTAATCAAGTTAAAACATTGGCATTTGAGACCTTAATCGCAGATCCTGCGCAAAATATTGTATTGCGTGCGGGGATGTCGTTTCACTTTTAAACACACCGTATAAATTTACTGGTTTAGGTGCTGTAGGCAATAACCAACAACTGCGTTTTTCAAGCAGCGGTATCACACTTGCAGAAGCTATTGGGAAAATGGGTGGTTTGATTGATACGCGTTCTGACCCTCGCGGGGTGTTTGTTTTCCGTTATACACCATTTACGCAGTTAGATGCTCACGCACAGCAAGAGTGGGCAGAAAAAGGTTATGGTAACGGCATGGAAGTACCAACCGTTTATCGTGCGAATTTATTAGCGCCGGAAACGATGTTCTTATTACAACGTTTCCCAATTCAAGATAAAAGATATTGTGTATGTGTCGAATGCACCACTTTCAGAATTCCAAAAATTCTTGAGAATGATTTTCTCGATTACCTCTCCGGTAACCAGCACGACCAACACTATCAGAGTTACTAATTAAAGGGGATGACATGACTATCGAAAATTTCGGCGATGCCGACGAAAAAGAAAAATCACTCTGGAAAAAGCTGAATCCACTTTTTGGTTAACAGTATTGTTCCCAACCGCCTTTGCTGGCGTTTATTTTGGAATGTTTGCTTCTGATATTTATGTTTCAGAATCAAGTTTCGTTGTGCGATCACCTGGTAGCCAATCTTCTTTAACGGGTGTTGGTGCATTATTACAAAGCACAGGTTTTTCTCGCTCACAAGATGATACTTATTCTGTGCAAGAGTATATGCGTTCACGCACCGCATTATGCAGAGTTGGAGCAAAATTTACCGCTTCGTGCTTTCTATACCGAAAAAGGTGATGTATTAAGTCGTTTTAATGGATTTGGATTAAACAATACTCAAGAGGCATTCTATCGTTATTTTAAAGAGCGTTTAAGTGTTGATGTAGATTCTATTTCCGGTATTGCAACCCTTCGTGTGCGAGCATTTAATGCAGAAGAAGGTCAGCAAATTAACGAGCGTTTGTTAAAAAGAAGGTGAGTCGTTAATCAATCAGCAAATGAACGAGCAAGAAAAAGATACTATCGAATTTGCTGAGCAAGCAGTCGCAGATGCAGAGAAAAATGTAGAATGAAACTGCACAGGCTTTTGAGTCAATATCGTATCAAAAATAAGATTTTCGATTTACCGGCGCAATCTGGCGTACAAATTTCGTTAATTTCAAGTTTGAAAAAGTAGAGTTGATTCGTGTTGAAACGCAATTAGCACAATTAGTTTCGATTACACCAGATAACCCGCAAGTGCCAGCGTTACAAATGCGCCAAAAAGCTTGAAAAAGAGATTGATGAACAAACTCGCCAATTATCAGGTAATGGCAACTCAGCTGCGACACAAACTGCGGATTACCAACGTTTAATGTTAGCGAATGAGTTAGCGCAACAACAACTGACAGCCGCAATGACTTCATTACAAAAATACGCGTGGAGAAGCAGATCGCCAACAACTTTATTTGGAAGTGATTAGCCAACCAAGTAAACCGGACTGGGCGTTAGAGCCAAACCGAATTTACAATATAATTGCGACCTTTATTATTGGCTTAATGTTATATGGCGTATTGAGTTTACTCATCGCCAGCGTAAGAAAACATAAAAACTAATGCAATATGGTGACGAAACAACGTTTAAACAGTCATTAGCGATTCAAGGACGGGTGATTAACGCATTGCTTATGCGTGAAATTATCACCCGTTATGGGCGTCAAAATATCGGCTTTTTATGGCTGTTTGTTGAGCCTTTGCTCATGACTTTTTATTGTAATGATGTGGAAATTTATCCGTGCTGATAAATTCTCTACTTTAAATATGATTGCCTTTGTGATGACAGGTTATCCGATGGCAATGATGTGGCGAAAATGCTTCAAACCGTGCGATTGGCTCGATTTCGGCAAACTTGAGTTTGCTTTATCACCGTAATGTGCGTGTACCTGATACCATCTTTACTCGTGTGCTACTGGAAGTTGCCGGTGCTTCAATTGCCCAAATTCTTTTGTGGCAATCTTAGTCATGATTGATTGGATTGATGCACCGCATGATGTGTTTTTATATGCTCATTGCATGGTTCCTCATGGCAATGTTTGCTTTTTGACTTGGGGTTAATCATTTGTGCGATTGCGCAACAATTTGATGTGTTTGGTAAAAGTGGGGAACACTGAGTTTCGTTTTATTACCAATTTCTGGCGCATTCTTCTTCGTCCATAATCTTCCGGCACAGGGCACAATCGATAGCACTTTGGTTTCCGATGATTCATGGTACAGAAATGTTCCGCCATGGATATTTTGGCGATACAGTGGTTACTTGTAAGTGTCGGTTTTTGGTTGTGAGTGATCTCGCCTTGTTATTACTGGGCTTAGTGATGGTTAAAAACTTCAGTAAAGGGGTTGAGCCACAATGATTCGCGTGAATAATGTGTGTAAGAAGTATCACACAAATAGCGGTTGGAAAACCGTGTTAAAAAATATCAATTTTGAGCTACAAAAAGGCGAAAAATCAGGGATTTTAGGGCGAAATGGTGCAGGGTAAATCTACGCTCATTCGTTTGATGAGTGGTGTTGAACCCCCAACAAGTGGCACGATTGAACGTTCTATGAGTATCTCTTGGCCATTAGCTTTTAGTGGAGCATTCCAAGGCAGCTTAACAGGGATGGATAATCTACGTTTTATTTGTCGTTTGTATGATGTTGATCCAGACTATGTGACTCGCTTTACCAAAGAGTTTTCGGAATTAGGCGATTATCTTTATGAGCCAGTGAAGAAGTACTCATCAGGGATGAAAGCTCGACTTGCATTTGCTCTCTCACTTTCGGTTGAGTTTGATTGTTACTTAATCGATGAGGTAATTGCAGTAGGGGATTCTCGTTTTGCAGAAAAATGTAAGTATGAGTTGTTTGAAAAACGCAAAGACCGTTCTATCATTTTAGTTTCACATAGCCCGAGTGCGATGAAATCTTATTGTGATAATGCGGTGGTGTTAGAAAATGGCATCATGCACCATTTTGAAGATATGGACAAAAGCGTATCAATATTACAACGAGACGCAAAAATAAGACTAAAAATGACCGCTTGTGATGTTTATACAAGCGGTCATTTTTTATGGCTTTTTTACAAGTATAAAAGCTGATGATTGAATGGGCTAGTTTTTCCACCAAGCAGCAAATCCAATCACCAATGCAAATACGGCTAACCAAAATAGCTGAATTTTCACATTTTGCCGAGTTAATTGCTGATTATGCAAACGGCGCTCTTCTAATTTTTGTTTATAAATTTCTAAATTTGCGGCATCAAACGAGAAGCCACAATGCGGGCAAAGTGTTGCGCTTTCGCTAATTTTTGCGACACTCAGGGCAGCGATGTAATGCCATAATTTTCCTCAACACATAATATTTCCTGATAAGCTGGCAGATTTTTAGCAAAAATTTGCAAATTTTTTTAATTTTGCCCTTGAAGCGTGTTTTTGTCCCTATTTATTGCTCCGTCTGAATGAGCGAATTCAAACGCTCCATTCTTTTGAATCACAGCCGATAAGAATTTTTCTACGCTGGGCTTCGAAAAGCGTTAAACGAACCTTATCTTTTCGGCAACAAAAACTAATTCAAACGAATTTATCTAGAGGGAAAAAATTATGGGAAAAATCATTGGTATTGACTTAGGGTACAACAAACTCTTGTGTAGCAGTAATGGATGGCGACAAAGCGCGCGTAATTGAAAAATGCAGAAGGTGCGCGTACCACTCCTTCAATCATTGCTTATACCGATAACGAAACTTTAGTTGGTCACAACCAGCAAAACGCCAAGCAATTACTAACCCGAAAAATACATTATTCGCAATCAAACGTTTAATTGGTCGTCGTTTTGACAGTGAAGAAGTACAACGCGATATTAAAATTATGCCTTTTGAAATCGTGCGTGCAGATAACGGCGATGCGTGGGTAAATGTAAAAGGCGATAAATTAGCACCACCGCAAATCTCTGCTGAAGTATTGATGAAAAACTGCAGAAGATTTCTTGGGTGAGACCAGTAACAGAAGCAGTAATTACTGTGCCTGCGTACTTCAACGATGCACAACGTCAAGCAACTATCGATGCAGGTAAAATTGCAGGCTTAGATGTAAAACGTATCATCAACGAACCAACAGCTGCAGCATTAGCATTCGGTTTAGGTTCAAACAAAAGAAAACCAAGTAATTGCAGTTTACGACTTAGGGTGGTGGTACATTCGATATCTCAATCATCGAAATTGATAACTTGACGGCGAACAAACTTTCGAAGTATTAGCAACAGGTGGTAACACTCACTTAGGTGGTGAGGACTTCGATAACCGCGTAATCGACTACATCATTGATGAGTTCAAAAAAGAGCAAGGTGTTGATTTACGTAACGACCCAATGGCATTACAACGTGTGAAAGAAGCCGCTGAAAAAGCAAAAATTGAACTTTCATCAGCGCAATCTACAGAAGTGAACCTTCCGTATATCACAGCAGATGCAACAGGTCCTAAACACTTAGCAATCAGCGTAACGCGTGCGAAATTAGAAGCTTTAGTTGAAGATTTAGTAGCAAGCTCAATTGACTCATTAAAAAGCAGTATTAAAAAGATGCAGGTAAGAGTGTAAACGAAATCCACGATATCATTCTTGTGGGTGGTCAAACTCGTATGCCATTAGTACAACAAAAAGTGGCTGAATTCTTCGGTAAAGAAGCTCGTAAAGACGTAAACCCAGATGAAGCGGTGGCAATTGGTGCTGCGGTTCAAGGTGGCGTATTAAAGGTGATGTGAAAGACGTTCTATTATTAGACGTAACCCCATTATCACTTGGTATCGAAAACCATGGGTGGCGTAATGACCACTTTAATTGAGAAAAATACCACGATTCCAACTAAAAATCGCAAGTGTTCTCAACTGCGGAAGATAACCAAGCAGCGGTAACTATCCACGTGTTACAAGGTGAGCGTAAACGTGCGGCAGACAATAAATCTTTAGGTCAATTCAACCTAGAAGGTATCAACCCTGCACCGCGTGGTATGCCACAAATTGAAGTTACTTTCGACATCGATGCAAACGGCGTAATAAACGTATCTGCGAAAGATAAAAACACAGGTAAAGAGCAACAAATCCGCATTCAAGCGTCTTCTGGTTTATCTGATGAAGAAATTCAACAAATGGTCGCGTGATGCAGAGGCAAACGCAGATGCAGACCGTAAATTTGAAGAGTTAGTTCAAGCGCGTAACCAAGCAGACGGTATCGCACACGCAACTCGCAAACAAATTACCGAAGCAGGTGATGCGTTAGCGGCTTTCAGACAAAAGAGAAAATTGAAGCAGCGGTGAGCGAACTCGAAACTGCAGCAAAAGGCGAAGACAAAGCAGGGATTGAAGCGAAAATTGAAGCATTAATCAAAGCGTCTGAACCACTCATGCAAGCAGCGCAAGCAAAAGCACAAGCTGGCGAACAACCACAACAATCATCAGCAAAAAGATGATGGCGTGGTAGATGCTGAATTTGAAGAAGTGAAAGACAACAACACTTCACAGCTCTTCGAGCATAAATAAAAGGGCGTGGAAACACGCCCTTTGGTGTATATAAATGATCCCCCTCTTTAGAAAAGAGGGGTTAGGGGAGATTTGATAGCGATATCAAATTCTCTTATGAGCTAAATTTACTTCTGCCAAATCTCCCTCCGCCCCTCTTTTACTAAAGAGGGAGTCTACATATAAGCGGTCAAATTTACCCAGAATTTTGTAAATTTAAGGAATAGCTATGCCACTTACACTTTATCCATTTGCACTACAATTCGTACGCATAACATAAAGGAAAAATACCGCGGAAAAGATTGGACAGCTTTGGCAGAATAATTTTGCAAAATTGACTAAAAATGAGCCTTATTATGGTGTTTATCTGAATTACGAATCAGATTTTACAGGCTATTATGATGTTGCTGTTGCTCAAGAAAGTAAACCAGAAGGCGGTTTCTCAACCATTGAAATTGAAGATCTGACTTGGTATGAAATCTTCCCTACGACTAGCGAATTAGTAGTTCAAACGTGGAAACATATTTGGAATAAGGAAAAGCAAGGCTTATTAAAAACGTGCTTATAAAGTGGATTTTGAGAAATATTATCCAAATGGCAAAGTGGATATTTACATTTTCAATTCGCCCACATTGCTAAAAATAGCGAATGCAAGCGGTCAGAAATAACAAAATATTTGCAAATAAAAAAATACGGAAATACTATGGCAAAAAGATTATTACGAAGTCCTGGGTTACAAAAAGGGCGAGCGAGAACGACATCAAACGTGCGTATAAACGTTTAGCGTCTAAACATCACCCGGATAAAAATCAAGGCAGCAAAGATGCAGAAGAAAAATTTAAAGAGATCAACGAAGCTATGAAGTGCTAGGCGATGCTGAAAAACGTGCAGCTTACGACCAATATGGTCATGCCAGCCTTTGAACAAGGCGGTGGCGGTGCTGGCGGCGGCTTTGGTGGCTTCGGTGGCGGTTTTGGCGGCTGAAGACATCTTCAGTGAAATGTTTGGTGGTGGTTTTGGCGGAGGCGGTCGCCGTCAACGTGTGGTACGTGGCGATGACTTACGTTACGACATCGAAATTACCTTTAGAAGAAGCTGTAAAGGCTGTAAAAAGATATTCGTCTTTCTACATTAGCTGAGTGTGATACTTTGCCACGGCACTGGTGCAGAAAAAGATTCTAAAGTGGAAACTTGTCCGCATTGTCACGGTTCTGGTCGAATTCGTCGCCAGCAAGGTTTCTTTGTGAGTGAATCTGTTTGCCCAAGCTGTCACGGTTCAGGTAAAAAAATCGAGAAACCATGTAAATCTTGTCACGGTGATGGACGCGTTCAAAAAGCGAAAAACCTATCGGTCACTATTCCAGCAGGGGTAGATACGGGTAACCAATTACGCTTATCAGGCGAAGGTGCTGCCGGGGAAAATGGTGCACCAGCGGGTGATTTATATGTAGTGATTCACGTTCGTGACCATGAGATTTTTTTGAACGTGATGGTTCAAACCTTTACTGCGAAGTGCCAATTAGCTTCACTCAAGCAGCATTAGGCGGAGAGATTGAAGTGCCGACTTTAGAAGGCAAGTTGAAACTCAAAATCCCAGCAGAAACACAAACGGGTAAACTCTTCCGTGTTCGTGGTAAAGGGGTAGTAAGCCCGAGAGGTGGCTACGCGGGTGATTTAATCTGTAAAAGTGATTGTTGAAACACTCAGTAAAATTAAGCGAAGAACAAAAAGAGCTTTTTGCGCAAATTAGAAGAAAAGTTTTTGATGGCAAAGGGAAACATCGCCCTCAGCAAGAAGGCTTTTTAGATAGCGTGAAGAACTTCTTTAGCAATTTAGGTAAACACTAATCGCGCAAAAGGCTTAGCATAAAATGCTAAGCCTTTTTTCTTTTCGTGAGTCTGAATACTAGCTTACAAGCGGTTTGTTTTTCCCGAAGTTTTGCAAATTTTATCGTAAATCAGACCGCTTGTAAGGTGAGGAAAACATAGATGTGATAGAATATCGCAACTTTTTATCGCGCTAAGCGGTCGAAATTTTACGGTTTTTTGCAAAAATAGATGTGAAAGAAGGCAAGATAATGACAAAAAAACATATTCATATTTTAGGTATCTGTGGCACCTTTATGGGCGGTGTTGCGATGATCGCACGCGAATTGGGCTACCATGTTACTGGTTCGGATACTAACGTTTATCCGCCAATGAGTACTTTTTTAGAAAATCACGGCATTGAAATTATTCCAAATTATGATGTTGCGCAATTACAACCTGCGCCAGATTTAGTGGTGATTGGTAATGCGATGAGCCGTGGCAATCCATGCGTGGAATATGTGTTAGATAACCAATTGAATTACACCTCTGGCCCGCAGTGGTTACATGATAATTTGCTCAAAGATCGTTGGGTATTAGCCGTTTCTGGTACACATGGCAAAACGACTACAACAGGGAATGTTGGCGTGGATTTTTGGAGAAAAACGGCATCGATGCGGGTTTCTTAATCGGTGGAGTCGCGGGTAATTTTGGGATTTCTGCACGTGCAGGTTCAAGCAAATTCTTTGTGATTGAAGCCGATGAATATGATTCCGCCTTTTTCGATAAGCGTTCAAAAATTCGTACATTACACGCCGAAAACGTTAATTATCAATAACATTGAATTTGACCATGCTGATATTTTTGATGACTTAAAAGCGATTCAACGTCAGTTCCATCATCTTGTGCGTACCATGCCACAAAGTGGTTGCATTTTGTCAGCAGTTTCCGATCAAAACGTGCAAGATACGCTGAAAATGGGCGCATATAGCCAATTACAATTTATTGGCGAAGGAAAAGAGTGGTTTTGCCAAAACCATTAGTGGCAGATTGCTCATCATTTGAAGTGTATCACTTTGGTGAAAAAAGCAGGGTGTGGTGCAATGGCAAATTATCGGCGCACATAATATGCATAACGCGTTAATGGCGATTGCTGCAAGCCATCATGCAGGTGTTTCTGTGGCGGGGGCATGTGATGCATTAGGTTCATTTATTAATGCGAATCGTCGTTTAGAAGTCAAAGGTGAAGTGCGTGGAGTCACTGTTTATGATGATTTTGCCCACCATCCAACCGCGATTGAAGCCACTATTGGTGCATTGCGTAGCAAAGTGGGGGAAAAGATGCACGAATTCTTGCGGTGCTTGAGCCACGTTCTAACACAATGAAAAATGGGTGTGCATAAGGAAGATATTGCACCAAGTTTGAAAGATGCAGATGCGGTATTTGTGTATCAGCCGGAAACTATTCCATGGCAAGTGAGCGTGATTACTGATGCGTTAACTCAGCCAGCAAAATGGTCTGCAAATTTAGATGAGCTAGTTGATGCGGTAACGCGTGAAGCGAAAAGCGGTGATCACATCCTTGTGATGAGTAATGGTGCCTTCGGTGGCATTCACGCAAAACTTTTAGAAAAATTGACCGCTTGATAGTAAACCCCCAATCTGATTTTTCAGGTTGGAGGTTGATTTAAAGGCGGAAGAATTATTTCGCGATATCAAAACGTCATACTTGCGTAGTGTTTAGATTTTTGACATTGCGCAGGATCACTAAATGGCACTTCATGCACCACAGCAGCTTTCCAGAAACCATCTTTTAATGGAATGATGTTAACTGTACCGTCTTCGCCAGTTGTATCAGAGAACGCTTGTGCTTCCACTTTATGTGAATGGCTGTGATCTTGAGTATCAAATCCTTTGAATGTTGCAGTAAGCGTTGCATTTGGTAATGGTTCGCCTTCATATAATACAACAACTTTTAAACGGCTCACCCTACTTTCACTGATGCAGGGTTAACCATTGGCACGATTTCCAATTTGTGCCCTACTTTATCAGCAACCACATTCACACCGCTATCTTTACCTACATTGATAATCTGTTTTCCATACATAGAGGTTTGTTCGCAGTAGGTTGCATTCGGCGTATTTTTCATATCTGCTTGCTTCCAACCTTCGGCATTTTTGCGACCAGAAAGTTGGTTTATAGGTTGCAGAAATAACATAGCTACCTTCTGCTAAAGGTGCTTGGCTAACAAAGTGATAGTTTTATCACCTGATTGTTTTAATGCTTCACTCGCCTTTAGCGCTTAATAAGTGCATTCCTTGCTCAAAAAAAGAGAGGCGTTTTTCTGGAATGGTTTCGAGCGTTGGGAATTCGCCGTAACCTAAATCGGCTTGTAACACTTCACCAGCTTTTAATGGTGTGCTTTCGACCCAAACACGGTGTGCGTGAGAAGAAGCTGCAAAAATACATAAAGAAGTAGCTAATAATAGTTTCTTCATTGAAGATCCTTGTTAACGTTGACGAGCTTTGAATCTCGGGTTGCTTTTGCAAATGACATAAAGTTTGCCTTTGCGACGTACGATTTTGCAATCTTGGTGGCGAGTTTTCGCGCTTTTTAATGAGTTTTAAAATTTGCATTTTGCTTATCCTTTGCGTTGAATGAGGCTTGCCATGCCTTTGAATTTATCGCTGAAGCGGCTTGCACGACCTTCAGTGTTCGCTTCACGGCGTTTACCAGTGTAAACAGGGTGAGAAGCTGATGAAGTATCTAATGGGTAGAACGGATACTCTTTACCATCTGTCCAAGTCATTGTTTTTGAAGTTGCTGCGCATGAGCGAATAATCCAACCTTGTTGAGCTGAAGCATCATAAAAATAATACCTCACGGTAGTTTTCTGGGTGGATGCCTTGTTTCATTTTATTTGTCTCCCTAAACTAAATAATATCCATTATTAAATTATGGGGAAGCATGATACAACAAAATTTTACATTTCAATAAATTTTTATGGATTTTAAATTTTTGTTTTGTGACTTGTTTCTCTGTATTTTGCTTAAATCTGTGGTACTTTAAGCATAACTTTTAAGGAGGAGATTTATGGCTCGACAACCTTTTTTAATTGCCCCTTCTATTCTTTCTGCTGACTTAGCCCGACTAGGCGAGGATGTGAATGCAGTATTAGCTGCGGGTGGCGATATTATTCATTTTGATGTGATGGATAATCACTTCGTACCAAATTTAACTTTTGGCCCAGCCATTTGCCAAGCGTTACGTAACTACGGCATTACGGCTGAAATTGATGTGCATTTAATGGTTAAACCGGTAGAGCGCCTGATTCCAGAATTTGCTAAAGCGGGCGCAAACTACATTACGTTCCATCCAGAAGCAACCGATCATATCGATCGCAACTTACAGCTTATTCGTGAATTAGGCTGTAAAGCTGGCTTAGTGTTTAACCCAGCAACACCTTTACATTATTTAGATTATGTCATGGATAAAAATCGATATGATTTTATTGATGGGGAGTAAATCCGGGATTTGGCGGACAAAAATTTATTCCAAGCACATTAAACAAATTGCGTGAAGTACGTCATCGTATTGATGCTTCAGGCAGAAGCATTCGTTTAGAAGTGGATGGCGGTGTAAAATCGAAAAATATTGCTGAAATTGCTGAGGCTGGGGCAGATACTTTTGTTGCCGGTTCAGCAATTTTTGATCAGCCGGATTACAAGGCTGTGATTGACCAAATGAGAGCAAATCTTGCTGGTCTTTTAAGAAATAAGCGGTCGTTTTTGCAATTTTTTGCAAATTTCACGGCTTTTTAATGGATAAAACCCCAGTCTTAATGTTAAAAATGAAACAGCTTTTTCGCTTGCACTATGTTTTAGCTGAACCTTTTTAGTTCGAGTGTATCGAAAGCTTATCTGGTCTCGACCTTGCTATGCTAAGGTTGAATTTAGTGAATTTTGACTCACACTAACTAACTCTCGCATTTTTGCGAATTTACTATAATAGGAAACACAAAATGAGCATTGAAGAACGCGTAAAAATCATCGTTGATCAATTAGGGCGCAGACGCTGCAGCAGTTAAACCTGAAGCTTCATTCATCGAAGATTTAGGCGCAGACTCTTTAGATACTGTTGAATTAGTAATGGCTTTAGAAGAAGAATTCGATATCGAAATTCCTGATGAAGAAGCTGAAAAAAATTACAACAGTTCAATCAGCGATTGACTGTGTAACAAAAAGCAAACGCATAATTCAGTGAGGCGGTTTTTAAAACCGCCTTATTTTTATCTGACGGTTTGTTTAAAAAATAACCAGATTGTGTTGAATTTATTCAGATAAAGCAAAAACATAAAAAGGGCTTTGCATTCGGTCTGAAAAATCCGTATTATACACGCCTGTTACACATTAAGGGTCGTTAGCTCAGTCGGTAGAGCAGCGGACTTTTAATCCGTTGGTCGAAGGTTCGAATCCTTCACGACCCACCACTTAATGTAAACTTTCTAAAGGGTCGTTAGCTCAGTCGGTAGAGCAGCGGACTTTTAATCCGTTGGTCGAAGGTTCGAATCCTTACGACCCACCACTTTAGAACACTCCCTTTCGGGTCGTTAGCTCAGTCGGTAGAGCAGCGGACTTTTAATCCGTTGGTCGAAGGTTCGAATCCTTCACGACCCACCATGATTTCTTTATTTTCTTTAAATCATTTCTAAATGGCATCAAAATTTACCCGCTTATTCGCTTTTATAGTGTAAAATCCTTTTCTCGAATTATTTTAGAAAAATGTAAAACAGATGTTTAAGAAAAATATTGATCGCATTAGGGCTTGCTTGGCACGATGATTGGTGGTGCAGCATTTTATGCCTATCAAAAACTTAATGAGCTTGCCGAGCATCCATTAACTGCAAAAGCAGATCAGTTTTTTTATTGTTGAAAAAGGCACCTCAAGCCAAAAATTAGCACAACTGCTTGAAGAACAGGGGATTGTTCAACATGATGATGTTCAATATTTGCCTTTATTTGATTCGATTTAACCCGCAATTAAGCAAATTCAAAGCAGGAACCTATTCGCTTAATGGTTTAAAAACGGTTGAAGATTTACTTAAACACTTAAATTCAGGCAAAGAAGTGCACTAAATGTGCAATTTATTGAAGGAAAGACCTTCAAAATTTGGCGTGAACAACTCTCAAAAGCCAGCTATTTGCAACATACTTTTAAGTGATAAATCTGAAGCAGAAATTGCGAATTTACTTGGTCTTCCACATGAGAAATTAGAAGGTTGGATTGCACCAGATACTTACAGCTATGTGCCAGGATCGACGGATTTAGACATTTTAAAGCGCGCTTATCAAAAGCAGCAAAAAGCTTTAGAGGCAGCTTGGCAAAATAGAGCGGAAAATCTACCGCTTTGCAAAATCCTTATGAAATGTTGATTCTTGCTTCCATTGTGGAAAAAGAAACGGGGATTGCGCAGGAACGTCCACAAGTGGCTTCGGTATTTATCAATCGTTTACGAGCGAAATGAAGCTACAAACCGACCCAACTGTGATTTATGGCATGGGTGATCGTTACACAGGCAATATTCGTAAAAAAAGATTTAGAAGAAGCAACGCCTTATAATACTTATGTAATTGAGGGCTTGCCACCCTACACCGATTGCGATGCGAGTGAAGCCGCGTTAAAGCAGTTTCTCAACCTGATAGTACGCCGTATTTTTATTTTGTGGCAGACGGTAGCGGTGGGCATGAAATTTAGCCGCACTTTAGATGAACATAATAAAGCGGTGCGCGAATGGATGAAAATTGAGCGTGAACGAAAAGTAGCTAAACCATAAGGAAAAATAATGAAAGGTAAATTCATCGTATTAGAAGGTTTAGAAGGTGCAGGAAAAAGCACTGCGCATCAGGCAGTGTTAGCACAACTGAAAAATCAGGCATTACGGATATCGTCATGACTCGAGAGCCAGGGTGGCACGCCGTTAGCTGAAAAATTGCGCTACTTAATCAAGCATGAATTGGAAGAGCCCGTATGCGATAAAGCGGAATTATTGATGTTATACGCTGCGCGCGTGCAGTTGGTAGAGAATGTGATTAAACCTGCACTTGCTGAAGGCAAATGGGTGTTAGGGATCGACATGATATGTCCACGCAAGCTTATCAAGCGCGGCGGCCGCCAGATTGATAGCCATTTATTAGACACGCTCAAGAAAACAATTTTTGGGTAAATTTGAGCCAGATTTCACAATTTATCTCGATATTGACCCGGTTATCGGCTCAGAACGGGCTCGTGGTCGGGGCGAATTAGATCGCATTGAACAGCAAAAGCTTGATTTCTTCTATCGCACTCGTCAGCGTTATTTGGCTTTAACGCAAAATAATGAAAAAGCGGTGATTATCAATGCTGAACAGCCACTAGAAAAAGTGGTGGCAGATATTCAACAAGCGGTCGAAAAATTCTTGTCATTTGCAAAAATAGTTGGAAAAAGAGATGGATAAGATGACACTTTATCCTTGGTTGGTGCCGATTTATCAGCAACTGACGCACACCTTTTACAAGGGCGTGGCCACCATGCGTTGCTATTTAAAACAGAAGTTGGGCTAGGGCACTGAGCAACTTATTAACCAATTTGCAGATTGGTTGCTTTGCCAGATGCCGCAAGGCGAAAAACCTTGTCACCAATGTAAAAAGTTGTTTGTTACGCCAAAGTGGTAACCATCCGGATTTTCACTTACTGCGCCACAAGAAAGCAAGGAAATTCTGATTGACCAAGTGCGTGAGCTGAACCAACAGCTACAAACATTTGCGCAGCAAGGTGGCAATATTGTGGTGTACATTCAAGGGGCAGATAAAACTGAATGAAGCCAGTAGTAATGCCTTATTGAAAACCTTAGAAGAACCGCATGAAGGCGTTTATTTTCTGCTGGAAGCACCGATTCAAGATGCCATTTTACCGACCATCCAAAGCCGTTGCCAAACCTATTTAATCACTGCGCCGAAGGCAGATAGTGCGATGCAATGGCTTGCAGAAGTTTGCCCTAATACATCGTTTGAAACACGACAAATTGCTCTGAACATTTGCCATCAGCGCCCTTTGATTTGCAAAAAGTTTTCTTGAAAAATGACCGCTTGCCAGTGCGCAAAGCATTTTTACAAACCTTTTGGCAATTTCTGAAAAATGCGCGATGTATTCTTGCTCTATTCCGCTTTTGATAAAGAGAGGCTTTTTGAACAGCTGGAATGGTTAGAGAGCTTTTTTACCGACAGCCTTAAGGCAAAAATGGGCATTCAGCATGGCTGGATAAATACTGATTTGGGAAATGCGATTCCGATTTTTAGCCAACGTTTTCATGCACCGTTATTGCTTGAAGGACATCGGATTGTGCAACAAACTCAACGCGATTTGCGCTGAATAATGCCGTGAATCAAGAGTTAATGTTGCTTGATGGCATTACAAAAATTAGTGATGACCTTATTTGGATAATTATTTAAAAATTTATGTTAAAAGATTTATTTATTATTGACTCCCACTGTCATTTAGATTCATTAGATTATGAAACACGTCATCAAAAATGTGGATGAAGTGATTGAAAATGCAAAAGCGCGTGGGGTAAATCATTTTATTTCGATTTGTACTACCGTTGGTCGCTTTGAAGCGATGAAAAATTTAACGGCACATCGCCCAGAAGTCTCACTTTCTTGCGGTGTGCATCCGCTCAATGTTGAAGAAGAGCCTTTTGATTACGATAAATTGCTGCGTTTTTGCTCAAGATCCACGCGTGGTCGCCGTGGGCGAAACAGGCTTAGATTACCATTATGCGTTGGAATCTAAACCGCTACAAATTGCTAGTTTTGAACAGCAAATTGAGATTGCGAATAAAGTGAATAAACCACTGATTATTCACACCAGAAGTGCGCGCCAAGATACGATGGATATGTTAATTCAAGGTGGGGCAGAAAAATGTGGCGGCGTGCTACACTGCTTTACTGAAGATTATGAAATGGCAAAACGCGCCCTTGATATTGGCTTTTTATATCTCCATTTCAGGTATTATTACCTTTAAAAATGCTGAGGAATTGCGAGATGTTGTGCGAAAATTACCGCTTGATCGATTATTAGTGGAAACGGATTCGCCTTTATTTAGCGCCAATTCCTTATCGTGGTAAACCCAATCAGCCAGCCTATGTACGCGAAACTTGCGAATATGTGGCAACATTAAAAAGGGGTTTCGACAGAAGAATTTGCTCGCATTACCACCGAAAAATGTACAAAAATTATTTAAAAATTCAATTATAAAGGAGCTGTCATGAAACAGATCATCAAATACTTTTTGATTTTAGTTTCTCTCTCATTCTTTATTGTTATTGGCGGGTCGTGAATTATGCAATGCCAAGTTACGATGAAACTTATGTAACTGGCATGGAAGTGCGTCGCATGGACAAAGATGGCGTAATTAGCAAATCAAATCCGGCAGATGGCGAAGTGCGCGATGTTTATTTCTTGTTTACCGAAAAGCGAACCGAATAAAGTCATGGTATATCGCAATGAAGATACGGGTTAGGGGCTTACCACTCGTATTTCAAATTTGGCTCTGCAGATATTCAAGCAAAAGCGCAAGCCTATGCAAATGAAAAAAACAGCGTCCAAATTAAATATTACGGCTGGCGTATTAACTGGATGAATGAGTTCCGCAACATCGTCTCAATTAAACCATTGTTAGAAGGGGAAACGGTAGCAAAAACCGATTGTAAGCTATGTCCTTTATGGTGTTATTGTGTTGCTATTCTTCCTTTCTGTACAGCTCATTCGCGGAATTTTCCGCAAAGAATAAATGATAGCGGGTAACCGCCACTATTATTCAAAATCAACAAGCAGTGAGATTTCAACGATTTTTGCAAAAATATGATTGGAATCTTACCGCTTGTTTGCATTTAATCGATAAGAATCCCGCCCCTTATAGAAGATTTTTTTGAGGATTTTCTGTTAAAATTTCGCACTTAATTTGAAAAACTATTAAAGGATACGCCTTGATCTTTTCTTTTGAGATAGGTCGGCTATTTTAGGTTGAAACAAACTTTTATACTATGGTATTTAATAGGTAATCAAGATGAAAAAAATATCTTAAATGGCTTCCTTTAATTCTGTTATTAGCGAGCAAGACAACCTTTGCTGATGAAGGATATTCTATTCTTCAAGTCTCTGAATTAACTGCTGAAGAAAAAGGAATTTGTCCAAGAAGCTTCTGATAATGGCGAATTGGACGGCTTTGTAGTGAAAAACGACACAAGGGTTGTTGCGTTTCACTCTAGCACAAATTTAAAAAGCGGCTGGCGTGCTTATCAATGCTAAGCTCTAACTAGTGCGTGAAAGTGACGCCAAATCTTGATCTCTATGAGAAAGATGCGCTTATTTATGGCGTGACTTCAGGAAAAATTGTGAATTGTAAAAACCAAGCGTTGAATAGATTAGGGAAGAGAAAAACGGCTTTCTTCGTGATTACTACTGCCAAATCTCCCCTAACCCCTCTTTGCTAAAGAGGGAGTTCCTTTATCAACTCAATATTATTGAACGAATTTCTTTTAATGTTAAAACATTAAACAGATAGATAAACTTTCTAATTCATTCCCTCTTTAGTAAAGAGGGGTTAGAGATTGGCAAGAATCAAACCTGAGCTAGTAAGTGATTTTGCAAAAATTGCTCAAATTTAACCGCTTGTAAGGAATAAAATGCAATCAAACGACATAACTTTTTATCAGCGTTTCGAAGCCGATATTCTCGCGGGCGTAAAAACAATCACTATTAGAGATAAACCGAAAGCCATTTCAAATCAGGCGATATTTTACGTGTTGGTCGATTTGAAGATAACCAATATTTCTGTACGATTGAAGTGTTAAGTATGTCGCCGATCATGCTTGATAATCTTACAGAACAGCATGCAGCACAGGAAAAATATGAGTTTGGCTGAATTGCGAGAAGTGATTAAAACAATTTATCCCAATGAAAGTGAGTTTGGGTAATTCATTTTAAACTGATTAAATAATGCTAAGGTTTGATAACAGTTAAAAAGAAATCAAAAATGAAAAAGCTTGTTCTAATCTTATCAAGTCTATCTCTTTATGGTTGTGGCACCTTAACGACACTGAAGATCCTTGTCCTTATATTGGAACTCGATACGATTACAATATGGTGGCTGGTAATTTTATGATGGTGTTGGCTTTAAGCATATGACCAGACCATTATATTTTATCGATTGGCCTTTATCTGTTGTGGCTGATACAGCATTGTTACCGATCAATATTCCTCGTTACTATCTATCAGATGATGAAGCAAGAAAATCGTGTGGGCACATACGGTGACCCAAATAATAAACATCCTTGGATAAAAAGATAAAAAGCAAATTAATATAACGGTGTGTTTATACTCACCCTACTAAGCAAGAGAAAAATAAATGACACAAAAATTTGAATCCATTCCCCTCTTTAGCAAAGAGGGTTAGAGATTGGCAGAATCAAATATTAGCCAGTAAGTGATTTTGCAAAAAAATGCTCAAATTTAACCGCTTGTAAGGAATAAAATGCAACCAAACGACATCACTTTTTACCAACGTTTCGAAGCTGATATTCTCGCAGGGCGTAAAACCATCACCATTCGGGATAAATCGAAAGCCATTTTAAAGCAGGTGATATTTTACGTGTTGGACGATTTGAAGATAACCAATATTTCCGCACGATTGAAGTGTTAAGTGTGTCGCCGATTACTCTTGACGAGCTGACGGAACAACATGCAAAACAGGAAAATATGGGATTGGAGGAGTTGAAAGAAGTGATTCGGAGTATTTACCTGAATGAAGATAAGTTTATATTAATAAATTTTAGATTGAAAAATTAGAGGAAATTTGTTTTTGAGAAAAATATATTAAATCAATTTTATTATTTTTCAATTCTCACAGTTTAGTTAATTTCATGTACGAATTTAGATGTTGTTTCTTCAAGGTATGAAGATTATACAGGTGAAGATCATGCTATTAAGTGTTAATAATTTCTACGACATATGATTTCTATTTATAAAAAGATGAAGCTAGACAGTGTCTGGTTCAGGATGGTTTTTCCAGTATTAACTTTAAAAGAACCACTGATACCTAATTTTTACTAGAGGTGTTTTTAGTAACTCACCGTTTAAGCATTTAGAAAAGTATTTATCTGAAAGTAAGGTAAAAGCTGACACTTATGTTAAAATTGGTTGAACGTTCCAATAATGCATTGATTGAAGATCAAGTTTTTAAATTTATAGTTCAAATGAGGGATATTATTATCTTAAACAAGTAGCTAATAAACCTATTTATAATTTAGATAGAGATACAATTATTGATGAAGTGTTCTATCTTTTTACCAAATGAAAAGGGACTTTATAATACTGAAATTTATTTCAAAGAAATAAAAATATCATTTTTAAAATTTAGTCCAGCTAAAACAGATAGCGTTATTCATTATAAGGTGGAATTTCCCAGCAAAAATGGATCTGCCTGAATGCTACAATTAAATTTCACGCTAGGTAAAGAGAAAAATAAATGACTACAAAAATTTCGAAATGGCAGACCGTTTTAATCCGTCTGCGTAGAACAAGCCCTTTTATCAACATTGGGAGAGAGAGCGGTTATTTTAAACCGTCTGAAAATGAAAAACGCGCCGAGCTATTGCATTGCGATTCCGCCTCCGAACGTCACAGGTTCACACATGGGGCATGCTTTCCAACAAACCTCAATGGATACCTTAATCCGTTTTAACCGTGTGGAAGGGCATAACACCTATGGCAAGCGGGCACAGACCACGCGGGTATTGCAAACCCAAATGGTGGTAGAACGTAAAATTGCGGCTGAAGAAGGCAAAACTCGCCATGATTATGGTCGTGAAGCGTTCATCAACAAAAATCTGGGATTGGAAAGTTTATTCTGGCGGCGACAATAGCCAACAAATGCGCCGTTTAGGGTAACTCAATCGACTCGGGAGCGCGAGCGTTTTACCATGGACGATGGTTTATCGAATGCGGTAAAAGAATGTTTGTTCGCTTGCACGAGAAGGTTTGATTTACCGTGGCAAACGCTTAGTAAACTGGGATCCAAAACTTCACACAGCGATTTCTGATTTGAAGTTGCAAAATAAAGAAAGCGAAAAGGTCCTCTGGCATTTCCGCTATCCGTTAGCTAACGGTGCAAAAACGGCAGATGGTAAAGATTATTTAGTGGTGGCAACCACGCGTCCGGAAAACCGATGTTGGGCGATACAGCGGTGGCGGTGCATCCTGAAGATGAGCGTTATCAATCTTTAATTGGTAAAACGGTCGTTCTGCCATTGGCAAACCGTGAAATTCCAATTATCGCTGATGAGATACGTTGATCGCGAATTTGGTACTGGTGTGGTGAAAATCACCCCTGCGCACGACTTCAACGACTACGAAGTGGGTAAACGTCATAGCTTGCCGATGGTTAACGTGTTAACTTTAAATGCGGATATTCGTGATGAAGCAGAAATTATCGGTACTGACGGTAAACCGCTTTTGCGAGGCTGTGAAGCGACGATTCCTGCAGATTACCGTGGCTTTAGAGCGTTTCGCTGCACGTAAGAAAATTCTGGCAGATTTTGAAGCGCTGGGTTTATTAGACGAAATTAAACCACACGATTTGAAAGTGCCTTATGGCGACCGTGGTGGCGTGCCGATTGAGCCGATGTTAACCGACCAATGGTATGTGAGTGTGAAACCGCTTGCTGATGTGCGCGATTAAAGCGGTAGAAGATGGCGAACCCACCTGTGCTGAAACAATATGAAAACCTTTACTTCTTGGATGCGTGATATTCAAGATTGGTATCTCTCGCCAACTTTGTGGGAGACACCGTATTCAGCGTGGTATGACGCGGAAGGCAACGTTTATGTTGCACGTAACGAAAGAAGAAGTGCGGTCAAAATATAACTTTAGATTCTGCGGTTGAACTCAAACAAGATGAAGATGTATTGAGACACGTGGTTCTCATCAGGCTTGTGGACGTTCTCTACCTTAGGCTTGGCGGAGCAAACCAAAGAACTCAGAAATGTTCCACCCAACGGATGTCTTAATCCACAGGCTTTGACATCATCTTCTTTTGGGCTGCTCGTATGATTATGTTTACGATGCACTTCGTGAAAGATGAAAACGGTAAACCACAAGTACCATTCAAAACGGTGTACGTAACAGGCTTGATCCGTGATGAAAACGGACAAAAAATGTCGAAATCGAAAGGTAACGTGCTTGACCCAATCGATATGATTGACGGTATCAGCCTTGAAGATTTGCTTGAAAAACGTACCGGCAACATGATGCAACCGCAATTGGCAGAGAAAATTGCTAAAGCAACGCGCAAAGAATTTGCTGAAGGTATTGCCGCTCACGGTACAGACGCATTGCGTTTACATTAGCAGCGTTAGCTTCAAACGGCCGTGATATCAACTGGGATAGGAAACGTTTGAAGGTTACCGCTAACTCTGTAACAAATTGTGGAATGCAAGTCGTTTCGTCTTAACGAATGAAAAATTAGATTTAAGCGAAGGCGAGATCGAATTCTCATTAGCGGATCGTTGGATTCAATCGGAATTCAATCGCACAGTGGAAACTTTCCGTAATTCATTAAAGCCAATATCGTTTTGACCTTTTGTGCCAATGCGATTTATGAGTTTTACTTTTGGAACCAATTCTGCGACTGGTATTTAGGAATTGACTGAAACCAGTATTTGCAAACGGCACATGCAGCACAAATCGGTGCGGCAAGCCAAACTTTGGTCTCACGTGTTAGAAAAATTATTACGCTTAGCACACCTCTTATTCCATTTGATACCGAAGAAATTTGGCAAAAGTGAAAGGATTCGTGGACATCACCGCAGACAGCATTATGTTAGCAACCATTCCCGAAAGTGGAAGAGAACGGCTTTGATCCAGAAGCAGAAGCTGAAATTGAGTGGTTAAAAAGAGTCGATTGTTGCGACGTAATATTCGTGCAGAAAGCAACATCGCACCAAGTGAGGATTAGATTTGTTATTCCGTACTTGCGCAGAAAATGCAAAAATTTTGAAAAACAGACCGCTCTTTTAAAAGCATGGCGAAATTAGATAACGTTCAAGCGTTAGCGGCAAACGAAACAGCACCACCTGCCGTAAGCCATAACTTGTTGGCAATGCGGAATTACTCGTGCCAATGGCTGGTCTATCAATAAAGAAGAGAGCTTGCGCGTTTAACTAAAGAGATTGGAAAAATATCAAATGAAGTTAAACGCATCGAGAACAACTTAGCAATGAAGCTTTTGTGGCTAAAGCACCAGAAGCAGTGATTGCGAAAGAACGAAAAACAAGCGGAATACCAATCTGATTAGAAAAATCAAAGAGCAGTATAAAGCGATTGACGTTGTAGTTTTAAAATGAAGTAATAAAGGCTCAGATTTTGAAGATGTTTTGGCAGATTTGGAATCAGACCGTTTTTCTTTTACGGCTTAAAAGCGGAAAAATAGCTAAACCAGAAGGTTTAGCTCATATTTTTAACTACGATTATTTTACATCAAAGCATACGTTCAAAATCGTCGCACCACCGAGTGTGGTCTTTGCCACCGATAAACACCGTGAACAGTTGTACGCCAGTGATTCGGCAGTAATGATGTGTTGATGCATCTTTACCCTAATACGATTTTCTTCAAACGGTAAGCCTGAGTTTCTAACAATGCTTTCGCCGTTTTGTTTCAACAGAATGGGCAACTGGTTTAGTGATAGACGCAGATGGTTTTGGTGCCCATGTTAATGCAAGAATTTGATCGCAGTATCTGCATCAGAAACTTTGAACGGTCACCTGGTCTTGTGGTTCACGCAACACTTTTTCACGCCACGCCGTTTACACGACGCAGATACAGCAGCGCCATGAACGATCGCCGAAACCTAAGTCATCTTTTGCTCACTAACATGCCCATACCTTAGTGAATTCGCCGTTACCATCTGGAATAACGGTTACGTTTTCACATTCTGGTCTGCTTTCCATGCGTCATACCGCAGTATCGCTTTACAGAAATACAAACGATTTCATCTACGCCTAAAGCGAAGAATTCTTTTGCTAATTCGTTGTAACGTGTAAGGAGTTGATGAACAAGTTGGAGTGAATGCGCCCGGTAATGAGAACACAACCACTTTTTTATTGTTGAATAATTGATCAGTTGTAACGTCAACCTGCATGCATCGTCAAGGGGTGTGGAAAGTACTGAAGGCCTTTTTACCTGTCATATCAGCTAATGCTATGATTTTCTCCCAGTTTTGGTCTGATGATTTGAAAACGGGGCATTCACATAAAGTGTGCCAGTAATTCAGCTTATTTGATTGATAGGTAAGACTGATAAAGAAAGGAGTCTGCGTGAACGATGAGAGACTTAGAAGATTTAATTGCATTGGCAGAGCATAAACATTTCCGACGTGCGGCAGAAGCATGTAATGTGAGCCAGCCTACACTAAGCGGTCAGATTCGTAAATTAGAAGATGAATTAGGTACGATTTTACTAGAGCGCACTCAGCCGTAAAGTACTGTTTTACTCAAGCAGGCCTCACATTAGATTGATCAAGCTCAAAAGTTGTTTTGCGTGAAGCAAAAGTATTGCGTGAGATGGCAAGCAAAGCGCAAAGAGATGTCTCGCCCGCTTCATGTTGGAATTATTCCAACGCTTGCGCCATATATTACGCCAATGATTATTCCAGCGCGCTGAAAGAGCACTTCCAGCGCTGAACTTTATATTTATGACTACGTAGCTCACAGTGGTGATCAGCGGAATCAGTCAGCTGGATTGCGCTATTTTAGCGTTAATGAAAAGAAACTGAACCATTTATTGAAGTTCGTCTATTTAATGAAGAAATGCGTTTAGCGGTATCGAATAAGCACGCTTGGGCAAAACAGCAACATGTGCCATTATCAGATTTGCGTGAACGTAACTTTTTCTTAGATGAAGGCAACTGCTTACGCACGCAAACATTAGATTGTAGTCTTTCAATGGGCGCAAAAAGAAAGTGAACATTTCAAAAGCGACTGCAGAAACGCCACGGAATATGGTAGCGGCAGATGTTGTATTTGCTGATTCCGAAATTGGCAACCAAACGCCAGCGGAAGGGGTGAATTATTTAACCTTCGACGAGCCACAACCTACCGCGCGATTGGTTTAATCCCATCGTCGTTCACCACTTCGTCTGCGCTATGAACGACGCACAAGCGTAGCGAGATTATGCGCAACGAAATTGAGGCAAAACATGAGTAATATTGGTGTTCGTGCGCAGCAAAAAGAGAAAACACGCCGCGCTTTGATTGATGCAGCGTTTAACCAACTCAGCGCAGAGAAAAGTTTTAGCAATTTAAGCCTTCGAGAAGTCGCTCGTGAGGCGAAATTGCGCCAACTTCGTTTTATCGCCATTTTTAAAGATATGGATGAGCTTGGGCTTGCGATGGTGGATGAAGGCAGAGCTGCATGCCAGTTGATGCGCCAAGCCCGCAAGCGTATTGAAAATGGCGGGAGTGTGGTTGCGCTATCGGTAGATACCTTCTTTGAATTGATTGCAGATCGTCCCAATGTTTTTCGCTTATTATTGCGTGAAAGTTCGGGGACTTCATTAGTCTTCCGTACCGCAGTTGCACGCGAGATTAAAGCATTTTGTAGCAGAGTTGACCGAATATATTACTGTTAAATATTCTAGTCGCGATAGCGACATTGCTTATATTCAAGCGGAAGGGTTAGTTACGCTGGTATTTACGGCTGGCTTACACGCATTAGATATGAATAGTGAGCGAGCGCGAAAAGCTTAAAAACGGGTGATTACTCAACTGAGAATGTTGGCACATGGTGCTGCGGCATACACATCATCAGCAAGGAAAAAGCTAAGATGCAAACTAAAACCGCATTACTAAAAAGCCTGGTTGAAAAATATTGTGATTTACGGTGCGCTGTTTATTGCAATCAGTGTGGCGAGTGGATTGGTATCGTAAGCCAAGTTCGCCCGTGCAATTTGCTAGCAGTGCGCTGACAGACACCCAAAAATCAGCCGCAAATTATTGCGCAATTAAGCCATGAAAAACGATGTTGCTTTATTTCTGGGGCAGCTGCGTCATTTTTGCCAAATTACTTCGCCGGCTGTTGATCGATTACGCAAGAAGGTGTACCGGTTTTTAGGCGTGGCGTTGAAATCGGGTCCCTGAGTCGGTCAATCGCTTACCTTGCCGAAAACGGCTACCATTTCCGGACCCTGAATGATCCCAATGGGGAGTTTTCTAAACTGTGGGATATTCAAGCAACGCCCACCATTCTAATAATAAAAAATGGCGAAATTAAGCAATACACACACAGAGCTGACAACCCTATTGGGGATTAAAAGCCAGAATGGCGTTAGCTTTACCATTGAATCAAGCGGTCAAATTTTTAAAATGATTTGCACGTAGCATAAGATGTTGCAAATCATTTTATTTGTAGATAATGGCAGGCATTATTTTTATCAAGACGATTATGAAACCGATTTACGCAATTTTAGGCTTTATTTTTTTAGGCATTGGTATTACTGGGATTATTGTCCCTGGCATGCCTGGTACGGTATTTCTTTTGATTGCGCTTTTTTGTTTCGGTAAAAGCTCAGAGCGTTTGCATGACTGGTTCTTACAAACTCAAATATATCAAGATCATCTAAAGTCTTACCATGAAACTCGCGCATTAAGTCGCAAAGCGAAATGGCGTATTTTGCTGATTTCCACTATTGGAATGGGTATTGGCTTTGTGATGAGCGGGGCAGTTTGGGCACGCGTGATTGTACTGCTTTTCATTATTGGTTCAATACGCAGTTTTTCTTTTGGGTTATCCCAACTTAGAAGAAACGCCCCCAGCTGAGGCAATGGCACGTTAAATGCATGATCTGCATCTCAAATTAGGTGTCCAGATTTTGGGGGGCAGATCATCCCTGTATGATCCAAAAGTTGTGAAATAAAGGAAGCAATTATGCAAACTAATTTTAATTTATATCCCAAAGAACAATTACCGAGTAATTTTAAATTTCTCAGTCTTATATTGATTTATCGAGTAATATGGAAAAGATAAATGAATTGGAATATTTTCCTTGGTGGTTTGAGGATTCTGAGTTTGAGGATAATGTTTATCTTTATAGTGAGGCTATTAAAGAGCTTGCAGGTGTGAGCTGATTTAATTGCATTTGCTAGAGATGGCGATTGGGCTGCTTGTTTCAAATTAACGGATTACTCTGGAAATCCGAGAGTTTATGTTCACGATCTTGGTAATGAAGCCAATAAATATGAATGTAAGGATTTTGATGAGTGGTTAGCGGAAGAAATCAAAAAGAGCAAAAAGAATATTAAAATGGACTATTTAAATTTAAGTAAAGAAGTTTCCTATGCGCTTCGTCATGCCCCATGGGAATATGAATTAGAACTGGATTCAGAAGGTTGGGTTTCTGTTGAACAATTAATTCATCATTTAGAAATAGTGATGAAAAAAATGGAATACGTTAACCGAAGACGATTTAGTTAAAAATAGATCGACTTATCGGAAAAAAGAAAAAGACATGAGATTAAAAATGGAAAAATAAGAGCTTTCTACAGGCATTCAATTCCAATGAAAATTTCTAAAGAAATTGGTTATCCACCAAAGTATTTATACCATGAGACAAGTATAAATTATTTAGATAATATTAAATTAAATGGATTGAAGCTCGATGTCTCGTCAATATGTACATTTATCTGAAGATGTTGAGACAGCAAAATTGGTTGGGGATAGAGGAGAGAGACAATTTCTTTCTGATAATTGATACAGAATTAGCTCAATCTAAAAGGGCATTAAGTTTTATATAGGTAATGAGAAGGTATGGTTATCAGATGGTATTCCAGCTGAATTTATTAAAGATAACTTCTAAATGAAACCAATAAAAGTGAGCTGCAACCCAAAAATCTGGACACCTAATTTGAGGTGCAGATTATGTCCTACTCTTATCAATTTCGTTTGAAAATTATCAAACTCGTCACCGAACAGGATTATGGTATCCGTGAGGTGGCTAAACTTTCATCAAATTTCCCACGCTCTCGTCATTTATTGGTTAAAAGCATTTCGGGAAAAGAGGGCTTGATGGCGTAAAATCGCCTCATACAAACCTTCAAACCCCGAAAATAGTGAAGCCAAAAGATGAAAAAGAAAGATATTGAAATTCCAGAAACTACAGACTTTTCACCTAAAGCGTTTAAAAAGTTACAACGAGAGCTCGCCTTGGCTCGAGCGGAGATTGCTTATCTAAAGGAGTTGGAGGCGCTCGACCGTCAAAAACAACGACAGAAAAAGGAAAAATCATTGAAAGATTGAAGCCAGACCACGCGTTAAATGATTTGCTTCATGTGGCTAAAGGAAAATGGTATAAACTAGAGACGCAATCGAAAAATCTTTTAAATGAAGGGAAGCGGGTTGAAGTCAATATAAAACCTATTTATTCTGGCAGTAGTAAAAGACCTGATTCTTTTGAAATCTCTTATGCTGTAGATAGTAGGGTTTTACCTAAAGAATTTATTAAAAATGAAAGAACAAGAAATTTACCAGAAAAATTGGGGAGTTATTGTGGTCAATAATGCCTGACGAAGCCGTAAGGATTGATTTTATTGGTTCTATATATCCTGAGCATTATTCTGGTGGAGCTGAGATGGGTTGTTGCAGAATGGTGATATTCATTACTTTCCATTAGGTCAAAGACCTGATGAAATTGAAGGTGAAATTATAAATTTAATGAAACAATTGAGAGCAACCTTATCTCAAGAATGGACTCAATATAAGTTTTTCCTATTTGATAATATGGAATTTAATATTAAATTTGCATATGTTCCAGATGAAGATAGTTGGCCAATGCTCTATCTTCGAGGAGTTAGTGATCTTGAAGAAAATGAGATAAAGGAATATGGGATTCCTAGAGAGATTTGGGAAAGAGCGAGTAAAAGCGAAGAAGACAACAAAAAATAGTTAAACTTTATACTAAAAAGTGCAGTCAATTTTTAAAGAGTTTTTAAACCTCTTAAAAATTGACCGCACTTTGTTACTGGCTAAATAATTTTAATTCAGAAAGGGGCTGCCTGCCCATCTTTCACTCCTAAATCATACATCGCTTGTACTTTTGGCTAAGTCTTTTTCCAAACGGCTGATATCTAAACTTTCAGAAGGGCGAATCACAAAGATCTTTCCTGCTTTTCCATTTCAATCACTTTTTCAACCGCTTGATTATATTCAGCATAACGATTTTTCTCCCAACGCTCAATCAGTTTTGGATAGTGGCGGTAGAACAATTTAAATAGCCAGTTATTGCTTGGTTTTTACGATAATCGAGCGGACGGGTCAAAATTACAATAATTTTTGTCATAACCGAGCACCATTGCTTTATCTAGAGGAATACTATCGGAAATGCCCCCGTCTAAATATTTTTTACCTTCAATTTCTACCACACGGGAAACCATAGGCATAGCAGACGTTGCACGTAATACTTCCATTTGGGCAAAGGCATCGGTAATTTTTACATATTCTGGCTCACCGGTTTCAATGTTCGTCAGGGTTACCCAAAAGTCGATTTGTGAAGCCGCAAGGTTCGCTTTTGATCGAACGGGTCGAGCGTAAATGGCAGTTCATAAAGGCAAATGCTTTAGTGACCACATTGCCGGTGTAAACAGACTATGCCAGCCCATATAACGCTTATCATGCAAATATTTTAAGTTGTGGCGTAATACACGTCCACGCTGTTTAGCTGGATAGTTAATCCCAAATAATGCGCCAGCGGAAACGGTAACTGCGCCATCAACGGCAATTTGCTCATCTAACAGCACATCGAGTACGCCTGCAGTAAACATGCCGCGCATTGCGCCACCTTCCAAAAACTAAACCGATTTTCATGTTGCCTCCCTAGGTTTGGAGAAGATTATAGTGGAATCTTTCGATTTTAGAAATAAAACTGTTTCCAAATGCGTTATTGTTTATCTTTTTGAAATTTTATATAATTTTAAAAATTATTTTATTTTAACAAAGGAATATGACTAAGAAAATTGCAGTATTAGTAGGTAGCGGTAGTCAAACTTCAATCAGCCAAATTGTGACATCATTTAGTAAAAGTAGCGTCAGCAAAGCAACCTTTAATTTTGTTCAAATTGCAGATTTTGACGCTTTATGACCGTGATTCAGATAACCAGAAATTGCGTCTTATCAACGTTTCCGTGCAGAAATTGCTGCAAGCGATGCGGTGTTATTGATTACGCCAGAACATAATGCCAGTTTTTCAGCTATGATTAAAAATGCGATTGATATTGGCTCACGTCCGATGGGGCAAAGCTATGGATTGGTAAACCAGCTGGTATCGTCTCTGTTGGAGCAGGCTCAGCCGGTGGTGTGCGTGCAGCAGATCAGCTTCGTACTGTGTGTTCAGGTTCATTTGTGAATATGCCAACCGCGCCTTTTGCCGCAAATGTAGGGGGCGTTTTTAATGGTGTTGTTGGGGAAAATGGCGAAATTGTTTCAGAACCAGTCAAAAAACATGTTAGCAGGCTTTATTGAAAAGCTATGCGGCATTTGTGAATCGCTTTCTAATCTCGATTTTACAACAAAGGCACAGAATCGTGATTCTGTGCCTTTTGCTATTTATCAGCTGAGATTAAGCTGCCTGCATTGCTTGCCAGACTTTGAGTGCATCAGCTGTGGCTTCACATCATGCACCCGCAAAATTTTTAGCGCCATTTTGAGCGGCTAATAATGCGCCAGCCACAGAGCCTACTAAACGTTTTTCAACGGGCTGATTCGTCACTGCCCCAATCATTGATTTACGTGAAAGCCCTAGCAAGAACTGGAAAGCCAGAAGCCACAAAAAGCATTTAAATGTTTTAATAACGCAAAAATTGTGTTCTACTGTTTTTCCAAAGCCAAAAACCGATCTAAAAATAATATACGATTGTTCAATCCCTGCTTGTAAGCAAGCAAAAAAATGCGTTTATTAGGAAATCTGCCATCATCTAACAAATCATCATAATGCGGTGCTTGCTGCATCGTTTGTGGCGTGCCTTGCATATGCATTAAGCAGACAGGTAATGCCAATTCTGCTGCGGTTTCTAGCGCCTGAGGTTCTGTCAGCGCGCGAATATCGTTGAGCATATCAACCCCTGCACGCGCGGCCTCTCGAAACACCACAGGTTTAGAGCTATCTACAGAAATCAAACAATCAAAAGCGTTGGCGTACCGCTCAATCAACGGAATAACGCGATCAAGCTCTTCTGCCTCGCTCACAATTGGTGCATTATAGCGGGGTAGATTCGCCCTCAATGTCAATAATATAAGCGCCATCGTTGAGCATTTTTCTACTTGCACTAATGCTTTATCTAGCGAGAAAAATTTTTCCTGAATCGGAGAAAGAATCAGGCGTAAAAATTTAAAAATGCCCATAATTTGCACTTGGCGCAAATCGAGCAAACGCGGTTGTTGCTGCTGATTTTTAAAATGAATTTCCATAATGCCTCACGAGCGGTCTAATTTTTGACGAAGTTTTTGCTAATACACCCTTTAAGGTTTTATCAAGCGGTGCGGTAATAACCATCTCTTCACCTGTTTTAGGGTGCGTAAAGCGAATGGAATAAGCATGTAAGAATAAGCGGCTAAGCCCAAGTGTTTGCATTTTGGCATCAAATTCCGCTTCGCCATATTTGTCATCACAGGCAATAGGATGGCCCGCATATTGAGTATGCATACGAATTTGAGTGTGTTCGCCCCGTGACGGGAGAGGCCTTCACCAAAGTGGCTTCTTGACCGTAGCGTTCTTCAATTTGGAAGCGTGTTTCAGAGGGTTTCCCCGCTTCACTGACTTTCACAATGCGTTCGCCACTGGCTAATTCATTTTTGAGTAAAGGTGCTTTAATCGCTTTAACATGTGATTGCCATTGCCCACGCACTAAAAGCTAAATAATCTTTCTGTACGATTTTTCACGTAATTGTTCGTGTAAATGGCGCAGCGCTGAACGTTTTTGAGCAACAAGCAAAATGCCCGACGTATCACGGTCGATACGGTGTACTAGCTCTAAAAAGCGCGCTTGTGGACGGAGTGCACGCAAGGCTTCAATCACACCAAAATTGAGCCCACTGCCACCGTGTACGGCAATGCCAGACGGTTTGTTAATCACTAATAGCACTTCATCTTCATACAAAAATTTGCTGTTCTAATTCAGCAACTTTGTTGAGTTTGGTTGAAATTGGTGCTTCATTTTTCGGCCACCCGTACTGGGGAACTCGCACCACATCTTGCGCTTGTAATTTGTATTCAGGCTAACGCGCCCTTTGTTCACGCGGACTTCGCCTTTACGCACAATGCGGTAAATGAGGCTTTTCGGTACACCTTTAAGTTTAGCTAAGAGAAAGTTATCTAATCGTTGTCCAGCCTCATCTTCTGAAATATCCAGGAACTGAACACTTGCACTAATTATTTTTCAGTTGTCATTACATTGCTATTGGGTAAAAATATTGCCCGAATTTTTAACATAAAGCCCCTAATTAAAGGGGAATTAGATCAGGAGAATCTATGAGCAAAGCGGAAACTGCAGAAAAAGCGGTCGAAAATATTAACGTAGTGGCTGAAACAGGCAAAATTATTGATAATGTTAGCAAAAATGAGCTGGGAAGGCGTCTTACATGAATGGGTCATTCCTTATGGCACGAGAGTCTTGCTCGCTATTGCGATTTTTATCATTGGTAAATTTTTAGCGCGAGCAATCAGTAAATTGCTAAGCAAAGCGGCATTAGCTTCACCAAAGATGAGATGATTCAGAGCTTCGTATCATCGATCAGTTACTTTTACTGTTATTGATGGTCGTGATTGCCAGCCTTTCACAATTAAGGGATTAACACTAGCTCCTTGTAGCATTGATTGGTGCGGCTGAAAGCTTAGCTGTCGGGCTCATTACAGAACTCTCTGCAAAACTTTGCGGCTGGCGTGATGTTGTTGATTTTCAAACCATTTAGGAAAGGCGATCAAATCGAAACTGGCGGCATGATGGGAACAGTTGAACAAATGGGGATTTTGGTGTTGGAATTACGTACCGCCGATAATAAAACCGTGCTGATTCCTAATGGCACCGTGTTCTCGGGCAACATTGTCAATTATTCAATCAATCCTACTCGTCGCTTGAATTTTCTTATTCGATATTGCTTACGACAGTGATTTGCGCAAAGCAAAACAAATTATTGAGCAAATTTTTAACCAACGATAGTGCGATACTGAAAACACCAGCGATTAACGTTGCGGTGGCTGAATTGGCAGCAAGCAGTGTGAAATTAGGTGCGCAAGCGTGGGTAAACACTGAAAATTATAACTCAACGTTGGGGCGTATTTTAGAACAAGTGAAATTAGCCTTTGATGAAGCGGGCATCGTGATTCGTTTAATCAATTAGATGTGAATTTAGTGGGCAATTCAGAAAAAGGTTTAATCCATTTGCAAAAGATTGATTAAAAAATCACCGCTTGTAACGGGCTTAGCAGTCATGCTAAGCCCTTTTTTATTAACAAGTGATTGAGGGGAATATGCTATACTTTGCCCCCATGATTTTAATTTGAAAGAGGAAAGTGAAATGAGTCATTCGGTAATTACAGTGATCGGGCAAGATCGTGTTGGGATTGTGCTGATGTTGCAAAAGATCTTAGCGAAAAATAACATTAACATTCTAAACATCAGCCAGCAGCTGATGGAGAACTATTTCACCATGATTATTTTGGTCGATACCGCAAAATGTCCGAAAATCATTCCCAGAATTAGCCGCATTTTTAGTGAAGAGAGCAAACGCCTTGCGCTGGATATTCGTTTACAAAATGAAGCGATTTTCAAAAGCGATGCACTGCGTATTTAGGGGGAAGGATGAGTATTCAATCTAATGAAATCCTAGAAACCATTCGCATGGTGGCGGATCAAAACTTTGACGTGCGCACCATCACAATTGGCATTGATTTACGACTGTATCAGCAGCGACATTAACGAACTTAACGAAAATATTTATCGCAAAATTACCCATATTGGGCGTGATTTGGTTGAAACCGCTAAAACGCTTTCGGCAAAATATGGTGTGCCCATTGTGAACCAACGTATTTCGGTAACCCCGATTGCGCAAATTGCCGCAGCCACGAAAGCGGATTCTTATGTTTCCATCGCGCAAACATTAGATCGCGCAGCCAAAGCGATTGGCGTTTCTTTCATTGGGGATTTTTCCGCACTTGTTCAAAAAGGGATGTCGCCAGCAGATGAAGTGTTAATTCGCTCCATTCCAGAAGCGATGAAAACCACCGATATCGTGTGTAGCTCAATTAACATTGGTTCAACCCGTGCTGGCATCAATATGGATGCAGTAAAATTAGCAGGTGAAACCATCAAGAAAACGGCTGAAATTACCCCAGAAGGTTTTGGTTGTGCGAAATTGGTTGTGTTCTGTAATGCTGTGGAAGATAACCCATTTATGGCTGGCGCATTCCATGGTTCAGGCGAAGCCGATGCCGTGATTAACGTTGGCGTTTCAGGCCCGGGTGTGGTTAAAGAAGCATTAGAAAATTCTAAAGCGACTACACTTACAGAAGTGGCGGAAGTTGTGAAAAACGGCTTTCAAAATTACCCGTGTCGGCGAGTTAATTGGGCAAGAAGCCTCAAAAATGTTGAACATTCCATTCGGTATTTTAGATTTATCCCTCGCACCAACCCCAGCGGTAGGCGATTCTGTGGCCTCGTATTTTTGAAGCTATGGGCTTAACCGTTTGTGGCACGCATGGCACAACAGCGGCATTAGCATTGTTAAATGATGCGGTGAAAAAAGGTGGCATGATGGCATCTAGTGCAGTGGGGGGATTAAGTGGTGCCTTTATTCCTGTGTCAGAAGATGAGGGGATGATCGCGGCAGCTGAAAGCGGCATTTTAACATTGGATAAATTAGAAGCGATGACGGCGGTTTGTTCAGTTGGGTTGATATGATTGCCGTACCGGGCGATACTCCAGCGCATACTATTTCAGGCATTATTGCCGATGAGCGGCTATCGGTATGATTAACAGTAAAACCACCGCAGTGCGTATTATTCCCGTTACCGGTAAAACGGTCGGTGAAAGCGTGGAATTTGGTGGCTTACTCGGTTATGCCCCGATTATGCCGGTTAAAGCAGGCTCTTGTGAAGTCTTCGTCAACCGTGGCGGACGCATTCCTGCGCCAGTACAATCAATGAAAAACTAATTTCATTCTAAAAAGCGCCTTTTAACAAAAGGGTGCAAGGGAAGATTGAAAGGCGGAGTTTAAAGGTTCTTCAGCTTCTTTCTTCCCGTTTTCTTTCTCACAAGCGGTCAATTTTTAAAGTATTTTTACCATGAGCGAACAACTTTTAGATGGCGTGCCATTAACCGCGTTATCCGGCGTCCGGTGCGGCTATTGCAGAAAAACTCGGCGAATTGGCATTCATAACGTGCAAGATTTGCTCTTTCATTTGCCAATGCGCTATGAAGATCGCACGCGTATCACGCCAATTGCGGATGTACGTGCAGAGTTTTCGCCACCATCGAAGGTTTTTGTTCAATTAGCTGAGGTGCAGTTTGGGCGACGCCCGATTTTATCGGTCACGCTTTCAGATGGCACAAAGCAAAATCATGCTGGAAATTTTTAATTTTAATGCGGAATGAAAAATGGCTTTGTGGTCGGCGCACGCGTAAAAGCGTTTGGTGAGGTTAAACGCGGGCGTTTTTATGGCGGAGATTCATCATCCTGAATATCAAGTTTTACGCAATAATCAGCCACTTACTTTAGCAGAAACGCTAACCCAATTTATTCTACAACCGAAGGACTCAAGCAAGCCTCTTTGCGTAAAATGACCGAACAAGCGCTGGCTGTGCTTAATAATGTGAAAGTTGCAGAATTATTGCCAGATCAATATAACCCTGCATCAATATAGCCTTAAAGAGGCTTTGCAGTTACTCCATCGACCGCCACCTAGTATTTCTGCGGAAGTATTGGAAAAAGGCGAGCATCCCTGCACAAAAACGCCTTATTTTTTGAAGAACTGTTGGCGCATAACTTGGCTATGCAGCAACTTCGCGTGGGTGCAAAAACAGCAACAAGCGCAAGCGTTGCATTATCAAACGGATTTAAAAATCGTTTTCTTTGCCTCGTTACCTTTTTGCCCCAACAGGCGCGCAACAACGGGTGGTGGCAGATATGAGCGAGATCTTGCACAAGCTTCTCCAATGATGCGATTAGTGCAGGGCGATGTAGGTTCGGGAAAAACGTTAGTCGCAGCCCTTGCCGCATTATTAGCGATTGATAACGGCAAGCAAGTGGCACTGATGGCGCCACAGAAATTCTTGCTGAACAACATGCGAATAATTTTGCGAATTGGCTTCGTCCGTTTGGAATTGAGGTGGGTTGGCTGGCTGGAAAGGTTAAGGGAAAAGCCCGTACTGCCCAGCTAGAAGCGATTAAAAACGGTGAAGTGCAGATGATTATCGGCACTCACGCGCTTTTCAAGAAAGCGTCGTATTTCACGATTTGGCCCTCGTTATTATTGATGAACAGCACCGCTTTGGTGTGCATCAACGTTTAACATTGCGTGAGAAAGGTGCCAAAGCAGACATTTATCCGCATCAACTGATTATGACGGCGAGCACCGATTCCGCGTACGTTAGCGATGACGGTTTATGCGGATTTAGATACTTCCATCATAGATGAACTGCCACCTGGGCGCACACCGAGTACCACAGTAGTCGTTTCTGAAGATAGACGGGAGAAGTAGTACAGCGCGTTTATCAAGCCTGCAAAAATGAACAGCGCCAAAGCTGATTGGGTCTGTACTTTTGATTGATGAATCGGAAGTCCTTGAAGCGCAAGCAGCGGCAGCAGTTGCCGAAGATGCAACGTGCGCTGCCTGATTTACGGATTGGTTTGGTCGCACGGGCGAATGAAACCGCAGGAAAAACAAGCCATTATGGCGGAGTTTAAAGCGGCTAACTTAGATTTATTGGTGGCAACCACCGTGATTGAAGTGCGTAGATGTGCAAATGCAAAGCTTGAGTGATTATTGAAAACTCAGAACGCCTTTGGATTGGCACAGCTTCCGATTACGTGGCCGCGTTGGGCGAGGAGCAACGGCTTCCCACTGCGTGTTGATGTATGCCGCCGTTGAGGCAAAATTTTCGAGTAAACGCTTGCAAGTCATGCGTGATAGCCAAGATGGTTTTTATATCGCAGAAAAAGATTTAGAAATTCGTGGCACAGTGTGAAATTCTTGGCACGAAACAAACGGAGCATGGCGGAATTTAGAGTAGCTGATCTCATGCGGGATCGCAAAATGATTCCGCTGGTGCAACGTTACGCTAAGCAAATTATTGTGGAAAATCCACCGCTTGCAGAAGCACTGATTAAACGCTGGCTTGGCGATCGGGCAGAATATACCAATGCTTAATGTTGATTTCCCCTCTCCAACTTTTTGGATGAGGGAATTTTTCTTCTTTGCATTAGTGAAGGCCAACTAAATTTGCGATCTGGCTCGAAAAAGCATAAAAATTTGCTACGCAAGCAGTCTGATTTTTCTAGGATTTGCAAAAATTTTTGTGAAGGAGAAAAGCATGTCGCTGGCGATTGTATACAGCCGAGCTTCAATGGGTGTGGAAGCGCCATTGGTGACGATTGAAGTGCATATTAGTAATGGGCAGCCAAAATTAACGATTGTAGGGTTGCCTGAAGCTACGGTAAAGAGGCTGGCGATCGGGTGCAGTGCATTGATGAATGCTAATTTTTCTACCCACCACAACGAATTACCATTAACCTTGCACCTGCCGATTTACCTAAAGAAGGCGGACGATTTGATTTGCCGATTGCTATCGGCATTCTTTGCCGCCAGCGGGCAGATTGACTCTGATTTACTCAAACAGTTTGAATTTCTCGGCGAGCTTTGCCCTAACAGGAGCTTGCGTGGGGTGCATGGCGCTATTCCGGCTGTTATTTCTGCTGAAAAAGCAAAACGGAGTATGATTTTTAGCGCGCCCCAATGCGAATGAAGCGTCGTTAGTTTCAAATGCCAAAAACTTATTTTGCCTCCTCATTACTACAAGTGGTGAATTTTTCTTAATCGGCGCGATAGCTTACCGATTGCGCAAGAAATTTCGCAAAATGCTGAAGAAAAATCACCGCTTGTAAGCCGTGATTTAACCGATATTATCGGCCAGCAACATGCTAAACGGGCGCTTATGATTGCTGCTAGTGGGCAACATAATCTGTTGTTTCTCGGCTCCGCCCGGCACAGGCAAAAACCATGCTGGCTAGCCGATTGGCGGATTTATTACCAGAAATGTCTGATAGTGAGGCGATTGAAACCGCATCAGTCAGTAGTCTGGTGCAAAATGAACTGAATTTTTCAAAATTGGAAAGCACGCCCATTCCGTGCGCCGCATCATAGTGCTTCAATGGTCGCGCTAGTGGGCGGCGGTTCTATTCCTAAGCCTCGGTGAGATTTTCTTTAGCGCATAACGGCGTTTTGTTTTTGGATGAACTGCCGGAATTTGAACGTCAGTGCTAGATGCGCTTCGCCAGCCATTAGAATCGGGCGAGATTATTATCGCGCGCTAATGCTAGGGTGCAATTCCCTGCACGTTTTCAGTTGATTGCCGCAATGAATCCAAGCCCAACAGGGCATTATCAAGGCACGCATAATCGTGCATCACCACAGCAAGTGATGCGCTATTTAAATCGCCTGTCAGGGCCGTTTCTTGATCGCTTTGATTTATCGATTGAAGCGCCGTTGTTACCACAAGGCGCCCTTCGCGCAGGAAATGAGCATCGAGGAGAAACCACAGCACAGTGCGTGCGCGCGTATTAAAAAGCCAGAGAAATTCAGTTTGCTCGCGCAGGGAAGATCAACGGTCAGCTTTCCACACGAGAGATTGAACGAGATTGCCGGTTATCTGAACAAGATGCCCGCTTTTTAGAAAGTGCTGGCAAAATTAGGATTATCGGTTCGTGCTTTTATCACCGTATTCTCAAAGTCTCTCGAACAATTGCGGATTTGGCAGCAGAAAAGGATATTCAACAGGTTCATTTAGCGGAAGCCTTGGGTTATCGCGCGATGGATAGATTACTACAACGGGTTTGCAAGGCGGGCGTGAGGAAAAAGAATAGAGTCTGTTAATGCTGCAAAATTTTAGGAAAATTTGACCGCTTGTACAGACAGAAAACGGCCATGGATTCAACCCTTTGATAGCGGAGGATTTCATCTTATGGCCGTGATTTCCATGTTATCGATCGATTTTTCTCGCATTAACTCAATGATAGCCGTGATTGCCGGTGTTGGTGCGGGAGTTGGTGCATCACCCAGCGAAATAGCTCTGGATCAGGATAGGTTAACATTTCTGCAAAGGCTTGCTGTTGGGCTTCAGTTAAGCTATCAAAATGATTTTTGATCAAAATGGCATAATCATTTTGTCTCAGCTCACGCATCCCACGGCAGCATGCCCATTCTAATTTAAAGCGGTTAATTTCAGCCATTAGTTCACCTCGTTAATTCGTAATTCTTTTGGGTACTTCAAAGAACATATTTTCTTCTAGGCCTTCTAGGTTAGCAACTGGTAACCCCTAATGTTTTTAAGTGAGAAATTACCGACTGTACCAATACTTCAGGGGCAGATCACCAGCCGTAATTCCGATAGTTTCTACATTTTCTAACCATTGCCGGCTCGATATCTTGTGGGCCATCAATCAGTTTAGCCAGCACACCCATTCGAGATGCGAGTTCTGCTAAACGATTAGAGTTTGAAGAATTTTTCGAACCAATAACCAACACCAATTGCGATTGTTTAGCGAGTTCTCTAACTGCTTGTTGACGGTTTGTTGTCAGCATAACAAATATCATTTTTACGCGGGCCTTGAATGCTGGATATTTTTCTTTTCGAGTGCATCAATTACACCACTCGTATCATCAATCGAAAGCGTGGTTTGTGTCATGAAAGTTAAATCATCGTCATTAGAAACAGGCAGATGCGCAATATCTTCGACTGATTCGACTAAATAAATGCCACCGTTTTCGTTATCGTATTGCCCCATTGTGCCAAGGACTTCTGGGTGGCCTTCATGCCCAATGAAAATAACTTTAGTCGCGTTTGCTTACGCGCAACTTTCATATGTACTTTGAGTTTACAAGCGGACCAGTGGCATCAAAGACTTTTTGACCGCGACGTTTTGCTTCTGGCGAACAGCTTGAGAAACACCATGAGCGGAGAAAATCTGACAATGCATCGTCTGGCACTTCATCCAACTCTTCAACAAAAATAGCCCTTTGGCTTTTAAGCCGTCCACGATCAAAGCGGTTGTGGGACAACTTCATAGCGAACATAAATGGGGCGCCATGAATTTCTGTCTGAAGTTCCACAATCGAGATTGCGCGATCAACGCCAGCACAAAAACCGCGAGGGTTAGCTAATAAAATTTTCATTCAATCACTCTTTGTCTTTTTACCGTCTAAGAATGCGGCAAGAATCAATAAACCAGCACCCACTGAGTGCAATGTCGGCTACGTTAAGAGGTGGCGGTGGTAGCCCTCCCAGTTCCAATAAAAATCAAGAAAAATCAACTACATAGCCATTGTAAGCACGGTCAATCGCATTACCCTAATAGCGCCATAATAATTGCATATGCAGAATTTTCTAATTTTTACCCGCTTGCGAGCGTGCTAACATCACAACGAGTGCTAAAGAAATCACAATTGCTAACCCTAGAAGAAATAAGTTTGCCAGCCATCATGATTCGCTAAGAAGCTAAATGCCGCGCCGTAATTACGGGCATAAGTGAGGTTAAAATGGGTAAAACATTCACCGTGTCATACTGGGATCAAAAATTTTGCACGATGACATATTTCGACCGTACATCGCCCACAATCACAATAAGACTCAGCCAGAGCCAAATTAAACCAGATTTCTTTTGCATTAGAGTGCGTCCTCATTTTTCTTCGCCAGGTGCGAATGCGGATCGCTCGTTCTCACATCATAAATAAAAATTTTACCATCGCCGATTTTACCTGTTTGGGCGGTATCAATAATGGCTTTCAAGACAATCTTCCACTTGATCGTCTGCCACAACCACTTCAACTTTAATTTTCGGTAGGAAATCAATGGCATATTCTGCACCGCGATAGAGTTCAGTATGACCTTTTGATGGCCAAAGCCTTTTACCTCAGTCACTGTCATGCCTGTAATGCCAGCATCAGTGAGTGCCTCACGGACATCGTCTAATTTAAACGGTTTAATGATCGCTTCAATTTTTTTCATTTTGTTTCTCTTCTTGCAGATTTTTGGTCGGAAGCTCTCGCACACTTCGGCATGGGTTTCGATATAAATATCGCTACATCGTAAACAGTACGGTACTGCAGAGAAATCCCTTTAACAAGCGTTTTTCCTTCACTATCTTTAACCCCTTCTAGCGTTTCTTTAATTGCTTTTGGTTGGCTGGGTTTAGAATGAGCGAGTCGTGACGAATGACGCCCACTTGGCGGGAAAGAATCGCAGTTGGCACGAGTGCAAAGCTCACTTGGCGCATTTGTTCGCCAAAGCCTGGCATTTCACGGTGCTGCAGCAAGCGTTGCATCGGGAGTGACATCTCTTTTGGCAGGGCCAGTTCCCCCTGTAGTTAGTACCAAATGGCAGTGATGATTATCCACTAAGTCGATTAAAGTTTGCTCGATGAGTGGTTGCTCGTCTGGAATTAAACGCACTTCAACATCAAATGCTTCGGTTAGCGCTTTTTCTAGCCAGGCTTTGCAGCGCTGGAATCCCTTCATCTTGATAAACACCTTGTGAGTCACGATCGGAAAACGGAAACAAGACCGACTTTCAGTTTTTCTTTATTTAGCATTTTAACTTCTCATTTAATAAAGACGCTGTAAATAATTGCTAATAAATCTCCTCACTCCTCTTTTACTAAAGAGGAGAGAATCTTCAGTCAATTAAGGTAATGGGCTGGCTAGTTGCAGCGCTATTGAATACGTGCATTGATATTCAATATTCACTCAATCAAATCCCCTCTTTTTGCAAAGAGGGAAGGAGAGATTTGGCAATCGTGATTTACGGAGAAATGAGTTAAGTTTACACCATTATTTCGTGGCTCAACCGTAGATGGTGCAGTTTTCTTCTTGCATTTTTCATCATTTGCATTGCCATATCCACGCTTTTCTACTGTTTTACGGCGCGGATCTTCTTCAGGAATCAGTTTTAACATCATGCCCCAAGTCATGGCAGCCATTTTATAATCTTCTTCTTCAAAAGCACTTAGCTATAGGCTAAGTGCATCAAGATTAGTACTGATCTTTACGAAGAATTTCTTTTTAGCAATTTTTACCTTGCTCTTTGTCTGTAGGCGTATTAGAGGTCATAAGCAGTTGAGCGTAGGTTGATTGATATTGCAAGTTTTCAGGCTCAAGCTGTGCCCGCTTTTCCGTAGCTTTCATAGGCTAGTTGCCCATCTTCTTTTGCCATCCCAGTTTGCCTAGCGCATAAACCAACCTTTGGCATTTTGCGGGTTGTTCTGCAGGTCTGTACGTAGTGCAATCTGCGAGTGGTTCAGCTCTGCTTCAGAAAGTGGTTGTATCTTCACTTTCAATGCGTTCGTAAAAATAGGTGAGCTTTTTGATGCGTCATGTTTACCATGTCAGCCGCTTGCCATGAACCGACTTGCCAGTATGCACCGACACTCAATTGCAGAAACAGCAACTAACAGCGCGGCAAAAGTTCCTTTACCAAAAGCGTTTTTGAGAAGCAACGGCGCGAGTTTCTGCTGGGATATCGTCTAACACGCTTTGATGAGCTCAGTTTTGTCTGTTCAGCATCTTCAATGACGCCTTCGTTTCAAACGTCTTTTTCAACTTCATTAAGACGATCAAAAACTAGAATGCTTTGTTTAGTTGATCTCGTTCAGTTTGTGAGATGCGGTTTTTGTTTGAGTAACGGGTAAAAGCCGATGGCAGCAATCACCAAGGTAATCAATAGGGCGACAAGCCAAAAGTCATTTTTATCCTTATTTAAAATTTCATCCAAACGGGCTCGATCGAGAGCCGATTTTGTAAATTTTTCGGTATTTTCGACCGCTTGTGGCGCTTTACGGCGACGTAGAATGAGCCCAAGCCGGTTAAAATCAATAAGACGAGGCAACACCCACAAGAAAAATAGTTGCCGGCGTCATTGGCAGGTCGTAGGTAACGAAATTGCTGTAGCGCTCAATCATATTCTACCACCTCTTCTTTGTTTTTGCCTTGCTTGGAGTAGCTCGAAAGTTTTACCACGCATATCAGTTGCAATGGTTGTATTAGAATCCGCAATGTTGTTGTTCTGGCACTGTGGACAACGCAAGGTTTGAATAAGAGATTGATAGTCTGCTTCTTTGCTGCGGGTTATCGAATTGATTGAATTCGATAGGGGCGGCAAAGCTAACATGACAAAATGCTAATAATAGAAAGAAAAGATCTTTTAGTGAACATCATGGTTTTAATTTCTCATAAATCGGTTTCAACGTTTAGTTCAGACTTTTTCATTTACATCGCCTGCGTGGCGGTGAGTGAATGGTGCCTTTACCATCAATAATGAAGGTTTCAGGTGCACCATAAACGCCAAGATCTGAAACCAGTGAGCGCTTTCCGGGTCAAAAATAATCGCTTTGTGAGGGTTGCCGTAACTCGCTAAAAATTTCATTGCTTTTGGGACGTTCGTCTTTATAGTCGATGCCAACAATTTCACCCTTGTTTAGCCAGTTCGGTTAAATAAGCGTGTTCCGCGAGCAGTTGGGCACCAAGTCGCCCACACGTTTAAGAGGCGAGGATGCCCGGTTTTCACTACGTTTCATCTAACATTTGAGCTATTCACGACCGACTCTACTTTGAATGTCGGCACGGTTTTGCCTACAAGTGCAGATTCAAGTTTTTCGGGTCATCCCCATTGCCGTTACGGAAAAGCTGCACCATTAAGGCAATGCAGGTGTTAGGAAAATAGCTAAAGGAAGAAAAGTTTTTGTGTCATAATAAGCGGTCGTTTTTGGTTGAAGTTTTGCAAATTGAAATCACCGCCGTTGAATCGAGTAGAACATAAGTGATTTCTGCCAATATCAAAAGGAATGGTTAGGCAGCTAGAGCGCATCACCAATCCCTTTTTGCTGTTATTTTCTTAATTTCACGGTTTGAATTTTCGTGATTATGTCCTTTCTCTAGATTAAATTCGCTCGCTCACGGCTTGGCAATATATTTTGTTTAAGGTTCAAGCCGTTGATTTCATCCCAAATAGTGGAAGCAGTGTGAGTACCTTCTTCTTCCGTGACAAACGAGAGTAGTGGTGGAAGTATGAATTTGGATCTGAAAATGCGCTGCGTCTGAATTTTTAAGAAGCGATAAATATACCATTCTTTAAGTAATGCTTCATCTGCATCCACATAAATAGAAAAATCGACAAAATCAAAACGAAAAACATTATGCGGGCTTGAAGGATAATTCATGCCACTTTGTATACATTTAAGCCTTCTAAAATGACAATATCCGGTTGATCGACAATGTTAAATTCATTTGGAATGATGTCGTAGGTTAAATGCGAGTAGATTGGTGCTTTCACTTCGCGTTTGCCAGATTTAATGTCACACTAAATTGCACGCAAACGATGGATATCATATGATTCTGGAAATCCTTTACGTTTGAGCAGTTGTTTTCTTGCAAAGTCGCTAATGGATATAAAAAGCCATCAGTGGTGATTAAATCTACCTCACGATCATGCGGATAGTGAGAAAGTAATGCTTGTAAAATACGTGCAGATGTACTTTCTTTCCGACAGAAACACCCCGCGATGCTGATAATATAAGGGACTTTGGGCGCTTCTGACACCTAGAAACTTATGTACGTACAGCCTGACGCTTTAAGTTTTTCTTCTATAGTAGTTAATTAAACGGGCAAGTGGGAGATAAATAGTACGAACTTCTTCAAGGGACAGTTCTTCACTAAAACCTAATAGGGGTTTTAAGTCTTGTTCTGTGAGTTTTTAATGGTACAGATTTGCGTAGGGCTGCCCATTGCTCACGATTAAAGGTTAAAAAAGGCGTGATTTTTCGGTTTTGTTCGAGGCTCATTGCCAACATCTCTGATTTTGTTCACTAAAAAGTCACCGAAACGGTGAAAAGAATGGTGCAACTATACAATATAAATCAGCCTTCTTGGCGATTTATTCCCAAAATGCATGAAACTTTCTATTTTTTCATCGTTTTGCTGATTTAAACGGCGAAAGAAAGGAATTTTTAATTTTTTTGAAAAAAGTACTTGCGCCCCATTAAAAAATCTCTATAATGCACCTCACTTGCTTACGACAACGCAATGCCGACTTAGCTCAGTAGGTAGAGCAACTGACTTGTAATCAGTAGGTCACCAGTTCGATTCCGGTAGTCGGCACCATTTTGTGTAGTTTAGTCAAGTATTCAATTAAAGCGTGGAGGGGTTCCCGAGCGGCCAAAGGGGGCAGACTGTAAATCTGTTGGCTCAGCCTTCGAAGGTTCGAATCCTTCTCCCTCCACCACTTTCCTAAATTGAATCGCACAGTATGGGACAGACGAATTTGGAACACGCGGGCATCGTATAATGGCTATTACCTTAGCCTTCCAAGCTAATGATGCGGGTTCGATTCCGCTGCCCGCCCAAACGCTGATATAGCTCAGTTGGCGAGAGCGCACCCATGGTAAAGGTGAGTCGGCGGTTCAAATCCGCCTATCAGCACCACTCTTCTTTCTCTCTTATCTTTTTCTCATTTAAGTTTTATATTCTACATGGTTAATGTGGTATACACCATATGTAACCGTGTTTTGTTTAGAGCTTTTTAAAAATGTCTAAAGAAAAATTTGAACGACAAAACCGCACGTTAACGTGGGTACAATCGGCCACGTTTGACCATGGTAAAAGCTAAACTTTAACAGCTGCAATTACAACTGTATTAGCAAAACACTACGGTGGTTCAGCGCGTGCATTCGACCAAACTCGATAACACCAGAAAGAAAGCTCATGGTATCACCATCAACACTTCACGTTGAGTACGATGCCAACCCGTCACTACGCACACGTTGACTGCCCAGGACACGCGGACTATGTTAAAAAGCATGATTCCGGTGCGGCACAAATGGACGGCGCAATCTTAGTAGTAGCAGCGACAGATGGTCCAATGCCAAACTCGTGAGCACATCTTATTAGGTCGCCAAGTAGGTGTACTCACATCATCGTATTCTCTAAAACAATGCGGCATGGTAGATGACGAAGTTATTAGAATTGGTTGAGGATGGAAGTTCGAAACTTCTTTCGCACACATGACCCCAGGTGACGACTACACCAATCGTACGTGGTTCTGCGTACAGCCAGTAAACGGTGTTGCAGAATGGGAAGATCCTAAATTAGCAAACCACTTAGATACTTGCATTTCCAGAGCCAGGCAGTGCGATTGATAAACCATTCTTTATTACCAATCGAAGCTGTATTCTCAATTTCTGGTCGTGGTGCAGTAGTAACAGGTCGTGTTGAGCGTGGTATCATCCATACTGGTGATGAAGTTGAAATCGTAGGGTATCAAAGATACAGAAACAACAGTAACTGGTGTGGTAGAGATGTTCCGTAAATTATTAGACAGAAGGTCGTCGGGTGGAAACGTTGGTGCATTATTACGTGGTACTAAACGTGAAGAAATCGAACGTGGTCAGGTTAGTGAAACCAGGTTCAATCGACCCACACACAGACTTCGAATCAGAAGTTTGCTATTATCAAAAAGAAGAGTGATCGTCACACTCATTCTTCAAAGTTGCACGTCACAGTTCTACTTCCGTACAACTGACGTAACAGGTACAATCGAGTTACCGGAAGGCGTAGAGATGGTAATGCCGGGCGATAACATCAAAATGACAGTATCTTAATCCACCCAATCGCGATGGATGAAGGTTTACGTTTCGCGATTCGTGAAGATAGATGGCCGTACAGTAGGTGCTGGTGTTGTTGCGAAAATCATCAAATAAATTTGATGTAAAGCAAATAGCAGAGAATCCCAATCTTTGTAAAAGTGGGGATATTTGTTTAGGAATTGTATTATGAAATTTATTTTACCGACCAGGGATTTTGCGATCACGCTAGAGTAAGTGCATCCTCGCATGGCGTCATGCCAGAATCTATCACACCTTATGCCCCACAAATAAGCTTCGTGTTTACGCAGTTTGCTTTAAAGCTGGTTGTTAGTTATTAGTTTTGTTTATTATTCGTTTGTTTTAAACATTTCGATACCATTAAAGAAGAATATCTGCCCAATTCGTCTTTTTCGCGATAATTCCTATTACAACGACGTATGATGGGGATATTTTACCAGCGGTCGTCCATATTAGCGTGAAACATTGGTTTGACTTGGCTATCGGGCGGCTGCTTTATAGCATTACCGTATTGGTGCATTGCGCGCAGGGAATATTTTTACCGACACATCGCGCTACCGCCATTTTATTTGCCAACAGTGGCAACTAACTTTACGGCAGCAACATCACTGACGCCATATGGGCCATAATGAATTAGCCCATTTTCTTCCTTGGTGCTGGTTTTATTGCGCATGGTTTTATGTTTGAACCGATTTTATTACAGCGTTTACGTTTAAATAGAAACCCCGTTCCGTTAAGAGCTTCGTTCGAATTATTCTTGCACCAGCCTTTGTCGGCTCAGCGGCTTATTTAGTGGTAACTGGCGGACAAGTTGATTTGATGAGTTAAAATGCTTTTGCTATGGAGCCTACAATTAGCTTTCTTTATTGCGCTTATTCGGTTGGATTGCCGTAAAGAGGTTTTAATGTTGGCTTTTGGTCATTCTCATTCAGCCTTTGCTTCTATGGCAAATGGGGCAACCTTTACTTATATCAAACCCAGAATTAGTCGACTTTTGGGACTCAGTCGCTTTTATTGGCATTGCAAATATAGCCACAGCATTTTTAATGATCAGAAACACCTCGCCAAATGGCTAAGAAAAGAATTTTTAAGCTCGCATATGGTTGGTGGGGAATCATTTTCGAGAGCCAGCGTTTTCCAGCATAATAGACTAGATTTTTCTGAAATTATAAGGTAACAAAATATGCAAATATTCAATCTCAATTTCCTATGCGCCGTATGCGTCGCTTACGTAAACATGATTTTAGCCGTCGTTTAGTGGCAGAAAATCACTAACAGTAAATGATTTGATTTATCCTGTTTTGTGATTGAAGGTGAAAAATCAACTGTGTGCCAGTTCCGTCTATGCCGGGTGTAGAACGTTTAACCATCGATCAATTATTGGTAGAAGCTGACATTGGTGACATGGCGTGTGCCTTTAATTGCGGTCATTATTTCGGTGGGCGATGAGCGCAAATCGTTACACGGCAGAAGAGGCCTACAATCCAGAAGGGCTTGCGCAACGTGCGGTGCGTGCATTAAAAGCAGCGTATCCTGAATTGGGCGTAATGACAGATGTGGCGCTCGATCCATTTACCACACACGGTCAAGATGGCATTATTGACGACGATGGCTATGTATTAAATAGACATCACTGCGGAAGTTCCTGAGAAACAAGCTCTTCGCTGGAAGCGGGTGTATGATATTGTTGCGCCAAGTGATATGATGGATGGACGAATGGTGCGATTCGTGAAGCACTCGAAGCTGAGAATTTCATCAATACACAAATTATGGCGTATTCAGCGAAATATGCTTCGAACTACTATGGTCCTTTCCGTGATGCAGTTGGATCTGCCGGTAACCTTAAAGGGGGCAATAAATATACTTACCAAGTTGATCCAGCCAATGCAAACGAAGGGTTGTATGAAGTAGCAATGGATATTGAAGAAGGCGCAGATATGGTCATGGTTAAACCGGGCATGCCTTATTTGGATATGGTATGGCGCGTAAAAGAGAATTTTGGTGTACCAACTTTTGCTTACCAAGTTTCTGGCGAATATGCGATGCATATGGCTGCGATTCAAAATGGTTGGTTGAAAGAACGTGAGTGCATTATGGAATCTCTCCTTTGCTTCAAACGTGCAGGGGCAGACGGTATTTTGACGTATTTTGCGAAACAAGTTGCTGAGTGGTTATATCAAGACAACCATAAATAATCTCTCGCAAGCGGTCGAGTTTTCATTGAATTTTTGCAAAAACGTTCATGATTTTCGACCGCTTGTTTGTGTTAGAATCTGCCTTATTTCAATAAACTAGATAAGATTATGCAGAGTTTAACCCCGTTTCATACCTTTCATCTGCCTGCACGAGGCAAAAGCCAGATTATTCTTTTACTTCAACAGAACAACTTTTAGCTGAATGGCAACGTGCTACTTTGGCAAATCAGCCGATCCTTATTTTAGGGCAAAGGCTCAAATATGCTGTTTTAGATGATTTTGAAGGTGTGGTCTTAGTGAATCAGCTTAAAGGCATTGAACATCATGAAGATGCGGATTTTCATTATTTAACTGTGCAAGGTGGCGAAAACTGGCATGCTTTAGTGAAATGGACGTTAGAGCATGGCATTGCGGGTTTAGAAAATTTGGCGCTTATTCCGGGTGTAGCCGGTTCAGCACCGATTCAGAATATTGGTGCTTATGGCGTCGAGTTTGAACGCGCATGCGATTTTTGTTGAAGTATTGAATTTGCGCACAGGTGAGCTCTTCCCGCTTAACAAAGGCAGAATGTGAATTTGGTTATCAGGAAAGTGTATTTAAACACCGTTATGCCGAAGGTTGTGCAATCGTGGCGGTAGGCTTGAAATTGCTCGAAAGCATGGCAGCCTGTACTCAGTTACGGTTCATTAACGCAGTTTGATGCAGCCACAGTGACACCGCTTGAAGTATGTAATGAAGTGTGCGCAGTGCGCTCGAGCAAATTACCGAATCCTGATGAGTTTGGAAATGCAGGAAGTTTCTTTAAAAATCCTGTTATTGAGAGACTACAAAATTTTGCTCGAAATTCAGACCGCTTTCCCAGATTCCAAAACTATCCGCAAGCAGGTGGTCGAGTAAAAATAGCGCAGGTTGGTTAATTGATCAATGTGAGTTAAAAAGCTTTCAAGTTGGCGGTAGCCTGTCACACTCAGCAAGCATTGGTGTTAATCAACAAAGATAATGCAACAGGTCAAGACGTAGCAGATTTAGCCAAAGCAGTACGCAAACGCGTACGTGAGAAATTTGGGGTTGAGCTTCATCCCGAAGTGCGTTTTATCGGAAAACATGGTGAAGTAAATAGCGAAGAGGTCACTCGTTAAATGAAACTCAACCAGCCCGATTTACAAGCCGCATTATTATGCGGAGAAGCGGTCATTTTCGATGAAATTGATTCAATAATGAATACTTATTACGTGAGTATAAAACATTTAGCAGCAGGCTCAGTATGCGCGGCTGAGCATCAAACCGCTGGGCGTGGTCGCCGTGGACGCTCATGGTATTCAGGCAAAAGCCAGAATCTTTGTTTTTCTTTGTTATGGCGTTATAGCGCAGATGAAGTTCGTCAGGTCAGCGCATTAAGTTTGGTGGTCGCTTTTAGTCTTGGCAGAAAGCTTTACTGAGTTGGGCATTTCAGATATTCAAATTAAATGGCCGAATGATGTCTATTATCAAGGGAAAAAGTTGGGTGGCATTTTAATTGAAAGCCGCTTTGAAAATAATGACTACTATTTGGTGATCGGCATTGGCTTGAATTTGAGTATGGATCAGGTTGATCTCAATGTGGTCAATCAACCTTATGCTGATCTTTCAGCCTATCATTTAGAACGTAATCAATTGTTGCAGAAAATTGTGCCGCAATTGCAAAAATCTGAAAATTTACCCGCTTGTTGGCTTTGAAAATTATGTTGAACGCTGGCAAGCTATGATTTATTTTTATGGTAAACCAGTTAAAGCTCCTTGCAGAGATACTGAAATCCATGGGATCTCACAAGGCATCAATGACAAGGCGAACTTTTGTTAGAACAGACAGGCAAGATAAATGCCTATGCGATTGGCGAGATGTCTTTACGAGCGCAATAGAGCCAAAACAGATCGCAGATCTTATTAGGCAAGTAAGAATGAGAAGAATTCTAAATCATCCCTTTTACTTATCGGCCTAGCTGGGGTAGAATTGGCTACCTTTTTTAGTTCTATGTCGCCAAAAATAGTGTGCGGCTTAATTTAAACATATTTAATTCCTTGAGGTGATGGCATATGCCAGTAATTAAAGTTCGTGAAAATGAGATCTTTTGACGTTGCATTACGTCGTTTTAAACGTTCTTGCGAAAAAGCAGGTATCTTTAGCGAAGTTCGCGCACGTGAGTTCTACGAAAAACCAACTACTATTCGTAAACGCGAAAAAGCATCTTTAGCAAAAACGTCACGCTAAACGTAATGCTCGTGAGAACACTCGTAATACACGTTTATACTAATTTGTAACGTTATTCACAAATCTTAACTAAAACCGTGAAACCATTTTGGAATCACGGTTTTAGCATTTCTATGCCGAGAATGCTTAAACGTTCAATTTGCATAAAAAGACATTTTTCCTATCTGCATCGGAGGTCATAATGAAAGGCATTATTCCACGTTCATTTATTGATGATCTCATCGCCCGTACAGACATTGTCGAGCTGATTAACAGTCGCGTGAAGTTAAAAAGCTGGTGCGCACAATTATCAGAGCTTGCTGTCCGTTTCATCATGAGAAGACCCCTTCTTTTTCTGTGAGCCAAACTAAAGCAGTTTTATCACTGTTTTGGCTGTGGTGCGCATAGCAATGCAATTGGCTTTTTAATGGAATTTGATAAGTTAGAGTTCCCTGAAGCGATTGAAGAACTTGCTGCTATGCACGGACTGGAAGTTCCACGTGAAAATGTGCGAAATCATAATGGCCGGCCACAAGCAGGTTTTCAAACCAAACGAGACTTATATGGTTTGATGGATGCGATTGCTAGAGTTATATCAGCAAAAAGTTAACTAGTGATATTCCAAGCCAAAGTTATTTGCAACAACGTGGGTTGTCTGAAGAGATTATTCGTCGTTTTTGAGATTGGTTTTGCGCGAATGCCTTTGATACGGTGCTTAAACAGTTTGGTTCTTCCGCTGAGGAAACCCAAAAATTGATTGATACGGGGATGCTTTCACGCAATGAAAATGGCAAGGTTTATGATCGTTTTCGTCATCGAGTAATGTTCCCTATTCGAGATAAGCGTGGCCGAGTTATTGCATTTGGCGGAAGAGTGATGGGCGATGAACGCCCTGAAATACCTCAACTCACCAGAATCGGTAATTTACCATAAAGGAGTGGAACTTTACGGTTTGTTCCAAGTTCTGCAACAAGATGAAAATCCAACCTCGTTATTAGTTGTAGAAGGTTATATGGATGTGGTTGCGCTTGCTCAGTTTGGGGTAAATAATGCAGTCGCTTCTTTAGGTACAGCAACAACAAGTGAGCAAATTCAGCAAATGTTTCGGGTGACTGAACAAATTATTTGTTGTTACGATGAGCGACCGAGCAGGAAGAGATGCCGCGTGGCGAGCTTTTGAAAATGCGCTGCCTTATTTATATGACGGGCGCCAGTTAAAATTTATTTTCTTACCAGATGGGGAAGATCCAGATAGTTTTATTCGTCAGCAAGGGAAAGTGCAATTTGAACAATATGTGCAGGAAGCGGCAAAACCGTTAAGCGAGTTTTTATTTGATTCGTTACTTGCGCAAGTTGATTTATCGAGTCAAGAAGGCAAATCTAAATTAGCTTCGCTTGCTGTGCCTTTGATTAACCGTATTCCTGGGGAAATGTTACGGATTTATCTGCGTAATTTACCGGCCAAAAATTGGGGCTTCTTGATCCAAGCCAACTAGAGGCGATGTTGCCTAATCGAATGCCAACACAGCCAAAAGCAAACCCTACGGAAAAAATTAAACGAACACCAATGCGTTTGTTGATTGCGCTATTACTGCAAAATCCAGAGCTTACAAAAACATGTGCCAGATTTATCACCATTGCAAAGCTTAAATGAAGCGGGTTTTGATCTGTTTGTAGAGTTAGCAGCGACTTGTCAACAGCATGTCGGGATAAGTATGGGCGCCTTATTGGAGCATTGGCGAGATAAATCGGAGTACCGTACACTTGAAATTCTAGCAATTGGGATCATATGGTAAGCCCCTGAAAAATATGGAAAAAGAATTTATCGAAACGCTTGATTTTTCTTTATGCCAAATTAGTAGAAAAACGCATTGACGTTTTAATGGCAAAGAACGAACAACCGGCTTAGAGTTAGATGCCGCTGAAAAAGCAAGAGCTTGCCTTGTTATTAGCGCGCTAACAAGCGGTTATTTTTGTGAAAAATTTTGCAAGGCTATCAAGTTCTTGACAACAATGATATAATTCAACACTATTTTTGACTGCTCAAAAACGGAACAAAATTATGGAACAACAATTAGTGAGATCAACAATTAGAACAGCAATCTCAAATCGCACTTTTGATTGCGCAAGGTCGTGAACAAGGCTATTTAATTTTATCTGAAGTGCATGACCATCTTCCAGAAGAATTGGTGGATGCTGGAGCGATCGAAGATATTATTCAAATGATCACTGACATGGGGATTCAAGTTTTTGAAGTCGCGCCAGATACGGACGAACTCATGTTGGCTGAGAATATTGCTGATGAAGATGTGGTAGAAGAAGCAACCAAAGTGCTTTCTACCGTAGAGATCTGAGTTAGGCCGTACGACAGACCCTGTGCGTATGTATATGCGTGAGATGGGAACCGTTGAGTTATTAACCAGAGAAGGTGAGATTGATATTGCTAAGCGCATTGAAGAAGGAATCAATGAAGTACAATGCGCTGTTGCAGAATATCCAGAAGCATTATCTGGCGTCTTAGCTGCTATGCAGCAAGTAGAAGAAGGCACGATGCGTTTGGCAGATTTAGTGACGGCATTTATTGATCCAAATTTAGAAGCTGCCACTGAAGAGCATTTAGATCCTGATTTACACCCATGATGCGAAGTTGAAGGTGCTGCAGATATAGATGAAGAAGAGAAGACGAAGATGCTTCTGATTCTTCGGATAGTAGTGATGATAATTCAATCGATCCTGAAGTGGCGCGTGAGAAATTTACTAAACTTAAAGAGCGGCACGAAAAAGCCTTAGTAGCAATTCAAAAACACGGTAGAACACATAAAAAGCACGTAGCAAATTCATGCTCTTTCTGATATTTTTCCGTGAGTTTCGTTTAGTACCAAAACAATTTGACCTGTTAGTTGAAAACGATGCGAAGTTAATGAAGCAAGTGCGTGCACAAGAGCGTCAAATTCAGCGTTATGCGGTTGAATATGCAGGTATGAAAAAGGTGATTTCTTAAAAGCCTTCCAAGGTAATGAAACTTCTGAAGAGTGGATTGAAAAAGCTATCAATGCGAAAAAGGTGGGGCGCCTAAACTTTGCGAATTATATAGAAAAATTCGTGTAAATATTGCTGCATTACAAGAGCTTGAACAGAGTTCTGGTTTAACTATCGCCCAAATTCGTGAAATTGGCGGACGTATTGCAAACGGTAGAATTAAAAAGCTCGTCGTGCGAAAAAGAAATGGTAGAAGCCAACTTACGTTTAGTTATTTCGATCGCGAAAAAATATACCAACCGTGGCTTACAATTCTTAGATTTAATCCAAGAAGGGAATATTGGTTTAATGAAAGCGGTGGATAAATTTGAATATCGCCGTGGTTATAAATTCTCAACTTATGCAACTTGGTGGATTCGTCAGGCGATTACTCGTTCTATCGCAGACCAAGCGCGTACGATTCGTATCCCAGTGCATATGATTGAGACGATTAACAAACTTAACCGTATTTCTCGTCAATGTTTACAAGAAATGGGGCGTGAAGCGACACCGGAAGAATTGGCAGAACGTATGAATATGCCAGAAGATAAAATCCGTAAAGTGTTGAAAATTGCCAAAGAGCCAATTTCTATGGAAACACCGATTGGCGATGACGATGATTCACATTTAGGCGATTTTATTCAAGATGAAAGTCTTGAATTGCCGTTAGATTCTGCAACTGCAGAAAGCTTACGTATTGCCACAAATGAAGTACTCGAAGGATTAACGCCTCGTGAAGCGAAAGTATTACGGATGCGTTTCGGGATTGATATGAATACCGACCATACATTAGAAGAAGTGGGTAAACAATTTGATGCGTAACGCGTGAGCGAATTCTGTCAAATTGAAGCAAAGCATTACGCAAATTGTGCCACCCAAGTCGTTCAGAAACATTACGTAGCTTCTTAGATGACTAATTAGAATAGAACCACCGAAAGGTGGTTTTATTTTTAGCAGATTGATGTTTTTAGAAATATCGCTTCAAATTTTTAGGCAAACGTGATTTTTATTGAAAAATTTATTTGACGCCCTAGCTGAAAATCCTTATAATGCGCCTTGTTGATTCGTTACGACGAGACAACAAGGTGTTGCTCGAGTGGCGGAATCGGTAGACGCAAGGGATTTAAAATCCCTCGCCTTTCGGGGCGTGCCAGTTCAAGTCTGGCCTCGGGCACCATTTAAATTACCAAATATGCGTGGAATAGCTCAGTTGGTAGAGCACGACCTTGCCAAGGTCGGGGTCGCGAGTTCGAGCCTCGTTTCCCGCTCCATTTTTAAAAGATAGCACCATGAGGTGCTTTTTATATCTAAAAATTCCTATCATCATTTTCTTGCCATATAAATTTAATTTTCTGTTTTTCAGTAAGTTTTTGTAAAACAGTACATAAAAACAACCGCTTGTTACAATTTTGTGATCTCATTTCACAAAAATTGCCATTATTTCTGATCTTATGTGTGCATTTGATTAAAATAACCATATTACGTTATCAGAGGATAAGATATGAAAACACTAGGCGAATTTATTATTGAGAAACAGGCCGAATACCCTGAAGCGAAAGGCGAATTGAGTGGTATTTTGTCTTCTATCCGTTTAGCGGCGAAAAATTATTCACCGTGAAATTAACCGAGCGGGATTAAAGCCAAGACATTTTAGGCGTAGCAGGTTCTGAGAATATTCAGGGCGAAGCACAAATGAAATTAGATGTCTTTGCTAATGAAACGATGAAACAAGCGTTGATAGGACGTGAAGAGGTGGCTGGCTTTGCTTTCAGAAGAAGATGATACTTTTATTGGCTTTGATACTGAGCGTGGGCGTAATGCTAAATATATTTTTAATGACCGACCCGTTAGATGGTTCTTCTAATATTGATGTGAATGTTTCGTTGGTACGATTTTTCTATTTATCGTCGTGTCTCACCAATTGGCACACCGGTAACTATGGAAGATTTTTACAACCAGGTCGTAAACAAGTAGCTCTGGCTATGTGACTACGGTTCTTCAACCATGTTAGTTTATACCACTGGAAACGGTGTGAATGGGTTCACTTATGACCCATCTTTAGGGCTGTTTATTCTTTTCTCATCCAGAGATGAAAAATGCCGGAAAAAGGCAAATATTATTCTATCAATGAAGGCCAGTACGTTACCTTCCCAATGGGGGTGAAAAAAATTCATTAAATACTGCCAAGAAAGTGATGCAGCAACTAAGCGTCCGTATTCTTCACGTTATATTGGCTCATTAGTATCAGATTTCCACCGAAATCTCTTAAAAGGCGGTATCTATATTTATCCTACATCCACGGTTTATCCGAAAGGTAAATTACGTTTGTTGTATGAAGGCAACCCGATGGCATTCCTTGCTGAACAAGCGGGAGGTATGGCAACGGATGGCTTTAATCCAATTTTAGATATTAAGCCAGAAACCTTGCACCAACGCGTACCATGCTTTATCGGTTCGACTGAGATGGTTAAACAAGCGGATAAATTTATGCAAGAATTTGCAGAATAATCATCATAAACGAAAAAGCGATGTGTTTCATTTACATCGCTTTTTATTTCCATCGATTAGCGTAATTTTTCTATTTAGCTAATCTCTCTTTTCAATAAATCAATTTCTGCTTGAATCTGGAAAGTTTTTGCAAGATTTTCAGCTGTCAGTACCGCTTGAGTTTCTCCGTATGCTACAACTTTCCCTTGGTGCAGTAAAATCACTTCATCACAGAAACGATAAGCCAACGACAGGTGATGAATGGCAACGACACACGTATGTTGCGTTGTGAGTGACGGTTAGCTGTTCCATCATATCAATTTGATAATAAGGGTCGAGAGGTGCAATCGGCTCATCTACCAACAAAACAGGGGATTCTTTAATACAGCAACGAGCGAGTTGTACACGTGCTTTCTCGCCACCTGAAAGTTGTTGAAATGGCTTATCGAGCAAATGAGTCACCGCAAATTTTTTTGAAAACGCTTGAATTTTTGAGCGCTCTTTTTCTTTTGGTAACGGAGCTACCAAGCCTAATGCAATCACATCATAAACGGATAAATCCCAATGAATTTGTGTATTTTGAGCAAAAGTAAGCAATTTGTTGGCTTTCGGTCGTATTCATTTTGCTTAATTGCTGGTTATTGAACCAAACCTCCCCTTGTTTGAGGGGTAAGATACCCGCAATGGTTTTCAATAAGGTAGATTTTCCTGCACCATTGGCGCCCATAATGCCAACTAATTTTTCCTTTTGGAATTTGGCAAGAGATATTGGTTAAAGCCGTATGGTTGACTGAGTTGTTTAATGTTAATCATATATTGTTTAAAAAGATAGGCTACCTGAAGTAGCCTATTGTAATGCTTTATTTCAAAATAAACATCGGTGTGTCACTGATAGGATCGCGATGAATGATAACATCCAAATCAAACACATCCTTAGTAACTCTTCGGTCATGACCTCATCAGGTGTGCCTTGTGCCATTACGGCACCTTTTTCATGACGATTAAGTAATCGCAATAGCGACAGGCTTGCGTTGAGATCATGCAACACTGTAATCACGGTTTTACCGTTTTGTTGCATTTGTCGCATCATGCCCATGAGTTCAGCTTGGCGGTTTAAATCCAGATAAGTGGTAGGCTCGTGCATACACCAATTCAGCATCTTGCGCAAGCGTCATGGCTAAAAATACCCGTTGTTGCTGACCACCAGATAAATCGGAAACCAACTGTTCGGCGAGTTCGGCAGTTTGGGTTTGCGCCATCGCTCAAGTCACTAATTCTTCATCTTTTTGGCTGAGTTTACCCTCAGAGGTTTAGCAAGGCGAACGCCCGTAAAAGCGATCAATTCGCGTACTTTAATGCCTTCAGGTACCAAGTGTTGCTGCGGGAGAAAAAGCCAATTCTTGTGCATATTCTTTTAGGGCTTTTTGCCAAATATCACTGACCTTTATGGGTGATTGAGCCTTGCTTTCGGTTTAAGCAAGCGAGCCACGCTTTAATGTGGTGGACTTACAGCAACCATTTGGGCCAGATTAACGCAATCACTTTATTTTTCGGGAATTTTAGCGACAGATTTTAACCACGAGTTTATCTTGATAACCTAAAGATAAATTATTGATTTCAATGCTCATTATTTAGTTCTCATCAATAAGTAGAAGAAATATGGCGCACCGATAATTGCGGTCAGAATACCCGCTGGTAGTTCAGTTGGTGGGTCAATCACCCGCGCCAAAATATCCGAAAGTTGTAATAAGAGGGCGCCAATAATCAAGGCTGCCGGTAATAGGGTACGATGTCTGCCGCCGACTAAACGACGGGCAAGATGCGGCGCAACTAAGCCCAAAAGGCAATCGGACCACAAATTGCCACGGCTGTAGTGGAAAGGGGCGACCGCTCAGCACTAAAACGCTGATTTGCACTTTATTTACGGTTACACCCAAGGTGGAGGCTTTGTTTTCACCCTAAAACCAAGGGTGTCGAGATCGCGACAGAAAATAAATGGCAAGGGCAGCAATATCACTAACCATGGTAATACCACATTTAAATAAGACCAGCTACGCCCCACAGGCTTCCTGTAGAGCCATAACATCGCCGTGTTGATCTCTGACTGGATTGGTGAGCATTAGATAATGACTAATAGCAGCCCATAATGCGGAAAAGTGCGACTCAATGATTGCCATTTTAATAGGGCGGAAGTTAAAAACCGCACACGATCCATAAAATGACAAAAGAGAGCACGCCACCTAAAAAGGCAAAAATCGGCATCCAGTAAAATGCCAAGTTTGGCAAGAACATCAATACCGAAACAGCAACCAACCCAGCCGCGTTGTTAATCCCTAAAATGTCGGGAGAGGCAAGTGGATTGTGCACCACGCTTTGCACTAACACACCAGAAATTGCTAAGGCGCCGCCTAATAAAATCGCTAATACTGCACGGGGTAGGCGATATTCCATCAAGGTAAAATAGTTTTTATCATCAGGCTGAAAGGCCGCCCAAATTTCCTCAAAAGAAAGCGTATAAGTGCCAAGGCGAATACTCAATCCAAAGAGTAGTACCATCATACTGAGCGTGATGACATAAAAGCCGATAGCGCGAAAAGATACATGAGAAGCTCGCATTAGTGTCTTCCTCTGGCAACTAATACAAAGACTGGTGTACCGATTAAGGCAAGTACTGCACCAGCAGGCACTTCGCCAGAAAGTTGACCGCGCGGGCAATGGTATCTGCAGCGAGACATTAAATGCGCCGAGTAACATCGCCATAGGGAGCGATTTTCGCAAGTCATAACCAATCCAATAGCGTGCCAGATGGGGCACGAGTAAAGCCGGATAAAGGCTACTGGGCCAGCAACACCACGCTTGAACCTACAATCAATAACGCCATGATGTTAGCGTACCAACGTAAACGGAAGAGATTGATGCCTAACGAACGCGCAGATTCATCGCTTAAATTGAGTAAATTTAAACGACTAGCAAAGAATAGACAGAAAAGTGCGGTCAAAATAAAGAACGGAAATAACGTCAATAATTCATTCCAACGAGCATGTGCAATGCCGCCAGCTAGCCAACTCATAATACCGAAGGCATGATCTTCCGCGATAATCAGCACCAATTTAGTGAGTGCTGCACAAAAGTGAGTGATACGGCAATCCCTGCTAAAATCACTCGGCTACGATCTCCACTGTTGTCTTTCCAGCCATTGCTGATCAGCATCACCACAAACCAACTCAGACCGCCACCGATACTAGCCACTAAGGCAATGCTATAACCAGAAAGAATCAAGGGGCTAAACGCACTGGCGGTTACCATTGCAAAGACTAGCACCTGAGTTCACGCTGAGTAGCGTAGGGGAGGCAAAGCGGATTGCGCGTAATGGTTTAGTAACGACCCCCTGCCACCGCAAGATTGGCACCCAAAATCATGCCAACTAATGCGCGGTAGGCGTAAATCGGTTACCGTAATTTTGGCAATTTCATCGCCATCGGGAGAACGCTTTTAACGCTGCAAGCGGTCGAATTTCGATGGGATAATACAAAAACGAGCTTCCCATAATAGGAAAGCCAGAATGATAAGGGAAGTCCCCAACGGAAAGTAGACTTCATCATTATTTTTGTTTCCACGAAACCTTCAATTTGTTTTGCCATAATTTTTGCTTGCTTCTAAACCGCGACCACGCGCCCACATATCGGAGTCAACACTGTAAACATGGTTTGCTTTTTACCGCAGGAATGGCTTTCCAAAAGTGGCTCAGCTTCCCATTTGCGCGCAATGCTTTTCATCACGATAATGGGCAATGAACAAGTATTCTGGTTTTTCCATTACTAATTGTTCAAGGTTGATTTCCACGAAAGCCTGATCGCTATTGAGTTTGGTTGGGGCAAAACCTAATGTCGTTAGAAACTACCCACATAGCCATTGTCATTTTGGATATTAAATTTATCTTCTCAGGAAGTACCAAATGAGGCTTTTGCCTTTGCACACCCTAAATTTTTGCGATGTTGGCAATGTAATCATTATGTTCATTGATCTTCGCTTTCATTTCAGCGCTTTTACCGACTAAATCACCAATTTTCTGCGCAGTTTCAAGATTTTTCTTGGTAGCTTTCATGACGAGAATCAAACATCACCGTTGGCGCAATTTTCAATTCTTCAAATACTGCAGTATGGCGAGATGGATCAGCAATAATTAAATCAGGTTTGAGAGAAGCAATCACTTCAAGACTCCGGTTGAGAACGTGTGCCAACAGATTGCCATGCGGCAATTTTCGCGAACCTGAGGCAAAATACGATCGACTTTTGTTATCGTCAGTCACACCTACCGGGCTTACACCGACTTGAGCTAACGCATCCACAAAAGAGAATATTCCAATGCCACAACACGGCTTGGGGTTTTTATCAAGGGTAAATTCACCTTTGGCATCTTTTAACCGTCACGGCGCTAGCAAATGCAGATGCTCATTAACAATGCGGAAGCTAAAGTAGTTTTTGAATAATCATGTTGTGTCCTCAATAATAAAAAGCGTTCAAATTATACACGAATTTTATGAATTGAGAATAGTTATTTTTATATTTCGAGTAATAGAAAAATAAAACGGCATATTTTGAAATATGCCGTTAGGGTTAATGTGCGAATTTTCTCTGTTGCGTTAATAACATCCAAATCAAGCAAGGCGCGCCGATAAGCGCAGTCAATGTGCCGATGTAAATATGTGAGAACAGCGGGATATATGAAAATAAGCTAAATCGGCTAGTAACAGTAATAACGCCCCTGATTAACGCGCTAGTAAGGTAAAAGCTGTGATGGGCGAGCTTTCAACAAAATACGGGCAAAGTGTGGCGCGATTAAGCCAATAGAGCCAATAGTACCTGTCTGTGGAATGGTTGCACCGACTAATAAGGCCACACCAAAGGTGCTGATGAAAAAGCTACGTTTTGGATCCACCCCCATTGTGCTCGCTGTTTCTTCACCAAAGGTGAGTAAATCTAGGTATCGGCGAGTGTGGTATAAACAGAAAATCCCCGCCAGAACAATGGGGAGTGAAATAAGCAAAGTATCTAATTTTGCCGACATCAACGAGCCTTGTAACCAACGATAAAGTTCAGCTAACGCCCATGGGCTTTCCGCATTGGAGAGTAGTAATGCAATTGCCGAACCAGCAACATATTGACAGCTAAGCCGCTTAGAATCATCATCGTGGTACCGTAGTTTTTGGCGATCAAATACACGATTAAAAAACTTAAAAGCGCACCAATCACACCACCGGCTAAGAGCAGTGAAAATGGCACGGCAAAATAATAGAGGATAAATACACTAGCCGCTGTTGCTCCAGAGCTACTGCCGAGTAAGCCTGGACTTGCTAATGGATTTTGGAAAATACCTTGCATCGCATTGCCGGCACTCGCTGAGCTAGCGCCCGTCAATAAAGCTAAACCAATGCGTGGAAAACGAATATCCCACGGCACCATCGAGCGCATATCCGTGAGCACGCCATCCGCATTTTTAAGATGTGCGAAATCGCCTAGCTGGTGATAAATTGCAAAGCCGCTAATCAACAGCAACGCGAAGAAAAGTGCGGTATTTAATTTTAGTGTTTTGGTCAATGAACAATTTCTATGTAATTCAAATATCATTTAGTATTTGAGTTTTGTCAAATCTCCTCAACCCCTCTTTGCTAAAGAGGGGGATTTCAGTATTAAATTAACCTAGAGTGATGTAGTTACAATTTTATGTATGAATAATTAAAAATAAATATCAAAATTATAAATTATCACCATAATAATTCCCTCTTTAGCAAAGAGGGGTTAGGGGAGATTGTCAGCATATTTTTAACTGCTCATAAATCTTCTCACGCCCTTGCCACTACGTGATCAAAGCAATAGGTATATTTCATCGAATGCTGACAAGCGGTTGGTTTTTGAAAAATCTTGCAACATAGGGTGGTGAGTAATTCGGCTTGTGCATTGTAACCTTGTTTATCAGTCAGTGAAATGAGCACATTCAGTTGGCTTAAAATCACTTTTTCTAACGAGAAATTTTGTGCAGTAAGTGGTGTTTTTAACGGTGTTAATCCGGAGTAAACTTAACAGCACGGGATATTGCGGATAGTAACTCTCTACCACACCAGTTTCTGACAAAATCAGTGTATCAGTAAGCGGTCGATCTAAGTGAAAGTTTTGCGATTTGAGTTTTGTTACACAACCTGCCGCCTTTTTGCTCATTACCCAGTTGTTTGCCTAAGTCTAGAATCAGCGCAAATAATTCATCAGGCGTTTGCGGGCTGTCGTTAATCGGGATAATCTTCACACCGAGTTTTTTCAGCTCCGCGACTAATTGTGGATAAAAGGTTTCGTTAATCAGAATCGTTTTATCCAAATAGGGCAATAATTCCGTTAATTGCGGTTCTAGTACAGGCTTTGTCGGCAGTAATTTTATCCAGCATCATCAACGGATTTTTTCGAATAAGGCGACTGTGCAGCAATTTGCGAAGGCTCTGCCAGTTCAATAAGTAGTCTGTCGCTGCAAAGCGTAAGCGAGACAAATTGTTCCGAAGCCTGAGCGGTAAACGGAAGGAAAAGTGCGGTTAAAATTAAGCGAGTTTTTTGCATATAGATAATGATACGCTACGCCATCAAGAATAAAAAGAGCGTGCTACAGCGCCCTTATTAGTGGGTAATAATTAGAACGATCCTTTTAACCCATACAAACATTACGTCCTTCTTGGCGCAGCCCAGTACGTTTTCGTATTTTTATTGAATACGTTGTTAAGGTTCGCGTAAATCGTCAAAGCTATCCGCCACTTTTATAGTTCACGCCTAGCTTTGCCAAGGTGTAGGATGGCACTTCACTATGCGTGCTGTAGGTCGGTGAATAGTAGGTATCCATGCGTTTGCCCGTGTAAGATACATTCGCATCCGCACCCAATTTTTCAGTGATTTGGTATGCTAAGCCCGCGTTCGCCAAGTGTTTTGGACGACGTGCCAATTCAGCGCCTTTGCTATCTCGGGTTTGTGTGTAGGGTATAGTTCGCGCATAAGCGGTTAATGCATCAGTAACTTTACCGTTGTAAGCCACTTCAACACCTTTCACTTTGCTCTTACCTTCAAGGTTTACGGCACGGCTTGCATAAGTGGTAAAGTTGATCACTTCGCTGCTAATCGCGTTTTTCACGTTGCGAGCGAAATAAGTGACATCAAAGCTGTGACGCCCATCATTGGTTTCAAACAAGAAACCAACATCGCCACCTAAACTTTTCTCTGGTTGTAAATTAGGGTTGCCGATATAGCGCGCGTTGTAACCGTAGTATTCAGTGATCGTCGGGTTTTGAATCGCCGAACCGAAACTTGCGTGTGCTTTCACGTTATTGTGTAAACGGTAAGCGCTCTGCGATACGCCAGTCCACTGAGTTTTCATATTCAGAGCTATCGGTCGTAACGACCACTGATATTTAAACTATGATCTGCATCGTGCAGTAAGCGATATTCTGCTGCTAAGCTTTTCTCAACAAGTTTTTGTCACCCGCATTGTTGAAATAAGACAAGTTGAAATCTGTTTTTGATAGTCAGTTAAGAAGCTTAAACCTTGTGTGAGAGTGCCTTCACGATCAAAATTGACGTCTAATTGATAGTTTGCATTGAGTTTTTTTGCATCGTAAGCCGATGTGTAGCCAACGGTATCGCTGTCAGTTTTGAGATGGCTTACACCAACCTTGTGTTTAAGTAATTCATCATCGTTACCCAAGAAACCGCTTAATTTGAATAAGGTATCACGTGTGCGAGTGTAGTGGCCTTTTTCATCCGTTGCGCTGTTATCAAAGTTAGCAGTTTGGCTGCTGTGAGAGGTTAAGAAATCGAAACCTTTTTGGTTATCGTCATAGCCGAAACGAAGAGAAGCGTTATCACGATGGAATTTATCGCGTTCGCTTGAGCCACCGGTACTTACCGCTGTGCCATCTTGCGCAGTGTAGTTAAAGCGGTTTTTGCTGAGTGCTGAAATGCCTTTGGTGTGGTGGCTGTCACCATGTAAAGCATAATAGAAATTGTTGTTTGAGCCTGAAAGGGTTAATGAACCATCCACTGTGCGATTCGAGCCTGTGCCAAAATCGTAATCGACATTGAAGGTTTTGCCTTTTTCTAAACCTTTTTTCGTGGTGATATAAATTACACCACCCATCGCATCACTTCCCCAAAGAGCGGATTGCTCGCCGCGTAATACTTCGATGCGGTCAATATTGCTTAATGCTAAGCCACCGAAATCAAAGCCGTAGCCAGAAACTGGGTTCACTTTCACGCCATCAATAATGACTGCTGTGTGGTTTGCATCCGCACCACGTAAGAATACATTAGTTAATGTGCCACGACCGCCCGATGCGCTCACGGCTAAACTTGGTACCGTTTTCAACACATCACTGACATAAGTTGCACCACGTTGTGCGAAATCTTTTTCGGTTAAAACAGTAACGGATGAAGCTGTTTGATGAAGGCTCGTTGGGGTAGCAGAAGCAGAATAGACGTTAATCACATCTAATTTCGCCACGTCTTCAGCGCTCGCTAATGCTGGAATCGCTAATAAAATCGCAGAAGTAATCACATCATTGTAAAAATCCCTAGGATAAAAAGTCTGTATAAAAACGCCAGCAGTTTACATATTCGAGGCTTGGCAAGCAAATCTCTTATGATGAAAAATAACTCATAATCAAAATGAATGGAATTTGAAATGCAGAAAAATAAGATATTAACTAAAAATTAAGCTATCATAACGACCATTTTTCTTTATATATCTCTTATCTCGAATTTTATGAACAAACTTAAAATTGTCTTATTAAGCGCAGTTGCACTAGGATTATTTGCTTGTAAAAGTCAACCTGTACCCAAGAAAACGGTAAAAACCGGTTTTTTTAAAAAGATGAAATTAGTCAAGCTGAGTTGAATAACCTCGAAAGACTATAAACGTTATTATTACTCTTGCAATAACGCAGAAACAGGAGAGACGTCTTATTTAGCAACCTATTTCCCACTTTCAAGAGAAAGTCGGTTGAAAGATAATTTCGGCTTCTATTTTTCAGTTAGATGGCGGCAAAGCAATGCCGTTTGATCATCTTGAAAATAAAGTGTTGAATGCGAGAGGAAATCGATTTGAGGTGACATACCGTTCTTACCATCCTATTGCGGGTAATTACGTGAATTTAGTCGCACGTGAACGCAGCTCAATCTATTACAAAAATTATCAAGGAATGCAGTTAGCCTTGGTTGGAGTGTCGAGAGCTTAGTATGAAAATAAAGGGTTAAAGCTAGTTGGCTTTTAACCCTTTATTTTCATTATTTGGTGACTACAATTTTTGAGCCACTTGAGAAACTCACTTGTTTTGGCTTGTTAATCGCACGAATGTCAGCCGTTTTGCTGAGAAATTGCTTTTGTGCAGCTTCTGACAGTTCGCTTTAATGGTAGGCGTATGGTAATTTCCATTTGCTTGCCACTAGCAAGTGGCGGTTGAAATTCAAGTGGTAACTCTTTTGAATACAATGGTGTTTGTTTTCCAATCACATAAGAGGAAACCCAGCCAAGAGATTGGATTTGGTTTTTGCCTTTTATTTTTAGAATCTGATAGGTTAATGTCACATAAGATTGATTGTTTTCTTCTGTCTGCACACCACGCGCAATAAATTGAATGCTTACGTTACGATTAAATTGCTCAAGCTCTTCATTTTTGAGCGGCGCTTTTAGGCGTTTCTTTTTGTTGTGGTTTCCGTGCTTAGCGGGTGCTGGCGCTTTTAGTCTGTGTTTGAGTTTTTAGCTGGCGTTTTATTTTTCTGTTTTCAGCCGCAAAAGCGTTTGGGAAGATTAACCCAGCCACGAATGCATAAACGATAGCCCATGAATACTTTTTCATATTTTCTCCATTATTTGATAAGTGGTACCAAACTCAGTTGTAAATTTTCGAGATGACTTGATTGAGTAAATCAATGTTTGGATGTTTTCCTGGGTATTGTTTGGCATCTTCAACATGTTCAGCAAACCATTCTAGCCCTTGTTGCGCGCTACAAGCGGTCAGTTTTCCATCGAATTTTGCAAATAGGGCATGATAGAGTTTTAATGAGCCTAATTTGCCCTCAATCGCAGGAATCGTGTGAATAACTTCTCCTGTGGCGTTTTTAACGTCTAAAACCGCGAAGATGATCAATAGCGGGAAAGCTGGCTAAATAATCTTTGAACTGCATAAGTCTCTCCAATGATAAAAAGGTTAATAATTATATCAGTCTTTTAGTGGTTCATTAGCATTTATTCTTCCTCTTTTCGGGCTAAATCGATTTGATAAAATATCTTTTTGGCAACCGTTTGCAATAGCCATTTTAAGCGACTATCATTAACTTAGAAACTCAAAACAAAAACAAACACAAAGGAAATCATTATGAGTCAATTACACTCACAATCTGACATTGTGCTGATTGCGTGGGTATTATGAGTGGCACGCTTGGCACGCTGTTAAAAGCTTTAATGCCAGAGAAAAGCATTACCATTTTTGAAGCTGAACCGGATATTGCGTTAGAAAGCTCTAACGAATGGCATAATGCAGGCACAGGGCATGCTGCACTTGTAGAACTAAACTATACGGCTGAAAAAGCAGATGGTACTATCGATATTAGTAAAGCACTTGATATTAACGAAAAATATCAGCTTTCGTTAGAGCTTTGGTCATATTTGGTGGAAACTGGCTGCATTGAAAATCCAGCGGATTTTATCCGTAAATTGCCACATATGAGTTTTGTGCAAGGCGAAAAGATGTCAAATTCTGAAAAACGTTTTTGAAACCCTTTCAACTCATCCACTATTTGAAGGGATGCAATTTGCTGATGATGCAGAAACGTTAAAACAATGGATTCCATTAATGATGGAAAACCGTGTGAATAAAGAGCCAGTTGCAGCAACGTGGATGGAGCATGGTACTGATGTTAATTTTGGGGAGTTAACCCGTAAACTCTTTAAGCATTTAGTCAAATCAGGTTGCCGTTTGAAGTGAATCATCCGGTTTTGTGGCTTAGATAAAAACCGCAGAGGGTTGGCGTTTATCTGTTAAGATGCAAGCGGGTCAAATTTTCCAACACGATTGCAAATTTGTCTTCATTGGTTGTGGTGGCGGCTCACTTAACTTATTACAAAAAGCCATATTCAAGAGGCGAGACATATCAGGTGGTTTCCCAGTAAGTGGTATTTTTCATGGTATGCCGTGATCCTGAAATTGTGGAAAAACACCATGCTAAAGTTTATGGTAAAGCGAAAATTGGTGCGCCACCAATGTCGGTACCGCATCTAGATACCCGATTTATTGAAGGTAAGAAAACCTTGTTATTTGGGCCTTTTGCTGGCTTTACCACGAAATTTTTGAAAACGGTTCGCATTGGGATTTCCCAAGTTCATTTTAAGACAGATAATTTCGTTACTTTAGCGCTTGCGGGCTGCAAAAATATTCCGCTCACGCAATATTTAATTAAGCAAGCACTTTTGACGAAAAGAACAACGCATGGAAGATTTACGCGATTTCGTGCCTGATGCTAAAAGTGAAGACTGGGATGTGATTATCGCAGGGTCAACGCGTGCAAAATCATCAAAGATCAGCCGAATGAAAAAGGTGTGTATGTTTTGGCACAAGTGATTACTTGGAAGATAAAAAGCATTGCAGGCCTACTTTGGTGCATCTCCCGGCGCTTCAACTTCGGTGGATGCGATGTTAAGCGTACTTAGCCAATGTTTTTACTGCAACAACCAGAATTAGCAGAGAAATTAAAAGCAATTGTGCCAACTTATGGTGAAAAATTGCGAGATAATCCAGCGCTGATTCATGAGGGTAAGAGCGAAAGCTGAAAAATGGTTAGGTGTGTAGGTGGTGATTTAAATGAGCTAAAGGGGCGTACGATGTACGCCCTTCTGTTTGATATGAAGCAAGTCAATCACTTATTTTCTTCGCTTTTTCTCTTTTACAAAGAGTTTTCCATCAAAACGATAATAAATGCGTTCTGAGGTCATTTTTTTCCGTTACCGCAGGTATCTTCAAATTCATGTACGAGCGGGAAGCTAAAGCGGTTATTTTTCAAGTCGTAATCAAAATAGGCATTCGATTTTGGTAAATCATTATTCGTATATGAGATATACGATACACCAATATTAGAAGTCGGCTCTTTTGCCTTGAATGAGATTGGCTTCTTCTAAACCTTTTTCCGTAATTTGATAAAATTTCGCGGCGATAGCATGATCGCATTGACTGTAGATGTCAGCGCTTTCTATAAAATAGTAAGGTTTTCCATTCAGTTTAGGGGCTGTTAGGCTGGTTATATCAGAGCCTAACTCATTAAATTCCGTTTTCCAAGTGCCATTAGGTAACTGATAACGCCAAATGCTGCCATATTCGTGCATTGTCCCGCCAGATTGCCAATCCCAAGTCAGAATCTGAAGCTTATTGTCTTTTGACGTGCCTACACCAACACCCCGCTTTAGGTGCTTTTTCCCAAGCGCAGAATTTGCCTTCTAAATTTTTCAATTTTTGGCTAACGCCTCTTTAAAACGTTTTTCTGAAGACTGGTATTTTTCTTCATTGTTTTCGTTATAGCTGCCGTAGGTTTCCATCTCTGAATAACTTGCTGCTAATTCGCTATCAATGATTTCACATTGGTTAGCATAAGCGGCAGAAGAAAAGAGACACAGGCAAAGTAAGATTTTTTTCATAGAGCGTTCCTTTTTTAAGATTATTTTTCACAAGTAGAAAAGGTGATTGTGCAATTCGCTGAATTCGTTTTACAGGCTGCCAAGGCTTCTTGTTCAACTTCTTCTCGCTTAATTCTGAAATCGCTAACTGCAGCATATTTTTCAGGAGAGTCTCCTGTTGCCAATGCAACACAAGCATGATTGGCTTCTATTACGATTTGACAATGTTGTTTATTCGTATCCTTTGAAGCAAGCTCACAATCCTTTAGTGCTTTATTTTGAGCAGGCTTTATCATATTTCCTCGCCATAACCAAAAGCACCATTTTGTGGATTATAAGCAATTACACTCCACCAATTAGGAAATTCTAGAATTGGCGGTCGTGGTGGATACGACATTTGATCTTCGATTGAAGGTGTTGTTGCAAAAGCTGAAACGGATAAAGCACATAAAGCTAATGTAAGTAATTTTTTCATAATAATCCTTTTATTAGGGCGTATCTGATACGCCCTACATTGATTTTCAGCGTTTATTGATACATATAGTATTTATAATGCGCGTCTAATTGACGAATTTCAATTTGGCAGTTTTTAGCTTTGCTGGCTTGGCAATTTAATAACGCTTCTTGTTCAACTGTGCCACAGATGCCAGAACGAGAGAAGAAGTAAGTCCAATTCCCTTTTTTATCTTTTGACGATGCCATAGCAAGACAGCCATTTAATTGTGTTGCCGCTCCTTCGCATTCTCCTCGTTCTGCTTTTTCACAGTGCATTCTTGCATCCATAATCGCCACAGATTCGCCTAAAAAGCCAGTTGACCATCCCCAATCTCCAGTGGCTTTATTGATGGCAATGGCAGCATAGTAGTCAGAACCTACTGGTGGTCCTACTTGCGCATTTGAATATCCCCCTTGTGGAGGGGCTGAATTATACATAATCATTCTTCCATCAGGGACCAATAATTCGACACGTTCCAGTTGCTGGATCAAATTGCCCACCACAGCTATTCGCATAAGGGCTGCAAGCAAGCATCGTTAATAGAATTAACCAATATTTTTTCATTTTTATTCCTTGTAAAAAGTGAGAGAAATTTGACCGCTCTTGTATCAAGAAGATTAAGGTAGTACGAGCTTTTTAAAATTCATGCACAAGTATTTTATGCTAGTCTGTGAGAATTTCCCCAATAAGAGTTTATCAATAAAGTATTTATAATGATGCGTCTAATTGACGAATTTCAATTTGGCAGTTTTTAGCTTTACTGGCTTTGCAATGTGATAATGCTTCCTGTTCAACTGAACCACAGATGCCACTATGAGAGAAGAAGTAAGTCCAATTCCCTTTTTTATCTTTTGAAGATGCCATAGCAAGACAGCCACTTAATTGGGTCGCAAACCACTTCGCATTTTTCCTTGTTTTGCTTCTTCACACTCATTATGGCATCCAGCGAAGCATCATTAGCGCCTAATTGACCTGTTGACCATCCCCAACCTCCAGTGGCTTTATTGATAGCTATCGCAGCATAGTAATCAGAACGTGGTGGTGCTACTGGCACATTCGAATAACCACTAGAATATCCTCCTTGAGATGAGCAATTTGGATTATAACCATAGCTGCATAATGAAGGATCATTCTGCAATGCCCCTCTGGTTACATCATAAGTGGGATTAGCATAGGTATTGCCAGCAAATATTGTTAATAGGATTAACCAATATTTTTTTCATTTTTGATTCCTTGTGAAAAATCCAGTGAGGTTTGTCTTCTCTTTTATGGTAAAAGCATATCGTTTAAGTAAGTTCCTACTCAACAAATCTTGCATCTATACCATATAGCACTTCTAAATCATGCTGTGGTAAGAAGTCTTTTTCTTTTTACTTGATATTGCACAACTTTGTCATTTTGCAGCACTTTTTTCACCTCACCTTTACCTTTCCAACAGAAAGAAACAATCTGATCTTTTGGTCTTTCAATGGTAAGCGTAAAGTCCGCAATAGGTTTTGCCCAGTTTGCCCCAGTTTTAAGAATATAACCTACTCGTGATAATATATGCCTTGCGATTTTTGCTTTTACTGATTTTTGAATGCTGGATCAATACAAAAAGTATCGGCAAACTTTTTATAATTGACGAGTTCAGGAAGACCTAAACCTCCACACCCACTAGAGGGAGTATATTCGTGCTGAATTTGAGTAATCGAATTGGCTTTAAAGGTTTGTTGCCAGCTATAAATAATTTGTCCGCCCCAAAAGACTTCCATATCGACACCCTCGCCATCTTCAGAGTCTTTGTATGAATATTTAGCAAGACGTGGATCCTGACATTTCAAGATTTTCTTATCTACAGAATCAGATTTACGTAACCAAGGCTCCATTAACTCTTCTTCAGTTAAACCACAGGCACGAAGAATGTCCGTGACATCGTGAGAAACCAATTCTCTTTTCTCTGGATCATCTGCATTTTTGGTTTCGTAAAAGAACGCGCGGACATGAGTCGTCGGTTTGATTTCTTTTCCATTCGCATAAATCTTAAAAAGAATTGATTAAACTTTGGGTGTCAGCAAAATCACCGTAATCGTGCAGCATCACTTCCGGTAATGGGAATAGCACCGTCTCAGTAATGTCTTTATCGGTCAGATTGCGATATTCATATTCCACCTTAATTTTATCTTGGCTGATAAATAGGTTTTCTTTTTGCATCGCAATATGCTCATTTTTAATATATTCCACACCACCAGTAGAGACTGTTCCCGTACTGTCGTTAGCTTGAGCCATAAATGGAAGACAAAGAATCGTTAAGAGAAGAGACTTTTTCATGATTAGTGTTCCTTGTAAAAAGTGGGAAAAATTTGACCGCTCTTGTGGTAAGGCAATTACCGTATTGTGTATTTTTCAAATACGCTGCAAGCTAAAACAATTTTTGTTTTGCTTGGCTAATTTTAAAACCGTGTTTTTCTTTATTTGAACAAGTTAATGAATCGCCCGAAGCAGTGCATTGCCAGCCTTTGCCTTTAATTGTTTCGCCCTCTTTTAAGATTGGTGAGTCTGGTACAGCGGGGGTATCACTTGCACAAACAAGGAAGCCTTTCCTGTCGCGCCAACAGAAAAATAGCTCGCCCTCATCTCGAATTCACAATCTTTCGGACGTGGTAAAAATCGGTTTTTCCTTTGATGTTGGTAACACATTCAACTCTGGGGTTTAGGTCAGGAATGTCGCCAGAGCAATAAATAGCATCATTAGCAGTGCGGAAACTGATAAAAAGAGTCTGAGTTTGATGCTGTTTCTATTCGCGGGGTTAAGGCTAAGCTAGAAACAGAGAAAGTACATAAAAGCGAATAAAAATAAATTTTTTTCATGATGAATCCTTATTGAATGGAGAGATTGGTAAAATTCTACAAAATTTAACCGCTTGTAAGTCCTTTTGGATTGCTAGGTTGTTAGTTTACTTGTTTTATTTCTTACAATAAAGGTAGGATAACAGACTTAACAATAATGGGAAGCATAAAAATAAATATAAACCGATGAAGTTTGAATATGCCATCATAATTGGTGCCTTGTAGCGCATTCAAATCAAATAAATATTTCCCTAAATACCCCAGCTTTCGCAATCCATAGCAACAGCGCAAAAGCGACGATAAAAACGTTGAAAAATAGCAAAAAAAGAGATAGCTGGAAACTGGTAATGGCAATAAGTCTAAAAATAGATATTAATAGAATGATTTAGGCTATTAGCCACAGGATCGTTGAATGCTAAAATTATAACCAATAACTTGCACCCAATGTACGCCAAAGTTGAACCAGAAATAAGCACTAAATAACAACATGGCGAAATGTATTAAAAAGAGTAGGCCTTTCATTTGGAACACCTCAAGTGATAAAGAGGAAGATGCCATCCTTGGCGTCTTTTTCGGGGCTCAAGTTATGAGCATTGTCCTGCTGCGCGTAATAAATCATTACAAGAACCGGTAGATTTAGCTGTACCACCGCTACCGCTGGTTACACACTGCCCCAGAAGTTGCTGGGCCAAAGAAAGTTAATGCATTGGTGACATAACATTGGTGTGAGCGTTTGCCAACAGTTGCAGTAAAGTTAATTTGTACGCCTTCGTTTGAGCGGTTGCTGATTTTTACTGCGCTGGCATCAGTATTCAGTGCAAATGCCGCTTTTTCTTTAAGTTTTTCTTCAGAAACAGTTGCACTGTTTAATGCACTACATCCAGTTAAAGTGAAAGCCAAAAGTGAGGCTAAAACAACAGTTTTCATGTTCATCGTATTGCTCCTAGTAATAAGGGATGGAGAAAAATTGAATAACAGGCAAAGCTTAATTTGCCTAACTTGCTAAAGTTGAGCGTATTCTATTACTAATAATTAAAAGTGTAAACTGTTAATTTATATATAGTAAAAATAAGCGTGAATTTTTTAAACTCACGCTTTTTAAGGCTGACAAGCGGTTAAATTTCCGGATTTTTGCAAATCATTTTGCCAACCGAGAGCTTGGGAGATCGTTATCGCCGTTTCTTTTTACGGCTTCGTGAGAAATCTGTCCTGATTTGAGCAAGACGCGAAACTGACATCGATACTGATAATGCGTAATCCACCTCATTTTTAAAATTGAAAAATCGGATAAGCAATGCAGGTAACACCAAGTTCATTTTCTTCTTTATCCAATGCAAAACCTTGTGCACGAATCTCATCTAACTCTTTTTCATTAAGTTGATATCAGTAATAGTATGGCAAGTAAGCTGTTGAATATCTGCTTGGTGGTTAACCCAATAATGCATTAAATAAGTACTTGCTTTTTATCGAAGGCTAAATAAAGCTTACCCATACCAGAACAATAGAGGTTGAGTCGTTGCCCGATATAAGCACGAGTGCGCAACATACCAGTCGTTGGCTCAAGTTTATAAATCATAATGGCATGATCGTTTTCTCGCATTGAAAGATTCACAGTTTCGCCAATTTTGAGGTTCAGGCTCTCTAAATAAGGTGAAGCAAGATGGATAATATTCATAGAGGAAAACATTTTATGCCCAATAGCTAAACATTTTGTGGTAAGTCGATAACTGCCAGCAGTCGTTGCGGCTTGAATAAATCCTTCCTGTTGTAAACCTTTGTAATAGTCGGTGCACAGTACTTTTATTTAATCCAGATAATTCGGCTAATTTTGCTAATGGACAGCCATTTGATAATGACTTAATAAATCAATCAATCTTAATCCGTGAATTAGGCTTTTGGTTTCACTATTTTTCTTCTTTCATGCTCATCTCTTGAAAACAAAAATGTGATCTAATTCATTTTTATCGTTTTAATTTGTGATTCTGCTTCACAACTTTTTATTCCGCTACTTAACGGCATTATCATAACCGACTAATATGCAAAATATGAAATGATATTTCGTAATATGAAATTTAAGCTGTGAGGAGGATTATGACTATTCGGGTTTCGTATGAGGCATTAAAAGCAGAATTTAAACGAGTCTTGCTAGCACGAAAAGTAAAAAGAAGAAACTGCAGAGGCGTGTGCGACTGTGTTTGCGGATACGACGCAAGCGGGTATTTATTCGCATGGCGTTAACCGTTTTCCACGTTTTATTCAACAGTTAGAAAATGGTGATGTCATTCCAGATGCTGAACCCACGAAGGTTTTATCACTTGGCGCAATTGAACAGTGGGATGCTCATCAATCAATTGGTAATTTAACCGCAATGATGGATAGAGCAATGGAGATTGCGCGTGAACACGGTATTGGCGTAGTCGCACTTCGTAATGCAAATCACTGGATGCGCGGCGGCACCTATGGGCAACAAGCAGCAGAAAAAGGTTTTGTAGGGATTTGTTGGACAAATGCATTAGCAGCTATGCCACCTTGGGGGGCAAAACAACCAAGAATCGGTACAAACCCGTTCGTTATTGCTGTACCTACTACACCGATTACAATGGTAGATATGTCTTGTTCGATGTTCTCTTATGGTCAACTAGAAATTCACCGCCTACAAGGCAGACAAACAGCAGTGGATGCGGGATTTGATGATGAAGGTAATCCAACACGCGAACCAAGTATTGTTGAGAAAAATCGCCGCTTGATGCCGATGGGATTTTGGAAAGGCTCAGGTTTATCAATCGTGTTAGATATGATTGCAACACTTTTAGCCAATGGGGATTCTACGGCAGCAATTACTGAAGATAAAAGTGATGAATTTGGTATGTCGCAAATTTTTATTGCCATTAAGGTAGATCGTTTAATTGATGGTAAAACCAAAGAAGAAAAATTAAAACGTATTATGGATTATGTAACGTCTGCAGAGCCATCTAATCCAGCACAGCCAGTACGTTTGCCAGGGCATAAACAGATTGCTGTTGAAGCCGACCATCATGCAAATGGCATTCCAGTCGATGAATCAGTTTGGGCAAAATTAAAAGCGTTATAAGCCCTAACAAGCGGTCAAATTTAGAGAAAAATAATGCAAAAGGAGCGGTTATGTATTTCGGTCATATCGCAAATTATCAACCAGTACATTATCCAAAAGGCGATTCAGTTTGCTTTTGGATTATCTCAAACAAACAGATTTTGAGAAGATGGAAGCGGGTGTATATGAACTTAAAGGACGGGCAATTTTTGTCCAAGTATTGGATTTAACCACTCAAGCTAAAGCGGCATTTCAGCCTGAAGTCCACCGTAATTATTTGGATGTGCAATATCTGCATAAAGGTAAAGAGATGATGGCGGTTGCCGCCGATTTAGGTAACAACCCAATTGCACAAGTTTACTCGCCAGAACGTGATATTCAATATTATGCAGAGGTTTCTGGCGAAAACGAATTTCATTGTTTACCAGGTAATTTTGCCGTGTTTTTCCTGAAGATGCTCATCGCACCGCTATTTTTGATGGTACAGAAAACATTCGTAAAAATCGTAGTGAAAATCGCATTAAGCGAGTTGGAGACAGAATAATGAAAGCTTTTGCCCAATTGATTGGCAAGTTGTTAGAAGGTATTTGTGTTGCCATTCTAGCCATTATGTCTATTTTAGTTTTCTTAAATGTTGTGTTGCGCTATGGCTTTAATAGCAGCATTAGTATTACTGAAGAAGTATCTCGATATTTGTTTGTTTGGCTAACTTTTTTAGGTGCGGTGTTGGCATTTAATGAAAGACAACATGTTAGTGTAAATGTGTTCGTAGAAAAATTATCTGCTCGTGGGCAGTCAGTATTACGATTATTGACTGATGGCATGATGTTATTTTTGTTGCTATCTCATCGTTTCAGGTAGCTGGATTCAGTTTCAACTTAATTTAAATAACTTAGCGCCAATTTCAGGGTTTACCACAAGGCATTACTTATTTAGCGAGCGTGGTTGCAGGTGGGCTAATCGGTCTCTTGTTGATTGCCAGAATTTTTAGCGGATGTGGACACTTACTAAAGGAGCAAACACGATGACAGTAGTTATTTTTCTTTCTGTTTTATTAGGTGCAACTCCTTGGTGTTCCAGTCGCTTTTTGCGTTATTGATTTGCGGTGTTGCGTTAATGCTGCACTTTGATTTTATTTGATGCACAAATTTTAGCGCAACAAATTGTTAGCGGAGCAGATAGTTTTTCACTCATGGCGATTCCATTCTTTATTCTTGCCGGTGAGGTCATGAATGAAGGTGGGTTATCCAAACGGATTATTGACTTACCAATGAAACTGGTTGGCCATAAGCGTGGCGGATTAGGTTTTGTAGCCATTTTAGCAGCAATGATTATGGCTAGTCTTTCTGGTTCAGCAGTAGCTGATACCGCAGCTGTAGCAGCAATGCTATTACCAATGATGAAAACGACAGGTTACCCACTTGATCGCTCCGCAGAGCTTAATTGGTACAGCGGGTATTATTGCTCCCAATTATTCCACCTTCTATCCCATTTATTGTCTTTGGTGTGGCAAGTGGTGTTTCGATTACTAAACTTTTCTTGGCGGGTATTTTCCTGGAATAATGATGGGGCTTTGCTTGGCACTGTTATGGTGGTGGCAGGCTAAACGCTTAAATTTAATGACATTCTCTAAAGCTACCAAACAAGAGCTTTGCATATCATTTAAAAATAGTATTTGGGCATTGTTATTACCAGTAATTATTATCGGTGGTTTCCGCTCAGGTATCTTTACGCCGACTGAAGCAGGGGCAGTAGCAACGGCATATGCACTTATTGTTTCTCTCTTTGTTTATCGTGAGTTAAAAGTTAAAGATCTCTATAAAGTCTTTTTGGCAGCAGCGAAAACAACGGCTGTGGTCATGTTCTTAGTCGCTGCGGCAAATGTAACAGGCTGGCTTATTACTGTCGCAGAATTACCAATCATGTTAACTGAATTGCTTGAGCCGTTAATCGCGCATCCAACAACCTTATTATTAGTGATTATGCTTGCGGTCTTTATTATCGGAATGGTCATGGATTTAACGCCAACAGTGCTAATTCTGACCCCAGTATTGATGCCACTGATTGAAGAAGCAGGAATTGATCCCTGTTTATTTCGGCGTCTCTTTATCTTAAATACATCAATGGTTTTAATTACACCGCCAGTAGGCAATGTGTTGAATGTGATTACTGGAGTATCCAAACTTCCGTTTGATCAAGCTGCAAAAGGTGTTTTCCCTTATTTAATCATGATGATTATGTTGTTACTTGCCTTTGTGTTTGTACCAGAATTAATTTTGGTGCCATTACAATGGATTAGCTAAAGTTTCTTAACCCTATGAGGAAATTACGATGAAATTATTCAATTTAAAAACTTTAAGTGCTCTTGTTGCCGGAATGAGTATGATGATCGCCAATGCGAATGCTGAAGTATCATTACGCTTTGGTTATGAAGCACCGCGTACAGATAGCCAACATTTAGCGGCAAAAATTCAACGAATTACTCAATGAAAAAACAAAAGGGGAAATTAAACTTAAGCTTTTCCCAGATAGCACTTTGGGTAATGCACAAACTATGATTAGTGGTGTGCGTGGTGGTACTATTGATTTAGAAATGTCAGGTTCACCAAACTTTACAGGTTTAGAACCAAAATTAAATGTGATCGATATTCCGTTTATTTTTAAAGATCGCGCACATGTTTACAAAAGTACTAGACGGTGAGATTGGTCAAGGTTTATTAAAAAGATCTTGGAAGCACAAGGCTTAAAAGGCTTTAAAGCATTCTGGGATGTTGGTTTCCGTGCATTTTCAAAACTCTAAACATCCAGTAACAAAACCGGAAGATATTAAAGGCTTAAAAGTACGTACAAACCAAAACCCTATGTACATTGAAGCATTTAAATTATTAGGTGCTAATCCGGTACCAATGCCATTAGCAGAGCTTTATACAGCGTTAGAAACTCGTGCAGTAGATGCTCAAGAACATCCAATCGGTATTTTCTGGTCTTCTAAACTTTATGAAGTACAAAAATATTTGAGCTTGACTAACCATGGTTATACCCCGTTAATTGTGGTTATGAACAAAGCGAAGTTTGATGCACTTAGCCCAGAGCTACAAAACGCAATGGTAGAGGCTGCAAAAGAAGCAGGACAATATCAGCGTGATCTGAATGTGAAAAATGAAAAAGAAATTATTACGAATTTGCAAAAACAAGGTGTTGAAGTCATCGAGAAAGTCGATACTCAACCGTTCCAAGCCGTTATTGCAGAGCAAGTGCGTAAAAGTTTCGTAGAAAAACATGGTGATGCCCTACTTAAACAAGTAGATGCATTAGCACAATAAAGCTGTTAGCAAGCGGTTGAATTTTCGCAAATTTTTGCAAAAATTCCACCGCTTGTTTTTAGAGCAAGAAATGAATTACTACCTTGGCATTGATTGTGGCGGCACTTTTTATTAAAGCAGCGCTTATTAGTGAGACGGCGAAGTAGTAAGTTTAGCGCAGAAAAATGTTTCTGTGCTGAGTGAACAAGCAGGGGTATGCTGAACGAGAAATGGAAGCGCTTTGGCTGGTTTTGTGCCAAGGTAGTCAAACAGGTGATTGCACAAAGTCATATTGCGGCAACCTCAATTAAGGGTGTTGGCATTTCTGCACAAGGTAAAGGCGCTTTTTATTAGATAAACAGCATCAACCGCTTGGACGAGCAATTACCTCATCTGATCAACGGGCATTACATATTGTCAAACAATGGCAAGCAGAAGGCATTCCGCATAGCACTTTATCCGATTACCCGCCAAACGCTTTGGACAGGGCATCCTGTTTTCAATCCTTCGTTGGCTGAAAGAACATGAGCCTGAGCGTTACAGCAATATTGGCGCAGTGTTGATGTCACATGATTATTTGCGTTTTTGTCTAACAGGCGAGCTATATTGCGAAGAAACGAATATTTCTGAGAGCAATCTTTATAATATGCAAACAGGGAAAATATGATGAACAGCTTGCAGAAAAATTAGGTTTGCAAAAATATTCTTGAAAAACTACCGCCTGTAATTGCACCAAATCAAGTGGCAGGATTTGTCACAGAGAATGCTGCTAAACTAACCGGGCTAGTTGTTGGAACGCCAGTTATGGGCGGGCTGTTTGATGTGGTTTCTACTGCCTATTGTGCAGGGCTTACTGATGAAACTAAACTGAATGTTGTGTTAGGGACTTGGTCAGTGGTCAGTGGCATTACTGATCATATCGACGAAAGCCAAACGTTACCATTTGTCTATGGTAAATATGCTAAAAGCAGGCCAGTTTATTGTGCATGAGGGCAAGTCCAACATCAGCTGGTAATTTGGAATGGTTCTTAAAGCAGTGGGCAAATGTCAGTTATCAACAATTGAATGAGCAAATCGCAGCCCTTCCACCTGCTGCAAGTTCAGTATTGTTTGTTCCTTTCTTATATGGTTCGAATGCAGGTCTTGGCATGCAAGCCGCTTTTTATGGAATGCAAGCGCATCATACTCAAGCACATTTATTACAAGCGATTTGTGAAGGTGTTCTGTTTAGTTTGATGACACATTTAGAACGAATGCGCATTCGTTTTCCTCATGCTGATACATTACGGGTAACTGGTGGACCAGCTAAGTCAGCAGTATGGATGCAAATGTTGGCAGATTTAAGCGGTATGCGTTTAGAGATTCCTAATGTAGAAGAAACCGGTTGTTTAGGTGCTGCGATAATGGCAATGCAAGGCGTCACATCGAAACGAGATGAACAAATTCTTCAGAATGATATGAGTATATATGTACCCAACACTCAACATTATGCGGCATATCAAGCAAAATACCAACGTTATCAACGCTTGGTAAAAGCATTAAAGCAAGTTGATGAAGTGTAGAAACAAAAAATGCAACCCGAAGGTTGCATTTTTTAATGTACTAGAGAGTTATTTTTCTGTTGCAATGAAACGGTATGCGGTAGCACCGATGATTGCGCCAGCAATTGGTGCTGCCCAGAATAACCATAATTGTTCAATTGCCCATGAACCTTGGAATAATGCAACGCCAGTTGAACGAGCTGGGTTTACAGAAGTATTGGTTACAGGGATTGAAATTAAGTGAATTAAAGTTAAACCTAAACCGATAGCAATTGGTGCGAAACCTGCTGGTGCACGTTTATCAGTTGCACCCATGATAATCATTAAGAAGAATGCTGTTAAGACTACTTCAATAATGAATGCTGCAGCAAGAGAGTAACCATGTGGTGAGTGTTCACCGTAACCGTTGCTTGCAAAGCCAGCAGTCACATCAAAACCGTTTGCGCCTGAAGCAATCGTATATAATACCGCTGATGCTACGATCGCACCGGCAACTTGTGAAATAATGTATGGAAGTAAGTCTTTTGCATTAAAGCGTCCGCTCTACTAATAAACCGATAGAAACGGCTGGGTTGAAGTGACCACCAGAAATGTGGCCTACAGCATATGCCATGGTTAATACTGGTTAAGCCAAATGCTAATGAAACACCTGCATAACCAATGCCCTAATTCAGGGATGCCTGCGGCTAAAACTGCACTACCACAGCCACCGAATACTAACCAAAATGTTCCGAAAAATTCTGCGAAATATTTTTCATGTAGATTCCTTAAAAAATAAAAATATCGGCACCATCATGTGCTATGAAAGATTAGCTATTTAATAGTTGTTTACCTAAAAATAACCTGCTATGAGCAGGTTATTCAGATTCGTTTATTCAAATTGAGATTGAGCCGTCTGCGCTAGCTTTAATAATTTGTTTGCCAGGGATGAGAATCATCGGTTCAGCTGTCTTAGCTTCCGAACTTGGTGCCATTTTATATGATGCTCGTTCTGTGGCGAAGTAGTTAAAGTCGGAAAAAGCTTTCTCTATCGCTTGGCGTATTTAAGCGAACATTTTTGCAACGTGTATTTTTAGCATTTAAGCCTTTTTGAATCACTTCAGCTTTTATGTTGGAATTGTTGGATGATCTCTAAGGTCATCTCATCTTCCAATGAAGCTAATTTTTCTTTCGATACACTCAAATGAAACATTATCAATGGAAGCATTATCTCCAAGGTTATCTAATACTTTTGCCATTGATTCTAAATCTTTACTTTTTAATACTAATTCGCCTTCTGCAAACCCAGTTTTCGATCAGGCGTTTACCGTTTTTGGGTGTAGTAAGTAGGGTAAGTACGGATACCGTTGCTACTGACTTCAATAGATGGATATTGTTTAATTAAATCCATCACTTTGTTGAGTTTTTCGTTAACTTCGGATTTTTAATTCTTTAACCGATTTACCTTCTTTCCGACTAGATAGGGATGCTTGCATCGAATCTTGTTCTACTTCACGTGTCACATCAGTACTGAAATGGAACTCGGTTTTGTTGTCATCATTTTTAGCTTGTTCTTCAAAAACATGTCCAATGGTTTGTCCTTCTGCGTGGAACCATAAATGGTGTTGCAATAGCTAGTGGTAGAACAGCCCAGTATAGATTTGGTTTCATTATTTTTCCTTTAGTTGTGCACAAAACTGGTAAAGTTAGAGTTTCTGGTTCTTTAAAAAGTTCCTATCTTTAATTTCTATTACAATCGCTTTACAAATAGCATCTTTTTCCATTTGCCAGCGAATGTTTAACCCAGCCAAATTCATGCCATAAATCCGTTCGAAATTTTGCCTTGTTGATAAGCTGGGCGAGGGTCTTGGGCGATAACCTCGAATAAAGTTTAGCGGATCACCAATGCCGAATTTTTGCAAAATGTGGCAGATTTTTCGACCGCTTGCTGGGCAGCTTTTGTAAAGGAAACGGTAAGTGGTGCAGGGCGGTTTTTCTTGTGCAAAGCTAGAATGCGCATCAGGCTCGCTGTCTGCATAAGCGATATAAGGCTTAATATCTAAAATAGGTGTGCCGTTAACTAAATCGATACTGCCTAAATGCAGATAAACTTCGCCATTAGCAATTTCAATGCGTTCTAATTTTACCTTAGAAAGCCCAATGGGATTGGGGCGGTGGGTTGCACGGGAGGCAAATACCCCAATACGCTGATTACCCCTAAGCGAGGAGGACGTACGGTTGCATGCCAGCCTCGTTCAGGAATTTGATGAAATTGGAAAATAAGCCATAAATGGCTAAAGGCTTCTAATCCACGCACTGCATCGGGTGAGTTGAAAGGCGGCAGTAGGCGGATAAAGCCTTTCCCTTGAGCAACCAAATTGGGTTGGCGTGGCACGGAGAATTTTTCATCATAAGGCGAATGCACAACGGCAATTGGCTGAAGTGTAAGAGGTTCTAACATCGTATGGGCTTTTCTGTTAAGATACGGTTCATTTTTTGACTATTTTAAACCAAAGAGATGAGATGAACAAAAACAGCGCTTTTTCTATCTGGTTCACAACCGCTCGCCCACGCACGTTACCGCTTGCGTTGGCATCAATTATTATCGGTTCTGCTTTTAGCTTATTGGGCAGGAGAATTTGATCTAATCACCACATTGTTAGCATTTATTACCACGATTTTTATGTGCAAGTGTTATCGAATTTTGCCAACGATTATGGCGATCACGTGAAAGGTTCTGACACCGCTGAGCGTATTGGGCCGTTGCGTGCGATTCAACATGGCGCACGATTGCGGGGCACAACTTAAAACAAGCGGTCATTTTACTTTCGATTTTTCCTTTTTATCTGGTGCCCTTATTGACGGTTTATGCGCTTATGAGTCGATTCAAGATTTGATTGTCTTTTTAGCGCTTGGCGCGATTTCGATTGTGGCAGCTATTACTTATACTGTAGGTAAAAAGCCTATGGGTATTTAGGTTTAGGCGATTTGTTTGTGCTGATATTTTTGGCTTTGTCGCTGTCATTGGCGTATTTTATTTACAGGCGTATGAAATTAAACTGCAAATTTTTCTTACCCGCATTGGGGTGTGGTTTGCTTTCAGTTGCTGTATTGAATATCAATAACTTACGCGATATTGAGCAAGACCGAAAAAGCTGGCAAAAATACGCTGATTGTGCGTATTGGTTCAGCAAATGGACGGAAATATCATGTGGTGTTATTAGTGGTAGCAATGCTTTCTTATTTAGTTTTTGCTTTAACAGAGCTCCATCATTGGTATAACTACCTGTTCTTATTAGCCACACCGCTGTTGGCAAAACATGCTTATTTGTTTATCGTCATCAAAAATCCTGCAGAATTACGTCCTATTTTTAGGGCAGATGGCAGGTTTGGCGCTGATTACTAATTTTATTATTTAGTTTAAGCATTGTGTTGGGTTGATTATTTCAACCATCAAGCGGTCGATTTTGACTGAACGTTTGCAAATCTGCATTAAACCGTTACAATGCGAAAGATTTTAACCCCAATAAAGGATTCAACATGAAAATTGCAAAAAACCTTGTGCCAAGCATTGCTTACCAAGTTCGTACACAAGATGGCGTATTAGTCGATGAAGCGCCAGTAAATCAACCTTTAGAATACTTACACGGTCATAACAACTTAGTGGAAGGTTTAGAAAAAGCATTAGAAGGCAAAGCAGTTGGCGAAACGTTCGAAGTGCAAGTAAGCTCCGGAAGAAGGCTACACAGAATACACGAAAAACATGGTACAACGTGTACCAAAAGAAGTTTTCATGGGTGTGGATGATTTAGAAGTAGGTATGCGTTTTATCGCAGATACTGACATTGGTCCATTACCTGTAGTGATTACTGCAGTAGAAGGCGATGAAGTTGTTGTTGATGGCAACCATATGTTAGCAGGTCAATCATTATTATTCTCTGTGGAAGTGGTTGGTATCCGTGAAGCAACAACCGAAGAAATTGCACATGGTCATATTCACTCTGGTCATGAGCATGGCTGCGGCTGTGGTGGTCATGACCACGATGAAGAAGAAGGTCATAGCTGCTGTGGCGGTGGCCATCACCACTATCACCACGATCATGACCATGGTCATGGCGGTTGTGGCTGCGGCGGTCACTAATTTTCTCTGTTTGAGGTAAGGGCGTGTTGCACACGCCCTTTTCATCTTTAGTCTTAACGTCTTCAATTCCTGTCTTCGGGAAGATCATTAAAATCCAATATTATGACACAACAAATCCAATCCAATACGGACCATCTCCGTAGAATCTTGAGTTCAAACATTTATGATTTGGCACAAGTGACACCATTGTAAAAGATGGAAAAACCTCTGCGCGCTTAAAAATAACATTTTTATTAAACGTGAAGATCGTCAGCCTGTGCATAGTTTCAAACTACGTGGTGCCTTTGCGATGATTTCTAATCTGTCGAAAGCAGCAGAAAGAAGCAGGCGTAATTGCAGCTTCTGCTGGGAATCAGCGCAAGGTTGCGTTATCTGCAAAACATTTGGGGCTGCGTGCACTGACTGTTGCGCCACAAAAATACACCGTCTATTAAAGTTGATGCAGTGCGTGGTTATGGCGGCGAAGTCTTACCTTTGGCGCTAATTTTGATGAAGCGAAAGCTAAAGCAATAGAACTTGCGGAAGAGCTCAATATGACTTTCGTGCATCCGTTTGATGCGCCCGATGTGATTGCCGGACAAGGTACGATTGCTAATGGAACTCATCCAGCAACGTGGCGATTTAGACCGTATTTTTGTGCCAGTTGGTGGCGGTGGTTTTAATTGCTGGGATTGCGGTACTGATTAAACAATTGATACCAGAAATTAAGGTCATTGGTGTTGAATCGAAAGATTCTGCTTGCTTATATGCAGCATTAAAAAGCAGGGCAGCCGACAGATTTAGAGCGAGTTGGTTTATTTGCAGATGGGATTGCGGTAAAAACGTATCGGTGAGGAAACCTTCCGTTTGTGCCAGCAGTATGTAGATGATGTGGTATTGGTAGATAACGATCAAATTTGTGCAGCGTTGAAAGATATTTTTGAAAATGTGCGCGCAGTTGCTGAACCTTCAGGCGCGGCTTCGTTAGCTGGTTTGAAAAAATATGTGAAAGAACACCAAATCGAAGGTGAGAATTTAGCTTGCATCCTTTCTGGGGCAAATTTGAATTTCCATACCTTACGTTTTGTTTCAGAACGTTGTGAAATTGGTGAAAAACATGAAGCTTTATTAGCGGTTACCATTCCAGAACAGCGTGGAAGTTTTCTGACATTTTGCCAAATTTTAGGCAATCGTGCGGTGACTGAATTTAACTATCGCCATGCAGATGATCGTAACGCTTGCATTTTTGTTGGTGTTCGAATTAACGGCAGCCAAGAGAAGATGGAGATCATTAAAGAACTTCAACAGAACGGCTACAATGTCGAAGATCTTTCAGATGATGATATTGCTAAAACGCATATTCGTTATATGGTTGGCGGGCGTGCGGCGTCAATTAAAAATGAAAAACTCTACCGTTTTGAGTTCCCAGAACAAAAAGGTGCGTTGCTAAAAATTCTTGAAAGCACTAACCAACTGGGATATTTCATTATTCCATTACACGTGCGCATGGGGCAGATTATGGCGATATTCTAGCTGCTTTCACGATGGAAAATGGTTCTGAAGCAGAGCTTACTCACCATCTTGAACAACTGGGTTATCGATTCCAAGATGTAACAGACAGCTTGTCTTATCGTTATTTCTTGAAGTAGTGGAAGGAAAATGAATGAGGGCGAAGAGGTGAACTCTTCGCCCTGTTTTTAAGGCGAAAGCCGTACTTTTACCCATTGTGTATCTTGCCATTGATAGCAAATTCGATCGTGTAATCGGCTTGAGCGGCCTTGCCAGAATTCAATGCGTTCAGGTTTGACTAAATATCCCCCAGTGAGGTGGACGTGAACATGAAACGGATGTTGCGCGGCAATAAGTGCTGCTTTGGCAACCAATGCGTGTTTTGCTTTCAACTCTTGGCTTTGTGCGCTTGCCCAAGCACCAATACGGCTGGTGTATGGACGCGATTGAAAATAGGCATCTGAATCTGCCTCGCTTAAGCGACTGACACAGCCTTCAATACGCACTGAGCGCTCTAATTCTGGCCAAAAGAAGGTCAGTGCAGCATATGGATTTTCGCTAATGGCTTGCCCTTTCGGCTTTGGTAGTTGGTAAAGAAGACAAAGCCTTGTTCATTGACTTCTTTAAGTAACACCATACGGGCAGTTGGTTTACCATTTTGCACGGTAGCCACGTTCATGGCAGTTGGTTCGTTGACTTTTTGCGTGGATGGCTTCATTGAGCCAACGCTCAAATTGTTTAAGCGGGTTGGGGTCGCACTGACTGCGAGAAAAGGTTTGTTTGCTGTATTCATCTCGAATATTGTGTAAATCCATGATGCCTCCAGATTATCGGAAGATAGAAAAGCGGTCGTTTTCTTGCAATGTTTTGCAAAAATACGACCGCTTGTCATTAGCTGTTTTGCGCTACTTCTGCCGCAGGTTTACGGCGTTTACCAATGTTTTTGGTATCTTTATGACGCACTTTTACTTTCGCCTTTGAGGCTTCTTTTTTCGCCTCTTTGCGTTTTTTTAATGCGCGCTTTTTCTTTTTGCTGGTGGTATTCAGTTCGCCATCTTTCGGTGCTTTAGTGCGTGGCTCTAAACCTTCTACCACGCGCGATTTCAATGCTCTTCAGTATAGCGTTTGATTTTGCCAAGTAGTTTGTAATCATGCGCTTCTACTAAAGAAATCGCAGAACCTTTTTCCTGCACGCGCAGTACGACCGATACGGTGTAAGTAAGTATCAGCGCTATAAGGTAGGTCGAAGTTAATCACATAATCGACATCGTCAATATCAATGCCTCGAGCTGCAAACGTCGGTTGCGACCAATACGTTAACCACACCTTCTTTTTAAGCGGCTAATGGCTTGGTTTCGCTGGGTTTGCGCCATATCGCCTTCTAAATAGGTTGAGCGTAATCCTCTTTTTGCGTAGCGTTTCACTAAGCTCACGAACATCTTCACGACGGCAGAACAAAAAACAATCACTTTTTTCCATCTCTAAACTAGGAATCAAACGCGCCAGTAATTTGGTTTTATGTTCTAGATTATCGGTATGATAATACCATTGATGGATTTTTTTGCGCTCACGGCGACTTGGTTCTGCCTCAATTTGTACTGGATCTTGTAATAAACGTTCAGCAAAATCAGTCAATAATTCACCTTCGAGCGTAGCAGAGAATAACCAAGTATGTTTGCGCCAACGGGTTTCAGCAGCGATTTTTTTCAGCATCTGCCCAAAGCCCATTTGTAACATACGGTCTGCTTCATCAAAAATAAGAATTTCTACCGCACGGCAATCAAAGTTTTTCTTCTTTGATATATTGCATTAAACGTCCTGGCGTTGCGACAACGATGTCTTGGTTGCTGTTAAATACTTCGCCGTGATTTTTGCAAGCCACGCCACCTGTAATAGTCGCAATGCTTAGTTTGGTAAATTGGGCGAGATTGGGCTTTCTTCCGCAACTTGCATGGCGAGTTCACGGGTTGGAGTGAGGATTGAAAAATGCGTGGGGCACCGGGTTTACGGCGCGGGTAGTCAAGCAAGCGTTGAATTGCTGGTAGTAAAAATGCCGCGGTTTTTCCTGTTCCAGTAGGGGCAGAGCCTAATAAACTCTCGCCATCTAGGGGCGTAGGAATAGTTTGCTCTTGCACGGAAGTAGGGCGTTTGTAGCCTTTTTGTGCCAAAAGCTTTTAATAATTGGGGAGAGAGGTCGAGTTCTTCAAAAGTAAGAATCGCATTTTCTGAGGTCATATAATTCCTGATGCTACGCTACAGCGGTTTAATTTTATTGCGGTTTTTGCAAATTATAGCACAATCAAAGAACTGCTCAAATAAGAAAGGCTAAGTCAATGCTTAGCTTTCTTTATCGTTGATGTATTATTTATTTAAAGTTAATACTACGCTTTCACCAGCAACAACTTCGCCAGTTTTGTTAAGGCTACATTTCGTCCATGTTTGAAATCACAACCGGCGTTAATACAGATTTTTGCTTTTTGCTCTTAAGGTTTCTAAGTCAAATTTGATAACTGGGTCACCAACTTTAACACTTTGACCTTCTTCAGCGATACGCGTAAAACCTTCGCCTTTAATTCAACGGTATCAATACCGAAGTGAACGAATAATCTACACCGTCTTCTGACTCGATAGAGAATGCGTGATTGGTCTCGAAAAATTTCTACCGATGGTACCATTTACTGGTGCAACGATAGTATCGCCATTTGGGTTAATAGCTACGCCATCACCCACAATCTTCTCAGAGAAAAACCACATCAGGCACATCTTCAATGTTTACAATTTCACCTGAAAGTGGTGAAAAGATTTGAATTTCTTTTGATTCTTTTTGTTTTGAACCAAAGATTTTGCTTAAAAAGCCCATAAAATTCTCCGTTTGTAAGAACAAAATTCCTTCTATTTTATACGAGAATTCTGTTTTTGTATGCTAAATTATCAATAATTAGCTAAGTTTTGCGTAAAAATCATTAACTAAACGTTCAATATCTGCTGCAGTTGGTTGTGCTAAGGCTTCATCTGCTAAAAGCTTTTTGCGTCTGCATAGCTGATTGAACGAGCGAGTTTTTTACGTGTGGTACAGAAATTGCACTCATACTGAACTCATCTAAGCCCATACCAAGTAGCAATGCGGTAGCTCGAACATCACCGGCTAATTCACCACACATACCAGTCCATTTACCTTCAGCGTGAGAAGCATCAATAACTTGTTTTGATTAAATTCAACACAGATGGGGTTAATGGGTTATATAAGTGAGCAATAATTTCATTACCACGGTCAACGGCAAGGGTATATTGCGTTAAGTCGTTGGTACCGATACTAAAGAAATCAACTTCTTTAGCAAGATGACGCGCATTCACTGCCGCTGATGGGGTTTCAACCATTACACCTAATTGTAAGTTTTCATCAAAGGCATGACCTTCTGCGCGAAGTTGTGCTTTCAATTCGGCTACGATAGATTTTAATTCACGAATCTTCTACTGAGATAATCATCAGGGAACATTACCGCTAATTTACCGAAAGCAGAAGCTACGAAGCACGGCACGTAATTGTGTGTCTAAAATTTCACGGCGAGTTAAACCAATACGCACTGCACGCCAGCCTAAGAATGGGTTCATCTCTTTTGGTAAATCAAGGTATGGTAATTCTTTATCCCCACCAATATCCATGGTACGAAGAACAACTTGTTTACCTTCCATCGCTTCAACGATTTCTTTATAAGCTTCAAACTGTTCTTCTTCGCCTGGTAAGGAAGTGCGATCCATAAAGAGGAATTCAGTACGGTATAAGCCGATAGATTCACCACCATTACGTAATACGCCATCGACATCACGAATAGTCCCGATGTTACCAGCCACTTCAATACGGTGTCCATCTAAGGTTTCAGCAGGCAGCTCTTTTAATTTTGCTAATTCTGCTTTTTCTGCTGCTAATTTTTTTCTTGCTGTGCTTTGAAAAGCTGCAATTTCAGTTTCAGACGGATTGATATGAATTTGGTTGCTAATGGCATCTAAAATGACTAAGTCACCTGTTTTGACATGAGCTGTGATATCGTTAGTCCCCACAATTGCCGGCAGTTCTAATGAACGCGCCATAATTGAGGTATGCGAGGTACGTCCACCAATATCAGTAATAAAACCTAATACTTTGTCTAAGTTTAATTGTGCGGTTTCAGATGGAGTTAGATCGTAAGCAACAAGAATAGACTCTTCTTGAATATCGCCTAAATCAACGATATGCATGCCTCAAAATGTTGCGTAATAAACGGTTACCGATATCGCGAATATCACCAGCACGCTCTTTTAAGTATTCGTCATCAATTTCAGATAATACGGCAACTTGTTGGTCGATAATCTTGTTTGTTGCAACATCAGCAGTAACAAGGTTTTCTTTAAGATAAGCGAGAATTTCTTCTTCTAACTCTTCGTCTTCTAAGATCATTAAATGACCTTCAAAAGATGGCGGCTTTTTCAGCGCCCTAGCGTACGTAGCGCTTTTTCATGAATAGAATTGAGTTGTGCTGCGGTTTTTCACGGCCAGCATAGAATTTAGCAACTTCAGCATCAATTTGGTCTGCTGAAATTTTTTGAGTGTTAAGGACGATAGGCTCTTCTTTTAAAACTAATGCTTTACCGAAAACTATCCCTGGGGAAGCTGCGATACCTGTAAACCATAATAAGATCCTTTTGTTGTTTGAATGGAAAAACTATGGCAAGCCGAAACTTGCTATAGAAAAGTCGATTATTCTAATGTAGGGATTAAATCTACTAAGAAATCAACCGCTTTTTGCTCATCTTCGCCTTCCAGCAGTAATGGTAATATTTGTACCTGTGTTAGGCCTAATGTTTGCAGTTTGAATAAACTTTTCGCACTCGCACTTTTTACCGCCAGAAGTGACTGTAATGTCCGAAGCAAATTGTTTTGCTGCTTTTTACAAAATTCAGCTGCTGGACGAGTATGTAAGCCACTTGGTGCGGTAATAACAACATCTTTAGCGTATGACATAGATTTCCCCTTATTGTGTAAAGTTAAAACTGGAAAGAGTTAGCCTCTAACACCTAATCTTTTTCACTTTTACTACAAAATGGATATAAATTCACGAATAAAAATAAAAGAACGGTATAAATAATGATCTAAATCAGGTTGTTTTAAGAACATTTATGGATAAAACCGAAAATTTAACAAAACCTACTGTATAAAAATTTACAATTTTTTGTAAACTCTGTAAATGAGTAAATTTGCAAAAAAATGCTAAAATCAGACCGCTTATTATTTTTGAGGAATTTATGCGTCGATTTTTGTTTCAGCTCCCGCTTGGGGATGCTATTTAGGCTTAGTTTTTATATAGCTTCAGCTTCTGGCAACTTATCTTGCACCGCCGAGACGAAACCTTTTGGTCTTGGACGGATGCATTTACCATTCTGAAATATAGCATCTTACAAGCTGGATTATCCGCACTTCTTTCTACCATTTTCGGATTGTGTTTAGGGCGTGCATTTTTCTATTTAAACTTTAAAGGTAAATATTTTTACTTAAAACTTTTTCCTTCATTTGGACACTTCCATCGCTCATTGTTATTTTTTTGCCGTGATTGGTGTCTGGGGAAATTCAGGTTGGCTTGCACAAATTTTCAGCTTTTTAGGCTTAGAGTGGCAGTTTTCGCTTTATGGTTTAGTGGGGATCTTACTCGCACATTGCTTTTTAATATCCCATATGGGATGTTATATAGTTATGCTCTTTTAAAGCTGATACCTAATAGCCAACATAAATTAGCAGCGCAACTGAACATCACAGGCTGGCAACGTTTTAAATTGGTAGAATGGCCAATCTTGAAAAAGAGAATACCTTTTGGCTTTTTATGACGATTTTTCTAATCTGCTTTACCAGTTTTTCCAATAGTGTTAATGTTGGGCGGTGGGCCTAAATATAGCACATTTGAAGTTGCCATTTTCCAAGCGGTCAATTTTGAATTTGATTTTGCAAAAGCAGTGATGTTAATTGCAGTTCAAGTTGTTGTGGCGGTAGTTTTGAAAATATTGCTCAATATGGTAACGCCAAAACAAGAAAAATCGTTTTAACACCAGATGTTGAAAGTTGGATACCGCAGTTATCTAATTTAGAAAAACGTGGTTTTACAAATCATACTTTGGACGTTTGGTTTTGCTTTTTTACTTTGTTCCGCTATGCAGCGTCATTTGGGAAGGCATTAGTGTTTCGCATTTAATGGAACGTTTACAAAATCTATGTTATGGCAGGCAACGGCTTATTCTTTAATGCTTGGATTTATTGCTGCTATTGTTGCTGTTTGCGTCGCTTATTCTGTTGCGTTAGCCGCCCGTCATTTTTATTATCAAAAAGCAATTTATTCGCCATGCATTTCTAGCAAGTACGGTCGTCTATCCACTTATTTTTTTCCGATTTTTACTTTCGGTTGGGCTTTATTTCTTCTTTCAAAATAGCGAACTTTCGACGTTACAGCTATTGTTACTAGTTGGTGTGTAATGGTATTGTTACGCTCCCTTATATTTACAGTATGATTTTTGATGCACTTTGGCAAACGCTGACTCGCCAAGATAAATTAGCAAAAAGTCTCGGTTTAGGTGGTTTTCGACGTTGGTGGATTGTTGAGAAAAATTATCTTGTTCGTCCATTGTTGAATGCTTTTGCATTGGCAATGTCTTCAAGTCTTAGCAGTTTTGCGGTTATCGCTTTCTTTGGTAGTCCAGATTTTAGTTCACTGCCTTCTTGCTTTTTTATCAACAACATGGCAGTTATCGAATGGAAGACGCAGCTGTGACAGCCGTTGTGTTAATGGCCATTTCTGCACTCCCATTCTGGGTGCTAATGAAAAATAAAAAGGTTATGTATGATTGATCTAGATCTGATTTTTAACTATGAAAATAGCCCAATGCACTTTGTTCTTCAAGTTGAACAAGGGGAAAGGCTAGCGATTATTGGTGAAAGTGGGGCAGGGAAAAGTACGTTATTAAATTTGATCGCCGGCTTTGAAACGCCTGCAAGCGGTCAGATTTTGCTAAATGATTGCGATCATACGCAAACTCAGCCCGCTGAGCGACCTGTTTCAATGTTGTTTCAAGATAATAACCTTTTCCCCCATTTAACGGTAGCGCAAAACATTGGTTTAGCGCTAGCGCCAAGCTTATCGCTAAATGCTACCCAACAGCAACAAGTAAGAGAAATTGCTGAAAAAATGGGCATTGAGCCATTGCTCAGTCGTCGTGCCGATCAGCTTTCTGGCGGGCAGAAACAACGTGTTGCTTTGGCAAGAACGTTGCACGCGATAAACCTATTTTACTCTTAGATGAACCTTTTTCTGCGCTTGATCCTATTCGCCGTCATGAATTACAACAGTTTATTTTAGATATTTGCGTTGAGCGAAACCTAACACTTTTAATGGTGACTCACCAATTAGAAGAAACGAAAACTTGTTTTACACGGGTAGTGGAAATTCGAGAAGGGCAGGTTTTTCCCGCTATTGGATTAGAAAAGTGTGATCTATATCACAATTTCTACAAAACAGTTGAATTTTAGCTTTTTACTTTGTTTGCTAAACCGTTTTAGTTAGAATGGCGCCATTAATTTTTATCATTTATGTAATCCTTTATAGAGGTGATTTATGAACTTCCCAAAAATTGCGGAACAAACCATTGCAAAAGCTAGGTGGTAAAGAAAAATATTACTACGCTTGCTCATTGCGCCACCCGTTTACGTTTAACCTTAGCTGATGAATCAAAAAGTGGATAAAGAAGCTATCGAAAACATCGAAGGCGTAAAAGGTCAATCTCAACGAGCGGCCAATACCAAATTATTTTTGGTTCAGGCACGGTAAACAAAAGTCCATGCAGAGATGCAAAAACAGATGGGCATTGGTGATATGAGTACAGCGGAAGTAGCGGCTGCTGGCGCTGCAAACCAACCTCTTTTACAACGTATTGTGAAAGGGCTTGCGGATATTTTCGTTCCAATTATTCCTGCAATCGTTGCAGGCGGTTTGCTGATGGTATTCACTCAATGTTGACCTCCATCGGCTTTTTCTGGGAAGGACATTCAGTTGTAACCAAATATCCAGGTGTTTCGGATTTAGTTGATTTTATTAACACAATTGCTAACGCACCGTTCGTATTCTTACCAGTATTGCTTGGCTTCTCAGCTACTCGGAAATTCGGTGGAAATCCATTCTTAGGTGCGGCATTAGGAATGCTTTTAGTTCACCCTGCATTAGCAGATGGTTGGAACTATGCGAAAACCTTAATGGAAGGCAAAATTACCTATTGGAACGTATTTGGTTTAGAAATTGAAAAAGTGGGCTACCAAGGCACCGTGATTCCAACGATTGTGTCTGCATGGGTACTCGCTACACTTGAAAAAGGTTTCCGTAAATTTGTGCCGTCTTATTTAGATAACCTTGTTACCCCGATGTTCTCATTATTCATTGCGGGTTTCTTAGCCTTTACCGTGATTGGCCCAGTTGGTCGTGAAGCGGGTAGCTTAATTTCTCAAGGGTTAACTTGGTTATATGACACATTAGGCTTTATTGGTGGTGGTATCTTCGGGGCATTCTATGCGCCAATCGTTATACTGGTATGCACCAAACCTTTATTGCCGTTGAAAACCCAATTATTAGCAGATGTAGCGAATACGGGCGGTACTTTCATCTTCCCAATTGCTGCAATGTCTAATATTGCACAAGGTGCAGCTTGTTTAGGTGTGGCGTTTACGATGAAAGATGCTAAAGTTCGCGGTTTAGCGATTCCATCTGGTATCTCTGCATTATTAGGGATTACTGAACCAGCTATGTTCGGGGTGAACTTACGTTATCGTCATGCATTTATTGCCGCGATGATTGGTTCAGGGTTTAGCGAGTGCTTTTCATTGCAGCATTTTAACGTAAAAAGCAATTGCATTAGGTGCAGCAGGTTTCTTAGGTATTCCATCTATCAAACCAGATAGTTTAGCGATGTACGCTATTGGCATGGTGATTTCATTTGCCGTGGCATTCTCTGTGTCTGTTGTATTAGGCAAACGTGCACAAGCAAAACAAAAATAATTAACTTTTGAATCAGTTTGGGGATTATGCCGAAAAAAGGTATAATCCCTTTATTTTTTAAAGTTTAAGAGCGTGTTATGAGCCAAATTCCATTAAGAAACGAACAAGAAATTGAGAAAAATCACGAAGCCTGCAAATTGGCTTCTGATGTATTAGTGATGATTGCCCCTTATGTGAAAGGGTGTTAGCACAGGGGAATTAGATAAAATTTGCCATGATTATATGGTTAATGAGCAAAAAGTGATTCCAGCGTGCTTGGGTTATCACGGCTTTCCGAATGCGACTTGTATTTCGGTCAATGAAGTGGTTTGCCACGGTATTCCAAGTATGGACAAAATACTTAAAAATGGCGATATTTTTGAATATTGATGTGACTGTCATTAAAGATGGTTATTTCGGTGATAACTCAATGATGTATGTGGTTGGTGAAACGAATATTCGTAGCCAGCGTTTAGTGGATGTCACGCTAGAATCACTGTATATCGGCTTACGCACGGTAAAACCGGGTATTCGCTTAAAAGAGATTGGAAAAGCCATTCAAAAATATGTCGAAAAAGAGGGTTTTTCAGTAGTTCGTGAATATTGCGGACATGGCATTGGCACTGAATTCCACTGTGATCCACAGGTGTTACACTATAATTCAGATGATGGCGGTGTTGTGCTAAAAGAAGGGATGGTCTTTACGATTGAGCCAATGGTGAATGCGGGTAAAAAGAGATTCGTAATATGCCGGATGGTTGGACAGTAAAAACCAAAGACCGCAGCCATTCAGCGCAATTTGAACATCAAATTGTCGTGACAAAAAGAGGGTTGTGAGGTCACGACATTAGAGATGAAGAAATTGCTTCAGGACGTATTAGTCGCTTTATGAAAAAAATAGCTAGTTTGGCTTGATGATAATAACAAGCGGTTTGATTTGTAAAATCTTTTTGCAAATCAGACCGCTTGTAGCAGTGAAGTTAGTCGATATTTTTCAATTCTTCTTCGATAGTGTTTCTTTTCCGTCATTCGGTTCAGCGACTTTACCATCATTGACTTTAAATTCTAGGTTTTGGAAGTAGGCTCTCTAAACATCGTATAAGAGTCTGAAGATTGTTGCAGTAATGCATCTTGATCTCAACAAGTTTGCTCGCGTATCTCACACCTTGCACGGCAATTTTGCAATCGCCCATGGCGTAGTAAGCAGTGATAAGACAGGATAAGAAGAGTCCACCACTTTACCAACGGCTTGGCGCGGAGTAGTTGAGCCATAGCCCGGCACAACAACATAAGCGCCGGTTCCAACACCATATTTACCCATGGTATCGCCAAATTCACGCTCGCCGTTTTCTAATTTTTAAAATCTGGTGTTTTGCTTGCCCAGTCAATTAAACCGCCTAAAACCGAAAAATAGAGTTAATCCAGAAACGGTTTAAATGCACCATCGCTTTTTGGCCTTCGCCTTCCAATAAACGGTTTACGAAACCAGCCGGTTCATCTAAGTTATTTGCAACATTGACTAAACCTGTTTTGATTGGGCTTGGCACATAATCACGCCAGCCTGTTGCGACAGGTTTTAAAACATAAGGATCGATATATTCGTAGTTTACTTTCCACATTGCGCGGTTAAAAGCCTTCAAGAGGATCTTTGCGCTGACCCGTTGCAGGATCGATAGATGAAGAACACGCACTCAACCCCATTACACTGGTGGCTAATAAAAATAGCTTTTAATTTCATAGAATACTCCTTAAACAAATTTGCTGCCATTCTAGCTAACAATCGATAAATTACAAGTAAACAATGGTAAAGAGAAATCTAGACGTCTAGATTGCTTTTTGATTAAAATAGGCGCACTTTTGTATGCATTAGGATTCAAATATGACCGATTGGAACGGTGAATATGTCAGCCCGCACTGCGGAACATGGCAAAAAGCGAACAAGTGAAAAAGATTACAGTCTCTATTCCGATTAAAGTGTTAGAGATCTTAACTAACGAGCGCACTCGCCGTCAGATCAAAAACCTTCGTCATGCAAACGAATAGTGAGTTGCTATGCGAAGCTTTCTCCATGCCTTTACGGGTCAACCGTTACCCACCGATGAAGATTTACTCAAAGAGCGCAGTAATGAGATTCCTGAAGAGGCAAAACTAAAAATGCGAGAGTTAGGGATAGATCCTGATAACTGGGAATACTAACTTTCGATTTTCTTTTCATGTCGAGGCACTAATGATGCACTATCAATTAAATCGTGAAGCCCGTTGGGCATTCATTTTTATCGCTTATTTATCTGTTAGGCTGGGTCGGCTTTGCTTATTTTTCTCCCCAAAAAGGAAAGGGGGTATTCGGCTTTCCCATTTGGTTTGAACTCTCCTGTTTATTCTTGCCACTGATTTTACCCTTTTTAGTTTATCTCGTCGTCAAAAACATTTATCAAGAGATTGATTTGGAGCAGTCAGATGAAAAATAGTGAAATGTTAATACCGCTGATTGCGTACCTATGTTTTGGTGTGGCCTCATTACGCTTATCGTCAACGAGCAAGCGGCAGCTTTTTATCAGAGTATTTCATTGGTAATCGCTCGATGTCTGGCTTTGTGCTAGCAATGACCACAGCAGCCACTTACTTCAAGTGCTAGTTCTTTTATTGGCGGGCCTCGGGGCTGCTTATAAATATGGTTTAGGCTGGGTACTGCTTGCTATGATTCAAGTGCCAGCTGTGTTATTAGCGTTAGCGGCTTAGGTAAAAATTCGCTTTGTTAGCGCGTCGTTATCAGGCAGTTACGGTTAATGATTTATTATTCGCTCGTTACCAAAAATAAATGGATTGTTTGGTTTGCCAGCTTTGCGCTGATTCTCTTTTCTTTGCGATGATGACCGTACGAATTTATCGGTGCGGGTCGACTGTTTGAAACCACGTTTGGGATTTCTTACCAGAGCGCACTTTTAATTTTCGCGCTACTGTAGGGATTTATACCTTCATTGGTGGTTTCCGTGCCGTTAGATAACCGACACCATTCAAGGCATGGTGATGGTAATTGGAACGCTCTTGCTATTGAAGGGTTATCTATGCATTAGATGGCATCACACCTGCCATGGAAACTTTAGAGAAAAATCAATCCACAGCTGCTTGAGCCTTACGGGACTGATGAGCGCCCGATTAGATTTTTACTTACATGACGTCATTTTGGGTGTTGGTTGTTTCTGCATTGGTTGGTTTACCGCAATTAGCTGTGCGTGGCATGGCTTATAAAACAGCCGCTCACTACATCAAGCTTTTAGTGATTGGTACTGCTGTAGTGTTTATTTTGGTATTAGGCATGCATCTTGCTGGCGTGTTAGGGCGAGCAGTCGCTACCAGATTTAAAAGCGCCAGATCGCGTGATTCCAACATTGATGTTGCAAGTGCTTCCGCCAATGGCCGCGGGTATCTTCTTAGCTGCACCGATTGCCGCGATTATGTCGAGCATTGACTCTTTATTGATTCAATCATCTTCTACGCTTATTAAAGATTTATATCTAGCTTGGAAGCCGGAGGCGGTGCATGAAGAAGCAAAAATTAAAACGTTTTTCAACCATCACCACGTTACTGATTACCGTATTGCTTGTGGTCGCGGCATTTGATCCGCTAGATATGCTGATTTGGCTGAGACTTGCTTTCATTAGGCGGTTTAGAATCGACTTTCTTGTGGGTAATTGTACTAGGCGTTTATTGGAAAAAGGCAATGCAACAGGTGCGCTAAGTTCTATGGTGGTGGGATTAGAGTAGCTATATCATCATTCACACGTTTAAACTTAGTCCGTTTGGTTTCCATGCGATTGTGCCAGCGGTATTGTTAAGTTTAATTGCCTTTTTAATTGGTAATTTGTTTGGTAAAAACGACCGCTTAGTAAAAGCAAAGTGCGTGGATTTAACCACGCACTTTTTATCACTTATTCATAAAAGACCACTTCATCTACTGATAAACTCACTCGTGTTCCGCTTTTCCAGCCACAATGTCTTCAATGTCTGCCAGTGAACCAATCGCAGCATCTTTACCTGTCGCTTTCACAAAGTTAATTACAGCTTGTACTTTCGGCCCCATAGAACCAGGTGCGAATTCCGCACTTAATGCTTCAAGGGCAGCAGGATTGGCTTTATGATTTTGCGTTCCCTTCTTTTGGAAGTTTACACAAAGCAGCATTCACATCGGTAGCGATAATAAATAAATCGGCATCAAGCTGATTAGCAATGACGGCCGTTGCAAGATCTTTATCTACTACCGCTTCTACACCGGTTAATTGCCCTTGCGCATTTTTCACACAAGGCACACCACCACCGCCCCCGCAACTGACAATGTGATCTTGAGCTAATAATGCTTTCACGGCATTTATCCCAGTCACATCTTGCGGTTTAGGACTTGGCACTGGCACGACGATAATGTGCCCATCTGGCGTATCACCGTCCAGCCTCTGCTGCGGCTAATTTTTCAGCTTCTGCTTGAGTATAAACTTGCCCGATCGGTTTGCTTGGTTTGGAAAAGGCTGGGTCATGTTCATCAACAATAACTTGGGTAACTAACGTTTGAGTCGGCGCGTCGTTGGAAGCAGTTAGTAAGCTCTTGTTGTAACATATAGCCAATCATGCCGACAGTTTGTGAAACAGCGCATCTAATGGGTGAGGGTTCGATTTTGCTATCTTGTGCACTAGCAAGCGGCGTGTTGAAGCGCTAATAATCCAACTTGCGGGCCGTTGCCATGAGAAATAATCAGTTCGTTCTTGGGTTTGACTTTTGCCAGCTGTTCTGCGGCTAAACGAATATTGGCGAGATTGATTCTGGGCGGTCATTGGCTCGCCCCGTTTTAGTAGTGCGTTTCCACCCTAGTGCAACGACGATTCTCATTTTGGCTCCTTAATGCTTATCTCTGGTTTTTATTGAAAAGTCCGCGCACGCAAGCGGTCAGATTTTGCGAAAGTTTTGCGTACGCGACAACAATGTCATGGCGGTTACGCAAGGCTTGCAACCATAACTGCTTTAATGGTGTGCATACGGTTTTTCGGCTTGCTCGAATGCCACATTCATTGGTGATTCAAACACATCTTCAGTCACTCAATCCCATTTGCTAGGGCAGGGATGAGGGCGGCAATTTCTTTCCCGACTTTCGTTTTCGCTATTGTGGAAAGCAGGTAAACAGTGCATGAATTTCACTTTTGGGTTACCAGTGCGTTTCATCAATTCAGGTGTCACTTGATATGGCATGAGCAGATCGAGTTCGCTTGCCCCAAGCTTCTAGTGGCTCGCCCATTGACACCCAAACATCAGGTATGCACGAAATCTACACCTTTGACGGCGGTATCAATATCTTCAGTAACGGTAATACGAGCGCCAGACTCTTCTGCAAATTTTTGACACATTGCCACTAATGATTCTTCAGGTAAGAGTGCTTTGGGTGCGCAGATACGCACATCCATGCCTAATTTGGCGCCAATCAGTAGCAGGAAATTCCCCATATTGTTACGCGCATCACCAATGTAAGCAGTAGCTAATTTGACTTAATGGCTTCTCGCTGTTTTCCATCATAGTTAAAACGTCTGCTAGCATTTGTGTTGGGTGGAATTCGTCGGTTAAGCCATTAAAACAGGCACGCCAGCGTATTCTGCTAATTCGTTTACGACAGATTGTTTAAAAACCACGATATTGGATGGCATCGTGCATTCTGCCTAATACGCGAGCGGTGTCTTTCATTGATTCTTTATGTCCGATTTGTGATGAAGTTGGATCAATATAAGTCACATGCGCCCTTGATCGTAAGCAGCCACTTCAAAAAGCACAACGGGTACAGGTTGAGGTCTTCTCAAAAATTGAGGCAATATTTTTGCCTTTATCAATGGCTGTTCCGTGCCGGTGTATTTCGCGCGTTCAGATCGACTTTGCAAGGTCTAATAAGAATTTGATTTCACGTTCAGTATGATTAACAAGACTCAATAAAGTCTGTTTTTAAATTGAATGCCATGATTTAACTCCTGAGAAGCATTGGTAAAAGAAGCAGAAAAAGTAAACCGCTTGTGATGAGTAAAAGAGGAAGAAAATGTTTGTGAGATAAATGAAAATAGAAAGGGAAAAAGGGACCGAACAATATGGAGGTATAATCAGAAAGAGATTGGGTTCAGTGAGCATTTTCAGCCTATCTAAAAATAATGAGTATCTTAGACGCACATTTTTAACAAGATTTATGCGGTTGTCAATGGCGCAACTCGGTTTGCTTTTTGCGATCTTATTCTACTTTTTATGCGTTTTATGCAATTAAACTGCATAAAAATCACTAGAAAAAGATAAAATAATTTGAATAGTTATACCTCTTTAGGATTATCTGATTTGCGAAAAAGCAAAGTTGGTTTCTAACTATTAAAACAAATTGAAGTATGTTGGCGATTTTTGCTATGCTAAGCACCATTTTTAGATTTAATTTTTCAATTTTAACTATTCATTGTTGATGGAGTGAGAGATGAATCCAAGACGCAAATCTCGATTAAAAGTGGGTGGTTGTGATCTTATTTGGATTAGCGGTAGCAGTTGGGCTAACGCTTTACGCATTAAGCCAAAAATATTGACTTATTCTACACACCTTCTGAAGTCGTTCAGGGTAAAAATAATGACCCAGACCAAAAACCAAGTGTAGGTCAGCGTATTCGTGTTGGTGGTATGGTGGTTGAAGGCTCGGTAAAACGTGATGAGAAGACTCTTAAAAGTAGAGTTTTGAAGTTGATGACATTGGGCCATGCGATTTCTGTCGAATACGAAGGTATTTTACCGGATCTCTTCCGTGAAGGTCAGGGCATTGTGGCACAAGGTGTGTTGATTGAACCAACTCGCTTACGTGCAACAGAAGTGCTGGCAAAACATGATGAAAACTATATGCCACCTGAGTTAGGTGATAAATTAAAATCACAACATAACCAAATGGGTGTTTCTGATTCTGATATGAAAGGGGAATCTGCACGCGATAAAGCGGTGCAAGAGAGAAAAAAATGATTGCAGAACTTGGCAATTACGCCTTGGCATTGGCACTAGCTTTATCTGTTTTCCTAGCAGCCCTTCCATTGATTGGTGCTGAAAAAGCAAATGTGAAATTGATGGCGTTAGCCCGTCCACTGACTTGGTCAATGTTTTTAGCATTGAGCCTTTCATTCGGTGCGCTATTTTACTTGTTCGCCGTTAATGATTTCAGCGTGCAATATGTCGTGAATAACTCCAATTCACTACTTTGCCGTTGCAATATCGTTTATCAGCGGTGTGGGTTCGCACGAAGGTTCAGTGTGCTATGGATCTGGTTGCTTTCACCTGGGCAGTTGGTGTGCGACTTTCACCCGTAAGATGCCAGAGAAGCGGTGGCTCGCGTATTAAGTAATGGGCTTAGTGAGTATTGGCTTTTAGTCTTATTATTTTTAGTTCAAACCCATTTGGCCGTACTTTCCCCAGATTTCCCTGCAGATGGACGTGAGTTAAATCCAATGTTGCAAGACGTTGGCTTAATTTTTCCACCCACCGTTGCTCTATATGGGTTATGTAGGTTTCTCGGTGGCGTTTGCTTTTGCCATTGCATCATTGATGAGTGGCAGATTAGATACCGCTTGGGCAAGATGGTCTCGTCCATGGACAATGGCTGCATGGGTTTTCTTAACGCTCGGTATTATTTTTAGGCTCATGGTGGGCGTATTATGAATTAGGCTGGGGTGGCTGGTGGTTCTGGGACCCAGTTGAAAATGCGTCTCTAATGCCAGCGGTTAGCGGGTACAGCACCGATTCACTCGCTTTCTGTTACTGAAAAACGTAGTACTTTCAAAGCGTGGACAGTATTATTAGCTATTCTTGCTTTCTCGTTGTGTTTACTGGGGACTTTCTTAGTCCGTTCAGGTATTTTGGTTTCTGTACATGCCTTTGCTTCTGACCCAACACGTGGTTTGTATATTTTGGCTTATTTAGTGTTGGTTATTGGTGGCTCACTACTGCTTTATGCCTTCCAAGGAAACAAAATTAAAAGCCCTAGATAACTATCAACGTTATTCGCGTGAAAGCTTGTTGTTACTTAATAACATCATGTTAATGGCGTTTTTTTATCGGTCGTCTTTTTAGGCACGATTTTACCGTTAATTCATAAACAAATTGGTTTTGAGCAGCATTTCTATTGGTGACTCGTTTTTGACCAAATGTTCTTAATTTTAATGGTACCGTTCTCACTTTTATTATTAGGATTGGCCCGTTAGTAAAATGGCGTAGAGATCAAGTTTCTGCAATTCGCACGCCAGTCATTATTTCACTGATTATGATGGTGGCACTAGGTTTCGGTTTACCATATTTTGTTGGTGATCGCTTAACGGTAACTGTCGTATTAGGTGTCATGATGGCGGCAATCATTGTGATTTTAAGCCTTTATGAAAATGCATACGCGTGCGACACATCGTCATTCATTCTTAACTGGGGTATTTAAACTTTCGCGTTCACATTGGGGCATGACTTTAGCCCACTTAGGTGTCGCAATGACAGTTTTCGGTATTGCAATGAGCCAAAACTTCAGTATTGAAAAAGATGTCAGAATGCGTGAAGGTGACAGCGTACAGATTTTGGATTACCAATTTACGTTTAAAGGCTTGAAAATCACAGATGGTGCAAACTATCAGGTGGGACGGCAGATATTGCGATCACTAAAAATGGCAAACCAGAAGCCACGCTTCATGCAGAAAAACGTTTCTATAATGTCAGCAAAATGGGAATGACCGAAGCGGCTATTGATTGGGGCTTCTCTCGTGACCTTTACGCAGCACTTGGCGAACAGCTTGAAGATGGCTCATGGGGCTTACGCCTTTACTACAAAACCATTTATTCGTTGGATTTGGTTTGGTGGTTTATTTATGGCAATCGGTGGTTTACTCTGTATGCTAGATAAACGTTACCAGATTCGAGTGAAAATAAAAGCTAATTTCAAATCTACAGTATTATTGCAAGCGGTGAGATTTTTCACACTAGTTTGCAAATTAAAATCAAAAAGGCTAATGTTAGGGTGTTTAACATTAGCCTTTCTTTATCTCTACGACATTCTACCATTCTCAATGCCAATCACTTGATCGTAAAATAGCCATGGTGGATTGGCGATGACTCACGAGAATAATCAATTTTTCTGCTTTCACGTTCAATAATGATTTCAGAATCATCGCTTCGTTTAAGCTATCCAAATTACTGGTCGGTTCATCGAGTAAAAATAATCGGGGCATTATGCAAGAATGCTCGGGCAATACCGATACGTTGTTTTTCACCGTCAGAGAGATTGCCGCCCAATTCGGTCATTTTTGTTTGATAACCTTGTGGCAAGCTTAAAATGAAATCATGAATTGAGGCTTTCTTCGCCGCTTCCATAATTTCGTCTAACGTTGCATCACGGCGAGCAAGGCGAATATTTTCCTCGATGGTTTCGTTGAAAATATAGGTTTGCTGGGTAATGTACGCCATATTGTCACGCAAACTACGGGTGTTGATATTCGGTAAGCTTTCACCGTTAATTTTAATGCTACCCGATTTAGGATCGTAAAAACGCATCAGCAGTTTTAACAGGGTACTTTTACCACTGCCACTTCTGCCATGAATCCCTAAGATTTCACCCTTTTTCACAGACAAGCTAACATCCGATAAAATTTGTTCTTCACCATAAGCAAAACTTACGTTCTCAACATCAATGCGAGAAACATCCTTCAAATCGACCGCACTTTCTACGTCTTTTAATTCAGGTTCTTCTGCTAGCAAGCTCAATACTCGCTCACCTGAAGCCAAGGTTTGTAACAAGTTACTTGAAAGGTTACTTAACGCAATAACGGGACCGTAACTCGACATCAATAAAATCACACCGATTAAAAAGGCAGAAAAATCAATCTTATCTAGGCTAAACAAAAATTAAAGCCTGTGAATAACATAATGATGTTAAACGCCGATACCGCCACTTCAGTGTAAACGCGCACTTTAGCTTCTTGGTCTTTAATGCGTTCAAAAGCCGTATCGATTTTTTGGCTGCGTTGTTGAATTTCATCTAAACGTTGTTTCGCATAGCCAAAAAGTTGGATTTCTTTCATACCACGCACACTGTCGAGGAAGAAATCATTCATTTCGCCTACTAATTCACGATAGCGTCTGCCATCTTCACGCGCCAATTTGGTGGTGATAATGGGTAAAATCACCCCCACCGTTAAATAAGCGGCTAATGCCACAAGTACAAACCAGCCAGAAAGATGCCCAAAGACCAACAATAAAATCGTAGAAGTAAAGAATGCAATCATAATTGGTGCGATGGTATGCGCATAGAACACTTCGAGCAATTCGATATCATTAGTCACCAAGGACACTAATTGCCCCGCTTGCTTGTCTTGCAACTTAACAAAAGCCAAGCGGCGTAAAGAAGAAAATCACTTTATCACGCAATAATGCCAATAATTTAAAAGCAATATAGTGCCCTGACATTTGCTCTAAATAACGCAATGCACCACGAGCCACCGCCAACACGATAAGTGCGGTCAAAATTCCAGAAAAACTTAAATGAGTGTCAAAGTTTAATAAATTTCACTAAACCCATCGCCCCAAGCACCATAATAAAAATGGCAGCCAGGAAACCGAGCGTTCCCATGGTGATAGTAAACGCCATGATATGCGCCAGTGGGGTCACTAATTTCAACAAATGCCCCATCACAACAAAACCATTTTTACGCATTTGCCACCTCTCTAATTTGTTCTAAATCTTTTTGTTGTTGGAACATTTCAGCATACGCACCCTGTTTTTCCATGAGCTCTTTATGTGTGCCTTGCTCAATCAATTTGCCTTGTTCAAGCACATTAATGCAGTCAGCATTCACCGCATTCGCCAAGCGGTGAGAAATCATCACAATGGTTTTTGTTGTTTAAATTGCTGAATGAACTGCAAAAATAATTTCTTCGCTTTCCACATCAATATTACTGGTCGCTTCGTCAAAAATATAAAGCGCCGCATTGTGTAATAAAGCACGCGCTAACGCTAAACGTTGAATTTGACCGCCAGATAAATTCGCACCACGGCTTAATAACGGCATATCTAATCCACCATTATCTCGAACGAATTGTGCGAGATTGACTTGTTCTAGACACGCATAAATTTGCTCATCGGTGGCATCAACTTTCGCCATCGTCATATTTTCACGTAGCGTACCTTTGAAACACATAACTGCTATGGCTCACCAAAGAGACTTTTTTTCATAAAAACGAATGACGATCAATAGATTGAATTTCTTGAGCGTTGAATAGAATTTTGCCTTGTTGCGCCTTATTAAAAGCCCATTAGCAATGAAACCAAAGTGGATTTACCACAACCACTTTTTACCCACAAATACCGTAAGCTGATTTGGTAAGATGCTTAAATCTAAGCCAACAATCGCAGGCTTCTCTTCGCTGTAAGCAAAAATGCAGATCTTGAATATCCACTTGAATAGCATTTTTCGCTGCAAAATCGACCGCTTGTGTTTGGGTTTCAACCGGCGTATCTAACAATGTGAAAATCTTGTCTGATGCGGCTTTACCATTCATCGCCACATGGAAGAATGAACCCAATAAACGAAGTGGAATAAAGAATTCAGAAGAAAGTAAAATAAATAAAATGACACCTAATACGGTTAATTGGTCCGCTTGGAATTGCAACAAAGCCGTTAAAATCCCGATTGCCGCACCACCGTAAGCAAGTAAATCCATCAGTGATACGGAATTAAGCTGCATGGTAAGTACTTTCATGGTAATTTTGCGGAAATGTTCTGCTTCTTCATCCATTGCTTTTGCTTTATAAGCATCGTCTTGATAGATTTTCAGCGTGATTAAACCTTGTAGGTTATCTAAGAAACTGCTGCCTAATCCCACATAAATGGACCAATATTTTGCCAAGAGTTTTTTCGCAATTTTATTCACTGCAATGATCGACATCGGAATCAACGGCATCACAAATCAGCAAAATTACGGCTGTTTTAAAGCTGAAAAAGATCAGAAAAGCAAAGAGTGTAAGCGGGGCAAGTAAGCTATAAAAAAGTTGAGGCAAATAACGTCCGAAGTAGATTTCGAGCTGTTCCACACCTTCTGGAGGCGACTTGGATAATGCTTGACGTGATTGTTGATTTACTTGGTTTAGTGGCATCGAAGCCAATTTGCGATAGATGAGGCTACGCAGTTCGTGTTTGACTTTCGTACTGGCAAAATAAGAGGCCTGCACCGATTTTTTACCCGCAAAGGCACGCAACGCTAAAGCAGCAATCAGAACAATGCCCAAAATGACCGCACTTAGTGGGCCCAATTCGTTAAAATAAGCCGCCTGTAAAATATAAGAAAAACACGACGGCACTGATAATCCCACAATTAACGCTACCTCAATTCCATAACACCGTGATGCCAATCCATTTTTTTACTATCGGCCACCGTGTTAATTAGGCGTTTATCTATCATCATAATGATTGCTCCTAACACTTTGATTTGAAGATATAGGTGATAAACCCTATTAAGATCCATCTACGGAAATAGATAAATTTCACAGAAAATTCTATCAAATAAGTTAGCGCTTATAAATAATGAGAATGATTTTTAATACTTAAGTGGTATTTAAAGCGATTTACATCAAGAAAAGAGCTTTAATGATGTCTTTTGAGCTCTTGTCTATTGTACTTTTTGGAGGTATTGGAAAACAAAATCTTCATAAGATTGGCACTTATGAAGATTTTGGTGTTAATAGGAAAAATGGTATGGGCATTATTGTAAAACAATGCGATCACGATTTTTTTCAAGTGTGGCGTTTCCAATACCAGAAAACTTCTTTGAGTTGTTCAACACTTTTGAAATGCACCATGTTTGGTGCGATATTCTATAATGGCTTGCGCTTTTTTGGCGCCGATGCCAACCAGTTTATCTTGGATTTCTGCTGCACTGGCTGTATTGATGTTTAGTTGATTTGGATTGGTGGCAACAGTACTAGGCGCAGTAGCAGGCTGCGTTACAGTTTGTGTAACAGGTGCGGTATTTGGCATGGTTGCAGGGATGATTTGTTCCGCAAAAAGCATGACTCAGACATAATTAACCCACTAAGTAAGCAAGTTTTGATAAAGTGTTGTGGTTTTTCATGAGATTTCCTTCTGTGTTGAAAATGGCGACACAATACAAAGGGCAATATTTTTGCTCAAGCAGCAACATTGGAATTTTCGAGCGAGATCGCAAAAATAGGCAAACACGAGTTTTTCAAGGCTGAATTAGTAGAAATAAAGTGTTTTTGTCACAAATCAGAAAAACAGACCGCTTGCAAATATAAATTTTCGTAAAAAATCGTGCCGAAAAAAGGCGAAATAATTTAGAATAAAGGTAATTTTTATCTTCTATCGGATCAAATTATGTCTCAGAATAATTTTCGTAAAGAGCCAACTTTGGCGAACCTTCAAACAATACACAAACTCCAAACGTTTCAGCCGAAGCAGAAAAATGTAAAACCTATTGCGCCTTCACTTCGTACTGAACACTAGCCCAGGTCATACTTTTGTGCCACCGCTAAAACGTCCAGAAAAGCTAACACTGAAGCGCCAAAAGCTGAAGAAGTAAAAAGCTGAAACAGCAAAACCGACAGGATTTACTTTTTGAGCCTGTGGCAGAAAAAGCAGAGAAAACAGCTGGTGCAGCTGCACAAGCGGTTAAAAATGCTGAAGAATCTGCAAAAGTGCGGTGCAAGAAGTAGCAAAAGCTGCAACAGCTGCGGCAGAGCGAGTGATTCCAAATGTTAATGCAGGTCAAAAGTGCCCAAAAACCGGCTGCGACTCCATCAAAAGGTCGCCGTTTAGGGTTTAGTTGCATTATTAGCCGCGATTCTTGGTGCAGTATTCTTCTGGTTTAAAACCAAGCACGCCAGAAACGGTGGAAGAGTTGCAGCAACAACAAGGTGGCAACTTACCAATTGAATTCCGTCCAGTGGATGAAGCGGAAGCTCAACGTGCTGAGGCTCAAGCTAAAAGCAGAACGTGAAGCAGCTGAGAAAGCACAGCAACAAAGCGCAACAACCTGCTCAAAGTGAAACGACAGCTGCGACTCAACCAACTGAGCAAGTTCAAACGCAAGCAACGCCACCGGCAACAATTGGTCAAACACCAGCTGTGGAAACGCCAATTCAGCCGACAACACCAAATGCGGTAAACACTACTACTGAGCCAACGCAAACAGCGGCAAATACTGGATTACCAACACCACCAGTTAAGGTAGAAACACAAAAACCAAAAACACAGGTAGTGTGATTCATCAATCTGAGCATAAAGCAACGCAAAAACAACCGCCTGTAAAAGCCATGACAGCGGCTGAATTTAATGAGAAAAAAGCGAAAAATGCACAGATGGATCAGTTAGTGAAAAATGTTGAAGCGGGCAAACCTGTGCCAAAAACAACCACGGCTCAGCAAAAACAGCAGCAAAACCAACTTCAACAGCGACGACATCTGCACCAGCAACAACAGCAACTTCTACATCAACAAATAATGCAGCAGTTTCTAGCAAAACGATGACGGTGCCGAAAAGTACTTCTTTAATGCAGGTATTCCGTGATAATAAACTGAACATCTCTGATGTGAATGCGATGAGCAAAGCAAATGGCATCGTGAGCAAATTAAAAGAGAATGAAAAAGTCACGGTTCGTTTGAGATAAAAACAATCGTGTTGTGAGAAATAGTATTGGCTCAGGGCGGTAAATTTACTCGTCAAGCTGATGGTTCTTACACCTTTAAATAATCCTTTTGCTAAACGCAACGCCATGCGCGTTGCGTTTTTATCTAGGAGTGTATATGACATTTATTGCCAAAAAGCCCCTTTCAAATTATGATGCTTTCTTTAAGCATTGGTTTAGTTTCTGCATGCGCAAAGATTGAGCCATCTCCAGTTGAGCAAGTCCAAAAAGCTAATAAAGCCACAGCTAAAAATAGCGCACAAGTTACAAAAAGTCAGTAAAGCTAAAGCGCAAACGGAAAGCCGTTTTGTTTGCCAGAATGATCGGCAAGTACGCGTAACGTATTTGAAAAAACAAAATGGTCGTAACGCTAAAAGCAATCGTGTAACTGTAAGTTACAACGGTATTTCTCACACACTTTCTCAAACAGTGACGAAAAACGGTAAGAAATATGGCAATATGCGCTGGACATGGTGGGAACCTCGCAATGGTAAAGCAACGTTGATTGAGAATCCGCAAAAACCGTTGGCAGAAAATTGTACTAAAAAGAAATAGAATTAAAGCATGAATATTCTAGTGATTGGCCCTTCTTGGGTGGGCGATATGATGATGTCTCACGCCCTTTATCAACAACTAGTAAATTATCCCAACTGTGAAATTGATGTGATGGCGCCTGATTGGTGCCGTCCGTTATTAACAAGAATGCCACAGGTAAAGAAATGCGATTTCCATGCCAATTGGGCATGGTGCTTTTTCGTCTTGCTGAACGTTATCGTTTAGGCAAAGCGCTACGTAATCAATATGATTTAGCAATCGTGTTACCCAATTCGTTAAAATCCGCGCTGATTCCTTTTTTTGCAAAAATTCCAAAGCGCCGTGGTTGGAAGGGCGAAAGTCGTTATGGCTTATTAAATGATTTGCGCGCCACAAAATGACTATCAATGATGGTGCAACGCTATTGCGTTGCCTTAACTGAAAAAGGGGCGAGTGCTGAGCGCTGAAGAATTTTGCCGATTGCTTTTCTCATATTTGCAAACGCAAGCGGTCGAAATTGAGGAAAACAAAGGCAAAATTTGAAACCTGCTTAGACAAACCGAAAACCGTGCAGTAGTGGTTTCTGTCCTGGTGCAGAATTTGGCCCAGCAAAAGCGCTCAGCCGCATTATCATTATGCCGAAAATTAGCAGAAATGTTAATTGAAAGGTTATACAATTTATCTATTTGGATCGAAAAGACCAAGAAGTTGGAGAGCAAATTCGTCAAAGTATGCCGGAATCGTTACAGCCTATTGCTTGAATTTGGCGGGGCTAACTGATTTAAACCAAGCGGTTGATTTAATTGCAGAGTGTACGGCAGTGAGTTAGCAATGATGGTGATTGATGCACACTTGCAGCGCTGAATAAACCTTTGGTTGCTTTATATGGCCCAACTAGCCCAACTTATACACCGCCGCTTTCATCAAAATGCTCCAAGTCATTCGTCCAATTGAAGGTGGCTTAATTAAAATCCGAAAAAGGTGAAGGTGCGGAAGGTTATCATCAAAGCATGATAGATATTACGCCGGATAGCGTGTTAGCTGCGCTTAAAAAATTTTTGGCGTCAATTAAATTTTTGGTGTAGAGACTGGAGGCAAGCGGTTAAATTTTGCAAATGTTTTACAAATTTAGCCCGCTTGTTGGAGAGGAAATATGCAAAAATAATGGAAGTCAGCTTTTAGCAAATAAACAAAACGAGTATCGACTTTATAGAAAAATTGTAAAAAGGCACTATGGAAACGCCCTGAATACCGCATATTTATCATTTTTGAGTTTTGTGTAGCGTTCATTACTGGTCTGTTTTTGGGATTTGCCTATTTATATTTTAAAAATGTCTATTGTTTCCTTGATCATTATGGGTTTGATGAACTTCAAGATTTTGAAATTGCCATTTGGTTGACGATGATTGGATTGATTATGCATGCGGTATATACAAACCCGCATTCGCCTCATCTTAGCAATCGCGCTTGGTTTCGTTTCATTTCAAGCTGATAGGAACATCGTTACACTTGTGCCCTTTTTAGAAAAGGGTATTTTGCTTCAGTTTGATGAAGAAAAATTATTCAATCACGAGTTATTCTCAGCTTAATAAAAGTGATAAGTATGGTGGACACTTGATTATTATCACAAATTCCTTTAAAATGTTTATTATTCCTAATCATGCATTTGAATCAGTAGAGCAATGCCAGCGTTTTCAAGATTATTTAACCAATAAAGTGAATGAAAGTACTCATAGTTAAAAACCTCTTCCATGGGGGATGTTATTCATACTTTGCCGGCTTTAACTGATGCACAAAAGGCAATGCCTCATATTCAGTTTGATTGGGTTGTGGAAGAGAATTTTCAGAAATCCCATATTGGCATTCAGCGGTAAACAAGGTTATCCCTAGTTGCAATTCGCCGTTGGCGGAAGAATCTTTTTCTCATGGCAAACATGGCGAGTGGCAAAAGTATATTTAACCTTATGCGAGCAGAAAAAATACGATGCGGTGATTGATGCACAAGGCTTGATTAAAAGTGCGGTGTTAGTCACAAAGCAAGCAAACGGTGTGAAGTATGGTTACGACAAATATTCTGCACGAGAAGGCTTGAGCAGTTGGTTTTACGATAAAACGTTCAATATTCCTTATCAACAACATGCCGTCGCGCGGATTCGTCAGCTTTTGCCAAGGCGCTAGATTATACCTTGCCTGAAGAAATAGGCGATTATGGCATCGCCCAACATTTTGCAAAAATTAGAGAAAATTCGACCGCTTACGTAGTGATGATTCATGCCACTACGCGTGCTGATAAGCATTGGCCTGAGACTCATTGGGCAGGATTTAATTCGGTCAACAACCGCGTTAGGTTTGCAGGTACATTTCACCTTGGGGAAATGAGCAAGAAAAAGGCGAGAGCAGAACGCTTGGCAAAATTATCTGCAGATGTTGTGGTGTTGCCGAAAATGTCGTTGACTGAGTTGGCGTTGGAAATTGCAAATGCAAAAGCAGTCGTATCAGTTGATACAGGATTAAGTCATTTAACCGCCGCATTGGATAAACCGAATATTATTTTTATACGGCGCAACTGACCCGAAAACTAATAGGGGCGTATGGTAGAATCAGCATTATTTAACCGGAAATAATATGGAAAAGCATTTTTACCGTATCGCGTTTGGCAAGGTTTGGAAGCTTTGTTTGAATAAAATAAAAATAGGGATACTTGTTAAAATCTATTTTAACTCGTCGGGTAAATCACACTTAAAATTATAAGGAAATCGTTTTATGAAAAACTATCGCTAATTGCTGTTCTTAGCCTTTCTAACCGCCTGTGCAAAACTCGCAATGCCAACTTTAACCAATACTGCAAGCCCTATTGCTCAAGTTTCTGCGAATTTGAGTGATAAAGAATTCGGTGAGCATATTCTAAAAAGAAGTTTACCCTAATGGCCCATCTATGATAAAAAGAGGGTTTATGGAAAGTTGTCTCAGGGATATTGGTCATTATATTGATTATGATTTGAAAGATATTCAAACTAGCAACGGCGAAAAACGTTATTTAGCTCTGAACTATAGCTTAAGTTTATCGAGAAAGTTTTTAATGAAGAATTGCGTTTATATACTTTCAAAAATCATTAAATGGTTGGGAGTTAGAAAAATCAGAGTATATTAATGGCGATGTTGACGCATTAAATAAACACCCATTATTTAAAGATGAAGACAAGTATCTTGGTAATGCGAAGGCGGTTCAGCTTGGAAAAAGAAGCATTGGGTTTCCAATTATATTTTGCTGATGGTGGAAGTGGCGGTATGAATAGCGATATCCGTTGGATCTCGTTGTTGACAATAAAATGAAAGCAATTACGGTTTGCTATTCGGAAGAATGGCGTTGAAATCCAATGTCTGTTGAGTGTAAAACCGAAAATTCGTTCAAATCTTAAATCGATGGATGGTTTTTATCCAATAGAACTCAATTATAAGATTACAAAACATACTGTTGGCGATAATAGTTTAAGTGGTGCTGGAACAATGGAATGCTAGAAAAATAGGGGCTCATAGTGGTGTAGTACGAGTAGATTTTTAATCACCAAACACAAGCCTATGAATTACCTACTGATTTTAAAGAGATTAGTTATGATCACGATAAACTATGGCAGTATTTAATAGCGCAACCACCTCTAAAAAGTAAGTAATCATCAATAGAATAAGAGAAATATGATAAAGAGGAAATCTTTTTATCTAGGGTTATCAGTTATCGGCATAGATGTTATGGTGGAGTAATCTTTTAGCCTTTAACAATATCTACAGAAGCTAAGTGATAGTCATCAACAAAGCTGCGCTATGCTTGACATTTGATCGTAATCCCTCTAGATTTGAGCGTCCTTTCAAATTCGAAAGGACGTTTTTAATTTTATTTTTAATAATTTTAACTGGAGCTTTTAAATGGCAACTATCAACGCAATTGGTACGCAAACCGCGTGTGAGGTTGTAAAAAGCAACGTTCCTGCATTGGGAGGCTTGCCCGCAGAAACGTGGCGTGTGTACTCATGTATGCACTACTGCACCTAAAAACCAAACTCTGCATTACGTAAAGTTTGTCGTATTCGTTTAACTAACGGTTTTGAAGTAACTGCTACATCGGTGGTGAAGGTCACAACCTTCAAGAGCACAGTGTTGTGTTAATCCGTGGTGGTCGTGTTAAAGACTTACCGGGTGTGCGTTACCACACTGTACGCGGCGCATTAGACTGTGCAGGCGTTAAAGACCGTAAACAAGGTCGTTCTAAATACGGCGTTAAACGTCCTAAAGCTTAATGGAACTCCGTTAGTAAGGCCAAACGTCTAAATCTTTTAAATTTATACCTGTAAACCTCAGTCAATCAGTGCTTAGCACCATAGATGAGATTTTGGAATATCCTGAATATATATAAACGGAGTATTTACAATGCCACGTCGTCGTCGTATTGAACCTCGCAAAATTCTTCCAGATCCAAAGTTCGGTTCTGAATTACTTGCAAAATTCATCAACGTTTTAATGGTTGATGGTAAAATCTACAGCAGAAGCTATCGTTTACGGTGCTTTAGAAACCTTATCACAACGTACAGGCAAAGATGCTTTAGAAGCTTTTGATGCTGCACTTGAAAATGTACGTCCAACTGTTGAAGTTAAATCACGCCGTGTGGGTGGTTCAACTTACCAAGTGCCAGTTGAAGTACGTCCAACTCGTCGTAATGCATTAGCAATGCGTTGGGTTATCGAAGCAGCTCGTAAACGTGGTGATAAATCAATGGCATTACGTTTAGCAAACGAATTAACTGACGCAGCTGACAACAAAGGTTCAGCAGTGAAAAAACGTGAAGACGTTCACCGTATGGCTGAAGCGAACAAAGCATTCGCACACTTCCGTTGGTAATCGTTGCTTTAAAGCAAAATTATTAGGCTTCATCTCTGATTTTTAGGTGAAGCCTTTCCACATGATAAGAATTTAAACCCAAACAAGGTAATAAGTAAAAATGGCTCGTGTAACTCCTATTGAGCGCTATCGTAATATCGGTATCAGTGCTCATATCGACGCAGTAAAACAACCTCACCTCTGAGCGTATTCTTTTCTATACAGGTGTAAGTCACCAAAAATCGGTGAAGTTCACGATGGTGCTGCAACCATGGACTGGATGGAACAAGAACAAGAACGTGGTATTACCATCACCTCTGCTGCAACAACAGCATTCTGGTCTGGTATGTCACAACAATATCCACAACATCGTATCAACGTTATCGATACCCCGGGACACGTTGACTTCACAATCGAAGTTGAACGTTCAATGCGTGTTCTTGATGGTGCGGTAATGGTTTACTGTGCAGTAGGTGGTGTTCAACCTCAATCAAGAAACTGTGTGGCGTCAAAGCAAACAAATATCAAGTTCCACGTATTGCATTTGTAAACAAAATGGACCGTACTGGTGCGAACTTCTTACGTGTTGTTGAACAAATCAAAACTCGTTTAGGTGGTAACTCAGTTCCTCTTCAACTTCCAATTGGTTCAGAAGAAAACTTCAAAGGTGTGGTTGACTTAATCAAAATGAAAGCAATCAACTGGAACGAAGCTGACCAAGGTATGACATTCACATACGAAGATATCCCAGCGGATATGTTAGAAGCGTGTGAAGAATGGCGTAATAACCTTGTTGAAGCAGCAGCTGAAGCATCTGAAGAGTTAATGGACAAATTCTTTTCTGGTGAAGAGTTAACTGAAGAAGAAATCAAAACAGCGTTACGTCAACGTGTATTAGCAGGTGAAGTAATTCCAGTTTGCTGTGGCTCTGCATTTTAAAAACAAAGGTGTTCAAGCAATGCTTGATGCGGTAATTGATTACTTACCAGCACCAACAGATATCCCAGCAATTAAAGGTATCAATGAAGATGAGCTGAAGGCGAGCGTCACGCAAAGCGATGATGAGCTATTTGCTTCATTAGCATTCAAAAATTGCTAACTGACCCATTCAGGTAACTAACCTTCTTCCGTGTGTATTCAGGTGTAATTAACTCTGGTGATACTGTTTACAACTCAGTTAAACAAAAACGTGAGCGTTTTGGTCGTATCGTACAGATGCACGCAAACAAACGTGAAGGGATCAAAGAAGTTCGTGCGGGCGATATCGCTGCAGCAAATCGGCTTAAAAGATGTTGGTACTGGTGATACATTATGTGCATTAGATGCGCCAAATACGTCCTGAGCGTATGGAATTCCCAGAGCCAGTAATCTCTGTTGCGGTAGAACCAAAAACTAAAGCAGACCAAGAAAAAATGGGCTTAGCATTAGGTCGTTTAGCACAAGAAGACCCTTCATTCCGTGTTCACACTGATGAAGAATCTGGTGAAACCATTATCTCTGAGTATGGGTGAGTTACACTTAGACATCATCGTTGACCGTATGAAACGTGAGTTTAAAGTGGAAGCAAACATTGGTAAACCACAAGTATCTTACCGTGAAACTATCCGTACTCGTGTTAACGATGTGGAAGGTAAACACGCAAAACAATCTGGTGGTCGCGGTCAATATGGTCACGTTGTAATCGACTTATACCCATTAGACCCAGAAGGTCCTGGTTACGAGTTCGTGAACGAAATCAAAGGTGGTGTAATCCCTGGCGAATACATCCCAGCAGTTGATAAAGGTATCCAAGAACAACTTAAATCTGGTCCATTAGCTGGTTACCCAGTAGAAGACATTGTGTACGTTTACACTTCGGTTCATACCACGATGTTGACTCATCTGAATTAGCGTTCAAACTTGCAGCGTCATTAGCGTTTAAAGCAGCGTTTGCAAAAGCTAACCCAGTATTACTTGAGCCAATCATGAAAGTTGAAGTGGAAACTCCACCAGACTACGTTGGTGATGTAATTGGTGACTTAAGCCGTCGTCGTGCGATGGTAAATGGTCAGAAGCAACAGAATTCGTTGTTAAGATCAATGCTGAAGTTCCATTATCAGAAATGTTTGGTTATGCAACAGACCTACGTTCACAAACTCAAGGTCGTGCATCATACTCAATGGAACCATTAAAATATGCTGAAGCACCGAAAAACGTTGCTGATGCAATCATTGAAGCGCGTAAAGCGAAATAATCATTTTTAACTTGAGCCACAGCAATAGGGGCTATGGCTCCTTTTTAAAGAAGCTATCAAAGTGTCTCAAAGAAAAATTTGAACGTACAAAACCCCATGTAAACGTGGGTACAATCGGTCACGTTGACCATGGTAAAACAACTTTAACAGCTGCAATTACAACTGTATTAGCAAAAACACTACGGTGGTTCAGCGCGTGCATTCGACCAAATCGATAACGCACCAGAAGAGAAAGCTCGTGGTATCACCATCAACACTTCCACGTTGAGTACGATACTCCAACCCGTCACTACGCACGTTGACTGCCCAGGACACGCGGACTGGTTAAAACATGATTACCGGTGCGCGCACAAATGGACGGCGCAATCTTAGTAGTAGCAGCGACAGATGGTCCAATGCCACAAACTCGTGAGCACATCTTATTGGGTCGCCAAGTAGAGTTGTACGCCATCATCGTATTCTTAAACAAATGCGACATGGTAGATGACGAAGAGTTATTAGAATTAGTTGAGATGGAAGTTCGTGAACTTCTTTCACAATATGACTTCCCAGGTGACGATACTCCAATCGTACGTGGTTCTGCATTACAAGCATTAAACGGCGTTGCAGAATGGGAAGAAAAATCCTAGAATTAGCAAACCACTTAGATACTTACATTCCAGAGCCAGAGCGTGCGATTGATAAACCATTCTTATTACCAATCGAAGACGTATTCTCAATTTCTGGTCGTGGTACAGTAGTAACAGGTCGTGTTGAGCGTGGTATCATCCGTACTGGTGATGAAGTTGAAATCGTAGGTATCAAAGATACAGCGAAAACAACAGTAACTGGTGTAGAGATGTTCCGTAAATTATTAGACGAAGGTCGTGCGGGTGAGAACGTTGGTGCATTATTACGTGGTACTAAACGTGAAGAAATCGAACGTGGTCAAGTATTAGCGAAACCGGGTTCAATCACTCCACACACAGACTTCGAATCAGGAGTTTACGTATTATCAAAAGAAGAAGGTGGTCGTCACACTCCATTCTTCAAAGGTTACCGTCCACAGTTCTACTCCGTACAACTGACGTAACAGGTACCAATCGAGTTACCGGAAGGCGTAGAGATGGTAATGCCAGGCGATAACATCAAAATGACAGTATCATTAATCCACCCAATCGCGATGGATGAAGGTTTACGTTTCGCGATTCGTGAAGGTGATGCCGTCAGTAGGTGCTGGTGTTGTTGCGAAAATCATCAAATAATTAAGTTTAGGCAATTATAGAGATAGAAATATCTCGAGAAGGGCATATCGTAAGATATGCACTATCTAAAAATTGGATGTTTTTGTGATATTTAAAATAAAAAACAAGCGGTTAATTTCTACAAACTTTTGCAAAAGTTAGATAAAAATTAACCGCTTGTTAAATAAAAGAAATCGTTTAGCAGAGCGCGATACACTACGATGGTTTTACCATGCGCAGAAATAAGACCGTCATCTTCAGCATTTTTAGATTCTGCCAACCGTTTCACGCGAGCAGCCAACCATTTGTCCAATTTCTTGACGAGTAATGCGAATTTGCATACCTTCAGGATGGGTCATTGCATCGGGTTGCTTCGTCAGATTCATTAATGTTTGTGCAATTCTTTGCCAGCCACATCTAAGAATGCTAGGTTACTCACTTCGGCGAGAGGTTTGTCTGAGACGGCGTGCCATTTGGGCAGAAAGATACATTAAAATATCCGGATTCATATGGATAATTTGTTTGAATTTTTATAAGAAATCTCTGCAATTTCACAAGTTTCTTTGGTTTTTACCAAGCTGTGCGAGGTTGAGTTTTCTCTTCAAACAAGCTAATTTCGCCTAGAAATTCTCCTCTGCCCTAAGTTGGTTAACAGCATCTCTTTGTGTTCATCATCTTTGACAAACACAGAAACTCGAACCGTTTACGATGTAGTAAAGTGAATCAGCATCATCGCCTTCTTGAATAAGTGTATATTTTTGCTGGATAGCGATGAACATGACACTGAGTTAAAAACCACTCGACTACAGGATCGTGATCGAGGGTGATGGAGTTAAATTATCAATAGGTGCCGTGCTAAGCGTCATATCTTGCGTAAAAATTCCTGTTTCCGCTTCTTTTGATGATTTAGAGGTAGTTCGGGGTATCTTAGCATAGAAATTAGTGAGAACCTAAAAAGGATTTTTATCCTTAATATCTAGGCTTTCATGTAATTCAGACCAAACAATTACCACTTTTTCTGCCTTTAATTGCGCTAACGAACGCTCTCTTTTTCTTCAAGCGATAATTCTTGTCTGCCGTAGTCTGTCCCTTCTCGAAGAATGAAAAGGTCCAACACGTTATAAAAGCGTACTTTCTTCTAGCTCTTCCCATGGAATGATCATAGATTCTCCTAGTCAAAACAGAGGTCTTATCATGCTCCACTGTTTTTCAAAAATTTTGATGTTGATTGGAGGTGAAAATTTGAGCGAATCAAACGTAAAATTGTCCTTCACAATAACTTACCAAATAGCCAGCTAAAAGGCGCTCATCTTCAAACCGTCTTCCCGGTTCCAATTTACGCATTTGCAGAATGTTAGTTAGCTGTAATTCTAATCCATCAAAGAATTTAGCAATACGAGCTTTGAGCAACTGATCTTCAAACATGAAAAGTGCATGGCCGGTTAGAATACGAGTTACCCCTAGGGTTTTTACGTGCAAATTCAATAATGGTATAAAGAATCGCTTTGATGACCATCGCAGTTGTTTGTTCTTTGCGTTTGCAGACTGTAAATATAACGGGTAAGCGTTTGTTCAATACGTTCAATCAACGCCTCAAACATTTTGGACTTGCTTGGAAAGTAGCGATAAAGCGCGCCTTCCGACACCCCAACCGCTTGTGCTAAGCGTTCTGTGGTGACACGTTGCATTCCATCTTCTGAATTCAATAATCCAATGACGCACTTCCAATACTTGTTCTTGGCGCTCTTTAATGGATTTTTGGGCATTTGATTTTTGGTTCTGTCATAGTTTCTCAATTATTGTTTGCCTGAGTGACCAAAACCGCCTTCACCACGTTCTGTTTGTTGGGAAGTCGGTTTACAGTGTTAAAACTTGCCTGTACAACGGAACAAAAACTAATTGTGCAATGCGGTCGCCTGCTTCGATAGTAAATGGTTTATCGCTACGATTCCGTAAAAAGAAACCATTAATGGCCCTTGATGGTCTGAATCAGATTAAGCCAGCTAAAATTGCCCAGCACAATCCCATTTTTGTGGCCTAAACCTGAGCGAGGAAAGAAATGACTGCTGCGAGATTTGGATCTGCAGTATGATTGAAATACCCGTTGGAATTAACACGGTTTGTCCGGCTTCAACGGTCATTGGTGCTTCAATTAAGCGCGTAAGTCTAGGGCCGGCTGAACCTGCAGTTGCATAAGCTGGCAGCGGGAATTCGGTGCCAATGACGGTTATCTAGGATTTTTAACGTCAATTTTGTTTCATGGTCATTTTTACCTTTTTAAAGAAATGGGTTCTCTTAATTTGGTTGAACGAGTCATTTGCTATTTGAATATGTTATTTACGATAACGTTCAACAATTTCAGTAACCAATAATTCTGCTAATTTGCCTTTTTCAGCAAGTGGTAGATTTTCTCGCCATTTTTGCCAAAATAGATGGAGTGCATTTGGTCTTGTCCAAAAAGCTCTGCCCACCAGAAACATCATTGGCGCAAATCATATCTAAATTTTTACGTTGAAGTTTGCTTTTTGGCATATTCTGCCACGTTTTGCGTTTCGCTGCAAGCCGACCACAAATGGACGATTTTCCGTTAAATGGGCAACACTTGCGATAATATCGGGGTTTTTAACCAATTTCAGCGTAAGTTCATCGTTATCGTTAGTTTTCTTGATTTTTCTGGGTAGCAATTTCCGCAACACGATAATCGGCGACAGCAGCACAACCAATAAAAATTGCAGATTGTTGTGCAAGTTTGATCGCTTGTTCTGCCATTTGCTCGGCTGAAACTACATCAATTCGTTCAACTTTAGCCGGTGTTGCTAAATTAACTGGGCCACTAATGAGTGTAACTTTTGCGCCTCGTTTTTGCAAAAAGCCTCAGCAATCGCAAAGCCCATTTTTCCTGAACTATGATTAGAAATATATCGTACAGGATCAATAGCCTCTTGAGTTGGGCCAGCAGTAATAACAACACTGATATCAGCGAGATTTGGTAGCAGATTAAATGAATCGCTTACTGCTTGGAAAAATCTCCATAGGTTCAGACATTCTGCCTTTGCCTACATCACCACATGCCTGAAACCACTATTAGCCAATAAAGGTGACGCCACGCTGAGCCAAAATCGCTAAATTCTCTTGTACAGCCGCTTGTTTGAACATTTGTTGGTTCATGGCTGGTGCCAGTAAGATTGGTGCGCTTGTTTGCTGAAAACAAAGGGTGAAAGTAAATCATTTCCCATGCCTAAGCGAAGGCGTGCAATAAAAATCCGCTGGAGCAGGCGCAATCACAATACGATCTGCCCATTTTTGCCAGCTCAATGTGCCCCTCATAGCTAATTCTGCTTGTGGATCTAACAATGAAGTAGAGACCGCATTGCCGAAAATAGCTTGTAAGTAAGCGGGTAACAAAAAGCTTCTGCAGCTGGTGTTAGTACAACGCGCACTTCTACGCATTTTTGAAATGGCGAATGAGCCCAATGGTTTTGTAAGCAGCAATACCGCCAGTGATACCAACGAGAATTATTTGTGAGCATGGTTTTCAATAAATGGAAAATAGTTCAGTATTTTAACGAAACAAGCAAATGCTCACAACCAAAAATTTTTGCGATGTGACTCGAAAAATTTAGGAGGAGTTTTTGCAGGACGAGCTTTGCCCTTTTATGCTAAGCCTATTTAAAAAGAGAATGAGCAAAAATGGAACAAGCGAAATTGAGTTGATGCCGCGAGAAAAATTATTGCAATACGGGGCGCAATCTTTAACAGATGAAGAGTTGTTAGCAATTTTTCTTCGCACCGGCATAAAGGAATCCCCGTCATGAATTTAGCGGAAAAGTGTGTTGATTGCTTTTTGGTTCGTTGCGTGGTTTGTTAAGTGCTAGTCAAGAAACATTCTGCTCAAAATAAAAAGGATTAGGTTTAGCACAATATGTACAATTACAAGGCGACCAAAAAGAAATGACCAAGCGCTACCTTTCTCAAGAAATGGAAGCCAAAGCGAGTATCACAGATCCATTATTGGCGATTATGTACTTTCAGGCTGAATTGGAAGATTATGAACGAGAAGTGTTTATGGTGTTATTTTTGAGATAACCAACATCGTTTAATTCATACCGAAAAATGTTTTCGGCACTATCAATCAAACTAGTGTTTACGCAAGAAGTGATAAAGTCGCATTAAAACACAATGCTGCTGCAATTGTTGTGCGCATAATCATCCTTCAGGCAGCTATGTGCGTGAGTCAGATGACAATTAACCCAAAAATGGAGCAAGCGTGTGATCTTGTTGATATTCGATTTGTGGATCATATTATTGTTGGAAAAGGTGACTATTTTTCTTTTTACTGAAGAGAAAGTCCAAGCGAAAATGTAATAACACTTGAATTTGGCCTCTAAGATGCGTATAATCGCAAGTCTTTAAATATGACTTTGGTCGGGTGGATACCTGACGAGGTAGTGGGTATGCTGTGTTGAGTCAGCCCCCATAGCCCGAACCATATAACTTACTTAAGTAATTGGAGAATTAAAATGTCAAGAGTTTTGCTAGTAACCGGCAAGCGTCCAGCAGTTGGTAACAACCGCTCACACGCATTAAACGCGACTCGTCGTCGTTTTTACCAAACCTTCACACTCACCGTTTCTGGGTTGAAAGTGAAAAACCGTTTCGTAACTTTGCACGCTTAACTGCAGAAGGTATGGCATTATTGATAAAAAGGCATTGATGCAGTGTTAGCTGAAATCCGTAGCTCGTGGCGAAAAATCTAAGGAGCTAACAAATGGCAGCTAAAGGTGCTCGTGAGAAAATCCGTTTAGTTTCTACAGCAGAAACAGGTCACTTCTACACAACTGACAAAAACAAACGTAATATGCCTGAAAAATGGAAATCAAAAATTTGATCCAGTAGTGCGTAAACACGTTATCTATAAAGAAGCTAAAATCAAATAATTTTAGTCAAATTTTCAAAAAGCAAGCAATGCTTGGGTTTTTATGAGCAATTACAAAGCGGTTTAATTTTGCCAATTTTTGCAAAAATTAAGCTGTAATTTTTATCATAATTTAACATTTTTAACCTTTATTAGCTGGCTACTTTCAAGTATAATCGCCGAAAAATATATTTTTAAAAATCCTAATGGCTTAAAATTTACGTTTTAAGCCATTATTTATAGCATAAATCCTGCCTTTATATTCTCCCTGTGCCTTTTTAATGGTTTGATTAAAATCCCTTCAGAAAATAACCGCACTTTTTATGTTTCATTATTTTTAATTATGAGGGTCTTTTTAGGCAATTTTTATGAAAAATTGCATTTCGTCTTAACTTTTTAACCGCTTGCGTTTCATTAGGGATAGCTTCAGCAAGCATCGGCAGGACATACTTATTTTGGTATCAACTACCAATACTATCGTGATTTTGCTGAGAATAAAGGGAAGTTCACAGTCGGTGCTCAAGATATTGATATCTACAATAAAAAAGGGGAAATGATAGGTACGATGATGAAAGGTGTACCTATGCCTGATTTATCTTCCCTAGCAAAAAGGGTGGATATGCGACGTTGGTCGGTGATCAAACCTCAATCAGTGTTGCGCATAATGTAGGTTATCAAGATGTTGATTTTGGGATGACAGGACATAATCCCGATCAACACAATTTCAAATATAAAGTCGTCAAACGTTATAACTATAAAAATGATAGTACGCACCGTTATATGACCGACTATCAACATCCAAGACTTGCTAAATTTGTCACTGAAGTTGCGTCAATTGAAATGGTTTCTCGTATGAACGGGAGCGTTTATACCGATTTGAAAAAATACCCAATGCGTGTTCGTGTTGGTAGTGGTCACCAATATTGGAAAGATGATAACAATAATACAAACGCAGACTTGGCCTATGGCGGTGCTTGGCTTACAGGTGGTAATACCTTTACGGATGGCGGCACAGGAGATGGCCATCTCTATTTAAAATGGCCAAGTGCAAACCCCTAATGAATATGGTCCATTGCCAATTGCAGGCGCTCAAGGTGATAGTGGCTCTCCTTTCTTTATTTAGTGATAAGGAACAGGAAAAATGGCTATTAAACGGTGTGTTACGTGAAGGGCATCCTTATGCTGCGTGTGGGTAATGGATATCAAATTGCACGCCAAGATTATCTTGAAGAGGTTCTAGAGCAAGATCTTGCTGCCAGATTCTTTTTAAATAACGCAAATTACACATGTAAAACAACTCAAGATGGAAAATGGCACCATTACGCAAAATGGCAGACGTTCCCAAACCATTGGTTTGTATAATAGCGCTTTACCATTTGATTCTCGTGGCGGAAACAATGGTGATGAAGCTCCAACTTATAAAGGGCCGAATCCATGGTCGCCAGCATTACATCATGGTAAAAATATCTACTTAGGGGATATGGGAAAAGGTACACTGACTATCGAAAATACGGTAAATCAGGGAGCTGGTGGCTTATATTTTGAAGGGGATTTTGCCGTTAAACCAAGTGATAACACCGTGACTTGGCAAGGCGCTGGTGTCTCTGTTGGAGAAGAGAGTACTGTTGAATGGCAAGTACATAATCCGGAAGGCGATCGCTTATCCAAAAATTGGGCTGGGAACCTTACTTGTTAATGGTAAAGGAAAAACTTAGGAAGCCTGAGTGTGGGTAATGGTCTTGTTGTATTAGATCAACAAGCAGATGATGCGGGTCAAAAGCAAGCCTTTAAAGAAGTCGGGATCGTTAGCGGAAGAGCAACAGTTAAACTGAATAGCGAAAACCAAGTGGATCCGAACAACATTTATTTTGGTTTCCGTGGTGGGCGTTTAGATCTTAACGGACATTCATTAACCTTCGAGCGTATTCAAAATATCGATGAAGGTGCGATGTTGGTTAACCGTAATGAAACTCAGGCAGCCAATATTACCATTACAGGAAATGCCACTGTTAATAGTGATGCAAAACAATTAACCAATAAAAAATATATCGCATTTAACGGTTGGTTTGGTGAGCAAGATAAAGCCAAAACAAATGGTCGTTTAAATGTGAATTATCAACCAGTTAATGCAGAAAATCATTTGTTGCTTTCTGGGGGGACAAATTTAAACGGCAATATCACGCAAAATGGTGGTACGTTAGTTTTTAGCGGTCGTCCAACGCCCCGTGCTTACAATCATTTAAATCAAAAATCATGCCAAAATGGAAGGTTCAACCCGAGGAGGGTGATCATTGATGATGATTGGATTAACCGCACTTTTACAGCTGAGAATTTCCAAATTCAGAACGGACAAGCGGTCGTTTCTCGCAATGTTTCTGCAATTAATGGTAATTGGCAATTAATCAATAATGCTAAAGCCACTTTTGGTGTGACACCAAATCAAGAGAATTTGGTGTGTATCCGTTCAGATTGGACTGGCTTAACAGAATGTAAATCAGAAAAATCTAACGAAACAGAAAACAATCGACTCATTACAAGAACAAAAAGTCAATGGTAATGTGCATCTAATGAGCTCAGCAAGTGCGGTGGCATCTGGCCAGATTGATTTAATCGGTAACGTGAGTTTAGCACAGAATAGTCAATTTACATTAAGCCATAATGCAACCCAAACCGGTTCGTTAAACCTTGTTAATCAGGCGAATGCCACTGTGAATAATGCACGGTTAATGGGAAATGTAACATTATCAGATTCTGCTCAGTTTAATTTAGCGAATAGTCGTTTTTCACATCAAATTAGCGGGACAGAAAGCACAACGGTTAATTTAGAAAACGCAAATTGGACAATGCCTGCAAGTACTACTTTTAGGTAGTTTGGCACTCAATAATAGTGAAACTGCGCTGAATCCAGATTTTGTTACTCAAGCGAACAATAGCCAATTTAATACGTTAACGATCAGCGGTAATTTAAATGGTAACGGTATTTTTAATTATCGTACTTATCTAAACCAATATTTAGGAGATAAGTTACGTTAATGGCCAGGGCGCAAGGTGATTTTAAATTAAAAAGTGCATAATACAGGTGCAGAACCAACCGCTTTTAGAACACCTGACTCTGATGACACTGAAGCAAATGCCATCTTCTGGGCTTTAATGTTACTCTGCAGATAATTATGTGGATGCGAGGACATGGCGTTATGAATTGGTCAAAGACGGCAATCAATACCGCCTTATAGCCCAATGAAAGAGGCTGAACTACAAAAAGTGGAAGAGGCAAAACGTTCAGCTCGAAGAGCAACGTAAAGCTGAGGAAGCAAAACGTTCAGCCGAAGAGCAACGTAAAGTTGAAGAAGCAAAACGCCTTAGAAGAGCAACGTAAAGCAGAAGAAGCAAAACGCCTTGCTGAAGAGCAACGTAAAGCGGAAGAAGCAAAACGATTAGCCGAAGAACAACGTAAAGCGGAAGAAGCAAAACGATTAGCCGAAGAACAACGCAAAGCGGAAGAAGCCAAACGTCTAGCCGAAGAGCAACGTAAAGCGGAAGAAGCCAAACGTCAGCCGAAGAGCAATGTAAAGCGGAAGAAGCGAAACGCCTTGTTGAAGAGCAACGCAAAGCGGAAGAAGCCAAACGCAGCCGAAGAACAACGTGAAAAGCGGAAGAAGCAAAACGATTAGCGGAAGAGCAGCGCAAAGCCGAAGAAGCAAAACGCCTTGCGGAAGAGCAACGCAAAGCGGAAGAAGCCAAACGCTTAGCCGAAGAACAACGTAAAGCGGAAGAAGCGAAACGCTTAGCCGAAGAGCAGCGCAAAGCCGAAGAAGCGAAACGTCTTGCGGAAGAACAACGTAAAGCGGAAGAAGCCAAACGATTAGCGGAAGAGCAGCGCAAAGCCGAAGAAGCAAAACGCCGGCGGAAGAGCAACGCAAAGCTGAGGGAAGCAAAACGCTTAGCGGAAGAGCAACGTAAAGCGGAAGAAGCAAAAACGCTTAGCCGAAGAACAACGTAAAGCGGAAGAGCCAAACGCTTAGCCGAAGAGCAACGCAAAGCGGAAGAAGCGAAAACGATTAGCCGAAGAACAACGTGAAAAGTGGAAGAAGCCAAACGCTAGCTGAAGAACAACGTAAAGCGGAAGAAGCAAAACGATTAGCGGAAGAGCAGCGCAAAGCCGAAGAAGCAAAAACGATCGGCTCGAAGAACAACGCAAAGCGGAAAGAAGCAAAACGATTAGCCGAAGAACAACGTAAAGTGGAAGAAGCCAAACGCTTAGCCGAAGAGCAACGTAAAGCGGAAGAAGCAAAACGATTAGCGGAAGAGCAGCGCAAAGCCGAAGAAGCGAAACGTCTTGCGGAAGAGCAACGCAAAGCGGAAGAAGCCAAACGCTAGCCGAAGAACAACGTAAAAGCGGGAAGAAGCCAAACGCTTAGCCGAAGAACAACGTAAAGCGGAAGAAGCGAAACGTCTTGAGGAAGAGCAGCGTAAGGCTGAGGAAGCCAAACGCTTAGCGGAAGAGCAACGCCAAGCCGAAGAAGCCAAACGTCTTGCAGAAGAGCAACGTAAAGCGGAAGAAGCGAAACGCCTAGCCGAAGAACAACGTAAAGCGAAGAAGCAAAACGCTGCAGCTGAAGAGCAACGTAAAGCGGAAGAAGCCAAACGATTGGCGGAAGAGCAGCGCAAAAGCCGAAGAAGCGAAACGTCTTGCGGAAGAACAACGTAAAGCGGAAGAAGCCAAACGATTAGCGGAAGAGCAGCGCAAAGCCGAAGAAGCGAAACGTCTTGCGGAAGAACAACGTAAAGCGGAAGAAGCCAAACGCTTAGCGGAAGAGCAGCGCAAAAGCCGAAGAAGCAAAACGTCTTGCTGAAGAGCAACGCAAAGTGGAAGAAGCCAAACGTCTAGCCGAAGAGCAGCGCAAAGCCGAAGAAGCGAAACGCTCTGCAGAAGAGCAACGTAAAGCAGAAGAAGCAAAACGTCTAGCTGAAGAGCAACGCAAAGCGGAAGAAGCGAAACGATTAGCGGAAAGAGCAACGCAAAGCTGGAAGAAGCCAAACGTCTAGCTGAAGAGCAGCGTGAGGCTGAGGAAGCGAAACGCCTTTGCAGAAGAGCAACGCAAAAGTAGAAGAAGCCAAAGCGTTCTAGCAGAAGGGCAACGCAAAAGCTGAAGAAGCCAAACGCAAGCAAAAAGAGCTGTTAGTCGTTATTCAAATAGCGCTCTTTCTGAATTGTCTGCAACGGTAAATAGCATGCTTTCAGTTCAACATGAGCTTGATAGCGTTTTGGTTTCGGATTCAGATCTTTTCGGTATGGACGAATATACGCAAGATAAAACGTTATGATTCAGATGATTTCCGTGCTTATCAACAAAATATGAATTTACGCCAAATTGGTGTTAAGAAAAAAGTTGAGAATGGACGGATTGGGGCTATTTTCTCACATGGTCGTGCTAATAATACCTTTGATGATCAGATCTCCAATCAGATGGATCTCACGATGGTGTCAGCGTTTGCACAATATCAATGGCATGATTGGCAATTGGGTGTTAACGCCGGTTATGGGGTGAGTTCAAGTAAAATTTCAGGTGAACAAAGCCAAAAAATCCATCGTCGTGTGATAAGTTATGGCCTTAATGCGAACTATCAGTTCCGTTTAGGCGAATTAGGTGTACAGCCTTATCTTGGTGTAAATCGTCATTTTATTGAAGGTGAAAATTACCACATGAAGGTGTAAATATCCAGACACCGAAAATAGCATTTAATAGCTATACTACAGGGGTCAAGGTAGATTACACCTTTACACCAGCTCAAGATGTGACAATTAAACCTTATTTCTCAGTAAATTATGTCGATGCGTCAAATGCGCGCGTGCAAACTAAAGTCAATCAGGCGACTTTACAACAACAGTTCGGGCGTTATTGGCAAAAAGAATTAGGGCGTAAGTGGTGAGATCTCGCATTTCCATATGTCGGTATATGCGGCTCAATCTCAAGGTTCGCAATTAAGTAAACAGAGAACAATTGGGTGAAATTAGGTATCGTTGGTAGGTTTTAATTAAACATCCATGATCACAATGAGAGTTTTTCTTTATTTAGCATAGAGATATGTCAGAATAAAGAGGCTCTCATATCTCATATCTTTTGAGAAATCTCTTTTAAATTTAGTTAGATTAACTTTTAGCCAACAACAGAAAAATTCGGTGTGATATAAAAGTCCAAGATTTTCTACCGCACTTTTTCGCCTTTATCCGCCTTATAGTTTCAAGTATAATGCCTGTATTTTTCATCACATTGTTATTAAAAATTATGAGTACAAAATTCAACGTAAAAACATTCCAAGGCATGATTTTAGCCTTGCAAGAATATTGGGCAAATCAAGGCTGTACCGTTGTTCAACCTTTTGATATGGAAGTAGGCGCAGGTACTTCTCACCCAATGACTGCATTACGCGCATTAGGCCCAGAGCCAATGGCATTTGCTTATGTGCAACCTTCACGTCGTCCGACCGATGGTCGTTATGGCGAAAACCCAAACCGTTTACAACATTACTACCAATTCCAAGTGGTGATTAAACCGTCTCCAGATAATATTCAAGAACTCTATTTAGGTTCACTTGAAATGCTCGGTTTTGATCCGACACAAAACGATATCCGTTTCGTGGAAGATAACTGGGAAAAACCCAACTTTAGGCGCGTGGGGTTTAGGCTGGGAAGTATGGTTAAACGGTATGGAAGTCACTCAATTTACCTATTTCCAACAAGTGGGTGGTTTAGAATGTAAACCCGTAACAGGTGAAGTAACTTACGGTTTAGAGCGTTTAGCCATGTACATTCAAGGCGTAGATTCTGTGTATGATTTAGTTTGGTCTGACGGCCCGCTTGGCAAAACCACTTATGGCGATGTGTTCCATCAAAATGAAGTCGAGCAATCGACTTACAACTTTGAATACGCCGATACCGATTTCTTATTCTACTGCTTTGATCAATACGAAAAAGAAGCGAAAAGCTTATTAGAATTAGAGCGTCCATTACCATTACCAGCTTACGAGCGCATTTTAAAAGCGGCACACAGCTTCAACTTGTTAGATGCACGTAAAGCGATTTCGGTTACAGAGCGTCAACGCTATATTTTACGCATTCGTGCATTAACCAAAGGCGTGGCAGAAGCGTACTATGCGAGCCGTGAAGCCCTAGGTTTCCCTGGTTGTAAAAAATAAGGCGAAAAACGACCGCACTTTAAGCATCACCCCAACGATATAAGGAGAAAATGATGAAAGATTTTCAATACCCAGATGATATCTACACGGAAGCAGAAACTGATCCGAATACGCTCGCGAATTTAGGCCCATTGTGTAGATTAGCGGGTGTTTGGGAAGGTAAGCGTGGTGTGGATATCAACCCGAAAGCAGAAGGGCCAGAAAAAGATCCTTATATCGAACGTTACGAAGCCCATCCAACTGATGGTCAAACCAATGGTCCTCAACTCTATTATGGATTGCGTTATCACGCCCATATTGTACAACCAGGCGAAGTGGAAACCTTCCACGACCAAGTGGGTTATTGGTTATGGGAGCCTGAAACAGGTAATATTTTATTAACAGGCAGCATTCCACGTGGCCAAACGTTTATTGCGGTCGGTAATGCACCGGCGGATGCGAAAGAGTTTACGGTAAAAGCGGTACGCGGTTCATTAACAAACGGCATCATTTCGAATCCGTTTTTAGAACGTTCATTTACCACAGAAAGTTTTGAGATGACGGTGAAATTCCATGATGATGGCACTTGGTCATACGATCAAATCACAACCATGATTATCCCGAATTATGATGCACCATTTGAACATCGCGATCGTAACCGCTTAACTAAAATTGGTGAACCGAAATTGAATCCAACTGCGGCAGCAGAACAAGAAGGTGAATAATGAAACCCATTCTTTATTACGCGGCAGATTGCCCTGATACTGCGCCATTTGTGGCAGAGTTAAAACGCTTAGGCGTGGATTATGAGGCGGTGGAAGTATTATCTTCCATTCCAAATTTGAAACAATGGTTGCGTTTGCGTGATCGTCACGCCGCATTTGATGATGCAAAAGCACAAGGCTATGCGGGCTTTCCAGCGTTATTGTTAGATGATGATCGTGTTATTTTAGATGAATCCAAATTAAAAGAGATTTTTTTAAAGTAATGAAGAAAGTCAGTTTTTGCAATTTTTATTTAGAATTGGTGATGACTATTTAATGTTTTTGCGAAATTTAACACCCGCTGTGTTGTTTTTATCACTCGCATTATTTATGTATTCTGAGCTGAATTGGACACATTGGGCGTGGAGTAGTGTGCTCGTACTGTTTTTAAGTTTGGCTTCAGGGTTTATTGCACTCAGTGTCATGGCAATAAATACCGTCGCTTTTTGTACGCAAGATGCTGAAAACCTTAAGAACACTAAGCGGAGAGAGCGAACTTGATGAAAATATTGGTACGCTCGCATTATTTAGAATGCTCTGGCTCGAAAGCAACAGTAAACAGCTAATCTTTTTTGCGGTAGTCAATATTGTGGCGGTATTTATGGTGTTAGTTTATGGCGCCAAATATGCCTTGAATTTTTATAGCTCAATTTCAGCATTAAATGATTAGGTCTTAAAGGCATAATAGAAAGTTAGGTTAAGTCTCGAATATGAAAAAAACAGCCCTAAAACTCACCGCACTTTTACTTGGTTTGACGCTTGCAAGTAGTGTATTTGCGACAGAGAATCGCAAAAGTACACAGAATGCAGATTATGAGCTTGAGAAAGTCTTAATTTTCAGCCGTCATGGATTACGCTCCCCAGTGGAAAAAGACCCACAAGAGATGGCAAAATATTCCCCGTATTCGTGGGCAAAATGGGATGTGCCATCAGGTTATCTCACGGCAAAAGGGACGGTATTAGAAACCTATTTCGGTCAATATTTAGGGCAATGGCTTGCGGATAAAGGATTATTAACGACAGAACGTTGTGAATCAGGTGAAGGTATTTTCGCTTATGCGAATGCAGTACAACGCACAGTTGCAACGGGGCAAGCGATTGTGGCAGGTGCTTTTGCCGGATGTAATGTGCAATTACAACATCGTGGTGAAATTGGTTCAGAAAAAGATCCAATTTTTACTACAAAAGTCCACAACCCAAGTAAAAGCCTTGATCGAATCAGCAAAAAAATAACGTTGATTTAACCTCTTTACAGCAAAAAAATTAGCGCCAAATTATGCACTGTTAAGTGAAATCATTGATTACAAAAATTCACCAAACTGTTTGCAAAAAGGCGAGTGTGATTTAGGTGGGAAAGTCGGTGAATACAGTATTAAAGACGGCAAGTCGGTCAAAATTACGGGCTCTATCAGCACAGGAAAGAAAATTGTCAGTGCATTATTGCTCGCGCATTATGTGGGCAAGCCTGATTCAGAAATCGCAAACGGTCGCGTGGATAGCCAAGAAAAAAATGGCGTGCAATTAACGAAATTAAAAACGAATATTACCGCACGTTATTTAAAAATAACGAAGCATTGGCACAAAATGCTTCATATCCATTGTTAGCATTTATTCAGCAACAGTTAAATAGTCAAAACAAAATTAGCTTATTAGTTGGACACGATTCGAATATCGTTGCTTTGCTTGCAGCATTAGGGTGTTGAGCCTTATGAATTGAATGATTCATTGGAAAAATATCCCAATTGGCGGAAAAACTGATGTTTGAAGTGTGGAAACATAAACCAAGTGGCAAATTGAAATTTAAGTTGGATTATGTTTATCAAACCACCGACCAGCTGATTAATATCACGCCATTAAGTCTAGCAATACCACCAAACCAAACAGCATTAACACTCAAAGGCTGTGAAAAAGATGAACATGGTTTTTGTGATTATGAGCGTTTTCAACAGCTGTTGAGGGAGAGTATTGAAAACGGTAAGAAGTAGCTTTCATGCAACCCTATGAAAAATACTTAAAAGAGAATTCGCAGAAATTGCGAGTGGATCAAACGGATGCGGAAAAGAAAATTATGGCAACGTATCAATCGAGATCAATTATTAGGATTTCGATTTAATCGACAAAAGCCACTTTTTAAGTTATATCGTTGATTTTTATTGTGCGAAAGCAAAGCTAATTATTGAATTAGACGGTAGTCAGCACTATGAACCTGATTATCAGGAAAAAGACGCATTGCGAGATGCAGAATTAAATTCACTTGGTTTTACGGTGATGCGATTTAGCAATGATGAAGTTATGCGTGAAATTGAAGCGGTAGTAGAGCAGATTTATTTGTTTTTAGAGAATGTAAGGGCTGATTGAGTATGAGCGTTAAGTCGCTCTGCCAAATCTCCCCTACCCCTCTTTGCTAAAGAGGGGAATTCTTGAGTAAATTGATAGTAACTCGCTCATTTACATTTTAATTTCAATAGAGATTAAATTATCTGCTTTCAAAAACGTTAAAGTAGAACATAAATATTTAATTCTCAAAGATCCAATCCCTCTTTAGCAAAGAGGGTAGGGAGATTTGGCAGAAGTGAAAAACAGAGAAATATAAAAGATGATTAAGAAACCATATTCAATAATTTTTATTTGCGTATTGTTAATAATAGGTTGTACGAATAGTAATTCCGTTGTTCAAAAACAAATAACACATATACGTTTTTGATAATTCTATTCATGTTCAGATAAATGAAAAAAACTGTATCATTTAAAGAGCAAAGATAAGAAAACAATACAACAATTTAAAGAATTTTATGATAGTTACCATTATAAAGTATCTAAACAAGCTTTTAAACCTGCAAATACTAACGCAAAGTTCTAATGAGCTTTATATACTCACTTTTTATTGATAAAAATCTATTAAGTGATGATGACTTAATCAAATTAAAAAGTATATCAAGCTGAAGCTTATGAAAAACAATATAAAAAGTAACATTCTTGGCTGATGCTGAGACTTTTTATGGTTTAAATAATTTAACTGATGAATATAAATTAGATACCCACTACCAATAGTAGTAACTGACAAAAAGACCTTTTTGAAACTGGTAACGGTCAATTGTTATTTATTTTAACAATGCCAGTTTGGGTACCATTTGCATTAGTATTTGGTTTAAAGCCTTAATATTTATAATGATATAAATTATGTTTTACATAGAGACTCCAAAATGACAACCCAAAACTTCCTAGTAGAAATCGGCACGGAAGAGCTGCCACCAAAAAGCTCTCAAAAACATTAGCGACCTCTTTTGCGGATAACGTTGAAGCGGAGTTAAACCAAGCGGGCTTTATCATTCGACAAGATCGAATGGTTTGCGGCACCGCGTCGTTTGGCGGTGAAAGTGTTGAACTTAGCCACACAGCAACCAAGCAAAGAAATCGAAAAACGCGGGACCTGCAGTGTCTGCAGCCTTTGATGCGGAAGGTAAACCAACAAAAGCAGCTGAAGGCTGGGCGCGCGGTTGTGGTATTACCGTTGAGCAAGCAGAACGCATTTCAACTGATAAAGGTGAATGGTTGGTTCATCGTGCAAAAATTGAGGGGTCAGCCAACCAAAAACTTACTTAACGACATTGTGGCAAATGCGTTGGCGAAATTGCCAATTCCAAAAACCAATGCGTTGGGCTGACAAAACCGTGCAGTTTATCCGTCCGGTTCACACCGTAACTATGTTGTTAGGGTGATGAGTTAATTGAAGGTGAAATTTTAGGTGTAGCAAGCGCACGCACCATCCGCGGTCACCGTTTCTTAGGGTGAAAAAGAATTTGAAATTCAACATGCCGACCAATATCCGCAATTATTGCGTGAAAAAAAGGATCTGTGGTAGCCGATTTCAACGAGCGTAAAGCAGAAATCCTTGCAAAATCTCAAGCCAAAAGCGACTGCACTTGGCGGCGTGGCTGATATTGAAGAAAGCTTGCTTGAAGAAGTAACTTCGTTGGTGGAATATCCAAATGTTTTAGCGGCAAAAATTTGAAGAACGTTTCTTAGCCGTGCCTGCGGAAGCCTTGGTTTACACTATGAAAGGCGACCAAAAATATTTCCCAATTTATGACAAAGACGGCAAATTATTACCGCACTTTATTTTCGTATCGAACATCAACCCAGAAGATCCAACCGCGATTATCGAGGGGAATGAAAAAGTGGTTCGTCCACGTTTAACCGATGCGGAATTCTTCTTCAAAACCGACTTAAAAACAAAAAAACTGGTTGATCGTTTACCACGTTTAGAAACCGTGTTGTTCCAACAACAACTCGGTACATTGAAAAGACAAAACTGATCGTATCGAACAACTTGCAGGTGAAATTGCAAAACAAATCGGTGCAGACGAAGCGAAAGCAAAACGTGCGGGATTGCTGTCAAAATGTGACTTAATGACCAACATGGTATTCGAATTCACCGATACACAGGGCGTAATGGGTATGCACTATGCTCGTCATGATGGTGAAGATGAAGAAGTTGCGGTGGCGTTAAACGAACAGTATATGCCACGCTTTGCGGGTGACGAATTACCAAAATCACTTGTTGCAAGTGCGGTCGCTTTAGCGGATAAATTTGACACCTTAACGGGTATCTTCGGTATCGGCCAAGCACCAAAAGGCAGCGCAGACCCATTTGCATTACGTCGTGCAGCGTTAGGGTGCGTTACGTATTATCGTAGAGAAAAACTTGCCGCTGGATTTAGAAGATTTAGTGAAAAAATCAGCCGCACTTTTCGGTGATAAACTCACGAATCAAAATGTGGTTGCTGATGTGGTGGACTTCATGCTTGGTCGTTTCCGTGCGTGGTATCAAGATGAAGGTATCGCAGTGGATGTGATTCAAGCGGTATTGGCACGTCGTCCAACTCGCCCTGCTGATTTTGATGCGCGCGTGCGTGCGGTTTCACACTTCCGTACTTTAGATTCAGCAGAAGCGTTAGCGGCAGCAAACAAACGTGTAAGCAATATCTTAGCCAAAGCGGATGCTGCAATTGGCAAGATTAATTTGACCGCTTGCGTGATCCTGCAGAAAAAAGCCCTTGCTGAAGCGGTGCTTGCATTACGCACTGAAGTACAACCGCTTATCGCACTGAGGTGATTACACGGCAGTATTAGATAAATTAGCGAACTTACGCGCACCAGTAGACAGCTTCTTTGATAACGTGATGGTAAATGCTGAAGATCCAGCATTACGTCAAAACCGCTTAGCGATTTTAAATACGTTACAAAACTTGTTCTTACAAGTGGCGGATATCTCGCTATTGCAATAATCTCAAATAGCCCCTTTATGGGGCTTTTTATTATCAAGTGAATAGAATCTATGAAAGGATTTGTGATTTATCTGCCAAGTCAGAAAACTGAACTTGCTCATTTCTTGGCCCAAGCAGATGGCTGTGATTACACGGCTGTTGTATCTGTTTCATCTGAGTTAGTTTCTCAGCTTGGTGGTGAAACGGTATTTAATTTGTCAAAAGCTAAAGCGATTTTACATCGAGAAATTACGGTAGATGAAATCGCTAATACGCTTTCACATATTGAATGTTGGCGGAAAATAGCGGCAGATGAAACGATTGCTGATAATGAATTTGCGATTGTTGCGGAAGCAGATTTACAGCTATCGCCAAATTACTTTAGTGCATTGCAAGAATATGTGAATGGTTATCTAGCAGGCTCTCAATATCAGCTTGCATTACTAGAATGTTCACGTCAGCATGAGTTTTGGGATGATAAAATTTATCAGGGAGAAGGGCGACAATTCGGCACTTTTCCAACGGATAGAACATTACAATCTTGCACATTGTCAGATGTATTTGATTCGTAAAGGCTTTCATCAGGACATGCTGAATAAATTGACGAGCGAGAAACCCTTATTGGTTGGCTCATCGATTAGGTGATTTTTTTGTGATATAGATAATCTTATCCAAACGTTACCTCTAATTGCTCAGGCAAATCATAAAGTTTTACCTCGTCAAATAAAGGTGAAATCTGTAGATGAAACCTTGGATTTTATGTTGCAAAACCCTTGCTCAGTGATTCGTTTTGGTGATGGTGAATTTATCCTGATTAAAGGGAATTGGATTGTTTACCAAGATTATGATCCAAAATTAGCGGCAGAATTAGAAAATATTTTACGCATGGAAAGCAATGAAAATCGCTTGATTTGTTTGCCTCCGATGTTTGATTCACTTTCTCCTTACATAGATTCGACACAAAGCTATTGGCGAACTCATTTAAACAATCATTCTCTTTATTATGAGAACGTATGTACTGCGAGTGAGTATGGGAATACTTTCCTCTCTCGTCCTTAAAGATTTATTGATTGTTGAAGGAGAGACTTCGCGTTCAGGAGTGGGAAATGATTTATTTGATAATGCTCATTCTATTAAGCGAATTATTTGCCCTGCCAGAGATGCATATGCTTACATTGAACAAATTCAGCAAAGCAATCATTCAGCATGCAGAAAATCGTCTCATATTGTTATGCTTGGACCAACGGCAAAAGTGTTAGCCTATAATTTATCCGAATTAGGTTATCTAGCCATTGATATTGGTCATATTGATTCGGAATATGAATGGTTTAAAATGGGCGCGACAGAAAAAGTCAGATTTACCCATAAACATACCGCTGATTTTTAATGAAGAGGAATTAAGCTAGAGAATGATGCCATTTATGAGCAGCAAATAATCTGTCGGATTTAAAAGAAACATCACAATAATTTTTATATAAAAGGAAAACACAATGTCAAAAACTGAAAACTTTATTTAGCAATCATTGGAATGTTCGAGTAAAGCGATCCCGGTGAAGAGGGCAATGTAAACCATTTTTGAAAACAGTTTATTTAACGCTTGAGGTAAAAATTTTGAAAAATGGTCAAGCAACTTACGAATTTGTGCGTAAGGTTGAAGACGATATTAAGGTTCAGCAACAGTTTACTGTGTTAGATGAATTGTTTGAGTTTTTGAGGGCAGTATTTAAGTCCTGTGGCGTTAGGTCATGTTGGCGTGAAAAATTGGGCAGTTAAATCTTGCTTAACGTTTCACGTTACGCACGCAAGCGGTCGTTTTTACAGAAAAATTTTGCAATGCGTGCGTAACTTTTTCAAGTTATATGCCATTATCATAAATCAGTAAATCCTAAACAAAATCTTACCGCTTGTATGCAAAATTCTAATCCGCTTTTCCTTAAACCCAACCTTATTGGGATTTCCTTCGTATCGAAAAACAAGCCAGCCCTCATACTTTAAGTAATTATCAACGCCAACTGATGGCATCTTGCGAACTTTTTCTTCAAGCTGGCGTAAAAGATTGGGTTGATGTGGATAGCAGCGCTGTACGCTGGATGATTAGCCAAAGCCACAAGCAAGGGGTTAAGTGCTAAAAGCATTGGATTACGCCTTGTTGCACTTCGTCCAATGGTTGCAGTTTCTCGTTGGGGCAAGGTGTTGAAAGTGAATCCTGCTGTTGGCATCAAAAGCACCAAAAGTAGGGAAACATTTACCGAAAAATATAGATGCTGAACAGCTTGGCGAATTATTAAATATTGAAGAAACAGGGCCGTTGGCTGTGCGCGATCTGGCTATGATGGAATTAATGTATAGCTCAGGATTGCGTTTGTCTGAATTGCAAGGGCTTGATTTAGGTGATATGGATTTAGAGGGCGCAGAGGTTCGTTTATTTGGGAAAGGGAGTAAAGAGCGTATTGTGCCAATTGGGCGAAAAGCTATCACTGCATTGCAAAATTGGCTAGCAGTGCGAGCTAGCTTTGCTCCGAAAGATACTGCGTATTTCTGAATCGGCGTGGAGGGCGACTTTCTCACCGTTCTATTCAGTTAATTATGGGAAAAATGGGGGAAAAAGCAAGGGCTAGCAACGCATCTAAATCCACATAAATTACGCCACTCTTTTGCAACACATATGCTAGAAGGGAGCGGTGATTTGCGTGCAGTGCAAGAATTGTTGGGGCATAGCTCATTATCAACCACACAAATCTATACCCATCTAGATTTCCAACATCTGGCAACGGTTTACGATCAAGCGCATCCACGGGCAAGACGAAAAAAAGAATAATTGATGACTCAAAAGCCTATTTTTAGGATTTTATTAGCACTACTCGCCACGATGATGTGGGGAAGTTTACCCATTGCAGTAAAACAAGTCATGAAAGTAATGGATGCCCAGACATTGGTTTGGGCTCGGTTTGTTGTTGCGAGTGTAGGATTGTTATTAGTACTTGGATTTGCAAAAACTGCCAAAATTGACCGCTTGCAATGCCAAGACTTTGGGGTTAATTGCCTTAGGTACATTGGGGCTTTCAGGTAATTTCTTTTAATTGCGGAAAGCTTGCATTCTATTTCTCCTACTACAACACAGGTGTTATGGCAGTTCTCACCTTTACGATGATTTTTTAGGCGTGTTGTTGTTTAAAGAACAATTTGGTTTTTCAAAAAAATAGGCTCATTATTGCTATTGTTAGGATTAGTTGCCTTTTTTAATGATAAGTTTGACGAGCTGTTGCAATTAGGCGCTTATGCTATTGGGATCTTTGTTAGTTTATTAGGAAGCCTTATTTGGGTTTGTTATGGTATTGCCCAAAAATTGTTGCTAAAAGCAATTTAGTTCGCAACAAATCTTGTTGATTATTTATACTTGTTGTGCCGTGTCGTTTTCCTTTGTAGCAACGCCAACACAAATTCCACAAATTGAAGGAGCCTTCTTTTTGGGGATGTTTTATTTATTGCTGTTTAAATACCTTAATTGCCTATGGTTCTTGTGGTGAGGCTTTGAATTTATGGGATACTTCAAAAGTAAGCCTAGTAACAACTTTGATTCCGATTTTCACAATGATTTTTTTCTTTGCTTGGACATTTCTTTTTCCTGAAATTTTTGAGCCATTAGAAATGAACCTGATTAGTTATTTGGGATCGATAGTTGTTGTAATAGGGGCTATGTTAGCTGCTGTAGGGGATAAATTTTTCACCGCTATTCTTGACGTTAATCACGGGTTTATCCACAGATGATGGGGATAATTTTTCTTCCTAATGTGAATAAGCGGTCATTTTTGTATAGAGATCTGCAAATTTATCCATAAGAAGAGGATTTTTCCGTCAACAAGTTGCGTTTATCCAGTAGTTAAGATCCAAAATTTGGATCTTTTTCGTTTTTAATGTAAGCAAGATATAACAACATTGCACGGGGTTATCCTGAATCTTTTCACATCTTTCCTTTGATTTATCCACAGATTTATTCACACAGGGGATTTTTCTTGTATAAAAGCCGGATTTAGTGAAACAATCAGGACATTTTTCAGTATTGATAGAATTAAGGTGGTCGAGTGATCGATTTCGATGGCTACCGCCCAAATGTTGGTATCGTCATTTGTAATAAACATGGACAAGTTCTGTGGGCAAAACGGTTTGGACAGAATTCGTGGCAGTTTCCGCAAGGAGGCATCAACGAAGGTGAAAACATTGAAACAGCAATGTACCGTGAGCTCTATGGAAGAAGTCGGTTTAACGAAAAAGATGTACGACTTATCTGGGCGTCAAAATATTGGTTGAAATATAAACTCCCGAAACGTTTGGTGCGTAATGAGGGAAACTGTAATCAGCCGGTGTGTATTGGACAAAAGCAGCGTTGGTTCTTACTGCAGTTAACAGCAGATGAATCGACTATCAACCTCAAAGCAACCAAGAATCCAGAATTTGATGGTTGGCGTTGGGTAAGTTTTTGGTATCCCGTTAGACAAGTGGTTTCTTTTAAACGCGATGTTTACCGCAAGGTAATGAAAGAATTTGCTTTCGTATTATTTTAATGAAAAATCGTAAAAACAGATTTAGAACGAAGCCGAAAACCTGAAAGAAAAAGAGGTTGTACAGGTTGAGCGTTATGAGCCGAAGTCAGAAGGTTATAAAAAAGACGTACGTAGACCTTATCGCGCATGGCAATCAAATAAAGGGCGAGCATCATGATTGAATTTTTTGCACTTTGCTTATTATTGGGGACTGTAGTCGGCTTTTTAGCCGGCTTATTTGTATCGGCGGTGGGTTAATCATTGTTCCAAGTTTGGTTTACCTCTTACCGATGATTGGGATTCCGCATGAATATTTAATGTCCACCGCATTAGGTACCTCTTTTGCAACAATTGTGGTGACAGCCTTTTCTTCAGCTCAGCGCCATCATAAATTAGGTAATGTAGATCTTTCAGTCAGTAAGATCTTTATTCCTACCATTATGGCATCTGTTTTCCTAGCAGGCTTGCTGATCAGCAATTTAGATACCCAGTTAATGACGCGTTTATTTGCACTGATGGTATTTTACCTCGCAGGCAGAATGATCTTCTCTTTGAAAAAAAGCCCGGAAAATAAGCCATTAAATACCAAAGTACTAGTGAGTGCTGGTGCCATTATTGGCGCGCTATCTAGTGTGGCTGGTATTGGCGGTGGTGCTTTTATCGTTCCGTTTCTTAATAGCCGCGGGCTTGAAATGAAAAAAGCAATCGGCACTTCTTCTTTCTGTGGTGCTTTTTAGGGCTATCAGGCATGTTTAGCTTTATGGTTGGCGGTTGGGGCGTAAATGGTATGCCAGATTATTCATTAGGTTATATTTATTTACCAGCACTTGTGGGGATTACGTTAACTTCTTATTTCACTTCAAAATTAGGCGCAAATGCGGCAAATGTGCCCAGTACCAATGCTTAAAAAAAGCGTTTGCTGTGATGTTGGTTCTGATTGCCATCAATATGTTTTTTTAAAAATAGGAAAATTATGCACGAACAATTTATTCAATTCCCGCAAATTAGTCCGATTATTTTCAGTTTAGGGCCGATTTCATTGCGCTGCATGGTGTGATGTATCTTATCGGCTTTGGTTTTGCTTATTGGTTGGGAATGCGCCGTGCGAAAAGCTTCAAACGGTGTTTGGAGTACAGAACAAGTTGATCACCTTATCTACACCTGTTTCTGGGGCGTTGTGCTCGGTGGTCGCATTGGTGATGTCTTTTTATAATTTTCCCCGCTTTTTAGAAGACCCACTTTATCTATTTAGAATTTGGGAAGGCGGAATGTCGTTTCATGGTGGTCTAATTGGCGTTATTTTTAGCCATGATTTGGTGCTCAGTTCGGCAAAAAACGGAGTTTCTGGCAAACCGCAGATTTTATTGCGCCGTTAGTGCCATTTGGATTAGGGATGGGGCGCATTGGGAATTTCATTAATGATGAATTGTGGGGGCGCGTGACTGATGTGCCTTGGGCATTTGTTTCCCCAGGCGGTAACTTCCAACCACGTCATCCTTCACAGCTTTTATGAGTTTTTCCCTAGAAGGCGTTGTACTGTTTATTATTTTAAACGTCTTTATTCGCAAACCTCGCCCAATGGGTTCTGTAGCAGGATTATTTCTCATTGGTTATGGTGTGTTCCGCTCTTAGTAGAATATGTCCGTGAGATGGATTTTTCTGTTAACCAAGTTGGCGATTTAATTACCCGTGGGCAGTGGCTTTCTATGCCGATGATTTTCGGTGGAATATTGATTATGCTCTGGGCATATAAAACTAAAAAACAATAGCAACAAGCGGTCGGATTCAGGCAACAATTTGCAAAATGCCTTTAAAATCAGACCGCTTATTTTTTTGATAGAAGGAGAGAGAAAATGAGTCGATATAAAGTCATCGGATTTGATTTAGATGGGACTTTGTAAACACTTTACCAGATTTAACATTAGTCGCTAATAGTATGTTTAGTGAGCATGGGTTACCAACCACGACCCAAGAAACCGTGCTTAGTTGGATTGGAAAAGGCGCAGATATTTTCTTCCAAAATGCGGTCGCTTCGACCGGTAAAGTATTTGATGCTGTGCAACTGAGCCAAATGCGTGCGAGTTTTGATAAGTATTATGCCACTTATGTTTGTGAGAAAAGTGAGCTCTACCCGAATGTGAAAAGCACGTTAGTTGCACTTAAAGAGAAAGGTTATACTTTAGTGGTGATTACCAATAAGCCTACACATTTAGTTGAGCCGGTATTAACTGCGTTTGGTATTTTTGAGTTATTTAGTGCAACGTTAGGTGGGCAATCTCTCCCCAAAATCAAACCGCACCCAGATCCAATGTTCTTCATTTGTAAGCAATTTAATATTACGCCGCATGAAATGTTGTTTGTTGGCGATTCAGAGAATGATGTGATTGCTTCGAAAGCGGCAGGCTGTGATGTGGTTGGACTGACTTATGGTTATAACTACAATGTACCGATTGCGAAAGCTGAGCCAACTTTTGTGGCGGATGATTTTTGCTGACGTATTAAAAATAGTGGAAAAGTGATATGCTTAATTAAACATAGCACTTTAATCACAATAATTAAACTTATTAAATAAGGATAAACCATGAAAAACGCTTTTAACCCTATTCGTTTCAACAGCATTTTTAACTGCTTGTGATCAAAATGTTCAAACAAAAAGTACACAATCGGCAGCGCCTGCAGCACAAACGGCACCAGCTCAACAAGCAGCACCTGTAATTGATTATAAGCAAGTGGCTCAAGAAAAAGCAGAAAAAGCAAAAGCAGCAGCCGAGGTTGCTAAGGCTAAAGCAGCACAAGCTAAGGAAAATCTGAAGCTAATGACGCAAAAATATGACGAAGCTAAAGCAATTTTTAGCTCAAGGTGGTGAGCAAGCTCAGCAGTTAGCAGATCAGAAAACTGCGTGAAGGGAATGTGTTCCAACAACAAGTCATCAAACTTTCTCAAGAAGCACAAGAAGCGGCAAAACAGGCTGATGGATTTGCAAAAGAGGCCGATGCGGCTTCTCAGCAATCTCATGCAAAAGCAAAATAAGTAAACTATACATACAAGCGGTCGAATTCTTACTAGATTTTGCAAAAAATCTATGGAATCCGACGCTTGCGCTTTCTCATGCCTTAATAACGGCTAAGATAGCCACCATTCCTTTCTAATTAATCAAAAAGAGATAATTATGAGCAAAACCTATTGTATTTAGTGGCGTGCAGCCTTCTGGTGAATTAACGATTGGTAACTATTTAGGTGCATTACGTAACTGGGTGAAAAATGCAAGACGATTATGATCTGCCTATTTTGCATTGTTGATCTTCATGCCATTACCGTTCGCCAAGACCCACAGGCCCTACATAAAGCAAGTTTAGATGTTTTTAGCCCTCTATTTAGCTTGTGGTATTGATCCTGAAAAAGCACAATTTTCATTCAATCTCACGTGCCAGAACACACGCAATTAGCATGGATTTTAAACTGCTACACCTATTTCGGTGAAATGAGCCGCATGACGCAATTTAAAGATAAGTCTGCTCGTTATGAAGAGAATGTGAATGTTGGGTTATTTACTTATCCTGTGCTTATGGCGGCAGATATTCTGCTTTTTATCAAGCAAATCAGCGCCAGTTGGGGATGACCAAAAACAACACTTGAAATTACCCGTGATATTGCTAACCGTTTTAATGCGCTTTATGGCAAAAAAGATGCGGAAGGCAATGTGGTGAGATCCTGTTTTTGCTATTCCGGAAGTGTTTTATTGCAAAAGCTGGTGCACGTGTGATGTCGTTGCTTGAGCCAACTATGTCTAAATCGGATGACAACCGTAATAATGTGATTACCTTGTTAGAAGATCCAAAATCAGTCGTGATCAAACGTGCGATGACCGATGGCGATGAACCACCTGTAGTGAAATATGATCCACAAAAACAAAGCGGGCGTGTCTAACTTATTAGATATTCTTTTCTGCGGTAAGTGGTAAAACCATTGCAGAATTAGAAGCTGGATTTGAAGGAAAAATGTATGGTCACTTAAAACAGAAGTGGCAGAACAAGTTTCTGGTTTACTCAGTGAATTACAAGCGCGTTATCATCACTATCGCCAAGATGAAGCATTATTAGAAAAAAATCTTCCGAGAAGGTGCAGAAAAAGCGCGTGCACGAGCGACCATTGATGAAGTTTTACCGTTTAGTTGGCTTCGTACAATAATTTCTATTATAGATTTTTAATAAAATAAAAACCTCTCAGGAGATATGCTGAGAGGTTTAGATTATTTAGGAGTTCTGAAATACTGGATTTCATTTTAGCAATTTGTTCGCGATAAATATCTTGGTTTTCTACTTCATCAATTAACTGATTGACGGCTTCTGATAGGTAATGCCTTGCGATTTGGCATATTTTGAAAAGGCTTAACCAGCTAGCATATTCTAAATCGATCGATTTTTACGCGTACTGAGTTTTTCGGCATTAAAGAAACGTTTACGTCGTGCGCGAATAGATTGTCGCATTTTTACGCTGCTCGGCGGTCATTTCTGCTTTAATCCATTGCTCAATTTCTGCAGGAGAGTTTTTGTAGGGTCGTCAGTAATTGCACTTTTAGCTCAACCAAACTTTGCTCTTCATGCTTAGTAATGTTTTCGCCTTCACGGTACTTTTTAAGAGATATTTCCATTTTCCAATTGGCTTCTTGGCTCTCTAATTTCTGATATCGCATTTTTCCCCTTTAAACCCCAACAGTATAGCGGAATTCGGTATAATAAACCAAATTTCTATAACGAGGTATTTTTGTGAGATTAAGCCCATTAGCTTGGCAATCGCTAACCCCCAACATACTTTTTCGGACACTGCACAAGCGGTGAATTTTTGATTTTCAAACCGAAGCCAAACAAGCACTCAATCAATTTAAACGCCGTGCTTGTGGTAGCTTATTGGTAATGAAAACGGAAATATTTCCAGAATATATTCAAGCTATTGAAGATGATTTAATGCAAGGTGCAACGCAACCTGTTTGTACCTGAATACACTTTGATAGCCAAATGCTTTTTGGTTATCAGGTTTTAGAGAAAGAAAATCGTATTCAAACCGTTGATGGGCTACTAGCAAAAACAGAACCTCAAACAATAGTTTTTGAGTATTAAAAGCCTTATTATCAGACATTGCGCAGTGGGATAAATTAAAACAAGCGCTATTATTGGGCGAATACACACGTTAGCGTTAACTCCGATTCCACAGAAAAATTTTTACCGATTAAAACCGCATTTAAACTGTTATTAGTGGGTAATCGGGAAGAAATCGCCGCATTATTTCAATATGACGATTCGCTTTTATCACTTTGGTGAATATAGCGAAATTCATAATTATTTAACGGTGGACGCCAATAATATCCAGCAATGGGGCGATTATGTCCAAAACATTGGCAAAACACTATACTGAACAATCTTTGACGACTTCAGCATTAAGTGAGTTTTTTGCTCAGTATGCACGAGAAAGTGAAAGCCAAGATTTAGTGACGATTTCACCGACGAAAATTAAAAAAGATGTCACCTCGCTTGCAAATTATTTTGAAAAATTTGACCGCTTGTCCGTCAATTTCGGCATATTTCCATGACCAGAAAAACAAGCCGCACAGCTCAACCAGTTTGCATTAAACGATATGTTAACGGATCAACTGCATATTGAAACGGAAGGGGAAAAGATTGGACAAATCAATGGGCTTTCAGTGATTGAGTTTGATGGCGTTCCCACCGCTTTTGGCGAGCCTTTACGAATCAGCTGTCAGGTGCGTTTTGGTGATGGCGAAATTACCGATATTGAGCGAAAAGTAGAATTAGGCGGGCATTTACACGCAAAAAGGGTATTCTTCTTGCTGAATCTTGCTTGATGAATTTATTGAATTGCCTACCCAATTGCCATTCTCTGCCTCTCTCGCTTTTTGAGCAATCTTATGGTGAAGTTGATGGCGATAGCTCTGCATTAGCTATTTTTGTGTTTTAGTCAGCGCATTAGCAAAAATTACCATTACCACAATCTATTGCGCTGACTGGTGCGATTGATCAATTCGGTCGAGTACAAAGTGTGGGCGGCGTAAATCAGAAAATCGAAGGGTTTTTCCAGCTTTGTCAGGCTCGCTGGATTGACTGGAGCACAGGGCGTACTCATACCGAAAAGCTGTTTTTCGCATTTAAGCTTAAAATCTGAGCTAATTGAAGCAGTGAAAAGCTAAACAATTTCATCTTTGGGCTGTGGAGGATGTATTTGAGGCTTGCGAATTGCTATTTGGTTTACCGTTCTTTGAAGCAGAATCAGATGAAGAACAAGATACACTAGCAAAAAGAATTCAGCAAGAATTGGCTGCACATCCAGATGAAGAGCATGCATCTATTTGGTCGCGTTTATTTGGGATGTTTTTCAAACGTAACTCATCCGATTAGTTAGAATAATTTCAGCTAACAGTTGTTCACTAATTTAAAAGCCTGTACTATGCCAGTTAATTCTGAGCACTGTGATAACAGGCTTTTTTTCTTTAAATAGGATTCTAAAAAATGAACAGTTGTACACCAAACATCAAATCTAGCTATACTTACGAAGACTTATTAGCCTCTGGTCGAGGAGAGTTATTCGGTAAAGAAGGCCCGCAATTACCTGCGCCAACCATGCTTATGATGGATAGAATTAACCTCATGACTGAAAACGGTGGTTTATTTGATAAAGGTTACATTGAAGCAGAATTAGATATCCATCCAGATCTTCCATTCTTTGCTTGCCACTTTATTGGTGATCCCTGTCATGCCAGGCTGTTTAGGCTTGATGCAATGTGGCAATTAGTCGGTTTCTTCCTTGGCTGGATTGGTGGTAAGGTAAAGGTCGTGCGTTAGGTGTTGGCGAAGTGAAATTTACAGGTCAAATTCTACCAACAGCGAAAAAGTGGTTTATCGCATTCATATGAAACGTGTGATCAATCGCAAAATTAGTGATGGGTTTAGCTGATGGTGAAGTAGAAGTAGATGGCCGCGTGATTTACACCGCAACCGACTTAAAAAGTAGAGTTTATTCCAAGATACTTCTGCATTCTAATTATTTTTTTGCGATCTTGATCGAATAATCGCTTTTCGATTGATTTACAGATTTTTATAAACGGTTCATATTCTGCTAAAGAAGATGAACCGTTTTTATGCCGCATTATTTTAAATTATTTCCTGCCTTTAGTCTGATTGAAGGACTTATTACCCTAGCCATTTCTGTAATTGCACTTTTATTTCATTTTCGATGGTGGCTTTTTCACTTACAAGATATTACTGTGCTAAACCAAGAAATTAACCAAATCCAAGCCTTTATTTATAAAATTCAAAGTAAGGCCCGTTATGAAAAGCGAAGTTATTCCTTAACCATTTCACAAAATGAAAAACAAAAAGCATGGTGTTTAATTGCGATTGAAAAACCTAAAATAACCGAAAAGAAATGGTATGCGACTGCTTAAATTTGACCGCTTGTTCATTACAAACAGACTATTTCTTATATCACAATCAACATACTGATATTTTATTAAAAATAAAAGTTTATATCCAAAAACGTTTATTAATATTGATGGCAGTGCTGGTAATCTTGAATCAAAAATGTTTTGCAAATTAACCGTCATGGTGTCATGGAGATTTTACAATATCAAGGGAGGGCGGCTTATGTTATTGATAAAGCGAAACGTAGCCAATGTAAGGATTAGCGCTTTTACCTTGATTGAATTATTACTGAGCCTAAGCCTTGCTTGTTTAATTTTATTAGGTGCCAGTAAGCTATATAGCGATTTTCAACTGAACTTACAAAAACAACAACGGCTGATGTGGTTACAAAAAAAGAATCGCATCAGTTGCTGGAATTATTTACAGCAGCATTTGCAACATCTGGGTTATCAAGGAAGCTCCAGAGAGCAGAGCAATTTTTGAATTGTTTGAATATCAAGGCAGACGCTATGCCCAGCCAAATAAGGACTGTTTTATCTGATGATGCGAATCATGATGGCTGTTTAGGCAAACGCAAAACAAAAAAATCTGCCTGTCGAATAGGAGAACTGAACCAAACCAGTGAATTAGCGAAAGAAATATTTGGCGTAAAAGTGGAGCATGGCGAACTTTCATTTTATGCAGATAATCAGTTAGAAAATTGTACAGGAGAACTTTGCCAACAATTATTAACAAATTGTAGTAGTGGAAAGTGGCAGAAATTGATCACCCAAGCTGATTTTAAAGTAGAACAATTAACCTTTAAGTGGCTGGCGAAAAACCTGGTCAGTATTGCTTTAGTGTTAAGCTATCAAGATATTCGTTATGAGAATGAAGCGAAAGTGTTTATCTTAAATGCGGAAGATATGCCATGAACAAACAATTATTTCACGCCAGTAGTTTATTAGCTTCGTTAATTTTATTAAGTGGATTACTAATATTGCTTTTTCTCCATAAAGAAAAGTTGGTTGGGTTTAGAATCTTCCAGTTTAATGGATTATGAACGTTATTTATCGAGAAGAATTACCTCTTAAAACTCAATGTATAAAGAGGATGTTTGTCATGATAAAAAGAATCTTTTGTGAAAATCAAAGTAGGTGAGGAAAGTTACCAATATGCTTGCTAAGAAAAAGAGTATTTTTTTCTTCAGCCTAAACCCACTAAAGAAAAATATATTCAAGTAGATAATATTAAACATTACTTAGATGTTGATACTTACCGTTCAGAAATTTATTTTATTTCTCATTTGTCAGAGTTGCCAGATACAACACTTTCAACACCTAAAATTGTCGTTGCCAAAAATGCTATTGATGAAAAATTAGAAAAACTTTTTATGGCGTGATTATTACCGATTATTATTTTGATATTACAGGCTCAAAAGATTTATGGTGTTTTATATTCTAGTTTTGATAATTTGAGAGAAGAGCGAAATTTAACGTTTAGTCGTGCAGTAGTAGAGAATATTGCTGCCCGTTACGCACATTGGACATGTTTACCTTATTCTAATCATTTTTCAACTTATGAATAAATTATATCAAGCAGAAAGTTTTATCAGTATATTGGCTGCGCTTGCTGTGTTGAGTGTGATGTTGCTTGGTTATCAAGGTTGGCAGCATCAACAAAATCGACATACGATGCAACTTTATCAGCGCCAACAAGCGCTACAAGTTGCAGAAAATCAATTAGCACTGCAATTTGCAGGTAAGTCATGTGAACAACAAGCGGTGCAAAATTCACTAAAAATTTACCATTTCTTGCAAAAAGTGAAAAAGTGGAGGTGCGTTATCCACTCGGCAAGGTTGAAGTACACCTTAGCGCTTGCTAATCGTTGAATCTTCTTGTTAATTCAAGCAAAATGCACATCGTATTTTTTGATGAGGTGGGAAGATGTTTACGGTTTATTACTCTAATAAATTATCGTCATTGAGCGAGATGCTAATTGAAGTCCAAAAAGTGGCGCCCAATGATAATCCGTTTGAGCCTGAAACCATTTTGGTGCAAAAGCCAAGGTATGGCGCAATGGTTACAAATGCGAATGGCGGATGCTTTGGCGTTGCTGGCCAGTTCGTTTTCCTTTTCCTACCAGTTTTTGTGGCAACAATATCGCTTATTATTTCCACATTTGCCTAAAGAGAATATTTTTGAACGACAAACCATGATTTGGCGTTTGATGCGGATTATTCCTAATTTATTTTTCAGAACCAGAATGCCAAGTTTTAAAACATTATTTATCTGAAGAAAAACCAGCAGAAACATATCAATTAAAAATTATTCCAACTATGAGTAAGATTGCGGATTTATTTGACCAATATTTAGTTTATCGTCCACATTGGTTATTGGCTTGGGAAAAGAAGACTATCAAACAATTTTTAAATGAATTACGTTCACTAGTTAATTCAACTGAATTAAATTCAGATGCCTTATTAACTAATATTATTTGGCAAGGTAAATTATGGTTGGCTTTAGTAAAAGATATTCAATCAGATACAGATGAATTAGTTTTCACCACCTCACATCGTGCTTATTTACAACAACAATATTTCTCTCGCTTAGATAATTTAACCGAAGAAGAGAAATTACTTTTACCCAAAAGAATTTTTATTTTTGGGATTTCCTCATTGCCAGCGAGTCAATTAGCCGTATTAAGTAAATTAAGTGAACATATTCAAGTGCATTTATTTTTCTTAAACCCAAGCGAAATGTATTGGGGGGATAATATTGAAGATCGTGTGGTAGAGAAAATTGCGCTAAAACAGTCCCTTTCTGAAGAAGATCTTCAGGCATTATTAGCGCAACAAGGCAATCAATTATTGGCAATGTGGGCAAAACAAGGCCGAGAGTTTTTAGCGCAGTTAGTTGAGCTAGAACCAAACCAAATTGAGGTCTTTTTGCCGCATGAAGAAACGCACGTATTAGCACAAATTAAAAATGCGATGCTTAATAATGAAAATGCGGTTATTCGTGAAAAAGACAGTTCTATCCAAGTGCATGCTTGCTATAGTTTGATGCGAGAAGTGGAAGTGCTACATAATCAGCTATTAAGCTATTTTGAGGCAAATCCTGCGCTTTCCCCGAAAGATATTATTGTGATGGCAGCGGATATTGAGCAATATGCGCCTTATATTCAAGCGGTCTTTTCTCGCTATAAAAAAGAAAATAGTCGTTATATTCCGTTTACGATTTCAGACCAACGGATGAGCCAGCTTGATCCAGTTGTGCGAGTTTCTTGCAATTACTCTCCATGAAAGAGAGCGAATTTAGCGCCGAAACCGTCTTTTCCTTATTAGAAGTGGTTGCGATTCGTGAAAAATTTTCGATAAATGAAGCTGAATTAGCGCGTTTAAGAAGTTGGATTAACGCAGCTGGTGTGCGTTTAGGGATTAAATATCGAACAACCGAATTGGCAAAATTACAACGCATGGGAAAATGGTATTGAACGATTGTTGCTCGGTACCTGTTTGAAAGCAGAAAATGGCATCTGGGAAGAGCGGATGGCGTTAGATGAAAGCTACGGGCTAAGTGCAGAAAGTGTAGGCAAATTAGCAAATTTCTTACAAAATCTGACCGCTTGGGCAGCACTTTTTACATCAAGAAAATTCCATTCAAATGTGGGCGGCAGCGCTACGTGATTTTGTGCAACGTTTTTATGCAGATACCGCAGAAGCACAGATGGCGCTAAGCAGTATTGCAACAGAAATTGAGCAGCTTGAAACGCGCATTACCCAAGCGCATTTTACAGCGCCGATTAGCCTCGAAGTATTGAATTTATTATTACAAGAGCGACTTAACCAAACGCAGAGTCATTTGACCTTTTTAGCCGGTAAAGTGAATTTCTGTACGCTGTTACCTATGCGGGCAATTCCGTTTAAGGTAGTGTGTTATTAGGCATGAATGAAGGCGAGTTCCGCGTCAGCATACGCATAACGGTTTTGATTTAATGCAAATTAAGCCACAAAAAGGCGATCGTGCTAGACGAGATGATGACCGTTATTTGTTCCTCGAAGCGCTGCTTTCCGCTCAAGACATTTTCTATGTTAGCTATATTGGGCATACCTTAACCAAAAATGAACCGCTTTATCCATCTATTTTGGTTTTCTCAGCTGTTAGAACAATTAGCAGGCGAATCAGGTGAAATCAAGCCAGCTGAGATGATAACCGATCATCCAATGACTAATTTTTAGCCATAAAAATGAAGTAAGTTTTGATAATGAATGGCTACAAGTGTTTGCAAACCATGCAGAAATACAGCCGTTTATGGATACCCAAGAAACCAATGCGCAAGATGTTGGTCAGATAAACCCTAGATGATTTAATTAGTTTTGTTCAGTCACCAATTAAACATTATTTTAATCAGAAATTAGGTATTTATTTTAATCATGTAGAAGATGGAATTGCAGAAACTGAACCATTTTCTTTTTCAGCACTAGAAAATTATCATGTATTAAATGCCTTGGTTGAAATTCAAGAAAGATGAACTTAAGACGTTCATTTCGCATGAAAGATTAAAAAGGACAGTTACCAGTTTCTTATTTTGGAGAATTAACGGCTAAAACATTAAATCAGAAAGTTTCAATATTACGCGAAGCCTTATCTGAATATTTAGTCATGTTGCCAGAAAAATATTCATATTGAGATAGATTTTTACACCATGGTTAGATTTTTAAATGCAAATTAGAAGGGCTTGTTCCACACTGTTATCACAATAAAAATCGTATTATGGCGGGTTGGTTCTTTGCGAGATAAAGATTTGATTCAACTATGGATTTATCATTTAGTGTTATCGGCATTAGAGCAGAAAAGAATCTGTTATTTATTACTATTTAGATAAAGAAAAGCAAAATGAATTATCTATTTGCAAGTTTGAGGCTATTTCTCCAGAACAAGCTAAACAACAACTAGCTATTTATTTAAAAAGATTATTTCACTTCTACAAGCCAGCTTGCATTGGTCGTGACTGAGAAAAATTGAAGAGTATTTAGAAAAATGGTGAGGAAACAACATTAGAAATGTTAGAAAAACTCACAGAAAGAAATGACGGCATTTATTTAAAAACGGGTATTAAAAACAAACAGAACAGATTAATACTCAGCAAATTTATCAAACCACAGAAAATTGGTTTTAAAACGATGTTTGAACATCAAATTCTTTAAGGGAAAAAGCATGCAAAAATCTTATTTAACTCGGGCAGTGGCTACGGCTCTGTGTTCTCTTTTGGTATTAAGCAGCAGTACAAATGTCTTTGCAAAATCTTCTGAAAATCCGACCGCGTCTCAGGCTGCAGCATCAACAATGCCTGTACAATCTGGCTTTTTCACTGATTCATACCACAATTAACAAAAAGCCCAAATGATAAAGCAATTTATCAAGCAATTAAGTTAAATAATGAAATGACTGTGCTGTTAATTTCGGATGAAAAAGCGAATAAATCACTTATGGCAACGGCAGTGCCGATTGGCTCAATGGAAGATCCGAATACGCAACAAGGTTTGAGCGCATTACCTTGAGCATATGATTTTAATGGGCTCTAAACAGTATCCTGAAACCAATAGTTTAGATAACTTTCTCACTAAAAATGGAGGATATAATAATGCCTCAACGACAAGTTATCGAACAGCTTACTATTTTGAAGTGAACCATGATGCGTTTGATGAAGCGGTAACACGTTTTTGCTGATACTTTCGCTTTTCCATTATTATCTGATGCGAAAAAGAAATTAATGCTGTTAATGCAGAAATGATTCAGTGCGAAATCTAGCGATGGACATTTATTAAATAGCGTCAATTTAGCCACGGTAAACCCTGCACATCCTGCCACAAAATTTAGCTGTTGGTAACCATGAGACATTATCAGATAAACCGAATAGTCAATTACAAACTGAATTAGAAAACTTCTATAAAAGTATTATTCAGCTAATTTAGCAAAAGCAGTCTTATATTCTAATCAACCCATTGAGAAATTAGCGAAGCTGGCAGAAAACACTTTAGGAAAAATGGAAAATAAACATTTAGTCGCACCTAAAGTCGATATTCCTTATTTGCGTGAGGAAGATAAAGGTGTTGTGATTGAATATAAACCCATTCAACCTGCTAAATTATTGCAATTTCGTTTGATATGCCAAATGATGAAGATAAATTTGCTAATAAAAGCGGTGAATATTTAGCTTATTTGTTTAATAACAATACGGATGGCACTTTATCTGATTATTTAATTAAACAAGGGCTTTCTGATAGTGGTATTTCTGCAGTAGTAGTGCAAACACGGTCAGAAACCGTGGTGATTTTACTTTTTTATGTTGCATTAACCGAAAAAGGTTTGAAAGAGAAAGATAAAATTATTTCGTTAATTTTCCAACAAATTGAGCAAGTAAGCCGGCATTCAAGAAAGTTATTTCAAAGAATTACAAGAGAGCTTAAAACAAGAATTTGCCCACCTGCAAGTAGAAAAAGATGGCAATTATATTGAATGGCTTGCTGAACAAATGTTGTTTTATCCGTTAGAACACGTTTTAGATGAAAGTTATTTAGCTGAGAAAATGGATGCGCAAGCAATTGAAGCAAAATTGGCTGAAATGATATTGGATAATGCGCGTATTTTAGTCGTTTCCGAGCAAGCAAAAACGGATCAAAAACACCTTATTTTTGAAGCGGGTTATCACATTGCCAAAATAAGTGCAGCAGAAAAAAGCTAAATGGTTGATTTTAGTCAAAACCCTGAATTAAAACTACCGGCGCTAATCCTTATTTTTGCGACTGATTTTTTTCGCTTATTGAGCGTGATGATCGCAATAAGCCTAAAATGATCGATACCGCAAAAGGCACTAGAATTTATGCGATGCAAAGCTATTATTTTCCACAAGATCCAAAAGCGCGGGTCTTAATCAATTTTGGGATTATGCCGAAAAATGACGATCTGAAAACTACCGTGGCGAGCGCATTGTTAAATTATATGAATGCATTATCGCAAACACAGTTGGATTTTCAGGCTTCTGTGGCAGGAATGGAAAAGCAGTGTAAGTGGGAAAACGAACGGTTTATCGCTACAATCGGAAGGTTATACCCAACATTTAGCCAAATTGATGATTGATAAACTGCGTAATTTCAGCGAATTTGAACTCAATGATGTTTTCCTAGCGCAAGCTGAAGCAGCGTTATTTGGAAGGGTTAGATGGCTTGAAAAAGCAAATAGTATGAACCAAGCTAATGAAACAATTAGCAATTTCAGTGGATATCCTTATTTTGAAGAGCAAGCGCAACGTGAAATGCTCAAACAAATTACCCTAGCGGATATTCAAAAAGTACGTGAAAGATTACTAAATGCCCCAACAAGTTTAACGATACTTTCTGTCGGGAATTTTACGGATGCGCAAGTAAAAGCATTAGCGCAAGCGGCAGAAAAAGATCGTAAAAATCAAAAATAGCGAATTGGCACGCTCACGTTATTTGTCGGTAGAAGGTTCAACGCGTAAATTAAATGCGATTAAAAATGTGCCTAATGAAGATAATGCGTTGATTGTCATGATGATGGCGAATGGCTATGAAGAATTTAGCGGTAGAGCGCGAGCATCATTATTACGCGATATGATTGGACGTTGGTATTTTGATGATTTACGCACCAATAAACAGCTTGGCTATGTAGTGTATGCAACCGATGCGCATATGGTACCACCTCAGGATTACGCTTTATGGTACAAAGCCCGAATAGCTCACCTAAAGCGATTATGGCGCATAATGAACGCTTCTTTAAAGAAACACTGACCAAATTAGAGGGTTTAACAGAAGCTGAATTTAACCGCTATAAACAGAGTTTGCTAGAAAAAATTGGATCGTAAAGCCCGAATCGCTGGCTTTAGAATTTAGCGAGTTCACGTCTGATTTAGCCCTGCAATAATCCAGACTTTAACCAGCGCTAAAATGATTGAGGTAGAAAGCACTCACACATCAAGATATTGTGAAATTCTATCGAGATGCGGTGATTGAGCAAAAAGGTTTAGTCTTTATTAGCCAAGCATTAGGGACAAAAAAACGAAATCGGATGAAGCAGTGCAACCTGCCGGATTTGAGAAAAGTTGAAAGCATTCAAGCATTGCAAAAAGGATTTGAAGTGAAGTTTTTACGATGAAGTGAAATAACTTTTAATAATTTGAATAAAGCAACGAAGTGAAATGCATTTCGTTGCTTTTTATTATGCGTTTAGATTAGAACCGTATTGCTGTAGAACATCTTAAAAACCTTAAATGTTGGAAGACATTGTCCCTGTTTTAAAGGGATTACTTTTGAGTGAAATCGGTGGAATGTGAATATTGAAAGGTTGGTTAATATAAAGAAAAATATGCCTGATTTTAAGGCCTTTTTATTAACATCTACAGTTTTAAGTATTGAAAAAGATAAATAAGTAGAGTTTATATAAAGCAAAAATGCGGCTAATGCTGCATTTTTATGTTTGATGCTATTCCCCAAAAAGAAGAAATATATTTTTGTTGAATAAATTCAGGTTTGAGCAGATCTTCAATTTCTGCCCAATCTAAAGCAAGGGTGGTTTGTGTATCTCGTTCAAGTTCGCCAGGATTATAGTGGAAATTAAACCCTTCATCGTTAAAGTCGAAGTTAGTATTTACTTTAAAATTCTCTTTGCGCATATCCACGTCTTTGCGTGCGCCATAATCAGTATATTTTTCCCAAAGTAGCGCGTTAAGTTTAGCTTGGCTATCGGCTTTGAACACATCATTGAATTCAATTTGCTTACGAGTAGCAAGATCAAAAATTTAAGAAATAGCTGTGTCCTGCGCCATGAGTACCGCCGCCAAATTCGTAATCGTTAACAATAAAGGTGGCAAGTTTTCCTTTTGTCTTAAGAAGTAAATACTTAAACTTTTATCAATGCCAAAAACAGCGCCTTGAGCCATCTCTTTTAGTTTCCTGATAAAAAGGCTTTATAAGCTTCGGCTAGTTGTGTTTTATCTAAATTTTTAGTTTTATCCAGTTGAATCGCATTTTAATAATTTCGCATTAAGCCAATCAATATTGGTGTGTGTGTAGCGATCTCGAAACGAAATTCTTCTTCACCTTCTCGGTGATAAGATTTTCGGATAAGGTAGCATTTCTCTTGCTTCAAAATGAATTCTTTTCTCAGCAAAAATGGCTGGAATGATATTTTTCTAGCTTGGCTTTTTCGGCATTTAATGCGGCTTTTAATTGGGTATTTTCTGCTGTCAGCTGGTTAATGATTTGCGTTTGTTCCGCCAGCTTAGCTTGTAGCCTCTTTATCTTCACAACCACTTAAAAAGTAGTTGCCACTAAAATGGCAGCAACAAAGATGTTTTTTCATATTATCCTCGTTTATAGATAACGTTCTACTAATTTTGCCAAAAGCATGAATATGTGCAGGGTTTGCATTCAACGCTGGAATATAGCGATAACTTTCGCCACCTGCATTTATAAAGTTCTCTTTATTTTCTTGCAATTTCTTCTAAGGTTTCTAAGCAATCAGCAGAAAAACCAGGGCAGATAACCGCTACTTTTTATTCCTCGCGCTGGGTATTGCTCAAGAGTAATATCAGTATAAGGTTGTAGCCATTCTTCATTACCAAAGCGAGATTGGAAAGCCATTTGCCATTGTTCAGGTTGTAAATTGAGTGCTTCTGTTACAAGTTTTGCAGTTTCACGGCAGTGATCTGGGTAAAAGTCACCTTCAGTTTCATAGCGTTTTGGAATGCCATGAAATGAGAAAAGTAATTTTTCATCTTCGGCTAATGTAATGGTTTTCAGCCAGTGCTTGAATATAAAGCGGATCATCGTGATAGTGATGGATAAATTCAAACGGCACGATACCACGTTGCTGGAGAAGCCCTTTCGCAAACGCATCAAAGACTGAAGCGGTAGTTGTGCTGCTATATTGTGGGTAAAGCGGCAGAATAATAATTTTACTAACGCCTGCACGAATAAGGCGATCGGTTGCGCTTGCCATACTTGGATTGCCGTAAGTCATGCCCAATTCAACGATTACATTTTGTTCAGTTTCATCAAAATAGGTTTGTAGCGCTTGCTGCTGCTGGCGAGAGATGGCTAAAAGCGGAGAGCCGTTTTCTGTCCAAATTGCTTGATAAAGCTTGGCGACTTTTTGGTGATCGGCGAGGGAGGATGATCGTATTTAAAAGCGGCTGCCAGCGCCATTTCGGTAAATCAATGACGCGGGCATCGTTTAGAAATTGCTTTAAATAGCGTTTTACCGCATCAGTGGTAGGTTCATCAGGCGTGCCTAAATTGGCAATAAGGAGGCCGATTTTTTGGGTTGTCATAGAAATTTCTCTCGGTCAGTAAAATAATCTTCCCTATTATACAGGGGCAAGCGGTTGAATTCTTAGAAATTTTTGCAAACAAATTTAGGACTGATTGCGTTTTTACCTTGCTTTTTGTTTTATTAGTCGATAAAATGACGACCTCTTTTTATGGTTCTTATTTGGCATTAAATGCCAATAATTTAAATTTTAGGTAGATAGAATGAAACGTACATTTCAACCTTCAGTATTAAAAACGTGCTCGTACTCACGGTTTCCGTGCTCGTATGGCTACTAAAAACGGTCGTCAAGTTTTAGCGCGTCGTCGTGCTAAAGGTCGTAAATCTTTATCTGCATAATTTGCAGCTAAAGCAAGCTAAATCACAATAGTGAAGATGCTAATCTTTTTCTCGGGAGCTACGTTTGTTAGCTCCCGTTCAATTTAAAGCGGTCTTTGAAAAATCCTCATCGTGCCAGCACCCCTCAAATGACACTTTTAGCGCGTGAAAATGATGCTAATTTGCCTCGTCTTGGTTTAACTGCTGCTAAAAACATCTTAAAAGAGCACATGATCGTAATCGTATTAAAACGTATTGTAGCGAGAATCTTTCCGTTTAAAACAACACGAATTGCCGCATTTTGACTTTGTCTTTGTTGCCAAAGGTGGCATTGGTGAGTTAGATAATCAAACACTGTTTGAAACTTTGGAAAAACTATGGGCAAGACACATTCGTCTAGCAAACAAGCTGCAACGAGCGAAAAACGCCTGTAACCTCTCCTTCTTTCGGGGCGAAATTATTATTACTCCCAATCTATTTTTATCGTTATGCCATTAGTCCACTCATTGGTCCACGTTGTCGTTTTTATCCAACCTGTTCCACTTATGCTGTTGAAGCAATTAAATTACACGGCGCATTGAAGGGCGGTTGGTTAGCCTTAAAACGCATTGCCCGTTGCCATCCGTGGAGCGAAGGCGGTGAAGATCCTGTTCCGCCAGCAAATAAAAAGCTTGCTGTGAACATCACAACAAGCCTGATCATTAACGATAATTTTTCGCTGAATAAACCTTAAATTTATTGGATTTTTGCTAACAGTTGGTGTGAGCCAAAGGCTTTTATCTAATAAATCTGGATAAGGTAAAAGGCATTCGCGACAATGCGTAATTCCCCACCACGATTAAGATGTTGTTTGGCTTCTAAAATCAATTTTTCGACTCGCTTTGATAGGCGGTATCAATCCCATCATGGAATGGAGGATTGGAAACAATTAAATCAAAACTCCCATCAATATGTGAAAAAGACATCACTAGCAACGACTTCTCCCTGTAATGCATTTTCTTCTAGCGTACGTGTTGTTGAGGCAAGCGCCATAGCATGAATATCGCTAAGGGTCAGATCAATATTGGGATTTTGCTGTTTTAAAGTCGCTCCAATCACACCCGCCCCGCAACCTAAATCTAATACTTTTCCGCTTAATTTTTCTGTTTCAAAAGTAGAAAGCAATAAATGTGTGCCACCATCTAATTCTGCTGAACTGAATACTGCAGGCAGTGCGAAAATATTTAGCGCTTGCAAGCGGTAAGATTTCCAAAAAGTTTTGCAATCAAAGTTAGGGGTTGGTTTGCAAATTGAAATAGTAAAGCCCACAGCGACGTGCAGAATCAATTTTTGCGATTTCACCGAATGGAGAGAGCATTTTTTCGACTGAGCGCACGCCCGCACGATTTTCGCCAACGATAAGTAGCGTTTGCCCAATGGGTGCTTGAGAAAGCCATTGATAGAGTTGGAACTGGCATTCTTGTTTGTTTTTCGTCCAATAAAAATACCTAAATCAGCTTGATGATGGTTTTCTAGGCTAAATTCTACCTTAGTATGCTGATTTGCATAGTCAAAGTATTGACTTACGACTTCCACTTTTGTGGTGTTTTTACATTGTGAGGCAAAATTATCTCGAATATGCCCGAAAAAGAGCAAGGACTTACCATTAAATAAATGTTCATGGCGAGCAAGTACTTCGCTTTCAATGGTTAACATAAGGTTCCTTTTCTGATTAAAATAATTTCCGCATTTTACCGAGTTTTGCTACTATTCCCTATCTATTTTTATGAGGAAACTTATGAATCGGCGAGATTTATTATTGCAAGAAATGCAAATAACGCAATGGGTACTCACTAGGCCGCAAGTTTTGAAAGGCGAGGCGCAGATTCATCTGAATGAACAGACTAAATTAGTGGTAGTGTGTGATGAAGAGCATCGGCAAAGTCTGCTTTTTGAAGATGTGTTACGCGCACTGAAATTGCCGATGAATGCAGCGCAGTGGTTTGATACGGAGCAGGCAAAGCGTATCAGCTTTACGCATTCGCCGATGTTTTTGGCTAATTGTTCCGCCAGTCACTGCAGATGAATTTGCAAAAATGGGCAAATCAGATCGCTTGGCAAACGTCTTCTTGGCAGGGCTTTAGAGCAAGCACAAACGAAGCGCCAACTTTGGCAGCAAATTGCCGATTTTTGTTTGGATGAAATATGATTGAAAAAGTTTTACCTGAAGACTTTTTCTCAGCTGTTTGAGATTGAACAGGCTGCACATTTAGTGCCATGGAGTGAAGGAACATTACGCAATAATCAGGGCTATAAATATTTGAATTTAAAATGGCAAAGCACAAAGGCGAAATTTTAGCTTTTGCTATTTGCCAATCAAGTATTGGATGAAGCAACGTTATTTAACATTGCCGTTCATCCGAAAGCACAGGGAAAAGGCATTGGCAAGCAATTGCTCAGTGGCTTGATTGAACAACTTCGCTGTCGTGATGTATTGACTTTGTGGCTAGAGGTTAGAGCCTCAAATCAGGTGGCAATACAGCTTTATCAATCGTTAGGTTTTAATGAAGTAACAGTGCGAAAACGTTATTACCCAACGCCAGATGGCGGACGAGAAGATGCCATAGTCATGGCGCTTTATTTGTAGGGGTGATTTAAAAAGAATAGGAGAAGCTTATGCGTTGGCAAGGGCGTGAAGAAAGTAAAAATGTCGAAGATAGAAGAGGAAGTGGCGGGAGTTTTCGCAGTGGTAAAAGCACTGGCATTCTTGGTGTGATTATTTTACTGGTAGGTGCTTATTATGGCGTTGATTTATCTGGATTAGTGGGCAATGATTTCTCACCACAGGTAACACAGCAAACTAATAGCCAAGAGGAACAGCAGCTTGCTGGTCTCTCTAAAGTGGTATTGGCGGATACGGAGAAAGTTTGGGGCGCTTATTTTAAACAGATGGGTAGCACTTATCAGGAGCCAACCATGGTGCTTTTATAATGGCAGTACACCGACCGCTTGCGGGACAGGGCAATCTGCAATGGGGCCATTTTATTGTCCGAACGATCAGCAGGGTTTATCTGGATCTCTCTTTCTATCATGAGATGAAAACGCAATTAGGTGCAGGCGGTGATTCTGCATTTTCCTATGTGATTGCGCATGAAGTTGGACATCATGTTCAAAATTTATTAGGGCATTTTACCGCAAAGTACATCAAGCATAACAAAGAGGCGATCGCAAACAAGCGAATCAGTTATCGGTGCGCTTAGAATTACAAGCAGATTGTTTTGCTGGTATTTGGGCAAATCAAGCGGTAAAAAGTGGCTTATTTGAGGCTGGTGATGAAGAGAAAGCCTTTAAAGCGGCGGAATCGGTGAGGCGATGATCGCCTGCAAAAAACGTAGCCAAGGTTATGCAGTGCTAGATAGTTTTGCATGGCACTTCTGCACAACGTTTAACTTGGTTTAGAAAAGGCTTACAGAGCGGTAATCCTGCAGTATGTAATACTTTTGAATAAAATAAAAAAAGCTGACTGAGGTCAGCTTTTTATTGCGTTAAACTTGTAGCCAAAAGGTGACAGGCCCGTCATTTTGAAGGCTAACTTGCATATCTGCAGCAAATTGTCCGGTTTCGGTCACAATGTGTTGTGCAGCTTGTTGATGAAAGTATTCGTAAAGGGCTTCAGCTTCATCTGGGGCTGCGCCTTTTGAAAAAACTTGGACGTAATCCTTTTTGAGTGTCTGCCGCAAGAGTAAATTGCGAAACAACTAGTAACCCGCCACCTGCTTGTTGCACGTTCAGATTCATTTTGCCTTGTTCATCCGCAAAAATGCGATAGCCCAAGACTTTCGCTAACAGTTTATCAGCTTTAGCGCGGTCATCGCCTTGTTCTACCCCTAATAAAACAAGTAAACCACCTTGCGGGATTTGCCCCACGATATTGCCTTCTATTTCAACTTTAGCCCATTTAACACGCTGAATCAGTGCAATCATCTTTTACTCCTGTTTGTGCCATGTTAGCACGATCTTTCAATACGGAAGCCAGCTGCGCACCAAAGAGCACTACATTCCAGCTTAAATGAATCCAAACTAGCATAATTGGCAAGTGGCCAATGCGCCATAAATGGCTTGGTAAGAAGGAAAACTCGCGATATACCAGATAAATGCTTGTTTACCCAAAGTAAAAAATATCGCAGCAAAAAATGCGCCAGTTGCGGCATATTTGAATTTCACCTCTGTATTTGGCACCCATTTATACACCATGCTAAACAGTAACCAAATAAGAAAAATGGTGTGTATTCTAATAATGACTCGCCAAATGAAAGCATACCATTTTTGCCAAACAGAGAAAGCGACATCACATAGGAGCTGATTGCAACATTTGCGCCAGCAATCAACGGTACGAAGAATAAAAATAGCGGTATATAGTAAAAAGAAAAGAAAAATTGACCGCTTGCGTGCACCGTGCCACATTTCATTGAGAATATTATCAATGCTTGAAATCAGCATAACTGCCACAATCACCAAAACCGATAATACTGATAATCCCCATTTTGCGAGAGTTGCTGACAAAGAGATCGATATACTCTGCCACCATTTCACTGGAAGTGGGGGCAAAGTTATCATAAATGAGTGATTTGAGTGATTGTGTTGCCTGTTCAAAAAGAGGAAAAGCGGTAATGATTGAAAAAACCACCATAATCAACGGCACCAAAGCAAGCATTGTGCTATAAGTTAAATAGCCCCGCCGCCATAGGCAGACGGTTTTTCTTGGGCACGCTGAATAAAAGTATTTAATGAAAGCAATCAATTCAGTTTTCATAATTTCTTAACGGGAAGTTTCGTTCAGTCGTAATTTTCGCATAATCAGATTGAGGATCACACCATAAAGCGGTAAAAAGAGCAGTAAGCTTACAAATAACTTAAAGGCGTAATCAACCGAACCGATAGTGAACCAATGTTCTGCCATATAAGGATCGCTACTTTGATAAAACGCAACCGCGAAGAAAAACAAAAAGTATCGATAAGTGTGCCGAAAATTGTTGAGCAAGTTGGTGCTAACCACCATGTTTTGCCTTGACGTAAGCGGTTAAACACAAAGACATCTAATAACTGCCCCACAACATAGCCACTAAAGCTAGCGAGTGCGATACGAAACACGAAGGTATTAAACTGTGCTAATGTAGCAAAAACCTTGGAATTGGGTCTCAAAAAGAGTACCGAAATCACATAGCTGATAAGCAATGCCGGTAGCATGACCGCAAAAATAATCTTACGTGCAAGTGATGCACTAAAAACCCGAACCGTTAAATCGGTTGCAAGAAAGATAAAAGGAAAAGTGAAGGTTCCCAAGTGGTAGGAATTGTCCATTCTGTTCCAGGAATATTTACTTCAAAACGCAATTTGCACTAAATAATTGCTGAGCGTAATAATGAAAATATGGAAAAAGAAAAGTAAAACAGAGCGCGCGACGCTTGTTTTGCATCTGAAAAAGTCGATAGATAGTGCATAATAATCCTTTTTAGTGAAAGTACCGAGGTAAGGAACTCGGCAAAGAAATAAGGGCGCATATACACAAAAGCGGTCGGATTTGACAAATCTTTTGCAAAAATCCGACCGCTTGTTGATTAAGCTTCTCTTGTCTTATCTCTTGAGATATGAGACCAGATGATTGCCGTAATCAATAGGCTGAATACGAAATAGAAGGCATAAATAAGCACTTCTGAAAGGTAGAGATTAGCCACGATTGGGCTAAGGAAAATTTTATCAAAATAGCTGATGATAAAATAAACCAAATATCCCCAAACTGTCCATGCGGCTAAATCGAGGAGCAAACTTTTGAGTTTAATTTGCCAGCCAAGCTGATTACGTTTGTTGATAACCATTAATTGTTTGTAATTCGATGCTGCTCATTGGTAATGATTTCCTCCCTATAAGGTTGTTATTATTTCTTAAACGCCGCGATCCGGACTGGTCCAAGTTGCTAGGCGAGATCTATTTCTAAAAATCGCTTTTGGAATACCGCAAAGTAGGGTGACGGTATTGAGCATCCAGTACCACCATGGGTACCAAATACAGACCAAGGCGTATTTCCAAACCCCTTTTTCATAGCGAGAGTCGATATACATACTAAAGAACATCTGCATGAAGAAGGCTAAGAATAAAATCGATAATGTTGGTTTTGATGACTAATGGATTAAGAAAGTTCTTTAAATTGTTGTAATCCATTAAACTTGCTACCCAACAAGCTGAAGCAATGGTGAGTAAAACGGCCCAAATAGCGGTAACGATATACTCTACATACATTGGCCAAAGACGGCGGTTTCTCCAACGCCAAATTTGTGGGAAGTATTTGAGCATCGTTTCTGCCCCGCCTTGTGCCCAACGTAAGCGTTGTTTAAATAAACCGGTCATCGTTTCTGGCATTAATGTCCAACAGAGTGCTCGTGGTTCGTAATAAATATCTAAACCGGCAGTTTGGATTTTCCAACTCACGTCAATATCTTCTGTGATCATGTTGGTACTCCAACCACCGATTTGATGCATTACGTCTTTACGGAATAAACAGCACACCCTGAAACAGTAAAAATGGTGCCCATTAAGCATTGTGCTCGTTTGATTAAACCGATAATGGAGCTAAATTCAGAAACCTGTAACATACCTAAAACCGTACTGCGGTTACGTACACGTGGATTACCCGTCACGGCACCATAGTTTTGATTGGCTTCAAGAGATTGCACCATGTAATCCAATGCTTTGTATTCCAACACGGCATCACCATCAATACAGCCCACATATTTGCCTTTTGCAATACTTAAACCATGATTGAGTGCACTTGCTTTTCCTGAGTTCGTTTGGTGTAGTGCAACAATGCGGCTATCTTTTTTAGCCCATAAATCAATCAATTCGCCCGTGTTATCTGTACTTCCATCATTGATAAAAATCAGCTCATAGTTTGGATATTTCAAGCTTAATAAGTGCGGAATAGATTCATTTAAGTTATCGCCTTCGTTATAGCAAGGCACCATGAGACTAACCATTGGCACAAATTCTTCTTTCATTTTAGAAAAACCCGGTGGGACCATATGGCGCTCTTTAAAGGTAAAGTAGACCATGCCAGCCGTTGCCCAATAAAATGCCATTAAAGCGGGATAAGCAAAAATAAATAAACCAACTGCTTCAATGATCAAATTGTGTTGCATAACTAATTCCTTGTTACATCTCTATTCGTTGAAATATAAGGTTTCAATTCATTTAATGTTTTTTTCTTCCGTTAAAAATGATTAAACGTGTAACTTAAATTCATTAAGCCAGCTTTTTCTAATTGCTTGGTTTTTCTATTAGTTGACGGCTGGAGATGAGCTGTCCGTTTTCCTTTATTGTTAAAATTAAAAATAATTTTATTCGCAGGCAGCTGATGTTGTTGCACGCTTTCAATGATGGTTTTTGGATTATCTTCTACATTCACAACAACCATGTTGTATGCTTGGCGGTAATTTGCAAAAGTTTGTGTAAAATCGACCGCTTGTGGATTCAGATTTCGTGCAGTTTTAATATTTTCGTTGCCCCAATAAAAATAAGGCGCCATGGCATTTTTGCATTTTCTGTTAGGCGAATTGTTGAAGCATCGATGACTTGCCCAATCATTCGGATTGAGGTGGTCATCAAAAATACGCCATCAAATTTTTGTGTATAAAGCTAATGACTTGAACAGATTCACCATCGCTGATTCTGTGCGAGCTTGCGGTGGTAAAGTTGTTTAATGAAGAAGGCATCCACGCATACACATTTACGCCTGCTCGTTTGCGTAACTGCCAAGCAACTTGGCTGAAACGATCGGCTTTAACCGGTAATACGGTGTTAGGGAAGTAAACTGCATCAATCACGCCATCTTGATTTGGATCAGAGAAGCCTGAAAGATAAACAGTTGTTACGCCCGATTTGTAAACACGGTTAATGAGTGCGTTGTAATTTTTCTCGAACTGTGCGGGATTTGGATCATCAATTTCGTCTAAGCGAATTTGTAACACGCGCTCAACAGTTGTGTTATGTGGATCTTCAGTACGCTCTAAATAGTTTTTAAGCACACCAAGTTCCGTTTCAGCATCGACTAAGAAACGACCAACATGTGCATCTCCAACGCGGTTAATTTTTCTTTAAGCGTAAAGTAGAAGGCATTCCAGCAGATTTTGCTTGTTCAATCGAGATATTGTTAAACGCACCGTAAGGCCAAACAATAATGCTTGGTGCTTTACCAGCCTGTTTTGCAATATCATTGGCAGAACGGTGTAAATCTTGACTAATACGGGTTTTATATTGTGCTTCGCTTTCATATTTACCATTTTGGTAAATAGGAGCAAGCATTGCAGGTTGTTGGCTGCCAGTTGGGTTTTGCAACAATACCATGATGTGAATCATAAGAATGTGAGGCAATCTCAACTCAATCCGCTGCGGCGCATTTCACTAATTTGTGCCCAAGTGCTGAAGAAGGTTGCACGATCCAGCATTTGATTTCCATAATCGATTTTTCCACCTGCAGGCGTGTTAATCCATTTAGTTACTGGTGCAAAAGACGGCTGGGTATTGATAGGCTTTTAGTAGTGGATAAACACGCTCATACATCGTTTCATAGCCATCATCAAAGAGAGCACAACCGCTTTTGGCGGTAGCGTGCCTTTTGCCTTTTCGGCATCAATGACTTGTTGCCAGCTAATCACGTTATAACTCGTTATCTTTTAGCCAGTTAAAATGACTAATTAGTTTTTGAACAGGAATAGTCTGTGAAACAAAAAGTTGTTGTGATTTAGGCGCACTTTCATCTACCACAGAGTGATAAGCGAGTACGCTATAATTATTTTGTGTGAAAGCTTTTCCCGCCATTAACGAAAAAGCTAAGCGTTAACATTGCACCGAGTATTTTAAAAATTCATGTTTAATTGCTCAAAAAAATTAAAAAGGGACTGAAAGATTTACATTTCCGTAGTTATTCATTTCGCTTACACTGTCGTACATATTTTTCTTACGACCAATTTCATAAGAAAGCGAAATATTCAGTTTCCAGTCGTGTCCATAGCTGACTGCCCACGTGGTTGCACTATTTTTCTTTCACACCAGTTTTGGCTACACCAGTTGTTCGTCACGTTAGTTTGTTCTAACTGTTTATTTCGTCCTACATTTCCGCGTAGATGATGGGTGAGTGTGACACCATAATCGAACGGTTGGTAATAGCTTAAATCGCTAGAAAACTCTAGGCTTTGCGTCTTAGCTGGGTTGTAGTAATAAGCAGAAGGCGTAAATTGGTTACGTTGGAAGTCGTAACGAACACCGTTGTTTAATGTCCAGCGGTCATGCTTATAGGTTTCACATTCAACCAAACATTTGCCATTTTGCGTGTATTGCCATCATCCAATTTCATTTGGTTTACACCAGCGCCCACTTGAAAGCGATTGCTGAAGGTGTAAGCGGTCGAAAAACTATAATCATTTGCATAAACGCCTTGACGAATAGCTTTAATCGGTGTGCTTTGGCTATTAATGTTTGCTGCTGCACTGAATTGCCAGTACTGATTCAGTAGATAATCAATGTTAAAGGAAGCATAGCTTTTCTTGTTTAAGCGTGTGCCTGAACCTAATTCCATACCAAGATTAAACGGGTAGAAATTAGCATGCGCTCCTAAACCGAAACGTTGTAGACGTAATGTTTCGCTGTCAGTGGGCACCCTAGCCTCAAACTGATGTGCGTAAACATAATGCCCATCTTCAGTCATTGGCAAAGAGAGATAGTATTCTTGGGTAAGCTCATTGCTTTGCCGTTTTGGCTGGTAGCACATCTTTTGGATGAGAAAATCCCAAGTGAGGCAGTAAAACGTCCTCTTCTTGCTTCTTTGATATTGTTTTTAAGAATGAGGCTGAATCTTCTTTGTCTTTCTCGCTATAACTGTTTACTAATTTTTAACATAAGCGTAATTGCCTTGAGCTAAAAGCAATACTGCCAAGTTGATTGCGATAAAAATTTGCTCTTCTTCTTTTTAAGTAGAATTTGGCTTTTTCTGCCATTTCCACTGCATCATCATAGCGATGACGAGATGCTTCTAATTCGCTATACGCTAACATAGCCCACGGATCACCTGGCGTGATGTTTGTTAAACGATTTTCCAAAAGAGAGAATGCTTGGGTTTTATTGCCACGCCAGTTATGTAGGTTCACTTGGTTGTAAAAACTACGGTCGTAATTTGGGTTTGCTAAACGGGTTGTTTTTAGTGAAATCCCAAATTTGAGGTGGCTCTTTAATTTGATCTTGGTAGTGCAGTGCTTGTTTAAATAGTCCAGCATCGCTTGATGCAGCAACTAATTTAAACAATAGTGCACTCTCACTTCTTTTGTTGGAGAGGCTTTACGGGCTTCTGCTTCCATCTCTTGATAAACCGCTAAGGCTTGATGAGGGGAACCTTGGCGTAATAAGGTATCGCCATAAGCTTCTTGAACATAAGCGGGGATAGGCTGATTTAATTCAGTTAAATGACGGTAATCCGCCATGACTTTCTTATTGTCATTCAGGCGGTTTGCAACAGCTAAAGCGATCACTAAGTGCTTGGATATAAAGCGGATTTTGGCTGTCTGTTTGTGCCATTAAATCGCTTAATTGCTGATAGGCTTGTTCTAATTCAGCGTTTTTAAACTGGTGTTGCCACGAATTGAAGTAATAATTTCATCATGGGCTAACCATCGCTTATCTTTTTCGCTAAACAGTTCAGGGTAGGTTGCGGCCAGCTTATCTTGTAGTGGACGAACGCTCAATTTGGCAGAAAGGCGATAGAGATCTCAAAAAGCAAGTCGTGTATTTTTCGGATTTTCTTTTAGTTCATCTTGCCAACGACCTAGTTTTGCTACATCGGGTTCAGTTTTGTTGAGTAGGTAGCTATTTGCTTCTTTAAAAGCATCATCAGCCCCAAATTTAGTACGATATTGATTGAGTGCTTGTTTGGCTTTTGCATATTCGCCTAGTTCGGTTGTTACTAAGCCTTTACCTAATAAACCGTTAGGGTTATTAGGCTGTTTTTGAGCAAGTAAACTATACAGTGCTAATGATTTTTGTGGATTTTTACCATTCGGTATGCTTTAGCGAGGTTTTTCTAATTCGTTTTCAGAAAAAAATGGCTATTGGTGCATGAAGTACAAACATCTACTGCCTCTTGAAAGCGAGATTGACGAACCAATAATGTAATTAAATCGTCACGGACCTTGCTGTCATGAGTTTGCTGATATAACTTTGCAGTTGTGGAATGGCTTGGTTGTTGTGCTTCCCCTTGGCGTGAGAAAATAATAATTTCACGTTTTATATCTGTTTGGGCCATAGTGGCGCTGACGGCTTGACTAACACACAAAGCCAATAGTGAAAGCGCTAAAGATGAATGCTCATTGAATAATATCCACAATATTTTTAGTTTAAAATGTTTTGCCCTGACAAAAATATGACAAAGCTAGAAAAATTTAAATTTCCAGAATAATATGTGTTTCAATAGAGTTTCTTAATTAAGCTAAAAAGTTCACAAAAATTTACAAAAACTCTTTGTAAATTTGAAGCATTAAGAGAGAATAAGTGTTCTAGTTAAATCATAAAAGCCACTAAGTTGAAATAAACTTAGTGGCTTTTTATTTATTAAATATTATTTAATCTGTTAATTTCGTGCCGTATAAATAAGTATAACCAAACGGGCTTTGTTTATAATCTTGTACACGTTTACTTACTGGCGCAAAGTTAATAGAGTGGGCAACATCAATCCATGGCGCTTGTTCACGTAATAAAACTTGCGCTTGCTCATAGATTTTTGCACGCTCATTTTTATCGGTTAGTCCAAGCGCTTTCTCTAACATCGCTTCTAGTTCTGGGCTATTAAAGCGCGCATAGTTGCTATTTCAATATTAGATGCACCGAATAGTGGAGAAAGGAAGTTATCGGGGTCACCATTATCACCAGACCAACCAAAAGTACCCGCAGTGAGTTCACCTGCTTTCGCACGTTTTAAATAATCGCCCCATTCATAGGTCACTAATTTCGCTTTTACACCAATTTTTCCCAGTCCGCTTGAATAATTTCAGACATACGGCGTGGGTTTGGGTTAGATGCACGCACAACAGGTTGTACCCAAAGTTCGGTTTCAAAAACCATTTGGATAACCCGCTTCAGCTAATAATTGTTTTGCTTTCTCAATATTATATTCAGAAGGCGGTAAGTTTGCATTGTAACCCCAAATTGTTGGCGGTAGTGGACTGTTTGCGGCTACACCAGCACCTTGATAAACCACATCAATAATCGCTTTTTATCCACAGCTAAATTTAAGGCCTGGCGCACTTTTACATTATCAAACGGGGCTTTTTCGTTATGGAAAGCGATGTACGCAATATTAAGTCCTGGGTTAGATAACAGCTGAATTTTTGGATCCTTTTTCATCTTCTCAATGTCAGTAGCATTAGGGAAGTCCATTGAGATCACATTGTCCAGCTTGCACTTTGGCATAACGTGTGTCGCATCAGGGACAATTTCAAAAATCAAGCGGTCAAAATCCGCTTTTTCCTTTCCAATATTCTTTATGGGCAACATAACGGCTCGCCTGATCTAATACATAACCCGTGAAAGCAAATGGTCCTGTACCAATTGGTGTGGTATCTATCGTTTCAGGTTTACCGGCTTTTAACATGGCATCCGCATATTCCGCGGAGTAAATCGATGTGAAATCCATCCCGAGGCTAGATAAGAAAGTCGCATCACGTTTGTTTAATGTGAATTTCACGGTCTGATCATCGACTTTTTCTACCGATTTTAACAATGCTGGGAATTTCATTGCTTTTAAAAGTACGGATAGGTTGCTTTTGATACATTATGATAAGGATGGTTCGGATCTAATTGGCGATTAAATGAGAACACCACATCATCGGCATTGAACTCACGGCTTGGTGTGAATTCTTTATTTGAGTGGAATTTTACCCCTTTGCGTAGATGGAAAGTATAAGTTAAGCCATCTTCAGAAATATCCCAACGTTCTGCTAAAGCCGGTTCAATCTCCGTTGAACCGCGTTTGAATTCTACTAAGCGGTTATAAACTTGTTGTGAGCTAGCATTATAAGAGATACCATCCATTGCTAATGCTGGGCTAAAAGAATTGTGGGGAGCAGCTACACAGTTCACAAAATGTTTTTCGGTATTTTTGCACTCGTATTTTCTGTTTTTCTTCATTACAAGCGGCTAATGCAAATACTGCTGCTAAAACCTGCTGCGATAGAAGTGATTCGATTTAATTTCATATTGTCTCCTAAAATCGGAAAAATTGGGGGCAAGGTTACCTGTTCTTATTTCATGAGTAAAGAACAAAACGCCTCTTGTTATAATTAAATGATATAACAAGGGGCGAATCTAGCCCAAAATCTGCAAATTTCTACTAAAAACCCGACCGCTTAGTGATTTATATTAAATAAATAGAAAAATACGCTGATTTTTCTAGCATTACAAGCGTTTCATCTTATTTTATGTCAAAGTTGTGAAGCAGATCACATAAAGTAGTGAGATATCCGGATTTGGTCAATGAGTAAAAATTTTCACAGAATTTTACCGCTTGTTTTGTAAATTTTATGTTCCAAATGCATAAAAGTAAAAAAGCTCCACTTCACATGTTTGTTTTTGTTAGGTTATACTTTTTCCAGAAATTACTTTGATGACTCTCTATTTAATATGAGGAAATTAGCTATGAAAAATCTCTATTTACTGTTTTAGCACTTTTTTGTATGTGGTTCTGCTACTGGCATATATTCGTTCAACAATAGATAATCAGACTTTTTCATCCTAACGGTAATATAAAAATCGGAGGTGGTTGAAATAAATGGCGTCAAAAATGACTAAATATTATGATGAATCAGGAAAAACTTATCTCACAAGGCGAATTAAAAATGGTGTAGAGCAAGGAACGTGGAAAATATTTTGATAAAGATGGCGATGTTATCTTTACTAAGTACTATGTGAATGGGCATATTATTGCGGAAGGATTAGGTCCCAAAAAGTAGCAATGTAGATAAATAAAAGGGGCGAATTAAATAAATTCGCCCTTTGTTTTCATTAAATTAAATTATTTTTGGGTTTACCCACTGGTAAAACTTCACGACCGAAGCTATCGTTAATGATATCTGCTGCAGCTAAGTAGAAAGCTAATAAGGCAGTTAATAAACTGAAGTTACCACCAATATTGGTGATAGTTGTATTGTGAGTAAAGTCACCAGCGGCTAATAAGTAGAAGGTGATGGTTAATGCTAAGAAGATAGCTTGTAGTGCACGCGCTTTTGCTAGTGCCTATAAAACATCATTAAAGTAAATGTGCCCCAAGCAATTAAGTACCAACCAACGAAAGCAGCACTTATCCTTCAGCAAAGAAGATTTTAAATAGTGCAAATGAAACCAGAATGCACCGTAGCTAGTAAATGCGGTGAAACCGAAAGTGTTGCCTTTTTGAGAATTCAAAAAGTCCTGCAAGCATTGTGCTAAGCCACCAAAAAGCTAAGCCCATTGCTAATACTAGACCAACATTTTTCACCGCCAAAGGTGCCATTGTTGATTAAGCTTAAAAGCTAAGTTGTTAAAAGCAAAACCACATAAACCTAATGGCGCAGGATTTGCTGTTAAAGATTGATGATTTGACATGAAAGACCCTCTATATGTCGAATAAAAAATATTGGCTCCAATTCACACTAGAACCAATATTAGAAAAAAACGGCACAATGACTTATGCCAGTAAAATCGTCATCCAAGCTATAATAGCCAGCATACAAGCGGTTATTTTCCGCCGGTTTTTAGTAGATTCCAGTATTTCTCGTAGATTTCTACCGCTGTACCAACATCTGATTGTAAGATCCCTTTATTGATTTCTTCCGATGGTGGGAAAATAAGTGGATCATTGGCTAATTCTGGAGAAAGTAGTGCTTTTACACCTTCGTTAGGCATTGAGAAGCCCATTGTTTCAATCACTTCTTTTGCACTTTCAGGGCGTAATAAGAAATCAATAAATTTATGTGCTGCTTCTTTATTTTCCGCACCTTTTGGAATGACATAGTTATCCATCCAAAGTACCGCACCTTCTTTCGGGAAAATAAATTTTAAATCTGGGTTTTCACTTTTCGCACGATGTGCCGAGCCAGACCATTGCATACCCACAGAAACTTCACCTTGTAAATAAGGCATTTCTGGCGAATCAGAGTTAAATACGAGTACGTTTGGAACGATTTTTTGTAAGCGCTCATAAGCCGCTTTAATTTCCGCTTCGTTTTCGCTATTTGGTGATTTGCCGTCTAGCAATAATGCAATGTGGAATACTTCACGCGGATCGTTCATAAGCACTAATTTGCCTTTGTATTCATCACGCCATAAATCGCCCCAGCTAGAAATCGTACTTGGATCGATATCTGTTGCATTCACGCCAATACCGGTCAAACCGTAAACATAAGGAAGTGAGAAAATTTATTTTCTGGATCGAATGGTTTTTCCCATTAAATCAGGCGAAACATTTTTAAATTAGTTAATTTTTGATTTATCTAATTCACTTAGCATACCTTCTTTCATCATTTTGCCAACATAGTAGCTCGATGGAAAAACAATATCGTAACCTTTTGAATTAGAGAGTTTGAGTTTAGAATACATCTCTTCATTACTCTCAAAAGTAGAGTAAATCACTCAATGCCGGTTTCTTTAGTAAACTGTTCTAATAACGAAGAAGGAAACATATTCCGTCCAGTTATAAACATAGAGCTTTTTCAGCCGCCTGAGCGACCATTGCTGAGAATGCCATGCCCACAAGGGCAATTTTAGCCAAAATCTGTTTCACTTTTTGCGCCTCTGTTGAGGAGAAAAAACACGCAGGTTGCCCTGCCCAAAAAGTGCGCAATTATAACGATTTTTGATGCTTTTGGCTAGAGGAAAAGGCAGGATTCTTTTTCTTTCTACGAAAGGTTTGAGTTCATCCTTTCTCGCTTATCATAGTGCAAGCGGTGCTTTTTAAGGATATTTTACCTATGTTATTTGTACTTTATATTATCGGGATTACAGCAGAAGCATACTGGCGCCTTTAGCTGCAGGGGCGGGAAAATGGATATGTTTGGTGTGATTATTATAGCTTCAGTTACTGCCATTGGAGGCGGCTCAGTTCGTGATGTATTGCTGGGACACTATCCGCTTGGTTGCGGTACATCCAGAATATTTAATGATTGTGGCAGGTGCGGCAGTCTTTACCATGTTTATTGCGCCACTTTTTAGGTTATTTCCGTACGATTTTCTTAGTGCTTGATGCGTTGGGGTTAATTGTCTTTTCGATTATTGGCGCAAGTTGCGTTAGATATGATTATGGTTTACTGATTGCCAGCGTAGCTGCTGTTATTACGGGCGCTTTTGGCGGCGTGTTGCGTGATCTGCTCTGTAACCGCATCCCTTTGGTTTTTCGTAAAGAACTTTATGCCAGTGTGTCTCTCTCTTCATGCATTTATGGGATTACAATCTCTAGGTTGGTCGCAAAATATTGTGGTGCTTTTAACGTTATTATTAGGTTTTAGCATTCGTTTATTAGCGATTCGCTTTTTAAGTTAGGTTTGCCAGTATTTGAGTTTGATGAAGCACAGTATTTAGGCAAAGGGGATTTAGTTGATAAACTATCTAAGCGTATAAACATAAAAAATGAGAGCTGAGATCACAAAAACTGTGTAAACAAGCGGTCAAATTTTTCCATTTAATTTGCAAAGCTAAATCGTTTTAGCTAAGATGTTTTTATTGTTTTTACTTCAAAGAGAGAACGAGTTATGAGCAAAATTTGGGTAACAGGTGATGCGGTCGTGGATTTAATTCCCGATGGTGAAAATCATTATTTAAAATGCGCAGGTGGTGCACCAGCCAATGTGGCAGTTGGTGTAGCAAGATTGGGTCGTGACGCAGGCTTTATCGGCCGAGTTGGATTTGACCCGCTTGGTAAGTTTATGCAAGAAAACGCTCAATGCTGAGAATGTTTCTACTGAGCATATGATTTTTAGACCCTAATCACCGCACTTCAACCGTGATTGTTGGATTAGACAACGGTGAGCGTAGTTTTACCTTTATGGTTAATCCAAGTGCCGACCAATTTTTAGAAGTTGGGGATTTACCGCCATTTCAAGCGGGAGATTTCTTACACTGTTGTTCAATTGCCTTTGATTCATGAGCCATCTCGTTCAACAACGATTGAAGCTATTCGTCGAATTAAAGGAGCAGGCGGTTTTTCTCCTTTGATCCGAATTTACGCGATTCGCTTTGGCCTTCTTTAGAAGAGATGAAAACGGTTGTAAACCAGTTGTTGCCATGGCAGATATTTTTAAAATTTTTCTGAAGAAGAGTCACTTTATTAACGAACACTACCACTTAGAAGAAGCAACGCATGTTATTACCTCTCAATATCCAGAAAAATTGATTATTGTGACTTTAGGTAAAGATGGTGCGGTTTATTATTTTCAACGGTAAGAGTCAATTAGTTGCAGGCAAGGCGCTACAACCTGTTGATACAACCGGAGCAGGTGATGCGTTTGTCAGTGGTTTTACTAGCTGGGCTTTCTGAAGTCAGCGACTGGAAAAATGAAGACGCATTGGTTAGTGTTATTCGCAAGGCGAATGCTTCGGGTGCCCTTGCAACTACTGCTAAAGGGGCGATGGCTGCCTTGCCGAATAAAGCACAATTAGATGCATTTTTAGCAAACTAATTTTGACACATTTTTCCTTCTTTTATCCCTCTCGTGAATTTGTCGCGAGAGGGCTCTTTTCAGGATGCCACCTCGCGCATATTTTCAATCAAGGCAAATACAAAAATTTGCACGCTCAAACAGAAGGCGAATTAGAAGCAGTTCGTCAAACGGTTTTATCTGACCAAGATTTTTACCCTACTTACCATTTAGCACCTAAAACAGGGCTATTTAACGATCCAAATGGGTTAATCTTTGATGGTGAGAAATATCATATTTTCGCGCAGTGGTTCCCTTATGATGCGATACATGGAATGAAACACTGGGCACATTTTATAACCAAAAGATTTTCAAACCTTTGAACGTGGGGATTTACTCATTCCTGATGAATTATTTGAATCGCATGGCTGCTATTCTGGTGGGGCGATTTTATGGGAAGATCAAATTGTTGCGTTTTATACTGGCAACACGCGCCGACCAAGCGATAATGCGCTCATTCCACATCAAAACATTGCGATTTTTGATAAATCGGGCAAATTGCTAGAAAAACGCTGCATTATTGACAAAGCACCAAACGGTTACACGGAACATGTGCGCGATCCTAAACCATATGTGACGAAAGAAGGCAAAATTCGTTTTGTATTAGGTGCTCAGCGTGAGAATCTAACGGGAACTTGCTTAGTCTATGAAATGGATAATTTGCAAGATACACCGCGCTTAATCGGTGAGTTGTCGGTGCAAGATTTTAATAACGAGCACGTATTTATGTGGGAATGCCCTGATCTCTTCCAGCTTGGCGGGAAAGACTGCTTTGTTTGGTCACCGCAAGGGAAATTACGTGAAGCGAATCGTTTCCAAAATAATTACCATGCCACTTATGCTTTAGGCAAATTAACCGATAATGTATTGGTGGCGGAAAGCATTGAAGAATTAGATTACGGCTTTGATTTTATGCGCCACTAAACGGTGCAAAATTCTGACCGAATTCGTTTGGTTGGGTGGGATTGCCAGATTTAACTTACCCGACAGATGAATTCAAATGGCACTCTATGTTAACCATGCCACGCCAAATCTCGGTGGAAAATGGGGCGATTAAGCAACGCCCAATTGTGAAAACGTCCACCTTACAAGCGGTCGAATTATCAGGAGAAATTGCAAATTTAGATACTAGCTATTTGCAAAATCCAAGTTGAAAATCAACCGCTTGATCTGACTTTCTTTTGGCAACTACAGCTCAGTTATGCTAACGGTAAAAGTGACCCTTGACCGTAGCCAAACCGAACAAACAGATTGGATGTTAAAATTTGATAGCGTGCGCCATTGTGAAGTGGAGAAATTAGAACGAATTGATATTTACTTCGACCGCTCGTGGTGGAAATTTTTCTTAATGGTGGCGAAAAAGTGATGACTTCTCGCTTCTTTATTCGCCAGCGCAAAAATAGCGTCACAGCTTCGCGTCCAATGACTGCGAAAATTGCCCAAGTGATGCCAATTCACTTATTGGATATTTAATTCAAATACGATGGAGTGCTGATGCCAGTTGATGGCATCAGCAATCGATTTTTCAGACACCCATATTACGGATAACCATGGATGCCCCAGTAAAAAACGTTTAACACTCAATGATATTGCACAGCTAACAGGATTATCGAAAACGACTGTCAGCATGGTAGCTAAAACGGGAAAAAGCGACCGTTTTCGGATTAGCCCAGAAACACAAGAAAAAAGTCCGCCAAGTTGTGGAAAAACATGGCTATCGCGCGAATGCTTATGCCAAAAGCGCTTCAGCACAGCGCACCAATGTAATTGGCTTGGTAGTACCAGATTTAACCAACTATGGTTTTTGCATTAACCGCAAAAACGTTAGAAAACTCGTGTCGCCAGCAAGGATTATACTTTGCTGATTGCTTGTTCAGATGATGATCCGCAACAAGAAAAATGGTGATCGAGCGATTATTGGATAGACAGGTTGATCTGATTGTGACTGCACCAACACATCAAGATGCCAGCTATTATAAAAAAGTGATTAAACATACGCCGATTGTGCAAATTGACCGTCATATTCCAACGTTAACGATTCCATCCTTGGCAAGTGACGACACGCCTTACATTGCTCAATTAGTAGAAAATATTGTGCGTGCTTATGAGCTGAATGAATTTTATTATTTCGGCGGGCAGCTTTCGCTTTCACCAAGCGCTTCACGCTTGGAAGGCTTTTATGAAGGGTTGAGCAAGCAAAACTTACGCCGACAAGCGGTTGGATTTTACATAAAGATTACCAATCGGATTCCGGCTATGAAATGATGAAAGAAACGGTGGAGCAGTTAGGGCGTTTGCCACAAGCGGTGTTTACGGGCGCTTATACGTTAATGGAAGGAGTACTGCGTTATTTAACGGAGCATCACTACACAAATAAAAGTGCTTAACGGCGAATTAGTCTTGGCAACCTTTGATGATCATCATATGCTCAATGCACTGCCGTTTAAGGTTCATTCTATTAAACAGCTACATGAAGAAATTGCCCATCAAGCCTTTGAAATGATTCAAGCACGCTTACAAGGGCATAAAGTTAAAAATCAGAAAAATCGCCTCAGAAATTATTTTGGCGACATTAAATAAGGCGGCGATTAGTCCGCCTTTATTTTCTATCTCTTCTTGTTGATGATAGAGTTTTTTCTTTTGCTACTAACGTTTGCAGTTGCGGGAGTAATTCCACGATTAAACGCAATTGCTGAATCAATACCAATGCGGATGCATCACTTTTTGTTGATGTGTTTTGCTCAAAGTGGTTCAATTCTTGTGCAATCATGGCCAGTTGATCGTCCATTTTGGCAGAGGTTGTTTTTCCTTCTGCAATGCGTTCAATCCACTCAGCAACTTCTCTTCCTGAGTATAAAACAAGGCTGAGAAATCTAATTGGCGATCTAGCGATGCTTGCGCTATTCGATAGGCGCCTAATGCTGAAATATAACTTAATAGCGTATAAGTCACCCCTAATAATGTTGGGGCGAAACTGAGCGCATCTTGATATTTTTCGGCTCGCTATGCATATTGGAAATTGCGCCACTGAGGGCTGAAATATACTTTTGCACATCTCGTCTTGCAATGCGATATGGAAGATTATCGTTATAGCCATTCGCAGTTGCGCCATAATATGACGCAAATAATGCCCGCTGGCTTTTAGGTATTTTTTTCAAGTTCTCGTGCAGATTTAAGTATTTCCAGTCTGGATAGATAAATGAAACCGCAAACCACGCAATCGCCGTGCCAACTAAGGTATCTAACACACGAGGTAAAATGCCTTCATCCGCACCAATGCCTGTAATATCTAAGCTAACTAAGACTAAAATCGTAATATAGCAAGTGGAGAAACCATAATTTCGGAAACGAAAGAAGGTATAAAGGCTGCCACTAATGACAATTAGTCCCAGTTTCGCTTCAAGTGTGGAAGTAATGTAATATTCTCGCACTAACATTCCGAACAATACGCCTAAAATTGTGCCGACAACCCGCTGAATAAGGCGTTTTTTGGTGGCGGAGAATGGTTGGCAGACAAAAATGGCAGTCAGTAAAATCCAGTAGCCTTTGTTATCAAGCTGGAAAAGTGGCACTAGGCTGCCACATATCCCTACCACAAAGGCAATACGAACCGCATGGCGAAAGAGCTGTGATGAAAGTGTGCATTGTGCCCATACCGCACGAATCATATTACGAAAGCCAGAAACGGGTTCACCCACCAAGCGGTCGGATTTTGTTAAATTTTTGCGAATTTCGACCGCTTGTTCTTCATCTTCACCCGATTTAATTTGGTTAAGTTGCCCTTCAATGTTACGGAGGTTTTTCGTGCAATAGAGAAACCAGCGGTGGATATTTTTGTAGCCCTTGTTCTGATAGTAATTTAGCGAGTTAAAGAGCCCTTGTAAGGCTTTTTCCACGCGAATGCCATGTTGATAAATTTCCCCGTGGCGTAGTGCATAAGCAATATGTAAGCAAGCTGCTGCTTCCAGCTCTAACACTCGTTGGAAACGGAACATTAAGTCGCTGTTATTAAGTGCGTAAATAACTCGTAATATTGATAATGACTAGAACTCGCTCGCTCTAAAATATCTTGTGCTGTGAAATAGTAGCGCAACATTCGCTGCGTGCGTTTTTGGCGGGTATGGCGTTGTAGTCGATAGAAGAGAGAAAGCCGAGTTTGATCAAATGCGTTGACTACCTGCGTATTCGCTTGTGCTAGGAGCATCTGTTTTTGTGCTAAATCATCATCGTCTGGATCGAAATAGGCAGATTTTGCTTGTAAATAAGCGCTCAATGCTTCATATGAGCGGGCAAGATTTTCTTGTACTGTGCGATTAGGAAAAATGATATGCACCAACATTGCCACTAAACCATAAAGTAGCGTACCGGTAAGTATCATCGCCATATTTAATATAGACGAGCTATTTTCGCTATAAGTTAGAGAGGTATAAACTGCTACGGCTAATGTACCAAAAGCAATGGTGTTGTATCGCTGACCTAATGCCCCAAGCATTACTAGACCGAATGCACAAATGGTCGCAAATGGAATAAAACAGCCAACCATAGCTAAGCGCCAAGGTTGCCCCCAACAAGAAGTCGCAAAAAGCAATGAGCGTTAAAATGAGGTTTTTGAAGCGGCCAGACAGGCTATTATCTAAATCAACTAATCCCCCTGCAATAATGCCGAGCACCAGTGGCATGGAATAGTGAGAAATCTGAAGTGTCCAGATAATTACTGCGACTAGATTGGTGGAAATGAAGATCGGCAAGGTTTTGATAATGCCGTCTGAAAGCCAGTCGCTTTTGGATTTTTAGCAGTTTATTCATGAAAGCGGTCAAGTTTGACATCTTTTGCAAATTTTAGATCAAATTTGACCGCTTGTGGAAAATAAAAGGTTGTTCCGAAGAACAACCTTGTTATTAGTCTGAGAGATTACCACTCATAACCGACACCAGCACCACTGTAAATTGTCCGCGAGTATCGCTCGCACCATTTACGTTGCTTGACCACTTACCGTTATCAGAGTTACGTGATGCCTTAATTGCAATAGCGCTTTCACCGCGGTGATGTGCTACACCCTGCAGAAATCATGCTCTACCATCTTTACGCGCATTCGGTGCAGAGGCAATTGCTGCAACACCAGCAATACCTGCACGAGAGCGACGATCAACGCGATTGATTTTTACGATCGGTATCGTTTACTCGACGTTCCAATTGATTAATTGCATTTTTGTTATTAGCAATATTTTGCGTGTTTTGGTTAATTAGCTGCGTATTATTCGCGATATTGTCTGCATTTTTCGTGATGTTTGCAGTGTTATTCGCGATATTACCCTGCATTTTGGGTGATATTAGCAGTGTTGTTCGCGATATTGCCCTGCATTTTTTTCGAGATATTTTGCAGTATTGTTCGCGATGTTGCCTGCATTTTTGGTACGTTTGCAGTGTGTTCGCGATGTTGCCTCGCATTTTTGGTGATGTTTGCAGTGTTGTTCGCGATGTTGCCTGCATTTTTGGTGATGTTTGCAGTGTTGTTCGCGATGTTGCCTGCATTTTGGTGATGTTTGCAGTGTTGTTCGCGATGTTGCCTGCATTTTTTGGGTGATGTTTTGCAGTGTTGTTTGCAATATTGTCTGCATTTTTGCTGATATTTGCAGTGTTGTTCGCGATGTTGCCTGCATTTTTGGTGATGTTTGCAGTGTTGTTTGCAATGTTGTCTGCATTTTTGCTGATGTTTGCAGTGTTGTTTGCAATATTGCCTGCATTTTTCGAGATATTTGCAGTGTTGTTCGTGATATTGCCTGCATTTTTCGTAATATTTACTGTGTTATTTTGCAATATTATCGCCGTTTTTTTGAAACTTGTGAAGCAACAGCATATAACTGGCTACCATTAATGGCATCAGTCGAGGTTGCTGAAATATTACCAGCACCAACATTAACAATTTAGGCGAGTAAAATCTTTTCCCACAGAAACTACAGCGGTACCATCTGTGCCAGCAAAACCTGAATAAGTAATATTACCAACAGTCGCTTGTGTTTCTTTAGTGGCATTTCTAGTAGTTGATGCGCTGCCCAATGCCACCGCATTTTTGATGAGTAGCGTTAGCTCGAGCACCAATTGCTGCAGCATTTTTGATTAGCAGCATTTGAGCGTTCGCCGATTGCAATTGCGTTTTCTTTTGAGCTGTTTGACTCTGTGCCGATTGCAAGACTAGATTCACCAGATGCTTTTGCATTAGTTGAAACAGCTACGCTGCGAGTACCTGATGCAGTAGATGAATCACCGATTGCAGTGGAGAATACGCCTGTTGCATTAGTCGATTCACCGATTGCAACGGATGATTTAGCAGTTGCGTTGGCATCATTACCAATAGAAACTGCAGAATCAGCGGTAGCGTTTTGAGCCAGAACCTAATGCTAAGGCACTTTCACCTGATGCTATTGCTTGTGAACCAAATGCATTGGCATTTTGTTTAGTGGCTTGCGCGCTTTCACCAATTGCTACAGTTTCAGCAGCTTGTGCTTTAGCTTTTGTACCAATAGCAAGAGGGTTTGAAGGTTTATTTGAGTTCGCAGCGGCAGGATCAGCAATCGTTGCTTCAGATTCAACACCAATGGCGATAGCATTTCTACGCTAGCTTTGTTATTGGTTCCGACAGCCGCCGTCTTAGCCCAGAAACAATGTTGCCATCGCCAAAAAACGACAGCAGAGTCACTGCTTATTTGATTGGTTCCTTGCTCGGTTTTTGCGGTAGTAATTGATGAGGTAATCGCTAATGAAATGGCGATAGAGAGGTTTGTTTATTCACCTTAAAATTCTTATTATTTAAAAATCCTCTTCAATGAGGCTCAATATGTATAAATTAGGGTGAAAAATTTTTATGTTATGTAGATAGGACAGTAAGTCACGATTGATGACTGTTTCTGTCAACTATCATTATAACTATTTTAAAATGAAAATGAAGGTTTATTGATAGATTTTTACAACTCAATTTGTAAGTTGAGAATTGTTATCATCGATTGATTTTCCATAAGTTCAAAAAGTAGAGTTTTGCAAATGTTTTTAACTTTTATTAGGTAACACATCTTGAAAAGCGTAGAATGCCTAATAACACATAATTTAAAGAGAATAATATGATTATAGATCCGAATTACCAACAAGAATTAGAAAAATATGAGAATCCCAGCCTTCGCGAGAATTTATTTTTACAAACGATTCGTGAATTTGATGCCCCTGATGAGTCGAGAGACTTGTTGAAGCTTTTCATATTTATGATGAAGAGCGCATAGAAGGCGTTCGTCGTCGTTTGCGGGCAATGGAAAATGATGGGCAGTTAGTGTTTACTAAACGCAATTGTTATGCCTTGCCGGAAAAATGGATTTTAGTTAAAGGAACCGTAACGGGGCATCGTGATGGGTATGGCTTTTGCAAGTGGAAGGTGCAGATAAAGGCGATGATTGGTTTATTCCCAAATGTACAGATGAATCGTGTAATGCACGGTGATTTTGTGTTAGCTCAACCTAATGGCACAGATCGACGTGGCCGTAAAGAAGTGCGGATTGTACGGGTGCTAGAAGCACGCAAAAAACATATTGTTGGTCGCTTTTTCTTAGAAAGTGGGATTGGTTTTGTGGTGCCCGATGATAGCCGTATTCAGCAAGATATCCTGATTCCTGAAACAGAACGTTTTAGGTGCAAGAATGGGGCAAGTGGTAGTAGTAGAATTACAGCCACGTAAATCAGGTTCTCACCGTCCAATCGGCGTGATTACTGAAATTCTTGGGGATAATTTAGCACCGGGAATGGAAATAGAAATTGCGTTGAGAAACCACGATATCCCGCATGTTTGGAGCGAAGGTGTCGAAAAACAGATTCGACAATTTTCAAGAAGAGGTGCCAGAAGAGGCTGTTAGGTCGTGTGGATTTACGCCATTTACCATTAGTGACTATTGATGGCGAAAAGCGCACGAGATTTTGATGATGCCGTATTTGCACAAAAAAAGAAAATGATGGTTGGCGCTTATGGGGTGGCTATTGCTGATGTCAGTTATTGTACGCCCAAAAACGGCTTTAGATATTGAAGCAGCAAACCGCGGGAACTCGGTTTATTTCCCAAATCGCGTCATTCCAATGTTGCCAGAGATTCTTTCAAATGGACTTTGCTCGTTAAATCCGCAAGTTGATCGTCTTTGTTTAGTTGCAGAAATGACGGTATCAGCAAGCGGTGAATTAACGGGTTATCGTTTTTATGAAGCTGTTATGAATTCACACGCCCGCTTAACTTATACGAAAGTGTGGAAAATTCTTCAAGGCGATGAGCAATTACATGAACGTTATGCACCGCTAGTTCCGCATTTAGAAGAGCTTTATGCGATGTTTAATGTGTTGGTTAAAGCGCGACAAAAAACGTGGTGCAATTGAGTTTGAAACAATCGAAAATCAATTTATTTTTAATCCACAAGGGCGCATTGAGCGTATTGAACCCGTTATTCGTAATGATGCACATAAATTGATTGAAGAGTGTATGATTCTCGCCAATATTGCAGCAGCACGTTTTGTTGAACAAGCGAATGAGCCAGCGCTTTATCGGATCCATGACAAACCAAGCGAAGAGAAATTAACCAGCTTTAAATCTTTTATTAAAGAGTGCGGTATTACTTGGTCAGTTGGGTTAGATTCTAACGCCACAAGATTATGCACAATTATTGACACAAATTGCCGACCGTCCGGATCGTGAACTTATTCAAACAATGTTGCTTCGCTCGTTAAAACAAGCAGTCTATGCAGCAGATAACATTGGGCATTTCGGGTTAGCATTAACCGAATATGCGCATTTTACCTCACCGATTCGCCGTTATCCTGATCTCTTGTTACACCGCGCGATCAAATATTTAATTGAAAAAGAGAAGGGAAATACTCGTAATTATACGGATGGCAGTGGCTACCATTATCGTTTAGATGATATGGATCAATTTGGCGATAAATGTTCTGCAACGGAGCGTCGCGCGGATGAAGCAACGCGTGAAGTAGCAGATTGGTTAAAATGCGAATTTATGCAAGATCATTTAGGTGAAGAATTTGATGGTGTGATTTCTTCAGTCACAGGGTTTGGCTTATTTGTTAAACTCAATGAGCTATTGATTGATGGTTTAGTGCATATCTCAACACTAGAGAACGATTATTATCACTATGATGCAGATAGACAACGCCTTGTTGGTGGAAGTGGCATTATTTATCGAATAGGTGATCCTGTTCGGGCTAAAAGTGATTAACGTAAATTTAGATGAGAAAAATTGATTTTTGCGTTGTTAAATAATTTTCGCAAAGGCATTCAAGTGGGAAAAACGGCAAAGAAAAAGGCAAAAGCAACAGCAACAGAAAAAAATTGCTTATTTTTAAAGAGCCGAAAAACGGTGAAAAAGGCGAAGAAAAATAAAAACGCAAGCGGTCAAAAAGCAAAAAGATCTGCAAAACCTTCGGAAAAAGTGACCAATAAGGTCTAAATGAGAAATGTCTCATTTGTAAGTTTTTGTAAATTACCTTGCTTGAATTGTTGAGAATTATTATCATCTACTCACTTCAAAAATAATAGGTAATCACTCCAACTCTTTTACGCTATATCCCCCACAAGATGTAGCGTGCTCTTGTATATTTACTGTTTGAAAAACTACTGGTATTATTATCAATAAATTGGTTTTTTTATTCAGGGATTTTTCATTATGCTACCCAACTTTCTGTCAATAATTTTTGCCATTGTGCGCCATCTAATTTTAGACCTAGAACAAGGAATGTCAGTCATTACTGGTGAAACGGGTGCGGGTAAATCTATTGCGATTGATGCGCTTGGGCTTTGTTTAGGTTATCGTTCAGAAAGTAGCATGATTCGCCATGGTGCAGATAAAGCAGATATTTCGGCGATTTTTTATGCAGCCTAATAGCCCTGCTTATCAGTGGCTTGCCGAGCGAGAATTACTGGATGAAGAGAATCCTCAAGAGTGTATTTTGCGTCGAATGATTAACCTTGAAGGACGCTCTAAAGCTTTCGTGAATAATCACCCGATACCAGCTTCTCAACTACGAGAACTTGGGCAGTATTTAATCCATCTTAATGGACAGCATGCACCGCAACTTTTGCTGAAAAATGAATATCAATTGGAGCTTATTGATAATTATGCGAATTTACATGCTGATTTAGCAGAAATGCAGCAAAGTTATCAATATTGGCGCAAGCAATATCAATTACGTAAAAATTACCATCAACAGTGTGCAGAAAATGAAGCGCGTAAGCAGCTTTTACAATATCAAGTGGAAGAGTTAGATGAGTTTGCGATTAAAGAAAATGAATTTGAAGAGATGGAAGAAACGCACGCTAGACTCTCGAATGCTGAATCGTTAACTGAGCTTTCTCAATCTGTACTAGAGGTATTAGTGATAATAATGTCAATGCGGATAGCTTGATTTATCAAGCTATTCGCGATTAGAAGATTTAGCGGAAGTTGATACTCGCTATCAATCAGCCTTAGATATGCTAAATGAAGCGCTTATTCAGGTGCAAGAAGCGAGCTCAAGTGAGAAATCTGGCGGATCATATCGAACAAGATCCAGAAATGTTGAAAGAATTAGATGAACGCATAGCCAAAACGATCTCACTTTCACGTAAGCATCATGTGTTGCCAAATCAACTATGGCAACATCATGCGAAGTTACAGCAAGAACTACAAGAATTATTAGATCATTCACAAAATGAACAAACGCTAATTGAACAAGAGCGAGCCGCACATCAACAGTGTGTGCATTAGCTGAGAAAATTTCAGTGAAAACGCAAGCAAGCGGGGGAAAAAGTTATGGAACAAGTTACCCAGCAAATTAAGCAGCTTTCCATGGAAAATGGAGAATTTTTGTAGATGTAAATTGATCCGAAAAATTATCTCCACAAGGGGCTGATTTTGTCGAATTTAACTTACGCAGTAACCTTGGACAGTTAATGCAACCGTTAGCAAAAATTGCTCAGGTGGTGAGTTATCACGTATTTCTCTTGCCGACAGGTATTAACCGCAAATAAACTTTCTACGCCAACAATTATTTTTGATGAAGTAGATGTTGGCATTAGTGGTTCTGCTGCAACCACAGTCGGAAAATTATTAAGACAATTAGGCAAAAAATGCCAAGTTTTATGCGTGACCCACCTACCGCAAGTGGCGAGCTACGGACATCATCATTTCAATGTCAGAAATATGTAGAAAACAATCAAACAGAAACACAAATGACTCATCTTAAAGAAGAGGAAAAATTAGCGCATTAGCGCGTTTATTAGGAGGTAGTAAAATTACTGAAGCTGTCTTAGCCAATGCTAAAGAAATGCTGGCATTGGCAAAGCAAGAGTAAATACACTTTTAAAATATAAAGTAAAAACCATAATGGCAGCCCTCATTTTTCAGAATTATTTGTTTTAGGAGCAAAAAGATGAATATTTTTATTACTAGACGGTGGTAAAGATTTCGGACATTCACATGGTGAGTTAAATCACACACTTCACAAAAAAGCGAAAGAAGTTTTGACCGCACTTGGACACAATGTAAAAAGAAACTGTGATTGATGCCGGCTATGATGTTGAAGCAGAAATCGAAAAATTCTTGTGGATGGATGCCGTGATTTGGCAGATGCCAGGCTGGTGGATGCACGAACCTTTGGACAGTGAAAAATACATAGACGAGGTATTAACCGCTGGACACGGCAAAGCTTTTACCACAGTGATGGTCGTCATCGTGTCAATCCGACAGAAGGCTACGGCACAGGGTGGCTTTGTTGCAAGGCAAAAAACACATGCTTTCACTTACCTGGAATGCGCCGATTGAAGCGTTCACCCGTGAAGGCGACTTCTTCGAAGGCAAAAGGGCGTGGATGCTTTATATATGCACTTTCCACAAACTCAACGAGTTTCATCGGCTTGACCCGTCTGCCGACATTCTTATGTAACGACGTGATTAAAAATCCACAAGTAGAACAATACTTAGCAGGCTACCAAGCACACTTGGAAAAAGTGTTTGGATAATTGATACTGAGAAATATTAGTTTAGAAGGTGGGCATTTTAGCTCACCTTTTTTTATTTTTTCTCTAATCAAACTTCCTAACGGGAGAGGAAGATGAATAGACTGAGTTTAGATCACACAAGCGGTCTAATTTTGAATTGAATTTGTAAAAACATCTAAAAATCTGACCGTACTTTAAAATAAAAAGATCTAAATATCCTCAATTTGAAACTGCTTACGCCAGCGATTCGGTGAAATCTTATGTTTTTTCAAAAAGTGCTGACGCAAGGCGGTATCGCTATGAAATCCACTTTGTTCTGCAATGTCAGTAATAGATAAATCTGTGCTTTCCAAAAGCTCTCTTGCTCGCTGTAGCCTTGCTTCAATTAACCATTGATTTAATGATATTCCGGTTGCTTTGCGGAAATGTCGGGTGAAAGTGCTACGGCTCATTGACAAACGTTCTGCAAGACTATCAGTCGAATGAAGTGCGGTCAGATTTTCATTTAAATAAGCAAGCAACGCATTGATATTATGATTAGGTGTGGAACGAGAAATAGGGCGTTCGATAAATTGTGCTTGTCCGCCTTCACGATGAGGGGGGATAACCAGTATTCGGGCAATATGATTGGCAATTTTCACACCATATAATTTACGGACAATAGAAAGGCAACAATCCATGGAAGCAGCTGTTCCTGCTGAGGTAATCAGTCGATCTTGTTCCAAATAAATAGGATTTAAATCCCATTTCACCTGCGGAAAGCGACTAGTAAAATCACTATCTCCTAGCCAATGTGTGGTTGCTTTTTTGCCGTTAAGTAGGCCACTGCACGCCAACACATAGGCGCCATAACATAAACCCACTACTGTCGCACCACGTTGATACGCTTGCCGTAATGCTGTTAATAAAGCCTCACTCGGCATTACTTGAGTATCATGCCATCCAGTCATCACAACAATATCGGCATTCTCCAACCATTCTAAACCTCCATCTAAATGTATGTGAAATAGCGAGTTTGCCAGGTTGTCCGAATCGCTAACGATTTTACACTCAAATAACGGCTTGCCGTTTAAATCCGACATAGAAAAAACGGAATATGCCATCGCAAAATGAATGGGCATCATTTGTTCATACACAATCAAAGCAACTGTGGGTTTATTCATTTTATTTCTCCTACTTTGATATGAGCATAACACAGAAAATGACCCGATTATTACGTTTATTGATTTTTTTATCTATTTTTGCGCAATTTTGTTCTCACTATAATATGTTTATTCATTCAATAACGTATATAGAAAAGGGAAAAAACAATGAACTTAAAAAAACCTTAATTAGCACTACAGCATTGGCTATTAGCGCAAATACTTTCGCTGTAGATCTTGCCTCTAAAAACACTGATAGCTACCAACATATCCGCAATGCTACTGGTCGCCTGAACTATGCAGGGAAAACTTTTTTAATTGATCCCGATGCTTGCTGAAAAAGGACGTTATGCAGGCTTTGAAGGGACATTAAATAGCCATTTGCGTAATCCACTTGTGGAATTGCCGATGAAAGCAGAAGATACTTTCAAAGATGTTGATGCCATTATTTTGACTCATACACATGAAGATCATTGGGATGAGGTTGCACAAAAAATTTTACCTAAATCCATCAAAATTTTTGTGCAACATGAACGGGATGGCGACTTACTCAAAGCGCAAGGTTTTACTAACATAACCAGTTTATCGCTAGAAAAACCGGTGGAGTTTGAAGGTATTATTTTAAATAAAACTGGCGGTTCTCACGGCACAACGGAAATGTACGCTGTACCACAATTAGCCGAGATTTTAGATGAGGCGATGGGCGTAACATTCCAAGCGAAAGGTCATCCAACGGTGTACTTGGTTGGTGACACAGTTTGGACTGCCGAAGTAAACAAAGCCATTAATCGTTATAAACCTGATGTAATGATTATGAACACAGGTGATGCGCGTACCTTAGCTTTTCCGAATGACGGCATTATTATGGGGTTACAAGATGTTGCTCATGCTCGTAACATGCTACCGAATACAAAACTTATCACAGTGCACATGGATGCGGTAAACCATATGTCTGTTTACCGTAAGGATTTACGCCAATTTGTCCAAGCAAACAAGCTTGAAAATGTAGCAATTCCAGAAGATGGTGAAACAGTGAAGTTTTTAAAAACAAGCGGTTTGAGTTCTTTAGATGAATTTCACAAAAACACCTAAAAATTTGACCGCACTTTGTTATAAAAAAGCCGTCTGAATTTTTCAGACGGCCTTTGATTATAGCCAGGCAAAGTCAGGCTATAGAAAACCATACGCTGCGCGTATGGAGACAAATAGCTAAGCGATGAACAGAAAAATCTCGCTATATAATGAACAAGGCTGACAACCAAAATTCAACATATAGGAGGATTATTTACCCTCGTAGCGTGCATCTTGATGCACGACCGAATCACGCACGGAACGTTATTTAACCCTTTTCGGGCATTCACGATTTCGTGCAACAAGTTGCACGCTACAATTCTTAAACCGACAGAATGCCCGATTATTCATAGCGACCAAGGCGTATTGTCGGTTCGGCGGAATGGGTGAAAAATGTTGGAGGGTAAAGCGGTTCAAAGTGTGAGCCGCCGAGGAAATTGCTACGATAATGCGGTGATTGAAAGTTTTTGCGATACTAAAAATCAGAGTGTTTTTACTCACGGAGCTATCATTCAATCACTGAATTACAGGCTGAAATTGAAGAATATTTAGTGTATTACAACCAAAAACGAATTAAACTCGATTTAAAAGGATTGAGCCCGGTGCAATACCGAGCTCAATATTTAGTCTAATCTAACCTGTCCCCCTTTTTGGGGGGCAGATCAAAGTGCGGTCAATTTTTATGTGTTTTTAAAAATTAATAGCTTGAGTTAATTAACACTTCTTCACCATATCCACCAAGGGTTGGCATTGGTTGGTAGTGGAGTTAGCAGCGCGCATGAGGCGGATTCCGCGAACGCCGGCTTCTTTGGCAGCAAGAATATCGTCGTCACTGTCGCCGTAGTGAATGGTAACTTTGTGTTTGATAATGCCAGGAGTTTTGTTGTATTTGGTGCTAAGCTCACGCCCACCCATGAATTCTACCGGGTGCATGTCTTTAATATTAAAGGCTTTTTGTAATACTGGGGTAACGCCATCTTTATCGCCGGCAGTGCGTCCGGTGATGAAATAAATTTGGTCGCCACGGGCTTGGTGCATATTAATTAAATCCACAGCAATTTGTTTTGGAATAGAATATTGGTCACAACCGGCATTCACTTCATTCCAGAAATCCTGATTTTTTTAAGTAATCATGCTTACCCGGAGAATATTTTTGTTGCCCATGGTAAAAACAAGGGACTACTGAATAGAACAGTATCGTCAATATCAAAACTTACATTAATCGGTGCTTTGCCTTCCAACTCTTTTTTCAGTTGCTCAACGGAAATCCAGTGGATTGGTTGTTCCACGAGCATTTCACGGGCATTGGTACCTTGATTGGTATAAGGTTCGGTTTTGGCCGCCATGGCGGGAATTGCTGCCGCGGTTAAAAAGGGCGACAAGAGAAAGTTTAACAAGATTTTTCATAGTGACTCCTGATGAGATTGTGAATATATCGGCGGCAATCCTACCTTTTTTTGTTCTATTACGCAATTTCAAGCAATCGTTTGCTATACAAAAATTCTGACCATGATCACATTTTTATCATGTGATTGGTGAATAAATAACCAATGTTGTTTTCCCCCACGATAGCGCGCGTTTCCTAACGCGTGCCTGAAAATCAATTTCGTTTGATTCAGATTTTTACTATTTTCATGAATAACTTCAATTTGCTTATTTTTTAGATAGATAAAACTACGCGTCAGAAGGAGGGGCTATCTGAGGGAGCCGTTGGCAAAAGCCAACGTTCAGAATCCTTTTGATTTTATAACCGCACTTTTTTTGTCATTAGAAGAAAAATTGAAGAACTTAAACAGGTAATCACTTTATCGCCAAATATCACTTTTTCCGGTAAACTTTATTCGTGAGCTTGCCTCGGGATTTTGCTAACTCGAAAACCACAATAGATTGTAATGGCATAAGCGAGGGACGCTTGCGCTATCAGGGGGCTTTATCCGTGGCTATCAATTGTCGATAACGTGCAATTACAAGCGGTCTTATTTGGTCGGAAATCTGCAAAAACCACTGAAAAAGCTAAAAATGTTGCTTGAAAAAAAGTAGGAATGGCCGCACATTGGCATAAGCCTTGTTCGCAGCTTTCGGGCGGGCAAAAATAGCGGGTTGCCTGGCACGCACCTTAATGCAAGAGGCGGATTTGATTTTGCTTGATGAGCCTTTTTCCGCTCTTGATGCCATCAGTCGCCATCAACTTCAAGATTTAGCCCTTGAACTGCTCGAAGGTAAATCAGTGCTGCTCGTGACCCACGATCCGCAAGAGGCGTTGCGACTAAGCCATCGTATTTTTGTGTTGCGTTCGCCTGAAACTCATCAAACAGCATTGTCAGCGGTGATTCTGCCCGAAGGTAACGCTCCACGTGAGTTGCATCAAGCTAATTTATGGGCGTTGCAGCAACAATTAGTGCGGGGAATTAGGGGGCGAACAATGAAAATTCGCCTGCTCAAACCGCTTTTAATTGTAGGGTATGTTGTTGATGCTCTGGCAAATGGTCGCAACCTTGGGCAGCTTCCTCACTACATTTTTCCCTCACCGCAAAGCTGTAGGGCAGCAGTTGTTCACACACGCTGAACTGCTTTTGCGCATACGCAAGTCACGTTGTTAGAAATCTGCTTAGGGCTGTTGTTAGGCTTTCTGTTTGGGTTGATTTCGGCGTTGTTGCTCTCATTTTCTCGTCAAATTTCCGCCGTGTTATTGCCGATTTTGGTGATTTCACAAGCGATTCCTGTGTTTGCTATCGCACCGTTGTTGGTGTTGTGGTTTTGGCTATGGAATGGCATCCAAAATTGTGATGTCGGTGCTGATTATCTACTTCCCCGTCACGGCAGCTTGTTATGATGGGTTAGCAACACCCCGCAAGCGTGGCTCGATCTGGCGAAAACCTTTAACATTTCCCTCTTGCGTTTATTGCTTAAAGTGCGATTACCTGCGGCTTTGCCTGCTTTTGCTTCTGGCTTGCGTATTGCGGTTTCGGTTGCCCCTGATTGGTGCGGTGGTGGGCGAATGGGTAGGTTCGTCTGAAGGCTTGGGGTATTTGATGATTCATGCCAATGCCCGAATGCAAGTCGATTTAATGTTTGCTGCCTTGCTGATTTTAGTGGCAATTTCACTCTGTTTATATTTCAGCATTGATTGTCTATTACATCGTTTTATTTGGTCTGTTTAACTTTTTCATTAAAGGAGAAAAATGAAGACAATCATCCGTTATTTCAGCTTTGTAATGGGGCTAATGCTCACGCTCCCCTAAGCTTTGCAAAAGAGAAAATCAGCGTAATGCTAGATTGGTATGTAAATCCCGATCACGCTGCCATTATTGTGGCACAGCAGAAAGGTTTTTTTGAGAAAAATAACCTTGAGGTTGATATTATTGAACCTGCTGATCCCGCATTACCGCCGAAATTAGCGGCGGCAGGAAAAAGTTGATTTAGCGTGAGTTATCAGCCCTCAGCTTTATCAACAAGTGGCAGAAGGCTTACCTTTTAGTACGAGTGAGTTCACTGATTTCAAATCCATTAAATAGCGTAGTGGTACTAAAAAAGAGCAATTTGAAAAGCCTTGCTGATTTAAAAGGTAAAAAAGTGGGGTATTCTGTCAGCGGTTTTGAAGATGGATTGCTTGATACAATGCTTCATTCTATTGGTTTAAGCAATAAAGATGTGGAATTAGTGAATGTAAATTGGTCGCTTTCGCCCTCTTTTAACTGGACAAGTAGATGCGGTGATTGGTGCGTTTTCGTAATTTTGAACTCAATCAGCTTGCTTTTAGAAAAAGCAAGAAGGTATTGCGTTCTTCCCGGAACAATATGGCGTGCCTGCTTATGATGAGTTGATTTTAGTTGCCAATAAAAAAACAGCATAACAGATAAAAACATCCGCATTTTTAACCGCACTTGAACAAGCTACAAGCTATCTGCAAGCTCACCCCAATGAAGCGTGGCAAGCCTTTGTCAGCTATAAACCGAATGTGATCTGCCCCCAAAAAGTTGGGCAGTTAGTTAACTTAAATATTGAGCTCGGTATTGCACTGGGCTCAATCCTTTTAAAACCAAGTTTAATTCGTTTTTTTGGTTGTAATACACTAAATATTCTTCAATTTCAGCCTGTAATTCAGCAATTGAATGATAAGTCCGAGAATAAAAGCACTCTGATTTTAATATTGCAAAAAAGCTTTCAATCACCGCATTATCGTAGCAATTTCCTCGGCAGCTCATACTTTGAACCGCTTTACCCTCCAACATTTTCTCCCATTCCGCCGAGCCATACAATACACCTTGGTCGTTATGAATAATCGGGCATTCTGTCGGTTTAATCCTACTAAGCCCTTGTTCTAACATCTTTTTACCAATGAAAACTTGGGGCGTGTTGAAAAGTTATAGGCAATAATTTCTCGGTTAGCCAAGTCCATCAACGGTGAAAAATAAAGCTTTTCTTGCTCAACATGAAATTCCGTTACATCCGTTACCCATTTTTGATTGAGTGCCGTTGCTGTAAAATCACGATTCAGCAAATTCGGGGCAATATGCGATGTTTTTCCACGTTTTCCATGTCTTTTTTTGCGTAAAATGGAATGAATACCTAACTCATTCATCAGCTTTTAACACCGTTTTATGATTCAAATTAAAACCCATTTGGCGTAATGTTGTTTTTGACGGTCGAGCGCCTCCAACTCCTTTAGATAAGCAATCTCCGCTCGAGCCAAGGCGAGCTCTCGTTGTAACTTTTTAAACGCTTTAGGTGAAAAGTCTATGGTTTCTGGAATTTCAATGTCTTTCTTTTTCATCTTTGGCTTCACTATTTTCGGGGTTTGAAGGTTTGTATGAGGCGATTTTACGCCATCAAGCCCTCTTTCCCGGAAAATGCTTTTAGCCAATAAAATGACGAGAGCATGGGAAATTTTTATGAAGTTTAGCCACCTCACGGATACCATAATTCTGTTCAGTGACGAGTTTGATAATTTTCAAACGAAATTGATAAGAGTAGGGACATAATCTGCACCTCAAAAGTAGGTGTCCAGATTTTTGGGGTGCAGATCACACATTCATAAATGTGATTTCATAATTTCTAAAATGGAATTGTGTAAGTATTCTATATAAGTCTTATATATTAAGAAAATCTATAACATGTTAAAATAACAGCATTTAATCAGGCTAATAGGGTAATAGTTATGGCGATAATGGAAGTACAAGATTGGGGTGGAGGTTTAACTCAACATGAGGTTGAGGCTATTGAAAAATCAAACAGGCTTTTCAAGCTTCTGAAAAATAACAAGAAAGTAAAAGGGACAGAGATTTGACAAATCCATTTTCCCTTGGAAAGGATACTCGAGCTTTTCGCTTTGCTGATGTAAAAGAGCGTAAAGAAGGTGAATTTGATTTGGTTATTGTTACTCATTGCAATGTGTTGATTATTGAGTTGAAACATTGGAATGGAACAATTATTTGCCGTCAAGATAAAATGGTATTTGAACGATAAAGATATGGGGCGTTCGCCTGTTTCTATTACACGAAACAAACAATTTATGCTGGAAAAGAAATTGGATAAATTCAAACAGCAATTTACCAATAAAGGCTTTCGTCCACAGATCCATTTTTTAGTTGTGATGACAGGCAACGCAGATTTCAGCCAACTGCCAGACAATGAAAAATTGCACGTTGTAACATTAACTGAATTTTTGCAATTAAAAGATGAAAAGCAATTCAACGCACGTTTCCGCCCGCATCCTGATAGCAAAACTTTAAATCAGGATTTTGAATTATTTGATAAAATCTTTAGTAGCAACACGGTCAAACCGAAAAAAATATCAGCATTGACGGATATTATGCAGAAGATACGCCTATTTTTTCTCACCCAAAACATATTTATCAAGAATATCTTGCCCAAAACCGAAAATAAAAAGCACCAAGACCAAGCCTTATTACGCCATTGGAATTTCACTAAAATCAACCGCTCTGAAGCTCAAACACCTGACGGGCGTTATCGCTCTAGTCAGCCGTGAATACGATGTATTGCACCATATTAAATCAAAAAAATAAAAGACTTGTATCACGCTTGCTTGAATTACAAATCTACGCCGCAAAAAGGCGAAATTACGGCGGAACATATTGATTTATTTGAGCTGTTCCCACAGCAAAAACGTTTTTGACCAATTTGTCGGCGGATACAATGGCGAAAATCTAAGCACAGAACGCCGTTTGGGATTGGTACAGTATTGTTGGATAAATTTTGCCCAGTTACACAAAAATCGGTATTGCTCATCGTGATTTGGGTAATCACAGCATTTGGTTGTCGGCAGATGACAAAAATTACGCTATCGGGGTTTGCAACCGCCCATTTTTCATCTGAAGAAACGGTTGGCGACATTCGTGAGATTTTTGGAAGTCTCCGGCGATTTGGCAAAATCTCATTTTCCACTTTCAGACGACATCAAACTCACACCATACCAATATGACGTACGTTCTTTGGCTGTTTTGGCATGGCATATCATTCAGGCAAAAACGTAGTACATCTGATACGCTTGACGAAATGAAAAATAAATTACCGGATGAAACTACATGGTATGCTGAAATTTTGCGTGAGTCATTGTCAGATGTGCCTTTTGAAAGTTCGGTGGATTTCTTAAACAAATTTAATCAAACCAAAACCTGAACAGGCGGTGGATTTTTCATTTGATTTTACAAAATTAGAGCCGTTCACACATGACATCAACCATTCCCGTGCCTATCGTGAAGATGATGATTTTTATTGTAGAAACCAGTGAGAAAGAAGTTTACTGTTCCAATGGTTTGTTGATTAAAGCATGGCTGAATACAGACCCGCAAACCGATAATTCAAAAGCCAGAGTAGTTTTGAATTGGCTGGAAAATATGGCAAAAACTGGCAAGTTTGTCGCCCGATTATGTGCCAAAAATCCGAGAATTCGGTATTGCCAAGAAATCAGGCTGCCTTTTTTTGCAGCAAGTGATTTTATTGACGGGCATACTTGGCAAGATATTTGCAAACTTGGTTTATCGGATAAACAAAAACAGGCTCTTATCCATCAATTTATTCAAAACATTGAACATTTACACAGTCTAGGGTTTTTACACATGGCGATTTGAAACCTGACAATGTATTAGTAACGACCGATGATGACTCTGCTCAGCTACATATTCTAGATATATTTGATTTCTTCCAAACGGGCAAAGTCAGTTCAATACTGAGTATTCGCCGGAATTCGATCATCCTACCGAGAAACAACGCGATAATTTTGCCGTAATGAAAATGGCGTGTGAATTATTGGGTGTTGAATGGAATAGGCCGTCTGAAAGTTTTGCCGATATTTCCGAAGCCTTGCAGCAAGAATATTCAGACAGCCAAACTGCGTTTATTTCATTGACACGTTTTTAAAAGAGGCACTCAATCCCAAACCAGCTACGCCAATGATTGATATCACAGTGGGCGGGCGTGAGTCGTTTTTGCCTATTTCAATTTATCCTGAAAATGGTGAATTGTTTGTTCAATTTAAAGAAAGTCAAAAATATCCAAATGAAGAAATAGATATTACATTTATTGGATTAGGGCGGAAAAATTTACCGCTTTTTATACCATTGCTGAGCAACGATTCCGACACGGATTATCTCCATTTGAACGCTATCATATTAGTCGAAATGATCGTGATGATAGCAAATGTAGTTTGCAAATCGGTTTGAATATCACACATAGCAATTATAGCAACTTAGATAAACTGAATGATTTCATTGCGGGCAGTACAGAATTTAAGAACTCTATTATTCAATTTGTCCAAGAGCACTTTTTCAAACAGCCTGAAAAAAAGAACAAGCTGAAAATAACGAGAACTTTGAAGCCGAACCTATTGATATTATTGCAGAAGAAACAGTTATCGAACAACGTCCTAGGATTAAAAACTTTTGGCAGGCAATTTTAGATACTGAAACCGAAGCTTTACCTTCTATTACTGCCAGCGAAGCATTGCAAAAAAACAGAAAAATGGGGTCTGTTATATTTCCCTATGACGGTGAAATCAGTCCGCTAGATCAATTCAAACGGGATGAAGTTGTTGAGGCTATTGGAAAAAGTGAAGATGGAGAAAAACCTTTAAATATGGCGAAGTAGATATTGTGCAAAAGCCAGTTGAATGAATTACACCCTTAAGCCCAAAAGTTTACGTAATTCAGCAAGTAATATTCAAGCAGATACGCCAATTTATTTGCAAAAGTAAACAAAAACAAAAGCGTCTTACACTCGCCGTAAAAACGCATTACAACGTATTTTAGACGGTGAAAGTACGATTAAAAACTTGACTGATTATTTTGATGAGCATTGCATCTTGCCGTCTGAAAAAAATATGATATTCATGTCAGCGATGAAGAATTTAAAACGCTATGACCAGCCTGAAAAATGTAGCCTTAATGAGGCACAACGTATTGCCTTTCAACGTTTGATTGCCAATGGACCATTGTCTTTATTGCAAGGTCCGCCGGGAACAGGGAAAAACAGAATTTATTGCCGCATTTGTACATTATTTATTTGATGTGCAAAAGGTTCGGAATATTCTACTGGTCAGCCAATCACATGAAGCAGTCAATACTGCTGCCGAACGTATCCGCAAACACTGTCAGCGTTTGGGGAACAGATTTGCAACTGGTACGGTTCAGTAATCGTGAAATTGCCGATTCCGAAATATTGGAAGATGTGTTTTCACCCAATTTAGTCGGACAAAAACGGGCACAGTTAAATGTGAACAAGATTAACAATATTTGCCAACTTGGGCGCAGCATGGGGCTACCTGAAGACTATTTGCGCGAACGTGCCGAATTAGCGTTTGATATTGGCGTGCAAATTCGTCGTTATCAAAAAATTGTCAAATCATCAAAAGATGAAACCGTTGATGAAGATGAAAAACGCTTACGCAAAAAATTAGAAAAAAGCATTAAAGAACAAGCTCAAGCAATGGGGCTGCGTGAATTGGTTGAAATTGATGAGATTCTGCCGAAATTTATCAGTGAATTGGATCACAAACATAATATTCAGCCGATTGAAAATATCCAAGCAGGTAAATTGATTGATTTAACTCAGGATATGCTGGAAGCCCTATCTAACGAACGCACCAATTATGATGAATTTTTAGCTCGTTCCCGTCAGCTTGTGATTGGCACTTGCGTAGGTATCGGACAACGCCATATCGGCATTGCCGATAATCTTTATGACTGGGTGATTGTGGACGAAGCCGCACGTTCTATTTCCAGTGAATTGGCGATTGCCATGCAGTCTGGTACGCGTATTTTTGCTTGTAGGTGACCATAAGCAACTACCGCCTTTGTATTCAGAAGAGCATAAAAACGCACTTGCCCGCCGATTAGGGATTTCCAAGCGCGGTGAGGAATTAGATCAAGCATTAGGCAGTGATTTTGAACGCGTTTTCCTATCCGAATATGGAAAGCAAACTTGCGCCACACTCAAAACACAATACCGCATGGCTCCTGCGATTGGCAGTTTAGTATCAGCATGTTTTTATGAAAATGTTTTTGGAAAAACGGTAAAACTGACAATGATGTGCCTAATATTTATTTCAGGCTACCTGAAAGATAAAAATCCTGCGTAACATGGTTAGATACAACTTCATTACCAAATGCGTATCATGAACAAGGCAAAAGTGGTAGTTTATCCAATCGTGCCGAAACCGATGTAATTATTGGGATATTACAGACTTGGCAAACGGTGAAACGTTTATGAATAGTGAACCTGTACAAAAATGTTTAGAGAAAAACGAACAAGCTCATTGGTGTAATTTGCATGTACGGCGAACAGAAGAAACTGATTCGTAAAAAAATTCAATGAGCGCAGTTGGAATGACGACTTCCGCCGCTTAGTTAAAATTGATAGTGTAGATAGTTATCAAGGCAAAGAAAACCGCGTGATTATCTTGTCGTTGACCCGTCATGATAGAGTATGTAGCACAGGCTTTTTGCATCTACCAAACCGTATTAACGTAGCCTTATCTCGAGCTATGGATAAACTTATTATCGTTGGAGCAAAAACCATGTGGGAACATCCAAAAACAGCAAAACTCCATTGGCAAAAGTTTTACGTTTTATACAAAAGCAAAATAATCCGCAAGATTACGCAATTAAGATATTAAAAAAACGGAGCGAAAAATGAGTAAACAAAATATAACTTACAATCAAATTGATTTTGTGGTTAAGGCTCCGCGTTTTCGCATTGTGTTTTTCCATATGAGCGATAAAGGCGTGGCATTTGTGCGAGAATATTTGCTTTCGCTTATTAAAAAATAACGCCATGCAAACCTGCACAAATTGCCCAATATTTCGGATTTAACCAATACGAAACCGAAGTTGCCCTCGCTGATTTGGAACAACATAAATGGATTATTTGGCAGGATGACGGTTTGATTGCATTATCGACAGAAGGGCAGAGACTGTTTCAAGACAGCTAAGACTCTCCCTCACATTCCCACTTTAAAAGAATGTGGTGGTGAATATCGTATGGAATTATTAGATAGTAATTTTCTGAAAAACGATTGTGATAAAAATCGCCAGCAAGCCATTGAGTTAGTCATAGAACCGAAGGTGTTATCAGAAAGTAGCGAAATTGCACGAAAAACATTTCAAAATCGCTTTCGGCAACTAATGGAAGATGACATCATCAATTTAGATGAGAAAGATATTTCTTTGTATAAAATTGATGCTATTGAACCCAAAGGCGTGCCTGATTATTTCCGTTTTACGCAACAATTTGAATTGCTGCCTGAAACAGGCGAAGCTAAAGAACGTCATGATGTGCCGATAGTTACTCATCAAGAAAATATTCAGCAAGCCATTACCGCACAACTGGAGCGATTTGGTCATCATGATAATTTGCGTGAACTGCGTAATGAGTATGGCAGAAATTAGTGATGACGATACTTTGAAAGTGCTATTCGGCGGAACATTGGACTTTAACGAATATTTAAAAGTTTATCAGAAGCATGAACAACAAAATGGCTTATATTTTTCTAGGGCAAATTTATCATCAAGAAACCTTGTTCCAACAAATCAATAAAAATTTTAGATAAATTAAACAAAAATCATCTAAAAAACTCTATTGGTTGGCGCTAAGCGATATTTACTGGGGAAAAACAACGGAAAAATTCACGACAAAATTCAAAATTTGATAAATAAACAAAAAAATGGCTATGATTTCCGTCTATATCTACCTTTTGCCTTCCGAACGAAATCGCCATGAAAAACAAGAATGGCTAAATCATTTTAAAAGATATATCGGATAAAAGTGCTTTACGGATTCTGCGAAGATTTTTAGATGGAAATACTGAAATTCTATTTCTAGAAGATAAATTTACTGTGGTTTGTTATCACGCAAAACTATCTTCTTATCCTGTGACATTGCCTATTGGGTTTATGACCACGCATACAATAAAAAGTATTATTAGTTTGGTAGAGAATTATCTTAAATCGCCATTATTTGGATCTAATGAAGATAGAACTAAGGATTTTTGGGTTACTTCATACCTTGACTATTACATTAATAACATCTTTTATAATAATTATGAACAACTGATCTGCCCCCAAAAAGTTAGACTGTTACTAAAGGACTGCTCTTGATATTGTATCAGACCAAGGAATCCATTATCAAATGCCTAGCTATCAACGCCAATTAGCGAAAAAAATAGGATTTCTCAAAAATATGTCGCTAAAAGGAAATTATTTGGATAATGCGACAATCGAAAGCTTTTGAGGGCGAATGAAGACGGAGTGTTTTCATGGAAAATCGTTTACTAGCATTGATGAACTGGAAAAGGTTATCAATGATTATGTGCAGTACTATAATGAAGAACGAATCAATTAGAATTAAAGGACTGAGTCCGATACAATATCGAAAACAGTCCTTTCAAATAACAGTCTAACTTTTTGGGTCAGATCATAATGAGCGATATTCATCTCTTATTTTACGAGCTTGAGCAAGCGACAATTCAGGATAAATACCTAAACTGATATTTTTGCGTTTTTAGTGAAAGGGTGGTAATAGTTAAAAATCTATAATTTAGAGCCCTTAGTTTTAACTCTTAAGGATAGTCCACTCCCATCTGCAAGGTTGTATTCCTTTTCAGCAGGCTTTGCTCTGTCTATTTCGGTGTTTGTTAAAGATTTTGTTGTTCTTGGCATAGCAGAATCACCTGTCATTTAAGAAATATAAAAAGCGGTAAAAGTCTTGTAGCACAAGGTTCTTAATGCTTGTGGTAACATCGGTTTAAGTTATTTTATCATAGTGTTACTATCGGTGTTACTAAAATCGTTGGATTAGGTTGGAATGGATAGGATTAAATAGGACAATAAAAAAGCCTTGGTGCTTTATATACCAAAGGCTTTATCGGACTTTATAACACTTGTTTGGAATTAAATTTGGTGGAGCTGGCGGGAGTTGAACCCGCGTCCGAAATTACTCTACCTTCAGCACTACACGTTTAGTCTAGTCTTTAATTTCACCTACCGCCAGCGGACAGACACGCAAGTTATAGGCTAGTTTGATTTAATTTAGTGTTTCGATCCTCAAACGGCGGCGTCCACACGATCTCGTTTTGGGTGACTTATCGAACTCCTCGTCTTACGAGCGGAAGCTGAGGCGATAAGGCTTTAAGGCAGGTTATTAAGCTGCTAAAGCGTATTGTTCGTCGTTTGCGACTATTTTTTTGCGGTTTGTTTACGAGGCCTACCGCACCTCGACGTGCACCTTGGGCTTCGCTAATCCCGTCGAATCCAGAATCAGCCCCAAAAAGTTTGGAAATTTTAAAGGAAAGCGGTAAGATCTGCAAACATTTTTGCAAAGTCTCCCACCCTGAGACAAAAATAAAGAGACGCTTATGAATAAATATGATGAAGATTTGATTGAAGATGCAGAAGTGATTGAATCGGAAGAGGCTGAGCCTATTCATCCTGATGAATTAGAAGCATTGGAAGCAGAGAAAGCCGTTCATCCAGCATTGCTTCAAGGCGGTATGCCTGTTCCGCAAGGGAAATTTGGATAGCTATATTCGCATCGCTAATCAATATCCGATTCTAAGCGCCGAGCAAGAAAAAGAACTTGCGGAACGTTATTACTATGATGAAGATTTAGAAGCCGCAAAACAGCTGATTTTATCGCATATGCGTTTTGTCATACATATTGCCCGTGGGTATTTTGGGCTATGGCTTACCGCTCGCGGATTTGATTCAAGAAGGAATATTGGGTTAATGAAAGCGGTAAAGCGCTTTGATCCAAATGTTGGCGTGCGTTTGGTTTCTTTTGCCGTACACTGGGTAAAAGCAGAAATTCATGAATATGTGCTAAAAAATTGGCGTATTGTGAAAGTGGCAACCACGAAAGCACAACGTAAATTGTTCTTTAATTTGCGTAAAAATAAGCATCGTTTGGCATGGTTTAATGAGGACGAAATTCAAAAAGTTGCAGATGATTTAGGTGTTTCTCCGCAAGAAGTGCGAGAGATGGAATCTAGAATGACTGGGCAGGATTTAGGTTTTGATTTGCCAGTCGGCGAAGATGATAGTGAAGCCTACACACCTGCTATGTATTTAGAAGACAATAGCTCAAATTTTGCAGACGAACTGGAAGATGAAGAGCAAATGGGAGAAGCAACCGCTCAACTTGCTTATGCGCTTTCGACGCTTGATGAACGTAGCCAAGATATTATCAAAACCCGCTGGTTAGATGAAAATAAAGCAACGCTTCAGGGAACTTGCGGATAAATATAACATTTCTGCCGAGCGTGTTCGCCAGCTAGAAAAATGCAGCACTGAAGAAAATTAAAGATGCCGTTACGCTAGACTAATCACAAGCGGTCTGATTTTGCAAAAGTTTGACAAAATCAGACCGCTTGCTTTTTAGAACAGTAATTAAAAAGAGTTGGTTTTTACGCCAACTCTTTTTCTGGAAAACGTGTTAGAAAAAGTTTACTCTGCTTTTTGCAATAAAAATTATGTGCCACTAATAAAAGCAAAGATGCCTACGATCACAGCAGTAATTACATTTTTATCAAAATATTGTGCCATATAGCCGATGGCAATTCCTACCACACCAAAGTCAGCATCAGAGAATGTGGTATTAGCAAAACCTAGAGAGCCTAATACTGGGAGTAAGAAGACTGGTAAGAAGGTAATTAGTACGCCGTGCGCAAATGCGCCGATAATTGCTCCACGTCTTCCGCCAGTTGCATTACCGAATACCCCCGCTGTTGCGCCGCAGAAGAAGTGTGGAACAACACCTGGTAAGATAAGTACCCATTTGAGCTGTCCTAATAGCACTAATCCAACAATACCACCAATAAAGCTAGATAAGAAACCAATCAATACTGCGTTTGGTGCGTATGGGAAAAACAATTGGGACAATCTAGCGCAGGTTTAGCGGATGGAACCAGTTTTTCAGAAATCCCTGTAAACGCTGGAACGATTTCTGCTAAAACTAAACGAACACCTTGTAAGATAACGAAAAACGCCAGCAGCAAAGGTGATAGATTGTACTACCGCAAATACTAAGAAATGTTGCCCGTTGCTATATGTTTTTCTACAAATTCACTGCCAGCACTAATAGCAAGAATAAAAATAAATCACTAGCATTGTGAGTGAAATAGAAATTGAACTATCGCGCAAGAAACTTAGATTTTTGGTAAATCCATTTCTTCGGTAGATTTAGATCCTCTACCAACTAAAGAACCAATCGCGCCCGCAAGGACATAAGCAGTTGTACCAAAGTGCCTGAAAGCTACATCATCACTACCCGTGATTTTTCTCATATAACGCTGAGCAATGGCAGGAAAAAATGCCATGATTAGCCCCATTGCGAGTGAACCAACAAAGATAAGTTGTATACTTTCGAAACCGCTACCACTAGAATAACTGCAAACCATACAAAGCCATATAGAAGGTATGGTGGCCAGTTAAGAAAAATGTATTTCATTCGGGTGAAGCGTGCAACGATAATGTTAGCGACCATGCCAAATGCCATAATGAGTGCAGTAGCTGTACCAAATTTTTCAACCGCAACAGAAACAATGGCTTCGTTATTTGGAATGATGCCTTGCACATTAAAGGCGTATTCAAAAATACCACCCTAATGGGTTTAAGGAACTAAGTAAGATGGTTGCCCCACCACCAAGTACGATAAAGCCTAGAACGGTTTTAACGGTTCCTTTAATGATGTCTGGTAAGGATTTTTCTGAGCTATTAGTCAACTAAGGCGATGAGTCCCGACTAAAAACAGAAGGAACTTTTAGTATATCTAAAAGCAAAAGAAAAAGTAATGACTCCATAGTCCACCTCACGCTTGTTGATTAAAATATTCTCTAAGTTTGGTTTCAAATTCAGAGGCGCTAACGATATTGGTAACTACAACAACCCGATCTTTGGGTAAGTTGCTACTTTTCGGCTATATCGCGCGCCATAATGAAAATGTCCGCATCATCTGGAGAAACAGAGGCTAAATCGGTATGGGATACTTCTGCTTCAACGCCTAGTTTTGGTAGCACTTTCTTAATGTTCATCTCCATCATGAGCTACTGCCAATGCCATGTCCACAAACTGCCATAATTTTTCATTGTGTTCTCCTTATTGAGTTATTCAATCAAACCCACTATAAGTTTTTATATTTTTGCTATCAATGAACTTTTATTTAAAAATGTGAAAGGTCTTCACATTAAAAATAGGGAAGGAAAATATAAAAAAGTGCTACTAAATAGACATTAGTGACACTTCAAGAAAAAGGAGATTAAAGAGATTGGAAAGGCAATATAAAAACTACTGCGCCATTTTTTTGCGCAATAGTTAAGAAACCATCTGCAGTGCTAAAAATTTCTTCAAATCCTTGTGCTGCAAGGATTTTTATCTGACACTTCTCGAAATGCGCCTTCACCACCTGCTTTTTCTAAAACCCAGTCGGCATTTGTTTCACGTAATCGTGAGCATTGCGAGTGGCAATTGCTAAACCGCAAAACTTCAAATGCAGGTAAATCAAAGGGTATCATCGCCGATAAATGCAGTTTTGTTCAGGAGTTACGCCTGCGGCTTCCATCAATTCAAAAACATGCCGTGCGTTTTTCCATTTTGCTAATCTGGCAAAAATTCACTTTTAACACTTCAAGACGTTTGCGTAATAGTGGATGATCCCCACCTGAAATAACGCCGACTTGAATGCCACAAGTTTGAGCATTTTTCATGCCAAGTCCGTCATGCACGTGAAAACGTTTCATGACTTCACCTTCAGCGGTGTAATATAAACCGCCATCAGTGAGTACGCCATCGACATCAGTGATGACTAATTTAATCTTGGTTAAATCCATTCTGTCTGTTCCTCAATATGATAAGATGACACTATTATAATTTTAGGAGGGTAAAATGTCGATTTCACAAAAATTTAGCGCAAATTCAGCAACAAATTGAATCACTTTCCGCGCAGTTTCAACGTGAAAATGTGCGCTTATTACGGTATCAAAAACTAAGCCAGTCAGCGCCATTGAAGAGGCAATTCAAGCAGAGCAAAAGCCTTTGGTGAGAATTATGTGCAAGAGGGCGTGAGAAAATTGCTTATTTTAATCAGTAAGCCGACCTAGAATGGCATTTTATTGGGCCACTTCAATCAAATAAAACCAAATTAGTGGCTGCTCATTTTGATTGGATTCAAACGGTGGATAGACTCAAAAATTGCTCAACGTTTATGAGCAACGCCCAGCTGGTAAGGCGCCATTGAATGTGCTGATTCAAATCAATATTAGTGATGAAGCTTCTAAGTCTGGTATTGCGCCAGAAGAAGTATTGGCGTTAGCCAAAGAAATTGCGTTATTACCAAATTTAAAACTGCGTGGTTTAATGGCTATTCCAAAACCTGAACATGAACCAGCGCAGCAATCGCACTGAGTAAAAATGCAGCAACTTTTTAACCGCTTTGCAAACAGAATTTGAAGGAATAGACACCCTTTCAATGGGAATGAGTGATGATATGCGGCTGCAATTGAATGTGGTTCAACAATGGTGCGTATTGGCACCGCCGTTTTTGGCGCCAGAGATTATAGCGTGAAAAGCTGAATAAAAAGCGTTATGCCAGATGGAATACAAAAGATTTTTGATTCTGTAATGACTAAAATGCCCGCAAACAAGCGGGCATTTTTGTCGAGATTTACAAATTATTGAATAAGTACATAGAAATTTGCGCCATCACGCACAATGTTGAAGTGCAATTGCAGATGGTTTTGCATCAAGGGCTTTGCGTAAATCACTGATCGTTTCGGTTTGGGTACGGTTAATGCCAATAATCACATCGCCCTTTTTCAAGCCACGTAACTCTGCAGGTGAACCTTTTTCTACTTTAAAATTTCTACCCTTTTAAGCCATCTTTACTGTAATTGCTATATTGTGCCCCAGTTAATGCAGGTAACAAGTCGGTTGCGCTTGCAGTTGGTGCATCGCCATCAGATTGTAATGTTACTTTTCGCTTTTTCCACTTTTCCATCGCGTAAGTGAGGTTAATTCAAACTCTTTCACCTGCGCCCTGCCGTAGCAATTTTGGTACGTAATCAGCAAAGCTACGTACTGTTTTGACCATTTAATTTCGATGGCAACATCGCCTTTTTAAAGCCAGCTTTAGATGCTGCAGGTTTGAAACACTCGCTAATGAATGCGCCTTGTTGGCCATCAATATTGAATTCTTTTCGCAAGGTCAGCGTTAAGTTCGCTTGCTTGATGCCAAGCATACCGCGTTTTACTTCACCAAATTCAATGATTTGTTGAATTAAGTTATTTGCCATGTTTGCAGGAATCGCAAATGCAATACCACGCATGCCACCGCTTGGCGAAAGAATGGCAGTGTTAATACCGATCAATTCGCCTTTTAAGTTAATCAGTGGGCCACCTGAGTTACCTTGGTTAACTGCAGCATCTGTTTGAATATAGTTTTGCTAGCCATCATCAATATTGCCCGTTGAACGACCTAATGCAGAAACAATCCCCGAAGTCACGGTTTGTCCTAAGCCGAATGGGTTGCCGATAGCCACCGCAAAGTCACCCACGCGTAATTTGGTCTGAATCTGCAAATTTAATTTCAGTTAAGTTTTCGGAGATTGAATTTGCACTAATACTAACATCTGATTGCGGATCTGCACCCACTAATTTTGCTTGGAATTCACGGCCATCTTCTAACTTAATGGTAATTTTATCCGCATCTTTAATCACGTGGTTATTGGTAATCACATAACCTTTTTCTGCATTGATAATCGCGCCAGAACCTAATCCTCTAAATTGACGTTGTGGGGCACTACGTTCAGGTGATCGGCTGCTTTGACCACCAAAAAATTCATTAAATAAATCTTCTAAATCTTCTGGAAGACCATCTAAATTATCACGGTTAGAACTGCGGCTTTGGCTAGTTTTGGCTTTGCCTTCTACAGAAATTGCAACCACTGCCGGGCGGACTTTATCTAACATATCCGCTAAAGACGGTGCTTGTTCTTGTGGGTTGTTTGAGAAAAATGGAAGGCTGATTTCTGCTTGTGCTTGCATTGGTAAGCTAGCAATGCCAAGGCCTAAGATTGCCGCAGATAAAATAGATTTTTTAAATGTTTTCATTATGTTTCCTGTTTTATGTTTGTGTTGTACAAAATCAAGCGAAACGACTTGGGGAACCAAGCGCGTTTGCTTGTGTCGATAAAGACAGACTTATTTTTGAGATTGGTTCATCAAAATGTAAATAAATGAATGAAAAATAGTCAATAAAAAATTTGCAAGCGGTTAAATTTTATGACTAGATTGCAAATGTCAACTTTTTAAAAGCTCTTTGACATTAGAAACAAATTGATAGAGCATACACGCTTTATTATAGGGAAGAAGATTATCTGAATGCATAGTACAGAGAACTTGATTGAGTGTAAAAACCTCACCTTTTAACAGCGAGGTGAGCAGGTCATTTACGACAATCTGAATTTTGCAAGTGCAGAAGGAAAAAGTCACCGCTATTATGGGGCCTTCAGGGATTGGGAAAACCACCTTGCTCCGTTTAATTGGCGGTCAGTTAATTCCTGATGCCGGCGAGATTTTATTCGATGGCGAAGATGTCGTGAAAAGCCTCAAATAAACAGCTTTACCAAATTCGCCAGCGAATGGGCATGTTATTCAATCAGGGCGCATTATTTACTGGTTTATCCACTTTTGACAATGTAGCATTCCCAATTCGTGAACATACCAATTTACCCAGAAGCGGTGATTAGAAAATTGGTGTTGATGAAATTAGAGTCAGTTGGATTAAGAGGCGCAGCAGATTTAATGCCCTCTGAGCTTTCTGGCGGGATGGCACGCCGTGCGGCATTAGCACGCGCGATTGCGTTAGATCCAGATTTAATTATGTACGATGAGCCTTTTGCGGGCCAAGACCCAATTAGTATGGGCGTTATCGTAGAATTGATTAAAACAAAATTAAACCAAGCGATGAACTTGACCTCTATTGTGGTTTCACACGATGTGGCGAGAGGTGTTAAGTATTGCTGATTACGCTTACATTGTGGCAGATAAGCATGTGATTGCAGAAGGTACACCACAAGCATTGTTAGCTAGCCAAGATGAGCAAGTCGTGCAGTTCTTATCGGGTAAAGCAGATGGGCCGGTTCGATTCCATTATCCGGCGAAAGATTATACAGAGGAGCTATTTAATGATTGATTTTATTAGTCGAGTTGGCGCTTCTGTCATTCATTTTTATTCGTGCCTTCGGACGTTCTGCTTTTTATGCTTTGGGGCGCTTTTGGTTGGCAAACCTAATTTTTCGTAAGCACAGCCCGCTTTTTAATTAAAAACAGCTATATTCAATAGGCGTACAATCTTTATTGATTATTATGCTTTCTGGCTTGTTTATCGGCATGGTATTAGGTTTACAAGGCTATGTGGTGCTGGTTGATTTTGCCGCAGAAACAAGTTTAGGAACCTTAGTTTCACTTTCTTTATTACGTGAGTTAGGGCCTGTGGTAACGGCATTATTGTTTGCAGGTCGTGCAGGTTCGGCATTAACGGCAGAAATTGGTTTGATGAAGGCAACAGAGCAGCTATCAAGCCTTGAAATGATGGCAGTTGACCCACTACGCCGAGTAGTGCGCCACGTTTTTGGGCGGGTGTAATTTCAATGCCTGTATTAGCAGCAATTTTTACGGCTATCGGTATTTGGGGTGGTTCATTAGTTGGGGTAGATTGGAAAGGCGTTGATAGCGGTAGTTTCTGGTCGGTGATGCAAAATTCCGTTAATTCTAAGCGATTTAACTAATGGCTTTAAAACAGCATTATTTTTGCGTTCGCAGTAGTTTTGGATTGCTTTGTTTAACGGTTGTGACTCAATGCCAACTTCAGAAGGTATTAGCCAAGCTACAACTAAAACGGTGGTAAACGCCTCGTTGGTGGTTTTTAGGATTAGATTTTATTTTAACAGCCATTATGTTTGGCGGTTAATTCACAAAAGGAAAAGACAATGCGTCAATCAATTAAATATGAATTTTTGGGTCGGCTTATTTGTACTATTAGGTTTAGCGGCTCTTGTATTTTTAGGCTTGCGTGTCGCGGGTGTGCAAGGGATTTACTTCGAGAAATCACACTCTTTACGCAACTTTCGAGTAACATCGGCGGACTAAAAGTGCGTGCACCGATTAAGGTAGGCAGGGGGTTGTAGTAGGGCGTGTTGAAGACATTCAATTAGATGCACAAACCTATACACCGAAAGTAGCATTAGCAGTGAATCAAGATTTTAATAAAAATCCCAGACAATAGCTCACTTTCAATTAAAAACCGCAGGTTTATTGGGTGAACAATATATTGCGTTAAACATCGGCTTTATGATGGAAGGCGAAACGGAATATATGAAAGAAAGGCAGCACTTTACGGATACCAATTCAGCCATGGTATTGAAGATTTAATCGGTCAGTTCCTATATGGCGACAAAAAGTCAGCGAATAGTGAAACTGAAAAAAACTGAGGCGTCGAAAGCTGAATAATACACGCTATTTTGCTGCCTATTCCCCGAACTGCGGTAAAATGAAACAATTTCCTGCATATGGCATTTTAACTGCCGTATGCAATTTTCTAAGACATATTGGAGTTTATTCAATGTTCAAACAAATTAAAAATTATCGCAACCGCAGTGGTAGCATTTTTCAACTTTTGTTTCTGCACAAGCTTTCGCAGAAACTAGCCCTTATGTATTGACTCAACAAGCGTCAGACAAATTATTTGGCGATATTAAGGCTAACCAAAGTAAAATTAAATCAAACCCAGAATATTTGCGTACTATTGTGCGCAACGATTTAATGCCACATGTGCATGTCAAATATGCAGGTCAATTAGTGTTAGGTAAAAAACCTCATCTGCCACTGAAGCACAACGTGAAGCATTCTTCAACGCATTTGGTCAATTTGTTGAACAAGCTTACGCGCAAGTATAACACAATACACAGACCAAAAAGTACAAATCGAAAGCGAAAAACCGGTTTGATGGTAAAACTATCGTAAGCATTCGCGTGAATTTAGTACAAAATAATGGTGCGCAACCAATCAAATTAGATTTTAAATGGCGCAAAAAACAGCAAAAACTGGCGAATGGCAAGCTTATGATATGGCGGCTGAAGGCGTAAAGTATGGTTGCAACGAAACAAAATGAATGGAGTGGTGTTACGCCAACAAGGTATTGATGCGTTAACAAACCAAGTTGCACAAGCAGCAAAAACAACCTATCAAATTAAGCAAATAATCGTTTTATGCAATCGGAAAAACATTACAATGGACGGTCTCTCAAACAATGAAAGTGTAGTGGTAACGCTCATTGGTGAATTAACTCAGCAACACGTTGCTTCCTCTTTGGAAGCAACGTTTACTTTTTATCGCCAAGCGGTAACCAACAGATTTATTAGGGATTTAGCAGGGCTAACCCATCTAGACTCAGCAGGATTTACCTACGCGCTGAAATGCTCAATCATTTTGTGGCAAACAAACGTCAATCACTTAATTCATACACCTAAAGTTATTTTTACTTTGGCAGAAATTATATGATTTAGATGAGTGGTTAGCGCAATACACCCTCTAACGAATATTTTTAAGGATTGTTTCAATGGAACCTAAACAAATTGAAGAAATGCTCAAGCAAGCATTCCCTAACGCTTCAGAAGTTCACGCACAAGGCGAAAAACTCGCATTATGGCGTGATTGTCGTCAGTGATGAATTAGCGCAGTTGAGTAAAGTTAAACAACAACAAGCGGTTTATGCGCCGTTAGCTGAGCTATTTTCGACCAACGCTATCCATGCATTAACCATTAAAGTGTTCTCGACCGAACAGTGGAAGAAAGAACGCTTACTAAATATCGTTGGCTAATCATTTCAAACAAGCGGTCTATTTTTGCAAAATAATCTGCAACATAGACCGCTTGCATCTTATACAAAAAGAATTAAAGGTAGGATTTAGATGGAAAAATTCCGTGTACAAGGGCCGGTTACTTTAAGTGGAACGGTTGATATTTCAGGTGCAAAAATGCTGCGTTACCCATTTTATTTGCTGCAATTTTAGCGCAAGAACCAGTTACTTTAACTAACGTGCCTGATTTAAAAGACGTTGATACTACATTCAAAATTTTACGCCAATTAGGTGTGGTTGTTGAACGTGATGAAAAAGGCGCGCGGTACAAATTGATGCAAGCAAAATCGATCACTATATTGCGCCGGTATGAGTTAGTGAAAACCATGCGTGCCTCTATTTGGGCGCTTGCGCCGTTAGTGGCGCGTTTCCACGAAGGGCAAGTGTCATTACCGGGCGGTTGTACTATCGGAGCTCGCCCTGTAGATATGCATATCTCTGGTTTAGAGAAAATGGGCGCAGCGATCGAATTAGATGAAGGTTATGTGAAAGCAACTTCAAATGGTCGCTTAAAAGGCGCGCGTATTTATATGGATAAAGTGAGCGTCGGCGCAACCTTATCTGTCATGATGGCGGGCACCTTAGCGGAAGGAACAACCGTAATTGAAAATGCGGCTCGTGAGCCAGAAATTGTCGATACTGCAGATTTCTTAAATGCGATGGGCGCAAAAATTTCAGGTGCGGTACAGATACCATTACCATTGAAGGTGTGGAAGGATTAGGAGGCTGCTCTCATCGAGTTGTTGCAGACCGTATTGAAACAGGGAACCTTCTTGGTTGCGGGAGCTGTTTCAGGTGGCAAAAGTGCTTGTCGTGTACAAAGCAGATACTTTAGACGCAGTGATTGAAAAATTACGTGAAGCTGGTATGGAAGTTACCGTAACGGAAGACAGCATCACTTTTTAGATTCTAAAGGACAACGTCCGAAGGCAGTTAATATCCGTACAATGCCACATCCTGGTTTCCCAACGGATATGCAAGCCCAATTTACTTTATTGAACGTAGTGGCAGAAGGCACCAGTCGTATTACGGAAACCATTTCGAAAAATCGTTTCATGCACATTCAGAGCTCAATCGTAATGGTGCAGAAAGGCGAAATTGAAAGGCAATACCGCTATTTGCCAAGGTGTGGAAAAATTAAAGTCTGCAGAAGTGATGGCGACTGATTTTACGTGCATCAATCAGCTTGAGTGTTAGCTGGTTGTATCGCAGAAGGGGAAACTATCGTGGATCGTATTTACCATACTGACCGCGGCTATGAGCATATTGAAGAAATTACGCGGTATCGGTGCAAACATCGAACGTTTTCGTGCACCCCGTTTGAAGGGGAGTAATTTCCTAGTTTTGAAAATGGCGCATTCGCGGTCATTTTTATTCGGATAGATGATGAATAGTTTTGATTAACCTCGCAAATCAATTAGGAAAAGCACGCCAACCTTTTTCTTCTTAATTGATTTGAACAGGAAAAACCGCTGATTATGTCGGTTGAAGAGGCTGCTGCAAGCGGTCTATTTTTGCATTGATTGCAAAAATGCTGAGTTTCTCAGTCGACCGAGCCTTTTCTATTTGAAATGAGACCGATGCGATTTGCGCGCTACGAGCAAGGGTTTTCGTTAGTGCAACAAGCGATTCAGCTCGGCAATAGTTATTTACTGAATTTAACTTATCCAACGCAAATTGAGATGAATTACAGCTTGGCGGATATTTTTACGGCAACAAGTGCGAAACATAAGCTTTTATTTGCGAGATCAGTTTTGTCTGTTTTTTCACCAGAAACCTTTGTTCGCACCTCAAGCTAAATAAAATTTATGCCTATCCAATGAAAGGCACTATAAATGCGGAACAGCCCAATGCGCTGACAACGCTGATGGAATCAGATAAAGAACAAAAACCGAACATAATATGATTGTGGACTTAATCCGAAATGATCTGGCGTTGGTTTCTAAGCATATTGAAGTGACCAAATACCGCTATGCAGAATTAGTCCAAACCCATCGGGCGCTATTTATCAAAACCAGTTCGAAATTTGTGGCGAATTAGCTGAGAATTGGCAGCGGAAATTAGCACAATGTTAGCGAAGTTACTGCCAGCCGGCTCAATTAGTGGGGCGCCAGAGTGAAAACGGTAGAGGTGATTCAGCAGGCAGAGCAAGGAAAGCGTGGCTATTATACAGGCGTGTTTGGCTATTTTGATGGAGAAAATCTCGATAGCGCCGTTGCCATTCGCTATATTGAGGAAATCAACGGTCAGTTCTGGTTTAGAAGTGGCGGCGGGATTACAGCTAAAAGCCAATTGAAAGAAGAGTATCAAGAGTTATTGGAGAAAGTCTATGTTCCTATTTCCGCTGTTTGAAACCATTGCGATTATAGATGGAAAGCCTCAAAACTTGGCTTATCATCAGGCTCGATTTGAACATACTATGCGCAATTATTTTCAAATTGAGCCGAAGCTTCAATTAGCCGAAGTGGTTCAAGTTCCAGCTGAGCATCAGCAAGGGCTTGTTCGTTGCCGAATGGATTATTCGGCACATCATTTTGAATTAACGTTTTTTCCTTATCAGCCACGCCAGATTCAAACCCGTGCAATGTGTTTATGTTGATGAGATCGACTACCGCTTTAAATATAGTGATCGTAGTCAACTCAGAAGCGCTGGAAAAATGGCAAAAGTGATGAAAATCGTGATTGTTCATCAAGGTTATGTGAGCGATTGCACGATTGTAATTTGTTGTTTTTAAAAGCAGGATCGCTGGTATTGCAGTGAGGATTATTTACTTAAAGGCACGCAGTTAAGCAAATTGTTAGATGAGCAAAAAGTAGAACTGATTAAGCTTCCAATATCTGATTTATTTTGTTATGAAAAAGTGATGATCATTAACGCACTGAATTCATTTGAAAATGGTCAGATTTTACCCATTTCTAATATAAAAATCATAAAAAGTGATAAATATCCAATCATTTTATCGCTTAAAAATTGAACTTTTATCCACTATTTTGGTGCTTAGATCAGCAAACGATCCTGAAAAAGTCATTTTGTGCTCATAAAATAAGCATAAAATGCTTGAAACTGGATGATAATACACTATACTAATGTCCAGTAAATGATGCACAAGCGGTCATTTTTCCAAAGAATTTACCAAAATAAGGAGCCTTCTATGGCAGCAGAAAAGAAAAACCAAAAATAGTGTTGTAAAACAAAACCGATCCTGAACAACGCGAGAGCACTTTCCGTTGCGCAGCTCAAATTGAAAAACAATTTGGTAAAAGGCTCGATTATGAAACTGGGTCAAACACAGCTTAGATATTGAAGCAGTTTCAACCGGATCAATCGGTTTGGATATGGCGTTAGGCATCGGTGGTTTGCCAATGGGACGTATCGTTGAGATCTTTGGGCCAGAATCTTCAGGTAAAACAACATTAACCCTGTCTGCGATTGCACAAGCACAAAAAGCGGGCAAAACATGTGCTTTTATTGATGCAGAGCATGCACTTGATCCAATTTATGCGCGTAAATTAGGCGTAGATACTGACGAGTTATTGATTCTCAGCCAGATAATGGTGAGCAAGCTTTAGAGATTTGTGATGCGTTAGTTCGTTCAGGTGCAGTAGATGTTATCGTGGTGGACTCAGTGGCGGCATTAACACCAAAAGCAGAAATTGAAGGCGATATGGGGGATTCTCATATGGGCTTACAAGCTCGCTTAATGTCACAAGCATTACGTAAATTAACTGCTAACATTAAAGCAACCAATTGTTTGGTGATTTTCATCAACCAAATTCGATATGAAAATTGGTGTTATGTTTTGGTAACCCAGAAACGACAACCGGTGGTAATGCACTGAAATTCTACTCTTCTGTACGTTTAGATATTCGTCGCACCGGCGTAGTAAAAGATGGTATAACATTATTGGTAGCGAAACACGTGTTAAAGTGGTAAAAAAACAAAAGTCGCCCCACCATTCCGTGAAGTGAATTTCGATATATGTATGGTGAAGGTATTGCGCGTACTAATGAATTATTGATTTTAGCTGAAGCGAATGATCTGATTAAGAAATCAGGCGCGTGGTTCTCTTATGAGGGTACCAAAATCGGTCAAGGTAAAAATAATGCCGTGAAATGGTTAAAAGAGAATGCAGATATTGCGCAAAAATTGAACAAGAATTGCGTGATAAATTTAGCAACAACACACCAACAGCATTAGTTTCCACTGATGAAGATGTGTTAGAAGACGATAATTTCACAGAAGACGACGATTTTAACGACGAAGAGCTATAAATAAAAATGCGGTTTTCTAAACCGCATTTTCTTTATGAGAAATTTATGGACAAGCAGCCAACACAGAAATACAGTGCGACAAATTACTTGCTTTTATTTACTCTCAAAACGAGATTATAGTGAGCAAGAATTGCATCGGAAGCTGAAATTGAAAGAATATTCAGCTGAGGAGATCGAGCAAGCTATTGAAACTGCGAAAGCGCACAATTGGTTAAGTGATGAACGATTTTGCCAAACTTTTATCCGTTATCGCGCTCAACAAGGTGTGGGGCCTCGTCGATTAAAAGCAAGAATTAAAAGATGAAAGGCGTGGCAGATTGGCTGATTAGTCAATGCCTTGAAGTTGCAGAGGCTGAAGAAGGGGTTGATTGGTTTGAACTTGCCGAGCAGACTTTTTGAAAAACGTCCGCGAATTTGGGATTTGAAGGCAAACAAAAATGTAGCGTTTTTATGGTTAGCCGAGGCTTTTATCAAGATCATTTTAGCCATTTGCTCAATCAAGATTATGATGAAGATGAGTAACGGATGAGTTTATTTAAATCAACTAAACAAGCGGGAGTTTTGCCCGCAATGTCAATCGCCGTTACAACTAAAGCGCGGTAAGCAAGAGGCTTTTTAGGTTGTAGCGCTTATCCTGTTTAGTGATTATATTAAACCGCTGCATCAAGAAAGTCGCATTATCAAAGATTTAGCTGAAACTTGCCCAGAATGTGAGGGCATTTTTACAAGTCAAACAGGGCATTTTTGGTATTTTTATTGGATGTAGCCAATATCCAAATTGCCATTTTACCGTACATGAAGAGACACCAGCAGACAGTGAAGTTGAATTTGATTGTCCAGAATGTAAAACGCATAAATTAGTCGCGAGAACAGGCGTGCAGGTAAGGTATTTTTACGGATGTAGTGGCTTTCCGCAGTGCAAATTCACGTTAGCGAGTAAAGCCAATTTTAGCGCATTGTCCGCAATGTGGCGGGCAATTGCTTGTGAAAAAGTGAAAAGGAACGCGATATTTACAATGTGCGAATAAACATTGTCAGGCAATCTTTTGAGGCAGAGATAGAAAATGAGTAATTTAGATGAAATTACTGCCCGCTTGCAAAAACACAATGAAGTAGTCGCTTATCCAACGGGAAGCCGTCTTCGGTTTAGGTTGTAATCCGAATAGTGAAGCTGCCGTTCAAGCACTATTAACTTTAAAACAACGGCCAGTAGAAAAGGTTTACTTTTATTGGCTTCCGATTTGCGTTATTTACGCCCTTTTATTGATGAATCTCGTTTAACTGAAAAAGAGTGGCAAAGTCTAGTGCAAGTTGGTGCACAGGCGATTACTTGGGTCGTTCCCGCGAAAAAGTCTGTGCCGCGCTATTTAACCGGGCACTTTGACACTATCGCTGTAGCGGCTTTTGTCATTTACCCGCAGTAGTATGCTTTTAGTGAATCTGCTGGGTTTGCGCTGACTTCAACCAGTGCCAATTTAACCGGTTTACCTCCTTGTCGAACAGCGCAAGAAGTTTATGCCCAATTTGGCAACGATTTTCCTGTGTTAGAGCAGGGAACCGGTGGAGCAAAAACAGCCCTCTGAAATTCGAGATATTTTACCCAACATATTTTTTTAGACAAGGATAAGCATGAATCAGTATGCTGTATGGGGCAATCCGATTGCTCAAAGCAAATCTCCTCGCATTCACCAGTTATTTGACGAACAAACTGGTCGAAATTTACAATATATAGCGAAATTAGGGGATGAAACTAATTTTGAGGCAGAATTAGCAGCATTTTTACGTAAGCAAAAGGTGCCAACATTACGGCACCGTTTTAAAAATCGTGCGTTCGCGATAGCGACACAATACAGTGAGCGCTGTTTGTTGGCAGAAGCCTGTAATACGTTGAAAAAATTAGCAGATGGGCAACTTTATGCGGATAATACAGATGGGGTGGGTTTATGTGCCGATCTTGCTCGTTTAGGTTGGTTAAAACCAAATCAGAAGATGTTAATTTTTAGGGCGGGGGCGCAACGCGGTGTGTTATTTCTTGTTGCGCCAAGCAGCAGATTACGCTCTACAACTCGCACGCCAGAAAAGCGGTCATTTTAGCGGAAAAATTGCACATTACGGACAAATTCAGACCGCTTGTTAGGGAAGAATTGGTGAATCAACTCATTTGATGTCATTATCAATGCAACATCTTTAGGGTTACAAGGGAAATATGTTCCACTTCCAGCAAGTTTATTCTCATCATCTGCAGTTTATGATATGCACATGCTCCGCATCAAGATACGCCATTTTGCGTTATGCCAAGCCAAGGCGCAAAACATTGTAGTGATGATGGTTTAGGGATGTTGGTCAATCAAGCGGCTTTTTGCTTTTGAATTATGGGAAGGTGTGTTGCCAGATGTAGCACTAGTGCTTGCCAGCTTCAAGCAGAAATGGAAGCTGGCAGTTAATTTAGTGCAAGAAAAACCATCGTAGCAAACGTTGAATCTCAGGCAAAAACAGAAAACAGGACTTTTTGCAAAAAGACGGACGAGGTTAGTCAAAATCAGCATAATACGCCCCGCAAAGCCGGATATGGTGACGCAAAATGGCTACATAGCTCAGCTGGTTAGAGCACAACACTCATAATGTTAGGTGCAAGTTCGAATCTCGCCGTAGCCACCATTTTGCGGGACTGGCGAAATTGGTAGACGCACCAGATTTAGGTTCTGGCGCCGCGAGGTGTGTGGGTTCAAGTCCTCGTCCCGCACCATTTATCGATTTGCAAATCAGTAGCTGGGGGTATCGCCGCGGTAGGGCGCCGGGTTTTTGATCTCGGCATCCCTAGGTTCGAACTAGCACCCAGCCACTTTATCTTAGTAAGCTAACCAATGGTTAGTTTTCTTTTGGGGTATCGCTGCGGTAAGGCACTCGGGTTTTGATCTCGCATCCCTAGGTTTCGAATCTTAGTACCCAGCCATCTTTCTTCTATTTATCTATTTTCTTCAGTCAAATCTATTCAATAGCCTATTTTCTTTTTAGATTTCTTTTTAAAATTTATTAGAATTTACTCATTATAGGGATTTTTCCCCGTCGCTAACGATTTCCCTAGCACACGAAGGATATGTTATGAAAAATCAACTGACCCGAAACAGCCGCATGGCAGGCATTAACTGCACATCAAGCTGAAAAACCTAACTATTGCCCAATTATTTCAAGCAAAACCCACAACGTTTTTCACAATATCATGTCAATTTCGAAGATCAAATTTTAGTCGATTTTTCTAAAAATGCAGTGAATGAAACCACTTAGCGTTATTACAACAATTAGCTGAAGAATGTGGCTTAGCGCAACGCGAAAGAAGCTATGTTTAGTGGAGAGAAGATCAACTATACCGAAAATCGCGCAGTATTACACCGCATTGCGTAACCGTAGCAATACGCCAGTATTGGTTGATGGTAAAGATGTAATGCCAGAGGTTAATGCTGTTTTAGCTAAAATGAAAACATTCTGCCAACGAGTCATTTCTGGCGAATGGAAAGGTTATACGGGTAAGTAATTACAGATGTCATCAATATTGGTAGGTGGTTCTGATCTTGGTCCTTATATGGTGACAGAGGCATTACGCCCTTATAAAAATCATTTAAACGTCATTTTGTGTCAAATGCGATGGCACGCATATTGTCGAAACGCTCAAAAAGTAAACCCAGAAACAACGTTAGTATTAGTGGCTTCTAAAACCTTTACTCACCCAAGAAACCATGACTAACGCGCTATCTCGGCTCGTGATTGGCTTTAGCGGCAGCAAAAGATGAATCTGCGGTTGCTAAACATTTCGTAGCGCTTTCTACTAATGCAAAAGAAGTGGAAAAATTTGGTATTGATACGGCCAATATGTTTGAATTCTGGGATTGGGTTGGTGGCCGTTATTCTTTATGGTCAGCGATTGGATTATCGATAGCCCTTTCTATTGGTTTTGAGCTAGTTTGAACAATTGTTATCTGAGGCGTATGCGATGGACAACCATTTCAGATACGCACCAGCTGAGAAAAATATTCCAACCATTTTAGCGCTTATCGGCATTTGGAATAGCAACTTCTTAGGTGCAGAAACAGAAGCATTATTGCCATATGACCAATATTTACATCGTTTTGCGGCGTATTTCCAACAAGGCAACATGGAGTCAAACGGAAAATATGTAGGGCGTGACGGTAAAGTGGTGAATTATCAAACTGGCCCAATTGTTTGGGGTGAGCCGGGACTAATGGCCAACACGCATTTTATCAATTGATTCACCAAGGTACTAAAAATCATTCTCAGATTTTTATTGCGCCAGCGCAAACACATAATCCATTGGGTGATCATCATGAAAAATTGTTGTCTCAACTTCTTTTGCACTAAAACCGAAGCGCTTTGCTTTTGGTAAATCCAAACAAGCGGTTGAAGAAGAATTTTTAGCAGCAGGAAAAATCACTTGAATCAGTTAAAGAAATTGTGCCGTTTAAAGTATTTACGGGCAACAAAACCAACTAACTCGATTTTTATTGAAAAATTACGCTCTTACAGCTTAGGTGCATTGATTGCCATGTATGAACGAAATTTTCGTCACAAGGTGTAATTTTCAACATTTACAGCTTTGACCAATGGGGTGTTGAACTTTGGCAAACAATCCTTACAACTGCATATTTTACCTTGAGTTAAAAAGGCAGTGAGTCAGTTGAAAGTCACGACAGCTCAACCAATGGTTTAATTAACTACAAAGCTACGTTAAGTTTAGCTTTTTACAAGCGGTAGTTTTTCATCAAACTTTTGCAAAAATTACCGCTTAGTCTTGCATTGATGAAACCAATTTTCCTTGAAATCCGTCATTTACGCACGTTAGTGGCAATTAAAGAAAGCGGTAATCTATCATTAGTCACGAAACGTTTGCATTTAACGCACATCGGCCCTTTCTCACCACTAATGTGTTAGAAAGCCAATATGATTTAACTTTGTTTGAGCGTAAACCACCGATTCGTTTTACGCCGGCGGGGAGCGCCTTTAGCGCTTGCCTCTGCGAGATTCTGCCTAAAATTCGTGATGTTGAACGAGATTTAGTGCGTGTGAAACAAGGCTGAGCAGGGATCTCGCATTTCAATTGAATGCCACACTTGTTTTGACTGGCTGATGCCTGCCATGGCGACTTTCCGTCGAGCCGGCCCTAGTAGAACTAGATATTGTTTCTGCTCCATACCGATCCAGTTGGCTTATTGCTGGTCGATCGTTCAGATTAAGCGGTGGTCTCTGAAATGGAAGAGAACCGAATGTGATTTATGTCGTTATTTTCTTTATGAAATGGTCGGCATTTATGCGAAAGATCATCCTTTGAGCAAACCAAACCAATTTGGACGTGCGGAGGATTTCAAAGAAGAAACTTGGATTACCTATCCGTTCCAGATGATATGTTAGATTTACTGCGCTAGTACTTAAACCTGCGGGATTTCACCCAAACGCCGAACGACTGAACTCACCATTGCGATTATTCAATTAGTGGCAAGCAAGCGAGGGTATCGCAACCCTACCTTATTGGGCGGTGAAACCTTATTTAGAGTTAGGTTGATGGTAGCCAATAAAATTACTGAACAAGGCCTCGTATAGTAATTTATATGGTGCGATTAGGGCGCACGATGCGCATAGTGCCTATTTAGAAGATTTCACAATACAGTTAAAAGCACAAAGCTTTGCCACTTTACCGGGGTTGGATTGTATTGGATTAAAGAGATAAAGATGAAAATGCTCCGCTATGAAGATATTTTGCATAAAACTCGCCTAAACGACGCTTTTCAATTCGCATAAAGGCGATTATGGTGAGTTTTTACCGATTGCGGTACGCGAATATGGGCGGAGCGATGATGATGGCAGCAGAAAGCTGCTGTGCATAGCGGTGCGGGTTTTAACGTGTGCAGCAACCGACGCTTCAAAATCATACTGCATTACATCTGCTATTTACCTGAAGCTAAATGGTAATTGACTGGGAAAAATACCGAGTTATTGCTGGAAAAGCTTCTCATCAATCAGATGGTAGTACTTATTGGCTGCGGTTTAGGGTTAAGTGAACAGCGACATTATTAGCTCCAGTGCTGAGCCATTTACAGCCATCGCAAAAAGCTGATTAGTGATGGTGATGCCATTACTTTTATTTGCCAAACATTCACAGAATCATTATGAATTTCCCCTTTGGGCAAACCCCCGCATCAAAAAGAGTGGGAACGCCTTTCTGGTTTAGCGATTGATGCGCAAACGCCAGCCAACATCCCAGCACGCCGTCAGCCAATTCACAACTAATGTGGTTCTCAAAAACATGGTACAACGCTTATTTGCTTAATCATGAGCTCACTTTGTATTGATGTTGGAAACGCCCTGCATGGCAACAGGAATGGGAGATACGCTTGCTGGCATGATTACAGGGTTGCTTGCGCAATATCCAAAACAATCGGAACAAGCTGTTTATACTGCTGTTTATCTGCATAGCTATATTGCCGAGCAATTAGCCAAAACTCGGCATGTCGTCCTTCCTACTGAGATTATCGGTGAAGTTTCATGCTATCTTAAATTGGTGATTTGAGTTTTTCTAGTGGCGGTCGAATTTGTAAAATTTGCGAATTCGACCGCTTCATGTTATGAGTCATTAACGATCCGCTAATGCTTGTTCAATTTTTGTTTGATACCCTGCTACCATCTAATCCAAGCGTTTCAGTAGGCTCTTGTTGGCAGATTGTGGATAAATTCATCTGGAATACCAAGCATGACGCGGTTTGATTTTTGCCAATTTTTGCAAATATTCATTTACTGCAGAGCCAGCGCCACCTTGATAGTATTTTTCTTCAGCGTTACCAGTAAATCATGGCTGTTTACAATCTTGGATTAAGGCTTCACCAGCGGTTTCACAGCGCATATCGGCTAAGGTATAGCTGCTCTGCTTCAGCCACTTTTTGAGCTTCAGTTAAGAACGCACCAAAGTTGAGAATAGCCACTTTTTCGCCTTGGCGGACAAGTTTGCCTTTACCAATTTCTAAAGATTCCATCGGCTCACGTTGCCACACCTTTAGCGTTACCTCTGGATAGCGTACTGCAGTTGGCGTATTCATCTGATAAGCGTATATACATTTGACGCATTTCGTTTTCATCGCTTGGCGTCATGATAGTCATATTCGGAATACAACGCATAAAGCTTAAATCAAACGCACCTTGGTGAGTTTGACCGTCTGCTCCTACAATACCGGCACGGTCAATCGCAAAAAAATCACAGGTAGATTTTTGGATCGCCACATCGCGAATGAGCTGATCGTGCTCGTTGTAAGAAACTAGAATAAATGGCAACGACCGGTTTGTAGTCGGCAATCGCTAAACCTGCTGCAAAGGTAACCGCATGCTGTTCAGCAATGGCAACATCAAAATATTGTTCAGGGAAGCGTTTAGAAAATTCCACCATGCCTGAGCCTCTCACGCATAGCAGGGGTAATGCCGATAAGCTTAGTATCTTGTTCAGCCGTTTCGCATAACCACTGACCGAAGATATCGGAATAGGTTGGAATGCTTTTTGCTTTTGGCAGTTGACCGCTAGCAGGATCAAATTTGGGTACACCATGATAGCCAATAGGATCATTTTCTGCAGGTTGATAACCTTTCCCTTTTTTGGTGCGAACATGTAAGAATTCAGGGCCTTTTGAGCTCACGCATATTTTTAAGTCAGTTTCTCACCAATTTCTTCGATGTTATGCCCATCTACTGGCCCAATATATTAAACCCGAGTTCTTCAAAAGCGTACTGACAGGAGAAATCACCTTTCATATGCTCTTCGGTTTTTTTCATGAAGTTTTTAATTGGAGAAGGGACTTTATCCAACACCTTTTTACTGCCATCGCGCACGGTGGTATAAAGCGAACCAGAGAAAATTTGCGCGAGATGGTTATTCAGTGCGCCAACGTTTTCAGAAATAGACATTTCGTTATCGTTGAGAATAACCAACATATCTGTGTGTAATGCGCCCGCATGGTTTAGTGCTTCAAATGCCATCCCCGCAGTAATACGCCATCACCAATAACACAAACGGCTTTGGCGACCTGCGTTTTCTTTTTGAGCAGCGACTGCAATACCCAACCGGCACCGATAGAGGTTGAGGAATGTCCACGCTTAACACATCATAAAACGCTTTCTTCGCGCCATGGGAATGGATGGATACCGTCTTTTGGCGAATGGTTTTTAATTTGATCGCGACGACCAGTTAGATTTTATGTGGATAGGCTTTGATGTCCAACGTCCCAAATAGTTGGTCGAAAGGGGTTTGATAAAACATAGTGCAAGGCGATAGTTAGCTCAACTACCCCTATGTCAGAGGCAAGATGCCCACTACTTTGGCTGACGCATTCTAATAAGTAGGCGCGAAGCTCGTCAGCAAGCGTTTGTAATCGATCTTTATCGAGCAAACGGAGGGCTTCCGGCGAGTCAATTTGGCTTAATAGGGGACAATTTTTGCATAATGTTTATCTTTTTATCAATAGAAACTCAACGCAAGGCGGTTAGGTCGGTCACTCTAACATTTTTGCAACAAAGTGGAAATAATTGACCGCTTGCAAATTCCTAACCGCACTTCATGCGTGATTAACCTTTAAGATCTTCAGTTAAAGTGGGTTGAAGAGCGTTTAAGACTTCTTTAACCACACGTGCTGGACCTGCCACTACGTTACCAGATTTTTAAGTAATCGGTGCCACCAACAAAGTTACATACTAATCGCACTCTGCTTCACGCGCGATTAAATCGCTCGCTGCGCAATCCCATGGTTTTAAACCAATCTCAAAGTAACCATCAATACGGTTTGCTGCAACATACGCTAAATCAAGCGCGGCTGAACCCGTACGGCGGAAATCTGCTACGCCTTGGTTCATTAAGCCTTCAAGCATATTTAAGTGCGCTGCACGATGTTTAGTGGCTTTAAATGGGAAACCGGTTGCTAATACAGTACCGCTTAGATCACGGCGGCTGCTATCCACGCGTAGACGGAACTCATTGAGTTTTGCGCCTTCGCCACGCACAGCAGTGAAAAGTTCATTACGGATAGATCGTACACTACGCCGACAGTGGTGCGGCCATTTTCACGAATAGCAATCGACACACAGAAATGCGGTAAGCGTTTAACGAAGTTGGTTGTGCCATCTAGTGGATCAACTTACCCACTGCACGTTTTTATTTTCGCCATCTAAAATACCAGATTCTTCCGCCACGATAGCGTGGTCTCGGGTAAGATTTTGCGAATGACTTCGATAATCGCTGCTTCGCCGCTTTATCAATTTCAGTCACATAATCATTTGTACTTTTTGAGCAACTTCAGTCTCGCTTGGCGCTTGCTCACAGCCTTTTGCACATAATATTGCCTGCTTTTCGTGCAGCACGAATAGCAATAGCTAACATTAGGTTCATATTTCACCAGATTTTTAAAAGAACGAATAAGGGTTTGATTATAAATGAAATTAGCAAGATAAAGGAATAACTAAGCGTAAAAAAATGCAGCAGAATAGCGCCTATTGTTTTGATAAAACCTCTCGCTATGCAAAAAGTATTTACGACACCCCATTTTGAACGCTATCAGCAGCTACGCCAAATCCGATGAGTATGAATGAAGTGGTCGAAAAACCGACGATGTTTTCACTTTTACCGAACCTATCTGGTAAACGGGTGCTAGATTTAGGCTGTGGCACGGGCGAACACTTAGCACATTATTTAGCGAAAGGGCTCGGCAAGTCGTGGTTTAGACCTTTCAGAACGTATGTTAGAAGCGGCTGAAGCACGTTTTCACGAGCGCAGACGACAACTGCAGAAATGGCTTTTTATGCTTTGCCGATGGAAAAGTTAGATGAAATTGCTGAAAAACGAATTTGATGTGATTACCAGCTCGTTTGCTTTTCACCACATTGAAGATTTTCCTGCGCTGTTAGCAAAAATTTCAGCAAAATTGACCGCTTGCGGCACGTTAATTTTCTCGCAAGAACATCCAATTGTGACGTGTTATCGACAAGCTACTCGTTGGGATGCAGAAAAAGCAGCAAGTGGCTTATCGCTTAAATTATTATCGCGAAGAGGGTGTGTGTGAGCGGGGTTTGGTTTCAACAATCGTTTAAAACTATCATCGCACGATGGCGACAATTCTAAAACTCAACTTATTGCTGCAGGCTTTTGAAATTGGAGCAGGTTGAAGAGCCTCATGTTAGTGAATCAAGCGCAATGGCATCAGGAATTTAGAGATTTACAACACCGTCCGCCATTGTTATTTGTTACAGCGAAAAACGCTAGGCTAATCCTTTTTGGACCCAATATTGATAAGGTAAGGTTTCAGTTTGACTCAGCGAGTAGTGCTGGTGATCCATAAAGGCACAAAAGCTAGGGATATCGCGGGTCAGGCAGGGTCGTCAGCTAAAATATAAAGCACATCGCCATCATTGAGGTGGCGAATTGCCTTACGGGTAAGCATCACGGGCTCTGGGCAGCGAAGCCCAACGGCATCTAAAGTTTGACCAATTTCAATCTCTCTCATGGTTTTCCTGTGCTAAAACAAAATGATTTATCACAACGGTTTTCCGAACATTTAGCGCAGCTACAACAGCACGTTAGACAAATTTAGAAAGCCATTTTCTTCAAGGTATTTGATCTCATGCAGGGTGAGTTATCGCTATTTTCAAGACGATTTAACTGCACCGTTTAAAATTAACCCACATTTTAATTATTTTTCCGTATGCTAAAGCGGAAAATAGCTGGCTTTATTTGATGGCGTGAATAAACCGAAAATTTATTTCTATGCGCCGCAAGATTATTGGCATTGTACGCCTACCCCGCCCACTGAAGCATTTTTCAGTGAAGCATTTGATTGGGTGATTTTTCACGATGCCCACAGATGCAAAATGGATTGAAAATCCGACCGCTTGTTTATTTATTGGCGAAGATGAAGAACTCACGAAAACTCTCTTGGTTTTAGTGCAATTAACTCACAAAAGGCGCTGAATATACTGCATTTTTGCACGCCTCAATCAAAACGGAATTTGAGATTGAACAACTCTATCAAGCGCAATTTCCCGCATTAAAAGGGCATCATGCCGCGAAACAGGCTTTTTAGAAGGTCGCAGTGAGCGAGAGATCTCATTTAGCTTATTTGCAAGCGAGTGGGCAACTTGAAAGTGAACTGCCGTATGGCAATATTGTGGCATTAAAACGCGCATGCGGCTATTTTGCATTACACCGAGCTTGAACTTTTCGCGCCAAGTTCTCGCCACAGTTTTTAATTGATGCTGGTGCAACGCATCTCAATGTATAGCTCAGACATTACGCGGACTTATGTAGCTGATCCGCAAAGTGAATTTGCGGCACTGATTAAAGCTGTTGACGGTTTTAAACATGAAATTATTCAGCAAATGCGCGTGGGCGTGAATTATCTACAATATCATACACAGATGCATCAATGGATGGCGAAATTGCTTCACGATTTTGATTTTGTGCGGTTAAGCCCGGAACAGATTTTTGAAGAGGGTATTTCAAGAGCATTTTTCCCACATGGCTCAGGGCATTTTATTGGGCTCAGAGCGCATGATGTTGGCGGTTTTATGCAAATGCGCAAGGCACAAAAACGCGTCCACCTGAAGCTTATCCAAGTTTGCGCTGTTTGCGTGATTTACGTTGAGGTATGGTGTTAACGGTTGAACCCTGGTTTCTATTTTATTGAGATGTTATTAGCACCATGGAAATCGTCACATTTAGGCCATACATTTAATTGGCAGAAAATTGCGGATTTTTCGGCTTATGGTGGGATTCGTAGTGAAGATAACATTGTTATTCGCCCTGAAGGTGCGGAGAATTTAACTGAAAAAGCGCTGATAACACTCAACGCTTAAGGAGGAATTATGCCGGTTTTATGGGGATTATTAGGCATCATTTTTACATTTATTGTGAGATTTCGCTATTAGTAGAAGTCGGTAGTGCATTAGGGGTATTGCCAACGCTATTATTACTCATTGTCATTTCCTTTGTTGGATTATGGTTTGTGAAATTACGCGGGGCTTATACCTTTAATGGCTGTGCGTCAAGCCGAAGCAAAAAGGCGAATTACCAACGGATGCAGTAATCAATGCCGTGCTATTCATTTTGGCGGGGATATTGCTCATTATTCCTGGGTTTCTAGCGATATTTTAGCGGTGCTACTGGTACTGCTGATTACTCGGACACTGTTTAAATTATGGTTTTTCAAATTTTTCAAAAATCGTGTACGCTTTACCCGTTTTACACAATTCCGTTCGGAACAAGGCGCTGAGTCTGAAGTGTTTGAGGCAGAATTTACCAGCGAACAGGATAAAAACAAATGGATAAAATAAGCCCCAGTCACTCAAGATTTGGCACCAAGCAAGCGCGTTTTAAAAGCCCTACTGAGCAAAAATCGTAGGTAAGCGTTGGCACAGAAAAACGACCGCTTGTTCCTCGCTTAAGCATTGAAGATACAGTGGTTATTCTGTTTAACAAGCCTTATAACGTGCTTACTCAATTTACCGATGAGCAAGGGCGACATACGTTGAAAGATTTTATCCATACGCCCGATGTTTATCCGGTTGGGCGTTTAGATCGAGATAGCGAAGGGCTGCTCTTTGTTAACGAATAATGGCTGGTTACAACATCGTTTATCGCATCCGAAATTTGAGAAGCGTCAAAACTTATTGGGTGCAAGTAGAAGGTGTACCTGATGAAGCAGCGTTAACAGCTTTACGAAAAAGGGGTTCAGCTTAAAGATGGACTACATTACCTCGCGACAGCGAACCAGATCGAACCACTGATTTTTAATTGGGCAACGCACCGAAAATCCGTGAGCGGAAGATGATCCCAACGTTGGTTAGAAATCGGGTTACATGAAGGTAAAAAACCGCCAAGTACGGCGCATGACCGCGCATGTTGGCTTTCCAACATTACGACTTATTCGAGTGGCACTGGGCGATTATCAACTGGGGGATTTAGCCAGTGGCGAGTCTAGAGAATTATCGCTGGCAGAAAAACAGCGACTCTTTAAATCATTAAAATAATAAGGCAAATATGAAACAGGCATATTGGATTATTACCAAAGATTTTGATGTGGCATTAGTGAATGGCGAAATACCGTTTGGTTGCGCAGATGAAGTGCAATTAAGCGGGCGAAATTTCTTAACGATTGGTGAATTAAATGGCTTTCCCGTGCATTTAGTGCAAGCTGATGCGCGTGATGAAATGCGAACTTTGCTTTTCTACGCACGTTAATTGCTAAGCCTGAAGCGAATTTATTGCATCGTGCAGTTTCTTTGTCCCAATTTTTACAATCTCACCGTTTTTGTGGGCGTTGTGCTGCAGCATTGCATTTAGCTGAATCTGAAATAGCTTTGGCGTGTGAGGCTTGTGGGCACCGAATTTATCCCACCATTTCTCCGTCTATTATTGTGGCAGTGCGGAAAGGGCGACAAATCTCTTTAGCGAATCATCAGCGCCATAAGGGCGGAATTTATACCACGCTGGCTGGATTTGTTGAAGCAGGCGAGCCGATTGAGCAAACCGTGCAGCGCGAAGTTTGGGAAGAAAGTGGGTTGAAAATTGAAAATGTTCGTTATTTTGGTAGCCAGCCGTGGTCGTTCCCGCATTCGTTGATGTTAGGTTTTTTTAGCTGATTATGATTCAGGCGAGATCAAGCTACAAGAGAGCGAGCTTTTGTGATGCAAGATGGTTTGATTGTGATGAGCCATTGCCAGAATTACCGCCTAAAGGCACGATTGCCTTAGCATTGATTGAAGCCACTCTTGCGTTGTGTCGTACAGAAAGCCCGCTATAAATTATGCCAAAATTACGCTATAATCTCCTAATTAACTGAATAACAGAGAACACTATGAAAAAAGTCGAATTTTAGCAACGGGCAGCTACTGCAAAAGCAAGTGCGCACCAATGCAGACCTAGAAAAAAATGGTCGAAACTAGCGATGAATGGATTTTTACCCGCTCTGGCATGAAAGAGCGTCGCATCGCCGCAGCAGATGAAACGGTGGCCACAATGGGTACCGAAGCTGCTAAAAAAGCCTTAGAAATGGCGAATATTGATCCAAATGATATTGAACTCATTGTGGTAGGAACCACGACTAATTCACACGCTTACCCAAGTGCTGCGTGCCAAATTCAGGGTGCATTAGGCATTCGTGATGCGATTGCTTTTGATGTTGCTGCAGCTTGTACAGGCTTTATTTATGCGTTGAGCGTCGCTGATCAATTTGTGCAATCAGGTAAAGTGAAAAAGCGTTAGTGGTTGGCGCAGATCTAAACTCTCGCGCATTAGATGAAACCGATCGCAGTACAGTCGTTCTTTTTGGTGACGGTGCGGGCGCAGTGATTTTAGAAGCAAGCGAACAAGCAGGGATTTTATCAACTCATTTACACGCATCTGCTGATCTGGATTATATGCTAGCCCTCCCAGCTCAAAAACGCGGTGAGGAAAAAATCAGGGTTTATCCAAATGCAAGGTAATGCGACTTTCAAACTTGCAGTAGGCCAGCTTTCAAGTGTTGTAGAAGAAACTTTAGAAGCTAATCAATTAGACAAGTCTGATTTAGATTGGTTAGTGCCACATCAAGCTAATATTCGTATTATTGCAGCCACTGCAAAGAAACCTCGAAATGGATATGTCACAAGTAGTATTAACGGTTGAAAAATACGGTAATAACAGTGCTGCAACTGTGCCAGTGGCATTAGATGAGGCGGTGCGAGATGGTCGTATTCAACGTGGGCAATTATTGCTATCAGAAGCCTTTGGTGGCGGTTGGACATGGGGTTCAGCTTTGGTGAGATTCTAAGGTAAAACTCGATGTCAGAAAAACAAACTTTTGCAGATAAAAAGCGTAAAACCGTAGAACAAGCCGAGTTTACCGAAGATGGTCGCTATTTGCGCAAAGTGCGTAGTTTCGTGTTGCGTACTGGTCGCTTAAGGATTATCAGCGATATGATGAATAGTAACTGGGCAAATTTAGGGTTAGATTATCAGCCAACCCCATTCAATTTTCGTGAGATTTTCGGCAATGATAACCAGTCGTATTGGAAATTGGTTTTGGGATGGGGCGTTCATTAGTTGAAAATGGCAGCACAAAACCCAGATCGCAATTATATCGGCATTGAAGTTCATACCCCTGGTGTGGGCGCATGTATTGCTTATGCGTTAGAAAAACAGGTCAAGAATTTACGAGTGATTTGCCATGATGCGACTGAAATTTACGTGATGCGATTGCAGATATTACGTTAGTGGCTTATAGTTTTATTTCCCAGACCCGTGGCAGAAAGCGAAACACCACAAACGCCGTATTGTTCAACCAGCATTTATTACGCGCTATTAAGCAAATTGAAGAGTGGTGGCTTTATCCATTTTGCCACAGACTGGGAAAATTATGCGGAGCATATGTTAGAAGTTTTACGTCAGTTTGATGCTGAATTGGAAAATACTTCCGCTACTAATGATTTTATTCTACGTCCAGATTTCCGCCCATTAACCAAATTTGAAGAGCGAGGGCATCGATTAGGCATGGTGTGTGATCTCTATTTCATCAAGTCGATAAAAATAAAGTCGTTTATCTTGATAAACGACTTTTTCTTTCATTATACTTCAATACCAAATTTTGCTTTGACTAAGGCTTGGAAATCGGTGCAACCTCAACATGCTGATTGTCCAAAAAGATTTGTGGCACGGTTGCGACAGGTTTTCCTACTCGTGGTTCCAAATCTTCTTTTGAAATGCCTTCTGCAATCATATCAATGAATTTAAAATCAAAATCAGCTAATTCGCCTTTCATTTTTTCTGCTAACGCTTTCCCTCTTACACAGTAAGGGCAAGTTAAGCGGCCATAAATTTCTACAAACATAATTGTTCCTTTTTATTTTTTTCCGGCTTTGCGCGGAGAGGGCACAAGCGGTATTATTTTTACCAAAAATTTACTAAAACCATGACAGAAAAAGCAGTACTTTTGAGCCAAGTTATTGCACAAACTTCATGTTTTTATTTTTTTCCAACCTTTTAACGCATCAGCAAAGGCATTATTCGCAAATTGGTATGCGAGATGGTGCAGCTGATTTTTCTCGTCTAGGCTCAGTTGCCTTTTTGTCCAACAGGTTTAGATTCCGCTTTATCTTCTAAGCGCATAGTGAGTGCAATGCGTTTACGAGCCACATCAACCTCTAACACTTTGACTTTCACTACATCACCCGCTTTAACCACTTTGTGTGATCTTCAACAAATTGGTGGGAAAGCATGGAAATATGCACTAAACCATCTTGGTGAACCCCAATATCGACGAAAGCACCAAAGTTAGCCACATTGGTGACAGTCCCTTCTAAAAATCATCCCGACTTTGAGATCTTTTGATATCTTCTACGCCATCCATAAAAACAGCAGTTTTGAACTCACCACGTGGGTCACGTCCTGGTTTTTCTAATTCTTTGAAGATATCCAGCACGGTTGGTAAACCAAACTGTTCATCTACGAAGTCTTTAGCTTGCAGTTGATGAATTTGACTACTATTGCCCATCAATTCCTGTAAGGTAGAGTGAGTAGCTAGAAGATTTTCTCTACGACTGGATAAGCTCTGGGTGAACACTTGAGCATCAGTGCATTTTTGCCCCCTAAAATACGCATAAAGCCAGCACATTGTTCAAAAGCTTTTGGCCCTAAACGAGGGACTTTTTTCAATTCAGAACGGCTAGCAAAACGTCCATTTTCATCGCGATAATCAACAATATTTTGCGCTAAAGTTTTACTCATACCTGCAACGCGAGCAAGTAGGGCTGCAGATGCGGTATTTAAACTCACTCAACGGCATTTACACAATCTTCTACTACCGCATCCAGTTTGCGAGCTAATTGGCTCGGTTAACATCATGTTGATATTGCCCAACCCCAATCGCTTTTTGGTTCAATTTTTCACCAATTCAGCAAGTGGATCTTGCAAACGACGGGCAATTGACACCGCACCACGCAAAGATACATCTAAATTTGGGAACTCATTCGCTGCAAATTCAGAGGCTGAATAAACTGATGCACCGGCTTCACTAACTACCACAGTTTGTGGAATGAGCATATCTGGTTTAGAGGCTTTAATTTGCTTAAGCACATCTTTCGCAAAACGTTCGGTTTCACGTGATGCCGTTCCGTTACCGATGGCAATCAATTCCACATTATGCTGTTTAATCAATTTATAAAGCGTGACTTCTGCAGCAGCTTTTGCCGGTGGTATGCGGGCAAATGGTTTCGGTATCGAGCAATTTCCCCGTATTATCAACCACTGCCACTTTCACCCCTGTACGTAAACCCGTCAAGCCCTCATAGTATTGCGTGCGCCGGCAGGTCGGCCATTAACAGTGCTGAAAGGTTACGCGCAAAAAAACATCAATCGCTTTCTTCTTCAGCTTTTTCACGTAAGCTGCACATCAATTCTGCTCAAGATGTAGTGCTGCTTTAATTTTCCACGTCCAGCTAATGACTTGCTCACGCCATTTATCGGCAGGTTGCTGATTGAAAGATTACCCCTAAATGTTCACGAATGATCGTTTCACAGTGGCTTTGTTTGCTGCCTTCTTCAGCTTCTGGATTTCAGCATTTAAACTTAGCGCCAAAAATACCTTCGTTTCGACCACGGAACATGGCTAAAGCACGATGAGAAGGAACTTGTTTGAACGGTTCGCTGTGCTCAAAATAATCACGGAATTTCTCGCCTTCGCTTTTTTTCCTTCAATGACACGGCTTTTCTAACGTTGCGCAAGCGGTCAAATATTAGCGAAGTTTTGCAAGTACTCGGCATCTTCACTGAATCGTTCCATTAAAAATATAACGTGCGCCATCTAAGGCAGCTTTTTCATCTGCCACGCTTTTTCCGCATTAACGAAGGCTTTTTGCTGCTTCTTCTGGGGTTAAAGATGGATCTTGCCAAAGCATTTCAGCTAATGGTTCTAGCCCTGCTTCAATCGCGATTTGTCCCTGGGGTGCGACGTTTTGGCTTATAAGGAGATAAAGATCTTCTAATTTCTGTTTTTACTTTCACAAGAGAGAATTTTATCTCGTAGTGGATCAGTCAATTGCCTTGTTCTTCAATCGATTTAAGAATAGTTTGGCGGCGATCGTCTAATTCGCGAAGATAAATCAAGCGTGTTTCAAAACGACGCAGTTGCGTATCGTCTAGCCCTGCCAGTGACTTCTTTACGGTAACGCGCAATAAAAGAATGGTATTACCTTCATCGAGTAATTGCATTGCGGCAAGGATTTGGTGACTGCCGACATTCAGTTCGCCAGCAATAATTTGGCTGATTTGGAGATTAAGTTCTGACATGGGGTTCCTATGAATAAAAATCTTATCGTTAAAGCACTAACGAAGTGTTCTGCGCGAGCTTTGATCAAGTTTTTCTAATTGAGCTAATGCTTGTTGCATTTTTTTGCTTGATTCGGCTCAGCTTTTAGCGCATAGCACGATGTTTTCTAAACTATCGGCTTGGTGGTACTAGGTTCAGGGCTTTTAAACCGCTTGTTCAAATTGCTGATAAGCCTGTTGAAATTGACCTTGTTTACATAAAAAAAGTGCCGTAATTATTTAGCACATCTGGGCGAGAATCGCTTAAACGCAATGCTTTGCTGATAGGCTTGTTCTGTTGAAGTTGGTTCGCCGATTTGCTGATAATAATAAGCCATCACCGAATAAGGCAGATAATCATGAGTATCATGTTGATGGGCTTTATCGATATTTTCTTTTCGCTTTTGGATAGTCTTGCTGTTCAAGATAGGCAAGCGCTAAGTTCAATCGAGCTTTGACTGCTTCTGAACGAGGTGCATTTTGTGGCGGGATGAAGTAGTACAGCCGACAAGCAGAATAATTAAACTGCAAGCGGTCAGATTTTTCAGAAATTTTTACAAATAACATAAAGCGCCTTGATAAGAGAGAGGTTACTAATGATTGCCTTGCTATCTACAAGCTTTATTACGAAGTGCAATGGCGAGAAAGCGGCAAACTGCCGCTCTTTTATTCAATTTTTATGAGTAGGCAATTACTGATTTTTACCGCAATGCCTTGCCCAAATTTTCGTTTTTCTAATGTACGCTTGGTTCGGTCAATAACTTCACCAGCAAGTTGTCCACAAGCCGCATCAATATCATCGCCACGTGTTTTACGAACAATAACAGTAAAAACCATATTCCATTAACGTTTTTGGAATCTGTCCACTCGGCTATTAGAGCTTTTACCGTAAGGGCTTCAGGGAACGGGTTCCATGGAATTAAGTTGATCTTACATGGTGTATTTTTTAATACTTCAGCTAATTGATGGGCGTGTTCAGTGCCATCATTAACATGATCAAGTAACACATATTCAATGGTGACTTTACCGTGGTTAGCGTTAGACACTTCTAAATATTTATGCACTGAATCCATCAACATTTTAATGTTGTATTTTTATTGATTGGCATGATTTCATCACGCAATTCATCATTCGGTGCATGCAGAGAGATTGCCAATGCTACGTCAATTTTTCTCGCGCATCATATCTAATGCCGGCACAACACCAGAGGTTGAGAGTGTGACACGGCGTTTAGACAATCCATAAGCAAAATCATCTAACATAATTTCCATCGCAGGAATTACGTTATTCATATTTAACAATGGTTCGCCCATACCCATCATCACCACATTCGTAATTGGGCGAACACCAGTAACACCAAAGTTACCGATAATTTTAGAGGCACGCCAAACTTGTCCGATAATTTCAGACACCGTTAAGTTACGGTTAAACCCTTGTTGCGCGGTTGAACAGAACGTACACGCCAGCGCACAACCTACTTGCGAAGAGACACACAGCGTTGCGCGATCCGCTTCTGGAATATAGACGGTTTCAATTTGTTGGTCGCCAACCTGCATTGCCCATTTAATTGTGCCATCGGCTGAACGTTGTTCTACTGCCACTTCTGGTGCTTTAATTTCCGCGACTTGTTTGAGTTTTTCACGCAATACCTTGTTGATATTGCTCATGTTATCGAAATTATCTTCCCGAAATGGTAAATCCATTTCATTAGCTGATCCGCACGAAACGGCTTTTCACCCATTTGTGCAAAATAACTCACGCATTTCTTGGCGGGTTAGATTCATTAAATTGATTTTTCTGCTTTAGCAGGCTGTGCAGATGCGTCTTTCGCCTCTGCTTGAAAGAGTTTGAGAAGTCATTAAAAATAGCCTCGTTATTACACGCTCGTTAAAGAACGAATTTATGGCAAAAGGATTAGTTTTGCAATGAATAAAAAGAAGCGAATTTTTACTGTTCTCCCTTAATTAAGGCTAGCGATTTTTCTAGAAAATCGGAAGTTTTTCTCACGGATTTTTCGAGCTAGATCGCAAAATTTGCAAAAATCTTAGTCAAAATAGACCGCTTGTTGGCTTAATTTTTCAGCATTTTTGTTATACACTAACAACTTTTTAAATAGAGGACAAAAATGACATTTCCAGCTTGCCCACAATGTAGAAGCGAAAAATACTTATCACGATTCTATTCAATTTGTTTGCCCAGATTGCGCTTATGAATGGACTGGTGAAAAAGTTGCTGAAGCGGATGAAGATCAACTTATCGTAAAAAGATAGCAATGGCAATTTATTAGCTGATGGCGATGATGTCTGCTAATCAAAGATTTAAAAACTAAAAGGCTCATCAGAAGTATTGAAAAAGGGACAAAATTTAAAAATATTCGCTTAGTAAATGGTGATCATAACGTAGATTGTGGCAAAATTATGCTGAAATCAGAGTTCTTGAAAAAAAGCGTAATCAATAATTTTTCGGGTAGATTGGCTACCCGATTTTTAGGAAATAGAGCGTTAATATATAAAATAACCGCGTATAACAAGCGGTCTTTTTCTGATAAAAATTTTGCAATTTTGCCTAAATTGGCGTATTCTTCGCCACGTTTTTAAGGTATGAACCTTCTATATCATTTCTTAACGCATTCCTAATCTAACGAATTCATTTTTATCAAGTAGTTTTATTCCTATGCATCTTACTCAACTTAAAAAAATCTTCCTGTTTCGGAATTAGTCGAAATGGGTGAAAACCAAATGGGTTTAGAGAATCTAGCCCGTCTGCGCAAAACAAGATATTGTGTTTGCAATCCTTAAACAACACGCAAAAAGTGGCGAAGATATTTTTCGGTCAAGGCGTGTTGGAAATCTACCGGATGGTTTCGGTTTCTTACGTTCGGCAGACAGTTCTTATCTTGCAGGGCCGGATGATATTTATGTTTCGCCAAGTCAAATCCGCCGTTTTAACTTACAAACGGGTGATAAGATTGAGGGCAAAACCGACCACCAAAAGAAGGCGAACGTTATTTTGCGTTACTAAAAGTCGATTTAGTAAATGATGACAAACCGGAAGTCTCCGCAGTAAAATTCTCTTTGAAAACTTAACCCCTATTACACGCTAATTCTCGCTTGCGTATGGAACGCGGCAACGGTTCAACCGAAGATTTAACCGCTCGTATTTTAGATTTAGCTGCTCCAATTGGTAAAGGCCAACGTGGTTTGATCGTAGCTCCACCAAAAAGCAGGTAAAACGGTGTTACTACAAAATATTGCACAAAGCATTACCCATAATTATCCAGAATGTGAGTTGATTGTCTTGTTAATCGATGAGCGTCCGGAAGAGGTAACCGAAATGCAACGTACTGTGCGTGGTGAGGTTATTGCTTCAACATTTGATGAGCCAGCAACTCGCCATGTTCAAGTTGCAGAAATGGTAATTGAGAAAGCTAAGCGTGCGGTTGAACATAAAAAGACGTTGTGATTTTATTAGACCTCGATTACACGTTTAGCGCGTGCTTATAATACTGTGACGCCAGTTTCAGGCAAGATTTTATCTGGTGGTGTGGATGCAAACGCATTACATCGTCCTAAACGCTTCTTCGGTGCTGCACGTAACGTGGAAGAAGGGGCAGCTTAACGATTATTGCAACGGCGTTAATTGATACCGGCTCGAAAATGGATGAGGTTATCTTTGAAGAGTTTAAAAGGAACCGGTAACATGGAGCTCCATCTTTCTCGCAAAATTGCAGAGCGTCGCGTATTCCCAGCAATTGACTTTTAATCGTTCTGGTACACGTAAAGATGACTTTGTTAATGAGCCCAGAAGAGCATCAAAAACGTGGATGTTGCGTAAAGTAATTAACCCAATGGGTGAAGTAGAAGCGATGGAATGGTTGATTGATAAACTTGTGTGGCAAAAACTAACGAAGAGTTTTTCGAAATCATGAAACGTGGTTAATAATGCAAAAAGAAGTCAATCGACTTCCTTTTTCTGTTTTTAAAAATATTAGCCTAAAATTTTTGCTAATTCAGCGCTCACTTCTTCAACCGGTTTAGTACCATCTAAACGCTCATAGCGCGTGTTACCTGCTTCTGCTTCCGCTGTGTAGTAAGCGATTAACGGTTTGGTTTGTTTGTGGTAGATAGATAAACGTTCTAATACAGTTTCTGCTTTATCATCTGGACGAATGATTAAATCTTCACCGGTAACATCATCTTTTCCTTCCACTTTTTGGGTGGATTGTAAACTACGTGGTAGGTTCTGCCTGAAGGTTGGTGAACACGACGACCGCTCATACGTTCAACAATCACTTCGTCTGCCACATCAAATTCTAAAACGAGGTCAATTTTCACGCCAGATTCTTTTAATGCATCTGCTTGTGGAATAGTGCGTGGGAAGCCATCTAATAAGAAACCATTTGCACAGTCTGGTTGTGCAATACGATCTTTACTAATGCAACGGTTAATTCATCCGGCACTAATTTACCTTCATCCATTAACGCTTTTGCTTGTTTGCCTAATTCAGTGCCTTCTTTAATCGCAGCACGGAACATATCGCCAGTTGAGATTTGTGGAATGCCAAATTTTTGCATGATAAATTGCGCTTGTGTGCCTTTACCTGCACCTGGTGCGCCAAGAAGAATGATTTTCATAAGAACCTCTTAAAAACGAGAATAAATAGGCATTAACCTTACCGATTACTGCTTGAAAATGCAAATTTTTCGTGTTGCTTGGCGGAATTTGCAAATTTTTGCTTGAATTAGACCGCTTGTTTGCGGTTAAATGCAAAGCATTCTGCCAACAAGCAGTCATTTTTGACTAAAAGATTTGCCAATTTTGAGAGAAGAGAGTTTGCAATGAAAGCCCAATCTGCTAATGAAAAACCGGTGTACGCTTAGATAAGTGGCTTTGGGCGGCACGTTTTATAAAACTCGCTCTATCGCAAAAAGCGATGATTGAAGGGGTAAAGTTCATTATAATGGTCAGGCGCTAAAACCAGTAAAGAGGTGGAAGTCGGCAATGATTAAGCTAAGACAAGGTAATGATGAAAAAGAAATTATCGTCACAGCATTAAGCGACCAACGCCGTGGTGCGCCAGAAGCTCAGCTACTTTATCAAGAAACGGAAAAAGTGGAAGCAGCGAGAAGCTATTGCGTTAGCGCGTAAAAGCGAATGCACTTTCAATGCCACATCCAGATCGTCGCCCGAACAAAAAAAGAGCGCCGCGAGTTAGTGAAATTTAAAGATCACATCTTGTAATTTTTGGCACAATATCTCCATATTAAAGCTAACATTGATTCCCCTCATTGAGGGGCTTTTTATTTGAGGAATTCCATGAGTTATCAACAAGACAACGACAAACTTTATCGTTATTTATTCCAAGACCGTAGCTGTGCGTGGTGAATGGGTTCGTTTAAACGAGACTTTTACTGAGACACTTAATACGCATAACTATCCAAAAGCCGTACAAAAACCTATTAGGGGAAATTTTGGTGGCAACCAGCTTTATTAACCGCAACCATGAAATTTGAAGGCACAATAACCGTGCAAATTCAAGGTGATGGGCCATTAAAATTAGCGGTTGTTAATGGTAATGATCAACAACAATTACGCGCTTTAGCTCGTGTTGACGGAGAGATCGCTGAACAAGCGAGTTTAAATGAAATGATCGGCAATGGTGTGTTGGTGATCTCTATTGTGCCAATTGATGGCGAACGCTACCAAGGGGTGATTAGCCTTGATAAGCCAACTATCCGTGAATGTTTGGAAGATTATTTTGCCCGTTCTGAACAGCTACAAACGCACTTAGTGATTCGCACTGGCGAATATGAAGGTAAAGCTGTGGCAGGCGGAATGTTGTTGCAAATTATGCCAGATGGTACAGGAACACCAGAAGACTTCGAGCATTTAATGACATTGGCTGAAACGGTAAAAAGATGAAGAGCTGTTTGGATTAACTGCTGAAGAGTTGCTATACCGCTTATTCCATGAAGAAAAAAGTAGAGGTTTATCCTGCACAAACCACAGCATTCCATTGTGGTTGCTCGCGCGAACGTTCAGGCAATGCGATTTTATTGGTCCCAGCAGAAGAAATTGAAGAAATGTTAGCGGAAAAAAATGGTGTGATTGATATGCAATGTGAATGTTGTGGCACGCAATATTTCTTCGATAAAAAAAGCGATTGAGGACTTTAGAATCGAAGCAGAAAAAAATTAAGCCAGTTGAATTTACATTAAGTTAGAAAAAGTGCGTTGTGATACGCACTTTTGTAAACTTTTTCCAAAAAGACCGCTTGTAGCAGCTGCTTACAAGCGGTTAAATTTTAGTGGCGAGTTACCGTTTCTTCATCAAAGTCGAAATCTTCATCGGTATCTTCATCAAAGAATTCGCCATCTTCACCATATTCGTCTTCTTCGCCGTTTGGATCTTCAAAGTATGTTCCCCAACCTTCATATTCTCCACCGTTTTTCTCAATTAGTGGAAGTAACTCTTTTTGTTGTGCGCTGATGAGATCAGCATTTAGATGAATCTCACTGACGATATCGCAGACGAAAAAGACTTTCCCATCTTCTTCAACTTCTTCTGCTTCAGAAATTTCATAGCCAAGTTTGAAAGCATCGACCACTAATTTTTCTAATTTATCAAAATCGTGGTGGGCGACATGATGCTCAATAATATAAAGTGCATCAGGATCAGAACCATCATCGAGTAAGTTTTGAATAATTTCATCGGTTTCTTGGCGTAGTGCATTGAAATCGGTCATGTTAAGCTCCTTGTAAGGACGTTGCAGGGGAGAACCAGGCATTTAGTTTGGCAGAAAGTTTATCAATGCCGATTTTTCAGCGCAGAATAAGCCTCTACTTGAATGTTGCCTTGGAAGGGAAGAATTGCTTCACGTACCATTTTCACGGTTTTACTACGTTCTGATTGGCTCAGTTTATCTGCTTTAGTCAGTAGTAATAACACAGGAAGATCGGCAGATACTGCCCATTCAATCATTTGTTGGTCTAAATCTTTAAGTGGGTGGCGAATATCCATCAAGATTACCACGCCCCCTAAACATTCGCGTTTTTGTAAGTATTCACCCAAAGCTTTTTGCCATTGGATCTTCATTTGCTCTGGTACCGCAGCATAGCCATAGCCGGGTAAGTCAACTAACTTACATTGAGGTTCTACTTCAAATAAATTAATCAGCTGCGTGCGCCCTGGTGTTTTTAGAAGTGCGCGCTAAGTTTTTTTGGTTAGTTAATGCATTCAATGCGGTTGATTTTCCCGCATTAGAACGGCCAGCAAACGCAATTTCAATGCCGCTATCTTCTGGCAAGTGGCGGATATCCGGCGCTGAAGTTAAAAAAATGGGTTTTGTGATAATTAAGTTGAATTGTGTCAGTCATAATGTCTCTGTAAACAGCTGTATGCTGTTATTTTTAAGCTCAGCGAAAGCCCTTTTTCGCCGTATAAATTAGCTTGGTCTCGCCTTTAAAAAATCCCCATTCAATCGTAATGAGGGTAAATATGAGCATCGGCATCAGTAAGCCGATAAGCCAGTATTCTGTACTTTGTTGTGGTAGGTAACGCGCGGTGATTAAGCAAATGAACGGTACACTTAAAATGAGTGCATTTTTGCCTGAACGTCCACGGTCGTGTAATCTTTTAACACCAATAGTGAGTAAGCTATAACCGCAAATAAACAGTGGCAAGAAAAATAACGGCTGGAAAGCGGTCAGATTTTTGGGGAAAAAATTTGCAATGAAAAAAATAAAATAATAAAAATTAAATCCAACGCCAATCCAAAAAGCCCTGTCGATTTAATCTGCCTTTTAAACTGAAGAGAAGATTATACCAAATCATAATAAATTACCCTAATGCTACATCTAAAATCATTATTACCACAAAGCCGAGCATTAAACTTAACGTGGCAGTATCGGTGTTACTGCGGCTTATTTGCGATTTTTAGATTATTATAAAATTATCGTGCTGCAGCACAGCCTATTGCAATGTTGCTTAAAAACTTTCTTAAATGTGGCTGATTTTTACAAAATTCTATGTGAAATTTCTAGTTAAATTTAAGTGCTTGAACGGGTATAATCAAAACAGTTTATTGCATAAATATAATTAAATGACAGGAGTTATTATGGCAATTTTTAGTAACAGGCGGTGCAGGTTATATCGGTTCGCATACCGTTGTTGAGCTGTTAAATAACCAACAGGAAGTCGTAGTATTAGATAATTTATACAATTCTTCAGAGATTTCTTTTAGCAAGAATTGAGCAAATTACTGGCAAAAAGTAAATTTCTATAAAGGTGACATTCTTGACCGTGAAATTTTTGCGTAAAAGTGTTTGCAGAAAAATCAGATTGAATCTGTCATTCACTTTTGCGGGTTTAAAAGCAGTTGGTGAAAGTGTGCGTGAGCCGCTGCGTTACTATCAAAATAACGTAACGGGTTCTATTATTTTAGTTGAAGAAATGTTACGTGCGAATGTGAATACTATTGTATTTAGCTCATCTGCAACCGTTTATGGTGATCCAGAAAGTTGCCCGATTAAAGAAACTTTTCCCAGTTGGTGGTACAACTAACCCTTATGGGACTTCAAAATACATGGTGGAACGTATTTTTGGAAGATACAGCAAAAGCTTTTTCCGCAATTTAGTGCAGTCGTGTTACGTTACTTTAACCCAGTTGGTGCGCATGAAAGTGGTTTAATTGGAGAAGATCCGAATGGTATTCCAAATAACTTATTGCCTTATATTAGCCAAGTGGCAGTAGGTAAATTAAAAGAGCTTTCTATTTTCGGTAGCGATTACGAAACCCACGATGGTACTGGTGTGCGTGACTACATTCATGTGGTAGATTTAGCGTTAGGTCATTTAAAAGCACTACAAAAACATACTAATGATGCTGGTTTCCACGTGTATAACTTAGGTACAGGCGTTGGTTATTCAGTGTTAGATATGGTAAAAGCCTTTGAAAAAGCAAATAATGTTCCAGTGCCATATAAATTAGTTGATCGCCGACCTGGAGATATCGCAGAATGTTATTCAAATCCGCATAAAGCTTTAGTGGAGTTGGGGTGGAAAACTGAGCGTGGTTTAGAGCAAATGATGAAAGATACTTGGAATTGGCAAAAGAAAAATCCGAATGGATATAAAGGCTAATTCACAGGGTATTCCACTATAAGAAAAAGCGGTTGTTAAGCAGACGTTAGAATAAGTTCTTTATTCTTGAATCTACTTATGTTTTGGCTTAGCAATCGTTCTTTCATCATTTCATTCTAGTTTTGCAAAATACGGGAGAAAAATGACCGCTTCCACTTCTCAACCTTCCATTTGGCAACAAATTTTCTCTAAAAATATGTTGCTCTGTGTTTACACGGGCTTTTGTTCAGGCTTACCGTATTTTTGTGTTGATTCAGCTGATGCAAGCATGGTTTACTAAAGCTGGATTAGACATTAAAAACCGTATCAGCTTTTACGCTAACCTCTTGCCTTATACTTGGAAATTTCTTTGGGCGGCATTATTAGACCGTTATTCTCTACCATTTTTAGGATTGCGCCGGAGTTGGATTTTTTTATTTCTCAGCTTGGGCTTTTGGCGATTTTGTTTAGCTTTGGCTATTTAAATCCAGCTGAAAATCTTAAAATTATCGTTTTATTATCCATTGCACTCGCCTTTCTTTCTGCCACCCAAGATATTGTCGTAGATGCTTTCAGACGTGAGATATTAACCGATAATGAACTGGGTTTAGGCAATTCCATCCATGTTAATGCTTACCGTGTTGCGGGCTTGATTCCGGGTGGGTTGTCACTCTATTTGTCCGATCATTATTCATGGCAAACAGTATTTGTGATAACAGCAAGTTTCATGTTGCCATGTTTGCTTATTACTTTGTTCGCGAAAGAACCAAATCACCGCCCCGTTGATCGCACTCAACCGTTTTATATGGCTTTTTGTTTCTCCGTTCCAAGAATTTGTGACTCGTAAAGGAATGTGGGAAGCAATAGTGTTAATTTTATTTATTTTCCTCTATAAATTAGGCGATTCTTTAGCTACCTCTTTGCAAACTTATTTTATTTTAGATATGGGGTTTACCACATCGCATATTACAGCTGTTGTAAAAACGACATCGTTTTTGGTGTAGCATCGGTGGTGGAATTTTAGGTGGAATTGCCATGTTGAAAATAGGGGTAAATCGTGCCTTATGGTTATTTGGCTTTGTTCAGTTGATTACTATTTTAGGTTTTGCTTATTTGGCGAGCTTTTGGTAAGTTTGAAACGGCTTCAATTGGTATGCTTGAGTTGATTAGACTTGGCGTGGTGATGGCAGGTGAATATCTTGGCGTAGGGCTTGGTACAGCTGCTTTTTGTAGCCTTTATGGCTCGTGAAACGAATCCAATGTACACGGCAATGCAATTAGCGATTTTTACCAGCTTAGCGGCAATACCAAGCAAACTGCTAGGGGCTTATGCAGGAAAAAAATGGTGGAAGCTGTGGGTTATGTATTTCTTCTGGATCTGTTTCTTTTTAGCTATTCCTGGCATGCTTATGCTATTTAAAGTCGCCCCTTGGCAGGAAAAAACTAAGCAAGCTTAGGAGAAGAAATAGATGACAGAACGAACATTACCCACTATTCTAAAAGTTGAAACGGTCGCAAAAAGTCGTATTTTTGAGGTTCAAGCGGTTGATTTACGTTTTTCCAATGGCGAAGAACGAACCTTTGAGCGTTTAACGCCGCAACGAGGCTCTTCTGTGTTGATTCTGCCTATTCATCAAAATGAGTTAATTCTTATCAAAGAATATGCCGTAGGATCGGAGCGCTATGAGCTAGGTTTTCCAAAAGGCATTGTCGATGCGGGTGAATCGCCAGAAGTGGCAGCAAATCGTGAGTTGCAAGAAGAAATTGGTTTTGGTGCGAAAAAGTTACATTTTTTACGCTCACTTTATTCTTCGCCAAGCCATATGTATGGTTTAATGCATGTTTTTATTGCGCAAGATCTTTATCCTTCTCAATTAGAAGGCGATGAGCCAGAGCCGCTTGAAATTGTCCGTTTACCATTAAGTGAGATTGACCGTTTATTAGCAGATCCGAACTTTGCCGAATCTCGCTATTTATCTGCGCTATTTATGTTTAGGGAGTTTTTATGCAGCCATTAACCGATACTTTATTAAATGCTATCAGGGCTATCGCACAAGAAGCCGGCGAACATCTGAAAGCGTTCTATCAACAATCGCTTGCCCCGCATCTTAAAGCGGATAATACACCAGTGACTGAGGCAGATCTGTTTTTAAGCCGCTTTTATTAGCGAGAAATTGCAAGCTTTGACGCCGAATGTTCCAATTTTATCGGAAGAGCAGTGCGATATTCCCTTAGCAGAACGCAGGCATTGGCAGGAATATTGGATTATCGACCCATTAGACGGTACGCAACAATTTTTAGATAAAACTGATCAATTTTCTGTGGTGATTGGCTTAGTACAAGCAAATCGTCCTGTCCTTGGTGTGATTCACGCCCCAATTCTCGATAAAACCTATTTTGCCAAAACAAGATGGTGGCGCTTTTTGCAAGAAAAATCAGCAAATTCGACCTCTTGTAGCCGCCTCTCAAAAACTTACCTAAAAACTTTAACGATTACAGTTGGCTCAACTATTTGTGAAGAACAAGTTTGCCGATTCCTCAATGAACCTTATCAAGCACAATTTTTAACTTATGGTTCAAGCAGCTTAAAAGCGGGATTGGTGGCAGAAGGCAAAGCGGACTGTTATATTCGCTTAGGCGATACAGGAGAGTGGGACACGGCGGTTGCAGAAGTATTATTACGCGAAGTCGGAGGAAAAATTTTTGATTTCCACTTCCAACCACTTACCCTATAATCAGCGGGAAACTTGGATCAATCCTAATTTTGTTATGGTTGGTTACAAACTTTTATATCAGAGCAAAAGGTTTTTCATTTGAATAACCCTTTTCATCTGTCAATTTTATGTTATTCTCATTCGCCTTCATTCTTACACAAGAAAAACTAAAGGAAAGCTTATGAATGTAGAGAATTGCTGTATTGTTATTTTTCGGTGCTTCAGGGATTTAACTGCCCGTAAATTAGTGCCAGCACTGTATAACCTTTATAAAGTTGGCCGCTTAGGGCAAGCATTTTTCTGTATTAGGGGTTGCTAGAACCGGACTTAGTGATGACGAATTTCGTCAAAAAATGCACGAAGCGTTAATTAAATTCGAGCAAGCAAGCGGTCCAGAATTAGAAGCATTTTGCGAACATCTTTACTATCAAGCGGTGAATACTTCTGATGCGCTTGATTATGCCAAATATTACCTCGCTTAGATGAGTTGCATGATAAATACGGTAGCAGCGGTAACACACTTTATTACCTTTCAACGCCACCAAGTCTTTACGGCGTGATTCCGGAATGTTTAGCCGCACATGGTTTAAATACTGAAGAGTTTGGTTGGAAACGCATTATCGTTGAAAAACCTTTCGGTTATGACATCGAAACTGCCAAAGCTTTAGATATCCAAATCCACCGATTCTTTGAAGAGCATCAAATCTATCGTATCGACCACTATTTAGGCAAAGAAACCGTTCAAAAACCTTTTTAGTATTACGTTTTTCTAATGGATTATTTGAGCCGCTTTGGAACCGTAACTTTTATTGATTATGTAGAAATTACTGGCGCAGAATCTATTGGTGTGGAAGAGCGTGGTGGTTATTACGACGGTTCGGGCGCAATGCGCGATATGTTGCAAAACCACTTATTACAAGTGCTTGCAATGGTTGCGATGGAGCCGCCAGCGATTATCAATGCAACATCTATGCGTGATGAAGTGGCAAAAGTGTTACATTGCTTACATCCATTAAGTGCAGAAAATGTAAAAATGATGTAGTACTTGGGCAATATGTCGCTGGCACAGTAGATGGGGAGCAAGTCGTCGGGTATTTAGAAGAAAAAGGCGTGCCGCCAGATTCTAGTACTGAAACTTTTATTGCACTGAAATGTGAAATCGATAACTGGCGCTGGGCAGGCGTACCATTTTATGTTCGCTCGGGCAAACGTTTGCCGACACGCGTGACAGAAATTGTGATTCACTTTAAAAACAACACCACATCCAGTATTTAGCCAAAATGCGCCAGAGAATAAATTGATTATTCGTATTCAGCCAGATGAAGGCATTTCAATGCGTTTTGGCTTGAAAAACCGGGTGCGGGCTTTGAAGCGAAAAGAAGTTTCAATGGACTTCAGTTATGCGGATTTAGCTTCTACCAACTTGTTGACTGCTTATGAGCGTTTATTGTTAGATGCAATGAAAGGCGATGCTACGTTATTTGCGCGTACTGATGCTGTTCACGCTTGTTGGCGCTTTGTTCAACCGATTTTGGATTACAAAGCGGCGCATGGTCGAGTTTATGAATATGAATCAGGCAGCTGGGGGGCCGACAGAGGCTGATAAGCTGATTGCTAGACACGGTAAACTCTGGGGAAAAACCTTCAGGGGCGAAGAAAAAAAGCGAAAAGTAGTTGGGTAAACTATTTAAGTAAATCGTGTTATCCACGCAAGAGAGTGGTATGCAGCACATGCCACACAACAAGAAGAGCATAAAATGAATAAATTTATTTTTGAGACTGCGCAACAAGCGGTTGAAAAAAATCGCACAAGAACTCAAAGCATATAGTGAAAAAAGGCACTCCTGTGCATATTTCACTTTCTGCGATTCAACCCCGAAATTGTTGTTTAAAACTTTAGCCCAAGCGCCTTATGCCAATGAAATTCAATGGCAAAACTTGCATTTTGGTGGGGTGACGATCGTATGGTGCCACCAACCGATGAGCAAAAGTAATTATGGCGAAGTGCAGAAGCTATTGTTTGATCATATCAATATTCCGGCTGAGAACATTCATCGCATTCGTGGTGAAGAAAATGTAGAAACTGAACTTGCAAGATTTTCGCAAGAATTGACCGCTTGTGTACCAGATTTAGCATTTGATTGGATTATTTTAGGTATGGGTAATGATGGGCATACGGCTTCACTTTTCCCGCATCAAACAAACTTTGATGATCCTAATGTAGCGGTCATTGCTAAACACCCAGAAAGTGGGCAAATCCGTATTTCAAAAACTGCAAAACTGATTGAGAAAGCCAAACGCATTACTTATTTAGTGACTGGGGCGGCAAAAGCAGAAATACTGAAAGAAATTGAAGAAACACCAGCAGGAAGCTTGCCTTATCCGGCAGCTAAAAATTCAGGCACAAAACGGTGTGACTGAATGGTATTTAGATAAAGATGCGGCAAGGTTATTATAATTAAACAAAGGGCGTACCGAGGTACGCTCTTTTTTTTTTTTTGCCTATGATTTTAAATGCTTATCAGAAGGCATAAAGCTAGGTATGAAGCCATTTTTACAAAGTTTATCTAGCATTTTTTTCACTGAGCATAAAAGTATTTACTATCACTTTACAAATTATGATTGTAATTTCAATTATTTCCAGTCATAATTGACTAAAAAGCGATGGTTTTTTGCCTGTATTGTCGAGCATTTATGGCTATCAGTATTATGTAGAAATCAGTTGGAGCAAATAAACGGTCAGATTTTACGAATTTTCTGCAAATCTTCTTTTGGACATTTACAACATGAAAAAAGCAATTCTTCTCTCATTATTACCACTCACTGCAATGGCAGCTTCAACATCAATCAAAGGTATGGGAAACTACCAAGATTGGGATTTAGTGTGTGATAACACGGGCACTTGTCGTATGGCGGGTTATCAGGATGAAAGTAGTGACCCAGTCTCTATTTTATTTACTCGCGCAGCAGGTGAAAATGCTGCAGTGGAAGGAAAGTTCACTATTTTACCATTTGGTGAAGCCGACCGTGATGTACAAGTCGGTCAAGATATTGAAATTTGGTTAAATGGCAAATCATTAGGCACAGTCAAGCATATTTCTGACGACGCGCCAGATAAGCTGACTGAAGAGCAAACTAAGGCATTACTTAGCGGATTGAAAAAAAGAGCGAAATTCGCCTCACCTATGGGAAAACCACGCTTAAAGTGTCAGACAAAGGCGCAGCGGCAGCCATGCTCAAAATGGATGAATTCCAACAGCGGTTAAATACGCCTTCCGCACTTATTCGTCAAGGCAAAAGAAAAAAACATGCCGTATTAGCGCCACAGGCTGCACCAAAAAGTTGAGGCTGTAAGTGTGAATAACCACAAAACAATAGAATTAAAACGCGGTGAAAAAAACAATTTAAACACGTGCTAGCACTGTTACGTAAAAAGCTTACGATGGCTGCGTTGATGAAGACTTAGAAAGCCAAGATATAACACTTTATCCCTTAACACAAAAATAAGATATTAGCTGAAGCACTCTGTGCCAGTGGTGCTTATCAAAGCACCAATTACTATGCTGTACTCGATGATAAACTGAGCAAAGTAGAACAAGTTTTGGCAGATCAGTACAATGGAGTAGGCGGTGATGGAAAAACAAGGTTATGCGTTTTGTAAGAGGTGCTTACAAAGGACGTGGAGTAGGCGATTGCTGGAGCAGTCAAGATGCGGTATGGAATGGCAAAAATCTTTATCCGCACCTCAGAATGGACGACTGGATCTTGCAAAAGGATTCCCTGGTGGCGCATGGCAGTTACCTACTTTCGTCAGTGATATCATCGTCAAATAAACAAACAATGCTTAATACAAGCGGTTAGATTTGACGAATTTTTGCAAAAACTTCTTTTTAGAGATTCGTAAAATGAAAAAAATATCTTCTTCTCGCATTACTACCACTTACCGCAATGGCTGCGCCATCGTTAAAAGGGTTTGAAAAGATTTATCAAGACTGGGATTTTGATTTGTGATAATACCGGTACTTGCAATATGGCGGGTTATCAAGAAGGCGATGGTTCTGAACATCCTGTTTCAATTTTATTTACCCGAAGTGCGGGTGAACAAGCACCTGTGACCGCACAGTTGGCATTATTACCTGAAGATGTTGGTAATAAAACAGCTGAAATTATCTTAAATGGTCAATCACTCGGTACGTTCCAAAATTTCTCAGAAGAGGGGATCGCAAAATTAAGTGAAAAACAAACAACAGAATTACTCACGGCGCTAAAAGGAAACGCAAGTATTGAAGTGATTTTTGGTGAGTTTAAGGAAAAAGTCTCTGATAAAGGTGCAGCTGCCGCGATGCTCAAAATGGATGAGTTTCAACAACGTTTAAATACGCCTTCCGCACTCATTCGTCAAGGTCAAGAAAAACATGCGGTATTGGCTCCACAGGCTGCACCAAAAATTGAGGCAGTAAGTGTGAATAACCGCCAAACCACGGAATTAAAACGCGGTGAAAAACAGTTTGATGCGGTATTAGCATTATTACGTAAAAGTAATGGTACGAATGAAGATGCAGAAAATTACTGTTATGAACTTCATAAAGATGATGTATGGAATAAACAAATTACACTTTACCCGCTAACGAAAGGTAAAGTGCTAGCTGAAGCGATTTGTTTGGCAGGCTCTTATCAATCCACTTATTACTATGCCGTATTAGACGAAAAAAATTAAGCAAAGTTGAGCAAGTGCTGGCAAATAAGTATAACTATGCTGATTATGATAAAAACACTCACGTCTTAACGGTAAATGGCTCATTTAAAGGGAGTGGTATCGGTAATTGTTGGTCTGGGCAAGAAGCTGTTTGGAATGGCAAAATCTTTATCCGTACTGAAGAACATACCTCAGGTTCTTGTAAAGGGTTTGCAGGGCGGAGCTTGGGGCGGATTACCGATTTTTTTGTGAGCGAGATGAACGTTAAATAAAAACCACTGCTCACTTGTACGCGGGCAGATTTTCACGATTTTTGCAAATCTTCTTTTAGGAATTGATAACATGAAAAAGGTTATTCTTCTCTCATTATTACCATTTACTGCAATGGCAGCTTCAACATCAATCAAAGGTATTGGAAACTACCAAGATTGGGATTTAGTATGTGATAACACGGGCACTTGTCGTATGGCAGGTTATCAAGAGAAAGGAGACGATCCAGTTTCTATTTTATTTACTCGCGCGGCAGGTGAAAATGCTGCAGTGGAAGGAAAGTTCACTATTTTACCATTCGGTGAAGCCGACCGTGATGTTCAAGTCGGTCAAGACATTGAAATTTGGTTAAACGGTAAATCATTAGGCAAAGTCAAGCATATTTCTGACGACGAGCCAGATAAGCTGACTGAAGAGCAAACCAAGGCATTACTTAGCGGATTGAAAAAAGAGAGCGAAATTCGTCTCACCTATGGGAAAACCACGCTTAAAGTGTCAGACAAAGGCGCAGCAGCAGCCATGCTCAAAATGGATGAATTCCAACAACGATTAAATACCCCTTCCGCACTCATTCGCCAAGGTCAAGAAAAACATGCTGTATTAGCGCCAAAAAGTTAAACCCAAAATTGATGCTGTTAGCGTGAACAACCGCAAAACAATAGAATTAAAACACGGTGAAAAACAATTTAATCATGTGCTAGCACTGTTACGTAAAGCTCACGATGGCTGCTATGATGGAGACCTAGAAAGCCAAAATATAATGATTTATCCGTTAACTCAGAATAAGGTATTAGCTGAAGCGCTTTGTTTTAAAGGCGCTTATCAAAGCACCAACTACTATGCTGTACTCGATGACAAACTGAGCAACGTAGAACAAGTCTTAGCGGAGCAGTACAACGAAGCAGGCTATGATGAAAAACAAGGTTATGCGTTTGTAAGAGGTTCTTACAAAGGTCATGCATTCGGTGATTGTTGGAATGGGCAAGACGCGGTATGGAATGGAAAAATTTTTATCCGCACTTCGGACTGGATGACAGGCGGTTGTTATAAATGGTTTACCGGTGGCGCATGGCAGTTACCTACTTTCGTCAGTGATATCATCGTAAAATAAACAACACGTGCTTAAAAGCGGTTAGATTTGACGAATTTTTTGCAAAACTTCTTTTAGAGATTCGTAAAATGAAAAAATATCTTCTTCTCTCATTACTACCACTTTACCGCAATGGCTGCGCCATCGTTAAAAAGGGTTTGAAAAAGATTTATCAAGACTGGGATTTGATTTGTGATAATACCGGTACTTGCAATATGGCGGGTTATCAAGAAGGCGATGGTTCTGAACATCCTGTTTCAATTTTATTTACCCGAAGTGCGGGTGAACAAGCACCTGTGACGGCGCAATTAGCATTATTACCCGATGAACTGGGTAATAAAACGGCTGAAATTATCTTGAATGGTCAATCACTCGGTACGATCCAAAATTTCTCAGAAGAGGGGAACGCAAAATTAAGTGAAAAACAAACAACAGAATTACTCACTGCACTAAAAGGGAATGCAAGTATTGAAGTGATTTTTGGGGAGTTTAAGGAGAAAAGTCTCTGATAAAGGTGCAGCTGCCGCGATGCTCAAAATGGATGAGTTTCAACAACGTTTAAATACGCCTTCAGCGTTAATTCGTAAGGGACAAGAGAAACATGCGGTATTAGCACCACAAGCTGCACCCAAAATTCAAGTTGCCTATATTAAAAACCCTAGCAAAACAGAATTAAAACGAGGCGAAAAACAATTTGATGCTGTATTAGCATTATTGCGTAAAAGTGCTGATAGTAGTGCAATTGATTACTGTGCGGATCTTCAGGATGATTCTGAACAGAAGACAATTACACTTTATTCACTTACGCATGGAAAAGTTTTAGCTGAGGCAGTGTGTATCAGTGGTAGTGCAGCTTACACCGGCTATTATGCGGTCATGGACAATAAATTGAGCAAAGTAGAACAAGTATTGGAAGATCAATACACCTTTGCACGTTATGATGAGAAGCTTAATGCTTTAATTGTAGAAGGATCATATAAATCTAGTGGCCTTGCTGAGAGCTGGTATGGCTACGAAGCAGCATGGAATGGCAAAACTTTCATCACTACAGCGGAATATACTTCTGGTTCTGGTAAAGGCTTTATAGGTGGTGCGTGGGGTGGATTGCCGACTTTTGTGACTGAGCTTAACGTCAAAATAAAAATCACTGCCTGCTTGTAAGCGGGCAGATTTTTATGATTTTTTTGCAAATCTTCTTTTAGGAATTGATAACATGAAAAAAATTATTCTTTTCTCATTATTACCACTCACTGCAATGGCTGCGCCATCGTTAAAAAGGGTTTGAAAAGACTTATCAAGACTGGGATTTGATTTGTGATAATCTTGGCACTTGTCGTATGGCAGGTTATCAAGAGGAAGGAGACGATCCAGTTTCTATTTTATTTACTCGCGCAGCAGGTGAAAATGCTGCTGTTGAAGGGAAACTCACTATTTCACCATTCGGTGAAGCCGACCGTGATGTTCAAGTCGGTCAAGACATTGAAATTTGGCTAAATGGCAAATCATTAGGCACAGTCAAACATATTTCTGATGAGAACCCAGATAAACTCACTGAGGCGCAAACTAAGGCACTACTTAGCGGATTGAAAAAAGAAAGCGAAATTCGTCTCACCTATGGAAAAACCACGCTCAAAGTGTCAGACAAAGGTGCAGCGGCAGCCATGCTCAAAATGGATGAATTCCAACAGCGTTTAAATACGCCATCAGCGTTAATTCGTAAGGGACAAGAGAAACATGCGGTATTAGCACCACAAGCCGCACCCAAAATTCAAGTTGCCTATATTAAAAACCCTAGCAAAACAGAATTAAAACGAGGCGAAAAACAATTTGATGCTGTATTAGCATTATTGCGTAAAAGTGCTGATAGTAGTGCAATTGATTACTGTTTGTCTCTTCATGATGATTCTGAACAGAAGACAATTACACTTTATTCACTTACGCAGGGAAAAGTGTTAGCTGAGGCAGTGTGTATCAGTGGTAGTGCAGCTTACACCGGCTATTATGCGGTCATGGACAATAAATTGAGCAAAGTAGAACAGGTATTGGAAGATCAATACACCTTTGCATATTATGATGAGAAGCTTAATGCTTTAATTGTAGAAGGATCATATAAATCTAGTGGCCTTGCTGAGAGCTGGTATGGCTACGAAGCAGCATGGAATGGCAAAACTTTCATCACTACAGCGGAATATACTTCTGGTTCTGGTAAAAGGCTTTATTGGTGGTGCATGGGTGGATTACCGACTTTTGTGACCGATCTCAACGTCAAATAAGCACTGCCCGCTTACAAGCGGGCAGATTTCTTCTATTTTTGCAAATTTTCTTTTTAGGCATTGATAACATGAAAAATTATTCTTCTCTCGCTATTACCACTCACTGCAATGGCAACGCCAATTAAAGGTTTTTGAAAACTATCAAGATTGGGATTTGATTTGCGATAACACTGGCACTTGCAATATGGTGGGTTATCAAGATGGTTCAAATTTGGTTTCACTTCTATTTAGGCGAGAAGCCGGTGAGAATGCGGCAGTAAAATCTTCTTTAAAAATATCGCTCAATAATGGGAGCGATAAGGGCAAGCCTGTAGAAATTAGGGATCAATGGGAAATTGCTTTAGTGTTGTACCAAAGATGGAGGATATAGCGCTTGAGCAACAAGTCGTAGCATTAGATGAGAAACAAACGGATGCATTATTAACTGCCTTAAAAAAACAATGCAGATATTAAATTCATTTCTGGTCAATTTAGGGGCGAGTTATCGAATAAAAGGAGCTAAAGCTGCGATGCTTAAAATGGATGAATTTCAACAGCGTTTAGACACGCCGTCAGCGCTAATTCGCCAAGGTCAAGAAAAAGCATGCTGTATTAGCGCCACAAGATGTGCCGAAAAATTCAACTTGCCTATATTAAAAATCCTAGAAAAACCAAATTAAAACGAGGGCGAAAAAACAATTTGATGCCGTATTAGCATTATTGCGTAAAAGTAATGAGACAATCTCAAGTAATACTGCAATTCTCTTCATGATTATGAAATTACACTTTATTCGCTCACTGATGGAAAGAAGTTTTTAGCTGAGGCAGAATGTGACAATGGTGGTGCACCTTATAATAACTATTATGCGGTCATGGATAACGAATTGAGCAAAAGTAGAACAAGTATTGGAAAAATCAATATAACTTTGCGAGTTATTATGATAAAAATTAGATGCTTTCATTGTAGGCTTATTAAAAACGGATGGTGTTGGAGATTGTTGGTATAGTCAAAAAGTTGGATGGAATGGCAAAACTTTTATTCTCACTAAAGAACAAACCTCTGGTTCTTGTAAAAGATTCATTGGTGGTGCGTGGGATGGTTTTTCCAACTTTTGTGAGTCAACAGGTGGTTAACAAGCCATAGAGGCTTATTTGCAAGCGGTCAGATTTAATGATTCGTTTGCAAATTTGTTTTTGGATGTTTATAGGGTGAAAAAAAGTCTCGTTAGTCTGGGCAAGATGCGGTATACAATGGTAAAATCTTTATTCCATTTTAGCGACATAGGACTATTAGGAGGTTCAAGTGATTCACTATAAAATTAACGAACCGATTTCAGTCAAACAATTTATTGAATTGCTAAACAAAACAACGCTGGGTTCTCGCCGTCCATTAGACGATGAAGCGCGCGTGGCAATGATGTTGCATCATGCAGATTTGTTAGTCACCGCTTGGGATAACAAGCAATTAGTGGGTGTAGCGCGTTCCGTGACGGATTTTGCCTATTGTTGTTATTTATCTGATTTAGCTGTGGACGAACAGTATCAAAAACAAGGGATTGGTCAACAGTTGATTAAATACACCAAGCAAGCCTTGCATCCACAAGCAAAAATCGTATTATTAGCAGCACCGCAAGCAGTGGAATATTATCCGCATATTGGATTTATGCAGCATATGAGTGCGTGGACGAAGAGTTAAAAAATACTTGAAAAAGTGACCGCACTTTTGTGTAGCAAGAAGATAGATTACTGATAGCGCATGCTTCATAGGGTTTTTAATTTAATAAAATTTATTTTTTTAGGGTAAAAAAATATGATATTAGTAACATTATTTGCATCTTTCATATTGACCGCATGTGTGACAGATAATAACAAGACTACTTCTTCACAGCCTGAAATTAATCAGATTAGTGATATTCCTGAAAGTATGAGAACTATCTCTAAAAACAATTTCCTGCTAATATAAAAGATGGTGAATTTACAGGAACTGCAAGTAATGGTCGAACTTTTAAAAACAGTTGTAAAAATGGATATGTAGATAAATATTTTGATGTTTATCACCCTAATGGGAAATTGCACTCTCATACACCATTGGTACAAGGACTAGCTCAAGGATGGTCTGAAGGTTATACGCAAGAAGGTAAGTTAAGAACAAAAATTCTTTATAAAAATGGACATCTAGTTCGATTTTCAAGTCTATGATGAAGAAGGTTCTTTGATTAAAGATATTAAAGAATAGAATTTATTTTGTAGAGTGCAACTTATTGCACCAAAGTATTCAAATCGGTACAACAACTTGCCTTATAACAGGAGAAAAACAATGTCAGTAAAAGGCGACATCGGTGTTATCGGCTTAGCCGTAATGGGGCAAAACCTCATTTTAAATATGAATGATCATGGCTTTAAAGTGGTGGCTTATAACCGCACCACTTCAAAAGTGGATGAATTTTTACAAGGTGCAGCAAAAGGCACCAATATTATCGAGGGCATACTCGTTAGAAGATTTGCTGCTAAATTAGAAAAACCACGTAAAGTGATGTTAATGGTGCGCGCTGGTGAGGGTGGTCGATCAGTTTATTGAAGCATTACTGCCACATTTTGAAGAAGGTGACATCATTATTGATGGCGGTAACTCAAACTACCCAGATACTAACCGCCGCGTGGCAGCATTACGTGAGAAAGGTATCCGCTTTATCGGCACCGGTGTTTCTGGTGGTGAAGAAGGTGCGCGTCATGGGCCATCTATTATGCCGGGTGGTAATGAAGAAGCATGGCCATTTGTAAAACCTGTGTTACAAGCTATTTCAGCAAAAACTGACAAAGGCGAAGCTTGCTGTGATTGGGTGGGGGCAAGATGGTGCAGGTCATTTCGTGAAAAATGGTACATAACGGCATCGAATACGGCGATATGCAATTAATTTGCGAAGCTTACCAATTCTTAAAAAGAGGCGTAGACTTATCTGATGATGAGTTAGAAGCAACGTTCAAAGCATGGCGTAACACTGAATTAGACAGCTACTTAATTGACATTACAGCGGATATTTTAGGTTATAAAGATGAAGATGGTAGCCGTTTAGTAGATAAGATCTTAGACACCGCAGGGCAGAAAGGTACAGGTAAATGGACGGGTATCAATGCGCTTGATTTTGGTATTCCATTAACGTTAATTACTGAATCTGTGTTTGCACGTTGTGTATCTGCATTCAAAGATCAACGTATCGCAGCAAGCCAATTATTTGGTAAAACTGTGGGTAAAGTGGAAGGTGATAAGAACGTTTGGATTGAAGCTGTTCGTAAAAGCATTATTAGCATCAAAAATTATTTCTTACGCACAAGGCTTTATGTTAATTCGTGAAGCATCAGAAAACTTTAACTGGAATATCAATTACGGTAATACCGCATTATTATGGCGTGAAGGTTGTATTATCCGTAGCCGTTTCTTAGGTAATATCCGTGATGCGTATGAGGCAAATCCAGATTTAATTTTCTTAGGTTCAGATAGCTACTTTAAAGGTATTTTAGAATCTGCAATGGGTGAGTGGCGTAAAGTGGTAGCGAAGTCTATTGAAGTGGGTATTCAATGCCTTGCATGGCATCAGCTATTACTTTCTAGATGGCTATACTTCAGCACGTTTACCGGCAAACTTATTGCAAGCACAACGTGACTACTTCGGCGCACATACTTATGAGCGCACCGATAAACCACGTGGTGAGTTCTTCCATACAAACTGGACTGGTCGTGGTGGTAATACTGCATCAACAAAATATGATGTGTAACTAACTTACAATGAATGATTCTGCATCTTAGTTAAATTAGATAGCTAATGAAACTAGATGCAGATTTTTATAGTTAAATAAAAAGGCTGAGTTTCGATTTTTTTCGAACTCAGCCTTTTAAAATTTCTCAATGTAGCCTTATAGTTTTCAGCTAACATTGCTTCTAATTTTTCTTGGTCAATCGCAAATTTACGGATACCTTCAGCTAATTTTTCCACTGCCATCGGATCTTGGTTATGCTCCCAGTAGAATTCTGCTTCAGTCAGTTTTTCTGGACGAGCTTTTACTTCACCTTTATATTCTAATTTACGTACAAGAGCAGTGTTGCTTTCTTGTAATGCTTTTTAATAAAAGGTGGTGCGATAGTAAGACGATCACAACCTGCAAGTTCAGTGATTTCGCCAACATTACGGAAACTCGCACCCATTACAATGAGTGTTATAACCATATTGTTTATAGTAGTTATAAATGCCGGTTACAGAAATTACGCCCGGATCTTCACTTGCTGCATATTCTTTACCTTCGTGTGCTTTATACCAGTCTAAAATACGGCCTACGAAAGGAGAATTAAGTAAACACCAGCTTCTGCGCAAGCGCGTGCTGTGCTTGAGAGAATAATAATGTGAGGTTACAGTTAACACCTTCTTTCTCTAACACTTCAGCGGCACGAATACCTTGCCATGTAGAGGCAATTTTAATCAAAATACGATCGTTAGAGATACCAGCTTCATTATATAAAAGCCATTAATTTGCGTGCTTTTAGCAATAGTTTTTCTCTGTATCATAAGAAAAACGAGCATCAACTTCTGTTGAAATGCGCCCTGGGACAATTTTTTAGGATTTCTAAACCGATGTTTACGGCTAATTTGTCTTCAGCATCAATTAGCTGTTGAGCCTTATCATTGCTTTTTAGATTTTGCATAAGCCACAGCTTCATCAATTAATAGTGCATATTGTGGTAGTGCAGAAGCACTTAAAATTAAAGAAGGGTTAGTTGTTGCGTCTTGTGGTTGATATTGTTTAATCGCATCAATATCACCAGTATCAGCAACAACAACAGTCATTCGCGTAAAGCGTCTAATTGGTTCATAATAGTTCCTCTTCTGTTTTTCTTATTATGGCATATTAACCCTAAATAGGAAAGCTTTTATGTAATTTATATCAATTTTTCAGACTCCATTAAAAACAATCACAACATACAAACTATATATTATTAAGTAATTTGCAAAACTTGAGGAAAATAGACCGCTTGTTGATGCGAATTTTATACTCGCTGTCGTAATTTTCAACAAGCGGTAAAAAAATTAAAATTTTTGCAAAAAGACTTTGCAAGGATTTGGATTTTCTCTATAATGCACCCCACACAACGACGCGCTGTTGTGAATCTTTAGAAAAAGCAGTGCGTCGTTTATTTTTGTTCTTTAACAACATATCAGACAATCTGTGGGGCACTTGTTGATTGACTTGATTTAAAAATATTTTTTTAATTTTGAAGTCTTAATAGGTGCTAACTAGAAATTCATTATACTTTTTAAGTAGTGACATTTTATGTCAGCAGTATTGAGCGATTGAACTTGAATTGAAGAGTTTGATCATGGCTCAGATTGAACGCTGGCGGCAGGCTTAACACATGCAAGTCGAACGGTAACAGGAAGAAAGCTTGCTTTCTTTGCTGACGAGTGGCGGACGGGTGAGTAATGCTTGGGAATCTGGCTTATGGAGGGGATAACTACGGGAAACTGTAGCTAATACCGCGTAATATCGAGAGATTAAAGGGTGGGACCGCAAGGCCACCTGCCATGAGATGAGCCCAAGTGGGATTAGGTAGTTGGTGAGGTAAAGGCTCACCAAGCCGACGATCTCTAGCTGGTCTGAGAGGATGACCAGCCACACTGGAACTGAGACACGGTCCAGACTCCTACGGGAGGCAGCAGTGGGGAATATTGCACAATGGGGGCAACCCTGATGCAGCCATGCCGCGTGAATGAAGAAGGCCTTCGGGTTGTAAAGTTCTTTCGGTAGCGAGGAAGGCATTTAGTTTAATAGACTAGGTGATTGACGTTAACTACAGAAGAAGCACCGGCTAACTCCGTGCCAGCAGCCGCGGTAATACGGGGGGTGCGAGCGTTAATCGGAATAACTGGGCGTAAAGGGCACGCAGGCGGTGACTTAAGTGAGATGTGAAAGCCCCGGGCTTAACCTGGGAATTGCATTTCATACTGGGTCGCTAGAGTACTTTTAGGGAGGGTAGAATTCCACGTGTAGCGGTGAAATGCGTAGAGATGTGGAGGAATACCGAAGGCGAAGGCAGCCCCTTGGGAATGTACTGACGCTCATGTGCGAAAGCGTGGGGAGCAAACAGGATTAGATACCCTGGTAGTCCACGCTGTAAACGATGTCGATTTGGGGGTTGGGCTTTAAGCTTGGCGCCCGTAGCTAACGTGATAAATCGACCGCCTGGGGAGTACGGCCGCAAGGTTAAAACTCAAATGAATTGACGGGGGCCCGCACAAGCGGTGGAGCATGTGGTTTAATTCGATGCAACGCGAAGAACCTTACCTACTCTTGACATCCAGAGAACTTTCCAGAGATGGATTGGTGCCTTCGGGAACTCTGAGACAGGTGCTGCATGGCTGTCGTCAGCTCGTGTTGTGAAATGTTGGGTTAAGTCCCGCAACGAGCGCAACCCCTTATCCTTTGTTGCCAGCGATTAGGGTCGGGAACTCAAAGGAGACTGCCGGTGATAAACCGGAGGAAGGTGGGGATGACGTCAAGTCATCATGGCCCTTACGAGTAGGGCTACACACGTGCTACAATGGCGTATACAGAGGGAAGCAATCCTGCGAGGGGGAGCAAATCTCACAAAGTACGTCTAAGTCCGGATTGAGTCTCGCAACTCGACTCCATGAAGTCGGAATCGCTAGTAATCGCAAATCAGAATGTTGCGGTGAATACGTTCCCGGGCCTTGTACACACCGCCCGTCACACCATGGGAGTGGGTTGTACCGAAGTAGATAGCTTAACCTTCGGGAGGGCGTTTACCACGGTATGATTCATGACTGGGGTGAAGTCGTAACAAAGGTAACCGTAGGGGAACCTGCGGTTGGATCACCTCCTTACCAAAAATTGAGCGACTGCAAGTGTTCACACAGATTGTTTGATAGTGTGGTTGATATAGTAATAAACACTTGATAAATAAGTGTGAAATTGCTAGAATATTCGACCCAAATGGCAAAGTGGAAAGCATCTTTAAATGTTGTCCCCATCGTCTAGAGGCCTAGGACATCGCCCTTTCACGGCGGTAAACTCGGGGTTCGAATCCCGTGGGACGCTATTTAAAGATGATTTTTATTGTCTTAATGTTCTTTTAAAAAAATTAGAAACAAGCTGAAAAAACTGAGAGATTTTACTCAAGTCAGTAAAACTGATAAGAGAAAGTCTGAGTAATAAAAAAATCTTAGCTGAACAAAAAGCAGCTAGTGTTTGGTTTAAAACTTATCTCAATGCTTTCTAAAAATGAAAACATTTGAGGTTGTATAGTTAAGTGACTAAGCGTACACGGTGGATGCCTTGGCAATCAGAGGCGATGAAGGACGTGCTAATCTGCGATAAGCTTGGATGAGTCGATAAGAGGCGTTTAATCCAAGATTTCCGAATGGGGAAACCCAGTAGATGAAGAATCTACTATCACTTACTCAATACATAGGTAAGTGAGGCAAACCGGGAGAACTGAAACATCTAAGTACCCCGAGGAAAAGAAATCAACCGAGATTCTGTGAGTAGCGGCGAGCGAAAGCGGAAGAGCCTGTTAGTGATAGCAGTTTTGTTAGGAGAATGTGCTGGGAAGCACAATCACAGAGGGTGATAATCCCGTATCCGAAAACATTATTGTGGTACTAAACTAACGACAAGTAGGGCGGGACACGAGAAATCCTGTCTGAATATGGGGGGACCATCCTCCAAGGCTAAATACTCCTGATTGACCGATAGTGAACCAGTACTGTGAAGGAAAGGCGAAAAGAACCCTGTGAGGGAGTGAAATAGAACCTGAAACCGTGTACGTACAAGCAGTGGAGCCCTTCGGGGTGACTGCGTACCTTTTGTATAATGGGTCAGCGACTTATATTTTGTAGCAAGGTTAACTGAATAAGGGAGCCGTAGGGAAACCGAGTCTTAACTGGGCGTCTAGTTGCAAGGTATAGACCCGAAACCCGGTGATCTAGCCATGGGCAGGTTGAAGATTGGGTAACACTAATTGAGGACCGAACCGACTAATGTTGAAAAAAATTAGCGGATGACTTGTGGCTGGGGGTGAAAAGGCCAATCAAACCGGGAGATAGCTGGTTCTCCCCGAAATCTATTTAGGTAGAGCCTTGAGCGGACACCTTCGGGGGTAGAGCACTGTTTCGGCTAGGGGTCCATCCCGGATTACCAACCCGATGCAAACTGCGAATACCGAAGAGTGATACTCAGGAGACACACGGTGGGTGCTAACGTCCATCGTGAAGAGGGAAACAACCCAGACCGCCAGCTAAGGTCCCAAAGTACTAGTTAAGTGGGAAACGAAGTGGGAAGGCTTAGACAGCTAGGATGTTGGCTTAGAAGCAGCCATCATTTAAAGAAAGCGTAATAGCTCACTAGTCGAGTCGGCCTGCGCGGAAGATGTAACGGGGCTAAAACTAGTCACCGAAGCTGCGGCATCAGTAGCAATACTGTTGGGTAGGGGAGCGTTCTGTAGGCGGATGAAGGTGAATCGAGAGGTTTGCTGGACGTATCAGAAGTGCGAATGCTGACATAAGTAACGATAAAACGAGTGAAAAACTCGTTCGCCGGAAGACCAAGGGTTCCTGTCCAACGTTAATCGGGGCAGGGTGAGTCGGCCCCTAAGGCGAGGCTGAAAAGCGTAGTCGATGGGAAACGGGTTAATATTCCCGTACTTGGTATAATTGCGATGTGGGGACGGAGAAGGTTAGGTTATCAACCTGTTGGATGGTTGTTTAAGCCGGTAGGTGGAGCATTTAGGCAAATCCGGATGCTCATAACACCGAGAAGTGATGACGAGGTGCTACGGCACTGAAGTAACTGATACCACGCTTCCAGGAAAAGCCACTAAGCTTCAGATTATACTAAACCGTACTATAAACCGACACAGGTGGTCAGGTAGAGAATACTCAGGCGCTTGAGAGAACTCGGGTGAAGGAACTAGGCAAAAATAGCACCGTAACTTCGGGAGAAGGTGCGCCGGCGTAGATGTGAGGGTTTACCCCTGAAGGTTGAACCGGTCGAAGATACCAGCTGGCTGCAACTGTTTATTAAAAACACAGCACTCTGCAAACACGAAAGTGGACGTATAGGGTGTGATGCCTGCCCGGTGCTGGAAGGTTAATTGATGGTGTTATCGAAAGAGAAGCTCCTGATCGAAGCCCCAGTAAACGGCGGCCGTAACTATAACGGTCCTAAGGTAGCGAAATTCCTTGTCGGGTAAGTTCCGACCTGCACGAATGGCATAATGATGGCCAGGCTGTCTCCACCCGAGACTCAGTGAAATTGAAATCGCCGTGAAGATGCGGTGTACCCGCGGCTAGACGGAAAGACCCCGTGAACCTTTACTATAGCTTGACACTGAACATTGAATTTTGATGTGTAGGATAGGTGGGAGCCTTTGAAGCAGTCACGCCAGTGATTGTGGAGGCGTCCTTGAAATACCACCCTTTAACGTTTGATGTTCTAACGAAGAGTGGAAACACGCTCTCGGACAGTGTCTGGTGGGTAGTTTGACTGGGGCGGTCTCCTCCCAAAGAGTAACGGAGGAGCACGAAGGTTTGCTAATCACGGTCGGACATCGTGAGGTTAGTGCAATGGTATAAGCAAGCTTAACTGCGAGACAGACAAGTCGAGCAGGTACGAAAAGTAGGGTCATAGTGATCCGGTGGTTCTGAATGGAAGGGCCATCGCTCAACGGATAAAAGGTACTCCGGGGATAACAGGCTGATACCGCCCAAGAGTTCATATCGACGGCGGTGTTTGGCACCTCGATGTCGGCTCATCACATCCTGGGGCTGAAGTAGGTCCCAAGGGTATGGCTGTTCGCCATTTAAAGTGGTACGCGAGCTGGGTTTAGAACGTCGTGAGACAGTTCGGTCCCTATCTGCCGTGGGCGTTGGAGAATTGAAAGGGGCTGCTCCTAGTACGAGAGGACCGGAGTGGACGCATCCCTGGTGTTCCAGTTGTTTCGCCAGAAGCATTGCTGGGTAGCTACATGCGGAAGAGATAAGTGCTGAAAGCATCTAAGCACGAAACTTGCCTTGAGATGAGTTCTCCCAGTCTATAAGACTGTAAGGGTTGTTGGAGACTACGACGTAGATAGGTCTGGTGTGTAAGCGGTGTGAGCCGTTGAGCTAACAGATACTAATTGCCCGAGAGGCTTAACTATACAACGCTCAAGTGTTTTTGGGTGGGAATGAAAGGTTTTGAGGCTTGTTTTTGATTTTTGAGAAGAAGAATAGAATGATAATGATGATGAATCATGACCGGATATTCCAGCGACCATAGTGCAGTAGTTCTACCTGACTCCATACCGAACTCAGAAGTAAAATGCTGTAATGCCGATGGTAGTGTGGGGCTTCCCATGTGAGAGTAGGGCATCGCCGGATTGAATAGAGAAAGGACCCCGTTACTGAGTGTGACGGGGTTTTTGCTTTTGCAAGATTTTTAAATCGTATTCACCATGATGATATTTTTAATCCTAGCATTCCTTTTTATTATTTGCTTTTCAATGGCAGACTTTTTCCGTTATTCTTTCAGCCATAGTGATTAACTAATAGATTAAATTCGTTTTGCAACTTTCCCTGCCGATTTTACAAATTGATGAAGATACCTTCGAGAATTTTTATACTGAAAAATAATGAAGGGTTATTAGCTTCTCTACGTCAGAATTTTGTTGAAGTTCAGCAACCCTTTTTCTATATTTGGGGTGGTTCAAACTCGGGTAAAACACATCTATTAAAAAGCTATCAGCAATCATTATCTGTTAAATGAACAGAGTGCAAGTTACATTCCATTAAGTAAAAGTCAGTATTTCTCCCTTTAGTATTAGACAATGCAGATAAATTAGATGTAGTCTGTATTGATGATTTAGAGCTAGTTGCTGGTAATGACGAATGGGAGTTAGCCCTTTTTAATCTATTTAATCAAATTAGAGAACAACAAAGTTTATTTCATAATGGAAATAAGACTTTGTTGATCATTTCTGCGAATTGCCCCTCATCAGCTTCAAATAAAATTAGCAGATTTGCGTTCTCGTTTAACATGGGGAGAGGTTTATCATCTTCCTGATCTTAATGATGAACAAAAAACGCGTAATCTTACAGCGAGCAGCTTATAGTAAAGGGCTAGAATTAACTGAAGAAGTAGCAAATTTTTCTTCTTAAACATCTTGATAGAGACCTAAAAATCTCTGTTAGAAGTACTGGCTCAGCTTGATCAGGCTTCTCTCCAAGCACAGCGAAAATTAACGCTTCCTTTTGTTAAAGAAACCTTACAGTTATAAGTAGGTTGATTCCCATCAAAATTTGCAAAGAAAAGCTAAAAATAGACCGCTTGTGACTCACAAATTTGCCCTTTTAAGCTACATGATTTCAAGCGCTTATGCTAAACTGCCTACTTTAAATTCTGCATTAACGAATAAGAATATGAACCGACTTGAGCTTAATAACATTGCATGTGAAAGAGGTGAGAATCGCCTGTTTGAAGGCTGCTCCGCTTCAATTTGCAGTGGAGAGTGGATTCAAATAGAAGGTCATAATGGCATTGGTAAAACGAGCTTATTACGCATTTTAGCTGGTCTTGCTTTTGCCTGCTGAAGGACAAGTGCTTTGGAATGGCATACCCATTCATCAAGATAGAAATCCTATTATTCAGAATTGTTCTATTTGGGGCATCATGCGGGGGTGAAACCTGAATTAACCCCATGGGAAAAATTTACGCTTTTATCAGAAGATACAAGGTTTAGCCTTAGATGATGAAACCTTTGTGGGCAGCTTTAGATAAAGTCGCACTTATTGGGCGAAGATTTACCTTGTTCTCATCTTTCTGCAGGGCAACAAAGACGAGTGGCATTAGCAAAATTATGGCTGACTAAACAAAAACTCTGATTTTAGATGAACCCTTCACCGCTATTGATAAAAAGGTGTGGCTTCATTGATTAGTCATATTGAGCAACATTGTGCTAATGAAGGCATGGTGATATTTACTAGCCATCAAACAGCGCAAAGTGAAAAAAAGTTAAGATTCTTTTCATTAGAATCAATTTAAATTATGATTTTATTTACGATTATTCGTCGAGAACTTGCTATCGCCTTTCGTAAGCCAGCGGAAATTTTAAATCCGCTGGGTTCTTTTTGATGATTATTACGCTTTTTCCATTGTTAATGGGGCCGAATCCTGAACTACTAGGTAAAATCGCTCCAGGTATTGCATGGGTAGCGGCATTGTTGTCTGCATTGCTTTCATTTGAACGTTTGTTTAAAGACGATTATTTAGATGGTTCACTAGAACAATTAATGTTATTACCTGTTGGGTTGCCTCAAGTCGCCTTTAGCGAAGGTACTTGCACATTGGTTGTTAACTGACCGCCTCTCATTCTGCTTTCACCATAGCAGCGGTTCTGCTTTCATTAGAGATGCATGTTTGGTGGGCTTTAGTTCTTACTTTATTGCTAGGCACACCTATTTTTAAGCTGTTTAGGAGCGATTGGGGTCGCTTTAACGGTTGGCCTACGAAAAAGGTGGCACTTTGCTAAGTTTATTGATTTTGCCACTGTTTTTGCCTGTCCTTATTTTTGCTGCAGCAGTGTTAGAAGCGGCAACATTGAATATGGGATATAGCGGGCAGCTAGCAATTATTGGTGCAATATTAGCGATTACGCTTACTTTCTCGCCTTTTGCGATTGCTGGTGCGTTGCGTATTAGCTTGCAGTAGTCAAACAAGCAGTTATTTTTCTAATTTCTTACCAATTTGGAGTTTATTTTCTATGTGGAAATTTCTGCATCCTTATGCGAAACCTGAAACACAGTATCGCTTATTAGGAAAAATCCAACCAACACTTGGCTGGTTAAGCCTAATTTTATTAGTGATTGGATTTATTTGGGGCTTGGCTTTTGCGCCAAAAGATTATCAGCAAGGTGATAGCTACCGTATTATTTTTATTCATGTGCCAGCTGCAATTTGGTCAATGGGCGTGTACGGGTCGATGGCATTAGCAGGGGCTTGTGGCATTAGTATGGCAAATTCGCCAAGCCAATTTAGCGATGATTTCCATGGCACCTATCGGACTGGTTTTTGCGTTTATTTCGTTAGCAACCGGTGCAATTTGGGGCAAACCAATGTAGAACTTGGTGGGTATGGGATGCTCGCTTAACTTCTGCTTTAGTGCTCTTTTTTTCTTATATATTGGTGTGATGGCGCTATATTCAGCTTTCCAAGATAAACAAACCGGCGCGAAAGCAGCGGGCGTATTATCGGTGGTTGGTGTGATTAACTGCCAATTATCCACTTCTCGGTCGAATGGTGGAATACGCTTCATCAAGGTGCAACCATTACTAAATTAGATAAAGCCATCAATGGCTGTTGAAATGTTTATTCCGTTATTACTCGCAATTTTCGGTAGCTTACTATTTACCGCGTGGTTTAGTATTTGGCGTTATCGTATTGCTTTTTATTAAATGATGAATATAAACGTCCTTGGGTTAAAAGCGTTAGTGAATACAAAATAGAGCACTGAATGAATTTATCTTTTCAATTTGAAAGCCTTGGCGATCGCAATGGGGAATTATGGCTTTTTATGTATGGCTCTCTTACGGCGTTTCTATTGCGGCGATGATTGGGCTAATTATTTATTCTCGCCGTGAGCAGCAACAAATTCTGCATAAAGCGAAGCGTGAAGTTCAACGAGAGCGCAGCAGAAAAAAATAGCAAAAGCAAGCGGTTCATTTTGGTGAGAATTTTTGCAAAATCACCTTAATGTTCCATTGTGAGGAAATATGAGAACCACAAAATTATCTGCTCTATTCGCGAGTGTTATTTTACTCAGTGCTTGTCAAACAAGTACGCCGCCAACGCCAGCTGAAAATACGGGGCATTGGGCCACGGTTGTCGATCAATCGGTGAATCTTTATCAGGTTGATAAAAAAACTCTTTCGAAGTGAGCAGCTTAGCGCGAAAGATTATTCGTTACTTAAGCAGCATAATGTTCGCACGATTGTGAATCTACGCTTTTTTGATCGTAATGATGATCAGGAAGCATTTGGTGAAACAGGCATCAAGTTGGTGAATACGCCGTTAATTTCATGGTCTATCAGCCCACAAGAAGTAGCAGATGTCTTGTGGCAAATTCGCCAAGCACAGCAAACAGGTGGGGATATAGTGCATTGTTATCATGGTGCAGATCGTACGGGCTTAATTTCAGCGATGTATCGGGTGATTTATCAAAAATGGCCTTTAGCGGAAGCCAAACGTGAGATGATGCAAGGGCCTTACGGCTTCCATTCGATTTGGCAAAATATGCCTAATTTCTTCACAGATGAAAATGTTCAAGCAATTCAACAGCGCTTGGATGAATTAGCTAAAAAATAGGCTTTTAATCTGTTTTCAAGCGGTCGAATTTTGTAAAAGTTTTGCAAAATTCGACCGCTTTTTCTTTGCTCATTAAATTAATTTTTAATCAGTAAAACTGCTTGCCCCACTGGGAATGAACCGATAAAATTTCCTCCTTTGTGAGGAACTTTTCTTCCCTAAATAAACTCTTTTTTTATTATTCACTATCTATCATCTATCGAGAACCGACATGCAAAGCGCAGATCATCAACATATTACCGTTTTATTAAAATGAAGCCGTTGAAGGCTTTAGCGATTAAAGAAAATGGTATTTATATTGATGGCACTTTTGGGCGTGGTGGTCATTCTGACTAATCCTTTCTAAATTGGGCCAACAAGGCAGATTGATCGCAACCGATCGCGATCCGCGTGCTATTGCGCAAGCAAATAAGATTGAAGATGCACGTTTTGAAATTCACCATACGGCTTTTTCTGCAATTCCAGAGGTTTGCCAGTCACTTGGTTTAATGGGAAAAATTGATGGCATTCTATTGGATCTTGGTGTTTCTTCGCCGCAATTAGATGATGCAGAACGTGGTTTTAGTTTTTATGCGCGATGGGCCATTAGATATGCGTATGGATACCACAAAAGGGCTTTCTGCCGCAGAGTGGTTAGATCAGGTATCTATTGAAGATTTGACTTGGGTATTAAAAAGAATTTGGTGAAGAGCGTTTTTGCTAAGCGTATTGCAACTGCGATTGTGAATTTCAATCGTACAAGCGGTCAAAAAAATTACCCGAACTTTGCAATTAGCGCAAATCATTAGCGATGCAGTGCCGTTTAAAGATAAACATAAACATCCGGCAACCCGTAGTTTCCAAGCGATTCGTATTTTTATCAATAGCGAATTAGAAGAGCTTGCGCAAGCTTACAATCCGCTATCGAAGTACTCGCGCCTCAAGGTCGGCTATCTATCATTAGCTTCCATTCGCTTGAAGATAGAATGGTTAAGCAGTTCATTAAGAAAAATAGCAAAGGGAAAAGAAGTGCCCCGTGGTTTACCGATTTTAGAAAGTGAACTGAATAAAGATATTCCCTTAAAAAGCGATTGGCAAGGCGATTATGCCAAGTGAGGAAGAAATTCGTGAGAATCCGCGTTCACGTAGTGCGGTGTTAAGAGTGGCTGAGAAAAGATAAGTTGAGGACTGTATGTTAAATCGTGAACGTTATCCCTTATTTCAAATCATCAGTGATGATTTTATCAACCACAATAAGCTCCCAGTGTTATTGTTACTTGGTATTGTTTTTACTGCTATTGGCACAGTTTGGGTTACTCATCAAACACGCTTATTAACAGCGGAACAAGGGCAATATATTCAGGCAAATCGTAAATTAGATAATCAATATATCCATTTACAATTAGAAGAAAAACTCTAAAAAGCCAAAAAGCGCGGGTAGAGGCGGCTGCGAAAAACTTTTGGATTGCAATCCATTCAAAAAGAGCAAGAAGTGATTCTTGTGGAATAATTATATCGAAAGAGAACACATAGATTCATGGCAAAGTTAGTCAAATTAAAACGTAAGGCTCAATCGCAAGGCACAGCAAAAATGCGCTTTGAAATGCAAACCGGCACCAAGCTATTTATATAAACGCTTTGGTACGGTCGCTTTAGTGATGGTTGCCATGCTCTCAGGGGCTAGTTTGGAAAGTCGCCGATATTCAAATTTTTGATTCTGAGCGTTTAATTGAAGAAGCTAATAACCGCTCATTACGTACTAAAGAATTACCATTTACACGTGGTCGTATTTTTAGATCGCGATGGACGTTTTTGTCTATTAGTGTGCCGGTTTATTCGATTACGATAGATCCGCGTGAGTATTTTGATAGCAAAGTAAAAACGCACTTCAGAAAGTTGGAAAGCTTTTAGCGATTGAAACGGGTAGCTCAAAAAGTAAAATTGAAAAAGTGTCTCTAATTTCTTAGAACGAAAAAATAAATCAACAGAAAAAGTCGATTTTTGAGCCTCAGGGCGATTTTAGTAGCCAAGATGCAAAATATTGGGATTTACTCGCAGACGTTTCTGGCATTGAAAAAGTTTGTTGATTGAAAAGGTTCGAAGCAATCCAAACTCAGCATTTGTACAATTAGATAATGAGCAAGCAAAAAGTTGAGCGAGAAAAATGGCAAGCGTTAGCCAAAAGCCACCAACATAAAATATAACGATTTAATGGATCGTCTTTATAAATCTGCTCGTCTGCGTTTTCTTTACCTCTCTCGCCATGAATCAGAAGCGATTGCGCGCTATGCACAAGAACTCAAACTTGATGGTATTGTGCTTAAAGCTGAATCTCGCCGAATGTATCCTTTGGCAGAAGAAGCGTCACAGCTTATTGGTTTTACCGATGTAGATGATATTCATGGTAGTGAAGGGATAGAGCGTAGCTTTGATTCTTTACTCATCGGAAAAAAATGGTCGTCAGGTCATTCGAAAAAGATGCTCGTGGTAATGTCATTGAAAATATTCGTGATGAAAAAAACAATATGATCCACAAGATGTTGTATTGAGTATTGATGAAGAATTGCAATCCATGGTTTATGGAGAAATTAAAAAGCGGTGCAGGAAAAATAATGCGGAATCTGGCACTGCAGTGTTAGTGGATGTGCAAACGGGCGAAGTGTTAGCGATGGCAAATGCGCCGTCATTTAACCCAAATAAGCGTGATAGTTTCCGCCCAGAATTGATGCGTAACCGTGCTATTACCGATACCTTTTGAACCGGGTTCCACCGTTAAACCTTTTAGTCGTACTGACGGCGCTACAAAATGGTGCGACTTATCGCGGTGAAATTATTAACACTCGCCCATTCACGGTTAACGGACATACTATCAGAGACGTTGCGCCAAGAGAAAGCTTATCTCTTACAGGTATTTTACAAAAATCTAGTAACATCGGGGTGAGCCGTTTGGCTTTTTACGGATGCCTTCTACTGCATTAGTGGATACTTACAGTAAAGTGGGTTTTGCAAAGATACAGGCTTAGGGGCTTGGTGAACAGCGCGGAACGAATGGTGATCGTAAACGCTGGTCCGATATTGAACGGGCAACGATGGCATACGGTTATGGATTGAATGTAACACCACTACAGTTAGCACGTGCTTACGCAACTTTAGGCAGCTTTGGTATTTATCGTCCACTTTCGATTACTCGGGTTGACCCTCCAGTCATTGGTGAGCGTGTATTACCTGAAAAACAACGCGTGAAGTTGTGCATATGATGGAAAAGTGTTGCACAAAAGGGCGAAGGCGGACAACAAGCGATGATCGATGGCTCATCGCGTAGCGGTTAAAACGGGTACAGCACGTAAGCTCGAAAAAGGGCAATACGTTGAGAAATACTTTTAGCTATACCGCAGGTTTAGCACCAGCGAGTAACCCTCGTTTTGCTTTTGAGTGGTACTGATCAACGAACCTAAAAGCAGGCAAATACTATGGGGGGGCGGTTTCTGCTCCGTTATTCTCAAAAATTATGGGTTACACCTTAAAAGCAAAAAATATCAAACCGGATAATTTAGAAAACAGCGAACATCATCCGGTGACGCAATAGGGCTTACTTTATGAACCGTTTAATTTCCATTTTTCAAACATTAACGACTAAGCTGCCAAACATTCAATTAAATCAAATGACGCTAGATAGTCGTAGAAGTGGGCAAAAACGATGTTTTTGTTGCTTTAAAAAGGCCATAGCGTAGATGGCAGAAATTTTATTCCTAAAGCCATTGAGCAAGGGGCTGCGTTAGTCTTAGCTGAAGCCGAAGCTGATGTACAAGCGGTAGAAATTGCAAAAGATTTTACAAATTCGACCGCTTGCGTGTTGAATGTGCCCAATTTAGCAAAAAAACTTTCTGAAATTGCTGGAACATTTTATGGCAATCCAAGCGAAAATTGACGTTAGCGGGCATTACCGGCACAAATGGCAAAACGACAACAGCCCAGCTGTTAGCGCAATGGCATAATTTACTGGGTGGCAAATCTGCTGTAATGGGGACAATTGGTAATGGCTTATTTGGGCAAGTTCAAGAAGCGGCTAACACCACAGGTTCTGCAGTTGAAATTCAACAAAATCTTGCAAACTTTATTGCGCTTGGTGCTGATTTTTGTGCGATGGAAGTGAGTTCTCACGGTTTAGTGCAGTATCGCGCGGAAGCATTACAATTTGATTTGGCAATGTTTACCAATTTAAGTCGAGACCACCTTGATTATCATCACACAATGGAAGAGTACGCTGCGGCAAAATTCCGCTTGTTTAGTGAGCTTAATACTAAGGCTAGGGTGTTAAACGCCGATGATGAAATGGGTGCAGATTGGTTAGCCAAATTGTCTGATGCCGTTGCAGTAAGCGTAAATCCTGATTTTCAAAACTTCACACCGATATGTTAAAGCGACTCGTGTCGCGTTTACCTTGCAAGGTGCGACCATTGAATTTGAATCAAGCTGGGGCAATGGCACTTTACATAGCCAGTTAATTGGGGGCATTTAATGTCGCCAATTTACTGCTCGCGTTAGCTGGCTTGTTAGTGCTTGGACATGATTTGCAAAAAAATTAGTTGAAACCGCACCGCTTCTTAAAGGCGTGGCTGGAAGAATGGAGTGTGACTGCGGAAAAATCGCCCGCTGGTGTTGGTTGATTATGCTCACACGCCTGATGCTTTAGAAAAAGCATTACAAGCTGCACGACTTCACGCTGAAGGCGAACTCTATTGTATTTTTGGCTGTGGTGGCGATCGTGATGCAGGTAAGCGTCCAATGATGGCAAAAATTGCTGAACAGCTTGCAGATCGTGTGATTGCGACAGATGATAATCCGCGTACTGAAGATAATCAGAAAATTATGGCAGATATTCTTAAGGGCTTTTGAGAATACTGGTATTGTTCAAGTCATTCATGATCGCGAACAAGCGATTAAAACTACCATTTTGCAAGCGAAACCGCAAAGATGTGATTTTAATCGCTGGCAAAGGACATGAAGATTATCAAATTATTGGCACGACCAAGCATCATTTTTCAGATCAGGAAGTGGCTAGGAAGTATTTGAAGGGAGATCCCCCTCTTTAGAAAAGAGGGGGTAGGGGAGATTTGATTACGATGTTTATTTTTCGTATGGACTCCGTTTTTGCTTCTGCCAATCTCCTCCCCTCTTTGCTAAAGATGGGATGATCTCTAAGCATTGAATTTTTGATGAAGAAAATAACTGCCCAGCGGGTCATAATTTATGCGTAACCTAGGGCAACAGCCCCTAGGGAGGAAAAATAATGATTAAACAAACAACCCAACAAATCGCCAAAACCCTTCATGCAAGACTGTTTGGTGATGGTAATGTAACGGTATCGACAGTCAGTACCGATACGCGACAAGCGGTCGAAAAATGGCTTGTTTTTTTGCGTTAAAAAGGCGAAAAATTTGATGCACATGATTATGCAGAAAAAGCTGTTGAGCAAGGCTGTGTTGCACTCGTTGTTGAACGTGAATTGCCGATTGCGGTGCCGCAAATTATTGTAGCGGATACGCGATTAGCTTTAGGTCAATTAGCGAAATGGCTAAAAAGCACATTGAATCCTAAAACGGTTGCTATGACTGGCTCATCAGGTAAAACAACCGTGAAAGAGATGACTGCAAAAATCTTGCAAAAACAGCCGCTTGTGAAGAGGACGTGCTTTATACTTTCGGCAATCTGAACAATGATTTAGGCGTGCCGATGACTTTATTACGCCCTAACAGAACAGCATAAATTTGCGGTTATTGAACTTGGTGCAAATCATATTGGTGAAATTGCTTATACTACGGCAATTGCACAACCCGATGCTTGTTTAGTGAATAATGTCGCCTCTGCTCATTTAGAAGGTTTTGGCTCGATTGAAGGTGTTGCAGCTGCAAAAGGCGAAATTTATCGAGGCCTAAAAGAAAACGGTAAAAGCGATTATTAACCAAGCTTTTTTATTATCCGCAATGGCGTAAAGAAATTGGTGATCATGAATTGCAATCTTTTAGTTATACCGGTTCAGACCAAGATTCTTATGCGGATTTTTGGGCAGAAAATGTTTCACTTAATTTAAACGGCTCAACTTTCATTTTGCATGCCTTTGAAGAGGAAATTGAAATCAATTTGCCTTTATTTAGGTGCACATAACGTTTCTAATGCTTTTAGCGGCAACTGCGTTAGCGATGGCAGTTGGCGCAAGTTTAGCAGATGTGAAAGCTGGGCTTGAACAGCGCTCATGAAGTGAAAGGGCGTTTATATCCTGTTGAAATTAACGAGCACTGTTTGCTGATTGATGATACCTACAATGCGAATGTTGATTCTGATGAAATCAGCGATTTCTGTGCTGAAAAAAATTACCCCGCATTTCGTATTTTTGCGGTAGGGTGATATGGCGGAGCTTAGCAATGAGTGCGCAATGTCATCAAGAAGTTGCCGATTTTGCGCAACAGGCAGGGTTAGATTTAATCGTCTCTTTTGGCAAAGAAAGTGCAGTAATTAGTGCTAATGCACAACATCATTTTTACCGATAAAGCAAAACCATGAGCGATTTCTTGCTACCGATTATTTCGCAAAAATTGCAGAAAAACAACCGCTTGTTTTATTGGCGAAAGGCTCTCGTAGCCAAAAATGGAAACTTTGATTGCGGATTTATGCCGTGCTTTTCATATTCAATTTTAAGGATTTATTATGCTAGTTTGGCTTGCTGAATATCTTGTTCAGTTTAATACGGCGTTTAATGTCGTTTCTTATATTACTTTCCGTTCCATTATGGCGTTATTAACAGCTATGGGCATTGGGCTTTGGATTGGGCCGGAAGTGATTCGTCGCTTACAACTATTAAAATTCGGACAAGAAGTACGCAATGATGGTCCAGAAAGCCACTTTAAAAAAACGTGGTACACCAACGATGGGCGGTGTGATGATTTTGGCCTCTATTGGTATCAGTACTGTGCTTTGGGCAGACTTACGCAACAGCTATGTTTGGTTTGTGTTGTTTGTTTTATTTGGTTATGGGATCGTCGGTTTTGTGGACGATTATTGGAAAAATCAAACGTAAAAAAATACAGATGGTTTGATTGCGCGTTGGAAATACTTCTGGTTGTCTGTGATTGCTTTAATTGCAGTATTTGGCATTTATGCGGTCGGAAAAAGATACTGCAGCAACCCAATTAGTTGTCCCGTTCTTTAAAGAGTTCATGCCACAGCTTGGTATTTTTCTTTATCATTCTTTCTTACTTTGTGATTGTGGGGACCAGTAATGCGGTTAACCTCACGGACGGTTTAGATGGCATGCCATCGTACCTACTATTATGGTCGCTGGCGCTTTTCGGGTTAATTGCTTGGGCAACAGGTAACTATAATTTTGCACAATACTTACACATTCCATTTATTCAAAATGCGGGCGAGTTAGTGATTTTTATGTACTGCTATTGTCGGCGCAGGTTTAGGGTTTCTTATGGTATAACACCTATCCAGCACAAGTGTTTATGGGAGATGTGGGCTCACTTTCATTAGGTGGCGCATTAGGCACTATCGCAGTACTGGTTCGTCAAGAGCTATTATTAGTTGTGATGGGCGGTGTATTTGTTGTGGAAGCGTTATCCGTTATTCTCCAAGTGGGATCTTATAAACTTCGTCAAAAAAACGTATTTTTCCGCATGGCACCAATTCATCACCACTTTGAATTAAAAGGCTGGCCAGAACCGCGTGTTATTGTTCGTTTCTGGATTATTACTTTAATGCTGGTGTTAATTGGCTTGGTAACATTGAAATTACGTTAAGGTCAGTTGAGTAGGCTTTTTCCACCAAAATATGATGAAAAAAATCAAAGGTGGGATAAAGCCTATTTTATCAATGGATAAGCAGTTAGCCATAGCGATGTGAAAAAAACAAGCGGGCAGATTTCGTAAAAACTTTTGCAAAAGGATGTGTAATGAAAAATAAAACGCTTTTTGGTTTATACAGGTGTTGATCTCAATATGATGATTGCGGAAGGCGGATCGGGATATTGGAAATTAGGCGCTCTTCTCTTCAAAAAGTGGAATACTTGATTGCTTGTAAAAATTACACCAAAGATTGGGCAGTATCGGAAAAAAATATCCCACAAGGCACAGCATTTTTTTCATTGCTAAAGTAGCAGGGATTTCAAAAAATGTTAGATGGGCAATATGAAGGCAGATATTTAATTACTTTCTCTGAATATGCAGAAATTCGTATTCCCAAAAGCATGGCAAAAAAATTTGTGTAAGAGGCTTACCTGCTGCGCGTTATTTTAATACGAACGATGTTTTGGCGGATTTAGCTATTGAACCTTCAAAACTCGCTTGAAATCGTTTATTCCTGCTGAAAACGCAAGCCCGCAGAGATAGTTATTTATACGCCCTAGCTTGCGGATAGCAGGGAAAAATAAGACAACAAAAAGAGAATAAAAATGCAAAACCAATACGAAAAATAAAACAGTAACAATTATGAGGCTTAGGTAAAACGGGCTTATCTTGTGTCGATTTTTGCAGATAAAAATGCAAAAGTACAAGTGATTGATACCCGCGAGAAACCAGCTGAGGGTGGAACAATTATCAAAAGAAATTCCATTACATACAGGCGGATTAAATCTTGAGTGGCTGCTCAATTCAGATTTAATCGTGATTAGTCCCGGGCTTGCATTGGCAACGCCTGAAATTCAGCAAGCGATTAACGCAGGCGTAGAAGTGGTGGGCGATATTGAGCTGTTTTGCCGTGAGGCAAGCGCGCCAATTATTGCCATCACTGGTTCAAATGGTAAGAGTACGGTCACAACATTGAGTGACTGAGATGGCAAGGGCAAGCGGGTATTAAAAGTCGGAATGGGCGGCAATATCGGTGTGCCTGCATTAAAGCTTGTTAAATGGTGATTATGTACTTTATGTATTGGAGCTTTTCAAGCTTCCAACTTGAAAACGACTTCTTCACTCAAAGCGGTTGCGGCAACCGTACTGAATGTGAGTGAGGATCATATGGATAGATATGATTCGCTTGCGGATTATCGTGCAGCAAAACTTAAAATTTATAACAATGCAGAAAATGTCATTGTGAATGGCGAAGATTCCCAAACGTATCCTGAACAAGCGGTTAAAAAATTAATTCGTTTTGCAGAACACAATGCAGAATATAGCTTGCGAAATGGCGTACTTTATGTAGAAGAGACGGCGATTATTGGGACAAAACAGATGTTAATTCGTGGGCGTCACAATGAGATGAATGCGTTAGCTGCGATGGCGTTGGCTGATGCGGCGGGGATTCCTCGCGAAGGTATTGTGAAAGCGCTGCAAGTTTATGGTGGATTGGATCATCGTTTCCAAGCTGTCACCAACGCATGATGGCGTGCGTTGGGTAAATGATTCTAAAGCAACAAATGTTGGTAGCACAGTCGCAGCGCTTAATGGTTTAGAAGTGGCAGGCACACTTTATTTATTATTAGGTGGCGATGGTAAAGCAGCTGATTTTTCAGAATTAAAACCATTAGTGAATAAACCGAATATTGTTTGTTATTGCTTCGGGCAAGATGGCGCTAGAATTAGCCAAACTTTCTTCACAAAGTGTGTTGGTTGAAACGATGTATGAAGCGGTTGCTGCTATTCGTCCAAAAATTAAAAATCAGGGCGATATGGTGTTGCTTTCTCCAGCTTGTGCAAGTTTAGATCAGTTTAAAAACTTTGAAGAACGTGGAACAGAATTTGTAAAATTAGCACAGGAAACGACCGCTTGATGTTAGAAAAAAATAAAAAAATGAGTGGGCAGAGTGGACGCGTTTTGACCTCAACAACGGCATTAGCGTGACCGTAGTTTGGTTTTGGTTGTTTTTAAAGCCTATTGGTGCTTGGGTTCGTGATGGTAACATCTGCCTCTATTCCTGTTAGTACCCGTTTAAATGATGACCCGTTTTATTTTGCTTTTGCGTGATGGTGGCTATGTTATTGCATCGATTATTGCGTGTGCATTTTTTGTCCAGATTAAAATTGAGACATGGGAAAAATACAATGTCTATTTATTAGCCATTTCTATTTTTCTTTTTGATTTTGGTACTAGGCGTTGGGCGTGAAATCAATGGGGCAAAACGTTGGATTCCATTAGGAATTATGAATTTCCAGCCAGCAGGAATTAGCGAAACTGGCGATAATTTGTTATTTCTCTAGTTTCTATGTGCGAAAATTTGATGAAATTCGTCAACAAAACTGGGGTTTCTACGCCCTAGCAATGGTACTGGCTATTTTTGGCGTGTTATTGCTTAGTCAGCCAGATTTAGGCAGTACTTTTGTATTAGTTGTGCTCACGTTTTCCATGCTATTTATTATGAGGGCGAAGATTCGCCAATTTGTTTTCTTGATGATTGTGGCAGTCATGCTCTTTATGGGACTCATTGTGACTTCTGATTATCGAATGAAGCGAATGACCTCATTTATGGATCCCTTGCTGATGCTTATGGAGATGGTTTCCAATTATCGAGATTCTCAAATGGCATTTGGGCAAGGCGAATTCTGGGGGGCAGGACTAGGCAATTCTGTTCAAAAATTGGAATATTTACCTGAAGCCCATACTGACTTTGTTATGGCGGTAATTGGCGAAGAGTTCGGATTTGTTGGCATTATTGCGGTGATTATTCTGCTTATTTTGCTAACTGTCCGGGCATTAAAAATTAGCAGAGAATCTTTGTTAATAGATGAACGTTTTAAAGGTTTTTGTGCTTTTGGCATTGCAATTTGGATTTTCTTACAAGGCTTTGTAAATTTAGGGCGTAGCTTCTGGCTTCCTGCCAACGAAAGGATTGACCTTCCCATTAGTGAGTTATGGTGGATCGAGTTTAGTGATTATGTCGATGGCGATTGCAATTTTGTTACGGATCGATCATGAGAATCGTCTAATGCGAATAGGGCATGCGCACTTGAAAGAAAAATGAATAAAAATTAGCGGTTTTGTTTACAAAAACAAACCGCTTTTCTTTTCCGAAAAAATACAATTTTCCTGCTACAATATGACGAATTTGCCTAAAAAGGCATCGTGCAAGAAAAAGAGAATAACAAATGGCAAAAATTATTAGTTATGGCAGGTGGTACTGGTGGGCACGTTTTCCTGCCATTGCTGTGGCACAAGCTTTGCAAGCACAAGGATGGGATATTCGCTGGTTGAGGCACCAAAGATCGGATGGAAGCGGATCTTGTGCCTAAACATAGGGATTCTATTGAATTTATTGAGATTTCAGGTATCCGAGGCAAAGGATTAGGTGCTTTATTAAAAGCCCCTTTTGCGATTTTTAAAGCCGTATTACAAGCCCGTAAAATCATTAAACAATATCAGCCAGATGCGGTATTGGGCATGGGCGGTTATGTTTCTGGCCCAGGTGGAATTGCGGCAAAACTTTTGTGGTGTGCCAGTTATTTTACACGAGCAAAAAACGCCGTAGCAGGTTTAACGAATGTTTGGTTAGCCAAAATTGCTCGTCGCGTATTACAAGCCTTTCCGACAGCGTTTAAAGATGCTGAAGTAGTCGGAAATCCAGTTCGAGCTGATCTTTCCGCTTTACCCTCACCAATGGAGCGTTTTGCTGAGCGTGGTTATCCTATTAACATTTTTAGTGATGGGCGGAAGCCAAGGGGCAAGAGTCATTAACCAAACGGTTCCCCAAGTTGTAGCAGCATTAGGGAGCGAATGTTTTTGTGAGCCATCAGGTTGGGCGCGGTAATCTAGCTGGTGTTGCAGAGTTTATCAACAAACTGGTAATGGTATGGCGGCTGAATTTATTGACGACATGGCAGCTGCTTATGCGTGGGCAGATTTAGTGATTTGTCGTTCGGGCGCTTTAACGGTTTGTGAAATTGCGGCAGCAGGCTTACCAGCTATTTTTGTGCCATTTCAACATAAAGATCGTCAGCAATATTTAAATGCAACATACTTAGCGGATGCCGGTGCGGCAATTATTATTGAACAACCAGACTTTACCCCAGAAAAATTTATATGCAGCGCTCGCGCCTTTAATTGCAGATGAATCTAAATTATTAGAAATGGCAATGCGTGCAGAGAAAAAAATCAACGCCAATGGCAGCGGCGCGTGTTGCACAGGTCATTATTGAAGAAGCGAAATAATCAAGCAAAATCTTAAAATGGTAAGGAATTCAATCATGCAAAATTTCCAAGATAAAAATTAAAAAGTTGGTGCCTGAAATGCGCCGTGTTAACCAAATTCATTTTATTGGTATCGGTGGTGCTGGGATGTCTGGGATTGCTGAGGTTTTATTAAATGAAGGCTATAAAATTTCAGGTTCTGATATTGCGGAAAGTGCAGTGACACAACGTTTAGCAAAAAGCGGGTGCGAAAGTATTTATTGGACATGCAGCAGAAAAATATTCAAAGGGGCAAGCGTAGTTGTTGCTTCAAGTGCCAGTGATGATTCAAACCCAGAAGTGGCTGCAGCAAAAAGCCGCGAGAATTCCGGGTGATTCAACGAGCGCAAATGTTGGCAGAGATTATGCGATTCCGTCATGGTATTGCAGTTGCAGGTACGCATGGTAAAACAACTACCACAGCAATGATTTCGATGATTTATACTGAAGCAAAATTAGATCCAACATTCGTTAATGGCGGCTTGGTTAAATCTGCTGGTAAAAATGCGCACTAGGGGCAAGTCGTTATCTTATTGCCGAAGCTGATGAAAGTGATGCCTCTTTCTTGCATTTGCAACCGATGGTTTTCAGTTGTGACAAATATTGAGCCAGATCACATGGATACTTATGGCGGCGATTTTGAGAAAAATGAAAGCGACTTACGTTAAATTTTTACGCAACTTGCCATTCTATGGTTTAGCTGTCATGTGTGCTGATGATGAAACCGTGATGGAAATTGCTCCGCAAGTTGGTCGCCAAGTGATGACATATGGTTTTAGTGAAAAAGCAGATTATCGAATTGAGGATTACCAACAAACGGGTTTCGAGGGCATTATACGGTTGTTTGTCCAACCGGCGAGCGTATTGAGGTGTTATTAAATGTTCCGGGAAACATAATGCATTAAATGCCACCGCAGCATTAGCTGTAGCAAAAAGAAGAAGGCATTGAAAATGAAGCAATTTTAGCTGCATTAGCTGATTTCAAGGTGCTGGCAGACGTTTTGACCAACTTGGTTCATTTATTCGCCCGAATGGTAAAGTGATGTTAGTTGATGACTATGGTCATCACCCAACGGAAGTTGATGTGACGATTAAAGCGGCACGCCAAGGCTGGGAAGGCAAACGAGTGGTCATGGTATTCCAACCTCATCGATATTCGAGAACTCGCGATTTTATTTGATGATTTTGACAGGTTTTATCACAAGTTGATGCATTAGTGATGTTAGAAGTTTACGCCGCAGGCGAGGCGCCAATTGTCGGTGCAGATAGTAAATCACTTTGTCGTTCAATTCGTAATTTGGGTAAAAGTTGATCCAATTTTTAGTTTCGGATACGGAACAATTAGGGCGATGTTTTAGATCAAATTATTCAAGATGGCGATTTAATTTTAGCGCAAGGTGCAGGCAGTGTGAGCCGTATTTCTCGCGGTTTAGCGGAAAGTTGGAAAAGCTAATCATGATCAAGCGGTGGCTTTTTGCAAATATTTTTACAAATATCACCGCTTGTAGAAAGAATATAAATAGAGTAGATAAAATGAGCATTAAAAAATGAATAGCCGTATTATTCGGTGGTGTATCGCAAGAGCGTGAGGTTTCTTTAAATTCAGGTGCTGCGGTAACGGAAGCGTTAAAAAGCCTTGGTTATGATGTAGAAGGTATTGATACGAAATTTTTTTCCCGATTGAAAAATTAAAAGAAAAAGGGATTCAACGTGTATTTAACATTTTTACATGGTGGCATTGGCGAGAATGGTGTATTACAAGGTGCGCTAGAGCAAATGGGGATTCCTTTATACCGGCTGTGGTGTAATGGCATCAGCAATAACTTTAGATAAATTCCGTACTAAATTATTATGGCAAGCAGTAGGCTTACCAACTGCTGAAATGGTCGTAATTAAAAAGGACAAGCGGTCAATTCTTCAGAGATTATTGCAAAAATTAGGTTTGCCAGTATTTGTTAAGCCTTCTAGTGAAGGTTCAAGCGTGGGTGTGTTTGAAAGTGAAAACTGAAGCTGAATTGCAACCTGCTATTGAAGCTGCACTAAAATTCGATAATATTGTATTAGTTGAAGAGTTCCTGGCAGGGGCAGAATACTCTGTACCAGTGTTAGATGGCGAAGTTTTACCGGCAGTTCAAGTGATTCCGGAAGGCGAGTTTTATGACTATCACGCAAAATATATTTCAGACAACACTCGATATGTGGTGCCAGCATTAGTGACGAACGCTAAAGCTGAAGTGGCTAAAATTGTAAAAACAAGCGTTTGATGTTGTTGGTTGTCGTGGTTGGAGCCGTATTGATGTTATGGAAGATGCGAATGGGCAATTCCGTTTGGTAGAAGTGAATACTTGCCCGGGTATGACAAGTCATAGTATTTTCCTAAATCAGCAAATACAGTTAGGGCTTTCTTTTGAACAATTAGTTGAAAAAGGTATTGGAGCTTAGCGCTTAATATGGCAATTTTTGGCAAGAATAAACATAAAAAACGTTCGCTTTAATACTCAAAAGGCGCCGAAAGCACCTAAAAAGTCTTTAGTTCGTGCGCAAAGGTTGGTATCTATTAAGCCACTGATTATGCTATTATGTTTTTGCCTTAATGGTAATTGTTTATAGCAACTGGCAAAATTTATTGGATTCGTTAGATCGAACCCCAATTAGAGCTTATGCATTAACGAATAAAAACGCAATTTACAACAAATGCTGATATTCGAGAAACTTTATCGAAATCTCCGACTCTAAAAGGATATTTCGGTCAAGATATTCAGAAGTTAAAGATAAGTTATTGGCAATTTCTTGGATAAAAAGATGTGGTGGTACGGAAAGTCTATCCTGATCGTTTGAGTATTTCGCTAATTGAATACCAACCCGTTGCTATTTGGAACAATATCCAATATTTATCAGCACAAGGCGATGTATTTAGCTTGCCTGTTGAGCGTTTTGATAAAAACAGGGCTACCTGTTTTATTCAGCCCAGATAAAGAAAAGTAAAATTGTGCTTTCGGCTTGGGATCATATCCAAGCAGATTTAAAAAGCGAGAATTTATCTTTAAAATCGCTTTCTATGGATAACCGGGGTTCTTGGGCAATTACATTGTCAAATAATGTAGAGCTTCGCCTTGGACGAGGAGAATGGACGCCTAAAATCGATCGTTTTGTTGCCATTTTCCCTAAAATTAATGTGCCGGAAGGACAACAATTGGCATATGTAGATTTACGTTATGAACACGGCGCTGCGGTTGGTTTCCGCCCATTATCACAATAAATAGCAAATATAGTAATCAAATAATATGACAAAAGTAGCAGAATCTCGAACGCTTGTAGGATTAGATATTGGCACATCAAAAAGTTGTTGCCGTAGTAGGAGAAGTAAGACCTGATGGTGTTGTGACCGTGCTTGGTCGAGGAACAGCACTTTCTAGAGGGATTGATCGCGAGGTGTAATTGATCTCGATGCCGCGGTACGATCGATTGAAAGTGCGGTGGCTGAGGCTGAATCTATGGCCGATTGCGACATCATGGGCGTGACCTTAGCAATTTCAGGGCAACATATTACGGCTTTAAATGAAAGTGGTACGGTGCCATTATCTGGTTTAGTGACACAAGAAGATATTGATTCAGCGCTTCATCTGGCTCGTTCAGTAAAACTGCCAGATGGGTTAGATATGTTACATATTATTCCGCAAGAGTATCGAGTCGATCATTTTACCAGCAACAAAAAAACCCATTAGGTTTATCTGGAATGCGTCTAAAAGCACAAGCGCATTTAATTGCTTGTCATCAAGATTGGAAGCGTAATCTGGTTAATGCAGTGGAGCGTGCAAAACTTAAAGTAGAAGACGAAAGTGGTTTAGTTTTCTCTGGTCTTGCATCAAGCTATTCTGTGTTAACAGATGATGAGAAAAGAGCTTGGTGTTTGCTTAATTGATATTGGTGGCGGGACTATGGATATTTTAGTCTATACCGATGGCGCTTTGCGTTTTAGTAAAGTATTGCCATATGCAGGTAATAATGTTACCGATTATTTGGCGAACGTTTTTGCAACATCACGAGCGGAAGCCGAAAAATATTAAAATTAAATATGGTAGTGCAATTAGTCCTCCAACGCATCATGCTGATCAAAAATTGAAGTCATTGGTTTAGCAGGGAACCATGCGTAGAGGTTTTACTCGCGAACAAGTTGCGGAAGTAACAAGTCAATGTTATACCGATTTATTTAAAGTTGTTGAGCATGAATTGATGCAATTACGACAGGATCTGTTCCAAAAAAGGCATAAAACACGATTTAATTGCAGGATTTTGTATTAACTGGCGGTGGCTCACAGATTGAAGATGTTGTAAAATGTGCTGAAAATGTCTTCGGTTCTCATGTTAGAGTTGGCAATCCTTTTAAACATTGAAGGGCTAACCGATTATGTAAGTAAACCACAGTATGCAACCGTTTTAGGGCTTTTTACAGTACAATCACCACAATACAATGCCTAATATGAAAGGCGTATCTGTACCTAAACCAGTTAGTGGTATTTGGGAAGCTGTTAAATATGCTGTTGAAAAAACAGCGACATATGTCAAAAAAAGTTTTTAATTATTTATGATGTTGGCGATTCGTCGACTCTTTAGGAGATAAAAACATGTTCGAACCTATTTTTCGAATCTACACACTGATGCAATCATAAGGTTATTGGTGTTGAGTGGCGGTGGCGGTAATGCCTAAACCATATGGTAACAAGCAGTCATGAGATGGATATTGGTAGCGTTGAGTTTTTCTCTGTGAATACAGATGCTCAAGTTTTACGTACTAGTTCTGTTCGTCAAACCATCCAAATTGGTGCTGGAATTACTAAAGGTTTAGGTGCCGGCGCAGATCCGAATGTAGGTTATCAAGCAGCTGAAAGAAGACCGCGATGCATTAAGTAGCATGGTTGCAGGTGCTGACATGGTGTTTATCGCAGCTGGTATGGGTGGTGGTACAGGTACTGGTGCTGCTCCAGTGATTGCAGAAATTGCAAAAAGCCAAGGGGCATTAACAGTTGGTATCGTAACTAAAAGCCATTTAATTTTGAAGGTAGAAAGCGTACAGCTTATGCTGAGCAAGGTATCAAAGAGCTTTCAAAGCATGTTGATTCTCTTATTATCATTCAAAATGAAAAATTATTAAAAGTTCTCCCTAAAAATATTAAATTTAAAGAAGCCTTTAGCGTAGCAGATAATGTATTACGTAATGCTGTATTAGGGTATTACTGATATGATTACGAAAAGAAGGTTTAGTCAACGTTGACTTTGCAGACGTAAAACGCGTAATGTCTGAAATGGGACGTGCAATGATGGGTACAGGTCTTGCAGAAGGTGAAGGCCGTGCAGAGCGAGCAGCAATTGAAGCGGTTGCAAGTCCATTATTAGAAGATGTAGATTTATCTGGCGCGAAAGGTATTCTTGTGAATATCTCTTCAAAGCGACGATTTAGAGTTAGCTGAAGTAAATACTATTGCAGAATACATCACTGAAGCGGTTGACCCTGATGCAACCATTATTGTGGGTTCAACTTTCTATCCAGAAATGGAAGGCCAAATTCGTGTTACATTAGTCGCGACAGGTTTAGGTCAAACTGAAGAGTTACTAATGCCACGTAATACAATGTTAAACACCCAACAACATGTACAAGCAGCTGATCCACGCGTTGCAACCCTAATGAGTGTTAGTCAAACTAATACATTAGGGTGGTTTCCAACAACAGTCTGTAGCGTCTCAATCAGTACAACCTGGTTTTAATAATCAGGCTTATGGGCAGCAAGCACAGCAGGCTCAACCAAGTCAATTTTGGTCAGCAGCACAACAAACAACACCAAGACCACAACAAGTGGATCCAGCTGGGTTGTTTTCACCGGGTTCAATTCCAGGCTAAGCATGAAAGGCCGTTAATTGAGATTTAGCCGGTGTATATAGGATATACATATGATTAAACACAAAGAACATTAAAAGCAAGCAACTAAAGTAACCGGTATCGGTTTGCATAGTGGTAAGAAGGTAACCTTAACATTACGTCCAGCACCGGCGAATACAGGGATTATCTATGCAAGAACGGATTTAGAGCCTGCGGTATATTTTCCAGCAAGTGCAGAATCTATTCGTGATACTCAACTTTGTACTTGCACGATCAACGATGATGGTGTTCGTATTTCAACAGTCGAGTACCTTGAAATGCAGCAATGGCAGCATTGGGACTGAATAACCTCATTGTGGAGGTTGATGCGCCTGAAATTCCAATTATGGATGGTAGCGCAAGTCCGTTTTAGTTATCTTTTACTAGATGCAGGTATTGAAGAGCAAAAATGCGGCGAAAAATTTATTCGCATTAAAGAGACTGTACGAGTAGAAGAAGGGGACAAAATGGGCAGAAATTAGACCTTATGCGCATGGATTAAAATTAGATTTTACAATTGATTTTTAATCATCCGATGATTAGTAAATCAGTATGTAATTTCAAAATGGATCTTCTGCTGAAAACTTTATTCAGAAAAATTAGCCGAGCAAGAACCTTTACTTTCATGGAAAGATGTTGAATATCTTCAATCTATTGGTTTAGCATTGGGTGGCAGTTTAGATAATGCTATCGTATTAGATGAATATCGTATTCTCAATGAAGAAGGCTTACGCTACAAGAGATGAGCTAGTTAAGCATAAAATGCTAGATTCAGTGAGCGATCTCTTCATGTGTGGTTACAATATTTTTAGGTGATTTCCGTGCTTATAAATCAGGGCATGGTGTAATAACAAATTACTACGCGCTATTTTGAGCTAATGAAAATGCGTGGGAATTTGCTGACCTTTGAAGACAAAGAAAGCGCACCGGCGGGTTATCGAATTGAAACGAGCAGTCCTAATTTAGTCAATCATATCTTAATGGGTTAGGGTTAAATGCCTTTAACCATTTATCTCTCTTAAATAACATATTCGCTTTTTATTTAAGCCAGTGGGGTTTTCAATGCAACCTAAAGCAAAATTTAGAAAAGATTATCAAGCACCCTGATTTTACAGTTAACGACATTTATTTTAGATATTCAGTTAGATGCAGATAGAACTTTTTGTGACATCAACTTTAAAAAGTTGAACGTAAAAAGTTGGCGCAAAAAACGCTTCGTTTGGATGGGCACAGTTTTGATTTTCTTGCCTTGAAAGTTAATGGCGTAGCCTGTTGCAATATCAAAAGATGATGAGCGTTAACTGATTGATGTGTCTGATTTAGTGGATCAATTTTGAACTACAAATTGAAACTGCTTTAAATCCGAGTCAAAATACTTCACTACAAGGTCTATATCAATCGGGTGAAGGGAATTTGCTTATCAGTGTGAGGCAGAAGGATTTAGACAAATCACCTATATGCTTGATAGACCAGATGTTTTAGCAAAATATCGGACAAAAATAACCGCTTCAAAGCCAAAATATCCGTATTTACTTTCTAACGGCAATCGTATTGCACAAGGAGAACTAGCGGATGGCCGTCATTGGGTAGAATGGGAAGATCCATTTTTCAAACCAAGCTATCTATTTGCGTTAGTTGCAGGCGATTTTGATCTCCTTGAAGATAAATTTATCACCAAAAGTGGACGTGAGGTTGCGTTAGAAATTTATGTCGATCGCGGCAATTTAGATCGTGCAGGTTGGGCAATGGAAAGCCTAAAACGTGCGATGAAATGGGACGAAAGAACGTTTTGGTTTAGAATACGATTTGAGGCATTTATATGATCGTTGCCGTAGATTTCTTTAATATGCGGCGCGATGGAGAATAAAGGTTTAAATATCTTCAACTCTAAGTTTGTATTAGCAAAACCAGAAACCGCTACGGATGAAGATTATCTTAATATCGAAAGTGTGATTGCACATGAATATTTCCATAATTGGACGGGCAACCGTATTACTTGTCGAGATTGGTTCCAATTGAGCCTAAAGAAGGGGTTAACTGTTTTTCAGAGATCGAAATTTACTTCGATCTTTGGTCGCGTTCAGCAAAAACGTGTGAAGATGTTCGTTTACTGCGTACTGTCCAATTTGCTGAAGATGCTAGTCCCACGAGCGCATCCAATTCGCCCAGAAAAAGTGATCGAAATGAATAACTTCATACCGTCACTGTTTATGAAAAAGGGGCGGAGAGTGATTCGCATGATTCACACTTTATTAGGTGAAGAGCTATTCCAAAAAGGCATGCAGTTATATGTTGCAGAAAACGATGGAAAAGCAGCAACTTGTGAAGATTTTGTGTCAGCAATGGAGCGTGCTTCAAACATTGATTTAACACAATTCCGTCGTTGGTATAGCCAATCAGGTACGCCTGAATTAACTGTGCGTGATGAGTACGATGAAAATACGCAATGCTATCGTTTGCATATTAGTCAGTTTACTGAGCCGACCGCTGATCAATTAGAGAAATTAAATTTACATATTCCGGTTAAATTAGCGTTATATGGTGAAACAAGCGGTCAAAAAATTCCGTTAATTGACGAAAATGGTTCAGTAGGGGATGTGTTAAGTTTGACTCAAGCACAGCAAACTTTTGAGTTTTACCATGTTAGTGAACGCCCAATTCCTGCATTATTAGCGGATTTCTCTGCACCAGTTCGATTAAGTTATGATTATACTACAGCACAGTTAATCCGTTTATTAACTTGCGTCGAGAATGATTTTAGCCGTTGGGATATGATCCAAACCTTGTTCAATCGTGAGTTACGCGAAAACTTATTTAACTACCATCAAAGGTGACTTGATGCAGTTTAATATGGACTTTGGAAGCACTCAAAGTGCTTATGGATGATGAGAAAGTCGATACTGGCTTAAAAAGCATTGATGTTAACTTTACCAAAAGAAACAGAATTTGCTGAACAGTTTAAAATTATCGATCCACAAGGTATCGCAGTAGTTCGCCAATATCTATTAGAATCGATTGCAACAGTTTGCCAAGATCGCTTATTCCGTTTATATCAAGAAAAATCGATGCGGTGCTTATCGTGTTGTTGCAGAAGATATTGATAAACGTGCATTACGAAATGTCTGGTCTTTCTTATCTAGCTTTACCGATCAAGGCGAGGAAATTGCAAGTTCATCTATGAAGCGGACAATATGACTGATACGTGCAGCATTAACTGCTGCAACGAAAGCACTGAGTTAGCTGTCAAGAAGAACTACTAGCAGACTTTGAAGCACAATGGAGTCATGATGGTTTAGTTATGGATAAATGGTTTGCATTGCAAGCAACAAGACCGGATGATGACGTTTTAGCGATAGTTGAGAAATTAATGGCTCATCCAAGCTTTTAATTCTTAATAACCTGAATCGTGTTAGAGCGCTTGTTGGTGCTTTTGCAAGTCAAAAACCCGAAAGCTTTCCATGCTGTAGATGGCTCTGGCTATCGCTTTTTAGTAGAAGTCTTGATTAAATTGAATGAAAGCAACCCGCAAGTTGCTGCACGTTTAATTGAACCTTTAATTAAACTTTCTCGCTATGATAATCAACGTCAAACCTTAATGCGCAGAGGGCTAGAACGATTAAAAAGGCCTAGATAATTTAGCGCGTGATTTATTTGAAAAATAGAAAAAGCTTTATTATAATTTAGGCGAATCAATGGTAAAAACATTAGTCGTATGTTTTACCCTTTTTCCCTAATTTTCTGCTCATTGATAATAATAAGAAATGCTATGAAAAATATTTTTTAATGACGCTCTCATATTTGGTATTGCTACAATGCTTATGCAAAAGCAATTGAAGTATTTAACCCTTGCACACAAGAACAGGTTGCACTTACACAAATACTATCAAATAAAAATATTTTTGCTAGATAAAAACAGTAAGTTTAAATGATACTAAGATGTTTCTCATTTCTTATTTAGACCAATCTGGTGAGATTTGTATGCAGAAAAATATGATATCTTCTTCAAGAAAAAAATGGTGAGTATATTTATTCTGCGAAATTATTTCATGAGTTAGATGAAGTTTTTACTAGCATAGATGTGAAAATGACATGTTTATCATAGATTTGGAATATGAAACGGACAGGCTAATCTTGAAAGGTATTATTTAAAAGCCTTATGGAAAATAATATTTTCTTAATCGCTAAAGAAAACTTAGAGACTCGGAATGGGAAAAGGTAGGAAAACTCAATTTGATAAAAAGATATTTCTTCTGTTAAGTTTTCAAAGTTTATTAACACTGATTAGATATTAAAAACCTTGTTAACACAAGGTTTTTAATTTAGAAAAATTAGATTTTTCACATTTGCTGCAGAAGCACCGCGATCTCGAAGCTTGAACTTCAAATTCTACTTTCGCGCCTTCTTCTAAGGTACGGTAACCGCCATTGCTTTCGATTGCAGAGAAGTGAACAAACACATCTTCGCCACCTTGATCTGGTGCGATAAAAACCAAAAGCCTTTGGTTGCGTTAAACCATTTTACTGTACCTGTTTGTTTAGACATAACATTTTCCTTTTAAAATAATCAATATGCTCAACGAGAGCGGATGGAACCACTCAGAACGCTCTGGAAAAATAGAGATGAAAAAAGAGAACACATTAACGCAACGAAAAAGCTTGTTGATTAGACCATTTATCCCCTACTAAAGCAATCAATATTTTTACTTTTTGGTCAGTTTTGACTATTTAGGAACTTTTTAACGAAACTTCTGCTAATAGCGTGAAAAATGATAGACTCTCCTAATCAAATAAAATAGTAGAGACTTTTTAATTAAGCGCGTTTTAGGGCGTTTTAGCAAACCAAATTTTTACACCAAAAATGGAAAAATTATGTCAGAACAAGAATTAGAAACCCAAGTATCACAACAGCCATCAGAAAACCAACCGCTGCAGGTGCAACCACAGTTAACCTCCAACCAAAGAAGTTATTGCCTATTTAGCACAAAAATTCCCACTTTGCTTTAGTTTGAAGGTGAAGCTAGCCATTAAAAAGTAGGCCTATTCAAGATGTAGCCGAAGCAATTTGCTGATGATGAAACGGTAGGTAAAAACACAACTTCATGCCAAGTATTACGTGCTTATACGATGAGTTGGCGCTGTTGGCTAGCTGTCAAGAAAAATGCAGTACGTGTTGGCTTACAAGGTGAAGAAGCTGGTGTAGTCGATGCTCAACAAGCAGAACACGCAGCACAAAGTTTAGCGCAAGCGAAAGAAGCTTTTAACGCACGTAAAGCAGAACAACGTAAAAGCACAGCGTAAAGAATCATTTAAAAAGAAAGCGGGTGAACAAGCTAAAAACGCCCATTCAATAAAGTGAAAACCACAAAACGCACAAAATAATGGAAAAAGCTGCAGAAAGCGCTGCAGCATTAGCCACCAAATTTGGTCGTCAATAGCAATCAAGCGGTCGATTTTGTAAAAGCTTGCAAAATTGACCGCTTTGTAGTTAGTCTTTTTCTGCAAAGAATATTTGAGGCTGAGCCTCCTAACTGCTTTTTAAAAAAGTAGATTTTTAATTGTGAAGAGAAATGCTAATGAAAGTGAATAAATTTAGCCGATTCATGACGAGTATGGTTGATTGGATTATTTACCAGTCAAGTATTTGCGATTGAACCGCAAATTCAACAAAATGAAGTGTTTTACCTAAAACCGAGCGAACAACACAAAATTTCGACTAAACGTGTTACAGCTCGCCTAACACAATCGCATTACCACAAATTTAAATTAGATGATGAATTTGCGTGTAAGATTTTTGATCGTCTATCAATATGCTTGATAGTGATGCATATGACGTTTTTACAGTCGAGATATAGACGAATTACGAGAGAAATATGCTTCGGTTTTAGATGACCAACTGTATGAAGGTCAGTTAGACGCTGCATTTGCAATTTATGATTTACTTTTAAAACGCCGTTATGAGCGTTATAAATTTTGCTTTGTCTCTATTAGATAATGAGCCTGATTTAAAAGGTAATGATGAAATTGAAAATGATCGTGAAAAATCGCCATTCCCAAAAACCGTAGAAGAAGCGGATAAATTATGGGAAGCGCGCGTGAAATATGAAATTATCAATTTACATCTTAAAGATAAAAATGGCCAGATGAAATTAAAAAGACTTTAGCCAAAACGTTATAACTTAGCAATCAAACGATTAACTCAAACGAAAGCAGACGATATTTTAGCAAACTTATTTAAATTCATTTGCGCTAGAGATTGATCCACATACTAACTTCTTATCGCCTCGTTCAGCGAAGGCTTTCCAAGAAAAGTATGAACCTTTCTTTAGAAGGATTGGGGCAACGCTTTCAATGGAAGATGATGTCGCGACAATTAAATCACTCGTACCTGGTGCGCCTGCGGCACAAAGCAAACGTATTGCGGTAAATGATAAAATCGTTGGTGTTGGACAAGGTGAAAGTGGACCAATCGAGGATGTTATCGGTTGGCGTTTAGATGATAGTGGTCGATAAAATTAAAGGGAAAAGGTTCAAAAGTTCGCCTAGAAATTGAACCAGAAAAGTGGAAAAACCAAAATTATTACTTTTGAGTCCGCGATAAAGTGCGTATTGAAGAGAGTGCTCAAATTGACGGTAGATAAAATCGACGGTAAAAATATTGCGGTAATTAAAATTCTACTTTCATGTGGTTTAACAGAAGATGTGCGTAAATTGTTAAGCGAAATGAAGGGGAGCGGAAGGTCTGATTGTTTGATTTTACGTGAAAATGGCGGTGGTTCATGACTTTGAAGTTATTGAACTTACTGGATTATTCATTAAAGAAGGCCAGTGGGGTACCAAGTCCGTGATGCTTCGATCGGATTAAGTACAGCGAAGATCAGATGCAGATACATCGTTATGTGACGGTAAAAGATGGTAATGATTAACCGCCATGAGTGCCTCAGCTTCAGAAATCTTTGCGGCAGCATTACAGGATTATAATCGTGCGATTATCGTTGGAGCCGAACAACCTTTGGTAAAGGTACCGTACAGCAAGTCGCTCATTAAACTTTGTTTATGATTTAGATAAAGAGCCATTGGGTTATATTCAATACACGATCCAAAAATTCTACCGAATTAACGGTGGAAGTACCCAGTTAAAAGGGGGTGGATGCGGATATTAAATTCCAGAAGTGATTAATCTGAAAAACGGGCGAAAGTTTCGAAGATAATGCATTACCTTGGGGATAAAATTCCAGCGGCAAAATATTCCGAAGCGGGCCATGCTCGTGATGTTGTTTCACAATTGACTGACAAACATGAAGCACGAATTGAGCAATCTCAGAATTTATTGTATTAAATAAAGAGATTGAGATTGCTAGAGAGCGAGATAATCGCAGTTTACCTCTTTAAATTTAGCTGAACGCCAAAAAGAGGAAGCAGAAGATGATGCTCGTCGCTTGAAAAATATCAATGAACGTTTTAAACGTGAAGGCAAGTGTTAAAAACATATTGATGACTTACCGAAAGACTATGAAGCACCAGATTTCTTCTTAAAGAGGCTGAGCAAATGATGGTCGATTGGTTGGAAATTGATACAAAATAACAAAATTGTTATAATATCCGAACTTGCCGCTTAGCGATGGCTTAGCTAAGCGGTCTATTTTATGAAAGATTTGCAAAATTGATTATTTATGAAGAAATTTAAACTATTACCGCTGATGATGTTTTCTACCATCGCGGTGGCTGAAACAACTCAATGTAGCAACTGCGGTAACGGCGGTAAGTGCCGGAGATACTGTTTTACCTCAATTAAGTTTTGAAGCACAACAAGCCCGCGCGGCAGAACTTTCAAAGCGTGCTGATTATGCCTATGAGCAGAACAATTACGCCATAAGAACAAGCAAGAAAAATTAGCTGAAGCAGAAACCAAAGTCAGAGAAACAGTGAGGTGCTAATGAGCTTGTTGTTAACGAATGCGACTGCGAAAGTTTATCTGAGATAACGATTTCCAACCAATGTGGGAAGATAAACAGCAACTCGCCAGTTCTTAAAGAGGTATGCTGCATTTGCTGCTAGCGGCGTTTCTGCAAAATCAGCAAAAGCAGTGCAACAAATTTTTAAGTCAACCAGAAGGTTTTAGCGCGTGATATGTTGTTAACAGATGGTTTCTTAGATTATCTTTATTACAACAAAAATGTATATCAAAAATGCAAACAGCTGGTTATACAATTTTGGGTTCATATAATACAAAAGCACCAAGTGCTGAACACATTGCAGCTTGGATGAGCGCAGTAAAAAAAGGTAACTCAGCGCAATTTGTGGCTAATTTAGTACCGAAAAATCACATCTATCAAGAAACTGTTCAGCGTTTATTTGCTATGTCTCCAAACGGTAGTGTAGCAACGAAATCGGCTAAAGCTAAAAAAGTTAAAGGACAGGCTGCAAGTGCTGGCGCAAGTAACTCGGCGGCATCTAGCTCATTTTATAAGTTAGCATTAAATGCTCAACGTTTACGCATTATTCCGAGTTTTAATAACGGAATTTTTGTGAACATTCCAAGCTATCAGCTTTTCTATTTCCGTGATGGTAATTTAGCGCTGCAATCTAAAGTAATTGTTGGACGCGATGATCGCCGTACACCGGTAATGTATAGTAAATTGAGTAATGTGGTTGTTAACCCTCTGGAGATGTACCAACAACCATTTAACCAAAGACATTGTGCCAAAGTTAGCGCGTAATCCAGCACTTGCGGATAGCTTAAACTATGAAATTTTCGATGGTGCTGGAAATAAAGTGAACCCACGCAGCGTGAATTGGTCTCAGTATATTAATGCGAAAGCGTACCTTTATCGTATCCGCCAAAAAGCAGGTGGATGATAGTGCGATTGGGTCGTTATAAATTTAACATGCCCTAGTTCGATGCGATTTATCTGCATGATACGCCAAATCGTGGGCTATTCGGTCGTACCAGATCGTGCATTAAGTTCTGGCTGTCCGTGTAGAACAAGCTGATGCTTTAGCGACAATCTTATTAAAAGAAGCTGGTTGGTCAGTTGATAAGAAAGGTCAGGTGTTAGCAAGCCAAAAAACCACTTCGGCACAAATTCGTTCAGATAACCCAGTTTATCTTTATGATGTGACCTCATGGGTGGAAAACGGAACTGTGTACAGCTTACCGGATATTTATAATTAGATACCAACATTCCGAAAACGGCAATTGGTTGGGAACAAGTGAAAAATGTGATTTAAGTCGCATTTTTGAGAAAAATCTGAGGAACGGGCTCGTTTTCAGATATTTCTTTATTTTTATAATCGACCTATTTTTATATGATTGGTTTAAATCTCTATATGTAAACGCATACACTCAAGTTACATTGAGGAAATTAAAATGAATCAAATTGTTACAACGCCGTAAATGGTTATCACTAGGCGGGTTAGTATTAGGCTGCTAATTTTGCTAGTAAGTGATGGCAAGTTTATCTACATCAACTCCTTTCAGCATTACGTTTTCATAATATCATACTGGTGAACAACACGCTGTCAATTTCTTCGGTGGACGTTTGGGCCCGAAAGATCTGAATGCTTTGAATTATTTAATGCGCGATCGACATGCCCAATCAGTGAAAACCATTGACCCAAATCTTTTGTTAAATTAAACCAACTTCAAGGGTCCGTTTAGGTTTTCGTAACGTGAATTTTAGTGTTGCGGATACCGCTCAGCGAAAACCAATGCGGCAATGCGTCGTAACCATCGCGGTGTAGCGAGCAATAGCTTCCATATTCGTGGTCAAGCAGTCGATTTCCAAGTTTCAGGCGTGCCATTAGCGAAAGTGAGAGACGCAGCCTCAGTCTGAATAAATGGTGGCGTTGGGTATTATCCAAAGTAATTTCGTTCACGTGGACACCGGCCCTGTAAGAACTTTGGGTTGGCGTGTAAACGGTCAAAGTTATGTTTAATTTACAAATTATTCCTGTTAGCCCATTTCACCAAAAATTGTACGGTGATTTTGGGATGAAAATAAAAATGCGCTATTATTGATGCAGGGGATGGAGGCAGAAAAATCATTCACTTTGTAGAACAAGAAGGGCTCAGGTAGAAAAATTACTGATTACCCATGCTCATCTTGATCACATTATAGCAGTTGAGCTGCGTCAACATTTCAGTGTAAGGGAGTCTATGGCTCACATCTGGCGGATAAGCCTTTATTTGACAATTGCCTCAAATATGCGAAATGTTTGGAATTCCTCCTGTTCCTGCCTTTTTGCCAGATCATTGGTTAGAAGAAGGGCAAACGTGTTCAGGTTGGGGAATGAACTCTATCAAATTCGTCATTTGCCTGGGCATGCACCAGGGCATATTGGCTTTTTCGATATGAAATAAAATTTGCCTTTACTGGTGATGTATTATTCAAAAGATAGCATTAGGGCGTACGGATTTTATATGGGTAACTTAGAGCAACTTTTAGCTACCGTTCGAACCAAGTTATTTGATTTACAGATGATTTTATTATCGTTCCCGCGCATGGCCCACATACGACTATTGGTCGTGAGTACAATCCTTTCTTAAACTAAAAACAAACTTGCTTGATGCAAGGGTTTTATTTTAGTTAACTTTCATGGTTAACAATTTCGTAACATTTACTCACCATATTCTGTAAAAAGATTCCGGGATGGGTGTACGCCGTAGATAGGGCGAGATTGATGTTTAAATGCCATGAGGACGTTTTGATCATAATGTAGTCGCAACAAGCGGTGTATTTTTACAAATTTTGCGAAATCGCCCAAAGTGATAAAAGCCCAACCAAGAAATATTCAGGTAGCCCTTCAAATAATGGGTTATCAAGAATTTGTTGCATGCGGGCGTTGTTCTCCACTGACGAACACGCCAAATTGTAAAGTGTGCCTCAAAAATTCGCAAAGTCAGTTTTGGTGTCCAAAGGCCAAATCCCAGAATAGGTTTATGGTTTGCATATCGTTCAAGCATTTTCAAACGTTTTTGGATAAGCGCGTGGGACATCAGGGCCCAGCGAAAATAAGGATATAGCTGAATTGTTCCACTTCATCTAAATCAGTGCATCAGATGCAGCAATTTTCATTTCTACTCAGAGTTTTCGAAGCAGATCGACCAAGTTAAACGTAAATGAATCGTGATTATCAATAATAAGTAGCAAAAGGAATGTCCTATGAAAAAGCGAGCCTAGAAAGCTCGCTTGAAAATTAGAGTTTAACTGGTTGAATAATTTCGCTTGGATAACAACTCTAGAATTTTGAAATAACTGGTTACGCTTTCAAGTTCTTTAGTGCTTGTTGCATATTGTCTGCATGGATATTCGCTTCTAATTCCACATAAACATCTCTTCCCAGGTTTTACCACAAATAGGCAGAGATTCTAGCTTCATCATTCGAATATCATGCGTTTTGAATACCATTAACGCATCCACTACCCAGCTTGTTGCGTGCGTGGTCATCACAGTGAGTGTTTTAGATTTGTACCTGAGGAGATACTTTTACCGCCTCTTTGCGACCACAATAAAACGGGTCAGGTTGTGAGGTTTGGTTGTAGTATCTGATTGAATATGGTTAGCGCATGAGTTTGCCCACTATCTTCATTCCCAATCGCTGCCACGTTGGGTTTTATTCATTCTGGCTACCATTTTGCACTAGCATGTGAGCTGCTTTCATAGTACTCTGACAGTGTACGCGATTCAGCTGTGCTAAGAGTGGCTGCATTGTTGTGCTGGTTGAGAATGGGTGTAGATAGTGTCAATTTCATTGAGATCAACATTCCCATTGGTTAATAAGCAATGCTTGATGGGATAGGCTAGTTCACCTACCACAGCCAAATCTGTGCTGTAATAAATCGTAAACTTCATTGATTGAACCTAGGTAGTATTTTCTAACGGCAGTACACCAAATTTTTGCTTCGCCTTGTGAGACATCTTTTCAAACACTTCAGCGGAAGGTATTGCAACTTAATTCGACAAGGTTGGCTTGGAATTTTTCGCAAATTGACGTGAAGCCACGTTTGACAAGAGCCACGCATGCCTAAAAAGCAATAGAGACATTTTTCATCAGATTGCGCATTGAGCTTATCTTGCAATAGTTTTGTTGCGTGAGCACGGAATCTTCAATAATACGTTGGAAAATTTGCGTCACATATTGCGGATCAAGTTGATAGTTTTTCTGATTCTGCATGGTTGACTAACGCCAGGTAGCTCTTTTTCTCGCTCAACATCGCGTCAGCGGTTTTTGTGTGATTTCTTTACCGCTGCCACATCAAAAAGCAAGGCGATGGCGTTCAGCCAAGCAATTTTAGAAGATTGCGATCAAGCTGGCTGATCTGCGTGCGAATATCCGATAAATCTAAAGACATGTCTAGTTTCTCGTTACAAATGGAATGGGAAAGATTATAGCGATTTGTTTATCAAAGAAAAGACAAGCGGTCGAATTTGCAAATTTTTTTGCAAAAATGACCGCTTGGATGATGCTTAAGCGATGCCTTTATGGCGCAATAGGTGTCTAACGTTGGCTTACGCCCACGGGAAGCGTTCAAATAACACCATGGGCTCTTCGCTACCACCACGAGTAAGAATGTTATCGAGGAAACTTTGCCCAGTTTCGCGGTTGAAAATACCGTCTTCTTCAGAATTTTTGAGAAGGCATCTGCCAGATGACACCTCTGCCCATAAATAGCTGTGATAGCCTGCAGCATATACCGCCTGCAAAAATATGGCTGAAAAGCTGCTGGCAGAGTGCGTACCCATTCAGGCGTTTTTACAATCAGCAACTTCAGCTTTGACTGCTTTTAATGTGTCTAGCACTAAGCCTTCACGTGGTTCAGCTAAATGTAAGCGGAAATCAAACAATCCAAATTCTAATTGACGCACCACAAACATGGCAGCTTGGAAGTTTTTCGCTTTGAGCAGTTGAGTTAATTTCTCTTTGGTAGTGGTTCGCCTGTTTCATGATGACCTGAAAATGAATGCCAGCGCCTCTTCTTCCCAACACCAGTTTTCTAAGCATTGGCTTGGTAATTCTACTGCATCCCAAGGCACGCCGTTAATGCCTGCGACATCGCCCACTTCAATTTGAGTCAGCATATGGTGGATGCCATGACCGAATTCGTGGAAAAGGGTAGTAACTTCATCGTGCGTAAATAGTGCTGGTTTATTGCCAATAGGTTTGTTGAAATTACAGGTTAAGTAAGCAACAGGTTTTTGTAAGCTGCCATCAGCAAAGCGTTTTTGGTTGATGCAATCGTCCATCCACGCACCACCACGTTTTATTTTCACGCGCATATAAATCTAAATAGAATGCACGCATGTTCTTCACCTTGTTCATCGTAGATTTGGAAAAAGCGCACATCTTTATGCCAAGTGTCGATACCAAATTTTTCTTCAATGCGTAAACCAAAAAATGCGTTTCATTAGCTCAAATAAGCCAGAAAGTACGCGATCTTCAGGGAAATATGGGCGAAGTTCTTCATCGTTAATCGCATAAAGCGCTTGTTTTTGTTTTTCGCTGTACGCAATATCCCAAGGTTCTAGCTGTTCTGAACAAGCGTGATTTGCAAAGGCTTTAAGGCACAAAGTTCTTCTTTAGCCTCGTTTTTCGCGCGATTTGAAAAGATCTTCTAAAAATTCGACCACTTGCTGTGGATTTTTCAGCCATTTGGTTGCTAAAGAATAATCCGCATAGGTGGCAAAAACCGAGTAATTGTGCTAATTCACGGCGGAGTTTTAGCTTTTTCATCAATGTTGACTGGAGTTATCCCATTTTCCGCATTGCTGCCTTGATCTGATGCGCGAGTCGCATATTCTTTATACATCATTTCACGTAATTCGCGGGTTTTCGCAATAGGTTAAAACAGGGTAATAATCTTGGGAATTCTAAGGTAAAAGCGATAGCCTTTTTCCCTTGCTTTCAGCAGAAAAGTTTTGCGGCTTCAGTGCTGATTCTGGTAAACCTTTTTAATTGTGATTCATCTGTAATCACAATATCCCAACCCATTGTTGCGTCTAAGACGTTATTGCTAAAATCAGAACTTAATTCCGAAAGGCGGGCAGAAATTTCGCCGTAGCGTTTTTGTTTATCTTCAGGCAGAGAAATCCCAGAAAGTTCGAAATCACGCAGGCTGTTTTCAATCGCTTTTTTCTGAGCTAAAGAGTAACTTTCGAAAGCTGGGCTATTTTTAAGTTTTAAATAGCCTTCATATAGCCCTTTATGTTGTCCTGCCCAAGTGCTGTATTCTGATAATAACGGTAAGCAAGCTTGATAAGCTTCACGCAATTCAGGCGAGTTTTTCACCGCATTTAAATGCCCAACGGGTGACCATGCACGGCTAAATTGATCGCCAGCAGCGGCTTGCGGTAAGCAAAAATTTTCCCCGTTGGATTTTCAATTTTTGAAACCGCTTCAATCGTTTCGCGGCAAGTTTTTAATGACGGCTTCTACGGCTGGTTTAATATGTTCAGGTTTGATTTTTGAAAAGGCAGGTAAGCCAGTGTAATTTAAAAGTGGATTAGACATATAAAATTCATCCTTTTATACATGCGATAAGGTTGTAAAACTTTCACAATATGAGGCTAAATGGCAGGGAGTTCAAGAAAAAAAACGCAAGCGGTCAGATTTTTTCTTCTTTTTGTAAAAAGAACTGAATCCGACCGCTTGTTTTCATATATTTAATATTTTACTACGTGTCCGTAGCTTTCAATAATGCCTTTAATTCGTTCTGAGGTTTCTTTTGGCGGTGGTAACACGCCTTCTAACTCTATAGTCGTAGCCAAGCGTTTTCCATTTATGCGCGCCTAAACGGTAGTGGAAGCATTCGACTTTCTCAATGTTTTGCATCCCTCGATAATGGACCTGAGTCGATGAGCAGAATCGTGCATCATCAGTATAACCGGGCACCACAACATAGCGAATCCAAGTACGCTTATCGAGTTTTTGTAAATAACGTGCAAAATCTAGCGTGCGTTTGTTAGAAACTCCAACCAAGTCTTGATGGATTTCATCGTTGAGTTGTTTTAAATCCAACATCACTAAATCAGTCACTTCTAGCATTTCATCAACCACAGGGCTGTAATGGCGGACAAAGCCATTGGTATCTAAACAGGTATCAATGCCTTCTGCTGTACAGGCTCTAAACCAGTCGCGTACGAATTCCATTTGTACTACGGCTTCACCACCAGAAGCAGTAACGCCACCGCCGGTTGCTTTCATGAAGTGCTATCAGTGATCGCTTCTTTCATCAGATCTTTACGCCAATTTTCTTTGCCACCATCTAAATCCCAAGTGTCGCGGTTATGACAATACTCACAACGCATTAAACACCCTTGTAAAAAGAGGATAAAGCGAATACTGGGCCATCTACGGTTCCGCAAGATTCATAGGAGTGATAGCGAGCTAAAACAGACACGATGCTTTCCTTAAATAATTAAGTAGCTATTACGGTATTTAGCAGAAATGCCTTACAAGCGGTCATATTTCACAAAATAATTGCAGATTTGTTGAGTATGTTTTTTCTGCATTTTTGCTAGAATAATGACCATGCTAATTCTTCTTGAAGATTAAAAAATGTCGAATCATCTTCCTAAAATTTCCACCTTGAACTATTACGTTTAATTCCGAAAAACTATTCCATTAGCTCATTAGAACTGCGAGAGAAATTGCTCGCATTAGGCATTGAGCGAGATGTGCGTAGTATTCAGCGTGCATTGAATGCGTTATGTGAGCAGTTTGAAATTGATTGTAATCGGAGTGATAAGCCTTATAGCTATCGCTGGAAACCCAATGCTAAAAGGCTTAGATATGCCGATTTTAAACGAACAACAATCGTTAGTGTTGATGCTGGCAAAGCAATATTTAGCAGGCATTTTACCGGCCAATATTATGCAATCGATGGAGGGGTTCTTTAAACAAGCAGATTACAATCTTGCTTATGAACCACTTAAAAAAGGCGCTTCAGAATGGCTCAATAAAGTGGCTATTGCACCAACTAGCCAACCATTGTTGCCAGCAAAAATTGATCCTGAAATTTTTAAGCAAATTAGTACCGCACTTTATCAAAACCGCTTTTTAAAAGTTCATTATCGTAGCATTCATGGCAAGGAACATAAGGCTAACGTTAAGCCTCTAGCCCTTGTTCAGCAAGGTCCTAGCAGTTATGTGGTGGCAGAATATGAACATGGCGATATTTTACATTTAGCCTTGCATCGTTTACTTGAAGTGAATGTCAGCACAATGACAATTTGAACGCCCGAAATTTGATCTAAAAAGCTTATGTTGAAAGCTCAAAAATTTGGCTTTTAGTTCAGATGAAAGATTCGCTTAACTTTCCGCATTGATAAAAGAAACTGGTGGATTTTTGACAGAAACACCATTATCAACCGATCAAACGGTAAAAGATTGTGGCTCCGAATATAGAAATTTCCGCGACCGTGATTGAGAGCGCCATGCTGGAGTGGTGGATTGCCCATTTTTGGCGAAGATTACAAGAAATTGACCGCACTTATTTAGACAAAATACCTAACGACATGAAATTGTCGCTTCATCTTTTATCATTAAGTCCCATCAACAGAGGGCATTAAAAATGAAGAAAAATTGTTTATATTGATATGGATAATGTGATAGTTGATTTTCCGTCTGGTATTGCAAAATTAGATGAGAAAAACCAAGCAAGAGTATGAAGGGGTCGATATGATGAGGTTGAGGGTATTTTTCAGCTTAATGGAACCCATGCCAAATGCGATTTCTGCTGTCCATAAATTGATGAAGAAATATCATATTTATGCACTTTCTACCGCTCCTTAGCATAATCCATCCGCTTGGAGCGATAGTAAAATGGATCCAGCATTATTTCGGCGAAGAAAAAAGGCTCAGCATTATACAAGCGGTTAATTTTATCTCACCATAAAAAGCCTGAACCAAAGGCGATTATTTAATTGATGATCGCACTAAAAATGGCGCGGATAAATTCGAAGGTAAAGCACTTACATTTTGGTACTGAACAATTTGCTAACTGGAACTGTGTGCTATCTTACTTAGACTGTGGACCTTTTACGTCTAGTGATATTTTGCAAGATTGCTTGAAAAAGCCAGCCGCTCTCGTACAAGTTGAAAATGAAGATCAAAAGCCGAATCATTGGTGCTTTTGCAGATCGCTATAAATGGCAAGTGTTTAATTTGTCATGTGTTTATACGGATGAAACAGCAACCGAACAGAAAACAGTCTATTTAATTATCAGCCCTTATCTCAGTGATGAATTTAAAATGCGTATTGAAGCAATGTGTCCATATTCAAGCCGAATATGACGTGTTATTACGCTCAAAATTACAGCTAAAACAATATTTCCAACGCCTTTCAGAGAAGCCATTCTTACATATTGAAAGCTATACTTATCAACCACTTTATAAAGCAGGGAATATTTTTGGCATGATGGCGAGAGATAGACAGGTTGATGAAATTTTAAGACAAAAAGGAGCATGAAAAATGACTTTGGAAAAGAAACCAATTTGCGTGGTATTAACTGGGGCAGGGAATTAGTGCCGAAAGTGGTATTCCTACTTTTAGAGCGGAAGATGGCTTGTGGGCAGGACATAAAGTAGAAGAAGTTTGCACGCCTGAAGCCTTAAAGAAAAACCGTGCAAAAGTATTGGCGTTTTATAATGAACGACGTCGTAATGCTCAAGCTGCAGAGCCTAATGCAGCACACTTGGCTTTGGTTGAATTGGAAGCGTTTTTATGAAGTTCATATAATCACTCAAAACGTGGATGATTTACATGAGCGAGCGGGAAGTACTAACGTACTCCATTTACATGGTGAATTGAATAAAGCTCGCAGCAGTTTTAATACCGATTACATTGTTCCATGTTTGGGTGATCAACTATTAGAGGATAAGGATAATCACGGTCATCCAATGCGTCCATATATAGTCTTTTTTGGGGAAAATGTACCCATGTTTCCTAAAGCAGAAAAGTTAGTGAAAAAGGCAGATATTGTGATTGTTATTGGCACTTCATTACAAGTTTATCCTGCTAATGGATTGGTAAATCTGCTCCATATGGTTCACTCTATCTATTTGATCGATCAAACTCAATACAGGGCTTTGTTCTGTAAGAAAGTGATTGCCATAAAAAGAAAAATGCAGGCGAGGTGTGCCCGAAGGTGGTAGCTGAGTTATTGGAGAACAGTTAAAACACATAGAAAAACGACCGCACTTTTTAAATAAATAGCGACTTCGGTCGCTATTTATCGATTACTTCTCTTGCTTTCTGCTAGCATATGGCATAATAAAGCCTAATAAGCGTTTCTTTTGTTTCGGATCAGATTCTGCCACTACAAAGTGAGTGCTGCAAGCCCCGTATCATTGATAACTGGCGTCCATTATGATCAAACAAACGCCCATTTCTATGTAAGAAATCTACAATAAAAATGCGCCACTACGTTTATTACCATCTGAAAAAGGATGATTCTTGACGACAAAAATAAAAGTAAATATGCTAGCTTTTCGCTTCAATGCTTGGATACAGGTTCACCAAAATACACTTTGATCTAAATTGCCTAGAAATCAGCAGATAAGCCATTATCTCGTTCACGTCCAACAGATCACTTGCTTCACCTTTTTGCCATCGGCTGTGATTTTAACTCAGCTAGTGCAGAACAGGCCTCAATATAAGTCGGTAACGTACCGCCTTGCTGTGTTTGTGGTTCGGTAAGTAAACCTTCATCATATTGTTGTAGCCATAAAAAGGTATGCGTATAACGGCTGACAATATCCACTAATCCACGACCACTTTCTAGCGTTAATTCCGATGAGTTTGCCGTTTTTGAATAAGCGCAAGTGCTTGTTCTAATTCGTAAGCATTTTGCTGTAAACGTTTTTTTGGTTAATAGGCCTTGAGTCAGATATTCTTTTTAAACGTGCATGTTGCCCAAATTCTAAATTTAGTACCTAAAAATAGAGTTAACTCTATAACCCACAGATATAATTACATCAAGATTATAGTATTCGATTGTTCGATTAATTTGTCTTTTGCCTTCAATTTGAACTGTTGCATTTTTTGCAACAGTTGCTTCTCTATTTAACTCGCCATCAGTATAGATATTGCGTAAATGACGTGAAATAACGGACTTATCTCAGCCCGAATAAATCAGCCATCTGTTGTAAACTTAGCCAAACGGTATCATTTTCAAATCTCACTTCCACTTGCGTTGTGCCATCTTGAGCTTGGTAAATTTCAATCTGATTTTGGTTGTTCTATATTCTTTTCCTTAATAAAGTTACATGTATATATAAACAGATAAATATGCATATTGCAATACGGATAATCTTATTTGCAAACAATCTTCTAAAAAATAACCCTTGTAATATTCACTAACGACAAGAAATGTCGCTTCCTTCTATAATTTTTCCATAAAAAGAGATTTTTACCTCTTTACAACGACGCTTAAGCCCTTTTATATAAAACAACACAGGAGAAAAACTTATGGCAATGAAAGTCACTTTTAAACGTGATCCGCTTTTTGAGGATGTAAAAATTCGTGCAACAAGAAAAATTTACATCTGGTTCACGGATTCAACGCAAATTTAGTTTAGGCTTTTAATCGAGCTGCGAATTGTAGAACAACTAGAAGAAGCAGGCGTTATTTCACCAATGAAAAATGGACAGAGAAAAGTATTATGAAAAAATGACTTAAATTATGCAGTGGAACTTATCCGCAAGGCTGATGGCATTTTAATTACTGCTGGTGCAGGAATGAGTGTGGATTCAGGTTTGCCGGATTTTAGAAGTGTCGGCGGGTTTTGGAATGCTTCACCAATGTTTAAAGGCCGCAATATCAATTTTTCAAGATATTGCGACGCCATTAACTGATGAAACCCATCAAGAGTTAGCTCATTGGTTTTACGGGCATCGCTTTGTCGCAATATCGTGCAACAAGTCCGCATGAAGGTTACCAAATTTTAAAACGTTGGGCAGAAAGCAAACCGCATGGTTATTTTGTTTTTACCAGTAATGTAGATGGGCATTTTCAGAAAGCAGGCTTTGAAGAAGGGCGTGTTTATGAAGTACATGGCACACTAGAGCGTTTGCAGTGTGCGCATAATTGCCGCGATTTAAGTTGGTCAGCAAAAGAATTTCAACCAGTGGTGGATAACGAAAACTTGCGCTTATTGAGTGAGCCGCCTCGTTGCCCTTATTGTCAGCGTTTAGCAAGACAAAATGCTTATGTTTGACGATTATTTTTACAGCAGTAATTATCAAAATTTAAAACGAAATAAGCTCGATTTATGGTTAAAAGAAGTGCAAAAAATCTCGTTGTCATCGAACTGGGGTGCGGGAAAAGCCATTCCAACTGTACGTCGATTTTCTGAACGTACGGCAAAAGCAAAAAAGGGCGGATTTATCCGTATTAATCCACAAGATGCAGGCGTGCCGAAAATGCACTTTTTAAGTCTCGAAATGAAAGCGTTAGATGCGCTAAAAGCGATTGATCGCCTTTCAAATCCTTCTCAACAAGCGGTTGAATAATGGAAAATTTTTGCGAAATTACCTTCTGCCAACAAATTGGCAGCAACAATCGACACAACCAAGATGCCCTTTTTTAATGGCGAGGCGGTGTTTTCAATATAAACTCAAAACGGCTGAAAAACGCCTTGAAAACCGACCGCACTTTATTTTGGGCGTGGCAGACGGTATTTCCAATAGCAACCTACCTGAAAAAGCGAGCAAGTTGGCAATGCAACTATTAAGCCAAATGGAAAGCATAAGTTGCCAAACGATCTCACGATTTACAATCCAGCTTTATCAGCAGAATTAGCGGAGGATTATTTTGGTTCAGCAACCACTTTTGTGGCGGCTGAAATTGATCAAGCAACCCATAAAGCAAAAATTCTCAGCGTAGGCGATAGCCGAGCTTATTTAATTGATGCTCAAGGAAAATGGCAACAAATCACTCAAGATCATTCTATTTCTGTCTGAATTATTGACTGATTTTCCCGATAAAAAAAGAAGAAGATTTTGCTACGATTTATGGCGGCGTTTCTTCTTGTTTAGTCGTCGATTATTCAGAATTCAAGATAAAATTTTTTTATCAAGAAATTGAAATTAAACAAGGGAAAGTTTATTACTTTTGTTCTGATGGATTAACAGATGGACTCTGCTGAAGTAAGAGAAAAAGATTTGGAAACAATATGATAATGATAAATCTCGATTGACGGTGTGTCGTAAATTAGTTGAGAAACAAAAGGTTTTATGATGATTTATCTGTTATAATTTACAAGTTTTAATTAACCTAAGGAGCCAATATGGCAAATAATATTAACTAAGTTGTTGATTCTTTAATTTCTATCAATCAAGTGATAGAAAAATTTTAGAGTACAACGAGATGAGTTGTATGATTCTAATCGTTTTAACCCGTTTCAATTTCTCTGAACGGATGAGAGATGGGATTGTCGAAGATTCTTGCATTTTTATTAGATCCAACAGGAAACACATGGGCAAGGTGATTTGTTTTTAAAATAGTTTTTAAAGTTTGATTAATAAACACCAATTCTTGGCTTACCAAAAAGTAAATATTATCTCGAAAAATAACTAAAGAAAATAATAGAAAAACTAATAAAAATGGTCGTCATGATATTTTTTTATTGAAGGTTTATTAGATAACAAAAGATCCTGGGTGATTTCTATTGAAAAATAAATTGCAAGGTGCGGTTGATCAGCCAAAGCAGATGCATACTTATGCTAAAGACCTCAAAATTATGTTTCAGATTCTTTATTTTCTTATTTATCTTCCTATATTTAGTAATAATCCACCAGAAAAATCTATTTCTGAAGATAAATGGGCTGAATTAATGAGTGATAAGAAAGCAATGGTATTATCAGCAAGTATGCTCATACAGTGGCTTGATACTGTAATTATTGCACCAGCTGTGAAAAAACAATTTTGTAATGATTTTTAAAAATTTTTAAGTGAGGATATTATGAGAATACTCAGAATTCAAATGAATTGATTGAATGTCTAATTAATAATGATAAAGCATTATTTTCAGCATTAACTGTGCTTGAGACAAGGGAGACACTATATGAGAAACTTATGACCATGTTAGTTGAACAGTTAGAAAATTAGGGTTTAATCGGTATGCTAAATTAATAAACATTAATTTTGAATGTGGAGAGGATGAGGGCTTTAATAAAAAGGATATGGATTATATATAGGTAATGATGATTTTGGCGTTTGTACTTTACTTTAATAAAAGGGGACTCAGTGATGCTTATTTTGGTGTTTATGCTAATCATGATAATTTATTTGATAATATACTCAATGTCAAAAATTTATTAAAGAGAATAACTATTACGAATCGGACAAGGATGACAATATGCCATTATGGAAATGGCTAGAAGATGAATATGAAGTATGGGATGCAAAAGTTCTTGTAAAATCCCTAGTGGTGAACTTGGCAGTTATATTTTTGACTTGTGGAAACCATTGTTAGATATAATTTTCAGATAACTTAGAAGAAATAAAAAGGGCTGAAAATAAAACAAATCCTAACGACACCTTTTGTTGCACCCTCACTAAAAATACTCCTTACTAACCCAGTAAGAGTATTTTTATGTCCGAATATAAATTAAATCCACCAACAGTGTCTTCTTATACTGAAAATATGATGCTCAAAATTTTATTTGAGCATAAAGGTTTTTCCGAAGTATTTCGGGAGAGTAGTTGGCGAAGCGATGAAATTGCTAGTGCGTTTGGACTGCCAGAAGAATTAGAGAATGATAAAAATTTACGCGCAGTTGCTCGTCGGCTTTTAAAAGAGCGTTATAAAACACTCCAAAAATCCACCGCACTTTTATCGGATTTATGGAAACAAGCTTATGAAAAATTTGGCAAGTTTGGCGGAATTTTTGCAGCTGAATCCCGTTGAACAGGAACTTCTCCGCTTTGCCATGCATTTACGCAGTGAAGGACCTATGCAAGATTTGTTTGAGTACTTGCCGAAATCGGATTTGCAAAGAACGGCTGCGATCATGGCGGATTTACTGAAACAGCCAAAAATGAGATTCTGTCCGCTTACAAGAAAGGCAGTAAACCTCGATGCTTATGGGCTAATTGATCGGAATTATCGCCTAGATGGTGTGCAAGATTATTTAGCGTGAGGGTGAAACCTTAGATTTTGACGAATTTGTAACACAGCACTCTAAAATGAATATGCGTCTGTTGAAAATCTTGTACAGAAAGTACCTCAAGGTGCCAAGTTTGCAACTGGATGATTTTGTACATATTGCTCACATGAAAGAGATGATGTTGACTTATTTGCAACAGGCTCTAAAAACATCATCAGAAAGGCGTGAATCTTTTTAATTTATGGCGTGCCCAGGCACCGGTAAAACTGAATTCGCTGGGATACTTGCTCAGGCTTTGCGGTGTCTCTGCTTATAATATTACTTACATGGATTCAGATGGCGATACTATAAAGGCTGAAAAACGCCTGAATTATTGTCGTCTTGCTCAAACTTTATTGAATGGAAAGCAAGCACTTTTAATTTTTGATGAAATTGAAGATGTGTTTGGCGGATCTTTCTTAGAACGGGCAGTTGTGCAGAAAAATAAAGGCCCTGGACGAAATCAGTTACTAGAAAAATAACAATGTGCCGATGATTTGGCTATCTAATTCTGTTTCGGCTATAGATCCGGCTTTTTTACGCCGATTTGATTTTATTTTAGAAATGCCTGATTTGCCGTTGAAAAATAAATCAGCACTCATTACGCAGTTAGCCGAGGGCAAATTGGTCCAGCTTATGTGCAGCATTTTTGCGAAAAGTGCGGTCATTAACGCCGGCGATTTTTAAGTCGTCACAATTCGGGTGGCAAAGGAACTTAATACGTCAAATTTTGCTGAGACTTTACTCATGATGTTTAATCAAACGTTAAAATCGCAAAATAAACCGAAAATCGAACCGCTTGTTTTAGGCAAAGCCGACTATAATCTGGATTATGTGACTTGAATGACAATATTCATCGTATTAGTGAAGGGGTAAAACGGTCGAAAAAAGGGCGAATTTGCTGCTATGGCCCGCCAGGAACAGGGAAAACTGCTTGGGCAGCGTGGCATGCAGAGGAGTTAGATATGCCTTTATTGCTAAAACAAGGCTCTGATTTACTTGATCCTTATGTGGGCGGAACAGAACGGAATATCGCACAAGCTTTTGAACAAGCAAAAGAGGATAATGCGCTATTGGTACTGGACGAGTGGATTCCTTCTGATTTTCTCGAGAAGGCGCAAACCGAAACTGGGAGCGTTCCAGCAAGTGAATGAAATGTTGACACAAATTTAGAACGCTTTGAGGGCTTAATGGTGGTATCGACAAATTTAATTGAAGTTCTTGATCCTGCTGCTTTACGCCGTTTTGATTTGAAACTGAAGTTTGATTATTTAACGCTGCCACAACGTTTAGATTTTGCTAAACAACAAGCGGAAATTTTAGGGTTGCCGTTGTTATCGGAAGAGAGATTTTACAAAATTGAATCGCTGATTGTTGACACCTGGTGATTTTGCTGCGGTGGCTCGTCGTCATCAATTTTCTCCTTTTCAAAAGGTGCAAGATTGGCTGAGCGCATTACAAGGTGAATGCGAGTGAAACCAGCATTTTTCTGCAACGACAAGGCGGATTGGGTTCTGTTAACACGAAATAAAACCTCACGAGCAATTTGTGGAGGTTTTTTTAGCTCATTCTATTGTGTTTTGTTGCTGAGAACGATTCTGTGAAAGCTACTGTAATAACGTCTTGTTGCTGCTCTTTAGTTAAAGAGTTGAAACGCACAGCATAGCCTGAAACACGAATGGTTAATTGTGGGTATTTTTTTCAGGGTGTTCACTGCATCTAACAAGGTTTCACGGTTTAACACATTCACATTTAAGTGCTGACCACCTTCAACCACGGCTTCGTGGTGGAAGTAACCGTCCATTAAGCCTGCAAGGTTACGTTTTTGTGCTTCATAATCTTTACCTAATGCATTTGGTACGATAGAGAAGGTATAAGAGATACCATCTTTCGCGTAAGCAAATGGCAATTTAGCGACAGAGGTTAATAAAGCCACAGCACCTTTTTGGTCACGTCCGTGCATTGGGTTTGCACCAGGACCAAATGGTGCACCTGCACGGCGTCCATCTGGGGTGTTACCAGTTTTTTTACCATAAACCACGTTAGAGGTAATGGTAAGCACAGATTGTGTTGGGGTTGCGTTGCGATATGTTTTGTGCGTTTGGATTTTTTTCATGAAACGCTCAACTAAATCAACAGCAATATCATCTACACGGTTATCATTGTTACCGAATTGTGGATATTCACCTTCAATTTCAAAGTCGGTTGCCACATTTTTCGCTGCCACCAAGCACTTCGCCTTTTTTGTTTTTGATTTCAATATCGCTGCGAATTGGTTTTACTTTCGCATATTTAATTGCTGAAAGTGAGTCTGCTGCCACAGAAAGTCCTGCGATACCACAAGCCATAGTGCGGAATACGTCACGGTCATGGAATGCCATTAACGCAGCTTCATATGCATATTTATCATGCATGAAGTGGATAATATTCAATGCAGTCACATATTGGGTTGCTAACCAATCCATGAAGTGATCCATTTTTTCCATTACTTCATCGTAATCTAAGTATTCGCTTGAAATTGGATCAGTTTTTGGACCAACTTGGTCGCCTGATTTTTCATCTACACCACCATTGATCGCGTATAACAAGGTTTTCGCTAAGTTTTGCACGCGCACCGAAGAATTGCATTTTGTTTACCTACCACCATTGGCGATACGCAACATGCGATAGCATAGTCATCGTTGTTGAAGTCTGGACGCATTAAGTCATCGTTTTCGTATTGAACTGATGAGGTATCAATAGAAACTTTAGCCGCATAGTGTTTAAAACCTGCTGGAAGCTGTTCAGACCAAAGAATGGTTAAGTTCGGCTCAGGCGATGGACCCATGGTATATAGGGTGTTTAGAATACGGAAGCTGGTTTTGGTTACCAAAGTACGGCCGTCTAAACCCATACCTGCTAAGGTTTCAGTTGCCCACATAGGGTCGCCAGAGAAGAGTTGATCGTATTCAGGTGTACGTAAGAAACGCACCATACGTAATTTCATTACTAAGTGGTCGATTAACTCTTGAGCTTCAGTTTCGGTAATTTTGCCTGCTTTTAAATCACGCTCAATATAAATATCTAAGAATGAAGAAACACGGCCGAATGACATTGCTGCACCATTTTGTGATTTCACCGCAGCAAGGTAAGCAAAATATACCCATTGTACTGCTTCTTGTGCAGTTTCAGCTGGACGAGAAACGTCAAAGCCATAGCTTGCCGCCATCTCTTTAATTTGACCTAAAGCGCGGTGTTGTTCAGCAATTTCTTCACGTAATTGAATGGTTGCTTGAATATCTTCACCCGCTTCTAAGCGTGGTTGTAATGAAGCAAACTGACGTTGTTTGTCTTTCATTAAGAAATCTGCACCATAAATCGCTAAACGACGATAGTCACCGATAATACGACCACGACCGTAAGCATCTGGTAAACCAGTAATTACGCCTGAACGACGGCAACGAAGAATGTCTGGTGTATAAACATCAAACACACCTTGGTTGTGAGTTTTACGGTATTCAGTGAAGATTTTTCTACTTCAGGGTTTTAATTCACGACGGTAAACTGGCAGAGCCTTTTTACCATGTTGATCCCACCAAATGGCATAATTGCACGTTTTAATGGCGCATCAGTTTGAAGACCAACGATTTTTCAAGCGCTTGGTCGATATAGCCCGGTTTGTGTGAGGTAATGGTAGATGGAATATCGCAATCGATGTCATACGGTTCGTGCGTTTTATTCTCAACTTTGATTTTTCCATTACTTCTTCCCATAATTTAGTGGTAGCAGGAGTTGCACCAGCCAAGAAAGACTCATCGCCTTCATAGAGGGTATAGTTTTTGGATAAAATCTCGAACGTTTACTTCAGTTTGCCAGTCGCCACCGACAAAACCAGCCCAGGCTTTTTGTTGGGCATCTGTGAGTTGAGTCATTTTATAAAGTCCTCTGTATGTTATTTTCAAAATGGGTGATGCTAAGCATCGGAGTTTGTAAAAATCTTATTCTTTTTGACCGCTTGTGTTTATTTAAAGCGGATATTTTTCTTCAAAGTATCAAATAATTGGTCGTATCCGGTGTTATCACGTTTTAATTTTTGATTTATTTTCATCGCTTTTTGCGCTTGGTTTTTACTATCCATTATTCTCAATGGCTTTTTCAATATCTAGTTTATTTTTGGATAAAGAGCGTTCTCAATCTGTTAACAGGGATCTTTTATCTGTAAGCTATTCATTTTTGAATTTGCTTGCTATCAATTTCCTTAAGCCATTTAAGTGCGCTTTTGGGCTTTATCGCCAGTTAGATGTCCATTTTCAGCAAAGGTAATTGCGTGATTCATCAATAAATTCGTTATCTAAAGTTTCTGCTATTTTTGCAAATTGGGCAAATTCTTGTTTTGCTGTAGCAGGGCTATCAGCTTTTAGAGCTACTACATGCACTGACAATCAATGCCAGAAAAAATCATTCAGTAATTTCATTTTAATGCTCCCTAATATGTAAAAACCATTGGACTAAAGCCAATAAAGAATACTCCACCGACAATGTTACCAAGGGTAACTGGAATAAGGTTTTTCACGATAAAATGAGATAAATCTAAGTCAGCATAAGTTGCAGGGTCAACGCCAATTGCAGCCCAAAATGAAGAGTTCGGCACCTTGTGCAATCGCAATACCCATCGGAATCATAAAACATATTAGCAACACAGTGCTCAAAAGCCTGAAGAAACGAATAAAGCAATGGGTAAAAATCATGATAAAGGCTTTATCAGTTAATGACTTACCAGCATTTGCCATCCATACTGCGACACAAACCATAATGTTACAAAGAATACCAAGCGTGAAAGCTTCCATCCATGTATGATGGATTTTATGTTGGGCAGTTTTTAAGATAGTGAGTCCCCATTGCCCATTGGCAGCCATAATTTGTCCGGCAAACCAAATGAGTGCAACCACGCTTAATCCGCCAATAAAATTGCCGCCATAAACAACAAAGCCAGTTTTAAAACATTTGACCCCATGTAATGCGGTGAGTTGCTTTAGCAACGGCTGTTAGGGTAGAAGAAGTAAAAAGTTCAGCGCCAAAAACGACACACATCGTTACGCCGAGTGAAAAGACGGTTCCGCCAATGAGTTTGGCAACGCCCCATGGCATATCTGCACTGCCAGTTTGGGTAGTAGTATAGAAAAACAAAAGCAAGCGCAATAAATCCTCCGGCAACAATGGCTGAAAATAAAAGAATAGAGCTGATGTTTAGTGGCTTTATACACTGCACTATCTTCTGTAATTTTTTGCTCATTTCAGCAGGAGAAAACATAGGCATTCCTTAATTTTAGATTTAAATAATAATTAAAGTTTGTCAGAATTATAGACCTCTTAAGAGGTGGAGCAAACTTTTATTTCTTACTCAATTTTGGTTAAATCGACAAAAAGATTGATTCACATCAAAATTAAACAAAATAGCAAAATTCCATTAAAGAATTGATACAGTAATTTAACAAATTTATCACAAAGATCTCCGTATGACTGATTACCTTCTCGCTTTTTCGGCTCTTCAAATGAAAATCAGTGGTTGTTCTTGTTTCTAAGTGCTTTTTAAGTGCGACAGTTTTGCTCTGGCAATTCTGAAATTGTATTTAGTGCATTAGCTACTAAAAATCAATCTATGCCCATGAATCTTTTGGCATGCTGAGTTGTGGTTATTAGTGTTAGTGGCAACTGTTGAAATAGTTTAGGTAGTATTGTGACATGCGATGGGAATGCTTGCACCAAAACCAATAAATAGTCAAAAGAGATTGGTTAAATGGGCATTAGAGAAGAGTGAAAAATATGGCGTATATGTCCTGCTACTGAGTTGGTTGCCATTTGTAGGCGATATTTTATCGTGCTATTGCAGGTTGGTTACGTTTTTCCGCTGTGGAAAGTGTCGTTTTTATTACTATTGGCAAAATTTTGCCGTTATTTAATTTTATTAGTTAGCCTGTACCCACTTTTTAAAATATGTGGTCGGTTGATATGCGAAAGCGGTCATATTTCGCAAAAATTTTTGCAGAATATGACCGCTTGATTAGATAATATTATAAGCTACGTAACGCTGCGATACGTTTTTCTAACGGCGGATGGCTCATAAAAAGTTCTTTTTGTTTTTGGTGCATTGATCATAAAATGCAGCTAAAGAACCTTCAAGTTGTTGCGGCTCATGAATGCGTTGTAAGCGTTCTAGTGCTGCAATCATTTTCTTTCCGACTAATTGCGCAGAACCGGCATCAGCACGGAATTCACGATAACGCGAGAACCACATCTGCGATCGCGGTCGCAATCACGCCGAAAGACCATTTGTAGCACAATATCAACTACCCAGAAAAACTAAAAGCGTTTTTGGCTTGGTTACCGTTTTCATCACGAGAGCTAGAAGCTGCGGTGAAATAATGCGCGATAAGAAAAGCACAAAGGTGTTAAGCACGCCTTGTAATAAGGTCATAGTAACCATATCGCCGTTGGCAATATGAGAGATTTCATGCGCAACAACCGCTTCTGCTTCCGCTTCTGTCATGTTATTTAATAAGCCTGTGCTTACTGCCACTAAAGAATTGCTTTTCGTTGCACCGGTTGCAAAAGCATTGACATCCGCTGAGTGATAAATCGCAATATCTGGCATTGGAATATTAGCTTGCTGTGCTTGGCGTTGCACGGTGTTAAATAACCATTGTTCTGCTTGTGTGCGTGGTGTAGTAATAATTTCTGCACCCACAGAGCGTAATGCCATAGTTTTTGACAAAAAATAATGAAATCAAAGGAGCCTGCGAAACCAAAGACAGCAGACATCACTAAAATACCTGCGGTGCTTCCACCTTGAATGCCAGTGACTTTAAAAATAATTTGTAGCACGATGTTTAAGACAAACATCACTGCTAAGTTCATCAACAAAAATAAAAATGACACGTTTTTGCCATTATTAGATTCTCCAAAAGAAAAAGTAAAAAAACTTGCCTTATAATGAGGGGCAAATTTTGCGTAATTTCAAGCGTTAGACGCCGATTATTCCCATAAATTTAATTGATGAGTAATATTTGGTAAATGCACGTTTAAGCCAATTAAACGAATTTTACGTTTAGCGCCGTTCCCATATTTGTTCTAGCAAGGTAAGAAAACGCGCTAATGTAAGCCCATTCATGGTTCTTTTCTAAAGTGGTTTGGCTGAAATCATCAAATTTGAGTTTAATGCCTAATTTCTTAAATTCGCTAAGAGGAATATCTTTACAATTTCTATTTAATCGTTGTTTAAGGGTTTCGAATTGTTGGCTAACAATGTTTTTGGCCTCATCTAGATTATCTATTGAATTGTTATCAATGTGATTTTCAACTGCAATAGATTTTCTTGGGCGATTGGGCTCAATCGTTCTGTTGTCAATACCGTAGCTAAATGCCCATAAACGTTGCCCGAGTACCAAAGGTTTTGTAAATTAACGCTTGGTCAGATTGTTGAATATCTGCACAAGTCTGTAATCCAGAGCTGTGTTAATTTTTCTTGCGTGACTTTGCCCACACCAGGAATCTTTTTCAGCGGTAATTGATGAATAAAGTCGGCCACTTTTTCAGGCGGAATAACAAAAATGCCGTTTGGTTTGTTTTGGTCAGATGCAATTTTGGCTAAAAATTTTAAAGGCGCCACGCCAGCAGAGGCAGTTAGTTTTTAATTCTTTGCGAAATTGTCTGGCGGATCGCTTCTGCCATCCAGGTGGCTGATCCCGCAGTGTGCGCTATCCGTGACATCTAAAAAGCTTCATCAAGCGAAAGCGGTTCAATAATGTCGGTATAGCGGCGAAAAATTTGATGAATTTGTGCTGAAACGCTTTTTGTAATAAGCCATACTAACAGGGCGTAAAATTAAAGTTTGGGCAGCGTTTAAGGGCTTGTGCAGTTGGCATGGCGCTGTGTGCCAAATTTTCTTGCCTCATAATTACAAGTGGTCAGCACGCCGTGTTGATAAACATCACCACCTACCGCCACAGGTTTGCCAACCAGCGAAGGATCATCACGCATTTCAATCGCGGCATAAAAGCAATCCATATCAATGTGGATAATTTTTACGCTGATAATTTTGCAAATTTGCCATGAAAATAAGACCGCTTGTAATATGAAAGTTGTATGACAAAAACAGTGTTATTTTAATCACAAAATAGGAAAGGTCAAGTGTTGTTGGAGGGCGTATGTTATTTGGATTAGCGATGGTTTTTATCCCGCTTGTATTGGGATATTTTTTTAAAGTTTCGCAACCTCGCATCATGCGTTGGGTAGATCGCGTTGTGATCGCTTGTTTGTATATTATTTTATTAGTGATTGGGATTTCACTGGGAGCAGTTAGATGATCTTGGTAGTAAATTACCACTGATTGGGCATACGGCATTTGGGTTAAGTGCCACTATTTTAAGTTGCAATATTATCGGTATTGGGTTTTATGATAAGTTTTTCCCGATGGTAAGGGCAGAAAATCAAAACGGTGAAAAGCCTTCTCACTGGCGAATGTTATGGGATTCATTTCGTTTAATTGGCACGACTGCATTAGCTGCTTTAGTTGGATATTGGACAAAAGGATGGCTTGCATTTCCAATGGGCACTAGCACTTATGCGGTGATGCTGATGGTGTTTGGGGTTGGTATTCAGCTGCGTAATAGTGGTATTCCGATGAGACAGGTCTTTTTCAATCAGCGAGGCATTCATGCGGCACTTTATTTTTATGGTAACGAGCTTGCTTGGTGGGGCATTAGCAGCGTGTTATTTAGACTTGCCTGTGATGAAGGGCATGGCATTTGCTTCAGCTTTTTGGTTGGTACTCGCTTTCTAGCGTGTTGGTTTATGATGCTTGGGAGCGCGGTTGATGGCAGTATCGCTTTTTCAACGACATTTCCGCGAGATCGTTTGCTTATTTTTAATTCCATTATTGATGCCGCGTTTGCCTTCAACAGCTATCGGACTAGGGTGGCGCGACTTCATTAGATTGTATGCTGCCAGTCATTCAAAAATCAGGGGAACGCAAATGGTACCACTTTCAATTAGTTTTTGGGTTTATTACGAATTTGCTTCCCACCCATTTTATTGAGTTTATTTATCCATTTCGCGAGTTAAAACAAAGGGCGCTTTTGATAGCGCCCTGTTTTTATCTTTATTCTTTTGTGCGTTATAAGCTTCAACGCTCTTAAAGAATAGGTATAAGCTGCACCTGCATTTAACGCGATTGACATTGCTAATGCTGCTGCCACTTCTTCTTCCGTTGCGCCAGCTTTCACTGCTTCTTCTGCATGTACGCCGATACAGCTTTCACAACGTGTTGTAACTGCAACCGCAAGAGCGATAAGTTCACGCGTTTTTGCATCTAATACATTGCCTTCAGCTGCTGCGCTTCAGTGCTTGTAAGCTTGTAACATTTTAGGGTGTTTTTACCGAGTGCGCCAAAAGATTTTTAACATAGGCTACATCGTTTTTCCAATCTGCAAACATAATATTTTTCTCCATTGTATGCGTAATTTATGTGTTCATTTTAAGTAAATTTGGCTATAATAATTGCCAAACTTACTCATTTTTATTATGGAACGCTCAAAATGGATTATTTGATAAATTGATACAACTGGCTCAAATTCAAGGTGAGATTAATATTCGTTGCTTATTTCAAGGCGAGTGGCAGATTCAGCATGTGAGGTTATGAAACCAAAGAATTTTTCACTTAATCGAACAAGGGAGCTGTTGGTTAAGTATTGGGAATCAACGTTTTGAATTAGAGGCGGGCGATCTTTTTCTTACCTCAACACCAACAACATGCGTTAGGGACGCAACATACTGAATTGAGCTCGGTGAAAACGGCAAAAAGCAGGGCATTTTACAGTACACCAAATAGGCCAGAGTTCGCCCTGATTTTAAAAATGTTTTGCGGACGATTTTATTATCAAAAAGAAGCGTTGCTTATTAGTGCCTTGCCAGATTATTTGCACATTCGGTTAAAGAGATACACCTATTTTTCCGTTAATCGAACTGTTCTTACAAGAAGCGAATCATGCAAATATTGGCTCAAAATCGGTCATTGATGCACTTTCAAACATTCTGTTTATTTATATTTTTGCGTTATGTTGCTGAGCAAGGCGAATTAAACCAAAGGGATTTTTGTTTTGCTTTTAAATAATAAACGGCTTAATCAAGCATTAATAGCTATTTTGACAAACGCCTGAATCAGCTTGGCGAGTGGAAGAATTAGCTGCGCTATCGAATATGTCACGCGCTAATTTTTGTCGTGATTTCAGCAGCAACTGGGTTTTACCCCCTGCAAAATTTTTAACTAAAATTCGGTTGCAACAAGCCGCTTATTTACTAAAGAGCACGCAAAAAGTGTGCTGGAAATTGCATTAGCTGTCGGTTATCAAACAGAAGCGCATTTTTCTAAAAGCGTTTAAAAAGTGCTTATCAGCGTTCACCAAGTCAATATCGTAAATAACGAATGTTGATTTCTGTGATCTATTTCACATTCTTTTTCACAAATATAACATTAGAATAACGGCATCATTCACATAAAAAGGAGAAAAGAATGAGCACACTCAAAATGTATATCAATGGTGAATTTGTAGAATCTAAAAAGCGGTAATACTTTTGAAGTATTTAACCCAGCCACTGAAGAAGTCATTGCTGTAGTGACTAAAGGAACGGCAGAAGATGCAAGAGCGGCAATTGATTATGCTGAACAGGCACAACTGGCTTGGGAAAAATTACCTGCAATTGAACGTGCAGGCTATTTACGTAAAATTGCTTCAGGCATTCGCGAAAGATCAGAAGAAATTGCACATACCATTTCAGCTGAAATGGGTAAAGTTTTACCGCTTGCCCGCGTTGAAGTTAACTTTACCGCGGACTATATGGATTATATGGCAGAATGGGCACGTCGTTATGAAGGCGAAATCGTCCAAAGTGACCGCCCAAATGAGCATATTTTTATCTACAAAAAACCTATTGGTGTAACAACCGGTATTTTACCGTGGAACTTCCCGTTCTTTTTAATTGCTCGCAAAATGGCGCCGGCGTTGGTTACGGGGAATACCATTGTGGTAAAAACCAAGTGTGGATTCGCCAATTAACGCAGTTTTATTTTCTGAAATTGTTCATCAAGTGGGTTTACCAAAAGGTGTGTTCAACGTTGTTCATGGCTCTGGTGGCGAAATTGGTTATGAGCTTTCAGCCAATCAAAAAGTCGGCTTGGTTTTCATTAACAGGAAGTAGGCCAGCTGGTCAGTAAAGTCATGGAAGCGGCAAGCCAAAAAACATTACTAAAGTCAACCTTGAATTAGGGTGGAAAAGCGCCTGCGATTGTATTTTGCAGATGCTGATTTAGATTTAGCCGCGAAAGCGATTGTTACCTCTCGTGTGATTAACGGCGGACAGGGTATGTAACTGTGCAGAACGTATTTATGTTCAACGTGAAGTAAAAGAAGCCTTTACTGAAAAAATTAGTGGAACTGATGAAAAAGTTCGCTTTGGTGATCCATTAGCAGATGAGAGTTTAGACATGGGACCAATGGTGAATTTCCAAGGTCAACAACATGCTCAAAAATGGTAGATGAAGCCATTAAAAGCGGGTGGTAAGCTCTTACTTAGCGGAAAAGCTGTTCAAGGTAAAGGGCATTATTTTGAGCCAACAGTCATCGCTGATGTGAGCAACGATATGGCGATTTTACGTGAAGAAATTTTCGCACCAGTGATTCCAGTTGCCACCTTTTGATACAGTTGATGAGGTAATTCAATTGAGCGAATGATTGTGAATATGGCAACTTCTTCGGTTTATACGCAAAACATCAATAAAAGCAATGAAAAGTGATTTCTCGCTGAAAATTTGGTGAAACCTATGTTAACCGTGAAAAACTTTGAAGCAATGCAAGGCTTCCACGCTGGTTGGCGCAAATCAGGTATTGGTGGTGCAGACGGTAAACATAGTTTAGAAGAGTACCTCAAACTCACGTGGTTTATCTCCAATACGATCAAGAGATTAACTAATAGTGACAAGCGGTTGGATTTTGTAAAAGTTTTTGCAAAATCTGATTGCTTAAAAAAGTGCCCCGTGATGGTTTTCATCACGGGGCAAATGTTTTTAGCGCAAGTTTGTTAATTAGCCTTTTATATTTTTGGAAAATTAAGGTCGCGTTAGTACCGCCGAAACCGAAGCTGTTTGACATAACAGTAGTTAATGCTTTGTCTTGACGTTCAGTCACGATATTTAAGCCTTTTTGCTTGTTCATCTAATTCTTCAATGTTGATGCTTGTGCGATGAAATCGTTATCTAACATTAACAATGAGTAAATTGCTTCGTGCGCGCCTGCTGCACCTAAAGTGACCTGTCATTGATTTGGTTGATGAAATCGCAGAGATTTGTCACCAAATACATTTTTAATTACGCCAAGCTCTTTTACATCGCCTACTGGGGTTGATGTGCCGTGTACGTTGATGTATTCCACTTCGCCGTTTACGGTTGCTAACGCTTGTTTCATGCAGCGCTCAGCACCTTCACCGCTTGGTGCTACCATGTCATAACCGTCTGAAGTTGCGCCATAGCTCTGATTTCTGCATAGATTTTCGCACCACGCGCTAAAAAGCGTGCTCAATTCTTCAACCACGACTACAGCACCACCACCAGCGATAACGAAACCGTCACGGTTCGCATCATAAGCGCGGCTTGCTTTAGTTGGTGTGTCATTATATTTAGTTGATACCGCGCCCATTGCATCAAATTCGGTAGCACATTCCCAAGAAAGTTCTTCTGCGCCGCCTGCAAAGACGATATCTTGTTTACCTAATTGGATAAGTTCCATCGCATGACCGATACAGTGTGCAGAGGTTGCACAAGCTGAGCTGATAGAATAGTTCACACCACGAATTTTGTAAGGTGTAGCTAAACAAGCAGAAACACTTGATGCCATGGTTTTGGTTACTGCATAAGGGCCAATCGCTTTCACGCCACGTGGGCCACGCACTGCATCACACGCCACTAATTGGCTATGTGCTGAACCTGTACCTGCACCAATGACTAAGCCGGTACGATCGTTTGAAACTTGATCTTCAGTTAAGCCTGAATCTTCAATCGCTTCTTTTCATTGAAAGGTAGCATAAGCGGCTGCATCACCCATGAAGCGATAAACTTTACGGTCGATAAGTTCAGCTGGGTTTAATTTAATGGTGCCGGCAAACTGGCATGCACTGCCGACTTCAGCAAATTCTGGTACGAATTCAATACCTGATTTACCCCGCTTTTAATGACGCTAAAAACTTCTTCTTTGTTGTTACCAATACTTGAGATAACACTCAAAACCAGTGATTACAACACGTTTTCATTCTGATTTTTCCTTTTTAATGTGAAAACGATTTAAATTGCGTTCAGCTTACACTTGTTCGCTGATATAAGCTAGAGAAACTTAAATATAATACACTATTTTATTAGTGGTCTGAATAGTGTAGCAAAAACAAGCGCGCTGATCCGAGCTGTTTTTTTACATAATGGAACAAGTGCTCACCGAAATGAAGGCTTTACTTTTTGGAGTGAAAATGCTTAAATTGGGCGCATTTTGATTCGTTTAAGGAAGGTGCATGAAAAACTCGCGATCTCTTGTTGCCCTTTATAAAAAGTGCGGTTTCGCCATTTTCAGCCCAATTAGCCTTTGCTATAGAACGAGTCGAAGCGTTAAATCAATATCGAATCAAACGCGCTTTTTGCCGCGAACCAACCTTTATTATCGTCATGTTTTCCAACTGATCCCGATTCTGATTCATCTTAATGAACCCTGAATTACCGGGATATGTAGAAAATGCCCCAGCTGGGATTGCGCACTTTTCTCCTAATCACTATCAACAGCGGTTTATTACTGCGTTATTGCCTCAAGCTAAATTAGCAAAACATTTAGAAAAAACGACCGCTTTCGATGCCCTTTATTCAATGGGCAGTACGGGGTCGATTACACAAACACAATATTCCGATTTGATTGATGGCTTTGTTATCCTGAACGTTTAAGTGCAGAACAGCTTCAGCTGATGGAGCAAAAATTGCACGTCTTTGCGCATGGGCAAAAGGTTTTGAAGTTGATGTAAATATCTATTTAATGAATCCTGCGCGCTTTAGCGCTCCATCTAGAATCAGCATAGTGTCGGTGAAGAGCATCAGTGGTTCATCACAGCATTTTTTCTTATTAGATGAGTTTTATCGCTCCGCCATTCGCCTTGCTGGTAAGCGTTTACTTTGGCTACATTTAACCGATGAGCAATACCAACAACGCCATCATTTGCCAGAAATTGATATGCAGGCGTGGGTAGATTTTGAGTGATTTTTCTGCGCTTTCCACCGCTGAATGGTGCCAGTTTATGGCAGCTTTATAAGGGAAAATGATAATCCATATAAATCCGCCATTAAAATTGTCTTGTTAGAAAGCTATGCGCATAACTATCCACAAACTGCACTGATTTCTAAATCATTCAAGCAAAAATGGTTAAGTAAAACGGAAGTGCGCTATCACTTTGACCCATATTTGGCCATGTAGATCAGGGTCAGCGAATATTTTAATCGAGCGTAAAGAGTTCGCTCGTTTAAATCGAATTCGTCAGTGCTTTATTTTAAAAGCAATGGAAGGTGAAAATGAAGAGAACTGGCGCACTTATCAACTGCAACAATTAGCAAAAAGCTGGGAGTGGCAGGAAGAAGAGCTTGAAATCCTTAATCAGCGAGCCAGTTGGAAAACGAAGCAGTGAAAGTACACCATCAAATGCTGGTGGATTTATTGTTGCAAAAGCTACCGTAATTTAATTCAATTTGCGCGTAAATTCCATATTGATCCAAGCATTATGGCAAGCGATATTGATATTTTTAATGCGTAAACTTTACTCAGTGTTTGAAAGTGCTGCCAGGTAAAGTGACTTTGCTGAATCCGAGAATTTCTCAGAATTTGGCGGAGAAAAATCTTACCTTTATTGAAGGCCGGGAAGGCTCAATGATGAAGCCGGGTTGGTATTTGCTGAATCAAGCACCAAGCTCACAGTATGAGAATCCCGATCGCTTTGTCGAGTACTCAAAAGGATCTCACAAAAATTAGTTGCATGGGCATATTTTAATGGCATTTTGACGGCGAAAGTCGTTTGCATGTTGTCAGCCGCCATGTAAGTTTGCTGAATTTCCGTCAATTCATTACAGATTTACGCATTTCTTTCAACCAAGGCCTATTGTCAGTACGAAGAACTGACTACGCGAATGAGATTCGTCATTTAATCTTTGCGGTGAATTTGACGGTTGATCCGACCGAGCATGATAAGACAGAACGTATTCAGCAAAATTACCCAAGCGGATTTTATTCAATTTTGGTGGTGGGAAAGCGCAGCTGATTGGCAGTGTGGATATTATTTATCGTAATATGTGGAATGAAATCCGCACGCAGCACGTAGAAAGGTAAAAAGCCTTACTTAAGGCGTTAAAATTCCTGTCGAATAAAAATCTACCGTGGTTCAGCGCCGCAATCAGTTAATGTGTTCTGTTATAGCAAAAATTGCGTTTAGAATTACGAGAATCTGTTGCAGAACTGGTGGATCGTTGTATTAGTATTCACACGGGGTACTGTTTACGATAAAACGATTATCGAAGTGCCGTTGAGACAAGAAAACATTGGGAGTTTATTTTTGAAGAAGCGCCATTTGCTCTGTTTTGTTTACCACAAGCGGTCAATTTAGACGAAGATTTTTGCAAAAGTGAACGATGATAAATGCCGTATATAAAACCCGTTATCCCAAAGTGATTAACGATTTTGCCAGCGAAAGCTTTTTGCAGTTCTTCTTTGAAGATAATGTTAACGGACTGTTTAATGTTTATATTCTTGATGAACAAAAATAAGCTGAAAAGTTATTTCAATTGCTTGGGAAGCAAAGAAGAAAAAGTCAAAGAAATCAATCGTTTCTATGCCAAAAAGAGGAGCGAGAATGGGGAGAGCGGTTTAATTTTTCACGAGTATTATCAGCTTATTGAATTGGTGATAATGATCAGATAGTGCCGTTTCAAAGCAAACAGCATCAGGAATATCAACAACGTAAACAACAAAAAGCGTGATTTAGAAAAATCACGCTTTTATATTCAGATTAGACGTTAGTTAAATCTGACATCTTTAGTCTCTTTTGATGCCCAAAGCGCTAAGAATGTGATAACAGCGTTGATTGCTAAATAAATGCCTACTCCTAAAACACCATAGTTGGCATTGATTTTAATTGCGAAGGTTGCCGCCACAGTTGCTCCAACAATAGAAGCAAAGTTATAAGCAAGAGAGGCGCCTGAATAACGTACTTCTGTTGGGAAAAGCTCTGGTAATAATGCGCCATTGGTCCCGAAAGTGAAAGCCCATTAACGCCATACGCAATAATTAAAATAAGAACATAGAAGTTGGCGTGCCGTTTGATAAGAATAATGGCATTGCTAAACCGAAGATTCCCATCGCAAAGGTAACCCATAATAAGAATTTACGGCGACCAATTTTATCTGCGTATAAACCAGAAATGCTGCTGAAAATAGCAAATACAATTGCACTTAAGAGTAATAAGCCAGTAATAGGTGTTAGTGCAATACTAATCCCATTGGGTGACCTGCTTCAGAAAAGTGCGGCAGGGTGCGAGAGTAAACCTGTGCAAAAGCAGTCATGATAGAACAACACGTAAGTTGCTGCTCAGATGAGATGCACCTAAAATCAATGGTTTTAAAGCGATGACAGAATACAGCACTTACTGGTGCTTTTTGCATTTTACCTTGTTGTTCTGCTTCCACGGAAAACATCGCTTTCATGTGAGTTAAACGCAACCCTAAACCAACCATAACCAATATGATTGAAGAGATAAATGGAATGCGCCACGCCCATTGTACTAATCCTTGCAGCCAGCTATAACTGACTAGAAAGAAGGCGCCATTTGCCAAATAAGCCGATTGGCGCACCTAATTGTGGGAAGGTGCCGTACCATGCACGTTTGCCTTCTGCGTGCGTTTTCGTGGCAACCTAATGCTGCACCACCCGATTTCACCGCCTAAACCTAAGCCTTGACCGATACGGCATAAGCAAAAGTAGGACTGGCGCCCAAATACCATTGTTTCATAGTTAGGCAACAAAACAAATCGTCACGGTTGAGCCACCCATCAATAATAAGGAAGCTACTAAGGTTTTTTTACGACCGATTTTATCACCGAAGTGACCGAATAATGCAGAACCAATTGGACGCGCAAAAAATGCAAGCGCAAGTGTTGAAAGCGAAAGGAGCTCATTAGAAACAGGGTCGCCACTTTTTAAGAATTGAGTGTTGAATACTAATACTGCAGCAGCGGCATAAATATAATAGTCAAAGAATTCGATTGCTGTTCCTACCATTGAGGCAAGCGCAACCTTTATGGGATCATTACGAAGTTGAGTTGTCATTTAATTTCTCTTGTAAAATAAATAAAAGTGGCAAAAATCTAACAGTAAAATGCTAAGAGCAACACGAGGGTTAGCCCTTACAAGAGGTGGGATTTTATAAAATCTTGCAAATTTAATTATTTTTAGTTTGTTGTGCTGATTTTATGCGAAAGATTGATGGGCGTATCTTGCCGAATGAGATTGTGAAACAAAATAATTTTTGAAAAGAGTAAGATTTTTCTGAAAGAGAGAATTCGAGTTGCTTTGACAATTTTTGTTCAGTTTAAAGAAAACAAGAAATTATCGCACTAACCGTTTAGGAAAAGCAATTAGTACAATGGCGCGCGCTGATGGTGCCATCAATTGCTTTTTAGCTGTTCAAGCGCTGCGTGTGCATCATCTAATTCTACATCAATGACCACAACCGATTTTCGGATCGGTTTATAGAATTGTGATGCAATGTTTACGTTTAAGTCCACAAACACTTGGTTGATTTTGTTTAAAATACCTGGGCGGTTTTCATGAATGTGTAATAAACGTTTCGCTTTGGTGTGTACTGGTAGAGAAACTTCTGGGAAGTTAACGGCTGATAAGGTTGAACCGTTATCAGAGTATTTCACAAATTTATTTGCGACTTCAGTCCCAATGTTAGCTTAGCGCTTCTGATGTTGAGCCACCAATGTGCGGGGTTAAAATCACGTTATCGAATTGACGTAATGGAGATTCAAACGGATCGTTAGTGAAGCCGGTTCTTCAGGGAAAACGTCAATAGCTGCACCATATAGCTGCCATCAGCTAAACGTGCTGCCAGTGCATCAATATCAACGACCGTACCACGTGCGGCATTGATTAAAACAGCCCCTTCTTTTAATTGGCCAATGCGTTCTTTGTTCATTAAATTTTTCGTTGAATCGTTTTCAGGCACGTGTAAAGAGATTCATCGCAACTGGAAAGCAACTCTTCAAGGCTGCAACTTGCTGTGCATTACCTAGCGGAAGTTTGTTTTCAATATCGTGCAAGTAAACATTCATCCCTAGTGATTCTGCAATCACGCTAATTGAGAACCGATATGACCGTAGCCGATAATGCCTAATTTTTTGTTACGCACTTCGTTTGCGCCGCTAGCAGATTTATTCCACACACCGCGATGAACTTCCATATTCGCTTTTGCTACTTGACGCATTAGTAAAATAATTTCACTAAGCACTGAATTCTGCGACAGAGCGAGTATTTGAGAACGGCGCATTAAAAACCGGAATCCACGCGTTGTTTTTGCGGCTGCTAAATCAACTTGGGTTTGTTCCAATACAGAAACAGCCGATAGCAACTAATTTAGGCGCTTTTTCTAACACTTCTTTAGTTAAGTGAGTGCGCGAACGTAAACCAATAAAGTGTGCATCTTTGATTGCTTCGATTAACGCTTCACCGTCTAAGGCTTTTTATAATAATCAATGTTGGTGTAGCCCGGCAGCATGAAGCACGTCTAATGCATTTTGGTGCACGCTTCAAAGAGAACGAATTTAATTTTTAGATTTATCTAAAGAAACTTTTTCGAGCATGATGATTCCTTATGTAATGTATTATTGGTAATGGAGGATACCTCTTTTACCGTTAAGATGAGAAAATTCACAGATAAAATGTAATGCGTTATGACAAAATATGCTGGTAAAGAAAGCGGTGTGATTTTTGCAAAACTTTGACTAAAATCCACCGCTTGTCATTATTCAATAATCCTTCAGGCGTGCCGACAATGGTTACATGATAAAACGTTGTGCAAAAATACCATTTTGATGCGACCCCTGCAATATTATTGATGGTGTGTTCCATTTGAGTGGTTCAAGAATTTTCGAAATGATGTACATCTAAAATGACATTGCCGTTATCAGTTACTACACCTTCGCGAGTATTCTGGAGACCGCCTGATCTGCAAGTTCACGAGCAACGTAAGAGCGCGCCATTGGAATCACTTCCACTCGGGAAGGCAGGAAAGTTGAGCCTAACACGTTGACCCTGTTTAGAACCATCGACAATACAAACGAATTTTTTCGCTAAAGCACTCACGATCTTTTCACGCGTTAATGCAGCACCACCGCCTTTAATCATCGCACCTTGTGGGGTGATTTCATCTGCACCATCAATATAAACATCGAGCTCAGTCACTTCATTGGCGTTAAATACTTCAATGCCGTGTGAGCGTAAACGTTCTTCGAAGCCTTAGAAGCTGCTACTGCACCTTTAATTTTATCTTTCATTGAAGCCAGTTCATCAATAAAGCAATTGACTCGTCGAACCGCTCTAACGCACAACAATGGTATCAGGAGTGACAAATGCAAGCGCAGCTTTTGCCCATAATCATTTCTTGTTGAGTCATTTTTATTCCTTGAGTAAAAACAAGCGGTCATTTTTGCTCATTTTGCAAAAATAACCGCTTGTCAAATGCTAATTACGTTTTACTGCTTCAACGATTTCTTCAGCACAGCTTTGCGCTAATTCACCATCTTCACATTCTACCATTACGCGAATCAGAGGTTCAGTTCCTGATTTACGCAATAAGATGCGACCTTTGCCACTTAAACGTTTTTTTCCACTTCTGCAGCGACTGCTTCTAACTCTTCGCTTTCAATGGATTTTGGCACCACCGGCAAAGGTCACGTTTAACAACACTTGTGGGAAGAGTGGAACGCTTTGGCTAATTCATTTAGTATTAATTTGTATTTGTGCTATGGCTGCTAATACTTCAAGAGAGGCAATAATGCCATCACCTGTGGTGTTTTTGTCTAACACAATAATATGACCAGAGTTTTCACCCCCTAATTTCCAACCACGTGCTTTTAAGTTGTTCTAACACATAACGGTCACCTACGTTTGCGCGGGTAAATGGAATCGCTAATTCTTTCAGGGCAATTTCAAGGCTCATGTTACTCATTAAAGTACCAACTACACCGCCTTTTAATTTACCGGCACGTAATGCTTCACGTGCAATAATAAAAGAGAATTTGGTCACCATCAACTTTGTTTCTAAGTGATCAACCATGATTAAACGGTCGCCATCCCCATCGTAAGCTAAACCAACATCGGCTTCGCTTCAACCACAACACGTTGTAATGCTGAAACATCAGTTGCACCACATTTTTCATTGATGTTTAAACCGTTTGGATGTGTACCAATCTCAGTAACCTCTGCACCTAATTCGCGCATTACATTTGGAGCAATATGGTAGGTTGCACCATTTGCGCAGTCCACCACAATTTTTATAACCTTTAAATTCAGGTGAGAGGGGAAATGTACCTTTACAGAATTCAATATAGCGACCAGCGGCATCGTTAATTCGGGTCGCTTTGCCGAGTTCTGCTGAAGCAACACAGTCCATCGGTTCTTCAAGTAAAGCTTCAATCGCTTCTTCTACTTCATCTGGTAATTTTTCGCCGATAGATGAGAAGAATTTGATACCGTTATCGTATAAGGGTTGTGTGAAGCTGAAATAACAATACCTGCTTCTGCGCGGGAAGGTGCGAGTTAAATAAGCAATTGCTGGCGTTGGCATTGGGCCGACGAATGCAGCTGAAAGGCCGGCAGCGGCTAAACCTGCCTCAAGTGCAGATTCCAACATATAGCCAGAAATACGGGTATCTTTACCAATTAGCACTTTTCTAGTGCCTTCGGTTGCGAGTACTTTGCCCGCAGCCCAACCTAGTTTAAGTGCAAATTCAGGAGTAATTGGAAATTTTCCTACTTCGCCACGTACACCGTCGGTGCCAAAAATATTTTCTTGCCATAAAAACCTTCTTGAATAAAATGAGAGTTAAAAAGTTCTAATAACGAGTTTAGACGTCATTTTTGCTAATAATTCCTGAATTTCTGCAGGAATTTGCTTTGGATTCGGAATAAAAAGCTGCTTGTGTCGTTGTAATTCGCCTTTTTCAAGCAAAAATCATGCTTTTTAGGGACTTTAAACAGCTTACTTAAAAAATTTTCAATAAATGCAGCATTGGCGGCACCTTCTGCAGGTGGTGCCGTGATAGCAATTTTTGCAATTCATTATCGTGTAACCCAACAATTTGATCTCGGCTCGCTTTGGGTTGCAGAAAAATGCGTAGCCGTAAACCATCAGGCGCATCTAGCTTTTCGACAGGGCTTCATTAAGCTAGCGCCCAAACTGCACAAATAGTGAGTAGAAAAGCTGATTTACAAAAATCAGAATAAACCCAAGCACCATCACGGAAAAATCTAACATACCAGTTCTTGGTAAAATGCGCGAATCAGGCCCAAAACGGGTTCAGTAATTTGAGCTACCACATAATCTAGCGGATGATTTCCTTGAGGTTACCCAACTCATGAGCGCACGAATTAGCGTGGTAAAAAGAGAATTGCCCGAAAATTTTTAACACACCTAATAAAGCCATGAACACACTAAGTGTGAGGTGGCGCAGAATAAGCCACTAATTTTTCAATAACTAATACGATAACCGTTAATAAAATCGCGGCAAAGTTACTGCCTTTTCATGGTTGGAATAATGCGTGTAAGTGGATCAACTACAGGGGCGGTCATCCGTAATAGTGTTTGAGAAATGGGAAGATGAACAGGGAACACGTGCAAAATTGGAACCAACTGCGCAGCACTAAAAATAAAAGCTAATAAAGCCAGTAATAATTGTTAAAATTTGAATGAAAAAAAGGTATCCATAATTTTCTCTTGAGGGTAGATAAACAAGCGGTCAATTCTTAGCAAACTTTTGCAAAAAATTGACCGCTTGCTAGATCAGCAATTAAGACGCTGTTGGGTAATCACCAAATATCGAATAATTCGCTGACTTCAATTTAGGTTAAACCATTGTTTTTCTAACCAAGTTTTACTAAAAGCTTGGTGAGAAGCATCACATTTGCCTAATTTTTCTAAAGCAAACTAAACCTTCCCAATGTAAATAGCCGCTGCCTTCATAAGCTAAGCCGTTTGGTTTGATTACTTCGTTAATGAAGCGATCTACGACAGCATCGATTTGGTCGATGCCAGTATTATCTGCAAATTGGAATTTCACTAAAAAACCTAGTTCTTGGAACTCGGCTAAGTGCATTTTTTTACGTTGACGTGCATTACGTTGAATTGCCATGTTGATTCTCCTATCTCATCATTACACCTAAGTGGTGTGCAAGCTATTATCTTAGCGGAGTCTGCCTATGATGTAAAACAAAACCCCTGAATCTGTGGTTTAAGTGTGAAATAATTTAATCATTGCTTGTGATTTACGCGCAATTTCTTGCCATTCCGCTTGTGGCTCTGAACCCGCAACAATACCAGCACCAGCATAAACAATCAGTTGCTTACCGTGAACTTGGGCTGAACGCAAGGTCACGCAAAATTCACTTCGCTCAGGGCTCACGAAACCCTAGTGCACCGGCATACCAATTACGTTTAAAAGGTTCAGTCTGGGCGATAAATTGTTTTGCGGCTAAGCGTGGTAAACCTGCAATCGCGGCAGTAGGGTGAAGGCGACTTAAGCAGCGCATATCACTTACCCCAGTTTTAAGTGTGGTACTAATCGGGCGACGTAAGTGCTGGACGTGGCTAAGACGTTTGATTTCCGCCTGCCCAACTTGAAAATCATCGACTTCATCAGCTAAGTGAATGGCAATATCTTCCACAACTAGCTGGTTTTCAATTTGATTTTTGGTGTCATTTAATAACCATGCTGCATTGGCTTCAGTTTGTGCATTTCGCTTGAAGCGGCAACGGTTCCTGCCAGTGCCTCAGTAAAAGAGTTGGTTACCTTCTCTGCATAAAAGCCGTTCAGGCGTAGCGCCAAAGGAATGCTTGTTCGCTGTTTTCTGCCCATAAGTGGTAACAACCAAGATTGGTTTTTAAGACTTTCTTGGAGCAAATCATAAGGCGACATCGGGTGCGCAAATGATAACGTATAAGCATTTGCCAAGACGACTTTACTAAATTGGTGCGCATTAATAGCATGAGTGGCTTGCTCAACATGCGCTTGCCAAGCATCTTCGCTGATGGCTTCTCGACGATTTAATAACGTGTTGGGCGCAAATACAAGCGGTTCAATTTTTCAAAATTTTGCAAAACGGCGCAAGTTGTTGCTGTTCAGAGGCTAATTGATCGCTATCGATATGAAGCGTAAAGCGTAATTTTGCGCCTGTAGCTCTCCCATTAAGCGCGGCAGAATAAAGCAAGCTTTGACCTTCAAACGCTACTCGCCCAAGTAGCGTAAAAGCCAGTTGTGAAACAAACTGTTGAGCCAGGGCTTTATCATCAAACATGATCATTTGCCCCATACCGATAAGCGTTTGAGGGGCATCTCGGTGTTGCAAAAGTAATGCGGAAAAACTGTGTGACTGAGCTTTTAGCCAACCGAGTAAAGAAAAATCAGCATCCGTTAATTGCCATTCAGCCGTCAGCGCAACAACGCCTTGATTAGCGTGAAGTTGTGCCATTTGCTCATAAAAGTTGTTGCTTTAATTGGGTTAAAATCGACATGCGTAAAAGGTGAAAAATCCACCGCTTTTTGCTGGGGAATATTAAAAAGACTATATTTTAGCGTATTTTTCTCTTTAAATTCCTCTAAAATCGGAGTAGAGTTGCAGCATTTTACACAGCACCATTTTTATATAGTTTATATAGGAAGAGATATAGAACGTTTTTCCAAAAATCAAACAAACTCGCTCAAGTGCGCTACTGACATCCGCGGCCCGATTCACAAAGAAGCACCACGTTTAGAAGAAGAAGGCAATAAAATTTTAAAACTTAACATCGGCAACCCTACGCCATTCGAGTTTTGAAGCACCGGATGAGATTTTTAGTTGATGTAATTCGTAACCTTCCAACTGCCCAAGGCTATTGTGATTCCAAAGGGCTTTATTCTGCGCGTAAAAGCGATTGTGCAATATTACCAATCTAAAGGCATGCGCAACATGGATGTAAACGATGTTTATATCGGTAACGGTGTATCAGAATTGATTACGATGTCTATGCAAGCATTGCTTAATGAAGGTGATGAAATCCTTATTCCAATGCCAGACTATCCACTTTGGACGGCAGCGGCTACATTAGCAGGCAGTAAAGCGGTGCATTATTTGCGATGAGGAAAACGAGTGGTTCCTGATATTGCTGATATTAAAGCTCAAAATCACGCCAAATACTAAAGGGATTTATATCAACCCAAATAACCCAACGGGTGCGGTATATAGTCGTGCCGTGTTGTTAGAGATTGCTGAAATTGCTCGTCAGCATAATTTAATTATTTTTGCAGACGAGATTTATGAAAAGATTCTTTATGATGGTGCGGTTCATCATCATATTGCCGTCTCTGCCAGATGTGTTAACCGTAACTTATAACGGTTTGTCTAAAGCTGTATCGCGTGGCGGGTTTCCGTCAAGGTTGGATGGTGTTAAATGGCGAAAACCATGCAAAAGGCTTTATTGAAGGCTTAGATATGTTGGCTTCGATGCGTTTATGTGCAAACACACCAATGCAACATGCGATTCAAACTGCATGAGTGGTTATCAAAGCATTAACGAGTTTATTTTACCTGGTGGGCGTTTATTAGAACAACGCAACAAAGCGTGGGAACTACTTACCCAAATTCCAGGGATTTCTTGTGTGAAACCGAAAGGAGCAATGTATATGTTCCCGAAAATTGACACTGAAATGTTTGGCATTAAAGATGATGCAAAAATTTGATTACGATTTGCTGCAAAACGGAAAAAGTGTTATTGGTACAAGGTTCAGGTTTTAACTGGCATAAACCGGATCACTTCCGTGTTGTAACTTACCTTATGTTCACCAATTAGAAGAAGCTATCGGACGTTTAGCAAGATTCTTAAAAACCTATAAACAGGATTAGTTCTCTTGTATTGATCTTATCAAACGATCTTTTTCTCACTTAGAAGGGGCGTGTGGTGACGCCCTTTTACGATAAAACACCCTATAAAAATATTTATTGAGGAAAGATTAAACAAGAATATTATTGGATAATTTATGTTAAAAGGTGTTTCTTTTCCCTTTTTGCTTCCTTACTTTTCGGGTTAATGTATTACCTCGCAGTTCATTTTGCGCCCTTTATCTGGGGAAGGGATTTTTGGCATTCAGAATGGTCGTTACCTTACCTTTTCTATTTTTATCACTTTTTATTTAAACAAACAGATGCTTTTTAGCCTTCTTAGCACAAATCAAGCAACAGCCTAGTTTATTGCTAGTGATGTTGTTGACCTCTTCCATAGTCGGTTCGCAAATGTGGCTTTTTATGGGCACCGAATAGTGGAAAAAGCCATTGAAGTTTTCAATGGGCTATTTGCTCATGCCGATTGTGATGGTGGCGTTTGGGCGTTTTTATGTATAAAGAGCCTCTTTCTCGTCTAAAAAATGGGCGATAGGCTTTGCGGTCGTTGGGGTGTTGAGCAATATTCTATTAACAGGGAAAACTTTCTTGGGAAAGCTTGTTTTGTTTACACAGGTTACCCGATTTATTTCCACTTGCGCCGTAAATTCGGCATCAGTCATTTACATAGCTTTGTGCTAGAAATTGTTTTTCCCTAATTCCTATTTCACTTTATTTTATGCATCAAGTGGATATGGCATATATGAAAAGCGAAAAATAGCCATATTTATGTTTTCATTGCATTATTAGGCTTAATTAGCGGATCGGCACTCATTTCCTATACGATGGCAAGCATGATCTTACCGTTTAACGTGCTTGGGGCTTTTAGGTTACGTTGAACCTTGTTTTATGCTCATTATCTCTTTTTAATTGGCGAAAGACTGGCGCAAGAATCTTATTTGTTGATGGGTTCATTGTTAGTAGCAATTTTATTACTCACGTTAGACGGGCTTTCTGTTTTACGCCGACAACGCAAACATTTTAAACGCGGTTAGAACTTTATGTTAAAAGGCATACTCTGTTGCATGAGCGCCAACTTTCTATTTGGGGTGGGCTACTATTTTTGCTATTTTGCTGCGACCATTAAGTGGAGAGAGTATGTTTTTGGCTATCGCATTTTTGTGTTAGCCTTTTATTTTATTAGCGATTATTTTGTTTTAAACAAGCGGTAAATTTTTCAGAACTTTTTGCAAAAATTCGCCAAAATCCACCGCTTGTATTGCTCATTGCACTTTTAGCTTTTTATTCAAGGCTTTCAGTTATGGCTCTTTTTATGGGCGCCAAATAATGGACAAAGCGATTGAGGTGTCTATCGGTTATTTATGTACCGATTGTGGCTGTGGCGTTAGGGAAAATGGTCTTTAAAGAACGATTCACCACACTGAAATGGCTTGCGATCAGTTTTGCAGCATTGGGCGTGTGCTCAAATATTTGGTTAACAGGCACTTTTTCGTGAGCTACTTTAGCGGCGGGGTTGGTTATCCTATTTATATTACTTTTGCGTCGTTATTTCCAAATCAACAATCTTGCGACTTTTTGTAGAATTGCTTTTTATTATGCCTTTTGCAGCTTATTTTGCTATGCAAACGAATGTAGCCGAAATGGTTGCGCAAAATCCGTTTCTGTTTTATTTTCTAGCGTTGTTTGGGATTGTAAATGGTGCAGCATTTATTCTTTATATTGCTTCAAGTAATATGCTTCCTATTAATGTGTTGAGCATGTTGGGCTATGTTGAACCGCTTGTGATGTTATTTATTTCCTTCGCTATTGGGGAAGTATTAGAGGCAAAATCTTACCTTTTAATGATTTGCCTTGCTTTCGCATATTGGTTTATTAACACTCGACAGCTTTAGACGAAAATAATCGGAGAATCATGATGCAAGATATTGTTAATTATTGGGGATTTCTGACCGCTTGTATTTTGCTGAATCTTACTCCGGGTTCGGATACTATTTATATTATTACCCGCACGATTGCAGAGGGAAAATCAGGTATTGTTTTCATCTCTCAGGGATCCAAACTGGCATGCTCATTCATGTTCTTGCTGTTTCATTTGGTCTAGCTGGTATCGTTGCTCATTCACCAATGTTATTTATGGGCTTAAAAATATGCGGGCGTGCTTTATTTACTTTATCTTGGTTTTAAAATGTGGAAAGAGCCGCTTAATGTAGATTCAGTTACGCTAGATAAATTGCCACTGGCTAAAATTTATCGCCAAGGTGTGCTCACAAATGTCTTAAACCCAAAAGTTGTACTATTTTTCTTGGCATTCTTGCCTCAATTTGTTAGTGCTAATTTAGAAAATACCTTTCTGCCGTTCTTATTACTTGGGCCGACCTTACTTGGCACTAGTACTGTTTGGGTTATTGTGCTGGTTATGGCGGCTAGTCCGTTAGGTCATTTTTACGTTCCAGCCCAACGGTCGGAAATTTCATGAATAAAATCTGTGGCACGATTTTTATTGGCTTGGCTGCTAAAATCAGGCTAGAATCGTTAAAGAAATCGATGAAAATTGTTCGTATTGCACTCTCCCAGCCATTAAATCGCTATTTTGATTATCTGCTGCCTGAAACGTTAAGCGTTGAAAAAGGTTGCCGTGTCGTTGTGCCTTTTTGGTCGCCAAACACAAATTGGCATTGTGGTGGATTTCCCTCAAGAAAGTGATTTGCCAATTGAAAAAACTCAAACCTATTCAAGCAGTGTTAGATAAAGGTTCGCTCTTTGATACAGAGATAGAAAAACTTTTGCACTGGGCGGCAAATTATTATCACGGTGCAATCGGCGAAGTATTATTTAACGCATTGCCAGTTAAATTGCGTAACGGTGGAAGTGGCTGAGCGTAAACAGCCAGATCATTTTATAGTAACTGAAAAAGGCAAAATTGCCTTAACCACAGGCGAAAAACAAGCGGGCGAAAAAGCAGGAAGATTTTGCAAAAATATTGGCGGGTTTCAATACGCCCGTTTGTAAAATCTGCAGAGTTTTCAGCATCGGCTTGGAAAGGGTTAATAGAAAAGGCTACATTGCTCAATTTGAGCAGCCTTATATAGCGGAAAGTTGGCAAAAATTAGAAATCGACCGCTTGTCAGCAGTCAAAATCGCCTTGTTCTAAACAAACAGCAAACGTTAGTAGTTAGTCTCCTTTCTTACACACAAGGGGTTTGAAAGCTTTTTGTTAATGGCGTTACAGGTTCTGGCAAAACGGAAGTTTACCTACAAGCGATTGAAAGAGTGCTCAATCAAAGGTAAGCAAGTGCTCGAGCTTGTGCCTGAAATTGGCTTAACACCTCAAAACAGTACAACGTTTTAGGCGAGATTTCATGTTGAAATCGATGTGTTACATTCGAATTTAAATGAAACCGAACGGTTGAATGCGTGTTACGCGCAAAAATGGCGAAAAGTGCGATTGTGATTGGCACGCGTTCGGCGCTATTTACTCAATTTGCCGATTTAGGCATGATTATTATTGATGAAGAACATGATAGCTCATTCAAGCAACAAGAAGGATGGCGTTATCATGCCCGCGATTTAGCCATTCTGCGAGCGAAAAACTTACAAATTCCAATCATTTTTAGGGATCGGCAACGCCAAGTTTAGAAAAGTATTCAAAAATGCAAAAGTGGCAAATATGTTGAGCTTACGCTTTCTGCGCAGGCTGGTGGCTCACAAAATGTAAAACATCAAGTGATTGATTTAAAAACGCAACGGGTTAATGCGGGATTATCTGATAGCCTATTGGCAGTGATGCAAAAAGCACCTTTCACAAGGCAATCAAGTCATGTTGTTTCTCAATCGCCTGGTTTTGCACCCTGTGTTGCTATGTCATGAATGCGGTTGGATGTGTGAGTGTGAGGCGTGTAGAAACCTTATACCTACCACCAAAAGCAGCGGATTTTACGTTGTCATCACTGTGCGGCACAAAAAGTTGTTCCTCGACAGTGCGGACATTGTGGCTCAACCAATTTAGTAACCACTGGAGTGGGGACAGAACAGCTGGAACAAGTATTAGCTGAAAGATTCCCTCATTACCAAATTAGTCGCATTGACCGAGATTCTACGGCAAGAAAAGGGGCGCTAGAGGCAGAGTTGCAAGCAATTCGCCAAGGTAAAAGCAAATTTTAATTGGCACGCAAATGTTAGCGAAAGGGCATCATTTCCCGAATGTGACTTTGGTCGCAATTGTGAATGTGGATTCGGCACTGTTTTCTACCGATTTCCGTTCAGAAGAGCGCTTGGCGCAGCTTTATTTGCAAGTGGCAGGCAGAGCAGGAAGAGCTGAAAAACTGGGAGAAGTGGTATTACAAACGCATTATCCTGATCATCCTTTGTTAAAAAGTATTGCTTAATGAAGGCTATGAGGGCTTTTGCACAAAGTGCATTGCAGCTTCACAAACCATGCAGCTGCCACCGTTTTGTGCTCAAGCTTTTATTTCGCGCAACAGGTAAACATAACGAGCAAATTGCAAATTTTTGTAAAAATCTAACCACTTACTTTCAGCAAAAGACGGTTGAATTAGGGTTTCAAGGAATGCAAATTTTGCCACCTTTTTCGGCGCCAATGCCAAAGAAAGCAGGTGCTTACCGTTGGTTATTGTTGATTCAACATCCTTCTCGCCGTCTATTGCAGCAGCTTTTAGCGCAATTTGAGCAAGATAAGGCAAACTTTGCGATACCAAGCTCAATTCGATTGAGCTTAGATGTTGATCCGCTAGAGTGGAATTAAATCAGTTTAAACAGGCAGCCATGTGCTGCCTGAGGGATGAGAAGAGGGGCGGATTCAGGAAAGATACGTTCTAATAATAAATAACAGCCTTGAATAATCCAACCGACAGAAAGTGCGAATAAAATCGTGCTGACACCGAAAGTACCGCCAAGCCAAATCCCGAAAATGCAGACGCTCACTTCGATAGCTGTACGTACACGCCCTACTTGCCAGCCATACTGTTGGCAAATACCGACCGATTAGTCCATCGCGCGGGCCAGCGCTAATTTTCACGAGAGATAAAAATGCAGTGCCGATGCCAAAAATGAATAATCCAGCTAACATCAGTGCGGGATTGTCCAACTATGCTTGGTGGTGTTGAAATGGTTTTGGTCGTGAGGATCTGCAAAAAGGCAATAATCAAAAATATTTAAAAATGGTGCCTAAGCCAAATCGCAGTTTAAATGGAATCCATGCTAGTAAGACCACCACGCTAATCAGCCCAATTGCCATACCTAGCGACATGCCAGTTTGAAGAGATAAGCCTTGTGAAAGCACTGTCCAAGGGGCATTACCTAGTTTTGATTGCACTAAAAATCCTTCTCCAATGCCCACAATGCCATTGCTACAGAAATAATCAGTAGCGTTTGCCATCTTAAAGACCATTGATGTGGCGCAGCCCATGGCATAAGTGGAATTGGAGATTTTTAGACATACATTTCACCTGAGAAAGATCAATTCAACTATAACATAAAAGCATTGAAATTGTTAGAATCAATTTGGCATATCAAATGGAGAAATACTTTTTGCTTAAAATCTTGAAAAAGGAGATTTTTTTAACAGAAAAATAGGTATAGTAGTGTAACTTTATGTTTAGGCGCTGATTTTTATTTAAAAAATCAGTAAAGATTATTTAGTTTTTGAGGTGTTTATGGGATGCACTAAATAGCCTTCTAGGAATTTTTGTGTTGCTTTTTATCGGTTTCTTATTTTCAAAGCAATAAAAAAGCAATCAATTATCGTACAGTATTTGGCGCGTTAGGATTACAAATCGGCTTAGGCGCATTAGTTCTTTATGTAGAACAAGGTCGTGCGTTTTTGCTAGCGTTAGCGAGATGGCGTCAATAATGTTATCGGGTACGGCTTTGAAGGGATTAAATTCGTCTTTGGTGGTTTAGCCAGCGATAAAAATCTTCGAAGTAATGGGCGGTGATGGTTTCATTTTCGCAGTCCGTGTTCTCCCTTCAATTGTGTTCTTCTCCGCATTAATTTCTCTTCTTTACATATATTGGTGTAATGCAATGGATCATCAAAATCATTGGTGGTGGCATGCAAAAATTATTAGGCACTTCAAAAAGCAGAATCTATGTCAGCAGCAGCGAATATTTTCGTTGGTCAAACTGAAGCTCCATTAATTGTTAAACCTTATATTAGCAACATGACTGAATCTGAGCTTTTTCGCAATTATGAGTGGTGGTTTAGCTTCAATCGCAGGTTCTGTAATGGCAGGTTATGCAGGTATGGGCGTGCCATTAACTTACTTAATTGCCGCGTCATTTATGGCAGCACCAGCAGGTTTATTATTTGCGAAAATTTTAGTACCGCAAACTGAACAATTTAATGATGACATGTCTAAAGTAGAACTTGAAAAACCATCAAATATTCTTGATGCAGCAGCAGGTGGTGCAAGTTCAGGTATGCAATTAGCTTTAAACGTAGGGCGCAATGTTGAGTGCATTCGTTGCATTGATTGCTTTATTAAATGGTATTTTTAGGTGGCGTAGGTGCGAAGTTCGGTATGCCAGAATTATCACTTGGTATGCTATTTGGGTGGATTTTCAGACCACTAGCTTGGGTAATTGGTGTACCTTGGGAAGAGGCAACAGTTGCGGGTCAAATGATTGGTACTAAATTAGCAATTAACGAATTCGTAGCTTATTTAGACTTTTTCGAAATACTTAACACCTGAAGCACCAATGGTATTAAGTGAAAAACTAAAAGCCATTATTACTTTTCGCATTATGCGGCTTTTGCAAACTTTAGCTCGATTGCAATCTTAATCGGTGGTTTTAGGTGCAATGGCACCAAACAGACGCGGAGATATTGCGCGATTAGGGATTAAAGCAGTACTTGCAGGTTCCTTGCAAACTTGATGAGTGCAACCATTGCTGGTTTATTCATCGGCTTAGGGTGGCGCAGTCTTATAATTTAAAATCAACACCACGACTTGTTCGTGGTGTTGTGCTATATGGCAAGCGAAAACGTTTGCGCTATTTGAAAAATTTTTTTAACCCGACTGTATAGTCATTTTTATAGAGGATTAAATTATGCCAACTCCACTATTAATGTCCTGAAGGCGCATTTGCTGACGTAGTAATCATGCCAGGCGATCCACTTCGTGCAAAATATATTGCAGAAACTTTCTTAGAAGATGCAAAACTAGTTACCGACGTGCGTAATATGTTCGGTTTTACTGGTACCTATAAAGGTCGTCGTATTTCTGTAATGGGACACGGTATGGGTATTCCATCTGCTTCTATCTATACGAAGGAATTAATTACCGAATATGGCGTGAAAAAAATTATTCGCGTTGGGACTTGTGGTTCAGTTCGTCATGACATCCATGTTTACGATGTTGTTATCGGCCTAGGTGCATGTACGGATTCAAAAGTAAACCGTATTCGTTTTAAAAACCATGACTTTGCAGCAATTGCAGACTTCAATATGGTAGCCGCCGCAGTTGAAGCAGCTAAAGCTAAAGGTGTTGATGTAAAAGTAGGTAACTTATTCAGTGCTGATTTATTCTATACACCAGATCCGGAAATGTTTGACTATATGGAAAAATATGGCATCGTTGGTGTAGAAATGGAAGCGGCTGGTGTTTACGGTGTTGCTGCGGAATATGGTGCAAAAAGCCCTTGCAATTTGTACGATTTCAGATCACATCCGTACTCACGAAGTAACAACAGCAGAAGAGCGCCAATTAAAAATTCAATAACATGATTGAGATTGCATTAGAGTCTGTGTTAATCGGCGATAAACAAGACTAATTTAGAATGGATAACATCCCTTTAACTTTTTAGTTAAGGGATTTTTATAGGGGTAAAGAATATATATGCATAAACAAAGCATAATTATTCATTTTGTTGAATTTTTATGAAAATAAGCCTACACTGAATACATTCAATGATGTGGAGGGAATAATGAAAGCAAATATAAAATTTTTGTTGATGGTGCAGTTGGCACCACAGGGTTACGTATTTTTGAACGTTTAGGGCAGCAGAAGATATTGAATTACTGAGTTTTGCCTGAATCAGAACGTAAGATCTCTCTGCACGTTTTAGCAAAAGTCGCTGAAGCAGATTTAACTTTTTCTTTGCTTACCCGATGAGGCTGCAAAAGATTAGTGGCTCAAGCGCCTGAAACGGCAAAAATTTGTGATACTTCTACGGCTCATCGTGTGAACGCAAGTTGGGTTTATGGATTTTGCAGAATTAACAGGGCAACGTGAAAAAATTAAAACGGCTAACCGCGTTGCTGTACCAGGCTGCCATGCCACAGGGTATATTGCTTTGGTTCGTCCGTTAATTGAAAAAGGCCTTTTAGCTGCAGATTGCCCACTTTCTTGCCACTCCTTAACAGGCTATTCTGGTGGAGGAAAAGCGATGATTGAAGAATATGAAGCAGATATTCGGGCTGAAAAATATGATGCACCACGTGCTTATGGGCTAAGCCTTACCCATAAACATTTGCCAGAAATGCAAGCGTTAACTGGTGCACAACAACCTCCAATTTTTACCCCTGTTGTGGCTGATTATTATAGTGGAATGCTTGTCACTGTACCGATTCCACTTTCTGCGTTACAAGCGGTCAAATCTGGCGAGCAAATTACAAAAAATGTTAGCCGATTATTACCAAGGTGCTCCATTGATTCAGGTGCATCCTTTTTGCAATTACCTGAAGATGGCATGCTCAATGCCAATGCATTAAGTGGCAAAGATAATCTAGAAATTTTTGTTTATGGTAATGCAACTCAGCTACTTTTAGTGGCCCGTTTTGATAATTTAGGTAAAGGGGCTTCAGGCGCTGCGATTCAATGTATGAATATTATGCTAGGTCGTGAAGAAACTGCTGGATTGGCGTTATAACAAGGAAAAATGATGCAAACACAAGAAATCTATCAACTTGCAAATCTTTTTGAAAAATCGACCGCTTATTTAGCAAAATGGCAAGGAAAAACCGTCGTTGTGAAATACGGCGGGAATGCAATGCTGAATGAAGCATTGAAACAATCAGTGATGCGAGATATTTATCAACTCAATGCTTTAGGTATTCGGATTGTTTTAGTCCATGGTGGTGGGCCAGAAATTTCGCAAGGTGTGAAATTACTAGGCAAAGAACCAACATTTATCAATGGTTTGCGAGTGACCGATGCGGATACTATCAATGTAGTCTTGCAAATGTTAGCAGGCAAAGTGAATAAGAGCTTGGTTGCTATGTTGCATGGAAAAAGGAATTGGGTTGTGTGGCATTGATGGTGCAATGTTGCAATGCAAAAATTACAAGCTGAAGTTGATTATGGCTTTGTTGGCGAGATTACTAAAGTAAATCCGCAGCTGATTCCAATTAGCATTAGATTCTGGCTTTATTCCGGTTATTTCTACTGTTGAGGGTGGATCAAGCGGGACAAGCTTACAACATTAATGCAGACACTGCAGCAAGTGAAATTGCGATTGCATTAAAGGCTGAAAAATTGGTATCAATGACTGATATTGCAGGCTTATTACGCGATCGTTTTGATGAAAGTACGTTAATTTCACAAGTCACTCTAAAAGAAGTAGAAGCATTAACCCAAGCGGGCGTTATTGCGGGAGGAATGATTCCTAAAATTGCTTGCTGCACGCAATTTTTGCAGGCAGGAGGAGAAGAGGCGAGCATCATTGATGGTCGAGTCGATCATGCCATTTTGATTGAATTGCTTGGTAGCGTTGCACATGGTACGCGATTTATTCCTTAACATTTCATCATAAAAGAGAAAAATATGACAAACACACAAATTAAACAATTAGATCAAGATTATATTGCACAAACTTACGGTAGATTTGATGTTGCGCTCTCACATGGTAAAAGGCTGTGAAGTGTGGGATTTTGATGGCAAACGTTATCTAGATTTTACCAGTGGCATTGGTGTGAATAGCCTAGGTTGGGGCAATGAGCAGTGGTTGAAAGCGGTGATTGAACAAGCTAGTCAATTAGCGCATACCTCTAACTTATTTTTATACCGCACCTTCAGCACAGTTAGCTAAGAAATTAGTGAACGCAAGCGGTCTAAAAACGGAGCTTTTTGCAATTCAGGCGCTGAAGCAAATGAAGGGGCAATTAAGACGGCGCGTAAATATATGCATGATAAATATGACGATGGACGAGCTACGGTATTAAGCTTGGTAAATTCATTTCATGGACGCACTATTTCAACGCTATCAGCGACTGGACAAAGCCGTTTTTCATCAGCACTTTTTCCCGTTCACGCAAGGGTTTTGAGCATTTACCTGCAAATGATTTGGATGCCTTAGAATCCCGTTTTGCTGCAAGCAGATGTTTGTGCATTAATCCTAGAAATTGGCACAGGGTGAAGGCGGTGTTTGCGCATTAAGTGCTGAATTTTTAAAAGGCGTACAAGCATTATGCCAAGCGAAAGATGTATTACTGATTATTGATGAAGTGCAAACAGGGGATCGGACGAACTGGTTCATTGTTTGCTTATCAACAATTTGGCTTAGTCCCTGATATTGTGACTCTTGCTAAAGGACTTGGTGGTGGTTTTACCTATTGGGGCTTTCTTATTAGGCGAAAAGGTAGAGAATACGCTAGGCAAAAAGCGATCATGGTTCAACATTTGGAGCAAATCCAGTGAGTTGTGCCGCAGCGAATGCCATACTTGAGAGCATTGATTCGGCATTTTTGCAACAGGGTCCAGCACAAAGGCGAAATATTACGTCAGGTACTTGAAGCACTTCCGCATGTAAAAATCAGTTTCAGGCATGGGATTGATGCTGGGTGTGGAATTTGATGAAACGGTTAAAGCTGCCGATGTGGTGGCAAAATGTATCGAAAAAGGTGTACTTTTTCTTGACTGCAAAAAACAAAATTACGCTTGCTTCCACCGTTAATCATGAGTGAAGAACAAATAGCTGAAGGAATAAATGTGTTAAAAAGTGTGCTAGCAGAAATGTAATTATGCAATAAATAAGGTGGGAGAACCCCACCTTAAAATTGGCTATTTATATTCAAAAATTACTCTTGGCGTAAGCTTAGTAATGAGCTCATAGCTAATCACGCCAATATGTTTCGCGACCTCTTCAATTAAGAGATCTTCCCCCCAGAAAATAACTTCATCCCCGACTTTATCTTGGCTATCTGCACCGAGATCAACCGTCAGCATATCCATGGAAACACGTCCAACAATCGGTACAATTCGTCCATTTACTAAAACGGGTGTGCCTTCAGGTGCGTTACGAGGATAACCATCACCATAGCCCATTGCAACCACACCAAGTTTAGTATCTTTCGGGCTAATCCAAGCGCCACCATAACCAACGGGTTCGCCTGCTTTATGAGTACGAACGGCAATAAGCGAAGATGAAAGCGTCATAACAGGTTTAAAGCCTAAATTCGTTATTGGGGTATAGTGAGGCGAAATGCCATGCATAATAATACCAGGACGAACCCATTCGTAATGCGCGCTTGGCCAGTAAAGAATACCACTTGAGGCAGAAATACTGCGTTGATGTTCAGGATAAGGCGCGAGTTGCCGCTTCAAAAGGTTGCAATTTGTTTTTCGGTATAACCGCAGTCTAGATTCATCTGCGCGGCTAAAATGGCTAACAAGCTAATAAGCTTTCAACTAATGAACAGGCTTTTTAAACGTTGATAGAATTGATCCACTTGCTCAGGATGAACACCAAGACGGTGCATGCCAGTATCAATTTTTTAGCCAAACATGAATGGGAAAATAAATTTTTGCTTTGCGTTTCCAAAATCCTTTTGTTGTTCTTCATCCCATTCTTTTGCTACTTGTTCTAATAACTCAAGTTGCTCTATGCAGTGAATAACGGTATCAAAACGGCGAGAGAGCGTTTTTAACAATTCTTCCCGATCAAAAAAACCTTCAACCAATAAAATTTTGCCTTGGTAGCCAGTTTCTTGAATTTCTAGTGCCTCACGCAAACGTGCTACACCGAAACCATCAACTAAATCACGTAATGCATGTGCTGGGTAATAAACCTGCCCATAAGCATTGGCTTTAATCATGGCGAGTAATTTTTGTTGAGGCGCAAAAAGATTTGATGAGTTCAATATTATGACGAAGGGCTTGTTGGTTGATTGTTGCAATTGCAGGTTTCATGAGTTTTGTTTAAGCTTTAAAATTAATGTAGTGGTTATTATACGCCTGCTCGGAATAAATGGACAATCTAGAATGAAAAATTGGATAATTTGGCTATTTATCATTATTGATTTATCGCCTATGCTAGCGTTATTTGAGAAGATCTCAAAGCCGAAAAAATGGCTCTCTGAATTAAATTTCCAATTTGCTAAATTTATCGATCAAAAACAGCAACCTTATCATTACACGCAAACTCAGCAGAACTTGGCAATATTGATTGCTGCGTTGCTTTCTTACCACATGATGCAAGGTCATGCAGCGATGCATTTTAGAAACAGCGTTGAAAAATCCGTTTGGTTTATTAGCGAAATAAGAGTGAACGAGATTTCTTGGCGAAATTTTGCAAAAATTGATCAAATTCCACCGCTTGAATGGCCGCAATATTTAAAAGATCATATTGCCTTTAGTGATTCACCAGAAACAGTTGGGCCGATGTTGTTTCAAGACGAGCTTGTTTATTTTTACCGCTATTGGCAATCTGAAAATTGCAGTCGCAACCTATTACAGCGAGCAGTGAGTTTTGCCACAGAGAGCAGCTCTAAGTGATTGGGCGTTTGAGCGAGCGGTTTTAGAAAAAGCTTTTTCCAGAAAAACAACCAGATATCAATTGGCAAAAGTGGCAGTTACAACAGCCTTAAAAATTGTTTTAGTGTAATTTCTGGCGGACCAGGTACAGGAAAACCACAACAGTAGCCAAGCTTTTAGTTGCGCTTCAAGAAAAACAACAGCATCAACAACAACCATTATTTAACATTGCTTTAGTCGCGCCCACGGGTAAAAGCAGCAAGATTAAAAAGTCGTTGCATCAAAGTTTACAACAAATCGAAACTGATATCAGATTGAAACATCAGCATCAACGATTCATCGCTTACTTGGTATTCACCCGCAAAGCGATTTTGCCAACTTACCATCAACAAAACCCACTTCCGATAGAATCTGTTGGTGGTTGATGGAGCTTCAATGATCGATTTAACGTTGATGGAAAAATTGATGAATGCCCTAAAACCGCAGGCAAGACTGATTTTATTGGGTGATAAAGATCAATTAGCTTCGGTTGAAGCTGGTGCAATTATGGGGGAACTCGGTGATTTTATTACTCAAGGATACAGCCAGAAGCATTGTGATTATTTGAATGCAGTAACGGGTGAGCAGTACAATCAAGCGGACAAGCTTCGGCAATTAGTGATTCACTTGTCACTTGCGAAAAAGTTATCGATTCCACGAGCAATCAGGTGATTGGGCATCTGGCAGCATTAGTCAATGCTCAGCAAGCGGGCAAATCTTGGGAGATTTTTGCAAATTCAGATTTTGAAGATTTAGCCTGTGTGGAGTATCCATCAGTAACCGACTTTCCAGACAAAGGGCAATGGCAAGCATACTGCCGTCAGTTAATTATAAAAAGCAGTTGAATCTTATCGCGCATATTTAATGCTTGCAGCCCATGCGAAAGAGATCTAACAGTATTTCAATTAGTGAGATCTTTACTGCATTCCAACGCGTGAGATTTTTATCAGCATTACGAGTGAGTGAATTTGGTGTGAGAGAGCTTGAATCAGGGGATTGCGGAAGCGTTACGTCAGGGCAAAACTGGTTCAGTTTAATCATAGTCGGGATCGTTATCATGGAAAACCGATTTTAATTACCCAAAAATTCTCCAATGAATCAGGTTTATAGTGGGGATATTAGCTTAATCCTTTTATGATGAAGAGAAAAATCTGCGCGTTTATTTTTGATATATTGCAAAGAAAAATGGCGAGCATTATAGTTTGTCGCTTAGTCGCGTACCTGATTTTGAACCAGCTTACGTGATGACAGTGCATAAATCTCAAGGATCAGAATTGAAGATGTCTACTTTATAATGCCATTGAATTTTTCACCGGTAGTGACAAAGAATTGATCTATACTGCGATTACACGAGCAAAATCGCATTTTACCTTGTTCAGTGCACAAAAAACTTGGATTCAAAGGTGTTAAAAGTGCGATCGAACGACAAAGTGGACTAGAGTGCACAATTAAACCGCATGATCGGATAAGAAATTGCTCGGATCGGTTTAAATGTAAACAATCAGTAAAAATTAAATTTTGCAAAAAGACTTTACAGGATTTGAGATTTCTATAATGCACCCCCACACAACGACGCGCTAGTTGTGAATCTTCAGAAAAAGCAGTGCGTCGTTTATTTTTGTTCTTTAACAATATCAGACAATCTGTGTGGGCACTTGTTGATTGACTTAATTTAAAAAAATATTTTTAATTTTGAAGTCTTAATAGGTGCTAACTAGAAAATTCATTATACTTTTTAAGTAGTGACATTTTATGTCAGCAGTATTGAGCGATTGAACTTGAATTGAAGAGTTTGATCATGGCTCAGATTGAACGCTGGCGGCAGGCTTTAACACATGCAAGTCGAACGGTAACAGGAAGAAAGCTTTCTTTTTTGCTGACGAGTGGCGGACGGGTGAGTAATGCTCGGAATCTGGCTTGATGGAGGGGATAACTACGGGAAACTGTAGCTAATACCGCGTATATCGAGAGATTAAAGGTGGGACCGCAAGGCCACCTGCCATGAGATGAGCCAAGTGGGATTAGGTAGTTGGTGAGGTAAAGGCTCACCAGCCGACGATCTCTAGCTGGTCTGAGAGGATGACCAGCCACACTGGAACTGAGACACGGTCCAGACTCCACAGGAGGAGGCAGCAGTGGGGAATATTGCACAATGGGGAACCTGATGCAGCCATGCCGCGTGAATGAAGAAGGCCTCGGGTTGTAAAGTTCTTTCGGTAGCGAGAAGGCATTTAGTTTAATAGACTAGGGTGATTGACGTTAACTACGGAAGAAGCGCCGGCTAACTCGTGCCAGCAGCCGCGGTAATACGAGAGTGCGAGCGTTAATCAGAATAACTGGGCGTAAAGGGCACGCAGGCGGTGACTTAAGTGAGATGTGCAAAGCCCCGAGCAACCTGGGAGTGCATTTCATACTGGGTCGCTAGAGTACTTTAGGGAGGGTAGGAATTCCACGTGTAGCGGTGAAATGCGTAGAGATGTGGAGGAATACCGAAGGCGAAGGCAGCCCCTTGGGAATGTACTACGCTCATGTGCGAAAGCGTGGGAGCAAACAGGATTAGATACCCTGGTAGTCCACGCTGTAAACGATGTCGATTTGGGGGTTGGGCTTTAAGCTTGGCGCCCGTAGCTAACGTGATAAATCGACCGCCTGGGAGTACTGCTGCAAGGTTAAAAACTCAAATGAATTGACGGGGGCCCTCGCACAAGCGGTGGAGCATGTGTTTAATTCGATGCAACGCGAAGAACCTCACCTACTCTTGACATCCGAGAACTTTCCAGAGATGGATTGGTGCCTTCAGGGAACTCTGAGACAGGTGCTGCATGGCTGTCGTCAGCTCGTGTTGTGAAATGTTGGGTTAAGTCCCGCAACGAGCGCAACCCTATCCCTGTTGCCAGCGATTAGGGTCGGGGAACTCAAAGGGAGACTGCCGGTGATAAACCGGAGGAAGGTGGGGATGACGTCAAGTCATCATGGCCCTTACGAGTAGGGCTACACACGTGCTACAATGGCGTATACAGAGGGAAGCAATCCTGCGAGGGGGAGCAAATCTCACAAAGTACGTCTAAGTCCGGATTGGAGTCTGCAACTCGACTCCATGAAGTCGGAATCGCTAGTAATCGCAAATCAGAATGTTGCGGTGAATACGTTCCCGGGCCTTGTACACACCGCCCGTCACACCATGGGAGTGGGTTGTACCAGAAGTAGATAGCTTAACCTTCGGGAGGGCGTTTACCACGGTATGATTCATGACTGGGGTGAAGTCGTAACAAGGTAACCGTAGGGGAACCTGCGGTTGGATCACCTCCTTACCAAAATTGAGCGACTGCAAGTGTTCACACAGATTGTTTGATAGTGTGGTTGATATAGTAATAAACACTTGATAAATAAGTGTGAAATTGCTAGAATATTCGACCTTAAATGGCAAAGTGGAAAGCATCTTTAAATGTTGTCCCCATCGTCTAGAGGCCTAGGACATCGCCCTTTCACGGCGGTAACCGGGGTTCGAATCCCCGTGGGGACGCCATTTAAAGATGATTTTTATTGTCTTAATGTTCTTTAAAAAATTAGAAACAAGCTGAAAAACTGAGAGATTTTACTCAAGTCAGTAAAACTGATAAGAGAAAGTCTGAGTAATAAAAAATCTTAGCTGAACAAAAGCAGCTAAGTGTTTAGTTTAAAAACTTATCTCAATGCTTTCTAAAATGAAAACATTTGAGGTTGTATAGTTAAGTGACTAAGCGTACACGGTGGATGCCTTGGCAATCAGAGGCGATGAAGGACGTGCTAATCTGCGATAAGCTTGGATGAGTCGATAAGAGGCGTTTAATCCAAGATTTCCGAATGGGGAAACCCAGTAGATGAAGAATCTACTATCACTTACTCAATACATAGGGTAAGTGAGGCAAACCAGGGAGAACTGAAACATCTAAGTACCCGAGGAAAAGAAATCAACCGAGATTCTGTGAGTAGCGGCGAGCGAAAGCGGAAGAGCCTGTTAGTGATAGCAGTTTTGTTAGGAGAATGTGCTGGGAAGCACAATCACAGAGGGTGATAATCCCGTATCCGAAAAACATTATTGTGGTACTAAACTAACGACAAGTAGGGGCGGGACACGAGAAATCCTGTCTGAATATGGGGGACCATCCTCCAAGGCTAAATACTCCTGATTGACCGATAGTGAACCAGTACTGTGAAGGAAAGGCGAAAAGAACCCCTGTGAGGGGAGTGAAATAGAACCTGAAACCGTGTACGTACAAGCAGTGGGAGTCCCTTCGGGTGACTGCGTACTTTTGTATAATGGGTCAGCGACTTATATTTTGTAGCAAGGTTAACTGAATAAAGGGAGCCGTAGGGAAACCGAGTCTTAACTGGGCGTCTAGTTGCAAGGTATAGACCCGAAACCCGGTGATCTAGCCATGGGCAGGTTGAAGATTGGGTAACACTAATTGGAGGACCGAACCGACTAATGTTGAAAAATTAGCGGATGACTTGTGGCTGGGGGTGAAAGGCCAATCAAACCGGGAGATAGCTGGTTCTCCCCGAAATCTATTTAGGTAGAGCCTTGAGCGGACACCTTCGGGGGTAGAGCACTGTTTCGGCTAGGGGTCCATCCCGGATTACCAACCCGATGCAAACTGCGAATACCGAAGAGTGATACTCAGGAGACACACGGTGGGTGCTAACGTCCATCGTGAAGAGGGAAACAACCCAGACCGCCAGCTAAGGTCCCAAAGTACTAGTTAAGTGGGAAACGAAGTGGGAAGGCTTAGACAGCTAGGATGTTGGCTTAGAAGCAGCCATCATTTAAAGAAAGCGTAATAGCTCACTAGTCGAGTCGGCCTGCGCGGAAGATGTAACGGGGCTAAAACTAGTCACCGAAGCTGCGGCATCAGTAGCAATACTGTTGGGTAGGGGAGCGTTCTGTAGGCGGATGAAGGTGAATCGAGAGGTTTGCTGGACGTATCAGAAGTGCGAATGCTGACATAAGTAACGATAAAACGAGTGAAAAACTCGTTCGCCGGAAGACCAAGGGTTCCTGTCCAACGTTAATCGGGGCAGGGTGAGTCGGCCCCTAAGGCGAGGCTGAAAAAGCGTAGTCGATGGGAAAACGGTTAATATTCCCGTACTTGGTATAATTGCGATGTGGGGACGGAGAAGGTTAGGGTTATCAACCTGTTGGATGGTTGTTTAGCCGGTAGGTGGAGCATTTAGGCAAATCCGGATGCTCATAACACCGAGAAGTGATGACGAGGTGCTACGGCACTGAAGTAACTGATACCACGCTTCCAGGAAAAAGCCACTAAGCTTCAGATTATACTAAACCGTACTATAAACCGACACAGGTGGTCAGGGTAGAGAATACTCAGGCGCTTGAGAGAACTCGGGTGAAGGAACTAGGCAAAATAGCACCGTAACTTCGGGAGAAGGTGCGCCGGCGTAGATTGTAAGGGTTTACCCCTGAAGGTTGAACCGGTCGAAGATACCAGCTGGCTGCAACTGTTTATTAAAAACACAGCACTCTGCAAACACGAAAGTGGACGTATAGGTGTGATGCCTGCCCGGTGCTGGAAGGTTAATTGATGGTGTTATCGAAAGAGAAGCTCCTGATCGAAGCCCCAGTAAACGGCGGCCGTAACTATAACGGTCCTAAAGGTAGCGAAATTCCTTGTCGGGTAAGTTCCGACCTGCACGAATGGCATAATGATGGCCAGGCTGTCTCCACCCGAGACTCAGTGAAATTGAAATCGCCGTGAAGATGCGGTGTACCCGCGGCTAGACGGAAAGACCCGTGAACCTTTACTATAGCTTGACACTGAACATTGAATTTTGATGTGTAGGGATAGGTGGGAGCCTTTGAAGCAGTCACGCCAGTGATTGTGGAGGCGTCCTTGAAATACCACCCTTTAACGTTTGATGTTCTAACGAAGATGGAAACACGTCTCGGACAGTGTCTGGTGGGTAGTTTGATCTGGGGCGGTCTCCTCCCAAAAGAGTAACGGAGAGCATGAAGGTTTGCTAATCACGGTCGGACATCGTGAGGTTAGTGCAATGGTATAAGCAAGCTTAACTGCGAGACAGACAAGTCGAGCAGGTACGAAAGTAGGTCATAGTGATCCGGTGGTTCTGAATGGAAGGGCCATCGCTCAACGGATAAAAGGTACTCCGGGGATAACAGGCTGATACCGCCCAAGAGTTCATATCGACGGCGGTGTTTGGCACCTCGATGTCGGCTCATCACATCCTGGGGCTGAAGTAGGTCCCAAGGGTATGGCTGTTCGCCATTTAAAGTGGTACGCGAGCTGGGTTTAGAACGTCGTGAGACAGTTCGGTCCCTATCTGCCGTGGGCGTTGGAGAATTGAAAGGGGCTGCTCCTAGTACGAGAGGACCGGAGTGGACGCATCCCTGGTGTTCCAGTTGTTTCGCCAGAAGCATTGCTGGGTAGCTACATGCGGAAGAGATAAGTGCTGAAAGCATCTAAGCACTGAAACTTGCCTTGAGATGAGTTCTCCAGTCTATAAGACTGTAAGGGTTGTTGGAGACTACGACGTAGATAGGTCTGGTGTGTAAGCGGTGTGAGCCGTTGAGCTAACAGATACTAATTGCCCGAGAGGCTTAACTATACAACGCTCAAGTGTTTTTGGGCAGGAATGAAAGGTTTTGAGGCTTGTTTTTGGTTTTGAGAAGAAGAATAGATAAGATAATGTAGATGAATCATGACCGGATATTCCAGCGACCATAGTGCAGTAGTTCTACCTGACTCCATACCGAACTCAGAAGTAAAATGCTGTAATGCCGATGGTGTGTGGGGCTTCCCATGTGAGAGTAGGGCATCGCCGGATTGAATAGAGAAAAGGACCCCGTTACTGAGTGTGACGGGGTTTTTGTTTTCAGCTATGCTATAGCTAATAAAAAGGCATATAGGACAAAATAGTTAGAAAATGTGCTAAAGCCTTATATTACAAGGCTTTTAAGCACTTTTTTGAAATATGAACAAAAACTGTCCTTTTGCTTACACTCTTCTATTCAGAAACATGGCAGACAAAAATAATCTTCAACGCTATAAATGTCCCCATTGTAATAAAAACATTTACGTTTAAATTTAAATTAAATCCTGACCAAATTTGGCTAGATTATTCCGTTGGAAAAACAAACACAGCAACAATTATCCATTAAATATAATTGTTCTCCACGAACTATTCGACGATATTTAGAAAAAAGCTGCTAAAAAGCACATTAACCCGCCTAAAAACAAATATTTAAACCTCATCATTGATACCACATTTTTCATCGGGATTTTGGTGTGATGGTCTTTATTGATAGCCTTTCAACAAAAGTGGTTTATCATCAAATTGTTAAAACAGAAAAAGATATCTATTACAAGAAAGCACTTAATCGTCTAAGAGAAAAAAGGCTATGTAATTCAATCTATTACCTGTGATGGGCGTAGGGGATTGCTAAAAGATCTTTTTCATACGCCTATTCAAATGTGTCAATTCCATCTTGTTGCGATTGTAATAAGAGCATTAAGAAAAAGCATCAATCACATGCCGGAAGAGAATTAAAAAGTATTATTAAAACGTTAAAAAACGAGTACTAAGAACGAATTCTATTTAAAAATATATGAATGGAAGAAAAACATCATGCATTTTTAAAATGAACGTTCAGAGATGCCAAATGAGAAAGGGAAATATCCTTATAAACATAGAAGTGTAAGAAGTGCGATGGCAAGTATAAAAGCGATATTACGAATATATTTTACTTATGAGAAATATCCAGAATTAAATATTGAAAAAAACTACAAATAGGATAGAAGGTTTATTTAAGGAGCTTAAAGACAAATTACGCCCTCATAGTGGTTTAACGAGAAAGCATAAGATCTTGTTTATACAGGATTTTTAAATAAAAAGCTGGTAAGGATTATCAAATTTAATTCTTACCAACTATTTTGTCCTATAAGAGCATAAAGTATAAAAAGACCAACTATTTTTGTCCTATATGCCTAATAAAAGATATTTTTTTATCAGAAATAAAAATAAAAGCAGATAAATGAAATTTATCTGCTTTTTGCATTTCAAAAATTATTTATTTGGCGTTTGTGCTAGTAATTTAGTTAATAACGTCCAGTAAATAGAAACCGCTGGAATATGCACTTTCTCATCTGGTGAGTGAGCATTGCGAATAGTTGGTCCAATAGAAACTAAATCCATGTTTGGATAGACCTCTTTAATTAAACCACATTCTAATCCTGCATGGATCACTTTAATTTGAGCCTCATAACCAAGTACTTCATCATAAATGGCTTTTAGTTAATGGCACAATTTGTGATGTAGTATCTGGTTCCCAGCCAGGATAGTTACCAGAAAAACTCTACTTGTGCACCAGTTAGCGCTGCCAGTGAGCGGATTTTATTTCTAATTTCTTCTTTTCCACTTTCTACTAATGAACGAGAAAGAACGGTCACGAAAAGAGATTCATCTTTAATCCCGACAATTCCTATACTTAACGAGGTTTCTACGACATCTTTTACAATATCGCTTTGACGAATAACTCCATTAGGAAGTAAATTGACTAAGTGAATGATTTTTCGGCTATCACTTGTGGTAAATGAGGTTTCGCTTGGTGTATTTGTCTCAATAAGTAATTGGTATTGTGGTTCAGCTAATCTTAATTCTGTTTGAATTGTGTCACTAACGCGTTGAATACAAGCGGTTAAATTTACTTGATCTTCTGCAAAAAGTTAATTGTTGCTTGCACTTCTCTTGGAATAGCATTACGCACTGAGCCTCCATGGATATCCGTAATCGAAAAATGCAATTCCTTCAATTTCAGCAAGCAGGCGAGCCAATAATTTAATAGCATTTGCACGGTTAGTGTGAATATCACAGCCAGAGTGCCCACCTCTTAACCCTTTAAGAGTCAGTGTTAATGCTGTATCAAATGGATTTTTCTCACGAGTTAGCGGTAAAATTCAAGTTCACATTTTCGCCACCAGCGCAGCCGATATAGATTTCTCCATTATCTTCGGTATCGGTGTTAATCATAATATTAGCACTTAACCAATTTGGGCGGAGCCCTAATACACCCTCCATGCCGACTTCTTTCAGTCATCGTTAACAGCACTTCTAATTCTGGATGTGCAATGTCAGTGGAAGATAGCACAGCCATGCAAGATGCCAAGCCGATACCATTATCTGCGCCTAGTGTGGTTCCTTTAGCTTTTAACCCATTCGCCATCAATATATGGTTGAATAGGATCTTTAGTAAAAATCATGTGGTGTATTGGCATTTGCTTGTGGCACCATATCTAAGTGCGCTTGTAATGCGATAGTTTGACGATTTTTCCATTCCAGGTGTTGCAGGTTTACGGATAAGCAGATTGCCAGCTTCATCGCGTTCAGCAAAGAAATGTTGTGATTTTTGCCCAATTAAGTAAATATTCGGCTAAAAGCATCTTCGTGGTAGGAAGGATGGGGAATCGTGCAAATTTTTATCGAACCATTGCCATAAGGCTGTTGGGGAGAGTGTTGAAATTTCAGACATAGTAACCTCTAACGTTGTTAATATGTCTGAAATCATATCATATTGTGGGAAGAGCTTTAATTGAATTCTAATTCTACGGCATTTTCGCTAAGCAGTCCTTTAAGTTCGGTTAACATTTCTTCTTTTGGGGTAACTCACTATTCGACTCCTCCACGTAATAGTACGCGTCCAGCTGGGCTTTGATAATAAAAATGAAGCGGAGTGTACCAGCTTTATAAGGCGTAATAATCGTATTTAATGATTTAATAAAAGCCATCCGATAGCTGCTCGGCTTGAATCGCTAATGCAAGACTTTTGGCATGTCTTGCACGACTTTCATCTAAGGTTGAAAGTTCTCTAACAGACATTTTTAAGCCTCCACTAAAAATCATCAAATTGAATAGAGCCAGTGGCGATAACAATCTGATCTTTTTGCAAAAGTGCTCCATAGGTTTCTAATGCTTCAGAAAAGAGTGTGATATCCAATTTACCCGAACGGTCTTCGATGGTTGCAATACCCTAAACGGCTTCCTCGCTTGGTGGTGGCAATTCGTGCGTTGACGATAATACCCGCGACAGTTACCATCTGCCCACGTCGTGTAGGTTGTAACTCATTTAAGCGGATAGGAGCATAGTGAGACAATTCTTTTTAGGAATCGTCCAATAGGATGACCACTTAAATATAATCCGAGCGTATTGCGTTCACCTTCTAAAATTACTTGTTCTGACAGCTTAGGGGTATTGGCATATGCATCTTGCACTTCTTCTGGCGTTTCCGTAAGCACTCCAAACATATCGCTTTGACCTAATGCTTCCATTTTGCTGTGTTGATCAGAAGCTTTTAGCGCATCTTCAAGATTTTTAATAAGGCAGCTCGGTGTGGGCCCTAATTTATCAAAGGCACCAGACATAATCAGCGCTTCAAAAGTACGACGGTTAATTTTCAGATCAACGCGTGCAGTCAAATCGAAAAAGATCTTTGAAAATGCCATCTTGACGAGCTTCAAGTAGCGCTTCTATTGGGCCTTCTCCTACACCTTTAATGGCGCCTAATCCGTAAACAATTTCACCTTTTTCATTTACACTAAAGCGATGTTTTCCAGTATTCACATCTGGTGGCACAATGGTTAATCCCATATTCATGCATTCATCATAAAGGCTCACAATCTTATCGGTGTTATCCATCTCAGATGTCATTACTGCAGCCATAAATTCTGCGGGATAATGGGCTTTCAGCCATAGAGTTTGATAAGAAACCAATGCATAAGCAGCTGAGTGAGATTTATTGAAACCATAACCTGCGAATTTTTCTACAAGGTCAAAGATTTTTCATGGCTAGATTGCCATCAATCCCTTTGTTAATTGCCCCTTTTTCAAAAATTTCTCGCTGAGCCGCCATCTCTTCTGGTTTTTTCACCCATAGCACGGCGTAACAAATCTGCTCCACCCAGCGTGTAACCAGCAAGCTCTTGCGCAATTTGCATCACTTGCTCTTGGTAAACAATCACGCCGTAAGTCGGTTCAAGAATTTGCTTTAAGCATTCATGTTGATATTGCGCATCAGGGTAGGAAACTTCTTCAATACCGTGTTTACGGTCGATAAAGTTCTGTACCATGCCAGACTCAGTGGGCCTGGGCGGAATAAGGCTACTAACGCGATAATATCTTCAAAGCAGTCCGGTTTAAAGGCGAGAAATTAAGTCTTTCATGCCGCGCGACTCTAGCTGGAAAACCGCAGTCGTTTTTGGCCTCTAATAAGAGTTTAAAAAGATTTTTCATCATCTAGTGGAATGCTTTCGATTCGCACAAGTGATTTACCTCGCGTGCTAATCGTGCGTTAATCATTTCTAGAGCCCACTTGATGATAGTTAGAGTACGCAATCCTAAGAAGTCAAATTTCACTAAGCCGCATATTCCACATCATTTTTATCAAAATATGTGACGGGATGCATACCTTCAGAATCACAATAAAGCGGTGAAAAATCTGTAATCGCAGTTGGCGCGATAACCACGCCGCCGGGCATGTTTACCGGCGTTACGGGTAACCCCCAGCTTGCGAGCCATGTCGATGAGATCTTTAACTTCTTCATCCGCCCTCATATAATTCGCCTAACTTAGGTTCTGCTTCAAACGCTTTACTAAGGGTCATGCCGCGGATCAGGTGGAATTAGTTTTGAGATGCGATCAACAAAGCTATAAGGATGGCCAAAGACTCGCCCCTACATCGCGGATAACTGCTTTTGCGGCCATTGTGCCAAATGTAATGATTTGTGATACTGCCTGACGGCCGTAGTATCTGCAACGTGTTCAATCACGCGATCTCGACCATCCATACAGAAGTCGACGTCAAAGTCTGGCATGGATACCCGTTCTGGGTTAAGAAAAACGCTCAAAGAGTAAATCAAACTCAAGCGGATCTAAATCAGTAATTTTCAGGGCATAAGCGACTAAAGAACCTGCGCCAGAACCCCTTCCAGGGCCAACAGGAATTCCATTATCTTTTGACCACTGAATAAACTCCATCACAATCAAGAACTAGCCCGGGAAACCCATTTGGTTAATTACATCGAGCTCAACTTGCAAACGTTCGTCATAAACAGACCGCTTGTCTGCACGTTCTTTGGGATCAGGAAATAAGAATTCCAAGCGTTCTTCTAAACCTTCTTTCGATTTTTTCACAAGAAAATCTGCGGTAGAGAGTTCGCCTGTTGGAAAATTGGGTAAGAAATACTCGCCTAAGCGTACGTTTACATTACAACGTTTTGCAATTTGTACGCTATTTTCGACCGCTTGTGGTAAGTCGGCAAACAGTGCGCACATTTCTTCTTCGCTTCTAAAATATTGTTGAGCAGAGTATTTTTTTAGGGCGTCTTGGATCGTCTAGCGTGTAGCTATCATGAATGGCTACACGAATTTCGTGTGCATCAAAGTCATCCTCTTTTAAGAACATGACATCATTGACAGCAACTAGTGGAATTTGGTGCTTTTGTGAAAAGGGAACAACCGCTTGAATATAGCGTTCTTCATCCGTTCTGCCTGTTCGACAAACAGAAAAATAATAGTGATGAGGGAAATGAGTTTGATAGAAGGCTAATAACTCTTCCGCTTCAGCTTCATTTTCTTTTAGTGCTTTTGCCTACATCGCCATTTCTGCCGCCAGAAAGAACGATGATTCCTTCGCTTCGTTCAGCAAGCCAAGCTTTTTCCACAATAGGAAATTCCATATAGCCTTGCTGATAGGCTTGTGAAAGCAATAGTGTGATATTGTGGTAGCCAGTATCGTTTTTGGCTAATAAGGTCAACTCAAAAATTTCTTCACTGTCTGGATTGGCACGCATATAAATATCGGCCCCCGATAATCGGTTTTAATCCGCTGCTCAGTGATTCACCATAAAATTTCACTAAACCGCAGAAGTTAGTAAAAATCCGTGAGTGCCATTACCACCATTTTTGGTTAACAGCAGTTTTACTAAGGGGCTTAACTTTGGCAAGTCCATTGATCAGGAGAAATCACTATGAACTTGAAGATGAACGAAACGAGGAGTTGACATATTTTCTTATTTAAAGACCACGAAAGCAGGGCTTTCGTGGTTTGTGGGTTAATCATGTTTTGCTAGTAGCCACCAAACAATGGTTAAGCAGATTAAACTTGGTATGAGCGCACCGATAAAGGTTGGAATCCAGGTAAAGACTAACGTCATATTCCCGAACGTAATGTTGATACGTAGAATACGAAACCCGCGATAATACCGATAAATAGCTTAGTTCCCATTGCATCTACTGCGTAGTGGCCCGAATACGAAGGAAATGGCTAACAACATCATCACTGCCATTGAAATTGGCTGGTAAAGCTTGCGCCAGAACGCAATTTCAAAGCGTTTTGGATCTTGCCCAGTTTCTTTTAAGAAACCAACGTAATCCGATAAACCTGAAAATAGAAAGAGATTCAGGTTTAAGTGAAACAATACCTAATTTGCTTGGCGTAATAGTCGTTTGCCACGCTTGATCTGCGCCTTTAGTTTGTTCAATCTGATTATCACTAATCGCCGATTTTTCTACGTTTTGTAGTTGCCAGTGATTGTCTGCATAGATTGCGCGTTCCGCTTGCGTAACGGCTTTTAGCGCTTTGTTATCAAAATGGTAAATCGAGATGTGATTTAATTCTCTTTCATTATTGATATGGCGAATATAAATAAAATCTGCCCATCTTTTAGCCCAGAATCCTCTGTTGTGGCTAACATTGAGCCACCGCTTTGTGCGATGGAACGCATATTTCGCGCATATTGTTCGGTTTGTGGGATGCCCCATTCGCTTAAAAACATGGTTAAGAAAATAAGTGGAAGAGCAGTTTTCATCACCGCTAGGCCAATACGAAAGCGAGAAAAGCCTGATGCTTGCATTACCACTAATTCACTACGGCTAAGCAAGGTTACCTAAACCTAGTAAACCACCAATTAGCACAACAACGGGAATAATTTCTTTAATATCGCTAGGTAACATTAACAGCGCATAATAAGTTGCGGAGAGGCCATCATAACTGCCTTTGCCAACATCTTTGAATTCTTCTACTAATTTAACGATAAAAATTAAACCGCTAATTGCTAATAGCACAGCAAAAATACTGCCTAAAAATACTTTTTGCCGATGTAGCGCTCAAGAATATTCATACCCTAATAATTTCATTATGCCCCCGTCTTTTTCAAACTAAAGCGATAACGAACCGCTGAAATGAATTTGCTGTCCCACGCATTCATGATGATGCCTAATACTAAAAAGAATGTTGAAACCAAAGGCATCCAAATTGTGGTATCTAATTTTCCTGATGCACCTGCTGATTTGAGCGAGCTTTGTAGCAAGAAATAAATAAGATAGAGCAACACTGCTGGAATAATTTTAGCAAAGCGACCTTTGGCGCGGATTTACACTACTCATTGGTACAGCTAACATTGCCATTAACGGTACGGCTAGCACTAAAGCAAAAACGCCATTGTAATTCAGCTTGTGCTTCTGGAGAGTTATCGTTAATCAGGCTACTAAAGGTTGCTCGTTGCATCAACTTCTCACTAGAATTCACATCTTGATAACCTAAATAGGCGGTGTACTTTTTCAAAATGCGCAATGCGGAAATCTGCTGTTGTGGCTGTCCCTTCGTAACGAGTACTGTTTTTAGCGTTAAAAGTTGATCACCGTTAGATAATCTTTGTAGCTCGCCCGTGCTTGCTACCACGACTGATGGACGATTTTTTTCTTTTGTTGATCCGGCTGGAAAACATAAATGTCGTTAAGGGTATTTGCCTCATTATTGATGCTTTCAATAAATAGCACATAACCGCCTGCACTCATAAATTGGCCTGCGGATAAGGCAGAAAAACGGGGATTAGATTTTTGCCTCTGCTAACATTTTTACTTTTGGGTATCAATTGCCCACGGCGTCAGCGTAAAGACGTTATAGGCTGCCAATGCTGTCGTAAAATAGATAAGAAGAGAGCGACTTTAGTCAGCAAACTTTGCCCTCACACCGCAAGCACGCATGACAGTAATTTCACTTTCAGCATAGAGTCTGCCTAAGGTTAGTAATAATGCCACAAACAAGGAGAGTGGGAGCATAAATTGTGATAATGCCGGCATACCTAAACCTAATAGGCTTAATACCAAATCCGTTGGGATTTTGCCGCTTACAGCGGAATTCAACACGCTAATCAGCTGTTGGCTAAAAACATGAGTAAGAGAATAAACAAAAATAGCCAGCTGGCTTTTGAAAATCTCTTTAGTAAGGTAACGGCTTAAAATCACAGTAATAATCTCTTTGCTATATTTTCTTAAATAGTGCTTGCAATTTTTTGGCAAGTCGGTAGCTTTATGACCGAATAAAATCTGTTAGGTTCGCTTTCTATGCCATTGCGAAAAGCGACAAGCGGTCGGATTTTGCCAATTATTTGCAAAGTGGAAAATAACGTTTTTAAACGGCATATTTTACCGCTTTAAGCGGAAAAATCACGGAGATTTATGAATTTTTAGTAAAAAATGGCAGTGTTGAGAAACAACGAACAGCATGCTTAATTGTTGGGGTGTATGAATCCTGTCGTTTATCTGCTGCGGCAGAACAATTAGATAAACAGAGCGAAGGTTATCTGAGTCAATTATTACGTAAAGGCGATTTAGATGGCAAAAGTAGGGCAAACATTATTGCTACACTATGTGCCAAATGTTTCTGCTGATCGCGTATTGCTTGTAGGTTGTGGTAAAGAGCGAGGCTTACAGAGCGCCAATATAAACAAATCAACCAAAAAGCCATTTTCGGTGTTAAATGAAACTGGCGCAACGGAAAGCGGTTTCTTTTTAAGTGAATTGCACGTAAAAGGTCGCTCAGTTTATTGGAATGTTCGTTTTGCGATTGAAGCGATTCAAGAAAGTCTTTACCGTTTTGTGGAATTTAAAAGCGCTCAACCAGAACAACGTCGCCAATTACGCAAAATTGTTTTTAATGTAGAAAGCCGTAAAGCATTGGCAGAAGCTGAACAAGCATTGTTACATGGTAAAGCGATCGCAACAGGGTGAAACTTTCGCGAAAAAATGTCGCAAATTGCTCGCCAAATGTGTAATCCTGCTTTATTTAGCAACCCTTGCCAAAAATTTAGCTGCAGATTATGAGACGATTGAAACACAAAATTATTGATGAATCGGAAATGGCATCGCTTGGAATGGAAAGCTATTTAGCGGTTTCTCGCGGTTCGGCAAATCCTGCTTAGTTATCGGTAATTAAACTATCAAAAATCACCCTTAACCCAAATGCAAAACCGATTGTGTTAGTGGGTAAGGGCTAACATTTGATTCTGGCGGTATTTCAATTAAGCCATCTGAATCTATGGATGAAATGAAATATGATATGGGTGGTGCAGCATCTGTTTATGGCACAATGAAAGCATTAGCGGAAATGAATTTACCGTTAAATGTAATTGGCGTGCTTGCTGGTTGTGAAAAATATGCTAGATGTAAAGTGCTTATCGCCCAGGCGATATTCTTAAAACTATGAATGGTTTGACCGTAGAAGTATTAAATACAGATGCAGAAGGGCGTCTTGTGTTGTGTGATACCTTAACTTATGTCGAGCGTTTTGAGCCTGAAGCGGTGATTGATATTGCGACTTTAACCGGTGCTTGTATGATTGCATTAGGTACACATAACAGTGGTTTGATGTCAACACCATCGCTTGCGCATGAATTGTTAAATGCTGCTTCCGAATCTGATGATAAAGCATGGCAATTACCGTTAGGTGAAGAGTATCAGGCGCAATTAAAATCAAACTTTGCAGATTTAGCGAATATTGGCGGTCGATTAGGTGGAGCGATTACGGCAGGGCAATTTTGTCTAATTTTACCGAAAAATACCATTGGGCGCATTTAGATATTGCCGGAACAGCATCGAACTGCAGTGACAAAGGCGCTACTGGTAGACCTGTACCATTGCTTACTCAATATCTTATCAATAAATCCCATTCTGCATAGTTAATCATTTTTAAGCCTTCATTGAGAAGGCTTTTGATCAGAAATTCTAATGATTAACCCTAAATTATATCCACTACGAAGCAGCCCAAAATATGATGTAGATCACATTGTTTTTAGTAAAGAGTTGCTTGATCTTTCTCAAACTAAATAAAACTGTAAATCAGGAGTTGTATGAAAGATGTTCGTGTTGAAGTGGATTTATTAGGCGAAAGAGAAGTCCGAATGATGCTTACTGGGGAATCCATACTTTAAGAGCTATTGAGAACTTTTAACATTTCCGCAATGCAATTTCAGATGTGCCTGAATTCAGTGTGGTATGGTTATGGTTAAAAAAGCTACTGCATTAGCGAATGGCGAATTAGGCGCAATTCCAGCTAAGATTGCAGATGCGATTGTAAAAGCTTGTGATGAAATCTTAAAAAATGGTCGTTGTTTGAGATCAGTTTCCATCAGATGTATATCAAAGGTAGGTGCTAGCACTTCGGTAAATATGAATACCAATGAAGTTGTAGCAAACTTAGCGTTAGAGCTTTTTAGGCCATCCGAAAGGCAGCTATGACATCATCAACCCAATGGATTTCATGTCAATGCCAGCCAATCTACCAACGATGCTTATCCAACAGGTTTCCGAATTGCCGTATATAACAGTATTTTAGGTTTGATTCAAAAAGTTCGCTATTTACAAAAAGGATTTGAAGCAAAAGCGACTGAATTTACGGATGTATTAAAAATGGGACGCACCTAATTACAAGATGCGGTGCCAATGACTGTAGGCCAAGAATTCAAAGCCTTTGCTGTTTTATTAGAAGAAGAAGTTAGAAATCTTAAACGTACAGCAAAATTATTGCTAGAAGTGAATTTTGGAGCTACTGCAATTGGGACGAGGCTTAACACTCCACAAGGCTATCCGGAGTTAGCCGTTAAATATTTATCAGAAGTAACCGAGTTACCTTGCACGCTTTCAGAAAACTTGATTGAAGCCACTTCAGACTGTGGTGCTTATGTGATGGTTCATGGTGCATTAAAACGTACCGCAGTGAAACTTTCAAAAGTTTGTAATGACTTTACGCTTACTTTCATCTGGCCCTCGTGCAGGCTTAAATGAAATCAACTTACCTGAACTACAAGCTGGTTCTTCTATTATGCCGGCAAAAGTGAATCGCAGTTGTGCCAGAAGTGGTAAACCAAGTTTGCTTTAAAAGTTATCGGTAACGACACCACTGTTACCTTTGCCGCAGAAGCAGGCAATTACAATTAAACGTACTGGAGCCCGTAATTGGTCAATCAATGTTTGAATCTATTTCTCTATTGACCAATGCATGTGTAAACTTACGCGATAAATGTATTGATGGTATTACGGTTAACCGTGAAATTTGTCAGAATTATGTCTTTAATTCTATCGGTATTGTCACTTATCTTAATCCATTTATTGGTCACCATAACGGGGATATTGTTGGTAAGATTTGTGCTCAAACAGGTAAAGGCGTGCGTGAAGTTGTAATGAAAAAGGTTTACCTCACAGAAGCTGAATTAGATGATATTCTCTCTCTGTAGAGAACTTAATGAATCCAACTTACAAAGCAAAATTAAATAAATAATCAGAGCATAATAAAAGGGAGCTTAGCTCCTTTTTAATAATTTATTCAAAATCTTCATCAGAATAAAACTGTCTTCTTTCCAGCTTTTATCTTTTTTTAGTTTTTCTACACGCATTCTATTTTTCGCTCATTAAACAATAATGCTCTCCTAATCCAGGATCAACAAGGGTCACATTTACTATTTTCGATAACGAATCCAAGTTTTTGAAAGGTTTCTAGTCCTTTTAAATCATAGTTAACTTCATTTAAATCTGAGCTTTGTTTTATCTGTTTGGTGATTTCTTGATATAGCTGATTGATTTGCTTCTTGTATTGTTCTGAGTGGAGTCTATGCAATAACTACAACAGCATTATTGATGCTAGCTCTCGATCTTCTTTTTAACTCTTTAATAGATTCATCAGACATTGTGAATAAGCATCTTTACTAAGATTAGACTTCTTTTTCCGTTGAATAAAAAGTTCTTCTCCTGCCTTTATCTTTTTAGTTTCTCTATACGTTGTTCATTCTCATTCATTAAGCAAGAAAGATTTTGTAATCCTGAATTAAAAAGCGCACATTTATTATTCTTTCGATACTGAATCCAAGTTTTTGAGCAGTTTCTAATTGACTCAATTCATCAGTAGCATCATTTGAATTTGTTGCTTTTTAATTTTTCGGTAATTCTTTATATAACTTGTTAATGTTTGTATATATATATGAGGTGTATTCATACAATTAGCTACAATAGCATTATTGATGTTAGCTTCAGGATCTTCTTTAATAGTTTCATCAATACATTGTGAATAGATATCTCTTTTCCACTATTGAGATCGACAGATATATTCCTTCATTGGCAAGTAAAAGGCGAGCAAAGCCAGAGAATAGCTAATGTGTAAGATTTTTCACAGTGCCCTTCCTTAAATCTAGTTTTGTCATATTTCCATTGTAAAATTTGCCCGCTTATTTTTCATTGTGTTTGCTTGCTTTACAAGAAAGGAAATAGTAAGCAGCAAACTGAGAGTCTGCAACAGTGCCATAGCATAGAGCATTGGGCCGCTTTGGATTTCAAAGCCAGAAAGCAAGAAGCCTGCGAGTGAGCCAATACCAAATCGAGCTGTGCCTGCACTAGCATTAGCCGTACCAGCCATTTCTGGATAGCGTTCTAAAATAGCGGCGGTGGCATTGCTGCCAATGGTGGAAATTGATGCCGACAAAAATGGAATGCTGAGTGCCATTGCTCGAAGCCAAGGTTAAATGTGGCAACACAAGCTAAAAAGAGGCCGCTAATAAGCTGAATACCCAAGCCAATTCTTAGCATCTTTTCTGAACCAATTTTTGTTACGAATCGACCATTTATCGTAGTGAGTAGCAACATCACACAGATGTTTAAGCCAAAAAAGTAACCGAAGTTTTCTTGCGCAATGTTGTAAACACCGATATAAACAATCGAGCCTGAGGTTAAAAAGCAGAACATTCCCGCAAAAGCTCAAAGCCACCCACTAAAACATAACCAAGCGTGGCTTTTTATGCGAGATCAGTGCAACAAAATTTTTCAGCACTTGTTTAAGTTTCAGCGGTTGGCGTTTTTCTTTCGGTAAGGTTTCAGGGATTTTCCAGCCAACTAATAACATGGAGATAAGCCCCATTGCCATGAGTAGATAGAAAATAGCATGCCAGTGAAAATAGCGCGCCGTGTAGCCACCCTAAAAATAGGGGCAATCAATGGGGCAAGCATCGAAATAATCATAATCACAGACATCATTTGCGAAAAGCGATTACGCTCGAATAGATCTCGAACTAAAGCACCTAGTACTACAGCAGGTGCTGCGCCACATAAGCCTTTGAATGAGGCGAAGTAGATAAAAGCTTTCAATACTCGCAACTTGAGTTAAGAAGAATGCTGCAATAGAAGCACCACATAATCCTAATAAAATAATGGGTTTACGCCCGAAGCTATCGGCAATTGGCCCCCAAAATAGTTGCCCGACCGCAAAGCCAATCGTAAAATGGCTAATGTGGTTTTGGACTTTTTCTTGAGAGACTGCAAGATCTTTTGCAATATCCAAAAAGAGGGCAGATACATATCAATCGCAAGCGGTGGCAGCATTGCCATCATGCCAAGAATAATAAAAAAGCACGGATGCGGTTTATTGCTTGATTGTTTCATTAAAAACTCCCGATTTCTTTATCAGAAAGTGCGCGATATTCGCCCTCTTCCAAAGATTCATCTAATACAATATCACCAATGCGCCAACGATGTAGTGCCTCTACTTTGTTGTTGAGTGCCGCAAACATGCGTTTGACTTGATGATAACGCCCCTCAGAAATAGTGAGATTCACATTGTAATCATCTAAAATTTCCATTTTGGCGGGTAAGCAAGGCTCTTTTTCGCCCCGTAATAAAATGCCTTCTAGCAAGTTGTTGGGCATAAATGCTTCTACTGATCGGCTAATGTGACTAAATAAGTTTTTTCACAGTGATGTTTTTGGGGAAGTAATACGGTGCGACCACTGCCCGTCATCGGTGAGTAAGACGAGCCCAGTTGTATCGACATCTAATCGGCCGGCCGTATGTAATTTGTTCATTAACGGGTAGTCGAAAAATTGGAAAACCGTTGGATATTCGCCATCATCATGTGAGCAAACATAGCCTTGTGGTTTATAAAGCATAAAAATATTGCCCACCTTCGAGGCCATTTCAGTAATTCGCCTCATAACGAATGGTATCTTCAGCAGAAACTTTTCTTGCGCCACTTTTTCTATTTCTTCATTAACGCTAACGACACCACTTTTCAGTGCTTTCGCAGCCATGAGCAGGTGAGTCCGGTTTGTTCTGCAATAAATTTATCTAAACGCATCATTATCTCTTTTTAGTTGATTTGCAATCGAGGGAAAGAAAATGACCGCTTGTGCAGCAAGCACAAACGGTCATTCCTTTGATTGATTCTATCGGGCAATACGCCGTCTATTTGCCTTTAAATTTTCATGCCAAACAATAGCACTATTTACCTGATGCACAAAGTGGGATTTCTGAGATAGGTACCATCAAAACTCACTAATGGCAAGTTTGCATGCGCAAATGGGCGAAGAAGTTGATGCTGCATAAGGTTTGCGGTATCAAGCCCTGGCGCCATATTGAGGTGCATATTGTTGCGCGATGCGTGCTAGTTGGCTTAAGCCCAAAGTGGATTCAATACTAGAACTAATCACCGCATTCAAACCCAGTTGATGGGCTTGTTTAATTAAATTGATACATTTTATTTAAAGACCCAATCAATGTCGGTTTGAGGACGACAGCATCTCAGATTTTTCGGCTTTTTGCACGCAGAAATTGGGCTCTCGAACGGTTTCATCCCAAGCACTGCAATCCCTGTTTGTACTGCAAATTGCAGTGATTGTGTTGGTGATTGGCAAAGCGTTCTTCAATGAATTGAATCCGTGAGCGGTGCGGTTTTGCAATTTGTTCAGCAAATTCGACCGCCATGAAAGATTCAAGCACGGTTAGCATCTAAGCGTAAGTATAAATGGGGAAATTGTTCGAAAGAGTTGGTTTGCTGATTGCCTTCTTGTTTATGATTAAATCCGACTTTAATTTTTCCAAGCGGTTGCTTTGTTGGGCAATTTTTTCACTAAATGTCGCAAAAGGTGCCATCACATAAAATCGCCGATTGAAAAATTGCTTTCTGAACCTAATTCGCCATGTAATTCAGCAAATGCACGCTCAATTCCAAAAGCCACAGATGGCGGCAGTCTATCCCATAATGAATGAGGCTTTAACGCCCATTCAATAGCAACAGCTTGCGCCTCTTTCAAGGATTCTTGGCTGAAACCTGGCAGTGGGGCACATTTCACCCAAACTGATTTTACCTTTGTTGTTCGAGTTGAATAATCAGCCCTTCGCGTATGGTTAATGGCTGTTTGCGGAGAACTACGCCTGTTTGGCATGGTAAAGCGTGAGTGGTAAAGCGTAATTTTCCATAATTTTCATTTGCAAAAAGTGTAGAAAAATTCTACCGCTTGTCGGCAAGAATTCAACCAGAAAAAGCCCTTTCGAGCTAAAATCCTAAAGATTTTACTTGATTAAAGAGAATAAGATGTCAAACCAAAATAGAAAAATACTTGTTACCTGTGCCTACCTTATGCAAATGGCGCAATCCATTTTAGGACATATGCTTGAGCATATCCAAGCGGATATTTGGTGCCGCTTTTCAACGTATGCGTGGCAACGAAGTGTACTTTTGTTTGTGCAGATGATGCACGCACATCGATTATGCTTAATGCAGCAAAACGAGGGGATTACGCCAGAACAACTTATCGAAAAAGCGAAAACCGATCACGTTGCCGATTTTAAAGGCTTTAATATCAGCTTTGATAACTACCATTCCACTACAGCGAAGAAAACCGTGAAATTACGACTGCAATGTATTTAAAGCTGAAGAAAATGGTTTTATTAAAAAGATCGTGTAATTTCACAGCTTTTCGACCCAGAAAAGAGATAGTTCTTGCCAGATCGCTTTGTAAAAGGGACTTGCCCAAAATGTAAAGCAGAAGATCAATATGGCGATAACTGTGAAGTTTGTGCCTCTACTTATAGTCCGATGGATCTAATCAATCCACGTTCAGCCGTTTCAGGCGCAACCCTATTCGTGAAAGAATCGGAACACTTTCTTCTTTGACTTACCAAGTTTTGAAGGGATGTTAAAAGAGTGGACATCGCTCTGGTTCACTTCAACCTGAAATTGCCAACAAAATGCAAGAGTGGTTTGAAAGTGGGTTACAACAATGGGACATCAGCCGTGATGCGCCTTACTTTGGTTTCCCAATTCCAGATGCAGAGAACAAATTCTTCTATGTGTGGTTAGATGCGCCTATTGGCTACATGGCATCATTCAAAAACTCTTTTGCGACCGCACAGGGCGTGATTGCAACGAATTCTGGAAAAAGATTCAACAACAGAGCTTTATCATTTTATCGGTAAAGACATCGTTTATTTCCGTAGCCTATTTTGGCCCGGCGATGTTAGATGGCTGCGAACAACGTAAACCAACCAATGTGTTTGCGCATGGTTATGTGACGGTGGATGGCGTGAAAATGTCGAAAATCTCGTGGAACCTTTATTCAAGCTAGCACCTATTTAAAACATATCGATCTGAATGTTTACGTTACTATTATGCGGCAAAATTAAACGAGCGCATTGAAGATTTTGAACTTAGCTTGGATGATTTCGTCCAACGTGCACAGCGATATCGTAAACAAATTAGTAAAACTTAGCTTCTCACCATGCAAGTTTTATTGCGAAACGTTTTGAAGGAAAAATTAGCGGATAACTTGAAGATGAAGCGCTGCTGAATTTGTTTGCACAAATCAGAAACAAGTTGCGCACATTTTGAAGCGCGTGAATATAATAAAGCAATCCGTTTAATTATGGATTTAGCTGACCGCACAAACAAATATGTTGATGACAAAGCGCCTTGGGTTATTGCTAAAGAAGAAGGTCGAGAAGCGGAATTACAAGCGGTTTGTTCAATGGGTGATGAATTATTCCGTGTGTTAATGAGGTTAGTTTAAAACCTGTTTTACCACAGCTTGCAGGACGTGCTGAAGCGTTCTGCAAAACAGAATTAAGCTGGGAAAACTATTGCCCAACCATTGTAGGCAAAAACAGTTGCACCATTTAAATCATTGTTCTCTCGTCTTGAGCAAAAGACAGATTGATGCAGTGATTGAAGAAACAAAAACAGCTTTTTGCCGAACAAACCAAAAATGAACCGAAAAAGGAAAAACAAGCGGTGGAAAAATCCAGAAAATCTTGCAATTGAGCTCAATTGCCCCAGAAATCACGATTGATGATTTTTGCAAAATTAGACTTACGTGATGACTAAAGTGATTAGCTGTGAGGCGAGTGCCAGAATCAAATAAATTACTGAAATTTCCAATTAGATTTGAGGCGATCATCAACGCCAAGTCTTCTCTGGGATTAAAGCGGCTTATAATCATCCAGAAGAATTAAATGGTCGTTTGTGATTGTAGTGCAAACCTTGCACCTGCAAAACTGAAATTTGGTATGTCTGAAGGTATGATTTTATCTGCGGGTACCGGGGGAGCAGATTTATTCTTACTTTCTGCTGATGAAGGTATTCGCGCAGGTATGCAAGTAAAATAATACCTTGCACTAAAACGCTCTCCTGAAAGGGAGAGCGGAGATAGGCAAATTACCCACAATTTAGGAGGCAATCATGACGCTTTCTCAAAAACTGACTTTTGCAATTCTTCCCCTATTTTTGACTGCTTGTGCGCTGACACCTGCACAAAAAGCGGCACAAGAAGAGCGCCGAATCAAGGCACAACAAGCATTGCAAGTTGACTTAGCAAAACAGTGTGATACAGAAACGGCAGAGTTAATGCAACAGCAATTCAACCCGCCGATTGGGCAAACTGAAAAAAGAAAAAGCGGACTTTTGAAAAAGCGTTATGTTGAAAAGGTTAACCGCCCTCTATTCCAAGCATGTTACAAAATGGCATTGCAGAGTATCAAAGCGCAACAAGCTTTAGAAGAAATGCAAGATCGCTATTGGCGGGATCGTGATTTTACGGTTCGCCATGGTATCCATGTTTTTATTGTTGGTAGTTTTTAATTTGTAAATTAAAAGGCGTGCATATCAATTGCACGCCCTTTTTACGTTTTTATCTTTGATGTCTTTTATAACAAAGATGGTGCCGCGTTAATTAACACACAGGGTATATTCTTGTGTTGGCGTATCAAATCACTTCATCAGCACTGCCACTTTCAACAATCTGTCCACCATTCATGACGACAATGCGATCAGAAACTTGATGCACGGTTTTGTAAATCGTGAGATAAAGACCATGGCTAAATTCTAGCTCTTTTTCAAGTCAGCTAACACGTTGAGAACTGTGCGCGAACGGACACATCCAGTGCAGAAGTAGGTTCATCAGCGACAATAAGTTTTGGGTTAAGCGCTCAGTGCACGGGCAATCGCCACACGTTGTTTTTGTCCGCCTGAAAGACGGGTTGGCTCAACAAGTGCTGCAGAGCGTGAAGCCCTACGCGAAAGCAATTCATATACCCGCTTTTCTCGCTCACCTGGTGTTAGGGATGTTATGGATATCCATTGGATCTTTTAAGATATCTATACATGCATTCTTGGATTTAATGCGGTAGCTGGGTCTTGGAAAATAACAGATACTTGGCGGCCGAATTGCTTTACGCGCTTCAGCACTACCATATTTCATCTGCAAGCCATTAAATTTAACTTCCCAGAGGTTGGTTTTTGTAAGCCAATCATCACATTAGCAAGATGGATTTTCCACAACCAGATTGTCCCTACTAACCCAACCGTTTCACCTGCATGAATAGCTAGGCTAACATTATTTACTGCTGTAAATTTTTCGGATTAAATAGCGTGCCATCACGAGAAGCAAATTGCACCACAATATTTGAGGCTCAATAATTGGCTGCTCTTTTAAAGGTTTCATGCTCATGTTTTCCTCCTATTGTGATGAATCTAAGTGAGATGCCCAACGGTGTTGCGGATGATCGCCTACTTCCACTAGGCGGTAAACGCTGTGCTGGGTTAGCATCAGGGCGGAGCGAGACGACTTGCGAATCGGTCACCGCTTGCAAAAATCAAATGGTGAAGGCACACTGCCTGGAATTTGATATAAGCGTTTAGCGCGTAATTCAGTTGAAAGCACAGAACCTAGCAAACCACGAGTATATTCATGCGTTGGGTTAGCAAGTAATGGTGTAGTCGGTGCTGCTTCCACAACTTGTCCTGCATACATTACAGTGATGTGGTGTGCAATTTGCTCAACTAATGCTAAATCATGGCTAACGAATACTATGGCAAAGCCAAGTTTTTCACGTAATTCATTCAGTAATTTAATCACTTCAGCTTGTACGGTCACGTCTAATGCAGTGGTTGGTTCATCAGCAATGAGTAATTTCGGTTCACGAGCGAGAGCCATTGCAATCAGAACACGTTGACGTTGACCGCCTGAAAGTTCGTGAGGATAACGATTTAGCGTTTTTTCTGGGTCAAGTTTTACCCATTTCAACAAGGTTTCAGCACTTTGTTTACCGCCACGGCTAATGAGTTGCGCCATCTGATCTTGATACGCATAGATGGGTTTAACGCACTTAACGCATCTTGATAAATCATTGAAATTTCATGACCACGTAAAGCATTGAGATCAGGTGACTTCAATAAATCATGTTGTTTACCAGAGCGGTCGGTAAATAAGATTTCCCCTGTGATTTTCGCTGTTTTTGGTAATAAGCCCATGATAGAGAATGCGGTGATAGATTTACCACAACCAGATTCACCTACCGATCCATTGTTTCACCTTCATGCACCTTAAAAGCTGATATTATCCACGAGCGGAATTTCGCCATAACGATTCGGGAAGCGAATAGAAAGATTTTTCACTTCAAGAATCCTACCTTTTGGATTAAGTGGCATACGGTCTGTACGAGCGGTCTCTTTTTCATGCAATTTTTGCTAAATAGCGTTTGAGCGCTGGGTTTCTGCCATCGCTTCTTGTACATCGGTCGCTAATGGTTTTGCCATCTTCTTTGCTTTGTGTTGAACGTTTGAGTTTTTGGATTCACTAACGCATCCGTTAAACCTTCAGCCAAAATGTTAAGCGCTAATACGGTAAAGTAAGATCATGATTCCCGCAAAAGTCGTTTTGCCTACCAGAAACCGCTTAATACTAGTTACGTCCTTCAGATAAGATGTTACCAAGATGGGAATGGAGGTTGTACCCTCTGCACCTAAGAAAGAAAGTGACGCTTCAAACACAATTGCATCTGCAAGCCATCACCGTTGCGAATACTAATACTGGCGCAGCCGTATTGCGAACAACGTGTTTGAGTAAAATGCAACTATCGGCTACCACCTAAGACACGTTCAGCGCGCACATAGTCTTCTTCCCATTGTGAAACCACGTTTGCACGTACAACACGCGCTAATTGCGGGGTATAAACAATCGCAATGGTAATGATGATAACGGGTACAGAATGCCAGAATGTTGCAAGTAACACTGCAGCTAATGCGATACCTGAGAATGCCATGAGAATATCCATCAAACGCATGATGATCATTTGCCCCATTTGTCAGCTGTTGCAGCTGTTGCACCTAAAATCCCACCAAAGAGAATGGCAAAACCAACCGCGCCTAAACCGATAAACAGAGAGGTTCTTGCACCCCACACCATACGCGAGAAAATATCACGTCCTAAACGGTCTGTACCAAAGAGAAATTCACCACTTGGTGATTGTGCCGGTCTAATCGTTTGTAATGGATCATAAGGGCAACTAATGGTGCAAAAATTGCAACTAATGCCACTAAGAATAAAATTAAGGCGATTTTTGAGCTCGTCGATAACGCTTTAAATCTTGCACCGCCGGAGGCAAGGCGTTGAGCTAATCCTTGGCGAAACATTATGACTCCGAATTTTTGGATTGATGAGCAAGTAAAGAATATCAACCACAATGTTGACTAACACGAAGGTAAAGGCAATCGTTAGTACCACACCCTTGCACTAAATTTAAGTCGTGATTGACGATACCGTTGAAAATTAATCCCCATGCCAGGTGGGTCGAAAATTTGTTCGATAACTACCGCACCACCGAGTAAATAACCCACGCGTAACCCTAGCGGTAACCAGCGTAATTAAGGCATTACGAACACGTTATGACGAATAACAGTTGCATAAGGAACCCCGATTACCAATGGCAGTACGGACATGGTCTTTATCCATTTCTTCTACCATGGTAGTACGCACCACACGAATCAATGACGCACAGACTGGCACAGCAAGAGCGAAGTGATGGGAGAATCATTGAACGCACATATTCATGCGGATCTTCGCTAAATGCTACGAAAACCACCAGAAGGTAGACCAGTCTAATTTCAATGAAAAGTATTGAATTAATACAAATACCGAGCCAGAAAGAGGTGTCGTAAACCAGCTGCAACAGAGATAAAGCGAATAACTTGGTCAACCAACGATCGGCGGTAAAGTGCTGCGGTTACGCCTAAGCTAAATGAAAACGATAGCGGCTAAGAAAACTCCGATAAAGGTGAGTTGTAAAGTGAGCAGGGAATGCTGGCAATCATATCCACAATCGGCTGTTCCGGTGGTGTTGTCATACCAAAATCAAGCACGAATAAATTACTAAGAAGCGGAAAATATTGCACGATAACAGGATCGTTTAATCCGTGTTGTTCGCGGTAAATTTCTTTCGCTGCTTTCAGAGGCACTTTCGCCCAAGGCAATAGTTGCAGGATCGCCAGGGGTAAATTGTAAGACGATAAAGACAAGTGCACTCCACGCCTAAAATCATGACTGGCAGAGCCATAAGCCGGCGCCAGAGTAGTTTAAGAATGATTTCCTGAGATTCTCCTCAAAAAGAATTGAAATCCATTGAATTATTATGGATTGGATTAGTAGGGTGTATGGATTATTTGAAAGTGTGTGTGAAATCGATTTTTCACACACACTGCAATTAAGACAAGCGGTCTAATTTGTAAATTGTTTTGCAAAAATGACCGCTTGTTTGGCGTAATTTACGCCCTACGCCAAGGAATGAAAGCCCTGTAGTTGGAAGCGGTTGAAATCAGTTAGGACTTTATCATTCCACGCGGTTGGCAATTTTACGATGCACAATCGGGTAAGTGGAGCTTGTTCAGCAATGATATTGATTGCTTTTGTCCAGGCCTCTTTCGCACCAGCTGGGTTTTTCACTGCTTCGTCTAAGAGTTTTTGCACTTCTGCATATTCTGGGGTATTTGCCCAACGGAAACGACGTTTTGGCCATACATCACCACGGTACCACCAGCTTAATAATAAGTCTAAGTCGTTACCGAATACAGAAGGGTCACCTGGGGCGATAACAACATCAAAGTTACCGGTATCAACATAGCTGAACCGTAAAGCGCACCAGATTGTAGGGTGTTGTAAGCTGACTTTCACACCTTTAAGGCTATTCCAAGATTCTAAAATCAATGGCGCACATTCTTTCACCCAGCTGTGGTCTGTGGTAAGCAATTCAAATTTCAGCTCAGTTAAACCTGCTTCTGCTAATAACGCTTCTGCTTTTGCTTTATCAAAAGGTGTAATCTGTTGTTGCTTTTACATAGATCTGGGTGTGTGGTTTGCATAAGAACTTGCTGCTTGTGCGTTACCTAAGAAAACAACATCAATCAGTTTTTGTGTATCAATCGCATAGTGTAATGCTTGGCGTACTTTCGGATTGTTAAACGGTGCTTTTTCACAGTTAAACATTAAGAAGAGTAAACCGAAAGATTGCACTGATTCCACTTGCCTTTGCGTTTCTAAGCGTTCTGAATCTAAATAGAACAGATTCAATTGCTTGTACAGTCCAGATTCTCTGCAGCAGTAACGCGGCTGCATCATCTGACAGTAAGAACCAAGTCATTTTAGAAACTAATGCAGGGTATGCACCATTGTAACCATCGAAACCTTCAAACACGATACGGTCATCTTTGGTTGCAGAAACAAATTTATAAGGACCAGAACCGATTGGTTTAGCATCGAATGCCGCTTAGCCTGCTTCTACAGCATGTTTTGGGACAATTTTTACGATAGTTAAACGTTCTTTAAAACAGAGCAAATGGATATTTTTAATTTGAACTCCACGACTTTATCGTCTAACGCTTTTACTGATTCAATAAACGGAATAAATTGAGCGAATAATGAGGCTTTCGCTGGATCTAATACACGTTCGAAGAAGAACAGACCACATCCTCTGTAGTTACCGGTGTACCATCGTGGAATTTAGCCCCTTCTCTTAAGGTAATGTGATAAGTTGTTTCATCTTTTTGTTCAGGCTCTTTTGCTGCTAACGCTAAATAAGGTTGGCGAGTTGCTGGGTGTAAATCATCAAACCTATCAAAAACTATGCAGAAGTTTGCAGCCACAGAAGAAGCGCCGCGGGTAAGCGGGTCAAAACCGGTTGAAATAGGATAAGCGATCCCTGCTTCAATAGCGGAGACCCGCACGCTGGTGCAGCAAAGGCTTTGTTCGTAAATGCCTAAAGGGTGCTACTAAAAGGCAAAAACCTGCCCACACCTGCTAATAATTTCATAAAGTGGCGGCGAGATGGGTTGAGTTCAAATTGAGTACCCATAATATGCTCCTTAAATAAGAGAATATGAAAGATAAGAGAATAATAAGAGCAATGCTCTGTTGTGCGTATCATACTCTGCTTGTTTTAAATTTAGCTAATCTATTTTGGAGTTTTATTTCAAAAATAGAGATCAATATCACAATTTATAAAAAGATGAAGTAATACTCAAAGAGGCTATAATCAGCCCTACAAATTTGAATGGAGGCTATCATGCTGACAGATCAGAACATTTATTCACGCTATGTTGAGAAAAAAGCAGAGTTTGAAAAAGCGGCCCCGATTACCTTAATCGGGCATTCGTTGTTTGATATGTGGCAAGATCGAACCGGAATGCGACTTAAAAGGTAAAGCGGTTGCAAAACTTAGGCATTAGTGGGGTAAGTACTCGGCGGTATTTGGATGTGATTGCCAAGAAAAACGGATTACTCATCTGGGTAAAACAGTATGTATCTTTTAGGGTGTAAACGATATTGTCAAAGAGCCTGATTATTCTCCGGCTAAAGTGTTGGATTGGTTTGCAAATTTTGACAGAAATTCGACCGCTTGCAGTCCCTCAAACTCACTATTTTTGCTTGAAGCCACACCAGTGAATCAAATTTCAACGGTAACAAATGCGCAAAATCATTCACTTAAATACTTATTTACGTGAGCATTGTCCGAGATGATGACCTTTGTGCCAACCTATCAGGCATTCTTGGATGAAAAACGGCAATTTGGATGCCACACTTAGCATAGATGGCTTGCATTTTAATGCAGCAGGGTATGCTCGACTAACAAAAATTCTTGAAAAATTATTTATAGGAGGCGATATGTCTGAGTTAAATCGCAGTGCGCTACAAACAGATTGAGCATGGATTGATAGCATCACCGCCAACCAGTAGATAATGGTCCGATGGACGATCCATCCATTGTTGCAGCAATGGCTGCAGCTTCCGTGGCTGGTGGTGCTGCCGGTATTCAGAATTGAAGGTGTTGAGAACTTAAAGGCTGCTGAGAGAAGCCGTTAAAGTGCCCATTATCGGTATTGTTAAGCGAGATTTACCTGATAGCCCTATTCGCATTACGCCGTTTTTAGAGGATATTGATGCGTTAGCGAAAGCGGGTGCAGATATTATTGCAGTTGATGGCACGGATCGAATCCGCCCTGTTGATTTACCAGCGGCGGTTAAACGTATCCATGACAACGGTTGTTTAGCAATGGCGGATTGCTCAAATTTAAGTGAAGGGCTTTATTGCCAACAACTTGGCTTTGATATTATTGGTAGCACAATGTCGGGTTATACGGGCGGAGAAATTCCTGCTGAACCAGATTATCAACTGGTGAAAGATCTGAAAGCAGCAGGCTGTTTTGTTATGGCAGAAGGACGATACAATACGCCAGAACTTGCCAAAACCGCGATTGAAATTGGTGCTGATGCAGTGACCGTTGGTTCAGCCTTAACCCGTTTAGAACATATTGTTTCTCGGTTTGTAAAAGCCATCCAATCGGCAAAAAGCTTAAGGAGAGCTTAGTGCGTTGTCTCAGCCATTGATATTGGAGGCACGAAAATCGCCAGCGCTTTGGTGAAAATAATCAATTAAGCGACAGATTACAAATTTCATGCGCCACAAGCTGAAGGCGCACAAGCGATGCATCAAGCTTTAGCTGAGTTAGTGGCGCATTATCAAGGTCAGTTTGATGCGATTAGTGTCGCTTCTGCAGGGATTATTAACCAAGGTGTTTTAACGGCGCTCAATCCAAAAATTTGAGGTGGGTTGGCAGAATTTCCATTAAAGAGAGTTTTGCACGCCATACCGACAAACCGATTTTTCTTACTCAATGATGTACGGCGAGCAGCTTGTGCAGAGTATCAACATGAAGACAAAGCATTGGTTCAAAATTTTGTCTTTATTACGGTTTCCACTGGCGTGGCGGCATTATTCAACAAGGAAAATTGTTGTGTGAACCCTCGTGGAATTGCGGGGCATATCGGGCATACCTTGGCAGATCTAACGGCCCAGTATGTGGTTGTGGCGAGACGTGGGTGTGTAGAAAGCCATCGCTTCCAGGGCGTGCGATTGAAGCGGTTTCAGCCAATGGACGGAAACCATGGCCCGAAAGAGGTGTTTGAGCGCTACCATGAAAACGATCCACAAGCGGTCGAATGAGTTGAAAGATCTGCAAAAGCGATTGCCAATTTAATTGCAGATTTAGTAATTGGTTTAGATACACAAAAAGTGAGTGGGTGGCAGTGTAGGTTTAGCGAAAGGCTATTTAGCTTGTGACACGGCATTTAAATACAATGCCACATTTTTATCAATGTGATTTAAAAGCTGCTCAATATGGTGGTGATGCTGGTTTGATCGGCGCTGCTGCATGAGCAGAACAACAAATTTAATTCGTTTCAAATAAGGAATACAAAATGAAAAATTTAAAAAGGTATCTTCAGTGCATTATTAGTTTCATTTAATGAAGATGGCTCTATTAACGAAAAAGGCTTACGCCAAATTATTCGCCATAATATTGATAAAAATGAAAGTAGATGATAGTGTCGGTGGTTCAACAGGTGAAAACTTTATGCTTTCAACTGCTGAGAGAGAAATTTTCCGCATTGCAAAGAGATGAAGCAAAAGATGACATTGCGATTAATGCTCGAGTTGGTGAGCGTTAACTTACAGAAGCAGTAGAGCTTGGTAAATATGCAACAGAATTAGGTTATGACAGTTTATCTGCGGTTACACCGTTCTACTACAAAATTTAGCTTTGCTGAAATCAAACACTACTACGACACCATTATTGCAGAAACTGGCAACAATATGATTGTGTATTCAATTCCATTCTTAACAGGCGTTAATATTGGGGTTGAGCAATTTGAGTGAGCTTTACCAAAACCCGAAAAATCTTAGGGGTAAAATTCACTGCAGGTGATTTCTACTTATTAGAACGTTTTGAAAAAGCATATCCAAACCATTTTAATTTGGGCTGGTTTCGATGAAATGATGTTACCAGCGGCAGCTTTAGGAGTAGATGGCGCTATTGGTTCAACCTTTAACGTTAACGGTATTCGCGCGCGTCAAATTTTTGAATTAACCCTAAACAAGGTAAATTAGCTGAAGCGCTTGCAGTACAACATGTGACCAACGATTTAATTGAAGGCATTTTTAGCAAATGGCTTATATCTCACCATTAAAGAAATCTTAAAATGCCAAGGGGCGTTGATGCAGGCTACTGCCGTGAGCCAATGACAGCGAAAAGCAACTGCAGAAACAGATTAGAAGTTGCTAAAGAGCATATGAGAAATTTGATTGCTTAATTGCAAAGTGACAGAAAAATAAGATCGCTTGCGGTGATAAAAACTTAAATTTCACTTAGGTTTGAATTGTCCCCTCTTTTTTTTATAAGAGGGGACAATGACAAGCTATCTTAACAAAAGGAATTTTTATGCGTCTTGTTCCCCTAGATACGGCAAATGATGTTGCAGTGTGGTCAGCACGCTATATTGCCAATAAAATCAATGCTTTCCAGCCGACAGCGGATAAGCCTTTCGTTTTAGGATTACCAACAGGCGGTACTCCGCTTAAAACTTATCAAGAATTGATCAAACTCTATCAACAAGGCGTGGTGAGTTTTTAAGCATGTAGTGACTTTTAACATGGATGAGTATGTAGGGCTTCCAGCAGAGCATCCTGAAAGTTATCACACCTTTATGCACAAAAACTTCTTTAGCCATATTGATATTCCATCGAAAACATCAATTTGCTTGATGGTATGGCAGAAGATTTAACCGCAGAATGTGCCCGTTATGAAGAGAAAATTCAGTCTTATGGCAAAATTCATCTCTTTTATGGGTGGTGTTGGCGTAGATGGTCATGTGGCATTTAATGAGCCAGGTTCTTCATTAAGTTCTCGCACCCGTATAAAAACACTGACGGAAGATACCATCATTGCAAACTCGCGTTTCTTTAATAACGATGTTAATCAAGTTCCGCAATTTGCGCTAACTGTTGGTGTTGGGACTTTGCTTGATGCTGAAAGTATTGATTTTGGTCACAGGATACAACAAGGCTTTAGCACTGCAAGCTTGCGTAGAAGGTGCGATTAACCATATGTGGACAATTTCTGCGCTCCAAATGCATAAGCACGCATTAGTTGTTTGTGATGAGCCAGCCACACAAGAGCTTAAAGTGAAAACAATCAAATACTTCAAACAACTTGAATTGCATGTTGCTCGTTAAGATAGCACAACAAATTTAGTGGTATCTTATTAAGATAAGAAAACGGAAAAAAACAAGCGGTCTATTTCACTTCATTTTTGCAAAAATGGAGGAGAAATCGACCGCTTGCTATTTTAGGGAAACTTTTTGGCGTATAATTTCTCAAAATGTGATGCAGTTGGCATTTTTATTTTTCGATAATTGATAAACTTTTATCAAATTTTAAAAACAATTAAGAGTGAGGTGATTTTATGTTTAATCCTATTGAACAAGAACTAGCGCAACTTGGTATTACTCAAGTAAAAAGAAATTGTTCGTAATCCGAGCTATGAGCAACTTTTTGAAGAGGAAATGGCACCTAACCTTGAAGGTTATGAAAAAGGCGTAATAACGAATACTGGTGCAGTTGCTGTGGATACAGGGATCTTTACTGGGTCGACTCTCCAAAAAGATAAATATATCGTTTATGATGATTCTTCAAAAGAGCATGTTTGGTGGACATCTGAAGCTGCAAAAATGATAACAAACCAATGACACAGAAACTTGGAAAAGCTTGAAAAGAATTAGTGACTGGTGAGCTTTCTGGCAAACGTCTTTTTGTGATTGACGCTTTCTGTGGGGCAAGCGAACATCACCGTTTAGCCGTGCGTATTATTACCGAAGTCGCATGGCAAGCGCACTTTGTGAAAAATATGTTTATTCGCCCAACAGAAGAAGAATTAAAAACATTCAAGCCTGATTTCGTGGTATTAAATGGTTCTAAAGTAACTAACCCAAACTGGAAAGAACAAGAGCTTAAATTCTGAAAACTTTTGTCGCATTTAACTAACTGAACACATACAGTTAATTGGTGGTACTTGGTACGGCGGTGAGATGAGAAAAAGGTATGTTCTCAATGATGAACTACTTATTACCGTTAAAAGGTGTTGCTTCAATGCACTGTTCAGCAAACGTTGGCGAAGATGGCGATGTAGCTGTATTCTTTGGTTTATCTGGTACAGGTAAAACAACACTTTCAACTGATCCAAAACGTAAATTGATTGGTGACGATGAGCACGGTTGGGATGAAAGTGGCGTATTCAACTACGAAGGTGGTTGCTATGCGAAAACAATCAACTTAAGTGCTGAAAAATGAGACCAGATATTTACCGCGCAATTCGCCGTGATGCATTATTAGAAAAACGTGGTTGTACGTGCAGATGGTTCAATTGACTTTTGCAGACGGTTCAAAAACGGAAAACACCCGCGTTTCTTACCCAATTTATCACATTGATAACATTGGAACCTGTGTCAAAAGCAGGTCATGCGAAAAAAGTGATCTTCTTAACCGCAGATGCATTCGGCGTATTACCACCAGTGTCTAAATTAACCCCTGAACAAACCAAATACTACTTCTTATCCGGTTTTACCGCAAAATTAGCGGGTACAGGCGTGGTATTACTGAACCAACGCCAACCTTCTCAGCATGTTTTGGTGCAGCGTTCTTATCCACTACACCCAACAAAATATGCAGAAGTGTTAGTTAAACGTATGGAAGCAGCAGGCGCAGAAAGCTACTTAGTAAATACAGGTTGGAACGGCACAGGTAAACGTATTTCGATTAAAGATACTCGCGGTATTATTGATGCTATTTTAGATGGCTCAATTGAAAAAGCAGAAATGGGTGAATTACCAATCTTTAACTTGGCAATTCAAAAGCTTTACCAAATGTAGACTCAGCAATTTTAGATCCGCGTGACACTTATGCTGATAAAGCACAATGGCAAACTAAAAGCAGTAGATTTAGCAGACCGTTTTGTGAAAAACTTTGTGGAAATATACAACGAATGATGAAAGTAAAGCATTAGTTGCTGCAGGCCCAAAACCTTAAGTTTAAAAGCCTTAAAATTCTGATTTAGCCCCGTTTTCAGGGGCTATTTTTCTAAAGTTTCGCGGTTTTTAATTTAGTACTCAAGTCAGAATTCCTAAATCATAAGAATGGAATGTATTTATGCTGGTATAGTATTTGCTGATATAATGCAAAAATCAGAATTTAAAAAAAGAAAAGCTTAGGAAAGGATAATGATTCATTCAAATAACGACTATATGAATATCGCGTTTACAATTGATGCAAAATATACCCCTCATTTAGAGGCGTTAATTAAATCTATTTGCTACTATAACCAGAAAGTTAATTTTTATGTTTTACACAATGATATCCCACAAGAATGGTTTGAAGGTATTCAATCTAAACTTGAAAAATAGGGCATCATTTATTTTCTATTCATATTTCAGATGATATTTTTAAAAATTATAAAACATTAGAACATATTTCTTCTTCAAGTAGTTATTACCGTTTAATGATTCCTAATTTAATTCCAGCAAGATCGAGTGTTATATTTAGATGCAGATATTATGTAAATGATTCATTATCTGATTTTTTTATTATAGTGATCTTAATGGGGGCGCCAGTCGAGGGTCGTAAAAAGATTATGGAATGGGAGATTATTTCCCTTTTGCTTATTTAGATAAATCAGTTTCAACAAAATATTTTTAATAGCGGTGTCTTACTAATTGATTGTATTCAATGGCGAGAAAAGTATTGTTGATACCTTGCTAAAAACAGCCGAGGCATATGCTGAACAAGTGTTATATGGTGATCAGTGTATTTTGAATATGGTTTTACGAGAAAAGGCAAAATATTACGGTTTAGCTAATAACGTTCAAGTTCAATATATTGAAGCAATTAAACAACAGTATGGAACTAATAAAGTTGAGTTAGAGATTCCTCCAAGGATTATCCATTATGCAGCAAAACATAAACACTGGGATAATCAAAATAAAGAACCTATTTGGCCGTGAAAAATACTGGTTTTTCCGTCATTTTAGATTGGGCGTATTTAATTATGCGCCCAAATCAATAAATGTAATGATTACGCTAGAAAACTAGCGTAATTTATCAACAAGATCCAGGATAAGTTTTGCCAATACTGGAAGTGGATCATTATTCATTAAATGTTGGTATTTTAATGGTAATTTTGTTGAGCGTAATGGTTGTTGATGAGCAACCTGTGTTTGTGTCGCATCAGATGTCCGATACTTATAGGCAATGAAACGCAGTTGTTCAATGGATATTTGCATATGTTGAGAGAGCAAATCGCGTAACTGGTTTTCCCAAGCCAAATCACGATAACCTCCATGACCATCGTAATAGATTTTTCTAAGACTTTTTAATTTGCTGTGCGGTTGAACGAATTGGATAATGCCTAGCCACAGCTCATCTGTTTCAATAAATTCAGCACTGAATCTATTGATAAACCAATGGTAGAATTAGTAGCTATTTGGTGCCAATAAATACAAGGCTCTTTATTTCTTTACCACTGCTATCTCTTACGTAATGGTTCCCAATAGTTAATGTACAGGTTTCTGCAATTGCTCTAGGAATAATTACTTTAGGCGTGAGAATTTCTTCTTTACGTTGATCTAGCAAAATGATAAAGGAAATCAGGATCGTGTTCTGTAGTATTTGGGAGATAACCTCGCCAAGTATACATTCCAACACGATCTTGAGGGATTAGTTTTTAGAAAAATATCTAATGTTTCACGAGAATGGCAATAAATAAACTCATCAGCGTCTAATGGAAAGATATAGTCAATACTATTATCGTTCTTTTATAATATGACGCATGATATTATTTAAGATCCGTTCCTGTGCGTATTCTAATTCATTGTAGTGGTAAATATGAAGTGGTAACCCTTCTTCTTTTAAAAGCGTTAGAATCTCTCTGGTATTATCGCTGCTATTATGATCGATAATATGAAGTTCATCTAATAATGTTAAATTATGTCGAACAAAAAGTTTCAATAACATCACTTTCATTACGAACCATACTTAATCCAACCAGCTTTTGATTCATTTTTATTTTATCCTATATGGAAAGAGACAACCTTTTTAAAAAGGTGCTCTTTGCAAATTTTAAAATTTTCTTGAAACGTTTTTCTATCTTGCTCTGGAATAGATGAATTTTTGAGTAATTCTACACAAAGGTCATGACATAATTGGTAATTTTCCACCCAATATGCACTAACCGCAAGTTCGTCTTTGGCTTTCCATTCATAAACGGGTGATCGACAAAAAGAATATCATTATTTAATGGAATGTTCGCCGCTGCATTAGCGTAAATATAAGCCAGTTTAATTTTATCGTGAAAACGTAGTTGTCTTGCTAAATGATAAAGGCTTTCTGCACGTTGCGGTCGATATTCATAAGCGGCTAATAATAAACTTTGCACTTCATCAAGCGAGGCATTTAATTCAATTTTTAGTAAGGCGATTTGAAGAAGTGAATAGTAAACTTCTTCATACCACTCTCCTAAATTAGCGCGTTTGGCATACCACTCAATTGCTTTTTGAGGGCATATCTGCGTCACGATAGGATTGTGCAGTATAAAATGCGTAACGACTTTTAAGATCTTCATCTTCAGGGGCATAAAAGGCTTTTTCTAAAACTTGTGCATCGTGCAAGTATTTTTGTGCATTTTGGCTACGAGCACCAAAACGGCCACTAATTACAAAATAGTCACCAGATAGATTTTGTTTTACACAGGTTTTTTTGCGTTGTTCAATAAATTCATGTAATACGCCACGCCAGTAAAAGCCACCATCGTTAGTAAAAAGTAATGGGCGGTAATAGACATTAGCGCCAGAAATGCCATTTGCCATACGCAAATAGTAGCAATCTGAGGTGAGTTCTTCTGGTAGAACAAAGTTACCTGTAAAGCGATCATCGGCATCAAAAATTAAAACGTAATCTGTTTTACCTTCAGCGTGTTTTAGGGCACAGTTGCGATTATGCGCAAAATTCACCCATTCATCGTGGTGAATTTCACCTTTAATGCCTTTTTCATTGAAAAAGTTTTCGATAATTTCAGCAGTGTTATCATCTGAACCCGTGTCACTGATCACATAATAATCTAGCGGAATGTGTGAAGTAATATTTTTCTAGCGTGTCTCTAATGATGGCGGATTCATTTTTGACAATCATATTCAAACAGATGGTTTTTATTCGTCTTTTTATTAGCTTTTTTAGCCATAACTTAGGTATCCTTAAGGTAGAATGCATTATCTCATTTTCATCATATGAACTATTATATATACTATGACGGATGTGAAAACGATTGTAAAAATTTGCAAAATTCTCTAAAAATGACCGCTTATTCGTTATACTTGAACGGATTCAATAGCTTCAGCATAAACAAAAGAGGACACTATGCTCAAAAATTTATAATACGTTAAAACGTGAGAAAGAAGAATTTAAGCCGATTAACCCGAATCAAGTTGGTATGTATGTCTGTGGGGTAACGGTTTACGATCTTTTGTCATTTTGGGCATGGGCGAACTTTTGTTTCTTTTTGATGTGATTGTGCGTTATTTACGTTATTTAGGTTACAACCTGCGTTATGTACGTAATATTACGGATGTGGACGATAAAAATCATTAAACGTGCGCTCGAAAACAACGAAACTTGCGATGCGCTTGTTGAAAGAATGATTGCAGAAATGCATAAAGATTTTGATGATCTCAACATTCTGCGCCCAGATGTTGAGCCGCGAGCCACTCAACATATCCCAGAAATTATTGCAATGGTCGAAAAGCTGATTGCTAAAGGTCATGCTTATGTGGCAGCCGATGGCGATGTGATGTTTGATGTGGAATCGTTCTCGCAATATGGCACGCTTTCTCGCCAAAACCTAGCGCAGTTGCAGGCGGGCGCGCGTGTTGAAATTAAATCGGTGAAGAAAAATCCGATGGATTTCGTATTATGGAAAATGTCTAAAGAGAATGAGCCAAGTTGGGCAAGCCCGTGGGGCAATGGTCGTCCAGGTTGGCATATCGAATGTTCAGCAATGAATAGTCAAGAATTGGGCGAACATTTCGATATTCATGGTGGTGGTTCAGATTTAATGTTTCCCGCATCATGAAAACGAAATTGCACAATCTTGCTGTGCGCATGGTGGCGAATATGTCAATTGTGGCTTCATACAGGAATGTTGACGATTGATAAAGAAAAATGTCTAAATCGTTAGGGCAATTTCTTCAGCATTCGCCATATGCTTAGCTTATATGATGCAGAAAGTCTGCGTTATTTCTTCCTCACCGCGCATTATCGTAGTTTGTTAGATTATAGCGTGGATAATTTAGACTTAGCCCGTTCAGCGCTAGAGCGTTTATATACCGCATTGCGTGGCTGTGATTTAACCGCCGCACCAGCAGGTGGCGAGCAGTATATCAGCGCATTTGAAACTGCAATGAATGATGATTTTAATACCCCAGGCGCATTAGCCGTGCTATTTGAAATCGCACGCGAAGTGAATAAATTAAAAGCGGAAGACCCAGCGCAAGCTAACTGAGCGGCGGTTCGCTTAAAAACGTTAGCGGGTGTATTAGGCTTGTTAGAGCAAGACCCAGAGAGTTTCTTAAAAGGCGAAGCCAATGCAGATGAAGCGGCGGAAATTGAAGCACTAATTGCAAAACGTAATGAAGCTAAGGCAGCTAAAAACTGGGCTGTGGCAGATGAAGTGCGCGATAAACTCAAAGCAATGAATATTGTGTTAGAAGATACGCCAAACGGAACCACTTGGCGTAAAGCATAAATTTCAATCTAAAGGGCGTGTTTTGAACTACACGCCCTTTTTATGCGTGAATCCCTTTCTCTTTTTCTAACCGAATTGCTTTAATGCGTCGTTTATTTAATTCTTCGCGAATCGCTTGTTTTCAAAAGCCATCAGCAATTACCGCTTGCACATCAACTTGTAACGCAGCTTGCCAGTAGTGTTTAGCCAATGCTGCTTGCGGATATGCCCGTTGCTCAAAACCCTAATCGCCCACGGGCATCTGCCTCTGCAAGCGAATAAAAATCTTGAAAGCGAGCAGGGCGACGCCAAAGCGTCTAACGCATTAAAATAACTTCAACACCGTTTCAGGGCGAAGTTCCGCTATTTTATGGCAGTGTGTGTGATATTCAGTCACTAACAGCGCTAAACTTTTCTCATCATCAGAGACTTTCAATCGATTCGCTAATGCTCTTGCTGGTGCAATGCCTTTTTGTTCATGCCCGTAGTGATGGGGCAGTATTTCCGCTGGCGTTAAGCCTTTGCCTAAATCGTGGCAGAGGGGCTGCAAAAAGTAAAGCGGTTGGATTTTCTGCCTGTTTTGCAAATTGTTTTGCTTGGGTTAGCACCATCAAAGTATGCACGCCGCTATCAATTTCTGGATGATGTTTTTTCGGCTGTGGTTTACCAAAAAGGGCATCTAATTCAGGGAATAATACGGCTAATGCTCCAATTTCACGCAGTAGTGAAAAATAGACCGCAGGCGAATCGGTTTCAAAAGCTTTTTGTGTTTCTAGCCAAACCCGTTCTGCAGTCAGGTGAGCAAGCTCTCCGCAAGCGGTCATATTTTGCATCAGTTTTACCGTTTCTTCTGCCACGCTAAATCGCATTGTATGAAAAACGTGCAGCAAAGCGCGCAACACGCAATACTCGCAATGGGTCTTCGGCAAACGCAGGGGAAACATGGCGCAGCACTGTATTAGCTAAATCGGCTTGCCCATTAAAGGGGTCGATAATTTCTCCACTGGTTAAATCTTGCGCCATTGCGTTGATAGTCAAATCGCGGCGAATTAAATCTTGTTCAATGGTCACTGTCGGCGAAAAATCACAAATAAAGCCATGATAACCTGCACCATTTTTGCGCTCTTGGCGGGCAGGGCATATTCTTCTTAGTGTTTTAGGGTGCAGAAAAACAGGAAATGCTGCGCCTACTTGTTGAAAGCCTTCTGCCAGTAACATTTCAGGTGTTGCGCCTACAACCAAAAAATCCCGATCTTTAACGGGGATATTTAATAATTGGTCGCGCACCGCACCGACCAACAAGATAGGTTTTTCGCATATTATTCTCTTTTTATTGATTGATATAAAAAGGGCGCATTCAATGCGCCCCTATCATCTTATTCTACGCTGACGGATTCAATCACCACATCTTCTTTGGGGAACATCTTGATGGAAACCTTTGTTCCCAGTGGCAACACCTTTTGATTTTATCCACAATGTCCATGCCTTCAAGCACTTCGCCAAACACCGCATATCCCCATTCTTGCTAACGGTTTTGCCAAACATCTCTTTGAGCGGTAATCTAAAAAGCTATTGTCCGCCACGTTAATAAAAATTGTGAGCTGGCAGAGTGTGGGTCTGAAGTACGCGCCATTGCGATGGTGCCGCGCTTGTTGCTTAAAACCATTGCTCGCTTCATTTTTGAATGGGCGCTTTGGTATCAATTAAACCAGCAGTCATGCCACCGCCTTGAATCATCAAAGCCATCAATCACACGGTGGAAAAATCGTGCCGTTATAAAAACCTTCTTTACAGTAGTCTTCAAAGTTTTGCCGTAATGGGTGCTTTTTCAAAATTTAACGCAATTTTAATGTCGCCATAATTAGTGTGTAGGGTAATCATAAAAAGTCCTCTTTAGTTTGATGATTTTAGGGCGATTTTAGCATGAAAAACGGCTGCCTATAAATGCTCAAAAATAAAATCGGAGCAAATTTTTGCAAAACCGTTGCAAAAATTTGACCGCTTGCTTGCTTTTTCAATCAATGTCAAAGCAGTAAGATTATGTAAAATCACGTTTGACAATAAGGCTTTGTCGCTATATCATAGTAAGGCTAAATTACGAGGATAGTAATTTGTGCTTGAAAACTATTTCAAGAAAGAAATAGTTATTGTGTGTATAAAAATTTTTAAAGGAACACAAATTCAATGAATAAAGTCTTTAAAAGTTATTTGGAACCACGCAACCCAAACGTGGACGGCGGTTTCCAGATTAGGTCATGCAAAAAGGCAAGACAAAAATCTAAAAAGTAGCGGTAATGACGCTATCGGCAGTTGCAGGGGGCAGTAATCGGTACTGTGTCATTAACGCAAGATGCAATGGCATCAGCAGATCTTACAACTAATAATGCAGTGAATATCGCTCAAACAATGTGCCTAATCCAACTGCTGGTCTCCAAGCGGTTGCAGTGAGGTGCAAAGGCACAAGCTTCACATCAAGATTCAATTGCAATCGGATCAAACTCAATAGCAAACTGGACTAATGCTATTTCTATTGGTAAAGGTACCGTAGCAAATCAAGATCACGCACTTGCTATTGCGACAGACGCAAAAGCATCAGGCGTTCAATCTATTGCTATCGGTTCATACTCTAACGCTTCGGCAGACTCTGTTGTCTCTATCGGTCAAAACTCAAAAGCAGGTGGTACAGTTAACCCTACTACTGGTAAAGGTCCAGGTACTGCAGCAGTAGCTGTTGGTTACGAGTCAAATGCATCTGCAGCGAATACGTTTGCTGGTGGTAAGAGTGCGACTGCAACTGTTGATAACGCGGTAGCTCTTGGTGTTAGCTCTAGTGCGACTAGTCGTAATGCTATGGCATTAGGTGGATATGCTGCGGCTTCTGGTGAACGTGCGACAGCAGTCGGTGCGGCATCAAAAGCATCAGGTACTGCTTCATTTGCTGGTGGTACATCGGCTAATGCATCTGGTGCTAACTCTATTGCTATTGGTGGTTCAATGGAAGAAAAAGAGATTGTCGATCCAGATAATCCAAGCAAAAAGAAAAAAGTAGTACTAGGAGCTAACGCTGTAGGTAATAATGCTATTGCTTTTAGGGTACTAAATCTAATGCGACGGGTAATAACTCTATTGCTCAAGGTATTAGTGCGGTTGCTCAACAAACTGCCGATATCGCAATTGGTGCGAATGCAGCTGCAAATGGTACAGATGCCCCAGAAGGTTCTTCTGCTGCTAACACTGCAGGTACAGCGATCTCAATTGGTGCAAACTCAGGTGGCAACTGGTGTTGCAACCACTGCATTAGGTCAAGCAGCGAAAAGCAACAAAAATGGTGCAGTAGCTGTCGGTAGTCAACAAATGCAACAGCAGGATCTGCAGCTGCATTTGGTCGTGATTCAAACGCAAGCGGTGAATCTTCAACTGCTTTAAGTTCTGGTGCGAAAGCGGCAGGCCAATATAGCTTAGCAGCTTCTGTAAATGCAAATGCTTCAGGCATTCAAGCTATTGCAATTGGTCGTAACGCGAATGCTACAGCTAAAAATGCTATTGCTCAAGGTACCGATACGAACGCAACTGCAGTAAATGCAACTGCAGTTGGTACATTAGCTAACGCGTCTGCAGAAAAATCAATTGCAATTGGTACAAATGCAACAGCTAGCGATGCAAACTCTGTTGCTTTAGGTGCAGATTCTGTTACAGCAGCTGCGAATCCTACTTCAAGCCATGTAGTTGCAGGAAAAACTTATAATTTCTGTGGTACTAGCCCAGTAGGCGTAGTAAGTGTTGGTGCAGAAGGTAAAGAACGTCAAATTACTAACGTTGCGGCAGGTCGTATTTCTGCAACTTCAACAGATGCGATCAATGGTTCACAATTATATGCAGTGGCTACAGCGATCTCTAACCATCATTGGACCGTTTATAATAACAAAGGTAATGTAACAAACATCGGTAACGATGAGATTGTTGATTTCTCAGATGGTAAAGCGACAACTGCTTTAGTAGAGAAAGTTCCAGCGAAAAGTGGTAGTACAGGTAATGAACCAGCTAGAACAGTAGTTAAATACAATACAAATATTGAATCTGGCGATGACAATATTACTGTTACCTACGATAAAAACGAATAACAAATATATCATTACAGCAAAAAGACGGCGCGAAAGGTAAAGATGGTGTTGATGGTAAGAGCGTTACTGCAACTGTAACCACTAACAATAATGGTACTCATACACTTACCGTTAATAATAGCGACGGTACAACAACCACAACTATCATTAAAGATGGTGCTGTAGGTGCAACAGGTGCTAAAGGTGACACTGGTGCTAAAGGTGACACTGGTGCTAAAGGTGACACTGGTGCTAAAGGTGATGCTGGTGCTAAAGGTGATGCTGGCAACAGGTGCCAAAGGTGACACTGGTGCAAACGGTAAGAATGCAGAAGCTAAAGTTGTAGATAACAACAACGGCACACACACAGTAACTATCGTAGATGTCAACGGTCAAACCACTTCAACTATCGTTAAAGATGGTGCAACAGGTGCTAAAGGTGATACTGGTGCAGCAGGTGCAACTGGTGCGAAAAGGTGATACTGGTGCAAACGGTAAAAATGCAGAAGCTAAAGTTGTAGATAACAACAACGGCACACACACCGTAACTATCGTAGACGGCAACGGTCAAAACCACTTCAACTATCGTGAAAGATGGTGCAACAGGTGCTAAAGGTGATACTGGTGCAAACGGTAAGAATGCAGAAGCTAAAGTTGTAGATAACAACAACGGCACGCACACAGTAACTATCGTAGATGGCAACGGTCAAACCACTTCAACTATCGTGAAAGATGGTGCAACAGGTGCTAAAGGTGACACTGGTGCAGCAGGTGCAACTGGTGCGAAAAGGTGATACTGGTGCAAACGGTAAGAATGCAGAAGCTAAAGTTGTAGATAACAACAACGGCACACACACAGTAACTATCGTAGATGGCAACGGTCAAACCACTTCAACTATCGTTAAAGATGGTGCAACAGGTGCTAAAGGTGATACTGGTGCAGCAGGTGCAACTGGTGCGAAAGGTGATACTGGTGCAAACGGTAAGAATGCAGAAGCTAAAGTTGTAGATAACAACAACGGCACACACACCGTAACTATCGTAGATGGCAACGGTCAAACTACTTCAACTATCGTGAAAGATGGTGCAACAGGTGCTAAAGGTGATACCGGCAGCAGGTGCAACTGGTGCGAAAGGTGATACTGGTGCAAACGGTAAGAATGCAGAAGCTAAAGTTGTAGAATAACAACAACGGCACGCACACAGTAACTATCGTAGATGGTAACGGTCAAACCACTTCAACTATCGTGAAAGATGGTGCAACAGGTGCTAAAAGGTGACACTGTGCAGCAGGTGCAACTGGTGCAACAGGTGCAGACGGTAAGAATGCAGAAGCTAAAGTTGTAGATAACAACAACGGCACGCACACAGTAACTATCGTAGATGGCAACGGTCAAACTACTTCAACTATCGTGAAAGATGGTGCGACAGGTGCTAAAGGTGACACTGGTGCAGCTGGTGCAACTGGTGCAACAGGTGCAGACGGTAAGAATGCAGAAGCTAAAGTTGTAGATAACAACAACGGCACACACACAGTAACTATCGTAGATGGCAACGGTCAAACCACTTCAACTATCGTGAAAGATGGTGCGACAGGTGCTAAAGGTGACACTGGTGCAGCAGGTAAAAAAATGCAGAAGCTAAAAGTTGTAGATAACAACAACGGCACACACACAGTAACTATCGTAGATGGTAACGGTCAAACCACTTCAACTATCGTTAAAGATGGTGCAACAGGTGCTAAAGGTGACACTGGTGCAGCAGGGTGCAACTGGTGCAACAGGTGCAGACGGTAAGAATGCAGAAGCTAAAGTTGTAGATAACAACAACGGCACGCACACAGTAACTATCGTAGATGGCAACGGTCAAACTACTTCAACTATCGTGAAAGATGGTGCGACAGGTGCTAAAAGGTGACACTGATGCAGCTGGTGCAACAGGTGCAGACGGTAAGAATGCAGAAGCCAAAGTTGTAGATAACAACAACGGCACACACACGTAACTATCGTAGATGGCAACGGTCAAAACCACTTCAACTATCGTGAAAGATGGTGCGACAGGTGCTAAAGGTGACACTGTTTGCAGCAGGTAAAAATGCAGAAGCTAAAGTTGTAGATAACAACAACGGCACACACACAGTGACTATCGTAGACGGCAACGGTCAAAACCACTTCAACTATCGTGAAAGATGGTGCAACAGGTGCTAAAGGTGACACTGGTGCAGCAGGTAAAAATGCAGAAGCTAAAGTTGTAGATAACAACAACGGCACACACAGTAACTATCGTAGATGGCAACGGTCAAACTACTTCAACTATCGTGAAAGATGGTGCGACAGGGTGCAGCAGGTAAAAATGCAGAAGCTAAAGTTGTAGATAACAACAACGGTACGCACACAGTAACTATCGTAGATGGCAACGGTCAAACCACTTCAACTATCGTGAAAGATGGTGCAACAGGTGCTAAAGGTGATACTGGCAGCAGGTGCAACTGGTGCGAAAGGTGATACTGGTCAGACGGTAAGAACGCAGAAGCCAAAGTTGTAGATAACAACAACGGCACACACACAGTAACTATCGTAGATGGTAACGGTCAAAACCACTTCAACTATCGTTAAAGATGGTGCGACGATGTGCCAAAGGTGATACTGGCAGCAGGTGCAACTGGTGCTAAAGGTGATACTGGTGCAAACGGTAAGAATGCAGAAGCTAAAGTTGTAGATAACAACAACGGCACGCACACAGTAACTATCGTAGATGGCAACGGTCAAAACCACTTCAACTATCGTGAAAGATGGTGCGACAGGTGCTAAAGGTGACACTGGTGCAGCAGGTAAAAATGCAGAAGCTAAAGTTGTAGATAACAACGGCACACTACACAGTAACTATCGTAGATGGCAACGGTCAAACCACTTCAACTATCGTGAAAGATGGTGCGACAGGTGCTAAAGGTGACACTGGTGCAGCAGGTAAAAATGCAGAAGCTAAAGTTGTAGATAACAACAACGGCACACACACAGTGACTATCGTAGACGGCAACGGTCAAACCACTTCAACTATCGTGAAAGATGGTGCAACAGGTGCTAAAGGTGATACTGGTGCAGCAGGTGCAACTGGTGCGAAAGGTGATACTGGTGCAGACGGTAAGAACGCAGAAGCTAAAGTTGTAGATAACAACAACGGCACACACACAGTAACTATCGTAGATGGCAACGGTCAAACTACTTCAACTATCGTGAAAGATGGTGCGACAGGTGCAGCAGGTAAAAATGCAGAAGCTAAAGTTGTAGATAACAACAACGGCACACACACAGTGACTATCGTAGACGGCAACGGTCAAACCACTTCAACTATCGTGAAAGATGGTGCAACAGGTGCTAAAGGTGATACTGGTGCAGACGGTAAGAACGCAGAAGCTAAAGTTGTAGATAACAACAACGGCACACACACAGTAACTATCGTAGATGGTAACGGTCAAACCACTTCAACTATCGTTAAAGATGGTGCGACAGGTGCTAAAGGTGATACTGGTGCAGCAGGGTGCAACTGGTGCTAAAGGTGATACTGGTGCAAACGGTAAGAATGCAGAAGCTAAAGTTGTGAGATAACAACAACGGCACGCACACAGTAACTATCGTAGATGGTAACGGTCAAAACCACTTCAACTATTGTGAAAGATGGTGCGACTGGGCAGCAGGTGCGAAAGGTGACACTGGTGCAGCAGGTAAAAATGCAGAAGCTAAAGTTGTGAGATAACAACAATGGTACACACACAGTAACTATCGTAGATGGCAACGGTCAAAACCACGTCAACTATCGTGAAAGATGGTGCAACAGGTGCTCAAAGGTGACACTGGCAGCAGGTGCAACTGGTGCTAAAGGTGACACTGGTGCAAACGGTAAGAAATGCAGAAGCTAAAGTTGTAGATAACAACAACGGCACACACACAGTGACTATCGTAGATGGTAACGGTCAAAACCACTTCAACCATCGTGAAAGATGGTGCAACAGGTGCTAAAGGTGATACTGTGCAGCAGGTGCAACTGGTGCTAAAGGTGATACTGGTGCAGACGGTAAGAACGCAGAAGCTAAAGTTGTAGATAACAACAACGGTACGCACACAGTGACTATCGTAGACGGCAACGGTCAAAACCACTTCAACTATCGTGAAAGATGGTGCGACAGGTGCAGCAGGTAAAAATGCAGAAGCTAAAGTTGTAGATAACAACAACGGCACGCACACAGTAACTATCGTAGATGGCAACGGTCAAACTACTTCAACTATCGTGAAAGATGGTGCGACAGGTGCTAAAGGTGACACTGGTGCAGCTGGTGCAACTGGTGCAACAGGTGCAGACGGTAAGAATGCAGAAGCTAAAGTTGTAGATAACAACAACGGCACACACACAGTAACTATCGTAGATGGCAACGGTCAAAACCACTTCAACTATCGTGAAAAGATGGTGCGACAGGGTGCTAAAAGGTGACACTGGTGCAGCAGGTAAAAATGCAGAAGCTAAAGTTGTAGATAACAACAACGGCACACACACAGTAACTATCGTAGATGGTAACGGTCAAAACCACTTCAACTATCGTGAAAAGATGGTGCAACAGGTGCTAAAGGTGATACTGGCAGCAGGTGCAACTGGTGCGAAAAGGTGATACTGGTGCAGACGGTAAGAACGCAGAAGCTAAAGTTGTAGATAACAACAACGGCACACACACAGTAACTATCGTAGATGGTAACGGTCAAACCACTTCAACTATCGTTAAAGATGGTGCGACAGGTGCTAAAGGTGATACTGGTGCAGCAGGTGCAACTGGTGCTAAAGGTGATACTGGTGCAAACGGTAAGAATGCAGAAGCTAAAGTTGTAGATAACAACAACGGCACGCACACAGTAACTATCGTAGATGGTAACGGTCAAACCACTTCAACTATTGTGAAAGATGGTGCGACTGGTGCAGCAGGTGCGAAAGGTGACACTGGTGCAGCAGGTAAAAATGCAGAAGCTAAAGTTGTAGATAACAACAATGGTACACACACAGTAACTATCGTAGATGGTAACGGTCAAACCACTTCAACTATCGTTAAAGATGGTGCGACAGGTGCTACAGGTGATACTGGGCAGCAGGTGCAACTGGTGCTCAGGTGATACTGGTGCAAACGGTAAGAATGCAGAAGCCAAAGTTGTAGATAACAACAACGGCACGCACACAGTAACTATCGTAGATGGTAACGGTCAAACCACTTCAACTATTGTGAAAGATGGTGCGACTGGTGCAGCAGGTGCGAAAGGTGACACTGGTGCAGCAGGTAAAAAAATGCAGAAGCTAAAGTTGTAGATAACAACAATGGTACACACACAGTAACTATCGTAGATGGCAACGGTCAAAACCACTTCAACTATCGTGAAAGATGGTGCAACAGGTGCTAAAGGTGACACTGGCAGCAGGTGCAACTGGTGCTAAAGGTGACACTGGTGCAAACGGTAAGAATGCAGAAGCTAAAGTTGTAGATAACAACAACGGTACGCACACAGTAACTATCGTAGATGGCAACGGTCAAACCACTTCAACTATCGTGAAAGATGGTGCGACAGGTGCCAAGGTGACACTGGTGCAGCAGGTAAAAATGCAGAAGCTAAGTTGTAGATAACAACAACGGCACACACACAGTGACTATCGTAGACGGCAACGGTCAAAACCACTTCAACTATCGTGAAAGATGGTGCAACAGGTGCTAAAGGTGACACTGGTGCAGCAGGGTGCAACTGGTGCAACAGGTGCAGACGGTAAGAATGCAGAAGCCAAAGTTGTAGATAACAACAACGGTACACACACAGTAACTATCGTAGACGGCAACGGTCAAAACCACTTCAACTATCGTGAAAGATGGTGCGACAGGTGCTAAAGGTGACACTGGTGCAGCAGGTAAAAATGCAGAAGCTAAAGTTGTAGATAACAACAACGGCACACACACAGTAACTATCGTAGATGGCAACGGTCAAACTACTTCAACTATCGTGAAAGATGGTGCGACAGGTGCAGCAGGTAAAAATGCAGAAGCTAAAGTTGTAGATAACAACAACGGTACGCACACAGTAACTATCGTAGATGGCAACGGTCAAACCACTTCAACTATCGTGAAAGATGGTGCAACAGGTGCTAAAGGTGATACTGGTGCAGCAGGTGCAACTGGTGCGAAAGGTGATACTGGTGCAGACGGTAAGAACGCAGAAGCTAAAGTTGTAGATAACAACAACGGCACACACACAGTAACTATCGTAGATGGTAACGGTCAAACCACTTCAACTATCGTTAAAGATGGTGCGACAGGTGCTAAAGGTGATACTGGTGCAGCAGGTGCAACTGGTGCTAAAGGTGATACTGGTGCAAACGGTAAGAATGCAGAAGCCAGTTGTAGATAACAACAACGGCACACACACAGTGACTATCGTAGATGGTAACGGTCAAACCACTTCAACTATCGTGAAAGATGGTGCAACAGGTGCTAAAGGTGATACTGGTGCAGCAGGTGCAACTGGTGCTAAAGGTGATACTGGTGCAGACGGTAAGAACGCAGAAGCTAAAGTTGTAGATAACAACAACGGTACGCACACAGTGACTATCGTAGACGGCAACGGTCAAACCACTTCAACTATCGTGAAAGATGGTGCGACAGGTGCAGCAGGTAAAAATGCAGAAGCTAAAGTTGTAGATAACAACAACGGCACGCACACAGTAACTATCGTAGATGGCAACGGTCAAACTACTTCAACTATCGTGAAAGATGGTGCGACAGGTGCTAAAGGTGACACTGGTGCAGCTGGTGCAACTGGTGCAACAGGTGCAGACGGTAAGAATGCAGAAGCTAAAGTTGTAGATAACAACAACGGCACACACACAGTAACTATCGTAGATGGCAACGGTCAAACCACTTCAACTATCGTGAAAGATGGTGCGACAGGTGCTAAAGGTGACACTGGTGCAGCAGGTAAAAATGCAGAAGCTAAAGTTGTAGATAACAACAACGGCACACACACAGTAACTATCGTAGATGGTAACGGTCAAACCACTTCAACTATCGTGAAAGATGGTGCAACAGGTGCTAAAGGTGACACTGGTGCAGCAGGTGCAACTGGTGCAACAGGTGCAGACGGTAAGAATGCAGAAGCTAAAGTTGTAGATAACAACAACGGCACGCACACAGTAACTATCGTAGATGGCAACGGTCAAACTACTTCAACTATCGTGAAAGATGGTGCGACAGGTGCTAAAGGTGACACTGGTGCAGCTGGTGCAACTGGTGCAACAGGTGCAGACGGTAAGAATGCAGAAGCTAAAGTTGTAGATAACAACAACGGCACACACACAGTAACTATCGTAGATGGCAACGGTCAAACCACTTCAACTATCGTGAAAGATGGTGCGACAGGTGCTAAAGGTGACACTGGTGCAGCAGGTAAAAATGCAGAAGCTAAAGTTGTAGATAACAACAACGGCACACACACAGTGACTATCGTAGACGGCAACGGTCAAACCACTTCAACTATCGTGAAAGATGGTGCAACAGGTGCTAAAAGGTGATACTGGCAGCAGGTGCAACTGGTGCTAAAAGGTGATACTGGTGCAGACGGTAAGAATGCAGAAGCTAAAGTTGTAGATAACAACAACGGTACGCACACAGTAACTATCGTAGACGGCAACGGTCAAACCACTTCAACTATCGTGAAAGATGGTGCAACAGGTGCTAAAGGTGATACTGGTGCAGCAGGTGCAACTGGTGCAAACGGTAAGAACGCAGAAGCTAAAGTTGTAGATAACAACAACGGCACACACACAGTAACTATCGTAGACGGCAACGGTCAAAACCACTTCAACTATCGTGAAAGATGGTGCGACAGGTGCTAAAGGTGATACTGGTGCAGCAGGCGCTACAGGTGCTACTGGTCCTAAAGGTGATACAGGCGCAACAGGTCCCAAAGGTGATGCTGGAACTACAGGCGCAGCTGGTCCAGAAAAACATGTTGATGTAGTTTCTGGTAATGAAAAATACAACTAAAGTTGAAGTGAAAGCTAACGCAAGTAAAGATGGTCGTGATCGTTTCGTTGTGTCAGCTAATACGACTACAACTAAAGTGAACGATAATGGTACTGTGAGTGTTGATCCTAAAGGTAATGGTGATAGCTTAGTGAACGCAACTACTGTTGTGAATGCAATTAACGATGCTTCATTCAACATTACTACTGGCAAACCATGTTGACAAAGTTGTAACAGATACTAATGGCAGTGAAACAGCTAAAGTGAAACCGGGTTCAACTGTAACTATTACTTCAGGTAAAAATGTAGCAGTTAACCAAACTGTTGATGCTAAAGGTAACCCAACCTTCATTATTTCAACAACTGCGGATGTAACTCACAACAATGTGACAGCATCTAATATTGTTGCAACAAATGTGACTGCGGGTGACGTAACAGCTGAAAATGTAACAGCGAATAACGTGACTACGAAGAACATCACTGTTGAAAATGGTGGTAACATCGATATGGGCGGCAACCAAGTACATAATGTTGCTAATGGTACAGAACCAACTGATGCAGTGAATATTAGCCAATTAAAAGCTAACACAACTAAAGTGGTTTCTGGTCACCAAAGTAATGTAACCTTAGTATCAGATAATGCAGATGGTAAAGTTTACAAAGTAGATGTAAACACTACTGAGTTATCTAATGTAACTACGAATGGTGATATTACTGTTCCAGCTGGAAACGGTTTAGTTACCGCGAAAGATGTAGCTAATGCAATCAACTCAGCTTACTGGAAAGTTGCAGATAATGATGGCAATGTTCAACACAATGTAACAGCAAGTAACACCGTACAATTCGTAAATGGTAAGGGTACAAGCTCTAACGTAACTAAAGCAGAAAATGGTAAAAATTCTGTAGTTACAATGTGAACGTTGGTGACGGTTTATATATCGATAGCAATAATAAAGTAGCTGCAAATGTTACAGATGTTAAAGCTGGTGATAATGTTACTGTTAATAAAGATGCTAAAGGCGTTTACACTCGTAAGTGCAAATAATACACAAGCAAGTGTAACGACTGGAGCCAAATAAAGGTATTACAGTAACTCCAACTACTAACGCAAATGGTACAACCAACTATAAAGTAACTGTTGATATCGATAACGATACAATTACCGTGAACAACCAAGGTAAATTAGTATCTAACGGTGCAACTAACTTTAACGTATCAACTGTGGATAAAAAGGCAACCGTTGCAAAATAAAGGCGGTAGTTCAACTGCTCGCGCAACAAGTGGTAAATCAGTCACTTATGCGGCAGGTAAAAACATCGCAATTGAGCAAAATGGTACTGAAATCCTTGTATCTACAACTGAGGATGTGAACCACAACAGCGTAACCACTAATAACTTAACCGTTAACGAAGGTGGTAACTTAAAAAGTTGGTCCAAACTCAACAGTTGATATGGGCGGTAACCAAATTCACAACGTGAAAGGGTGAAAAAGATACCGATGCAGTGAATGTTTCACAATTACGTAACAACATCACTAACGTGAACAATCGTATCAACAAGGTACAAAAAGAAGCACGTGGCGGTATCGCAGGTGCTAACGCAGCAGCAGGCTTACCACAGGTTTACATCCCAGGTAAATCAATGGTTGCAGCTTCTGCAGGTACCTTCAAAGGCGAAAGCGCACTTGCGGTAGGTTACTCACGTTCAAGCGATAACGGTAAAGTTATCCTTAAACTACAAGGTAACGCGAACACCCAAGGTGATGTAGGTGGTTCTGTAGGCGTAGGTTACCAATGGTAATTTAGCGTCTTGCTAACTAGAATGAAAAACCCAGCTTCGGCTGGGTTTTTATCGGTGATTTTTAATAGAAAAGGGATTTTTAGGGTTTAAATACTGAACTTTTTAATGTTTTTATACAATTATGCTTTTTGTTATAAAAAGTGTGCTGCTTAATTGACATAGCATTCTAGACGTCTAAAATACAGAAAAATTCAATTAAAAAGATGGGCAGATTTATGATTCAGCTGAAAAACATCAGCAAGCAGTTCGAGGTAAAAGGGAAGATTATTACCGCCTTGGATAATGTTAACTTAGAAGTGCCTAAAGGGTACGATTTATGGCGTAATTGGTGCCAGTGGTGCAGGAAAAAGTACGCTGATTCGTTGTGTGAACTTATTAGAACGTCCCACTACTGGTGAGGTTATTGTTGACGGTAAGGATTTAACCACACTTTCAGAAAGTGAGTTAATCTCAAGCGCGCCGCAATATTGCGATGATTTTCCAACATTTTAATCTACTGGCTTCTAAAAACGGTGTTTGAAAACGTGGCGTTGCCATTACATTTTAAATCATACGCCCAAAGCGCAAATTGAGAAAAAAAGTTAATGCGTTGCTTGAGTTAGTGAGGGTTAACCGAACGTAAAGATGTTTATCCCTAGCAACCTTTCAGGTGGTCAAAAACAGCGTGTGCAATTGCCCGTGCACCAGCAAGTGATCCGCAAGTGTTGTTAGTGATGAAGCCACAAGCGCATTAGATCCCGCAACAACGCAATCTATTTTACAATTATTAAAAAGATATCAATAAACGGTTAGGACTCACTATTTTACTGATTACGCATGAAATGGAAGTGGTAAAACGTATTTGTGATCGTGTGACGTGATCGATAAAAGGTCAGTTGATTGAAACAGGGTTCTGTAAGTGAAATTTTTCTAACCCTAAAAACAGAGTTGGCACAAAAATTTATTCAATCGACTTTCCACTTTGAGTTGCCGGCAGAATATACTGCGCAGCTTTCAGCGCAATCAACCGCTAATAGTAAGCCAATTATTAAATTTGAATTTACAGGCCGCTCAGTTGATGCGCCGTTACTTTCTATGGTATCGAAAGAGTTCGGCATTGATTTTAGTATTTTAATGTCTCAAATTGACTATGCTGGCGGCGTAAAAATTTGGCTTTGTGATTGCAGAAGTAAGTGGTAATCATGATGATATTGCAGCAAGCAAAATTCTATTTAATTGATAATAAAGTAAAAGTTGAGGTGTTAGGCTATGTGGGATAATTTTATGCAAGAAGTCACACTCAAATGTGGCAGATGATTGGTTCTTCAACGCTTGAAAACGGTTTATATGGGCTTTTTATGACCCTAATGGCCGTTGTGGTTGGCTTTACCTATTGATTTTTAGCATTTTTAACCGGAAAAGGTGAGATCTTAGAAAACCCGCGTTTGCATCAAATTTTTAGATATCATCATCAATATTGGGCGTTCAGTACCTTTCATTATTTTATTGATTGTGTTGTTGCCATTTACGCGTTTGCTTGTTGGCACAACTTTAGGGACAACCGCTGCAATTGTGCCGTTAAGTGTTTCAGCCATTCCATTTTTCGCGCGTTTAACCGCTAATGCATTATTAGAGGTGCCAACCGGTTTAACAGAAGCTGCGAAATCAATGGGGGCAACAAATTGGCAGGTGGTTACGAAATTCTACTTACCAGAATCTTTTACCTATTTTTAATTAACGGTGTGACGTTAACTTTAGTTTCACTCATTGGCTATTCTGCGATGGCAGGTGCAGTTGGTGGTGGTGGCTTAGGTAACTTAGCCATTAGCTATGGTGAACACCGTAACATGGTTTTATGTGAAATGGATTGCAACCATTATTATTGTAGCGATTGTGATGATTTCACAAAAGTCGGCGATGAATTAGCCAAAAATATGATCACCGTTAAAACGGGGCTCACTCTAATTTTCTATTAAGAGGTATTTTTATTATGAATTTCAAAAAGTATTACATTGCCGTACTTTCTGCATTAGCATTAAGTGGTTGTAATGAAGAGAAAAAGCGGATGCAGCACCAGCTACTGCTGCAAATAAAATTAAAGTGGGCGTCATGTCTGGCCCAGAACATACCGTTGCAGAAAAAGCAGCAAAATTGCAAAGAGAAATATGGCCTAGATGTTGAATTTGTTTTATTCAATGACTATGCATTACCAAACACAGCAGTGAGCAAAGGTGATTTAGATGCGAATGCGATGCAGCATAAACCTTATTTAGATAAAGATAGCTCATCTAAAGGGCTAGACAACTTAGTGATTGTTGGTAATACCTTTGTTTATCCATTAGCAGGTTATTCGAAAAATTAAATCAGTGAATGAGTTAGCAGATGGTGCAGTAGTAGCAGTACCAAATGACCCTTCTAACCTTGCTCGTGCGTTGATTTTATTAGAAAAACAAGGCTTAATTAAATTAAAAGATAACACCAACTTATTCTCAACAACGATGGATATTATTGAGAATCCAAAACATCTAAAAGTACAAGAAGTAGATACTTGTGGCAGCAAAAGCGTTAGATGATGTGGATTTAGCAGTAGTGAATAATACTTACGCAGGACAAGTAGGTTTAAGTTCAAACGATGGTATCTTCGTTGAAGATAAAGATTCTCCATATGTGAACATTATTGTAGCGCGTAAAGATAATAAAGATACCAAAGCTGTGCAAGACTTTGTAAAAAGCTTACCAAACTGATGAAGTGTATCAAGATAGCACAAAACACTTTTAAAAGATGGTGTAGTGAAAGGTTGGTAATTTACTTAACGTAAATTCACTTTTCTGCAAGCGGTGGGATTTTAAGAGATTTGCAAATATTTCTAAAAATATCACCGCTTGTTTTTCCTCAATTTTAAGGATTTAACATGAAATTAACAAAATTATTAGGTATTGCGCTAGTGTCTGCATTAGCATTAACCGGTTGTAAAGAAGAGAAACGGCTGAAAGCACAAAAACCATTAAAAAAGTGGGCGTGATGACAGGGCCTGAAGCGCAAATGACCGAAGTGGCAGTCAAAATTGCAAAAGAAAAAAATATGGCTTAGATGTGGAATTAGTCACTTACCGAATACACGCAACTCAAATGCAGCGTTACACGCAAAAGATTTAGATGCTAATGCCTTCCAAACTGTGCCTTATTTAGAACAAGAAAGTAAAGATCGCGGTTATAAAATGGCGGTAATTGGTAACACATTATTATGGCCAATTGCGGCATACTCTAAAAAGTGAAAACTTTAGCTGAGTTAAAAGACGGTGCGATTGTGGTTATTCCAAATAATCCAAGTAATACTGGCCGCGCGTTATTGTTACTTGAAGCGAATGGTTTGATTAAATTAAAAAGATTCGAAAAATTTGTTCTCAACAGAAAACGATATTATTGAGAATCCAAAAACATATTCAGATCAAACAAGTTGATACAGTGTTATTAACTCGTTCATTAGATGATGTGGATTTAGCTGTTATCAATAACACTTACGCAGGCCAAGCAGGATTAAGCCCAGAGAAAGATGGCGTGATTGTAGAATCAAAAGATTCGCCATATGTGAACTTAGTCGTTAGCCGTGAAGATAATAAAAACGACCTCGTTTACAAACCTTGTGAAAGCTTTCAAACAGAAGAAGTTTTCCAAGAAGCGTTAAAATTATTTAACGGTGGGGTAGTGAAGGGTTGGTAATCTTTCAATAAAGAAAAAAACCTGTGTGGAATCGATTCTACACAGGTTTTTTTATTAGGATTCAGTTGCTGGGAACATTAATGGGTTTAAACCGCTACGGAATAAGCCTTTTTCTTCTAGTTCCATATCTAGGAAGAGTGAGGCAAGATCGTCAGCGACAGGTTCCACATATGGGTCTTTTTCTTGAACATAATTTTTAGATAGCTTTCACATTCATGACAGCTTTTCAGCACGCACAACGGCAAGTTTTTCATCTAAAGACCACATTTCATATTTTTCTGATTATTGCAGTTGGTACATTGTGCTCGCACAAGGTTCCATTCACTTTCACATAACGAACAATGGACATAGCGAAGCCCTTGTGAGGTACCAATTTTGAACGATACTTGCCACAGGTGCACTACCACAAACGGGGCAATGTTGAAGGTTGTCATAATCCCTCTACACGGCAGTTGTGTGGAATTTGTTGCGTTAATTGCACCCAGTAAAGCGAGAGAGCAGCCCAAATGAATACAGCTTTATCAGCACTCACTAAGTTGAATTCTTCGCTTAATAGGGCAGTTGCCATCGCTTCTAATTCACTTCTTTTGCTGATTTTTCTAGTAATTCAATGGTAGCTAAAATCTGGTCATTAGCTTTTAGGCTTAATTTCTGCCAAAATTTCAGTTAAATAAGTAAGCCAACTATCATCTCGTTTAAAAGTTTTCGCATCAAGCGGTTGGATTTCAGCTAAGTTTTGCAAATTTTCTTGTGGGGCTAATGGCTGGTTTTCTAATACAGCTAATTGGCTTTCCACTAAGTCTGCAGCAAATAAAAGATAGTTTGCTAGCGGATGATTTTCGCTAAAAGATCTTAATCTTTTAGCACGGCGTTGATAGAGATTTTTCGGGTTGGCAAACAAAATCGGGGGAACATCATAGCTGTTCGTTTTTTTGTTTGATTTCATCTACCGAAAGAATTTTGATACTCATAATGTGCTCTGTAATATTGGAGCAGATAAGGCTGCTCTAAAAGGGATGATAAAAAGTGCGGTTATTGTAACCGCACTTTCTTGCTTTAGCCATTTATCCCTTTAAATAAAGCTTTGGCTTTTACTTTTTTACCTTTAGCTTCATTTTCTAGGTCTTCTTCTAATTCCGGCAAAACTTCTTCGCGATACCATCTAGGGTGGTGTTTTTTCGCCCAGCGAACGGTTACCCAACCTTCTACGATGCCACGAATGGAGCCTTTAACCCAGAATGCCATATACATATGTACCAAGATACCGGTAACTAGCATAAATGCACTTACTGAGTGAAGTAGAATCGCAATTCTCAATACAGGAATTGAGAAGTGGTGAGAGAAATATTGGCGCCACATAATGATACCAGTAATTAATAAGGTCAACATTGCTAGATTTAATGTCCAGAACAACATTTTTGACCTAAGTTATATTTACCGTTATCAGAAACGGCGTGCTCATTGCCTTTTAGAACTTCAACGACACCTTTTGCCCAGCGAATATCATTTTTCTCAGGAACGTTGTGATCCCAATATAATAACGCAAGGTAAATAAAGGCGATAAACATTAAAATCCCAGTGAAAGGGTGAATCGCACGTGCCAGTTGTGGCGTACCTAAAATTTCTGTTAACCATGCAAAGTCAGGGAAGAAAAATGCAACCCCAGTAAACATGGTTAAGAAGAAGCTGATTACTAAAAACCAGTGGCTCAAGCGAGCAGGCGTTCTGTGACGAACCACGCGAGTATCATTGCTGATCTCAATTTTGTTCTTACTCATGTTTGCCTCCTTCTTGATGAGCATCGGTTTCGTGATGATCTTCAACGTCTTCTTCCGCATTCGGGCCTACTGTTGAGTAGTGTCCGATTTCAGCAAGCGCTAAACCACCCATTGCAACAGCAGCGACTGGTTTCAAGATATCTTTCCACAAGGTGACTGTTGGGTCGATTTGTGGATCTTTTGGTAATCCTGAATAAAGTTCTGGTTTATCTGCATGATGGAGTACATACATAACATGTGTACCACCTACACCTTCTGGGTCATAAAGACCAGCGTTTTTCATAGCCACGAGATTTCAAATCAGCCACGCGTTTTTCTGCGTAGATTTTCATCTCTTCTTTAGAACCAAAACGGATTGCGCCGGTTGGACAAGTTTTCACAAGCTGGTTCTTGACCAACAGACACACGATCCAATCAAAGGGTACATTTGTACACGCGATTGTCTTCAGGGTTCATACGTGGAATGTTGAACGGACAACCCGCAATACAGTAACCACAACCGATACACTTGTCTGATTGGAAGTCTACAATACCGTTAGCGTATTGGATAATCGCACCTGGTGCTGGACAAGCTTTTAAACAGCCTGGTTCTGCACAGTGCATACAACCGTCTTTACGGATTAACCATTCTAAACGATCGTTTTCTTCCACTTCATTAAAGCGCATCACTGTCCATGCTTTCGCATTGAGATCAACTGGGTTATCGTAAATCCCGACATTGTGCGTTGACATCAGAACGGATGTCATTCCACTCTGAACAGCCAACCTGACAAGCTTTACAGCCGATACAGGTACCACATCAATAAGTTTGGATACTTCTACTTTATGATCTCGCGCATGAGGTGGTGATGTTAAGCCCGATGTTGCGGAGACTTTAATAATATCTTGCGTTTGAACGCCTTCGCCATTACCTGCCATATTATGCCTCCGCCTTCTCGATATTTACCAAGAATGTTTTATATTCTGGTGTTTGTGGACCGCCTCACCCCAAGATGGTGTTAAGGTATTGGTTGAGAAACCACGGTTACCTTTACCATTTAAGGCTTTCATATTCCAGTGAATTGGAAGACCCACATGGTGTACAGTACGTCCGTCGATTTCTAAATCTTTCAGACGTTTTTGTTACGACTGCAACGGCTTTAATATAGCCACGGCGAGAAGTAATTTTCACCATATCACCTTTTTGGATACCTTTTTCTGCCGCTAATTTTTCACCAATTTCCACAAATTGTTGTGGTTGAGCGATGATGTTTAGCGCAGATTGAGCTGTCCAACTGTGGAAGTGTTCAGTCAAACGATAAGTCGTTGCCACATACGGGAAGTCTTTTATTTGAGCCGATAAATTCGTGGTCTTCTTTATAAAATACGAATAGTTGGATCAGAAGATACTTTCGGATGTAACGGATTCGCATCAATTGGACTTTCAATTGGTTCATAATGCTCAGGCATTGGACCACTTGTAATTTTATCTACTGCAAATAAACGACCTACACCTTCTGCAGACATAATGAATGGGCCTGTATCAGAACCAGGTGGTTTGTAGTACCATAGTCAGCCACATCTAACCAGTTCCAGTTTTTACCGTTCCATTTGATTAATTGACGGTGTTTATCCCAAGGATTACCGTTAATATCAAGAGAAGCACGGCTATAAAGAACACGGCGGTTTGCTGGCCACGCAAAGCCCCAACCTAATGTACAACCTAAACCTGAAGGGTCAGAATTGTCACGGTTTGCCATTTGGTTACCTTTTTCTGTCCATTGGCCAACATAAATCCAGTTACCTGCTGAGGTTGTACCGTCATCACGTAAATGGGCAAAGCCGCTGAGTAATTGGCCTTTTTATACATTAAGTTGCCATTAGGATCGTAAATGTCCTCAAGCGCATAACCATTTAATTCTTTTTCGCTAACTCTTCAGAGCTTGGAGAGTGTGGTTGTGCATAGTTCCAAGTCATCGCTTCGAAAGATTCTAAACCTTTTGGTTGAATACCTTTTTCAAGTCTTCTTGATAGAGATGATGCATCTCTTCACGAATCATAGAAAGAATGTCAACATCTGGTAGTGCTTCACCTGGTTGGTCACAGCCTTTCCAGTGCCATTGTGCCCAGCGACCAGAGTTAGCAATAGAACCATCTTCTTCTGCAAAACAGGTAGTTGGTAAACGGAATACTTCTGTTTGAATTTCAGCAGAATTTACATTGTTTGATTCACCAAAGTTTTTCCAGAATTCAGAAGATTCGGTTTGAAGTGATCTAACACGACTAGGTATTTCAATTTGCTCATACCCGCAACAGTTTTGTTTTTGTTCGGTAATGAGTTTAATACGTTGAAACCTTGTAAAATCCAAACCGTTTAATTTGCCATCATTCATTAATTTAACATGAGTGATAGGGTCGTATAAGCGGTCAGATTTCGGTAAGAAGTCAAAGCCCCAACCGTTTTCTTTAGTTGCTTTATCACCATAGAACGTTTTCATCATACTCACGAAGAATTTCGAAGTATTACGATAGTAGTTTACTTGGTTTTGCACGATATCTTTTGGCGTAATCGCATTGATATATTGCTCATAAGAAGTATCTTTATCGTTTGGTAAACGCATATAACCAGGTAAAGATGTCGGCAATAAGCCCATATCTGTTGTACCTTGTACGTTTGAGTGTCCACGCAACGCATTAATACCGCCACCAGGCATACCCATATTACCTAAGAGTAATTGGATCATCGCGATTGAACGAATATTTTGTGTACCGATTGTGTGCTCAGTAAGACCTAACGCATATAAGTGCGTCATGGTTTTATTTGGTGCAGAGGTTTTACCGATTTCTTCACAAATGTGTAAGAAGGTTTTTGTTTTACACAGTAATACGTTCAACCATTTTCAGGCGTATAGCGAGAAACGTGATCTTTCAAGATATTAATCACACAACGTGGATCTTGTAAGGTCATATCACGTTTAGCAAAACCATTCTCATCAAATTGGTAATTCCATTTTGATTTATCGTAAGAACGTTTTTCTTCATCAAAGCCTACGAATAAACCATCTTCAAATTTGAAGCCTTCATCAATTAAGAACGAAGCATTGGTATAATGTTTAACGTATTCGTGTTGAATTTTGATTGGTTTCAATAAATAACGAATTACACCCAAGAAGAATGCAATGTCAGTACCGGAACGGATTGGCGCATGAAGATCAGCTACAGAAGCTGTACGGTTAAAGCGAGGGTCAACCACGATGATTTTCGCACCGTTTTTCTTCGCTTCAATTGCCCAACGGAAGCCAACAGGGTGAGCTTCAGCAGGGTTACCGCCTTGAACAAGAATAAGATTGGCGTTTTTGATGTCAACCCAGTTATTTGTCATGGCACCGCGACCAAATGATGGAGCAAGACTTGCTACCGTTGGTCCGTGCAAGTATTCGCTTGGTTACACATCGGCACCATGCCAACATTCTCACCCATTTGTGAGTAAGAAGTGCGGCCTCGTTGCTTATAGCTGAGGCAGTCATAATACCTGTGGTTGTCCAACGGTTGACAGTTTTGCCACTTGCATCTTTTTCTACAAAGTTAGCATCGCGGTCTTCTTTCATTAGGCGAGCAATACCTTTAATTGCTTTTTCCCAAGAAATACGTTCCCACTTGTCAGAACCTGGCGCACGGTATTCTGGATATAGTGCGCGGCTTTCACTATTAATATAGTCTCAATGCGCCTGCACCTTTTTGGACATAACGCACCACGGCTTATCGGATGGTCTGGGTCACCTTCAAGGTGGAATAATTTAGAACGGTATTGGTACCTGTGTGGCCGCTTAATGCATTGTAAGGTTTACCTGTGCTATATAGCAACATACCGCAGCTTACAGAACAATATGTACAGGTGTTACGAGATTCAAAAGCTCGTAATAATTTGTATTCACGAGGTGCTGCTAAAGCGGTTGCTGGTGCAAAGCCCAACATCGCAGCAGACGTTCCCGCCATACCACCTGCACAGATCTTAAAGAACTTGCGTCTAGAGACCTGCATAATCACTCCTTCTCTCATATAAATTTTATAATGAGATGATTTACTGAATAAACTAAGGTCTGAACAATTTGTCCAAACACTTTTATTAAATTACACGGATGTTAATTTAAACGGTATCATTCTAACGATTATTTAACTTATTCGCCATAATCATTCTTTTGTTAGCTGATGAAAAATTTTTTTGCGCTAGATCATAAAAATGGAATTTTGTTAAAAATTTGCAAAATTAAATTAAAAATGACCGCTTGTTGAAAAAGATTTTTAAGATAAATGGCACGCCCTAAAGGATTCGAACCTTTGACCCACGCCTTAGAAGGGCGTTGCTCTATCCAGCTGAGCTAAGGGCGCAGAGTTAAGAAATATAAAAAGAAAGGATTTCTGAAAATTAAAGAGTGGTCGGCGAGATAGGATTTGAACCTACGACCCACTGGTCCCAAAACCAGTTGCGCTACCAAGCTGCGCTACTCGCCGATAATTGAAAAGCATATTATAGGATGAGAGATTTTCGTCAATATCGGAATTGAATTAAACGGCGTATATTTAAGCGGTTTTTAAAATTTGCTTACTAATTTTTCTGCGACAATAACGCAAACGTTTTCTGGTGACGATTCGGAGAAAGATGACTGCACAAATTATTTCAGGAACTGCATTAGCAAAAGAGATGAAATTGCGATTGCTGAGCAAATTACACAACAGTGGCTAAAGGTGCAAGAGCACCGGGATTAGCGGTAATTTTAGTGGGTTCAGATCCAGCTTCTGAGGTTTATGTATCCAATAAACGTAAAAGTTGTGCAGAAATTGGTATTTATTCTAAATCTTATGACTTACCTGAACAAACCAGTGAGGCTCAGCTGTTAGCGCTCATCGAACAGCTCAATCAAGATGAAAGCATTGATGGAATTTTGGTGCAATTACCATTACCAAAACAAATTGACTCAACCAAGGTGATTGAAGCTATTGTTCCGCATAAGGATGTGGATGGTTTCCATCCTTATAATGTAGGGGCGGTTGTGTCAGCGTATTCCAACACTTCGTTCATGCACACCTTTTATGGGGTAATGAAGTTATGAAAACGACGGGCGTAGATTTGTATGGTAAACACGCGGTAGTCGTTGGGGCATCAAATATTGTTGGGCGCCCGATGGCGATGGAGTTGTTGCTTGCGGTTGCACAGTCACCGTCACACATCGTTTTACTAAAGATTTAGCTAGCCATACGTCAAGCCGATATTTTTAGTTGTAGCGGTAGGCAAACCGAATTTTTATTCCTGGAGAATGGATTAAAGAGGGCGCTATTGTGATTGATGTCGGCATCAATCGTAACAGCGAAGGAAAACTAACAGGAGATGTGGCGTATGAAGAAGCGCAGCAACGTGCAAGCTTTATCACTCCAGTTCCTGGTGGCGTAGGCCCAATGACAGTTGCCATGCTGATGCAAAATACTTTACAAGCTTATAAGCAACATTTAGGGCTAGAGCGTTAGGCCTGGTATTGGTAAATTTTTGAAGAAAATAACCGCTTGTAGGGTTGAAATAATCGATAGTAAAAAAAGGGAGCTTTCGCTCCCTTTTTGCTGTTTTAGGTTTAGTGGTTTTCAATCACCAATTTTTCATCTTTATAATCCACTACAACCGGGCGACGGTAATAATTTACCGCCAAGGATTTGTTGTGCAAGTGGGTTTTCAAGCTCTTGTTGGATAGCACGTTTAAGTGGACGTGCGCCGAACAATGGATCGAAACCCTGCTTTTGCCGATGTGGTCGATGGCTGCATCGGTGATGGTTACCTCACAGCCACGTTCTGCCATGCGTTTAATTAAGCGTTCTAATTGATGCGTGCAATTGCACGAATGTGTTCTTGACCTAATGGGTGGAAGACCACAGTCTCATCAATACGGTTAATAAACTCTGACGGAAGTGTTGTCCTACCACAGACATCACTAACTCTTTCATTTCCGCATAACTTGCCTCTGGCGTTTCTTGGATTAAGTGAGAGCCTAGGTTCGAAGTCATAACTCACTACAGTATTACGGAAATCAACTGTTCTGCCTTGACCATCAGTTAGTCGTCCATCATCTAACACTTGAAGTAAGATATTAAATACATCTGGGTGGGCTTTTTCCACTTCGTCTAACAATACTACAGAGTATGGACGACGGCGAACGGCTTCGGTTAAGTAACCGCCTTCTTCATAGCCAACATAACCTGAGGCGCACCGACCAAGCGAGAGACGCTGTGTTTTTCCATAAATTCGGACATATCAATACGCACCATCGCATCAGGATCGTCGAACAAGAAATTGCTAGGTTTTGCAAAGTTCTGTTTTACCCACCCCAGTCGGCCCTAAGAATAAGAATGAACCAATCGGTTTGTTCGGGTCTGATAAACCTGCACGGCTACGGCGAATCGCATTTGCCACTGCTTCCACCGCTTCATTTTGTCCAATCACATCGGCTATGTAAAACATCTTCCATACGCAAGAGTTTTTCTTTCTCGCCTTCCATCATTTTTGAAACAGGAATGCCTGTTGCTTTAGAAAGCACTTCGCGATTTCTTCATCAGTGACTTTAGTGCAGTAAGTGATTTTCGCCCCCTTCTTCTTCACGTTTGACCGCTTCTTGCAATTGTTTTTCGCGCTGGAATTTTTCCATATTGTAACTCTGACATTTTCTCAAAGTTATTTTTCACGGCGAGCTTGATCCATTGCAATACGTGCGTTTTTCTAACTCAGTTTTAATGTGCTGTGTTCCCAGTAATGCAGATTTTTCCGCTTTCCATACTTCTTCTAATTCAGAGTATTCACGTTCTTTGCTGCCAATTCTTCATCAAGTTTTTGCAAGACGTTGACGGCTTGCTTCATCTTCCTCTTTTTGTAAGGCTTGGCGTTCTAATTTTAATTGAATGATACGGCGCTCTAATTTATCTAATGGCTCAGGTTTGGAATCAATTTCCATACGTAAGCTAGAAGCCGCTTCATCAATCAAATCAATCGCTTTATCTGGTAATTGACGATCGCTAATATAACGATGAGAAAGCGTTGCTGCAGCCACAATTGCTGGGTCAGTAATTTGAACGTGGTGATGGATCTCATAACGTTCTCTTTAAGCCACGCAAAATCGCAATTGTATCTTCAACTGTTGGTTCATCTACTAATACTTTTTGGAAACGACGCTCAAGCGCTGCATCTTTTTCGATATATTGGCGATATTCATCTAAAAGTCGTTGCACCGACGCAGTGTAATTCACCACGAGCAAGGCTTGGTTTTAACAAGTTACCTGCATCCATCGCACCATCAGTTTTACCGGCGCCAACCATGGTATGGATTTCATCAATAAAGAGGATCACTTGTCCTTCTTCTTTAGCAAGTTCGTTTAATACTGCTTTTAAACGTTCTTCAAATTCGCCACGGTATTTTGCCCCAGCAATCAAGGCACCCATATCTAATGAAAGTACACGTTTATTTTTTAAGCCTTCAGGGACTTCACCATTAACAATACGTTGTGCTAGCCCTTCTACAATCGCAGTTTTACCTACACCAGGTTCACCAATTAAAAACAGGGTTATTTTTGGTACGGCGTTGTAATACTGGCATTGCACGGCGGATTTCTTCATCACGTCCAATAACCGGATCTAATTTCCCGGCTTTTTGCACGCTCGGTTAAATCAATCGTATATTTTTAAGTGCTTGTCTAGTTTCTTCTGCATTTTGTGTATTCACGTTATCTCCCCTCTGATTTGACTAATCGCTTGTGCAACTTTCTCTTTGGTTAATCCAAGTTGTTTGAATAATTTTCCTAAATCACCGTTATCTTCCAGCGCAGCTAGCACAACAATTCTGATGAAATAAAGCTGTCATTGAATTGTTGTGAAAGCTTATCAGCTTGGTTTAATAATCGAGCTAGTTGTTGTGATAACTGAGTGTTACTACTGCCTTGCACGGTCGGCAAGCGGTTTAAAATGCTTTCTAATTCGCTAATCAGTTTTGTCGGCTGAATGTTTAATGCGGTAAAAAGCGGTGCAATTGAGCTGCCTTCTTGCTTCACTAAAGCATAAAGCAAATGGGCTGGCTCAATATAAGGATTGTCTTTGCCTACGGCTAAAGATTGAGCTCAGCTAAGGCTTCCTGTAATTTAGTGGTAAATTTTTCAAAATTCATATTTATTACCCTCGTTAAAATTTAATAATCGGTATCGAACGGAAGTACTTACCGTTTCAACGATGCAATAAATGGCGTTTGTCAAGTCTTTTTCAAGAGGGAAAAGAAAAAAATTGTTCAAAAAGGATATTTTTGATGATTTTTAATCGTTAATAATAACTTCATTGAGCTCATCAAAGGCAGAACTCTCGTTAAATAAGTTTTTCAAGATATGCGACAACTTCATTTTTCCCATTTTTCCTAAAACCAAATACCGAGACATCGCTCATAGATTGAGAAGGGCGAACTCGTATAATAGCATCAGAAAAACGCTTTTTCTACTTCGGTTTGTAAAATAGCTAACAGGCGATTAAATTTGTGTTGTTCCATTTTTGCATATTGGCTAAACGAATATCAATGGTTGCTTGTGTCATATTAAAATCCCTAAAATAACTGAATAGAAAAACAGTATAATTGATAAGATTGAGCTGTCAATAAAAACAGGGGTTTTATTTTCAGTTTATGTGTTTTTGTTGAGCGCGTGTTACTACAAGCGGTCAGAAATCAAAAAAGTTTTACAAAATAGAAAAAAGGCTTGATTTGCCTTCATTTTTCGTTACATTAAGGTATTGTCTTTATTTACGAGGGTTTATCATGTTATCAAATGATGTTGTACTTTCGATTATTGTGCTTTTTAGTACTCAGTTTGCTGAGGGTTAACGTGGTTATTTCGTTAATTATTGCCGCATTAACTTGCGGTGTGCTTGGGCACTATCAACCTGCCGTTGATCAATCAGCGTTATCGGCGCTTTTTAATGCGTTAAAAATTACGATTACAAATTTCTCTGGCGGATTAGGTGGCGGTGCAGAAACAGCGATGAACTACGCAGTGCTTGGTGCATTTGCGGTGGCGTTATCGAGATCTGGGGTAACCGATTTACTGGCGTTTAAAATTATTCAAAAGTTTTGGTAAACGCCCATCGGGTCGTTCAGTCTTTTGGTTCAAATATATTCTTTTATTTGTGTTAGTGGCGTTTTCTATGTCGTCACAAAAACTTAATTCCAATCCATATTGCCTTTTTATTCCAATTGTTGTTCCACCACTGTTAAGTGTCATGAACCAATTAAAAATGGACCGCAGAGCAGTCGCTTGTGCGCTCACTTTTGGTTTAACAGCAACGTATATGATTATTCCTGCAGGCTTTGGTCAGATCTTCTTAGAAAGTGTTTTTAGTGAAAAATATCAACCAAGTTGGTGAACAATATGGTGTGGTGGCTACAACAGCTGAAATGACTAAAGCGATGTCTGTGCCAGTATTGGGGATGGTGGCTGGGTTGTTATTTGCGTTTTTTGTTTCTTATCGTAAACCACGCACTTATCTTGAAAATACGCCTGAACCGACATCAGAAGATATTGCTCAACGTGTTGCACGCGTGAAGCCTTATCATATTGGCGTGAGCGTAGCAGCCATTTTTAGCGACTTGTAGCGTACAATTAGCCACAAATTCGACTGTAATGGGCGGTTTAGTTGGTTTAGTGATTTTCGCATTAGGTGGCGTATTTAGACTTAAAGAGAGTAATGATATTTTCCAACAAGGCTTACGCTTAATGGCGATGATTGGCTTTGTGATGATTGCAGCTTCTGGTTATGCAAACGTTGTTAATTCAACAGGCGGAGTAATACAGTTAATTGAAAGCCTAAAAGATGCGATTACATCGAAAGAAATGGCTGCAGCGTTGATGTTAGTTGTTGGCTTGTTAATTACGATGGGTATCGGTTCTTCTTTCTCGACAGTGCCAATTATTACTTCTATTTATGTGCCTCTGTGTGTTTCTTTTTGGTTTCTCACCGTTAGCAACGATGTCGATTGTTGGGGTGGCAGCTGCGCTAGGCGATGCGGGTTCTCCAGCATCCGATTCTACGTTAGGGCCAACTTCAGGCTTAAATGCAGACGGTAAACACGATCATATTTGGGATTCTGTTGTGCCAACTTTCTTACACTTTAATATTCCGTTATTAGTGTTTGGTTGGATTGCGGCAATGATTCTCTAATCTTTACATATGGATAATAGCATAAAGGCTATTATCCATTTTTCACTTAAGGAAAAATGAAATTTATCTCTTTTAATATCAATGGATTACGTGCCAGACCACATCAATTAGAAGTATTATCGATAAACATCAGCCAGATGTGATTGGTTTACAAGAAATCAAAGTGGCTGATGAAGAGTTTCCACATCATTTAGTTGAAAAATTTAGGCTACCATGTTTTTCATCATGGACAAAAAGGGCATTATGGGCGTAGCGCTGCTTACTAAAAAGCACCGCTTGCTGTGCGCAGAGGTTTTCCAAATGATGAGCCTGATGCTCAAAAACGCATGATTATGGCTGATATTGAAACTGAATTTGGGGTATTAACTGTATTAAATGGTTATTTCACAAGGCGAAAATCGTAGCCATGAAACTAAATTCCCAGCAAAAAGCTAAATTTTTATGCAGATTTACAACACTATTTGGAAACTGAATTAAAAACCAAGTCATCAAATTGTTATTATGGGCGATATGAATATTAGCCCAACCGATTTAGATATTGGCATTGGTGAGCTAAACCGTAAACGTTAGTTGCGCTGATGGTAAATGCTCATTTTTACCTGAAGAACGTGAGTGGCTAACGCGTTTATATGACTATGGCTTGGTTGATACATTTCGCCAAATGAATCCACAGGCTAATGATAAATTTTTCATGGTTTGATTATCGCTCAAAAGGTTTTGATGATAACCGTGGATTAAGAATTGACTTGATATTAGCATCAAAATCACTGGCAGAGCGCTGTGAGAAACGGGGATTGATTCAGAGATTCGTGCAATGGAAAAACCATCAGATCACTCCAGTTTGGGCAGTATTTAAATAAACTTTAATTGGCAAAAAAATCATAAAAACTCACCGCTTGTTTCGGTGAGATGTAGTTTGTGAGTTGAATCACAAACGGGCTGATTGTTTTGAGTTTTCTTTTGAAATCTATTACAATCATAACTAATCAAAAACAGTCATTTTCGATGAGGAGATTACAATGGCAGAACGTAAAGTACTAGCGAATGCAATTCGTGTTTTAAGTATGGATGCAGTACAAAAAGCGAACTCAGGTCACCCGGGCGCCAATGGAATGGCAGATATTGCTGAAGTTTTATGGCGTGATTTTTAAAAACATAACCCGACCAATCCTAAATGGGCAGATCGCGACCGTTTTGTTCTGTCTAATGGTCATGGTTCAATGCTAATTTATAGCTTATTACATTTAACCGGCTATGATCTTTCTATTGAAGATTTAAAACAATTCCGCCAATTACACTCAAAAACCCCAGGCCACCCAGAATATGGTTATGCACCAGGTGTTGAAACCACAACAGGTCCATTAGGCCAAGGTATACCAATGCGGTTGGGATGGCAATTGCTGAGAAAAACTTTAGCAGGTCAATTTAACCGTGAGGGTCATGAAATTGTTGATCATTACACCTACGCGTTTTTAGGTGATGGCTGTTTAATGGAAGGTATTTCACATGAAGCTTGTTCTTTAGCAGGAACTTTAGGCTTAGGCAAACTTATCGCATTCTATGACGATAACAATATCTCTATTGATGGTCATGTTGATGGTTGGTTCTCAGATGATACTGCACAACGTTTCGAAGCTTATGGCTGGCGTTATCCGCAATGTTGATGGTCATGATGCGGAACAAATCAAATTTGCTATTGAGAATGCAAAAAGCAGAAAAAGATCGTCCAACATTAATTATTTGTAAAACCATCATGGTTACGGTTCACCAAACAAATCAGCATCACATGATTGTCATGGTGCGCCATTAGGTAATGAAGAAATTGAATTAACTCGTAAGGCATTAAATTGGACTTATGCACCATTTGAAATCCCTGCAGATGTTTATGCACAATGGGATGCTAAAGCAAAAGGTGCAGAGCAAGAGCGCGCATGGGATGCTAAATTTGCAGCATATGAAGCAGCATACCCCTGAATTAGCAGCAGAATTTAAACGCCGTGTAAGTGGTGAGTTACCAGCAAATTGGGCACAAGAAAGCCAAGCGTTTGTTGAAAAATTACAAGCAAATCCAGCAGCGATTGCAAGCCGTAAAGCATCGCAAAACGCAATTGAAGCTTATGCACACGTATTGCCAGAATTACTTGGCGGTTCAGCAGACTTAGCAAGTTCAAACTTAACCTTATGGTCTGGTTCAAAACCAATTCGAGCTGATCATAATGTAGATGGTAACTACATCAACTATGGTGTGCGTGAGTTTGGTATGTCTGCCATTATGAACGGTATTGCATTACATGGCGGCTTTATTCCTTACGGTGCAACCTTCTTAATGTTCTACGAATATGCTCATAATGCAGTGCGTATGGCGGCGTTAATGAAACAACGTTCAATCTTTGTTTATACGCACGATTCAATTGGTTTAGGTGAAGATGGCCCAACCCATCAACCGGTAGAACAAACCGCATCATTACGCTATATTCCAAATCTTGAAACATGGCGCCCTGCTGACCAAGTGGAATCTGCAGTAGCGTGGAAAGCTGCAATTGAACGTAAAGAAGGCCCAAGTGCGTTAATCTTTACTCGTCAAAATCTGCAACAACAACCACGTAATGCTGCACAATTAGCAGATATTGCTCGTGGCGGTTATATCTTAAAAGATTGCGCGGGTACACCAGATTTAATCTTCATTGCAACAGGTTCTGAAGTTGAGTTAGCGGTTAAAAGCAGCTGAAGTGCTTGAAGCTGAAGGTAAAAAGTACGTGTAGTTTCAATGCTAAGCACTAATGTGTTTGATAAACAAGATGCAGCATACCGTGAAGCAGTATTACCTAAAGCGGTAACTAAACGTGTGGCGATTGAAGCACAGTTATCTGATTTCTGTATAAATACGTTGGTTTTGAAGGTAAGATCGTGGGTAGGAATGGTTTTGGTGAATCTGCGCCAGCGAATGAATTATTCAAACTCTTCGGTTTCACTGTTGAAAAACGTAGTGGCTAAAGCAAAAGAAATTTTATAATGCTTTAAATAGAGAAAAGGCAGACAATCGTCTGCCTTTATTTTTGCAAAAAATTGAGCAAATTAGCCCGCTTGTGATTGAGCGAGAAGCGTCCAAAAAGCATTGAGCACTGGTTCTTGTAAGCGTTTATGTTGGACACAAACACCAAGCTCAAATGGTTCAATCGGAACGGGTAGGTGAAAAATAAGAGACTTGGCTGTTAGCAGGGCTATGTTGAATAACAACATCGGGCAGTAGGGCAACACCACAACCAAGTGCAACCATTGGAACAATACCTTCATGTCCTGCAACAGTAGCATAAATTTTTGGAGATTTTATTTTCTGGGTTTTAAACCAATGATCAATACGTTTTCGAGCAGGGCCATCTAGTGGCAGAATAAAATGGCATTTCTTGCCAGTTAATTGGCTGCTGTTGCAATAATTGCGTTGCGGCACAAGCGATACGTGGCACAATCAGTGAGAGTTTAATTTCATCAATATAGTGAAAATCAATGTTGGTAGGTAGTGATTCTGGTTTACCTGCGAGCGAAAGATCAGCTTGCATAGATTGTACATTGCTTAATGCTTGTGAGGGATCTCCGTGATTAGCTTAATTTCTACTTTTGGATGGCGTTGACGAAAGCGCTCTAAAATTGCAGGCAGGTGGCTATAAGTTGCCGTCACCGAGCAAAAAGCTTGAGTTCGCCCTCTAATTCCGTTTGATTACTTGATAATTGATGCTGAAATTGTTGCCAATGCGCCCAGCTTTGATTGGCAAATTCTAGAATTTTCTGCCAGCATCGGTTAAAATGCACTTTGGCGGTTATCTCTGATCAATAGTGGTTGCCCGATTTTTTTCTTCAATTTGTTGAATTTGGCGGGTAGCGTTGAAGCACTCATATAGTTTTTCTGCTGTGCGGATAAAACTACGGCTTTGAGCTAAATCGATGAAAAGTTTAAGATGTTGAAATTCCATAATCATTACACATAAAAAACCGAGCCAAAGCTCGGTTTCTCATTAATCTGAAATTAGCGACGTAAACCCAAACGTGCAATAGTTTCTGAATATTTAGCAAGATCAGTACGTTTTAAGTAGTCTAATAATTTACGACGGCGTGAAACCATACGTACAAAACCACGACGGCCGTGGTGATCTTTTTGTGCTCAAAGCAAATGTGCTTGTAAGTGGTTGATTTGTGCTGTTAATAATGCACTTTGAACTTCTGAAGAACCAGTATCTTTTGCATCACGACCAAATTCAGCAACGATTTTCGCTTTTGCTTCTACGCTTAGAGACATGTTATTTTCCTTTTTGTTAAGGGTTGATAATACATCACTCGCCGATCTCTAACTCAGCAGAGGACAGGAAGCCAAAATTTTAAAGAGAAAGCGGTTAAATTTCAACTAAAATTTACATTTTTAATGTGAACTTTGCTTGGTTGCAACAAGCTTCTCTATTTGGGATCAACGGTTTTGATTTACGAATGCTTGGTTCAATGGTTGAGCCTTGTACTAAAATCGAGAACATTACTACCGCATAGGTCATCACCAAAATAATATCTTTAACATCAATATCGCCGGCAAAGGCTGTTTTGCTCGGAATAGAAAGCGCCATGGCTAGTGCCAAACCACCTCGTAAGCCACCCCAAGTCATGATTTTTAAAGTGTAAGGGTTGTATGTTCTAAATTGTTGCATCACTTTAAAGGAATCCATAGACTTAAATAGCGTGCAGCTAAACAAGCTGGAATAGCAGCAATCATTAACACAATGCCGTAAATATTAAAATCTACCAAGAGAAGCGCAAAACCGATAAGGAAGAAGAGTAACGAGTTTAAGAAATGGTCAATCATCTCCCAAAAGTGATCTAAATAACGTTGGCTCTGTTCAGAGAAGCCAGAACGGCGAGTCCAGTTACCAATCATGATGCCTGCAACTACCATTGCTAAAGCTCCAGAAACGTGTAAGATATTGCTCGCAAACATGAAACCAGCCGTTGGAATAGTCAACGTAATAAGAATTTCTAAAGAACCATCATCCGTGCTAGAAATGAGAATATGTGCAATAAAAACCTAGCACGAATCCGAATAAAATCCCACCGATAGCTTCATGCAAAAATAAAGCTTGAAAATGCCAGAGAATGTCGCTTCTTGTCCACCAAAAGCAACAGCAAAAACCGTCACGAAAAATAACCAAACCTACGCCATCATTGAAAAGTGATTCGCCTTCAACTTGCATAGATAATCGTTTTCGGGGCGCGTAGTTTTTGATAATTGCCAATACGGCAATCGGGTCGGTTGGAGAAATTAAGGCACCAAAAACCACACAATAAATAAAATCAATTGGTAAACCAATAAGATTAGCAAAAGCCCAAATAATAATGGCAATAAAGAAGGTTGATGCCAGTGTTGAGAAGAGAGCAAAGGTGGTAATTTCATTTTTGATCTTTTAACACTGGTAATTTAACACCCAATGAGCCGGCAAAGAGTAAGAAGCCTAAAAATCCCGTTAAGTAGGAAGCTTTTGAAGTCAATCTGCTCCATCACGCTTTTTGCGATTTTCATCAATTTTAAACCAACCAAGTGAGCCGAGAATCCAGACTAAAAGTGAGCAAACCATCGCAGCAGCAGTAATGGCAATTGTAGATTGCACTTTGGCGCTGATTTTGCTGGTAATAAAGCCGAGTAAAATCGAGAGAGCGGAAAGAAAACGAGATAGGCATAAATACCCATGGTAATTCCTCATGGTAAAAGGCAGATTAGAGGAGAAATTAAATCAAATTTTGCTAAAAATGAAAAAGAAAAAGCATAACAAGCGGTTGAATTTGAGCGAAATTTTGCAAAAAGCGCATAGGCTTTGTATCAATTTGTCGTTTGAGAATAGGGCAACTTTACAGTATAATTCCGCTAATTTTTATATTATTTCCGTGCAAGATAGGATTGATTGAATGATTGAAAGATGGAATGACTGGACGAACCGTCCGGTTTTTAAATTTGTATTTACTTTAGTAATGCTTTCGTTTGTATTAGGCGGATTGGAACAAACTTGGTTGGTCGCAGTAATTATGCGGTAAAAGTCAATGGTGTTGAAATTTCTCAAGAGCAATTCCAACAAGTGAAAAACCGTCAACAAACGGATTTAGTGAACCGACAAGGCGAAAAAGCATGGGATTTATTAGATAATCCAGAATTTGCAGCGCAATTTAACCAATCTGTCCTGACGGTTTGATTGATAATGAATTGTTCCGTCAATACGCTAACGAATTACATTAGGCGTGGGAGCTGATCAAATCAAGAAAAACGATCGTAAGCAATCCTGCGTTCCAACAAGATGGTAAATTTAATAACGATCTCTATTTGGCAGGGATTACGTAATGCGAAGTTACTGCAGATGGTTATGCGGCAATGATTGCTCAAAGGATTTTATTTGATCAAATCCAAGAAGGTGTTTTAGTAAGCCACTTTACTGTGCCTGCACAGCAAACTCAAATGGCAAAATGGTTGCTGCAAAAACGCCAAGCGCGTATCGCAACCTTTTTCTGTGCAGATGAAGCTCAAAAACAGACTGCTTCTGAGCAAGAGTTACAAGCTTTATTATGATGCACATAAAGCAACTTTAATGAATCCTGAAAAAGTTACCGTAGAATATGTGTTATTAACACCTGAAGCGGTAAAGCGATAAAGCGACATTAACAGATGCACAAATTGAAGATGATTATGCGAAAAATCGCGATGCTTTTCCACAATACGTGGTGAAAGTCGTTTAGCGCATATTCAAGTAGCGGATGAAGCACAAGCAAATGAAATTGCGCAAAGCTTTACAAAATGGTGCAGATTTTGCTCAGTTAGCAAAAAGAAAAATCGCAAGATCAATTATCAGCAGGAATGGCGGTGATTTAGGTTGGGCAGCTAAAGGAACTTATCCGGAGGCTTTTTGAGTACGCTGCGGAGGTATTAACTGTTGGTAAAGTTAGCCCTGTGATTAAAGTGGATGGCAATTATCATTTAATCAAATTATTAGATCGTAAAGCAGAAATCGTATTACCACTTGAGCAAGTTAAAGCACAAATTGTTGCCACACTTCAATCACACATTAAAAGATAGCGCTTATTCTTCAGCCGCAAGCCAAATGGCAAATGATGCGGTAGAAAAATAGTGGTTCATTAGAGGTGGTAGCAAAAATGCAGGGTTAACAGTACAAAAACCGAAGCATTTAGCCGTGAAAAATGTACCTGCTGTATTAGCAAATGATAAAAGTGATTAAAGCCTTATTTGAAGGCGATTTACGTCAGTGGGCAAAACTCTGAGGGCCTTTGATGTAAGCCGTGATAACACGCCTGCGACTTTTAATTGTCCGTGTAAGTGACTACCAGCCTTCTAGCGTGAAAACGTTTGAACAAGCAGCCAAAGAGGTGGAGGCAGCGGTTAAACGTCAGAAAGCAGAACATGCTTTATTAGCAAAAGCAGAAAGTGATGTGAAAGCATTAAATGAAGGCCAGTCTGTCAACCTGAATTTTTGCGCCAGCAAAACTTTCGTTTATGCTCAAGCAAAAATTGAAGATGCAGTATTAGCAAAAACTTTATTTGCTAATGCCAAAACCAGCAGATAAAGAACCTTTGCGCAATCTCGCAATAAAGAAGGCGATATTACGATTGTGGCATTAGATAGCGTAACTGATGGTACTTTAGCTGAATTCCAACCGTTGATTGCGCAATTCAATCGAGAAGAAGGTTCTGTTTTACGTGATGATTTTTATGAAAAGATCTGCGTGAACGTGCATCTATTGATATCAGTGAAGAGTTTTTAGAATCTCTTTCTGCAAATACAGCAAATCACTAAGTTTAAGTAATATTAAACACCTAAAACCCTTTTGGGTTTTAGGTGTTTTGTTTATTCGCTTATCCCGCATAATAGCGCAATGTTATAGGAGAGTTGGGACGTAATGAGCAAAAACGAATAAATCGCAACGTTTTTGATCGCAAATTGGTAAAATTTGTGATGATTTTGACCGCTTGTATATCGGTGATAACGGGCTGCGATAAGCTCAACACTTCTCCTGAAAAACAACAGATAGCAGAAATGCAACAAACGCAAAATAAAGCGCATACTTTAAGACGGGCGTTTTATGCAGAAAGTTTTGTAATGAATCCACATTGGGTAACGCATAATAGTGAAGGGGCATTAGTGCGCGATCTGTTTGTTGGGTTAACTGCTTTTGATACCAAAGGCAATATCGTACCGGCGGTTGCTCAAAACTGGGTTACAGAAGATAATCGCACTTGGCTGTTTATTTTAGATGAAAAAAGCGACTTGGTCGAATGGCGAATCGGTGAGTGCATCTGATTTTGTGTTGAGTTGGCAACGGCTGGCGCAGCAGAAACCGCATTCTCCACTTAGCGCATATTTGATTTTTACGGGAATAAAAACAAGCACAAGCGGTTGTTTTAGGGCGAGAAACCCGCAAATGCGCTTGGTGTAGAAGCTGTGAATGCGAATACATTAAAAATTGTTTTTAGAAAAACCTAATAGTGAATTACCAAAAAATGTTAGCACATGTGGCTTTATTACCTACTTATCAAGGTGAAAAAGCCAGTGCTTTTGGCACACTTTCCAACGAATGCCAGCTATGTTGTTGATGAGATTCAACCACATAAAATTATTCTGGCCACTCGACAAATTGAAACGCCATTTTCTACGGTAGAATATCGTTTATTAGCGCCTAATCAGCCGTTTGCTAGCAATGATTTGGTCGAAAAATGTGCCTGCTTCTTCGCCACAGGCAAATGTGGCTTTGCCTCGGCTTTGTACTTATTTCTATGAATTTAATTTTGCGCACCCGCAACTTAGTCGAAAAGAAGTGCGCCAAGCGCTCAAAAATGAAGATTCATTCGGCAAGAATCAGCACGCCCTCACGGTATTTTTAATGATGCCATTTTGCCCAAACAGATGAATGGCGAGAATGAGCGCCAGTGGCAACCTACTGTATTTGAGCGATTGCAACACAAGCTGGTGTAGGGCGTGGAAAAGCCTTTGAAATTAAGATTAACTTATGATGAACAGGGGCAACATGGTGCGATAGCAGCAAGATGCTTCGCACGTTAGGTGAGTCGTGATTTAGTTTATATTCAGCCACAAGCGGTCAATTTTGAAACCTTATTAGCAAAACATGCAGAGAAAGATTTTGACTTAATTCGTGCAGGTTGGGTGCGCGGATTATCCTGATCCAGCTGTTTTTGTGGAAATATCATTCTGCGAGTGCAGACAATAAAAACCCACTACCGTAATGAAAAAGGTCGATAAGGCATTAGAACAATTACAAAATCGAACATTAGTGAGCCAGCGCGTACTGCCTTAATTCGCCAGATTACGCAATGGTTAGAAGAGGATGTTGTGATTTTACCGATGTTTCAATATCAAACTTGGTTAAAAGTAGAACCCACCCTTTTAGGTATTGAAACGACTAACCCAAGTGAAGTAATTTATAGTAAAGATTTATCCCGTCAACGATTAGAAACGATAAGGACAGCAATGAACCAACTAACTGAACAACAATTGAGTGACATTCAGTTTCTCTTTAAGAACTTTACTCATCCAACGCTTGAAAAAGATTTGATTAGCATTAACGCTTTCAAAAAAGCAGAATTAGGTATGGGGATTTTACGCTTAGAATTTGTGATGCCATTTGCTTGGAACACTGGCTTTGAAGCGCTTAAACAAGCAACAGAAAGCAAACTGCGTGAAATAACAGGGGCTTCAGAGATTAAATGGATTTTACAATACCAAATTGCAACGTTAAAACGTGCAAATAGCCATCCAGCAGTTAATGGTGTGAAAAACATTATTGCGGTAACTTCTGGTAAAGGTGGGGTAGGTAAATCAACGACTTCTGTGAACTTAGCTTTAGCATTAAAAGCACAGGGCGCGAAGGTAGGGATTTTAGATGCAGATATTTATGGGTTCTTCTATTCCACATATGTTAGGTGCAAAAGATCAACGTCCATTCTCACCAGATAACAAACATATCAATCCGATTGAAGTTTTTGGCTTACAATCTAACTCTATTGGCTATTTAATGCCAGAAGATAACGCAACTATTTGGCGTGGCCCAATGGCAAGTAGCGCATTAAGCCAGCTATTAAACGAAACATGGTGGAATGAATTAGATTACTTAGTTATCGATATGCCACCAGGTACAGGTGATATTCAATCAACACTGTCACAACAAATTCCTGTGACTGGCGCAATTGTGGTTACTACCCCGCAAGATATCGCATTGATCGATGCAATTAAAGGGATCTCAATGTTTAAACAAGTTTCTGTGCCAGTATTAGGTGTGGTGGAAAATATGAGTACTCATATTTGTAGCAATTGTGGTCACCACGAAGATATTTTTGGGACAGGTGGTGCAGAAAAAATCGCAAATAAATATGGCACGCAGGTATTAGGTAAATTACCATTACACATCTGTTTACGCCAAGATTTAGATGCGGGTACACCAACGGTAGCAGCAGATCCTAACAACGAAATCAGCCAAGCATATTTAGAGTTAGCGGCGAAAGTCGCATCACAACTTTACTGGCAAGGTAGCGTGATTCCTTCAGAAATCATGATTCGTGAAGTGAAATAATTCATATCGAAATAGCCCTGTATTAAATTCATTCATATTAATTATGAAGATTTAAACAGGGCTTTTTAGAAAAAGATATTAAAAATACGAAAAATGCGTAGAATAGAAAACACGCAAACGTTTACGCGGAATTTATTAGTTTAAGAGGAACCAGCAATGTTTACAGCAAACATGAATATCAAAGATTATGACCCAATTCTTATGGCGAAGCGATTGTTGATGAAAATCGTCGCCAAGAAGAGCACATTGAACTAATTGCATCTGAAAACTATGCTAGCCCGCGAGTAATGGAAGCGCAAGGTTCTCAATTTACCAATAAATATGCAGAAGGCTATCCTGGTAAACGCTACTATGGTGGCTGTGAATATGCTGATATCGTAGAACAATTAGCTCATTGATCGTGCAAAAAGAATTATTCGGCAGATTATGCAAACGTGCAACCTCATTCAGGTTCTCAGCCAAATGCAGCGGTTTATGGGGCATTAATCAATGCAGGCGATACTATTTTAGGTATGGATTTAGCTCACGGTGGTCACTTAACGCACGGTGCAAAAGTGAGTTTCTCTGGCAAAATTTATAATTCAGTGCTTTACGGTATTACAGCAGATGGCCTTATTGACTATGAAGATGTGCGTAAAAAAGCGCTTGAATGCAAACCAAAAATGATCGTGGCAGGTTTTTCCGCTTATTCTCAAGTCGTTGATTGGAAAAAAATGCGCGAAATTGCAGATGAAGTTGGCGCCTATTTATTCGTAGATATGGCACACGTTGCGGGTTTAATTGCAGCAGGTGTATATCCAAATCCATTACCTTATGCACACGTCGTGACGACTACAACCCACAAGACATTAGGTGGCCCTCGTGGTGGTTTAATTCTTTCTTCTTGTGGTGATGAAGAAATCTATAAAAAACTACAATCTTCTGTATTCCCAGCAAACCAAGGTGGCCCATTAGTTCATATTATTGCGGCAAAAGCAGTTTGTTTTAAAGAAGCATTAGAGCCTGAATACAAAGTTTACCAACAAAATGTGATTAAGAATGCTAAAGCGATGGTAGAAGTGTTTAAACAACGTGCTATGATGTTGTTTCAAACGGCACAGAAAACCACTTATTCTTGGTAAGTTTCATCAAACAAGGCTTAACAGGGAAAGCAGCGGATGCCGCATTAGGTAAAGCAAACATCACAGTAAATAAAAATGCGGTACCAAATGACCCACAAAAACCATTTGTAACTTCTGGTATTCGTGCTGGTACCCCCGTCAATTACACGCCGCGGTTTTAACGAAGCAGACTCAAAAGAGTTAGCAGGCTGGATGTGGATGTTTTAGGATGCATTAGGTAAAGAAAAACGAAGAGCAAGTGATTGCAGCGACCAAAGAAAAAAGTGTTAGCAATTTGCAAAACGTTTACCGGTTTATGCAAAAATAATTTGTTTAAGAATAATAAGCGGCAATTTGCCGCTTATTTTTTTATTACAAGGGTGTTTATGAAAAATATTGTGGTATTGATTTCAGGCGAAGGTTCTAATTTACAGGCGATAATTGATGCATGTGCAAGCGGTCAAATTTCAGGAAAATTTGCGCAGTAATCAGCAATAACGCAGATGCCTATGGATTAGTACGCGCAAAAAGCAGGCATTCCAAGTTTTGTTTTTACACGTAAAAGCTTATGAAACGCATCAAGCCATGGATCAGGCTATTGCCTCTCAAATTGAGTCAGTTGGTGCGGATTTAATCGTGCTTGCAGGATATATGAATATTTTAACGCCAGCATTTACACAACGTTTTGCAGGGAAAATTTTAACATTCATCCGTCGCTTTTGCCAAAGTATTCAGGGTTAGATACTTATCAACGGGCGATGGAAAATGGCGAGGCTGAACATGGTATGACGATTCATTTTGTTAATGAGATTGTTGATGGTGGATCGATTATTCTACAAGCGAAAGTCCCTATTTTTCCTGAAGATGAAATTGATGATGCGATTGCGCGTGTGCAAGAACAAGAACATCGCTATTATCCGTTAGTCATTGCTTGGTTCTGTGCTGATCGCCTCAAAAAGAGGTGGATGGAAAAAGGCTTATTTAGATGGTAAACCGCTCCCGCCACAAGGCTATGGCAACGAAGAATAATGTTTACCTAAATTACAAAATTATTGTCGAGATATTGGTTATCATGCTGTTTAACGTGAACAAACAGATCATATTTAATGTTAAGGAATCGTATGGATTATAAAAATAAAGAATTATGTCGTATTCGCACAATCAGTCTAACATTACATAAAGATAAATCGCAATGGGAAAGCGCACTTTATTCGGTGAAACGTGATGTGGATTTGTATGTTTCGCTGCGCAGAAAGCTGGTTATACCTTGCAATCGATTCGAGTCATTACCAATCCTTTTGGTGAATATTTGATTTAACCAATTTGCAGACAGCAAAAAGCAGATTTACAGTATTTAACGGAGTTATTGAATAAATTTAATGAAAGTGGAATTCGTATTCGATTTGCAATAGGCGCGGCGAGAAATAAAGAGGAAATTGCTTTATTACCAGAGCTAATCGCAGCTTATGGCGACTTGTGTAATGCTTTGTGTCAACGTGCCATTAGATGAAAATGGTGTGTAGATAATGAACTCATTGAGCAATCTGTTTATGCTGTACAAAAATTGCAAACATCACACCACGTGGTGAAGGTAATTTTAACTTTACTGTGAATTTTAACTGCAAGCCATTTATTCCTTTATTTCCCTGCTGGTTATCATCTAAGTCATTTGCCAAACAGTTTTTGTTATTGGTTTAGAAACACCCGATTTATTAGTTGAAGTATTAAAAATCTGTACCAAAGTCTTCTCATAATCAATTTTATGCAGATTGCTATCAAGCTATGTCGCAGGCTCTGCAATATCATGTAGATGAAATACTAGATATGTTAAGTGCGGTCAAATTGTCGGGCGAATTTGAATTTGCAGGCATTGATAGTTCGGCGGCACCATCGAAAAATTGTGCATCCATGACAAAAAGTTTATGAATTAATGGGATTGCCATATTTTGGTGCGGCTGGTTCAGTAGAAGTTTCTGCTTTACTGACAAAAGTTTTTAACCAATCCAACACGTGCCATTGGTTGGGTTTTCTGGATTGATGTTGGCGGTGACAGAAGATTTAGGTTTAGCCGAAGGTACACAAAAACACTATTTTTGATATCCGTGCTTTACTGACTTATAGTGCAGTATGTGGTATCGGTTTAGACACAGTCCCAGTGGCGGGAGATGTCAAGGCAGAAAGCATTGCCGCTATTATGCGCGATACAGGAACAATGGCATTTCGCTTAAATAAAACCACTAACTGTACGCTTATTTCCAATTCCGAATAAGGTTGCAGGTGAAATATCAGAATTTGAAAGTGATGATTTATGTAACTGCCGCCTTTTACATATTCCGGATTGAACTACAATTTCACTACTTTTGTTGTGATGAATGTTATCTCTACGGTCTATAAGAGGAGTATCTTATGAGAAAATTAGTATTAGGTAGTCTTGTCGCTGTATTGTTATCGGGATGTGCAACAGCACATCATCAAACTGAACAGGAAAAAGCGTTGGTAGGTGATTGATTTGCTATGTTAAACCATCCGCTAAGGCGCCTTTTTACCGGTTGAGCATTTTGATTACATCACCCATCGCACGGATCAAACTGTGCTGATGCGTGGTATCTCTCAGATCGATACACAAGAAGGTCGAATGCGTTATTTATTACAGGCAAAGGCCAAATGGCAGGCTAATGATGGTAAGTTGAGTTATGATTTTACCGATCGTCTATTTAAAACCGCCCATTCACCACAAGTCGCAAAAATCATTGAAAAATCACCAGAATTAAAAGAATTCGATAAGGAGTTTGTTTCATCTTGTAGTGACTGTGGTAATCATTTGGACATGAAGATTAAAATGAAAAGCCCAACAAGGATGACAAATTTTAATACCTATACAAAAAGAGACCGCTCAATGCCGTAAACTGAGTGCCGGTGAGCAAACCAAAGAAACAAAACTGATTGAGAAATTGGTTAAAGAAAAGGGCTCAATCTAGATAAGTAAGCGATTGCCTCTCAAATTGAGGCGGTTGAAGCAGATTTAATCTTGCTTGCAGGGGATATATGAATATTTTAACGCCAGCTGCCTAAGAGAGAGGGATGGAAAGGCTTATTTAGATGATAAACCGCTTCCGCCAGAATACTATGGCAACGAAGAATAATGTCCTCATAAATTGTAAAGAGAAAACCCAATTTGGTATTCCAGATTGGGTTTATTTTTATACATCATAGTTTTAAGTAAAGGATTTGGATATAATCAATTAGTAAGCTTTTTAGTTAGAGAGAGCATAAATTGTGAGCATCTACCAACTTAAACCTGCCTTTCAAAAACCTGTTACGTCCGTTAGTCAAGCGCCTTTGAGCAACGCGGTATTACTGCCAATCAGGTAACGCTTTTTCGCTTGTGGGCTTTTCGCTTATTTTTAGGCGCAGTTCTCACTATTTTTGCTTCCATCTCTGAGCTTTTTATCTGTTGCCGATTTGGTTATTTCTGCGCATGGCCTTGAATGCAATGGATGGTATGTTGGCGCGGGAGTTTAATCAAAAATCTGCCTTAGGTGGCTATTTAAAATGAGATTACCGATGTGGTTGCTGATGCAGCACTTTATTTACCTTTTGCCTTTGTATTACCATTCTCCGCTGAATCAGTTATTGCGTTTATTTTCTTAGCGATGATGACGGAATTTTGTGGGGTATTAGGGCAAGTGCATGGTAGTCGGTCGTCGCTATGATGGACCGTTAGGTAAAAGCGACCGTCATTTTTAATCGGTGCATTGAGTTTAGCCTATGCTTATTTCAACGAATTACCAACCTATTTAAGCTGGCTCTTTTGGTTGGCAAATCTGGCTTTAATTTTGACCGCTTACCGCCGTGTGAAACAGGGATTAGATATATCTGAAGAAGGAAAATAATCATGACTGAACAACAAAAATTCTTCAAAACGGCAGACGATACTGAATTATTTTATCGTTATCGCCCTGCTAAAGATGGTAGCAACGATAAGGCGATTGTGCTATTTCATCGTGGGCATGAACATTCAGGAAGAATGATGTTTGTGGCAGACGAATTGGGTTTTGATGATTTTGCGTATTTCGCATGGGATGCCCGTGGACATGGTAACAGTCCAGGCGAGCGCGGAGATAGTCCAAGTTTTGGTACTTCGGTTTCTGATATTCAAGCCTTTATGCAACATATTGAACAGGAATATCAAATCCCTCAGGAAAATATTTGTGTGATCGCACAGAATGTGGGCGCAGTATTGGTGTCCACTTGGTTACATGATTATGCGCCTAAAATCTGTTGTGCTGTGCTGGCTTCGCCGGCATTTAAAGTGAAGCTTTATGTGCCCTTTGCACGCCAAGGGTTGGCATTATGGTCTAAAGTGAAGGGCAATTTCTTTTGTAAATAGCTATGTGAAAGCCCATTACCTCACTCACAACAAGGCACGTCAAGAGAGTTTTAACCAAGATCCATTAATTACCCGTGCCATTTCCGCCTGTATTTTATTGGGCCTATATGAGGCGCCGAACGTGTAGTAGCTGATGCTCTGCTGATTACGACGCCAATTCAACTTTTTATTTCTGGTGCCGATTGGGTTGTGCATCACAAGCCACAGCATGATTTTTATAATCACCTCGGCAGTCACATCAAAGAACGCCATCTGATGTCTGGTTTCTATCACGATACTTTAGGCGAACAAAATAATCACCTTGTGTTTGAGCCAATGCGACGTTTTATTCGTGAACACTTTGAGGAGCCATTACAAACTATCGATTGTACTCAAGCCCATATTGCCGGTCCAAGTCGGGTAGAGGCGGATGAATTAGCCACGCCACTATCGCCTTATTCACCACGTGGATTATTTTGGGCCAGTTATCGCGCATTGATGAAGCCTCGGTTCACGTTGGAGTGAGGGATTACGTATTGGTCAAGAAACGGGCTACGATTCCGGTAGTACTTTGGATTATGTTTATCAAAACCATCCACAAGGCACAAACGCCTTTGGGCGGTTGGTCGATAAAAATTACTTAAATGCCATAGGCTGGAGGGGCATTCGTCAACGTAAGGCAAATATCGCCAAGGCAATTAATCTAGCAATGACTAAATTGCGTGAGGTGGGTAAACCAGTTGATGTATTGGATATTGCATCCAGTACGGGCGTTATGTGTTAGATGCATTAACCGCTGAAAATCATCCAGATTCGGTGCGTTTGCGTGATTACAGCCCAATTAACGTTGCTGCAGGACGTAAGTTGATTGCTGAGCGTGGCTTGCAAGAAATCGTCTCTTTTGATGAAGTGAATGCTTTTGATTCTGGCTAATTATCAAGCTATTAACCCCTCGTCCGACTTTAGGATCGTTTCAGGCTTACATGAACTGTTTGCTGATAATGATTTGATTATGCATTCGCTCAATGGTTTTGGAACAGCAATTGAGACGGGGGCTATCTGATTTATACCGGACAGCCTTGGCACCCATAATTGGAATTGATTGCCCGCTGCTTAACCAGTCACAAAGAGGGAAGCCCGAATTGGGTTATGCGCCGTCGTAGTCAGCAAGAAATGGATCAATTGGTAGAAAAAGCCGGCTTTAGAAAAATCCACCAATGGATTGATGAAGATGGCATTTTTACCGTTAGCCTAGCGGTTAAAATTTAATGCTAAATTACAAAACCCGCTTGGGGTATCTGCTCGGTGTCGGTGTATTGTTCTATGTCAGCTACGGTTTAACGAACTATCTCACCGCATTGCGTGAAAACGTACCGGAAATAGTGTTTGCTTGGGAGCAACATATTCCATTTGTATCATGGACAATCGTCCCTTATTGGTCGTTGAATTTGCTGTATGCCTTGGCTTTTTCTGAGCCGAAATCGTACACAGCTACGCCATTATGTTGCTCGATTATTGCTTGCTCATGTAATTGCCGTAGCGGGATTTTGCTTTTCCCGCCACAAATAACGTGGCAGAAACCCGAAACTTCGGGCGTTGTAGGTTTTTTATTTGAGTCGTTAGCGGGTTTTGACCAACCTTATAATCAAGCACCCTCACTACACATTATTTTTAACTATTGTAGTTGGTGCGTTTTATTGGCGTCATTTTCCGAAATGGCGAACACCACTTTGCCTATGGTTTGGGCTAATTGCGCTTTCGATTTTAACCACCTACCAGCATCATTTTTAGATTTACCTACCGGTGCTGTTGCTGGTTTTTGGCGTGTTGTGGTTGCTACCGGAAAAACAACCTTCTCCGATTTTGCAAAATCTTCACAAAATCTGACCGCTTCTCACTATCGATTGATCCGCTTTTATTTGCTTGGCGTAATAGTTTGTACTGGGGTCGCTTGCTTAGGGCGGTGGATGGCTTTGGTGCTTATGGGCTGCAATAGCGCTTTGGCTTGGTCGCAATGGCTTATTGGCGAGGTGTAGCAATTTTTTTCAAAAACAGTCAAACGGAAAAATTGACGGCAGGGCAGTATCGCTTTATGTTTGCCTTATCTACTGGGGGCAAGATTAAATATTGTGTATTGGTTGCAAGCGCAAGGCAAAAAGTGCGGTCGTCTGTGATGGCGTTTTTGTGGGCAGCATTGTCGTGCCGTCAGTTTGATGCGTATTGGATTGCTGTGCAGAACTTCCTTGTTGCGAACTGCCTTCTGTTTATGAACAAGCCTTAATGCTCGATTTGGTGCCGCCGTGTCAATGAACTTTGCCAAAGCTGCTCGCAAATTAGACCGCTTGCAGGCTGAAAATGCACGAGTGCTGGTGGCTTGTGCATGCGAGTATGGGCGTGTGTTGCGGTGGTACTGACATGGCTGCTTGCCACTGGCAGAGCGCCAAACCCAGAACAAGCAATCAATACCGTTAAGCGTGTTCGTCCGAAAATGGCACTTTCTCACGCTGTTTGCGAGCGAATTGAACTGGCAAGTCAGCAATTTTGCATATAGAGACAAAAATGGAACTGGAACAAACTACAATTAAAACAACGGCGCATTTTTGTGCGACCGCACGTTATATGGCGGTACTAAATTTAGTCTTGTTGATAGCAAGCCTCAATTAAAGAGCATTGTATTTTTCAATCTGTTATTAGCGGTAGCCTTGCTTTTATTTGCATATTCGTCTTGATTTTGACCAACGTATTTTTGCCAATAGTCAAAATTTCAACGAATTTGATCGTACTTTTTGGTCACATTAGGCTAGCAAAACAGACCAAGGCACGTAGTGTCACAGAACGCGCTAAAGGTGCGATTCACTTGTGGTATAGAGCTTTGTTTGCTACCTTGGCTCAGCTGGGGTTGTGGCTTATTTAGGAGGAAGTATGCAATTTTTCACGTTTATTCGCACGACTGATTGATAGCGGATTATGTTTTTTTGTATCTTTTCTCACAGGAATTCGCCCGCAATCAGAAAAACAATTTCCTTTCACCCTGAATAAAAAGTTTATTACGCCAATCATAGTAGCCATGGAGATTTTATGCTGGTGTGGTATCACTTCCGCAAGTATGTCGAATGGTTACTCGCCCAGTGGCTGCAGGAGTATTAGCAGAAAAATGCTTTACGCCGTTTTATTATTCATCAAGTTTTTAATGGTGTGCTGATTCCTCGCCAGAGTGAACATCCTGAGCAGGCTGTTCAAACGATGAGTGATGCTTTTGAAGCAGCATTCGTTAATTCTGTTTCCAGAAGGCACTCGAAATACCGATGAGGCTCAGCAATTGTTACCCTTTAAATCCGGCATTTATCATCTTGCTCAGCAAAATCCAGATATTGAGTTTGTACCAATTTGGATAGATAACATTAATCGCGTGTTGCCTAAAGGCAAGTGGTTGCCGATTCCGTTATTGTGCGACATACATGTTGGCGAATCGTTAAAATTAGCTGAAAATGAAGAAAAGCACGCATTTCTCGAACGCACGCGTAATGCGTTGTTAGCTAGATCCGAATGCTAAAAAGGAGAGTGAAAAATGTTAGCTCAAGCCAATTTTATTTTTGTTGTCGTATTCGGTTTGTTAATTATTGCCAGCGCTATCGGTAAATTACTTACTCGAAAATATGGCGAAGAAAATAGCACGATTACTAACCTAGTCGCTCGCATTAACGCTTGGTGGGTGATGACAGGCGTATTATTTATCGCTTTCCTATTTGGCAGAATTGGCGCGACCATTCTGTTTTTCTTAATTTCTTTTATTGCATTGCGGGAATTTATGACTGTGATTTATCGCAAAAAGCTGTGACTATTACAGTATGGTGACTTGCTTTTTATCTATTATTGCCGATTCAGTATTATTTCGTGATTGAGCAGTGGTATGGTATGTTCTCTATCTTTATTCCGGTTTATGGCTTTTTTGTTGTTGCCGATTGTGGGCAGTTTTAGCGGTAATACGGAACAACTTTTGCCTCGTATGGCTAAAAACACAATGGATGGCGATGAGTTGTATTTTTCTGTATTTTCGCACGTACCAGCACTGTTGTTTCTTAATTTAGATAATTTCTCCCTGAAAATAATATTTTATTAGTGATTTTTATGATTGCGACCGTGCAATCTAGCGATGTATTGCAATACATTTGTGGAAAATTAGTCGGTGGACCAAAAATTATGCCATTTTCTCCTTCTAAAACGATTTCTGGTACAGTCGGCGGGATTCTTTCTGCAACCTTGGTTGCAATGCTCATAGCGCCAATTACTCCATTTTACTTATTGGCAAGCCGGATTGATTGGTTTTATCGTCTGTATCATGGGCTTTTTAGGCGGGTTAGTCATGTCTGCTATTAAAGCGTGATCATGGGGTAAAAGACTGGGGTAAAATGATCAACGGACATGGTGGAATGCTGGATCGTATGGATTCTGTTTGTTTCTCGGCACCGATTTTCTTCCATATTGTTCGCTATTTCTGGAATGGGTGATATGGTTCAAATCACTTTTTAAATCAGGTAAAGAGGAAATGCGCAAACATTTCCCTCTTTCGTTTAACGCTGATTATCAGTGCAATGAGTAAAAGTAGATAAGTTAAAAATTCAAACATACCGATTTGTTTTACATTCCAACTTAGGCTCAGCACGATAATACTGCGCCCGAGCGCAAACAAGTAAACCGCAAAAAGCGCGGTAAAGCCCATTTCCCAATAAAAGTATGCGAATACTAAATGTAGCGTAATGCTGAGCTCCATATATAGCGGATTTTTCCGTTCTTACCATACTTTTAATATAAAAAGTTGTGGCAATAAAAATAGGCTAGGATGGAGCAGATAGTAAAAATTCAGCGTATCGCTAGCTAAAAAGCCATTTGCAATACTCAATAATGCCAAAAAGTCAGGATGCCGGCAATATCATTGAGTAAATTTCGTTCATCTCGCTTTTTCGCAAAATAAAATTGAATGAGTCCTAGTGGCAGCATTGGCAGAATAAAATAGAGGAGTCGAGGTTGATAGAAAAGGGCAGGTAATGCACTTATTAGGCTTAACGCAAAATAAATAATTGCCCATTGACGGTTTCTAGCGGTCGGTTTTTACTAATATTTGCAAAAAGGATAAGAGAAGAGATAAAGGAAAAACCAAGCAAGACCGAAGGAAAGATGGTAAAAACCAGCCTGATGATGTTCAGCAAATTGTGCGTATAAAAATGGTAAGAGAGCCATTACCAACGCGCCGTGTTGGTTGGAAATAACCGGTTTAGAATACTGCATAATGAGAATGATGATTGATAATATTAGTCGGAATTATGCATAAAAGCGGTTTTTCAACCGCTTGTGATAAGTTTTAAGATTAGAATAATTTGCGAGATGCTTCGAATAGCTCTTCTTTAAATGGACGGCGCATATTTTTGATAGCGTCAACGATGTCATGGTGAACCAATTTCATTTTTGGATACCTACGCAACGACCGCCGTAACCTTGCAGTAATAATTCCACCGCATAAACGCCCATACGAGAAGCTAAGATACGGTCGAGCACAAGGTGAACCACCACGTTGGGTGTGACCTAATACGGTTGCACGAGTTTCGTGTCCAAAGCGTTCTTCGATTTCGCGTGCTAATTGGTGCACATCAGTCATCAACTCAGTAATTGCAATGATAGAGTGGCGTTTACCTTTTTTTAAAAGCCATTATCAATGTTACGCATGAGTGATTCTTTATCTAACCCTTTCTCTGGTACGACAATGTATTCACAACCGCCGGCAAGCGCTGCACTAATAGTTAAATCGCCACAATGACGACCCATGATTTCAACAATAGAAATACGTTGGTGCGAGCTTGATGTATCACGTAAACGGTCGATTGCTTCAAGCGCGGTTTCTAATGCGGTTTGCTAACCGATAGTGTAATCAGTTCCCACAATGTCGTTATCAATCGTGCCTGGTAATCCAATGCAAGGATAACCAAATTCTTCAGTTAATAATTTTGCGCCCATGTAAGAACCATCGCCGCCGATAACCACTAATGCATCAATGTTATGTTTTTAGTGTTTCTACCGCTTGTTTGCGAACTTCATATTCTCTAAATTGTGGAAAGCGAGCTGAACCTAAGAACGTACCGCCGCGGTTGATGGTTTCTGATACTGAGCGACGGTCAAGTGGAATAACATGTCCTTCACATAAACCATAATAGCCGTCTTGTATGCCACAAACTTCTAGACCTTCGTTTAGAGCAGCACGAACAACACCGCGAATAGCTGCGTTCATGCCAGGGGCATCGCCGCCGCTAGTAAGTACGGCAATCTTTTTAATTTCTTTAGCCATGGGAATATCCTCGAAAATTTAATTTTAAAATATTAGTAAATTGGTGCAATCAATACCTTGTTCGTATTAGGCATTTTTAGCATATTTTCGGCTTTTTAACTTAAGACGCTAAAATATCCAAGGCCTGATCTAAGGCATTAAAAAGGCATTGAGATCAGCTTCATTATTGTAATGCGCCAAAGAAAAGTCGTAGCGTGCCACTTTGTTTTTAAGTAATGTAGATACGGTTTGGCGCAATCGTTCTCCTACACGAATCGCAATCTGCTGTTCAGCGAGAATAGCAGCAATATCTGCATGATGCTGATGTTTAAAAATAAAGCTGATAGTCGGGCTATGTTGTGAGCCGATGATTTGCAAATCAGCATAATTTTTAACCGCTCGTGAGCTTGCTCAACTAGCATATAAAGCGATTGATTTAACATTTCGAAATCCCACTCATTGAGCCAAGAAAGTACCGCGCCAAAGCTAATAATCCCAGCAATATTCGGTGTGCCAGCCTCCAATCGATAAGGTAATTCGGCTAAGGTGAGCTGTTCAGCTGAAACAGCGGTCAGCATTTTTCCGCCATAAAAAGCGGCCGTAATTGATTTAAACTTTGCCATTTTTCCCGTGAGTACGCCTACTCCGTTTGGACCATACATTTTATGTGCCGAGAACGCATAAAAAGTCGGCATCTAATCGCTGTACATCGACTTTTCGGAACAGACGGCTTGAGCAATATCAAGTAAAATTTTTGCTTTTGAATTGGCACGAATAATCGGAATAAAGCTGTTCAACAGGTTGGCGCACGCCAGTGATGTTCGACACTAAATTAAAGGCAACCAATTTGGTTTTCTCAGAAAGGGCTGCTTGCAGTGTGCTTTCATCAATTTGATAGGCGGCATTAAGTGGTAATACAATCAATTTTGCTTGTTTACGTAAACAAAGTTGCTGCCAAGGAATGAAGTTGGCATGGTGTTCTGCAACAGAAATACTAATTTCATCGCCAGCGTGAATATTATCTTCTAAGCCTTGGGCGACGAGGTTAATTGCATGCGTGGTGCCACTTTGTCCAAATCACTGCCTCACGTTTTTCTACGTTAAAAACGTTGTGCAACTAAGTCTCGCGCGCGTTCATATTGTTGGGTTTGAGTATAGTCGTATTGGCTGCGATGTACCGAACCAGCAGATGCATAAAACGCAGCGGTGCTATCAATTAACACTTGTGGTTTTAATGTTGTCGCAGCTGAGTCTAAATAAGTCCAATGAGCTGATTGATTAAAAAGGAAAATATTGGCGAAATGTTGTGTTCATAATGCCTCTCTATGGGCGTTGCTGTTTGCGATAAAGTCGATTGCAAGGAATACCATCGCGATTGCCATCCATATCTTTTTGCATGACAAGTTTGGAAATACCGATTCGCGCTGTCAAAATCACGAAAATCATTACAACTAATTTAGCTGGCAGTTGATGGCTTGTGGACGCGTATTGATTGTTGAAAAGCCATTTTTCTAAAAGTAGGTTGAGCTCTTTTGTTGTTTACGCCAATCGCTAGGTGAAATAGGATTTGCATCTTGCCATAAGCCAATTCGATTTTTGCCGAGCATTTGCTTCTGCTTGTTCATAAATGGGTAGGCTTTTTGAATAAGCCCAGTCATTCCTTTTTCAACTAAAATCAGGTTGATATTTTTGGTTACTCGTAAACTTCTGCCAACAAGCGGCCATATTTATCGTAACCTTTACTAATGACTTGCACATGCTTTTAAAGACAAGTTCTGCGAGCGTTTGCTGCGCGATTTCCGAAAAGCTTGACGAGATTCGGGTGCATCAATATGTATAAGTCGAACCTTAATAGGTTTCCGTTCAAAAAGGCAAGTGAGAGTATCGCCATCACTAATGCCAATGACTTTACATTCAAAACTTCGACTAGGTGATTGTGCGGCACAAAATGCGGAAAAATAAACTGAATAATAGAATAAACGTGTGTAATTTTCTCATAATGGTATGCAGAAAAAATGTGGGCAAACGCGCCCACATTTTAATGGATATTGCCAAATTAGGCGATTTCTCCTTTTTTCAAGCGTTGGAAATAATCGCGGGTTTCACCAATAATCACTTTACGTAATGCTACTAAAGCAATGAGGTTCGGGAATGCACATCAAGCCATTAACAATGTCAGCAATCGCCCAAATGGTTTCAAGTTGTAAAAATGGTGCGAAGGCAATCAGTAAAATAAAAAGCATGCGGTAGAATTTAATCCCTTTTTAGTACGACCGCCTGTGAGGTAAATCCTAAAGCAACGTTCGCCGTAATAACACCAACCTAAAATGGTAGTAAACGCGAAGAAGACTAAACCAATACTAACAATCGAGCCGCCTAATTGGCTGCCAAGCCCTTGATTAAAGGCAATGTTCGTGAGCTCTACACCTTTTGCAGTACCTTGCCATGCACCAGTAATGACAATCACTAAACCGGTTTACGCTACAGACAATAATGGTGTCTAAGAATGTTCCAGTCATCGAGATTAAGCCTTGGCGAACTGGTTCTTTCGTTTGTGCTGCAGCTGCTGCAATAGGGGCTGAACCTAAACCAGCTTCATTAGAGAAGATACCACGCGCGACCCCTAGTTGAATCAGCTTTCATCATAGTAAAACCAAAGGTGCCACCTAATGCGGCTTGTAGATCAAATGCGGCTTGTACGATAAGCGAAAGCGCACTTGGAATTTTTTCTGCATTGAGCGCAAGAATAGTAATACCAATCACCACATAAGCAACCGCCATAAATGGCACCACAACCATCGCAATTTTAGAAATTCGTTTTACCCCACCCAGAATAATGGCTGCGACAACTAGGCGTCAGAACAACAGAAATTAGTGGAATAGGTAAATGAAAGGTCATTGAGATAGATTCGGTAATCCCGTTAACCTGTGGAAAAGTACCGATACCGACTAATGCCACCATCACACCAGCAAACATTTTTGCAAGCCAACGCCATTTTTACCCATGCCCATTTCAATGTAATACATTGCGACACCCGCAATATAACCGGCACTGATCTTTGCCACGATATTTAATGGCAGTACACCTTTCGGCATATTTCGTTGCCATGCCAAATACGGCAATTAGCCACATCCAAAAAGCGCACCAGGGCCACCTTGATAAATGGCTGTTGCTACACCAACGATGTTACCTGTGCCAATAGTGGCTGCAAGTGCGGTAGAAAGGGCAGCAAAAGCGGAAATATCCCCACTTTGTCCTTCACCTTTTTCCGGCTTGAACATGTAAATGAAAGCTCTAACAAGCTGAGTGATCTGAATGCCGCGTAGTGTGAAAGTCAAATAAATTCCAACACAGGAAAATTAAAATGAGTAATGGTGCGCCCCAAATCAAAACTGCTGATGGCGCTAAGCGTATCATGCAATGACATGTAGTAAGTTCCTCGTAATGATGGGTAATCCCTTTTATACAAGGAAAAGAAAAAGCGACGCAAAGCGGTCGATTTTTGCAAAAAAATTTGCAAAATCTTACCGCTTGCAAGTGAATGGTACTTTTCTCCCCTGTCCTTTTGCTCTGAGCGTTTCATTCAAAGCCATGAATTTGCGCCTTCGGCGTCCATTTTCGCTCTATGTTTTGATTAAAATGAGCGATTGGATCTCCAAGGGTTCGTCCAGTAACTGTCCCACATATTGCTATGCACCGAAAGATTTTACCTCGTCGGTTAAGCGTTGATTCGCTTATCTCCAGCTACCTTCATCCGAACGTGCTATCAATAAAAGCGTTGCTTATTTAGCAACGCTTTGTTAATCGTCAAGCGGTTAATGCATTTTGTTTTTGTATCTCTTCGGTATCACTTAACAAAATGGCATAACGGCGAGTAGTTGGGTTAGATTCAAGCCCCATTTTTAGTGCCATAGTCAGTGGAACGGAAAGCAGCATCCCCACCGTACCCAGTAGCCAGCCCCAGAAGAGTAAAGAGAGGAACACCACTAAAATTGAAAGCCCAAGTCGTTTACCCATGATTTTCGGTTCAATCACATTACCAATGAGCACGTTAATACTACAAGGCTAACTAACACAATAATCCCTTCGGTAAAGCCATTGAGCAGTAAGGCTTGAAGAATAATAGGAATCGCTGCCAAAATAGAACCAATATTTGGAATGTAATTTAATAAGAAACTAAGCACAGCCCACAAGACCGCATATTGCACGCCGACAATAGTAAGCAACAACCAAATACAAATAGCGGTGAGTAAACTCATTGCTGTTTTTACACCTAAATAACCGATAACCCCATTAAGGACTTGATCGATATAAAATTTTTCATTGGAAAGATCATCATCCGGACTCATAGCTACCGCAATTTTATATTTTGAATTAGGTGAGTCAATCAGCATAAAAATCACTACCAACAAAATAATAAAAATGTTGGAAAGTGCGCTAGAAAAACCGAGTAATAAGCGGCTCACCCAGTTCATCACATTGCTTGGATCGAAATGTTGGGCAATGTCGTTAGGATGAATATCTAACGGAATATTAAAGCGTTGTGCCAGTTCTGCTACGCTTTGTAAGCGGGTAAGCAATAACGTTTTATATTGCGGAATAGAGGCGGTAAATTCTGTAATAGCTGCGTTAATCATGCCAGCTAAGAAAAAGAAAATCAGAATAATTAAGCCTCAAAAAGTAAGCCGATGGCAATACCAAGCGGGATGCCGCGTTTGGTCATTTGCTTGATAATTGGCGAACAGATAATCGCAATAAAAAGCGATAATAAAAACGGGATGAGAATTTCTCCTGAGAGTTTAATTCCCGCAAGAATGATAATAATGGCGGCAATTGCCACTAAAATGTTTGTGAAAGAAGTTTGCTGTTCCATAATGTTTAGCAAAGGTAAAAGGGAGTATCATTATAGCAGAGCGTTTTTCAACAAGCGGTTAGATTTTAAGAACATTTTTGCACAGCGCCCGAAGGCGCTGCGAGGAAGTAGTATTCGGCTTTTTGTTTGATAGTGGCTACACTACGCCAGTTATTAAAGAGCCAATTGCAATGGCTGCCAAATACATCAGTGGTTGCGAAACAAATGGAATCACAAATAAACCACCGTGCGGTGCTTGTAGTGTAATCCTAAACTCATCGAAAGTGCACCTGCGGTTGCGCCCCCAAAAATAGAAGAGATAATAACGCGTACTGGATCTGCTGCTACAAACGGTAACGCACCTTCTGAGATAAAGCATAACCCTAACACGAATGAAGCTTTGCCTGCATCTTGTTGGTTCGTATTGAATTTTTTGCGTGCAAGTAAAGTGGCAATCGCCATTCCAATTGGTGGCACCATACCTGCGGCCATTACGGCTGCCATTGGCATATATTGTTGAGAAGCAATTAACCCCACACCGAATGTATAAGCAGCTTTATTAACTGGGCCACCCATATCAGCACACATCATCGTCCCTAAAATGATACCGAGAATGATAGCGTTAGTTTGTCCCATGGTATTTAACCAGTGTACTAACGCATCCATTAACGATTTAACTGGCGGATTGATGAGGTAAATCATGGCTAAACCGATAATTGCAGAGCCTAATAATGGCAGAATTAAAATCGGTTTAAGCGAGGTTAAGCTCGGTGGCAATTGGATAATTTGGTTAAGGAATTTCACTGTGTAGCCTGCAAGGAAGCCCGCTACGATACCGCCTAAAAATCCCAGCGCCTGCAGTTGTTGCCAGCATACCGCCAATTAAACCAACCGCTAAACCTGGACGGTCTGCAATGGAGAACGCAACATAGCCAGCAAAAACCGCAATCATTAAGTGGAAAGCAGCGCCGCCGCCAATATCCATTAAGGCTTTTGGTAAACCGGCAAAGTCTTCAGTTTTGAAGGTCTCAATACCAAACATAAATGAGATAGCAATTAACAAACCACCTGCCACGACTAATGGCAACATATGCGATACACCCGTCATTAAGTGTTTATACACGCCTTTTTCTCTTCGGTTTTGTTTTCAGCTGCCGCTTGTTGACTCTCACCTTCGTAAATTTTGGCTTCTTTAAAGGCTTTTATCAAACTCTTGTGCGGTTTTTCAACGCTAAACCGGTTGAAGTGCGATACATCAATTTACCTTTAAATTTATCTAATGGCACATCAATATCTGCTGCAACAAAAAACTAAATCTGCTGCTGCAACTTCTTCTGGGCTAGTGGGTTTGCCCGCACCCACTTGTCCGCAGGGTTTCCACTTTACCGTCCAACCTTGCGCTTTCGCATAGTGTTCAATCGCTTCTGCAGACATAAACGTATGCGCCACGCCTGTTGGGCAAGCCGTCACGGCTACAATATTTTTGCGCCACTTGTAGAAATTACATTGTTAGTTGTGGCATTAGCAAAAGTTTGCGGATTTTCGACCGCTTGTTTTTAAGGCTTGTTCAGGATTTGCAAAAAGCCGTATTGAGATCTAACACCGCACCTTGTTTGCCTGCAGCTTGGGCTGGAATATGTTCATCAAATAGCACCACGAAATTAGCTTGTTGGCTTTCAACAATCTGATGACCTTGTTGCTTCGCGGCTACAGATAACACTTCAGTCGCTAGAAGCGGCGAGCTTGTCCTAATGATTGAGGAAAATAAATGAAAAGATTCATTCTGTGTTCCTTGCTTTAAAAATTTAAATATTTTTGAAATAACGGTGATTTCAGTTTGCGCAAAAATAGTATCAAGCGCTTTACGATCTGAAATGCCCACATTGCTGTGATGAACGGCAAGCGCCGAGGTTGCGCTGGCAAAGCGTAAGGTTTTTCTTTATCCCAACCTGGGCTAAACCATCAAATAAAGCCCTGCAACCATCGAATCTCCCGCGCCTACTGTGCTGACAACATTTTTCACAGCGTAGCGGTTTAGCTTGCAGTACCCTTCGTGATTTAACCAAAGTGAGCCTTGTTCGCCCATGGAGATAATCACATTTTCAATGCCATGCTGGCGCAGTTGTTCGGCGGCTTCAATAATTTCTTCACGGCTATTGGTGGACGGTCAGCCCAAACTTCTAATTCACGACGATTGGGTTTCACTAACCACGGATGCGCTTTTAAGCCTTCAGTTAATGCAGCATTAGAGCTATCTAGCACTACTTTTAAACCTTGCTGATGTAAAGATTCTAACCATTGGGCAAATTGTTGTGGGCTAATTCCACGCGGTAGAGAGCCACACACCGCAACTAAATCAAATTGATCTTTCCATGCTAGCAGATTGTTCGATGAATTTCTGCCAATCTTGAGCGCTTACTTCAAAACCGAGGAAGTTTAAATCAGTCACATCAGCTTCAGTTTCGGTAATTTTGACGTTAATACGGGTTTTTCCCGCCAATGCGATAAGTGATCCGTTAATCCATTTTGTGCAAAATTTTTGCATGAAATGCCTTGATTCTCTTCCCTAAAAACCCGCAACAGTAGGGTGGTGTGCCTAAATCAGCTAATACTTTTGCTACGTTAATCCCTTTTCCAGCAGGATAAAAGCCCAAGGGTTTTCCACAGTGTTTACTTTGCCAATTTCAATACGTGTTAGTCGACCAGCAAGTCAAAAGCAGGGTTTAGCGTTACGGTTTGCAATACGTTGTGTCATACACGACTCCTTATTCACCTAAGCCAGCATTGATTGCTGCACCAATGCCATCAGTGCCGCTGAGCATCTTCACCGCTAGCTATAAAACGAAGGGTAGTGCCTTTTTGTTGCGCCAAGTGCGACGATTTTCATTAAGCTTTTGGCACTGACAAGCGGTGAGTTTTTATCAAGATTTTGCACTTCGATTTTGGCTTGATATTTTTCACTTCATTTACTAATACCGCACTTGGGCGAGCGTGTAAACCGTGTTCATTTTTAATCACGAAGCTTGCATCCAGGCTATCGCTATTTGCATTTTGTACGTGATTTTCGACCGCTTGTGGGGCGACAGGTGCTGCAGTTACCGCTGCACCACCTTCAATGCTATCTGGTGTTTCAGGTACATAGAAACGCTTTCACCTAAACCACTTTCAAAGGCTTTTGCAAGGGCTTCAGTGCCTGTTGAGCGTCTTCGCCTTCAGCAACAAATCGTAAGCGAGCACCTTTCTGAGGCCCCTAATGCGACGACTTTCATCGTGCTTTTTGCGTTTGCTGGAGTAGTGCCTCGGTCAAGATTTTTCTACGTTGATTTTGGCAGCAAATGGTTTTTAATGTTTGAACTAACACTGCACTTGGGCGAGCGTGTAAGCCGTTTTTCATTGCGTACGGTAAAGGTGCCAATAACTTGTCCGCTAGCTTGTGTAGGCGCAGCAACTTCAACAGATTGTCCATTAAAAATCGCGATGATTTTGTTCAGCATTTGCTTGCGTTAATTGTTGGCGTACTTCTGGTTTTAGCAATAGGGCGATGGTGCTTTCTAAAACTATTATCTACTGCAGCTACGCTAATTAAGATTTTTCCTTCAGAGGCACGCGCTAGGGCAATACCGTTAGCTAAAATTGCCTTTAGCACTATCAATAATGTAGAAGTTTTCAGCTAATGCTAATGGTTCAGCTGCAATGGTGTCGCTGATATAGCTTGAGGCAACATAGCCTTGTTCTTGTAATTTGCCTGCGTTAATCGCAGCAAGAGTGAGTAAGCTGTTTGTTTCTACGTTTAAAGAAAGCGTTTGAGGAAGCGTTGGTAAACTTTTTTTACCGCTTAGAATATCAGCAAAGGTTTGGATATCTTGAGTTTTGGCTAATTCAGCGGCGCATCTTCGTCGCTTAATACAGTGGTCAGTTGGCGTAGTAAGGTTAAATGTTCATCTGATTTGGCTGCAATGCCGATGACAACATAAGCTGTATTTCCATCACCCCATTTTACCCCTTTTGCGGGAATTGAATGATTTGCACCCCAGTTTCTTGAACTAAATGACGAGTGTCCAAAGTTCCGTGTGGAATAGCAATACCGTTACCTAAGAAAGTGGAAGTTTGTTGTTCGCGTTTCAAACATCCCATCCGCATAGCCTTCAGCAACATGGTTGTTAGCAACCAAACCTGCGGCAACTTGTTTAATCGCCTCTTCTTTATTGGCTGCACTGCCATTTAAACGGATATTTTTGCCGATAAATTAAGCATTTTAGCTCCTTATTTAAGCGTAGGTTTAAAAATAATCACTATGGCGGATTGTACCTCATTTTAGCTAAACCGTTCTAGCAAAATAAAAAGATTCTCCTTATTTACATTAAATGCTTAAAGGGAGAATCTTCTTTGTAAAATTTCAGTGAATGGTGTGTTAAAGAATTTCGTTTGGACTGAAAAAAATAGGCAATTTCGCGTTTTGCAGAGGCTTCAGAATCAGAACCATGCACGCTATTTTTCTCGTCCGCTAATAGCATACAGTGCACGAATAGTTCCCGCTTGGCGTTTTTCAGGGATCGGTTGCACCCATCAATTCACGATAATGGCTAATTGCATTTTTCCCCTTCAAGTACGACCGCAACAATAGGGGCAGAAATCATAAATTCGATCAGAGGTTCAAAAAATGGTTTCCTTGATGTTCAGCATAGAAACCTTCTGCTTGAGCTTGATTCAGTTGCACTTTTTCAGGGCTTTAATGGTTAAACCGTTCTCTTCCAAATGGCTTAAAAATTTTTGCCGATTAAGTGACGTTTTGTGGCATCTGGTTTAATTAAACATAGTGTTTGTTGAATCATAAACTTTCCTTTTTAAAAATATGAGATAAAAACGGCTCATTTTTCGTCATTTGCAAAAATGCCGAAAAATGAACCGACTGTTAATTTTACTGAATCGCTGTTTTCGCTTTGGCAGCTTTTTCACTTTCACTGCTTTATGAGGCAGAATTTCAATCCCCATTGGTGGCTGTTCAGTGCAATAGCAAGCACTTCATCAATGGTTTCAACCGGATGAATGCTAAGTGCTGCTTTTTGCATTGTCTGGGATTTCTTCAAATCTTTTTCATTTTCTTTTGGAATAATCACAGTCGTAATGCCACCACGGTGCGCGGCTAATAGTTTTTCTTTTAACCCGCCGATTGGTAGGGACTTTACCACGTAAGCTAATTTCGCCAGTCATCGCCACTTCCTTACGAACAGGGTTACCTGTTAAGCTAGAAATAAGTGCGGTACACATTGCAATACCCGCACTTGGGCCATCTTTAGGCGTCGCACCGTCTGGTACATGAACGTGAATATCGCGTTTTTCGTAGAAGTCTTCAGCAATGCCTAATTTATCTGCTCTTGCACGAACTACGGTCATCGCAGCTTGGATGAGACTCTTTCATCACATCGCCCAATGAGCCTGTGTAAGAAAGTTTACCTTTACCTGGTACAGAGGCGGTTTCAATAGTTAATAAATCTCCACCAACTTCTGTCCAAGCTAAGCCTGTCACTTCACCAACGCGATTTTGGTTTGTCCATTTTGCCATAATCAAAACGTTTTTACGCCCAAGTAGTCGCCAACGTTGTTTTCGTTAACCGTAATTGATTTTAATGTTTTATCTAACACTAATGCTTTTACCGCTTTACGACAAATTTTAGCAATTTCACGCTCTAAATTACGTACGCCTGCTTCACGAGTATAATAACGAATAATGCTTAAAATGGCGCTATCTTCAATCGTGAGTTCGCCTTTTTCAAAGCCGTTATTCGCTTGCTGTCTGCAATTAAGTGATCGCGTGCAATATGCATTTTTCATCTTCGGTATAACCAGAAAGACGAATGACTTCCATACGATCTAATAATGCTGGTGGAATGTTCATCGAGTTAGAGGTTGCCACGAACATTACATCGGATAAATCGTAATCCACTTCTAAATAGTGATCATTAAAGGCTTTATTTTGCTCTGGGTCTAACACTTCTAATAAAGCAGAAGCTGGGTCGCCACGCATATCTTGTGCCATTTTGTCGATTTCATCGAGTAAAAATAGTGGGTTTTCACGCCAACTTTCGCCATTTTGCTCATTAAAGAACCTGGCATAGAGCCGATGTAAGTACGGCGGTGACCGCAATTTCAGCCTCATCGCGTACGCCACCCAGTGCCATACGTACATATTTTACGGCCGGTTGCATTCGCAATAGATTGTCCTAATGAAGTTTTCCCTACTCCCGGTGGGCCAACTAAGCAAAGAATTGGGCCTTTCAATTTATTTAAACGGCTTTGTACCGCAAGGTATTCTACGATACGTTCTTTTTACACGTTCTAAACCATAGTGGTCTTGATCTAACACAGCTTGCGCTTTTTGCTAAATCTTTTTTCACTACCGATTTTTATGCCACGGCATTTGTAAAAATCCAGTCGATATAACCACGAATAACCGCAGCCTCTGAAGAGCTTTTGTGGCATCGCTTTTTAGTTTTTGAATTCGTTATCGACTTTTTCAAATACTTCTGCTGGCAATTTAGCTTCATCAATTTTTGCTTTTAAGTTTATCTAGTTCACTTTGTTCAACATCTTCGCCATTGCCAAGTTCTTTTGAATCGCTTTAATTTGCTCATTCAAATAGTAGTCGCGCTGATTTTTTCCATTTGTTGTTTTACGCGATTACGGATACGACTTTCGGTTTCCAATGAATCCATTTCAGTCGCCATGGCGACTAATAGCTGTTCGAAACGTTTACCTAATTCGTTTCTTCTAAAAAGCTGTTGTTTTTCTTCACCGGTGCAATTAAGTTGGCAGAAATAGTGTCTGCCAAGACGGTCATTTTCGGTGATTTTTGCAATTTCGGCAAAAATTTCCGCAGGGATTTTTATTAGATTTGATGTAGCTTTCAAACTCACTTAAGGTGGCTTTTTGCTAAGGCGTTGATTTCATCTTCTTCTAAGTTAATTCCAGTATTAAGTGGTTGAACCTCTGCCCATAAACCATTTTCATCATCGTGACCTTTCACAATTTTGGCGCGAGTTTGGCCTTCAACTAACACTTTTAACCGTGCCGTCTGGTAGGTTAAAGCATCTGAATAATATTAGCCACCACGCCTACAGTATAAATATCGTCTGTTGTTGGGTCTTCAGTTTGAGCATCTTGTTGAGATACCAAAAAGTTGTTTTGTTAGCATCCATCGCTGCGCGAAGAGCTAAAATAGATTTTTCTCGTCCGACAAATAGCGGCATCACCATATAAGGAAATACCACCACATCCCGCAAAGGAAGAAGCGGTAATTCAATTGTTTTTCTTTCTTGGTGCCATAAATTTGCTCTCTTATTTCTATATTCCAAAATGATAATTTTTCCAATTATGGGGCTTAAAATTGGAAATACAAGGGAGTACGATATTTATTTTTATTGCAATAAATCCGATTTTACACTTGACTTTAATAGGGTTTGGTCGCAGAATTTAACAAAATTTTAATCTTCAGGGGCAGGGTGAAATTCCCGATCGGCGGTAAAGTCCGCGAGCTAATAAAACGTTAGCAGGAACTGGTGAAATTCCAGTACCGACAGTATAGTCTGGATGGAAGAAGATAAAAGCACCGCGCAAAGCGCTAGTTTTTCTATGTCTTTTTGCAAGCCTTGAGATCGTTTGATTTCAAGGCTTTTTATTTCAACATCTCTTTTTGTAGGGGCGTGCAATACACGCTCGATCCTGCCTTGAAAAATAAAGGGCGTATTTCTTATGCCCAATCAACATATTCACGTTTAAGAGAATAAGAAAAATCTATGACTGACGCTGAATATATGCGACGCGCCATCAGCTTAGCTGAAAAAGGACGTGGCTGGACAAATCCTAATCCGTTAGTAGGCTGTGTGATTGTTAAAAATGGCGAGATTGTTGCACAAGGGTATCACGAAAAAATTGGTGGCTGGCATGCAGAGCGTAATGCGATTTTAAACAGCCAAGCTGATTTAACAGATGCAACGGCATATGTCACTCTTGAGCCTTGTTGCCATCACGGGCGCACGCCACCTTGTTCAGATTTGTTGATTGAGCGTGGCATTAAAAGGTTTTTATTGGTTCTCGAGATCCTAATCCGCTTGTTTCCGGTAAAGGTGCAAAAGCAGTTACGTGCAGCGGGCGTTGAGGTGATTGAAGATTTTCTTCGAGAAGAGTGTGATCAGTTAAACCCTATTTTTCTTTCATTACATTCAAACTAAACGTCCTTATGTTTTGTTGAAATACGCGATGACAGCTGATGGCAAAATTGCCACCAGTACAGGTGAATCAAAATGGATTACTAGTGAATTAGCCAGAGCTAAAGTACAAGAAACGCGCCATCAATACCGTGCGATCATGGTTGGTGTAGAAACGGTGCTGGCTGATAATCCAATGCTAAATAGCCGCATGCCAAACGCACGTCAGCCTGTGCGAATTGTATGTGATAGTCATTTACGGACGCCATTAGATTGTCAGCTAGTACAAACAGCAAAAGATTATCTAACGATTATTGCAACCATTTCAGAGGATTTGCAAAAAATTGCAAAATTTGAACCGCTTGGTGTGGAAGTGCTTCTCTGTAAGGCAAAAAACAAGCGGGTAGATTTGTCTGATCTTTTGCAAAAGCTTGGTGAAAAACAAATTGATAGCTTGCTGATAGAAGGCGGTGCTAGCTTGAATTTCAGTGCTTTAGAAAGCGGTGTAGTCAATCGAGTGCATTGCTATATTGCGCCGAAATTAGTGGGCGGAAAAAGCGGCAAAAAAACGCCGATTGGCGGTGAGGGAATCGGTGATTTATCTCAGGCCGTGAAGTTAAAGATGAATTCAATCGAAATGATAGGAGAAGATGTTTTGATTGATTATGAAGTTATTCACCCTCTTTAACAAAAAAGATGGGAGATTTGGCAGAAATGAAAACGAAGCTCATAAGAAAAATAAGCATCACAATCAAATCTCCCTAACCCTCTTTTCTAAAGAGGGGACTTGATAGGAGAATAAATGATGTTCACAGGCATTATTGAAGAAGTAGGAAAAATTGCCCAAATCAATAAACAGGGCGAATTTGCAGTAGTCACAATTAACGCAAGTAAAGTGCTTGGTGATGTGCATTTTGGGTGATAGCATTGCAGTAAATGGCGTTTGTTTAACCGTAACGAGTTTTACGCAAAATCAATTTACGGCTGATGTGATGTCAGAAACGCTAAGCGAACATCATTGGGCGAATTAAAAACCTAATAGTCCAGTAAACCCTTGAGCGGGCAATGGCAGCTAATGGGCGTTTTTGGTGGACATATTGTTTCAGGTCATATTGATGGCACAGGCGAGGTGGTGGAGATTATTCCTGCGCATAATTCCACTTGGTATCGCATTCAAACAAGCCCAAAATTGATGCGTTATATTATTGAAAAAGGCTCAATTACTATTGATGGAATTAGTTTAACAGTGGTGGATACCGATGAAAATTCATTCCGCGTTTCCATTATTCCTCACACGATTGCGCAAACCAATTTAGGCAGTAAAAAGTCGGCAGTATCGTGAATTTAGAAAATGATATTGTTGGCAAATATATTGAGCAGTTTTTAGTGAAAAAGAGTCAGAGAGTCCGCAAAGTAAAATTACAGCAGATTTCCTGAAAAAAATGCAGGGTTTTAGGAAAAATAAAATGCAAGCCTTAATGTTGATTGATGTTCAAAATGCATTTTTAGATTCGAAATGGGGAAAGCGGAATAATCCGAATGCTGAACAAAAATGCTACGATTGTTGCAACATTTTTCGAGCAAAAAGACAAAAGATTATTCATATTCAACACATTTCAGATAATCCAAATTCGCTGTTTTTATCAAAGGTGAAACCCAAGCCTTTCAAGCAGGGTTTGAACCACAAAATGATGAAAGTAGTTTTTCAGAAAAAGGTAAATAGTGCCTTTATTGGTACTCATTTGTTGGATTATTTGAAAAGCCAAGGCGTTACGGAGCTAGTCATTGCGGGTTTAACTTTACCGCATTGCATTTCTACAACGATCCGAATGGCGGCTAATTATGGCTTTTTGGTAAAACTGATTGAAAAATGCGACCGCTTCCTTCCCGTTAAAAATGCCTGATGGTGAAGAAATTGATGCCGAGCAAATTCATAAAATCAATATTGCAACGCTAAATGAAGAGTTTGCGGTGATTTTATCCACTGATGAACTGATTGATTGCGTAGAATCACATAATATTTAAAGAAAGAGAGAAAAATTATGTTTCAATTTTTCAACTGTAGAAGAAGCCTTGGAAGCAATGGCACAAGGTAAAATTATTTTAGTGACCGATGATGAAGATCGTGAAAATGAAGGCGATTTTTATCTGTGCAGCAGAATTTTGCAACACCGGAAAATATCAACTTTATGGCAACACACGGCAAAGGTTTGATTTGTACGCCAATTTCGCAAGAAATTGCGGATAAATTAGGGACTTCCGCCAATGGTGGCTAAAAATACGGATAATCATGAAACTGCATTTACGGTTGCCATTGACCATATTAGTACAGGAACGAATTTCTGCATTTGAGCGTTCAATTACCGCTTTAAAAATGGTCGAAGATGGCGCGAAACCTTCAGATTTCCGCCGTCCGGGTCATATGTTCCCACTGATCGCTAAAGAAGGTGGCGTATTAGTGCGCAATGGGCACACTGAAGCGACTGTTGATTTGGCTCGTTTAGCAGGGCTAAAAACACGCAGGGCTTTGCTGTGAAATTATGGCGAAAGATGGCACCATGATGACTATGCCAGATTTGCAAAAATTTGCGACAGAACACAATATACCGTTTATTACGATTGCGCAGTTACAAGAATATCGTCGTAAATATGATTGCCTTGTAAAGCAAGTTTCAGTCGTGAAAATGCCAACCAAATATGGCGAATTTATAGCGCATAGTTTTGTTGAAGTAATCTCAGGCAAAAGAGCATATAGCTTTAGTCAAAGGTGATATTTCAAATGGCGAAAATGTATTAGCGCGTATTCATTCTGAGTGTTTAACGGGTGATGCTTTTGGTTCACAACGTTGTGATTGCGGTCAACAATTTGCTGCAGCGATGGCACAAATTGAACAAGAAGGTAGAGGTGTATTACTTTACTTACGCCAAGAAGGTCGTGGGATTGGGCTCATCAATAAATTACGTGCCTATGAATTGCAAGATAAAGGCATGGATACCGTTGAAGCGAATTTAGCGTTAGGATTTAAAGAAGATGAGCGCGAATATTATATTGGCGCACAAATGTTCCAACAGCTTGGCGTAAATTCAATTCGTTTACTGACGAACAATCCAAGTAAAAATTGATGGCTTAAAAGAGCAAGGTTTAAACATTGTTTCAAGAGAGCCAATTATCGTAGAACCAAACAAAAATGACATTGATTACCTGAAAGTGAAAACAGGTAAAAATGGGACATATGTTTAACTTCTAAACAATAGCTTACTTAATTAAAGTGGCAAATAAACAAATTTTATTTCAATAAGGAAACTTTCAAAAATGGCAAAAATTACAGGCAATTTAGTGGCAACTGGCTTAAAGTTCGGTATCGTAACGGCTCGTTTTAATGATTTTTATTAACGATAAGTTATTAAGTGGTGCAGTCGATGCATTAGTGCGTCATGGCGCATCAGAAGATGATATCGATACCGTTTGGGTACCTGGTGCATTTGAAATTCCACTAGTGGCTAAAAAAATGGCAGAAAGTGGTAAGTATGATGCAGTGATCTGTTTAGGAACAGTTATTCGTGGTTCAACTACACACTATGATTATGTTTGTAATGAAGCCGCAAAAGGCATTGGCGCAGTGGCATTACAAACTGGTGTGCCAGTGATGTTTGGTGTATTAACCACAGAAAGCATTGAACAAGCCATCGAACGTGCGGGTACCAAAGCGGGTAACAAAGGCGCAGAATGTGCATTAGGCGCAGTAGAAAAATGAGTAAATGTGTTAAAAAGCACTTTAATTTAGATGAACACAAAAGACAGGCTTGCCTGTCTTTTTGTTTTTCTCTGCATAAATTTGCAATTTTTCGAAAAATTTGACCGTTTGTAGTTTGAAGCAAAAGCACAATCAGTCAGTGGATTCATCAAAAAGAAACCCACGATATGTTTAATATCGTGGGTTTTTGATGTTTAAAAGACCGACGAAAATTTTATTCACATTTCCTTACTATGTAGCAAGATTTTTATTCATTATGCAGATAACCATCCTAGGTTTTTAGAGCAATCTTGGTCTTAAAAACAGCGCTAGAATCACTAAGGTCCAACCACTTTGGGTCAATTTGTGCAAAAGAATAGTGAGTGAAAGTGTAAATGTTTGCGTAAGTTTTTATGAGTGTGTTTGGAGCTTATGTCAGTAATGTGGTCTTTTTAACAATGCGGAGACAAAAGCGTGTATTTGTAAAATGAGCAAAAATTTTTCCTTTCAAACAAAATTACCAAGAGAAATTTTCTGGCTTTAAGGATAAAGGCACGCCATTTAATGGGATTTAGTATATAATAAGCCAATTTTGCAGTAGCAAACAGATTTAATGAAAGGACAGGATAAATGACTCCAGTAATTGCTCTAGTGGGCAGACCTAATGTGGGAAAATCCACATTATTTAACCGTTTAACCCGCACGCGTGATGCGTTGGTAGCGGATTTTCCGGGGCTTACCCGAGATCGTAAATACGGACATGCCAATATTGCCGGCTTTGATTTTATTGTGATTGATACTGGCGGTATTGATGGTACAGAAGAAGGTGTAGAAGAAAAAATGGCAGAACAATCGCTACTAGCGATTGAAGAAGCAGATGTGGTACTTTTCTTAGTAGATGCTCGTGCCGGTTTATTGCCAGCAGATATTGGTATTGCGCAATATTTACGTCAACGTGATAAAACGACAGTTGTAGTCGCAAATAAAACTGATGGAATTGATGCGGACTCACACTGTGCGGAGTTTTATCAATGAGGTTTAGGCGAAGTAGAACAAATCGCAGCGGCGCAAGGCCGTGGTGTGACTCAGCTAATTGAGCAAGTGTTAGCGCCATTAGGCGAGAAATTAAATGCCGATCAAGCGGTCGAAAATGAAGAGGATTTTGCAAATGAAGAAGAAAAATCCGACCGCTTCTGAACGAATGGGATAACGATTTTTGACTTCGAAAACGAAGAAGATGCGGCATTATTAGATGAAGCGCTTGCCGAAGAGCAAGAAAGTGTGTTGGATAAAAACATCAAAATTGCCATCGTTGGACGTCCAAATGTAGGTAAATCTACGCTAACTAACCGTATTTTAGGTGAAGAGCGCGTAGTGGTTTATGATATGCCAGGCACGACACGAGATTCGATTTATATTCCAATGGAGCGCGATGGTCAGCAATATACAATTATTGATACCGCGGGTGTACGTAAAAGAGGGAAAAGTAAACTTAGCAGTTGAAAAATTCTCAGTGATTAAAACGCTTCAAGCTATTCAAGATGCGAATGTGGTGTTGTTAACAATTGATGCGCGTGAAGGTATTTCCGATCAAGATTTATCACTACTCGGGTTTATTTTAAATGCGGGTCGCTCATTAGTGATTGTAGTAAATAAGTGGGATGGGCTATCGCAAGATATTGAAAGATCAAGTGAAGTCTGAATTAGATCGCCGTTTAGATTTTATTGATTTTTGCACGCGTGCATTTTATCTCTGCTTTATATGGTTCTGGCGTGAGGGAATTTATTTGAGTCTGTACAAGAAGCTTATGCTTGTGCAACTCAGAAAACCTCAACCTCAATGTTAACGCGTATTTTAAGAATGAGCTTCAGATGAGCATCAACCACCATTGGTTAATGGTCGACGTGTGAAATTAAAATATGCACACCCAGGCGGTTATAATCCACCAATTATTGTGATTCACGGTAATCAGGTAGATAGATTAGCCGACTCTTACAAACGTTATTTATCGAACTATTTCCGTAGAGTTTGAAAATTATTGGTAGCCCAATTCGTATTCAGTTCCAGAAGGAATAACCCATTTGCGGGCAAACGTAATAAAATTAACACCAAGTCAGTTACGTAAGCGTAAACGTTTGATGAAATTTATTAAGAAGTCAAAAAGATAGTAGAAAGATGGGCTGTTAGCCCATCTCATAAATACATAAAAGAGAACATTATGATGATGCAATACTCTCCAAAAATTTAATCATGCAAAAGTGTTGGTGTTAGGGCGATGTGATGTTGAGATCGCTACTGGTTTTGGTGGTACGAATCGTATTTCGCCAGAAGCGCCAGTGCAGTGGTAAAAGTACAAGAAATTGAAGAACGTGCAGGTGGTGCGGCAAACGTGGCGATGAATATTGCTGCGCTTAATGTGCCAGTAGCTTTACATGCGGATTATTGGCCAAGATGATGCGGGACGAGCATTGGATACATTGTTAAACAACCATCATATCCAAAACCATTGTAGCGGTAAGTACCCATCAACGATTACCAAATTGCGTATTCTATCTCGCCATCAACAGCTTTTGCGTTTGGATTTTGAAGAAGGTTTTTCATAATGTTGATAGCACAGATTGCTGCAAAACTTTCGCAAGAAATTACCGCTTACAGTGCGTTGATTTTTGTCAGATTATGGTAAGGTACATTAGAAAGCGTACAACAAATGATTCAAATTGCACGCCAGGCGAATGTGCCAGTGTTGATCGACCCGAAAGGCACCGATTTTTGAACGTTATCGTGGGGCAACACTTTAACCCCAAATATGTCTGAATTTGAAGCGGTCGTAGGGCATTGCCAAAGTGAAGATGAGATCGTTGAAAAAGGCTTAAAAAATGATTGCCGATTTTGACTTGTCGGCTTTATTGGTAACGCGTTCTGAAAAAGGATGACCCTTATTCGTCCAAATCAAACGCCATTTCATCTACCTACACAAGCTAAAGAAGTTTATGATGTGACCGGTGCAGGTGATACAGTAATCAGCGTATTAGCCACAGCAATTGCAGATGGTAGACCTTATGAAGAAGCGTGCTAGTTGGCGAATGCGGCTGCAGGCGTGGTGGTGGGTAAATTAGGTACTTCAACAATTACCCCAACTGAGCTAGAAAATGCTATTCATCATCGTGAAGAAACGGGTTTTGGTGTGATGGATGAAACTACGTTAAAAAGCGATTATTATTGAAGCCAAAGCACGCGGTGAGAAAAATTGTCATGACAAATGGCTGCTTTGATATTTTTACATCCAGGCCATGTTTCATATCTTGAAAAATGCACGTAAATTAGGTGATCGGCTTAATTGTAGCGGTAAATACAGATGAATCTGTTAAACGCTTAAAAAGGGGAATCTCGTCCAATTAATGACTTGAATGCAAGAATGGCTGTATTAGCAGGGTTAGCTTCTGTCGATTGGGTCGTTCCATTTGCAGAAAGATACTCCGCAACGACAATTGGCGAAATCTTGCCAGATTTATTGGTAAAAAGGTGGTGATTATAAAACCGGAAGAGATTGCAGGTAGCGAAGAAGTGTGGGCAAATGGTGGAGAGGTTAAAGTATTAAACTTTGAAAACAGGTTTGTTCAACTACCAATGTGATTAAGAAAATTCAATCTTTATAGAAAAATTGAACCTTTTATTCTACAATGCTTCTAAACAAGCAAATATTTTAGGTCATTACAAAAAGGAAACTAGCATGAAATTAACTTCAATCAAATCATTGATGATTGCGATGATTGCGACTTTAGGAACAGTACAATCAGCATCGGCAGAAAGCGTGATGGCGGTTGTAAATGGTAATATGATTATGGAAAGCCAAGTGCTTAAAGCATTAGGTAAGAAAGCCAATACAGAAGAAAACCGTAAAGCTGCATTAGAGACGATCATTGATGATACTCTAGTACAAGAAGCGATTAAAAAATCTGGTGTAAAAGTTGACTGGAAACGAGTTGACCAAGCCGTTGAAGAAGTTGCTGCACGTAACGGGTTAACTTATGGTCAATTATTAGACGCGTTGAGACTATCAACGCATTAGTTTAAGCCAATTCAAAAATCAAATTGCACAGCAAATGATGATGGAAGCGGTACGTCATGATGCGATTGGTCAATCTATTCAAGTTGCACCTGAACAAGTTCAAGCGCAAGCACGCGATATGCTAGAAAAAGATAAAGCTGCGGGTAAATTGCAAAAAACTACAGGTCAAGAATATCGCATTAGTCATATCTTGATTAAAACAACCCCAATTTTAGATGATGTTCAGGCTAAGGCAAAATTGACCCAATTAGTTGCAGAACATCAATGCTGGAAAAAATGATTTTGAAGATGCGGCGAAAGCAAATTCGGTTGACTATGCTTCAGCGGCAGATGGTGGCGATTTAGGTTTCAACTTCTTAGATATTTATGATCCAAATTTTGCGCAAGTTGCTGCAAAAAACAAGTAAGTCACAAATCAGTGCACCATTTAAATCACAATTTGGTTGGCACGTATTAAAAGTAACGGATTTGCGTGAAGGTGACCGTACCGAAGATGCTTATGCGCAAAAAGCTTATGAGCAATTAGTAAATCAGCAAGCGCAAGAAGCTTCTAAAGACTGGGTAAAAGCCTTACGTAAAACGGCTGAAATCCAGTATGTTAACGGAAAATAATCATATATTTTGGCACAAATTCGTTTGTGCCTTTTATCATTTACAAATTAAGAAACACATAATGAGCCATTCTAATTCTAAAAAGCATTTAGGGTCATACAGCCCTGTAAACGTTTTTGGGCAAAACTTCTTACATGATATGAACGTGATTCATAACATTGTTTCAGCTATCAACCCACAAAAGGACAATTTTTATTAGAAATCGGCCCGGGTTTTGGGAGCATTAACTGAGCCAGTAGCGGAACTTGTTGATAAACTTACGGTGGTGGAGCTAGACCGAGATTTAGCGGAACGTTTACGTCATCATCCATTTATCAATCAGAAATTAACCATTATTGAGCAAGATGCTTTACGTTTTTAATTTCCGTGAGTATTTTGAGAGTTTAAATTTAGCTGAAAATGAAGGTGTGCGTGTATTTGGTAACCTACCTTATAATATTTCAACGCCATTGATGTTTTCATCTGTTTTAAATTTCACGATTTAATTACCGATATGCACTTTATGTTGCAAAAAGAGGTAGTAAAACGTTTATGCGCAGCGCCGAATAGTAAAAGCTTATGGCCCGTTTAACCATTATGGCGCAATATTGTTGCCAAAGTAATGCCAGTTTTAGAGGTTCCACCAACGGCGTTTAAACCTGCGCCGAAAGTAGATTCTGCGGTAGTGAGATTGATGCCTTATAAGGAGTTACCACATCCAGTAAAAAGATATTTATTGGTTAAATCGTGTGACCACACGAAGCATTTTAACCAGCGCCGTCAAAACTTTACGCAATGCGCTTTCAACCTTGTTTAGCGCAGAACAGTTAGAGGCGTTAGGTGTGTCATTAACAGCACGCGCAGAAAATCTCAGTATTGCTGATTATGCGCGTTTAGCAAATTGATTTGTGTGATAACCCACCTGAATCGTTAGAGGCACTTGAGCCTATGATGATTTGCAAGATGCTTAACATTTAGAATCAAAAATCGATCAAGCGGTGAAATTTGTAAACTTTTTGCAAATTTCACCGCTTTTTACTATCTCATGGATAATCTTCCGTCTAGGCAGGCTAAAAGCTGATTTTCTAGTAGAAATTGAATAAAATAATCTGATTATTATTTTGTTTTTGGAATAGAGCTTCAATTATGCGCTGTACTTCTTTTTTTCGTCTTCTTTTAGGGATTATGTTGAGTGGCTTTATGCTTAATGTACAAGCTGAAGCTCTCTCTCAAATTCAACAACGGATTAAACAACAGCAATCTAAAATTAACGAAAACCGTCAAAAAAGCGCAATGTATTGCAATCGACCCTTAAAACCCAAGAAATTGAAATGGGTAAGGTGATCAATAAATTAAAAGATACAGAAACCTCACTGGCAGATATTCGTGCAGCCATTAAGCGTACAGAACAAGAAATTAAACGCCTTGAACAGCAAGAAAAAAAACAAAAAGAGAAATTAAAAGAGCAGCTAGACTCTGCTTATCGTTCTGGTATTCATCCTTCTGTTTTTAGAACGATTGATGTCTGAGCCGGCAAAAGATGCGGATCGAATGACTGCTATTATGAGCATATCAGCCAAGTGCGTATTGATGCCATTTATGAACTTCGTCGCACCCAAAGCAGAACTGAAAGCACGTCGAGATGAGTTACAAGGTCAGCAAAAGGTCAACAAACTCAGTTAACAGAGCAGACAAGAAAAGATTTAAAGAAAGTACCAAAAACGAACGTGAGCTTACTTTAAAAATCGATTGACAAAATCCTTGAGACAAGACGAAAACCGTTTGGATAGCTTAAAAAGCAAATGCGGAATCTTTAAAACAACAAGTGGCTAATGCAGCAAGAGAATCTGAGCGTCAAGAAAAACAAGATTTAGCAGCACTAGAGGCGAAGAAAAATAAAGAAAGAAAACCGTAAAAGCGACTGAGCAAGAAAAACAGCAAGTTCGTGCGGGTTCTGGCTTAAAAAGGTGGATATAGCATGCCGGTTTCAGGCAAAGTCGTACAATCGTTTGGCAATGGTTGGACAGGTGTGGTGATTTCAGCCAATGTAGGGTCACGCCTGTAAAAGCGATTAGCAAGCGGGCGAGTTATTATGTCTGACTGGTTGCAGGTTGTAGAATATGGTTGCGATTGACCACGGAAATGGTGATATTTCACTTTATGGTTATAATCAGAATTTAAGCGTGCGTAAAGGCAGCCGTGTTGCTGCAGGCCAAACTATTGCAACGGTAGGAAATTCTGGCGGACAGACCCGTTCAGGGCTTTATTTTGGGGATTACCCGCAAAAGGCAGTCCAGTTAACCCGATGAAATTGGTGAAATAATGGCGATATTTAAGGCTGACAAGCGGTCGTTTTTCGCGATAGTTTTGCTGATGTTTATTGGCTTTTCTACAGCGAGCTTCGCGCAATCTGTAGGGAAATTGGCGATTGTCATTGACGATATCGGTTATCATCCAAAAGAAGATGCCGCAATTTGGAAGCTTTACCAAAAGCAGTTAGTGTCGCAATTATTCTAGCGCACCTTACGCACTCTCGCGCGCAAAAAGAGCTCATGGTCAACAGCGTGATATTTTGATTCATTTACCGATGCAGCCGCAAAATCCGAATATTCCAATTGAGGCTGGCGCATTAAAAGTTGGGGCAAGCTATGCAGAAGCAGAGCAGTTACTTAAGCAAGCAAGACAACAAGTGCCTTATGCGATTGGATTAAATAATCATATGGGTAGTGGCGCTACGGCAGACTTAGCAACGATGACACGCTTTATGCAAGCATTGAAAGCAGAGCAACTCTTCTTTTTAGATAGTAAAACTGGTAAAAGTGTGGCTTATCAAACCGCACAGAAACAAGGCATTTCAGCGTTAGAACGACACATTTTTTTAGATGATAGTAACGAATTAGCTGACGTTACGCAGCAATTTCAGCGAGCAATACAATATGCTCGTCAACACGGTGTGGCCATTATGATTGGGCATCCGCGCAAAAATAGTGTTGCCGTATTGCAAAAAGGCATTGCTGAACTGCCTTCAGATATTCAACTGGTCGAGCATAGGGCATCTCTGGCGCCATGAAAAATTGAACCGGTTAAACCTTTTATTGTCATTTTTGAGGGTGCGCCAGCTCAACCTCGATTGCGCCATTTAATAATGTTACGCCTTTTATTACGCGGCATTCCAAAAAGAATAATCCTTATAAAGGAACAGAACGTGAATATGAAACTTCGTTTTTAACTCTTTGTTGTTTGATGGCGGAATCAACAGATTGCCGAGGAAGCCCCAGTATCTGAAGAGGATTCGGTCGCTTCCGCTGGTGGAAGAAAGAATCTGATGAATCAAGTGAAACGGAAGAGGCGTCTACGTCAGAAACTGAGAGAGTCAGGAGCAAAAATAATCAACAAAGTGATGAAGAGAAAATAGAAGCGCAAGTTGATGTAAGCGTTGAAAGGTATTAAGAATAAAGATAAAGCTGCTTGGAATAACGTTAAGGTTTATCTTGGTCAAATTGCGAATGAATATGCTGATGGCTCAGAGCGTCATCAGTATTTGGTGCAAACAGCAGTAGATAAAGGCTTGCGTGCCTTGAGGATATTACAATACACATATCATTTTGAGCTGGTGCCGCGCGCGCAAAAAATCATTATTAAAATTGAATGTGATTTTAGATGATGAAAAAGTCAAACTTGATGAAGTAGATATTCAAATTCAAGGTCAAGCTAAAGAAGATTCAGGGTTGTTAAGCTAGAACAAAATGCACCGAAAAAAGGTGTGGCGTTAAGTCATAAGCTTATGATAGCTTTAAAGTAATATAGAAAATCTTGCTTTTAGAAAAGGTTATTTTTGATGGCATTGGATTTTACCATCGTCTAGAGGTTTATCCACAAGATCATCAAAGCAGACTGGCGATGAGGCTATGATAGTGGCGATCGTTATCATTATGGAGAAATCCGTTTTACAGATAATCAGATTCGAGACGATTACTGTAATATTTTAAAAAGTAAAAAGCGGTGATCCATACGATACCAATGATCTTTCTACAATGACTAGCGACTATTCATCAAAGTAACTGGTTCTCTTCCGTATTAGTAGAACCGACCATTCATGAGAAAATAAAACTGTAGATTTAAAACGTACTATTTTATCCGAAAAGAAAAATAGTATGGAAATGGGTTAGGTTTTGAAACTGATGTTGGCCCTACGTTTACAATTTAACTGGAAAAAGCCATGGATTAACAGCCGTGGGCATAGTTTTAGAAAAGCAAAACCTATATATCTCAGCCAGAGCAACGTTTTGAGTTAGGTTATAACATTCCATTGCGTTCTGATCCGTTACATTACTACTATCAAATCTCTGGTGGGATTGAGCGCGAAGATGATACGATACTAAAAACAACGGCAGCTAATTTAGGGTTTCAACGTTTTTGGACGCGAGAAACTGGTTGGTCTTTCTCACTAGGTGTGAAAGCTCGTTATGATAGCTTTACGCAAGGTAATGATTCATTTAAAACGTTGCTCATTTATCCGACCGCTTCATTAAATCGTACTCGCAGCGGTAGCAACTGTTTTTCCATTATGGGGAGATAGCCAAAACTCACCGTTAACTGGGGAACAAAAGCGTTAGCCTCAGATGTGAATTTTTATAGCTACAAAGCTTCAACGGCATGGTAAGAACCTATGCTAAAAATCATCGCTTTTATTTAAGGGGTGAAGTTGGCTATATTCATTCAAACGATTTCCATCGCATTCCACCTGCATTACGTTATTTTTGCCGGCGATGATATCAGGCGTACGATGGTTTTGGTTATAAAGATATTACACCAAAAGATCCTAGAAACGGTAAAAAGTTGGTCGGGTACTCAGCTAGCAACTGGAACACTGAATATCAATACCAAGTGATACCAAATTGGTGGGCTGCAATTTTCTATGATACTGGTTTAGCGGCAAATAATTTTTAAACGTTCAAATTTACATTCTGGTGCAGGTGTTGGCGTACGTTGGGCCATCGCCAATTGGGGCAATAAAATTTGATCTTGCGAGTCCGGTAAAATCACTAATAACGAATCTGGTTTGAATTTTTATATCGAGCTTAGGTTCCGGGCTTTAAGATATGAATCAAGAGAAAGAACAGAATCATGAAAAACGCACCTGCTGTAGCTGAAGAATCGAAAACGGCAGCATCTGGTGTGAAAAAAGTCGGAAAAACGTTGGTGCTGCCGTATTGGTGGCGCTTTGTCATTAGTCGTGTTTACCCTATCGCTTTTTCTAATGACAGGCTTTGGTCAGCTGTACAGCTATTGAATGGGCTGATAAATCACTTGATGCTTTGAGTATTGGTGCTGTTGAGGGCAGTATTCAATCTGGGCTAACATCTGATGCTGAATGAAATGGATGGCGTCAGTGCAAAAATTAGGGCAGTAATTTTCATATTGATTTTTGGTTGCTTATTGTCAGGTAAGGTTTGTTTAGAAACAGTGGCGTTGAAAGATGCGCATGTTATGGTTGATACCACTAAACTCACCTGCTCAGAAGAACCTGATAATAGTGAACCCTTTACTGAATTAAAGCTTCCATTACCGATTGCATTAAACCAGCTCTCGCTTGATAACATTCAGGTTGAGGGTTGATGGCATGAATATGCAATTAGGGACATTTCATTCTGGTATTAGTGGCGAAAGGACGTAAAACTCAGTTTGCATCCTACTGCCTTAAACGATTTTGTTTTTGCTCACAAGCGAATGAGGCACAAGCGGTTCAAAAAGAAGAAAAATTGTAAAAGGGCAGAAAAATTCGACCGCTTCTCAAACGAGAAACGGATTGGGAAGCGTTAAAAAGCGCAGCTCTCTAAACCGTTATTGACGAAAAGCCAGTCAAATTCGTCTGCCATTAGATTTTGAAATTCTCAACTGAGGTTAACCAAGTTCGTATTGAGCAACAAACAAAAACTGAAAAAGCAAATCCTTTTTGTGTTACATAGCTTGAAGTTACAAGCTAGTGCCAACGATCAAAATGCGACTTTACAGCAGCTTAGTGTTGATGGCGATCAGGGGAAAAATTGAGGGCAGGAAAATTAACATTAGCAGATCAGTATCCACTGATATGCATCTTCATGCTGATGTCCCAACATTAAAAGGCGTTTGGCATTCCAGCCAGCAAAGCTGATTTGGCGTTAAGTGGTGCTTTGTTTGATGAAACGAAATTAAACCTCAGTACGCAAGGGCGGCAACTTTAACGCTTGATGGCGGTGTGAAGTTAGCTGAGCTCGTACACCATGTACCTTACTTTAAAAAGTGAAGGCATTCAATATCCGTTCATGCCAGAAAAAGGGCAAGAACCGCTTAAGTTACAAAATCTGAATGTATCGTTCTCTGGCGATTTATTGGATTATCAGCTCGCTACAGCGGTAAAAAGTAGTGGGATGAATTTACCTCCAGCGGCTTTTGAACTTAAAGAAAGGTAAGGGCACGCTAACACAATTTAATATTGAAGATTTGAATCTCAATGCGCTAGAAGGGAAAAACTCAGCTGACAGGGTTTAGTGGATTGGGCTGACGGCAGTGAGTTGGCAAAGTCAGCTAAATCTTACCCGGCGTGAACAGTAAGTCACTAGTGCCTGATTGGGCTGCGGTGATAAATGGTCAGCTAGAATCAAGTGGTTATGCTGGACGAGGTAAAAATGGTGAAGAGTGGCAGGTTGATGTTAAGAAAGTTGATCTGAACGGATTACTGAATCAGCGCCATTTTACAGTTAAAAGGGTCAGTTAAGTTCATGCAAACGAACTAACTTGCTTAATGTGCCTGGGTTAGATTTGCAGTATGGTGAGAATCATATTGCAATGAGTGGTCACTAGGAGATAAATCTGACTTTAATGCACAAATTAAAGCCCCTAATTTACAGGGATTAGTGCCGAATTTAAAAGCTGAAATGAACGGCGATGTAAAAAACTTTCAGGCAAAATTGCAGAACCGAATGTAGATTTAGATTTAGTTGCTAAAAATGTAAGTTTTGATGCGATGAAATTGCAGAGTTTAACGGCTAAAGGCAGTTAAAACAGAAAAACATTCAAGGGATGTCAATTTAGAATCTTCGTCAATTTAGCTATAACGATATCAAATTAGATCAGGCACAACTTGCTGTTAAAGGAAGTGAAGCAAATCATCAGCTACAACTGACCTCTAAAGGGAATCCTGTTGGGGCAAATTTGCAAATTTCTGGAAAAATTTGACCGCTTGCAAGAAAACGTGGAGTGGGCAGTTAACTCAGGCAGCAAATTCAAACAACGGATTATGGTAATTTCCACGGATAAACCGGTTTGCGATTACGTATCAAAATAAGTTGGTCAGCGCGAATATTTTGCACATTGCTGGCAACACAATCAGTTAAATCTTTGTTTTCCAACGGCATTTACTGCAGGACAAGAAGGCAAAGTGCCATTTTGAACTGCGTCGTTTTGATTTAGCTTTCGTGCAACAATTTTTAGATAAATCGAGTCAGATTACTGGTCTCGTGAATGCTAAAGGTGAAGCTGCATGGTTTAAAAATAAAGCGCCAGTCGTGGATGTGACTTTCAACAGCGAGAGTTTGAAATTTGTTCAGAAAATGGAGGGTGGTAGCGCTTTCCCATTAACGATTTCACCACTGAAGCGACAGTGAAATTAGCTGATAACAATCTGAATTTAAAAACAGATCTCAAATTAGAAAATAATGGTCAGTGCGACTGATCTGGTCATGAAAGATTTAAGCAAAACCCGCGGATTATCGGGAACGGTTAATATTGATCAGATTTCGCTAAAAATTGATTAAACCATTGCTTACGGGTGGCGAGCGAGGTTGATGGGCTTATCAATGCGCGATTAACTCTAGGCGGGTCGGCTACTGCACCGTTATTACATGGGCGATTAGGTTTAAGTGAGTTACGAGTTAAATCAGCAACCATGCCGTTTTGATGTAACAGGCGGAAATGTGAGATCTGAATTTCAATGGCACAAGTTCAACGCTGAATGGACGAGTACAAACGACAGAGAGTGAACTCTTTTTAACCGGTAATGCCAACTGGCGAGATCTTTCTGCTTGGCGTACTGAAGTTCATGCTAAGGCAAACCGTTTTAGAGTGAATGTGCCAAATATTGCTAAAGTAGAGTTTTTCTCCAGATATTGAGTGTGACTGCAACATGCCAAAAGAGCTTATTTTAGGTGGCGTCATTGATATTCCTTGGGCAAGAATCGAAGTGGAAGAATTGCCAGAAAGCGCTGTAGGAGTAAGCAGTGATGAAGTGATTATGGATGGCTCGGCAAAAACAAAAGTGCCATTCTCTCAACGTCAGTGCCGAGCAAACTTCAAGTGGCATGGCAATTAAATCGGATTTAAAAATTAACATCGGAGATGATGTAAGCAAAGTAACTTATGGATTGAAAAACCCATCTCAATGGGACAATTGCAGTTCGTCAAGGTAAACAAAGGATTGAGGCTTATATGGCCAAGTGAATTTATTGAAAAGGCCGTTTTGCTTCTTTTTGGGCAGGATTTATTGATTCGTAAAGGTGTCATTTCAATTTGCGGGCTTACCATCACAGCTCAACGTTGAACTTTGAAGCGATTCGGAACCCGGAAGCGATGGAAGATCCAAGTGTAACAGCAGGGGTTAAAGTCACAGGTATTGCGGATAACTTGAATGTGAAAGTATTCTCTGACCCGCAAACTTCGCAAGATCAGGCGCTTTCGTATTTACTGACAGGTCGATCATTAGAAAACAGTGGTGAAGTCGGCTCAAAGTAATTCAATGGCTGCTGCATTGTGAGTATGAGCCTTTCAAAAAGTGCGAAAACGGTGGGTAAAGTCAGCATGTACTTTCGGCAAATGATCTAAGTGTAAGTACGGCAGGGATTGGCGATAATACCAAAGTTGAAGTAAGCGCTAGCTTAACACCGAAATTCCGTGTGAAATATGGCGTAGGTATCTTTGCACCATTGACGGAATTAACATTACGTTATACGCTTACGCCGAAGCTTTATTTACAGTGGGTTTCTAGCGTTAACCAAGCGGTAGATTTAATGTACCGTTTTGAATTTGATTAGTTTTTAGCTCAAGTTCTAATGAGCTTTAGTGCTTTCTAATAATTATGGAAAAACAACGACAAAAAGCAATTACAAAAATGAAAACTAAGCTACAAAAGCCGCACGATTAAAAAAGTTTATTCATCTTAATGTTCTCTTTGGCCGCTTGGTGCCCTGCTAATGATTGGACAGATGTGGCTTTTAGCGACTATTTTACAAAAAGTGATGTTAGAAAAATATTGCTTCTAACACGTTAATGACAGAAGCTAGGTTGCTTGAGTAGGCTGTTTTTGCTGGTCGAGCTTTGCTCATTTGGGCGCGTGAACGTGTCGGTTTTCATGCGGAAAACTTTACGGCATGCGTTACGATCGCCAGATTATTGAAAAGCTTACTGATATTGGCCCAATTGATATGCGCCAAAAACCAGCAGGAAGTTGGGCTGCACTTATGCTAGAACAGGTGAATAATTTGCATAATTTCTATGCGCGCTATTTGCCTCAGCAGTATCTTTCGTTAGTCGTGCCACTGGTGATTTTGAGGCTTTGTTTTTCCGCTGAACTGGGCGGCTGGTTTAATTTTATTTGCTACCTTACCTTTGTTACCGGTGTTTATGGCGTTAGCGGGGATAAAAGCGGTAGAAGCGAATCAACGTAACATCGGTATTCTTTCTAAAATTAGCGGGCAGTTTTTAGATCGCTTAAAAGGGCTAGAGACGATTCGGTTATTTGGTCAGGCCGAACAACAAGTTAAAGAGATTCATGAAAGCACAGAAGCCTTCCGATTAAGTACGATGGATGTGCTAAAAATGGCTTTCCTTTCTTCAGCCGTTTTAGAATTTTTCACCGCTATCTCTATTGCAGCTTCAGCGGTCTATTTCGGTTTTGTCTATTTAGGTGAGCTAGATTTTGGGGATTATGGATTAGGAGTGAGTCTTTCACGGGCTTTTTCTGTTTAATGTTAGCGCCAGAATTTTATCAACCATTAAGAGAACTTGGCGTTTATTATCACGATAAAGCAGCTGCAGTTGGGGCAGCAGATAGTATTGAGGCATTTTTATCCGCCCAATCGCCAATGAACAAGCGGTCAGATTTGCAAAAAGATTTACCAAATCAACCGCTTGAGATCCAAGCTCACGGTTGTGTGGTGCTTTCTCCGCAAGGCAAACCTTTAACGGCACCATTAGATTTTTGAGCTGAAAGCAAATCAACATATTGCTTTAGTTGGGCAAAGTGGTGCAGGGAAAAGTTCGTTACTGAATATGCTGTTAGGTTTTTACCTTATCAGGGATCGGTTAAAGTGAATGGCGTGGAGTTGTGTGAACTAAATTTAGCACAATATCGTATGCGTCTGGCTTGCGTTGGACAGAACCCACAATTGATTCAAGGCACACTTGAAGAGAATGTGTTGCTAGGTAGTCAGAATGTAACTCCTGAACAATTTGAAGAAGCGTTGAAGCTTTTTCAAAGCAGATGAATTTGTTTATCGGTTGGGTTTAGATAAAGTAATTCAAGAAGAAAATAGTGGGATTTCTGGCGGGCAGGCCCAGCGAATTGCAATTGCGAGAGCATTATTACGTCAAGCAGATTTATTGTTACTTGATGAACCAACCGCTAGTTTGGATATGCAATCTGAACAGCAGGTTTTAAGCGCACTGGCAAATTTAAGCGAACAGAAAACTACGCTAATGATTACTCACCGCATTGAAGATTTAAAACAATGTGATGAAATTTGGGTCATGAAAGCAAGCAGATGGTACAAAAAGGCGATTATCAAAGCCTTGAGAATTCAGGTTATTTTGCAGAGTTATTAGCAGAGTAGAAAAATGGGGCCCAACAGATGTTAGCCCCATTTCTTCAGCGGATAATACCGCAGAGTTGAGCGTTTGAAGAAATCTATAAAAGCTTTTGCTGCGGGTTCTTTTTCAGCAATTTGTTCGATTTCTGGTAAGGCTTCTTCAACCGTTTTTGTTACTGCTATATAAAAGCTTATAAACCGCACGGATTGCATGCATTGCTGGTTTATCAAAACCACGGCGTTTTAGCCTTCAAAGTTAATGCCAAAGGGCGAGCATGGTTGCCTTGTGCCATCACGTGAGAGGAACATCTTGGCTAACCATTGAACCACCACCGAGCATCACATGTGCGCCAATAACTGCAAATTGGTGAATAGCTGACATTCCGCCGACAATCACAAAATCATCAAAGGGTAACATGGCCTGCAAGTGTTCCGTTATTTGCAATAATACAACGATTACCGATGCTGCAGTCGTGAGCAGTATGGCTGTTAATCATAAAAGGTTATCATCGCCAACACGGGTAATTCCACCACCTTGAACGGTACCACGGTGAATGGTCACGCTTTTCACGAATACGGTTACGGTTTCCAATAATTGTTTTAGTGGGTTCACCTTGGTATTTTTAAATCTTGGTTGATTTCACCAATGCTTGCGAATTGGAAGATATGGTTATCTTCACCAATTTCAGTAATACCATTGATGACAACGTGGCTATGGATTTTTGTTCTAGCGCCGATCTTGACATCTTTACCAATAACACAAAAATGCCCCGATCTCTACTGCGCCGATTTCAGCCCCATCTGCAACCATAGCAGTAGGGTGAATGATGGCAGTTGAATCAATTAAACGCATAATTTCCCCTTTATTGGGTTATTTTTCTTGCACACATTAAATCAGCTTCGCAAGCTAATTTGCCATCTACAGCTTTACCAGTAAATTTGGTAATGCCTCTTTTCTGTTAAAAATTCAACTTCAAGTACAAGTTGATCGCCAGGCACAACAGGGGCGTTTAAAACGCGCATTGTCAATCGCAGCAAAGTAGTATAATTCGCCTTCTTTCATTTTTCCGTAGCTAGCAACAGCAAGAATACCAGTTGCTTGTGCCATTGCTTCTAAAATTAACACACCAGGGAAAATTGGTTTTGCAGGAAAGTGACCGGTAAAGCAAGGCTCGTTTACAGTCACATTTTTCACTGCTCTAAAGCCATTTGCCTTCTTCATAATCAGTCACGCGATCAACTAATAAAAATGGATAGCGATGCGGAAGCATATCCATAATTTCAGTGACTTCAATAATTTTTGGTTGACGGTTTTCTTGTACTTCAATAGTCATGTAGATTTAGACCTCACAATTTGTTTATTCACTTAAACGCTTTTTCGAGAGCCTTTAAGCGTTTTGTTCATTTCATCAATATTCAAGGTAAGCGCAGCCGTTTTACGCCATTCTTTATTGGTTTGTGCTGGAATACCAGAAGAATAAATTCCTTTTTCGGTAATGGGCTTCATCACCATACACATTCCCGTAATAATGGCACCATCGCAAATTTCCATATGGCCGTTGATAACGCTTGCCCCACCAATTTGACAGAATTTGCCGACTTTAAGGCTACCCGCCATAATTACGCCACCAGCAACAGCCGTGCCGTAACCAATATGCACGTTATGAGCAATTTGACAAAGGTTATCAATAATCACATTATCTTCAATGACAGTGGGATCAAGCGCGCCACGGTCGATACAAGTGCATGCACCAATTTCAACACGGTTGCCAATGATTACTCCACCTGTTTGTGGAATTTTGATCCATTGACCTTTTTCATTGGCATAACCGAAGCCATCGCTGCCGATGACGGCTGAAGATTGAATTAAACAGTCTTCACCTAATTGCACACCATGATAAATCGAAACATTTGCCCATAATTGTGTTCTTGCACCAATACGGCTTCCTTTACCAATAAAGCAGCCAGCACCATGACAACATCATCTCCTAGCACGACACCACTTTCAATCACTGCATTCGCACCAACAGAAAACATTTTTGACCTAATTTTGCATCGCTTGAAATAACTGCAGAAGGGTGGATTTGTGAAGCAGCTTTTGGCGTGCTATCCATATATTGAGCCAGTTTTGCATAAGCTACATAAGGATTATCTACGATAATCAAGTTTTGCTCTGGCGCACAAAATTCAGCATCTGCAGGGGCTGACAATAATGGCGCCAGCTTGGCAAGCGGTCAAATTTTTCACGATATTTTTGCATTAGAAATAAAAGTGATTTGCGAAGACTGCGCTTTGTTTAAAAGCTGCAATGCTATCAATAGCCAAATCGGCGTTACCTTTTAAAAGTACCGCCGATATGCTCCATAATTCAATTAAACGGAATGTTGCCATTATTTTTCGCTTCTTCTGTCGCTTGAGGTTTTGCTTCTTCAGCTGCTTTTGGCGCTTCTGCAGCAGGTTGTTCTTCAGCTTTAGGCTCAGGCAGTTTAATTTCTGGATGTTTTGCCTTAATAGCATCTAATACTGCTTCAGTGATGTCTTTGCTTTCATCTTCAGCATAAAGTGCAACTTGTGGTTGAAGTACTAGGGTGTAACCTTTCGCTTTTTGCTACTTCTTTGATGGTCATAATTTCATCAACGGCTTGTTTTTGCGCTTCTTGTGGGTTTAGACCACCTGAGTTTTTATTAGCATCTTCGATTTTCTTTTGGAAAAGCTTCAGCTTTTTGTTGAAAAGCTTCTGCTTTTTTCGCAAAAAGCAGCTTCACGTTTTTGTAACGCTTCTACTTTTATTTTGAAACCTTTTTGGCTTGCCATAATTTTATCTTAGCGAGCTTGGATTTCTTTTGCACGTAAACGAGGTGCATCTTTTTCTAATTAGTGCAACTTGTTTTTCAATGATGCTTCTAAATTGCCTTGTTCAGCTTTTAATTTTTCGCATCAGCTTCAATACCTGCGCGTTCTGCGGTTAAAGCTTTGTTTTCTTCCCGCTAGTTTTTTTATCTTCTTCAGCAAATTGTGTTTCATTGCTTTTCATGAAAGCGTCAAATTTTGCTGCTGCATCTAATAATACAGGGTGGTTTTGTAAAAATATAACCAGGATCTGCAAAAACCGATAGTGTCTGCTTGTGCGATACCTGCTGTCATAAACGCAGCTGAAAAGAGCCGCAACTTTAAATAATTTTTCATATAATTATCCTCTAAAAAGTAAATAAGGCGCAGTTAAATTGTTTTTGCAAAAATTTTATCAAATTTAACCGCTTGAAAATTAGAATGTACTATCAATGCTAAATTGGAATTGTTCGATTTCGTCTCAGTGTATTTTTAATCGGTTTTGCATAAGAGAATGAAAGTGGACCGATTGGTGACTGCCATTGAAGCCAATACCTGCAGAAAGCACGAACACGTTTGTAATCGCTAAAAGTCCGGTAAGTTTGGATATTTAGCGGCTTTCCATTAGTTGTCCATACGCTAGCTGCATCTACGAATAATGAAGTACGAACATTATGTTGGAATTTCTCACTGATAAATGGTGTTGGTACAATAAGTTCAACACTACTACTGCCATTGCATTCCACCAACTACGTCTTCACTGTTTTCGGTAAAGGCACGCGTATTTTGTGAATAATAAATCGCTTTCGGACCAATTGCGCCATAAGAGAAACCGCGTAATGAGCCAATGCCACCTGCAGAGAAGAGCTGGTAGAATGGTACTTTTTACCGCCGTAACCATTAGTATAAGATGCGCCTAATTTGGTTGAGATAACCCATTTATGCTCACGGTTAAGTGGATAGTAATTACGAAATCTGCATTCACACGATAGTATTTATTATCAGAACCTGGAATAGTAATTTTTCCACCAATACCTGCTGAGGTACCTTGTGTTGGGAAATAACCACGGTTTAAGCTGTTATAGTTCCAACCTAGTGAGAAATCAAAGTCATCTGCTTTAATTTTGCTGTAATAACTGGTGTTTTTATCGTACTTAAAGCCCATTGATTTAACATATTTCTCACGGGTATATTCACGACTTACGTTGTTTAATTTGTCATGTGTGTAACCTAAGCCTAAGTAGTAAGAGTTGTTTTCATCTACTGGGAAGCCAAGCGTACCATTGATACCATAAGTTTTACGTTTATAAGCTGCAGAAGTGCTGCTATCTGAGTTATCGTAGTCTTCATAGAAAATGTTTCCACCAAGACTTACACCATCTTTGGTAAAGTACGGTTCGGTATAACCTAAGTTCACGCTAGTACCGTAGTCGTTACGTGTACCACTTAAACTGATAGTTGAACCTAAGCCTAAGAAGTTGTCTTGTTTAATACCAGCTTGGTAGCTAAAGCCACTCTCTGTACCATAACCTACACCGAAGTTGATAGAACCGGTATTACGTTCTTTAATTTTATATACAACATCAACTTGGTCATTGGTTTCTGGTACATTTCTGCATTTCCATTTCAACGCTATCATAGAAACCAGTACGTTCTAAACGGCTCTTACCAAGTGTTACTGCAGAAGTCGATAACCATGCCCCTTCTTGTTGACGCATTACGGCGTAAAGTTGAGTCAGCGGTTACATCATTGCCTTCAAAAGCGGATTTACGCACGTAGAGTACGTTGGCCGGCATCAACAACGAAGCTAATTGCGACAGTTTGGTTTTCATCATCAAATTTTGGATGAATATCCACTTTTGCAGCACCAAAACCGTTCTCACCAAGAATGTCTTTTAATGCCATCTTGAATTGCAACTAATTCATCACGACGGAATAGATCGCCAGTTTTATAATCTTTTAATAATGCATTAAGTTTGTTATCTAGGGTGCGCAGTGTTACCTACAATACGAATATTGCTCACTTTTGTATTGTGCACCTTCATGAATTTTATAGGTTAAATCGACTCTCTTTTTATCATCAGAGAATTTAACATCAGTATCCGTTAGAGCAAATTTTGCACAACCGCGGTTAGAGATAATAGTTGCGGATAGTTTCTAAATCTTTGTTGTAGGCTTGTTGTTCAAATTACTACTTTCAAAAATATTCCACCAAGAAACATCAGGCTGTACTTCAAGTGGCTCTGTTAATTCTTTTGAACTAAATGCTTGGTTGCCTTCGAAATTAATGTGCTTAACGTAAGCAACATCGCCTTCGTTGAATTTGAATTTAAGATTGATACCACCGTTTTCTGCTTGGGTGGTTTCAGTATCAATAGTAGCATGATAACGACCAATGGCGCGGTAATGATCTAATAATGCTTGTTTTAAATTCATTGACTTTCTCAGCATCATAGACTTTCGCCTTTCGTGATTAAGTTTGCTTTTTAAGTTTTGCTCTAAAGCATCTTTAGGAATGGCACCGTTACCAGTCTAAATCAGCAGAATTTAAAATAGCACGCTCTGCCACTTTAATGACTAAAAGTACCTTCACGTGTAGCTTGAACGTTTTGGAAACGATTTAAAGAGAACAATTGACGAACGACGTTCGAAAACATCTGCATCTGTTGCAGTTTGCCCAACTTTTACTGGTAAAGAAGAGATAATCGCCTCACCCGTTGCAGGTTGAACGCCATCAACACGAATATCTTTTTACAACAAAAGGCGCAGCAATAGCGACACCGTTAGCAAGTAAAAGTGAAGAAAGTAATAATTTTTCATTGAAATTATCCTATAAACGATTTGCAAAATTACGCGCGGATTTGACCGCTTGTAACCTAAATTTAAAAAGTGGATGACATCATTGATAAACGTAAATGCCATCAAACTTAATACCAAAAACCATGCCAATTTGTTGATATGTTAATTGAACACGGCGGGAAAGCGGTTTACCTCTAATTGCTTCGCTGGCTAATAGAACCAATTGCCCACCATCTAAAGGTAAGATAGGGAAGAGATTCATAACACCAAGATTGACACTAATGAGTGCCATAAAACCCTAAATAATAAATCCAGCCTGACTCAGCGCTCATGCCTGCACCTTTAGCAATGGAAATTCGCCGCCCATATTTTTACAGAAATATCGCCTGTGATTAAATTCCCAATAAAACCACAAATAGTCTTACTTAGCGAATAAACTTTCTCAAGGCTTTTGCTCAATGCTTCAAGAATACCATACTTTAATTCGGTACGATACTTGTCTGCAAGCAGTTCGTAGCTTGGGACAATGCCGATTAAGTAGCGTTCACCTCTGGTTGGATGACAAACGTCATTTTTCTGTTTCATCGTTCAATTTCTAGCTCAACCGGTTCGCCAGTTTGAATTGCTTTTAACCAATGCTTTGCCACTCAAAAGGCTCATGGTTTATCGCCAAAATAGTATCGATTAGCTTTAACCCCTGCTTTTTGCGCCGCAGAATCAGCTTGAACTTCTTTAATGACAGATGTGATTTTTATTACCTTTAGGGCGAATCCCAATGCTAGTAAGCGATTCTCTTTGGTATTGTCAATTTGCCAATGAGATAAATCTAATTCGAAATGCTGTAAATTAGCATCATCGATTAAGTGCCCAACTAGTGAAACTTTTTGTGTCCAACTTCACTTAAAAAGCGCTAAGGTCGCATCGTTCCAATCTCTTACAGTAGAACCAGCAATTTCTGTGATTTCAAGATCTTCCGGTAATTGTGCTGAGCAGCAATACTGTTGGCAGAGACTTCAGCAATCATGGGTTTTACAGTTGGAAGACCATTTACAAAAATCAACCAATAGGCCATTAAAGCGAATAAAAATTGGCTAATGGCCCGGCAAAAAATAATGAATGCACGTTGAGCAATAGATTTTTGCGCTAAAGATTGATGCGCTTGCCCGTTAAATTCGGCTCATCATTATACATTTGTACATAACCGCCTAGCGGAATAAGTGAAAATGCAAATTCAGTACCTTTTGTTTATCAGTTTTTGTAGAGCACTTTGCCAAAGCCGATGGAAAAGCGAATCACTTTGACACCACAGCGTCGGGCTGCCCAAAAAGTGTCCGTATTCATGAACGAATACCAAGACACAAATTAAAATAAAAATGCAATTATGGATGTCATTGAGCTTAAAGTACAAAAGAAGAACATCGTTGCAAAGAATGGAATTGCAGCGGTTAGGCTATCAATTCTATCTAAAAATTCCACCATGTCCCGGAATTAAATTACTACTATCTTTAATGCCGGCTTGACGTTTAAACATACTTTCTGCCAAATCACCTAAAATAGAAATCGCAACAGTTGCTACTGAAACTAAGATAAAGTAAGTTGTATTGAATTCACGTCAAAAACATCAGTAGAGGCAAAATTTTAAGAATGCAAAAGGCAATAATAGAAGAAGTTAATAATCCGCCTAATGCACCTTCCCATGATTTACCAGGAGAGACTTTAGGAGCTGGTTTACGTTTACCAAAAAGCACGGCCGAAGAAATAAGCACCTGAATCAGCGCCCTCAAACTAGCAAGCACACATAAAGCAATAAGTAAGTGCCTTGATATGGTGCTTGGTTGTCAATAGTGAAGCGTAAAGCTAAAAAGCCGATTAAAAATGGTAGTAAAGTGGCTAAACCAAAAATAAATTTTTGCGACAACAGATTTCATCCATAATGAAGCTGATTTGGGATACGAAACCACGAGAGCTAATGCAAAAATCCACCAAATACAGCCGATAAAGAGAACAGGTGCCGTTCCATCCGTAATAAATTTAGTGGCATTGATGTAATTGGTATTAGCTAAAATTAACAGTAATAAAATTGCCCCTGTTACTAAAGCAATCAGCATACGTGAAACGGGGGTTTTAAACCCAACAAATTGAGCCCATTCCCACATACCTAATGATACGACCACTGTAACAATAATGGTTAATGGAAGTGGTGATAATAAGAAAATAGCGGCTAATACAGCAATTACCATAACGATGGCAGAAAGTATGCGTTCTTTTTAGCATTTTTAATATCCTTGTTAAAATTAGCAGCCACCAAAACGGCGCTCGCGTTGTTGATAAGCAATAATCGCTTCGCTGAAGGTGTTGTCGTTAAAATCTGGCCAAAGTACAGGCGTAAAAATAGTTCAGCATAAGCAATTTTGCCAGAGCAAAAGTTGCTAATACGTTGTTCACCACTAGTGCGAATCAATAAATCAACTTGCGGTTTGGTTACCTGTTACCAACATTTGTTGAAAACGTTCAGGGCAATCTCATCAGCATTGATTTCGCCTAGTTTCACTTTAATGGCAAGTTGTTGAGCTGCTTTGAGTAATATCCCAATAGCTGCCGTAATTAGCCGCAATATTTAGCGTTAATCCGGTATTGTTGGCGGTTAAAAGCTTCAGCTTCGTTAATACGTTTTTGTAAACTTTCGCTGAACCCTTTTTATCGCCTAGAATTTTTTTAATCGAATTTGATTTTTGTGCAGCTTTTTGACTTCGGAATCAAGCATTTTTCATAAACAAGCTCATTAGTGCAGAAACCTCTGCAGCTGGTCGACTCAGTTTTCACTACTGAAAGCGTATGAAAGTTAACACTTCAATACCGTGTTTGGCTGCAAAGCTCACGGCTGCACGAACGGCTTTCACGCCGTTTTGATGGCCGAAAACCCGCATTTTTCCTTGTTGTTTTGCCCAACGTCCGTTGCCATCCATAATAATGGCGACGTGTTTAGGCATATTTTGTGGGTCAAAATTCACCGTTTGCTCGCTTTTGCTGACTATATCAAAAAATGGCTGTAACTATAACATAGGATAGCTAAAGAAGATAGAGGGCGGCAGATTCTCAAGGTATCTGCCGAATGAAATGGACTAAGCCTGATCTTTTTGTTGGCGAAGTGTAATAAATTGCGCTAAATCGACCGCTTGTGAGAATGGATTGATACTAAGCTCTTTTTCTAACGTAGTGGGTAGCGTTGGTTGTTTTCGTGATTGTAGAATTTCCGCTCGCTCTTGTGCTTCAAATAATGCACAACTTGGTGGCAGAACCTTTCCGCAAAATGTAAATTGCTGATGGTGTATTCGTGCGCGGGAAAAAAATTTCGACAAAACTTGGTAGCGCTTTAAAGCGTTGAAGAGTATCAAACTGTGCTTGGTAATCTCCAGTAAAAACGCGTCCGCAACCGCCAGAGAACAGCGCATCCCCACAGAATAAATATTCGTTACCAAATAGATAGCTAATTTGTCCTTCAGTATGACCAGCGCTATCAATAATACGAACATCATAGTCAAAATAATGTTAAATGCGTTTCAGGTGCTAGAATTTCAGTTGCCCAGTTGGCACATTCTTTGAGGGCCATAAATAGTTAAATGAGGATAATGAGCTTTGATTTCATCTACGCCACCGACATGATCGCTATGATGATGGGTCAGTAAACAAGCGGTCAAATTTAGGGAATGTTTTGCAAGGTAATCTAGCACAGGAGTGCTTCACTAGGATCAACAATTATTGCTTGGTCGTTTTGCTGAATCAGCCAAATATAGTTATCACTGAGCGCTGGAATTGGAGTAATTTGTAACATAAATTTGCCTCGAAATAGAAAAATCGCTTTATGGCAGCCATAAAGCGATAGAGATATTTTAAAAGAGTGCTGCTGCACCGCGTGTGCCGCCACTGTCTCCATGAATGGCTTTTTTTAATCACAGGAACTTTAGCACTACGCATTAAATAAAGGTGGCAGCACTTTTTGGTAAAAGCTTCATAAATATGGTCGAAGTTTGAAAGTCCACCACCGAATACAATCATATCTGGATCTAAGATAGTGATAAAGCTGAGCAATAGAAATCGCCATCAGTTCAATGTATTTTTCAACGAGATGCGACGACTTTTTCTTCTTTCTGGTAAAAACGCTCAATGATTTCTTTTGCTGAAAATAGCTTCGCCAGCTAGATCTCTAAAGAGTAATTCAAAGCCACGCCCCTGACATATAGGGTATCTAAGCAAGCACGATTACCACAACCACATTCATAAATAGGGGCTTTGTCCAACCTAATAATTTTAGTGCATGGTAAGCTTAATTGAGTGATGGCCAACTCTCCAGCCATGCCGATTCGTCCAGAATGAATTTTACCGTCAAACACTAAGCCGCCGCCAAAACCAGTCCCAATAATTAACCCTAAAACGGTTGAATATTGTTGGTTATTTTCATCCCAAGCTTCAGAAAGGGCAAAGCAGTTAGCGTCATTTTCAGCACGAACTTCACGACCTAAACGTTGGCTTAAATCTTTAAGAATAGAGCACCATCAGCCACGCGAATATTGGTGATTTCGGCAATATCATTTTCACGGTTAACGAGAACCAGGAATACCTAAGCCAACAGAACCTTTTTCTCCGAATTTTTCATCAGCATTACGCACGAGCTTTTTCGATAGTAAATAGCCAATCTTCATAATTACTTTGTGGTGTAGGCACTCGTTCGCTATAAAGCTTCTCAAGCTGTTCGTTAAATACAGCTAGCTCAATTTTTGTGCCACCAATGTCAAGTCCGTAATAAATACTCATAATTCGCCTCGTTTTTAAAAAAGTGTGAATTTTTCTGCTAAAAGGTATTCCCCATGTAAAGAGTACACAATGAAAGCCCCAAGCTAATAAAGTACTAATAAAAGATCAATCAGGGTAGTGCATACCAAATCGTACACGACTAATAAGCATTAGTGCTGACCAAACCACAATGATTCCCTGTGCTAAGCGAGCTGCTGGTGTTTTAATATTTAATAATAAGCCAACAAAAGCAACATCCAAGAGACTGAAAAATAGTATGACCAGAAGGGAAAGAATAACCGGTTTCGTTTTCTCGATGATGTACAATCAATGGGAAATCATGAGTTTGCTGTTGATAGTATTGAGTCACTAAATTAGCGCGTTCATCTCGAGTTAATTCATAAAATTGTTCAACGCGTTCTGGTGTTCCCATCATGCTGACAACATAAGGTCTTGGTTCAGCAAATGTTGCTTTGGCAATCGTTTTAATGGCTTGCGTGCCAAATCCATAGAAGCGACACAAACTGATCAATTAACAGCCAGCTATAGCGTTTGGCAGAAAGCTTCATTAGCCAAAGCGTAAAAATCACGCAAGTAATTAACGCATAAGGCACAGATCCACTTTCAGTAAGAAAGTACATGAAGGTATCAAACCCTGCAATGAGATGGTTATCATTTTGCCAATGCCAGCCACTAAACCAAGTCGCAAGTGGAATACATAACATCAATGCAGTGTAAAAGAGAGTTTGTTAATCATAAGGATGTTAATAAAAGTATAAAAATGGGCGTAGATGCGATGCATTTGCCCATTTTATTGAAAATTAAATTGATTTTGTTGCTTTCGAAGCGTGATTTTCTTCTCTTCGCTTTGGCGATAAAGGACTAAAAATATGGCCGATAGTTTGCACATTGACGGCTTTGGTTTCACGCACAATCGCATCAATAACTAAGCTGTTTAGTTTCGCGCTCAGCACCGGCAATTTTAACTTTGATTAGTTCATGGTGATCTAAAGCATTTTTCAATTTCAGCTAATACGCCTTCAGTTAAACCGTTGCCACCCAGCATGACCACTGGGCTTAAATGATGAGCCAGTCCTTTTAAAAATTGTTTTTGTTTTTGTAGTAAGTGTCATTGACATAAAGTTGCCTTTTTAAATAAAGAAATTGTCATAGAAAATAGCACAAAGTCGCTATTTTTTTAAAGTAGAATAGCAAAAATTCATTAGATGATAGGAAGATAAAATGCCGACATTAAGTGTTGCTATGATTGTGAAAAATGGAGCGCAAGATTTAGCGCAATGTCTTGAAACTGTAAAAGGTTGGGTAGATGAAATTGTAATTTTAGATAGCGGCAGCCAAGATAAAACAGCAGAAATTGCGGCACAATTTGGTGCAAAAGTTTTTATACCAATACAGATTGGCCTGGTTTTGGTAAACAACGCCAGCTTGCTCAACAATATGTCACCAGTGATTATGTATTATGGCTAGATGCAGATGAGCGAGTTACGGAAACTTTAAAAGAGAGCATCTTACAAGCGGTCAAAAATAACAAACAAAATGCAGTTTATCGTCTTGCGCGTTTAAGTGAGGTGTTTGGGCGGAAAATTTATCACAGTGGTTGGTATCCAGATTATAGTTTGTGCGCCTTTATCCAACAAATTTAGCTGGTTATGGTGATGAACTAGTGCATGAAAAAGTACATTATCCAAAAAGGCACAAGTAATTGAGCTTAAAAGGCGATTTGTTGCATTTCACTTATAAAAGCATTCCATCACTATTTAGTGAAATCAGCGAATTATGCGCAAAGCATGGTCAATCCAGCGTGCTAATCAAGGGAAAAAAGCCACGCTTTTTGATGGTATAACACATGCGTTAGGGATGTTTTATCAAAATGTATTTCCTTAAAGCGAGGCTTTTTAGATGGGAAACAAGGATTTCTGCTAGCTATCGCTTTCGCGCATTCTACCTTTTGTAAAATATGCAGATTTATGGTTGCGTACGAAAAATAAGCGTTAGTCGATAAAAGAAAGCCAATCAGGTTAAAAGCTGATTGGCTTTTTGTATTATTATATTCTTGATGATATTTCTTTTTCATCTCATCTAATACTGCAATGGTTTGTTTTTGCTTCATCTAGATTGCCTTGTTGGGCTTGAGAATCGGCTTTTTAACAACATCAATCACTTCTTGAATGCCTGCTTGATAACCTTTTAAGCGGTTAGCATCCTCTTCAGCTGAAAGGCTAATTGGCGTTTTATTTTTGCGCTTCTTGAGCTTGAGTGACAAAAGATTTCTGCAGCTTGATGAAACGCATCTGGGTTTTCAGCTTTAGGGTTAATGCGTTGAGTTGTTTTTCATTTTAAACATTTCAGTCATCACGCCAGTTGCGAAGCTAAATGTAGATGCGCTCATTAACAGCGCAACGAGAAGGGTTTTGAATTTCATCATGTTTCCTATAGTTAAAGAGTGACATAAAATCGCATTTTAACCATCTATTGCTTGATAGAAAAGCCTATTTCTTAGAAAATAGACACTTTTACACTTTCCCACAAGGAAAGTCCTGACTTGTTATCAGAAGAGAACTCAAATGACTTTAAAATACGCTAAACCTGAACTGCTGTCACCGGCAGGAACATTAAAGAATATGCGCTATGCGTTTTGCTTATGGAGCAGATGCCGTTTACGCTGGACAACCTCGTTACAGCTTACGTGTGCGTAACAATGAATTTAATCACGCCAACTTAAAATTGCGATTGATGAAGCACATCAACTCGGTAAAAATTCTATGTGGTTGTCAACATTGCGCCACATAATTCAAAAAGCTTAAAACCTTTATTAAAGATCTACAAGTTGTTGTGGATATGAAGCCGGATGCCCTAATTATGTCGAGATCCGGGTTTGATTATGTTAGTGCACGAACATTTTCCACAAAATGGATATTCACCTTTCTGTGCAGGCGAACGCAGTAAACTGGGCAACGGTAAAATTTTTGAAACAAATGGGGCTAACCCGTGTGATTTTATCGCGCGAGCTGTCATTAGAAGAAATTGAAGAAATTCGCCAACATGTACCAGATATTGAATTAGAAATTTTCGTTCATGGTGCATTATGCATGGCGTATTCTGGACGTTGTTTACTTTCAGGTTATATCAATAAGCGTGATCCAAACCAAGGCACCTGTACTAATGCGTGCCGTTGGGAATATAAAATGGAAGAAGGCACAACTGATGAAGTCGGCAACATTGTGCCAAAAGAGAGTGTGCAGAAATATGCGCCTGAAATTGAGGTGGCGAATGTCGCACCAACCTTAGGTGAAGGTACAACAACAGATAAAGTCTTCCTTTATACCGAACCGAATCGTCCAGATGAGCAAATGACTGCCTTTGAAGATGAGCATGGCACTTATTTCATGAACTCCAAAGATTTGCGCGCGGTGCAACATGTTGAGCGTTTAACTCAAATGGGCGTCCATTCTTTAAAAATTGAAGGGCGTACAAAATCTTTCTACTACTGCGCGCGTACTGCGCAGGTTTATCGTAAAGCTATTGATGATGCTGCCGAAGGCAAACCGTTTGATACCTCTTTGTTAGATACCTTAGAATCTTTAGCGCATCGTGGTTATACTGAAGGTTTCTTACGTCGTCATACTCATGATGAATATCAAAATTATGAATATGGTTATTCAATTTCAGAGCGTCAGCAATTTGTAGGCGAATTTACGGGCAAACGTAATGCAGAAGGCATGGCGGAAGTGGCAGTAAAAAACAAATTCCTTGTGGGTGATTCAGTTGAAATGATGACGCCAAAAGGCAATGTAGTATTTAAAATTGAAACGAATGCTAAACCGTAAAAATGAATCCGTAGAAGCGGGCTTAGGGGATGGGCATTTCGTTTTTCTTAGATGTGCCTGCGGATATTGAGTTAGATTTTGCGCTATTGATGCGTAATTTAACTGACACCAATACGCGTAACCCGCATAAAGGGCTAGATTTCAACAAAGCGGTCGGATTTGTAAAATATTTTGCACCCGACCGCTTGCTGATGAGCCTTCAACATCAAAGTTATCATTTATTTTTAGTTATTTTATCTAACGGAGCTTTGTAGCGACGCTTTTTATGTAGGATGTTTTTAACCTTGTTTTCTCCACCATTTTTGCCCAGTTGAAAACAGATTTAGCCTTATTAAATTTGAAAGGACCGGTAAAGAAATGGGAAAGCGAAAATCGATCAATCCTAGTAACTCTTCGGTTTTGGAACATAAGATTACTACTTCAATTCACGCAGGATTTAAAAACGAAAGAAGAAACGCTCGGAAACTTTGCTCTGGTACAAAACTTTGTGTATGACGAGCAAGGACGTTTAGTCAAATCTTTTTGGAATGGAGAGAATGATGAGATCGAATATCTTTATCGCACTAATGCAGACGGAACATTAACGGTAACGCAGAAATGGAAAAGCTAAAGATATTCTAATGCAATCATCTCTGAAAATACCTATGATAAAAATGACTTGTTAATCATTGAAAAAACGGCAGATGAATCTTGTGAAGAAAAAGTGTGAGAAGCTTGAAAATGGGATGAATAAATATAGCCATCATTATGATGAACAGGGCAATCTTGTAGAAATTAAAAATGAGATTTTTGATAATCGAATCCACCAAATTTACCAATAAATACGTTGATGGTAAATTAGTTGAACAAACTGAAAGTAGCTATGGCAGCAAAGAAGTTAGGACTTTTTGATGCTAATGGACATCTAATCAAACTTGAATATTTTCCGCCTTATGGCTTTGGTGATGGTAGTTCGTCTTCTATAAAAGTTTGGAAAAATACCGTAGATAATTACGGTAATGTGCTGAAAATTGAGGTTGATGAGATAATGAATCTGAGTAGGCATAATTGTTGAAAATTCATATGAGTATTATTAGTTCAAAATAATCTGATAATGAATTTGGATAAAATTCAGTATAATTGATCTTATTTTTTCTTTTATTTCGAGCGGCTTATGCTAAATCAACAACTTTCTCTTGATCGTATTTTATCTGGGCTAATCGCGCTCTTTTTTGTGTTGATCCTTCAAGCAAAATGGAGTTATAGCGCCTTACCCATCCTTTTAGCATTGGTTGGCGTGTATGTATGTTAAGCAACCTGCCAAGCGTCCAAACTTTGATCGAATGGATAAATGGTTGATTGGTAGCATCTTATTTTATTTTTGCGCTATTTGTGGCTTTCATTGTTGATTCATGGCGGTAAAAGTGAGAAAGCTAGATTTAGTAAGCCGCACCTGTATATGTGTGCCTATTATTATGTTGTGCTATCAACGTATATTAGCGCAGAAAGTGATTGTGCAAGGTATTGCAATAGGCGGATTTTTGCTGGAATCATTGCTAGTTGGCAAGTGTTGTACAAGGTATAGAAAGACCATTCCCAGCATTTATGCATATTCAAGCGGGCGATATTGCGATGTCGCTTGCAATTTTTAGCTTTTGCCAGCTTATTTTATTTTCTCTCGCAAAAACAGAAAATTGATATTGCACTTAGCCTTTAGGCATGCTTGGTGGGTTATTAGCCAGCTTTTTTAACTACTGCGCGTGGCGCTTGGATTAGCGCACCTGTGGTTATGCTATTGATATTTTGGTGGAACCGCAAAATGGTTTCTAAATGGATTTCGGTTGCTGTGCTTGCGGTGGTATTAGTCTGTGGTGTTGCAGCAAATAATGTTATCCAGAAACGTTATGCTGAAGCAGAACAAGATATTGCCGCATATATTGAACGAAAACGATGGTAATACCTCCTTAGGTGCACGTTTTTGATATGTGGAAGAGTGCTTGGCTTGGCATTCAAGAAAAACCAATTTTTCGGTTGGGGGCTAGAGGCGTAAAAGAGATGCGCCAACAGCACTTACAAGAAGGTAGAATTTCTGCCTATGCGGCGCAATTTGCGCATGCTCATAACCAATTTTTACGATGCCTCAGTACGTGGCTTGTTTGGTTTTTAGCGCATTATTACTTTTTTCTTTGTGCCATTGATTGCGTTTTTGGCGTAATTTGAGAACGGCAGCACAAGGTAGTCTGAAACAGCTTTGGAATATTCTGGAGCGAGTCATATTTTATTAACGATGAGTTATTGTCTCTCACAAGCCTTTTTATGCATAACTCTGGCACTATGTTTTATTTCACGACCTTAGCGCTCTTTTGGGGTTTGCAAAAATGCAGAAAAATCGACCGCTTAGTGGAGCGTTAGTAATGTTACGCTATTGTTATACCTTACTGAGTTATCTTATTCAGCCACTCATTTTATTTTTATGTGGCGAAAAAGCTGGAAACAACCGGAATATCGGGCGCGTTTAGCTGAGCGTTATGGTTTTTATGGCAATGCAACCCCTGCCATCAGCGAAAGGGTAGTTATTCATGCTGCTTCGGTAGGGGAAGTGATTGCCGCGACCCCTTTAATTAAAGCGATTCAAGTAAAATATCCTCAGTTAGCGGTAACCATTACCACTGTTACACCAACAGGTTCAGAAAGGGTTAAAGCTGCATTTGGCGATTCCGTTTCGCATTTTTATTTACCTTATGATCTGCCAGGTGCGATAGAGCGTTTTATTACTTTTTATCGATCCCTAAATTAATGATTGTGGATTGAAACAGAATTATGGCCGAATCTGATTCGTCGTTTGCATCAGCATCACATTCCATTTGTTTTGGCTAATGCCAGATTGTCTCCTCGCTCAGCCAAACGTTATGGTTGGGTGAAATCGAGGTATCCATAATATGCTGCATGAGATCTCATTACTCATGGCACAAGACAGTGTAGCGCCGATCGTTGTTGGCATTAGGGTTTCCCGCCTGAAAAATTGGTGACAACTGGCAATCTGAAATTTTGATTTAGAAATCGATGAAGCACTGCAAAAACAGTGATTGATACTGCACATGAACTGAACGTGCATTATCGTCCGATTTGGATTGCAGGCAGTACCCATGAAGGTGAGGAAAAATTATTTTAGAAGCGCATCAAGCGTTGCTAGAAAAAACATCCTAATCTTGTTTTTGATTTTTAGTTCCTCGTCATCCAGAACGGTTTGCTGATGTGGAAACGTTAATTCAGAAATCTGGTTTAGCTTATGTGAAACGCACTGAACAAACGGCCCTTTCAGGAAGTACCCAAGTGCTTTTAGGCGATACCATGGGGGAGATGATGTTACTTTATGGTTTTATCGAAAGTAGCTTTTGTTGGGGGTAGTTTAGTAAAACATGGCGGGCATAATCCACTGAACCGATTGCTCTGAATTGCCTGCTGATTTCTGGGGTTTATACTTATAACTTTCCAGAAATTTTTGCCAAACTAGCTGAGGTAAAAGGGATTTATTAGTCAACAGCGATACGCAATCGCTCGTGCAAGCGGTTGAATTTTTATTAGAAAATCGTGACGCTCGCAAAACAATTGCTACGGCAGGTTTTAGTGTACTACAAAGAAAACCAAGGGCATTAGAGCGCCATTTCAGCTTTGCTTGCGCCTTATTTAGAGAAGAATAATGAAAGAAATGCAGTATTTATGCGGGCACATTTTGACCCAATTAGTCATGGGCATTTAAATATTATTGAGCGTGCAGCAAGATTATTTGATCGAGGTCATTGTGGCGGTGGCGAAAAAATCCGACAAGCAGCCCGCTGTTTGTTTAGAAGAACGCGTTTCGCTTGTGGAGCAAAGTTGTACATTAACAAATGTGCAAGCGGTCGGATTGAGTGGATTGCTTGCAGATTTTGCTGAGCAGCATCAAGCGAAAACCTTGATTCGAGGTATTCGTGGTAGTGATGATGTGGAATATGAAATTCAGCTGGCACAGCTAAATAATCAATTAACGGGGAGCTGGAAAACGATTTTTCCCACCTTCAGTCACTTGGCGCTATTTGTCATCAACGATGATTCAGAAATTTATAAGCATCATGGCGATATTGCCCTTTTGTGCCAGAGGTGAGTGATGCAAGCATTGTAGTGAATAAGGAAAAATTATGAGTCAAGATAAGCAAAATTTAATCTGGATCGATTTAGAAATGACAGGGCTTGATCCAGAAAAAGAACGTATTATTGAAATTGCGACTATTGTAACGGATAAAAGATCTCAATATTTTGGCGGAGGGTCCTGTACTTGCCGTGAAGCAATCGGATGAATTATTAGCAAAAATGAGTGATTGGTGTGTAAAAACGCATACGGAAAATGGCTTAATTGAGCGCGTTAAAGCGAGCAAATTAACCGAACGCGCCGCTGAATTGCAAACGTTAGATTTCCTCAAACGCTGGGTACCTAAAGGGCTTCCCCTATTTGTGGCAATAGTGTCGCGCAAGATAAACGCTTTTTGTTTAAATATATGCCAGACCTTGCAGACTATTTCCACTATCGCCATTTAGATGTGAGTACATTAAAGAGAGTTAGCCCAGTCGTTGGAAGCCTGAGATGTTAAAAAGGCTTTAAAAAGCAAAATACTTGCTTGGCGTTAGATGATATTCGAGAGTCAATTAACGAATTAAAAATTTTATCGTGAACATTTTTATTCGTTTAGATTAAACCAAATTAAAAAATATGATGGTCGAAAAGTCGATGCGTTGCTCCGTTGTTGTGACGCATTTAGCTTTTACCATGAACAAGAGATATAATGAAAAATTTTCTTTCTTTTCTTTTCGGAAGAAGCTCAGTGCTTGCCTTTGGTGAGCGTTTAGTCAAAAGTTTTTAAAAGCCTGTTTAGCGAGAAGATGGTGCGCATTCATTGGTCGTTTACTTAAATGGTGAATTAGGGGCAGGAAAAACCACTGACGCGCCGTATGTGCAAAGCTTTGGCCACCAAGGTAATGTGAAAAGCCCAACTTATACGCTAGTAGAAGAGTATGCGCTCCCACCATATCATTTATACCTATTTTGATTTATATCGCTCTAGCCGATCCCGAAGAATTGGGTTTATGGGCATTCGGGATTATTTCCGTGCGCAAACGTATGTTTTATTAGAATGGGCAAAGTAAAGCGAGGGATGATTCCATCGGCTGATTTGATTATTCAAATCGATTATGAAGGTGAAGGGCGCCGAATCACGCCGAAGCCACAAAACTGATGTGATTGCACAAGCGCTTGCAAAAATTATCACCAAATTAGACCGCTTGATCGTTAAGTTTTATTAGGACATAGAATGAATAGTTTAAAAACCGTATGATGTTATTTGCCTGCTTGGTTAGCGGGTTAGCATTGCCAAAACCGTGGTTGCAATTGATGCCGGGCATGGTGGAAAAAGACCGGGCAGCAATTGGGAGTACGCTTGGGATTAAAGAAACGGTTACACTCGCTATTAGCTAAAGAATTAAAAAGCGTTATTAGATGCTGATCCCAATTTTTAAAAGCAGTCATGATGCAGTATAGGGACTATTTTATTCAATTGCCAGAACGAACTGAAATTGCGCGTAAACATAAAGCGAATTATCTAGTTTCTATTCATGCAGATTCATCTCCAACTTCTTCGAGCATGAAAGGTGCTTCCGTTTGGGTGTTGTCTAATCGTCGTGCGAGCGATGAGATGGGAAAATAGTTGGAAGAGAGTGAAAAACAATCAGAGCTATTAGGTGGCGCAGGTCGAATTTTATCTCAACAATAATGAAAAATATTTTAATCAGACTGTGTTGGACCTTCAGTTCTCACATGCTCAACGTTCAGGCTATGAATTAGGGAAAAACCGTCCTTTCTCGCTTGTCTCCATTTGTGAGCTTAGCTAAATCCTCTCCGCAGCATGCAAGCTTGAGCGTATTGCGTTCGCCTGATATTACTTCTATTTTGGTGGAAACAGGTTTCTTATCAAATCCTGCGAAGAAACAAAACTGGCTAGCTCTGACTTATCGCAAGATGATTGCAAAATCAATTTATTATGGTTTAGTTGCATATCGTAACCGCCATTTAGGGCATTTCGAATCCGAAAGGCGTGAATGTTTTGGATACGGAAAAAGCTGAAAAATCAGAACAAGCGGATAAAAAGAGCAAGCAAAAGAAAAATCTAGCGAAAAGAAACAAGCAAAAGATAAGAAAAATAATGAAAAATCTACTCGTGAAAAATCGGCTGATAAAAATAGCAAAGTAGAGGATAAGAATGTAAAAAGAAAAAGCCAAAGTAAATAAAGAAGAAAAAAGAAGAGAAAAAAGAAGAGAAAAAAGAGGAAAAATCAGGGCGTAAAGAGATTAAAAAATCAACAAATGGTTACCATGTTGTTGCCCAAGATGAAACGCTTTACTCTATTGCTAGAGCTTACAACACGACACCTGAAAAGTTAAGCCAGCTCAATAATATAAAAATAACCAAATTACCAGAAAAACTGAAAGTGAAATAGTCGTTTGAGAATATTAGCCTAATGCGAAAAAAATTAGAGTAAAAATACGGCAATTTTTAATTCGGTATGCTTGCCGATAAGACCTTTAGGAATCAATTATGAGTGAAAAATACACTAACGAAAAATATGTGGTAACTTAGGGACATGTTCCATATGCATGCCCGTAAATTAGCGGAGCGTCTTTTACCCGCAACGCAATGGAAAGGTATTATTGCGGTAAGCCGTGGCGGTTTGTTCAGCAGCTGTTTTAGCGCTGAGAATTAAGTTTACGTCACGTAGAAACAGTGTGTAGCAAGTTACTGATCATGATAACCAAGGTGAATTAAAAAGTGTTACATGCAGCCCAAACTGATGGCGAAGGTTTTATCGTAGTAGATGATTTAGTGGATACAGGTAATACTGCACGTGAAAATTCGTGAAAATGTATCCAAAAGCTAAATTTGTAACAGTATTTGCAAAACCGGCTGGTGCACCATTAGTGGATGATTACGTTATTGATATTCCACAAGAAACTTGGATTGAACAGCCGTGGGATTTAGGTATTACCTTCGTTCCACCTCTTGCGAAAAAATAATCAATAAAAAGGTGAGGTGCAACTTGTTCCACCTTTGTTTTTAGTTGGCATACTACAAATAGGTTTATATGCGTTTAGGTAATCTTTATATTCTTTCTGCCCCAAGTGGCGCCGGCAAATCTTCACTTATTAACGCTTTGCTTGCCGATTTGCCTCGTCATGAAGTCCAACTTTCTATTTCTCATACCACTCGCCAACCACGTCCAGCAGAAGAAGATGGCGTACATTATTATTTTACTTGCCATACAGAATTTGAATCGCTTATCGAGAAAGGCCATTTTTTAGAGTGGGCAGAAGTTTTTGGGAATTATTATGGTACATCATTGCCGATGATTGAGCGCTCGCTTGAACAAGGGATTGATGTCTTTTTAGATATTGATTGGCAAGGCGCACGTCAAATTCGAGAAAAAGTGCCGAATGTCAAAACTATTTTTATTTTTGCTCCTTCTCGCGAAGAACTTGAACAACGTCTTATTGGTCGTGGTCAAGATTCTGCTGAAAACTATCAGCAAAACGTATGGCGGAAGCTGAGTCAGAAATGAGTCATTATGATGAGTTTGATTATGTCATTATCAATGATGATTTCAATCAAGCATTAAAGTGAATTAAAAAGCCATTTTAACCGCAGAACGTCTCAAATTAGCGCCACAAAAATTCGTCATCAAGCGTTAATTAACCAATTATTGGCAAACTAAGCGGTCGTTTTTCTGGCAAGATTTACGAAATTTTTAACAACAGTAGGGATAACATGAAATTATCAAAATTAGCTTTTTCTGTTGTGTTAGGGGCTTGCTGTTTCTGCATGTTCTAACCAAATGAGCAAAGATGGTTCGTTAGAAGCTGCTCAACAAGATTATCAAAACTATGAAGAAATTACCAAAGCAGTTCTCAATCAATGAACAATGGTGGCGTGGTTATAACGATAGCCAATTAAATAGCTTAGTCGATGAAAGCCATTGCTAATAACTTGAATTTAGCGAAAAGTGCGATTGCAGTAAAGTAAAGCGTTATACAATGCGAATTTAGTGGGTGCAAATTTAATTCAACCTTTAGCGGATCAGGTTCTGCTTCCGCAGCAAAGGTTTAGGCAGCAGCTCAAATGAAAGATCAGTTGGCACTTTCAGCCATTACTAATACCGCAACTTTTAGCTTAAGTTATACCGTTGATTTATGGCGTCGTTTAGCTGATACGGCAAGCGCAGCTGAGTGGGAACATAAAGCGACGATCGAAGATTTAAAATCGACACGTTTATCGTTAATTAACTCTGTGGTGGCAACCTACTATCAGATTGCGTACTACAAAGATGCGATTGCAGTGACAGAACGTACGATTAAGAACTACGAAAGCATTGCCAATATTTTAAACAATAAATTAGCCGCAGGTGCAATCGATCCATTAGCCGTAGAACAAGCACAGCAAGCAACGCTTAATGCACGTAATAATGTGATTAGTTTACGTGCCAATTTAAAAGTTGCAGAGCAAACCTTGCGTAACTTATTGAATTTAAAAACCAAATCAACCGTTACCAGCAAAATATCCAAGTATTTTAAGTGTGAAATTACAAGGCGTGGATACGAATGTACCAGTATCGGTGATTGCAAAATCGTCCAGATGTGACGGCAGCCCTTCAACGTTTACAAAGCCAATTTAACACGCTAACTGCAACAGAGAAGAGCTGGTTCCCAACATTAACGTTAGGAGCTTCTTTATCAAGTAGTGCTTCAAAAGTGCGTGATGTGGGCGATAATCCAGTCGGTAGTGGTGTTATTTCATTAAGCCTACCATTCTTAGATTGGGCGCTGTGCAAAAATAACATTAAAGTATCAGAGCAAAATTATTTAACAACCCGTGCAAATTACGAGCAAACCGTAACAACTGCGTTAAATGAAATTGATCGTTACTACTACACTTATCAGCAATCACGCAATAGCTTAGCGACTTTACAAAAAGTACATGAGCATAATAAGAAAATTACTCAGTACTATAAAAATCGCTACGATGCCGGTTTATCAGAATTCCGTTTATGGATTGCGGCGATGAATACAGAGTTGAATTCACAACTTTCGATTTTTGAACCAAAAATATACCATTTTAACGAGACGAGAATTTAGTTTATCAGGCAATGGCTGGCAAATACGCTCGCTTCAAAGCGAAAAAGAGGCAGCCTTCTATCGATTATTTAGATTTTGCTGCCTGTTCTTGTGCGCGTTGACGTCGAATTTCTTTTTGGATCAGCAAGCAATGGGCGATAAATTTCAACCACGATCGCCATCATTTACCATATCGGTTAATTTAACCGAACGACTAAAAATTCCCACCTTATTTTTCCGTAAATCAATCTCAGTATATTTTTCTAACACGCCTGATTGCAAAATCACATTTTGCACAGTGGTTAGTGCGCTAAGTGTGACTTTCTTTAAGAAAATAACGATCAGGATAAGCGTAAATCACTCTACAACACATTTTTCTTCCGACATCTTTTTCCTCTTTACAAGCAGCCATATTTTACTGAAATTTTGCCAATCAACCAACAAGCTATAACGAAACTGTTTTAATTTGAATATAAACAGATTGCCCAATGGTTAATGCCATTTCATCAAAGCGACCAAAGGCTAATGCTTGCCCAAATCGTTTTCTGAACCAATTTTTACGGCGATATCAACGCGATCTTGTTGTTCTTCAATCTCAACAATTTCACCTTTGAGAATATTGCGAATTGAGCTATGTTGCGGTCTTTCTAAAGACTATTGAAACGTCTTTACTTGCAATAGTCAGGCGAAGTTTTTCCCTGAATTGATAACGTGGTAATGCAGGAATCCAAAGTTGTTGCTGTTCAATCGCTAAGCCTAACATATGATATTCAGGCTGATGTAGGCTAATCGGTAATTCCAGTAAGCTCATTTTTTGTGAATCAGGTTGCCAATCGGCAAAAATTGGGCTATGCCATACATGATTAACCGTGTCAAAAGCAACAATTTTCCCACGTTCAATCAGAATTAGTCTGTCCGCTAAAGCGAACGATTTCATCTAGACTATGGGTAACATAGAGAATAGGGATTGCTACACTTTTGGCTAATGTCGCTAAATAGTCAAGAAGTTCTTTTTTACGTGGCAGATCGAGCGCAGAAAGCGGTTCATCCATCAATAAAATATCAGGTTGGCTTAATAACGCGCGGCTAATAGCGACCCGCTGTTTTTCTCCACCGGATAACCCAGCAGGGTAGCGTGCTAATAAAGGTTCAATACCAAGCAATTGGGTGATTTGTTTTAAAGTGTGCATTATCTGCATGTTTCTCAACATATTTGAGATTTTTCTCACGGTGTAATGGGAAATAATCTTGGTTCTTGGAAAACATAGCCAATCTTGCGTTTTTCAGGCGGCAAATTGATACCTGCTTGGCTATCAAATAACACTTTTTCACCAAGTGTAATACGGCCAGAATCTGGGTGACTAAGTCCGGCGACTAAATTGATTAAGCTAGATTTTCCTGCACCCGAACGCCCAAAAATTGCGGTTACGCCTTGTGCGGGAATTTCAAGATTGGCTTCAAGCGATAATTCGCCTAATTGTTGGGTAGATTCAGCTTGAGCATAGCGTTTTTGTCTCTGAGCAAGCCATTCTGAAGCGAATAAGGCTAATAGGGAAATACCGATCGCAACTAGACAAAGACGAGCGGCTGCGAGTTCGCCATTTGGCGTTTCAATAAAGGTAAATAGGGCAGCTGGAATGGTTTGCGTTTGATTCGGAATATTGGATACAAAGGTAATTGTTGCGCAAATTCACCTAAAGAGCGAGCAAAACCAAGAACTGCACCTGCAATAATGCCAGAAAATGAAAGTGGTAAAGTTAGCGTAAAAAGACCTTTAATGGGCTCGCACCTAGCGTTCTCGCTGCTTGTTCTAATTTAATATCTACGGCATCTAATGCTAAACGAATTGAGCGTACCATCAGTGAAAATGCCATTACCATTGAGGCTAATACGGCACCTTTCAAGAAAAAGCTGAAGAGAAATTGAGACCACTCCCATAAGAATTGACCAATTACGCCGCGTTTTGCCATTGAGATAAGCAGTAAATAACCAATCACAACAGGAGGAAGAACTAATGGCAAATGGACAATGCCATTTAGTAAAATTTTTACCCCAGAACTCTTTTTCGAGAGAGTAACCACGCAATAGCAATAGCAAGGTATGACCGCTATACTGGCAATTTTTCAAAGCAACCAAATTGCAGGCAATTTCTTGTGGACTAAATTCAAACATATAGGTAAAAAGCCCTGCAAGTTTGCAAGGGCATCTCGATATATGGCAATGGATAGAAACCAGCGGCTTTCAGATTTGCTTTTGCTGCTGGTGTTTTTGAGGAAGTCTAAAATTTTTCGCTTCAGCTTTATCGCTCACAGTCGCTGCTGGATAAACCACTTCACCACAGCTTTCTTGTCGGGAAAGTCGCGATAACTGACTTTATCTGCTGAAACTTTCGCATCTGTTGAATAAACAACACTAATGGTGCTTCGCCACGTTCAACGAAAAAAAGTGCATCACGCACGTTTTTGCACGAGCTAAGCGAGGTTCAACATCAGCCCAAAGTTTGTAGTGTTCTAATGCTTTTTGCATATGTTTACCTGCTGGAACGTGTTCTGGATCACCAACAGATAAGTAGTTATCTTTTAAAATTGCTTTTAAAATCTACGTTTTCAACTTTGGTGCTGTTTAGTGTGCTGGAGGCTGGTGCGATTAAAACCAAGTCATTTTTCACTAAATTTGCAACATTTTTAGTTTTTGCAGGTTGTTTTTCTTTTACATAGTCCATCCATTTTAGGTCAGCAGAAATAAACACATCTGCTGGTGCATCTTGCTCAATTTGTTTTGCAAGTACAGAAGAAGCAAAAGAGAAGGTTACTTTGTCTTGCGGATTCGCTTTTCGAAATCTTTATTGATTTTCTTGTAAGACGTTAGTCATTGAAGCTGCAGCAAAAAACAGTAATATCTTCAGCTGCGGCTAGGTTAGCTGAAAAAGCAAAAATACCCGTGAGGGCAAGCTTGTGTAATTTTTCATGTGAGTTCCTTTAGTTTAAAGATGAGAATAATAAGTTAAAGGATGACTAGCTAACATTAGCAAAAGTTATTCTCATCTATCCAGTGGCCATGAATGCTAGCTTCGTAATCCCACCCTTTTTTCCATGAGTGAAAAAGGCATTGAGTATAACACAACAATAAAAAGAAGTAATACGCCAAAGTGTAAATAACAGGCCCATCACTTACGCCTAAAAGCCGTAACGGAGAGCCGTTTACCATATACACAATTGGGTTAAACTTAGGTACCGTCTGCCAAAATTCAGGTAACAAAGAAATGGAGTAAAAACACCCCGCCTAAATAAGTCAGCGGCGTTAAAAACGAAGGTTGGAATAATCCCCACATCATCAAAAGTTTTCGCATAAATGGCATTGATAAAAGCCCCCTAATGCAAAAGGCAATAGTAGTCATCATCAGCGTCAGTAAGATCATCGCCCATGAGTGAATATCAAAGGAAACAAAGCAGAGCGACACGAGCATCACTAAAATGCCGGCTAACCCACCACGCATCATGCTGCCAATAATATAGCCCCAAATAATGTTATGGCTAGAAAGTGGTGAGACAAGCAGTTCTTCATAAGTCCGCGTAAATTTGCTTAAAAAGAAGGAAGACGCAGTGTTGACATAAGAGGCGGTAATCGCCGTCATCATCACTAAACCGAGGGGCAATAAACTGCATATAGCTGACGCCATTCATTTCACCAATGCGCCCACCAATCAGTTTCCCGAAAATTAAGAAATAAAGGGTAGTGGTAATAATAGGTGGAACTGAAAGTCTGTTTCAAATGCGAATAACCGGCGGGATTCTCTGCCGCAAGTGTTAGAAATCAGTTAAACTCATACTAATCTGCCATATTTATAAAGAGTTCTTCTAAGCGGTTTGCACGGTTGCGCATGCTTAATACCTCAATGCCTTTGCTGGCATAAACTGTTCGAACAGTTTATTTAGCCCTATGTTGGCGTTTTACTTCTACTTCAAGTAGTGTTTTCATCAAGTCATCGATGAGCGTATCCATCGATTACAAGCGGTCGATTTTCTGCATTTTTGCACATCTAATACGAAAAAATTCATTTTTCTAAAGTTGCTAGCAGGCTTTCATTGTGGTGTTTTTCAATGAGTTGACCATGCTGAATAATACCGATGTGACGACAAAGATTTTCCGCTTCTTCCAAATAATGAGTGGTAAGAATAACGGTGGTGCCTTGTTCGTTGAGTTCACGCAAAATATGCCACAGCGAACGACGTAGCTCAATATCTACCCCCAGCAGTTGGTTCATCTAAAATCAATAATTTCGGCTCGTGCATGAGCGCGCGAGCAATCATCACACGGCGTTTCATGCCACCAGAGAGCTCACGAGTTAGGTGCGTGCGTTCCCAAAGATTTAGTTTTTGAGCCATATTTCAGCGCGTTTTTTAAGGCTTCTGATTTATTGATGCCATAAAATCCTGCCTGTTGTGCCAAAACATCAATCACACGTTCAAACTGATTAAAATTGAACTCTTGCGGAACTAAGCCAATTTGTTTGTTTTAGCGCAGCTTTTATTACTGTCTAAGTCATAGCCAAATACCTTTACCTGACCGCTAGTTTTATTAACCAAGGCACTAATAATGCCAATAGTGGTGGATTTTCCTGCGCCATTATGACCAAAGCAAGGCATAGAAATCTCCCTGTTCTACTGTGAGATTGATTCCTTGCACCGCTTTTACGCCGGTAGGATAAGTTTCTAACAAGATCGATAATTTCTAGTGCTTTCATAAAATGCAATCATACATAATTTGGCAAGATCATAGCGGGCAGAGTAAAGCTGTCAAGTTTTGCCCGTGAGTAAATTTTTTCATTTGCGATAATAAGAAGTTTTAAATAACAGTGCGGTAAAATCCACCTTTTTTACCGCACAATTCTACTATTTTAGCCGTTTCTATTTGGTAGCTGACCTGTTTCAGTTCACATTCAGGCTTTTATTTCCTTGAAGAAGTTTTTCCCAATTTTCATGATGAAAAATTGAAACATCCACTTGGTTATTTGAAAAATTGGTCAATTTTAACTCGTGAATAAGCATCTACACATTTCGCTAACGAAAGCGTTTCTTGGTTATTGAGTTGGTCTGATTTCTCCAACTAGTGTGATGATTTTCCTTGCGGATCGGTTAGCGCGTGCTGTAAATAAAAATGGAAATCATTGAGGGATAAAAACAGCTTGGTCATGATACGTTGGTGTAAATATCAATCTAGACGTATTAGATACGCTTTTATGTTGTAATTTATTAACTGTATCAACGTATTCTACTTGTCCTTTAGCTGCTTGGATTGGGTTGTTTTCAAGCCATAACACGCCTTCAGCAGTTGTACACTCAGTTAATGCAAAATTATGGTAAGCCAGCGTATTATCAGCTGGTTCTAAAAGATGCATAAAAGAAGCATTGCTATTTTTGCTACGAGAAAGCGCCGAGTTTTTGTATTATCATCTGCAAGTTTGAGCCCAAACTGCAGAAGGTGTACTCTAAACGAGAACAGATTCACTCTCCCCAAGAAAAAGGGTTTTTCTTGACTTACCACTTCCTCTAAATATGGATATTCAGGCGACCAATCTACCTCCGCATTATCATCTAAATGCGTGAAAATGTTTAAGATTGGATGCTCTTTCATTTCACCTATTTTAGTGGTTTGTAATTTCTTAAGCGGATTAGCAGAGTAAGTGAGCGAAGTTTTGATTATCTCTGGGCAAGATTCAGCAAAATCATGACTAAACTGCTTAATGACATGCAAGGTTGCTTGTTCATTTTGGAGATCGGTTAAAAGCACATCAAATTCAGGGTGATTTAATGACATTGATCGATTTTGGTGTTGTTTAACTGCAGTCTGATGTTTTGCTGAACCAGTCAAAGAATCATCGGCTTGCCTTCTTGGTTTAAAAATCAACAAGAGATCATCAGCAATCCATTCTTCTCCGATTCTGACGTATCCTTGAGGTCTCGCCGTCCAATAAGGATTCGGTAAGCTATTTAACTCTGAAAGTTTAGCGGTTATTTTATCTTTATAGATTGAAGCCCTGAATTGTAATAAAAGCATAAAAATCTTTAAAGCTGAATCTGATGCTGATTTAGCATCAAGGAGGATTCTGCTACTTTACATTCAGCAAACTCAAATGCTTCAGCAGGTAGGCCTTTTTCTACATCTTCTTGCATTTTCCTTTTTAAAGCCTAGTTCATGTGTGCATTTTATGCCATGAGGTAATTCTTGCGGTTGAGTTAGGCTTATCACGTTAATCTGATTGTAGCCGTATGCTCAGGGGCGCTTTTTAAAGAAGTCAGCTCAAACTTCCCCATTTAAAGGTGGGTTGATTGCCATATTCATCTTTTAAGTTATCGGTTTTGACATAAAGCGTATAGTCATATTCCCTCAATCTCGCATTGGGTGGAAGATCCATTAAGACTTCAATTAATTGATGTTTGCGTTGAATTTTCTCTTCCTGTACGATTTTTCGCATCTCGATATTCGATCCAGTGGCTATATCCCCTAAGGAAATGCTATGGTTGGAATCATTAAAAAGAGCTTTTGCTTTGACTGTTAATGGCTTGTCACTCATTAAGGCGATAACCGAATATAAACCAAAGTAGATAACAAGGTAAAGCACGTAATAGCCCAAAAAGCCACCAAGCAAAAAGGTGATGATATCTCCAGAGGTAGGATTTAATCAAAAATGCCACTAAAACAAAGAATATTCCAACAATAATTTTAATCATCATATTAACTTTTACGGATTACGGAAACGGTATGCAATGTTCAGATTATGCGGAATAGATGAAAAATACAAGCGGTCAAATTCGCAAAATATTTTGCAAATCCGACCGCTTGCATTAAGGCTTATTCCTCGTAAGGGGCATCAGTCAGTGTTTTTAAGAATGCTTCGAGTGCATCAATTTCGGCATCGGTAAGAGGTTTTACCTTTCAGCGCATCATGACTGACCGTTGGTGCATATTCTGCTTCTTCCCATGGTTTGCCGGTTTCTGGGTTGGTGGTTCGCACAGGGTTATTTTTGCTATCTAAAAAGAGAAGCACTGTGCGCAATTCTTTAAACACACCGTTGTGCATATAAGGGGCAGTCACAGCAACATTACGCAGCGTTGGCACTTTGAATTTGCCTTTTTGACGTTCATCGCCTTTCACCATTGGATTATCTAACAAACCGTTATCGACCCAATCTTCGCCTAATTGATTATGCGCTAATAACGCTTTATTTTTAGGCACACCAAGGTTGAAGTAGCGATAATTAGTGAAAGTTTCTTCTTATGATCTTTCGCTTGCAATTGGTGGCAACTGCTGCAATTGGTTTTTCTTGATCGAAAAAAGAGTGCTTTGCCCAAGGCTTCTTGTTCAGTTAATTGGTATTCACCCACAAGCGATTTATCGTATTTTGAACTAAATTGTGCAAACAGATCTAAAGTGTTGAAACTCAGTCAACGCTTTTTCCATCAAAAGCATAAACTTGATTTTCATCTTTGAGAATCTCGTTACCAAAATTTTTTAGTAATGAATTTTTCATAAGCAGGATTTTTCTAATGCGTTTTTGCCACAGCTGCTTTATCTGGCATTCTCATTTCAACAGGATTTACGGGCTGGCCACCGCTTTGTTCTGTAAATTTTCGCACGACCATCCCAGAATTGCCCCACCAACATAGTCTTGCAGTTTTTCATCAAAGTGGAAATCTGTGAGAATTTTGCATAAAGTGCAGTTGGAGAGTTACGATTGCCGAATTTTGTTGGGTCATCACCTTGTGAAACCATTTTACCAATATCATTATCGCGTAAATCCGCAAAAAGCCGCATCTGGCATATGGCAGGTTGCACAGCTTTGCGTTTTGTTAAAAGAGAGCGATTTGTCAAAAACATCTTTGACCCTAAACCAAGTAAAACAGGATCGAGTTTTTCGGTGCAGCGGTTTCTGCTAGGGCTAAAGTAGGTAAAAGTAAAGAGGGAGTAATCGCTTTTTCATTGTGCCTCAAAAATAAATTTGGCGTTAATATACTCCAAAAATAACACAAAAATGAAAAAGCAACATTAGCAAAAACTAGGGTGAATCAATAAGCGGTCGAATTTGGTTGAGCTTTTGCAAATTGCTTAACAAATTCGACCGCTATCTTCAGGGATAAATTAGTGGCGGAAAATGAGCATACCAGTTAATACCATCGCCATGCCATGTTCGTTTTGCTGCATCAATGACTCTTGATCGCGCATTGAACCGCCTGGATGGATTACGCAGGTAATGCCAGCTTTCGCTGCTGCATCAATACCATCTCGGAATGGGAAGAAGGCATCAGATGCCATCACTACAACCTGCAACTGTAATCCTTCATCTTCTGCTTTAATGCCAGCAATTTTGGCAGAATATACGCGGCTCATTTGGCCTGCACCAATGCCGATAGTTTGTCCGTTTTTCGCATAAACAATCGCATTTGATTTGACATATTTCGCTACTTTCCAGCAGAAAAAGTAAGTCTTCAAGTTCCGCTTGGGTTGGTTGACGTTTAGAAACCACTTTTTAAGTCTTCAATAGAAACGGCACCTTGATCGGCTTCTTGAACTAATAAGCCACCGTTAACACGTTTGTAATCTAAGCGTTTTTGGGCTGTGCTAAATTCACCACAAGCTAGCACGCGGACATTTTTCTTTTTCGCTAAGGCTTCTTGGGCTTCAGTGGAGATGCTGGGGGCAATAATCACTTCGACAAATTGGCGTTCAGCAATCGTTTGTGCCGTTTTGCCATCTAATTCACGGTTAAAGGCAATAATGCCACAAATGCAGAGGTTGGATCGGTTTGGTAAGCGCGGTTATAGGCTTCTAAAATATCACTACCAATTGCCACACCGCAGGGTTTGCGTGTTTAACAATCCACAAGCTGGCTGGCTAAATTCTTTCACACACTCAGCGCAGCATCAGTATCGGCAATGTTATTGTAAGATAGCGCTTTGCCTTATGGTGTTTGGCGGTAGAAACAGAAGATTCTTTTTAGTTCTGGCTCTACTAGAATGCCGCATTTTTGATGTGCGTTTTTCACCATAGCGCATGGTTTGTTTACGCACGAAATTTAAGTTTAATGCGAGGGAATTGCCCACAAGGTTGGGTTAAATCTTCCTCTTCAGCGCCTTGATAAGGTGGCACTTTTTGTCCGAAGTAGTTCGCAATCATCGAATCATATTGCGCAGTGTGTTCGAACGCTTTAATGGCGAGATTAAAACGGGTTGCTAGGTGAGTTCGTTTTGATGTTGATCCATTTCTGCAAGAATGGCAGAAAAATCGACGATTATTTACTACAATCGCGACATCTTTATGGTTTTTCGCAGCAGAACGCACCATAGTTGGTCCACCGATATCAATATTTTTCTACGGCATCTTCTAATGTGCAATTCGGTTTTGCAACAGTGGCGGCAAAAGTAAAGATTAACTACCACCATATCAATGCGTTCAATGCCATGTTGATTCATGATCGCATCATCTGTACCACGACGACCTAAAATGCCGCCATGTACTTTCGGATGAAGTGTTTTTACGACCATCATCATTTCCGGAAAGCCCAGTAATCTGATACTTCAGTAACCGGTAATCCTGCATCAGCTAATAATTTTGCAGTGCCGCCGGTGGAGAGTAATTTTACACCGCGCGCCACGAGCCTTAGGGCAAAAATCGACAATACCTGTTTTATCAGATACACTAACAACGCTTGTTGAATCGCCATTTTTCATTCCTTCAATGAGAGTTAAAGTTAAAATAAAAACCGGCAAAATTATAACGCAAACGTTTGCTTTTTGTAGCAACACTACTAACAAGCGGTGATTTTTGTTAAATGCAAATCAGCGAATCCATCACATCTATTTTTAAGCAAGGAAGAGTAAATGATTTATCACGACACGGCTGCAGCCGTTTTATATCAGAATGAGCAAGGTGAGCAATTAGGTAAGCTTTTGTTATCGATACATTAAAGAAAACACGATTGATGCTTTTCATACAAAGGTAAATGAGGCTTATCAAGGGCAAGGTGCAGGTGAACTTTATCAGGCACTAATGGCTTTTTGTTGAACAGAAAGGATTACGTGTAAAAACCAAGTTGCAGCTATATTGAAGTAAAAATGCTGCCGTTCACATCCGCAGTGGATAGCATAACAAAAATAGGGCAATTAGCCCTATTTTTATGATTATTCATTATAAAGAGCCATATGGGATTGCTGCTCAAAAATTGACTAGCGGTGCACGTTTGGTTTTGCTTTCTAGCTCGCCGGTTGAATAACCGTTAATAAATGCACGAAAGCTAATGCGTTGCCCTTTAGCGTTTTTCATCAAAGCCAGCAAGGTTATATACGCCTTTCAGTGAGCCCGTTTTTCGCCATGATATTTTTTAGCGGTGGCTCTGCAGAAATTGAACCTCGTCCTGAAATCGTGCCATCTACGCCGGCTATCGGGAAGGTTTCAAACAACTGTAAGCTAGTTTCATTTTTGCGCAATATATTCTAACGCTTTGAGCATGGTTTCTGCGCTGACTTGATTATGTCGGGAAAGACCAGAACCATCAGCCATCACACTATTATTAAAATTCACACCTGCTTAGTTTTCAATAAATTACGCACGACAAAACTGCTTAGTTGGAAAGTCGCTGGGCGGTTTTGTAGATGATTTGCCACACGTCTCAAATAATGCATCAGCAATTTGGTTATCTCGATTTTTCATCATTTTCTTGAGCAAAGTTTGCAGCGGTTCGGAAAGATGCTCCGCTAAAAATCGTTCCCTTTTGTTCTCCCAACGGCGCTTGGATTTTGCCGCTAAATTCAAATGCCGGCTCGGCGCAGATAAGTCGTAATGAGATTTGCGCCATAATTGGTTGGGTCTTGTACTGAGAGCTCAACCCAAACGGTTTTATTTTGGCGAGCAAGACAACCTTTGATTTGATAGCGGTTGTTATCGTGAACCCTAACATCTAGTTGGCAATAAGGCGCATCATTTTTATCTACCACGCAAAGCGCTACTAAATACCTGAACAGGATAAGCACTCGGGACATCCACTTTAGTAAATTCGCCAATCGGCTGGTCAGCATTGAGATTCACATAAAAAGCAGTTGTGATCGACATTTATCGCAGCAGGCGGAGCATTAAAACACATGGTTAAATCATTCCAAATCCAGCCGGAAGCTTTGTCATGGCTAGCAAACACAGCGGTATCTAGAATCAAGTGCCTTCAATTTTTCCAATGCCTTGTTAATTCGTAAATCAATTGCGAAAGTTGACCGCTTGTCAACTCCGGGATCTCCACTAAATTTAGTAATCAAATCGCCTTTTAAAACGTTATTCTCAATTTTCCATTTGTCAGTAGCGCCGTTTGAAAGCGAAAAATCTTCAGGAAGCGCGAGCTAGCAGCTAGCGCCGTAAACACTTTTTGCGTGCTGGCTGGTGGCATAAAGAGATCACTTTGATATTGGGTGTAATAATTTCGTTAGTGTCTAAATTTTTTTCGCAATAAAGCTAGCAGAAGTGCCTTTAGGTAAGGCTTGGATTAAACTTTCAGGTTGGATTTGTGCGTTTGAAAAAAGAAGTAAATAGTGCACTAATGAGTGCCAATGAATAACGGTTTTAGGGACATAATCAGGAAGATATTGCTATTTTTAATAAAAATGAATAATAGCGGTTTCACTTTTTATTCGTAAATTATAAATTTGTAAACCGCTCATTTTTGTAGGGTTTTGTCTTAAGAGGATCTAATATGAAACAAATTCTATGACTGTTCGTGGTGCAGAGAAACTGCGTGAGAGTTAGAATTTTTTAAAAATGTCAGACGTCCAGAAATTATCAATGCGATTGCTGAAGCGCGCGAGCATGGCGACTTAAAAGAAAATGCTGAATATCATGCTGCGTGAGCAACAAGGTTTCTGTGAAGGCCGTATTCAAGAAATTGAAGACAAATTAGCCAATTCACAAATTATTGATGTGACGAAAATGAACAATACGGGCAAAAGTTATCTTTTGGTGCAACGGTAGTACTATTGAATGTCGAGTTAGACGAAGTGAGCTACCGCATTGTAGGCGATGACAAGCAAACATAAAGAAGGCCTGATTTCCGTGAACTCACCAATTGCACGTGGTTTAGTCGGCAAAGAAGTTGATGATTCGGTTATCATTGAAACCCCAGGCAGCAGGTTGAGTTGACATCATTGATGTACAATATATTTAATGAAATAACTCCCTTTTAGAAAATGGGCTAAGTCACATTTCAGAAAGTGTTACGAGCCAAAAGATAGAAAAAGCCATTAAAATGACGAAAATAACTGGGATTTTTCGTTGTTTAATGGCTTATTTATATGTTTAAATGGGCTTTAAGGCGGTTTACATTTATAGCTTATCAATCATTAATGCCAGCCAATTATCTGTTTGTTTTCCTACATATAGTCCAAATTGAAATTTTCGCAAAATATAAAGAAAAACCGACCGCTTGTGTGACCATTATTCAGCTATAGCTTGGCGAATTTGTTCTGTATTTAAATGACCAGGAACGGTTTTTAATGTTTAATGCTTGATCTAAAAATAGGTTAAATGGATAACCAGGCAAATTAGGTGCGCTTGATGATTTCGCCTTTTTCATCAAGGAAGACTTTAATATTTTTATAGTCTTCCTAAACCTTTATACCATTCAATAAAATCCGCTGTGGCTTTTTCGCCTTTTTTGAGTAGGCAGAAACAATTGTGATAGACTTCAAAATTTCGATCTTTTTGCTAGACTTAAATCTTCAATTTCGGCTAATCCTGCCAAACAAGTTGGAGCACAAAAGCCCACATTTTTGATATAAAGTGGTTTGCCTTGATATTGCTCTAATGTAACCGGTTGGTTGTTTAAATCTTTTTGCAGAAATGCCTGCTGAGTTAGTTTTCAGCAAAGCTATTGAGACTAAAATGCCATCAATATCATTGAGAGAAATCATTTTGTCCTTTTCGTTTAGAAATATACGTCAAGTTAAAAAGATTATTGATGGATGGTTTTTATTAAATATCCATAACCTGCTTTTTCCATTTCAGCTAGTGGAATAAACTTAATTGAAGCGCTGTTAATGCAATAACGCAATCCTCCTTTGTCTTTTGGACCATCATCAAAAACGTGTCCTAAATGTGCGTTACCACTGCGGCTAAGTACTTCAGTGCGTTGCATATTAAAGCTGTTATCGGTTTGATAATGCACCACATCTTTGGCAATTGGTTTGGTAAAACTTGGCCAACCACAACCAGATTCAAACTTATCATTTAGAAGAGAATACCGGCTCTCCTGTGGTGATATCGACTATAAATACCTGGTTTGAAGTTATCCCAATATTCGTTACTAAATGAACGTTCGGTGTTTTACGTTGCGTGACAGAATATTGTAATGGTGTGAGCTTAGTTTTTGGCGTTTCATCACTTGGTTTTGGATAATCCTTTCGTTAATTATCGGTTCATCTGCTTGGTGAATGTCGATGTGGCAATAGCCATTCGGATTTTTCTTCAAATAATCTTGGTGATATTCTTCCGCCATCACATAATTTTTAAGCGGCTGTACTTCAACTTTGGATTTTGCTTTTATATTTGCTTTGAAGCCGATTTGAAAGCTGCTCAATCACAGATTTATCTGCAACATCCTGATAATAAATTCCGTGCGATATTGCCGTCCACGGTCGTTACCTTGTTGGTTAAGGCTAGTTGGATCAATCACTTTAAAATAATATTGCAATAATTTATCAGAGTGAAATCTGGTTGGCATCATAGGTTACTTTCACAGTTTCAGCATGATCAGTTTTCCCTACTAGCGGATAACTCGTTTTATCGGTATGACCGTTTGCATAACCTGAAACCGCGTCTTTTTACACCATAAATGCGTTCCATATAGGCTTCTATACCCCAAAAAACAGCCACCCGCAAGATAAATTTCATGGATATCTTGCGCTTTATTTACCATAGTTTTGCTCTCCATGATTGTGGCGCTATGTTGGTTTCAGTCGCCATTACAGACGAATGGGCAAATAGCGCCGAGAGAAGAATAAATAGTGCAGAATGTTTCATACGCTTTCCTTTTTATCGTTGAATTAACTAGATATAGCATTAGACGGTGAAGCGCGGTGAATCTGACAATTTTGCAAAAATTTTTGCAAAAATTTTGACCGCTTGTTGATAGCTTAGGGAAGGCAACGTCTATTTTTCTTGGTTTTCAGCTGTTTAAATGTACGCATCATTTGGCTTTAATTGATGGCAATTTCGTTGAAAATTGACGGCAGTGAGGGCAAATCAGTAATGCACTCGTAAACCGGAGCAGTTCATCTAATACTGACTTCCGTTCGTGTGCATCAGAAATCAGGCGGGTAGCTTGGCGACAACGCATAATGTCTCATAAAGTTTTTGGGATAAACAATGTTGCAATTGCAATCTTGCTCGATAGAGCAGGGTATAAAGATTTGCAGTGCTTAGTTGTGTTTAGTGGCAAATTTCTTCTGAATTAAGCTCAAAGAAATTCCGCATCATAGATTTTTGCCTGTTTGCGGGTAAGCAGTGAAGGCAAGTCAAAAATTAACCAAAATTCTTTGGTATAAATTTGCGTTTCTCCATCAGGTAGGCGAGTTGGGCATATAAGCCGCATTCCAATGCTCATGCTCGTCAAAAACGTATTGGCTGAAGTCTCATCCTCATTCGCTAATTCGCTTTCTAACACCCAGCGCTGCTTTGTTCTTAAATAATCAATAATCTTGTTTTTAAGAATTGCAAACACCCATGTTTTAAATGCAGCTTCATGTTTGAACGAGTCTAAATAGCTAAAAGCACTAAGAAAAGCCTCTTGAACCACATCTTCAGCAAGCTCAGTATTGTGGAGTTGTAATTGCGCAAATTTCAGCATTTGATGGCGAATTTGAGTCAGTGCACGCTCTGAAATTGCAGTGTTCATATTAAGTCCGTTAAATTTTTAGAAAATAACCAAATTTTTCTTCTTATTTTATAGAAAGAAGCGATTCTTTTTCTATATTATTACCATTAAATCAGAGTTTGTCCTTAAATATTGGGATGTTTTTGCCATTCCAACACTGAAGTGCAGTAAATTTTGGCAAGGTTTGTGAATGTTATCAATTCACTTTTAATGCTATATATTTTTAAACATAATGGGTTTTGCTAGAAATCGATAGTCTGTTAACAGAAAAATCCCTCATTCTGGTTATTTTTCAAAAATAGTTAAATTTCTGTTTATCTTTATATATTTTTATATATAATGAATGCGATTCTAAATAATAAATTGGTGTTATTACAAACACACTATTGGCTAGCGCATTCCCACACTCCTTTTTAGCTAGCCATTTTTTTATATCGCTTTTTATCTCTCACTTTTCTTAGAAATAATGAATATTTTTGATAGAATACAAAATTATATTTTAACTTATATAGCGATTGTGCTTTATAGCTAAAGGTGAAAATGAAATGGGATGTGATTTATAAGTTTGGCTTGCTGTGTATCCTCATTGTAGGATTAGCAGGGATATTGTTCAGCGGCTTAGGGGATTTTATTTTTCAATGGCCTATTCAAGGTTTCTTTCAGTGGCATTTAGGTTCTGCCCTCCTCTTGATTTTGGGCGTGGCTTTACACTTTTTCAATCGTAAAAATAAAGCGGTCAAAATTGTGCAACAATTTACTGATTTGGTGACACATAACCGCTATCCTACCTATTGCAATTTAGATCGTTTAATCATGACGTTTGAGCATTTTTCAATTCTACAAATTGCGGAGCAACTTTCAGCTCACCCTTCGATTTTTATTCACCGAATTAGCTAACGGAAAAATAAACTCAGCGATGCTAACCGCACTTTGCGAGAAAAATTTCCCTCATAATGATGAGAAAAATTTTTCGCCGCAGTGACTATTGCATTGAAGTTACGTTTCAACCCCAAGTTAAAATAAAAAATAGGCAACTTGTGAAACAGGTTGCCCGTATTGTTTTGATGTAAGAAAACTTTTCCTTATTTTCTGGCTTCAAGATGTTGCTCAATCAGTTGCATAAAAGCTTGTCCAAAAACGCTCTAATTTACGTTCGCTCAACACCGTTAATATCTAACATTTCAGCCCGAGTGGTTGGAGTAAATTGAGCCATTTCTTCTAAGGTTGCATCGTTAAATACCACATAAGGTGGAATGTTTTCTTTATCTGCAATTTGTTTACGTAAGAAGCGCAGCCGAGCAAATAAATCTTTATCATAGCGAACACTGGCTTGTTTTTGACTACATGCAGTAGCAGAAAAAGGTTAATCGAGGCATTGCCAGTTCTAGCCACTTCGCCTCGTAATACCGAGCGGGCTTCTTCCGTTAATTGTAGTGCCGAATGATGCGCAATGTTTTGGCGAACTAGCCCCAAATGAATAAGTTGGCGAATGACGCTAATCCAATATTCTCGACTTTGCTCTTTACCAATGCCGTAAACCGATAAGCTGTCATGTTGATGCTGGCGAATTGAAACATTATTCATTCCACGTAGCACCGCGACAACATGATGAATCCCAAAAGTTTGCCCTGTACGATAAAATGACGGACATCACTTTTTGCGCATCTAATAAGCCATCGTATTTTTCGGTGGATCAAGACAAATATCGCTAAATTTTTGCATGGTGCTTGGCAGATTCACCAAAATAGTTAAGTAGTACTAAGCGACGACACGTTTGCGATTCGGCAAACGTGCGCCAATAGCTTGTAATTTATGCTGTTTAATATCACGTTGTTCACTTTCTGGCTCTTCAGCAAAATTTTTGTAGCCATGCATAATCAGCGGGGTCATGGAACATAACGGCTTCAGAAGGGAGATCATCTCGCCCAGCACGGCCGGTTTCTTGGTAGTAAGATTCAATGCTACGCGGTAAATCAAAGTGAACGACAAAACGTACGATTAGATTTGTTAATCCCCATACCAAAAGCGATGGTCGCCACCACCACTTGTACGTTATCGCGTTGAAAAGCATTTTGTACAGTTTCACGCTGTTGTACGCTCATTCCGGCATGATATCCATTACAGAAATATGACGAGCACTTAACTTTTCTGTAATTTCTTCTACTTTTTCCGACTATTGCAATAAACGATGCCACTTTTTACCTTTTTGTGCGTTAATAAATTTTGCCAACTGTTCCATGGGTTTAAATTTTTTCTTGCACGGTATAACGAATATTGGGGCGGTCAAAACTGCCTAAATAAGTATGAGGTTGTTAAGGCGAAGATGGTGCAAAATATCCGCACGTGAGATTGGATCAGCCGTCGCTGTTAGTGCCATCAACGGAATATTTGGGAAAGTTTTGCGTAAATTACCTAATAAAGTATATTCAGGGCGGAAAATCATGCCCCATTGTGAAACACAGTGCGCTTCATCAACAGCAATAAAGCTGAGCTTTACAATAGGAAACTAGACGAAAAATCCCTGCGTCATGACCTTTTTCTGGGGATAAATAGAGTAGTTTTAGCTGACCAGAAAGGGCTTTTTGTTCAACAGCTTGTTGTTCTTCCTGCGTTTGCGTAGAGTTTAAATAGAGCAGCTTCAATACCATTGGTAAGCAGCTGATCAACTTGGTCTTTCATCAAGGAAATGAGAGGAGAAATGACCAAAGTTATTCCCTCTAGGCATAGGGGCAGGGGACTTGGTAGCAAAGTGATTTTCCTCCACCAGTTGTCCATACGACGAGGCAATCCCGACCAGCAAGAACGGCATCAATGACCTCTTGTTGACCTTGGCGGAATTGCTGATAACCGAATACATTTTGTAGTACGGTTTGTGGCGTGGAGAATGTTTGCATTTAATTAAAATAGTAGGTTATTCTGTTTGAAATTCAGCTATATTGAGCTGATGAGCTATTAAAAACTGCTAAATTCTTGCTTATTTTCAACGAACTATTAGCAAAAAGCTGATATGTGAATAACTAACACAACCGTTTTCTTAATATTGACTGATTATGAGAATTTGATTTCTTCTCCGTGTCTTGCAGAAGGCTTCTTCTAAATGCGTCCAGAATGAACGTCCTTCAGCGGTTTTCCATTCATTATCGATATATTTAAAATGGAAGCCACCGAGTTTGCTTGCTAACGCCAAAGTTCTAGCATTGCTTCTTGTTTATTGATGATGATTTGCAGTGATCATCAAAAAGTTAAAAGTACATACTGATCCTTGAATTTCGGTATCTCACTGATAATCCTTCATCATCAATTTTTCTTCAATTTCTTGCCAAGTTTGTTCAACTAATTGATGGGGATTGTGCTCACGTTCATGTGAGGTTCCTTTATTTAAAATCAGATCCCAAATACTATACAATTGGCTTAGTGGGCGTTTTATTTCTCTATTATTTTTGATAATAAGGCTGCGTTTTTGGGCTTTTAGCTTGTGTGCACCATTGCCCGCCCTCTCTATTCATCATACCTAAAGTATAATTTTTGTGGATTGAGTAGGCAGTCCTGAATACAAATAGCGGGTTGCATTTGCCAAACCTGATAATCAGGGTTGTGTTAATAGCGTTTTAAATAGTAAGTTATCATCAATATCATTACATTGATTTGATATGTTTAACAAGAAAAATCAATCCCTTTTTTAGTCACAATATAACCGCTGGTTCCAGGATTTACGGCGGTAAGTTGATAAAATTTTCGCCCTAAATAAGTTTTGCTTGGAAATAGTTTAGTCAGAATAGTTTCAAAGTTTCTCTCAATTTTAATAATATCGACAGTGTTATCAGCATAACTCAAGTTAAGAATTGGTTCACATTTTCGCCCAGATGAACATCATCTTCAAAAATACAAATGTAGCTTAAGTTTTTGATTTAGCTAAGTGGAATAGAGCAATATGACTTAATGCACAAGCAATCTCTCCTCTAGTTAATGGGCTTTGCTGAAATATCAATGCCTAACTGATTTTGCTGTTTCTTCCATGTTATCTGGTGTAATCATCAAAAAATGAAAAAGAAATGCCTTGTTTGCCAAATTCTTGTTCGATATGTGTCTACGTGAATGTGCGTTAGTTAAGCTGATAACATAATTATGTTGAGGAGGCGTCATCTGTTTACCTTTTGCAAAAATCTAAAAGAAATTCAACCGCATTGTTAGGCAACTTCCGGAAGATCGGTCATTGCCCAGCGAGGTTTGACGCTCACGCTTAAATCGGTATGCTCCCCATGTTTTAAGCGTAGGAAACCTGTATAGGCAATCATTGCGCCGTGTCAGTACAAAACTGTGGACGAGGGTGAAGACTTCTCCTTTGAGATTTTTCATCATTTCTGACAAATCTGCACGGGTTGTTTTATTTGCACTTTACACCACCAGCCATAACTAAACGTTTATAGCCTGTTTGTTGTAAGGCGCGTTTACATTTAATGATAATAGTATCTACCACTGCTTGTTGAAAAGGCGTGGGCAATATCCAACGAGTTTGCTCATCAAGTTTGCCTTCGGCATTTAAATTGGCGTTGATAGTATTTGCTGCAAAAGTTTTTAAACCAGAGAAGCTAAAATCAAGCCCTGGTCTGTCGAGTCATTGGGCGTGGAAATATAAAGCGATTTGGCGTGCCTTGTTCAGCAAGTTTTGAAACCGCAACACCAGCAGGGGTGAGTCCTAATCCCAGAAGCTTTCCTGTTTTATCAAAAAGCTGCCGCCGCATCATCAATAGATTCTCCGAGTAATTCATATTGCCTACACCATCTACTTTAACTAATTGAGTGTGACCGCCTGAGATAAGCAATGCGACAAATGGATGGCGGTGGATTATCTTCTAACATTGGTGCTAGTAGGTGCCCTTCCATGTGATGAACCCCTAGCGCTGGCACTTGCCATGCATAGGCAAGTGAACGAGCAATAGTGGCACCAACTAATAATGCGCCAACTAAGCCAGGAGCCAGCAGTATAGGCAATGCCATCAATATCTTTGGCAGTTAAGTTAGCCTCTTTTTAATGAAGCATCAATTAATGGCAGGTTTTTGCGAATATGGTCGCGAGAGGCAAGTTCTGGTACAACACCACCGTAATCAGCGTGCATCTCGATTTGACTGTAAAGTTGGTTAGCGATTAAGCCTTTTTCTTCATCAAAGATCGCAACACCAGTTTCATCACAAGAGGTTTCAATACCAAGGATTTTCATATTATGACTCATTAAAAAAGCGGAAAGGGGCGAGTATCATCGCCCCTATGCTAGTTAACTTTCACTAGAATTGTGAACTGTATTCAGGTTTTCGCACTGGGAAAGTTTTATCTTTATATGCTTGAATTAACCCTTCGGTTTTTTCTGCTGAATCTGCCATATTCATTTTTTCAAAGGCTTTTTTCATCAGCGGTAATGCTTCTTTCGTTGGTTGACTATCTGGATAGTAGCGCAACATTTCTTCTACGCGGTTTACTACCGCTACAGAAACTCATCGCGATCATCGCAGAATTTCGACAATAAGTAATTCATGTTCTGCTGAGACGATCTTTTAAATAAGTCATCCAGTTTTGTGCATCTGGTACATATTTACTGTTCGGGAAACGTTGTACGATAGTTTGGAAGCTACCATAAGCATTACGAACATTTTCTACTGCACGCGCTGCTGAGTTTACACCGAAGAAGTTTTGGATAAAGTTATCGCCTAAACGAGCATTGGAAGCGCAGCTAAGTCACCACATAATCTAAAGCTTGGGCTATCTGGATAAGTACGCGACGAAACGTTCACTGCATCTAAAGCTTTATAGTATTCGCCAACTTTATACTGTGCGTAAATTAAGCTTAATTGAGTTTGTTCGCCATATTCTGATTGTTTTGAGCCAATTGCTTCTAAGTAGCGAATTGCTGAATTGTAGTCGCCTTCTTCTAAATAAGTTTGCCCTTTGGTGTAAAGGGTTTGAGCAGAAGCTTCTTCTAATTCTTTATTTGCACTGTTAGAACAGCCAACTACGAGAGTCCTGCTAAAAACTAAGCTGGCAAGAGATGTCAATTTAGCATAGTAATTTTACCTATAAAAAAGTGTCTATGATCAAAAGTTAGTGTACAATGGTCAAGTTTGACTCGCAGCGCTGCTAAGTTCATACGAATAGCGCTATTTTATAGAAGCTATTCAAATAAAGCAACGAGACAAATCGGATTTATCAGTAAATGACCCAACAAATGATTTTTAACGAGCAGAGGTTTCTGCCGTTTATTCAAAACGCCCGTTTAGAATCAGGCTTTGGCGCAGCTTTTTCCGGATTATTCTCCGTTCACGTTTGAAGGTGTGGATTGATGATTTCTCGGTAAAAGTGAATGGAAAAATAGTAAATAAAGCACGTGAGAAAGTTTTCGGTGGCGAGCAAATTGAAGTAAACGCAGAAATTGAAGAAGAGATTCGTTTTGACCCACAAAATATTCCACTAAATATCGTTTATGAGGATGAGGATATTATTGTCATCAATAAACCGAAAAATTTAGTGGTGCACCCAGGCATGGGCAATCCTGACGGAACAGTGTTAAATGCGCTTTTATATCATTATCCCCCGATTGCGGAAGTACCACGCGCAGGAATTGTGCACCGTTTAGATAAAGATACGACTGGATTGATGGTTGTTGCCAAAAACATTCCTGCACAAACACATTTAGTGACGGCATGACAAAAACGCCAAATCACCGAGAATATGAAGCGGTGGCAAGTGGCATTTATCGACACAAGGTGGGAGAAAGTCGATGAGCCGATGGCGCGTCACCCAACCAAAAGAACGGCAATGGCGGTTCATCCATGGGAAAAACCCTGCAATAACGCATTATCGAGATCATGGAGCGTTTTCGTAATTACACGCGACTACGTTTGCGTTTAGAAACAGGGCGTACACCAGATTCGTGTGCATATGGCACATATTGCTCATCCATTGTTAGGCGACCAACTTTATGGTGGACGACCACGCCCACCTAAAGGCGCTGGCGAAGAGCTATTATCGGTGTGCGTGGTTTCCAACGTCAAGCGTTACACGCAGCTATGTTAAGATTAGCCCACCCAATTACAGGTGAAATGATGGAATGGCATGCACCATTACCAGAAGATTTTGTTGAACTGATTCATGCATTGAAAGCGGATTATGAATTATATGAGATCAGCTAGATTACTAACTGAAGAAAAATCCCTCATGAAAGCAACACGAGGTTTGCATTCAACTTTCTTCGTCTTCTTCAAGTCCATAATCTTCGTGAGCAAGCACATCATGCCATATTGTTCTAATTTATGTCTCGTAAAGTTAGAACGCGCACCTGAGCTAGCGTTATTTAGCTAATCACGCCAATAGTTGCTTTTATTGCACTGATGTTTAGTTACAAAGACTAAGTTATAACCTGATTCACGGATATAACCAGTTTTGTTAATTGCAGCATCAAACATTTCTTCTCGAACTAAGCGATTAGTATTTTGCATAAAGACGTTCTGACGCCCCGCTCTAACATAAGTTGCTTTCGTATTAGAAAGCATTTGAATTTACGGTTTATTCATAGAGTATTTAGCCAATTTTACTAAATCCATTGCGCTAGAAATATTGGCGCTCGACAAGCCAGAACTGTCATGAAAACGGGTCGAATTCATGCCTAGCTGTTTTGCTTTTTGGTTCATTTTTTGGATGAACTGTGTGCGACTCATTCCTGCAGAACGTGAAAGTGCATGAGCTGCGTAGTTATCCAGAATGTACAAGCATGGCTTTAACAATTCGTTACATAGAAATAGGGGTGTGTTTTGGTAATTTTGTTCCTGTGCCCTTGATGTAATCGAAATCTTCATCAGAAATAGAGCGCAGAGCAATTCCGAGTTCTTGTTATTTTCTAAAAACACATTAGCCGTCATCAGTTTCGTTACTGATGCAATGGGCTATACATTGTTTGGCGCCGCTTTTCTAAGATTCGATCGTGAGTAAAGTCACAACGACGACATAAAGATTGCGCTATGGAAACCGTAGGAATACTGCCAGCGCACAAAAGTAATTTTTAAACATAATTCTTTTTCGTTGAGCAAAAATAAAGACGCTATTCTGAGATCAAAAATAGCGCCATATTCCAGCTTAAAAGGGATTTACGTTTAGTTTTTAGCTTACATTTGCAATGTTTGGCAACAAACAGCAAACATAGTGGTTAAAGCATCAGAAATTGAGATAAAGAGACAAATTCATTTTGTTCCGCTTTAGTTTTTGCTGGCGGTGGCACTAAAATGCCAAATGGCGATCTTCTGCGTTAATTGGTCGCCAACGCTGTGGCTGAGCAGAAAGGGCGACTTGGATAAAATCCGATAGTTGGCACATTCAAGGCGCCTGCAATATGAAGTGGGCCTGTTGAGCCAGCAACTAAACAGATCTGCACAAGCAATAGCGAGACTAAAGTCTGCCAAACCTTCATTTTTATCATAAATTGCCGCTTTTTGATGAAGTTTAGCAGCCAGTTGTTGCGCGCGTTCACTTTCGCCTTTTTCCTGCCGTTAATATGACTTACACGGATATTGTGCACAAATTTTATTGATCAATTCAGCATATTGTTCCAAGGTTAGGCTGCTTGCTGAACCACCAGTCGAACTATGCACGAAAAGCCATTTACAAGCGGTCGAAATTTTGCAAAATTTTTGCTAATTTGGCTTTTTGAAACTTCAATTTCATCTGCACTAAATTGCAAATAAGGTGGGGTTGGTTCAATGACTTTAATACCTTGCTTAGTCAGAAATGCGCGCTAAATCTAAATTATATTCGGATTCAGCTTTCGCAGATTGTGAGCGACGCTGAGTTAAGCGGTGGTTATATAAAAATTGAAAAATTTTTGTCGCCGGTGCTAAACGGAATTTAATACCACTTTGCCAAGCTAATTTCGCATTATGCCAGTCAGAGACAAAGAGATCATTGCATCAAATTTTCTCTGCTTTAATGGTATTAAGAAGTTGCTTAAATGCTGCGGAATCTTTTTATCAGCACAATCTACAATGACATGATCAATAGACGGACAAAGCCTTGCAAGTGGCTCCGTATAGCTTGGTACAAGCGCAGTAATTTCAACATCTGGCAGAGATTGTTTAAGCATCGCAAATGCTGAAAGCACACCATAAAATCGCCGATTTTTATCGTTACGGACGACAAGAATTTTTCATATTATTCATTTTCGTTATCTTTTTCTTCTAGAATTATTTCAACCATTCAACATAAAAGCCGATAAATTCGCGTAAGCTGGAATAACCATCACCAAAAAGCGAAAAATAAGGGCTGCTACTTTCAATTTGTGTGAAACCTGCTTTTGCGATAGAGCATTTAATTCGGGTTTGATGAAAGAATTGTGACTACGGAAATAGCCGAATGCCAGCCCTTTTGTTGCATAATGGCTAAAGCTGTTTTTACTGTCAATTCTGTGTCATTGCCATAATTATCCACAATAATTGCTGACTGAGGAATGCCTTGTGAAAGCAAAGTATTCCTGCATTTTATCCTTCCAGAAACCTTCTTTGCCAAAACCACCACTGACAATAATTGCGGGCACTCGTTTGACGGTATATAGCAACAGCTTGATCAAGACGTGCTTGTAAGCGAGTAGAAGAGTGTTCCGTCTTCAGTGACTTTATTGCCGACAATGGCTACATCTGCACTGGTTTGGTGATCAGTTAAACCATCGATGGTGGCGTAAGTGATGTGCGCGCTTAACCAAATGGCGAAAGCAATGGTGGATATCTAAATTTATAAAGCAATTTTTCATAAAGTCGTTTTAACAAGCGGTCGAATTTTAAAATGGATTTGCAAATCCAGGAATAGCTCAAATTTTAGATGAAATTTCTCTTTTTCTAATAGAATAAACCAGTTTTGCCATTCGCAAACGTTTGCGGATGACTTTTCATTCATCATAAAAAATATAGGAATTCGTATGTCAGCAACAATTTTAGAATCTCTCCCATTAGGGCAAAAAGTGGGTATCGCATTCTCAGGTGGTTTAGATACTTCAGCAGCATTGCTCTGGATGCGTAAAAAAGGTGCTGTGCCTTATGCTTATACGGCAAATTTAGGTCAGCCAGATGAAGATGATTACAACGCAATTCCGAAAAGGCGATGGAATATGGTGCAGAAAATGCGCGTTTAATTGACTGTCGCTCACAATTAGCCCATGAAGGGATTGCTGCAATTCAATGTGGTGCATTCCATATTTCAACGGGTGGTATTCCGTATTTCAATACGACGCCATTAGGCCGTGCAGTAACCGGAACCATGTTGGTTGCGGCAATGAAAGAAGATGATGTTAACATTTGGGGTGATGGTTCAACCTTTAAAAGGTAATGATATGAACGTTTCTATCGTTATGGCTTATTAACCAATCCAAAAATTAAAAATCTATAAACCTTGGTTAGATAATCAATTTATTGATGAGCTTGGCGAGCGTTTTGAAATGTCACAATTCTTAATCGAAAATGGCTTCGATTATAAAATGTCTGTGAGCTTTACTCAACGGATTCAAATATGCTTGGCGCAACTCACGAGCAGAAAGATTTAGAAGAATTAAGCACCGGCATGAAAATTGTGAAACCAATTGTGGGTGTTGCTTTCGGGATGAGAAAGTTGAAATTAAACCTGAAACTGTATCGGTTACCTTTGAAGAAGGGGTACCAGTAGCATTAAACGGTAAACGTATTGATGATCCGGTTGAATTGATTCTTGAAAGCTAACCGCATTGGTGGTCGCCATGGTTTAGGTATGTCAGACCAAATCGAGAACCGTATTATTGAAGCAAAATCTCGCGGCATTTTACGAAGCCCCAGGAATGGCATTGTACACATTGCTATGAGCGTTTAGTGACGGGTATTCATAACGAAGATACGATTGAACAATATCGTATTAACGGTTTACGTTTAGGGTCGTTTGCTATACCAAGGCCGTTGGTTTGATCCGCAAGCGTTAATGTTACGTGAAACCGCACAACGCTGGGTAGCAAAAGCTATACAGGTACGGTGACACTCGAACTTCGCCGTGGTAATGACTTCACGATTCTTAATACTGAATCACCAAACTTAACTTATGTTGCAGAACGTCTAAGTATGGAAAAAGTGGAAGATGCACCGTTTACTCCAAGTGATCGTATCGGTCAGTTAACTATGCGTAACTTAGATATCGTAGATACGCAACAAAGCTTGCTGTTTATACCGATACAGGTTTACTTTCAGCGAATAACCAAGTTGTGCCGCAATTAGGCGGTAAATAATAAGTTTATGCTTGTTTATCGCCCTAAATGAAAATTTAGGGCGATTTTTCATTTACAGCTGGCAGATATAATGATTTTTATTCAATAATGCTGGTGATATTCTAATTTCACAAGGAGATTTAAATGTTCAAAAACATTGTTAGCCTCAACTGCGGCATTGAGTTTAGTCTTAACAGCCTGTACTGATCAAAAGAAGCCAATAAAGAAAACTTTGGCAAAGCGATTTCAGAATACCTTGATACACAACCAGCGGTTTTGTATTAATTATCCAAAGTCAAGTTTTAAGTTACCAATAGAGTCATCATTAAATAACGAGAACAAGTCGTTTATCCTATATCTGGCCAATTTCATCGTTATATGAAGATAGTGTTAAACAAGCAACTTATTTAGCGGAAAAAGGGTTGTTTACAGAGGAAACACAATCAATTAGTGTAAAAAGATATATTGGGTGGATCATCTACTGAAAGTGCAAAAGTTTATTCGCCAACAGAGAAATTAAAAAGTTATTTGGTGATAAAAAGACAGATTTTGGGAAATAAACTTTGCATAGGGAAAAGTGACTTTAGATCAAGTTGGGATATTCACAGAACCAGCTGAAGCAATGGGAATGAAATTTTCTCGTGTAGATTATACAGTTAAAGTGAGCGATTTATCAGACTGGGCTGCTGATCCAAAATTTTCTGAGCTATTTAAAGGTCGTAGCGCTAATAAAGTTGAAGGTCAACAAAAGAATGGCATTGATTCTAACTAGTGAGGGTTGGGAAAAGTGAACATTTGATGAAAGGTAAGCGGTAATATTAAGTAGTCATTTTTGCAAATATCTGGCAAAAATAGACCGCTTGTAACATAAGCCCCGAATGCTGAAGAGCACTTCGGGGCTTTTTCCATTTAGTCGCAAGGTAAGATTTTGATAGCTAAACCACCGGTTGAAGTTTCGCGGTATTTCGCATTCATATCTTTACCCGTTTCATACATGGTTTCAATGACTTTATCTAAAGTCACGCAGGGGCTGAGAAGTTGGGCGTAGCGCCATGCGGCTAGCGTTGATTGCTTTGACAGAGGCATAGCATTACGCTCAATACATGGTACTTGCACTTGACCACCTACAGGATCGTAAGTTAAACCAAGATTATGTTCCATGGCAATTTCTGCAGCAATGCAAACTTGATCTGGTGTGCCTCCCATAATTTCAGTTAAGCCCGCAGCAGCCATGAACAAGCCACCCACTTCGCCTGCGGCAGCCAACTTCAGCACCAGAAATTGAGGGCGTTCATTTTATAAAAGCGACCCGATAGCACTGGTTTGCAGAAGGTAGCGCTCAATAGTTTCTGCATTAAGTGGTGCAATAAATTGTTGATAGTAGGCAAGTACTGCCGGCACAATCCCGCATGCGCCATTAGTTGGGGCTGTCGACCCGTCCCCCAGCGGCATTCTCTTCATTGACTGCCAGTGCAAACATATTTACCCAGTCGATAATTTGCATTGGATCTTGGTTCAGTTTACTGGTTGCCTCTAATGTACGACGTAAAGAAGGGGCGCGGCGCACTGACTTTTTAAAATTGCCTGGTAATAAAGCCTTCTGTATGTAATCCACGTTGAATACAGGCTTCCATCGTTTGCCAAATATGTGCTAAATAGCTGAAACCTCTTCTTTTGGTCGAAGAGCTGTTCGTTACGCACATTAAACTTGAGAGCAGCAATCCTTCATTTTGGCAATGCTTTAACAGATCTTCAGCGTGCTTATATGGAAATGGTACTTGGATGTTGGATTTTGCTGCTTGATCAAAATGTTCATCATCAACGATAAAAGCCGCCTCCGATGGAATAATAGGTTTTTCTAGTAATAATTGACCTTCAGCAAAAGCGCTGATTTTTCATCGCATTTTTCATGACGAGGTAAAAACTCATAATGAAACGGCATATCCGCATAAAAATCAAAAAGCGATAGATTTTGCTTGTTCAGGTTGATGCTTCATTGAGGGTTAATTGGTGATTTTTGCTTTAAAGTGTTTATCACTTGGTCGATACGATCAATTTCACATCATGCGGCAAATAGCCCATTAAGCCCATAATGATAGCCGTATCTGTGTTATGTCCGCGTCCAGTCAGCGAAAGTGAACCGTAAACATCCACCAACAAGCGGTCGGTTTTGGCTAATAATTTGCAAGCGGCAAGTTCATCAATAAAAGCTTTTGCGGCTTTCATTGGGCCGACAGTATGGGAACTAGAAGGGCCAATGCCCACTTTAAACATATCAAAAACACTAATCATAGACATCCACTTACAAGAAAAAATGAAGACAAACAAAAGGGCGGTATTTTACTGCAAATTTCTATTTTATGCAGAAAAATACGTAGGTTTTTATTCTGTGTAAGAGAGATTTTTGTTAAAATCAGGCAAGAAATTTAGGGCAAATCAGGCTCTTTTTAAAAAGGCGTAACAAATACGCCTTTTCTCTTCTACTAACCTCATTTAATTAGGGAAGATGTTGTGCAATTAACTCCGCCGCCATGGTCTTTATATTCATATCCCTTGGTGTGTGCAAAAAATGCTATTGTGATTTTAACTCGCATGCGCAAAAAGGGCTGATTCCTGAGGCGGAATATATTCAACATTTACTTGCTGATTTATCATAAGATTTAACCGCTTACCAAGCCGCAATTGGGTATCGAAAAATCCACTCTATTTTTTTATTGGTGGTGGGACACCCAGCCTTTTTCGGCAGAAGGTATCGCCTAGTTTATTAAAAAGAAGTGGAAAAACACATTGCTTTTTGAACCTGCATTGAAATCACGCTAGAAAGCAAACCCAGGAACGGTAGAAGCTGCGCGTTTTTAGGATATGCAGAAGGCGAGTGTCACCCGTATTTCAATGGGTATTCAAAGCTTTTGAACCAGAAAAATTATGAAGTTAGGACGTATTCACGATAGCCAAGAAGCATTGACAAGCGGTCAAATTTGCGCAAGATTCTGCAAAATCAGGGGCTTAAGAGCTTTAATATTGATTTAATGCATGGCTTGCCAAATCAATCGGTGCAACAGGCGTTAGCAGATTTAGAAACAGGCATTGCGTTAAATCCGCCACATCTTTCGTGGTATCAGCTCACCATTGAACCGAATACTATGTTTTATTATCGTAAACCGACTTTTGCCAGATGATGATGCATTGTAGAAATTTTTGAACAAGGACATCAGTTGCTGACTCGCGCAGGTTACGAACAATATGAAACTTCTGCTTATGCGAAAAAGGTTTTCAATGCCAACATAATTTAAATTATTGGCGTTTTGGTGATTATTTAGCCATTGGTTGTGGGGCACATGGAAAAATTACTTTTTCCAACTGGTGAAATTTATCGTTTTAGTAAAACGAAGCATCCTAAAGGTTATATGCGTGGCGAATATCGTTACCACCAAGAACAAATTGAATTAGTAGATCGTCCTTTTGAATTTTTCATGAATCGTTTTCGTTTGTTAGAAGCTGTGCCAAAATTGGAGTTTGAGGCTTATACGGGCTGAAAACAAACAGCAGTTCGTCCTACAATGGATTGGGCATTAACACGAATTACATCACAGAAAACATGAGCCATTGGCAAATTACTGAACATGGTAAGCTCTTTTTAAATGAATTATTAGAGGCCTTTTTGGCAGATTAAGCTAAAATAGTACAAAAGTGTGGAGAGAAAAATGAATCGATTAACAGTAGGTGCAAAAGCGCCAGAATTTAGTTTATTAAATCAAGCAGAACAAAAGTCAGCCTTGCAGAGTTTTCAGGTAAAAAAGTCTTGGTTTATTTCTATCCGAAAGCCTTAACCCGGGATGGCTACACACAAGCCTGTGGTTTGCGCGATAGCCAGTCTGAATTAAAAGCATTAAATGTAGAAGTTTTGGGGTATTAGCCTGATTTACCGAAAAATTAGCTCAATTTGCAGAGAGCGTTGAATTTCACTTTGCTTTCTGATCCTGATCATCAAGTCGTCAGAGGGCTTTTTGGTGTCTGGGGTGAAAAAGATTTATGGGAAAAACCTATGATGGTATTCATCGCATCAGTTTTTGAGTTGATGAAAAAGGCGTGATTGAAGCAGTATTTGATAAATTTAAAACTAGCGAGCATCATCAAATTGTGGTGGATTTCTTAAAGAGAAAACAGCATGGCTAACAAAGACAATAGAATCGAGATGGCACAATTAATCGTTGATCACGGCTATGTACATAAAATTGATGACTTTCAATTTATTGAAGGCGTAGGTAAAAGCATTAAAACAGCTACAAGATAAAGGTTATTTATTGGTATTGGTAACTAATCAATCTGGTATTGCGCGTGGTTATTTTCAAACACAATTTCATCAACTGACTGAATGGATGGATTGGTCTTTAGATGAAGATTATGGTGTGGTATTAGATGGCATTTATTATTGTCCGCATCATCCTGAAGGAAAAAGGCGAGTTTAAAGCAGAGTGCGATTGTCGCAAGCCGAAAGCGGGAATGTTTTTAGAGGCGATTAAAGATTTAAATATCGATCCTAAGCAATCTTATATGGTAGGCGATAAATTAGAAGATTTATTAGCTGCAGAAGCTGCAGGCGTGAAAACTAAAGTGTTGGTCAAAACAGGGTAAGCCTATGACAGCTGAAGGTGAGGCAAAAGCAGATTTGAGTGTTAGATAGCGTGGTTGATTTGAGTTCGCTATATCAAATAATTCAGAAAAAGATTCAAAATAAAAGGAGAGTGTGAATTACGAAGATAAAAGTTTATTAGGTTTAAAATTAGGACAGCTGACTATAAAACAACCTATGATCCAAGTTTATTACAAGGTGTGCCAGAAAAATTAAATCGTGATGGGCTAGGTATTTCACTGAACACCAACCATTTGATCGTGGTGCGAGATATTTGGACTTGTTATGAGCTTTCTTGGCTAAATTCAAATGGCTTACCACAGTGGCAGTGCAGATGTAGCAGTGGATTTTTCGTGAGTGAAAATTTAATTGAATCAAGAAACTTTAGCTTTTATTTAAACAGTTTCAACCAAAACCAAATTTGAATCCATTGAGCAGGTTCAACAAACAGCTTATGCAAGATTTAAGTCAGTGTGCAAGCGGTCAAGTTTCAGTAAAAATTTGCAAATTAGCTGATTACCGCGGACAGCAAATTGCTGATTTGGCTGGTGAGATGCATTGATGAACAAGATATTACAATTATCGATTATAACTATCTAATGACTATGTATCAGATGTTGCTGAAGGCGGTGGTGGAAGAAACGTTGGTCAGCCATTTGCTCAGTCTAATTGCTAGTACCAATCAACCAGACTGGGGCGGTGTGCAGAATTCACTATCAAGGCAAACGTTTAAATCGTGAAAAGAATTACTTCGTTATTTAGTTTCTTTCCGTGAGACATAATGAGATTTCATAGACGAGTGCGTAGAGCGTATTTTTACCGATTTAATGCAATTTGCTAAACCAGAAAAAGCTAACCGTTTATGCTCGTTATACTAGACGTGGTGGATTAGATATCAACCCATTCCGTTCTAATTTTGAAGATTTACCAAAAATTTAAGAATGGCTCGCCAGTGACATAAAGTGTAATAAAGAAAAGCGCAATTAAAAATAAAAACCAGCATAAAGCTTGGTATATATAGAGATGGGTAATTAGTGTTTTTGCTAAGGTATTTAACGTGGTTAATCGCTTTATCACGCTTTTTGTTGTAAATCAGATTCCATCGCTAGAATTTGTTTTTGGTTTGCAGAAAGTTTGTTTCTCATTTTTCCACTTGTGTGTGCGTACCAGGTTGTCTTTCAGCTTCACGCATAAACTATCTGCAATGTTAAACATTTGTTGACATTGCGCTGGAAGTTTGCGCTAACAACTGGTTTACTCATTGTTAATGAAGAAGTTTTTCACTTCTGCATGTGCCAAACTAAACAAACAGAGCTTGCAAAAACAGAGAAGATAAATTTTTAAACATTAGGCTTTACCTTTTATAATTATAGCTAAAAATATTTGTTTTCTTCTCATTAGCAAGAAAACGGAACGAGATTAACAAAAACTAAACAGCTTGTCATTAAAAATATGTAAATTTTAGGATCTTTTTGATCTAAAGAAATAAAAACCAAGGAAAAAGAGTAAGGTATATTTTAACCTAAAAAATAATAATTTTGTGAAAGATCTCAAAAATATAAAAAGTGGTCGAGTGCAGCTATTCTTTCTTTGTCTATTTCGGAGTAGAATATCTAATGAAACTTTTTAATACTCCATATTTCATGTGGTATTCTAGTTTCTTTTATTATGTCTTATGGGTGAGTTATTTGACTTTTCAAATAACTAATCGTTCATTCTTTTATAAAAAGAAGGGGTTGGAGATGTTAGACTTTGTTGAACTCTCTCGTTTGCAGTTTGCCTTAACTGCACTCTATCACTTCTTATTTGTAGCCACTTACATTAGGTCTTTCTTTCGTCCTCGTTGTGATGGAAACACTTTATGTAACCACAGGTAAAGAAGTTTATAAAGATATGACTAAATTCTGGGGTAAGTTATTTGGTATTAACTTTTGCTCTAGGGGGTAACAACTGGTCTTACGATGGAATTCCAGTTCGGAACTAACTGGTCATATTATTCTCACTATGTTGGTGATATCTTCGAGTGCACCTTTAGCATTAGAAGGTTTAATAGCATTCTTCTTAGAATCAACCTTTGTTGGTTTATTCTTCTTTGGATGGGATCGTCTTACTAAGAAAAACATTTAGTGTAACATATTGCGTCGCATTTGGTTCAAACTTCTCTGCGATGTGGATTCTTGTTGCAAATGGCTGGATGCAAAACCAGTAGGTTCAAGATTTAATTTTGAAACTATGCGAATGGAAATGACAGCTTCAGCAATTATTATTAAATCCGGTAACACAAAGTAAATTCCTACATACCGTAACAGCAGGTTATACTTGGGCGCAATTTTTGTAGTAAGCATTAGCGCTTATTATATTTTGAAGGTCGTGACTTAGGCTTTGCTAAACGTTCATTCTCAGTAGGCGCAAGCTTCGGTTTGTTTGCTATTATTGCCGTTTTAGCAATGGGTGATGAATCAGGTTATGAAATTGGTAGCTCAACCAGTTAAATTAGCTGCAATGGAAGCTGAATGGGAAACTCATCCTGCGCCAGCAGCATGAAATACGATTGCAATTCCAAATTCACAAGCTCGCCAAAACGATTTTGCAATTCAAATTCCTTATTTGGGTGGTTTAATTGCAACACGTTCTTTAGATACACAAATCAAAGGTTTAAACGATATTCGTAAAGAGAATATTGAGCGTGTACGTGAAGGGGCGAAAGCGGTTGTTTTATTAGAAAAATTAACTTCAGGTAACTATAGCGAAGAAGATAAAGCAGCCTTCAAAGCAGTACAAAAAGATCTTGGTTTTGGCTTATTATTAAAACAATATGCGCCAGATGTTGCTAATGCAACTGAAGAGCAAATTTTAAAAAGCTGCAGATGCAACTATTCCAAAAGTAGGTCCTAACTTCTGGGCATTCCGTGCGATGGTTGGCTCTGGTATGTTAATGTCAGTGATTATTGGTTTAGCCTTCTTATTCAACTTCCGTGGTACGGTCGGCAAAAACAAACTGTTCTTAAAAGCAGTATTATGGGCTATGCCATTACCATGGATTGCGATTGAATCAGGCTGGTTCTTAGCAGAATATGCGCGCCAACCTTGGGCGGTATATGAGTTATTGCCAACCGGTATTTCAGCATCACACTAAGCGTTGCAGAACTTTGGACAGCAATTGGCTTATTATGTGGCTTATATACTATTTTCCTCGTAGTAGAAATGTATTTAATGTTCAAATTTGGTCGTCTTGGCCCAAGTGCATTAAAACGAGGTAAATACTACTTTGAGCAATCTGCGAAATAAGGAGTAGATAATGTTAGATTATGAAGTTCTCCGCTTTATTTGGTGGATTCTAATTGCAGTTTTATTGATTGGTTTTGCAATTACTGATGGTTTTGATATGGGTGTATTAAACCTATTACCAGTTATCGGTAAAAGCAATACTGAACGCCGTGTGATGATAAACTCAATTGCTCCACACTGGGATGGTAACCAAGTTTGGTTATTAACTGGTGGTGGTGCGATCTTCGCAGCGTGGCCAACCGTTTATGCGACCTCTTTCTCAAGTTTCTTCCTTGCGATGATTCTTGTATTAGCCGCATTATTTTTCCGTCCAGTAGGTTTTGAGTATCGTGCGAAGTGATTCTCCCAAAAATGGCGTAATGCTTGGGACTGGGCGTTGTTGTTGGTGGTTTTAGTACCTTCACTTATTTTTGGTGTAGCATTTGGTAACTATTACAGGTTTACCATTTTGAATTTAACCAATTCCATCAAGTGCAATATACTGGTACATTCTTAGGCTTATTAAATCCGTTTGCTTTATTATGTGGTGTGGTTAGCTTATTTATGTTAACTACTCAAGGCGCAACATGGTTACAAATGAAAACCACTGCAGATTTACGTAACCGCGCACGCGGTATTGCTCAATTAGGCGCAGCAGTTACACTTGTTGCATTTTATGTGCAGGCGTATTCTTATATTTTAAAGATGGTTATGTAGTAACAGCGCATTGAATCATAATGCTCAATCATTATTGATGAAGAAAACTGTCGCTTTAGAGTCTGGCGCTTGGTTTAAAAATTATCAAGAAATGCCAGTACTTTGGATTGTTCCTGGCGTTGCGGTATTAGGTGCGTTGTTAACGATTTTAGCTTCTAAAGCAAATCGTTCGGGTATTGCATTCTTTGGTTCATCATTAATGCAAATTGGTGTAATCTTAACTGCAGCAGTTTCAATGTTCCCATTCATTATGCCTTCAATTTCTCACCCAGAAATGAGCTTAACAGTATGGGATGCAACAGCGAGTGAAAATACATTGACAATTATGTTCTATGCAGCATGTTTCTTTGTACCAATTGTTTTACTCTATACCCTTTGGTCATACTTCAAAATGTTCGGTCGTCTTGATGCGAAATTTATTGAAGATAACAACCATACTGCATACCAAGAGACAAATATGTTTTATTTAACTTGGTTTTTGGTATGTTTCTGCCATCTATTTTGCTGTATTTGTTACGGCAAAATTGAGAAAACAGGGAAATTTGACGAATAATCTATGATTAGTACGTTATATAACCTTACAGCAAAGGGCTTGTTAAAAGCCCTTTCTTTTATTTTAGCCAGTGCATTATTTGTAATGTTTATCACAAATTCGACCGCTTTTGCCTCACATTTTGGTGGCAAAGTGCCGTATTATTTACTATTAGCCTTTTATGGTATGGCCATTTTATGGATTCTGGCATTGGATTTGAAATCAAGAGTTCTGTCTGGCGAGCAATCTTTTTACCATTAATCGGGCTACATTATCGTGATTACTGCGATAATCTACCTCCAATTCTTCTAAAAAGCACTTTGGTGCTTTTTATTTTTAAAGAAAAGTAAAATCTTGTTGCAGAACAATTCTTATCTCACTAAAATAAGAGATTGTTTTCGCCTAAATTTGGGGGCGCTTGATATTGGGGCGAAAATGCATTTTCCTATCCGAGTTTTATGAAGATACAGATGCGGGTGGCGTGGTTTATCATGCGAACTACATCTGTTTTTGAGCAGGGCGAGACGGAATTCTTACGTCAAGGTGGGTTTTTCACAACAGGCATTATTAGCAGAAAATTTTGCTTTATGGTTAAAACAGCTGACGATCGATTATAAGTTTCCGGCACGTTTGACGATCTCTTAAGTGTTCAGACAACGGTTAAAGCTGTAAAGAAAGCAACAATTATTTTGAACAAAAATTTGTTTAAAAGCGGACATATGTTTATGTTTCACTGGTAACAGTTGCCAGCGTTGACCAGTAAAATGAAACCGAAAGCAATACCTCAAAGCCATTTTGGATGCGTTGCAAGCGGTGATAAATCAATAAATATTACAAATTTGGAGTTTTAAATGGAAGCAACTAGCTTTTGACTTGATCTCATTATTTGCTCAAAGCAAGTATGTGGTTGAATCGTGATGTATATTCTTATTACTTTCTCGTGTTATCTTGGGCGGTAATCATTCAACTGTAGACCGTTATTTGAGCAAAGCGAGCAAGATTCTTTAGCGTTTGAAAATAAATTCTGGTCGAGGCGAAGATTTGCATCGTTTACATGAAGGTTTAGAAAATCGTCGTGATGGTTTAAGCGGTTCAGAACAAATTTTCTACGTTGGTTTCAAGAGTTTATGCGTTTACAACAAGTAAGCCCAGATGCACCAGCAGCGAATATTCAAGGTACAAGCCGTGCAATGAACTTAGCGTTAAATCGTGAAGTGGAAACGTCGAAAAGCTACATTCCATTTTTAGGAACAGTAGGCTCAATTGGCCCATATATCGGCTTATTTTGGTACTGTTTGGGGATCATGCACTCATTTATGGGATTAAGTGCAGTAAAACAAAGCAAGCCTTCAATCTGTAGCACCGGGTATTGCAGAAGCATTGATCGCAACAGCAATCGGTCTGTTGCGGCAATTCCTGCGGTAATGGCTTTATAACCGTTTAAGTTTACGTGCGAATAAATTAGAGCAAAACTACGCTAACTTTATTGATGAGTTTACGACAATCTTACATCGTCAAGCATTCTCATAATAGCGTTTTTAGAAATTTTGTAAATTAAATAAAAATCTGACCGCTTGCGGTCGAGATTTCAAATCGAAAAAAGAGGAAAATATGTCTTATCGCCGTAAACGCAAGGACATTAAATCTGAAATTAACATCGTCCCTTTCTTAGATGTATTGTTGGTTTTTATTATTATTATCATGGCAACTGCACCGGTTATTAGCCAGAGTGTGGAAGTTAATTTACCTGAAGATAAACATAGTCAATCCGTGACGAATGAAGATAAGACGCCAGTAATTTTACAAGGTTTCGGGTGTTGGATTATATAAACTCAAAGTTGGCGGAAATTTTTATGACGGGTGCTAATGGGGAAGAATTAGCTGAGCAAGAAGTGTGTCGCTTTGCAGGTCAAGAATTCCAAAAAGATCCAAAACACTATGTTCCTCGTTGCTGGTGATGCAACAGTTCCGTATGAAGAAGTGATTAAAGGAATTGTATTGCTGAAAGATGCAGGCATCGAAAAAGCCAGTTTAATGACTCAAGGTAAATAATTAAGCAAAGGATAAGGTGTGAAATCACAGCAAAAATGATAAATTTGAGCTTGCCGTTATAGCTTCCCTATTATTACATGCTTTATTGATTGGGTTGTTGCTTTTAGGGCTCATTTTTACCAATACAAAATTACCTGAATCAGCCGGCGGCAATGATGTGGTGAAGGGGAAGAATTTGAAGCTGTCATGGTAGATACTGGGCAAGTAGCAGCTGAGTATGGCCGTTTGAAATCGGAAAGAACAAGGTAAGCCAGCAACGAAAGTTGAGCCTAAAGAGACAACCTAAAAGAAGAAGTTGTGGAAGAAAAACCGAATGAGCCAACACCAGAAGAAATTGCTGAGGAAAAAGCCAAAGAACAACAACGTGTTCAGATGATTGAACAACAAAAACAACAGAAGAAGCTAAAAAGCAGAAGCGAAGCGTCAACAAGAGTGCTAAAACAAGAACAGCTGAAAAAGAAGAGCAGTTAAAACAAGAGCAATTAAAACAAGAGCAGCTTGAAAAGGAAAAAGAAGGCTACGCGTAAAAAGCAGCTGAGGCAGCGAGATTAAAAGCAGAAGCAGAGGCAAAACGTTTAGAAGCTGCAGCAAAAACAAGCAGAGGAAGAGCGTAAAGCTAAAGAAAAAGCTGAACAACAAAAACTTGAAGAACAGAAAAATTAGGCAACAAAAAGCTGCTGAGGTTAAAGCGAAAGCTGAGAAAGAAGCCAAGAAAAGCTGAAAAAAGCAAAATTAAAAGCTGAAAAAGAGGCAAAAAGAAAAAGCGGCAGCAGAAGCTAAAAGCGAAAAGCTGAGAAAGAGGCTAAAGAAAAAGCTGAAAAAAGAAGCAAAACTGAAAGCTGAGAAAAAGCAGCAAGAGAAAGCGGCAGCAAGCTAAAAGCAAAAGCTGAAAAAGAAAGTGAAAGCTAAAGCAGATGCAGAAGCTAAAGCGGCTCAAGCTAAAAATCAAGATCTTGATGATTTCTTATCCGGTGGCAATATTGGTGGTGGCGGTTCAAGTAATGGCGGAAATAAAAATTCTGCAGGCTTTAGCTGGCAACGGTAATGGTAAAGCGGTAGGAGATGGGCAAGGAACTGCAGATCGCGGATATGAGCGCTTAATTAAAACAAAATTAAGCAGAACATATAAAGTTGATCCTAGTTTTGCTGGTCAGGAATGTAGCGTAAAAATTAATATTGATCGAGATGGAGAATCTCTAGCCATCGAAGTGCTTTCAGAGGCCAGATAATATTTGTCGTGCGGCGGTTGCGGCGATTGTTCAAGCACAGAGTGTGCCAAGAGCGAAGGATGATGCAACCTATAACACCTATAAATCGCCAACGATTAAGTTTGGGCTTAAAGTTTTATAATCACCAAGAGGTTGAAAAATGAAATTAAAATCTCGTTTAGCGAGTGTATTTGGTGCGATAAGCATTTTATTTAGCAACGTTGTTGTTGCTGAATCTGATGTGGTTATCTCCGTTGATGAAGGCGTAGACGTGGCGCAACCCTATTGCGGTTGTTCCATTTGCTGGTGGTTCTGGTTCTGCGGATGTTGCACAAATTGTGGCGGATGATTTACGCAATAGTGGTAAATTTACTCCAATTGAACGTTCAAAATTACCAGCTCAGCCAAGTTCTGCGGCTGAAGTTGTTTCTCAACAATGGACAGATATTGGCGTAGATATGGTCGTGGTTGGACAAGTTAGTCCTGCTGGCGGTGGCTATAATGTTGCTTATCAATTAGTTGATGCATTAAGTAATCCAGCAGCTGTTTTAGCTCAAGGTTCATTTAATGTTCCTGCAGCACAAATTCGCCAAGGCGCACATACTGTGAGTGACCAAATTTTTGAGAAAAATTACTCAAATTCGTGGTGCTTTCAGAACAAAAATTGCTTACGTTGTGCAACGTGGCGTATCATCTTACGAATTACGCGTATCTGATTATGATGGATTCAATGCATTTACTGTTGTAAAAAGTAAAAGAGCCATTGATGTCACCAGAGTGGTCACCAGATGGTAGCCGTCTTGCTTATGTAACCTTTGAGAATAAAAAGCACAAGTTGTAGTACATGATTTACGTTCAGGTAGTCGTCGTGTGTGAGGGCTTTAAAAAGGACATAACGGTGCGCCGGCATTTTTCACCAGATGGTTCAAGAATTGCTTTTGCGTCTAACCAAGATGGTCAATTAGACATTTATGTTGTTAGTGCAGGTGGTGGTTCACTAAGTAAATTAACTGCAAATGCAGGTAATAATACCGAGCCAAAGCTGGTCTCCAGATGGTAGTACAATTTACTTTACCTCAGACCGCTCAGGTTCGCCACAAGTATATAGAATGAGTGCATCAGGGTGGTGGTGTAAGCGCAGTAGGTGGAGGAAGAACCTATAACGCAGAAACTTTCATCAGATGGCAAGAATTTAATCATGATTGCAGGTGATAAAGTTGTAAAAACGTGATATGGCTTCAGGGTGGCACGAAGTTTTAAGTTCTACGTTCTTAGATGAAAAGTCCGAGTATTTCACCAAATGGCATTATGGTTATTTATAGCTCTACCAAAGGTACGAGTAAAAGTGCTACAATTGGTGTCCGCAGACGGTCGTTTTAAAGCTAATCTGCCTGGTGCAGGAGGGCAATATAAGTTCCCTGCTTGGTCACCGTATTTAACTAAACAATAATCTTTCTCTTAGGAGTAAAAATGAAAAACCAGCTAAAGTTTTAATGGTAGCGGCACCAGCTTTCGTATTAGCTGCATGTAGCTCATCTTCAGACAACGCAGCAGCAAACGCAGGTGCAAACGCAAACGCAGCTGGCCAATTCGGCGGTATGTCTGCTCAAGATTTACAAACCTCGTTACAACACTGTGTACTTCGGTTTCGACAGCTATGCAGTTGAAGGCGAATATCGTCAGTATTAGATGCACACGCACAATTATTAAAATTCAACTAAAGGCAGCGTAACTGTTGCTGGTCACGCTGATGAACGTGGTACTCCAGAGTACAACATCGCGTTAGAAGTCAACGTCGTGCAGATGCAGTGAAAAAGCTACTTAGCACAACAAGAGTAGCTCAAACGTTTTCAACTGTATCTTACGGTGAAGAAAAACCAGCTGTTTTAGGTCACACTGAAGCAGACTACGCGAAAAACCGTCGTGCAGTGTTAGAATACTAATTTAAAGCTTAAAGCTATTATTTAGTAGGATAAAATAAAGCCCTGAGTTACTCAGGGCTTTATGCTTTATATAAAGATAACTCTTATTTAATAGATATTTCAGATTTCTAAAATTGATGATAATCCCTGTATTTATAATGTTTAATCTGAATATTTAAGCGATTTTTTAAAAGAAAATTACGTTAAAATAACCACATTACAAAAACAGAAGAAACCTTATGCAATATATTGGAAAAATTGTAGGATTTATTTTGGGTTACCAAATCTTCCATAGCTTTTTGGTGCTTTACTTGGTGCTTTTTAGGGCATCTTGCAGATAAGAAAATTTATGAGCTTGGTTCAGTCAGCTCAAGTGTCTTTGGAAGTGGTTTGACTCGCCAGTCTATTTTACTCAAACAACATTTGCTGTACTAGGGCATATTGCTAAAGCTAAAGGGCGTGTAACTGAAGATGATATACATCTCGCGCGTCAATTGATGTCGCGTTTGAAATTAGATGAAACTGCACAAAAACAAGCGCAAAAAGCCTTTTTCTTTAGGGTAAAGAATCCAGTTTTCCGCTCACGTTTAGTGATTCAAGAATTCAGAGAAGCCTGTGGGCAGCGAGTAGATCTTCTACGCTTTTTCGTGGAAGTTCAAATGCAAGCCGCTTTACAAGATGGCGAATTAGATGCTAACGAGCAGCAAATTCTTTTCACTATTGCAGAAACAATGGGAATCTCTCGTTTTCCAATTTGAACAGATGATTGCAATGGTAATGGCAGCACAACAATTCCGTTCAGGTGGATTCCAGTATGAATATCATCAAGGTGGTTATCAGCAGCAATCTCAGGGCGGTTATTATAGTGGTCAAAATCAATCTTACTCTAATAGTGAACCAAGCATTGATGCCGCTTATAAAGTATTGGGCGTGAGTGCTGATGATGATCAAAATACGGTCAAACGCGCTTACCGTAAACTGATGAATGAACACCACCCAGATAAATTGGCTGCTAAAGGTTTACCAGATGAAATGATGGAATTATGTGAAAGAAAAAGCCCAACAAATTCAAGCGGCTTATGATTTAATTTGTAAATCAAAAGGATGGAAATAAGGTATGTTAAAAGCGACATCTGATTCCGTTAAGCCTAGCAATATTGATTACGCTGATTGCGTTTTGGTCAGGATTAACACCAACGGACAGAGCCGTATGGTATGCTGAAGTTATGCCAATTTTTATCATTTTTGCGTTATTGGTGCTGACTTCACCGAAAATTTCAGTTTAGTGGTTTAGCGTATATTTTTAATGTCGTTTTGGATGATTTTGCATCTTATTGGTGCAAAAATATACCTTGCTAATGTGCCTTTTTGAATGGGGAAGTGAACTACTAAGTCCATTATTGAGCGAAAATCGCAATCATTTTGACCGAGTAGCGCATTATGTTATTGGGTTTTTATAGTTTTCCGATGGCTGAATGAGCTGTACGAAAATCGTAAATGCGGATTAGGTGTGGCATGTTTTTTTGCCCTATTTTTCATTATGGCTGTTGCAGCAAGTTATGAGATTATTGAATGGCAATATGCGGTGATTGAAGGCGGGAATGCGGTGTCGAATTTTAGGTTCCCAAGGAGATATTTGGGATGCACAAAAGATATGCTTGCTGATACTTTAAGGGGCGTTAACGGCATTAGTGATTTATTTGATTGCGCGCCCAGATCTAGCTTTGCGAGATGAAGATGCATAATAACGTTATCCCTAAAGTGATTCTTGCACCAATGCAGGGGTTTTCAGACCCTTTTGTGCGTCAGTTGCTTACAGCGGTGAATGATTATGATCTCTGTATTTCTGAATTTGTACGCGTAGTTGATCAAAAAGTACCTAAAAAGCATTCTATCGCCTTTGTCCAGAATTGCATCAAGGCGGAAAAACACCTTCTGGTACACCAGTACGCGTACACAGTTATTAGGCAACATCCACAATGGTTAGCAGAAAATGCCCAGCTTGCGTTGAATTAGGATCGCATGGTGTTGATTTAAAACTGCGGATGTCCATCTAAAAACCGTTAATAGCAGTCATGGTGGCGCTTCATTATTAAAGATCCAACGTTAATTTATCGAGCAACGAAAGCAATGCGTGAAGCTGTTTCGGCTGAACAGATTGTGTCGGTTAAAGTTCGTTTAGGTTGGGATTCTGTGAATCACTGTTTTGAAATTGCCGATGCAGTAACAAGGTGGCGCAAATGAAATCACCGTGCATGGCAGAACGAAAAATTGATGGGTATCGTGCCGAGCCGGATCAATTGGAAAGCAATAGGTGAAATACAACAACGGCTCTCAATTCCAGTTATCGCCAATGGTGATTTGGGATTGCGATTCTGCAAAAAATGCCAAGCGAAATGACCGCTTGTCAATCAACTAATGATTGGACGTGGCGCGCTTAATACTCGAATCTTAGTCGCGTCGTGAAATTTAATGAACCGAAGATGCCTTGGCAATCTGTATTAACACTGCTTTTCAATATGTGCAGATGGAAAATAGCCAAGATTCTGGTTTTACCATGTTGCTCGTATCAAGCAGTGGCTACATTATTTAGATAAAGAACACCCGCAGGCAAAACAATTATTTCAGATGCTCAAAACCGAACATGGCTATGAAGGCTTAAAGCAACATATCATGACGGCGATTGAGCATTGGAGCGAAAAGATGACTAAACGTATTTTGAAGAAACAGAACCAGATTTTAATCCAACCCTCAAACCCTAAACAGGAATTTTTCTACAGATACGTTTGAGGTTTTTGAAGACATTGAAACTGAAAGAAGTTGAAGAGACAGATTTATCATTTGAAGAAGCGGTTAGGCCAAATCGCTTTTTGGATTCGTGTACTATTAAGTGCTTTTGGTGCTTTTTGTGTTGCTGTGATTGCACAAAGTCTGCAGTGGCTTTGGGATAGTTATCAAAAGCCATGCTTGGGATTGCTTTAGCATTTGGCATCGTCTTCTTTTTATTGAGCTTAACAGGTGTTGGCGCTCATTATTCGTGAATGGCAGGTTGGTTTTATCTGCGTCGCTATCAACAGCAACAGGCAATGAGTGAGCAAATCCTTCTTGAACTCATTAAGCTCTACAAGCGGTGAAAATGCCCAAAACCTTTTGCAAAAATGTTAGAGAATATGCGCCATTTACCGCAAATTGCACAAGCAGAGCAGCGTTGGCAATCTCAGCTAAAGCAAACTTATGATGCAAAAAGAAGTGCTTTATTTATTTAGTGAAAATGTGCTCACGCCATTAGATAAACAAGTGAAAAAGCTGATTTCTCGTATGCAACGGAAAATGCGTTACTCGGTTGCGGTTAGCCCATTAGCCATGGTGGATGTGTTATTGATTGTTTAGCGAAATATGCTTTAGTGAACAAAATTACGAAAATTTATGGTATGGAATTAGGCTATTAGCCGTTTGAAATTATTTAAATTAGTGCTCACTAATATGGTTTTTGCTGGGGCAAGTGAGATTGCAAGCGATGTAGCTGCTGATTTTCTCTCAAAAATATGCTGGCAAAATTATCCTTGCGTGCCACAAGGCATTGGTGTCGAGGTGTTAACAGCGAAATTAGGCGTAAAAGCGATGACGTTCTGCCACCGATTGCTTTTCAAGAGAATGAGAAACCTAAAATATCAACCATTCGTGCGCAACTGCTTACTAGCGTAAAAGAGATGGTTTTACAAGAATCGTGAACAAGCAGAAGAGATTGTTCGATAATCTAAAATAAATTGCCCCAATCCAATGCGATTGGGGCAATCTATATCATAGCGGTTTAAGATTCTTGCATGCTCACAATCACACGCAAAGCTATCTAGGCGCCGAAGTGAGCGACTTAGATGATGCAATATTTGCGATTTTTGTGCCTCAAGCAATGCAATTTCATCAGCACGATATGTTTTTATTAACCGCTTGTAAGCGCCGTTAAGCGGTGTAATTCGCACGCAATGCGTTATCAGCAAGTTGCTTCGCTTCTTGCATCATCGTTTGTGCTTGTGGTTGAACACGTTGTTCACTGATGGCAATAAGTTTACGAATATCATTTTTGCCATCGTCACAATTTGATTTGCCATTTGTTTATTGACCGGTTTTTAACTGTTTTTCAAGCCCAGTAAAAAGAAACCTGTAGCCATATTATTACCTTTGTTATCGAGTAACACACGAATTGGGGTTAGGAGGTAAAAAGCGGCTTAGATTTAGTCCTTTGGGGCTGTGTTTCTAAAAACATAGATGGTTTCACGTAACAAGGTGCCTGGTGGTAAATGCTTGTTAATCAATAATGAAACGGCACATTTGCCAATATCGCCTGAAACAATCAAATCAATTCCGTTGCGAATCATTGGATGATCCCAGGTTAAGAATGCCAATTCTTCTCGCGTCAAGGCCAGTTCGCGATCGAAGGTAACAGTTGTTCCATCTTCTTCAATTCCCGGAAAATCGGGAACTAGCATATGCCCGTTGGGGTAATTGCAATGAGATTGCTCACCTAAGTCTTCTTGTTCAAGCCCAATCACATCAAACAGATTTAGGGCAAAATTCACCAAATGAGGATTATTATCTTCTGCCTGAATAGCTTGCGCTAAAAGTTTGTAGCTGCTTCCCCACCATTTGAGTTGAGTTCCAATAAGCGATCGCGACCTTGCTCTAAAGCAATTTTTAACTGTTGTTGACGAGCACGGGTTTTTGCAAGAAATTCTTCAAATCCGACCGCTTGTGGCGTGCGTAAATAGCTTTGTAACGTTTCCCCAAATTCGCTGAATAAGGTTGAGCCCATCAGGGCAGGTCTCTTCGAAAGCATTTAAACCTTGATGATACCAGCTGGCGAGAACCATTTGCATCGTGTTCTCAAAGCAAGGGACATAAATTTGAATATCCTGTTTTTGCCCAATACGATCTAATCGCCCAATACTTTGTTCTAGCAGATCAGGGTTATCTGGTAAGTTAAAGAGAATTAACTGACTTGCAAATTGGAAGTTACGTCCTTCAGAACCGATGTTAGAACTGATTAACACTTGCGCGCCATCTTCTTGTTGGGCAAAGTGAGCAGCCGCTTTATCTCGCTCAACAATGGACATTTTTCATGGAATACCGCAGAGCGAATTCCTTCGCACTCACGAAGCGCTTGTTCTAATGAAATCGCAGTTTGTGCTTGTTTACAAATCAGTAGAATTTTTCTCTTCACGGTGATTTTTAAGAAAGCTGATTAACCACTTCAACGCGTGGATCAAATTCCGTCCATTTTGCCGCAGGATTCATACGCTGGAAGAGACTTTCTGGATAAAGCTGTTCTGCGATAGTTAGTCGCCCATCATATTCATTACTTTCAAAGCATTAGCATATTGCGAAGGCATTTCTAAAGGTAATTTGATGATAAATGCGGTGAGGAAGCCCTTCACACCTTGACGGGTATTTCTGAATAATACTCGGCTTGTTCCATGGCGATCGATAAGCCTCGCTAATGAGCGATTGACGCTTTACGTAAGCGGTCAGATTCTGCAATATTTTTACCATTGATAACCTTAAACATTGGCTCAGCTATCTTCTTCGCTTAAAAGTTCAGCAATACTATTTTGTTCTGCCGCAGTCAGTGGTTTATCGTTTAATAAAGTAGCGACCGCATCGGCAACGGGTTTATAGGCTTTGTTGTTCCGCGACAAAGGCTTCGTAATCGTAGAATCTGTCGGGATCTAATAATGCTAAGCGAGCAAAAATGGCTTTCTTGCCCAAGTTGTTCTGGTGTGGCTGTCAGTAACAAAAACCGAAGAATCTGTTTTGCAAGTTTTTCCACTAATAGGTAAGCCTCACTTGGGGCATCAACCGACCAAGCAAGATGGTGTGCTTCATCCACAATTAACATATCCCATTCGCAGCCGAGAAGTTGTGCTGCTCGATGGAGATGACTTGCTAACCATTGAATTGAGGCAATCACTAACGATTCGCTTTCAAATGGATTATCAGCTGGCGTCTCATCATCTTCGCTTCTATCAAAAATCAGCACAGCGTTCTTCATCAAATAAAGAGAATTTAAGATTAAAACGGCGCAACATTTCAACTAGCCATTGATGTTGTCAGGCTGCAACAAAATCGCACGCGTTCAGCTCGCCCAGCGAAAGCTGTTGTTGCAAAATCATTCCAGCCTCGATGGTTTTACCAAAACCAACTTCATCAGCAAGTAACACGCGAGGAGCTAAGCGTTGCCCAACTTCTTTAGCAATGTGTAATTGATGCGGAATGAGACTTGCACGAATGCCACGCATACCACGATGCGGTGATAAAAACTGCGCTTGCTGATGTTGTAGTGCTTGATAGCGTAGGGAAAACGGTCAGCACGATCGAATTTGAGCAGAAAGAGAGGCGATCTTGTGGTTTTGCTGAAAGTGATTTTTATGATCTAGCTGCATTTCAGGTAGCACGGCTTCTTCTTCGGTATCGAGTCGTTTTCCTAAATAGATACTAAAACCTTGATTGTCGATAACTTGCTCAACAACCAGTCACCAGCCCTCGCTGCTACGGATGCGATCACCTACTTGAAATTGTACACGGACGAGCGGTGAAGCATTCAGTGCGTAAATTCGTTCTTCTTCAGCAGCTGGAAAAGCAATAGTCACACTGCGATTATCTACGGCTTGAATAATGCCTAACCCTCAATTGGTTTTCTGCTGAAGAAAGCCAGCGTTGTCCAACGACAAACATGATATTCTCCTTTTATATATAAAATTAAAGCAAAGATTTTTCCGAGTAAGTAAGCAAAGCCATTTTAGCAAATCCAACACTATTTTTCTAGCCAGAAAACCAAGAAAACCGCTTGTAATGTTGTTTTATCAACGTTACAAGCGGTTGCTTCCGAGTCTAAAATGCAGTGGTGTTTGTATAAAACTACATGCAACTAAGGTTGCTTTTAGAACAATATTTTCATAGAAAGTCTTCTTTATGAAAATTAAGTGAACAAAAATAAAGTCTTTAAAAGTTATTTTAAACAATAACCGTCATAGGACTGGGTAAAAATAATAAAGGTTCAGCAATGCTCATCGAGCAGCTGGGTTTCCTTTTTATATTTAGTCAGCTTTTCGCTATAATACCCTAGTAAAAGAGTTTCGAATTAAGAAAAATGGCACAATTTTATTCTGAAAAATTTACAAAAATCTGAAACGACCGCTTGTCGCCAAGTAAAATCCAATCATTAGATTATCAAGGCTTAGGCGTGGCAAAAATTGAAGGTAAAACGTGGTTTATTGAAAATGCATTGCCTGGTGAAGAAAGTGAGATGCGCCTTATTGATGAAAAACGCCAATATGGACATGGAGAAAGCGGTAAAAATTCTCAAAAATCCAGTGAACGCCAATTACCCAGTTGTGCGGTGTATGATGAATGGTGGTATGTCAAATGCAACACATTCCTTTGGACATTACAACGCGAAACTAAGCAAAAAGCCCTATTTCAACGGCTTCAAAAACTGCAAAATACGCCAATTGATTTTCAACTCAATGATTGTTGGTGAACTGAAAGGTTATCGCCGCCGTACTCGGTTAAGTATTGCCGCACAAGCTGGAAAAAGTGGTGATGAGATTTCGCCAACAAGGTTCAAACCATATTATTCCATTAACGGAATGCGATGTTATTGCCTAGCCTTTCTGCGCTTTACCAAAATTAAGCGAATCTTTTAACCGCTTGGCAAAAATAAAAAGGCGTTAGGGCATATTGAATGGTTCAAGCAGATAACACCATTGCAATGCTATTTCGTCATGTTGGTACTCTTTCTGAAAAAGATGCAGTAGCTAAAGATTTTCGCACGCGCGAAGGTTAAAGCCTTTTTCGTGATGATCAGCGAACAACAGATTGAGCATTGGTGCGGGCAATCTCCTTATTATGTGGTGAGCGGTTGTCGAATCGGTTTTTCGATGAGATTTCATTCAAGTAAATGCGAGTTGAATGCAAAAATGGTGTCTCAAGCACATGGCATGGTTGGCGCCGAGCAAAATGACCGAATGTTAGATTTATTCTGTGGTGTGGGTAATTTTACTTTTGCCACTTGCTAAAAATGGCGGGCAAGTCGTTGGTGCAGAAGGCGTCATTGAGATGGTGCAGCAGGCCAAACAAAATGCTGAATTTAATCAATTAGAGAATGTGGCTTTTATCAACGAATTTAGATGAGCCGTTTATTGAGCAGCGCTGGGCGAAAGAACCGCTTTAATAAAGTGTTATTAGATCCAGCCAGAAATGGGGCATGGTTTTGTTTTAGATCATCTTTGTACTTTTGGCGCCCGAGCGGATTTTGCTATGTTTCTTGTAATCTGCAACGCTTGTGGGATGCACAAAAAGCTCATTGAGCAAGGTTATCGCCTTGAAAAAGTCGCGATGATTGATATGTTCCCGCAAACAGGACACTTGGAGTCTATTTCTGTTTTTGTGAAAGCAGCATAGGCAAAGTTTAAAACGTATTATCAAAGGGTAGAAATGTCAGAAATTGTTCGTTTAACACAATTTAGCCATGGCGTTGGTTGAGGTTGTAAAATTTCGCCTAAGGTTTTAGGACTATTTACAGTGAACTAGAAAGTTTTTATCGATCCAAATTTATTAGTGAGCAGTAAAACTGCTGATGATGCTGCCGTTTATGATATTGGAAACGGAACGGCGATTATCAGCACGACTGATTCTTTTATGCCCATTGTTGATGACCCTTTTTGATTTTTGGACGTGACGGCAACAAATGCGATTAGTGACATTTTTGCAATGGGCGTGTAAACCCATTATGGCGATTGCTATTTTAGGTTTCCCCGTGAATAAATTACCGGCGAAGTAGCACATTGTTGAAGGTGGCTGTTTTGCTTTGCCGACAAGCGGGCATTAGCTTTTGGCAGGAGGGCATTCTATTGACTCGCACTGAGGCCTATTTTTGGTTTAGCGGTAACGGGCATTATCCCAACTGAGAAAATTAAGCGAAATGCGAGTGCTGAAGTAGGCTGTCAATTATTCTTAACCAAACCATTAGGGATTGGTGTGTTAACGACGGCTGAGAAAAAGGTTTATTGAAAGTAGAACATCAAGGCTTAGCGCGTGATGTGATGTGTCAAATGAACCCAATCGGTGCAGAGTCTACGCAACTGGAAGAAGTGACCGCAATGACCGATGTCACGGGCTTTTGGGTTTTACTAGGCATCTCAAAGAGATTTGTGAAAGGCTCGAATGTGCGTGCAGTGGTTGATTTTGCGCATATTCAAACCTTTAGATGGGGTAAAGCGTATATTGCGCAAGGTGCAGTGCCTGGCGGTACGCAACGTAATTTTGACAGTTACGAGGGCACTCACTTTCTCAATCACCGATGAGCAAAAGCAATTTTGTGTGACCCGCAAACTTCTGGGGGCTAATGATTGCCGTTCAACCGCACGCGGTCCGAAAAAGATGCAAGAAATTGCAAAATCGCTAATACGCCAGTGATACCTGTTGGTAAATTAGTGGCAGCTGATAGTGGTAAACCGTTAATTGAAGCGCAAAGCATAATCGTGGTAAAAATGGCTAGGAATCCCTAGCCATTGTGTTGTTATGCATTTAACATCGCTTCTAAAGTTTCTTGCGCTTCAAGCCATTGCATTTCAATTTCTTCGACTTGTTTTCGCTTCAACCTGTTTTTGCTAATGTTTCAGTTAGTTTCGCTTTATTTTCCGCCCTCATAAATTTCACTAGATGCCAGTAAGGCTTCTAATTCGGCTAAACAAGCGGTCGCTTTTTCTAAATCCAATTGGCTAATCGTTTTACGTAATGGTGCCGTTTGTTGACGCAGTTCTGCTTCCTGTCTGTTCTTTGCGATCTTGTGCAGAAATACTACCGCTTGTATTTCCTGCTATTTCGCTAGTTTCAGCTGGTTTTGTCGCTAATAGTAGGGGCATTTGTTCATTCAGCCATTTTTGATAATCCTCTAAGTCGCCTTTAAACTCTTTCGACTTTGGTGATCGTGCACCAAGTAGAAATTCATTGACGGTTGATCGGAGTAAATGACGATCGTGTGAAACCACTACTAATGAACCTTCATAATAAGTCAGTGCATCGGTTAGGGCTTGGCGCATTGCTAAGTCTACAATGGTTGGTTGGCTCATCTAATAACAGTAAGTTTGGTCGCTGCCATACAATTAAAAGCTAATACTAAAGCGCGCTTTTTCACCACTAGAGAAAGAGGCAACCGCTTGATTGACTTTATCTCCTTTAAAATCAAAGCCACCTAAATAGTTGCGTAATTCTTGTTCAGTTTTTCAGGTGCTAATTTTTGTAAATGCCACAATGGGCTTTCATCAAAACGCAGGGTATCGACTTGATGTTGTGCAAAATAGCCTAGTTGAATGCCTTTTGCTAATTGAATGTTACCGCTTAATGGAGAGATCTCCTGCTAATAATTTAATTAACGTTGATTTCCTGCGCCGTTTCGTCCGAGCAAAACCAGTACTGAGAGCCAGGAACAAAGGTTTAATTTTACTGACTCTAATACGATTTTTATCCGCATAGCTGCACTAACTTTTTCCATCATGAGCAGCAGGCTAGGCAGTGAAAAATGGTGGTTTAAATTCAATTCAAACGGAGAATCCGCATAAGCAGGCGCAATCAATTCCATTTTTCTAAAGCTTTAATACGGCTTTTTGTGCCTGTTTAGCTTTTGAGTCGCTTTAGCTTTAAAGCGATCAATAAAGCTTTTGTAAATGCAGACTTTGCGTTGCTGCTGTTGGAAAGCGGCATTTTGTTGGGCAATTTTAGTCGCACGCTGAATTTCAAACAGGTGTAATTCCCTGTGTATTCATGAAGTTGTTGATGTTCAATATGATGGCGATCAATAATAGGGTCAAGAAATCTCGGTCGTGTAGAATGTGACTTAAAGTGCCCCGATAATTGGTTGTGCTCCAACCAAATGACAGCATCTAAATCCAAGTGGTTAGTCGGTTCCATCTAATAACAATAAGTCAGAACGGCAAATCAACGCTTGTGCTAAATTTAAGCGCATTCGCCAACCACCAGAAAATGATTTTACAGGCAACTAAGTTGTTCCAGTGAGAAGCCTAAGCCGTTTAATAACGTCGCTGCACGCGCTTGGATTGTCCAAGCATCAATGGTATCTAGCTGGGCATGGTGTGGCGATTTTATTCCCATCATTTTCATGGTTTGCAATCTCAGGTTGCTCATTTAACGCGGTATATTCTCTCGATCACCTAAAATAACATAATCAATCCGCACTGACTAGCGCGGGCGTTTCTTGATTTACCCACGAAATTGACCCGCTGGGAAGTGACTTCACCGCCTTCAGCTGAAGTTCGTTTTTAATGAGGGCAGAAAAGCGAGATTTCCCCAGCTGCTTTTTGCTGACTAATCACTTTTGACCGGTATGAATAGTTGCATAGGGGTTTTGTCTAATAAAGCAGAAAGCCCCTTTTGAGGGTTAAATCGTGCATATCATAGTGAAAGCGGTTAAATTTGAGCGGTATTTTGCAAAATTGTCACAAAAATAATGATGTTAAAGGCGTGCATTGCACGCCTTACAATGAATGATGCCGTTAAGTGCGGCTGATTAAGCACTAATGACTTCTAAGCCACCCATATGGACGTAGCACTTCTGGTCGGTGATTGAGCCGTCTGCATTTTGGTAGTTTTCTAACACCGCAACAGGGTACGACCAACTGCTAAACCAGAACCATTTAAGGTGTGAACAGCGCGTTTTCTTATCCTTTTGAGATTTGCAACGTGCTTGCATGCGACGAGCTTGGAAAGTCCATATTTGAACAAGAAGAAATTTTCACGGTAAGTATTTTGTGCCGGTAGCCACTTCTAAGTCGTAAGTTTGAAGAGCAGCCCTATCACCCTGTGCAAAGGAGCACTTTACGATAAGTGTCAGTTTAATAATTGTAATACTTTTCTGCGTGTCCAGTCAGTTCTTCTAACTTCCATAGATTTTTCTGGCGCAACGATTTGTACCATTTCTCTCTCGAATTGCGCATACGAATTAAGCCACGAAGTATCGCGGCCGTAAGACGCTTTCTGAACGGAAACATGGTGTATGTGCCATAGTTTTGAGAGGCACAATTCTTCCTCAATAATTTTCATCACGCACAAGGTTGAGTTTACTGGGGACTTCAGCTGTTGGAATTAAGCTAAATGAACGTTGAACTTCATTTGGGTCTCCGTATTAATGGTTGGTGTGGAATAAATCTTCTCAAAATTTTGGTAATTGACCGTACCGAATAAAGAGTCATGGTTTTACTAAAAATGGTACGTTGGTTTCTAAATAACCATGTTGTTCGGTGTGTAAATCTAACATGAATTGAGATAATGCACGGTGTAATTTCCCGATTTTACCTTTCATCACGACAAAAGCGACTTGCAGTTAATTTTGCCCCTACACCAAAATCTAATCCGTTAATGTTTCGCTAATGCCACGTGATCTTTCACTTCAGAAATCAAATTGAGAGGCGTTCCCCAGCGTAAAACTTCTAAGTTTCTGAATCATCTCTTTACCAGAGGCACTTCTTCTGCAGGTAAATTTGGTGCGATAACAATAAGCTTTTAATTTCAGCTTGAACTTGGTCTATGCCACTTTTGCTTCATTTATTCATTACCCATGTTATCCACTTCGCCAGCCAATGAAAATATCTCGCCACGTGCTTTTGCAATGTTTTCAAACGCGTTGCGTTCTGCTTGCAGGGTTTCTGTTTTAACTGGCGCTCTTGTTCTTCAATGCCTTAACTTGTTCAATATCTAAAACAGTTAGCTTAATTTTTAGCGCTTGAGCTACTTCCTCATTGATTTAATAAATTTTGGCGACTGCACGTTTCCTAATTGCGTAATTTAATCGTTATACACGGTCGCGTTTTCATACGTTGTTTAGCATGCCATTCGCGGTCTGTATCTTCGCATCGTGCAATTTTTGCCTTTGCCACACCAATTTTCACTTTTGCCCAAAGCGGCTTTCCAACAGCGGAAAGGGCAACCACCGTCATCCCATCTCAGTTAACTTTACCAAAGAGTGAATCAGTTCTCGTTTATTGAGTAATAATTTTCGGGTTCTAGTTGGGTCGGCAACGATATGTGTTGACGCCATATTCAGCGGGGTAATGGTTGCACCGAATAAAAGGCTTCACCATTTCTAAAAGTGCAACATAGCTATCCCCAATATTAGCTTTTACCGGCGCGCAGAGATTTCACCTCCAACCTTGGAGTTCTAAGCCAGCTTCGACTTTCTTCTTCAATAAAATATTCATGTCGTGCGCGCTTTATTTGGCGCAATGGTGGTATTTGGAAGCAACTTTAGGTTTTTGCCATAATATTCAAAACTTAATAAAATAAAACGAAATTCTACAATCTACAGATCAACCAATAGGAACATGTAAGGCAGCGTCCATTCGTAAATGTGCAATCAGCTGGTCAAATTCGACCGCTTTCGGCTCGAATTGGTCGAACTCAAATCGGTTAAATTGCCAATAACTTTTTGAGGGGCTGGCGATTAGGCATCTCCGGATACAGCGTAATCAGTTTGCGGTCTTGGCTACGAATACCTCGAATCGCTTTAATAGCCACATCATTTTGTTTGGTAATAACAGGATCTGTTGCACGAATAGCGAAATTGCGTGATAACCCGTTTCAATCCTTCAAATTCTGCAGCGATCCACCTTCTTGTACTCAACTGACGGTGAGGCTTTCAAGATTAGGCAGCTGGTCGCTAGTAATGTGGTCAGCTTTAGTTGCCACAAAATAAGAGGTTTATCAATTTGTGCTGAAAATAGGCGATGAAACAACAGGCGATTACGCGTGAATGAAATGTCAAATGGTTGTTGTAAGCCGAGTTTCATTTCTAAAAAGCTTCATAGCCATGATTGTGGCAGTGTTAAGCAGTCCGCTAAAATCCTGGCAGTCAAATTGTGAAAAATAATCTTGATAAAATGGTCACAATTTTTCTTGATAAGCCTGATAGCGTAGTATGGCCCAAAGCACTATTTTTCGGACTATTTTCTAATTTCTTTTGCCAGTCTGCTTCAGTTTGGTTTAATAACGGGAAGAATTGATAAATCAGTTGCGCCTTTCCTGATTTCTGCTCAGCACTTTAATCGCCCCGGTTGAATATATTGCATGCCAGCATCTTTACAAGCAAACAGGTAATGGGTGTATGTTCCGCTAATCTCAGCGAGTTGGTTTTCATTGGTTTTGCAAAAAGATCAAGATTTTCGACCGCTTGTAAGTAGTCTTGTACTGAATTCTGCCGTTGACCAACGTGACTTGGCTGTTAGCTTTACGACCATGTTTTTGAAATCTTGCGAAAGCATTGGCAAATCAAAGCATTCACCCGGATAATCAAAAATATCTAAATAGAGCGTGCCTGTTTTCTTTAAAAGTGTTTGAGTAGTCCCATTTTGTCGCTGATAGCGAATGGCAAGGCGAATCTCGCTCAATGCCTAGTGGTGGGATGGCGCCCAAATCGGCGGAGTTTGGCTTTCTAAACATGGCGGTTTCTACCGTCAATCAAAACGAGGAATAGTGGGATCGCGTATGTCCAATGCAGCAACTGAAGCAAATTTGATGATGGCGTGCTGGCGCAAAAAGATTAAGATGGTTTGCCCTCATCTTTGCGAATATGCCAAAAAGCTGATCGACAAGACTGGCATAAAAGGCGGTCTTGCCACTACGGCAATCAGTCACGGCTAAGCGAATATGATTATCTAAACCACGTTGGTAAAGTATGGAGTTTATTTTGGATTTTGATGAACATTGTTACAATGCAGAAAGCGATTAGCAAATAATAACCAGCGAGGTATGGCAAAGCTGGCAGAAACCGCAGAAATTGAATTGAAAATCAGATTAGCATCAGAAAATGTGGCGAAAATGCAGGCGTGGTTAAATGGCCTACCGAATGCAGCGCATCATCAAGTGGTTTTAGGTAACGCTTGTTACGACACCCCAGATCGCTGCCCATGAACAAAAGTGGGATTGCGTGTTCGCACTGAAAATACCCGCTATGAAACTGACACTTAAAACCGGCAGGAAAAGTCGTTGATGGCTGCACATCCACCCTGAATATGAATGCCATTAAATGAACCTAAGCACTGATTTTGCTCAGTTGAATGCACATTTCCAGTTAGGGTTTGAAAATGCTGCCCAAATCAATGCCGAATTGTTACCGACTTTCAGCACTGATTTTACTCGACATATTTGGCTAGTTCGCTACCAGCAATCACAAATTGAAATTGGCGTTGAATCAGGTATATCGAAATCCATTGGGAGATGTGAAATTTGTGAGCTTGAGTTTGAATTAAAAACAGGGCAGTTAAAAGATATTTTAGCGTTAATTGCCCAAATGCCGGTCATGCAAAGGTATATGGTTTGGCTTGATTTAAGCAAGGCACAACGTGGATATTATTTAGGACAAGCGGTTAAATTTTCGGAAGAAATTGCAAAAATCCTCAAAGCCGATTCTTTACTAAAACAGAGAAGCGCTGTTGGCAGATTATATTCGAGAATATCCAGAAAATAGCGCTTATTTAGCCACACTAAATCAACAGTTAAAAACCGAATTTGATTGGGCGCAAATGCAAGCTTATTTAAAAAGCCGAACCTATTTTGCACAGAATTTGGCGCGTTTAACCCAGCGTTATGCAGGCTAATATGTTAGAATCTGCGGTATGAAACAAAACGACCAACAAATACAAATTGCCCTGAATTTTCGAAGCATAAAAGTCTGCTTGAAATGAATGATGCCGAGTGGGAGGCGCTGTGCGATGGCTGCGGCAAATGTTGCTATATCGTAAATATATTTTAGGCAGAGGCAAGCGAGAACGACTTTATTATACGCGCGTGGCATGCAATCTTTTGGATGTGGAAACGGGGAGATGCACGAATTATCCGAACCGTTTTAAAATCGAGCAAGATTGCACTAAAGTTTACCAAAAGAATTTTACCTCGATTTCGGCTGGTTGCTCTAAAACTTGTGCTTATCGCCTACTTTATGAAGGTAAGCCGTTGTTTTGATTGGCATCCACTCATTTCCCAACAACTGACTCCGTTAAACAAGCGCAAATTCTGATTGCCAATGGTGTTCATGAAAGGATGTGATTGGGTGGTTTGAGTTTTGGTGATTGACGAAGTTTAATGCTAGCGGTGTGATTTTGTGAATTTTTGCAAAAATCGCACCGCTCTACTTGCATCAGTAAATAAAAATGTACTACTGTAGTAGTACAAAGGTGAAAAGAGGAGTAAACATGAGAACCGCATAGTGACTGGCCAACAGCAGGATTTGGTACGGCTATTTGTAAATCACTGGATTGCTTCCAGGTTATAAAGTGATTGGAACTCGGCAGACGCGCAGCGCGTTTAGCAGAGTTACATTCGCAATTGAGCAATAATTTCTTACCGCTTGCATTTGATGTGAGCGATGAAAAAGCGACCGAACAGGCATTAAATAGCCGTCCTGAAGTTGTTGGAAGCATGTTGATTTATTAGTAAATAATGCGGGGCTTGCGCTAGGGCTCGAGCCTGCGCATCGAAAGCAAATTTTAGCAGATTGGTATCAGATGATTGATACGAACATTAAAGGCTTGGTTACGGTTGACCCGTTTAATTTTACCTGAAATGGTAGCGCTAATACGGGGCATGTTGTCAATTTAGGCTCAATTGCAGGAAGTTATCCTTATGCGGGTAGCAATGTTTACGGTGGAACGAAAAGCGTTTGTGAAGCAATTTAGCTTGAATCTGTACGGCAGATTTAGCCGGCTATTTCCAATGTACGAGTAACCAATGTTGAGCCGGGCTTATGTGGTGGCAACAGAGTTTTCAAATGCGCGCTCCATGGCGATGATGAAAAAGCGGCGAAGGTTTATGAAAATGTTGAGGATGTCAGCCCAGAGGATATTGCTAACATTGTGCTAGCGGCTAAATCAACAACCAGAGCATGTCAATATTAACCGCATTGAAGTTATGCCAACTGCCCAAAGTTTTGCGGGTATGTCAGTCAGCCGAAAAATAATAGTTTGGTTACCTTACAGGGCGTCGAGTACGCCTTTTTAACCCATTCTTTATAAAAAGCAATCGACATTAAAAAGGAAATAACAAAAATATGTCAGACACACTTGCTAAACCCTTATTTCGGTGAATTTGGGGAACGTATGTACCATGGAAATTTTTAGTGCCTGTACTAAAACAGCTTGAGCAAGCTTTTGTTGAAGCGCAAAACGATCCTACATTTCAAGCTGAATTTGCCGATTTACTGAAAAATTATGCAGGTCGCCCAACCGCTTTAACGCTTTGTCGTAACTTAACGAAAGGCAGTAAAACTAAACTTTACCTTAAACGCGAAGATTTATTACGGTGGTGCGCATAAAACCAGCCAAGTGTTAGGCCAAATTTTATTGGCAAAACGCATGGGGAAAAACGCAATTATTGCTGAAACTGGCGCAGGTCAACACGGTGTCGCGACTGCCTCTAGCGTGCGCTATGTTAGATATGCCTTGTGTGGTTTATATGGGCGCAAAAGATGTGGAACGCCAATCTCCAAACGTGTTTCGTATGCGTTTAATGGGGGCTGAAGTTATTCCAGTGCAAAAAGGCTCTTGTTCGTTAAAAGATGCTTGCTGTGAAGCAATGCGAGATTGGGCGGCAAATTATGAAACCACTCATTACTAATTGGCATCGGCTGCAGGGCCACATCCATTCCCAACAATGGTAAGAGAATTTCAAAAATGATTGGCAGTGAAACCAAACGTCAAATTCTTGAAAGAGAAGGGCAGCTTACCAGATGCGGTGATTGCCGCTGTCGGTGGCAGTTCAAATGCGATTGGTATGTTTGCCGATTTTATTGATGAAACTACAGATTTGGGTTAATTGGTCGTTGAGCCAGCTGGTAAAGGGATTGAAACAGGCGAGCATGGCGCACCGCTTAAACATGGTACAACAGGCATCTATTTCGGTATGAAATCGCCAATTATGCAAGATAAAGATGGACAAATTGAGGAATCTTATTCAATTTCAGCTGGACTAGATTTCCATCAGTAGGGCCACAGCATGCTTATTTAAATGCCACAGGCACGAGCAGAATATGTTTCTATTACTGATGATGAGGCTTTTAGAGGACATTCCAAGCGCTTGCAAGACATGAAGGGATTATTCCTGCATTAGAATCTTCTCACGCTTTAGCTTATGCGTTAAAAACTGATTAAACAACAAACCAGAAAAAGAACAATTATTGGTGGTGAATCTATCAGGACGTGAGCGATAAAGACATTTTACCGTAGATAAAATTTTTAAATGGAGGGCAAACTAATGAGCCGTTTTTGACACTTTTACTTTCAAAGCTTAAAAAGCAAAAATGAAGGGGCGTTTGTGCCATTTGTGACCCTTTGCGATCCAGATTTTGGACCGTTCATTTGAAATTATTGAAACTTTAATTGCCAATGGTGCGGATGCATTAGAGCTAGAGTTTTCCGTTTTTCTGATCCACTTCTAGATGGGCCAGTGATTCAGGCAGCCACAAACGGGCATTAGATGGCGGTTTTAGCACAGATAGTTGCTTTGCATTGATTGAGAAAAATTCGCACAAAATATCCAGAAATGCCGATAGGTTTGTTGTTATGTGCTAATTTGGTTTTTGTACCGACGCAAGAAGCCTTTTCTTTAAACGCTGCCGAAAAATGCAGGCGTTGATGCGGTGTTAATTGCTGATTTTACCAATATTAGCCGCAGAAGAGTTTGAAAACTTCACCGCAAAAGCACATGGTATTCAACCTGTGTTTAGTTTGCCCGCCAAACGCAGATGAAGCCACAATTTCTCGTATCGCCAACTTAACTGAAGGTTGTACCTGTTTAGTTTTCTCGTGCAAGCGTAACCAGCGCAGAAAACCAATCTCATGCAGGCAATTTAGATACATTGGTTGAAAGCCTCAAGCGGTCTAATTCTGCCCCAATTTTGCAAGGCTTCGGCATTGCCAAACCAGCGCAAGTTAAAGAAGCGCTAGTGCTAGGTTGTGATGGTGCGATTTCAGGTTCTGCGATTGTGAAAATTATTGAACGTAATTTAGATAATCAAGCCAATTTAATTCGAGAGTATCGGCTTTTGTTAGTGAAATGAAAGCAGCAACGCGTAGTTAGTTACAAGAAAAATAAAAGCGAGTGGATGTAAATCATGCCACTCGCTTTTTACTTTTCAAGCTTTAGTTTTAGGTTAGTGTTTAGCTTTCAAATCCGCTACTTTATGCGCACGATAAATCGCATTGATGGCGTGAACTAAGGCGAGTGCTGAAGATTCAACAATATCAGTTGCCAAACCTACACCATGGAATTTACGGCCTTCGTGTTCAACCACAATATCTACCTGACCTAAGGCTTCAGCCCCTTCGCCTTTAGCGGTTAGGTTATAGTGAGACATTTTAATTTCTAAGCCAGTTAAGCTCAAAATCGCATTATAAACGGCATCTACTGGACCGTTACCACCGATTGATGAGGTACTTAATTTCACCATCTAATTCGACTTGAACAAAAGCTGTAGCTGGATATTCTTTAGTTGAGTGTGCAGAAAGTTTATCTAACACTAAACGATCTTCATCACCTTGTTGCATATCGATAAATGCTAAGGCTTCTAAGTCATAATCAAACACTTGGCCTTTTTATCGGCTACTTTCAAGAAAGCATCATATAATTTATCTAAATCATAATCTTGTTCTGTGTAACCCATATCTGCCATATGACCTTTTTACAGCTGCGCGACCAGAGCGTGCAGTTAAGTTTAATTTTTCTTTCTTCAAGCCAATGGTTTCTGGTGACATGATTTCGTAGGTATTTTGGTTTTTTAACATACCATCTTGGTGAATACCGGATGAATGTGCGAAAAGCATTTGAACCTACAATCGCTTTATTCGGTTGGATTGGCATATTACAAAGTTGGCTCACCATTTGGCTGACACGATGAATTTCTTGTGTGTTGATACGTGTATTCACGCCCATGAATTCTTGACGCACTTTCATTGCCATTACCACTTCTTCAAGTGAGGTATTACCCGCACGTTCACCAATGCCGTTGATAGTACATTCAATTTGGCGTGCACCATTTTGTACAGCGGTTAAGGAGTTAGCCGTTGCCATACCCAAAGTCATTGTGGCATGTACGGAAATCACAGCTTTATCGATATTTGGTACGCGGTTACGTACTTCAGCAATAATATTGCCGAGTGATTAGGTAGCAGAAACCAACAGTGTCAGGGAATATTTACAGTTGTTGCACCTGCATTAATTGCCGCTTCAACAATACGACAAATATTGTCGATACCGGTACGGCCTGCATCTTCGCAAGAAAATTCTACATCATCAGTATAATTACGTGCATGTTTTACTGCGGCTACAGCCATTTCAACCACATCGTCAAAGGTACGTTTTAATTTGGCTTCAACGTGTAATGCTGAAACTGCAATAAATGTATGGATACAAAACGCTTCGCCACTTTAAGGCTTCAGCTGCAGCATCAATATCTTTAATTACCGCACGGAAAGTGCGGCCACGACTCTTTCTTGATATGGCGTGCAATGGTTTCGAACAGATCTCAAAAATCGCCTTGAGAAGAAACCGGAAAACCGACTTCCATTACATCTACGCCTAAACGTTCAAGTGCTAAAGCAATTTGTAATTTTTCTTTTACGGTTAAGCTCGCTTTTAATGCTTGTTCACCATCACGAAGAGTTGTATCAAAAATAATAGCTGTTATTGCTCATAATCAGTCCTCTGTATGCGTTTGCTGGATGGTTTTGCCACAAACGCTTTGATTGGCTCTTTTTAGAGATAGAAGCCCGCATGGAGATGCAGGCGAAAAGTTGATGGATAGTGAACTCATTTCTCAGACAATCTTTATCCTCGCATCAAAAATACGATAACAGAGATAATCGGAGTGAGAGTTGTTTTTCCATTGTTGTGTGTGTTTGTGTTTGCATTGTAATTTGTTTGCACTGTGATATTAAACTCATTTTGGAGTATTGTCAATAGTGTATTTCACTTTGCGCAAACGTTTACTAGATTAAATTGTGATTTTAAATAGCGTAAAATGCTAAAGATATGTTGAGTTTATAGATAACATGTGTCAAGTTTGAGACAGTGATGTCAAAATAAATGTTAAATAATTATTGAAAACTAAAGTAATTTAATCTAAGGAGTGTTTGATGTTTTTAATCGATTTGAGATGAGCTATCAAATGAAAAGTGACTTCTTTGAACAAACCTGAGAATTTGATAGGCTAGCTTTGATAACTTGTTTTAATCTAAGAGTCTTTATGACCATGCCGTTTAAAGCCATTATTTCAGATTTGGATGGCACATTGCTTAACGGGGAACACCGAATCGGAGAATTTACGATTCAAAACTCTCAGTCAGCTGCTGAAAAAGGGGTAGATATTTATTTTGCTACGGGGCGTAATTATCCGGATGCAAAACATCTGATTAAAAAGTGCCCGTTGATGAGGCTATGTTAGTCACCTCAAATGGGGCACGAGCGAACTTTTTATCGGGTAAAACGGTATTGAATCACTATTTGCTCAGAGAATTCTAGCCAAAGCTTTAATGTCAGTGCCGTCTGACCCACTGAATGTTTGTTTAAATAGCTATCAAGGCGATGATTGGTTTATCAATGTTGATATTGAAGCGTTGAAAAATACCATCAAGATTCAGGATATTGCTACAAAGTGGTTGATTTCAGAATCATCACGGTAGAGAAAACTGAAAAAGTTTTTATATCGGTAAAAACACCTGCAGATCTTGCCCCGATTGAGGCTTATATCCAAGCCAAATTCGGTGAACAAGTTTATATGACCTATTCCACCCCACAGTGCCTAGAAGTGATGAATAAAAATGTGTCAAAAAGCAAAATGCCTTAGATGAACTTGTCACACACCGAGGCTATCAACTTAGCGATTGCATTGCTTTTGGGGATGGCTTAAATGATAAAGAGATGCTGGCTCGCGCTGGAAAAGGCTGTGTAATGGGAAACGCTGATAAGCGACCTAGCCCTATTACCTGAGCATAGAAGATTGGTGAGGAATAAAGATGAAGCCGTCGCTTGCTTACTTTACGTAAGCTGTTTAATTTAGCTTAATTTACTCGAAAAAGAAGAAACAAGCGGTTAAATTTTGAAACCATTTTGCAAAATGATAGTCAATTTTAACCGCTATCTTTCTTTGGGAAAATAATATGAAATTCAAATCTTTTGCTTTGTTGCTTGGTATTGCCGCTTTAGGTGTCGCAGGCTATGTTTACTACAGCAAGGAAGATAACGCTAAGCAAGTCCATTACATTACTGAAGCTGTTTCTCGTACAACTTTAGAAAAACCGTACTAGCAACAGGTTCTGTACGCGCTAGTCAGCGAACAGAGGTTGAGCACAGGTATCTGGACGCATTATTAACTTGTATGTAAAAGCTTGGGCAAACAGTCAAAAAGGTGATTTAATTGCTGAAATTGATTCAAGTAGCCAAAGCAATAGTTTAGGGTACTGCAGAAGCGCAATTAGCTTCTTATCAAGCCCAACTGGCTTCAGCGAAAGTGGCGTTAGAAGTGGCGCAAGCCAACTATAACCGATTAGCAAATTATATAAGCAGAATAGTGCATCTGAAGCAGAGTTGAAACCGCAAAAATACTTTAGCTTCAGCCAAAGCGAGCGTGAATGAGGCGGTCGCGCAGATTAAGCCAATCTCAAATTTCGGTAAACTAACGCCCGTACTAACTTAAATTACACTCAAATTTTATCGCCAATGGATGGCGTGATTGTTTCTATTCCGGTTTCGATTGGACAAACGGTGACTCTGCACAAAAGTTCACTAACCATTGTGCATGTCGCCGATCTTTCTAAAATGTTGATTAGTTAGAAATTTCAGAAGGCGATATTGCTCGCAAGTTAGGCAGGTCAGGCGATGAGTTTTACCACTTTAGCTGAGCCGAATTATCGGATTCAAAGTCAAATTGAAAGCATTGATCCAGCGCTACAACATTAAGTGATGATAATCATCGAATAAATATGTGGAGCAATCAGGCAATACGGAAGCAATTTATTACTATGCCAACGCATTGGTAGATAATAGTGAGCAACGGTTACGTATTGGGATGACTGCGCAGCGCAAGTCGATATCGCGAAACGTGAAAAATGTGTTAGTGGTGCCAAATACCTCATTAACAAAACGTAACGGCGAAAACTACGTGCAAGTGTTAGAAAATCAACAGCCGATTGAGAAAAAGTCGAGATTGGTTTAGCGGATGGTCAGCATGCGAAATTTTAAAGTGGTTTGAATGAGGGGAGAAAAGTGATTACGACCCAGCGTTCAAATAACGAAAAATCAGCAGTGAACCGCGCCGTGGGCCAGGTGGTTTCTAACTCAACACTTAACAAATGGTTTACTTTGCAGGTTTCGCTGTAAGATTCTAGTTGGATAGATAAAAAGATCTGCTGCCAAACGTTAATCTAACGCTTGGCAGCAAATTCATTTTTATTCCATTCTTTTTATGCTTTTTCTAGGCTGCGTAAGTAGGCAATCTCTTCTGCCCAAATATCTGGATTGATGGTTTCTAAGATCATCGGAATGCCATTAAAGCGGTCATCTTTCATAATAAATTTGCAAAATTCGGTACCAATGGTTCCTTCGCGCAAGGTATCGTGACGGTCTTTTCGGCTACCTAATGGCGTTTTTGAACCATTTAAGTGCATTCCTCTTAAATATTCAAACCAACAACTTGCTCAAATTCCTGAAATACGCTTTGGCAGCCTGCTAATGAACTGATGTCATAGCCTCGCCGAGAAAGTGTGGCAAGTATCTAAACGAAAACGCCAACACGCTTTTTATTTTCAACTTGTTCAATAATTTCAGCTAAATGTTCAAAGCGATAACCCTAAATTTGAGCCCTTGTCCCGCCGTATTTTCAATCACCGCCACCACATTCGGTACTGCATCAATAGCGATGTTAATTGATTCTGCAATACGCGCTAAACAATCACTTTCGCTAATTTTATTTAAGTGCGAGCCGGGGTGGAAATTTAACAGGTTAAACTCTAATTGATTGGCACGGTGCATTTTCATCAATAAAAAGCGGCGCGAGATTTTTCTAAGCCTTCAGCTTCTGGCTGCCAAGGTTAATTAAATAGCTGTCATGTGGCAGAATTTGGGCGGAAGAAAACCCATGGACTTGGCAAAAACGTTTTAAATTTCTTTCAATGGTTTCTGCTTTAAGTGCAGGGGCTTGCCGATTGGCGCTGGTTTTTAGTAAATAATGCAAAGGCATTTGCCCCAATTTCTACGCGCGTAACACGGCATTTTTCACGCCTGAAGCACTCACATGTGCGCCGATATATTTCATTTTGTGATCCTATTAACTGAATTTCATGTAAAATAACTGCACTTTCCTTTCATTTGAGAAAAATGCACGAAAACAATGATTAACGATTTTTCCCTATTATGTCGTTTATTTGGGAATCTCTTCTACCGCCAGCCGACTGATCTTTATTAGCTGGTACTTTCCAGTGGTTAGCCCAAGGCGGATTACGCCAGCAATGGGCGCTTAACACCGATGCGCAGAGCGAATTAGCGCTAACGCTGATAGAAAAACACGCACATCCTACGGAATTAAGTGCTGCTTATCGCTCATTTTTGCCGATTCAGGTAATGTTTCAACAAAAATTTCTGATTATCAAATCAATGTTGCTGAGTTTGAAGCTTTTTCGCTTTAACGCGCGATATGCCAGTGATTAAAACGATTACGATCATGTCGCACTATTATTACTGACCGCTTCTTGGATTGAAGATAACCTGATTCTACCGCGGCTCAACAAGCATTATTTGCGGATTTTATTACCCGTGATGAGCAAATTTTTAGGTAAAGTGGAAGCGCAAAGATTCCGCATTTTATCGCGCACATAGCGCAACTAACCCGTGAAGCGCTGGCTGCAATGGCTGATGAATTAGACGAGCAGTCAGAGGACTAGTCAATAACATTTTGCAAAAATCAGAAAAATTTCACCGCTTACTCATTAAAAAGGTTTATACATTATGGCAACTAATCGCTTCAGACCCACTTGTGCTTGTCGATGGCTCTTCTTACTTATACCGTGCATTTCACGCATTCCCTCCATTAACTAACCGAGACGGTGAGCCAACAGGCGCTGTTTATGGCGTAATCAATATGCTTAAAAGCCTGATTACGCAAGTTTCGCCAAGTCATATTGCAGTGGTGTTTGATGCTAAAGGTAAAACCTTTCGTGATGAATTATTCGAGCAATATAAATCTCATCGTCCTCCAATGCCAGATGATTTACGTGTACAAATTCAGCCTCTCCATGCAATTATTAAAGCGCTCAGGGATTCATTGATTTTCAATTGAAGGGGTTGAAGCGGATGATGTTATCGGCACCCTTGCAGTTCAAGCTGCTCGTGATGGCAAAAATGTGCTGATTAGCACGGGCGATAAAGATATGGCGCAGTTAGTGAATGAGCATATTATGCTGATTAACACTATGAATAATACCTTGCTAGATCGTGAAGGTGTTATTGAAAAATATGGCATTCCGCCTGAGCTAATTATTGATTATTTGGCGCTACAAGGCGATTCATCGGATAACATCCCCGGTGTAAAAGGGGTAGGTGAGAAAACCGCACTTGCTTTGTTGCAAGGAATTGGCTCACTTAAAACGATTTATGAAAATTTAGATCAAGTTGCCTCGCTCTCTTTTCGTGGGGCAAAAACGATGGCGCCGAAATTACTGGCAGAAAAAGAAATGGCGGATCTGTCTTATTTATTGGCAACCATTAAAACGGATGTACCGCTAGAGGTTAAGCATGATGAGCTTGTTATGCAGCCTCAGAATCAAGATGAACTGGTTCATTTATTTGGTCGCTATGAATTCAAACGTTGGCTAAATGAAGTGATGAACGATGCTAATCCCGTCACGGAAAGTCGAGAAAAACGCCAAACATTAGGCGCTTATCAAGCGGCTGTATCCTTACAAGCGGTCGAAAATGCGGAAAATTTTGCAGAACCAGCAGTCAATCCGATTACGATTGATCGCAGTCGTTATGAAACCATTACCACTGAATCACAATTAGCAAAATGGATTGAGTTAATGGCTGCTGCCCCATTGATAGCCTTTGATACTGAAACTGATAATTTAGATGCGATGCAAGCAAATTTAGTTGGGGTTTCGTTTGCACTTCCTGACGGTCAAGCTTGTTATATCCCGCTGGCGCATAAAGCCAAAAGTGCGCCTGTTCAGAGTGATTTATTTGCGACTGAAGAAGAGGATACGTTAGCGTGGACATTAGTAAAAGATCAGCTAAATTTGGCCGCTTGTTTAACGCAACTTAAAACCGATTTTTAGAAAATCCGGCTGTGTTAAAAGTGGGTCAAAATTTGAAATATGACTTAACGGTGTTGGCTAACCATGGTATTTCAGTTCAAGGCGTGGCATTTGATACGATGTTGGAATCTTACACGCTAAATAGCGTGGGCAGACATAATATGGATGAGTTAGCTAGCCGTTATCTCAACCACCAAACGATTTCGTTTGAAGAGATTGCCGGTAAAGGTAAAAATCAACTTACTTTTGATCAAATCAGCATTGAAAAAGCCAGTGAATATGCTGCAGAAGATGCAGATGTGACGATGAAACTGCGATCAAACGCTTTTTCTCAACGTTAGAAAAAGATTCCAAGTTTGCATAAATTATTTAATGAAATTGAGATGCCGTTAGTTTCAGTGCTTTCGCATATTGAACGAAATGGGGTATTGATCGACCCGCAAAAATTATTAGCTCAATCGGCAGAAATTGAAGCGAGACTCGCCGAGTTAGAAACGATGGTGCATAGTGAAGCGGGTGCTGTATTTAATTTAGCATCAACCAAACAATTGCAAGAAATTCTGTTTGAAAAAGCTAGGCTTGCCGATTTTTGAAGAAAAACCCCAAAAAGGCGCACCTTCTACCAACGAAGAAGTGTTAGAAGAGTTAGACGCAGAAAGGGCATATCGTGCCAAAACTTTTAATGGAACACCGTGGATTGAGTAAAATTGAAATCAACTTATACCGATAAGTTGCCACACATGATCAATCCAAAAACAGGACGAGTGCATACTTCTTATCATCAAGCTGTGACTGCAACAGGCCGACTTTCTTCGAGTGATCCTAATTTACAGAACATTCCAATTCGGAATGAAGAGGGTGAGACGCATTCGCCAAGCCTTTATTGCGCGTGAAGGCTATAAAATTGTCGCGACCGACTATTCCCAAAATTGAGCTACGCATTGTGGCGCATTTATCTAATGATGAAGGCATGATTACCGCTTTTGTGCGCAAGGCAAAGATATTCACCGTGCAACGGCAGCGGAAATTTTCGGCATAGCACTTGAAGAAGTCGCAGCGAGCAGCGCCGTAGTGCTAAAGCAATTAACTTTGAGCTGATTTATGGCATGTCCGAGTTTGGCTTATCAAACCAACTAGGCATTCTCGTGCGGATGCCAAACATTATATGGAACGTTATTTCCACCGTTACCCAGGTGTGCAACAATTTATGCAGGATATTCGAGTTTCTGAGCAGAAAAAGGCTATGTTGAAACCTTATTTGGTCGTCGCTTATATTTACCAGAAATCAAATCAAGCAATGGCATGCGCCGAAAAAGCTGCTGAGCGTGTTGCAATCAACGCACCGATGCAAGGGACAGCGGCAGATATTATTAAAGTTGCGATGATTGGCATTGATAAAGCGATTGCGCAAGATGAAAACATTAAACTTATTATGCAGGGTGCACGATGAGTTAGTGTTTGAAGTTAAGCAGAGCTGGTTGAACAGTACAGCAAAAATTATTAAAGCTGAAATGGAAAAAGCCATTGATATGAAAGTGCCACTCATTGCAGAAGTAGGCGTGGGTGATAACTGGGATGAAGCACATTAAATTTTTAAAATGAAGCTAAAACGGGAGTTCGAATGAAGAAACCATTATTGATGTTTTTCTACAACAGCGATTGTCGCTTTTGCTGTCAGCGCTGTAATGAAACCTTAGATCCAATTAGTACTGTTCAATCGTACGCTACAGAACACAATGGTAAAGAAATCACTTATGCTGAACTTTTTGGCGCAAAGTGGCCGTTGTAATAATCCAACATGGTCGCAAGAATCGAATGAAATCACGTGGCAAAGAGGCGGTGATGTTAGTGATTCAATAAAAGTTAATGTTGTTTGCCATAGTAAAACGAATCTCCAATTACGCCAAAGATTTGCCTCTGAGCTTTCTAGATTGAGACGAGATTGCAAAAAGATTATTCCTGCGGAAGAATTTGAAAAAGGTGCGTAAGCAATATGAAGATCGTAAAAGCGATAAAACGCCAGCATATAATGAAGCACGCTTAGAGAGTTAGTGACGACGTTTTGTCATTTCCTGATCCAACTACTGAGCTTACTCAATTTATTTCTGAAGTAAAGTTGGCCTCGAGGCGGTGCTTGTTCGCTAACAGAAGAACAGAAAAAGCGTTTGAGACAGAATTTGCCTTTAAATATGGTTCTGCTGAATCCATTTTATGGCCATTTTATGAAGAAAAAGGCGTTGAATTGGCTAAAAATTTTGATGTAGAAAAAGTTGAAAATGCTAAACAATTTGATGTTGAAGAAAAAGTGACTTTTACTGTCAATACCGCAAGAAAAGCGCAAGAAAAATTCAATAAAAAAATACTCCGCAAGCGTAGGGGGTAATTTCTATGAATTAGCATCAATGGCAAAGTAAAATCAACAAAGCCACCCGAATGTGTTATCGGTGTTTACCTCGCCGATAGCGTGGAATTAAGGGCTGGAGCCTGATAAACCAAAAGGACTGATTTTTGATTTTATAATCAATTTCAGTCCTTTTTGTCTAACAAGCGGTTATATTTTTGACAACATTATGCAAAATCTTGTAATTCTGGGTTGATTGGGGTTTTTCGATGTTGTTTACATAGTTGCAAAAGGGTAGCAAAGGCTAACACCGAGAATAACATCAATTGCATTTTGTTGGTTGTAGCCAACTTTGAAGAAGGCAGCTAATTGCGCTTCGGTTAATTGAGCTTTTTGTAAGATAACAGCAAGGGTAAAACGTGCAAGGGCATCTAATTTTTCATCTTCAATACGCGCAGTTTCACGGATTGCTTTGACTAATTCTTCTGGTGCTTTTAAGGCTTTTTAAAGCAATTTTAGTATGACCTGCAACACAGAAACCACAACCATTAACGACGGCTGCGGTAATTTGCACCACTTTCGCGTTCAATCGCAGTTAAACTGTTGCGATTGTTAATGCCGCCCTACGGTGCGGTAAGTTTCAAGCGCAGTAGGCGCATTGGCTAAAACGCCGATTAAGTTAGGAATAAAACCGTTTGCATTTTGTACGGCTTGTAAAGCTTCTTTTGCTTCAGCTGGTGCAGTTTCGATGGTATGAATTTGGAATGTTGACATATTGTTTCTCTATATAAATGATGTGCCTATCATAGGCGATAGCTAAAGATTTACAACCGTTTAGCGCAGTAGTTATTAGATAAAAAAGCGATACTATAACTAAAAACACAAATTCCTATCATTTTTAGGCTTTTTGCAAAAGCATCTTGCATTTTGACCGCTTGGTTTCTATATTTGAGTTATCTTTTCGGCAATTCTTATCAACAAGGAGTCATCATGGAAATTATCATTCCAGTCATTGCTGTTATTGCGCTACTCGCCATATTTTTGGTAGTTGCATTATTATTTCGTCGGGTGGTGAAAACCAATGAAGTGCATATTGTGCAGTCTGGCGGCAAAACAACCTCATACGGTAAAGATACCGGTAATGGTAACGTTTATTATGCGTTCTCGTCTTGGTTACCGCTAATCGGGGGTAAGTACGATTGTGCTACCGGTGTCAGTATTCTCAATTAAAATTGATAACTATGAAGCCTATGATTTAGAGCGTTTACCCTTTGTTGTAGATATCACCGCGTTTTTCCGTGTATCTGATTCTAATTTAGCGGCGCAACGCGTATCAGATTTTCATGATATGAATGTGCAGTTGGTGGATATTATTCAAGGTTCGGTGCGTTCGATTCTCTCTAGTCGTAATTTAAACGACATTTTGCAAGTCCGTTCTGGACTGGGCGATGATTTTACGATGGCAGTTAAAGAACAGCTCAAAAGCTGAGGGGATTGGAGCCAGTTAAAAACATTGAGCTGATGGATATTCGCGATGAGTGGCAACTCTAAAGTAATTTTCAATATTGGAAATTATCTTTTATTGAAAAAGAGAGCCGTGTTGAAGTTGCGCGCAACCAAAAAGAAGCGCAAATTGCGGAAATTGAAGCGAAAAAGAAGCCGATGTAAAACAACAAGAAGCAGAAAAAGCGGTAGGGTTGAAAACGGTTGAAAAATCAACGTGAAGTGGCTGTTTCTAATGAGCAAGCGCAACAATTGGTGAAAGAACAAGAAAAATCACCAAAGAACGTGAAATGGACGTTAAACGTGTTGCAGAAGTGAAACAAGCTGAAATTGCAAAAAGATGTTGAAATTGTGAAAGCTGATCAAGAAAAACGTACGCAGGAAATTAAAGCAGAAGCGAATAAAAAATGCGTTAATTATTGATTCTGAGGCAGAACGTCAACATCAAATTTTTAGTGGCAGAAGGGAAAAACAAAAAGCCTTCTTAGCCGCAGAAGCTTTATTAGAAACCAAAGATAAAGAGGCGCAAGGTATTGCCAAAATTGGTGCGGCAGAAGCAGAAGCGAAACAAAAATTGGAAGTTTCTATGGTGTCTGGTCAAATTGAGTTGGCAAAAGAGATTGGTGGAAATGAAGGTTATCAACATTATTTGATTAGTATTCGCCAAATTGAAGCAAAACCAAGCAATTGGTATTGAACAAGCGAAAGCGCTTTTCATTCTGAGATGAAATTTATCATCAACGATGAAAAAGTCGATAAAGGGCTTACCCGTGTAGGGAGAATTATTTAGCCTCTACAGGCGGCACGAAAATGCGGCAGCGTTAGAAGGGTTGAATCAATCTGATTTGGGTAAAGCAGTGATTGATAAATTCTTAGGTACTAAACCTGCGGGAAATCAATCTGAACCTGAAGTGAAATAGTTCATTTATAGAAGACAAGCGGTGGATTTTGCAAAAACTTTTGCAAATCCACCGCTGTGCCGAAAAGCAGAATTAAATCGCTAAATTAAATGCATAGAAGGCAACTAATACAACGGCAATAATTACCGTACCGAGATTTAATTTTTAAATTCGCCAGCAATTACACGACTAATTACTAAGCTAGCAAAGCCTAGCATAATGCCAGTAACGATGTTGCTAGTTAATACGATAAATACTGCACAAATTAAACCAGACATTGCACCAATAAAGTCGTTGAAATCTAATTTAGATACGTTGCTTAACATCAATAAACCCACATACATGAGTGCTGAGTAGCAGCATAAGATGGCACTAAAAAGCAAGCGGTTGGAAAAAGAGCATCAATAAGAAACCAATACCAACAACTACAGCCGTTAAGCCTGTTTTACCACCAACGGCAGTACCTGCAGCAGATTCAATATAAAACGGCAGCAGGGGCTGTACCGAATAAACCTGAAAGAATAGAGCTTAAAGAATCAGAGGTTAAAGCGCGGCCACCGTTAATGATTTGCCCATCTTTATCTAATAAATTCGCTTGTCCAGCTACCGCGCGGATAGTACCGGTTGCATCGAAAATAGCCGTCATCACTAAGGGCAAATACAATTGGCAATACAGCGGCGTTTAGTGCACCCATGATGTCTAGGCTTAAGAATTGAGAGTTTTCATGCAAAAGTAGGCAGTTTAATAAAACCGCCATATTTTTACAGAAGGATCGAAGATTAAGCCGATAATCGTAATTGCAATACACTTACCCATGAAAAATCGAACCCTTCACTTTTTAAGCGTTCTAAACCGATGATAGCAGCTGCCAAGTAACGACATCATGACGGGGAATGAAGTAAAAATCGCCCATTTTAACTGGAATTGCTAAAACCACTGTTGATCACTAATTTACGTTGGTTGCTGCAATCAATAATAAGAACAGCCCAATCCGATACCTGCACCATGAGCGATGCTAGATGGAAGATTGCGTAAGATCCAAGAACGAATGCCAGTAACAGAAATTAAGGTAAAAAGCACACCCATTAAGAAAATCGCACCAAGTGCAACAGGGATTTCGATTTTTGACCTAGCACCAAGCTAAATGCAGTAAAGGCAGTAAGAGAAATCGCACAACCAGTCTCATTGGCGCATTTGCCCATAAGCCAATAACAATAGAACCAATGCCTGAAACTAAGCAAGTTGCAATAAAGACAGATTCAGCTGGAAAGCCAGCTTGCTAACATACTGGCACAACAATGATTGAGTAAAACCATTGCTAAAAAGTGGTTAATCCAGCGATAACTTCTTGGCGGACATTAGAGCCTCGCCCTTCAAAATCGAATAATGACATAAAAAAAGACCTCAAAGGAAAAATGAGGTACAGATTTTACAGAATCCAATTTTAATAAGCAAACGTTTGCTTAGTTTGATATAAAAACAAGCGGTTGATTTTTATACCTGATTTGCAATTTGCAAACATCGTAAGAAAATCAACCGCTTGTGAGCTTTAAGCTAAACGAAAATTAGTGCTGCTGCCATTTTTCTAAATCTTTATCGATGTAGTATAGCGCTTTACCATCTTCGCCTAATAAACGGAATTTGTTTAAGATAGAGTTGAATAAGAACTCTTCTTCGTGTTGTTCTGCAAACATACCATTGTAAGAAGTTGAAGGTTGAGTAGTCTTTTGCATCAAATGCAACTTCAACTAATTCGTTGATTTTTGCAGTAACGTGTTTTCGTGCTCGAAAAACAGTTTCAAATAATGATTTTAAAGAATCATATTTTGCTTTCGGTGCTTCAATTGCATAGATTTCCGCTAATGCACCAGTTTCGTTTAGCAAGTGAATAAACGACGCACTATGTTCCATTTCTTCCGTCGCGTGTGCTTTTAAGAATTTCCGCTGCACCTGGGAAACCATTGTTATCTGCCCAAGCAGACATTTGAAGGTACACATTTGAAGAATAGAATTCTAAGTTTAATTGGTCGTTTAGGTATTTTACGATGTTTTGAGATAACTTATTCAGCTCCTTGGTCTAAAAGTTTCTAAGTCTTTGTCGATGAAGTAGTGATTTATTGGTTTCACCTGCAACTGCGAGATTTGTCTAAGATTTCACCGAATAATTTCTCTTCTTCATGTTGCTCAGCTACATACCATTGTAGGAAGTTGAAGGTTGAGTAATCTTTTTGCTGCAAATGTTACTTCAACTAATTCGTTGATTTTTGCAGTAACGTGTTTTTCGTCGTGCAAACACAACATCAAATAACTCTTTTAATGAAGCATATTCTTTACGAGGTGCTTCAATTTTTGCCTTTAATAATGGTGTTGCACCAGTTTCGCAAACATAGTCAAATAATTTTTGCATATGCTCTAATTCTTCATCTGCGTGACGAGTAGAAGTCTGCTGCTGCCAGTAAAACCATGTTTTGAACACCATGCAGACATTTGAAGATAAACATTTGAAGAGTAGAACTCTAGGTTGATTTGCTCATTGAGCTTATCAATAATAGATTGTTGTAACATTTTTACTCCTTGTGTAAAGATAATGTTAATGAAATGAGAGCCAATCTCATTTCTAAATTTGAATATAGCAAAAGGACAGAATCAATCTGCCCTTAAACACAAACCATTATAGTAAAGGAAGAAAAACTAATCAAGTATTTAGATAGGTTTTTCTAATAAATTTTAATTTTTGATAAGTTTAAACGATTTAAATAAAAAGTATTCTCATTTACGAGCTTTAAATGAGATGAATTTAACCCGTTAGATAAAAATGTAAAGTGATTTTTGAGAAAATTTTTCAATAATAGTGAAAAAGGCGTGCCAATTAGCACGCCTTTGTAAATGGATTAAACAGATTCTAAATTAGTAATCAATAAAGGAATCTGTATTTGCCCTTCTTTTTCCACTACTGGTTTATTCATGTGTTCACGGGTTAAACCTAATTTAATGCTACACCGATAGCAATGTAGATTGAAGAGTAAGTCCCGAAACCAATACCAATCAATAGAAAGCTAATGAGAGCTATGAATGGTTGGACCACCAAACCAGTACAATGCTGCAACCACGAATAATGTTGTGATTGAGGTCATCAATGTTCGTGAAAGCGTTTGGCTTAATGAAATATCAATAACTTCTTTTTGAGCTTACGGCGGATTTTACTGAAGTTTTTCACGCACACGGTCAAATATCACGATGGAGTCATTTAACGAGTAGCCTCACCACAGACAAAAATTGCAGCCACAAAGGTTAAATCTACTTCAATTTGTAGATAAGAGAAGACCCCAGAGTGACGATAACATCGTGGAAGAGTGCAAGCACCCACCGACTGCTAAACGAATCTCAAATCGGCTACCGACATAAAGTAATAACATTCCTAAAGTGGCTAAAGTAGCATAAATTGCCCCCTTGAGTTAGTTCTTCACCTCACGTTTGGCCCTACGAACTCAACACTTTTTTAATGGTTGCATTTTGATCGAGATCGCGGTGTACCATGTTGATAATTTTATTACCGAGGTCTCTTATCACCAGCTGAAGCAGGCAAGCGAATCATTAAATCTTTTAGGCTACCGGTTGTTTAGTACTAATGCACTACCATAGCCTTCTTTTTCTAATGAAACACGAACTTTTCTCTAGATCTGCTGGTTGTGAGAAAGTGGTTTCAGTACTGTACCACCAGTAAAATCTAACCCCAGTTAAAGCCTTTTTAGTTGCTAAGTAAAAATACAAAATGCAGTTACTAACAATGAAAAGGCATAACCGATGAAAGCGGTACTTCATAAACGGTATGAGTTTATAAGGCAGTTTTACTTCTGCAATATCTTTTTCTTTAACATTAACAGTCATTGATTCCACCTTAAATCCAAAGTTTTTTCACGCGTTTATTTCCGCCATATACCCAGTTTACTAACATACGCGTTCCCGTAATTGCAGTAAACATGGAGATCATTACCCCTAAAGCAAGCGTAATTGCAAAGCCTTTTTACTGGACCTGTACCCACAGCATATAGTACTAATGCGGTTAATACCGTGGTTAAGTTTGAGTCAAAAATAGAGGTAAAGGCGCCACTATAGCCTTCATAAATCGCTTGTTGAACAGAACGTCCGTTACGAAGCTCTTCTTTAATCCGTTCATAAATCAGTACGTTGGCATCCACCGACATCCCTACGGCTAATACAATACCCGCAATACCTGGCATAGTCAGTGTTGCGCCAATTAACGACATTAAACCAATGGTTAATACTATGTTTACGGTCAAAGCTAACTGAAGCAAATACACCGAAGACTTTTATAGTAAACTAAACAGAAGAAGATGGTTAGGATTAAACCATACATCCCTGCCGTCATCCCTTTTTCAACGTTATCTGCACCAAGAGATGCTCCGATAGTACGCTCTTCGATAATTACGATAGGCGCAATTAATGCACCAGAACGTAGTAACACGGCAAAGTTCTGTGCTTCCGCTTGGCTCATGCTACCTGAAACTTGGAATCTATTAGAAAAACGAGCTTGAATGGTTGCTACGCTAATAATTTCTTCGTGTTTTTCTAAGATAACTTTGCCATTTTCATCCCGGCGACCAGAATCTTTAAATTCACGATAAAAGTGTAGCCATTCCTTTTTATAGAAGGTTTTAGTAATCTCAGACATTTGATTACCGCCCTCTGAATCTAAAGTGATACTTACTTGTGGTAAGCCACCTTCGCCTTTTTCAGCTTTAGCATCAATAATATGCTCACCGCCTAATTTAGGGCTACGTAATAACACAACAGGATCGCCATGTTGGTTATATTTCACTTCAGAGTTTGCGGGAATAATGCCTCGTGCCACTGCATCTGGTGCGACGCTATCATTCACTAAACGGAATTCTAGTGTTGCTGTTGCACCTAATCAGCTCTTTGCGCGAGCAGTATCTTGGATACCCGGTAATTCTACAACAATACGATCCGCACCTTGACGTTGAATGGTTGGTTCAGAAACCCTAATTCTTCAACACGCTTACGTAAAATTGATAAGTTTTGCTCGATCGCTTTATCGCGTGCTTCAGCTAAACCTGATCTGATAATAAGAAATTGACGGTATTTTTCAGAAACGGGTAATGCCTGAAGTGTTGGGTGGTTACGTTTAATATAACGTACGGCTTTATCTGCGTTATCTTTATCAGCAAATTCGATTTCTACGGCAAAATTTTCGCCTTTTTCATCGATTTATACTGCAGTTTTTCACGGCATGAATTCACCACGAAGGCTGTCTTGCAAAGAGTCTTGTTGTTTTGCAAGCAGTATTCATGTCAACTTCCATTAAAAAGCGCACACCACCACGTAAGTCTAAGCCCTGTTTCATTGGGCTGCCACCCACATCTGTTAACCAAGAAGGGGTTTGCTGGCGCAGGTTGAGTGCTACAGAGTATTTGTCACCAAGTGCCTCGCGATTTTTCTTTGCTGGAAGTTGCTGCTCGTCACTATTTAAACGCACTAAAATCGCATTGTTTTCTAACAACGTAGATTTTGGTGAAATATTGGCGTTGGCTCAAAAAGCATGCTCAACTTGAGAAAGCGTTTCCGTATTGACTTCTTGGCCACGAGTGCCAGAAATTTGGACGGAAGGGTCTTCTCCATATAAGTTAGGAAGCGCATAAAGACCACCAATCAGAACGATGATGATGATCATTAAGTTCTTCCACAATGGGAAACGGTTTAACAAAATAGTTCTCCCGAATAATTAAAATTATTGTTGATCTCTTAATGCTTTCATGGTGCCTTTTTGTAAAGTTGCTACCACGAAGTTACGTGAAATCATGACTTCAGTGCTGTCGTTTAATGCAATGATGATATTTTCGTTATCGTTGCTCACTTTAGTGATTTTACCGATAAGACCACCATTGGTCATGATTTCATCGCCTTTTGCTAAGTTTGAAAGTAAATCACGTTGTTCTTTTGACGCTTTGATTGTGGGGCGAATCACGAAGAAATAAAAATTAAACCAAATACGACGAGAAGAATAATCATCTCTAAACCGCCACCTTGTTGCATAAGAGCTCCTTGTAATCAATAAGTGAATATAAAAACGGGGTTTACTCGGATTCATTAGAAAAATCTGAGAAAATTGGGCGATAAAATAGCATAGTTTGCGCCATTTAACGAGTAGAAAATATCGCCTTTTGTTTGCTTTTATTCCAGCTTTCTTGCCGAAAGGCGTTTTTATAAGCATGGAATTTGCTATTTTCAAAGGCAAAATCGGGCATTATTTTTCATGTGAAAAGCAAGCGGTCTAATTTTGGTAAAAAAATGCAAAAAGTTGACCGCTTGTAGATGCGCAGTTGTGTCTCTTTTTACGCCATTTTTTGCTTTTTTATGCTATACTTGTACGAATTTTTTCGCCCAAGGTAGATTGGGCAATTTTTTAATAAACTTGATTAGGAAATCTCAATGAGCGAATTAGCCAAAGATATTACCCCCTGTCAGTATTGAAGACGAGCTAAAAACGTCTTATCTCGATTATGCGATGTCTGTCATTGTTGGACGTGCATTACCAGATGTGCGTGATGGCTTAAAACCGGTTCACCGTCGCGTATTGTTCTCGATGGATCAAAATAGCAATACTTTTCAACCGTCCACACGTAAAATCGGCACGTGTCGTTGGTGACGTAATCGGTAAATACCACCCACACGGCGATTTTGCGGTGTATGCCACTATTGTGCGTATGGCGCAACCTTTTTCTTTACGTTATATGCTTGTAGACGGGCAGGGTAACTTTGGTTCTATTGATGGTGATGCACCAGCGGCAATGCGTTATACCGAAGTACGGATGCAAAAATCACGCAAGAGTTGCTCACTGATTTAGATAAAGAAACGGTTGATTACTCGCCAAACTATGATGGCAAAGAGATGATTCCAGATGTCTGCACAACTAAAAATTCCTGCATTATTAGTAAATGGTTCATCGAGGATCGCGGTAGGGATGGCAACGAATATTCCGCCACATAATCTTGGCGAAGTTTTAGATGGTTGTTTAGCTTACATTGAAAAATGAACAAATCAGCTTTAGAAGAGTTGATGCATTTTATTCCGGGCCCAGATTTCCTAACTGGGGCAATTATCAATGGCCGTAAAGGAATCGAAGAGGCTATCGTTCAGGTCGTGGTAAAGTTTATGTGCGCGCAAAAGCAAGCGTAGAAAACTACGGACAAAGGGCGCGAACAAATTGTGGTGACTGAGTTACCATACTAGTGAATAAAGCTAAGCTTATCGAAAAATTGGAATTAGTAAAAGATAAAAATAGAAGGTATCAGCGGCATTCAGGATCACTCAGATAAAAAGGATCGCGATTGTTATCGAAATTAAGCGTGATGCCGTAGGTGAAGTTGTTTTAAACCACCTTTATGCATTAACTCAAATGCAGGTCACTTTCGATCAACATGGTGGCGTTAGATAATGGCCAACCAAAAAGTCTTGAATTTTCAAAACAGATCATCGAAGCATTCGTTAAACACCGTCGTGAAGTGGTTACTCGCCGTACAATTTTTGAATTGCGTAAAGCTCGTGAACGCGCGCATATTTTAGAAGGCTTTAGCGATTGCGTTAGCTAACATTGATCCGGTGATTGCGTTAATTCGTCAATCGAAAACGGCTGAAGAAGCACGGAAGGGTTGCTTTCTCGTAGCTGGTCGTTAGGTAACGTGGCTGCGATGCTTGAGCAGCAGGCGTAGATGCTTCTCGCCCCGAAGATTTACCTGAAAATTTCGGTATTCGTGATGGCGAGTATTATCTCCTCTGAAGCGCAAGCTCGTGCGATGTTTAGAACTCGCTTACACCGTTTAACTGGTTTAGAACACGAAAAATCGTTGAAGGTATAAAAGAGTTATTAACCGAAATTGCGGAACTTTCTTCATATTCTAAATAGCGCAGACCGCTTAATGGAAGTGATTCGTGAAGAATTAGAGCGTAAAAGCAGAATTTGGTGATGAGCGCCGTACTGAAATTACCGCGGCTTCAGGCGATGATCAATATTGAAGATTTAATCGCACAAGAAGATATGGTTGTGACACTTTTCTCATGCAGGCTATGTGATATCAACCACTTTCAGATTACGAAGCGCAGCGCCGTGGTGGTAAAGGTAAAATCCGCCACTAAGATGAAAGAAGATGATTTTCATCGAAAAATTATTAGTGGCCAATACTCACGACACTATTCTTTGCTTCTCAAGTCGTGGTCGTTTATATCAACTGAAAGTGTATCAATTACCGCAAGCAAGTCGTGGTGCGCGTGGCACACCAATTGTGAATATTCTGCCGTTAGTGAAAGAAGAAAACGAACGTATTACCGCGATTCTGCCACTCCAAACGGCGAATTTAGCGCAGATAAATTCGTCTTTATGGCTACCGCAAGTGGTGTGGTGAAGAAAGTAACGTTAGATGCATTCAGCAATGTTCGCTCAAGCGGTCTGATTGCGTTAAAACTTCGCGAAGGCGATGAGCTAATTGGTGTAGATATTACCAACGGCGAGAGCGAAATTATGTTGTTCTCTGCACAAGGTCGAGTGGTTCGCTTTGAAGAAAAAGCGGTTCGTGCAATGGGACGCACTGCAACTGGGGTGCGCGGTATCAAACTTGCTACCACAGAGATTTCATCAGAAGAGATCGAAGAAGCAGAAATTGTTGATCTTGAAAACGAAGAAGCAGAAGAGAGTGCAGTAAATCTCAATACTGACAAAGTGGTTTCACTGGTAATTCCGCATAATGAAGGCGAAATCTGACTGTGACCCAAAATGGCTTTGGTAAAACGAACAGCATTAGTGAATATCCAATTAAATCTCGTGCAACGAAAGGGGTTGTTTCAATCAAAGTAAATGAGCGTAACGGTAAAGTGGTTGCGGCAGTACAAGTTGAAGAAGCAGACCAAATTATGTTGATTACTGATGCAGGTACCTGAGTGCGTACTCGCGTTGCAGAAGTGAGCCTAGTTGGACGTAACACGCAAGGGGTACGAATTATCCGTACCGCAGATGATGAAAGCGTAGTAAGCCTTGAACGCGTGAACCTGAAGAAGATGAAGAATCTGTCGATGGTGCAGAAAATCATGACACTTCAGTAGAAACCTCAAGCGAGGCATAATGACAGCATAACAAGCGGTCGTTTTTTCCAAACCTTTTGCAAAAAATTTGGGAAAAGCGACCGCTTGCATATTTAAAGAGAGCAATTAGAAAAATGGCACTACTTAATTTATCCAATGCCTATTTAGGTTTTGGTGATCATCCTTTATTAGATCATACCGAATTACATATTGAACCGAATGAACGAGTTTGTTTAGTTGGACGAAATGGCGCTGGCAAATCGACTTTAATGAAAGTATTAGCCGGAGAGATTCAGTTAGATGATGGTAAGCTCACGCTTGAAAAAGATATCGTGGTAACCCGTCTTGAGCAAGACCCACCAAGACATGTTCAAGAAAGCGTATTTGATTATGTGGCGGAAGGGATTGCACATTTAAGCGACTTTATTAAAGCAATATCATCACATTTCACAACAAATGCAGACAGATTATAGCGATGAGTTATTAATAAACTTTCGCATATTCAAGCACAGCTTGAACATAATAATGGTTGGCAATTTGAGAATCGTATTCAAGATACACTGAAATTATTAGAATTAGACCCAGATAAAAAACTGTGTGAACTGTCAGGCGGTTGGGTACGCCGTGCGGCATTAGCGCGAGCGTTAGTTGCTGATCCCGATATTCTCTGTTAGATGAGCCGACCAACCATTTAGATGTGGAAGCCATTACTTGGTTAGAAGATTTACTGCTTAATTTCAAAGGCTCAATTATTTTTATTTCGCATGACCGTAGCTTTATCCGCAAAATGGCAACGCGAATTGTGGATTTAGATCGGCGTAAATTGGTCTCTTATCCGAGCAATTACGATCTTTATTTAGAAACCAAAGCGGAAGATTTGCGTGTAGAAGAGTTGCAAAATGCCCTCTTTGATAAAGAAAATTAGCGCAAGAAGAGGTTTGGATTCGTTAGCATTAAAGCGCGCCGTACCAGAAATGAAGGGCGTGTGCGTGCTTTGAAAAAATTACGTGAAGAGCGCCGTAACCGCCGAGAAGTGCAGGGTAGTGCTAAAATTCAAATCGATCAAAGCACGCGTTCAGGCAAAATCGTTTTTGACATTGAAAATGCAAGCTACGAAGTGGCAGGAAAAACCTTGTTGAAAAACTTTAGCGCAACTATTCAACGTGGCGATAAAATTGCACTTGTTGGTGCAAACGGTTTGTGGTAAAACAACATTTATTAAATTATTACTAGGCGAGTTACAACCAACTTCAGGCACCATTCATTGTGGCACAAAAGCTTGAAGTGGCTTATTTTGACCAATATCGCGCAGAATTAGATCTAGAAAAACCGTGATGGATAACGTTGCTGACGGTAAACAAGATATTGAAGTCAACGGGTAAAACGCCATGTTTTGGGTTATTTGCAAGATTTTCTTATTTCCGCCAAAACGCAATGACGCCAGTTAAAGCACTTTCTGGGGGTGGAGCGTAATCGTTTATTATTAGCTAAATTATTGCTCAAACCGAATAACCTGATAATTCTTGATGAACCGACCAATGATTTAGATGTTGAGACTTTAGAATTGTTAGAAGAGCTGTTAACAGATTACCAAGGCACTTTGATTATTGTGAGTCATGATCGTCAATTTATTGATAATACGGTCGAAGAGTGTTTCTTCTTTGAAGGCGATGGCGTGTGAATAAATATATTGGCGGATATTTTGATGCGAAACAGCAACAAATCCAATATCACGCAAACCCTTGCAGCCAATTCGCAAAATGTGAAGAAAAATGAACCGCTTGCAATCGAACCAGTGAAAGCTGAAAAGCCAAAAGCAGAGCAAAAGAAAGTAAAACTTTCCTATAAAGAACAGCGTGAGTTAGAGGCATTGCCAGCACTAAATGGAAGCATTAGGAGGCAGAAATGGAAGCTTTTACAAACAGAAGTGAATTCTGCGGATTTCTTTAGTAAAGAAGCAAGTTATACACAAGCACAACTGCAAAAACTCGCTGAAGCAGAAATGGCATTAGAACAAGCCTTCGAGCGCTGGGAGCAATTAGAAAATATCAAAAACGGAAATCTATAATGGCGAGAGTAGATAACTTTGAACAACGTTTCGGTGGCATTGGTCGCCTTTATACGCCAGAAGGTTTAGCCAACTGCGCCAATCGCATATTTGTGTGATTGGCATTGGCGGGTGGGGCTTTGGCAGTCGAGCGCTGGCGCGTTCTGGTATCGGAAAAATTACCATGATTGATATGGATGATATTTGTGTCACCAATATCAATCGCCAAATTCATGCCTTAACGAGCACGGTGGCAACCTTAAAAAACGCGAAGCCATGAAAACATCGAGTGCGGAAATTAACCCAGAATGTCAGGTTGAAATTATTGATGATTTCGTAGCCCAGATAATCTGGCGGATTATTTAAACCGTGGTTATGATTATGTGATTGATGCGATTGATTCCGTGAAAAGCAAAGCAGCACTGATTGCCTATTGTAAACGCAATAAAATTCGCCTCATTACTACAGGCGGCGCTGGCGGGCAGACAGATCCGAGTCAAATTCAAATTACGGATTTAAGCAAGACGATTCAAGACCCTCTTGCCTCAAAAGTTCGCTCACTGCTACGCAAGGAATATCATTTTAGTCAAAATCCAAAACGTAAATTTGGTGTAGATTGTGTTTTTCTACCCAGCCCCTGATTTTTCCCGAAGATGGGCGAAGGTTAGAAATCTCAGCCACAATGAATTGTGCGAATGGCTTTGGTGCGGTAACTATAGTCACTGCGACGTTCGCTTTTTGCAGTAGGGTCGCGTGATTGATAAGTTATTACAAGCCGAAAGCAAATAAATTTGCTTGCTGAATTAAATTCATACCTTGGCTATGATAAGATTTACTACAATGAATTTAACCTCTGTGGCCGTGAATCATTTACTGGTCGTATTCTTTCTATTTATATAGATTGATGTGCCACAGTAGTCATAAAAACGTAAAAGGAGAACTTAATGCTTCCATTAAATCAAGCGTTAGAAGAAATGCTAGGTCAATTACCTGCACCAAGCTCAACGGAAACGTTGCCATTAAATCAATGTGCAAATCGCATTCTGGCAGAAGATATTTTTCCCCGATTGATGTGCCAAGTTTTGATAATTCAGCGATGGATGGTTATGCGCTTCGTTTTGAAAGATTTAGAAAAATTTTGCTGATTTTCGCGTTATTGGAAAAAGTTTTGCAGGGAATCCATTCACTGGACAAATTCAAGCTGGCGAATGTGTACGGATTATGACAGGAGCAATGATTCCAGCTGGCGCAGATGTTGTGATTATGCAAGAACAGACAGAAACAGTTGCCGATGATCGTATTCGTTTTAACGTGCAACCGAAGCTCGGTGCGAACATTCGCCGAGTTGGGGAAGATGTGAAACAAGGCGCTTTAGTGTTAGCGAAAGGCAGCAAACTTAACGTGGCTAGCTTACCGTTATTGGCTTCATTAGGCTATTGCGCATGTTTCTGTTTTTCCCGTTTAAAAGTTGCCATTCTGTCAACGGGAGATGAGTTAACCAGCGTTGGTGAACCATTAGAAGCTGGTAAAATTTATGATACTAATCGCTTTACTGTACGTTTACTCCTAGAAAAATTAAATTGTGAAATTCTAGATTATGGCATTTTATCTGATGATCAGCGCTTTTTGAAAAACGTTTAGTGAAAGCCAAGCGGCTAGTGATGTTTTGATTACAAGCGGCGGTGTTTCTGTTGGGGAAGCTGATTTCACTAAAGCGGTGTTAGAAAAATTAGGCAAAAGTAAATTTCGGAAAATTGCGATGAAGCCGGGCAAACCTTTTGCTTTTTTGGTCAGTTAGGCAAAAACATGGTTCTTTGGATTACCGGGCTAATCCAGTTTCGGCGTTAGTCACATTTTACCAATTAGTACAGCCAGCATTAGCCAAATTATCTGGCTTGAATGTTCGAGGGAATTGCAAATTTAACGACAAATTTAACCGCTTGCGCGGCAACAAATCTGAAAAAGCGGTTGGACGACAAGATTTCAACGCGGATTTTATTATTTAGATGAACAAGGCAACTTGATGGTGAAAGCTGCTGGGATGCAAGGTTCACATATCTTTAGCGCATTTTATGAAAGTAACTGCTTTATCGTAATAGAGGCTGAACGCGGTAATGTGGCTGCAGGCGAAAAAGTGACAATTCAGCCGTTTAATGCGTTATTAAGTTAAACCTTTTCACGAAATATTTTAGGGCGTACTTTGTACGCCCATTGTTATCAATAAAGAGACTCAAACGTTATGGAACTCTCCGATCAAGAAATGCTGCGTTATAACCGCCAAATTGTATTAAAAAGCGTCGATTTTGAAGGGCAAGAAAAACTCAAAACAGCAGCGCGTGTTAATTGTTGGTTTAGGTGGGTTAGGTTGTGCCGCTTCACAATATTTAGCTTCAGCTGGAGTAGGGCATTTAACGTTGGTCGATTTTGATACGGTTTCGCTCTCTAATTTGCAACGTCAAATTTTGCATACAGATGCTAACATTGGACAGCCAAAAGTATTTTCCGCAAAAAGCAAGATTGGAAGCGATTAACCCCATATTCAGATTGAAGCGCTTAATCAGCATTGCGATGAGAAAAACTTGGGCAGAATTGATTGCGAACTGTGATTTAGTATTAGATTGTACAGATAATGTTACGGTGAGAAATCAGCTCAATTTGCAATGTTTTGCACAAAAACGACCGCTTGTATCTGGTTCGGCTATTCGTTTTGAGGGGCAAGTTTCAGTCTTTACGTATCAACAAGGAGAGCCTTGTTATCAATGTTTAAGTCAATTATTCGGCGAGCAAACTCTAAGTTGTGTAGAAAGCAGGGGTGATAGCGCCTATTGTGGGAGTAATTGGGAGCTTGCAAGCATTAGGAAGCGATTAAACTCTTATTGAATATTGGAAAAGTTTAGCTGGGAAATTATTATTGATAGATGGCTTACATTTTTCTGTACGCGAAATGAAGTTACCTCAAATGTCAAATTGTGTAATTTGCTCAGCCTTAATTGTGTAAAAATGCAATAAAAAGTGAGTTTTTAAACGGAGCATTTTGACTCATTTGATAAATTCGCCTATTATAACCTTGTTTTTGTTCCTCCTTAGTTCAGTCGGTAGAACGGTGGACTGTTAATCCATATGTCGCAGGTTCGAGTCCCGCAGGAGGAGCCAACTAATTTCCTTTAGTTTTTACTTTTTGTTCTTTGTTTTATTTGTCTCCTTTTATAAAACAGTTGATTCATACCTCCAGAATTAGAACAAAGATCGGTTCTGCGGGTTTTCCGTAGGGTTCTCTGCCTTTCTGATTTGCAAAACTTTCCAACAATTTAACCGCTTACGTTATAATACGCGCCGGATTATTTAGAAGGAAAAATCATGTTTGAATTAAATCCCATTAAAACCCAATTAGCGGATTTGGCTGAACGCACAAATTTGCTTCGGGGTATCTTTGACTTTGATCTGAAAGTTGAACGTTTAGAAGAAGTGAATGCTGAATTAGAGCAACCTGAAATTTGGAATACACCTGAAAAAGCGCAAGCGCTAGGAAAAAGACGCGCGAGTTTAGAGTGGTGGTTAATACCATTAAAGCCTTAGATCAAGGGATTGAAGATGTCGAGGGCTTAATTGAATTAGCGGTTGAAGCAGAAGATTCAGATACTTTCCAAGAAGCGCAAGCCGAAGCTGAGCAGCTAGAAGAAAAATTAGCAAAATTAGAATTCCAAAGAATGTTCAGTGGTGCGCATGATGCAGCAGATTGCTATGTCGATTTACAGGCAGGATCAGGGCGGGAACAGAAGCGCAAGACTGGACAGAAATGTTGCTCAGAATGTATTTACGTTGGGCGGAAAGTAAGGCTTTAAAACCGAACTAATTGAGGTTTCTGATGGTGATGTAGCTGGTCTGAAATCTGCGACCATTAAGATTTCTGGCGAATATGCTTTTGGCTGGTTACGCACTGAAACAGGCATTCATCGTTTAGTCCGTAAGAGCCCGTTTGACTCAAATAATCGTCGCCATACTTCGTTTGCTGCGGCTTTTGTTTATCCAGAAATTGATGATGATATTGATATTGAAATCAATCCAGCAGATTTACGGATTGATGTTTACCGTGCTTCTGGTGCGGGTGGTCAGCACGTCAATAAAAACTGAATCTGCGGTGCGTATTACCCATATGCCGTCAGGTATTGTGGTGCAATGTCAAAACGGGCGTTCTCAACATCAAAATAAAAGATCAGGCGATGAAGCAGTTAAAAAGCAAAAATTGTTTGAAATGGAAATGATGAAAAAGAATGCGGAAAAAGCAAGCAATGGAAGAGAGTAAATCTGATATTGGCTGGGAAGCCAAATTCGTTCTTATGTGTTAGATGATTCTCGCATTAAAGATTTACGAACAGGCGTAGAAAACCGTAATACTCAAGCCGTTTTAGATGGTGATTTAGATAAATTTATCGAAGCCAGCCTTAAAGCCGGACTTTAAGCATCCTATCAAAAACATAGCCCGAATTTCGGGCTATGTTTTTATAGTGAAAATAAGCTAAGGCTTTCAAAAATTATTTCTATTTGTATTTTTGTTCGTGCTATTTTTACTCCTCATTATGCCAAATAATCACAAAAAAATCAGGTAAGCAGTATGTTTTGGGAATCATTGCAATATAGTTTTGGGGTTACTTTCCCGATTATTTTTCTCATGTTCGTGGGCGTATTTTTACGTCGTCGAAAAATTTGTAGATGATGCTTTTTGTCATACTGGCATCTAAGCTGGTCTTTAATTTTACCTTGCCGCCAATGTTGATTTTTAAATGTCATTAAAAGCCCGCTGAATTTTGCACAAGAAATCAATTTGATTCTAACTGGTTTAGTCGGCACCTTGATCATTTACCTTTTGGGCAGAGTGGTGGGCAGCGCGAAATATTCAAACGCGTGAATATCGTTGTATTTTCACGCAAGGCACTTTCCGTACAAATGCTGCGATTTTAGGGTTTGGCTCTAGTCATCAATGCTTATGGCGATGCCGGTATTACGCCTGTTTCACTTTATACAGCATTTTTAGTGCTTATTTTTAATAGCCTTGGTGTGGTGACAATTCTTAATTCATTGAGTAATGAAAACCGAATGCAATGAAACTATTGCAAGCGGTGATTAAAAATCCTCTGATTTTAGCCATTATTGTGGGCATGCTATTTAATTATTTTTGAAATTCGTATTCCAACGCCAGTGATGAAATCGTGCAACCGCTTGCCCAAGTAACCTTGCCATTAGCGCTCATTTGTATCGGGGCGAGTATTGACTTTAAAAGCGTTGTACCGCCTGAAAAGTGAAGATAAAGCTGAACAAGAGCTTAATCGTGTCGTACTTTATTCGGCAGCCATTCGCCTTGTGTTTGCGCCAATATTTCTTTTTGCTCTGGGCAAATGGATTTTCCAACTTTCCCCGATTCAGTTAGGTATTATTTTCTTAACCGCATCCGCACCAGTTGCCGCAGCTGTTTATGCGATGACTCGTGCCTATGGCGGTAATGGTACTGGCGCAGCGAATTTAATTGGACTCACTACTATTGGTTCAGTCATTAGTACTAATGTGGGATTATTCCTTTTTAAAACAGGTTGGCTGGATTTGGTCAAAATTGAAGAAAAAGACCGCTTACAAGCGGTCTGATGAAAAATTTGCGATAAACGTTCTAACTATTCTTCTTTCTCAAATGGTATTACCCATTTAACAGGTGAAATTTCTTTTTGTTTTTCATCTTATCAGAAACCCCGCTTTCCAAATGGTTGTAGTATAGCTCAAGCCCCACTGATAATAGGGACAGGCCATCATTGTGATTCCAAATTATTGAGCGCCATCTTCAGTAGGCCATTCTAAAAATCGCTTTTTGATAAGGGCTCACAAAAAGCGAGGGTTTTGTATCACTTTTTGCTCGCTTTTGGCTTGATGAGCGGGCCAAATTTTATCGGTGTAAAGCAATTCCATTTAAAATTATTTTTCATATATAGAGGGCGATTGTGCATTATTGTCCACCGCTGGTTCGTTTCGGTGAAATTTTATTTGTAAAATACGACTGAACTCATCATAGCAATGTGGGCTATTTTTATAATCTTCTGCATTAAAACAAGCACGCTTTTTTTCTCGTATTGATAAAAGAATGTTTTCAAGCACGACTTCATATTCGCCATAATGCTTTAAGTCTATAAAATCGACGATTTCAGAAACAGATTCCCTTCAGAAAGTGGTTTATAAAAAAAGTACGTTTCAGGGCAATGACACTGTCGTCATCATGAATTGGATAGAAAAGCCGGATGAATTTTTAGCCCCACATAAGAAAAGTTCTTCTTGAGAGTGGCTATAACTTTTTCCTGATTTTTATTCTTTTTATAGTCGCCAAAATACCACATGGTATCGACTTCGTAGCCACTATCCGTTTTTATTCAGCATAACAAACTGCGGCACATCGTTGATATAATAATAACCGCCATTGTCACTTTGATAGAGATAATGTTCTTCTCCTTTGCAGTCATTTCTAATTTGTCGACAAATGTTCGCAAGCTCAGCTTTGCTCATGCGAACGGGTTTTAGCACACTGGCTTTATTTCTGCTGTTTCATTATTAGCATAAGCGGTTGCAAAACGAGAGAAAATCCAACCGCTTGTAGGAGCTTTTTAAAACACCATATTCTTCTCGGTAAGCTTTCATTGCAGGTAAAAATGGCGCATATTCAGTTGATTTTTCGATAAATTGTAATAAGTCATCAAAATCATAATCGAAAAACACTTGGCAGTGGTAATCACGTTCTACTTCTTGAATCGCGGAAAGTTCGCCTTTGCCTTTTTCTTTTCGGTTTAAAAGCAATGAAAACGCCGGCTAGATTTGCTTGGTTCGCCTCAATAATCGCCATGGATTCACGGATTGCGGTGCCTGCGGTAATCACATCATCAACCAATAAAAATATTCCCTTTTTAATGGTGCGCCGATAAGATTGCCACCTTCGCCATGATCTTTGGCTTCTTTGCGGTTAAAGCAACAAGGTTTGTCTAAATCAAAGTGGTTGGCAAGTGCAACAGCAACGGTCGTCGCGATAGGAATTCCTTTGTAGGCAGGGCCGAAGAGAACGTCAAAAATCAATTTTGGCAGCTTGAATGGCTTGGGCATAGAATTCGCCCTAATTTAGCTAAATCTTTTCCTGTGTTAAATAATCCTGCATTAAAGAAATAAGGGCTTTTCTGCCTGATTTAAGCGTAAATTCGCCGAATTTTAATACTTGACGACTTAGCGCAATTCAATGAATTGATGTTTGTAAGATTGCATAAGGCTTCCTGTTAGAGGTGATCGGTAAAGGTATTCTAATAGATGACAAACGTTTTTCGTAAAGCAACTAAACAGGATTTGTTTTGACTAAAACATATCTTTAAAGGCATTTGCAAAAATAAAGCGGAAAAATAGACCGCTTGGAGAAATGAAAAAGGGAGTATTCCTTTTTATGTGATTATTCTGGCGTAATCCAATCAACTGTCCATGAGCCTGTGCCTTCTGGTACCAAAAACTTCAGTCAGATAAGGCAGAATTTTTCATTTGCGCTTCTAGCTGCCATGGTGGATTGATAACAATCATTCCACTCGCGGTCATGCCACGTTGATCAGAATCTGGACGCACAGCTAACTCAATTTGTAAGATTTTTCGAATACCAGATTCTTGCAATCCTCTCACAATACGTTTGCTATGTTGACGCAGTACAACGGGATACCAAATCGCATAGATGCCGGTCGCAAAACGTTTATAGCCTTCTTCAATAGCCTTAACCACTAACTCGTAATCTTCTTTAAGCTCATAAGGCGGATCAATTAAAATAAAACCACGGCGTTCTTTCGGAGGCAGAGCTGATTTTAATTGTTGAAAACCGTTTTCACGCTTGGTTTGCACATTTTCAATTTTGGCAAACTCTTGGCGCAATAGTGGGAAAAATCATTAGGGTGAAGTTCAGTTAAAATGGCACGGTCTTGCGCTCTAAGCTGATTAACAGCCAATAATGGCGAACCTGCATAATATTTCAGTTTATTACCACGATTGATTTTTGAGTGCATCAATATAAAGCGCCACTTCTTCAGGTAAATCATTACGATCCCAAAGGCGGGCAACGCCTTCTAAATATTCGCCTGTTTTTTCAGATTCAGCGCTAAATAGGCTATAACGCCCAACACCCGAGTGAGTGTCTAAATATAAAAAGCCTTTTTCTTTTTGTTGTAAGGATTGTAGAATCAAAAAGCTCTACAATGTGTTTGAGCACATCGGCATGATTGCCGGCGTGAAAAACTGTGACGATAGCTCAGCATAATTTTCTCAGTTTTTGTTTAATTTTTAGCCATTTTATCACAAACGCTTATGGATTTAACGCTTAAAAACGGTACGCTGATTCATCAAAAACAAGTGCCTTCCCTCATTTCAATACCCTGTCCCGAAGGGACTGAAATTTCGCTATTAGTGATTCACTATATTAGTTTGCCACCAGAGCAGTTTGGTGCGCATTTTATTGATGATTTCTTTCAAGGTAAGTTAGATCCGACTGCGCATCCTTATTTTCAAGAAATCAAAGATTTACGTGTTTCTGCGCATTGTTTAATTAACCGACAAGGTGAAATCACGCAATACGTGAATTTTAATGAAATGGCGTGGCACGCGGGGCTTTCTATATTTGAAGGAAGAGAGAAGTGTAATGAATTTTCGATTGGTATTGAGTTAGAAGGCTCGAATAATCAGCCATTTACTCAAGCACAATATGAAAGTTTGGCAAAATTAACGGATAAACTTCAACAAGCTTATCCGAAAATTGTTGATGAGCGGATTACTGGGCATCAGCATATATCTCCAGGAAGAAAAGCCGACCCCGGTCGTTATTTTGCTTGGGACTATTATCGCCAGTTATTAACTCAAATTAAAACTCAGGCGCAGCGCTAAATGTCATCGGCTCACCGGTAATTGGGTGAGTAATTGTTAAACTTTCAGCATGCAAGCAAAAGGCGGGGAGATAAACTTTTTGCCAGTGGATTGGCATAAAATTTATCGCCTAAAAATAGGATGTCCTAGCGCTAAACTATGGATGCGTAATTGATGAGAGCGCCCAGTAATTGAGGGTTAACTTCACTCTCGTTGTATTATTTGGCAAATGCGCTAAGACTTCATAATGCGTAATTGCTTTTTACCGCGTTCATAACAAATCTTTTGGCGAGGGCGATTTTTCCCAATCACAAATCAGTGGAAAAATTCATCTCACCCGTATCGCCCACTTTTTCGCCTAATTTTCCCAAAAGCAGAGCAATATAGTGTTTTTCGGCTCACGTTCGCGAAATTGGCGTTTGAGTTCTTTTCCGCAGCTTTGCTTAACGCAAATAGTAAAATACCGCTGGTAGCCATATCTAAAACGGTGGGCAGGCTCGGTAAAACCATATTTTTTTCTGAATGCGAGTCATTGCACTATCAAAATATTCAGGGCGATTGCCGGGGACAGAGAGTGAGGCCACTAGGTTTGTTAATCACTAAAAATATGATTATCTCGATAAACCTCATCTAAAAAACGGTTCAAGTGGCGGATGATATTCAATTAATCGCCATTTTTCTGATTATTAAAGGAATTAAAAATATATAAGGGGCGTATCATACGCCCCTAAATAGGAAAATTATTGTGCTTTTGGCGCTTCTGCTGGTGCAGAAGGTGCCTGTGCTGCTGGCTGTTCTGCAGGCGTTGCAGGTTGAGCTGGCGCAGGTTCGTATTTTTGCGTTAATTCAGCTTCTAATGCTAGGCCTTCATCTGCCAGTTTATTGAGTTGAGTTTGTAGTTCACCAAGTGCTTTATGGCTTTCTTCTGTTGGATTTTTGGCTACAGTTTCAGTCGCTTCCATCATTTTTAGCCCAAGCGCTAATACTTCTAATGTTTTATCTTTTAATGCTTTTAACTTTCTCATCTTGAATGTCTAATTTTTCTGCGCTCGCTTTAACTGCTTCAATTTGTTCCATTAACACTTTGTTAAGTGTTTCTTGCATCACTTTTGGATCAGCCTGTTCGCCTAATTTTTCATCGCTTCTTCAGATGCGCTGTTAATTTGCACGTTCTTGTTCAGCTTTCCATTGGCGGAATGTTTTGTAATCTTGTTCACCTGTATCTGCTTTTGGCGCGGGTGCAGCTTCTTTTTGCTGGCGCAGGTGTTGCTGCTTCTTTTTGCTGGTGTTGATGCCGCAGCAGTTTCTTTTGCTGGTGTTGCAGCTTCGTTGTTTGACTTGCAGGTTTATCGCAAGCGGTTAAAAATCGCTAATAATGCAGCTGTGCTTTTAGAGCAGTGAATTTTTTTCATCGTGATACCTTTAATCATCCAAGATAAAAAGGTTAGGTAATTACCTAACCTTTAAAAAGAAAAGCTAAAAATTATTTAATACCAAATTTTGTTTTAACTCATTTTGTGAGTTTAAAAGATTTTTGGCTTTTTGCATTAAGTCTTGAACTTTAGTTTGAAGACCTTTTTGTAAATCTGCATCTTGTGGGTTTGAAGCAATTTTTAATGAATCAACCATCACATCGCGAGATAAAACCTAAAACGTCTTTTCGCTAAAGTACGGAAGTCAACTACTTGTGCATTTTTAATATCAAGTGAATCTAATGATTTAATCGTATCATCAATATATGCAGTAAAGCCTTTTACTGCTTCTTCAATTTGTTTTGGATCGCTGAGATGCTGCTTTAACTTGTAACTCTTGTTGAAGTTTAACCATTTGACCTTGGTTTTGGCTATCCCAAAGCAGTACTTTTTCTAAATCAGCTTTACCTTGTGCCATTTCATCAGCTGCTGCAGGTTTCGCTGCTTCTGTAGCAGGTTTTGCCGCTTCTGTTGCAGGTGCTGCTGCTGGTGTTTTTTTCTGGTGCTGCAGTTTCTGCTGGTTTGTTAGCTGGTTTATCACAAGCGGTTAAAAATAATGCAAATAATGCAGTTGCACTGATTTTTAGTAAATTTAGTCATAATTCAATCCTTAATAAAGTTAGTACCGTCAACCGGCAATATAATTGTACCTCAATGGACAAGCAATTGTCATATTAGTTCGGTAAATTTGTGTAGAATTTTAGTCTGGTTTATGTTTTTGGTATATTTTTCAAGACTACGATGGCGAATTTGAACTTTCTTTCGCTTCAAAGTATTTCCCAATTTGTTCGGCAACAAATACAGAACGATGTTTTCCACCCGTACAACCAATCGCAATCGTTAAGTAACTACGATTATTTTGTTCAAGTTGCGAAGCCATAACTCTAAATAATTGCGGGTATGGTAGATAAATTGGTGCACTTCTGTTTAGCGTTCGAGAAAAATCAATCACAGGTTGTTCAAGCCCTGTCATTGGGCGAAGTTCAGGATTCCAATGCGGATTAGGCAGAAAACGCACATCAAAAACATAGTCAGCATCTAACGGCAAGCCATATTTAAAACCGAAAGATTCCACCACAATATTGAGTTCTTAACGCTAGCGCCTTGTAATAACATCCGTAAACTTTCAGCTAATTCATGAGATGAAAGGTGAGTGGTATCAATAATATGATTAGCTTGATGAATAAGCGGATCTAATAATGAATCTTCTAAATCAATCGCGCTTTCTAATGAAAGATCTTTTGTTGAAAGTGGATGCAAACGGCGAGAATCACTATAACGGCGAATCAAAGTATTACGTTCACAATCTAAAAAGATAATTTTTGTGTTGTAATGTTCTAGCTGAGTTTGTAAGTCGATAATTTCGTGCGGATTATTCGGCAAATTACGAATATCTAAACTAATCACCGCGGAGCGATTGGTTTGAGCGAGAAGCTCGGCTAGCTGGGGAATAAGGGGAAGGGGCATATTATCTACACATAATAGCCCATATCTTCTAATGCGTGTAGTGCGACAGATTTCCCCGAACCTGAACGACCACTGATAATAATTAATTCCATAAGACCTCAAATGATTGTGTTTTGTATAATATTTATTATTCTGTTTTTCGTTGGCTTGTTCTTCTGTTTTTCCGCTTTTTCAGCTTGTTCTTCTTGATTATCTAAATAACAGAAAAAGTTGCCAAATATCTTCTTCCGTTTCAGCAGTACGGATTTGTTTAATGATATTTTTTTATCACTTAATTTTTCAGCGATTTTAGGTAAATACGCTTTTATAGTGATGACAAGATTGCTCCGGAAAAAGGATAGCATAAATTAAATCCACCTCTTTTGCGATCTTGCGCTTCATAGTCAACAGGTTGCTCTAGTTTAAGGGAATACTGCAATCGGTTTTTCAAGCGATTGTGTACAAGCATTCGCCAGTTTAGCGTGTGGCATTGCCACACCATTATTTAAGGCGGTACAGCCTAATTTTTCTCGTTTTAAAAAGCGCATCAAAACAAGCAATAGGGCAAGCCTCATCGCTATCAATTTCTTCTGAAAGCTGCTTGCGCATCGCATCGGCAAGCAGTTTTCCAGCAATTTCTAATGCACGTTTTTACAAGAGGCGGGCGTATCTAAATGGATATTCTCCGCAGTTAAAAATTCAGTTAATAACATAATAATAAAATTTACAACTTAAATTGCTCACCTAAATAAGCTTCTTTCACTAATGGATTATTTAAAAATCTCATTTGGGGGTGCCAGTTGCAATCATATGCCCGTCTTTCACGATATAAGCACGTTCTGCAAACATCTAAAGTTTCGCGTACGTTATGGTCGGTAATTAACACACCTAAACCGCGTTCTTTTAGATTAACAATAATCTTTTTAATATCAATGACCGAAATTGGGTCAACCCCAGCAAAAGGTTCATCAAGCAAAAATAAATTGCGGATTTTGCAGCTAAAGCGCGCGCAATTTCTACACGGCAGCGTTCACCACCAGAAAGTGATTGACCTAAACTATTGCGAATATGTTCAATGCGAAATTCAGCAATTAACTCATCTGCGCGCGCTTTACGTTCCGCATTGGTTAAATCTTTACGAATTTGTAGCACAGACATTAAGTTTTCATACACGGTTAAACGGCGGAAAATAGAAGCCTCTTGCGGTAAATAACCGATCCCTTGTTTAGCGCGGTCATGCATAGGGAGCAAACTAATGTCTTCATTATCAATGCGCACCACACCATTATCGTGACGAACTAAACCTACCACCATATAAAACGAAGTGGTTTTACCCGCACCATTCGGGCCTAATAGTCCGACAATTTCGCCGGTATTCACTGCCAAGCTTACATCTTTTACCACTTGACGATTTTTATAGCTCTTAGCTAAGTGTTCCGCATAAAGAGTCGCCATATTTACCCTTTATTTTTTCTTATTGTTTAATTGATTTGGAATTAACACAGTTTTTACGCGCGATTTACCACCGCTGGTGGCTTTTAACTGTTGTTTTCACATCATAAGTAATGCGCTCAGCTTGAATTTTGCTGTCTAGCTGTTTCAGTTCCGCATTCCCAATCAGGATTAAATATTCGCTATTTAAGTCGTAATGCACGCTGTTACCTTTTGCCATTAACAGGCTTACCATCATCTAAAGTTTGTTGGAAAGTTACTGGAGAGCCGGTCGCATCTAAGGTTTTCTTTTTGCCTTCTTGGCGAACAATCGTTACTTTGCTGGCATTCACTTTTAATAGAGCTTTGAGTAATGGAAACCCCATCGCTAAAAATAACAGTGTTGCTGTTCATATCTAAAGATTGGCTGCCAGAATCAATGTTAATTGGCTGATCGGTGTCACCTTTTTAATGCGTAAGCTGAAAAGCTCATCGCAAGACAAGCGGTCAAAAAGCAGATTTTATTGCAAATTTTTCATAGACATTCTTAGTTAATCCTCATCATTATGGGAGTTGGCTGTTCGTTATTCTCACGAACGACAGTCGGCTCAATAAAAGATTTGACATCTTTTTAACAGCGTTGCCACTTGTTGTTTTAAGTTTCCTTTCAGCCCCACGCCAGTGTCGTAAAGCAAACCGGTTGATTTCACGCTTTCATCAGTTTGAATATCTTGCGTGTTTAAATCTACAATCAGTTTTTCAGTTTCAATACGTTGCAAGCGAGAGGTTTTATCTAGCGCATTTAATTTTACATTGCCTGAAAGCGTTAAGATTTTTTTCTTTGGTAATTTCTGCCTGATTTGCGGTAAGCTCCATAATTTTTGCGAACTTTCTTTATCGAACAAATTCACTAATGGGCGCACAAATTCAGTCAATTCTGTTTCTTCAAAAACGCTTAATTTCTTGCGCTTCGGCATAGTATTGAGGCTTGCCTTGTAGGTCGAATACTTCAGTAGAAAGTTTCTCGCCCGTATAGTCTGGCGTGCCTTGTTGTTTAATTAGGGTTATCTAACGGGTTGGCATCCTTCGGCTGCAGGCTATACCACCAGCCGCCTGAGTCCTGCCGCAATTATCGGTAAAATAGCAGTTAAACGAATATTCATATCAAATTTTATAGCTAAAAACAGCGTACCATCATATCACAAAAGCATTTCCACATAATGAAAAATAAGTAAATTTTTTGCAATCTTTTACTGCAATGGTTTTCAGACAAACTGCAAGCGGTGAAGTTTTCTAAATTTTTACAAAAACACGTTTGTAAATTTAGGTAAGGTACGACCACTTTATGCTATTTTTTAGCTTTTTGGAGTGAATTTTTCACTAAGAATAAACTGATGGAGTGCTTGTAATGCTTTTGATTTTAAAGATTTTTGAATTCTCTCTTTTATGTGTTTTAAATAAAAGTTCAATTTTTTAATTTGGTCTATAATCAAGAGTCCCCAATGGGGAGTGTATACACATTTTTAACAAATATGTGTGTATTCATACATAATGGATAATTTGTGATTTTTAAAAATATAAGGAATCTCATGAACAAGATTTTTTTAAGGTTATTTGGAATAAAACAACGCAGTCGTTAGTTGTGACTTCCGAGTTAGCAAGAGGGGCAGTTAAGTCCTCCAGCGACACTAACTCAGAAAGCAAAAGCTCATTAGGCAAAAGTTTTTAAATTATCGGCATTGTCTTTATTGCTTTTAGATGTAACAAGTACTGCATATGCAGCAATTCCTGAGGGTACCACCAATGGTCGTCCTCAAGCAATTGCAATTGGTGGCGGAAGTTGGACGGATGGTCCAGGATCTATTGTTGTTGGTGCAGCATCAAGAGCAACAGGTGGAGTAAAAGGTATTGCAATTGGTCATACTGTTGTGGCTAATGGGCAAGATGCTCTTGCGGTTGGTACAAATTCTCAGGCAGTAACTCAGGGTTCTGCTTTTGGTCGTTTAGCAAATGCAGCGACCGATGGCACAGCGCTAGGTAATCAAGCAACCGCAAGCGGTACAAAATCACTTGCAGCGGGTAACCAAGCAACAGCAAGTGGTGAAAGTTCAGTTGCAGCGGGTGATGGGGCTAATGCAAAATCAGAAGCATCTGTTGCGATTGGTAAAAATTCTGTTGTTGAACGTGAAAAAGGTATTGCAATTGGTGAAGGTGCAACGGCTACCACAAACAGTACTCAAGCGATTGCAATCGGTGTTTCATCAATTTCAAATGGTACTAACTCAACAGCGATTGGTACTAATGCAAGAGGTGGCTATGTTGATAGCGTAGCATTAGGTACAGATGCGAATGCATCAAACTTTCAAGCAATTGCGATTGGTAAAAATGCCGTCAATGGTGCGATAGCTGGTATTTCTATGGGCTCTGGCAGTAATGTTGGAGGCTGGGCAGATAATGCTATTGCAATTGGTACTGGCGCAAAAGTAAATGGTGCAACTGGTAGCTCAAAAGGTAATAACGCTATTGCAATTGGTACTGGTGCGATAGTTAATGATTCAGAAGGTAGCTCACAAGGTAATAATGGTATTGCTGTGGGCTATGCCGCTAAAACAATTGGCGAAAATACTATCGCCATGGGTATGAGTGCGAAGGCTAATAAAGAAAGCGGTATTGCTATTGGTCGCGAGGCAAACGTATCTGGAAACTATGGTCTTGCAATTGGTCGTAATGCTAATGCATCAACAACAGAAGATAACGCTATCGCATTGGGTCGTAATACCGTTGCGGGTAGAGACAGTGCGATTGCTGTTGGTTTAGGGCGCGCAAGCAACAGGTCAATTTTTCTCAAGCAGTTGGTCGTTATGCTAATGCTGCTGGTGATAATGCTTTAGCTATGGGCTTATCTGCTTGTGCAACAAAAAGCAGTTCACTCGCTTTAGGGTCCGAACGCTAAAGCTCTAGGTGAGGGCAATATTGCATTAGGGTAATGGAGCGATAACAAGTAATGATACTGATGCAATCGCACTTGGTTCTAGTGCTAATGCTTCAGCCATCAATTCTTTAGCATTAGGTAAGGGCGCATCAGCAACTAAAAGGCTCTGCGATAGCATTGGGACCTCGAGCAAAAAGCAAATGGTGCTACAGGGTATAGCTCTGGGTATGGATGCAAATGTTTCCACTGATAATTCTGTTGCTTTGGGTTCAGGATCAACAGCTGGTGCTAGAAAATGCATTAACTTCGATTCAAATAGATGGAGTTGAAGTCGGTAATAATGGTAAAGCGAGTGGAGCTGCTGTTTTAGCTGTAGGTAATAGCACTGCGGCTAGACAGGTTCAATATGTTTCAGCAGGCTTAATTGGCGAAAAATTCTACCGATGCGATTAATGGTTACAGCTTTATCGTGTGATCACTGCGGTAAACGCAACGGCAAGCACCGCAACCGCAGCGAAAAATGCTGCGGCGACGGCGCAAACCACAGCTGATCAGGGCAAAAACAGCTGCAGCGACAGCGCAAACCACAGCTGATCAGGCAAAAAAACAGCTGCAGCGACAGCGCAAACCACTGCAAATCAGGGCAAAAACAGCTGCAGCTACAGCACAAACAACCGCAGACCAGGCCCAAACAACAGCAAATCAAGCCAAAGCAGCGGCAGCGACAGCACAAACTACTGCAAATGACGCTAAAACAGCGGCAGGTACAGCGCAAACTACTGCAACTCAGGCTAAAAAACAGCCGCAGGGTGCAGCGCAAACTACTGCAGATCAAGCAAAAGTAGCGGCAGCGACAGCACAAACTACTGCAAATGACGCTAAAACAGCGGCAGGTACAGCGCAAACTACTGCAACTCAGGCTAAAAACAGCCGCAGGTGCAGCGCAAACTACTGCAGATCAAGCAAAAAGCAGCGGCTGCAACAGCACAAACTACTGCAAATGACGCTAAAACAGCCGCAGGTGCAGCGCAAACTACTGCAAACGAGGCTAAAAACAGCCGCAGGGTACAGCGCAAACTACTGCAGTTCAAGCAAAATCAGCGGCAGCGATAGCGCAAACTACTGCAAATGACGCTAAAAACAGCAGCAGGTACAGCGCAAACCACAGCTGATCAGGCAAAAACAGCCGCAGATGCAGCGCAAATCTCTGCAAATCAGGGCAAAAGTAGCTGCAGGTGCAGCGCAAACCACTGCAAATGAGGCTAAAACAACCGCAGATACAGCGAAAACAACTGCAGATCAAGCAAAAGCAGCTGCAAATGATGCTAAAACAACCGCAGATACAGCGCAAACAACTGCAAAATGATGCTAAAAACAGCCGCAGATACAGCGAAAACAAGTGCGCGAGGGCAAAAATGCTGCGGGTGCAGCGAACACAACTGCGAATCAAGCAAAAAGCAGCCGCAGATACAGCGCAAACCACTGCAACTAATGCTAAAATAGCCGCAGATACAGCAAAAACAACTGCAAATGATGCTAAAACAGCCGCAGATACAGCGAAAAACAACTGCAAATGAGGCTAAAAACAACCGCAGATACAGCGCGAACAACTGCGCTTGAGGGCAAAAATTTTTGGATTTAACGCGCAAACAACTGCAAATCAAGCAAAAAGCAGCCGCAGGTGAAGCGCAAACCACTGCAGATCAGGGCAAAAGCAGCCGCAGGTGCAGCACAAACTACAGCAGATGATGCAAAAGCAGCTGCAGCGACAGCGCAAACCACTGCAAATGATGCTAAAACAGCTGCAGGTACAGCGCAAACTACTGCAGATGACGCAAAAGCGACTGCAACTGAAGCGAAAACTACCGCAGAGGGTGCAAAAACTACTGCTAATGAAGCATTAACGTTGGCTAAAAAAATCACCAACCAACTATTTTCCATGTAAACGATGGAGATAATGTGGATCCTACTGCAACTGAGGCTTTAACCACTAATAAAGATAAAGTGGGTTCAGCTGGCGGCGCTCAAGGTGAAAACTCTATTGCAGCAGGTGTAGAAGCAACAACAACCAGTGCAGCAGCCGGTTCGGTTGTGATGGGTTACAAATCTTCAGCGGCATCTGAAGGTGCAGTTGTAATTGGTTCTGGTAGCGCTGTTTACACTGGTGCAGCAAATGCAACAGTCATTGGTAAAAACTCACAGCGTACAAGCGGGTTCTGCTAATGCAACTTTATTAGGGTTCTAATTCAAGGGTTGAAGCAGGTGCTCAAAATGCGACGGTTGTAGGTCAAGACTCAGCAGCTGGCACGAACTCATTAAATGCAACTGTAGTGGGTGCAAGAAGCTATGTTCGTCCAAACACAAATAACGGCACAGCATTAGGTTACTACGCAGGTGTAGATAACAGCACAGTAAATGGTACTTCTGTGGGTGCACACACTTGGGTGGGTGCAAATGCAGAAAAATGGTACTGCTTTTAGGTGTGCGTAACATAGTTGGTAATAGCACTCATAATACTGTTGCGATTGGTGTGGAAAAATAACATCGCCGATGGTAAACAAAATAATACGGTTATTGGTCATAACAATAAAGTCAAAGCAAACGGCACAACTGTAATTGGTAATGGTGTTGAAGTTGCAGAAGGCTTTGATAATGCCGTTGTTTTAGGCAACCATTCAACCACTACGGGTTCTCATACTGTTGAAAATGTAACTTCAGCAACTGTAGGTAATTTAACTTATAGTGGCTTTAAAGGTACTGTTTCAGGTAAAGGCAGCTTTGTAAGCGTTGGTGCAGTAGATAATGAGCGCAAATTGATCAATGTTGCAGCAGGTAATATTTCTGATACTTCAACTGGAAGCGATCAATGGCTCACAACTTTATTCTGTAACCAAACAATTAGATCAAACAAACGAAACTGCAAAAAGCAGCTGCATCAACAGCAACAGCAGCAGAATCAACTGCAAAAGCAGCGAGCGAAGTTGTTAATACTAACTTAGGTAAGATTGAAGGCGCAGTCAGCAGCAGCAAGTTCAGCAACCGCAGCAGCAAAGCTCAGCAACCGCAGCAGGTTCTTCAGCAACAGCAGCTGGTTCATCTGCAACCGCAGCAGGTTCATCAGCGACAGCAGCAGGATCTTCAGCAACAGCAGCAGGTTCATCAGCGACAGCAGCAGGGTTCATCAGCAACAGCAGCAGGTTCATCAGCAACAGCAGCAGGCTCATCAGCAACAGCAGCAGGTTCATCTGCAACCGCAGCTGAAAGCTCAGCAACCGCAGCAGGTTCATCAGCGACAGCAGCTGGTTCATCAGCAACCGCAGCAGGCTCATCAGCAACTGCAGCAGGCTCATCTGCAACTGCAGCAGGTTCATCAGCAACAGCAGCAGGTTCATCTGCAACCGCAGCTGAAAGCTCAGCAACCCGCAGCAGGTTCATCAGCAACTGCAGCAGAATCTTCAGCAACAGCAGCTGGTTCATCAGCAACAGCGGCAGGTTCATCAGCAACTCGCAGCAGGTTCATCAGCGACAGCAGCAGGTTCATCTGCAACTGCAGCAGAATCTTCAGCGACCGCAGCAGGGTTCATCAGCAACAGCAGCAGGGTTCATCAGCAACTGCAGCAGAATCTTCAGCGACCGCAGCAGGCTCATCAGCAACAGCAGCAGGCTCATCTGCAACAGCAGCAGGTTCATCAGCAACCGCAGCAGGGTTCATCAGCGACAGCAGCAGAATCTTCAGCAACTGCAGCAGGGTTCATCAGCGACAGCAGCAGGTTCATCTGCAACTGCAGCAGAATCTTCAGCGACCGCAGCAGCATCTTCAGCGACAGCAGCAGGTTCATCAGCAACAGCAGCAGGTTCATCTGCAACTGCAGCAGAATCTTCAGCGACAGCGGCAGGTTCATCAGCAACCGCAGCTGAAAGCTCAGCAACCGCAGCAGGGTTCATCAGCAACAGCGGCAGGGTTCATCTGCAACAGCAGCAGGGTTCATCAGCAACAGCAGCAGGTTCATCTGCAACAGCAGCAGAATCTTCAGCAACAGCAGCAGGTTCATCAGCGACAGCAGCAGGGTTCATCAGCGACAGCAGCAGGGTTCATCAGCGACAGCAGCAGGTTCATCAGCAACAGCAGCAGGTTCATCTGCAACCGCAGCTGAAAGCTCAGCAACCGCAGCAGGTTCATCAGCGACAGCAGCAGGTTCATCAGCAACAGCAGCTGAAAGCTCAGCAACAGCAGCAGGCTCATCTGCAACAGCGGCTGAAAGCTCAGCAACAGCAGCAGGTTCATCTGCAACAGCAGCAGAATCTTCAGCAACTGCAGCAGGGTTCATCAGCAACAGCAGCAGGATCTTCAGCGACAGCAGCAGGTTCATCAGCAACAGCAGCAGAATCTTCAGCGACAGCGGCAGGTTCATCTGCAACAGCAGCAGAATCTTCAGCGACAGCAGCAGGCTCATCTGCAACAGCAGCAGGTTCATCAGCAACTGCAGCAGGTTCATCTGCAACCGCAGCTGAAAGCTCAGCAACCGCAGCAGGTTCATCAGCGACAGCAGCAGGTTCATCAGCAACAGCAGCAGAATCTTCAGCAACTGCAGCAGGTTCATCAGCAACAGCAGCAGGTTCATCAGCAACTGCAGCAGAATCTTCAGCGACCGCAGCAGAATCTTCAGCAACAGCAGCAGGTTCATCAGCGACAGCAGCAGGTTCATCTGCAACCGCAGCAGGCTCATCTGCAACAGCAGCAGAATCTTCAGCAACTGCAGCAGGTTCATCAGCAACAGCAGCAGGTTCATCAGCAACTGCAGCAGAATCTTCAGCGACCGCAGCAGGGTTCATCAGCGACAGCAGCAGGTTCATCAGCAACTGCAGCAGGGTTCATCAGCGACAGCAGCAGGTTCATCAGCAACCGCAGCAGGCTCATCTGCAACAGCAGCTGAAAGCTCAGCAACAGCAGCAGGTTCATCTGCAACAGCGGCAGAATCTTCAGCGACAGCAGCAGGTTCATCTGCGACAGCAGCAGAATCTTCAGCGACAGCAGCAGGTTCATCAGCAACAGCAGCAGGCTCATCAGCAACAGCAGCAGGCTCATCTGCAACAGCGGCAGGCTCATCTGCAACAGCAGCTGAAAGCTCAGCAACCGCAGCAGGGTTCATCTGCAACCGCAGCAGGCTCATCAGCAACCGCAGCAGGGTTCATCTGCAACAGCAGCAGGTTCATCTGCAACCGCAGCAGAATCTTCAGCGACAGCGGCAGGTTCTTCAGCAACAGCAGCAGAATCTTCAGCGACAGCAGCAGGCTCATCAGCAACTGCAGCAGGATCTTCAGCAACAGCAGCAGGCTCATCTGCAACCGCGGCAGGTTCATCTGCAACAGCAGCTGAAAGCTCAGCGACAGCAGCAGGCTCATCTGCAACGGCAGCAGAATCTTCAGCAACTGCAGCAGGCTCATCTGCAACCGCAGCAGGCTCATCTGCAACTGCAGCAGAATCTTCAGCGACAGCAGCAGGTTCATCTGCAACAGCAGCAGGTTCATCTGCAACAGCAGCAGGTTCATCAGCAACCGCAGCAGAATCTTCAGCGACAGCGGCAGGTTCATCTGCAACAGCAGCTGAAAGCTCAGCGACAGCAGCAGGCTCATCAGCAACAGCAGCAGAATCTTCAGCAACAGCGGCAGGTTCATCTGCAACAGCAGCAGGCTCATCAGCAACCGCAGCAGGTTCATCAGCGACAGCAGCAGAATCTTCAGCAACTGCAGCAGGCTCATCAGCAACAGCAGCTGAAAGCTCAGCAACAGCGGCAGGTTCATCTGCAACAGCAGCTGAAAGCTCAGCGACAGCAGCAGGCTCATCTGCAACAGCAGCTGGTTCATCTGCAACAGCAGCAGAATCTTCAGCAACTGCAGCAGGCTCATCTGCAACGGCAGCGGGTTCATCAGCAACAGCAGCAGAATCTTCAGCGACAGCAGCAGGGCTCATCAGCAACAGCAGCAGAATCTTCAGCAACAGCGGCAGGTTCATCTGCAACAGCAGCAGGCTCATCAGCAACGGCAGCAGAATCTTCAGCAACTGCAGCAGGCTCATCTGCAACCGCAGCAGGCTCATCTGCAACCGCAGCAGAATCTTCAGCAACTGCAGCAGGTTCATCAGCGACAGCAGCAGGTTCATCTGCAACCGCAGCAGGTTCATCTGCAACCGCAGCAGGGTTCATCAGCGACAGCAGCAGGTTCATCAGCAACGGCAGCAGAATCTTCAGCAACTGCAGCAGGCTCATCTGCAACAGCAGCTGAAAGCTCAGCGACAGCAGCAGGCTCATCTGCAACAGCAGCAGGTTCATCAGCAACAGCAGCAGAATCTTCAGCGACAGCAGCAGGTTCATCTGCAACAGCAGCAGGTTCATCAGCAACTGCAGCAGAATCTTCAGCGACAGCGGCAGGTTCATCTGCAACAGCAGCTGAAAAGCTCAGCGACAGCGGCAGGTTCATCTGCAACAGCAGCTGAAAGCTCAGCGACAGCAGCAGGCTCATCAGCAACAGCAGCAGAATCTTCAGCAACAGCGGCAGGTTCATCTGCAACAGCAGCAGGCTCATCAGCAACCGCAGCAGGGTTCATCAGCAACCGCAGCAGGTTCATCTGCGACCGCAGCAGGCTCATCTGCAACCGCAGCAGGTTCATCTGCAACAGCAGCAGAATCTTCAGCAACCGCAGCAGGCTCATCTGCAACGGCAGCAGGTTCATCAGCAACAGCAGCAGAATCTTCAGCGACAGCAGCAGGCTCATCAGCAACAGCAGCAGAATCTTCAGCAACAGCGGCAGGTTCATCTGCAACAGCAGCGGGTTCATCTGCAACAGCAGCTGAATCTTCAGCAACAGCAGCAGGTTCATCTGCAACAGCGGCTGAAAAGCTCAGCAACAGCAGCAGGTTCATCTGCAACAGCAGCTGAAAGCTCAGCAACAGCAGCAGGTTCATCAGCAACCGCAGCAGGGTTCATCAGCGACAGCAGCAGGTTCATCAGCAACCGCAGCAGGTTCATCAGCGACAGCAGCAGGGTTCATCAGCAACCGCAGCAGGTTCATCTGCAACAGCAGCAGGTTCATCAGCAACAGCAGCAGGTTCATCTGCAACCGCAGCAGGTTCATCAGCAACCGCAGCAGAATCTTCAGCAACAGCGGCAGGGTTCATCAGCAACAGCAGCAGGTTCATCTGCAACCGCAGCTGAAAGCTCAGCAACCGCAGCAGGTTCATCAGCGACAGCAGCAGGCTCATCTGCGACAGCAGCAGGTTCATCAGCAACAGCAGCTGAAAGCTCAGCAACTGCAGCAGGTTCATCTGCAACAGCAGCAGAATCTTTCAGCAACCGCAGCAGGCTCATCTGCAACAGCAGCAGGTTCATCTGCAACAGCGGCAGAATCTTCAGCAACAGCAGCAGGTTCATCAGCAACCGCAGCAGAATCTTCAGCAACCGCAGCAGGTTCATCTGCAACAGCAGCAGGCTCATCTGCAACAGCAGCAGAATCTTCAGCAACAGCGGCAGGCTCATCTGCAACTGCAGCAGAATCTTCAGCGACAGCAGCAGGTTCATCTGCAACCGCAGCAGAATCTTCAGCGACAGCAGCAGGCTCATCTGCAACAGCAGCTGAAAGCTCAGCAACCGCAGCAGGTTCATCTGCAACCGCAGCAGAATCTTCAGCGACAGCGGCAGGCTCATCTGCAACAGCAGCAGAATCTTCAGCGACAGCAGCAGGCTCATCTGCAACCGCAGCAGGTTCATCTGCAACAGCAGCTGAAAGCTCAGCGACAGCGGCAGGCTCATCAGCAACAGCAGCAGAATCTTCAGCAACGGCAGCAGGTTCATCAGCAACAGCAGCAGGTTCATCAGCGACAGCAGCAGGTTCATCAGCAACCGCAGCTGAAAGCTCAGCAACTGCAGCAGGTTCATCAGCGACAGCAGCAGGTTCATCTGCAACAGCAGCAGGGTTCATCTGCAACAGCGGCAGAATCTTCAGCGACAGCAGCAGGTTCATCTGCAACAGCGGCAGAATCTTCAGCGACAGCAGCAGGTTCATCTGCAACCGCAGCTGAAAGCTCAGCAACAGCAGCAGGCTCATCTGCAACAGCAGCAGGTTCATCTGCAACAGCGGCAGAATCTTCAGCAACAGCAGCAGGGTTCATCAGCAACCGCAGCAGAATCTTCAGCAACCGCAGCAGGGTTCATCTGCAACAGCAGCAGGCTCATCTGCAACAGCAGCAGAATCTTCAGCAACAGCGGCAGGCTCATCTGCAACTGCAGCAGAATCTTCAGCGACAGCAGCAGGGTTCATCTGCAACCGCAGCAGAATCTTCAGCAACCGCAGCAGGTTCATCTGCAACAGCAGCAGGTTCATCTGCAACTGCAGCAGAATCTTTCAGCGACCGCAGCAGGCTCATCAGCAACAGCGGCAGGTTCATCAGCAACAGCGGCAGGTTCATCAGCAACAGCAGCAGGTTCATCTGCAACAGCGGCAGAATCTTCAGCGACAGCAGCAGGCTCATCTGCAACAGCAGCTGAAAAGCTCAGCAACAGCAGCAGGTTCATCTGCAACAGCAGCAGGCTCTTCAGCGACTGCAGCAGGTTCATCAGCAACAGCAGCTGAATCTTCAGCAACAGCAGCAGGTTCATCAGCAACAGCAGCAGAATCTTCAGCAACTGCAGCAGGTTCATCAGCGACAGCAGCAGGTTCATCAGCAACTGCAGCAGAATCTTCAGCGACCGCAGCAGGTTCATCTGCAACAGCAGCAGAATCTTCAGCGACAGCAGCAGGTTCATCTGCAACCGCAGCAGAATCTTCAGCAACAGCGGCAGGTTCATCTGCAACCGCAGCAGAATCTTCAGCGACTGCAGCAGGCTCATCTGCAACAGCGGCAGGTTCATCAGCAACAGCGGCAGGTTCATCTGCAACAGCAGCAGGCTCATCTGCAACGGCGGCAGAATCTTCAGCAACAGCAGCAGGTTCATCTGCAACAGCAGCGGGTTCATCTGCAACAGCAGCTGAAAGCTCAGCAACAGCAGCAGGCTCATCAGCAACGGCGGCAGAATCTTCAGCAACAGCAGCAGGTTCATCTGCAACAGCAGCAGGCTCATCTGCAACAGCAGCAGGTTCATCAGCAACAGCGGCAGGCTCATCTGCAACAGCAGCAGAATCTTTCAGCGACAGCGGCAGGCTCATCTGCAACTGCAGCAGAATCTTCAGCAACAGCAGCAGGGTTCATCTGCAACAGCAGCGGGTTCATCTGCAACAGCAGCTGAAAGCTCAGCAACAGCAGCAGGCTCATCAGCGACAGCAGCAGGCTCATCAGCGACAGCAGCAGCATCTTCTGCAACAGCAGCAGGTTCATCAGCAACCGCAGCAGGTTCATCTGCAACAGCAGCAGGCTCATCTGCAACAGCAGCTGAAAGCTCAGCAACAGCGGCAGGCTCATCTGCAACAGCGGCAGGTTCATCAGCAACAGCGGCAGGTTCATCTGCAACCGCAGCAGATCTTCAGCGACTGCAGCAGGCTCATCTGCAACAGCGGCAGGTTCATCAGCGACAGCAGCTGAATCTTCAGCAACCGCAGCAGCATCTTCTGCAACAGCAGCGGGTTCATCTGCAACAGCAGCTGAAAGCTCAGCAACAGCGGCAGGCTCATCTGCAACAGCAGCAGAATCTTCAGCGACAGCAGCAGGTTCATCTGCAACAGCAGCAGGTTCATCAGCAACAGCGGCAGGCTCATCTGCAACCGCAGCAGAATCTTCAGCGACTGCAGCAGGCTCATCAGCAACAGCGGCAGGTTCATCAGCAACAGCGGCAGGTTCATCAGCAACAGCAGCAGGGTTCATCTGCAACAGCTGCAGAATCTTCAGCTACAGCAGCAGGCTCATCTGCAACAGCAGCTGAAAGCTCAGCAACAGCAGCAGGTTCATCTGCAACAGCAGCAGGCTCTTCAGCGACTGCAGCAGGTTCATCAGCAACAGCAGCAGCATCTTCTGCAACAGCAGCAGGCTCATCAGCAACAGCAGCTGAAAGCTCAGCAACCGCAGCAGGTTCATCAGCAACAGCGGCAGGCTCATCTGCAACAGCGGCAGGCTCATCTGCAACAGCGGCAGGCTCATCTGCAACAGCAGCAGGTTCATCAGCGACAGCAGCTGAATCTTCAGCAACCGCAGCAGCATCTTCTGCAACAGCAGCAGGCTCATCTGCAACTGCAGCAGAATCTTCAGCAACAGCAGCAGGCTCATCTGCAACTGCAGCAGAATCTTCAGCAACAGCAGCAGGGTTCATCTGCAACAGCAGCTGAAAGCTCAGCAACAGCGGCAGGTTCATCAGCGACAGCAGCAGCATCTTCTGCAACAGCAGCAGGTTCATCAGCAACCGCAGCAGAATCTTCAGCGACAGCAGCAGGCTCATCTGCAACAGCAGCTGGTTCATCTGCAACAGCAGCAGAATCTTCAGCGACAGCAGCAGGCTCATCTGCAACAGCAGCTGGTTCATCTGCAACAGCAGCAGGTTCATCTGCAACAGCAGCAGAATCTTCAGCGACAGCAGCAGGCTCATCTGCAACAGCAGCGGAATCTTCAGCGACAGCGGCAGGTTCATCAGCGACAGCAGCAGAATCTTCAGCAACAGCGGCAGGCTCATCAGCAACCGCAGCAGGTTCATCAGCAACAGCAGCTGAAAGCTCAGCGACAGCAGCAGGCTCATCTGCAACAGCAGCTGAAAGCTCAGCGACAGCAGCAGGTTCATCAGCAACCGCAGCAGAATCTTCAGCGACAGCAGCAGGTTCATCAGCAACAGCGGCAGGCTCATCTGCAACCGCAGCAGAATCTTCAGCGACTGCAGCAGGCTCATCAGCAACAGCAGCAGGGTTCATCTGCAACAGCAGCAGGTTCATCAGCAACAGCGGCAGGCTCATCTGCAACCGCAGCAGAATCTTCAGCGACTGCAGCAGGCTCATCAGCAACAGCGGCAGGATCATCAGCAACAGCGGCAGGTTCATCAGCAACAGCAGCAGGTTCATCTGCAACAGCGGCAGAATCTTCAGCGACAGCAGCAGGCTCATCTGCAACAGCAGCTGAAAGCTCAGCAACAGCAGCAGGTTCATCTGCAACAGCAGCAGGCTCTTCAGCGACTGCAGCAGGTTCATCAGCAACAGCAGCTGAATCTTCAGCAACAGCAGCAGGTTCATCAGCAACAGCAGCAGAATCTTCAGCAACCGCAGCAGGTTCATCAGCGACAGCAGCAGGTTCATCAGCAACCGCAGCAGAATCTTCAGCGACCGCAGCAGGTTCATCTGCAACAGCAGCAGAATCTTCAGCGACAGCAGCAGGTTCATCTGCAACCGCAGCAGAATCTTCAGCAACAGCGGCAGGTTCATCTGCAACAGCAGCTGAAAGCTCAGCGACAGCAGCAGGTTCATCTGCAACCGCAGCAGAATCTTCAGCAACTGCAGCAGGTTCATCAGCGACAGCAGCAGGGTTCATCAGCAACCGCAGCAGAATCTTCAGCGACAGCAGCAGGTTCATCAGCAACCGCAGCAGAATCTTCAGCAACAGCAGCAGGTTCATCTGCAACAGCGGCTGAAAGCTCAGCAACCGCAGCAGGGTTCATCAGCAACCGCAGCAGAATCTTCAGCGACAGCAGCAGGGTTCATCTGCAACCGCAGCAGAATCTTCAGCAACAGCGGCAGGGCTCATCAGCAACAGCGGCAGGTTCATCTGCAACAGCAGCGTGCATGAAAAGCTCAGCAACAGCAGCAGGCTCATCAGCAACGGCGGCAGAATCTTCAGCAACAGCAGCAGGTTCATCTGCAACAGCAGCAGGCTCATCTGCAACAGCAGCAGGTTCATCAGCAACAGCGGCAGGCTCATCTGCAACAGCAGCAGAATCTTCAGCGACAGCGGCAGGCTCATCTGCAACTGCAGCAGAATCTTCAGCAACAGCAGCAGGTTCATCTGCAACAGCAGCGGGTTCATCTGCAACAGCAGCTGAAAGCTCAGCAACAGCAGCAGGCTCATCTGCAACAGCAGCAGGCTCATCAGCGACAGCAGCAGCATCTTCTGCAACAGCAGCAGGGTTCATCAGCAACCGCAGCAGGTTCATCTGCAACCGCAGCAGGCTCATCTGCAACAGCAGCTGGTTCGTCAGCAACAGCGGCAGGCTCATCTGCAACAGCAGCAGAATCTTCAGCGACAGCAGCAGGTTCATCTGCAACAGCAGCAGGTTCATCAGCAACAGCGGCAGGCTCATCTGCAACCGCAGCAGAATCTTCAGCGACTGCAGCAGGCTCATCAGCAACAGCGGCAGGTTCATCAGCAACAGCAGCAGGTTCATCTGCAACAGCGGCAGAATCTTCAGCGACAGCAGCAGGCTCATCTGCAACAGCAGCTGAAAGCTCAGCAACAGCAGCAGGTTCATCTGCAACAGCAGCAGGCTCATCTGCAACAGCAGCTGCATCTTCTGCAACAGCAGCAGAAACTTCAGTGAAACGTATTGAAGATTCTGGCTTGATCAGTAAAGACGGTAAAACAGCATCTGCAGCTGATAACACCAGCAAACGCGATAGTGCGAAAGCGAAAGGTAAAGATGCAACAGCCGTTGGCTATGGTTCAAATGCAAGTGGTGAAAACGGCACTGCGTTAGGCAATAACTCACAAGCGTCAGGTAAAAACTCAACAGCTGTGGGTCAAGGAGCTAAAGCTACTGCAAATAACTCTGTAGCACTTGGTCAAGGCTCTGTAGCGAATGAAGCGAATACCGTTTCAGTAGGTAGCCAAGGCAATGAGCGTCGTGTAACGAATGTTGCGGATCCAATCCGTGGCACTGATGCAGCGAATAAACAATATGTTGATCGTTCAGTTGGTGCAGTTCGTAGCGAATTGAAGAAAACTGATAAGAAACTCGTGGTGGTATCGCAGGAGCAACAGCTGCAGCGAATATTCCGACAAGTGACTAAACCAGGTGGCTCAGTGCTTGGTCTTGGTGTAGGTAACTACAAAGGTCAAAGTGCGGTAGCTGTAGGTTACTCTCGTGCGAGCGATAACAACCGTGTTATCTTCAAAGTGAGTGGTGCTGCAACTACACAAGGTGACTACAATGTTGGCGCAGGTGTTGGTTACCAATGGTAATTGCGCTAATTAGTGAATAAATCACTCGGGGTAACTCGAGTGATTTTATTATTTGATGGTTTTTATTTGTAAAATTTGACTAGAATAAGACCGCTTTGTGAGAGCTATCAGATAATAAAATTAGGAAGAAGCAGGATTAAAAATATGCGTAAATATAAAATTGGGATTACATTTAATTTAGAATCTGATGTAACTGATATTTGGGCGAATGGTGCTAATCAAAATGTCATTCATCTTTTCATTTATTTCAGCATTCATCTATTGTAGAAGATGTGGTTTTTAGTGTCTTGGGGGCCTGAGAAACGAACCACACCTCCAGAAGGATTTATGTTGGATGGATTAAATCTTAAATATGCCTATATTGAAGATGTTATTGATCAATTAGATGTGTTAATTGAAGGTTCATTGATTATTGAGCCTCATCAAGTGGCTCGCATGCATGAACATGGTGGAAAAAGTGGTCTGTTATAAAAATGGGTAATGATTTTATTATGGACATGGAATATTTTCTTTTTGATAAGAAAGCTGGCAGAGTCTTTAATGGAACCTTATTTGATGCAGTCTGGATGATTCCACAACATGAAAATACTTGTAAATCTTATTTTTCAATAATGTATCGCTGTTCAGCTTATGTTGTACCTGCAATTTGGTCTCCAATTTTTGTGATAAAGTGATTAAAACAGATTAAAGATGAACATAATTTAACCTTTGGCTATCAGCCTAATCTCAGATAAAAAGCAAAACGAATTGCATCTTTTGAAGCGAATATTAATGTAGTAAAAACTTGTTTTACCCCGATATTACTGCAGAGCAAGCTTATCGTGAGCAGCCAGACAAAAATAAAAATGTTTATATGTGTAATACTTATTCTAAAAAGATAATCCAACCTTTTTAATTTCATAGGTCGAACTAATCTTGTTAAAAATGGAGTAATGACAGTAGAGGGGCGTTATCAAATGCCTGATTTTCTTACTCGATATGTGGATATTGTGCTAAAGTCATCAGTGGGAAAAATGGTTTAAATTATGCTTACAATGATGCTTTTGTATGGTGGCTACCCATTTATTCATAATTCAAAACTGATTCCGAAAGGTGTAGGGTATTATTACGATCAGTTCGATGCATTTGAAGGCGCGAAAAGTATTACTTGATGTAATTGATAACCATGATAAACATCATAAAGAATATGTGAAAAGAGCAAATGAATACTTGGATTCTCAGTACCAACTAATCCAGTGAATATTTATTTGTATGAGAAAGAGATCAAGCGGTTGTTTTCTGAATAAAATTTGTAAAATCTCTCGGTGAGGGCTGATCTCGCCCCGAAAAAGTTAGACTGTTATTTAAAGGACTGTGTTCGATATTGTATCGGACTCAGTTCTTTTAATTGGATTCAGTCCTTCATTATAGTACCGCACATAATCATTGATAACCTTTTCAAGTTCATCAATGCTAGTAAACGATTTTCCATGAAAACACTCCGTTTTCATTCGACCTCAAAAGCTTTCGATTGTTGCATTATCCAAATAATTTCCTTTTCGCGACATATTTTGAGAAATCCTATTTTTCGCTAATTGGCGTTGATAGCTGAGTATTTGATAATGGATTCCTTGGTCTGAATGTAATATTAAATTCGCGTTTCTCGGCAATTTTTCAACCGCTTGTAACAGCATTTCTTGCACTAATATGCAATTTGGGCGACGACTTAATCCATAAGCAATCAGACCATTATTAAAAGCAATCCAAAATCGGGGAAAAATAGAGCTTTTCGTCTTTCACTATCAGATTTGGATTGGTGATGATAGAAGAAGGTACTTCGAGCTAATTGTCCCACTACTAGCAATACTAAAGAGAATGGATTGAAAGATACTATGTTTAAATTCAGGGGAGTAAAGTGTTTTGCGCTGTAATACTGCCAATCCATTAGTGCCTGAATATTTGTATTGTTCGATCCAGCAGCTAACGGCTGTTTTTAGATAAATTGAAATGCTTCAATGTGAAAGCAAGATTTCCGTGATGTTCGAAATAGAAATTCACGATTAGTTGTTTGAAAAGTTGATTGTAGTTAGTCATAAAAAATCTGCACCTTAATTGGTTAGAAGATTAGTCTAACTTTTAGGGGGCAGATCATGCTGAGGGTTATTTAATTTGTAATGTTGGTTAGTATTCAATAATGTATTTGTTTATAATACTTACCACAAATCGTTAAATTCTTTTTTCATATTTTACTTTCAAACTAAGAAAAGTCTATCTTTTCAGCTTCTGAAAGTAAGTTATAGCATTTCATTACATACCCATAAATATCATCTACATATTTTTTTAATCCAGGTAGCAACTCATTATTGAGTTTCATATTTTTATTTCAGTTATTACATCAGATAGATTTTTGAAATAGGCTTACTTGATTTTTGGCAGTTACGACTGAGCTAATTGAACCTTTTCTTTCTCTTCTATACATATAAAAAGCAATTTTGATATATAGCATAATCTTTAATATGTTTAACCAGTGAGAAGCTCCAAGGGATATCTTCAAAATTTCTACCTTTTATGAATAAAAGATGATTTTTAAAAATTATTTCTTTTTATAACCTTTGTCCAAGCAAACCCTAAATAAATTCCATCTTGATAAAGATCTTGAAAGTCTTCTTTGAAAAGAACCTGTTAGCTTATCTCGCTTGATGTAATGGTTCACAATTTTGTCAGGATAAACACTTTTTAAGTAATTAAAAATAACATCCGGATTATTTTCAGTAATTATTTTTTGTAGAATCAGAAAGAATATTTGTTCCTTCCCAATAATCGTCACTATCTAAAAACATTAAATACTCTCCTCTAGCTATTTGAATGCCTGCATTTCTTGCATCAGATAATCCACCGTTAATTTTATGGATAACAAATAATATTAGAATATTGTTTAGCATATTTGATGCAAATATCAATAGAACTATCTGGAGAACCATCATCAACAAGAATGAGTTCATAATTGGAGTAATCTTGTGCTAATACAGATTCAATACATTGAATTAGGGTAATGCTCAACATTATAGATAGGTATGATAATACTAAATAGGGATTTTCTATTTTTGGGCTGTGATCTTTTTGAGGCAATTCACCTAATAAATAACAAGCTTGGGCTATGTTTTTAGGATCATGAAATGCAGTGAATTGATCAGCAAGCCAGTAGGGTTTCGTTTCATTTAAAAAGTACAATCAATTTTTGCCACATCTTTGCGGATCAGGTAAAGAGAACAACCATAGTTATATTGGTCAGTATCGCCATAAAATTATGGCATAGGGTTCATCACCTGCTTGAAATAAGCGCTCTCCAGAATGATGAGCGCCATCATGCTGTAACTTTATAATTCCATAACCGGAATATTTATTAGCATACTGATAGCATATTGAGTACAATTCTCAACGAGTTGTATTTCACTTTCAGCAATTAAGGCAAAAATCATTGTTTTGTAATTGTTGATTTTTCAGCAATAGCTTTCCAGCATTGAATATGAGAAAGTGTGCGAGCAATTTCTTTGTCGATTAACCAATCTATTACTCTCTTCATTATTTTTATTTATATTAAATAATGCTGATAAATTACCTAATAATTTAACTTGTTCTTTACTTATGGCAGTTATTGGGATAACTACAGAATTATCTGTATATTTTTAAAAAATGGTTAAGCTGTCTCAGCCTTTTTCAGAGTTATAAATAATGTAACTGGTTAATTTTTTTCCATAATAGTCTTCTTCTGTATTAAATTTAAAATTATTTTTCAATAATCTGAGAATAGGTAAGATAATTAAGCAAAAGCAACAAGCCAACTAATGCACCTACAATAAAAATCACTCAGTGAGAATAATAAGGGGATAGATTTAATTGCTCAATAAAATGATGAACAAATGGAAGATTATGCGAGAAAATACCTCCTCCAACCATAAACATGGCAATAGTACCTAAAAATAGAGAGGCTTTCATCAACCATGGCATGAGAAAAATAATGCTATTTCCAACCATTTTAGCTAACGTATTTTTCTTCTCTAGCATCCATAAACCAATATCATCTAGTTTTACAATGAGCCCAACTAATCCGTAAACAAAAATAGTAATGCCGAAGCCGATTGCGGAAAGGGTAAGGATTTTTGTTAATGTAGAGGAATCTTGTACTGTACCTAACACGATAATGATGATTTCTGCTGAAAGAATAAAATCAGTACGAATTGCACCTTTAATTTTACTCGTCTCAGTTCCAGCAGAAACGTGCTCATCATGTTCAGCTGATTTTTGATGAAACAATGAATGGAGTACTTTTTCTGCGCCTTCAAAACAGAGATAAGCGCCACCTAATAGTAATAACACTGTAATTGCTTGAGGGTAGATAAATAGAAAGTAGTAAGGCGAGTGGAATTAAAATGATTTTTATTGATAAGAGAGCCTTTAGCAACAGCCCTGACAATCAGTAATTCTCGCTCTGGTCGAATATCTTTACCACTAACTTGATTGGCATTTAACGCCAAATCGTCTCCGATAACACCGGCAGTTTTTCTTTGCTGCAACCTTAGACATAATGGAAACATCGTCTAATACTGCAGTAATGTCATCTAATAATGTAAATAATGAGCTAAATGCCATTGAGATTCCTGAGCAAAGGTAAAAATTAAACCTTGCTATTTTACGCTATTTTACCGTATTACGAAAGAATGTGCTCTGTTATTGCATAATAAAATAAAATCCTTTAAAATCCAAAAACGTTTATGTCGAATTTACGACGGAATATTCAATTTTGTTGCATAAAACAAAATTGCAAATGTAAACTAACTAGAGGACTAGAATTATTAAACCTGTCAAACGTGTACAATCGAATCGTGCACATCGTCTTAACGATGAAATTCGTGGTGTGAAAGAAGTTCGTTTAACTGATGAAAATGGCGAACAAGTTGGTATCGTTTCCATTCAAGATGCGTTAGCAAGAGCAGAGGAAGCGGAATTAGATTTAGTGAAATTAGCCCTAATGCTGAACCACCGGTCTGTCGTATTATGAACTACGGTAAGTTCATTTTACGAAAAAGAAAAAGCGGCTAAAGAGCAGCAAAAAGTAGTTCAGGTGAAGGAAATTAAATTCCGCCCAGGCACTGATGAAGGTGACTACCAGGTTAAATTACGTAGCATTCTTCGTTTCTTAGAAGATGGCGATAAAGTAAAAATTACTGTTCGCTTCCGTGGTCGTGAGATAGGCACACCAAGACATTGGTTTGGATGTGTTAGAGCGTGTAAAACAGGATACTGCAGAGATTGCAGTGGTTGAGCTGCACCAGGTAAACTGGAAGGTCGCCAAGCAATTATGGTGATTGCACCGAAGAAGAAATAATAAACAATAAAAAGCAACCTTGAGGTTGCTTTTTACTTTGTGTAATGCCTTTATTTTAGCTCTTTTAATGCCTCACAGCCTTATTTTCTTCTCCATTCACAAGATTTTTGATAATTATTTTCGTCTTCATCAATTAGGTTTTCATATACAACACTCTCTATAAAAGCGAAAAATCATCAAAACTATATTGAAAAGTATAATGCCCAAGTTTTTTTCTGTATAAATAAGAAAAACTAGCAAACAGGCAAACTCAGCAGCCTGAGTTGCTTTTAGATGGCGATGTAAGTCGCAAAAGTAGTGTAATTAGTGCTAGCAAGTAATTCGCAAGAGTTCGCCTGATTATTCATTTAAACCAAAAACAATGCGGAGTTTTTTAACAATGCCTAAAATTAAAACAGTACGTGGTGCTGCTAAGCGTTTCAAAAAACAGCTTCTGGCGGTTTCAAAACGTAAAACAACTCACTTACGTCATATTTTTGACTAAGAAAACCACTAAACGTAAACGTCACTTTACGCTCACAAATCAATGGTAGCGAAAGCAGACCAAGTATTAGTAGTAGCGTGTTTACCATACGCATAAGCGTTTGCGTGAAGACGTACTTTAGTGAATTTTAGTTTTTAATATACATTAGGAGATTTAAATAATGGCTCGTGTAAAACGTGGTGTTGTGAAAGAGCACGCCATAAGAAAGTTCTTAAGGCTGCTAAAGGTTATTATGGTGCGCGTTCACGTGTTTATCGCGTTGCGTTCAAGCAGTAATTAAAGCTGGTCAATATGCATACCGTGACCGTCGTCAACGTAAACGTCAATTCCGTCAATTATGGATTGCTCGTATCAACGCTGCGGCTCGTCAAAACGGTTTATCTTACAGCAAATTCATCAATGGCTTGAAAAAAGCATCTGTTGAAATCGACCGTAAGATCTTAGCTGACATTGCTGTATTCGATAAAGTAGCATTTGCTGCATTAGTTGAAAAGCAAAATCTGCACTTTAATTTTAAAGTTTAGATAAAAATTAGGACGCCATTGGCGTCCTTTTTATTATAATTTAGGATAAAATCGCATAACAAGCGGTCTAAAAATAGATTTTTGCAATTTATAAGGAATCATGATGAAGTTAATGTTGAAAGTTCAATAGCTTTGCTTGCAGCTTGTTCTACACCGCCACAGCAAAGTTCTGTACCAATGGATATGCAAGCGGTAGCAGCCTATCAGCATCGTGTTGCAACAGGTAAAACGATTGATAAAAATAATCCTACGAATAATGAAGCTTTTAAATCAAAGCGATCGTCGTTCTAAAAGAAGTAAGAATACAGTCAGTACCAGCTATTTATCCATCAGTGGGATATGGTTATGGTTGGGGCGTCATCATATTGGTTTGGGGGTCTGGATATTGGTATTAAAATAAAAATCATTTAGCTTAAGATTTCTTTTTAAGCATTCCTTTGATTTAATAGTTCTAGTACAAAGATTGATGTGGTTGAAAATCACATAAATGAGCCACAAGCGGTCGTTTTTGTAAATAATTTTGCAAAATCGACCGCTTGTTCTATGAGGAAATTCGATGCGAGTATTATTGATTGAAGATGATAGGCTAATTGGAGAAGGCCTAAAATTAGGGCTAACTAAACAGCAATTTGTTGTGGATTGGTTTGAAGATGGTAAACAAGATTTGAAGCGCTATTTACGACGGATTATGATGCCGTAGTTTTAGATCTGACATTACCAAAAATGGATGGTATGGATGTACTGAAAAAGTGGCGAAAAGAAAACCAAGATACACCTGTTTTTGATTCTGACTGCTCGCGATACTTTAGATGAACGAATTTCTGGCTTCCAAGCGGGGGCAGATGATTATTTATGTAAACCCTTTGCGTTAATGGAAGTCGTTGTCAGATTGCAAGCATTGGTTCGCCGCCGTTATCAGCAAAGCAGCACGAATTTAACGATTGGCTCATTAGTGATTGACCAAAATGCACATACTGTCATGCTCAATAATCAGCCAATTTCGTTAACAGCTAAAGAATTTAAATTGTTAGATATTTTGCCAATAATCAAACAAGAGTGCTATCTAGAACGATGATTGAAAGAAAAATTATATAGTTGGGATAGTGAGCTAAGCAGTAATGCGCTTGAGGTTTATATTCATAATTTACGTAAGAAATTAGGCAAAAGCTGGATTAAAAACGGTGCATGGAATTGGTTATAAATTAGGGAATGGCGATGAATAAAATCTGGGCAAATAAAAGTTTGCGGTTACGGCTAATGCTTGCGTTATTCAGTATTACGCTGTTGATTTGGCTGATTGCGACGGCGATTGAATGTGTCAGTTTTAAAAAGAGATGAATCGCCAATTTGATACCCAGTTGGTCTTTTTGCTGAGCGGCTGGCCTCTTCTAATTTAATGCAAGGTTTCCATGAAGTTCAAGAGCCCGAAAAACGTTATCAAAAGCATGTTGATGATGATGCGTTGGCTTTTGCGGTTTTTACCGAACGTGGTGATTTGATTATGGACGATGGGCGTAACGGGCAATTTATTGCTTTTACCCCTAAAAAAGGATTTCATACTACTCAAATTTTAGAGGTCGATGATGATGAAAGCGAAGCATGGCGAATATTCTGGTTAAAAATCTAACGATATATATATTGCCGTAGCACAAGAGCTAGATTATCGCGATGATATTATCATTGAGATGATGCTTTCTAAGTTATGGGGAGGTGTAATTGCGTTACCTTATTGTTGATTGCTATTGGTAGTATACTTTCTAAAGAACTTTCACCGTTAAGACGCTTAGAACAACAGTTTTACAACGTAAACCAGATGATACTAATCCAATAATGGTTCCATCTTTACCAAAAGAAATTCAGCCATTGGTAGCAAGCTTAAATCATTATTTTGAACGTAGCCATACGATGCTCAATCGTGAACGTCGCTTTACTTCTGATGCAGCACATGAGTTACGCAGTCCACTTGCAGGTTTGCGAATTCAAACTGAAATTGCACAAATGACACAAGATGATCCTGAGGCACATGAGCGTGCATTAAACAGTTTATTGTGGGGTATCGATCAAATTACACAACTTATGGATCAGCTGTTAACGTTATCTCGATTAGAAAGTCTAACGCGAACTTGATTCGTTAGAAGAGATTAACTGGCAAACATGATTGAGCAAGGTGTGAGTCAGTGCTATCATCAAGCAGAATTAAAAGGTTCGGATATTCAATTTAATTGCATAGGAATTCCTAAAGGACAACAAGGAAAAGGGACTTTATTAGCGATGGTATTGCGTAATCTCCTTGAGAATGCAATAAACTACACGCCAGAGAAAAGCCTAATTCAATTAACATTAAGCCCAAAAAGCTTCATTATTGAAGATAATGGACAGGGGGTGAGTGATGAACATTTAGATAAATTGGGTCAACCTTTTTATCGCCCAGCAGATCGCCCTGTACAATCGGAACAAGATAAAAAAGGCAGCGGCTTAGGTATCTCGATTATTCAGCGCATTTTAACCTTGCATCGTTTACGTTTTGCTTTATCTCGTAGTACTTTGGGCGGGTTAAAGCTGAAATCTTCTTCTGATTAGCTTAGGCTATCAATATAAGTAGAGTAACAATGAATAAAAATAGACATTTTCAGACAATTGAATTGTTGGAAAACCGCCATGAAAGCGCATTAGAGACGCATTTAGCGGTATATAATTGGCTTAAAGATCGTCATTACGATTCTTGTAGAAGCTAAAATTGCCCAATCACTCAATCTACCTAATTCAACAGAATTAGCGGAGATTGGGCAAAAGGCTGATCTCATTATTGTGATTGGCGGTGATGGAAATATGCTAGGAATGGCGCGTTATTTTGCACCACATCAAGTGCCATTGATTGGCATTAACCGTGGTAACTTAGGTTTCCTAACCGATATTGCACCACAATTTGCTTTTGAGCAGCTGTATAGCTGTTTAGAAAAAGGCGAATATGAACTGGAAGAGCGTTTTTTACTTGAAGCGATTGTTGAGCGTAATGGTAAAAAAATTGCTAGCAGTAAAGCGCTCAATGAAGTGGTCATTCACCCAAGCCAGTGACCAGAACCATTGAATTTGAAGTGTATATTGATGGTAGAATTTGCCTTTACTCAACTTTCTGATGGGTTAATTATTGCAACCCCAACCGGTCTTACGCATATTCGCTTTCTGCAGGTGGGCCAATCCTGACTCCTAATATGAATGCGATGTGCATTAGTACCGATGTATCCGTCATACGCTTTCTTCTCGTCCGTTGGTTATTGATGAGAAAGCCATATCTCGCTGCGTTTTGCACAACATAAAACAGCTAGCATTAGAGGTAAGTTGTGATGGTCAAGTTGATCTGCATGTTTACTCCAGACGATCGCATAGTTGTTCGCAAAAGTAGTGCGAAATTAAAGTTATATTTAAAAAGATTATAATTATTTTACGGTGCTGCTTCTGAAAGCTAGGGTGGGAAGTAAGTTGTTTTTGAGTTAAATTAGCATTGCTGGTTAATGAGGAAGGGTTGAATTCAATAATCGAATTCAACCCTTTCATATATTATGCGACAGACTTAAATTGAGATTAAGCCATTATCTGCATAGTCGTTGTCATCATCATCGGCTTCAAGTGCAGCTGGAACAGATGGCAGTTCTTCTTCGTCAAATGCAGTGTCTCCTTCAACCCCCGCAATGATTTGACCATGTTTTAATGCCTTTGAAATCGAATAATTTCGGATCACAAAAGATGAGAAGGCACGATGTCTTTGCATAGCACTGAACATCGTTTCTAAACGCCCCTGGATATTGGACGATCCAAGTGTTTAACATCTCTTTCACCACTTGGCGTTGTAAGTTCGGTTGTGAACCAGCTAAAGTTGCACGGAATAATTGGGGAATTGTTTTGCAATGGCGTAGTTTCTCAATATCTTTTTCTTTGCAATAAGCCAATGGACGAATCACAATTTGTTTGCCATCATCTGAAATCAATTTTGGTGGCATAGATTTTAATTTACCACCGTAGATATATATTCAAAAAGAGTGTTGCCAACATATCATCGCGATGGTGTCCAAGTGCAATTTTAGTTGCTCTAACTCCCGTTGCGGTGCGATATAAAAATACCGCGACGCAGACGAGAGCAAAGCGAGCAAGTTGTTTTGCCTTCAGGAATCTTTCACGATGCCATAAGTATTTTTCTTCAACAATTTTTGTATCACACCCAATACTTTTGTAAGTATTCTGGCAATACATGTTCAGGAAAACCAGGTTGCTTTTTGGTCAAGATTAACTGCCACAATATCAAAATTGATTGGTGCATTGAGTTTTAGATTTAGCAAAATATCTAACAGAGTAGTAGCTATCTTTTTCCGCCAGAAAGACAAACCATGACTTTATCGCCTTCTTCAATCATATTGAAATCAGCAATGGCATTTCCACGTTGCGGCGTAAACGTTTGTGTAATTTATTTAGGTTAGTGTTTTGTTTTATCTTTATCAGTTTCCAGTCATAACAATTCAATCTAAAAGTGAAAATAAAAGGCACAAGCAATGCTTGCGCCGAGTGTTAAAAGTGGTCAATTATAACTCATCGAAGTATTTATTGCCCACGTCAGCTACAGCGAGCAAATTTGCAAAATCTTGGTAAGAAGGCACCGCTTGTACATCGATTTTGACTTGTTCACTAAGCAGTTTTTAGCAAGGTTTCATACCAATCTAAAAATGCAGTAGTAGCGGCGAGTTAGCACGCCGACCTAGCCAAAATAGCCCTTGAAATGGAATGCTAGTGCAAAAGGGCAGTAATGATAGCGTTAATGAGCACGGATTAGCTTTGCATCGTTAGTATTGCCATAAAATCGCAAAGCAGGCGAATGCGGGCATAAAACGGATTATGAAATTTAATCTAAACGAATCAGACGATAATCAGGCATAAAAAGCGAGAGTTTTTCTGATTCGGATAAGTTTGCAAATAGCGCAGACCAGCCTTGAGCATTTTCGTTCATGAGAGTTCTCAATCAGGAAATTCAACTGTTAGAGTAAGGCAAATTTTAATGCACTTCAAGCCATCTGTTGCTATACTTTGCTAACTTTTTATTTTGGAAAGGATTTTCTATGCCAATCAATTTTCTACAACTTTTAGAAGAGAGTTGGAATTTTATACGTAATCAAACCCAATTTTTCGATTATCGCTGTTGGTTTGTTTTTATCATTGAGTATTTTTAATCTTTATATGGCAGAACAATTTACGTCGGTTACATTAGAACCCACGCAAGAACGGGTCGTATTGGCCAGTGTACTCAGTTTATTAAATCTTTATGTTTCGGTGTTGATCATTTTAAAATATTAAAGCGATCAACGATGGCGGTTTCCGTCATTTCTTTCAATCTGTGGCATGGCGCTACTCGTTTACCTGCTGCGATTGGCGTAAAGCATGTTGGCGGTATTGCCTCTTTCTTCTGAGGCGCATCTTCTATTGATTGGGAATATGATGGGGAAATGGCGTTTCAGTCGTTGGCTTTGCCGTCATTAGTATTTGGGATATATATTTTCCTTCGATTATGCTCCAGCGCTGTAGTGCGACCTTGATTGAAAAAATTTACCAGTAATGACAAGCGGTCAACCACCGGCGTTTAACCAAAGGTAAAATGTTAGTGATGATAGGCTATGCTATTTTCGCTTATCTTATTCAGCAGCTACTACCTGCATTATTGTCTAACCTGGAGGAGAATTTAGTTTTCCAAGTAATTTTCGCTGGATCCAGTATTTTCTTTGCCTTGTTTTTAACGATTTTGGCTTCCGTTTTATCAAGTGCTTCGTCAATCTTATGAGGGCTAATATGAGAACAGTTGATTGAATTTATTCCGCTGATTCTCTTTTTGTTGTTTATAAATTATTTGGCACTCAAGAAGCGGCGATTGTTTTTAGTGGTTGCAACGCGCAGTGCAATTAGTTGTACTTAAAAAGCTGTATGGAAAAATTGAAAAATGCAGCTGTTTATCGCAGGTTTTGTGGTTGTTTTTGGTGGGTTAACCGCTTATTTTAATAACGATGAATTTTTAAAATGGAAGTGAGCACTGATTAACGCACTTTTTGCCTTAGCGTTATGATTTAGCCAATTTGTGCTTGAAAACCCTTTAATTAAGCATATTTTAGGTAAAGAGATTCGTTTACTCGGATGCCGTGTGGGCAAAATTAAATTTAGGTTGGGCAGGCTTTTTATTCTTTTGTATGCTGTTAAACCTATATGAGTTATTATTTATCTAGTGATGCTTGGTACACCTTTTAAAGTTTTTGGACTGACAGGGTTGAGCTTAGTTGCCACTTTAGTGACAGGCATTTTTATTTACCCTCATCTTAAAGAACAGGAAAAGTCATAATGAAACAGACGCTTTATACAAAACAACCAGAAGGAAAAATTACTATTAAGAACCTCAGCAATGCCTTCAGATACTAACTAGCAAATGGCGATATTTTTGGTGGTTGGATTATGTCGCAACATGGACTTAGATTGGCGCGATTTTTAGCAAAAGAGTTAGCAAAAAGGCCGTGTGGTCACCGTAACCGTAGATAAAATGATTTTCCACCGCCCAATTTCAGTAGGTGATGTGAAAGTGTTGCTATGGCACTCTAGTTAAACTAGGCCGCTACCAATGCAAGTTAAAGTTGAAGTGTTTATCAAAGAGGTTTATCAAGGCGTCAATGTGCGTTTTTAGAGTAACCGAGGCGCGTCTTTTACTTATGTGGCGATTGATAAAGAAGGCAAACCAACCCCTGTGCCGCGCGAGAATAATCCAGAATTAGACGAAGCAATTCGTATTATGGAAAGTTTAAGCGATGAAGAGCGTAGTATTGTCTCTAATATTTTTATTGAAAATTGAACCAAACCATTTAACCTAGAGTCGAGACATGTACTATGTAATCTTTTGCGCAAGACAATCCAAATATGCTTGAAACCCGTATGGCGCGCCCAGCGCATTTAGCCCGCTAGAAAAATTGCAAGCGGAAGGTCGTTTATTAACGGCTGGCCCAAATCCTAGTGAAGATGGCAGCACGGTAACAGGTTCAACCGTGATTGCAGAATTTGATTCATTGGCTGATGCACAAGTTTGGGCATCAGAAGATCCTTATGTAGAAGCGGGTGTGTATGGTGATGTCATCATTAAACCATTTAAAAAGTGTTCTAAAAATTTTGGGGTAACATTTACCTTGTATTTCAGCAAGTGGGGCAATCATGCCCTATTCAATCTAAGGATGCCGCCCAATGCTACATTATCCGATTTTAAAATCTCGCTACAGAAACTCACCGCTTGCACTTGCTCAAATGCTTTTTCCCCTTTTGTTGAACAAACCTTACAAAAACAGCCCCAATTGCTTGCTGATTGGCAAAAACAAGCGCCAACACCTGAAAGCACAGGCAGTATGCCGAACGTTTGGCGCAAGTGTTAGCAATGGTTGAAGATGAAGAGGCATTGGCACATCAGTTACGTTTGTTTCGGCACCGTGAAATGGCCACTCTGAGCTTTTTGCAATCGAATAAATTAGCTTCCGTAGATTGGATTTTTGGCCAGCTTTCTGAACTTGCAGAAGCGTTGATTTTAGGGCTCAAGATTGGCTTTTTGCACGATGCCGTGAAGAATACGGCACACCGATAGACTAGCTGAGGTGAGCCACAAAGTTATTGATTCTTGGCATGGAAAATTGGGTGGACATGAACTGAATTTCTCTCAGATATTGATTTAATTTTTACTTATCCAGATGCAGGAGAAACCGTTGGCGGGCGTAAATCGATTGAAAACAGCAAGTTTTTACTCGTTTAGCCAACGATTGATTAAGGCATTAGATCAAATTACCTAGATGGCTTTGTTTACCGGACAGATATGCGCTACGCCCGTTTGGCGATAGTGGCGCACTCGTGCTGAGCTTTGCGGCAATGGAAGATTATTATCAAGAGCAGGGGCGAGATTGGGAACGCTATGCGATGATTAAGGCAGAAAATTCCCTGGGTGAAGATCTGCAAAATATCAATCATCGTTATTTTGAAATCGATGCTGCGTCCTTTTGTTTATCGCCGTTATTTGGATTTTTAGTGCGATTCAATCGTTGCGCGTGAGATGAAGGAAAAATCAGCCGAGAAGTTGTGCGTCGTCAGCTAAATGACAATATTAAATTAGGCGCAGGCGGCATTCGTGAAATTGAATTTATTGTTCAGACCTTCCAAATGGTTAGAGGCGGTCGTGATAAAATTCTCCAAGAGCGCAGTTTATTAAAAGTGTTGCCACATTTAGCGACACTAAAATTACCACAAGTAGAGCAGGTTGAACAGTTACGCAATACGTATCTTTTCTTGCGCCAAGTAGAAAATGTATTACAAGCGATTGAAGATAAAACAAACTCAAACCCTACCAACAGATGCGCAAGATCAAGCTCGGCTTATTTTTGCTTGCCGTGAATATTGGCAAGGAAGTGGCGAAAATGCGCAATTGATTCAACATGATATGCCAGATTGGTCGGCCTTTTTAGCTGTGTTGAACGGTTATCAGCAACAAGTGCGAGCGGTGTTTAATCAGATTATTGGTGAAGGATGATGAGGGCGATACACCATTAAATGCGCAATTGGCTGTTTGGCAAAGATATTTTAACCGCTGACATGACAGAAGAAGATTTAGTAAGCGTATTGCTCAATTATCCAGTCAAACCAGAGGATTATCAGGCAATTTTTCAATTACTTTCAGCAACATTCCAAGATTGGGTTAAGCGCCCAATTGGGGTTCGAGGGCGCAAAAGTACTCTCTCAACTCATGCCAAAAAGTGATTGATGCAATTTGTCAGCGTGAAGATTACTTAGTATTGCTGCCTAGGATTTTAAATATTCTAGATAAAAATCACGTTACGAACAACCTATTTAGAGACTTTTTGCAAGAAAGAGATCAAAGTTCTACCGCTATTGCTCACGCTTTGTGGCCGAGTCAATAATGATCGCCGAACAAATTGCGCCATCCAATGTTGAGATGAACTCATTATTCAAAATAGCCTAACACAAGTTATTGCATTAAGTGATTATAAAACGGCACTCAATGAATTTTTGATTCGAATTCCAGATGATGAAGAAGCGCTAATTGATGCCCTTCGTCAATTTAAGCAGAGCCCATATCTTACGCATTGCCAGCGCAGATATTTTTAGGTGTGCTGCCGGTGATGAAAATTAGCGATCATTTAACTTACTTTAGCTGAGGCGATTGTAGTGCTGGGTGAAAAATGGCTTGGAAATCGGTACAACAACGTTTTGGGCGGCCTTCGCATTTAGGCGCTGGCGAACAAGATTTTGCGGTAACTGGTTATGGTAAACTTGGCGGCATTGAATTGGGGTATAATTCAGACTTAGATTTAGTGTTCTTGCATAATGCGCCATTAGATGCAGAGACGAGTGGTGGCAAAAATCGATCAGCAACCATCAGTTTTACTGAAACTCGCACAAAAATCAATGCATGCTTAACCTAAATACCAGTGCTGGTGTTCTCATGAAGTCGATACTGCGCCTTCGTCCTTCTGGCGAAGCGGGGCTATCAGTGAGCACGCTTTAGTGCTATAAAGCTATCAGCAGACAGAAGCATGGACGTGGGAATCTCAAGCATTGGTGCGAGCGCGTTGTGTTATGGTGATGCTGAATTAACCGAAAAATTTGAACAAATTCGCCAAAAACGCTAGCAAGTGAGAGGAGCAAGCGGTCAATTACGCCAAGAAATTTGCGAAATGCGCCAAAAATGTATCAGCATTTAAGCGCTCACCATAGTGAAAGTTTCAATTTAAAAACGGATAGGCGGCATTACTGATATTGAGTTTGCGCAATATTTGCGCTGTAATTATGCGCATCAGTCGCCGAAAATGGCGGTGTGGTCGGATAATGTGCGTATTTTTGATGCTGCGGTTGAGTGTAACATTCTCAGTGAATCTGAAGGGGAATTGCTGAAACATTGCTACACGAGCTGCGCAATCGTAGTCATCATCTTAATTTGCTCGGACAACCCTAGTATTGCGAAAGCAGAGAATTCGCTGAAATGCGCCAGCAAGTTGAGCAAATGTGGCAAAAATTTTATGAATAATGCTATCGGCGATTAGATTTTAAATGAGGAAATATATGGAATATCAATTTACCCATAGTGATGCATGGCGTGATTGCTCGTTGTTCTATGGATCATGAGGCTTTTTGCCCGTTGGTTAAATACTGAAATTACAGAAAACAGCAAAGATTTATCGCTTATTCTGACAGAAATTGAGCGCTGTAAACAGGCATTTCCTAATCAGTCACCAAGCGGTTTTTGAAGGGCGAGAATATACGTTAATTTTAGATAGCGATGAAGTCATCGTTAAAGCCAATAATTTGGAAGATCCGATAGATGAGGATTTAATGGAAGAAGGATTGCACTTACGATCAAGAAAGCATTGCTTTTGTAGCTTAGAAGATTTTGAGACATTTTTAAATGCTTATCGAATTTATGCAACGTTATCATTAAGATTTGCAAATCTTCTGAGAAAATGACCGCTTGTCACTTAAAGAAAGCCTCCGTATTTACGGAGGCTTTGGCTATGCTTTTTCTGAATGGTTAAAATATTTAGCGATAATTGAATGAGGCAGAGATAGGAGCAGTTGTGGCCTAATGCCTCCCAACTTGGGTAAAATCCAATTTCAGGCAGGAGAATGTGAAACCTCACTACAATATGCGTTGGTAAAATATTGGTAAGTTGGAGCATGCACACTGACACCCAAAGAATTTTTGAAACCTAATGCATAAATCAGAATGTCATCACTTTAAATAGGGTGATGAATTGGCACTGGTTGCACTTTTGCCACTCACAAACGCTAAAACAATTAAACAGAGAATTGCAAGCCCAATCCCGAGGAGCAAATCATTTTAGGCTAATGAGTGGTAGCATACCTACATAGAATAGGATAGTTTCAGCCCTTACTCGGACACCGAAAGAAAAAGCGAGCGAAAGCATTGAAAGCAAGCTCCCTGTGGCTAAAGCTTTACTTACGTGTTTTTGGACAAAGTTTTTCCACCCTGTAATAGAGGATTTTGAGTGTAGACCAAGCACCAGCTAAGAGCATCATTGCAGCGGCTAGAATCCCTACACCGCCTCGATGATTTCACTGGTTACTACCGGTAGAAATCGCAGGGAAGAGCTGTTGTAAAGCAATCGCACCTAATATGCTTGCCACAATACCAAGAATGCTACCCGCATAAACCCAGCGTTTGGCTTTCGGTTGGTTTGCAACATTTAAGGTGGTTAGCAACGCCATAATAATGAGTGATGCTTCGACCCTTCTCTTAATAGAATCAGCGCCATCTACAACGCCGTAGCTGTTGCAAACATCAATCGCTTTTAGCTCGCTAATCAATTGTTGGAATTTGGCTGTATTTTCTGGCGTATTACCTAGCAAGAATAACCGGTAATTCACTTTCTACTTTGGCATAGCAAGGCACCATCACGGGTGCTGACTTCACCTTCTAAAAATCAGCCATTGCTGAATAAATAGGGTTAAAATCAGCTTGTGCCTTGCACTATCATTTTGTGTTAGTGCGGCGTAGCTTTTCAACTAAGGCAATACCTTCAGCTAAAGTATTTGGTGCATCGGTGCGTTTTTCGACTTTTAATACGTTGCCGCTTTTAAAATCAAGCAAGGCTGCTTTAAGTGCTTGGGATTGCGTTTCCATTTCTGCAAAATTGGCAGGATCACTTAACATGGCAATCCGCATTAAAGTCATTGCTGTTTCAATTTTCCCATAATGCCCGATACTGCTTTCACGTACAGCCATTTCATTTGCCGTCCAAGTGTTATTAAAACGCTTGTAGGTTTCTTGTGTTTGCTCAAGATTTTTCGCTTGAATCGCATCCGCTAATTGCTGATAAACTGGCATGACGCGTTTAGCAAATTGTTGGCGTTTAGCTGCATAATCAACAGGGTTTTGCTCTTTTCAAACGCGACTAAGGCTTTTGAAAAGGACAGCTAAGTTATCTAAATCTGGCTAGAAATAAGCCTGATTTAATGCTTCTGTGACCAGTTTTCCTTTTTCAGATTGATGTGCTTCAGGGCTGAAAATTCCTGTTGCTAAGGCAGTTGCTGCTTGCGCTTGTTCTGTTTTGGATTTTCTTTGGTTGCAGTCATCCACATCCGAAAAGTTGAACAAACAGATGGCTATCGTTAAGCGCGCCGAAAGCTCAGCGCCAAATAGCATCGACATACATAGCAAGAGGCTTTTAAAGGAAAAACGATTAAACTTGTTCAAATAAGGCTTTGCCCAGATAGTCATCTTGATCTTTTACTCCTGCGAGAACAAGCAAAAATACCGCTACCAACGTGGGTAATGTACTCGTTCATTTTTGTCGATATTGCCCAGCATTTTTGATTTTGATAAAGTTTTTCCGGATTATGCTGGAAGGAAATGAATAATAAACCGGTATCAAATTGCCCAGTTTTTGATCTCACACCACTAGCATAAGAGGTAAAGATCGACGTAAGATTTCCATGCCAGCTTTTTAGCTAAATGAACATGTGAATCTTCTGGTAGTATTGGCTTTTCATCTGTACCAAGCTCAACTTTATCAAACTCTTCTTTTTTGCTCCGTAAGCTGCGCCATTTTGTTTATAGCGCCTGAAGGTATTTTGTTGTTCATTAAGATTGGTACGATCCCATGTTTCTAAGAACATTTGTCGCGACGAGCAATTAAGAATGAGCCCTCTTTTAACCAGTTGTACCTTGATACCAAAACTACTTTATCTGGCGCTTCACCCCTGTTGATGGTTTTGCAGCCATCTCTAGCCGAATAAGTTACGAGGGGTATGTTTATCAAAAGAGTTAAAACCAGATTGGCTCTAATGCATGGTGATATGGCTACGTGCCACTCTCACTAAATTGCACGGCATGGAATGCCACTGCAGGATCATCTGCGCAAGCTCGGATACAAATATCGCCGCCACTATATTCTTCACGCAACTGATCACGAGGGAAATGTGAGTAAAATCGACTCAATTCTGGTGGGCAGAATTTTTCGATATTTAATTTTTAAAAGAAACTTGGGCTAACCCCCAGAGTCAGTGTGAGATTGTAGGTTGGGAGATCTTCCTGCTTCACCCGTATCTTTTGGAAGGATATAGCCATTTTCACTATAACCTTCTACCATTTCACCTTTGGTAAGTTTTTGGCCGTATTTTTGTCCAAGTTTGAACATTTCTTTTAATTTCATTGATGCCTTGGCTGTGTCAAATCCAACACCATAAAATAGATATGTTTTTGTGCAGGCGTAGTGATACCGGCTTGGTGAGTGCCAAAAATGGCGTTTGTTGATGGTCATGATTGCAAGCAGAGGAAAGCAGAAGAGGCGGTGGTTTCGTGCCACCGCAGGAGTTTGCAGGTGCCGGCGAAGTCCGGCACCAAGAAATCCAGCTGCTTAATGAAATCACGACGCCCACGAGTTGTGGAATCTTGTTTTTCATTATCTGCCTCGATTATTTACCCAAAATAATACCCATTTGAGAAAGTGGTTCACCTAATTTGTTTTACCGCTTCAGCTAGTGCTCAGTATCCGCTTTTCGGGTAAGTTTTGTCGCAACCAACGTAGTGATAACCATCTTTTAGATTGGTTATATTTAGCTGCAAAGCGTATTCACATGAGCAAATTTTGACTTAATATCTTTAGCTAATTTAGCATCTTTTTGAACGATGGTTGGTTTGAGTAAAGCAAAGATTTTTCAGCTCCTTCAATGTTGGCTTTAAAAATCGTAGAGGTCGGTTCTAGAGAAGATGTCTTCTTCACCAGTAATTTTACTGGTTGAAACTTCATTAGCAGGTCAGCAGCACCTGCGATCATCAATTCTGCCGTCACCTCTGTTGTTGGGATTTTTTGCGCGTAATTCTTTTACATCTTTTTAACAGTTGATCAGCAACGGCTTCTGTTCCTTTGGTCGTGTTTTCCGTCCATAAGATTTTTTCAATTTTATGGAAACCGGTCCATTCGTTTTCAACGCTTTTTTCATCACTTGGTTTGTTGTTGCTTTTTGCATCTTCCTGAAGATCAGCAAGACGAGCATCAATGCGTGGGTCTAACTCACCAAAAGCTTTCTGCACTAGGCTCCAGAGCGCTCATAGTACATACGGGCAAGCGGGTAGATTCTTTTCGCTTCTTCCACATTACCTGCTTTAATGCTACCAAATTTTTGTGCATCTGCTTCTCATGATCGATTTGTTCAATCACAAATTGTTTATAAGCATCAGTTTCTTTTTGAAATGGTTGAGCGGCAGAAGCGCTATTTACCATGAAAAGGGCAGTTGAAATGGCAAATGCTAGTGATTTAATACGCATACAAACTCCTGGTGTATAAATGAACATAATTCTCATCTTATCTACTATTGAGAAAGAGATACAAGAAAGAATTTTTCAAACAAGCGGTCGTTTTTAAAAGAAAATTTTAGAAAAACCTAGCACAGGTGCTAGGTTTGTATAAAAAGCGAGAGGTTAGTGACCAAAAATTGACATGCCACTAAACATAATTGCTAACATTGCAGTTTATAGTGTTCTTCAGAAACGGCTTTCATCATTGAAGTACATTTTTGATCATCACGCACTTCAAGTAATCCGTGAATTTGTTTGCCATCTTTTTGATAAAAAGGCCTGATTGTTCAGCATTTTGGCGAATTTGTTCCATCTGTTCTTTTACTAACTCTTCTTGATTTTTGCTCCTTCATCAAATTTAGCTGCTTGGGACAGAATCTGTTCAGCGAACTTAAATCAATTTTGAGCTCAATTTTTTGATGGATTAAAGATTTTGAATGTTTCTGAGATAGTCTGGCTTTTGCGCAACATCTTCAGGTTTAAAATGGCTTTGAGACTCAATATCTACGGTTAATTGCTGTTTTTCCTTTTTCATTAGTTAAAAGAGAAATCATTAAGTTTAAATACTGGAGCATGGTAAAGAAGGTCTCGCCTCTTTTCAGTATCGCGATAGAATCTTCTTCTGTCATGTCTGTTCAATGACCGCAGAAAAATTTCTTCCAATGTTTTTCGCATCTAGGTTCATTGCTAAATCTGAATGGAATTGTCCAACTTTCACTAAATTATTCGCATTTGTGCCGAATTTAGCATCAAGTTGAAGGTCCATACTCCCATCAACGCGATCATTCTTAACTTGGCTATCGCCTTTTATACGGATCTGATCAGCAACTAAAACAGGTACCTTTTACCATTGATAGTTAGGATTATCAATGTTTAAAGAATAAGGACCAATGCTGGTCAGACGAGGATAAGTACTATTTTGAGGTAAAATCTGCAGAGTAGTGGAGACCTGAAATGATAGAGTTCTCTTCATCTGTTCCAATTTTTGATTTTATCTGCCTGAATACTTTGTTTTGAAGTATGAGAAATTACCACTCACCTCTGATTTCTGAGCTAGAAATAGTTGAAGTATTGATTGGCGCAATAACATAATGACTATTTGCTGTACCATCATAGCTCACATCGGTTGTGCCAGAAATTACTCTTTTGACCAAATAAAGTTTTAGTTTCTTCATTTGCGGCAAAATATGGTTTTCTGCACTGAATAATACGGGGCTAAAATCTAGTTTAGCTAAGCGATTTAATGGAAAAAGGCCCGTGATGGAGTTTATCCTTACCACTAAATTGGTAAGTTTCGCCATCAGTAGGTGCCTCTCTACAGTATCAGGTAACATCAGAGCTAAAAAGCCTTTGTTAATACAACATCCTTAATTTGCGCGTTTTTCAATATTGTATTGAGCAAGTAACTTGAGCTCTTTATTTGAGTTTTCAATCAGTTGCGCGTAACGTTGTTCAATTTGAGAACCTGTAAACCACGCGCCGCCGACTGCGGCTACACCAAGTGCTGCTACAAGTGAAATGGCAATTGTCGATTTTTCATATAAGTCCTTATGAAGTTAAGAAAATAAGTAAAATTTTATTAAAATATGACCGCTTGTTTAGCTTTTAGCTGCTCAATGAGCCAGTCGCAATGAGCAAAACGTGCGCCATATTGTTGGCTGTGCAGTTTTAATGATGCACAATTTCTTTCTGCACCAATGTGATCCATATAAGCATAAATGCCTCCCTAAAAATTCAGGAAAACCGATACCTAATACTGAGGCAACGTTACCTTCTTCTTTAGATTGAATCATTATCTTGTAAACACCATGCTGCTTTCGTTAAGCATTCTCAGCAGGCAACGGCGAACAATTTCTTCGGCTTCTAAATCACTACGCGCGATAGTTTCCATGACATGATAAATACTTTTATCTTCTTGCACACGCTCATTATATCGATCATAAAGATAGAACCTGCGTTTATTTTTCAGCCCTTTACGTTCGTTACGAATCAATAAATCTACTTCATCTGGCAAATCAAAACGTTGCCCGAGAGAGGCTGCTAATGTAGGTGTTGCGTGTTAAAATATCTAGCCCCATTTCATCAATCAGCGGCTAAAGGCCCAATTTCAAACCAAATTCTTGTAATGCTCGGTCAATAAATTCGATAGATTCACCTTCAACTAAGCAATGAATGGCTTTGTTTAAAAATGGCATTAACAAACGATTGATAAAACCGCCTGGCGAATCTGAAACGAGTAGCGGAATTTTGCCTTGCTGAATGGCAAAGTGAATTGCTGTCGCTATCGTATGTTCGCAAGTGCCTTCATGGGGAATAATTTCCACCATTTTTTGTTTAATTACTGGGCTAAAGTAATGAAAGCCAATCACATTTTGGGGACGTTCAGCAACTTTTGCAATTTCGCAATACGGAAGGTTGAGGTATTCGTGGTTAAAAATCGTCTGTTCACTGTAATACGATTCACTTTCTTTAATGAGCTGTTGTTTAAGCGGCAGATTTTTCATAAACTGTTTGAATGACAAAATCTGTTGATTTTGCACCGACTAAACGTTCTCCCCAGTAATAAGATTCATGCGTTGCAGCATTTCACCTGCAGATAACTGCTGATTTTTAACCGCTTTGTTGCATCAATGCATAACTTTTCTGTAACGCTTTCTGAATTTCCGATGGATGAATATCCTGATGCGCACTCGGGATTTTAGGATTAAATGCCGTTAAATAGGCAATATCTGCATCAATATAACCTGAACCAAGGATAGTTACTAACAAAACATCTCGCACGTCACCTCGAATACGGTATTTATCTCGCATTAAACGTTCGGTGCGTTGTAAAATCAATCAACACTTTAGAGGTGTTAGAATGTAGCAATTTAGCAAAAAGCCGCTTGCTCAAGTTTTAACCTCGCTTTAAAGTGGGGTTCTTTAGTAATTCTAGCAATTCAGCACATTGGCAGTGCCCAATGGTTTCTGCCAGGTTTTGGTTTTTCGATGCGATCTAATAATTTATTTCGCAGAAAAAGTATTGCCTCTAAACCGTTTTACGCCATTGTTGTATCCAGATTCAGAGTTTTTCTTTTGGTTCTGTGACTTGTTGATTTAACAGTAATTGATAAGCGATTGGCAATAACTGTGGCGAAGGCACAATTTGATCGATAAGCGAAAGCTTTAATGCGCGCTCAGTGTTAATTTTTTCGCCTGTAAGTAAATTTTGCCGCTTGCCATAAGCCAATTAAACGCGGTAGGCGTTGTGTCCCTCCTGCAAACGGGAGTAAGCCTGAGCGCACTTGTGGCATACAGCGAATTGTGTGTGCACTGATTCTGCCGCAATGCGGTAATCGCAGGCTAAAGCGAGTTCGAGCCCCACACCGAAAGCCAGTTGCCTTCAATCGCAGCAATAACAGGCACTTTCAGCATATTCAGCTCACGCATTAAATTTTGAGCATCTTCTGAAAAGCTTAATAGTTGTGCTTCGCTATATTCTTGCAATAAACTTGGCTTGAGGCCTTGAATAAAGGTATTGGGGCAGTCGGAATAGAAAATAACGCCCTTTGCCTGTGTATATAAAATCTTGCACAATTAAATAACGCAGTTCGCTAATAAAATTAAGTGATAACCAGTTGGCTTCAGCATTTGGCGTACGAATTCGAATTAAGGCAATTTGATTTTTCATCTATTTCAAAATGAAAGCTATTTTCTGGAGAAAGTTGTTCTGTCATTGTTGCGCCTGCTTATTCTGTTTCTAAAACCATTGCGGCACCTTGTCCGCCCAAACCACTTGAGGCTACGAGAGAAATTCTCACCCTTGGCGTTTTAACGCATGAAGTGATTGAATAACGGTGCGCAAACTGGTTACTGCGCGTGGATTACCAAAAGCAATGGAGCCACTCAAATGATTGAGCTTAGTTTGGTCAATTTCACCTAAACAAGCGGTGCGATTTAGATGATTTTTGCAAAATCATTATCTTCAGAACAGACGGATATTCATCAACATTTGGCTTGCAGAAGTTTCATGAATATCAATTAAATCCATATCTTTAAAGTCAAACCTGCACCAGTTAAGGCTTTGGAAGAAGCAATCGTCGCACCCTGCAAACATATTTTTGCCAAATATCGTTGCCAGTAATCGCATAACTCGAATATAGCCAAGCGGGAGTGTAACCGAGGGCTTTTGCTTTGCTTTCATTCATCAATAATACTGCCGCCGCACCATCCGTAGGTTGTGGCATATTTTGCTTCTGTTACTGTGGCATAGGGTTTATTGATAAGCGGAGAAAAACGCTGATAATACGCCGGTTTACGCTGCCGCTGTTAAGGCTATCTGAAACAACAAAAATCGGTATAAGGACGAGGGCAAGATTGCATCACTTCTTCTTTTAATAGCCCAACTTTCCACGCATTCAGTGCTTTTTCATTTGAATGGCGGGCGTATTCATCTTGCGCTTCACGGCTAATTTGATACTGTTGTGCCATTTGCTCAGAAAGTTCAGCAACCGACATTTGTGTGGTGAAATCTTTAAGGTTTACGCCATGCAATTTAAGATCTCGCCAAGAAAATTCGATCGAAAACGGCGATACTTTTCTTCTCAGCGTATCTGCAGTAAAAATTGATTTAAGCTTATAAATTACGCGAGGGCTCAAGCTTAATGGCGCATTAGAAATGGAATCTGCACCACCTGCGATTCCGGTTGTACTTGCGCCACTTAAGATGCTGTTGGTTACATTCACAATCGCTTGTAAGCCAGAAAGGCAAGAGCTACTAATACTGTAGGCTTTGAATCTGCGGCATATTTAATGCTAATGCACTCACGGGCAGGGTTTGGAATATCGGGCTGTTGAATCACTTGCGCAAAAACTAACTGATCAATTTCTGGCGAGAAAGTGCCGTGCGACTTAATAACTATTGGTCACCATCGTACCAAGACTGGTGGCATAGGCATCTTTAAAGCCAGTATCTCGACGAGCAAAAGGCGTTCTTAAGCCAGAAACGATGGCAATACGTTCTCCTTTTGCGGTGCGAAGTGATTGATTTGACATGGATTATCCTTATTAGCGGTATTTGGGCTGGATTTTATCAGCTAAACCCTAAATAAACAAACCGTCTGCAGAAATTAAAAATTCTACAAGCGGTTGTTTTTGAGTGCGTTTTCACCAATTTTTAGTGAATTAAATGTCGGTTTTTCTTTGTATTCGCATAAATCTTCAATAATGCAGGAACCACAGCGTGCTTGCGAGCAATGCAAGTATAACGCCCATGAAGAATGAGCCAGTGGTGGACATCGACTTTAAATTCGCTGGGTACAACTTTATTGAGCTTTTCTTCAACCTTAACTACATCTTTGCCTGGGGCAAAGCCTGTACGGTTGGCAACGCGAAAAATATGGGTATCAACCGCAATGGTCGGATGACCGAATGCAGTATTTAGAACCACATTCGCTGTTTTTTCTTCCTACACCTGCAAGCGCTTCAAGGGCTTCCGATTTTTCTGGCACCTGACTATGATGCTTTTCTACCAAATCTGGCATGTCTTTATAATATTTTCTGCTTTGCTATAAATAACCCGATAGTTTTTAATATACTCTTTTATCCATCTACGAGCGCTAAAATCGCTCTGGCGTATTAGCCACGGGGAATAATTTATCGGTCGCTTTATTGACCCCTTTATCTGTGGCTTGTGCAGAAAGAATGACGGCAATCAGCAATTCAAATGGGGTTGAAAAATTGAGTTCCGTGGTTGGATGTGGGTTTTCGTTACGTAAACGGGTTAAAAATTTCAATACGTTTTGCTTGATTCATGTTTAGAAAAACTTTGGTCGTAGAGCATTTTAGCAACCATTAAAAATGAAATTGTCACTAACATTGACGAATTAAGCGCTTACCTTTCGTAACAACCATTCTAGCCCCCAATGTACCGCCGATAAATTGACCCATCATCATCGACAATACCAACTGCCAACAACTGCAACTCACCTACCCAAATACATATGAGCGAGGCCAAATTTGAAGCGTAAAGTCTAGCACTCTGTAAGGACAGCTTTAGTTAAGTTAAAACCGAGACACACAAAGGAAAGGTATAAAATGACCCGGCTGCTGCACCAAAACGCCATCGTAAAAACCAATGGTAGCACCCACTAATACGCAAAAAGTGGATAACTAATCCGTTGTTTTTATCATCATCACCAATGCTAGGCGCAAATATAAAGCCCAATAGCGAAGACCATGGCAGAAAATCCGAAGCGTTGTACATCAATGCGTTGGACCAATTGGAACTGATTAAGCCGCACTAGTTAAGGCGAAGGAGTAAAGTGATTTCACGCAAGTTTCACCGCTCTGCCAAACAGAGTGATGCTGAAAAGAGCTTCCACAGGCTTTGTAATTTATTGGCGCCCATGCATGGGCAGGCGGCATGCCTGTCAGCAAGCAAAGCAGGGATGGTGCAATCCGCCACGTGCGATAGCATCAATAAAACCTCGCAAAAGTGTGGCGGACTGAAAAGAGGAAGTGCTAAAAAGCTCCAATAGAGATCCATTTAAACCTCACGAACAACCATTTCGTCACTTATGTAAAGCAAGACTGAGCCAAATCTCATAACCTAGAATAGTTTCAGCAATATCTTGCACTTTATTTGCCTCTTAACACGTGCTAAGTCAGTCGCTACTGTAACGAGTCAGCCCGATAGCAAGTGCGTAAGCCATCATCTGAATTAAAAATTTTCACGACTTCACCAAGCGAGTAACTCTCAATTTGAGTAATTCCAAACGGGTAATACGATTTATAAAGATAGCGCAGTTCCAGCACCGTTATCAAATATAAATAGAACTCATCAGGATGGCAATAGCACGTTTCCGCCCTTCCAAGCGGTCATTGACTAAAATTCTTACTGCTAATAGCTTTTGCTGCTGGCTAAAATCAACCAGTACATTTTTCATGCGGAACTAGAAGGGATAATAGGTTTTGAGCACCTGAACGGTGAGAAGCTGTCAGCCGGTGAATACCTTGGTGCTCATTCCACCCGCAACCAAGGCTTTCAGTTGAGTCACCACCAGCAATTTCTGGGCGGATATGGAGTAATTTATCAACGACGAAAGCAGTTGCCCATCTGGATCTTGCGAGGTCGGCACCAACAAGCCCCTCTTCCTCTTCTTCTTTTACGTTAATTATAGTTGATTGCTTGCGCAAAAGATTTCACCGCGCGTGAGGTCGTTATCGCCCAATTTTAAATTCCTTCTGGCGGCACCCGGTATCGTTCTCTACTGACGACGACAATCCCATGTTGCCAGGACATGTTGCCATCACGCGCATTTAAAAACGTCGCGATCAACCGCAAAGAGTGTTAAAATCAATATGAATGCCATAAACATCGAACAAGCTTCCCAAGTGCGAATTAATCTGACTCTTGCCCTACGGCAGCTAGCATTTGTCATTGGCTAAAGTTTTTGGTAATTCCGGATGGCCCAAATAATCCTCCAGCGTGAAGCCAGAGTGTCGTCAATCACGCGGTGGTGTTGGGTGTAATTGGGCAATCGGTTCTACCTAATCCCAGCATATATGGACGGCTTAAACTTTGGGCTATGAGGTTGCGTGTTGGTGCCAAATTTTAATTACAATTGTTTTTTTCATTATTGGCTTCAAATAAGTCGTGAATTAAAAAGCATAACTTTGTTTGTTAAAATCATGCAATTTTTTAGAAATGGAAGAAATCTTATGATTAGTTTAATTGCTGCACGGACTCCTCAAAATCATATCATCGGAAAAAGAGAACCAAAATGCCGGCATTTACCTACGAGATTTAGCTTTGGTTTCTGTCAAAATACATTAGAAAAGCCTGTGATTATGGGTGCAAAACTTATGATCTATCGGGCGCCATATTGCCCAAGCGCCCAATATTATTCTTTTCCTCGTTCAGGCTTTGCGGCAGAAGGCGCACATTCCCGCCACCTTAACTTAGAAATCAAGCTGGCCTGAAATTGTACAACGGTTTTGCAAATGCGGATGATGGCTAATTTTGAAGTGATGATCATCGGTGGATAAGCGAGCTGCTTAACAAGCACTCACCGATACCAAACGCCTTGATATTTGACTGGAGATCTCAAGCTTTCGAGATTACAGGCTGATACTTACTTTTGAGTTCTGATGAAGAAAATTACAAGCAAATAAGTTCAGGAGTTGCTGTCGAAGCTGATGCGCAAAACTGCTTTTATGCGTCTCCGCCAATTTATGATTTTGAACGCAAAACCCTAACAGGGCTCTTTTAGTTACCAATGATATCAAGCGCATCACTAAGTTTTTCTACGGTAATCACTTCCATGCTCATGACTCATTTTTCGCATTGGCATAAGGCAATACCAGCATCGTTTAAAGCCATGTTTTTTAGGTGCTTCAGAAATTTCGTTTTGTCCGCTGGGTGGCGAGGGCGAATTTCTCCCACAATCCCACTCACCAGTGACCAACTGTAGCGGATCGATTCGGCGCCAGAACCCGCGCCAGATCGCCAACCAGCTGGTTTCGGCAGATTCACCGCACCCACCACACAAGACATCCTGATCCGACATTTGTAAACCACCTCATGGCGTGGCGTCAATAGTAATGAAAGGCGGTTATGATCTAGTCCAAACAGCCACACGGCGGGATTGGCCAGCATGGAAACGGATCGACTAATGCCTGAATTTCTGACCTGTGCGGTCTGGTTCCTTCCTACTAACACGATGAACCGCCTGGTACTTGTTCACTACGGCTGCAAGACGGGTGAAGGATTTTGACTTCTTCAGTCCTGCCCGTCATCGCAAAACGCCTAACTTATTTACCGCGCCAAACGGTTTTTGCGAACGTAAAGTTCAAACCAGAATCTGATTCACCTCCAGCAAGAGTGAGTAATCAATGCATGGGTGTTCATTACTTTCGGGCCAGCAAGTTGCGCTATCTTTGCGACCAACCAACACTGCTTACTTGTCTTGTTTTTGGTATTAATTGGTATGAATGCAGCACATTCTCTTACTTAAGGACTGGAACCTGGGAAAGATTGAATATCCAAGCAATCGCATTACTTGAATAGAGTCGATAAACTTACCAGTTTAGGCTTTTCTTGATCGGCAATATTGGCAAATATGTTCAACAGAAGCTTTCTGAAAGCATTTTCAAATGTTCAGTCGGTAAACCTGAATAGCGATTGGCTCGCATCGCCCACTTTGTTGAGGAGATTCTTCGCCTAGATTACATATAAAGGTAGGTAGCACGAGATAAGCCACATGACTCTGTAGTAGATATGTCGATTTCTGCACCTGCACGGGACCAAGCCATTAAGAATGCTGGAGCGGAACGACACCGCCACGCTGCGATCTCAACTCTTATAAGCCACTACAAATCTTAGCACTTCTTGTAAGCTAATTTCTAGAAAGCGCTTTGAACTTTTGCCTGAAGTTTCACCGCATAACTCGCTAAAACGATCGCTTTTGAGTTTATTCTGCTGGCTGAGTTAAGCGAACTTTCATCAAGCACGGTATTCCAAAGAAAGACACTCTTTACATTGCCCCATCCATTTTGGTATTCTGCGCCAACAATCATGACAATGCACAGGCAGCCGGTGCTCGGGCAGCCATATTCATCCAATAATCTGTAAAAACAGCCAGATAACAGCACCTCTTCACCGAACAGATAAACACGCCTCTAAGTCATTTCTAAGCGATCTCGCTCGGATTTGAAAAGCCTTTCGCATATTCGAAAACTCTAGCAAACTAGCGCCGCGTGGATGCACGCTTAATAGTAAGCAGAACTTTTACGCATGTCATTTATGACAAAACGCTTCAGCGGGCATTTACTTTACCTGAACTGATGATTGTTATCGCCATTGCTGCCATTTTGGCGGCGGCGACGCGATTCCGGCATACAGTACCATTACACAAAAGGCTGCGTCTGTCTGAGTTGTACAGGCTTCTTCATGCATATATAAATCGGATGTAGCAAATCTGTGTGAATACACACCACCAACAATGTGGCTAGCTGTTCTTGGTGGATCAGATGGTGTTCAAAGCAAATAAAACCTCTCGGCAGGACATCATTCTAAATATTTAGCTAGCGTTTCGCAGCGAGCGGCGTGATTACCGTAACCAGTAAAGCAGTCTTAGCGGCATAGTTGCTACTGACGACGCCATAAATTCTTAACGCTAATACGATTAGTTGGACAGCCAGTTGTAAAGGAGAAGATGTTGGAATATCTCCTGCGAATCTCTGGTGGCACGCAACAACGGGCAAGCTCTGGCACAAATTAAGCTTTAGACGAATAAGGAAATCCAAATGTCTTACCTCAGTTTCCAGTGATATTCAAAACCAAAGAATCTTGAAAATTTCAGGAACAGCAATGGACAAAATTGCCATGAAAGAAAGAACGTTTTATTGCGTCATTTGGCTGTTCCATTGAAGAAGATCATGAAACCCTTTTGCTGAGCAATGAGATAACGAAAAATAATCTCAATGCTTGTGGAAATTTTGCATTTGACTGGCACATAAACGAATTGAGCCCGTTTCGATTTCCTCTGGAAACTAAAACGACTACTTGGCTTGTTATCATGCAAGAGGAGTCTGTTTAATGAAGAAATAGATGAGATTATGCATTATCAAATGTCAGTGAAGCAGAGAACATTGATTATCAAGACCCTATTATTCAAGTCACTAGAAGCTTTTAAATATTGTTTAAAAAGCTGTCGATATCGCATTGAGCCGAAAAAGCAAGATTTGGTGGTTCGTTTAGAATTGATGGCGTATTGCATCTTTTATAAAACCTATTCACGGCAATTTGCTAGCCGCATGATTTCCCCGTATTAAACTATTAGCCAAACGATATTAGTGAATCTCGCTTACCATAAGATGGCCAGTTTAGCTTTTAAAACTACATTGGCAGAAACTCAGATTTTCGCGTTTCAACTTTACCAACGGCATATGGTGAGAGAAATTGGTTTACGATTACATAAGCCGACTCATTTTGATTTTTAACGCGCTAGGACTCACGGAATGCATGAAAATCCAGTTTATTATGCTTTAGCTACTATACAGGGTTAATTTTAGTCACAGGACCTACTGGGAGTGGTAAAAGTATTACGCTATATGTGCATTAAGCCATTTAAACCAGCCGGATAAGCATGATAACAGCAGAAGATCCTATTGAAATTGAGATTGAGGCATTATTCAAACGCAAGTCAATCGAGGGATTTCACTTGATTTTAACCAGTTGTTGCGCACTATACGACGAAAGATCCAGACATTATTATATTGGGTGAAATTCGCGATGAAGAGAGTGCAGAAATGACGCTATCATGCTGCACAAACAGGGGCATTTAGTGCTTTCTACATTTGCATACTAATGATGCGCCTTCAGCGTTTGAGTGGTTGTTACAATTAGGCATTAAAGATTATGAATTAGAAAATCCCATTGTTGTTAGTGATTGCGCAGCGACTTGTCAGAAAATGTTGTGTTCATTGTGCTGGTCAAGGTTGTGCGAGTGTCATCAAAGGTTATAAAAGGCAGAACTGGGCGTTTATATGCAAAAATGGTGAAAACTTTTGAAAAATCGTGCTGTTTGGATTTTAAAACGTTAAGAGAGCGCAGACACTACGTATGGGAGAAACGAATGAGCTGAAATTTCTCCGGTGTTAGGGCTATGTTTCAAAATTGCTCAATTTGATTGGAAAGCAACTGATCGTCATAGTGTATTCAACGTGGAAAAATGTTGGCAAAAAAGTGAAGCTGTAGAACAAGTTTTACTGGCAAAAAGGTTATTTGCCGATTTTATTCGCCGTAAATACTTATTTTAGCACCAAACCAAAGAAATCAAGTAACACAATGTTTATTACAATTGAGTTTATTATTAAATAAGTATCATTAAAACAAAGTCTGCATTTAATTTTTGAGATGGCCTTGAAAACATTCCACGTTATTTTAATTGGCTAAATAGTGTTGTTCTCACAAAATAGATGCAGGTTTCCATTTTCTCCTGCGTTGGAAAAGCTAAGCTCAATACCTTTCTAATCAAAGAAATTCAGCTAATTAAGGCTGGGAAAAAGACAGGTGGTTTAGCAAAGATGCTGAGATAATATTGTTCAACGGTTTGCAGTCAGATCTAAGAAAAGTCAAACAGTGTTGTTTTACCTATTTTTATTTTAGTAGTTTCTGCTTTTCATTGGCGATGTTACTTTTTATCGTGCCGTCATTTACTGAACTTTATCAGGAGAAAGAACACATTTTAGCCTACACAGAGGTTTATTTGGGCTTTCTCAATTATTGAGAGAACATGGTGTTTTATAACTGTATTGGTTTTTGATAATTTTTATTGTTATTTGGCATTAACAAATAGTGATGTGTAAAAAGTTAAAACAAAAATAATTGTGCATATTCCAATCTTTTCTCAGATTATTCAGCAAGCGCGTATTATTTTATTTTACGCAAAATGTGGCATTGATGCTCAATGCATATTCAGTTAAGTTTAATATTAACGTCTATCTGAAAAACAAACAGACAAAAGTACTTGAACAAAGAAATTCATTGGATGAGTCGATTACTCTCACAAGGTTATTCTTTTGCAGAGGATTAAAATCCTGCGGTGTTTTTACTACACATATGGTTCAGATGATCGCCATTGGTGAGGAGCGGTACTGGCTACGATGTGTGAGCATGTAAGTGAAATTATCAGCAACAATTAGATCATCAAATAGATATGCTTTCACAAATACTAGAACCTATGTTGATGTTAATCATGGGCGTAATTGTGGGCACTATTATTATCGGTTTGTATTTACCGATTTTTGATATGGGAAGTCTGGTGGGATAAGTTTATGCGCAAGCGGTCATTTTTTCACTTTGTTTTGCAATTTGGTGTCGCTGGGATTTGAATCGATTTTGTGAACGCATTAATCGGCAGGATTTTTCAAGATTATCAATTTTACGAGGAAATATTGAAACGTTTTCGCATTTTAAAACAACATTCCCGTTTAAAACCAAAAATCAATACCATGGGCAAAAAGTATTTGATGGTTATTTCCATTATTTTGCCTTCATACATGAAAATCCTATTATTGCCTTTTTATGGATGTTGCTCTATTTTCTTGCTTTACTCGATAGCTATTATTACTTAACAGATAGCCGATATATTGCGGTTATTTTTGTATTGGCGTTATTACAACCTATTACGCAAATTGATACGATCAATTACTACAATATGCTTTTTACGGGTTTTAACTTTACTACTATTGTTATTTCGCCGAACGAGAGCTTTGGAATGGGAGATAGCTTACTTTTTCATTGCTGTTCTCCGCTTTTTCATAGGAAATACTCAAGTTGATCTATTTTCTTGTCTATTTGGTTTTGTTTTTGCACTGATTGTTTTTGTAAACACAGCAAAATTGACCGCTATCGTTATTCCTCTTTTATCAGTTTGGCAGTGGTATGTCTCTAAAACCGATTAGGAAAATTCACGTTACCTCGAACAAGTGCTAAGATAGCACCGATAATAAGGAGCGTTATGCGCTAGTAGTGGGGGTTAACGGCGGTATTGGTAGTGGGAAAAGCTTTTAATTGCCAATCTCTTTGCTGAACTGGGTGTGCCGATATGTTGATGCTGATGTGGTTGCGTAAAGGAACTGTGGTGGAGAAAAGGTTCGCCGCTACCTGCAAAAATTGCTGATCATTTTTGGTGAATCTGTAGTAAATGAAAGAGTGAGCTCAATCCGGGCTTATTTGCGTTCATATATTTTTGGCATCCAACAGAAAAAGAGTGGTTAAATAACTTACTGCATCCAGCGTTCGAACAGAAATGTTAGCCAAAATACGGGCGGTGAAAGCCCTTATCTTTTTATTAGTTGCTGCTGATTGAAAATCAGTTAACTGACGTTAATCCGACAAGGGTGCTCGTTGTGGATAGTGCCAATGGAAGTACAAATTGCTAGAACCACGGCGCGATGGATGGGAGTGGCTTGAAACGGTTAAGCAAATCATTGCAGCACAAGTTAATCGAGAAACCGTTTGTACAATATGCAGTGATATTATCGAAATGCACTTCCGTTAGCACAAATTTAATGAATTTAAAGCCCAAGTGTTACAAATTACATCAACGTTAGTTTATCATTAGCTGCACAGAAACAGAAAAAAGACTTTATGACAACCATTGTAAATTGCAACTCCAAACTCAAGTGATTTGGGCGAAGAAACCATTATGTGTAGTGAACAGCTGCCAGCTGATTGATTTGGGCGAATGGGCAAATGAAGAAAAGCGCATTGCAGCGGTGGAAGATGAGCCAATGGTGGAGAATTAGAATCTTGGTAATGAGAAAGCGGTTAGACTTCGCTTATTACCTAAAATTATAAATAAGATATTTTCATTCTTTTGTGTTCTATTCGTTCTCTTCAATATCCTACATAACAATAGTGATGGATGTCGTTATGAATTGGGAATATATCTGGTCTGTTTTACCTCGTTTTGTCATTCGACAGCTATGACGTTACATACCTTGCTGTTTGAGGCATTTTCATTTCTTTAGTGGTAGGGCTGTTATGTGCCCGTGATTACAACTTATCGATTAAACCTTTCGATTGGATTGTAGAAAGGGTACATTGAACTTTTCTCTGTACCATTACTGATTCAGTTTTTCCTCTATTTTGGTTTGTCGAAAATAGGCATCAAGCTCGATGGCTTTACCTGTGGCGTTATTGGCTTAGCATTTTAGGTGGTAGCTATGGCTGAAGCTGATTCAGGGGCGGATTAGAAGCGGTTTCTAAAGGGCAGATTGAGTCTGCATTAAGCATTGGTTTAACTCCGTTGCGGCTTTTCGTTATATAATTTCTTTCCCGCAAGCTTTTTGCGGTACGTATGACTATTGGCGCTAATTGCTTATTTTTAATGAAAAAGAAACTGTTAATTTAGTGCGGTCAGTTGCCAGAACTCATGTTTATAGGCAAAAGAAATTATCGGATGGATTAGTCAAAACAGACTGAAGCACTCTTTTATTAGTTGCTGTTTTATCTGATTGCTTTTATTGTCGATATCCATTTTAATTCGTTATATCGAGCGTCATGCCAGGAGACAAAATATGCTTAATTTATTATGGGAAGGGTAGTAATCTGAGTCGTTTTGTTAAATGGACTGGCGATTACCGCAGAGATCGATTTATTTCTGTCTTCTTCGCTTGCATTTTTGAGGCGTGGCTTTTGGGCAATGTGTGACATAAAATAAATGGATTCAAGTCATTAGCCATTTCTATTTAGAGTTTGTGCGCATTATTCCCTAGTACTCATGTGTATTTACTCACTATTTGGTTTTGGCAAAATGGGTTCGACATTCACAAATGGCATAACCGTTTGTATTTTAGTTTTATTTTTGCGGGGCACAGCAGAGATGGGCGATTTAATGCGTGGTGCGCTCACTTCAATGAAAAAGCATCAATTGGAATCGGCCCTCGCATTGGATTAAATCGTTTACAAACGTTTCTGTATTTTGCTGCCACAAAGCATTAAAGCGTATCACACCTAGTGCAATTAACCGGTTTACTCGAATGGTAAAATAAGTTCGTTAGCAATGCTAATTGGGGTGTTAGAAGATGATTAAGTCGGACAACAAATTATAGAAACGTCTTTATTTACCGACTCAAGCGCTGCATTGTATTTATGGCGATTTTTATGCTTTATTTTTGTGATTTGTTATCCATATCACTCTTTTCGTTATTTAGAAAAATTGGATAGATTAAAAGGAATTTTTCATGGCGTTATTAGAAATTAAACAGGTTAGTGAAAAACTATGGCGAAGTTGAAGCTTTAAAAGGGATTAACCTAGAGTGTAGAAAAAGGTGAGGTCGTTGTCATTTTTAGGACCATCTGGCTGTGGTAAGAGTACTTTTTACGCTGTATTAACGGCTTAGAATCAATTCAAAGTGGACAAATTTTACTCGAAGATGCAGGTGAATTAGGGAAAGATATTTCGTGGACAAAAGCGCGTCAACGTATTGGTATGGTTTTCAAAGCTATGAATTATTTTCTCATCTTTCAGTCAGTGAAAATATCTTGCTTGGCCACTGAAAAGTACTAGCATCGTGATCGCTAGAAGCAGAAAAAGCAGGCTGATGAATTATTAAAACGAGTTGGGCTTTATGAGCGTAAAATGCTTATCCACGAGAACTTTCAGGCGGACAAAACAACGAATTGCGATTGTGCGTTCGTTATGTATGAATCCTGAAATTATTTTATTTGATGAAGTGACAGCAGCACTAGAATCCAGAAATGGTCAGAGAGGTGCTAGATGTGATTTTTAGGGTTGGCAAAAAGAGGATGACCATGTTAATTGTGACCCATGAAAATGAGTTTCCTCGTCAAGTAGCTAATCGTATTATTTTTATGGATAAAGGCGAGATTATTGAGCAATCCACATGAAGATTTCTTTACTAATCCAAGCTCTAATCGAGCAAAAACCCTCTTAAACATTTTAAATTAGGAACCAAGAGGACAAACTATGAAGACAACATTTAAGAAAATCAGCGCAATTTTACTCTGTATTACTACTGATGGGCATTACTGCTTGTAATGAAAAGAACCCATACAAACACATCAACACTCAACAATTGAACAGCTTAAACAGGTTGGCAAGTTCGTATTGGGGTATAGCGATAAACCACCATTTGGTTATGTTGATGCGCAGGGCAAGAGCCAAGGCTTTGATGTTGAAATTGCCAAAGCAACAACGAAGGATTTATTAAGCGATGAAAACAAAGCAGAATTTGTTTTAGTTGAAGCTGCAAACCGTGCAGAATATTTTGAGATTTCTAACAAGGTCGATATTATTCTTCGCTTAATTTCCGGTAACTCCAACACGCGAAGTAGTTGATTTTGCTAATCCATATATGAAGGTGGCATTGGGTGTTGTATCGAAAGATGGTGGCGTCTTACAGATATTGAGCAGTTAAAGGGGAAAACCTTATTACTGAATAAAGGGACAACAGCAGATGCATATTTCACTAAAATTTACCCAGACATTAAAAACTTTAAAATTTGAACAAAATACGGAAACTTTCGAAGCATTACGTGATGGGCGTGGTGATGCATTAGCGCATGACAATACTTTGCTATTTGCATGGGCAAAAAGAAAAATCGGGCTTTTACTGTGGGTATTAAAAATCTAGGCGATCAAGATACGATTGCGCCAGCAGTGAAAAAGGTGATACCGAATTACTAAATTGGTTAAATGCAGAAATTCAGAAATTAGGTAAAGAAGGTGTTTTAGAAACAAGCTTATGATAAAAACTTTGTATTGCCAATTTATGGCGATGCACTAGCAAAAAGATGTGGTCGTCAGTTACTAGTGATTTTGCAAAACTTTTCGAAATGGAGACCGCTTGTTAGCGAAAAAGCCTCAATCTGCTGATTGAGGCTTTTTGTTCATTTTATCTTCGTTAATACGGCTTGAAACAGCGCTCCTGTTGGTTTTGTATTTAGCTATCTTTTGGGCATAATAAGGTTTTCTGCGTGTCCGCCCAATACCTCAAAACTTAATGCACCGATCGCCATATTAAGGCGCAGTCCGGTGGTAATTTTTCAGCATTGATTCTAAAACGATTTTTCCTCCCACGGGTCAATTCGATGCAGTCACATGCCATCAACCCTAAACGGGCAAGCGATGAACGGCCATCTAACCAGCCGACAATATTTTGAAGGAAGTTTTACGGACTCCAGTGTGACTGACAGTGCTAGTTCACCAGGATGTAAGAAGAAGGCTTCCATCATCTCCAATTACAATTTCCTCACTCATAACCTTGTTCAGTTGTCCGTGACTGCCTCACGAGGGCCACTGACATCAATATAAGGGCGTGAGTGTTCTCTGAAAATACGAAATGAGTTACCTAAACGTACATCGACTGTTGCACCAGAAATTTTATCATTCGTTGCGAGGGTACTTCATTAACCTTCGTCTAGATAACGAACAATATCAGTATCACAAAGACGCATATTATTTTCCCTTTATGAAGTAATTGTTTGATTTGCGCTTTTAGAATACTGATAGCAATACGGTTTACTACCTTTTGCATACGATAATATCTGCGTACGTTTAGAAGGTTCGATAAATTGTAGAACATCGGACGAACACTGTTTGGCGGTATTGTTTAATAATCGATTCCATTGAACGACCACGCTCAACCATATCGCGCTGTAAACGGCGGATGAAACAAAATATCTAATGGGGCATCAACGAAGATAGACACATTGATTTCATTACAATTTCTTCGTCAGTGAGCGTAAAATCCCTTCTAGGATAATGATGGGCTCGAAATGTTAGTCGTTGTTTACGGTTGTGTTCGGTATAGTCGTATTCTGGAATCTCAATCGATTTATTTTTGTTTGAGTAAACGTAAATGTTCGACTAATAAATGATGATCCATAGAACTTGGATGGTCATAGTTGGTTTTTATCCGTTCTTCCATGGTCAGATGGCTTTGGTCTTTGTAATACGCATCTTCTGAAATAATCCCGATATCATGCGTACCCTAATTCTTCTGAAGTTCTTTATAAATGGTTGATGCGATAAGACTTTTTCCTGAAGCGGAAGCGCCTGCAATAGCAATAACAATACAAGCTGGGGTTTTCATTTATTTCTAACATGGGATTCTCTCATCATTTTGCAGAATTATACCTGATTTTTGCCATATATCTCTGCTATTTATGCATGAATAAAGTTTAGACTTTGATGTATTTTTAGCATATACTTGCCAGGATTTTTCTAAAAACCATTTTTGTTATGGTATTTACGTATTAAATAGGATTATTGACGCTTAAGGTGTTCTGGCGAGACAAATATTATGATGAATAAAACAACTGCTTTTAACTTAAACTCAAACCACTTACTTTCTCTTTTACCGTTTTTAATGGGTATCATGCTGAGTGCACCAAGCTGGTTTAAGCAGTCATCAACCTATCTCCTCTCGTATTGTGGCAGCAGCATAGCATAGAACAGATTCAAGCAACGGCTGCAACTCAAGCTCAAGTTCAAGCAATTACAGCACCAAAGTGTAAAAACTTCAACTTTATCAGGTGAATCTCATCCGATAGCAAATCAAAAATCAATAAAGTTTATCGTCAATGGGCGGGAACGCGTTATCGTATGGGCGGTACAGGTAGCAGTGGTATTGATTGTTCTGCCTTTGTACACAAAAGACAATGGTGAGCGCATTTGGCTTAGATTTACCCGTTCAACCTCGAACAACGTTATGAAGGGCCGTTCTATTTTCAAAAATCAGACTTACGTCCTGGCGATTTAGTGTTCTTCGTAGAAATCACTCACGTTGGTGTGTATATCGGTAACGGTTTGTTTGTTCATGCAAGTACCAGCCAAGGTGTAACGACTAGTTCAGTGAGCGAAAGTTACTGGGCAGAAAGTGCCCAATCTCGCCGCGTACTATAAGGCATAGTAGACAAAATAGTTGCTAAAAAGTGGCTTAAAGCCTTATGGTACAAGGCTTTAAGCCCTATTTTGAAATATGAACAACTGTCCATTTTGCCAAAGTGCAAGAATAAAGAAACATGGTAAGCAAAAATAATGCCCAACGTTATTTTTGTAATCAATGCCATAAAACATTTATCCTAAAAACAAATTGAGATCCTGTTAAAATTTGGGCTGATTACACCTCTGGCAAAACCAATATCAACAGCTCGCGATAAAATATCAGTGTTCAGTTAGAACCAGCTACAAGATATATAGATAAAGCACCTAAAACATCTTTAAATCAGCCTAAAATCGATACTTAATATCATTATGGATACGACCTTTTTCATCGTTATTCTGGTATTTTTAGTGATGATGATTCAAAACAGATAAAGTCGTTTCATATCATTTTGTAAGGACGGAAAAAGATATCTACTATAAACTTGCATTAAATAGATTAAGAGAAAAAGGCTATATAATTCAATCAATTACTTGTGATGGTGAGGCGAGGTCTAATGAAGAACTATTTAATACTCCTGTGCAGATGTGTCGAGTTTCATATGGTCGCTATTGTGATGCGAAAATTAAGGAAAAACATCAGTCACAAGCGGGTAAAAGAATTGAAAATAATTGCGAAATCATTGGTAAAAAGTTCAAAAATGACTTTTATCGTCGTTTATATGCTTGGTTTATAAAGCATGAGGATTTTTAAAAGAAAGAAGTGATAAAGGAAATGAAAAAGGCTATTTTTCCTTATAAACATAGAAATGTAAGAGGGCTTATGCCAGTTTGAGTATTATATAGAATTATGTTGTTTACCTTTTGAAAAGCATACTGAAATGAATATAGAAAATACAACAAATAGGTTGAGGGATTATTTAAATATCTAAAACGTCAATTAAATAATCATAATGGATTAACGACGTAAAGTTATGTTTGCCAGAAGGATTTTAAAATAAAAAGAGTTGCTAATATTTTTATAAACATTAGCAACTGTTTTGTCCACATAGCATAGTTTTTGACGGATTAGCAACTATTTTGTCTACTCATACCCTATCTATAAATTTAACGTTTGTTGTGAAGATAAAAAGAAACCATGCTCTCAAGCATGGTACAACTAATGCAAGAATAACAGCACGTTTAGGTGCTGGAAGCCCTTCAATTGTCTTGCTGTGATCGTTAGGATCTAGAAAATCCACTAAACTTTCATTTTTCTATCCAGTCAGTTTGCGCTGTTCTTCAAGTGTAGTGGTGGCTTGATCGACGCAACAGTACATTTTTAGCCCCACTTTCTCAGCCAGTTAATGAGGTGCTGGAACTGATGGAATAAAGTAAACATTTTTCATTTTGGCGTAGCGATCAGTCAGGACTAACACATTATTAACATTGCCATCAATTACTAACGTTTCTAAGACTAATTCTCCGTCTTTGACTAATTGCGCTTTAAGTTGCGAAAGATGATCTAAAGGTGATTTCCGGTGATATAACACGCCCATAGAGAAAACCGTATCAAAGGCTGCAAGCGGTTGCTTCTTCACTACCTAGCGGAATTAAATTAGCACGACGGTCGTTGCCCTAAGAGTTTTTCAGTACGACTTCAAATCGCAAAAGGATAATTCAGTAGAGGGTCAATTCCCTACAACCATTTTGGCCTCCCCAACCATTCATACATATGATAGCCATCCGCAGCCGACATCTAAAATAGTTCGGTCTTTTTAAAGGTGCAAGGTAGAGTACGCGATCCCATTTAAAATCAGAGCGCCACTCGGTATCAATATGAATACCATGTAGATGATAAGGGCCTTTACGCCAAGGCATCAGCTGTTTGAGTGGTGTACGATGCGCTGTTGCTCACCGGCTGAAGGGGGCCGTTGGAATGGATTCCACTTTGTCTTTTTAAGGTTAATGCACAAGCGGTCGAATTTGGCATAAAATCTGCAATTTTGCCCACTTTTGCATAATCGCCATGCGAGTTGTTTTCCCATTGTTTGAGTTGAGCAGGTGAAGGTTTCAAGCCACGCAGAAAGATTTGGTGGCAATTTTGTTGGTAAAATGGACGAAGTCTATCATAGTGTTATTGAATGTTATGCTATGGTTTTAGCATAGGTTATGTATAAATCAGCCTGATGGGGCTGTGTAGAAAGTAACGAGAAATAGGATTTACTGCTTTTTGTAATTTGCGATAAGCATTCAGTAATTTCTGATGTGCCATCATATTTTCAAAGGGCTTCATCAAGCGGTTAAAACCGTTAAATGGATTGCCTCCATTGATGGCATTCCAGGCAAATTCAACGGCAGATTTGCATACATTTTTCTCAAAAGACTGGGCGATATTGTGCAGGTTCGCGGTTTTATCTAAGAACAATTCAATACTTTTGAATTAAGCAACGATAGTAGTTATTACGTTCTGCCGAATGCTGAACCATTCATATTTGCAGTCCAGTTTGCCCAATCTAAGCTCTTCTAAATTGCCTCAAAAAGCTAAATGTAGCATCATTTAATTCACCAATACGTAAGTCTGCATTGCTGAACCCTCTCGCCACGATACCGATGAATTCACGCACGCGAGTTAAATCATCGATGCCTTGCTCATCTAACTCATCTAAAAGCTCTTGATAAGTTTCTTTTATCATGGATGGAAATGCAGTAGGTCTAATAGAAATCTCACGCCAATCCATGCCCATATTGTTATTGGCATAGATAAGGTCGTCCGACAGGTAAATGTTTGACATACCTGGCGCCAAAATACGGCAACATAAACGCCTAAATACTCATAATCCGCATAATATAAACAGGCTGTTTATATTTATTGAAAATAACCATTAAATGATTAAATTCTTGTTCAGTAGTACCAGAAAAATCCCAATGTACAAATGGATAGTCTGCGTCTTGAAAAGATCCACGAAATTAGACCGCCTGAATCAATATGCGTTTCAAGGTTGGCATGTTCAGCCACATCTTCATTATTAAATGAAGGTGGAGCAAATACATCTAAGTCTTTTTAAGCTGACCTTGTAAGCTCGGCTATCGTACGCTCGCCGACTTGGAAATTCGGTGTGCCGGAAAGAGGCAAAAGCAAGTGCCGTTATTTTGGGTTTAATAAGATCACACACATAACAGGAAATTCACCACTAGATGCGTCACTAACATAAAATAGGAAGCCTTCTTGCTCTAATTTTTCGATGGAGGCTTTTAATTGTTGGATAACTTTCAATCACGGATTGTGGAATTTCCGGCAAGCTGATGGCTTCGCTAATAATGCGGTTTTTCACAAGCAACTCCAAAACTTCAGGATAAACCTTGACACGCGCTTCATTTTTGGTGTTACCCGCAGACATTCCGTTGAAACAAAAGGTTTGCAATGATGCTTTGTGGAATATAAACCGTTTGATTGTCTGATTAGGCGCACATAAAGGTAAAGGCAACGATACCCGCGATCGTAGTTACCGATTGCAAATCGACTAATAATTCAGGCGTTAATTCACCATTAGGGGTCATAGTTCCCATAAAAATCATCCATCATTTCTGCTGGTGGGTGCTTTCATCTTCAATCGCAAACCATTTTTCCACTTGGGTAATCGAACAAAGTCGCTATTTGCAATTTCTTGACCTAAACAGAAAATCAGCCCAGAAATAGTTGGTCGATAAACGTTCGAAATATTCGCCTAAAAGCGGGAAGCAAGCGCTGCTTTCTTACTTGCGCCTTTACCGTTGGAGAAACATTGTGGGCAATCAGCATCACGGATATGTACCGACCAAACATTTGGTACAGGATTTAACCAAGAGGGCTTCTTCAATATGAAAACCAAGCGTTTTTAGTTTATGTTGATCAGGCAATACTGTCTTCAAGTGCAGCGTCTTTGCCTGTAATCAAAAGTTTGTTCAGACATTCAAATAGACCTTAAATGAGGTATCGCCAGTATTTTTAACAAACTTTAGGGCAAACAACTAGAGTGCGAGGTGTTCATCGGTATCTGATTTTCTTTTTCGATAAGCGAAGTGGTAAACTAAATTCACTAAAATGAATAAAAAGCAATAAATTAAAATGAATAGCGCAGATTATTAGTCAACGTGACGCCCCACGAAACGCGAGTGGCGTTAGTTGAAATGGACTTTCAAAAGAGCTTCATATTGAACGAGAAAGCTAAACGTGGCATTATGGGCAATATTTATAAAGGTAGAGTTACTCGTGTTTTACCGGGAATGCAATCTGCTTTTTGTGGATATTGGATTGGAAGCAGCTTTTTGCATGCTTTCGGATATTGTTCACATACCGAATGTGGACGAAAATGAGAAAAGCAATTTGTTGTAAAAGATATTGGGCAGTTGAGGGTGCGAGAGCGCAGGATATTATTGTTCAAGTGAAAAGATCCGCTCGGCACGAAAGGTGCACGCTTAACAACGGATATTACACTACCTTCGCGTTATTTGGTTTTTATGCCAGAAAACAGCCATGTTGGGGTTTCTCAACGTATTGAAAGTGAAGCTGAGCGTGAGCGCCTTGCACATAGTTGAGCCATATTGCGATGAGTTAGTGGGTTTATTGTTCATACCGCAGCAGAAGATGTTGCCTCTGAAAGTATTGAACAAGATACGATTTTCCTAAAAACGTTTATGGCGTAAAGTGTTAGAGCGTAAAGCAAAATATCCGCCGAAATCAATGTTATACGGAGAACTCCCACTTTGCCTCAACGCGTGTTGCGTGATTTTGTTAGCACGCATATTAGCTCAGTAAAATTGACTCAAGATGACTTATGAGCGCGTGAAAGAATTTTTATCAGAATTTATGCCAGAATTAACGGACAGTGTTTCGCTTTATAGTGCATTACAAACGTTGTTTGATGCTATGGTGTGGGAAGAAGCTATATCAAAAAGCATTAGATAAACGAGTGAATTTAAAATCAGGGTGGCTATCTGATTGATTGAACAAACTGGTGCTAGCGACGGCACGACACTCACTACAGGCGGCTTTTGTCGGGCATCGTAATCTATCACATACTATTTTCAACACACCAATATTGAAGCAACACAAGCGATTGCTCATCAATTACAGTTTGAAACCTTGGCGGTAATATCATTATTGATTTTATTGATATGCAGAAGAAGAGCATCGCCAGCGTGGGATACAATCATTGAAGAGCACTGAAAAGGCGATCGAGTCAAAACGAATGTGAATGGTTTTACGCAGCTTGGATTTTAGTTGAAATGACACGTAAACGCACAGTGAAAGCCCTTGAGCGCGTACTTTGCTGTGATGTCCAACTGGTCATGGGCGTGGCACAATCAAAAGTGTGGAAACGGTTTGTTGTGAAATTTTGCAGAAATTGTGCTGGTGCATCGTTCATTTGGTACAGAAAGAGTGCGTGTTTATGCATCCAAAGAAGTCGCAGAATACTTAATTGATCAAGAGTCTCATGGTTCGATTGCCGAATTAGAGGCTTTCATCGGATATCGAAATTTAAATTAGAGCCATACTATCATCAAGATCAGTTTGATGTGGTGGTGATGTAACTGTCTGCAAGCGGTTTTGTTTTGCAAATCTTTTGGCAAAATTAGACCGCTTGTTTTAATCAATCCCTTTGAAAATTCGCTATACTACAGAAGTTTTTCAATTTCTAAATAAAATCCAAAGGTATTCGAATGTCTGAAGTAAATGCAAATTGAATCTTAATGGCGAAAATGATTGCTCGCCGTGAAAAATTAGCGCAATTACGTGAGCGCGCTAACCCATTCCCAAATACTTTCCGTCGTGAAGATAAAGCAGCTGATTTACATCAAAAACATAACGACGTTGAGGTGAAGAATTCAAAAGAAAAGCAATTCCAGCAGCGGTGGCTGGTCGTATCATGTTACGTCGTGTAATGGGTAAAAGCAACTTTTATTACCATTCAAGATGTCAGTGGTCAAATTCAGCTTTATGTAGCGCAGCGATAATTTACCGGAAGGCGAATATCAAAATACTGTTGGCTTATTAGATTTAGGCGACATTATTGAATTGAAAAGGAACCCTATTTAAAACCAAAAACGGGTGAGTTAACCGTTCGTGCTTCAGAATTACAGTTATTAACCAAAGCTTCGTCCGCTACCAAACAAACACAAGGATTAACAGACCAAGAAACTCGCTATCGTCAGCGTTATCTGAGACTTAATTCGCAAATGAAGAGCTCGTCGTACTTTTGGTGATTCGTTCTAAAAGTTGTTTCTGGCATTCGTCAATTCTTCTTAGATAAAGGGTTTATCAGTTGAAACACAATGTTACAAGTGATTCCAGGTGGTGCAGCAGCAAAACCGTTTATTACTCACCATAATGCATTAGACGTAGATATGTATTTGCGTATTGCTCCTGAGCTTTGTTAAAACGCTTAGTAGTAGGTGGTTTTGAACGTGTTTGAGTTAACCATAACTTCCGTAATGAAGGTGTTTCTGTTCGTCATAATCCTGAATTTACGATGATTGACCACTATCAGGCTTATGCAGATTACATTGATTTAATGGATAATACCGAAAATTATTACGTAAATTAGCACTTGATATTTAGGCTTTTCACCGTACCTTGGCGAATGTCTTTGATTTTTGGTAACCATTCGAGCGTATTACGATGTACGATGCGATTGTTAAGTCGGCAATGGTATCAAACGCGAAGATTTAGATAACTTCGAAAAATCGGTTGAAATTGCTAAAGGTTTGAGCATCGAAAATTCAAAAATCTTGGGGCTTAGGTTCAGTAGTGAATGCGATTTTTGAGAGTGGCAGAAACCAATTAATTCAACCAACTTTTTCTTAATGGCGCACCAGCAGAAATTTCTCGCTTGCTCGCCGATGATGTAAATCCAGAAGTGACAGATCGCTTTGAATTATTTATTGGCGGTCGTGAAATTGGTAATGGTTTCTCAGAATTAAATGATGCTGAAGACCAAGCTGAACGTTTCCAAGCACAAGTTGCAGCAAAAAGAAGCAGGGTGATGATGAAGCGATGTTCTATGATGATGATTTCGTAGTTGCATTAGAACATGGTTTACCACCAACAGCAGGTGAAGGTTTAGGCATTGACCGCTTGAGCAATGATTTATGCGAACACGCACCGTCAATTCGTGATGTAATTCTTTTCCTGCGATGCGTCAGAAATAATCAATAGAAAATAAAACTGAAAGGCGAAGAAATTCTTCGCCTTTTCATCGATTCAGCAAATAGTTAGAGTACAAAAGCAAAGGAACGGTAGATTTTCATCTTTTTAAATGCAATACTACGCTAGTGCAATGGTCGAACTTTTTCGATTTTATTGTCAAAAGAAAACAACTTTCTTTGTCTCTAAAAGGAATATTGTATGAAAACATTTTTAAAAATCGTTAATTGGTTTTAGCTTTTCTCATTATCATAAATGGCATTAGCAGATGTCAAGCGGTGAAAGCAATTACAAAGTCGCTTAGAAAAAAGTAAGTCAATATAGCGCGGATTTCGAACAAACAGTACGCTCAAGCAAAGGAGAAACAAGTACAAAGTGGAAAGGGGCAAATTTCAAGTAAACGTCTAACTTATTCCGTATGGATACCAAATCACCTCAGAAAATTTGATTGTTTCGGGATGGTGCAAATGTGTGGTTCTATGATCCTTTTTGTTTCACAAGTCACAGTAAATACAGTGCAAGATGCAGTAAATAGTACGCCATTTGTACTTCTTACCAGTAATAACGAAAAATCACTGGGCACAGTATGATGTGACACAAATGTTGATACTTTCGTACTTAAGCCAAAATCGAAGAAAAGTAGCTTTTAAAACAATTTGATGTGCGTATTGATGCGAATGGATTATTAAAAGGTTCAGCACCATTGAGCGCGATGGTCAGCAATCTTTATAATTTACAGAAACATTAACAACAACCCAATTGCAGCTGATCTCTTCAAATTTGACGTCCAAAAGGCGTAGAAGTGGATGATCAACGCGGCGGTAAAAAGATAGCATATAACAAGCGGTCTGATTTTTGGCAAAATTTTGCGAAAATGAGACCGCTTTTCAGTAGCTGATTATGAAAATACTAGAAAAATCAACGAGATGCAAATGGTGGCAAGATTTTATTGATTTACCTCAAAGTCGCTGTAAAAGAAGATCGGTTGATGAATTTTCCGTTTTTCTAACGCCTGATGAGCGAGAGTCAATGGAGCTATCGTTGAATTGTGCAAGCTCTGCTCATGATTATTCGCAACGTGAGATTCAACAAAAAGCTTAACACGAGTGCCGCAACCATTACGCTGGGTCAAATATGTTAAAAACGTTAAATCCCGATTTTTTAGTTTGGATAAACGAGAATTTAAATGGCAAAGCGTAGAAAATCCAGTTGGATGAATCGCCTTTTGCAACAAGTCATTCGTTTTTTTCGCCAAAGCAGATTCGCTCAAAAATGGCTGGTTCTGGTTTGGCTCAACTCGATTAGGACTAGCCCTGTAGGGGCATTTTAGCACTCGTGATGCTATTTAGTGTATTGCCGGTGCGCTCTGCTTATATGTTGCAACAGAAGTTTATCATTTGTTTGCTGGTGAACGTTATGACGCATCCAAAAAGTGGGTCAGCCTGGATCCAAGTGCGTGGGCAGATGCAAATGGCGGTGATTGCTAGTGAAGATCAAACCTTTGAAAGCCTATTTTGGCATTGATTTAAATGCGATTCAGCGCGCGTTGATCCGTAAACGGCAAATCGAAAAAGGTTGTAGAGCTTTAACCATTTCTCAACAAACCGTTAAAAATATGTTTTTGTGGCATGGACAGAGCTGGATTCAGCTGGTGTTGAGTTACCGATGACTTTAGTGGTGGAAAAATGTTTTGGAAGCGCGGATTTTGAGGTATATCTCAACGTGCGGGAATTTGTGATGGGATTTTTGGTGTTGAAGCGGCAGCCCGACATTTTCTTTAATAAATCGGCCAATCAACTAAGTCTCGAAGCTGCACTATTGGCAGCCTCTTTACCGAATCCACAAGTTTATCAGTGAATAAACCTGGTCCAACGATGAAAACGCCAAGCGTGGATTATGCGCCAAGTGAACAATTTAGGGTGGCAAAATTATTTAGAAAACTTTAGAAGCATATATAAAACAAATCAACGTAGAAACGGCATTGCCCATCGTCTATTCGAAAATTACAGATGAGCGATTTCCGGAAAATCTATTCAACAACTTATTGCTGCAGGACAATCAGCATCAGGTTCTAATACGCAGTAATGCAACCGTAATTCGAGTGACAGATCAAGATATTCGTCAACAAATTAGTGCTTTATCCAGTATGGCATATGTCGCGGAATGTGCTGAGTTAGTGTTCTGATTGATTTTTCAAAACATAACCAGCTAATGGATGCACAGTTGATTGGGCAGAGGTTTCATTGATTGGTGCGGTTGACGTTGGCATCTTCGCTCAAAATGTACTGCTTACAGCAGAGTCTTTGAGAGATGAGGCGGTGCTGTATATCGGTGCTTTGCGCAATGAGTGAAGCAGTCGCAACGATTACTGGCACTTGACTCAATATTGTGCTGCCATTGGTTGCGGTTATGTTTGGGTTACCCGGCACAAGACCCTGCGTTAAAACCTCGTTTTCCTCAATCATTGGTTGCTTTGAAAATCCAGCATCAACCTTTAAATGAAACTGATTTACCAAAATATAATGCAGAATTGACCGTACTATCAGCGCGGCACGGGGCAAGCTCAAGGTTGGGAGACCGCACTGGGTAAAACCATTAGAATCAACCGGTTTCATACATATTTTGCCATGCAATCTAAAGGATTGATGAAACGATGATAAGTTGGCACTTTGTCGAGAACCTCGTTTATATAGTTGTGAACGTTTGAAGCAAGCTTGGCAGAGGCCAAGGGATTGAACTAGATATTCTCGAGAATCCAAGATAGCCAAATGTCTCGAGTTGGTCAAGCAGCAAAATAACGTGCGGTGCTGATATGGTATGCAAGCAGGTGATAACCCTAAAAATCGCTGAGTTCCAGTTGAAATTGAGCGATTTACTTAAGCTGTGTTACCTCGTCTGGCACTTCAGAAAGTGCAGAAATGGGCTGCCAGGTTGTACCAGCTCTTTGAGCTCTTGGTATTCCAACACTGGGCACAGCGCAAGCCATTAGGCTCCGCTCGGGATACGTGGCAGGTTTACAAGTTTTAGCTGATAATCATGTTCTGTCCCGACGAGCTCTTTATCTGGCTCTCTCTTTGATCGGCAGTGCCAATGGCATTCATCACCTGTTGTGATAAAAACCTTAGTTGGTTCGCAAGGCGTTGGGGTGAGTGTTATCAGCCAATCAGCCACACAAAGCGGTCAGTTTAATTAGAAACTTTTACGCAAGCAAATATTCAAACGTGTTACAAGATTTTGCTTGCCAGAAGCTAAAGGGCAGGATATTCGCGCTTTTGTTATCGGTAACGAAGTTGTGGCCGCGATGCGGCGTTCAGGCGCAGAAAAGCGGCTTCCGTGCCAGCGTTTACACCAGAGCGGACGAGCTAAGAAAATTGAGTTATCTCAAGCATTACAAGATTTGGCGGTACGTGCAGCTAAGGTAATCGACTGGATGTGGCAGGTGCGATTTAATTCAATCTGCTGAGCGGATTTTTAGTGCTGGAGGTTAATGCTGGCCCAGGATTAGAAAGGGATTGAACAGGCTACAGAGTATGAATATTTACCAAAACAGATGGTGGAGTATTTATTCGCGAAAAGAAACATACTGATAAGGTTTTTGGGATCTATTTAAAGTCCTATCATTACATCTTATTTTGCTTGTTAAAGCATCATAGCACGTATGTTACGGCTATTTTTATAATGAAGTGATTCAACACCAGCCATTACAGAAGTTGCTTTGATAATCGCATATGCTTCTTCACCAACTGCTAAACCTAATTCTTTTACTGCATCGATAGAGATGGTAGAAGAAATTACGTTACCGTTACCGATATCAATGTGTACGATTGCGTTCACAGAACCAGTTTCGATTGATTTTACAGTACCTTTAAGTTGGTTTCTTGCACTAATTTTCATTTAAGCATTTCCTTATGTTTGAGTTAAAAGAGAGTAGCATTATATACGATAAATATATAAATTGAAAATACTACTTAATAGGTGATAACCCTTTTAAGATTTGCTCAGCATTTTCTTTTGCTTAACTCATAACCGTAATATTTTTTTATAGAAAGCTTGTGTTTTTCGACCATGTTTAAATCTTTAAATTGTTCAGGATGGAAGAGCTGAGCCGCCCAAAAGAATTTGTAAGGCTTCTTCTGCACTATAGCGATCCCATGGGAACGTGCCGGTTGGGTTAGCATAAATACGATTATTTTTGACCGCACTTATTGATTGCCATGCTGGGTCAGCTTTAATTTTTTCGATTGCTGCTTGCGCTTTATTACCGCTGCTGCCGATAATAATGACATCAGGATTTGCTTGAATAATGCTTTCTACCGTCACGGTCACCATATTAGCTTCATCTGGTAATACACTTTTACCGCCAGCTAATTTAATCCATTCGCCGATCATGGATTTTTCCGCCGTCAATCATCAATAAGTCAGAGCCTTTAGTGATATGTAACACCGTAGGGCGTTGTTCATCTTGAGACCTTTAAGACGATCTTCTACAAATTGAATGTTGCCTTCTAATTCTTTGATATAGCTTTCTGCGATTTCAGGGGCTTTATCACCTAAAACTTCAGCCGTGATGCGTACGGTTTTTTTCAAACCATCAAAATCTTGGAAACTTACACGCACGCCTTTTCAAGCCCGCTTGTTCCACTTCAGTTAACATGGATTTTTTCGAGAGCAATACCGCATCTGGGCTTTATGACTTAACAGTTCTTCTGTTTGAATGGTTTCGCCATTGGTTAATACCGGTACGTTTTTGATATTTGGATATACTTCGCTATACCAAGGATTGGCTGCGATAGATGTGGTCGTGCCGACCAGTTTATTGGCACCGCCTAATAGCAAGACGATTTGGTTATTGGCATGCCAAAGATCAGCGGACGCGTTGTACGTTATCCGGTAATTCAATTTTATTACCTTCAACATCCGTCACGATTTTTGCTTGCAAAGGCAGAGCAAAACAAAGCTGCTAGGGAGAGGGCGATTAAGCCTTTTTCCAGAGAGTGTTTCAACATATGAATGTCCTTCTAGTGGGGTTATAAATGGGTAATCGCACAGATTTGTCGTTGCAGAGCAGGTACATCGACCAGGCGCAAATCTGTTTGATAAAGTGCTTTCAAGTTGGCTTCGGTAATGATTTCCGGTGCCAAACCTGTTTGTAACTTGCCGTGCTCATTTAAGATGCTTACTCGGCTGTGGGGCAGTGCGCTATGTAACAACATGGGATGATCGGGATTATGTGTTGTCATGATAATGGTAAAGCCTTTTGCAAGGAGAGCTCTTTTGATTAGGGCTTAAGGTCTTAAAGACATTACCGTAATCTAATGCCGAAGTGGGTTCATCAAACAAAATCAATTGAGGTTGTTGCACCAAAATACGTGCAAGATTGACTAATTGCTTTTCACCGCCACTCATTTGCATATAAATTCTGTCAGCAAAATGACTGATACCCAGTTTATTTAAAGCTTCATCAACTAATGCAAAATCAGCTTCACTTGGCTTATCAAAAACACCCTAAATGCGCAGCACGACCGAGTACCACATAATCACGCACGCGATATTGATAGGTTTTGTGGGCTGTGTTTGCGAGACATAGCAATTTTTCTGAGCAATTTGTTTACTGCTCATTTCACTTAATTTGCAATTATCTAGCAAAATCTGACCGCTCTTTGGTTTCAAAAGCCCCGCGATACAGTTTAATAACGTGGATTTACCACGCCCATTTGCCCCAAGAATAGTCAGTAATTCGCCTTTTTGTAAGGTTAAATCAATGCCATTGAGTAGAGAATGTTCAACATTGTGCCAGTAATACAGATTATCAATTTTCAGCATTAGTCCACCACCTTTTGTTTAATCAGAACCCAAGCAAAGAATGGCGCACCGATAAAACCGGTGAGAATGCCAAGTGGAATTTCTTGAATGTATAAATTGCGGGCGAGAGTGTCGATAACGAGCAAGAAAAATCGCACCGATAAGTCCGGCTAGCGGAAAGCTTTTTGACATTGTTATCACCAATGAAAAGACGCGCTAAATGCGGAATCACTAAACCAAGCCAACCAATTGTCCCGCTTAAGCAAACCGATGAAGCCGTCAGCAACGTGGCACAAACCACCATTAAACCTCGTTCTAATCGGATATTGGCTCCGATTAATTTTGCCTCACGATCACCTAATGAAAGCACATTGATACGCCAACGCATTAGAAATAAGCCAAGGGTAGTGAGCAAAATGATAGGAGAAAGGATAAGCAAGTTGTCGTAGTTAGATTTGGTTAGGCTACCTAATTGCCAATAAACAATGTCAGCCAACTGGGTTTCAGGGATCGGCGAGGTATTTCAAGAGGCCCTAATGTCGCCATCATAAAGCCCGAAACAATAATGCCAGAAAGCACTAAAAACAATGGTGGAGTCGCGCTGAATTAAACGTGGTAAATTCATGGTGAGCAAGACGGCAATCAAACCACCGACAAAGGCAAAAGGCTTGAATGCCCAGCATCCCCGAACCGATTAAAATCGCCAATGCAGCACCAACACAAGCGCCATTAGATACGCCCAAAATATCCGGTGAAACCAATGGATTGCGGAAAAATACCTTGATACACCACACCCGCAATAGCTAATGAAGCACCCGACAAGCATGGCAGCAATTACACGAGGCAAAACGAAGATTAAAAATAATGTTGTTTTGAACATCATTGACATTATTACCAATAAGACTTTGTACGACATTCTCAAGCGGAATCGCAAAGCGTCCCCAAGAGTGAACATAAAATGAGTCCAATAAGTAGGCAAAGTAAAAGGGGAAAGGTAAGGAGGATTTGTTCATGCGCTAATTAAATAGCTATTTATATAATTATATAATGAATTGCATGATAAACTCTTTATGTATTTTTGTATATAGCATTATTAGGTTAGGGAATGTAAGATAAATAAGCAATAAAAAGCACCTACATTGCTGCAGGTGCTATACAAGCAGTGTGTTTTTAACACATTTTGCAAATTAGAAATCGAGTAACTCTTTTCTTTTGCTGTAATACCTCATCAACTTTTTCACATACCGTCGGTTAATTTTTGAATTTCTTCTTCTGCTTTGTGTTGTTCATTTTACCGCTGTTCTTTTATCTTTTAATAATGCTTTGATTTGATCATTGGCATCACGACGTACGTTACGAACAGCAATTTTGCTTTGTTCGCCTTCGGTTAACGATTTTGATTAAATCGCGACGACGTTCTTCTGTTAATCGGGTGGAAGTGGAACACGACGGTGGTACCAGCAGAAGATGGGTTTCAAACCCTAAGTCTGAAGTTAAAATAGCTTTTTCTACAGCACTAATCAGGCTTTTTATCAAATACGTTTACTGCTGAAAGTACGTGCATCTTCAGCAACCACGTTAGCAACTTGACGTAATGGTGTTGGTGAACCGTAATTCTACTTGTAAACCATCTAATAAAGATGGTTGTGCATGACCTGTGCGGATTTTTGAAATATGGCTACCTTCTAAGCTTTTTGCTTTTCCATACGAGCTGTGCATCTTGTTTGATTTCGTTAATCATTCACTTTTCCTTTCAATAAATAAAGATAAAACATCGTGATTTTACTGGATTTTTAGCAAATTTTTGAATCTTTTATTTTTCTCTAGAAATTTATATTGTGTAAGGTGCAACTTTATGAGTATGCTTCAAGGGCTTTAATACCAAAGGAGATTAGTATGATTTTTAGTGGAACGTTTATTGCATGTCTCAGCAGCATTATGTGCTTCAATGTGGTTATCTGGTTGTGCAACTTCATGCTCATCTAGGTACAACATTATATTGGTCAGGTAAAGATATTAACGAATTTATAGCAGATAAAGGGGTTGAGCCAGATACTAAAAAGATTTGTAAGGATAAAGATAAGCCATTTCTTATTTATGGTTTTGCTAAACCTATTTACCATACATATGACCGTGAAGTAGGCCGAGGCCATCATGCTTATGGTACAACTATTTATACGCAAACAGAACATCAATTACAGGTAGATATAGATGGAATTATGTATTTTACCGATATTGAAGGCAGAAATTACTTCTGACCGCTCTGATACAGGGGTTTGGTGATATTGATAAGAATTTAATTGTCAAAATATGGATGAGGTAGCCTATGATGAGGCCAAAATTAGCACAAAACGTTAACACGACAAAGTTTATGGATGAGTATTGCTAACTCCGCGGATAATAACAAAATGATGTCGGGGATCGGATAAAGCATATAGCTCGCGAAAAAGAGGCGGAGGAAGATGCTTTAGAGCAATGTAAAGATGATGGCAGTAAGGCTTGTGAAGTAGTTAGATCTTATAGCAACCTCTGTCTATCAAGTGGCATGGGGGCGTAATGGGGCTTGCATGATGTGTTTGGTGTAGGCGCGAATAAAAGCAGGCGCAAATAAAGATAATTGCTGCAATGTCAGTCAAAAGGTGGTCGTAACTGTAAAACGGTCATGGAAGGCCTTTGTGCAACAGCTTTGTGATATGGAGAATGAGACAGGTTGTATATTGCCAAAACCAGAAGTCATTACACCATAGTATAAAACAAACCGCTTATCGTTAAGGTAGCGGTTATATTCACTATTCAGACATAAAGAGTCTCATATGAAATATTCAATAAAACCATTATTAAAGCTCGCGTTTTTACCTCTATTTGCGGATTATTAAGCAGTTGCTCCACTTATGTTCATCTTGGTACAACACTTTATTGGTCAGGAAAAGATGTTAATGAATTTATGGAAAGCAAAGACTTTATCCAGATGATATTAAGCAATGTTCAAGTGAAAAGGAGACTTTCTTAATTTATGGTTTTGCTAGACCGCTTTACAATGTTTTTAGAATATGAAGTGGGGCGTGGTCATCATGCTTATGGCACAACCATTTATACCAAAAGAGTATTTTACAGGTAACCTATAAGTGGACTTATGTTTTACCGATATGAATGGCAAAATTAAATCTCATCGTGCTGAGACTGGGTTTGGTGATATTGATAAAGAATTCAAATGTAATGGATATTACGATACAAGCAAACTAAATTAAAACCTCGCACTTGGTCTGTTGTTGCCGTAAGACAAGGAAATAAAAACAAGGAATATGGGAGTAATGATGTTCCTACTCCAAATTTGCAATGCCAGAAGCCATTAGTCAGTGTGGAAAAAGAAAGTGGTGAACGTTGCGAGGTTTCTGTTGGATTTTAGTAATGCTTGTTTAAGTGTCGCGCATGCAGAGAAAAATGGACCGACATCTTATTTCGGTTCGGGATTCTTGGCCAGCGCTCCAAAGATGACGCCTTAGCAAACTGCAAGAAGATGGCGCTTTAAATTGCCAGGTATCAAATATTTATCCCGTGTGTTCTACGCCATGCGATTATGAGAAAGATAAACAATGCTTCTTTTGATAAAACCACATTAGTAAACCAGGCAAAAATGGTCAAGATGACATTTTTAATGCTGAGGAAAAGAACTTATTTTACTAACAAAAACGGTAGAAATCATCACTTTCTACCGTTTCTTTATTTCCTGTTCAGCTTCTATTAGCGAATAGTTGCTACTTTCTTCTTCACCTAAAAATCACTTGACGTAATGCACCTGGTTTGCCCATATTAAATGCACGAATCGGCATACCGTGGTCACGAGCAAGCGTAAATGCTGCTAAATCCATCACTTGTAGTTCTTTATCAATCACTTCTGCATAAGAAAGACTATTGAATAACTGAGCATCATTGTGTTTTGCTGGGTCTTTATCATAAACACCATCTACTTTCGTTGCTTTTAATACTACATCGGCTTCAATTTCAATACCACGTCAAGCAAGCTGCAGAGTCAGTTGTAAAGAATGGGCCACCTGTACCGGCAGAGAAAATGACCACGCGTTTTTCACGTAACATTTTGATTGCTTCAGACCAGATTATAAGTATCACAAATACCATTTAATTGAAAGCTGACATCAATTTTGCATTCACATCTGCACGGTGAAGTGCATCACGCATTGCTAAACCATTCATTACCGTTGCGAAGCATCCCCCATGTGGTCACCCACAACACGATTCATACCCGCTTTTAGCTAATTTCGCGCCACGGAACAAGTTACCGCCACCGATGACTAGCGCCGACTTCTACGCCCATTTCAGCGAGTTCTTTAATCTCAAGCGCCATACGATCTAAAAATAGACGGATCAATACCAAATCCTCTTCGCCTTTGCAGCGCCTCGCGCTTAATTTTAATAAAAATACGGTTATAAATTGGTTTACTCATTTTAATTGCCTCTATGATTGGTGTACTAAAAACAAAAATTGCGTATTATAGAACAATCTTGTTTAACTAGAAATAGAGAATTCAAACAATGTCTGGAAAAGAAAATTGGGTGGGCGTTGCTCGCCTTTTTATTGGCATTTAGTGCAGCTTTTTAATGTTAAAAGGTTCTGGTTTTTCCCTGAACCTAACATTTTAGATGTACTTAGCTTAATGGTGCTTATCATTACCTTAAGTGCTAGTAAAAAAACATTCTACTTTTTGTTACTCCCAATCAGTATTGGTTACGCCCTTTATACGCCAGTAGGAATTACCTTTGGTGCGCCAACTTATCAATATATTGCATCGATTTTTGCGACCGACTGAATGGAAAGCAAAGAGTTTCTCATGCAGATCTCGTGGTTGAACTATGCGAGTGCAGTTGCGATTTTACTAGCGGTCATCTTTTATCGAAAAGTACAAATGAGTTTAATCTTCAGCCGATTAAAAATAAAACTTTTGTGATTTTGGGTGTGCTGTTATTGGCTTTACCATCTAGTGGGCTAAAATTTTTCCAAGTTTTTTATACCGAAAGTATGAAGGTAAAAAAAGAGCTAGATAGCTTAATAACTAACTATTGAGCCGAAATGGGGTAAAATCGACTTTATCAAGTGCATCAAAAATATGATGATTATGTGTTGAAATTATTGGTGAAAGTGCGCGTAAAGATTGATCACCATGCGTATGGTTATCCATCTGAAAATACGCCTTTTATGAGTCGAGCAAATGGTACATTAATTGATGGGTTTACCTCTGGCGGAACTAACACACTGCTTCTTTGCGGTTAATGTTGACTCAAACCTGATACGAAAAACTGGGAAAGTAATTATGAGTTAAGCTTGATTGATTTAATTAAATCGGCGGTATTCAAACTTATTGGCTTTCTAACCATAGGTTATTTAGCGTTTGATACGCCGATTTTCATCGTTAGCAACAAAAGCGATGTGAAAATTTTTACTAAAAGCTGGCGATTCATTAAATCAGAATATCAGTGATTTTGAGTTGCTGCAAAATTTGATGAAGTGCTTAGCAAACCACATCAAGGCAAGCGCTGATTGTAGTGCATTTGTATGGTTCGCATCCACTAGCTGCGATCGCTTAACGGATTATCCGAAAATGTATGATGATGAAAGCTTGCCGATATTTCAACGTGAATTGTTATGTTTCTTCAATTAAGAAAAACAGATGAAGTCATCAAACGTATTTACGAGGCTTTTACGCCAGAATGAAACGGCATCTAATCGTAGTTTTCTCAATGATTTATTTCTCCGATCATGGCTTATCGCATGAAATCAGTGAAGATAATATTAAAATTCACAATAGCAGTGGTAAAAGCAAACTACATTTTTAATGTGCCGCTGTTTTAAAATTTCGAGTGATGATACAGAACGTCATGTTTATAAGGTATTTAAATCTGGTTTTAAACTTTACGGATGGTATCGCAAATGGATGGATTGGTATTGAAAAATCCATTGCTGAATAAAGAAGTGGATTTTATTCAGTAATCAATCAGATAAAGACGATTATGGTTTAAAAGCCATCATTGTAAAATTGATGCGCCCGTTAGATCCGGCAATCGAAAATTTACTAAGAGAAGAAATAATGAGTATAAATGTAACAGAGATAGTGCTTCACCAACTTCAACAAGGCGAAGGTGAAATGCCAAGTTTAACCACTCATCTAAGAGATAATTTGTTAGTGGTTAATGCTGATGTTGAGCAGATGATGCTGCAACTTCATCAAGCATATCAAGCAAAAGCGAAAAGCCTAGCATATTTGAAGTCGGAGTCAGTTTTTGCTCAACAACTTAATCGCTTGTTAGAACAGGAGGTGGATTTTCTGCCATTTAGCCATAAAAGCTGTGCCAATATGTTAGCTACAGGTTAGCTAAATATCCATTTGCTTCAGGTGGAACTTTTATTCTTTGCCGCTATAATTTTTAGCGACTGACTATTTATTTGCTGCGTTAATTGATAGCAGAAGTTCGATGTTAGTCAATGAACAGCTAGAGATTCAACAAACGCAATGTTAGAGATCACGCAATATGACATTGCTTGTCGAATCAATTTAACTGAATTGAAACTTAACGCGCAATCTAATCGCTATTTAACCTTTATTAAAGGGCGAGTCAGGCGAAAAATTGCAGATTTCTTTATGGACTTTTTAAGTGCAGAAGAAAGCTTTAACCCGCAAGTACAGAACCAAACATTATTACAAGCAGTAAGCGATTACTGTGAACAAGGGAACTTTCTGCCCCTCAAACGCGCAGTAAAAACAAGTGTTTGATATTGCAAAGGTCAAATTGCTAGTGGCGAAGAAATTGTGCTGACAGAACTTTCAGAATCAATGCCAACGTTAAATGAGGTTAGATTTTGCGCAATTTGCTCAAACACAAGAATATGGTTTAGAAGAATCTATTCCCCTGTGCGTGATGCGTTGAGGCACGCTCACCAAATTACAGGATCTGGAAAAGTCAGCAATTAGTTTTTAATGCTGAACTTTTAGGAGAACGCCTGATTTGGGGATGAACTAAACGACACATTAACAATCAAAGGATTGCCGGCAAATCTTCGCGATCAGCTTGAGCGTAATAAATAATCGTCTTTTCTAGCTAATTTGGTATGATGCGCCAAGTACAGTTTTTCAGGTCAACTATATATGAAAATGAAATCTCTTCTTGCAGTGCTTGCATTAGTGATGGGGTGTTAGCGCGTGTTCTACGGTAGTCGTCTATCGTATTGATGCACTCAAGGTAACTATATTTAGAACAAGATAAAATTGATCGAGATCAAAATCGGGTATGACGCCAGTTCAAGTGCAATATTTATTAGGCACGCCAATGTTGAAAAACGTATTTGGCGAAAAATCGTTGGGATTACGTCTTTATTAAGCGTGAAGGTTATAACGATCCGATTCAGCGTACTTTTATACGTTTACTTTGATAATCAAGGCTTAGTGAGTGATGGAAGTTAGATCAACCTCTCACTGATAATGCATCAAACCCAGCTCAATAAGGTCAGCAAGCGGTAGAATTTTGTAAAATTTTGCAGAAAATCTACCGCTTGTGTTAGTCGAACTTAGGAGTTTAGTATGAAAAATTATTCTATCTAGCCTATTCGCGATAAAGCGTATTGTCGCTTTTCAGCTTGTCAAAGATCAAGCGGCTTTATGTAGAAAGGCCAATGCCAACTGAGAAATTGGTGAATAATCAACTTCCAGATATACCCAGAAGCTTTATTAAAGCCTATTCCATTTCTAATATGAAACTCCCAACAGGTAAAGATGATTTCACAAAATTCTTCAAGTGGATGTCTGATACGAATAGTACTTTATGCCGAATTTCGAAGAGCAGCTTTTATCAAGCTGTGAAAAATTTTGTGGTGATTTTTGATAAGAAGAATATCAAAATGGTGATTGAGGACTATAAACAAAATGTTTGGAATCAATCGGAAAGAAGGATTAAAACAATTAACGGAATTAAAAGCCAAAGTGGAGGATAAAGAGGTAAAAGCAATTATCCAATATCTAATTGATGTATATCATTTCTCTATGGATAGCTGGGCAAAAATGGCAAATACCTATATTAGACCAGCAGAAAAAGCTTCAGCCGATGAATTCCGTTTATTTAAAGATATTGAATTTGAACGGAAAGCCCAACCTATTAAAAATATCTTCCTTAATGCAATTTCAAAAATTTATGAAAAAGTATGAAGAAAAGTAGTTGTTGAAGAAACACTTATAATTACCCATCAGGCCTATAAGCTTGGTGGGTTTTTGTTATAAATTTTTCTAATCTATAAAAACTTCTAATAGAGTGCTAAGTGATTAAAGCGTGATTTTTGTCACATGATAAATTCGCTCTAGTTGAGTAAAAATAGGCATTTAAACTTAATTTTTCTAATTTATTGCATTATTTTTGTAATTGTACTTTTTCAAGTAGTATTGATAAACTCAAAAACCACTTTAAAACACAACATTCTTTTAAAATTATAACTAACAGGAGCCAACCATGAGCGATTTATACGCACTAGATTCTATTGTTCAAAAATTAAACAACGCGATCCAAAGTCAAGCACCATTCCACCAAGCGGTTGAAGAAGTGTTTATTTCTCTAGCGCCATTTTTAGCATCCACAATATACTAAACATGGTATTTTAGAGCGCTTAGTTGAACCGGAACGAGTGATTACTTTCCGTGTAACTTGGATTGATGATAATGGTAACGCACAAGTTAACCGTGGCTACCGTGTCCAAATGAACTCAGCAATTGGCCCTTATAAAGGTGGGATTCGTTTCCATCCAACGGTGGATTTAGGCGTATTAAAATTCTTAGCTTTTTGAGCAGTATTCAAAAATGCATTAACAACATTGCCAATGGGTGGTGGTAAAGGTGGTTCAGACTTTGATCCAAAAAGGTAAATCAGACGCTGAAGTTATGCGTTTCTGCCGCGCATTTATGACTGAACTTTCGCCACATTGGTGCAGATACTGATGTTCCAGCGGGTGATATTGGTGGTAGGTGGTCGTGAAATCGGTTATATGTATGGTCAGTATAAAAATTACGTAATGAATTTACTTCTGTACTAACAGGTAAAAGTTTAACTTGGGGCGGTAGCTTAATTCGACCTGAAGCGACTGGTTATGGTGCGGTTTATTTTGCTGATGCAATGTTATCAACCCGTGGGCAAGGTTTTGAAGGCAAACGTGTAGTCATTTCTGGTTCAGGTAACGTGGCGCAATATGCGGCTGAAAAAGCTATCCAAAAAGGGGCAAAAAGTATTAACTGTTTCAGATTCAAATGGCTATGTCTTATTCTCTGATGCAGGCATGACCGAATCTCAACTAGCTGCTTTATTAGTCTTGAAAAATGAACGTCGTGAACGTTTATCTGTGTATGCTAAAGAGCAAGGATTACAATACTTTGAAGGTCAAAAACCTTGGGGTGTTAAATGTGATATTGCACTGCCTTTGTGCAACGCAAAATGAATTAGATGGTAACGATGCAAAAGAATTGGTCAAAAATGGTTGCATCTGTGTAGCAGAAGGTGCGAATATGCCAACAACTTTAGATGGTGTTGAAGTATTCTAGCGGCAAAAATTCTTTTATGCGCCAGGTAAAGCGGCAAATGCTGGTGGTGTAGCAACTTCAGGTTTAGAAATGAGCCAAAATGCAATGCGTTTATCTTGGACTCGTGAAGAAGTTGATCAACGTTTATTCGGTATATGACCGCACTCATGAAAACTGCGTTGAAAAATGGTCGCGAAGCCGATGGTTTTGCGAACTACGTCAATGGTGCAAACATTGCGGGCTTCAAAAAGTGGCAACAGCAATGTTAGAACAAGGTGTATTATAATTTATTTGTTCAAGCAATTTGAGAAACCCTCCTCGGAGGGTTTTTATTTTGTGTATTCTAATTGTTCACGCTCTTGTTTAAAAATCGTTATAATAAAACGTTACTATTTTAGAATAAAAGTGAGTTTTTATGGCGACGATTAAAGATGTTGCAAAACATGCTGGCGTGTCAACCACGACAGTTTCTCATGTTGATTAATAAACCCGATTTGTTGCAGAAGATACAACTAAAGCGGTATGGGATGCAGTGAAAGCATTGAACTATTCGCCTAGTGCAGTTGCGCGTAGCTTTAAAAGTGAATACGACTAAATCTATCGGGATGATTATTACAACCAGTGAATCGCCATATTTTTGCTGAAGTGGTGCTCGCAGTTGAAGAGCAGTGCTATCGACAAGGTTATTCGCTTTTTATGTAATACACAAAAATGAGCCGGAGAAAATCCAAAATCACTTAGATATGCTAATTAAAAACGCGTAGATGGTATTTTTAGTTATGTGTTCAGAATATACTGAAAAAATCTTTTAGCGTTATTTAATGGAACTAATGTGCCTATGGTTGTAATGGACTGGGGCGTACACGATGGTAAAAGCGATCGTATTTTTAGATAATAGTGTTGAAGGTGGTTATTTGGCTACGCGTCATTTGATTGAAAAAGGACATAAAGCCATTGGTGTTGTGCTGGATCTTTAGAAAAACGATCTCTAAATTGCGTTTAGAGGGATTTACTAAAGCTATGGAAGAGGCTAATTTACCTATCAATCAAGATTGGATTTTTGATGGTGACTTTGAACCAGAAGATGGTTTTTGAATGTAGTGAATAATATGTTCCGCCAAAAAGAATTGCCAACTGTGATTTTCTGTTTTAGTGATGTTCAGGCTTTAGGCGCACTTTCATCTATTACTGAAAAAGGGCTATCTGTGCCAAATGATATTTCTATCATAGGTTATGATAATATTCATAGCTCTCGCTTTTATGCGCCACCGCTAACCACGATTCATCAATCAAAATCTCGTTTAGGGAGAGCTGCCTTAGATTTATTGTTAGAACGTATTCAAAATAGCGAAAAAGCAAGTGAGCCCACATACATTAGAATTCCACCCGGAATTGGTTGTGCGTCACTCAGTAGATCTTAATCAACAAGGATAGATATGGAATTTTTAATTGAATTTTTAGTAGTTATAGTTATTGGGCGGTATTTTTAGTTTTATTAGCCTGTGGTTTTGGTGTGCCGATTCCCGAAGATGTTACTTTAGTTTCTGGTGGTGTAATTTCTGGACTGGGTTATACCAATGTTCATTGGATGCTTGTTGTGAGTATGCTTGGCGTATTGGTAGGTGATAGCACTATGTACTGGTTAGGGCGTATTTACGGTGAGAAAATTAGACAATTCCCGCTAATTCGTAATATTGTGACTGAAAGCCGTTATGTGGCAGTGCAAGAGCGTTTTGAAAAACAAGGTAATCGCTTATTATTTTTAGCGCGTTTTTTACCAGGATTAAGAGCAGTTGTTTATTTGGTTTCAGGTATTACTAGCCGTGTGAGCTACACGCAATTTATTGCAGTTGATTTCTGTGCAGCAATTATTTCAGTTCCGATTTGGGTCTATTTAGGTGATTATGGTGCGAAAAATTTAGAATGGTTAGAGCATCAAGTGAAAAATGGACAACATATTATTTTTAGTATATTAGGCGTTTTAGCGCTCTATTTCGGCTGGAAATGGTATCGAAATCGTAAAAATAAATCAGCTTAAAACCAAATTTAATATGAAAGAAAAACCTAGCCAAATGGCTGGGTTTTCTATTTAAATAAAGCTGAGATGGGCTAATCCTATCAAACTTGTTCATCGAAGGTTTGTTTGACTTGGCGTTCTAATTCAGCAAGTTTTTGAATAAGCTGATAGAGTTGTTGATAGGTTAGGCGTTGGCACGCTTGTTGATAAACCATTCTCCGATTTTGCCAAATTTTCAAGCGGTCGAATTCTGCGTAAATTACCAGTATAAAGCGGTGTTTGGCTATGTAAAAACAGGTGCTGGCGAGCGAGTCAGTTCTAGATAGAACTCATTGGTTCTTTTTGAATAATACGTAGTAACATAACAGCTGAACATCTTCATAAATGCGCCAGAATACGTTCTGCACGCGCAACTTTCCCATTTAATAACGCATCTACCCATTGAAATGGGTTAAATTGTGCGATTGCTCAACAATTTCTTTTGCTCGATTGAGCGTGATTTTCCCATCAGTAAAATGTAATTGAAGTAATTGTAATGCTTGTTTGAGAGCTAATAAATTCCCTTCATAGCTGTAACAGAGCAGTTGAATAGCCTCTGGGTTCAATTTGAAGTGATAAGGTCTTTTGGCACGCATACCTACCCAAGCAGGTAGTTTACTGATTTCGAGCGTTTGGCAGTTTACTTGAATGGCTTGTGTATCTCATCTGATGTAGCCAATTTTGCTTTTCAAGTGCTTTTTGTCCATTTTGGTAGGCAAAAATCAATAATAAATCTGAATGGCTGAGCTGACAGAGTGTTTCTAACTGTTTAGCCTGTTGGGTTGTGATGTTGTCAGGCAGATTAAGAATAATAATCTAGCGATTAAAAATAAACCCATAGATTGTGCACTTTCCAAAAAGCGTGTCCCAAGGCGTTTCTTGATTTACGGTAAATTCCGTTTTTCATCAAAAACCTTGTTCTCTAGCTGCTTGGATAATTTGCACTTTCGCTTCATCTAACAAAAGTAAATCGGTTCCTGTCAGTAAATAATAGGGTGATAGACCTTGTTAATCTGTAAAGTGAGTGCTTCAGGAAAGATTCTTTTTGCATAGTGATAAGAAAATCCCCCAAAATGGGGGATTGAGGTTATTTTGTTTGATGAAGTTCTTGACGTAAGCCGTCATTTTAATAATTAACTGACGTGCAGCTTGTTCATACATATCTTTCATAATCATCTCCTTGTTCGGCAGATTTTGCTAATGCAGCGCGAGAGTCATCAAAGAAAGTACGGTGTACCAAAACTTCTAGCGGATAAGCGCCTTTGTTTTGGAACATCTACAACAGCTTGTACATTTAATCGTTAATAATTTTCTGCCTCGCGAGCCTGTTTAAATACAGACACCACTTTTGCTACCACTTCGAGGCGTTAACTCAAAACGTAATTTAGCAACATTGTTTTGGCTAGAAACTAATTTTACGTCGTTAAGCTGTAATTGATTACGCAGAACACGAGACATATCACTGTGTTGATCGGCACTTTCAAATGTTAGTGTGCGCAATTCAGTTGGTAACGATTTCATTATTTTTAAAATGCCATCCACAAGCGGTCAGAAAAACCGTTGCCCCAACTAAGCAGATCGTTTTGATTGATTTCATCACATTACCTGTAAAATTCACCGCACTTTATTTTGTTTAAGAGCCGTTTATGCAACGCTGAGAATAAAATGCGGTTATTTTATGGATTATTGCGGTTTAACCACCACATTTAACAATTTACCTGGTACATAAATCACTTTCACGATTTGTGTATTGTCAGCAATTTCTTCACATTTTCATCTGCAAATGCAACCGTTTTCACGGTTTCTTCATCCGCATCAGCTGCAACAGTCACTTTACCACGAACTTTCACCGTTGACTTGTACCACGATAAGTTTTTCATCTTCTACCATCGCTGCTTCATCGGCTTTCACCCATTCTGCATGGTCGATATTGCTTTCGTTGCCTAAAGCTTTCCACACTCAGCAGATATGTGGTGTGATTGGGTAGAGCATACGCACGACAGCACTTAATGCTTCTGCCATAACCGCACGATCTTGCTTCGCTTTCTAATGGTGCACGAGTTACTTTGTTCATTAACTCCATTACTGCTGCAAATCGCGGTATTGAATGTCTGACGGCGCACCAATATCATCCGCTCACTCGCGATCGTTTTATGCACATCGCGGCGAAGTGCTTTTGGTCTTGCAGAAAGTGCGGTCACATCTAAAGCGGTTTTTGCAGGATTTTGACTGTATTCATGCACCAAATTCCTACACGACCTAGAAAACGTTTTTGCCCCTTACGCCAGATTCTTGCCATTCAAGCGTCATTTCTGCAGGAGAAGCGAACATCATAAAGAGACGCACAGTATCAGCACCGTATTTTTCCACCATCTCTGTGGGTCGATACCGTTGTTTTTGGATTTTCGACATTTTGGTCATACCGGTATGCACCAATTCACGACCTTCGGATCGGTTGCTTTGATGATACGACCTTTTTCATCACGCTCGGGTCACTTTGCGTTGGGCTCACCCAAATACGCTCGTTAGTCGGGCTGGTGTAGTAGAACGCATCCGCTAATACCATGCCTTGGCATAATAATTTTTGTGCTGGCTCATCGCTCGTGATCGAAACCACGCATCACGCAACATCTTGTGGAAGAAACGGAAGTAGAGCAAGTGCATGGTCGCGTGCTCGATACCGCCCATATTGATCCACCGGTAACCAGTGAATTAGCTTCCTCTTTTGTCCAACATGCCTTTTGCATAGCTTGGTGAAGTATGGCGTGCGTAGTACCAAGACGATTCCGCATCAAGGTATCAAAGGTATCGGTTTCTTTTAATGCAGGTTCACCGTTGAAGGTGGTTTTTGCCCAGTTTGGATCCGCTTTAATTGGGCTTTTCACGCCATCCATGACCACATCTTCCGGTAGAATAATCGGTAAATCTCCGATTGGTGCCGGTACGGTTTCACCGTTTGGTAAGGTCAGCATTGGAATTGGTGCTTAATAACGTTGACGAGAAACGCCCCAGTCACGTAAACGATAATTTTACTTTTAGCGTTTTACCTACGCCTAATTTTTCTAATTTGTCCGCAATACCGTTGAATGCAGCATCAAAACCAAATCATCAAACTCAGCAGAGTTCACCTAATTTACCGTGTTCAACAAAAGCTTGTCTGGTTAAATCAATTTCTTCATCTGCAAGCGGTGCGATTACCTGTTTAATTGGCAAACTGTATTTTTGAGCAAATTCAAAGTCGCGTTGGTCGTGAGCTGGAACCGCCATTACTGCACCAGTACCGTGGTGCATTAACACGAAGATTAGCGACCAAATCGGTAATTTTTCACCGGTTAATGGATGAATAGCGAATAAGCCAGTTGCCATCCCTTTCTTCTCCATTGTAGCTAGGTCTGCTTCGGCCGCTGGCATTTTGCTTCACGGATGAATTCAGCTAATTGAGGATCTGCCGCTAATTCTGCTAATGGGCGCGCTGCTGCGATACCTAAATAGCTCACAACCATAGAAAGTATCAGGACGGGTCGTATAGACCGCAACTTTCTCTGCGGTATCTGCCACATCAAAAGTAATTTCCACCCCTTCAGAACGACCAATCCAGTTGCGTTGCATGGTTTTTACCATGTCTGGCCATTGTGGAAGTTGGTCTAATCCACCCAGTAATTGTTCAGCGTAATCAGTGATTTTAATAAACCATTGTGGGATTTCTGTTCTACCGGAGTATCACAACGCCAGCAGCAACCTTCATGCACCTGTTCGCTCAACACAGTTTCATCGTTCGGACACCAGTTTACAGTGGAGGTATAAACAGCCTCTTTTATAAAGCTCGGTGAAGAACCATTGTTCCCATTTAGTATTCTGGACGGCAAGTCGCAATTTTCACGATCCCAGTCATAACCAAAGCCCAACATTTTTGAGCTGGTTTTTCATGTATTCGATATTTTCGTAAGTCCATTTTGCCGGTGCAGTTTTATTTTTAATTGCAGCACCTTCAGCCGGCAAACCAAATGCATCCCCAAACCAATTGGCTGTAATACGTCTTTGCCGTTCATACGTTGATAACGTGAAACCACATCACCGATGGTGTAGTTACGCACGTGACCCATGTGTAAACGACCAGATGGGTGAGGGAACATAGAAAGGCAGTAATATTTTTCTTTAGACGTATCTTTGATTGCTTTGAGGACTTTATTTTCAGCCCAATATTGTTGAACAGCAGGTTCAATCTGGCTTGGGTTATATTGTTGTTGCATAAATGTTTAACCTTGTTTGTTCGCAAAAATGATGAGAATCATACCAAAATCGCTCTTTTTGAATGGTAAGCGGTCGGATTTTTCTGAAAAGTTTGCAAATTTGCATGATTCATCGGCTAAAAGCTGAAAAATGAGCTTTTTCTCTATCCCTATTCTAGGTGGTTTATTGTGATAAATCAAAAGCAGCTCTTACAATTATTTGCGTCTTATAGCTGATTAGCTAGAATAGAAGTCTATTTTTACTGGAATGACGATAACATGACCATATTAGCACTTTGGCATTAACCATAAAACCGCATCCGTTGATGTGTGAAAAGTGGCGTTTGATGATATCAAACGCCAACTTGCGTTTATGCAAATTCAAGAAAGAGCGTTGGGCAGAAAGTGTGGTGATCTTATCGACCTGTAACCGTACAGAGCTTTATTTCCATCAGCCAACGTGTACGCCTCAAGAAGATCATATTGATAACCAAAGCTGGCGAGAGCAGTGTTTAAAATGGTTCGCGGAAATTCACCAAATCAGTGAAAGTGAATTACGTGAATGCATTTATTTTTAAACAGAATTTGAAGCTGCTCGTCATTTAATGAGTGTAGCTTGTGGATTGATTCTTTAATTTTAGGTGAGCCCCAAATCCTTGGACAAGTAAAACAGGCTTATCAATTTAGTGAAGCTTTTTATGCTTCTCAACACCAAAGCATTTCAACTAAATTATCTCGTTTATTCCAACGGACGTTCTCTACGGCAAAACAGTGCGTTCAGAAACTGAAATTGGCGCGAGTGCAGTGTCTGTGGCTTATGCGGCCTGTGGGTTAGCTCGCCAAATTTCTTTGATCGTTTTTGATAAATTACGTATTAGTTGGTGCGGGTGAAACCATTGAGCTTGTTGCGCGCTATTTAATTCAACATGGCGCAAAAATATTATGGTAGCAAACCGTACCCATGTTCGCGCTGAAATGTTGGCGAGAAAAACTTGAAACGCCAATGCAAATCCTTTCACTAAGTGCTATGCAATTAGGATTAAACTCAAGCGGATGTGGTTATTAGCTCAACGGGTAGCCCTGATGTGTTGATTAGTAAAGAAATGGTCGAGTGCCCAAAAGCAGCGCCAATATGATCCTTTTATTGCTGATTGATATTGCGGTCCCTCGTGATATTGATGAAAACGCAGGCGAATTAGATTCAGTATATGCTTATAGCGTGGATGATCTACAAAATATTATCCAACGTAACTTAGCCCAACGTGAGTTAGCCGCTAAACAAGCGGCAGATATTGTAGATGAAGAGTGCAAAGCATTTTTGTTTGGTTGAAACAACAACAATCAAGCGATTTAATTAAGCGTTATCGCCAAGATGCAGAACAACTTCGTCAGCAATTATTAGCAAAAGCTATCCAAGCGCTACAACAAGGGCAAGATAGTGAAAAAGTATTGCATGAATTAAGTTATAAACTGACCAACAGCTTATTACATACGCCAACACAAGCGTTACAAAGTATGGCAAAAGCAGGAATTCAAAAGGATTGCAAAGTTTTCTCAAGCTTTAAAATTGAGGCAGAATAATTTATTTCAGCTATGCTGGAAAACTTGGTTTTGCTCAATAATTTTAAGTATAATCAAGGTGTATTTTAAAATTGACAAAGAGGTTCTTATGGGTACTTGTAGGTTACTACTATTTTAACAGTGGCTTTTTCATTAGGCATGATCGTTTTATTCTGCATCACTTGTTTTCTAATAAAAAGCTTCGGTAGATGGCACAAGCAGAAACTTGTGCCTTTTTCTTTTTATAACCCTAATTTCTTTTTATGCAAAGCTACTTTCGCCACGTTAGATTTTTAATGCTCAAAACTACACCGGTTTCGACCGTTTTTGACGATATTTATTTTTCAAGCCAAGATGGTTTGGCAGAAAGCTATTATGTCTTTCAAGAAGGTAACCAACTTTGGGAACGTTGGTTAGCTTGCCAGCAAAGCAGCTTTTGCCATTGCGGAAACCGGATTTGGTACGGGTTTGAATTTTCTCGCCGTCGCAGAGAAATTCTCATAATTTCGCTAAAGCCCTACCCAAATAATCCTTTTAAAGCGTTTATATTTTATTTCTTTTTGAAAATTTCCGCTCACTTCGGCACAATTAACTCAAATACATCAATCTTATCCGCAATTTTCAGCACTTTCAGAAAAGTTGGTTGAAATTTGGCGGCCACGCCAAACGGGTTGCCAGCGCTATCATTTTAATGAAGTTTATTTAGATCTGTGGTTTGGTGAGTTGGCAGAGAATCTTCCGCAGTCAGGTGAGTTTCTATCAAGGCGAAATTGATGCATGGTTTTAGATGGTTTTTCGCCTGATAAAAATCCAGAAATGTGGGCAAGAAAAGCTTTACCAGCAAATGTTTCGATTAAGTCGAAACGGCGGAACCTTTGCGACCTTTACTGCAGCAAGTAAGGTAAGAAAAGGATTAGCTGCGGCAGGGTTTGAAGTATTTAAACGTAAAAGGATTTGGTAAAAAGAGAAATGCTGTGGGGCAAAAACCATTAACGGTAGAACGCCAGCGCGAGTTATCCATATTTTATGACAGAAATAACGCAAAAACAGCGATGATATTGCTTTTTGGTTGGTGGTGGTGTAGCCAGTCTGTTTTGGCGCTTTCTTTATTGGAACGAGGGAAAAAGTCACACTATATTGCAAGGATCCTGACGTTGCGATGAATGCCTCAGGGGAATTTGCAAGGCGCAATCTATCCACAGCCAAGTGATGATGATGAACGCAATGTGCGCTTTTTATATTCATAGTTTTGATTATGCATTGCAGCGCTTAAAAGCAGCTTTCACCGAAAATTCAATTTGAACAGGGTTTAACTGGCGTTGCGTTGATGGCGTATAACGAGAAAAACCGCGCTGAAATTAGCGAAAAATAGCTAAACAAATTGATGATTCGAATTTATTTGAACTTTGCACCGCGAAAAACTTTAAGTGAAAAGAATCGATTTACCAGTACAAGATGGTGGCGCATTTATTGCTGAAGGTGGCTGGCTTTCACCGCATCAATTAGTTAAAAATGGCTTTGATTATTTGGTTCGTCAAGGGCTAAAATTGTCTTTCAATCATGAAGTTAAATCTCCTATTTTCCGTGATGGTCAGTAGGCATTGGCAGTGGCAAAACCAAGGTTATGCGCTATGATATTTTGGTGCTAACACGGTAATGGTCTGATGGCATTTGAACAAAGTAAAGGTATTCCGCTTTACCCGGTTCGTGGACAAGTTAGTCAAATTCAACGACGCCAGATTTACAAAAACTCCAGTGTGTGGTTTGTTATGATGGTTATTTAACGCCAGTTTCAGCAGAAAATACGCATTGTTTAGGTGCTAGCCATGTGCGGAATAATGATGAACGCCATTTTTCATTGAGCGAACATCACGAGAATTTCAGCAAAATTACAGCAAAATATGACCGCTTGCGATTGGACGAAAAATATTGATTTATCCGCAAATTGGGCGAAACAAGGTGTTCGTGCCGCATTGCGTGATCGATTACCAATTGTGGGGCAGTGCGGATTATGCGGCACAAAACAGCAATATGCGAACCTGTACAATGCAATTCGTCGCAAACAAGCGGTTGAAAATGCTAAAATTTTTACTAATCTGTATCTCATTAACGGCTGGGATCGCGGAGCTTAACCACTGTCCACTGTCTAGCGGAAATGTTAGCTGGGTTAATTTGTCGAGAGCCCGATTCCGATGGGGGACGATATTTGGCGGATGTTATCACCTAATCGTGCTTGGATGAGAAAATTATTAAAAGGCAGTAAATTAGATGAGTAAGAGGGCAACTGAAGCAGGTTGAAATTTTTACTGATGGGTCTTGCTTAGGGCAACCCAGGGCCGGGAGGTATTGGGATTTTGCTGCGCTATCAAGGACATGAAAAACACTCAGCCAAGGGTATTTTCCAACGACCAATAATCGAATGGAACTCGGGCGGTCATTATTGCTTTTACAGCGGTTAAAGAACCTTGCCAGGTTCAGTTACATTCTGATAGCCAATATATGAAAAATGGCATCACTAAATGGATTTTTAGTTGGAAGCAGAAAGATGGAAAACGGCAAATGGTAAGGCTGTCAAAAACCAAGATTTATGGCAACAGCTTGATAGTGAAATTCGACGCCATCAAATTGAATGGTGTTGGGTAAAAGGGCACGCTGGGCATCGTGAAAAACGAAATGTGCGATGAATTAGCAAAAGCAGGTGCAAATGCAACGACACAAGCAGATGAGGGTTACCAAGTAGAGGCTGATTAAAGCATATTGGTAAAATTTTAGTAAAATCAGACCGCTTGTTAAATTATTGTATTTTTATGGTGTTTGCTCTACGCAAACGTTTTTTCTTTTGTAGAATAGGGACTGTTTTGCCCACAGAGGTTTTTATGGTTGATATTATTATCATCAGGTAGTGCATTTTTCTATTTTAGTGAGCCTGTGGCGTGGCTTCGTTAGCGAAGCGCTTTCACTCGGTGGCTGGATTATTGCATTTTGGGTAGCAAGTAGCTTCTATCCTTATCTTAGTAGCTATTTAGCACAGATTAATTCCGTGTATTTGCAAAAATTCTGAATTTTTACGTAATGGCGTAGCTGCGGCAATTTTATTTATCATTACCCTAATTGTTTGCGGCATTATTAGTGGTTTATTGCAAAAAAATGGTGGATATGACAGGCGTACTTTCGACTACAGACCGAATTTTAGGCGGTGCTTTTGGCGTATTGCGTGGCGTATTAATTGTTGCAGCGCTTTTTATTCTTTGCAGATACCTTCACTTCTATTAACCAAAACGAATTATGGACGGAATCAAAACTGATTCCTCACTTTGATTTTTATTGTGAAATGGTTTTTGAACAGCTACAAGCTCAATTCGAGTTTCTTAAAAACGACTAACTAAGAGGTAATTTATTATGTGCGGCATTGTTGGGTATTATCGGGCATTCGCCTGTTAATCAGGCTCTTTATGATGGGTTAACACTACTTCAACATCGGGGGCAAGATGCCGCAGGTATCGTTACCATTGACGCTGGAAACTGTTTTCGTTTACGAAAATCAAATGGCGGTAAGTGAAGTATTCAGACAAGAACATATGCTTAGACTGCAAGGTAATGCAGGTATTGGGCATGTGCGCTATCCCACAGCAGGCTCTTCTAGTGCATCAGAAGCACAACCATTCTATGTAAATTCACCATTCGGTTTAACGTTAGTGCATAATGGGAATTTAACTAACAGCGCTGAACTTAAAGAGCACCTTTTTAAAGAAGCTCGCCGCCATGTTAATACCAATTCTGATTCTGAAGCCTTACTTAACATTTTTGCACACTATCTTGATCAATATCCTACCAACCACCTGTACTCCTGAAAAATATTTTCGAAACGGTTCGTCAAACGAATAAAACAATTAAAGGGGCTTATGCCTGTATTGCAATGGTCATTGGTCATGGAATGATTGCATTTCGTGATCCATTTGGGATTCGTCCATTAGTGTTAGGCAAACGTGAAGTAGATGGCAAAGTGGAATATATGTTTGCCTCTGAAAGTGTTGCATTAGATATTGTCGGCTTTGAATTTGTGCGTGATGTGCAACCAGGTGAGGCGATCTCACATTACCTTGATGGTGAATTACATTCTGCTATTTGTGCAGAAGATCTGGAAGCTAAATCCGTGTATTTTCGAATTTGTGTATTTTGCCTGCCCAGACCTCGGTTATTGATGGTGTTTCTGTTTATGCATCGCGTGTGCATATGGGAGAAATGTTGGGTGAAAAAATCAAAAAAGAGTGGGGGCGCATGATTGATGAAATTGATGTTGTTATCCCAATTCCTGAAACTTCAAACGACATTTGACTGTAGCGCATTGCAAACGTATTATATAAGCCATATCGCCAAGGTTTTGTAAAAACCGCTATGTTACAAGAACTTTTATCATGCCAGGTCAAGAGCAGCGTAAAAGCTCGGTTCGCCGTAAACTCAACCCAATTTCGGCTGAATTTAAAGGCAAAAATGTTTTATTAGTCGATGATTCTATTGTTCGTGGAACAACGTCAGAACAAATTGTGGAAATGGCAAGAGCGGCAGGGCGAAAAAGTTTATTTTGCTTCAGCAGCTCCAGAAATTCGTTATCCTAATGTTTATGGCATTGATATGCCAACTAGTGAAGAACTAGTCGCTTATAAACGTAATGTAGATGAAATTGCTCAAATAATCGGCGTTGATAAACTAATTTTCCAAAGATTTATCTGCATTGATTAAATCTGTTCAATTAGAAAATCCTGCGATTAAGCAGTTCGATGCTTCTGTCTTTACCGGCGAATATATTACGGGTGATATTGATGAAGCTTATTTGAGCGCGATTGCCTCAGCGAGAAATGATAATGCTAAAGCAAAATTAGCTGCACATCGGCTAATCTGAGAAATGCATAATATTAGTTCTAATTAATTATTGTATTCATTTTAAACAACAATGCTCGTATCAATCTTGATGCGGGCATTTTATCTAATAAATAAGGGCATATAGGACAAAAATAGTTAGTAAAAATGTGCTTAAAGCCCAATATTACAAGGCTTTAAGCACTACTTTTGAAAATATGAACAAAAACTGTCCTTTTTGCTTACACTCTTCTATTCAGAAACATGGCAGACAAAAATAATCTTCAACGCTATAAATGTCCCCATTGTAATAAAAACATTTACGTTTAAATCTAAATTAAATCCTGATCAAATTTGGCTAGATTATTCCGTTGGAAAACAAACACAGCAACAATTATCCATTAAATATAATTGTTCTCCACGAACTATTCGACGATATTTAGAAAAAGCTGCTAAAAAGCACATTAACCCTGCCTAAAAACAAATATTTAAACCTCATCATTGATACCATATTTTTCATCAGATTTTGGTGTGATGGTCTTTATTGATAGCCTTTCAACAAAAGTGGTTTATCATCAAATTGTTAAAACAGAAAAAGATATCTATTACAAGAAAGCACTTAATCGTCTAAGAGAAAAAGGCTATGTAATTCAATCTATTACCTGTGATGGGCGTAGGGGATTGCTAAGATCTTTTCTCATACGCCTACTCAAATGTGTCAATTCCATCTTGTTGCGATTGTAATAAGAGCATTAAGAAAAAGCATCAATCACATGCCGGAAGAGAATTAAAAAGTATTATTAAAACGTTAAAACGAGTACTAAGAGCGAATTCTATTTAAAATATATGAATGGAAAGAAAAACATCATGCATTTTTAAATGAACGTTCAGAGATGCCAAAATGAGAAAAAGGGAAATATCCTATAAACATAGAAATGTAAGAAGTGCGATGGCAAGTATAAAGCGATATTACGAATATATTTTTACTTATGAGAAATATCCAGAATTAAATATTGAAAAACTACAAATAGGATAGAAGGTTTATTTAAGGAACTTAAAGACAAATTACGCCCTCACAGTGGTTTTAACGAGAAAGCATAAGATCTTGTTTATACAGGATTAAATAGCTGGTAAGGATTATCAAATTTAATTCTTACCAACTATTTTTGTCCTATATGCCTTTTTTTATTATCTAATAAATAAGTGCATTAAGAGATATATTGAATTAAACGTTTTGAAAAATAGTAATGAGGCGTGTCCCGGAGTCGAACCGAGCTACATGGATTTGCAATCCAGTGCATCAACCGCTTTGCTAACACGCCTAAGATTTGAATAATGAGGAAAAATGGAGCGAAACGAGGCTCGAACTCGCGACCCCGACCTTAGCAAGGTCGTGCTCACCAACTGAGCTATTCCTCGCGTTTGGAGGTTCTCTAGAAGAGATGCTGCGCTATTTTACGGATTTTTAAGAGTACTGTCAAACAGAAATTTTTAAAAATAATTTTATATGCCGAAAAATTCTGCATTATGCCGAACTTTTATTAGCAAGATGCATTGCAATAAGGGTGATTAAATGCTAAACTTGAGCGACCAATTCCCTAGTATATATAGGATTATAACACATGAAACACGCATTCAAAATCACATTAGCTAGCAGCTTAGCAATCAGCTGCACTTACATCGCAAAGTGCTCAGGCAGAAGGAAGACTTACCATTTATTGCACTGTGCAAAAATCAGGCATGTGAAGATGTTGTGCAAAGCGCTTTAGTCAAAAAGTATGATGTGAAAACCTCTTTATTCAAGCTAGTACAGGTACTGTATTAGGTAAATTAGCTGAAAAAGATAATCCACAGGCTGATGTTTGGTATGGCGGTACGATTGAACCTCACTTTCAAGCAGGAGAGTTAGGGTTTACTTGAAGCATATCGTCCGAAAAATCAGGCTAATATTCTGCCTCAATTTAAAAATTTAATGAGTTCATCGAAAAGGGGAATATACCTCTGCTACATATATGTTAGTGTTGGGAATTGGCGTAAATACGGAGAAACTTACAAAATTAGGCTTACCAATGCCAAAAACATGGGATGATTTACTTGACCCGAAACTTAGTGGTGAAATTCAACTGCCAGATCTCGTTCATCAGGCACAACCTTTACGGCAATGGCAACCTTTATCTCTTTAATGGGAGAGGAAAAGCCTTTTGAATATTTGGAAGAAATTAGATCAAAACATTTCGCAATATCCAAAAGTAATTTAGTCACCACGAATTTAACACGTGGTGAAATTACAGAAAGTATTGGTTTTATTCATGCTTACACCACGGAAAAAGAAAAAGGGGCACCGATTGAATATGTGATTCCAGAAGGCAAAGTAGGTTATGCATTAGGTGGAACAAGCATTATCAAAAATGCACGTAATTTAGAAAATGCGAAATTATTTGCAGATTTTTGTGCTATCTAAAGAAATTCAGAACGCCATGGCGTGATCACAAACTCTTACCAAATTCCAGTCACCGTAGATGCGCAAGCCTCAGAGAAATCGCCAGAGCCGATTAGATTTAATCGAATTTGATTTTGATAAATTTGGTTCGAGCGAAGAAGGCAAGCGTTTGATTGATAAATGGTTAAATGATGTCAAACTTGCTAATCAAAATTAACAAAATAATCTAATGAATACGTCGCAAGCGGTTAATCTTTGTTACACTTTGCAAAAGTTAACAAAATTAACCGCTTGTTTTCTCTTATATGTTGCGTATTTCTTCATTTATGGCTTGGGCTGTCGCTACATTTGCCTTTTTGTTTTGCCGAGCCGAGCACTAGATTATGGTTTGGCAGAATCATTGCAGATGAAATTCACGCGGCGATGGGCTATGCGCAATATAATCTTAGTTGGTTCTGGTTTGCCTTGCCTTGGCTATTACCACATTCTTGCTACATTACAACGCCCAAAAGTGGAACGTTATCTTTCTGATAGCCATTACACTATTTGTGTTGCTTTCAGCTCAAACTGACCTCAATTTAGTTTAGGCTATTCTAGCATTGTACTTTTTATTACCCCTAACCGCACTTCTGGTTGAAAAACCTGGCTAGCTCCAGTTTATGCAAGGTGACCGTTTTATTATTGCTGCCTTTATTGGCATGTTAATTATTATCGGGCTATTTATTGTCTATCCTACGGGGATACTCTTTTGAGCACACTGTTTTATAGCGAAGAACAATTCAATCTTTCTCATAGTCTAAGCGTATTCTCTCAGCCACAAATGGGGCGAGTAATTTTAAATTCGCTGTCAGTTTCAGGGGCTGTTGGGCTGCTTTCTACTTTCTTCGGACTGCTAGTTGCCCTTTACACCACGCGAATTGGTAAGCGGACTCGCTTTATTAGTAAAACCTTTTCGATGTTGCTCTTGGCGACCCCACCTTTGTGGTTGGGCTTGGTATTGCGATGTTGTTTGGTCGCGCAGGGTATGTGACAGAGTTTTTAGTTAATTATCTCGGTATGAGCAAAAATTGGCTTTTATGGCTTTAATGGTATTGCGATTTCTCATACTTTAGCGTTAACGCCGATGGCTTTCATGATTATTGAAGGCGCATTAAAAGCGATTCCAGCAACGTTAGAAGAGGCTGGATATACCTTACACGCTTCGCGTAACCAAACTTTCTTTTATGTATTATTACCACTGCGTTTTAAACCTGCGCTAGCGAATGCTGATTACTTTTTATTCAATCATTAGCCGATTTTTAGTACGCCATTTGTATGCTAGGTGGGGATTTTGATGTTCTTTGCCAGCCAAATTTATTTTTATATGGTGGGTGCAAATCCTGATTGCGCGATAGCGGCAACTTTTGGGTAGCTTGTTGTTATTGGTTTCACTGGCTATCTTTTTGTGCAGCATTATTGGCTTGGTACAATCTTATGTTACGCAATCTCCAGCAAAATGAGCCATGCGAATCGTCAAGCGTTACCGCTGGGCATAAAAATATCTTATGTAATTGGCGCATTAAGTTGCTGGGCATTGTTTAATTTAGTGCTTTATGGCTCGATTTTCTTTGGCAGTTTTACCGTAAACTGGGGGTAAATCATAGTTTTACCTTTTGAAAATTACCAAAAATTATTCGGACAAGGCATTGATTTTGGCGGTTTTCCTTCTTTGATTCAAACGGTGTTATATGCACTTTGTGCCGCGCCAATCACAGCATTGGTTGGTTTGTTATTAGCTTATTTAACCACCCGTAAAACATTTAAAGGGCGCAGTTTAGCTTTTTAACACTGTTTATGTTTTGCGGTTCCCGGCACTGTGGCAGGCGTTTTCATAGTTTATTAGCGTTTAATCAATCGCCAATTTAGTTAACGGGCACGAGTGCGATTATTGTGCTTTCAATGGTGACTCGCAATATGCCCGTTGGAATGCGTTCTGCAGTTGCGGCATTAAATCGAAATTGATAAATCGTTAGAAGAAGCGGCATTCACGCTTAAAAGCAAATGGTTGGAAAACGTTGGCTTATATTGTATTTTCCATTATTAAAAACCAGCGTTGTTATCGGCATTAGTCAGCAGTTTTGTGCGCTCAATGACAACCATCAGTGCGATTATTTTTCTTAGTGACGCCAACAACCCGAGTCGCAACCTCTTATATTTTAAATCGTGTTGAAGATGGGGATTACGGTCTCAGCTTACATCGCTTATGGGGCAACCTTAATTGTGACGATGATGAGATATCTAATTTTTAACTTATTACTGGCGCCAAGAATGCGCGCAGATAGTGTGCGATAAGGAGCAATATGAGCGCGTTTCTTGAATTAAAACAGATTTCCAAGCAATTTGGGCAGAATAAAATTGTATACTGATTTTAATCTCAGCATCGAAAAAGGCAAAATGGTGACGATTTTAGGCCCTTCTGGTTGTGGTAAGACAACAATTTTTACGGTTGATCGCAGGCCTTTGAGCGTGCAACAAGCGGTCAGATTTTGATGGAGAATAACGAAATCGGACAACTTGCCCCACAGTATCGAGATATTGGCATTGTGTTTCAATCTTATGCGCTTTTCCCACATTTAACGATTGGCGAGAATGTAGGATTTAGCTTGAAAATGGCTGGTGTAAAGAAACAGAACGGCTTGCACGAGTAAAAAGAGGCTTTAGCATTGGTTGAGCTTTCAGGCTTTGAAGATCGCTTTATCGATCAGATTTTCAGGAGGCAGCAACAGCGTAGCGCTATGCCAGAGCTTTGGTATTGAAACCGAAAATTTTATTGTTTGATGAGCCACTTTCTAATTTAGATAGCAATTTGCGTCAAGTTATGCGTGAGAAAATTCGCGTGTTACAACAACAATTAAGCATCACTGCGGTATATGTCACGCACGACCAAAGTGAGGCTTTTGCCGTTTCCGATCAAATTGTGGTGATGGATAAAGGGCAGATTGTGCAACAAGGCAGCCCAGAGCAGCTTTATCAAGCACCCAAAAATCAATTTATCGCTCCAATTTATGGGCGAGGCTAGCTTCGTTCCAGCCAAGAAAAGGGCGCTTGAAATAACGGTGGGTTCACAAACAATTAGGTTAGAAAGTACATTAGCCGATGGTGATTGCCGATTAGGGATTCGCCCATGAAGCCATTCAATTGTCTCCTGCAAAATCGAATTCAAATACCGCAGCCAAAGTACTCAAAGCCGATTATATGGGCGCTTATTGGAACTGCATTTAGATTGGCAAGGTGCGCCCTTATTAGTGAAGGTCTCTTCGGCTTGTTTTGAGTGCAAGTACCCATTATGAAACATCGTTTGCGCTGAAAGGGCTGTTTTTAATTCCCGCTTAGAATGAGTAAAATTTCATAAAAATAACCGCTGTAACCAATTATTTGGCATAACAAGCGGTTAAATTTTTAAAAATTTGCAAATACTGAAGGTTAGCCAAGTAGCTTTTTGCAGTCTTGTCCGATATTGGCTAGGCTTCGCACTGTTTTTCACGCCTGCGGCTTCTAAGGCTGCAAATTTTTCATCGGCTGTGCCTTTTCCACCACTGATAATTGCGCCTGCATGCCCCATGTCGTTTGCCTTTTGGTGCGAGTCACAGCAATATAGCTCTCATGTCAGGTTTCGTCACATTTGCTTTAATGAACGCTGCCGCTTCTTCTTCTGCTGTGCCACCAATTTCGCAATCATGACAATCGCTTCTGTTTCAGGATCTTCTTGGAAGAGTTTTAAGAATATCAATAAAGTTAGAACCTGGAATTGGGTCACCACCGATGCCTACGCAAGTGGATTGTCCAAAACCTTCATCGGTAGTTTGTTTTACCGCTTCATAAGTGAGCGCACCAGAGCGGGAAACAATGCCGATTTTACCTTTTTACGAGTGCTGCCTGGCATAACGCCGATTTTGCATTCACCTGGTGTAATGACGCCTGGACAGTTAGGACCAATCAGCTACGCACGCCAGTTTCTTTCAATTTTTTGTTTTACTAGCACGCATATCCAAGCGTTGGAATGCCTTCGGTAATGCCAAACAACCAATTCGAATGCCAGCATCAATCGCTTCTAAAATGGCATCTTTACAAAAAGCAGCTGGTACATAAATAACCGTTGCTGTTGCGCCAGTGGCTTCTACGGCTTCACGCACGGTGTTAAATACAGGTAAGCCTAAATGTATTGTGCCACCTTGTTCGGAGAGAACACCCCCTACTAATTGGGTACCATAAAGCTAAGGCTTGTTCACTATGGAATGTTCCTTGTCCACCAGTAAAACCTTGGCAGATTACTTTTGTATTTTTATCAATTAAAATCGCCATTTAATTTTCCTCCGCTGCACGAACAGAAAGTGTTGCTGCTTCTGTTAAACTTTTTGCTGGAACAATGCTTAATCCACTTTTGGCAAGAAATTTCACGCCCTTGCTCTGCGTTAGTGCTCAAGTCGAACAATGACTGGCACATGCACGCCCACTTCATTGAAGGCTGCAATAATACCATCGGCAATTAAGTCACAACGCACAATACCGCCGAAAAATGTTGACTAACACGGCTTTCACTTTGCTATCGGAAAGAATCAATTTGAATGCTTGAGCAACACGCTCTTTTGGTTGCACCACCACCAACATCTAAGAAGTTAGCAGGTTGACCGCCATGTAATTTCACAATATCCATGGTGCCCATTGCAAGTCCTGCACCGTTTACCATACAGCCAATATTGCCATCTAATGCAACATAGTTTAGCTCCCATTTAGCCGCTTCTGCTTCTCGTGGGTCTTCTTGTTTTTGGATCTTGCATCGCTTTTAATGCAGGTTGGCGATAAGAGCGTTATTATCCACAATTATTTTGCCATCTAAGCAAATCAACTATTATCTGGGGTAAGAATTAACGGGTTGATTTCTAAGTAGTGCTAAATCTTTCTCAACAAAGAGTTTAGCAAGTTTGACGAAAAAGATCCGCGAATTGATGAACCGCTTTTCTTTTAACCCTAATTTGAAGGCTAACTCTCTGCCTTGATAGGGTTGTCCGCCACTAAGCAGGTCGATTTCAGTTTTTAAAAAGCAAATGTGGTGTTTGAGCTGCGACTTCTTCAATGTTCATTCCACCCGCAGAAGAAGCAATAAACACGATTTTTGTGCACTGCGGTCAATAACAACGTAAATAAAGTTCTTGTGCAATTTGACAGGTTTCTTCGATATAAATGCTAATCAACAGGCTGGCCTTGTGCATCAGTTTGAAAGGTCACTAAACGTTGACCTGACCAGAGATCGGCAAAGCGACGAGCTTCTTCTTCACTGTGAACTAATTTCACACCACCGGCTTTTTCTCGGCCTCCACCATGAATCTGACATTTTGGACTGCCATGATTCACCGTTTAGGCGTTTTAAAGCAGTGGCAGCTTCATCGGCAGTTGGATCACAATTCACCTGGTAGAGTTGATATTCGCTAAAATCTGTTTGGCTTTGGTATTCATGTAGATTCATACTCTTCCTTTTACAAATAAGTCGAGACTAAATTTTTGTGAAAATTTGCAAATGCCAGTATAAAAATGACCGCTTGTTTATTTCAAACGGCCATTAGTAAAAAGGCTTAAATTTCAAGTAATAAGCGTGTTGGATCTTCTAATAAATCGCGTACAGCAACTAAAAAGCCGACAGACTCACGACCGTCGATTAAACGGTGATCATAAGAAAGCGCTAAATACATCATTGGGCGAATAACCACCTGACCATCTACAGCAACAGGACGATCTTTAATCGCATGCATGCCTAAAAATGGCGCTTTGAGGTGGGTTAATAATTGGCGTGAGACATCAATGAACCAAAAACACCGCCATTGGTAATCGTGAAGTTACCACCGGTTAAATCTTCTACGGTGAGTTTGCCGTCGCGCCCTTTTTCAGCTAACACTTGCTGATGGCTTTTCAATCATCTGCCATAGAAAGTTTGTCGCAGTTGCGTACTACTGGAGTAACTAAACCGCGTGGTAGAAAACAGCAATACTGATGTCGAAATAGTTGTGATAAACCACATCGTCACCATCAATAGACGCGTTAACTTCAGGATGAGCGTTTTAATGCTTCCACCACAGCTTTAATGTAGAACGACGCAAAGCCTAATCGCACACCATGTTGTTTTTCGAATTTATCGCCATAAGCTTTTGCGTAAATCCATAATCGGTTTCATATCCACTTCATTAAAGGTGGTAAGCATTGCTGTACTGTTTTTCGCTTCTAATAAACGCTCTGCGATACGTTTACGTAAACGGGTCATCGGCACGCGTTTTTCACTACGAGCAGAGTAAGCAACGGTGCTGATTGTATTGGATTCGCTGTTTCAGTTCTTGCAGCTTGTGCTTGTTGTTTGGAAATATAAGCATTGATATCTTCACGCGTTAAACGTCCACCCACGCCAGTGCCTTGTACTTTGTGCGCTTCAATCCCGTGTTCAGCTAATAAACGGCGAATGGCCGGGCCTTGAGAATCTGCATCAGAATGGTCGTTTTCAATCGCTGGGCGGCGGCGATCGCTCGGGGTTGGTTCTACATCAGGTTTTGCAGAAGTTTCAATAATATCGCCCGCTTGTTGTGTAGAAATTTTTACCTAAAACTTGTTGTGGAAATAACGGTTGCGCCAGTTTCTTGTAAATTTCAGCTAATACACCATCAACCGGGTGCCGGCACTTCTAATACCACTTTATCCGTTTCAATTTCCACTCAAAAACTTCATCGCGCTTGATGCGATCCCAGCTTTTTATGCCAAGTTGCGACAGTCGCATCAGCTACAGATTCAGCAATACGGGAGTAAGAATTTCAATAGTCATTTTGTTCTTCCTTATGGATAACCGAAGAAGAAATTTGCTTCGGTTATCATCAATCGTTATGCGATTATAAACTTAATGCTTTTTCAATGATTTCACGTTGTTGCTGACTATGTAATGAAACATAACCCACCGCTGGTGATGCTGATGCAGGGCGGCTGACTAAAAGTCAATGAAGCGCCTTTTGGAATAGAAGCTTCAAAGTTATGTTTACTACAATACCACGCCCCTTGGTTTAATGGTTCTTCTTGGCACCAAACGAAATCTGTAACATGCGCATAAGGTTCAAGCACTTTTGCCATATCGGTATAAGGGAATGGATAAAGTTGTTCGATGCGAATAATCGCAATGTCGGTTTGATTATTTTTACGGCGCTCTTCAAGTAAATCGTAATAGACTTTACCTGAACAAAAGAATAACGCGTTTTCACTGCTTTTAGGGTTAATTTCATCAATTTCGCCAATCACATTTTTGGAATGCACCATCGGTCAGTTCTTCTAAACGCGAAACAGCTAATGGATGGCGTAATAATGATTTTTGGAGAAATCGCCACTAATGGACGACGCATTTTGCGTAATCGGCAGACGCAACATATGGTAAACCCGTGCGGGTACTCGGGATACATACCTGAATATTTTGTTCAGCACAAAGTTGTAGGTAACGTTCAAGACGAGCAGAGGAGTGCTCAGGGCCTTGTCCTTCATAGCCGTGTGGTAATAACATGACTAAGCCACACATTCTGCCCCATTTTTGTTCGTCGAGCTAATAAATTGGTCAATCACAATTTGTGCGCCGTTAGCAAAGTCACCAAATTTGAGCTTCCCAAATAGTTAAGGTTTTCGGATCGGTGGTTGCAAAACCATATTCAAATGCTGAGCACGGCTTCTCTGAGAGTACGGAATCCCATACTTGGAAACGACCTTGGTTAGCATGTAAATGGGTTAATGGTACAAAGCCTGTGCCATCATTTGGTTATGGACTACAGCATGGCGGTGGAAGAATGAATGCACGGCCAGCATCTTCGCCTGAAATACAGTACATGGGTACCTTCATCTAATAAGCAAGTCGCATATGCGTGGTCTCAGCCATACCCCAATCGAGCAATTTTTACATCAGCCATTTCTTTACGATCTGCCATAGATTTTTCAACGCGAGAATGTGCTTTTACGTTTTCAGGATATTCTGAAACACGTTTTGCTAAAGTGGTAAAGCGATCTCACAGGAATTTGTTTTCATATTCCGCAGTCCAGTCGTAGTTAGGTATTGCAAACCAATCTACCGCAGCCATCCATTTCACGCCATTCAGGCACAACACATCTGCCTTTATCTCAAGGCATCATGCAGTAGTTATTCATCATCTCGGTGGCTTCATCTTGATTTAAGACACCTTCTGCGGCTAAGCGATCTGCATAAACCTTTTACGTGGCGTTGGATGTGTTTCTTAATGATGCTATACATCACAGGTTGAGTTAGCACGGTTCATCGGCTTCATTATGACCATGACGACGATATGAGATGAGGTCAATGAAAATATCTCGTTTGAATTTTGCACGATATTCCACCGCCATTCTTGCTGCAAATGCGACTGCTTCTGGATCATCGCCGTTAACATGAATAATCGGTGCCGGATCATTTTCGCAATATCGGTACAGAATTCGGTTGAACGGGTGTCGTTCGGATTAGAAGTTATGAAACCAATTTGTTATTGATCACGATTCGAATCGTACCACCAACACGATAACCACGCGCGTTAGACATATTTAACGTTTCTTACAACACCCTGACCCGTAATAGCAGAATCGCCATGCACGGTAATTGCTAACACCTTCTCGAATTCTTTTATCACCTATGCGTTCTTGGCGAGCACGTACAGCACCACGACCACAGAACACAATTTCTAAGTGAGATGGGTTAAAGGCAAGGGTAAGGTACGCGTTTATCATGCACGCAAAATCTGAAGAGAAGCCTTGGTGATATTTTTACATCACCAGTGCGATTATCATGTGCGTGTTTGACCGGCAAATTCCATCAAAGAGATTCTCAGGGCGTTTACCTAATACGTTAACCAACATATTTTAAGCGACCACGGTGTGCCATTCCCATAGCGATATCTTTAATGCCATTACGGCTTGCATGGCGGATAATCTCTTTTCATCATTGGAATAAAGGCATCAGATCCTCTAAAGAGAAACGTTTTGCGCCAGGAATTTTTGCACCAATATAACGTTCTAAACCATCTGCAGCAGTTAACTCTTCTAATAGATTTACTTTTTCCGCTTTTTGTAACAACGGTTTGTTATTGATGGTTTCAATTTTGCTTTAGTAGCCAGTTACGCTGTTCCATATCTTGAACATGCATAAATTCTGAGCCGATAGTACCTAAATAGGTTTCTTTTAACGCTTCGGCAAGTTCACCTAATTTCATGGTGTCTTTGCCATAAACGTATTTCCCAACGGTCACGGTTTCATTGAGATCTTGCTCGCTAAAGCCATGGCTTTGATAGTCTAATTCTGGCACGCTAGAGGTTTTCCAACGATAATAACCTAATGGGTCAAGATTTGCCTGCGTATAGCTCCACGGAAAACGATAGGCGTTAATCCATTGCAATAAACGCACTTGGCGTGCACCCGCGTCTGGGTCAACAACATTAATAGATTCTGGAATGTTTTCGCGGGCTAATTTTCGGAAATAATCACGAACTTGAGAGTGGGGCTGTTCAACCACTGAGGTTGTCGGGAAACTATTAAAGACGGCTTGCCATGAAGGGTCAACGGAGTGAGGATCGTCTAAATATTGTTCGTAGATTTCTTCAATATAGGACTGGTGCTTCCCAAATGGAGAAGACGCTAACCAATCATCAAAGTTTTTGTATTGTTTTTGCATATGAACCTAACCTGTTTTGAGGGAGATTAGGCGCGATTATACCCGAAAAGCAAAAGTAAATAATGTGAGCTAAGTCAGATTTTTGAATAACAAAAAACAACAGAAGTACTTCTCCCTTTTAGCTCTTATTTACATAAAAATATTAGCAAAATATTGGAGAAAATTTAACCGCTTGTTATGCTTATTTTTCACACTGACAAACACCACTACAGAATATCGCCATGTAAATTATGGTGGTGATTATGGTGATGTGAGTAAAAGGCTACGTTCTTCGCAAATTGGTCACCGAAGAAATGAATAAAATGCGGATCATTGGTAATCATTTCTGGAGAACCCGCGCAACAGATGTGTTTGTTTACACATAATACCTCATCGGTATTGGCCATGACGATTTAAATCAGTGCAAAACCATTAAAATTACGCAATTTAACCAGCTTCTAGTGTGATTTAGTAGTTGATAGAGTTCCGTTTGCCCTGTAATATCCACACCTTGCATTGGTTCATCAAGCACTAACAGTTGTGGGTGATTTAAAATTGCACGCGCTAAAAGCACACGCTGTAATTCTCCACCGGAAATGCATGCTACTTTTCGGTTAAATGCGTAATCGAAAGTAGCGTTAAAACTCTTGGATATTCGTTTTCAGTACAATTGGGCTTGAGTGATAAAACTATGCACGGTAATCGGCATTGAATGATCAAGATGTAATTTCTGAGGAACATGCCGATTTTTAAGCCTTGCTTTGATGAATAACGCTGCCTTTGTGAGGCGTGAGTAACTTCAAGAGCACTTTAAGCAAGGTTGATTTACCACCGCCATTCGGCCCAACAATGGTTGTAATTGAATTTGGATAAATGGCAAGATTGATATTTTTGTAACGCATGATTGCCGTTAAAAAGAGACGTCAATATGCTTGAAGCTGAACCAACGGTTCTCCTTGCGCAGTAGTATTTTTGATGAAATAGGCGTGAGTTTAGAAATTTGCATCATAATAAGAAATTAAGAAAAATCCTCATCAAATTAGCGGATTTTGATTAAAAATGACAAGAATGAATTTTTTGAGCCATGATTTTTGTCAATAATTAGCATTTAAAAAGAAAAAGAATTAGGATATATTTTGCAACACGTTATTTTTAGCCAGAGATCGGAGAAAGATCGCTTAAAAAGTGATCTTGTTTCTTTCTGCGATTTTTCTGTTTGTATCGGTATTTTTACTTGCCGTCAAAAATCAAAACGCCAGTAAATGAGCCTGAGCAACAGGCTTATGTTGCGTTAGAAGAGCGCGCGCGGCAGCAACGGAAACTCATACAGAAACTCAAACGATAGTAAACGATACGCCAACAGAATCAATAAAAGCAACTGATCCGAACGAAATACAAACAGCGCAATCAAACGAACCAGAAGAACAGGAAGCAGATGAAGAGTCTGAAAGCATGGGTAAAGAAGATCAAAATGCGACTTCTTATGATGATGAATTAGCTTCTGAAGATGATGCAGAAGAAGGCGATGAAACTGCGAAACAGATGATAAACCTGAAGAAAAACTGCCAGCAGAAGCAGAAAAAGTAATTGAAGATTTGCTAGATGTTGCCGATGAAGCGCTACGCATTCAAGACCAATTTAACTATACGAGTTACCAAAGGGGATAAATTAAAAGACGTATTAGAACAATCTGGTTTAGGTAATTCTGTTGCTAAAGCCTTAATCCGCCAATATCCTTCACTTGGGAATTTTCGAGGTCGGACAGCAATTTTATTGGGTGTTGGATAAACACGGCGAACTAGAATATGAACTGGTTGGTTTCGAAAAAGAAGAACGTATTTACGAACGCCAAAGTAACGGTAGCTTTGCTTATCAAAAATTGAGAAGCAAGGGTATAGCGCGTCAAGATGTGAGTTCGTGGTCGGGATTCAAAGGCAGTTTTGCGTCTCAGCTTAAAAGATGTTGGGCTATCGGATCGCCAAATTAACCAACTAGCGGTCGGATTACGGTCACAAACGTGCAACTAGCAAATTGAAAAAGAGATCGTTTTGCCATTTTGGTGAAACGAGAATATATCAACGGCACTGTGACTGATTTAGGAAATGTGGAAGGGATTTTGGTTTCTAACGAAGGCAAAAAATATTATGCAATTCAAGCGGATAACGGACGTTACTATAGCTCACACGGAAACCTTAAGCCGAGGATTTGCACGAATTCCGCTTTTATTTAATGCACGAGTATCATCCCTATAATCCAAGACGACTCCATCCAATTACTAAGCGAGTTCGCCCGCATAATGGCAGGTGGACTTTGGCGTACCAACGGGTACACCAGTTATCGCACCTCAGTGATGGGTGGTTGAACATGTGGCATTCCAGTCACGAGGCGCGGGGCGTTACATTAAGGTTCGCCATGACATATTACGACTGTTTATATGCACTTGAGTAAACCGCTTGTCAGAGCTGGACAATCAGTGAAAAAAGGGGAGCGTATTGCGCTTTCTGGAAACACAGGTGGCTCGACGGGGCCACACTTACACTATGAATTCCATATTAACGGACGTCCAGTTAACCCGATGACTGTTAAATTACCGATCTGAACCGGAATGGAAAGCAAAGAACGTAAAAACTTCTTAGAACGCGCGAAAAGCGTGAAGCGAAACTTAAACTTTAATTGAAATAGGAAAATTAAATGAAAAAGACCAAAAATTGTTATTAGCCTTATCATTATTCGCAGGCTCGGCGATGGCAGATGATGCTTCATTAAAAAGCAGCTTAGAAAAATCGGGGCAACGAATGTTCGTTTGTCTGAATCGCCTTTACCAGGGTTTAGATTGGCAACCTCGAATGAAGGTATAGTACACATTAGCGAGAATGGTCAATATGTTGTGCAAGGTAATTTTTAACGTTCTGGAATTAAAAACGGTAAAGCGACAGACATTACACATAAAGCACAAATGGCAAGCCTTAATGCGTTAAATAATGAAATGATTATTTACCCAGCAAAACAAGAAAAACATGTTGTGACGGTATTTATGGATATTACTGCCACTATTGCCATATTTTATTTGAAAATGTCAAAAGCTTATAACGAAGAAGAGGATTACATTACGTTTTAGCTCCTCGTGCGGGCGTAAACACTCAAACAGCAAAACAAATGGAAGCAATTTGGCAAGCTAAAGATCGTGCGAAAGCATTAGAAGATGCTGAAGCGGGTAACTTACCAAAAGAGTTAAAAACCCCAAATCTGGTGAAAACATTATGAATTAGAGTTCAATTTGGCGTAACAGGTACACCATATATGGTCACGGATAAAGGGGCAGTTATCGGGGATATGTACCGGCTAAAGAATTAGCGAAAATGTTGCTGAATAAAACCCCGATTTACGAAATATTCCATTTATAGATACAAGCGGTCTGATTTTGTAAAATTTTTACCAAATCAGACCGCTTTTATATTAGAAAAATTTTAGAGAACATTGTGCAGCCTATTATTCAGCAACGCGCTAGACAGACAACCGCGCATCTATCAGATCATCCATTACTCAATCGTTTATACCAAAGTCGCGGATGAAATCTCCCGAAGAGCTTGTGCATACTTTCCCGCCTACTTTACCCCTAATCGACTAGCAAATATTGAGCCAGCAGTTGAGTTGCTTTTAGGAGCTTTTCAAACACAAAAACGGATTGTCATTGTGGGTGATTTTGATGCAGATGGTGCAACTAGCACAGCATGTGGCGATGTTAGCTTTACGCCAGTTTGGTTTTTAAGCATGTGGCGTATTTAATCCCAGATCGTTTCGCAAGGCTATGGTTTAAGTGTTGCAGGTTGCTGAAATGGTATTAGCAAAAGGCGCTGATTTAGTGATGACTGTGGATAATGGGATCTCATCTTTTGAAGGCATTGCATCATTAAAATCGCATGGTGTTCAGGTATTGGTTACCGATCACCATTTACCAGCAGAACAGCTTCCTGATGCAGATGCAATGGTGAATCCTAATTTAGTTGATTGTGAGTTTCCGTCTAAATCACTTTGCTGGGGTTGGTGTGACTTTTTATGCTCATGATGGCATTAAGAGCCAAAAATGCGTGAGTGTAATTTATTTAATGGAAAAGAACTGAATATTGCGGAATTTATTAGATCTCGTGGCATTAGGAACAGTAGCTGATGTTGTACCTCAGATCAGAATAACCGCATTTTTAGTTCAGCAAGGATTAGCAAGAATTCGCGCGGATATTGTCGTCCAGGCATTCGGGCTTTAATTGAGTGTGGGAAAACGTCAGTTTAGATTCTTTGCAAGCAAGTGATTTGGGTTTGCAATTGCACCTAGATTGGAATGCTGCTGGACGTTTAGAAATATGTCATTGAGGTGTGGAGTTGTTATTAACTGACAATATGGACTTTAGCGCGTCAATTAGCTTTTGAGAGTTAGATGAACTGAATCAAACCCGAAAATCTTTTGAACAAGAGATGAAGGCTGAAGCGTTAGCCATTTGTGCAAAGTACCACAACTTAATCAAGAAGCACAGGCGCATGGCAGTAGTGCTTTTATCAACCCGATTGGCATCAAGGTGTATTGGTATTTTTAGCTTCTCGCATTAAAGATCAATTTCATCGTCCGGTTATTGCATTTGCGCAAGAATCTGATGAGAGTGAATATTTAAAAAGGCTCTGCCCTGTTCAATTAGCGGATTGCATATGCGAGATGTGTTAGAACGAATTGATTCACAACATCCAAACCTGATTTTAAAGTTTGGCGGGCATGCTATGGCGGCTGGTTTAACCTGCATCAAGCTAATTTTAAGGCTCAAAAAGTCTTTGATGAAACGATTGATGAGATGTTAACACCAGAACAATTAAAAGGATTATTTACACAGATGGTGAATTACAAGCGGGTGAATTTTCTCTCGAAATTGCAGAATTATTACAACAATCTGGCTCTTGGGAGACAGCATTTCCCTGAACCGACTTTTTGAAGGGATTTTCGCCTTTTGCAACAAAAGATTATTAGCAGAGCAAGCATTTAAAAATGATGGTGGAAAATGCCTATGGCCAATTATTTGATGCAATTCTGGTTTAATGTTGATACTCGATTTTTCCCTGATTTTTCCTTAAAACAGGCTAAATTAGTTTATAAACCTGACATAAATGAATACAAAAGGTAACCGTAATTTCACAATTGCGGGTTGAAAGCGTAATTGTTTAATAAATATCATAGATAAAACTAGAATTAGAAAAAGAGTGTTGTAGAATTTGGAAAGCTCTCAATTCAACTAGAACTGATGAGCTGAAAAGTTTTAACTCAAATAAAGGAATAAATAACGATGAAAAACAGCTGTTTTTCGTGGTTATTACTTTCAAGTGTAGCACTTGCAGTCGCAGCTTGTGGTAATTTAAGCAAGGTGACAGATGAAGGTACTACGGAGAACCCAGTGTTCCTAAAATTGCCGAATCTGAATTTAACCATGATGGTTCACAATTTGGTTCATGGCCAAACTGGGAAAATGTGCGTCAAATTGAACGTGGTATGAACAAAGACCAAATCTATAACCTAATTGGTCGCCCACACTTTGAAGAAGGTTTATACGGCGTGCGTGAATGGGATTACGCGTTTAACTACCGTGAGCAAGGCGTGACAAAAATTTGTCAATACAAAATTTTGTTGACAAAAACATGAACGCACAAAAGCTTCTTCTGGTACCCGAATGGTTGTAATGGTAACTCTTCATTTAACTTAGCGGTGACTTCATTCGACTTCGATAAAGATACTTTTAACTGCGAAAGGTCGTGAAGTGGTTGATAACGTTGCTCAACAATTAAAATCTTCTGGTGCTGCAAAAGTTAAAATTGAAGGTTATACAGACCGTTTAGGTTCAGTAGCATATAACTTAGACTTATCTAACCGTCGTGCTAACCGCGTGAAAAACCGCTTAATCGAACAAGGCGTGAACGCTGAATTCGAAGCAATCGGTCACGGTAAAGCAAACCAAGTTAAAGCTTGTGCAGGTATGAAAGGTCAAGCAGAGAAAGATTGTTTACGTCCTAACCGTCGTGTAATCATTTCTGCAAGTGGTAACGTGTTAACACAACAAGAAGGTGCTAACGTTGCAGGTCCTAACGGTCCAGCGCCACTTTACCAAACTCCGGCTTACAACAACGGTAATAAATAATTTACAGGGTATTGAATACTCAGTAGAATGAGAAGGGTAGCGAAAGCTGCCCTTTTTTATTTCTTGTTAACTATCAGAATAAGGAACGATTTATGCAATATCAGGCTATCGCATTTGACCTGACGGCACTTTACTTTCTCCGAATGCTACAATTTTTAGCTTCTAGCAAAGAAGCTATTGCGAAAGCGCGAGCTAAAAGAGTATTAAGGTCTTTTTTGTGACAGGACGCCATCATACGGCTGATGCGACCTTATTATGCAGAAATTGATTTAGATACACCGGTTGTTTGTTGTAACGGCACTTATCTTTACGATTTTAAACAAGAAAAAGTATTAGCAGGCAATCCGCTTTCACCCTACACTCGCCTCTTCCTTAATTAACCGCGCACAAGCGCAAGGTATTCATACAGCAGTTTATTTTCGTGATGCAATGACCTATGAACAGTTAAATCCACATTTTACCAAATTCCAAAAATGGGTTGCGAGTTGCCCTGAAGCTGTTCGCCCAGAATGTTCACCAAGTAGAAAAAAATTCAACAAGAAATTGATAAAGGTATAACAGTTTGGAAAGTGCTGATTAGTGATCCTGATTTAGCTAAAATGCGTGCTTTTTGTTGAAACGTTGCTCACCGATCAAGTTAGTGCTGAATGGTCTTGGGTTGATAGAGTTGATATTACCGCGGTTGGTAACAGCAAAGGCACGCGATTATTAGAATTGTTAGAAATGGAAAAATATTGATCCGCAAGCGGTTGTTGCTTTTGGCGATAATTTTAATGATATTTCTATGTTACAAGCGGTCGGATTAGGAAATTGCAATGGCAGGTTCTGAAACCGATGTTCAAGCTGCAGCTAAACAAACTATCGGACCAAATAGTGAAGATAGTATTGCTCAAACCTTAAAAACGCTTTTTGATCTCTAATGCGTAGCGTACACTCAATCTAAACACTCGATTGCTTATCGCATTGGGCGCTATTTCTTTATTATGATTGCCTTTGCTACACTGATTAGTGTCATCTCATTTTGGCATTGTGTGGAGCAACCAATCCGATGCTAGCCTGATAAACTTATCAGGCTCTTTGCGTTTTCAAAGCTACCGTTTTTTATATGAAATGGATCAATACCCTGCACGGTTACCTGAACGCTTAGCTGATTATCAAAACGATCTTCAACAACTAGAAAAAGCGCGCCTTTTCCTCAAGTTGGCTTGTTTCAAATGAAATGCAAGAAAGCTATAAAGAACTTAAAGCAGACTGGCAAGAAATGGCAGATTACGTTCTTAAACAGGATAAAGCCAGTTATTCTGCGAACATTAGCAATTATGTAGATAAAGCCGATCAATTTGTTGTGGCATTACAAAAACAAGCAGAGCGCAAACTAGATATTGCGATTGGCATTATCGTGCTTTCTATGTTGCTGATAGTCGCGCTCGCTTATTATGGCGTATGGTACACGCGTCGTCATGTTATTCGACATCTAGATAAATTAGTTACAGCCAGTCAACAGGTACAAAATCGAGATTTTAACCACATTCAATTAGCAACGGATGAACCGAATGAATTGGGCGTTTTTCTCGTGCATTTACTGAAATGGCAGATAGAACTTAGTCGTTTTTATACCTCATTAGAAGATAAAGTGCAGGATAAAACGCGTCGTCTTACTGCCGTAAACCGTTCATTGATGGTACTTATCATTGTTCCCAAATTTAACGTCTAAACCAATTAACCAAAAGCTTATTGAAGCAGGTATTAGAAACGGTTTTTAAATAATGAGCAACTTATTGGAATTGGTATTGATGTTTATGGCGCAGATTATTGGAATGTTGAATTAGATAACGATTTGCTAAAAGCGTGGCGCTATCATGAAATTGCGATTGAAAATGAAAAAGTTGGGATGTTGCGCTGGAAATCTTCATTGCTTTGTCCAGATGAACGTTTAATTCACAGTGTCGCAGAAATGATTGGACGTAGCATTTATGTAGTACAAAATCATAAACAGCAACAACAACTGATTTTAATGGAAGAGCGGGCGATCATCGCGCGTGAGTTGCATGATTCTTTAGCACAATCGCTTACGTTCTTGAAAATTCAAGTGAGTTTATTAAAAACGGAATTGTGAAGACCCGCAAAAGTAGCGAATCAAAAAGCAATTTTGTCAGACTTAGAACAAGCGTTAAATGGTGCTTATAGCCAATTAAGAGAGCTACTTTCTACATTCCGATTAACGATTGAAGAAGCAAATCTTACACGGGCATTAGAAAATGTTTTTGGATAGCTTACGAGCCGAACATCAGCAAAAATTGTGCTAGATTGTCGATTGCCATCGTTAATGTTTAATGCTCAACAACAAGTGCATGTGTTACAAATTGTTCGTGAGGCCGTTACCAATGCGATTAAACATGCAAACGCTTCGATTGATTGAGATTATCGCGAGATTAACGCTGATGGAGAACCTTGTCTGATTATTCGCGATAACGGTAAGGGAATTGCCAGCGATTGAGCCTAGTGGACATTATGGGCTCATGATTATGAAAGAGCGCGCTTCAGGAGCTCAATGGTGAGTTAAGTATTGGTGATCGCCCTGAAGAGGAAGGCTATATCAGGCACGATGATAAAAAGTTGTCTTGCCAAATTTGGCGAGGCAAAGCGGTGAGGATTTTTTTGGATTTTTGCAAATTGAGATAAAAAGAGATAAGGAGAAAAATAACCATGCAAAATTCGCAAATCAACAGAAGCGGATTTTGAGCCATTTTAACTATTTATAACTTAGCGATTCCAACTAAACAAATTACGGCGGATTTTAACTTTCGCGACCAAAGAAAATCGCCGTGCGTGGTTCGATTTTCATTTAACCAGTGAAAAATATCCTATTTGGACAGTGGAAGATGAAACTGGTGTTGTAGGTTGGTTTAGTTTTTTCTCCGTTTTATGAGCGCGCAGCATTTGCCCAACTTCAGAAATCAGCATCTGTTTTGGCTGAAGAGGCTAAAGGCAAAAGGCTATGGCTCTCAAATTATTGAATTTATGCAAGCAGAAATGCTTAACTATGGCATCCATACTTTAATGGCATATGTGTTTGAATTAAATGAAGTCAGTCAGAATTTGATGAAAAAGCATGGTTTTGCAGAATGGGGGACGTTTTTCTCAATATTGCAAATATGAAACAAACAGAGCAAGAACCTGATTGCTGGCGAACATTATTGATGATGTCTTACCAAAAAGGCATTGAAACTCAGAAAAATGAATAAGGAAAATCCAATGGATAAAATGAAAGTAGTACTTGCCACAGGAAACCAAGGCAAAGTCAAAGAGATGGCGGATGTACTAGGCAGTTTTGGCTTTTGAAGTGTTGGCACAAAGTGAATTTAACTTAGATTCGCCAGAAGAAACTGGGTTAACACTATGAAAATGCATTATTAAAAGCACGTTATGCTTCTAAAAATGACTGCGTTACCTGCGTTGCCGATGATTCCGGCTTAGCCGTTGCAGCGTTAGGCGGTGCGCCGGGGCTTTATTCTGCGCGTTATGCAGGGTGAAGGGCTGATGATACACAAAATCGTCAAAAACCTTTTTGCGAGAAATGGCAGATAAAACGAGATCGCCAAGCAGAATTCGTCTGCTGTTTGGTTTTCTTACGCCATGAAGCAGATCCGAACCCATTATTGCATTAGGGCGAATGTCAGGGGCGAAATTTTCGTATGAAGAACGCGGCGAAAACGGCTTTGGTTATGACTCTCTTTTTCATCTACCTAAAGGATGCACTTTTGCAGAGTTGTCATCGGCAGAGAAAAAATCGGTGTCTCACCGTGGGAATGCCTTAGCTTTATTAAAAGCACAATTAAGCCGTTAATCAAAAACGCCGTTTATCGGCGTTTTGTTTTATAGCTTATTCGCTTGATGTTGCTCGCGTAAGCGGTTGGCAATAATTTGAATTGCTTCGCCCATCGGAATGCCTTGCTGGGCAAGCTTTTGAATCTCTTCTACGGCAGCTGTTGCTGTTCAGTGTGTGAGTGAAAGTAACGCGTCATCCATTTAATGCTCCTGATAAAATATGCTGAATCGGCCAATTAAAATGTTGGCAAAGTTGTTGCCATTGTTCATCTAGTGGGGCGCAAATTGTAATTGTTTGTTGCGTTTTTGGGTGCTTAAAACTTAGCTGATAAGCGTGCAACATTAAACGAGAGCATTCAGTATGTGTAGTTAATGCTCGATTTTGGTGTAAGTCACCATATTTACTATCGCCCTATAATCGGATGAAACAGATGTTTCATATGCCGTCTGAGTTGATGTTTTCGCCCAGTTTTGGGGAAAAAGTGCGACCAAACTATAACGAGCGGGAATTATGTTTTTCCCGCTGGATAAGGCATTTCGACTTTGCAAGTTGTCGATAAAAGTGACCGCTTGTTGAGCCTCTTTCTCTTGACTGAATTTATCCGCAATCTTATCTAAAATCACTTTCAGCGGATAATCGATTTTGCCTTCTCCTTCTAAATAGCTACGCACAACCGCCAAATAACTTTTTGTGTTTGGTGTTGTTCAAATTGTTCACTCATCAAACGTGCCATGTCACTATTTAGCGCAAAAGCAGCTACACCTGAGGTTGGACGGTCTAAGCGATGAATCGGAAAAACATGCTGACCAATTTGATCGCGTAAAGTTTGCATAACAGATTGCGTTTCATGCTTATCTAACCAACTGCGATGAACCAACATTCCCGCCGGTTTATTGATTGCAATCAGCTCGTCATCTTGATAAAGAATATCTAACAGCATGGCTTAATCTTTCAGCACAATTCAATGGCTAGCACAGGTTGTGTAATTGCACTTAGATAGATTTTCGTTTTTAATGCTTCTTCCAAATAAGGCGTAATAGCAAAATTACGAGGCAATGTGGCTTTTTGAGCTTCTAATAGAGCATGCCATGAGGAATGAAAAATCCATTGTAGCCATTGTGTTGGGCTTAATGATTCTACACAAAACGGTTGAGTACTTGCAAAAGCCTCCGCGCTTGAGGGCAACTGACTCCCATTGTTTATGTTGCCTTAGGCTGTTTCTAAATCAATTAAATGTTGTTTTTAAACGAGATTCCATATTTTCTATTTTTAAATGAGTAAGGTAATATTGAACGCAATTTTAACACTTTTTAAGCAGGTTCGACTAATGCAACAATTACAAACACAACCAACAATCTTGCAAAAATTGTGCAAGATAAAAGCGATTTGGGTAGCGTAAAACAACAAGCATTCCCACTTTCCGAATTTCAAGCTGAAAAATCACAAAAAAGTGAACGTAACTTTTTATGCGTCATCGAAACAAAGGCACGCATGATGTACCCGCGTATATTTTTAGAGTGCAAAAGACTTCGCCGTCAAAGGGTTTAATTCGTGCTGAATTTGATTTAGATGCGATTGCGCAAGTGTATAAAACATTATGCCACTGCAATTTCTGTACTGACTGATGAACAATATTTCCAAGGCGATTTTGCTTATTTAAACCAAGTCAGCGCGCAAACCAGCCAGCCGATTTTATGTAAAGATTTCATGATTTCTGCTTATCAAGTCTATTTTGGCACGTTTTCATCAAGCCGATGCGATTTTATTGATGCTTTCAGTATTAGATGATGAAACTTATCGTGAGCTAGCCAGTGGCACATTCATTAGGCATGGGCATTTTAACGGAAACCAGTAACGAAGCCGAATTTGAACGGGCATTAGCATTAGGTGCAAAAGTAGTAGGGGTAAACAATCGTGATCTTCATCACACTAACGATTGATATGAATCGTATTGTACAGCTTGTTGAAAATATCAAGCACAAATTCCAGCAGATGTTTGTTTAGTGTCCGAGTCGGGCATTTATGATCATCTGCAAGTGAAAGCGATTAAGCCATTTGCTAAAAGTTTCCTCATTAGCGTAGTTTAATGGGAAGTTCGAGATCTCAATAATGCAGTAAGAAATGTGATTTATAGCGAGAATAAAGTTTGCGGCCTTACTCGTGTTGAAGATATTCAAGTAGTTTATCAGTTAGGTTATTTATATGGCGGATTTATTTTTGCAGAAGGTTCACCGCGTCAGCTTTCACTACGCCAAGCACAAGAGTTAGTTGTGCATGCACCACTGCGCTATGTGGGGTATTCCAAAAATCAAGCGGTCGAATTTGTTGAGAAAATTGCAAAAACAACTTTCGCTATTTGCGGTACAGCTTCATGGTGATGAAGATGAGAGCTATATTGCCGAATTAGCAGAAAAATTAGGCGAAGGTATTCAAATCTGGAAGGCATTATCAGTATCAACAGAGGCTGGTCAAATTCATTTTACGGAAAATCCACGCGTGAGCCGCTATGTTTTAGATGACAACATGGCAGCACAACAAAGGTGGGACGGGCAAAACGTTTGATTGGTCGCTTGTTCCGCAAAGTCTTAAAAATAAAGCTTTATTAGCAGGCGGAATTTCGCCTGATAATATTGAACAAGCCTTAGCACAAGGCTGCTTAGGGGTTGATCTCAACTCTGGGGTTGAACAAAATAAAGGTGTGAAAGATCTGGTTAAATTGACCGCTTGTGCACATTCAACTTTTGAAAGCTTAAAAATCTGCATATAGCTATTTCAATCTAGATTCGCTATACTAGCGCCCGAGTTGGTTAGACAATCGCTGGTTTATTGAAGCCCTTAACCGTGTTCGCACGACCTAGTGGGACAAGTAAACGGAGGAAAGTCCGAGCTCACAGGGCAGAGTGCCAGATAACGTCTGGGCGGCGTGAGCCGACGACCAGTGCAACAGAGAGCAGACCGCCGCGTAAGCGGTAAGGGTGAGGGTGCGGTAAGAGCGCACCGCGTGGGTGGTAACATTTCACGGCAGGGTAAACTCCACTCGTAGTGCAAGACCAAATAGGAACTCAATGGATGGCCGTCCAGAGTTCGAGGTATGTTTTGAGCACAATAGCGATGTTGTGCCTAGAGGAATGATTGTCCACGACAGAACTCGGCTTATCGACCAACTTCACTAGATTTCAGCGAATCGTTTTTAAACGGTTCGCTTTTTCTTATCTCAGCCGATTAAAATCACCAAATGGGAATAAAATGAAATTTCGCAGCAATTTTTGCATTATTTAGTTTATGGTTTGCCACGAAGCAAGCGCCCATCCTCATTCATTTAGATATTCAAACAAAAGCACTCATGCAGAAACTCAACTCACAGGGTTTCAAATGCATTGGACTTTAGATGAAAGTGCTTCCGCTGAATTAATTTACGAAGTAAAAAGCAGTAAAAACCAGAGAAACCAAAAAGAAGATCACTCAAGAGATGATTGATACAGCAAAATGAGCATTATTTTTAGCTATCTTTATAATGCTAATGGAGAGTTGCAGAAATTTACAGATAAACCAACAGACTATGCATTTGAGATTGCGCAAACCGCATTGTATTTACGGTGAAATTTTTATTTCAGAAACGCCGCAAGAATTAAAAATGCGCCAGCCACACTGATGAGTTATGAGCCGACTTATTACATGGGTATTGAATATAATCGCCATAGTGATGTCAGTATTAGCATAGCGCATGTCAGATTCGTATTGAACAACCCAAAGTCGATCAATCGCTGCGCCTTTATGCGTCTAATTTAGATAAAATGAGACACCCAGATGATCTTTCATTAGGGCGTCAATTTGCACAACGAGTAATAATGGTATGCGAGTAAAACAGCATTAAGCGTCATTTTTGTTATTGGTGATAGCTGTCGGGCTTTTATTGGATCTATCCGACATTGCTTTATCGGGTGATGGAATGGCAAAAGTTTTTAACTTAAGTTTATCTTCCGCCTTACATGCGTTAAAAGCGCACGAGCAGCAAGCAGGCTGGACATTAGTTGGAATTAAGCTTCCTTTATGGTGTCTTTCACGCTGTCGGGCCTGGGCATGGTAAGGTAATTTTAAGTAGCTATTTATCATTGGAAAAATACAGCAATCAAAACATGCCATGAAAATTAGTTTAGCATCAGCGTTGGTGCAGGGCTTAGTTGCCGTTTCATTGGTTTCTGTGATTGTAGTGGCATTTACCTTATCTAGACAGTATTTTAACTTGACATTGCTTTGGGTTGAACGGATGAGTTTTCGGTCTGATGTTGCTTTTGGGCTTTATTGGGTTTATGCGCGTATCAAGCTCAGCGTAAAGCGAGCGCTCCTAAAAATACAGTTTCGTCATTTCACACCTTTGCAAAAAGTGCAAAATCGACCGCTTTGTAACACGCTCTTCTTTGAATATATCGTCATCTCACGATAGTTGTGGTTGTAGGGCTATCAACATTTGCCTTCTCAAGCAGAACTTGAAGTCACAAGACTGGCGGACATCATTAATCGTTAATTTTTCAGTATTGGTATTCGCCCTTGTTCTGGTGCCATTTTTAGTCTTATTTTTTTGGCCTACACTTAGATATTTATGCTTGGGGAATGCTCTGCGATGGCCATGGCGTTAGGCACTGGTATCACACTTTGCTTGTTCGCTTTATTGGTATTAGGGCTTAGACAAAAAGCTGTTTCTTTTAAGTCGCTTTATTTTTCTACAAAACAAACCATCGTTTGCTTTCGATAATTAAGTTTGGACTAGGTTTATTGCTTGTTGTCATGGCAATATTGTTGCTGCATAGCAGCTTTTTTAACAGAAAATGTACCGAATACGTTTTTAAACGCTAGCTGACTTTTTATGAATTAGATTTAAAAACTTTCAAATGTTGAAAATTCGTTACAATGCAAAAAGTTCATTTTTAGCATTTAACATAGTGAGGTCTTATGGATACCATTATTTCAGGGTTTGAAAATCTATTAACCTGGTTCGTAAATACCGTAGATGGGCCACTTTGGGATATAACTATTTTGTTACTCCTGGCGTGGGGATGTTCTTTACTATTACGACCGGCTTAGTGCAGCTACGTTTGTTGCTGAAGTATTCGTGAGATGTGGGGACGTGCTGCAGAAGGCGATTCGTTAACACCATTCCAAGCTTTCGCAACAGGGCTTGCTAGCCGTGTAGGTGTCGGTAATATTGGTGGGGTAACGACTGCTATCGCATTAGGTGGGCCAGGTGCGGTATTCTGGATGTGGGTTACGGCATTTATTGGGATGAGTTCAGCATTTGCAGAATCAACTTTAGCGCAGCTTTATAAAACGCGTGATCCGAATGGTAGTGTTCCGTGGTGAGGCCAGCTGCTACATCACTCGTGGTTTTAAAAATTTAAACCGATGGCAATTGCTTTTTGCGGTAACTTTAATTTTTACTTTCGGTTTTGCATTCAATGCAGTGCAATCTAACTCCATTGTTGCTGCAACAAGCAGCGCATGGGGCTGGAAAAGGTGAATATGTTGGTGCTGTTTTGATCTTAACTGGCATCAATTATTGCTGGTGAAATTAAAACGCGATTGGGCAAGTTCTTCTAGAGTTGTTCCTGTGATGGCGCTGTTTTGTTTAATCATCTTTGTCAATTATTTTAGGAGATGAACTTTATGGGGCGTGTGCCTGCTATGTTTTGGCTAATTATTGATAGCGCTTTGATTTCTCTGCGGTAGCTGGTGGAATGTTCGGTAGCTTGGTTTCTAAAACAATGCTGATGGGGATTAAACGTGGTTTTATTCTCTAATCGAAGCTGGGTATGGGTTCTGCACCAAACTCAGCAGCAACTTCAGATGCAAAACACAGTAAGCGAGAGCAATCCAAATGCTGGTGTATTTGTTGATACGATGGTCGTTTGTAGCTGTACTGCAGTCATTATTTTAATGTCAGATAACTATAGCAGCCAAACCTTAAAAAGAGGTTGAAGCTTACCCAAACGGCATCACAATATCACTTAGGTGATTTCGGTGTACACTTCCTTGCTTTTTATTCTCTTACTATTCTGCTATACCTCAATTAGTGGGAACTATGCTTACGCAGAAAAGCACATTCGCTATATCAGAAAAGCAAAGCATGGTTTGTTTGGAGCTTTAAAGCAGTTGTATTATTCTTCGTTTACTGGTGCAGTACGTGATGGCGGGATTGTTTGGGCATTTGCTGATACCATCATGGCATCAATGGCTGTTATTAACCTCATTGCGATTTTAATTTTGTCACCATTGTTTGGCGTGTATTAAAAGATTATCTACAACAAGCTAAAAATGGCGAAGAACCTGTCTTTAGAATTGAAGAACATAAAGATCTAATCCATCGCGGCGTTGACCCGTTAGCTTGGAAATCTAAAGAATATTTTTATCAAGCGGTTAATTTGCAAAAATCTGACAAATTAACCGCTTGTTTCCCATCTTCTCCCTACTCTTCCTTTTCCAAAGCCTTTTGAATTTCAAGTAAAATCACCCGATTAAATTTTTGGCTTACTATTAAATAATTAACAGGACATTTTGCCCTTATGAACATGAAAAATATTCGTAACTTTTTCAATTACTCGCGCATATCGACCACGGTAAATCGACTTTATCAGACCGTTTAATTCAAACCTGTGGTGGTTTATCTGACCGTGAAATAGCAGCGCAAGTATTGAGATTCAATGGATCTTGAGCGCAGAACGCGGTATTACCATCAAAGCACAAAGCGTAACCTTAAATTATAAAGCGAAAGATGGTGAAACCTATCAAAGCAACTTCATCGATACTCCAGGACACGTGGACCTTTCGCGGCGAAGTTTCTCGTTCATTAGCAGCTGCTGAAGGCGCATTATTAGTTGCGATGCAGGGCTAAGGTGAAGCGCAAACGCCAGCAAACTGCTATACCGCAGTGGAGATGGATTTAGAGGTTGTGCCAATTTTACAACAAAATTGACTTACCTGCAGCAGATCCTGAACGTGTAGCGGAAGAAATTGAAGATATCGTTGGGATTGATGCGATGGAAGCGGTGCGCTGTTCAGCAAAAACAGGTGTTGGTATTGAAGATGTATTGGAAGAAATTGTTCACAAAATTCCTGCACCAGAAGGTGATCCGGAAGCGCCATTACAAGCACTGATTATTGACTCTTGGTTTGATAACTATTTAGGCGTGGTGTCATTGGTTCGTGTGAAAAATGGCGTGATTAAAAAGGCGATAAGATCAGAGTGATGAGTACAGGACAATCGTACAATGTTGATCGTCTTGGTATTTTTCACACCTAAAACAGAAGATACCACCGAACTTTAAAACTGGTGAAGTAGGCTGGGTTGTTTGTGCAATTAAAGATATTTTAGGCGCACCAGTAGGGGATACCTTAACCCATCATCACAATTCAGCAACAGAAGTCCTGCATGGGCTTTAAAAGGTTAAACCGCAGTTTATGCTGGTTTATTCCCAATTAGCTCAGATGATTATGAAGCTTTCCGTGATGCGCTTGGCAAATTAAGTTTAAATGATGCTTCATTATTCTACGAACCAGAAAACTCCACGGCATTAGGGCTTTGGTTTCCGTTGTGGTTTCTTAGGCTATTGCATATGGAGATCATTCAAGACGTTTAGAACGTAGTATGATTTAGATCTCATTGCAACAGCACCGACTGTAGTTTATGAAGTCCTACAAACCAATGGTGAAACGGTGTATGTTGATAGCCCATCGAAATTACCGCCGATTAGCAATATTAGTGAAATTCGTGAGCCGATTGCTGAATGTAATATGCTTGTGCCACAAGAGTTCTTAGGTAACGTAATTACGCTTTGTGTGGAAAAACGTGGTGTACAAACCAACATGGTTTATCACGGTAACCAAAATTGCGCTAACGTCTGAAATTCCAATGGGCGAAGTGGTATTAGATTTCTTCGATCGCTTGAAAAATCTACCTCTCGCGGTTATGCTTCGTTGAGATTATGGTTTCAAACGTTTCCAAACGGCGGATATGGTTCGCGTAGATATCGTGATCAACGGCGATCGTGTTGATGCGATTAGCGCTGATTGTGCATAAAGATAATGCACCATATCGCGGACGCGAATTGGTGGAAAAAATGAAAGATTTAATTCCACGCCAACAATTTGATATTGCGATTCAAGCGGCAATTGGTAACCACATTATTGCGCGTTCAACCGTAAAACAATTACGTAAAAACGTATGTAGCAAAATGTTATGGTGGTGACGTAAGCCGTAAGAAAACTCCTTCAAAAAGCAAAAGAGGGGTAAAAACGCATGAAATCACTCGGTAACGTAGAAGTTCCGCAAGAGCGTTCTTAGCGATTCTTCATGTTGGTAAAGATTAGTAATTTAATCTGGAATTTCCCCTATGCAAGCGGTCAGATAAGAAATAAATTTTGCAAATTGACCGCAATTTTTTGATAAAAGGAGACCCATTATGGGAGTAGTTATACCGGTAGTATTTATTGAGTGTGTTGTATGGAATTTGAAATGGTTGGACTCACTACAAATTCCAAATGGCATTTCGATTATCCTTGTTGGCCTCGTGATTGTTGCGGTGGCTGCTGGTTATATGAGAAATGCAGTAGCGCTAAAGAGAAGAAAACGGCATCAGCGAATTTTTAGTTCGCTATTTGGGGGTGTTGACGTTGGTCACCATTTTACGTTCTTTTCATTTTTGAACCCTTTCAAATTCCAAGTGGTTCAATGGAGCCTACGTTGCGTGTCGGTGATTTCTTGGTTGTGAATAAATTTTCTTATGGCATCAAAGATCCCATTTGGCAAAATACGCTAATTGAAACAGGACGCCCTGAACGAGGTGATGTGATTGTTTTTAAAACACCTAAACAAGCTTTATTAGAAAGTTCTCCACAGCAACGTTCAATTATAGCGAAAGAATTGGATGCGAAAGGCGATAATATGTCGGGTGTGGATTATATTAAGCGTATTGTCGGTATCGGTGGCGATAGAGTTAAATATGATGAAGAGATCAATCTTTCAACCGTAACCCATAAAGATGGTACGGTTAAAGTATTCCAACCTACGAAGGTGCGAAAGCGAATCCGATTTTCTTCTATCGTGGCGAAATGCAAATTGAGAAACTGAAATTGGCGACATACTACATCAAATTCTCAACCACCTAACGCATTCCATTACGCGCCTTACTTCTTCCAACAAGAGGCCAACCTACGAATGAGATGGTTGGTGCCAGAAGGATATTATTTTGTGATGGGCGATAACCGCGATAACAGTGAAGACAGCCGTTTTTGGGGTTGTACCAGAGAAAAATATTGTAGGTAAAGCGACATTTATTTGGTTGAGCTTAGATAAAAAAACCAAATGAGTTCCCGAAAGGTTTGCGCATGAGAATGTTTACCTCAATTCAATAATTAACAAGCGGTTAAATTTGCAAAATGTTTTGCAAATCTGACCGCTTTAAACCTTTGAAGGGCAAGCAATGCCCTTTGTAACAAAAACTTGGGAAATCCCAAAAAATTATGCAATTAGAACGATTACAGAAAAATTAGGGTTATCAATTTGAAACCCATGATTACCTCCTCAAGCCTTAACCCACCGCAGTGCGGCATCAAAAATAATGAGCGTCTTGAATTTTTGGGCGACTCCATCCTGAATTTTGCTATCGGCAAAGCGTTATTTGACCAATTTCCAAAAGCTAATGAAGGCGAGTTAAGCCGAATGCGTACGACTTTTAGATGCGTGAACACACTTTAGCAATGATTGCGCGTGAATTTAACTTTAGGCGAATTTCTAAAAATTAGGGCCGGGCGAGTTAAAAAGTGAGGCCATCGCCGAGAGTCAATTTTAGCGGATTGTGTAGAAGCCATTATTGCTGCGATTTATCTTGATAAGGGAATGGAGCAAGCCATGCAGAAGGTGTATGACTGGTATGCGGGATTCCTTGCAGAAATTAAACCGGGCGAAGCACAGAAAAGATCCTAAAACGCGTTTGCAAAATTTTACAAAGTCGGAAACAGCCTTTGCCAATCTGAAGTGATTGATATTAGAGCGAAGCGCATAATCAAACTTTAAAGTAAGCTGCCGTCACCCAGCGATATGCTATTTATTGGTAGTGGGACAAGTCGCCGTAAAAGCAGGAACAAAATGCAGCGGAACAAGTGCTAGCATTACGAAAAATAATCCATAATTGTCGACTAGGGTGGCAATTGAATGAATAGAACACAAAATGACAGAAAATCAAAAACTTATTGTGGCTTTATCGCTATTGTTGGGCGCCCTAACGTAGGAAAAATCGACCTTATTAAATAAAATCCTGGGCAAAAGATCTCAATTACTTCACGTAAAAGCACTGACGACTCGCCACCGTATTGTGCGGTATTCATACGGAGGGTGCTTATCAAGCAATTTTATGTGATACACCAGGGTTACATATTGAAGAAAAACGTGCAATTAACCGTTTAATGAACCGTGCAGCCAGTTCTGCTGTTGGTGATGTGGATTTGATTATCTTTGTGGTTGAAGGAACCAAATGGACTGAAGATGATGAAATGGTACTAAACAAATTGCGTGCAGCCAAAGCGCCTGTTGTGTTAGCTATCAACAAAATCGACAATGTAAAAGAAAAGATGAATTATTGCCACATATTACCGAATTATCACAAAAATTTGATTTTGTGAGATTCTGCCGATTTCAGCTCAACGTGGTAAAAACGTTCATATTCTGCAAAAATTGTGCGTGATTCTTTGCGTGAAGGCGTTCATCATTTCCCAGAAGAACATATGTAACAGATCGTAAGCCAACGCTTTATGGCATCGGAAATTATTCGTGAAAAATTGATGCGTTTTACAGGAGAAGAATTACCTTATTCTGTGACGGTAGAAATTGAACAATTCAAAGTTAATGAGCGTGGTATTTATGAAATTAACGGCTTGATTTTAGTTGAGCGCGAAGGGCAGAAAAATGGTGATTGGTGCCAAAGGGCAGAAGATCAAAACTATCGGCATTGAAGCGCGCGCAGACATGGAGCGTTTGTTTGATGCTCAAGTACACCTTGAGCTTTGGGTAAAAGTGAAATCTGGTTGGGCAGATGATGACGTGCTTTACATGTAGCCTTGGTTACATGGATGAATAGCCTCTGAATCGGAACTGGTATGAATAAGCATTCCGTTAGAACGTGCTTTTTGTGCTGCATCGACGAGAATATAGCGAAAGTAGCTGCTCGTCGATTTCTACGGAGCATCATGGGCGTTTAACTTTATTGGCTAAAGGCAAGACGAGGAAATCTCCGTTAAAAAGCCGTATTGCAGCCTTTTACACCTTTGCTTTTGCGTTGGACGGGAAAAGGGTGAGTTAAAAACTTTAACCAGCGGAAGCTATTTCAATGACACTGCCGATGGTGCCAATGGCTGCATATAGTGGTTTTATGTCAATGGAAGTGCTCACTCGGGTGCTAGAAAAATCAAACGCCTTACCCGCAGTTATTTCAGCAGTATTTGCAATGTTTAACGAGTTTAGCGGTGCAACCTAATCAACTTGAACCGACTTTACGAACTTTCGAATTTCATACGTTAAAAGCGTTGAGGCTATGGTGTCGATTTTACGCATTGTGCGGCGACTGGCGAACCTGTTTTGAGCGAATATGTGGTATCAATTTCGGGAAAACGAGGGTTTATTACTTCACTTTTTACAGAACAATTTGAGTTTTTTAGGTAAAGATTTATTGGCTTTTGAAGCCTTAGATTTTAGCGAAAAATCCACGCAACAAGCAGCAAAGCGGTTTACTCGAATGGTATTAAAACCTTATTTAGGCTCACAGCCATTAAAAAGTCGAGAGCTCTTTCAAACTATTTTTGCCGAATAAGTTAAAAAGCGGATAATAACAGGATTTCTAAAGCGTTTAAAAAGCGGTCTGATTTGCAAAAAAGGTTGCAAATTCGACCGCTTTTTTCGCTTTCTGTGGCGCTTTGTGGTATCTTTCCAAGAATGATATTAAGAGGAAATATTTATGTCTAAACACCTCACTGAAACACGTTTTTCAGATTTACCGATTCATGAAAAATTGTCGCTTCACTGAATCAAAGCGGCTTTTGAATTTTTGCACACCGATTCAGGCGAGAAACGTGCCTATTGACTTTGTTAGGCAAAGATGTCGCAGCGACAAGCGCAAACTGGTACAGGGAAAAACCATGGCATTTTTAATTGCCACCGTCCATTATTTATTAACGCATCCTATTGAGAAAAAGCCAATCAACCGCGCGCGATGATTATGTCGCCTACTCGTGAGCTGAGTATTCAAATTGCGCATGATGCTGAAAAATTACTACGTGATACTGGGTTACAATTAGCACTTGCTGCTTATGGTGGGGAAGGGTATGATCAGCGAAGTGAATACGATTACGCAAAGGGGTCGATATTTTAGTAAGAGGACAACTGGACGCATGATTGATTATGTCAAACAAGGGATTATTAACCTTGATTGCGTACAAGTTGTTGTGCTGATGAAGCGGATCGTATGTTCGATTTAGGTTTTATTAAAGATATTCGCTATTTAATGCGTAAAAGCACCGAAGCCGGAACAGCGTTTAACTTTACTTTTTCTCAGCTACACTTTCACCAGGGAGTTCGAGAGTTTAGCTTATGAAGGTATACATGAAGCGCAATATGTTGAGGTTGAACCATTGCAGCACAGGGCATCGTATTAAAGAAGAATTATTTTATCCATCTAATGAAGACAAAATGGCGCTTTTTGCTAACCCTTTTAGAAGAAGAATAGCCAGAACGTTGTATTATATTTAGTAATACTAAACATAAATGTGAAGAAATTTGGCGTTATTTACAAGCAGATGGGCATCGTGTTGGATTATTAACGGGAGATATCCTCAGAAAAACGTGTAGCGATCTTGGAAGGATTTACCGCGGGCAATGTTGATATTTTGGTTGCAACTGATGTCGCGCTGCGCGCAGTTGCATATTCCGCAGTAACTCATGTGTTTAACTACGATTTTACCAGATGATCGAGAAGACTATCGTTCACTCGTATCGGGCGAACAGGGGCGAGCAGGCGAGTGGACATTCAATTAGTTTTGCTTGTGAACGTTATGCCGTGACACTTACCGGCGATTGAAGAATATATTGGCCATGTACCATTCCGGTTAGTCAGTATGATAGCCAAGCGCTATTACATTTACCGAAAGTTTCACAACCACGGGACAAGAAGTTATTCTCCAAATAAACGCAAACGTTAATAACCACTTTATGCTTAGAAAAAGATGGATTTTAGGGATTTTGTTCTCTTTCTTGCTTAGTGCATGTGGAACAGCCAATTTGGATACTGTGTTAGAAGATTTAAATAACTTAGATAAATTATTCGAGACCAGAGAGAGGCGTCAAGGTGTCCCTGTTTTGAAAGAAAGTCCACAACAAAATGCGCTGATGAAAAAATCAAAGAAAACTCGAGCCAAACGAGTTCCTAATACGACAACAGAAAATATGGTAACAACGGTCAGATTAAATACTGCCCAATGCAGTGAACCAGATGATTGAGTATTTAGACGGCTATCGGGTAGGGAAATCTTTCCGTTATCAAAAAGAGGCAATGTATCAACAGCGTGTGAACTATTGTCGCAATACGCTTTCTCATTCTGCATCAATACCAACAGCAGTGGGAAAACGGCTTTAAATATGGCATTAAAAAGGCATAGCCTTTTAAAACTAGCAAGAGAATCAATTATGGCACATCATGGCATCGCCCAAAGTAAAAATGGGCAAAGTTATTTCATTAAATTCTAAAATGGCAAACCGTCATGGTTTGATTGCTGGTGCAACAGGAACTGGTAAAACAGTCACATTACGCAAATTAAGTGGAAGCTTTCAGTGATGATGGCGCACCAGTTTTTTAGCAGATGGAAAGGTGACCTTTCAGGCCTCTGTACAAGCGGGCGGATTTAGTGGAAAAGTTGCAGAACGTGATTAACCAATTTAATTTTAGGGGAGAGGATTATTTAACGGTTATCCAGTCTCTTATTGGGATGTATTTGGTGAAACAGGTTCCGTTAAGAACAACCATTTCTGAAATGGGACCGATGTTGCTTTCTCGCTTACTTAATTTAAAATGACACACAAGAAAGGCTTGTTGAATTTAGTTTTCGTGTAGCTGATGATAAAGGCTTGTACTGATCGATCTGAAAGATTTTGATCAATGCTTAAGTTTGTTGCGGATACGTATAAAGCTTTCCAAGCGGAATGAGCAACGTTTCAGCTGCGAGTATTGGTGCGATTCAACGTGCATTATTAACCCTTGAAAATGAAGGTGCAGAGAAAATTGTTGGCGAGCCAGCATTAAATTTGCAAGATTGGTTACAAAACCCGAGATGGCAAAGGCGTTATCAATATTTTTAAATTCAGAAAAATTAGTGAACTCTACGCGTATGTATGGCGCGTTCTTGCTTTTGGTTTATGGCTGAGTTATTCGAAAACGTTGCCAGAAGTTGGGGATTTAGAAAAACCGAAATTTGTGCTATTTTTGATGAGCGCATTTATTATTTGACGGTGCACCCAAAGTATTGGTAGATAAAATTGAGCAAGTTGTTCGCTTAATTCGTTCTAAAGGTGTGGGTGTTTATTTTCGTAACACAAAAATCCACTAGATTTACCAGAATCAGTATTAGGGCAGTTAGGTAACTGTATTCAGCATGCGTTAAGAGCCTTTACCCCACGCGACCAAAAAGCAGTAAAATCCAGCTGCAGAAACATTCCAGTAGCATCCCTGGCGTGAATGTTGTAGAAGCGATTACCACTAGGCGTTGGTGAAGCGCTTATCTCGATTTTAGATGAAAAAAGGGATGCCAACATTTCAGTGGAAATGCCATGGTTTACCCACTGAAAAGTCAGTTGGCACCATTGAGCAATGAAGACTGAAATGCCTTAGTAAAAACAAGATGAGTTTATATGCATATTACAGCCAATATGTTGATAATGAATCTGCTTTTGAAGTATTAAATGGTCAGCAACAAGGGACAGCAGCAGAAAGCGGAAGAAGAAGAGATGAAGGATTCTTTAGGTGGCATGCTTTCAATTTTTGGTACCAAAAAAGAAAAAGAACAATCACTAGCGGAACAAATGGTAAGTCAGGTAGCCCAACAAGTAGGACGTAATTTACGTAATCAGGTTACTAAACAGATTATGCGTGAATTTTAGGCGCAATTACTAAGAAATAATTTTTAATCGATCGAAAATAAGGAGATTGACTATGTCAGATGTATTTCATCTTAATTTAACTAAAGCGCAATTAAAAGGTGCAACATTAGCAATTGTTCCTGGAGATCCAGCTCGTAGCGAGCGCATTGCTAAACAATTAGATAATCCTGAATTTTTAGCGAGCACTCGTGAATATAACTCTTGGTTAGGTTATATCAATGGTCAGCCGATTGTGGTTTGCTCAACGGGTATCGGTGGGCCTTCAACCTCAATTTGTGTGGAAGAATTGGCTCAGCTAGGTGTTCGCACGTTCTTACGTATTGGGACTACCGGTGCAATTCAACCGTATATTAACGTAGGGGATATTTTAATTACTACTGCTTCAGTTCGTTTAGATGGTGCAAGCCAACATTTTGCCCCATTAGCGTATCCAGCGGCGGCAAACTTTGAATGTACAACGGCACTCTACCAAGCAGCAAAACAAAAAGGCGTAACGCCTTATGTTGGTATTACAGCCTCATCAGATACATTCTATCCAGGTCAAGAACGTTATGACACTTATAGTGGTAAGGTTTATAAAGATTATCAAGGCGTTAAAACAATGCTAAGATCTCAACGTAATGAACTCACGAAATGGAGTCTGCAACTTTATTTTACGATGTGTGCGGCTTTAGGCCAAAAGCGGGTATGGTTGCAGGCGTGATTGTTAACTCGCACTCAGCAAGAAATCCCAAATGAAGCGACAATGAAAGAAACTGAAGAAAAAGCAGTTTCTGTTGTTGTAGAAGCTTTTGCAAAACAGCTATTGGGTTAATCTTGAAATCAACCGTTTGCAGTTTATTGCAAGCGGTTATTTTTCTTAAAATTTGCAAAAGGAATTTATTGATTAAGGAATGCGCATGAAAAAGAATTTAATATTGGCTTTGATCACAGCGGTTTTATCAGCGGCATTTGTTACAGAAGTATCAGCGATGTCAAGAGACACTCCAGAGATTATCCTCTCCGTTTTTGATAAAAGACAAAATCCCTCTCAGATTTATGCATAAAAGAAATTTCTCGTTCAAATAAAAATGAGTTAGTAGTGCTGAGGTATCGACAGGGATATTTGATGAGCAGGAAATTGTCACTGAAAACCCTTGAGCTGAAGGAATACATGAATTGTCTACAGATGATTTGAAAAACGCTAAATTGGTTTCATCTCCAGATAAAAAGTCAATTCAGTTACTTATACTAATCCAAGAAAAGACTCCGAATACAATGTCAGATTGTTGGGAATTTGAGCCGCAAGATCCGATTGGTAAATATGTTCTTACTGTGAAAAATTGGTAAACATGAATTGAAAAACAGAGTTTCTCATGTTGGGAAATAATTTCTACCATTACAACTGCCATGTTTTAGATTCTCACAATCTATACATGGCTTTTTATTGTCTTTCTTTAAGCGTAGTATTTCACTTTGCAGATTTAGCTAAATTCATGCATTAGCGTAAAATAATTGGGTCGTTTTTCTTCACCAAAAGTTGCTAGTGCATTATCACAATAGATTAGTATTCTGCATGACAGGTTCAGCTTGGTATTTACCTGAATCAGCTTAAGCACATGATTCGTTCACGTTTGTCTGTTTCACTTATTTTAAATTCAATCCAGCCTCTTTTCTCGATAATCTTTACAAATATTAAATACAGTTTGTTTTTGGGAGTGTAGTGAATATCGCAAATTTCCTTTTTGTGTACACATTGCTGATTAGGGGTAGAAGCAAGCGTATAGATGCAGCAAAATGTGCATAGCTTTAGTCCTAATTCAGCTAATCCAACTGTCCATTACTGCATCTATTTCCCAAATATGTTTCCCGATAAGATCAAAACTATACATTAACATTCCTACTCTTTTTGTATTCAATAAAAATTGTAGCATGTTTGATATAATCAAACAAATAGTCTTAAATTTTACTTGCTGATTTTCAAATGGATTTAGAATTTTTGGATTAGTAAATTTTAGGACTTTTATGGCGTTATGTGGAGAATGTTAACAAATATAGCTAAAAACTCATCAAAGAAAATATTGGTGACTTTGGGCTTAGTTGAGACAGAAAATCTATGTATTAATGTTATCCAGTTTTTGGTGGATGGAGTTATGACATCGGTTATGACGGCAATATTTTTCAACTCATTAATGTATGGTTTAGTTGCTGCTATTGATGTGGATGATAGGTTTGCATTACGGCAGGGCAGTAGATACCGCACTTTTACAAAAATCTATACTCAAATTGCTGTTCCTGTAGTATTAGAACAACGAGAAAAAGCAAATATTACATTCGGCAGTTACTGCTCGGGTAGCGCTGTCTAGAGAATTTGTTAATTTCTTTGAAGAACATTTACCAATTGCAGCAACGTCTATTGCTTCTATTTTGGGATCTTGTGCAATGTTACTTGTTTTAGAGTTTTTGGGCAGGTGCATTGCTTTAATTATTTTAGTATTGTTTAGTTGTTTACTCCCTAGTTTTAGTAGCAATGAGTGAATCACTTTACTTTCGTTTAAATAATCAATTAGAAAAAGATAATTACTTTATTAAGGAAGGAAAATCTAATCAGCTTTGGCGGCATTATGATTTAATGGCACGTTTTTCGGATATTGATTTCTAATCGAGAAGCAATTGGATATTTCTGCTGTTGGCATTTGCTATGGGTATACTTTTTGGATTTGCTTTTTCATGGATAGCGATTAAAAGGCAATGTAAATGCTGGGCATATTTATTCAGTTAGCACTTATCTATGGATGTTTGCGATGAGCTTAGATGATGTCCGAGATTAGTTGAACAATATTCTAACTTAAAGGATATGAGCGAAAGAGTGAATTTAGTAAAAGAATAAAAGAAAAATAACCGCTTGATACTGACTGATTATACCGTTCAAAATAGAATGACCATATCACAGAGTGTATATTCCTGAAACATGGTCATTTGAACATGAAAATTATTTTTAATGTAGAAAACTTGTTTTTCTAATTCTGTTCACTAATTTTAACAGGTAAGAACATATTTACCGATTGGGTCTTGTTTATCAAATAACCAACAGTTCATCATATATTTACCATTTTCTATTGTTGGACGAGTATAAGTAATGGTATGAACCTTCTTATCTAGTGATGAAACTACTTTAGCATACTTTCCATATTATTTATGGTAAATTTCATTTTTGCTGGCGCTTTGAATGTTTCACTTACTGTTTCTTGTTCTGCAAATGCACCTGTTGCCACCAGCAAATTTTTCATTTTTATTTGAATGAGAGATTTCTTATTTAAATCTGGAGATGGATCTTGTGTTTACTCGAAAACAGAGATAAATCGTTAGCAGAGTAGCATTTTTCTGATTTATTCTCTTTGCTTGATGTTGTAGCTGCAAAGGTTGTTGATGAAATCATTGCGACTAAAGCAAATGTGGAGATTTTTCATGTTAATTCCTTAGTGAATGAATAGATTTATTAGCCCTACCATATTATACCGATACAATTCATTTCTGCTACTATTAAATAGTCATTTTTGCTAATAGGAGAAACTAAGTAAATTGAATAACAACTAGGTAAAATTTAATGAAAAAATGGCTAATTTGATGGAGAATAACAAGATGAAATCGTTAATTTTTATAAAAACCTAAATAATGTGTTTTTAACTAAATTGCTTAAAAATCGGTAAGTGGCTGCTAATCTTTCTACTTTGTTTTCTCTTATCTTTTTAGCCGCTTTGGATTTTTCGCTTCGTTACCGGTTAATCAGGCGCAGCCAAAGAAATTACGATAGTCAGTAATGGCGTTCATACTGATGTGGTTATGCCCTTGAAAAATGAGGTTTTTGATTGGACTCGTATTGTAAATCAGTCTGATACCATTACTGATGATGCCAATGTAGCCTATGTCGGGTTAGGGATGGGGAGAACGTACTGTTACACGCCAGAATGGAAAGATTTAAGTGTATCTAATGCACTTGGGGCATTAAGTGGGTTAAATCGCACACTGATTCATATCACATATTATAACTTTGAACCAAGAGAAGATGATTATATTGGAAATTTTTCGCTACTTCTGGAGCAATATCAACGGTTAACAAAATTGTATCGGAGAGTTTTTCAAAGCAAGAAGATGGAAATCTATCTTACTTTAAAAGGTATTCATTATCAGTCTAATGATGCCTTTACGAAGCGAAAAGCGTTATCATTTATTTAATACTTGCAATACTTGGTTACATGATCCGATTAGTAGAAAGTGGGCTGAAAAGGTGTTTATTGGACGCCATTTTCCTCACCATTGCTAGATTTGTATCGGTAGTCTCTAGTTTTCAAGCTAGCTAATAGACCGAACTGCTTGTGGTAGAGGTGGAGAAAAAGCAAAATAAAAAGCAGATCACGCGTGATCTGCTGCTCTATTTTCTAGAGAAAAATTAAGCGTTACCGCCAGTGATTTTTGCAACCTGCTGCGAAATCTTCTTCAACTTTCTCAATCACCTCACCAACCTAAACGGATGAAGTTAGAAACTTTAGTATTTACAGATTTTAAGTAGTCACCTACAGATTGTGAAGGATCCATTACAAATGCTTGACCTGTTAATGAAACTTCGCGGTGAATTTCTTCATACGGCCTTCAACCATTTTTCTGCGATTTCTTTTGGTTTTACCAGAGTTGATTGCGATGTCAATTTGGATTTGACGTTCGTGTTCTACTACATCTGCAGAAACATCTTCTGGGTTAACGAATTCTGGTTTAGAAGCAGCAACGTGCATTGCAACTTTTCCAATTCATCTTCAGAACCTTCACCAGCAACTAATACACCGATTTTTGCACCGTGTAAGTATTGTGCGATTACTTGGCCTTCTAAGTATTGAACTTGGCGGATGTCCATGTTTTTCACCAATTTTTGCTACTAATGCGGCGTTTTTCTTCAGTGTGCTTTTAATGCATCGATAGTGGTGCCTTTGTTTGCTGCAACAAAATCAACAACTTCGTTTGCTGAGCCTAAAGCCAGCATCTTTTGCTGAAGTCAGTTTCTAGTTCATTTTCAACTAATACGCTGAAACCTGCGCCAACGCGTCGCAACGATTACGCCTTCAGCTGCTACACGACCCAGCTTTTTTAGCTGCTTTAGCTTGACCTGATTTACGCATGTTGTCGATTGCTAATTCGATATCACCGTTTGCTTCTACTAACGCTTTTTACATTCCATCATGCCAGCGCCAGTACGCTCACGAGTTCTTTTTATCAATGATGCTGTAATTTCAGCCATTTAATATCCTCAGAATAAATTTAGATAAAGAAAACAGGGACGATATTTTTGCCCCTGTTTTTGGTAAATGAAGGGCTAAAGCCTCAGAATTATTCAGCTGCTAATTCAGCTTCAACGTTTGAACCTTTACCTTCTTTGATTGCAGCTACAGCTGAATCTAAGTCAAGTTGGATCACATGAGTTGCGTCCATCGTTACCAGGAATGATGTAGTTTACGCCATCCGGTGTAGAGTTGAGTATCAGCGATAGCAAATACAGGAATACCTAAGTTGTTTGCTTCTTTGATTGCCCGATATGTTCGTGGTCTGCACCGATTACAAAAATTGCATCAGGTAAGCCGTTCATATCTTTGATACCGCCTAAAGCTTAACTCTAATTTTTCTAACTCACGGGTACGCATTAACGCTTCTAGTGATTTTTGTCAAAAGTACCGTCTTGAGCTTTGAGCTTCTAAATCTTTTTAAACGTTTGATTGATTGACGAACAGTTTTCCAGTTAGTCAACATGCCACCTAACCAACGGTGGTTAACGTAGAATTGTTGGCATTCTACTGCTGCTGCTTTAACTGCTTCAGATGCTGCACGTTTTAGTACCAACGAATAATACTTTCACCGTTGTTAGCTTGAAAGTGCGAGTTAACTCAGCTAATGCTTCGTTGAATAATGGTAGAGTTTTTTCTAAGTTGATTACGTGAACACCGTTACGCGCACCGAAAATGAATGGTTTCATTTTTGGGTTCCAGTAACGAGTTTGGTGACCATAGTGAACGCCCGCGTTAAGCATATCGCGCATAGAAAACTTTACTGCCATAGAATTTTTCCTTTTATGTTGTTTGCCTTGCCACCTATGAAAGACAAGACGGGTTTAGCCTCCACATATCCTAGAAAAATCAACGATTTCTCTGCACCCTCAATTCTAGCTGATGATATGTGTGTGTTTTAGTGTTAAAATAAATCCCGTTTAACGTCTATTAGAATAGACGAAAAACGGGCGAAATTATGCCAAAAAGCAACTAAAAATCTAGCATAGAATTTGCAAGCGGTCGAAAAATTTGACCGCTTGCAAAAACTAAATCACTAAGCGCATTCGTAACGAGGCTTACTAACATGAGCTGTTTATTGCGAAACTTTGTAAGGTACCACGATGGCCGACACTGATGATAATACTCTCCGGCAACCAATGTTTTACGGTTCGATAAAGCACCGCTTCAGTTGGTTCGTCTAAGGCAGAAGTGGTTTCATCTAGGAAAATCAATTTAGGTTTCGCTAGAATAATTCGCACGAACGCAACACGTTGTAATTCGCCAGGAGAGAGAGTGGCTTGCCAATCAGTCTCAATGAGTGCGTGTGTATATTTATCTAATGCACACTTCCATCGCTTGCTTAATTTCAAAATCAGTTGCTTCCAAGGTGAGGTAGCAAATTGCCTCACGTAGGTGCCTTGTGGCATATAAGGCCGCTGAGGTAAGAACAATTGCGAATCAGTACAAGTATGTTCAGCCTCACCAAACGTTTCAAACGGGTAGATACCTGCAAGTGCCTTTAACAAGGTCGTTTTACCGGCACCTGAGGCGCCTGAATCAGCAATGCATCTCCAGCTTGTAACTCAATATTGATATCTTGTAGTAGCACTTTACCTTCAACATCTTTTAACCCAAAATTTTTAAGATGGAAGCCATTTGCACTAAGGCATAGGTTTTCTTTTTCTGGTAGTGCATCTAGATTATCTAAGGTTGTAGCCATAAAGACTGATTTACCTGAGCTTGATAAAGGGTAAATTCCTCATAAAAACAGGCGGAAAAATGAGAGCGCGCGCATTAAACGGTTGAAAATGATTGAACCGTTTGGTGCATATCCTCAAGGCTTGCACTACCTGCAAAGACGCGCGCGCTTGCAGCATCAGCGGTAGGGATCATGAGTGATTTGTGTGACCCTCGTATTAAATCCATCTAATCCCAACATTTTACGAACAATTTTCCAACGATTTTGAATAATTGCCTCAAATTTATGTTGCAAATGCGTCTGTTCTTTCTCTTCGCCAGAATAAAAACGCGATACTTCTCAGCGTTATCTCGAACACGAATCCAGAGAATAACGATAATCCCTTGTAGTTTTTCTTTATTAAAAGTTGAGATTGATCAGTGGGCGACCAATCCAAATTGACAAGGTGGTAGCAATCAAAATAAAGAGATAGATAAAGAACACGACGCCTTTTGGTATTTCAAGGCCAAATAGCGGAAGAATACCTAAGCCCCAAAGAGATAATGGTGAATTCAATTGTTGCAACCACCGGATTAACGACACCGCGCACCATCTCAATGGTTCCTGAAATGAAAGCCGTGGCATCTTGTACAATACGTTGGTCGATGTTATCGGGTAATTCTTTCTCATATTGAACACGAAAAGTAATTTTTGCTGTTTAACCAACGCAATAACATCTCTTTATTTAAACTTTCCAGCCATCGAATTTCAACCATTTGGGTCAGAAAATAGTTGAGAATAGAGTGAATGATTTTAGTGATGACTAAAGTGCATTGATGCCCGCAAAGAACCAAAAGGCACTGGCGTCTTTGTCTTGTAAGGATTTATATAAACCGTTGTAAAAAGAATTAAGCACGCTGATGCGCACTTCAAGTAACACTACATTAAGAGAAGTAATAATGCCAAGACGATCGCTTTAGGTTGATTAGCTTTTTGCCAACAAGGGCGGGTAATATGCCAGAATTTCTGCCCGAAGGGTGTTTGTGCGATTAGATAAGCGCTAATCACTAGCCCACATAGGGGAGGCATAAATAGCGCCATTATCAGCACACTGTAGTTGAGTTCAGTTTGCCAATTCATGAATGGTAGAATGTTAGATAAAATCTCTATGACAAAAGGTGCGCGCAGGCACACCTTCTTGATTACGATACAAGCGGTCAAATTTCCTAAAATTTACCAAAAATGAGACCGCTTGTTTTTATGCTTAGATGAATATTCCATATTCGCCCAGTAATGCGTGGCATACCTAACACCGCAAAGCTGCGTCATATAGCCCACGTTGAACTTGCCAGTAGTGTTTGTTGAAGGCGTTTTCAACACCACCACCCGAGAAGTTAGGCTGTTTATCACTCATTTTGACTACATATTTTGCGCCAGAAATCTACAGTGGTATAAGAAGAGCAGTTTGTAGTTGCAGTCGTATCTTGGTAAGGCTCACCGTAGTATGTGTAGTGTCGCATTTGAAGGTTAAGTTTGGTACAAATGCAGGATCCCATTCAATAGCAGATTTCACAATCCAGCGCGGGCTGAGTTAACTTACACCATTAACGAGACGTGTCTTTTGTAGGTTGGGAAATCAAATACTTTTTGAGTGGTTATATGCCATGCCGATAGATGGACGTAGAGCTATTGTTTAACAAGCTTTGCATAAGCATTGAATTCTACGCCACGGTTACGTTCTTTTCCGTGTTCTTTACCTGCCAGTGATTTCATCGCCTTGGTATTACCACGAATGATGCCTGGACGACGGATTTCATAAACGCTTAAAGTGGTGGTTAGCCATTCATCCCAGTTTTTACGCACACCGACTTCAAGTTGTTTACTCACGCGTGGGCTATTCATTTTCAGTTTCTGGATCGGCATTTACCTGGTTCTAAATCTTCTAAATGGTTACCGTAGAAAACGGTGTCTGGATTTACACTATATGCTAATGCCACCATTGGGCTGAAACGGTTAGCCGTTAATTTGGTGCCATCAGTTTTGTCTAATTGCTTAATCCATTGGAAACGTCCACCCAGGGTTAAGCGAAGGCTATCTTCTATAAAACCAAGTGTGTCAGCAAACGCAAAGCTGCGAGCGGTAAGTTTGCTATCGGTGTTTTGAGCGGTTGGCGCTAAACTAAGTTTCAAGCGAGGTTGCCAAAAGTTGGTGAATAAATAGAACCGCCAGAAATACGACCATTGGTTTTTGCACTATTATCGTGGTCACGTTGACGAACCACTTGATCATAAGAAAGGTTCCAGTTGTGAGAAACTGGACCCGCAGCTAATTCACCTTAGCAATTTCAGGTTGCCACTGGTTTCGTGGGTGCGGAAATCAAAACCACGAATACCCGTTACATCAAAATTACCATTTTGTTTTAATTGAAGTGATTTGACCAAATGCACCATCAGTATCTTGATTCCCTGTATTTCATAAACCACCTGAAAGCATCATGTTGTATGGTGGAGTCATATTCAAAGAGGTTCCATCACGGCGGTTCTGCATCTCGCGTGGTGACAACCGAAAGTCCACATGCTGGGTTTAGGATTAGTTTATGCCAGTGGCAGAGGGCACGGTTATAGCATAAGTTTTGCAGTCATAAACGTGCACGTGCACCACATTGGTATCGCGTTTATTGATCATGTGATCTACGCCAACGCATCGCAATTTGATCACCACGATGATCGCGCCAATCGCTAATTCTTTAGCCTAGTCGTCATAATGATTACGCGCGGTATCGCCATCACGATATTTCCGCTAACGCGGCACGCCCCATTCTTTGTTTTCTGTCCAAACGACGACCAAAATCGAAGGTTTCTTGTAAACGATTATTGCTATACCAGCCAAAATAATTTACATTGATATGCTTCATCTGGTTTGCGCGTTTTGGTTTTCAGCTTGTTCATTCGCGCCAGCAAAGGCGCTTCAGGGATCCATCCTGTCGTTGCGGTGAGTGCCCCGCTGCTTTAACTGCAGCCTTAGCACCAGCAGTTGGCGTGTTATAGGTTGAGGCTAATCCGGCTAAAGCCGTTTACACTGATTTGGCGGGCATCTGGCCTGTAAGTTACGAACATAAACGCCAGAAATTGTATTAGTTCTCGCCTCCGAGTTTCATCACTGGAAGCATCGGTTTTGCAATCGCATCCAGCACGTTGCGCGGTCTACGTCGGCACGCTCTTTCATCATAATTGACGACAGCCTTAATACTGGGTGAGTTGAAGGCGGTTGTTGACGACCCTAATGGACCCAAATTAACGATTTCTTTTTGTTTTATCGCCAGCCGCTTTGGCCTTTTTCAAGTTGAGCTGTAACATCAACCGGTTCTCAAATCATGTATGTAGCTTTTCGTTAGCAGATGCAAAAGCAGGAAAGCAAATAATGCCGTATAAATCCATGTTGATGTTTGAATTTCATAACCAACCTATCAAATTTAATATTAAATATGAGCGTTATATTACCTGATGTGAAATGAAAATCGCTCGCAGCTGAGTTTGTTACGTTTAATTTAACTGACGAAGAGTGAGGAGAAAGGAAATAAAATAAGGAAAGCAAGCAGGGTCAAATTCTTTTCATTTTGCCATCAGATCAATTTAACCCGCTTGTATCCAAAAGTTAATATGGCGCATCACCACGTAATGCTCTTGGGAAGAATATTGTTTTCTAAATAGCACGCTCATTACTCGTCTACCGAAGGTTTTAAACCTGCGTAAAAGCATCAAGCCAATGTACGAGCACCTTCACAGCGGGTAAGGTTCGTTAATTTTTGAATATCACTACACGTCTCGGCGGCTTCATCATGCTCAGATTCATCACTGAAATTGGCATTGCAGCCAGTGGGCCTCGACCAGATTTAGTCAATGGGAATAACTTGCCTTTGCTTCTTTCATCATATGATTTCGTCATCAGCATAAACTTTCACGCACAATATAAGCTTTAAACCTTTCGGGCAGTTAGGATGATCTTGATGCTTGCGCTTTCTACTTTTCCGCCATCATAATCAGATCCGGTAATTGCTCATCGGTGCGTGTTGGCGGTAACGCGGAATAATAAACGTCAACAGCTCCGCTAACGGAGCACCGGACCAGTTACGGGTTGATTCACTGAGCTGTTCTGCAATTACAGCAGAGAAGCTTCAAATCACGCTTACATCTAATCGCTGTAGCTTGCGCTGCAGCGGCTAAAAGTTTGTTTCCACCAGCAGAAATCCAAACCTAATTTTAAAAATAGAGGCGAGCGAGGTAATTTGGTGGCAATTTCACCTAAAGGATACGTCTTGATAGGACATAATCAGCTCCATAAAAGAAAGGAAAAATGGTTGAGGTTATATATAAAGGATTTTACGCCGAGGAGAAGAAGAGAATAATCAAAAATGGTGTATGTAGTTTCGCATTCTTTATTGACTAAAACGGATAATTTTGGAGTGAAATTCATAAATTTCAAACAATTTTGAAATTACTGTTGTCATTTTAATCTTAATGTTATATAAATTTAACTTAGACCAATTGCTATAATATTCATGTTTAACAGTATATTTTTAAGGATTAAAATATGGACGAAACTTCTTCTTGCTTGTATTCAAACTCAGTCCTTACTACTACGCCCATTCTGCGAGATAAACATCTTGACGGTGCGTTCCACCCTGACACATCCTAATGTGTGCCAAACTGCAGCCAAACCAGCTCGATGAGAGCCGGGGTCGTCTGAAAAACGGTGAAATCTACCGCGTCATCGCCCACTTCATTAGTGAAGCCGGTGTGGATGTGGATTTCCCGCTGGTAATGCCGATGGCGAAGCCCAAGCTGAACACAGCGATTGCCCAAGCCGCTGTTATGCGCTTGACCGCTGACAACTTTTCGAGACGACCTCATTCCACAGATTTTCGACTTTTCCAACACATCAAGCTATTTATGTAGCTTGTTCGTTAAATCGTGCGCGTTTGAGTTTGGAGAATCGATGCTGAGTTTCAGCTATATGGCCATGTCCGCAAAGCGGACGAACAACCGCGACTTCTGCAAAGCCATCTGACGGAAACGCCGAGGATCATGAGTAGTGGCAGCCAAAGCTGGATTTGGAGCAGGGCGGGTTACTCGGACTCATGACGCGATTTCGGCAGAAATATTCTCTAGTCATATATATCCACGATGAAACGGGTTTGTTCAGTCTGACTTGGATGATGAAGAGTACACCGAACGGCGGTAAGTCGATCATTCCACCGCTGGTGCTGTTGGGGTTTACCGCGAATTGAGAAAATTTGGTGCAGAGCAGGGCAATCGGCGGGTGTTCGGACAGTGCTGGGTTTGTCGCACAGCATCACACCGCGGCAGAAGGCTGATTGACTGTTTTGGATGGAAGGGTAATCCCGAAAATGGATTGAGCGGTTTTAATACGACTGATGAACTGACGCATTTGGCGGAATGCGGGCAAAATGCTCGATGAAGTCGTTCGTAAACCAGCACATGGTGCTTGGCGGAGAAAACCACAGATTCGCAGCCTGCTCAAAGCAGTGAAAGCCGATGCTTTCCGGTTCGGCGACCAGTGACAAAATTAAAGATCTCATCTCGGCTGCCCTGACCCGCTGTTCAGCTATTCTCCCTGATTGAAAAGTGCCGATCGTATCAGCTGATTCTGATTTTTGAACGAGAAAGCGCAAAAGAGTCCGCCGCCCGACGGAAAAACACTGGTTGGCAAAATGGCGATTGATCAAAGAGTGGAAGCCAAATTAGCTTGGTTTTTCAAAAGCCGTTATCCTCGTTAGCAGAAAATCACCGTCGAATTTCCAGCGACTGCCTAAAAGAAACGGTCGATTCTCAAGGTAGTTTATACACTCACGGTGCCGACCGGCGGCGGTAAAACATTGGCCAGTCTGCGCTATGCCCTTCATCACGTGCGCAAAAGCATCAATCTCGATCGCATCATCTACATCATTCCTATGCTTTGCATCATCGATCAAAACGCAAGCCGTACGCGAAATTCTTGGCGAGATTGGGTACTAGAACATCATTCTCAATCTGCAGGGCGAAACCCACCAAAGCTGGCAGGACAAACTGCTGTGCGAAAAACTGGGATAAACCCATTGTCTTCACCACGATGGGTGCAGTTTCTATGAGTGCGTGGTTCCGGCGCGCGCGTACCGCGCGCGCGCGCCATATCCACCCACTGACCAATAGCGTTTTGATTTTTGATGAAATTCCAAACTTTGCCGAGTGAAAATGCGTCCATCTGTTTTGCAACGCAGCCAAATTGACGCTGACGAAGTCCGGAGAGTAAAAGCACGGCGGTTTTGTTGTGCGGCGACGCACGCCCCTGCTCGGTGAATTGGGTTTGCAGGAGGTACCACCGGAAAGATAAAGAGCCAGTACCGCACGTGGTTTTGATTGGGTTGCCTCAAGCAACGCTGAAATCATGGGCAAAGTATCAAGTTTAGATAGTATTTGCTGATTTATCACGCGTAGAAATCCGTCCAACGAAAAATCGAGGCGGTTGGAGTGTGGAAGAAGCAGGCACATTTTTGCTGGAGACTAATTTCAGACGACAAGCTACCTGCTTTATCGTCAATACCGAAATGGGCGCAGGGCTTTATCAATATTGCCACAAAGCGAGATAATGTGCCGCCAGAGGCCTGTTTCATTTAAGCACCACGCAATGCGACGACACCGCAAAGCGATTTTGACTGCTATCAGCTCGTCTGAAAACACTGGCAAACCACCAGTATACTGCATCAGCGCAGTTGATTGATTGCAGAAGCAGGCGTGGATGTTCATGGCATACGCGTGATTCGTGCTGGGCGAGGATTGGACGGCATTGCCCAAGCGGCGGGGCGTTGCAACCGGCACGGAGAGAAAAAGGTAAAGGAGGCGAGGTTTGGGTGTTGAATTTGCAGGAGCAGGATTTGCGCAGATGTTACCCGATATTCGGGCAGAGCCAAGGCCATACGCGAAACGCGTGTTCCGTGATTTTGCGACGGGATATTTTTGCAGCCTGCTGCGATTGGAACGTTATTTGACAGACCTATTTTTGACCAGCGCAGCGATAAAGATAGTGTATTCAATCCCAAAACAACGCAACAGGTTCACTGTTGGATTGGTTGGTGATAACGCGCTGAATTTTTATAGCGACAATAGCAAACAATTTCCTTTACCCAATGCAATCCTTCAAAGCGCAGGGCGGGTTTTCCAAGCCATTGATACGCCAACTCATGCTGTAATCGTACCGTATGGTGAGGCGCGGAACTCGTGCCAAACTCTGCGGTGAATACGAATCCCGAAAATGTACCACACTGCGCAAAAGCCCAGCGGTACAGCGTGAGCGTCCCAAAGTATGGGATAAGTGCAGCGCCCTGCGTAAATCATTGAAGGATCAGGTATTGTTATTGTTGAAGAACGCCATTACAACGGCAGTTTGAAACGTCTTTGGACGGAAACCAGCGACATGACGCAACGCGAATTGATTAAGGGCAATATGGACTATAGCATAAAAATCGGTTTCCGTGTCAGGGCGGCAAGCCTTGTTACCGACCCCGTAACCCAGAAAATCGGCGGCGAAGTTCCCAGCTACCAGGGTGCCGACACACGAAGCCATTAAAGGCATCGTCAAAAGCATTTACTGGAAGCCAACAGCGGTTTTGGCACGCATCGACCGCATCCCGCATGTTAATAAAGCCCATCACTTGCCGAAAATGCAAATCCACCATGCCGCTGGATTGGAATGGCGGCAACACCTTGGCGATTTACACTTTTGCACAGGATGTGGAATACCAAGTAAAGCCATTTTGAATGGAATGAGCATTGGGAAGAATTGGCGGGCGAATCGCAATTTCCTCGGCAAACGCCTCGCCATTGCACAGAATAGTTTGGAACGCGCGGCGGGCGGCAGGATATTTTTCTTGGCACGCGCGATTGCCAAACTATGTCGAGCCATGCACTTTCGGCGGCGAAGGCGAAAGGGTACGATGAAATCCGACAATTGGAATTTGGCCTGATGTTCCATGGTTTCGGCTGTCGAAGAAACTGGAAAAGCCTGAGTGGTTAGTCGTTTTGGATCGCGAATATGCGAAATGGGGTGGCGATTGAATTTCCAAGCATCAATGACTGAAAGGTCATCTAAAAACTCGATTTATCCGCAAAATGCGGCCTGAAAAACCGTTCAAGCGCGGCGAAAACGTCAAGCCAGTGGAAGATGAAGCTAAGGGCTGGAATTATGGGCTGGATGAAGAAAGCTATCGAACGCATGAAAGCATTTTTGGAACAGGGTTACCGATGACTGCCAGGCCGCTGACGCCGGTCGGGCATACCATCCACGCATATCGTTATCACGTGATTGACAGTCGAGGGCAATTTTTCCAGACAGCGCGTGATGCCGCCGAAAAGCGGCGATTCTACTGCCAACGCCGAGTCGTCTGAAAAGCGCACCAGCGGCGAAAGCGTCCGCTTGCCGGCAAAATTCAATATGTCGCCAAAGTTATGCGCGATTACGGCGGGAGAAAAGAAAGCCTATTTTAGAGGCTACCTGGAAACAACTCAAAGCATGGTGCGAATCGCCAACTTTCACGCATCCTAAAGTGCAGGCTGTGTTGGAAGTATGTCCTGCAAAGGGCGAGGTGGTGACCGAATTTGGTGGAAGATATATATTCAAGCTCGATTCGGATAATAGGATCTGAACAAATGGGAAGCCGAAGGCAATGCCATGGTGATTTTCTCGGTGCTGCACCCATAAGGCGGCGGCGGCGAAATCGGGTCGGCTCACCATTGGTTTGCTGGCGGGTGGAGTGCGGGCGACGTACACGCCAAACGTTGGATGGACAGAAAACCACCACAACAATCTTGGAGCGGATTACGCCACTCACTTCAGAAAGAGCCGAAAAGGTGCTGGTGCGGGGCGAAGAAGCCGTCATTTCCACCATGCGGCATCCGCCAAGCTGCACACACGGGCGATAAAGCCAAACCTGATTTCTACCAGCGTACGGTGACAGGCTACACGCTTTTCGCGGGCGTTTTGCCACCCGCGCCGAAGAAGCCGCCAGTGTGTCGGCGAGACGTATCCGCCAAGGCGCACAGCGCTGCTACGTTGGCTGATTTCCGCCAAAGGCATCCGGGCAACGACCACGATTACCGTCGCCTGGGCAATCAGTGCTGCAAAGCCCGTCCCATCGCCAATGAAAGATATTTCTACTGAACTGGATTGGGCGGATACTGAGCCAACTGGGACAGTGAGTGCGGTGAGAAATCCTGATGAATTTTCATCACAGCATCATCTAAACAGCCGTCCCGAGTTGGTCTGCCTTAAATATCGGGCGATGCTGCTGCACCGAAATCATCAAAAAGAAATTGCACGGCTATCGGAAGGAGTTGGAGAGCACTGAACGGCACCCTGATTCATATGCTCGATTCCGGCCCACGCCGAGGCGCGCATGGCACTGACCTATTATCAGGAGTTTTTGCCTAGCTGATTAGTTTCGCGCCAATTTGAACGCATGGATTGGCGAATTTTGCTGGTATCAGCGTTACCGCATTGAAGTCCCAAACGGCAAGAAAACCAGACCAAGCGGCTGCCAATGGCGTTTCCCCTCCCGCCATCGCCTTACAGCATTGCCGAAACCGTGTGCAGCAATCCCTGTCCGACTTACGCTTACAGCTTTATGCCCGACTTCTTCCCTGTTGTCGCGAGCGGAACATCCGTGCTGATTCGAAGATTTTGAGGGTGCGTCAAAGTTTTCAAAGCGGCCTGCCAATCCCTAATGGCTGCGAAAAGCTGCGAATGGCAAACGAAAACATCGGCGTTGCCTGTGCCTATACAAAAGGCTGGCGCGCTCGTCATCGCGATTTGATTACAGCAGAACTTACCCACTATGAGTTTGAGATGCCAAAACCGCTCGCGCGATTGACCTTATGCCGCCGACGAATTGCTTGCCGTTGCCGGCTACAGAATCCTACGCCGTGTACGGCGGGGCGAAAACGCGCCACGCCGCGAGCTTGCTATATACAGCGTTTCGCCGAACATCCGTTTGCGCATGGCGCAATATCGAGCTGACGTTGAAACTATCAAGAACGCCTGCCGCCAACAACGGTAGATACCGGTGCACGGGCAATCGGCGAAAGATGTAGATGATTGCCACCGATGATTTTACCCGCGACGACAGTGACGCGGCGAATTTCTTTTACGGCTATCTGCTGCCATGAAATAGCACCGCCATGTTGCACGGCTTTCCGCCAACACGTCAAAAGCTGATGAATAGCAGCAAAAGGAAAACCCAAAGTGAGCTTAACCAAAAATCGGCTTCGCCTTAATCCTGCAAAGTAACCAATGCCAACCCTAATGGCAGCCCTTTAAAGCGGCAACCCACGCCCGCGTGCCGATTTCCAAAGGCTTCGGCGAAATGACCGGCAATATGTTTTGAAACGCAAAATCGTGACCGCCTGCGCAGCGGCGAGCATTTTTGTACAATCGGACGAAAAGAAAACCGACGGCATGACCAGCTGTAACCGTGCTAAAAACAAAGATAGTCGGTTTGGGTGCAGGTGCGCTAACGCCAGCCAACTTAAAGCGACACCGCTAAAAAGCCTGCACGAAAAATGGTTGGATAGTGCGCAGTTTTCGGACAGAATACTCTTCCATTCAGCGGCGACGGCAGCGGCGGCATAATCCATCGCCGTGCGCGGCGTTACTCGGTCAATCCGCGATCCAGCGCGAGCCGATAAACATTACCAACGCACGCAAAGCGTCGGCGGCGAGCGATCGCAGAGCTCCGACACCGGGCGCGAGAACACCGCGTCGATCGCGGCGTGTTACATTGCCTTTGGTGCGGTGTCGCGCAGCTTTGCCGAGCGCACCGGCTTTTCGGACGACGATGCCGAAAAATCAAAGCCGTACTCGCAAACTCTGAAGGCGACGCATCATCCGCCCGCGAAGGCAGCGCCACGCGGTGTTGAAACTCGTCTGGGTGGGCAGCACGAGCAGCAAATCGGGACAATACTCTTCCGCTTCAAAGTGCATGGCAGCCTGAAAGTGAATTGCCGATGGTAGCTGTGGAACTGGAAAAACTTGATGGTTTAACTCCGCGAAATCGGCAACTCGACGGCGTATTTATGACCGCGCTTTCGGCCGAAAGCCAAGACAGCAATCAGGACACGCGTCGATTCCCCTTTCCGCCCTGCAACACTATGCCTTCTGCCCACGTCAATGCGCGTTGATTCGCAACGAGCAGGTATGGACAAACTGAGCTGACCGCGCAGGCAACGTTTTCCACATGCGCGGTGCAGATTCAGGCGAGCCGGAAGCGCGCGCAAGGGCGTGCGCTTTGAGCGGACGGTGGTGCATGTGTCGGCGGAAAAACTGGGGCATCAGTGGCATATTGGTTGGTGGAAAGGTGAGCAGCTGAAACAGGCCGTCTGAGCCCGTGGAATACAGACGTGGCAGGCACAGACCCGATCCGATGGACGAAATTCAAGCTGCGCCCAAGGCGTGCTAACGGAAGAAATGACCAGGGCGGACAAAACCGTCTCTGAGGGCGCGCGGCAGTCACTGTCGCAATCACCACACCGCGTCCTCGTCGTGTTTTCAGGCGACCTGCGCGCCCAAAGCACGCCACCGCATCGCCGCCGTTACGCCGAAACCTAAACAGCTGGTCAAACCCGCGCCCAACTACGGCAAATGTCTGCAGCCACTGCTCGCTGGTGAAATTTGCCAGCCTGAGTTGTTAGGAGCGGGATATTAGGTGTGGGGTATGTGGGGGTTGTGCGAATAGCGCTAGCCGTATTAAATAGGTAATTATTAGCGAATATTTACCCAGCGATTTTTCTTTAGAAATTATCTCACCAGAAGATTGGGAGTTTTTGCTGCTAGTTTCTTAGGTGCTAGAAGGTGTGCTGTTAGTGCCACCGGCTAGAGAACTGATGGTGGGAAAAGACCTTATTGTTTCTTTTCGAGGAGAGAGATACATCGTTAGTGTATACACACTTACGCCTGTGGTGGAAAGTCAGTAACGAAAGGGATGAATCTTGCTTTTTAGAAAGAACAAAAGCAACTACAAACTGATCGGTTTTCATAAAGTTTTATTCAACATTAGTATCTGCAGGCATTACAAGATGATTAAAGGGTACAGGAATGCATGGTCTTTTGGTAGTTTAGTTTTTGATAAAAATTCGATTAGTGATTAGTTTGCCAAATACTGAGCTGTTTTTATTTTACAAAAATATGGGTTACCCGTCCAAATAATTTTTATTATAGAATGTATCTCCTGAGCAATATCAGCCTTTTGCGCATGTGTTGTGGAAAGGATATTCTTTCTGATGAAATGATTAAATTGTCTATGGCAGGGGTAGTGACCAATAGTTTAGGAAAAAGTAGATATATATATTTGGTTGTAAAGAATTGTATAACGGCATTGTAATGGTTATTGAGCTGAGATCATTTACAAGCACTATATAGAGCAATTAATTGGATGGGATAGATGTATTCAAGAATATGCAAAATAAGGATTTAGATAAATCATTTTTGGGAAGGTATTCTATTCATAGAGCAGCATTAATGCAGAGATTATATCCTTCTCATTTAGGGGTGTACCAACAGCATTAATCCAGTGGTAACAATAAAAATAGGTGGAGTAGGATTGGGTTAGCCGTAGACGTAATCCAACAAAATACTGAAATTTCAAGCTAAGGTCGTCTGAAAAGCAATATTTGGGAAAACCAAGCGGTTTCGTTGGGTTTACAGTGTTTTGCCTGAACCGACCTAACAATAATTTCAGGCAGTAAGCAAGCCGTAGCCTGTATCTCCTCCAACCGCGTGCGTGGCTGCGCCACACTACTGTGAACGATGCAAAGCTTTAAAACCAAAATGTAGGGTGTGTGCGGTACGCACGCACGCGGTTTTACTGTTCAAACGATTGCTTCAAACTTTCAGACGACCTTGTATTTCAGTCTGTGTAGATTGGATATTTATGATCCGATAATCTTTTTGAGATTGATGTAATTTAAAATTGTTTTCGGTAATTTTGAAAATGTCGGATTCGAGATCCGACCTACCGAGTCTCAGTAGCCCAACTCTGTTAAACGCATCAAAGTGCGGTTAAATTCGAGGAGATTTTTCCATGCAAACTGCAAAAACACGCTCTACATCATCACCAGAGCACTATCTGCATAAAGGGCAGGGAACTGGTAGGTGGAGCAGGAACGTAGAAAGGTGGCGCAGTTGCCGGTGCATTCCATCAGCATATTTTCTGTTTTTGGGGAATTGCTGGTGTCGCCGTTTTGCTGGGGTTTTGGCGAAAATAATGTGAATTTGGCGTTTTTGCAGAAAACGGGCGTTTCTTGGGACGGCTTCGAGGGCGGCAGAGCAGCAATGTGCTGTTGCGTCGGGCGCAGTATCGAGGGTCGGGCAAAAATCCCGTGCCGATTGCGCGCAATATCATTGCGGCGAAGATTCAGAGCGAGTAAGCGGGTGCTTCAACGGCAGATTCGCAGTGCTATGGCGAGAATGCGGCGATGCAAAGTGCGGTCGATTCTTTAAACATTTCGCTGCGGCAGTTGAAGGGCGCAGCGGAGCTGGACTTTGTGGTACGCGGCAGTGAGGGGCGATGCGGCAGCGCGTTATTTCGGTGTATTCGGACGGCTTTTGAGCGAGCAGCTTCTGCACGGCGGACGCAACCGCCGTCCGCCCAGAGATAGGTGTAGATCGCTGTTGTCGTTTTTGTTTGCATATTTTGAGGCAGGACATCAGCGGTGCACTGCAAGGCGTGGGCTGGATCGCAGGTGGGCTTTTGCACGCCGACCGCCCGAGGCGCGACGAGTTTGGCGCAGGATATTTTGGAAGAATTTCGCGCATGGTGGGCAGACGAGGTTGGTGTTGTCGCTGATTAACCGCGGGCAAATCAAAGCCGCAGGATTTTGTTACCGAAGGCAAGCGGCGCGGTGAGCTTAAAGCCGATGCGCGTAAGCTGTTGTTTCAAGCCTTGCGAGGCGAAAAAGCAGGAAAAATCGTGCATCCGTTTTTGAGGCGAAGAAGTGGAAATCGCGCTGCCATATATTCAAAACAATGCTGGCGCGGCACTTGCGCGGGGGTTGTGGAATATCCGCCGTTTTTGATGAGATAAACTATGTTAATGCTGATTACTTACGACATTTCTTTTGACGATCCAGGCGGGCAAGCACGTTGCGCCGCATCGCAAAACATTGCTAGATTACGGCGTGCGGGCGCAGTCATTCAGTATTTGAGATGTGATGTCACGCCTGACCAGTGGGTCATGTTAGAAAAACAAACTGTTGAAACCTACGACCCCATGTGACAGTCTGCGTTTTATCATTTTGAGGCAGTAAATGGCGTAATAAAGTGGAACATCATGGCGCAAAACCGGCTGTTGATATATTTAAGATGTACTTGTCATTGGTTCGCTAACCTATTGTTCTCATTAAAACCCTGATGGGATAGCGATCCTTATTTCTTCTTTAACAATTTGAATAAGTTAATAATTTTGTGTAACAACTAAATGATGGTATACTTCCTGATACTCCTATATTTAAGGATAGCGAAATACGATAAATAACACTGAGTTTTTATCATCTTTTTATGAGGGCAGCCGCCTTCGAGCGGCTGTGTGTTAGCTTGCTGATGAAGCGGAAGACAAAAGCCAGCAGGCAGCCGCCTTCGGGCGGCTGTGTGTTAAAACGACCTTTAAAACCCCCAGAATTAGCCACCATGTGACGCAGCCGCCTTCAGGGCGGCTGTGGTAAAACTAAAACTTTTGGTTTTAAGACATCAAAAACATAAAAGGCAGCCGCCTTCGGGCGGCTAGTGTTAAAACTGGCTGTTAGAGTTTCGCGAGCTTTCGCCTCTGGCAGCCGCCTTCGGGCTGCGCTATGTTGAAAACTATACACTCCTAGCATTTGTTTTTACGCAAAAAGCAGCCGCCTTCGAGGCGGCTGTATTGATAACCGTGCCGATTCGGTCTCTCCCCAGCAGTTACCCACCGCAGCCGCCTTCGGGCGGCAGTATTAAGCTCATCTTAATTCTGCCATTTATATTTGGTATAAGCAGCCGCCTTCGGGCGGCTGTATTGAAAGCTTTTCGACGGTCTGAAACCCTTGCGTGAGTCTGCAGCCGCCTTCGGGCGACTGTGTGTGGCTATCGTCGCCACGGTAGAGTTTGATAGATTGTCTGAGCAGCCGCCTTCCGGGCGGCTGTGTGTGAAACTGCTGTCGTGAAATGCTTTGCGTAAACGCTGTTTGCACAGCCGCCTTCGGGCGGCTGTGTGTTAAAGCTCTCTTGCGCGATGCTATCTTGGTTGTTACACCATGCAGCCGCCTTCGGGCGCTGTATTGAAAGCTGCCGGCTTTGGTTGACTGGATGTTGCTAATGCTGCAGCCGCCTTCGGGCGGCTGTGTGTGAGCTATCAAAGCCTTCAGCGCCGACCGTAAAGTGATTGTGCAGCCGCCGCTGGGCGGCTATTGTTTAACTAGTGAGTTCTTTTAAATGGTAAGCAAGGGCAGCCGCCTTCGGGCGGCACTATGATGAAACTCATATTGGGGGCATTTGTGACAATTTTAGTGTGACAGCCGCCTTCGGGCGATGTGTGTCTCAGCTAACGACGTCGCATCCACGCTGAATTTGGCAGCCGCCTTCGGGCGCTTTATTGATGGCTACTCATCGCTCAAATGTACAAGAAAACCCGGTTTTTGCAGCCGCCTTCGGGCGGCTGTGAAATGTTACTCGTTTTTAAAAAGTGAAAATACTACCATCACGTTGCAGCCGCCTTCGGGCGACAGCTGGTAACACATGAGGGATTATTCAAGGTGGCGACGCAGAAGCAGCCGCCTTCGGGCGGCTGTGTGTTGAAAACTTACCTAGCGTTTGCATTGCCTGTTGGAGCTGTGAGCAGCCGCCTTCGGGCGGCTGTGTGTTAAAGCTGGGGCGATGATGTCATGCTGGTCTTGATATGGCGCAGCCGCCTTCCGGGCGGCTGTGTGTTGAAAACAGCACGACCGAGTGTTAATGAGTTGTCAAAATCAGCAGCCGCCTTCGGGCGGCTGTTATATGAAAACGATGCTAAAATCAAGATGGCACGCGGGAAAATCAGCAGCCGCCGCCGGGCGGCTGTGAAAACCCGCTGACGACAGCGGCACACCCTCGGGCTCACAGCCGCCTTGCGGGCGCTGTGTGAAACGTTATTGGACAATCAGAGCAGAGAGTGAATCATTTGGCAGCCGCCTTCGGGCGGCTGTATGTTAAACCCTGTTTCAGGGTTATATCCCCTGTTTTTAAGCGCAGCCGCCTTCGAGCGAGCTGACGTGTTGAAAACCAACACCTCGGCTTTTCTTTTGGCAATAAAAACCGCAGCCGCCTTCGGGCGGCTGTAATGAAACGCTAAATCGGGCTTAATGGAATGAAAAGCCGAAGCAGCCGCCTCTCGGGCGGCGATGATGAAACAACTTATAATGCTGAAAGGTGATTCAATGAATCTATGCAGCCGCCTATCGGGCGGCTAATGATGAAACAACATACGGTGATTATTTTGCTTGTTTATGGCGGCAGCCGCCTTCGGGCGGCTGTGTAAAACAGCTCGCGTAAATTCCACCAAAACGAAAATGGCAGCCGCCTCCGGGCGGCTGTGTATTGGCTCACGCTGCCTGTTGCTTTAATGGTTGAGGGTTTGAGGCAGCCGCCGCGGGCGGCTGTGTTGGCTACTGTATCGTCCGCCACGCCGCCTCTACATACCGAAAAGCGTAACGCCTTCGAGGCGGCTGTGTGAAAGCTTTCTTGATGTTGATATTTCCCGCTTATCAAGGTAAAAGCGGCCGCCTACGGGCGGCTGTGTTGAAAACTTCTCTTTTTCGCTTCCCGCCAAGAGCTCATGCGCGCAGCCGCCTTCGGGCGGCTGGCGGTATTAAACGCTGGTTTTAAATGCGTGCCACGCCGGCGTTGGGTCGCAGCCGCCTTCGGGCGGCTGTGTATGAAAACGGTGCAGTAATGCTGCGCTCAGCCAAAGCTATCTGGGCGCAGCCGCCTTCGGGCGGCTGCTGAAAACTCTTGCCAGAGTGAGTGGGAACGAGGCTTAGTGCAGCCGCCTTCGGGCGGCTGTGTGATGAAAACTGCTGTGCAAGGCTAGCGTAAAGCAGTAGCAAGTCACAGCCGCCTTCGGGCGGCACAATGATTAAAACCGCGGGTTATTTCTGTTACAGCTTCCGCAATGCAGCCGCCTTCGGGCGGCTGATTGATGGCTATAATTTTGAGTTTGAAAATACTGAAATACAACCACAGCCGCCTTCGGGCAGCGTATTAACACTATCCATGATGTTGTGAGCAGGGCAAGCAAGCGCAGCCGCCTTCAGGCGGCTGATGTTGAAAACTTCCGCTGGTAGTTCTACGCCATCGGCTTAGCAGAGCAGCCGCCTTCGGGCGGCTGTGTGTTGGCTGCAAAAGAGTGGAACAAGTAAGATGTTGCAGCCGCCTTCGGGCGGCTGTGTGTTGAACAAGCGAAATGATTCAGGATTATCCCATTCACTAAAGCTAGCCGCCTTCGGGCGACTGTGATGAAACACAATAATAGCGTGCTGTGAAGTATTTGACCTTTAGCAGCGCTTCGGGCGGCTTCAGCCAATGCTGTCGCCAGATGGCGATAAAAAGATATTTCCCAAAGCAGCCGCCTTCGGGTGGCTGTGTGTTAAAACTTGCCGATCAAGAGAAATTAAAAGCAATGTTTGATGCAGCCACCTTCGGGTGGCTATTTTTACTGAGTGATTAAAGAAAGGAAAAACTATCTATATTTATTCCCCATACCCTTCACAAATTGCTTGCCAATCGGTTTCATTAAATGAATACTAAGCGGGTTTACTACTTTGTAAAAAGAGCGAAAGAAGGCAGTTGAGGTTGTCTTTTCCAAAGCATCATTAAGAATTGAATTTTACATTTGTCAAAATCAATCAGCCAACAGTGACCTTTCTCATCAAGCAAGATGTTGTGAATATTTGAATCAGTATGGCAAACTGGCGATCATGCATTGCACGAATGACCTTTCCAATTTGATGATATTGCGAAGAGAAAGAGGAATGAGGCTTGTTGTAATAATTTTGCTGAGATCTTGCGTGTTGAAGTCTTTTCAATCATAATTTCCGCACGATAATAGCGATGATGTTTTCAATTTGAAAAAGCAATAGGCTGTGGAACAGGTAGCCCCCATTGGTGCATTTTTAAATGGGAATCAACTCTTGCGCTGCACGCGTTTGAGCGAGGAGACTGGAGACCAATGCTGATCTTTAACCAACTTACCGACATCACCTCGATAATAATGCCGTAAACACATATCGCCCTAATTCAGGTTGCATTTTAAAAACCAGTAATGCGCGACCTTTAGAACCTAACAAGCGGTCAGATTTTTCAAAAATGTTTTTGCAAGCGAAGGTTGTTCGGTAAATGGCTGTTCGGCATGACGGGACTAAATCTGAATTAAAGTGCGTGTAAATCATGTTGTTAATGTTATCTAAGCGAATGAGCGCATTTTGGTGCTATGATGTCAATTTGCTAAATTCCACTCTCGAATTTCAGAACCCGAATGAATATTATCTCACTGAGGGCGCAAAAAGTTCATAAAGCATTGTTGGCTGGGGCATTGAAACCCCCAACCGTTTGAATTAACTCAAGATAAAGATACTCGTCGTGCAGAATTCAATCTCATAGTGCGACCAGGTAATGGAATTACTTGGGCTGGGTTAACGGATGACAGTTTGGAAGAAACGCCATCAGCCTTGCATGTATGTTGATGGATTTTCAGCAGGTTGGGTTACAACATTTCCCAAAATTACGAATATTTGAAAATCGCATGAAAAGTAAGCGATAGTCGTTGGTTGATGATACTTTGACTTCTCGCGAGCATCATTTTGGCACGATTGACGGTAAAGTTGCGGTAACATGCTACCCGATGGGTGATTGGGCTGTCTAAAATTAACCGTGTGGTGCAATTTTTGCACAACGTCCGCAGGTTCAAAGCGTTTACTGAACAGATTCTTACTGCTTTTCAAACGATTTTAGAAACCGAAGATGTTTGCGAGTTTATGTTAAAACAACACACTTTTAGCGTAAAATGTCGTGGAGTAAAAGATGCAGCAGTTATACGGTAGCTCAGCGTTTCGGTGGTGTTGTTTTCTTAGATGATCGAAACCCGCAAGAATTTTCTACAGTTAATTTCATAATTTGCAGCGAGTCTGATTTCAGTTAAAAAGTGACTAATTCGACCACGCTGTTCGTTCAGATACAAGATAAAAATAGCGTGAGGCATAGAATGATGCAGTGGCGCGCGTTAGTTTGGTTGGCAACGCCAGATGAAGTTAAGCGTACAACAAACGTTAGAAACAGCACTTTCAAGGTGGCTACGCACCCGTTGAGGTGTTTGTGCAGGTCGAGACTGTGATTCTGGCGTGCATGGTACAGGACAGGTGGTGCATTTTAGAAACTGATGCAGTTCGTCCCAATGCAAGCGTGGTGTTTTGGGTACAAATGCTAATTTGCCGGATGATATTGCCAGTGAAATGGGCGGTAGAAGTAGATGACTCATTTCATGCACAGATTTAGCGCAACGGCAAGACGTTATCGTCATATTATTCTAGAGTCAGTGCGCTCAGCCATTTTGCCTAAAAGGGGGTGTATCACATAATCGCCGATTTGAATCGCGAGCAAAATGCATGAGGCAGGCAGTATCTATTAAGGTGAAAATGACTTTACCTCATTTCGTGCTGCGAGTACGCAGTCACTGTTGCCGTGGCGGAAATGTACACCATCTTCAGGTAAGTCGCCGTCAGGAATTATATTGTTGATATTCAAGCTAATGCTTTTGTTCATCATATGGTCAGAAATATTGTTGGCAGTTTAGTGAGTGGGTCAAGGTAAACAGCACCTGTAAGATAAAATGGCTACTAGAGCAAAAGGATAGAACGTGTACTTTCAACAGCAGCAAAGCAGAAGGGTTGTATTTAGTGGATGTGATTTGTCCTGAACATTCAGCTTACCACATAGTTCACTCGGCCCGTTATTTTGCCTGATGAAGCATAAAAGCACAGCTAATCAGATAAACTCAATTAGCTGTTAATCAATTGATTTAGAAGAAATTAATGTTCCTCTTCTGCCTCTTTGAGCGAATCGAGTTTGAGATTCTAATTTGGTTTTGTACTTCATTGATTGCCGTATAGAGATCGGCGTGCGTTTGCTTTGCACAGCTACGTCACCTAATGGAGAGACCGATGAGTTGCTTCTACTTCATAGTCATTAGGTTGTGTATGAATCATCAAAGTGCGGATTGATAAGCTGGTGTACCGTGCTCAAGTTTTGTAAACGATACTTTCGTGCTGACTACGAATAGCAGGTAATGTCCATTTGTTTACTCAGAGATAAGTGAGTGCCTCATAATGTTTGCCCTCTTCCTATGATTAGGTTGTGTTTGGTTTAGTAGTAGACTGCAGAAAATATCAAGGCTGATTACTGAATAAAAAGTAGTTTGCGCGATCTAGGTTAGCATTTTTAAATGCCCTTAGCCGATAATCTAAACAAAGAGGAGATAATGGACAGTAAGAATAATTTACCATTTCAATGGCATTTGCTCCATCACCGTTGTGATTATGAGTTGGATTAGGTCGTTTGCTCTTTGCCTACCTTATCAGTATTATTCTTTATTGGTAAAGGATTGAGGCAAGATGCTGGCAGTGGGATTTGGTAAAGCGCCGTATTTGTAGTGCGCCGTAATCTCCTTTGTTTCCGCAGTGCTACTGACGCGAAATTGATCATCTGATCGAGGCAAAATATTTGAATCCTCGGCATGGCGATTATTGAAACTGGTTGGTCCGTGGCATGTTGATGATTCGCATTGAAGGTTGGGCATTTAAAGAATCAACCTGAAGAACAGGGATTGTTTTATTTGGGTCATTGCAACACTAAATTTAGGTGCAAGAAATTGTTGGGTTATCATCAAAGGAATGGCGTGTATCACTGGCGATAATCCGTTATTAGATTGGATTCAAATTCGCGGACAGTGCGTTCAAATAAAGCGATGTTAGATGAAAAAAAGATCTGCAGGCATGATAAACGGTGAAAAAAAGGCGAAAACCATTTGGTATGCGGATCCTTGATTATGGGCGTAAAAATAGCGTGTTCCGTTTTTGCCGGTAAAAGGATGCGTGTACAACCACTGGCGATTATATTCTTCGCGCAATAAGCGTAGTGGTGCATTTCTCTCCAATTCGTCGTGGGTTATTCTGGCTATACAATGCAATTTCCCCAATGGTTGATTTGGCGATTGTAAAGTAGACCTTGATACAGCTAGTGGTCAGCTCATTGAGCAAGAAATCACTAAGCCTGGTAATATATGTGGCTACATCGACGCTTTAAAACCAGATGATATGGATTCACAAGTCTTTACGATTAAAATTTGGCATCAATGTATTAATTGATGTTTGAAAAGCATTTTTTAATAATGCTTTCAAATGGTGCACCAAGCTATTGAACACAAGCATCATAAAGGAAAATATTATGTCTATGCACTTTGCTTGGCAGTATTGTTTGCCTCGTTACGCCAATGACACATGGTGATAAACTACACAGAATTAAAAGACCCAGTAGATTATCATGTGAAATCGGTACGCACGATTGTCTCAGTGGGAACAACCGGAGGTCAACTACTTTAACGTGATGAAAATGTCAAAGTGATTAAAACCGTTGAATTGCTGATGGACCCAATTTCCAGTGATTGCAGGTACTGGCTCTAATGCAACAAGCGAAGCTATCACGCTCACTAAATTATTAACAAATTCAGGCAGATTTCATTTAGTGTTGTCTTACTACAATATTTCACGACCAGAAGGCATGTATCTGCATTCCATAAAGCAATTGGAATCAACAGGTTACCTCAAATTTTATATAACGTACCAGGACGTACCGGTAGCGATTTAAAACCAGAAACGATTTAACGTTTATACAAGTGCGAAAAATATTGTGGGCGTTAAAGAAGCGACGGTGATTTAAAATTGCTTACCGCTGATTAAGCAACTTGCAGGCGAAGATTTTATTTTCTTAGCGGTGTTAGCTGGCGGACTAGAAATGAAATTAGGTGCTCAAGGCGTGATTTCTATTTTGAGCCAACGTTGCCGCAACTGATATGGCAAAAATGTGCGAACTTGCATTGGCGGGTAAATTTGAGCGGATGCTATCCGCTGGCGTTTATTGGCACTTCGCTCACGATCTGTTTGTTAAACGAACCCAATTTCAGTTAAATGGGCGAAAACTTATAAGTGAGTTATTGGTCGTTTGCGCCCGCGAAGTAACTTCTTTATCAGAATCAGCACAACCAGTGGTACTTAAAAGCATTATTAAGCTGGATTGATTTAGTCTTTTCAACATAAAAGTAGCCTGATTAATATTGAAGGCTTTTTACGTTTTCTTGGTACAATCAGGCATAACTTCGCGAACAAGCGGTTAAAATGTTTGTTTTTAAATATTTAATTAGATTCATAATGGGAAATCACTGATACCTTTTCTTTCTTTATACCGTACACTGAGGCGTTTACTTCTCAGCGTTATTTGCCGATTCTGCTAGCATCGTTTATTCTGGTTTATCGGTTGGTTCTTCGCTTCTTTTCTTGCTGGTTCTTTCTTCTTTTACCGTCTGCGTGTGCGTGTTTGGTTGGACTGTTTCTAATTGTTGAACGTTTAGTGACTCATGATGCGACTTTGGGTGTCGCTTCAATTTACGCGTGACTATCTTTTGAAATTGATTCCACATTAGGGGTCAGAATGGTTCGGCGTTATCGTAATAGCGGGTGTTCGAATCGGCAGTGATCTTGATGCGTTAGATACTTCTTTAAGTTGGTTACGCCGTTTGTGAGTGCCTTAATGGTGATTGCCTTTAGCGTAAGCAAACTGTTTTAAGCTTTTGCAGTTGTGTTGCGGAACGTTATTAGCCTTATTAGCGATTTTTTCCAACTATTTTTTATCATTTGGGCGAAGGTGGGATGATACCGTACAAAGGTCATTGCGCAATATCGTGCACAGTTTATTGAATGGTTCATTGCCAAAATTCTTGTTATTTGGTTTAGTGCAGAAATGACATCAAACTGCAAAAACGAAGAACAATGGTTAGAACAGCAAAAGTAGAGTCATCTCACGATATAATGCTATTCGTTTTCAAATGGCATCTTATTTGTACGTGTCATCTATTTAATTTCTAAGCAATTGTGCCTAAGCGAATATCCACAAGCGTTAATTGCGTTGACGTTTTCTGTGATGGCATCAACCGGTACATGCCGATTGGCGTGGCGTTTTACAGGTCAAGTTATTGCAGCTGGGCATATGTCGAAATTACTGAACAGCTGCACCGTGAGTTTTCAATGGTTCAGCAACAGCGAAGTTGTATTAATCAGCCTTTAATTGAATTTGATTCAATTCATTTGCTATCCATTGATCAGAATGTATTAATTAATCATGCATTAAAGCGGGTGAAAATTGCGATTGTAGGAAAAACGGAAGTGGAAAATCCACCTTATTCCAACTACTTAATCGAAATTATACGCCTACAAGCGGTCGAATTTTGTTGAATCATTGCCGAAGTGCGGATTATTCGGAAGCTGTGTTGTCAACAACTGGTCATTAAGCCAGCGTGTGCATATTTTTTAATGCCTCATTAAAGCAAAACTTATTGATGGGAAACCGTGCTTCAGATGTCAATTATGGAAGTGTTGAAACGGTTTAGCTTATTTAGTGAAGAGGGCTATCTCTTTGGTTAGGTGAGGGAGGGCGACCGTTATCTGGCGGAGGCAACGTCGTTTGAGGTTAGCACGGTATTAAGTCAGATGTGATCTTATTAGATGAACCAACAGAAGATTTGAATCGTGAAACCGAACAGCTAATTTACGATTGATTTTTACTCGCATTGTGCAAAATAAAAGCTGATGATTTTACATCGCTTAAAGGTTATCTGAGTTTGATCGTATTTTATCAGATGAATGGACGTTAGTAATTAACTGTTGGCGGGCGACCTTAATTTAAAAACGAAAAATGGTATATTTTCACAAAATTGTGAAGTGGTAGTATATGGCAAATTATTCAGAAATTAAGTATAAACATACGGTGTCTGCCAAGCTGCAAAATTGGTAAGACTAGCACATACTGGTCAGTCGAACAGAAAGAGGCTTTTGAAACTTTAATTAAAAGTTTATTAGTTACTCCCAGAATCTACGCTTGCGTTTATGGTGGTAGCCTTGCTAATTTGAAAGTGGGGTTTGAAACTGCTATGGCACCCAACTTAGCAGTGGCCAAGGTGAGCTAGATGCAAATCATTGTGGGTTAAACATTGGCGCTTGGGCGTAGTGAATCAAAACAGTGACGCAAAAACACAGTTAACAGCGTTTGCAGCAAGTCATCAGCTTTCGCTGCCAGTGATAATGTGATGGCCCAGTCAATCGTTGCAAATTTGGCCGCTATTTATGGCGATATTATCAACCCGCTGGACAAAAATTCACATCTTTGGATTACAAGATTATTTAGTTCCTTGGACATTCCACAAAATTCGGCGCGGTATTGGCGGTATTCGTTCAGCGATTTTATGGCGGCAAGTGGGCCGGAGGGTACTGGTTGGCAATTTTTATTTTGCCATGAATTTTTGACATGCACGTGAACATTTTCAATCAATTTATTAACCACCATTGAATAAATCTTAATGGACAATAGCCTTAACTGCATTATCGCCGAATTGATGGGCGCTATCAAGACGGCAGCCGCGCTGCACCAATTTTAGTGAATTCGGTTTATTAAAATATCGTGTGACAGTGGAAGTACGCTGGTTACAAAAACTGACTTCGCGCACAAATCAAGTTCAGCTTTTTCTGAAAAAGCAAACGATTACGCCGTCAGTTGCATTTCATTAGAGGCCTTTAATCGCATTAAGAAATTGAACTTTCACCAATCATGATGTAAAAGCGGTTGAATATTCTTAAAAAGAAAATGTGAGCATTACCGAATTACACGCGATGAAGTGATTTATTCATTTTGCTTGCACCTCGGAAGATATCAATAATACCTCGCATGGCAAAACTGCGCGTGAGGTGTTATGCAGTGAAAAAAGTATTGATGCAGTAACTGGTGTAAAACGCTATCAACATTACTCGTACTGGACCTTCGCTTCGCGTGATTGTGGTGGCAAACGTAGCTTATCGCCTACAACGCCAATACAAACAATTGAAAATGTAGAAATTTTAGAAATCAAGCGGGGCGGTGATGCTACAACGCGCACTTCCGGCATATCCAGATGATGGATTGGCATACCATTTGCTAGGGAGTTTATTCGATGCAATCTTTAGGCGTGACTCGAATCCATATACTACACAGAATTGAACCGCATGGTGACATCGCTGGGTCTACGATTGCGTAGCTCGTTTTAATACGATCTCGTAACTGATTTTGACCGTGATGTGTGGGTTACATCGCAGTAGTCATTTCAAACAACACAAAATATTGCAGGAAGTTGGTGCTAACCCATGCCACACAAAGTTAATCCAATTGGTTTGGCTTCTGAAAAGCGTCAACTTAGTTAGCAAATGCGGTGGATGGTCACTAGCCATTGCCAATTCTCACGTTGGCAGCGTGGATTGTCGAATTGCTGCTACGGTATTAAGAAAGGTTTAGTGCGTAGGGATTAGGTTGTGCGTTAATTGCTTTATGCTTCAACCTTTAAAAGGCATTAGTTGACAGGGCGAAACGAACAGCATTTACGTGATGGGTTAAATCAAGCTGAAGTGCTGACGAACCTATTCAAACTGTGGCGTCGTTTATGGCATTTGAAAAACCGTAAGGACTCAGAGAGCGAACGCGTGTGAAAAAGCGATGTTGACGAGGCGGCAACGCGTGCCTTTATCTGCGTTTAAGCCATTCCAGATGCAGAGCGCGCTTAAAACAATGACACCGGCAACGCGTATATTGGTGCGCTGTTGGAATGCGAAAACTATAAACCGAGATTTGTGCGTTTGACCAGCAAAATGACCGCGCGCGAGCAATATAAGGCTTGCAAGCGGTCTGTTTTCAATAGATAATTTGACTATCATTTTAGGCAATGATTGCCGTGATCTGGAGAATTGAGATAGCATGCAGACATCAAAACTGCCGCAATTAAATTGCACATTAACTAACGAAGCGCCAGTTCAAACGAAGAGTAAAGATAGCTGCAGTCGCTGAAGTGACGCAGTGTGTGGTACCCAGAAGTCGTACATGCGGTGATGATGGCAACACCGGCAAGATTTGAAGATTTTGCGCTCGGGTTTTCTTTAAACAGAAGGCATTATTTCAGAATAAATCTGAAATTTATGGCATGGATATTGTTCCTCAGTGTGAAGGGGTGGAAAGTCAAAGTGAAATGGCAACATTGTTTTGTTGCATTAAAAAGAAAAACGCCGTGCGATGACTGGCCGAACAGGGTGCGGCATTTGTGGAGTAGAGCAGTTAGAACAGGTAAGTCAAAAGTGCTAATTAGCGCGAAAAATGACCGCTTGAAACAAAGTAAACCCGCATATTTTGACATCATGTTTGCCTAATTGAACAAGCTCAAACATTAGCGCAAGAAACTGGCGCGAGCCATGCAATACAGCCTTTTTCTCCTTAGACGGAAAAGCTTCGCACTTTGAGATGTAGGGGCGACATGTCGCTTTAGATAAACATAGATGTTGGTATGAAAAAGCAGAACGATCAGTTGGATTTGTCTTTGCAGTAGTCGGGCAGGATGTTTGAAATGGTGCAAGGGTGTCTAGCTGTGGTATTGAAATGCTGTGTGCTATTTCTGCAACAACGGAAATGGCAGTGAATGGCAAAAGAAAATCAATTTACATTATTGGCATTTGCGAGAAAAGGGCGAGCCACAGTTTATGCGGGAGAGTATCGTTTAGCGATTTAGTCCCTTTTTATCTTATATTTCGCCTTTTAGTGTTTTTCTGCTATAATTCCAACAATTTTGGCATAAATGCCACCATTTTGTTATGTTAGGAACAACGAATGTCTGAACTCAATCAACCGAATTACGATTCTTCAGAGTTAAAGTTTTACGTGGTCTGGATGCAGTAAAGCGCCCAGGGATGTATATTGGTGATACCGATGACGGCACCGGTTTACATCACATGGTATTTGAAGTTGTTGATAACGCGATTGACGAAGCGTTAGCGGGTTATTGTAAAGACATTATCGTTACGATTCATTCAGATAACTCAGTTTCAGTGCAAGATGATGGACGTGGTATTCCCTGTTGAGGATTCACCCAGAAGAGTGTGTCTGGCTGAAGTTATCATGACTGTACTTCACGCAGGTGGTAAATTTGATGATAACTCTTATAAAGTATCTGGCGGTTTACACGGTGTAGGCGTTTCTGTGGTTAATGCACTGTCATCTAAATTGCAATTAACTATTCGCCGTGAAGGTCATGTTCACGAACAATTCTATAGCCTAGGTGAACCTGACGCACCATTAAGCATTATTGGTGATACCACTGAAAAACAGGTACCATGGTGCGTTTTTGGCCAAGCCTAGAGTTTTCATAAAACTGATTTTGAATATAAAATCCTTTCAAAACGTTTGCGTGAACTTTCTTTCAAACTCTGGCGTATCTATTCGATTGGTTGATGAGCGTTCAGGTCAGAAGAACATTTTAAATATGAAGGTGGATTAAATACCTATGTTGAGTGTTTAAATGAAGGCAAAACGCATATTCATAATACGCCTCTATCTTCTACTGAAAAAGATGGCTAGCGTTGGAATTTCTGCAATGGAACGATAGCTATAACGAAAACGTATATTGCTTTACCAATAATATTCCACAGCGTGATGGTGGTACGCACTTAGCAGGCTTCAGAGCAGCATTAACTCGTGCATTGAAAAACTACATGGATAACAGCGGTGTGCCTAAAAAAGCAGATGCGAATATTGATGCTTCAGGTGATGATGCGCGAGTTTTAGTCACAGTGATTTCTGTAAAAGTGCCTGATCAAATTCTCTTCACACAACAAAAGATAAATTGGTTTCTTCTGAAGTGCGTGGTGGTAAAGCACCATGAATGAAACATTATGAGAATATCGCTGAAAATCCGGATGATGCGATCGTGACCATTATTGATGCCGCACGTGCGTGAAGCTGCGCGTAAAGCGCGTGAAATGACACGCCGTAAAGGTGCGTTAGATTTAGGTGGATTACCAGGTAAATTAGCGGTTGTCAGGAAAAAGATCCCGCGCTTTCAGAATTGTACTTGGTGGAGGGACTCTGCGGGTGGTTCGGCAAAACAAGGTCGTGATCGTAAAAACCAAGCGATTTTGCCATTGAAAGGGAAAATTTTAAATGTAGAAAGCACGCTTGATAAAATGCTTTCTTCTCAAGAGGTTGCAACGTTAATTAGCATTAGGAACGGGTGGTCGTGAAGATTATAACGTTGAGAAATTACGTTATCACAGAGTCATTATCATGACCGATGCCGATGTCGATGGTGCGCATATTCGTACTTTTATTGCTGACTTTCTTTCCTCGTCAAATGCCAGAATTGATTGAAAACGGCTACATTTTATATTGCGAGCCGCCACTATATAAAAGTGAAAAGGTAAACAAGAGCGTTATATCCGAGATAGTGAAATGGCGCGTCATGTAAGTTGATATTGCTTTAGAAGGTGCGGGGCTTTATGTTGGTGAAGATGCGCCAGCATTAGTGGTGTGGCGTTAGAAAAGTTTACTGGTCAGTATAATGATGTACAAAAACGTTTTTGAACGCTAGTTCGTCGCTACCCAACAACCATTGTTAAATGAATTGATTTATACACCAGCACTTTTCAGCTGAATTAGTGGAAAGATCAAAGCAAAAATGACCGCTTGGGTAGAACAATTTGTCAACGCATTAGTGCTCTAAAGACCAGTGGCAATTTCTACCGTGGTAATCTGTTCTTCAATGCTGAGCGCCAAATTTATGAGCCGAAGTGATGTTACTACACATGGTAAGGATACAACTTATCGTATCGATGTTTCATTTTCACCAAAGAATACCAAAAGCATTGTGGCATTAGGAGAACAACTAAAACGATTTAGTGCTAACGGCCTATGTAATGCGCAGTGAACGACGTCAAGCAATTGCCAGTTTTGCAGAAGCTTTGGGACTGGTTAGTGAAAAAGAATCTCGTAAAGGCTTTAACGATTCAGCGCTATAAAGGATTAGGTGAGATGAATCCGGAACAGTTATGGGGAAACAACGATGGATCGGTTTTCGCATGGTCTTCTGGTAAATATTACAGATGCTATTGCGGCAGATAAATTATTTAGTACGCTAGTGTGCGGGCGATGAGGTGGGGCTGGGCAATAACGGACTGCATTGAGTGCCCATGCATTGTATGCACAATGGATATTTAACAGAGAAAAGAAGAGATGGCGGAAAGTTATCTTTTCTTTTGTTTATGGAATGTGATTTTGAAGTGATACTTTTTCTTGAGACTTTACATAGTCGCTGATTTATGCAAAGTCATGCACCATTTTTAATCGATTTTCATTGCAAGAAAATGTAAATTAGTTGAAATTCTAGTCATATTTATTTAAAGAGGTGATGTTATGAAACTAACGCCTTTTAGATTGCAGCGTGGTATCGGTGGGCAAAGCTTTAGCTTTATGCCAGCCAGACGCCTGCAGCAATCAGAGCCAGCTTTCCTATAAGATATTTCTCAAGTAACCCAGGTGGAGCGGTGGTGATATTAGCCGTATCCCAGGAGCGCTGTGAAAGTGAAAGGGTATGCTGGCGATTGATTTAGATAAAGCATTAGAGGATGTACATATGGTGCTAATCACGCAGGACTTGCACACGTAAACCAGGTATGACTCGTGCAGCTCTAACTTTAATATCGACGCAGAATTATTAAAAACCTTGTAGAGAAAGTGGCGGAGATTTGTCCTAAAAGCTTGTAATCGGTATTGTCACGAACCAGTAAACACTTTTAGTACCGATTGCGTGCAAGTATGGCGCAGTCGAGCATTTATGATAGGAGAGAGCTTGGTGTAACAACCTTAGATGTTGTACATGCGAAGAGTTTTGTTTGCAATGTTACTCAAATCCAACTACTAAGTTAGAGTTCCTGTTGTTGGTGGACATTCTGGTCCAACCATTCTGCCCTCCTTTCTAAGCTCCTTTCTCGTGGCTTGCACAGACGCTAAGAAAAAGAAGAGTGAGATGTTAACTCACCGCATTCAAAAATGCTGGTGCCACAAGCTGTTGAAGCCAGTGCTGGCGGCGGTCTCTGCGACTTTATCACGACGAATCTGGTACGCTCACACGCATTTTGCCATTGCAGTGTTAGCTCTGTTAGGTGATGGCTAAACATGTTCGTTATGCTTATGTTCAAACACCAGAAGGAAGTGGGCTACCAGAATTGCTTGCACAAGGCAGTTTTGGCTTAGAAGGCGCGTAGAGGAAGTAATGCCATTAGGTAGTGAGCGCGAAAGCTAAATTAAAGTGAAATCGATAGCATTTTTAAGAGATGATATTCAAAAAGGCTTTAGATTTCTGTGAACAATGAATCGAGCGCAATTGGAGGCCGATAGTCTGTGCAGATAACCAAAAGAATGCCAATCGCAGGTACACATTAGAATCTAGCGATGTCACTAAATTGCATTGCGCCGCTATAGCTCACTTTGAAATTGAACTGAAGAAGTTCTGTTGGGTAAACACTTTGGTGAGATTTGAGCATCAATCGGGCGTGCTAGCGCAGTTCAGCGTCACCGCCGCAAAAATTAATATGTTGAAGATAAAGGCGCAATAGATTGCGTATTACGGAAGCAAGATTAAAAGGCAGCACTTTTGCGTGCAAACAGATGAAAACTATTGATCGAGAAAGCTGCTCTGAGCGAGCCGATTAAATTAAGAAGAAGTATGCTATTCGTGCCGGGTTCTAATGCGGCAATATTGACTGCAATATGCCCTCCTCTCTCCCTCCTCCATTTGAGGCCAGATCCAATTATAGTTTCAGGCGATGCAGAAGTCAGTAGCAGTGAAAAGAGAAAGATTCTGCACGTATTTTAGTCGCGCACGATTACAACATCCCACTTTAATATCAAGAAACTGGAAACAGTGAGTGCGTGTAAACCCGCTTGATTCTGGACTTTGGATTAAAACGACTTAAATGCGCTGTCGAGGCCCAGGCGTTGATGTGGGTGCGTATGCCGAAAACCGAAACGGCACAAGATGCAGTGGATATGGATTTAGCCATCACAGAAATTGAAAAAGCGTGCGGACGCGAAGTCGGCTCCAGCTATGCTAGCAGCGATTGAATCTCCATTAGGGATTACCCAGTCACCAAATTGCTACCGCTTCAAAACGGTTAGTGGTATTGCACTCGGTGCGGAAGACCATGTGCGTAACCAAAAACCTGGAGCGTTCGCCAAGAAGGGATTGAGATTATTATTATTTGCCCGTAGTTTCTGCTTTTACAAAGCAACGCACGTGCGGCGGTATTCAAGGCACTGATACGGTTTATTCTAATGCAGATAATGAAGAAGGTTTCTTACAAAGACGTGCAGCCTCAATAAACAGCTAGGTTTCGATGGTAAAATCTTTAGCTAACCTCGCCAGGTGTGAGCTTTGTACACCAATCTCTTTGCGCCAACGCAAAAGATGTCGATCAAGCAGAGAAAATTATTGGTGGCAGCAGAAGAAGCTGAACGTAATGGTTTGGGTGTCGTTTCTACTTACGTGGCAAAAGGCCGTTGATGCGCTAATCGGTATTGATCGTTGCAAGATTAGTGCTTGGTACCGCAAAATCAGGCATTCGTGAAGAGTAAGGGAGAGCAGATGACAGCAGAGAGACAACGTGTTTGCAAAATTTAATGCGCAATCGCCAGTTTACCAAGCTGTGCCAAAAGCCGAATCTCCTCGCCTTCGCACACTGCAAAAGATCTCGCCAAAATTTGTGAAAGTTTTAGAAGACGTATTCAGTCGTTCAGGGCTTAAAAAGATGGCATGACGGTTTCTTTCCACCATGCATTCTGTGCTGGGGAGAGTTTGTGGTAAATATGGTTATATGACAAAATCGCTACGAAATGGGGTTTAAAAACTTAACAGCAGTCAAGTTCATTGATTGATAGCCACTATCCAATTAGTGATGTATTAAAAATAATTGTGGTAAACGAATTTACTCTATCAGGATTACGTGGTCAATTAGCGGATGAAATTTCAGAGTAGTATCTTGTGGATGACCGGTTAGATTCCTCTCACACGGTGGCCGTGTGCATTTAGTGAAATCTCGAGAGCGTAAAATTGATGTCGCATTTTAGGCGTGCATGTTGCGACAATTCGCAATGCTGACGGTTTTAGTGGTAAAAGCAAATGTGGATCATTAGGGTGTGCCAGAGTAGATGCGGAATATGCAGATAAAGTGGTAAGCATAACCGAGAACTTTGGTGAATACCCATTAAATCCAATCAGTATTGGGGCAGATCAAGTTGGTTAAATCTGCACAAGTTGGATGAAGTGGGCGATCCGAAAATTGCAGCAATTTTGCTTACGTATGACGACCAATCCGCGTGCAATTGTTAATTGCCCGTAAATGCGCGGAAGTTGTGCTAATTCTGGCTATTTTAAAGATGAAGTTTTCTCGTACAAAACCCGGTTCAGGTGGTGCAGCATTATGCGTACCGCGTTTCTTAGAAGAAAAATGCGCCGTGAAAATATCACTGCAAGATGCCTTTAGGTGGATATGCTACCTCAAGTATAGGTGGCATTACATGAAGCAGGGCTCGATTAAGAAACTGATTTGACGTGCAATCTTTCGACAAAGATGCCGCCAGAATCGTTAGCACGCAGTCCATACCATGTGAAGTTTCAAGCTAACCAATATGCAAACTTTAGCTCAAAAAGGCGCATCAGCTGGAACGTGGGTCTATGGCTTTAACCGCATTAGAGATTGGATGATGAATTTAATGTGAAACGATTAACGGGTTCTGATGGCGTGATTCGTGGTGCCTCCTGGTGGTCACTGTGATACGGCACGCCTCTGCAAGCAAGTGGCAATTGCGTTGCTCCACGCTGTTCGAGGACGTATTCCGCGGTAGTTGAAAATGTCATTACTTGTGTCACGCCTGGTGAAAATGTTGATATTTTGAGTGACCGTCATCGCGGTGCTGCCGTTAACCCTAAACGTCCAGACTTTGATCGAAACTTTAACTAATGCACGGGAATTGCGCATTCACTATCGAACAGCGTCTTTTGTGAGCGTGCTTATAGCATTACTGGCAAGCCAAAAAGATATTGAATTTACAGACAGACCTGTAGCAGCTGGCACGTTATCGTGACGGCACAGTTATTGACACGGTTTATCAAGCAAAGCGTAAGACAGAAAACAACAAGCGGTCATATTTTGCAAAAGATTTTCAAAAGCATTCTCGACAGAAGGTGTTGATATTTGCACCGAGGCGCTACTGCAAGCACTGTGAAGATCGCGCTTCTTTGCAACAACGGTGTTAGCGAAGTATCAAAGCAAACCTTGCTATTCATTCGTTAACGGCGGTCAGGGCGTGATGGGTGTAGGATTATCTTTTGGCAAAGGATTGGATCTGACCGCTTGTTTTAACTCGTCTCAAGCATTAAACCTATTGCATTGATTCGTCCATTTGAAACCGGCATGAGGCGCTTTTGTAGCACCTATTCAGAGGCGGCAACACTGGAAAAGTGAAATGATTGCTGGAAGATAGTCTCACCGTTATCTAGACTGTGGATTTTGACGTAATAGATATGGAAAGTTGCTTGGAGTCGAGCTGAGTTTGACTCTCCTCCAAGATCTTGTTTGGCTTTGTGAACACAGCAAAAGTGCATGTGCACAAGGCATCGTACACACACAATTGATGAGATTTTGTTGACACGCAAAATCGTGCGCAAGCAGTCGGTCGCAGAACGGATTTGCCAGAATTAGCCTATAAGGCATTAGTAAAAGAGGCTTTATCTTTAGCTAAACCTGGGTTGGTAGATTTAGAGAATAATGGTTCGCACGAGATATGACCGTGCAGACCTTTGGAGCAAAGTGCAGAGAGTCCTCGTCCTGTATTTTTATGCAATTTAGTGCTAAAAGGGATGGCAGTAAACTTATAAAGCCGGAGACGGCATACTTTGTCAGCAAATTCGACCAGCTTGGAATGCTCTGCTGAAGAAGCGATGCGATCAAGCGACTCGAGGAAAATGTGAATACGCGCGCAAGGCGCGGATTTTCGCTTTTGGCTTTAGTTTGCACTGGGATTGAGTCGCTATATGCGCAAAATAAAGCCGTATGATGCCAACAGCGATTTGTCCATCTAGTAGCAGAAATGACGCAAGGCATCTGTGCGAATTGAAGCACTATCCGAAAGATCAGCCTTTAACGGTAGGTGTGCAGTTTTTATCAGCAGTACATGGCTTAACAGGTGCAAGAGGGGAAGCCGAAAGTGGTTTTATTCTCGTGCACAAGGCTAGTAATGCTTCAACTGCATCAAGATAAATCTTTCCGGAAATACTCTACTACAATTTGCATTACTTTTCTTTATGTAGTAACATAATCCAAGATAATAAATGTAGTCAATCGCAGGATGAGTGGCTTGTTTGTTCAAACTGAAGCGTCAGCGGTTAGAAAAATAAAGAAATTTTAGCAGCGACAGTGTTAACAGAGTTTAAGGGAATTTGATCAGGCTTGTAGCAATAGAATATCAGCTGTGGTGGTGCGCTGATCCAGTCGCATTAACGGTTTTTCATCATTATGTAACTTCTGGTATAGAGGCGAAATATGGCGTTATCTGAAAACGCAGAAACCAGCAAATACTGGTGGCGATTCCAGTGCCGCCTTTTCTTAATTCCCGCGCCCGCCGGGCTTTCTTTGATTGCTTTAGTCTAGTAGGTATCTATATTGCAACCATCGTGGAACACGTGATCCGGCCTTATGGGTGAGCCCGTTATTTTATTAGCCGCTGTTGCAGCATCGGCAGCAGCGATCGGTACACCGCAGGTGCTGGATTCAGAGATGCGCCAAACCCTCCCAGGTTATCAATCAGGCACAACTGCTGATGCTGCACGTCTTCACCTTAAGCTCTGCTTTTTGTGGATTTCACTGGTTTAGGTAGCGAATTGCTTACTAGCATGATCTGGATGGATCGGTAATGCAACCTCACGTTTGAGCTACGTTACGGTATTCTTGGATTTACTATTATCGCCCAGCAACCCTTCAAATGCCGCACGTGCGGGTGGGGATTGTCTCATTATTAACGGTGGCGGTGCGCACTGGGTTCCCGATCTTGAAAAATCACCAAAATTAGCGCGGGCGTTATCATTGTTGAAAGCGTCTATATGACGGTAAAAACCATCAGCCATCTCTTTCTTAACTGGCAATGGCACCCAATGCATTATGCGCGCTTTCTATTGGCGGAGCCGGTATTAGGCTTTAAAAGTGAACTAGGATAGAATGGTTCTTAGCGGCAACTGTGCACTGCTTTGCTTTGCTTATTCTTAATTCCGCGCTAATTTGCTATATCATCGCAAAACCGGAACTTAAAACATGTAGATAACAAAAACATTGCGAGGCTTGAAGAATTAGGGCCCAATGAGCATGCGGAGAAATCATTAGTAAACAAAGCATTTGTGTTAACGCACTGACTGGATTTGTGCTGATTTCCTTGGCGTAACTCAACAACCGTTGCACTTATTACTATGGTACTTTGTATCGTATTAAATATCGTTTCTTGGGATGACGTCACGCAAAAACAAAGCAGGCTGAGGATACCTTAATTTGGTACAGCGGTAATATCGGATGTCAAAAATCCTTTGAAAATGCGAAATTTTTGAATGGTTAGCGGATACTTTTAAATAAAACATTTAGATTTCGGTGACCACAGGTTGTTGGCACTGGTTGTTATCTTAATTTTAAGTGTTTCTGTACGTTACTTGTTTGCTTCTGTGGTGCTTATGTAGCAGCGATGATCCCGGTATTTTGCAACAGTGGGTAAGTGGCAGGCAAATTCAGTTGAATTATTAACGTTAGGTTTACTATTTGCGAACTCTTACGGTGGTTTCTGTAACGCACTACGGCGGTGGCCCCAGGCCCAATTACTTTTGGTGCGGCGCTAACGATATCAACCCTTGGTGGACCGCAGGTTTCATCACGTGCCTTTGGTAAGCTTGTAGCACATACCACGTGGTTTCTGGCTGGTGGAACTTCCTGATGACTGGGCTGCAGCAACAGCTGCACTAAACTGTCAGAAAAGGCTGAACGAATTGTTCAGCTCTTTTGCAGATTTTGAAAGTGTTGTGTGAGCAATAATGTTTCATCTGTCTAGAAATTCAATGCTCATTGGTCCAATGATCGTTTGGATATTACTGGCTAGGATTTTCTACCACGTTGGGCGAAATTCGGCGGGAATATTTTTCTAAGGCTAATGGTACCTATTAAATATTGCTTTTTGCTTTTGACTGGAATAGCATCTGCAATCTACTGCAATCCATTACCGTAAAGAATTTTACCTTCAAATGAATAAGCACTAATCCAGTGATTGCTTTAATCGCTTTATCTCCAGTATTTTCAATGTCATAGTAAAGCTGGAAACTGTTGACGTACCTTTTGGCATCTGCGTCACGCACGTTTAGTCGCCGTGGTAGCTTGCTCCAAATTGTGCTTTTGCATCTTGAGCATCAACTTTTTCTCTTGGGTCCTTTGTGCATTATTTGCTGGTGTTACTTTTCTCCCTCGGTGCCAGTTGTTAGCACGCAACTGCGCTGGCAATTAAAGTCGTGAATAAAATAGACTTTATTAAATTTCTTATTTAGCGTGCCTTCATTGCAACATGTATATGCCTGTAATCCTTAATAATGACGATTAAGCTTTTTCGCATTGTTACACGAGGAAGACTCATGGCACACAGCATTTAAAGAGTAAAATTTATTAAAATGCTAATCAGCAACTTTTGCCATTTCAAATTCACTAACATCATTAAATATGGATAACTTTAATGTGGATTTCTTGTGTGCGGTCAGCATAACACGGAAATGCGGTACACGGATCCTCAATATCTGCTAATCCAGCCATTTGCTCCACCATTTTACCGGTCAGTTGCAATCATGCTATTGCCTCTTTTTAGCTACTTTAACTTCAGCATTTAACACGTTTTTAGAATTACCAGAGGTAGATAAACCAAAGAGTACGTCGCACTGTATTTCCAACCGCTCTGAATAGCGAGGAAAAGCGCAGTCACAGCCAAAAATCGTTACTGACACGCTCAAATGGCTAGCATCTGAAATCGCGGTGCTGCAAGTACCTGGACGATTTTCACGGTAACGACTCCAGTAAGTTCTTCAGCAAAGTGCATGTGATCTGAACGCACTAGCACTACAAGCACGCTACCACTCTGTTTAAAACTGTTTGCTAAAGTACGTAGAGCAGCATCTTGAATCAATTGAATGTCATCATTCATAAATTTATCAAGTGGATCTGGCGGCTTCTTGTACTCTGCTTAACACAATTTCACTGCAAATACATAAAATTTCCTTAACTTAAGAGTTGCAAAGATTAGCTCGCGGTGAATAATAAAAATCAGCCACGCTTTTAAGGCGCTAGTGTCAAAAGAGAGTTGCGCTAACGCATCCAAAAGCTTGCTTTATACAAATCTGGGCTTTTGTTTTGCGCCCTCTAACCCCAAAAGTTTTGGATAGGTGCTTTTTATGGAATATTCATCAGCACCAACTTGCTTACCAATTTTTCGGTTTCGCCAATAATATCTAAAAATATCATCTTGTACTTGAAATGTAGTAATAGCTTGCGCATAACTGCTGTAATTGCATCCGAATATGCATATCGTTTTGTGGATTGAGAGAGATTAACCCATCATGACCGATGCTTCAATCAAATGTGCCCCGGTTTTATTTCGATGAATTTGTTCTAATTCTGCGAGACTGACCGATTTATCTTCGGCAATCAAATCTAAACTTTGCCCGAAGCACATACCTTTCGCCCCAGCAGCGGCTGTGCGCGCTAATTTGTGCAACTTTTTGCGAATCGGTTACATCTCATCATCGCTAATCAACGAGAAAGCCAGACTTGCAGTGCATCGCCAGCTAAAATAGCAGTGGCCTCATCAAAAGTCAATATGGCGTGTTGGTTTCCACGGCGAAGCGATCATCATCCATTACGGGTAAATCATCGTGCACAGGGGACAGGCATGCGAATGGGTTCCATCGCTGCTGCGCTAGTGTCTAATTTATCTAGCGAGACACCGAGCATTCTGCCAGTCGCATAAATTAAAAATGGACGTACACGTTTTTCCGCCTAATAAAACGGCATAAGCCATTGCTTCAGTTAAAACGAGCATTAGGATAATGTTTAATGCTGATTGAATAAAATCGTTAATTCGTTTTTGGAAAAACGCGAGATCGTCGAAAGCGTATAATTCAGTGATTAGTTATAATCCGTTAATTCTGCTTGTGTGTTTTTATTTAAAAGAATTTGAATGCGTTGCTCTGCATTTTTGTAAGCGTTCTTGTCCTTGCTGAACTAATTTTACAGCATGCTCAAATTCATTTAGGCTTCTTCAAGTGGTAGTCACCAGATTCTAATAAACTGACAATATTTTCTAATTCTTTTCAGCGTTGCCTCAAAAGATGGCGGGGCTGTTACACTTTTTAGCCATAAATTTTTGTTCAATATTGAGAAATACAAATATGAAGTCACCTGTCGAATAGCGGATTTACGAATAACTTGCATTTGCTAAATAAAGAAAAATGATTGAAGCTTGAAGTAAAAATTCTATGAGTGCGATTACTTTATTGACTTTATTTTACTTAGAGAAAAGGAATACAAACATGACAAAAAGTGATTCACACCGAAAATGCACCAGCAGCAATTGGCTTATGTACAAGCGGTTGATTTAGGGCAATTAGTTTTCACATCAGGACAAATCCCCGTTGATCCGAAAAACGGGCAATATTCCTAGATGAAATTACGCAAGCTCCGCCAATCGCTTGAAAATATTAAAAGCAATTATTGAGCAAGCAGGTCTTTCAGTTGCAGATGTGTAGAAAACCACGGTTTTTGTTAAAGATTTAAATGATTTCGCAACTGTAAATGCGGAATAGAGACATTTTTCCGTGAAAATGCGCATCCTAGTTTTCCAGCCTGTTCTTGTGTGGAGGTTTGCTCGCTTTCACCAAAGATGTTGGCTTAGAAATTGAAGCTATTGTACTAAGAAAATAAACAAGCAGTCATAAGTTTTTTGCAAATGAACAAGAAACCTCAAATGCTATTTTGCCAACTTGGCAAGTTCCAGATTCAATTCATGCTTACGACATTGCGTACAGGTGGGGTAGCCAAGCCCTCATTTGATAGTTTTAATTTGAGCGATCATGTGGGAGATAGTACTGATGCTGTTATGGAAAATCGACGATTATTAACAGCACAGTTCGCTTTTACCGCAATCACCACTGTCTTTTAACGCAAACGCATAGCACTAAAGTGCTTCGTTTGCCTTATTCTGATGAGTCGGTTGAGGCTGATGCGGTTTATACCAATCAAGCAAACCAAGTCTGTTTAGTCATGACAGCAGATTGCTTACCTGTATATTCGTGAGTCAAAATGCTAAGAGATTGGAGCTGCACATGCTGGTTGGAAGGATTATGTGATGGAATTTTAGAAAATACCGTGTGCAGAATTTGTCGGGCCCGACATCAGAAAATCCAGGCTTAGCTTGGTCCTGCTATTGGTGCAAAAACTTTTCAGGTTGGTCAAGAAGTGGTTGATAAATTTGTAGCACAGAATGCTGAAGCGATAAATGCTTTTGTGCCAGATGAAAAGCAACCAGGAAAGTATTTAGGCGATATTTATCTTCTGACTAAACAGCGATTGAACAAATTGGGCATTACCTCAATAAGTGGCGGAGACTACGGTACTTAAGCAGTTGGTAGGCGGGAAACGATTCTTTTCTTATCGTAGAGAAACCGAACGTGAAGGCTGGGCAACGCTCATTTGGCGAAGATGGACAGCAAAGAGAGAGCTTTTGCGGATTGATGCATAAAGCCTCTTTTTGATAAAACTTTCCAGTACATCGACCGCTTGTAAAATTGCCATGTCTATTTTGACTTTTCCTGTGAAACGATCTTTCGTATCACTAATTTGTTGGACTCTGCAAAGAACCTAATACCCCACCCCCAATGTGAGTAACGATCTCATTTGAAAATCTTTCAGATAGACTGTAGCGTAGCTTTCAATTGCACCGGTTTTGCGAAAATCACTAGCACCAAGACTATTAAACGTGCCACTCTGCTATACAGCAAAATTGCACCAGCACATACGTGCACATAAGGTTACGGGTGACATATAAAGGTGTAACCAGATGCTGATAACGATGGTAGAGATTGTCCAGCCATGCGAATGGCTGCATTTCAGCGTGGGCGGTGGGATCATGCATGAGAATAGATTGATTCCAACCTTCACCAATGATTTCACCAGCAGGGCTCACTAATACCGCACCGACAGGAATTTCACCAAGTGCTTCAGCTTTTTGCGCCAGTTTATAGCATATTCCATCATGGTAATGTCCATTTCAGATGGGATAATTTGGCAATCTGTATAGGATATTTTAATAAACATAATGGAGCATTTTTAAAATTAAAGGTGGAGAAATCTCCACCTTTAGCTTTACATATTAAACCAGATTAGCGACGACCGCGGTCACTAAAGCGTTTTTCTTTTAAAGCCACCTTTGCGATCTTTGTTAAAACCATTATCTGCGCTCGCCACGGCGGCGGTCATTACGACGTTCATTACGACCATCACCGCGTCCACGATCTTCAAATGATTGACCTGATTGGCTACCAGGCTGGGCCTGATAATGACATTTGCATTTGTTTTATTTAGTACGCGAGATTTTTGTGCAAAATGTTGTACTAAATGGTTAGGCATACCTTTCGGTAACTCAATTGTAGAGTAAGTATCATATAGTTTGATATGCCCGATATAACGGCTGTTATTATCGCCTCATTTGCACGTAGCACCCACAATATGACGGACTTTTACACCATCTTCACGGCCGATTTCAATACGGTATAAAATCCACAGCTGCACCGTTATTTTCACGATGCTCACGGCCGCCACGCTCACTACGGCGATCATCACGATCGCGACGTCCACGTTCTTGACGAGCAGGCGAATTGCAGGGTCTGGTGGCAGAATCAGTTTTTGTTTCTCTGTAACATCATCACATACGCTGCGGCTAATTCTTCATGATCTTGATCTGCCGTAAATAAATCTTCAAGCAACACGATATTTTTCTCATCGCGATGTTCACTGTTTAGCAACGCGTGCTTTAAATTTTGCACGGCGTTTTTCCATGAGCACGTCATGATTTGGAATTGCCACTTCATCAATTGGTTTCTTCATCAAGTTTTCGATGTTATGCACAAACGGCGTTCGCGTGGTTCTACAAATAATAATGCATGACCGAACGACCTGCTACGGCCTCGTATGACCAATACGGTGAACGCAGATTCTGCATCAAGTGGAATATCGTAGTTTACCACTAGCTGATGCGTTCAGTCGTCAATACCACGAGCGGCAACATCAGTCGCAACTAAAATATCTAAGCGACCAGATTTTTGAATTTATCTAAGGTTTGCTCACGTGCTTGTTGGGTCATATCTCCGTTTAATGCTGCAGTACGGAAGCCATTACGTTCGCATAATTCAGTAATATCAACAGTACCGGTTTTTGTGCGAGTGAAGATAATCGCTGCATCAAATTCTTCTTACTTCTAAGAAGCTAATAAGGCATCGTTTTACGAAGCCATTCACTAACCAATAGCTTTGAGAGTAATGTCTGGCGCAGAACGTTGCGTAGCTTAATTTTACCTCTTGCGGGTTTTTCATAAAAACGTTTAGTGATGCGACGACGCGTGGCTCTGGCATGGTTGCAGAGAAGAGCGCAGTTTGGTGATCTTCAGGTAATTCCGCCATGACGGTTTCAACATCATCAATAAATCCCATACGTAACATTTCATCAGCTTCATCTAATACGATGAGTGGGCTGAAGAATCAATGTGCCACGGCGAATATGGTCAGAATACGGCCAGGTGTGCCTACAACGACTTGTGAACCTTGTTTTAATGCACGTAATTGAATGTCATAGCGTTGACCACTACAAACGGTTACAACTCGAACACCTTTTCATATTTTTAGTAAATTGTTCACAGGCATCAGCAACCTGAATAGCTAACTCACGAGTAGGCGCCATGACTAACATTTGTGGATGGCGAGCGTTCGGATCAATTTTTGAAAGCAATGGGAGAGAGAACGCTGCGGTTTTACCACTACCAGTTTGTGCCATACCTCAAAACATCGCGACCTTCTAGTGGTGCGGAATAGTTTCTTGTTGAATAGGCGATGGAGTAACGAAACCGATTTGGTTAACGGCATCAAGAATAGATTGAGGAGACCTAAGTCTGCGAAAGTAATTTGGATTCAGTTGTCATAAAAATCCAATAATAAGCGTGTTGACACACGCAACAAAATAATAGGGTGCTGAGCACCTAAAAATTGCTAGGTAAATAGAAAGAAAAAGTGAAGCAAACAGTCGCATAACGATATCCGTCAGGAGTGCAAGCGGTCGGATTTTAGCTGTGTTTTGGCACAGATTAATTTGACCGCTTTGTTCGTTCCTAGTATTCCCCAACAAGCGCCGGAGTTGTTTGAAAACCTGTCAGCGCATCACTGATTACGGGGTTAGCAGCAGCCCAAACAAAGCAAAAGCTTGATACTCAACGAAGTTAAACGCTGGTTGCTAAAAGCAAGACGAAAGAGGCTAATGGCTATGCTCTTTCATTTGATGTTGAGCTTTTGTTTTCTGCGGTAAACATACGTTTCGGTTAAAAGTTCTGCATACATGCGCGCTATTTCAGCTGCCATATCGCATCAACACTCTTTGAACGTAATTGTGCAAGTGAAAGTTCAAGAAATAGCGAACAACATTGGTCTCTAAAATCCAGGTGATAAATTTCTTTTGCACGTTTCATTAAATTAGCTTTTAGCCTCCAAGGGGCATCGATTCATAATTCATTGAAATAGAGCCATAATGCACGATAAAGGGATCTTTCGGTTCATCTTCATACGAGTTGCATCTCGTTCTGTCACAGAGCAACGTCCGCACGTACCAAAAAGATAGACCTCGAACAGTAAATACGTATACTATAAGTAGAGTCTACATCTCACAAACGGCATTAGGCATCAATAGCACTCATACGTCAATCATCATCCAATAGCAAATAAGCCAGCCCATATATAATTGTGAGGCTGCTACCATGATTAAGAGATAATGCTTTGTGAAAATCATAACGAGCAAGAGAGACAAAGGCCGAGGCTATATCGTAAAGAACACCCTCGTTCAAAATAAAAGATCTGCACGTTCTGAATTGCTTAGCACTTGCTTCCCTAAAACTTGAAGCCGGCAACGAACCACCATACCTGCTTGATCGAAGCGCACTGTGGGTTAAGTTCTGCTAGTGCTAACTATCTAACGCTTCAAGAAATCATTTCAGACGCACTCATACTACATACCTGACAGCAAGAACTCCCGCTAATAAATTGAGAAGAAAGAATCAGAAAAATTTTAGTCTAACCGTGGAAACGCGCATAACACAGCCTCGGGAAAATCAGCCTCAAAAGAGGCTGATACTATTCATTAGATTTACCAGCCTGTTCGGTTAATTCTACGGGTGTTTCTTCAGGAGTTTCTGAGGCAACATTATTCAAGTCTTTCATCGTCATAAGCGGATGCAGTTTTGACGATCGATTTCCACAACTTCTACTCTTGAACTTCTTGACCTACAGTTGGGTAAGTCAGAAATGTCTCTACACGAGCATCAGTGCACCTGAGAGATATCGTACTAATCCTCTGTACCGCCTCAGGATAGAAACAGATATGCACCGAAATCCAGCAACACGGTAACTTTACCGGTATAGCGCATTTTACTTCAACTACTCGCCACGATATCTTCAATACGCCATTACTGCTTTAGCAGCATTATTATCCGTTGCTGCATTATAGCGTACCATCATCGTCGATGTCAATGAAGCATCTAGTTTCTTCAGTTAACGCACGAATAGTTGCACCACCTTTACCGATAACATCTTTGATTTTCTTCGGATCACGTTTTCATGGTGTGGATACGCGGTGTGTGTTGAAAATATCTGCGCGTGCAGGATCTGGTTGTTCATTACACCTAAAATGTCCGATACACCTTTAGCTGTTTAACGCATACATAATTTCAGGGTGATACTCAATTTTAATATCCATTTGTAGTGCAGTTACCACGTGTACCAGCTACTTTAAAGTCCATATCTTACCAAATGGTCTTCGTCACCTAAATATCAGAAAGCACAACAAAGTTGTCATTTTCTTTTAAGCCCATTGCAATACCCTGCAACAGCTGCTTTAATTGGCACACCAGCATCCATGAGCGCTAAAGATGCACCACAAAACAGAAGCTTTCATTGATGATGAACCGTTTGATTCTGTAATTTTCAGAAACCACGCACAACATATGAATTCTTCTGCACTTGGCATCACAGTTAATGACGCCACGTTTTGCTAAACGACCGTGACTAATTTCACGACGTTTTTGAGAACACAGACCGACCAGTTTACCTACAGAGTATGGAGGGAAGTTAGTGAGTAAGAAAACGATCTGATTTTCTCACCTGTTAATTCATCAATAATTTGTGCATCACGCTCGAATTCTAGTCGTTGCAACCGCTAATGCTTGGGCTTTCGCACGAGATAGAGAACCGTGAGTGCGTGGTAATACACCTGTGCAGATGTTCAATGCACGAACTGTGTGCTCTTAGTACGGTCCATCATCACGAGGTTCACCTGCTAAATACGACCACGCACGATTGAGCTTTCTAATGCAGTAATATATCGATGATCGCACCTTCAGAAACGGTTTTCGTCTTCTCTGCAAGTTAATGTGTAATATTTCTGCCCTTGATGTTCATCAATTTGTGCGCAACGGCTTGTTTTTCAGTAATACGGTAAGCATCACAATACGCGCTTCTAAAGCTGCTATTAAATCATATTTGGTTCTGGTGCAACCCAATCCCGAAGCGGTTTGCCAGCTTCACGAACGAATTCTTGATGTTTTCGATTCGAACGTTGTTGTTGGACCGAATACTACGCCGAGTATTGTTCTTCAGTTATACATCTGCTTCAGACTCTACACTACACAGCTTTGTCTAGCCCAGTCAAACACTAAGTCTAAACGGCTGTTTGTTTTGTTCTGAAAATGGTTGGGTTTATCATGAATTGATCGTTGATGAAACCAACGCGTGCTGCACCGATTGGGCCGTTAAATGGTACGCCAGATAAAGCAGTGCAGCTGACCACCAATCATCGCGACTCACCTCGCTAATTTTGTGGATTAACAGAACCACGGTCGCAATAACTTTGAAATTTCGTTGAAGAAACCTTCAGAGAAAGAGGACGAACTGGACGGTCGATTAAACGGGCTAACCAGGTTTGCTTCGGATGGACGGCCTTCGTTTGAAGAAAGCCACCAGGAATACGACCTGCTGCGTGCAGTACGTCTGATAATCTACAGTTAATGGGAGTCTTGACCTTTCTTTTACATCTTTTTAGTCGACAGTAACAACACGGTAGTGTCGTCCATGCTTGCCATAACAGCGCAGTTGCACGTGATTGTTAGTTTCTAAAGACAGTATGTTGACCCTATTTAAATTGCTTGACGATTGAGTCATAAAAATCCTTACAATAATATCTATACTTATGCTTTACTTTAGAAAATTGCGACTAGCAGAAAGGTTTTGCTGTCGAAAAGCTTCTGATAGTCTCAATATGAGAAATAAACGAGGTATTGACGACTTTTTCATTTAAAAGCGCGATTTCTTTATCAATTTACAAAAATCCCCACTGACCAGCTTTGTAACGGAAACCACTACAATTGACAAAAGTTTTGCTGTCTTTTGACCTTAAGAATAGTATGGAAATTATCCTGTGTGTTTATCGTCTCTTTTGGCTTAATTGTCTCAATTAGCACACAAAATGCTTTTTACTTAAGCAAGGCACATTAGCAGCATGTTTTTGGATTGCCTCATCTGTTTTGTCGGTGATGTATTATTGATGGGGTTAGGTGTTTAGGCTTTAGGTTCAATTTCTGGCTGAATTGCCTGTGTTGAGTTTAACATTGCGCTATTGCTCGGCATGGTGATGACTTACGGTAGTCGTTCATTTATTACGCATTCAAAAGTGCTGGATGTATTAACGATGAATGGGCACAATCAGCTAGTTTCAAAAAGTATTATGGTTGCCTTTGCATCACTTTCTTTAAATCCTCAAGCTTTATATTGATACTGGTGGATGATTTTAGGGGACATGGCGCAATTAGATTTTTAGAGGCAAGATAGAATTTTCATAGGCGCCTCATCTGTTCGTTACTGTGGTTTTTCGGGCTAGGGTATGGGGGCTCAAATTCTTTCTCCTTATTTTGAAAAACGTCGTACTTTTGCAGTATTTTAGATATACTCACCGGGCTAATCATGTGCCATCGCTGCAGTTTATTGTTCTACGCATTTCATATTGCGAAAACAGATTTTGGATTTTTAATCAATAATTTGTTTAAGTGACTACAGAAATAATTAACTGCAGAAGGTGTTGAGCAAATGCCGATTAAAGCGTTTTCACTGAAGTACTTATTTAAACTATTCGATGTATGTAATTATGGATAGGGCATTACCGTTTTATCGATGATGGCTTTAAAAAGCCTGTACAGCGCCGTATTATTTATGCGATGTCTGAATTAGGCTTCGAAATAGCTTCGGCAAAATATAAAAATCGGCTGTACTGTCGGGGATGTGTAAAGATGTTCCACCCACATGGTGACATCGCGTGTTATAGTTATAGGTGCTGATGGCACAAACTATTTTCTACCGATATCCACTCATTGATGGGCGAAAACTGGGTGCACCAGATGACCTCGAAATCATTTGCAGCCATGCTACCGAATCTAAACTGTCTAAAATGGCAGAGATTTGGCTTGGCGAGTTAGGGCAGGTACAGTTGATTCACTAACTTTGATGGAACATTAGAAGAGCCAAAATATTTACCTGCACGTTTGCCGCGATATTTTACTTAACGGTACCATGGGGGATTGCTGTGAATGGCAAACCGATATTCCACCGCACAATCTTAATGAGCTAGCAGACGCTGTACATGTTAGTTAGATAATCCGAAAGCAGGCCATGGATTTACTTGAAGTGGTACAAGGGCCAGATTATCCAACAGAAGCAGAAATTATTACGCCAAAAGCAGACATTGCAAAAATGTATGAGCAAGGTAAAGGCTCAATAAAAATGCGCGCAACTTGGCGTAAAGAAGATGGCGAGATTGTGATTACAGCGTTACACATCGAGCTTCGCCTTCAAAGTGATTGAGCAGATCGCCACCAAATGCGTAATATTGCCGATGGTAGATGATATTCGTGATGAATCTGATCATGAAAATCCGATTCGCTTGGTCATTGTACCACGTTCCAATCGGATTGATTTTGATGGTTTGATGGATCACCTATTTGCCACTACTGATCTTGAGAAAAACTATCGAGTTAATATGAATATGCTTGCTAAGATGGTGTTTATGCAGTCCACTTAGTAGAAATTTTCACAGAGTGGTTAAGCTTTTAGACGTACTACGGTGACTCGTCGTTTAAATTATCGACTCGATAAAATTTTTAAACCGCTTTACATATTTTAGACGGTTTACTGATTGCGTATTTAAAACATTGATGAAGTGATTGAGATTATTCGCAATGAAGATGATCCAAAAGCAGAATTGATGGCTCGCTTTAATTTAAGTGAAAATTCAGCGGAAGCAATTTTACCACGCTTACGTCATTTAGTATTAGAAGGCATGCTCTCTGCTAAGCGAGAAAAGCCAACTTGAAAAGGAGGCGATGAATTGCAATTAACGTTAAGTTCTGAACGTCGTCTTAACATCGTTAATTAAAAAGGAAATCCAGGCGGATGCCAGAAACCTTTACGTCCTCGCCGTTCTCATTAGTTGAGCGTGCTGGGAGAAGCTATTTCAGAAAGTGAGCTACCCCCGACCGGAAGATGTGACGGTAATCCTTTCTGAAAAAGGTTGGGTGTGCAGAGGCCATGATATTGATGTGCAAGCATTGTTATCGCGCGGGTGATGGGTATTTAACTCACGCGTGGGCGTAGCAATCAGTCAGTTGTTTTCTTAGATAGCACGGGCGCGCTATGCATTAGATGCCAATAGCTACCATCAGCACGTTCACGGTAGAGCCAATTTGCTGGCAAAATCAGCTTTTGCAGAAAGGCGCAAACCGTACAACATCTGTTGATGGCTATATGGATGCGAAAATTTTAATGGCCTCTGATTCCGGTTATGGTTTTATCTGCCAATTTGAAGATTTAGTTTCACGTAATAAGCAGGTAAAGCGGTAATTAGCTTAACTGAAAACGCGCAGTATTGGCACCGCAATATATTGAAGCGAATGAGGATATATCACTTGTGGCGATGAGTGAGTGGGGCGAATGTTGGTCTCCCAATTACCGAGTTACACACTTCAAAAAGGTAAAGGAATAAAATTATTAACATTTTCGCAGCGGCGCTAAAGCGGGGACCGAATTATTAACACGCTTATTGCTGATTAAACCAACCAGCTCTCGTCTTTATTTCGGTAAACGTAAAATCACTTTTAAAACCGCGATATTGACAATTATCGCGGTGAGCGAGCAAACGAAAAGGATCACAATAGTCCGTGGATTAAGTACGAATCGCGACAGTAGAGATCGTAGACTAGGCACAAGCGGTAGATGTTGCAGGATTTGCAAAATCCTCACCGCTTTTTCGTCTCACTTTTGTACAATGAGCCACTTTTATCAGCCTATGCACTCACCTAATCGAAGCGATGACAGCGTTATGCAAACCGAACTGGCAAACCATTCCAGAACTGATCACTGGACCAAAGAGAGAGAATTTTTCGCTTTCGTTATCCAGCGATCGCTCGCGTTTTTATTGGCGATTTCATTTATAGAATGAACAAACGGATGGAGAATTGCTAAAGCGATTTAATCGATCTATTTCGTTATGTTTCCCAAACATTTCGAGCAACTCGAAAGTAGCTTGAGTCAACGTGCAATAATGCGATCAATGATTTGGTTAGACAACGCTTTTAAAACCGTTTTCTAGTGAGTTGACCGAAGGACTCAGCGATTTATCGCTTAACCCCGCTTGGCGTAGGTGTAAAGCAGATTATTATGTTCGCCAGCGAATTTTCCACCTTGCGCTGATCCATTCAATTATCGATTGTGGCCGATGAGATCCAACGTGCTTCAAATTCTGCAGAAGAAGGCGGAGATGAGCGTTTTTGGCGTAACAATGCTTTTTGCGCCATTAAAGTATTCGGTGGCGAGAAATTCTTGACAGCATCGATCTTTCACAACGAATGATGGATGAAAATCAGCACCAAATTCGTGAACGAATCGCAGAATTATTAAGCCAAAAACTGGCATGAAGCGATTACTGAGCTGTGAACGTTTGTTAGATGAAACTTCGGCAACTTACGTGAATTACAAGATACTCTCAATGCTGCAGGTGATAAACTTCAATCGCAATTATTACGGCATCAAAGCTGCTTTGATTGGGCGTGAAGATTTAGATTTTATCGATCAACCTATAGTGAATCTGCAGAATAAATTAGACCGAATCATGAGTTGGGGACAACAGGCGATAGATCTTTGGATTGGTTACGATCGCCATGTGCATAAATTCATTCGTACTGCGATTGATATGGATAAAAACCGTGTGTTTGGTCAACGCTTACGCCAATCTATTCAAGATTACTTTGAATCGCCTTGGTATTACATATTGCGAGCGCAACTCTTCTGATTTACGTGATGAGGATGCCGCATTAAATGAAGCAGAGGCTGTCGGTGAGTTGCCAACTGAACTGGAATATGAATCACTTTCTGATGTACAAGAGCAGATCATAGCCATTATGCAAGGCACAGCTGGCACCATACCGTGATAAAGGTAAACCAATGGATTTAGGTGCAATCTTGCGTGAGCAGCTTGCTCGATATCCACAAACCCGACATTTTGATGTGTCGCGTATTATTGTGGATCAGGCTGTTAAATTAGGCATGGCAAGTTTAGATAGCCAAGCAGTTTACCCAGAATGGCAAGCGATTAACGACACTGGCGCAGAAGTTCAAGCTAACGTGATTGACCAATATAACAAATAACAAGCGGTAGAATTTTTCTCCCAATTTGCAAATAAAATGACCGATAGAGAATTACAGATGACAGAGCAGACCCAAGACCTTATCTCGCCCATTGGCATTGGCTATTGCTAATCCAATCTTTCCGCAGTTAGACAGCCAATTACGTATTGGTAAACATATCAATATTGAACAGCTAGATGAGCATGCTTTTTTAATGGATTTCCAAGCAGAGCTAGAGCAATTTTATCGTCGTTATCATGTTGAATTGATTCGTGCACCAGAAGGCTTTTTCTATTTACGCCCGAAAAGCATCTAGTTTAATCAATCGTGCTGCAATGTCTGAAATGGAAATGCTAGTGGGGGAAAGTGTTGTGCCATTCTATTTAAGTCCAGAACGTTTAGCCCAACAAGGGATTTTTAGTCAAGATGAGGTTTATGAAGAACTACTTTAATCTTGCTGATGAAGCTAAATTGCTTAAAGCGGTAAACCCTCGTTCTACCGGCTCTGGACTTAGATCGCGCAAAAATTAGTGAGAAAAAGTTGGGGGCGCATTGCCGCTTGGCTCGTATCGGAATTATTACTCGCGTGGTGAGCAAAATAGCATTTATTATTGCTGAATCGGTATTCCGCTTTGGCAGATGTTCGTAGTGGCGATGATCCGAGAAGCGCACTAGCTTAATTCGTGAAGGGAAGCGACGTACCGGCGCTACTTTGCTGAACAAAATGTTGACTTGATGAAAGAGTCAGACAACCCAGATGAAATCGAAGAGAACGAAGAATTATTGGAGTGGGATTTATCCTGAGAGAAAGCATGTGGTGCGTAGAACCACCCTCACGAGAGAATCAAAATGACAGAAATAAACGAATTATTTGATGAGCCGGGCATGGCAGATTCGCAAAACGTAACAGAAATCGCACCGCTTGGCAGTCGGGGCGAGTCATCACGTGGCACGCGGTAAATTCCGCTCATTAACGCTCATTAACTGAATGGCTGCCCGTACCTTTTGATTTAGATGGATCTCGTTACCACCCTTTCAGAAACGGTGCAGGTAAATCAACCACCATGGCGGGTTTTGTAACAGCGCTCATTTCCAGATCTACGCTTTTTAAACTTCCGAAATACCACTGAAGCAGGTTCAACCTCAAGCTCTCGTGATAAAGGTTTTATACGGTAAGTTAAAAGCGGTGTATGTTATGCCGTATATTAGAGTCATTGAATTCACGTGGGCAACGTGTTGACTCGGGTTCGCTTACAACAAATTGCAGGGCGTGATAAAAAGTGGATATTCGTCCATTCTCATTACAAAAACATTCAGCAACTCAGTCGATTATTAGCGTATTAACCGAACAGGTTGTTGGCGATAAAGCGCGTGAGAGCTAGCGTTAAATGAGCTCAAAAGCACAGTTTGAAGGCACAGAGATTACTTAGCAGTACCCATGCGATCACTGATTACCACAGCTTTATGTTCGACTGGTGCTGCAAGCTACCAAACGCCCACGTTCACCGACAGACCGTAGCGCAAATTTCTATAATTAATTGAAGCCTCGTCACATACGGCGGATCTCTAGCGTGATTACCAAATCTCTGCGCGATTACTTATTGCCAGAAAAATACTGGTGTACGCTGCTAAGCTTTCAAAGATAGAATCGGCATTACGCGAAAACCGTATGACATTAGAAGCAATTTAAGGTTACACAATCTGATCGTGATATGTTTAAGCGTTTGATTACTGAATCAACCAATTGCGTATCAGCAGATTATATGCGTCATGCCAATGAGAGCGTCGTGGTAATGCGTTCAGTTAGCATTAGAACAGTCGCCAAGCGTAGTCGCAAACAAATCGCAACTTACCCTTGAGCAACAACGCTGGTCGAATTTAGCCGTGAAGCGGCAGAAATTACTGAAAACGAGCAAGGATTAGAGGCAGAATACACCTCTGCGAACGATCAATCACACTTTAGTGATGAATGCATTACGCCATCAAGAAAAATCGAAACGCTATCAAGATGAAGTTGGAAGGCTACAAGAAAATTAGAAGAACAGCAAAATGGCGCGAAGAAGCGGGTACGATTAATAAGGATTCCACGCCTGGGCGCAGGCTGATGAGGCTGATGATCAGCAGAAGCTTTTACGTAGCCACAGCAGACTATCAACAAGCGTTAGATGCACAACAAACGCGAGCTTTACAATATCAACAAGCGATTGCTGCGTTAGAGAGAGCGAAACAATTATGTGGTTTACCTCACTTTAGACTTACATAATGTGGAAGACTACCATGCTGAATTTAATGCTCAAGCAACAGAATTAACAGATGCCGTGTTCGATTTAGAACAGCGTTTGTCGGTTTCTGATATGGCAAAAGATCAGTTTGAAAAGCGTATGAATTAGTTCGCAAAGTTTCTGGCAAGATTGACCGGGCCCTGGCATGGGATGAAGCCTCGTCAATTATTGCGCTTTTCCAGAACAGAAAATGCAAGCAGCACAAGCGGTCACTTTACGTCAAAAATTAGCAGATTAGAGCAACGCTAGCGCAACAAGTGCAAGCTAGCTTTTATTAGCTCAGTTTAATCAAAAAGCACAAACCGCATTTAGTCAAGCAGCAGAATTACAAGATTAGCGCAGATAGCCGTCAAGCGCAACTTGAAGAGGTTGGAAGCGAGTTGGCAGAATTGCAGGAACAACGTTCTGAGCAACGTCAACAACGTGAACAGCTTAATCAGCAATATGCCCAATTAGCTGCGAAAAATGCACCGGCATGGCATGCACAATCGGCACATTACACGTTTAGAAGAACAGGTGGTGAGACGTTCGAAGCGAGCCAATCTGTCATGCGTTTTATGCAAAAATATGCTGACCAAAGAACGTGAGGTAACGCTTGCGCGTGACACGCTTGCGCGACAAGAAGCGGAGTTGATGAGCAAATTAGCCGATTAAGCCGAAACCAGATGGTGCTGATGATCCCGTCTCAAATCAATTAGCAGAACGTTTTGGCGGTGTATTACTTTCTGAATTATATGATGATGTATCGATTGAAGATGCTCCTTATTTCTCCGCACTTTATGGTGAAGCGCGTCATGCGATTGTTGTGCGAGATTTAGAAGCAGTTAAACATCAGTTAGAAAAATTAGAAGATTACCCAGAAGATCTTTATTTTATTGAAGGCGACCCAGCAGCATTTGATGATGCGGTATTTTCTAGCGAAGAATTTGGCGAAGGCGTAATTGTTAAAGTTCCTGATCGTCAATGGCGCTTTCATTCTTAAGTTCCCTGAAGTTCCGTTATTTGGCCGCGTGCGGGTCGTAGAAAACATTTAGAAACTTTAAAAGCGCAGCGTGATGAGATTACTGAAAAACATGCTGAGCAGGCATTTGAAGTACAAAAATGTCAGCGCTTACAGCAACATTTAAGCCAGTTCGTGGGAACGCATTTGAGTTTAGCATTCCAAGATAATCCGGAATCACAAATGCAAGCATTAGCGGCAGAGCGTGCGAAATTGAGCGCTGTTTAAATCAGGCTGCAGGTGAAGAACAGCAACTTCGTCAGCAATTAGAGAGCTTTAAAAGCGCACTGGAAAATGTTAAGTTAAAAATTCTACCGCTTGTAGGCTTACTTTGCGGATGAAACTTTAGCAGAACGCGTAGAAGAGTGTCGTACAATTAGATGAAGCACAAGAAGACTGAGCACTTATCCGTCAATTTGGTGCGACATTAACTCATTAGAGCCGATAGCAGCCGCGTTGAAGAGCGATCCTGCAAAAATTTGAACAGTTAGCAGCGAATATGCAACGCAAAAAGCGATGCACAAGCTCAACAAAAAGTGTTTGGTCTTGTCTGATGTTATGCAACGCCGTGCGCATTTTGGCTACCACGAATCTATTAGTGCTGAAGGTTCTGCATCATCTGAACAATTACGTTCACAATTAACGCAAGCACAGCAAATGCGCGAACAAGCGAAAGAGGCATCTTCTGTCACACAAGCGCAATTTAGTCAATACAATCAAGCTATTAACAAGTTTGCGTAGTGCTTATGAAGCGAAAAACTCAGATGTTAGAAGAGCTGATTCGTGAAATTGATGATCTTGGCGTTCGTGGTGATATTGGTGCGGGAAGTGCTGCAAGAGATCGTCGTGATGAATTGCAACAACGTTTTTAAGCCAACAACGAGCAAGAAAAGGCTATTTAGATAAGCAACTAGTAATGATCGAAGCGGAAATTGAAAAACCTTAATCGCTTGTTGCGCAAAGCAGAACGTGATTATAAAGCACAACGTGAATTGGTTGTCAAGCCAAAGCAAGTTGGTGCTTGGTATTAAACTTTCTCGCAACAGTGATGTGGAAAACGTTTGAATCGCCGTGAATTGCATATCAATCTAGCGATGAATTACGGTCACACTCAGATAAGGCTTAGGAGCATTACGTACAGCCGTTGCAGACAACGAATACTTACGTGATAGCTTGCGCGCTTCTGAAGATAACCGTAAACCAGAAAAATAAAGTGGCATTCCTTTTATTGCGGTTTATCAACATTTACGGGAGCGAATCCGTCAAGACATTATCAAAACCGATGATCCAATTGATGCGATTGAGCAATGGAAATTGAGTTGGCTCGCTTAACAAAATGAGTTGACAAGCCGAGAGAAAAATTAGCGATCAGTGCAGAATTGGTTGCGAACATTTTACGTAAAACCATTCAACGTGAACAAAACCGCATCTTTTACAACTTAACCAAGGCTATATAAAACATTGCCTTGGTCAGGTTAAAGGTGCCTTCGTTTAGTGGTGAATATTCGTGATACGCATGCGATTTTGCTTAATGCGTTATGAAGATCGTGAAGCGCATAAAAGACTTGTTTGATAGTCAAAAATTAAGCTTCTCAGAAGCTTTAGCGATGTTATACAAACGTGTCAATCCGCATATTGAAATGGGACAACGCACACCGCAAACCATTGGCGAGGAATTATGATTATCGTAACTACCTAGATTTAGAAGTTGAAACCTTGCGTGGTGCAGACGGTTGATGCGCGCGGAAAGTAGTTCACTTTCAACCGGTGAAGCGATCGGTACGGGGATGTCAATTTTTCGATGGTCGTACAAAGCTGGGAAGAGGAATCTAGACGTTTACGTGCGAAGCGATATTCTCCCATGTCGCTTATTATTCTTAGATGAAGCAGCACGTTTGGATGCGATGTCATCAATACCTTGTTTGAGCTTTCTGTGAACGATTGATATGCAATTATTGATTGCCGCGCCAGAAAACATTAGCCCAGGAACGTGGTACAACTTATAAATTGGTACGTAAAATTGCCAATAACCAAGAGTATGTTCATGTGGTCGGATTAGTGTTTCGGGCAGTAATACAAATAATCTGTTACTAGAACAGGTAAACAGCAGATCAGTTCTTTCGCAAAAGAACTGGAGAAAATTTTGACCGCTTGTACAACAAAAGGAACAAATAATAATGATGATTTCAAGAACAGAGTATCGGCGCCTGCGCTATTAGCCGCGTTAGCTCGCTTTCTGTTTTTATTTTAATACCACAGAATTTATTCCTGTGGCATTACTTTCAGATATTGCGCAGAGCTTTTGAATGGGAAAACATCAACCGTAGGGGTTGATGATTACCGTTTATGCTTGGGTAGTCTTTTTAGCTTCTTTACCGTTGATGTTATTTTTCAGCAAAATAGAACGTACTGTTAATGCTACTGTTTTACGGTATTTATTATCAGTCATGGCTTATCCATTATTGTTGAAATTTTGAGGTTCTGGTTGATCTCAATGTATTGGCACTGCGTTAGCTCATGCCCCATTTTTGGTCGATTACTGCTTTAGTGATTCGTGTTGCACCTAAAAGATAAGAAACAGCAGTATTAGGCTTATTAGCTTTGTGTTCATTGGCAATGATTCTGGTCTGCTGCTAGGTAGAATGATTGGACAAGCGTTAGATTGGCGTTCTACTTTCGCAGTAATTGCGGTGATTGCTTGTGTAATTATGTTAAATGTGGAAGTTATTACCTGCACTTACTCAGCCAAATGCAGGTTCATTGAGTAGTTTACCGATTTTAATAAAACGTCCGATGCTAATAGGTATTTATTTAACAACTGTCATTGCGATTTCAGGACATTTTACGGGGTATAGCTATATTGAGCCATTTATCGTTAAAATCAGCCAAGTTAGCGCAGAAACCGGAACAGCCATTTTATTAGTTTTTGGCTTAGCAGGCGTAATGGCCAGTTTTATTGGACGCTTATATAAACGTATGCCAAATAAATTTCTATGGGATGCCTTAATAATTATTTTAATGCACTTATTATTGCCATTTAGTGAACATATTTGTGCGATTTTTATTGTGGTGTTCTTATGGGGGATGGGTATTACTGGCCTGAGTATTGCCTTGCAGATGAAAGTATTGGAATTAGCACCAGATGCTACAGATGTGGCAACCGCGATTTATTCTGGTATTTATAATATGAAACCGGTGGCGGCGCGCTATCGACGCTTCCTTGTGGATTCAACATCTTTAGTTTGGCCTCAGTGAAGCAATGTTGTGCATTTGTTTTAGTCGCATTGCTTCTGGCTTGGGCTGGCCTTTTATGCGATTTGCTACTAACTCAGAAAAACACTTAGCTAGAGAAAATATGCCTCAAATGAGGGCGTACTATTTCTCAATAAATTGGATTACTTTGTTTAATCAGCTGTGAGAGATTTGCAGTGGAGGCGCTCCACTTTTTCTTTCTCACCCAGCATTAAATTTCTCAAATTTTGGCCTTTACGATTAAGACGATATTGTTCTCCATCTGGCAGCATTGCAACATTCCAATCTAAATTAGTTCAGCAGTGCTAACACATCGTTCGTTTGCTTTCACTTAAATCGACACCTTTTGTGCGTAGGATTTAATTGCGTAGTGACGCCAAAAAGAATTGATCGCAAGATCTGTCGCGCACAGCTCAAGGTGGCTAGAAAGCTGATGGTATCTCGCACTCACCTTGCCAATAAACAACAAATGGCACTCGAATATGCGCGCTTTGGCACAGTCATTTTTAAGTTGCCTGATGGTGCCAAGTCAGAGTGCAATCACTACTAGGCATGTTTTTAACGTGCCTTGACCGTTTCACACTCTGCCAAATTTGGTTGAATAATTTTGGTCCAACTCAGCTAGGTTTTCAGAGCGTTGCAGTTCTAAATAGCTAAAGAACGGTTTTGTGATATCTCTTTGCACAAATCCATTTATACAAGCCATCTAGCGTGGCTTTCATTCCCCGTTGTTTTTGGGAGCTTGAATTCTTTTAGCATTGCACGTTGATAAATTGGTGCTTTAAAGTTGTTATAAGAGAACAATCCAAATTGATATTGTTCTTCTGGAATACCTCACAAGAGGTGAGGCCGTTTTTCGCTTAATACAGAATCAAGATATCGGCCACTTAGACCGTAGAATAAGCTTCAAGCGTGCTGGCTGTTGTTACCCGCAGCCCATTAGTGATTAGCAACTCATGCGAGCTTTGGCCAATCGCTTTTTAATGATGGCATGAGCTGCGTATTGATCTTCTCAGGCAGATAACCCACTCAATATTGACTAATAAGAGATTGACTTTTCGCTGATTTCGTTACCTGCTACTTATTGCTTTGTTTTGATAATTTAAATAGAAACCATCAACCCGCCCCATGTTCTCAGCTTGTTGTTCTAGTTCTTCAACATCACAACCATGTTTTCTCCAAGAAACCACGCAGTCATTGGGTAAGACAGTGGATAATTTGCTTTTGTAGACGCACCAAGCGGTTTAGTTAGTATCAGCCCACGCATACAATTAAGTGAGTCGCAACAAAGCAACTTAAGAAAAAGTCAGCAACATATTTCAAGTTTGGCGATTAAAACAAACGTATGTTTCTGCCAACACCAACGGGAGTAAAGTACTATCCATTAACAAAATAAGTGGCATGGGAACGAAAAGTAGCTGCCACTGGCGTGCTAGTTCACGATTATCTGACCACCACAACCCAAACCAAATGGAAGAAATAAAAAAAAAACCACAAAAACAACAACAAAAACCAAAACACAAACCACACAACACAAAACCAGTGGAAAAAGAAGCAGCAAAAAAAGGCAAAACAACAAAACTGAAATGACCCAAATAAGCTAATAAAGAAATAAAGTTTGCCGAAAGCGGTATTAGGCCAATCGGCATTAAAGGTACATAACGAGAAGCAATTAAAATCGCCAGAATAATATTAAAAGCGCAAACCAATGCCCCATGAAATCCGGTCAGCAGTTTCTTTTCACGGTATTGGCGGCATCAGGCAGAGAGCTTCTTTCAGGCGATTTAACATAGTTTTTAAATTATTATTTGTTGGGCGAGTGCGTTTTGAAGGTATTTCGAACGCTTGAGCTAAACGCTCACGTTGACATCATCTTTAGCATTATTATGAATAATCCTGTCACTAAATTACCTAACGCTATTAACGCAAGATCATTCGAGTCTTTATGCGTTGTTCAAGAACAATAAAAAGATTCGATTAAATTATCAAGTTGTTCGCTTTTATTTGGATTGAATTGCCATAGGGATTCCTCTAAAAACTGGCGGATAGTAACATAAAATTGGAGAAAAATAGAGGGCAGAAAGGGCATCGAAAAGCAGATCGAAAAAGTAAAAATTGTTGAATATAGTCTGTTATTTTACCAAAATGCCTGCCATTAGTAAAAATTTCAGACTATTGGTTGGAGGATAAAAACGCATGGTAAGGATGGAACAGTTAGGACATTCCATTACATATCAAACAAAATGTATACCCTTTGGGCAAAATGAAGGGCTAGATAACGTCCATGGTCTGTGGATTCTTTGTAGCCTTTACGACATCCACATCGTAGTCAACAAGAAATTTGCACAGATATTCCAAAACAAACATTATCGCTCAATTTGTAAGAATTTATTAAAAGAGGGCATTATTGAGCCTTGCAGTTTGTTTAGATAAAAGAGAAAAACGAATTCAGTTAACAAAAAGGTAGAGCATTTGCTGAACCCCTGATGTCGAGTTTAAACATGCTAGAAAAATAAAGTGTTTACGTGTTTAGGAGAGGAAAAGAGGCATTGATTACATTAACTCGTTCAATTAGAATTTCTAGGTGAAGAAATTTGAGTGATATTGATTCAGCCAAACAACTTTGCAAAAGTTTTGGAAAATTGAAACTGCTTTGTTTTCTAGTTTAGGCACAGCCTATTTATTACAACCTAGCAGACCCTTCTGTTTAGTATTATAAATCTGATGATTGCTTTGTTAAAAAGCGATGAATGTTGAAAGTTTATTAGTCTTACGGAGAATCTATGACAACAGATAATCAAAACCTACAGGTAGAAAAGTACTGATTGTAATCACCTTTGATTATTGTATTAGTCCTTTTGTTGGTGTGACAGGAATGCAAAAATTTATCTATTTAGAGCGAAGGGCAGCCAATATGTGTTCGAAAATATCAGTCAAGTGACTGCAATGACGTGAAAACATCGCGAACGGACACCGCAACATGCTGTGGTAGGTTACATCTGCCCCAATCAAGGTGCAATGCTGGGCGCGCAAGCTTTCTGGCAATGGTTACACGTGTAAATGTAAAAATCAGGTCAGCGTGTTAACAAAGATTTATTAGCAGTTAGACGATGCAGTCAAGAGTAACATTAAAAGCTTCTCGCTAGTCAATTACCAAAACGCGAAAGCAACGCTGATCGTTATCGTACTAGTAGCATCCGTCAGTGCATCAGCAGACCAGACACGCAATCAACTTGTACAATCAATTGCTTTTGACGAACATTGAGTCTCTAGCACCTTCAATCAATCGGTCGTCGTATCTATGCCCCATTTAGTGGTGTTGCAGGTATCGTGAATGTGAACTGAGCCAATATATTTCACAGGAACAGACTGTGCGTGTGGAAGACCAAAGTTCAATGAGACTCGTTTTACTTTGCCACAAACTGGATGTAGAGAAAATTGCGGTCGTCGAAAGTGACAGTGCAGCAGTGATGCCCAGGTCAACATTCCCTGCGAATATCATCGCACGATCCGCTGTTGATCGTAATACTGGGTTAATCAACTCAGAAGCAGTGGATTACCGAAGGTGGCGAAATACTACCAGGTATGTTCGCTCGTCACAAAACGTGGCATTACTGACTAAACAAGAACACCATTGTGCACCACACTGCAGTGACCCACACCATGTATGGTGAAACCTTAGACGTATTGCAACCACTTTCTAGATGAAGATAAAATAAATTATCGGGTACAACATCCTGATAAAGATTTAAGCAAGACAGTACGTGCAGTAAACAACGGAAGTGAAGACTTTGTGATCGCACGCATGCGCATTATTATCAAAAGGCGTTAAAGCTGGAGACTCACTGTTACTGGTGGTTTCCAACGTTTAGACAGTCAGCTATTAGTCGAAGTTTCTGATCAAGAAGCGGTAGTTAGTTCAACCGCCAAAGATTCAAAACTTTAATTGCGGGTTTTAATGAAATTTACTGATATTTTTATTAAACGACCGCTCAAGGATATGGCCAGTTTCGTTGACTACGATTCTGGCTTGCAATCTATCAACAAATTGCCAGGTAGCGCGAATATCCGGAGATGACGGGTCTCCATCGTTACTGTTAGTGTTAACTATTCGTGCTGATAGCCGGGCCTATGGCGGGCAGCATTGGTCACCCTCGCGCAGAGGAAGCCGCAGCACAAGCGGATAACATTGGACCATGGCGTAACTTCTCCAGCAGTCCAAGTACTTCAAAAGTGCAACCATTAAGAAGCTGAACGCGAACCCGCAACTGGCGTTAGCTGATGCTTGTCAGCTAGCAAATGCGATTCAAAGTGCGGAACTACCGCGCATTGATGATCCGATCACTAGTGTAGCCATCTGGTTCAAACGATGCGTTGATGCATATTCGCTTTATTTCTGATGAGCTAGCACACCAACAAATTGCAGACCATATTAACCGTTGCTAAAACCGCACTTTTACGGTCAACGTTTCTAGCGTAGATAGTTTTTGAGCGCTTCAAACTGGTTTCACGAATTTGTTGTAGCCAGATCCAAAATGGCGGAATAACCTTTCGTGCAGCTGTTTATCTGGGTCGCCGAATAACTTGAGTGCACAGCAGCCAGGCAGCAAATGGTTGTTACATCGGTTTATAAAACAAAGTGGAAATCCACTACGCCTCTCGTTGCTGACCAGGAGAAATGCAATGATTTCGACAACATCAGATGGTCGCACTATCAAATTCAAAAGATATTGCAACAGTTGAATTAGATAACATACCAAGATGCCTCAATGAGCAGTAGCTGATGGCAAAGATGCGGTGGCATAGCGGTTTCCAGCGCACAACCGCAAACTCACCAACTGTTGCAAAAGATATTTACTCAACCCATGCCAAATTCAACGGAACTTACCGGACTCGTTTAATGGGAACTAGGCGATGATAAAACCATTGCACGATAGTTCACAGAGGTTTATGTACCCCAATTGTAGAAGCAAACGGTTATCGTATTAGCGGCATTATCCTTCAGGCTCATTACGCGCGATGATCGTGCCACAGACGATTCCAATTTCATTGATTAGTACATTCTTCTTACAAATGTTCGGCTTTCTCAATCACTCCGCTGACGCTATTGAGCCCGACTCTGCTGGTCGGCTTGCGTGATGATGCGATCGTAAAGTAGAGAAACGAACGCCATGTAAAACGACGCGCCGGAAAATCACCATTCGATGCGGTAACTATTGCGACACGGAAATTGGTACTCTGCTATTTCAACGACCATTACTTTGCGGCGGCAGTATGGTTCCACTGATGTACGCGCTGATGGAAGGCGCAAACTCGCTCACTGTTTAAAGAGTTTCTGCGCTTACGCTTGCGGGTGCGGTATTTATGTGCATCGTGACACTAAATGCTGCCACACGATGTCTCAGCCGAGTACTAGCACACAGTGAAGAACATGAAAGTGGCTGCACCATGCATGTTGATGGTATGCGGAGTAATGACAAGCTGCATATGCCGGCGCGTTAAGCGCGTACGGCAGTCCGTTGGTTTGTTGTTGCCGTTTGTATCGGTATTTTTGGCAACGTTACCAACGTTATTAACATCTTTTATTCAGTGAAGCTGCACCACGAGACGCGGTTTCATTGTTGCACTGGAAATGGTCCATCTATCACAAACCAGACCACACGCAACAAGCAACTGAGCAGTTCAATGAAAGAAGCTGCTTCAGAAGCGGCGGCAATGATGACAGTTTCCAGTTTTAATGCACCAACAGTGCGCGCTTTCAATTATTTCATTAAAAGATTGAATGAAGGTGAGCGGACGTGAACGTGTGCCGCGATTGCTGCCGATGTCTCAGAAATCGCATAAAGAAATTGTTGCGATGGATATCAATGCACTTTGCCCCAGAAATTTCAACTCCAGAAAACGGCTTACCGTTCCCTTTCGCTAGTGATTACGACAGCGGATGATTACAATAAAGCGCGCAAGTTGCCGGTGATGTGCTAGCAAAGCACAATCTTCAGGTCGATTTTTCTTTGCAAATTTAGGACTTAAAATTTGATACGGTAACAATGAAATGGAAAATTTGATCGCGATGGAAGTTATGGTATTACTATGCAACAGGTGAGCCGAACATTAGACGCATATTTATCTGGTGCATATTACGCGTGTAGATATTGACTCTCGAGCTATCTCGATTGTTTCTCGCATCGAAAAGATCGCTCTAAACTCAGAAGATTTAATGAAATTTATGTGAATACCGCAGGGCGGTGAAACGATTCTGCTTGGTCTCGGTAGTCACATTGAGAATTCAGCGACAGAACCAGCTTCATTAAATCGAATGAGCAAACTTAACTCGGCTATAGCGATGTTGTGTCAGGTTCAATTGGTGATGCAGTAAATTGGGCAAAAGCTGAATTAGATAGAATATTGGCCAAGGTTACCAATATGATTTAGATCTGGCTACGTCAATATGTTCAAGAAGGTAGTGCACGCAATGACTTCTCGCTTTAGTTTTGTGGTGATTATTCATTTAGTGCTTGCAATTCAATTTGAACTAAGCGATCCAATGGTAATTTCGGTTTCTGCACCACACAGTGGCGTGCATTGCTAGTATTAAATATTCTGGTATTAAGTAAAGTTGCTGGAGCAACTTAAATATTTATTCACAGGTTGGTTTGGTAACGTTAGTTGGGTTAATTACGAAGCACGGCTTGATGCGTGAAGTAGCAAAAGAAGAGCAATTAAACCACGGATTATCGCGTTTTGATGCCATTGTTCATTCAGCAACCATTCGTTTACGTCCGATTCTAATGACAACAGCTGCGATGGTAGCGGGGCTTCTAATTCATTACTATTAGCTTCATGCAGGTGCGATTGCCCGTTTTAGTATGGGTATGGTGATTGTATGCTTAAGTACGGTACGCTCTTACCTTATCTGTATTGCCAGTGATTTATACCTTCTTAGGAGAATGTCACAAACCATTACGTGAATTTGATGAAGAAAATATGAAACCGCACTAGAAAACAGATATTGGAACAACAAGCATTAATCTGTATTGATTGGGACAAGCGGTTAGATTTTTGCAAAAATTTGCAAGAAACTAACCGCTTTTTCATTGTCAATTCCCTGTTAAAATAGGCATATTTTAATGATTATGCACGCATCAGCTTGCTGACTTTCATTACAGCAAGTCGACTCTTTTAATTATTTTCAAACAAGGATATCTAAATGACCAAACCTTAAGTGGTAATTCTAGCAGCAGGAAAAGGCACGCGTATGTATTCAGACTTACCAAAAGTCTTACATCCAATTGCGGGCAAACCTATGGTAAAACATGTTATTGATACGGTAAAACACCCTAATGCACGCCAAATCAATTTAATTTATGGCCATGGCGCTGATTTATTAAAAGAAAGATTAGCGGATGAGCCAGTTAATTGGGCTTTCAAGAACAATTAGGCACAGGTCATGCGATGCAACAAGCAGCGCCATTTTTTGCAGATGATGAAATATTGTGATGTTTATGGTGATGCACCGTTAATTCAGCAATCGACGCTGAGCGTCTTATTGCGCAAAAACCAGAAAATGGTATTGCACTATTAACGGTTAAGCTAGACAACCCAACGGATTATGGTCGTATTATCCGTGAAAATGGCTCGGTGGTTGCGATTGTTGAACAAAAAGATGCTTCAGCTGAACAGTTAAAAATCCAAGAAATTAATACTGGCGTGATGGTTGCTAGCGGTGCGTCGGGGAATGGTTAGGCAACTTAATAACAATAATGCGCAAGGCGAGTATTATATTATAGATGTGATTATGATGGCAAAATGAAGATGGATCTCATACAAGCGGTGCAAGTTGATGAATTTGGCGGGAAGAAGGGGCAACAACTGGTTCTCAATCAGCGGCACTTGAGCGTTTCCTCGACAGAAAACAAGGGAAAATTTATTGCTTGCTGGCGTAACTTTAATCGATCGTGTCGTTTTGATGTACGTGGTACCGTTGAACATGGAAAGTGATGTGTCTATTGACGTTAACGTAATCTTAGAAGGAGATGTTGCTTGTGGTAACAATGTTAAATTGGTGCGGCTGCGTCTTAAAAAATGTGACCGTGGTGATAATGTAGAAAATCAACCATATTCTGTTAGAAGATGCACAGTGAAAATCTGCACTGGTCCTTTTCTCTCGCTTACGTCCTGGCACTCAATTAGCTGAAGGTGCGCATGTCGGTAACTTTGTTGAGATTAAAACGGGCCAAGTAGGTAAAGGCTCTAAAGTGAATCACTTAACTTATGTTATGACGCTGAAGTTGGTAGTACGAATTGGTGCGGGTGTGATTACTTGTAACCGATGGCGCAAATAAATTCAAAACTATTATTGGCGATGATGTGTTTGTTGGTCTGTAGCCAATTAGCTGCACCAGTTGAGATTGCTAATGGTGCGACTATTGGTGCGGGTTCAACCATTACTAAAAATGTGCTGAAGGCGAATTAGTGATTACATATCGTGCACAAAAATATATTCAAGGTTGGCAGACCAACAAAGAAAAATAATGTAAAATAATATATGATTTTGTTTTCATGAATAAATTAGTTCTGGATTTAGGTTAGCTATTTGTTTGGGGGTTCTAGCCCCCAATGCTAGAATAAATTGACTATACTGAATATAGGCAATATGAAGAAGGCTTTGGTTATTGCAAATGAAGCTTTTATGGATAATTTTCCTGAGATTGGTGCCCACTTGAGCTTGAGTATTACAGTGAAAAAATGGGTGAAGAGTTTACCTGCGATTCAACAGAACGCTTATGATGCGCTTTTTGTAGATGATGAAGGTTCGTTATGACGAAGACACCTTCTTTTGTTGGTTACGCGTGCTGAAAGAAGAGGATTTTAGCTTTAAAATCGAAAGGGTATTTCACCTTTGGCATTACATCAACCATTTAATAAGTTGTTAGCTATCAAGCAAAAATATTAATGTGAATGTTTGGTTTTATTTTAAAGACACCAAACGTTTAGGTAAGAGCTATATTGATATTTATGTTGATTTTGGCCAATGCTCTATTGCGAAATGATTTAATGAGGCAAGAACTCAGAAAATATGGTACTATTGGATCCAGATTTGCAGCTGCTTTTTAGCAAAGGTGCAAACTCTTGCAAAAGCAGAGTTACCAATCAAGAAGAAACGGTTTTTCAGCGTTATTTACGTTATAAGATAAACATTTCTGCTCATCTTTCAATGTATGTAGTATTTTGTCAGCTGTAATTATCAAGAAGGCTTAAAGCACGTGAGAAGCTTTTGAGCTTGTTGAAGAACTATTTTGAACGTCGCAGCCCATTTCACCAAAGATGAATGGCTTAAAGAAAAGCGCGCTGGAAAGGAGAGTCTTTGAAATAATAAAACACGGTCATTTGAGGAGTTTGGTTTAAGATGAGATTATGTTTGCTCAACTAGCGCATATGCTGAAATTGTACACTAAAAAATTACATTAGTGGCACAAAAGCCAATACTTTCATTATTACAAACCCATCCAGATATTGATGAAGTCATTATTCGCGAGAATAATGCCGAACCAATCTACTCGGACTATTGGGTTTATCTCAATTTTAGCCTGCGTGACAATGCCTTTTCAGCTTCAGCCGAAAAAGAATACCATCTATCTGCACACCAGAGAAACAACTACTGTTTTGCAAAAAATCATTAAAATGACCGCTTGAAAGTGGGGGTGGTATGGCGGGTGATCCGTCGCATGAAAATGATGCTAATCGTTCTATTCATGATTTGGGGGCCGATAGAGAAATTATTTAATACCGATAGTCGTTGATTTCTACTGTTTGCAAAAGAACAAAATGAGGCTGAAAAGATTTATTAGCATCGTTACTGGCAACGGATTTATCCGCTGATTTACATGATATGGCGGATACGGCACTAGTTTGTTAGATTGCATTGTGGACGCAGATACATCATGGCACACATGTGGCTGGGGCATTGAATAAGCGCAACATTGTTGATGCTTCATGTTGTTGATTGGCGTTGTAGTTACCAGCGAGAGAATTTATGGTATCCGAATATGGAATCTATTCGCTGGCGTGCGATGATTGAAGATTGGCATGGCGATTGATGAAGTAAAGCAAGCTTTAGCTAAACCAGTAAGTCGATAAAATGAAACAGGCGCTAAATCAGCGCCTGTTTTGCACATCCATCAAATTCTTCGCCAGTTTCGTCCCATTTAAAATTCAGCGACGGAGTTTAAACAAAACGTAAGCCAGTTGGGGAGGACCATCATGAAACATGACCGATGAGAGTCAAGCAATTACTGCCAATGAATTTCTTAACTCGATGACGACCAAAGAGTAGTCGTCTAGATAACGTAGCGCTTCATCTGAAACGGCTTCTACAAAACTTGGCCAGCCGCATCCTGCATCAAATCTTTTGTATCAGAACGAATAGTGCTAATGGGCAACGGGCACAACGAGGGGCGCTCACATTTGTTTTCTTTAAAAAATTTCATTCGTAAATGGCATTTCCGTGCCGTGGTTAATGAGAATTTCAACTTGTCTTCCGTGAGTTCATCAATATCTTTAATCATTTTATCCTCTAAAATTTTACTTAAAAGATAGCCAAAAGTTCCTAAAGCAGTAGATGTTTTTACCGAAAAGCGTTATTTTATCAAATTTGGATATGGATCATAAAATAGAATCTGATATAGTGATTACGTTCTTTTAGGCGTGTTTGCTGCATGAAACATATGCTATAATGCAAGCATCTTTACAGAGATAGTCTTTCAAGTAAAGAACAATTTTGTTTAACTTACAGGTGAAAAATCTATGGTTATTAAAATGCATTAACGGTCGGTCGCATCGGTCAGTCGTATTCTGCGCAGCTCAACTTCGTGATGATATCGAAGTTGTAGGTATTAAACGACTTAATCGATGCGCGATTTACGGACGCATGTTAAACATGACTCAACTCGCTGGTCGCTCTGACGGTACTGCTGAAGAAGATGGTAACTTAGTGGTAAACGGTAAAACAATCAATGCTGAGCGTGATCCAGCTAATTTAAATGGAACGAAATCGGTGTTGATATCAAGAAGCAACTGGTTTATTCTTAATGACGAACAAACACATTGCAGCAGAAAAGTAGTTTTAACTGGCCCATTCAAAGACGCTACACCCATGTTTGTAAATGAAAGAACTTGATAAGGTTGGTCAAGATATCGTTTTGCAACGCTTCTTGTACTACAAACTGTTTAGCGCCATTAGCGAGAAAAGTAATTCACAATAAATTCGGTATCAAAGATGGTTTAATGACAACTGTTCATGCAACAACTGCAACACAAAAAACTGTTGATGGTCCATCTGCAAAAGACTATGTGGTGGTCGGTGCATCACAAAACATCATCCCATCTTTCAACAGGTGCACAGCGGAAGCAGTAGGTAAAAGTATTACCAGCATTAAAACGGTAAATTAACAGGTATGGTATTCCAAAAATTTACACCAAATGTGTCAGTAGTTGGACTTAACTGTAAACCAGGAAACCAGCTTCATATGAAGAAATTTGTGCAGAAATCAAACGTGCTTCAGAAATGAAATGAAAGGCGTTTTAGTTATACCGAAGATGCAGTAGTTTCAACTGACTTCAACGGTGCAACTGAAACTTCATTTGATGCTGCAGCAGGTATCGTATTAACAGATACTTTCGTGAAATTAGTTTCTGGTACGATAACGAAAACCGGTTACTTTCACAGTATTAGGACGAAGGTCACGTTTATAACTACAAAGCACTGCACCCTGTTGATGAAAA